>JAESFY010000003.1_pt1 | contig 1083300 bp, 1057 predicted proteins | sample 9266201 | NCBI WGS metagenome assembly JAESFY01 (sample SAMN14515071, study PRJNA621656) | algae metagenome | isolation source: Nodosilinea sp. WJT8-NPBG4 and co-occurring heterotrophs from soil, lower... | place: USA: Pinto Basin, Colorado Desert, California | collected 2006-05-27
GCACCGTTGCGGACGCGCTGGTCGCCCAGGGCGTCAACGGCGGCGTGATCTCGCTGGACGGCCGCGGCGAAACCGCCCTGGCCCGCCCGACCGCCGACGGCGTGCGCGAGCCCCTCAACCGCCGCGCCACCATCGGCATCAACTTCCGCTAAACCTGGAAGGCCGAAGGCCGCACGACACAGAGCCGCCGGTCCCGAAAGGGACCGGCGGTTTTGCCTTGCCCGGCGCCTTGAAACCGTGGTGCGGAGGCCGACGTATGTTCTCCGCCCCCTGCCGCCGGAGCCGCCCATGTCTCGCCGCGCCCCGCCCGCCCTCGCCCTGCTCGCCATCGCCGCCTGTTCCCCGGGCGGCGCGGCGGAGAGCGCGCCCTCGGCCCCGCAACGCGCCGACAGCGGGCGGCGGGAGACGGCGGTCTTCGCCGGGGGCTGCTTCTGGTCGGTCGAGGCCAATTTCGAGCGGATGCCCGGGGTGGTCTCGGCCGTATCCGGTTTCTCCGGGGGCCGGGTCGCCAATCCGCGCTACGAACAGGTGGTTCGCGGCGGCACGGGTCATCTGGAGTCGGTCCGGGTCACCTTCGACCCCGCCCGCATCAGCTACCGGCAGCTGGTCGACCGCTTCTGGCTGACCATCGACCCGACCGATCCGGACGGCCAGTTCTGCGACCAGGGCGCGCCTTATGCGACCGCCGTCTTCGCCACGGCCGCCCAGAAGCCGACCGCGGAAGCCTCCCGCCGGGCGGCGGCGGCGCGGATCGGAGCGGACCGCTTCGTCACCCCGGTGCGCGACGCCGCCCGCTTCTGGCCGGCCGAGGCTCATCATCAGGATTTCGCGCGGCTGAATCCCGTCCGCTACGGCGGCTACAGCCGGTTCTGCGGACGGGGCGCGCGTCTGAGGGCCGTATGGGGCGACGCCGCGGCCTGACCTCGACCGCGACGCGCAACCGCCGCCGCCCCGCCGCGTTTACCGCCAAGGTTCACCGTTCCAAGGGGGAATATCCCATGCACATCCGTATTCCGGCCCTCGCCGCCCTCGCCGCCGTATCGATCGGGGCCGCCGCCTGCAGCCAGCCCGAGCAGGACGCCGCCCAGGCCGACGCCCACGAGGCCGCGGCCGACACGGGACAGGCCGCCGAGGCCGCCGGGGCCTCGCTGCAGGAAGAAGCCGCCCAGGTCGGCTCGGCCATCGCCGCCGGCGCGTCGGAAGTGGCGCAGGAGGTCGACGAGGCCACGGACAACCTCGACCGGAAGGCCGACGCCCAGAAGGCCGAGACCGCAGCCGACACCAAGGGCAACTGACGCCGCCCGCGTCCCAGCGCGTCCGTCAGCCGGCGGGCGCCCTGCCCTCCGCCAACAGGGCGTCGATCAACGCCCGCGCCTCGGGGCTCGCCCAGTCGGCCTCGCCCGACAGATGGGCTCGTATCCGCCCCCGCCGGTCCAGCAGCACGGTCTGCGGCATCTTGCCCTTGCCGGGAAGCTCGAACGGCAGCTGGAACTTCGGGTCGCTGTAGAGCGGCAGGGGGTCGTGTCCGTCGATGAAGGCCGTCGCCGCGGCCACCTGTTCGGCCCCCGTGTCCACATTGACCGGCAGGACCGCGAGGTCGGTTCCCGCATAGGCCGCAGCGAGGCGCGCCAGGGTCGGCATCTCGGTCCGGCACGGCACGCACCACATGGCCCAGACGTTCAGGACCACCACCTGGCCGTGGAAATCCGACAACCGCGCCTCGGCCCCGTCGCGCGTGCGGAACACATAGGCCGGCGCGGGCTCGAGGACGGCCGGGGCCTCCAGAGCGGCGAGCGAGCCGACCGCGAAACGGGACAGTCCGCTCTGCGCCGCCGCGCCCGGCGCATCGGCTTTTTCGTTCGGCGCCGGTTTGTCGTATAGCAGCGCCGCGCCGCCGATCACGCCGATCAGCAGTCCGCACGCCGCCGCCGCGCCCCAGACCGTCTTCGAGACCTTCATGTCCGACCTGCCGCCTTCCGCCAGCCCGACCAAAGCCGCGCCGAACGGCGCAGGTCAAGACATGTGGGGGGGCCGCTTTTCGTCGCGTCCGGCCGACGTGATGCAGGCCATCAACGTCTCGATCGGAATCGACCGCCGGCTGTGGGCGCAGGATCTGGCCGGGTCGCGGGCCCACTGCCGCATGCTGGCGGCGCAGGGCGTGATCGCGCCGGCGGACGCGGATGCCATCCTGAGCGGACTGGACGTCATCGAGGCGGAGATCCGCGGCGGGACCTTCCCCTTCCGCGACGCCTATGAGGACATCCACATGAATGTGGAGGCGCGGCTGGCCGAGCTGATCGGCGAGCCGGCGGGCCGGCTGCACACGGCGCGCAGCCGCAACGACCAGGTCGCCACCGATTTCCGCCTGTGGGTGCGCGAAGCGTGCGACGGGGCGGTCGAGCAGCTGCGCGGTCTGCAGGCGGCGCTGCTGGCGCGGGCGGCGCGACACGCGGGCGACCTGATGCCGGGCTTCACCCATCTGCAGCCGGCCCAGCCTGTGACCTTCGGCCACCATCTGATGGCCTATGTCGAGATGTTCGGACGGGACGCCGGCCGCTTCGCCGACGCCCGCGCCCGGATGAACGAGAGCCCGCTGGGGGCGGCGGCGCTGGCGGGATCCCCCTTCCCCATCGACCGCGCCATGACCGCCGCCGAGCTTGGCTTCGACCGGCCCATGGCCAATTCGCTGGACGCCGTGTCGGACCGCGACTTCGCGCTGGAGAGCCTCGCCGCCGCCTCGATCTGCGCCGGCCACCTGTCGCGGCTGGCGGAGGAGATCGTCGTCTGGATGACGCCGCAGTTCGGCTTCGTCCGCCTGCCCGACGACCTGACCACCGGTTCGTCGATCATGCCGCAGAAGCGCAACCCCGACGCGGCCGAACTGGTCCGGGCCAAGACCGGTCGGATCATGGGCTCGCTGGTGGCCCTGTCGACGGTGATGAAGGGCCTGCCGCTGGCCTATTCCAAGGACATGCAGGAGGACAAGCCGCCGGTGTTCGAAGCCTTCGACGCCCTGACGCTGGCGTTGGGAGCCATGACCGCCATGGTCGCGGCGCTCGAACCGGACACGGCGCGGATGAGGGCGGCGGCGGGCTCGGGCTTCTCGACCGCCACCGATCTGGCCGACTGGCTGGTGCGCGAGCTGAACCTGCCGTTCCGCAAGGCGCACCACGTCACCGGGGCCGCGGTGAAGCGGGCGGAGGCGTTGGGCGTGGATTTGTCGCAACTTCCGCTGGCCGAACTGCAATCGCTTGAGGCGGGGATCACGCAGGCGGTTTACAAGGTGCTCACCCCTGAGGCCTCCTGCGCCAGCCGCCAGAGTTTCGGGGGCACGGCGCCGGAACAGGTCCGCGCGCGCATCGCCGACTGGAAGACGCGCCTCTCATGAAGGTCCCTGGCATGAAAACCCCCCTCGTTCTCGGCGTCGCCGCCCTGTTCGCCGTCTCGGCCGCCGGCTGCGGCCGCATGGCCGACCTCGAGGCGCCCCCCGCGCGCAAGACCGAGCGCAGCATGCGCAGCGACAGCGCGCCCAGCCTGCCGGAACCGGCGACGGTCTATCGCCCGCCCAGCTCCCAGCCCATCGACGGCGGCCCCAACACCAGCCCGTTCAGCGGTTCGGGCGCCCGGCCCAACTAGGGGCGCGCCTTGCATCATTTTGACCGCATCGACGGCGCGCTTCACGCCGAGGGCGTGCCGCTGGAGGCGTTGGCCGAGGCCGTCGGCACCCCCGCCTATATCTATTCGACCGCGACCCTGACCCGGCACTACCGGCTGCTGCGGGAGGCGCTGGACAGCCGGCGTCCGGCGCTCGGCGAGGCCCTGATCGCCTTCGCGGTGAAGGCCAATTCCAATGTGGCCGTGCTGCAGACGCTCGCGCGGCTGGGCTGCGGCGCCGACACCGTGTCCGAAGGCGAGATCAGGCGGGCGCTGGCGGCGGGCGTCCCCGGCGAGCGGATCATCTTCTCCGGCGTGGGCAAGACCGATGCGGAGCTGGCCTTCGCCATCGAGACGGGCGTGCGGCAGATCAATGTCGAGAGCGCCGTCGAACTGGAGCGACTGATCGCCGTCGCGGCCGCGAAGGGCGCGGCGCCCGCCATCGCCATCCGCGTCAATCCGGCCATCGGCGCCGGCGGCCACGCCCGCATCACGACCGGCGGCGCGACTGACAAGTTCGGCGTGCCGATGGATCAGGCGCTGGCCCTCTACGCCCGCGCCTCGGCCTCGCCCCATGTAGAGCCGGTCGGGCTGGCCTGCCATATCGGCAGCCAGATCACCACGCTGGCCCCGCTGGAGGCCGCCTTCCGGGCGCTGCGCGAGATGACCCTCACGTTGCGGGCGCAGGGGCTGAGCGTCACGCGGCTGGACCTCGGCGGCGGGCTGGGCGTGCCCTATCACGGGCAGACCGACCTGCCGTCGATCGACGACTATGTCGCGATGACCGCGGGGGTGCTGGACGGGCTGGAGGTCGAGGCGGCGTTCGAGCCCGGTCGGCTGCTGGCCGCCAACGCAGGCGTGCTGCTCAGCCGGGTGATCCAGATCAATACCCGCGAGGACGGACGCCGCTTCCTCGTGCTCGACGCGGGCATGAACGACCTGATGCGGCCGGCGCTGTACGACGCCTTCCACGACCTGGTCCCGGTGCGGCCGCGCGAGGGCGAACCGCGCGCCTACGATCTGGTCGGGCCGATATGCGAGTCCACGGACATCTTCGCCCGCGACCGCAGCCTTCCGCCGCTCGAGGCCGGGGATCTGGTCGCCTTCATGGGGGCCGGGGCCTATGGCGCGGTGCTGTCCAGCGAGTACAATTCGCGCCCGCTCGTGCCGGAGGTGCTGGTGAACGGCGACCGCTGGGCCGTGGTGCGGGCGCGGCCGTCGTACGAGCAGATGCTGGCGGCCGAGAGCCGGCCCGACTGGCTCTAGTCCAGGGCGCAGACGTCCGGCAGGCCGCGCAGGGTTCCGGCGTGGTCGAGGCCATAGCCGACGAGGAAGCGGTTCGGGGCCTCCCAGCCGACGAAGTCCGGCTCAGGCGCGCGCGGCAGGGGCCAGGGCTTGCGGGCGAACACCACGGTGAGAACCTCCGACGCGCCGCCCTCGCGGGCGATCCGGACCGCCTCGGCCAGCGACAGGCCGGTGTCGAAGACGTCGTCGATGATCAGCACGCGGCGCCCCGCGATCGGCCGCTGGAACGGGGCGTAGACGTCGATCCGGCCGCGGCTCTCCTTCTCGTCGCCGTAGGAGGCCAGCCACAGGGCGTCGAAGCGGACGTTGCGGCCCAGCCGGGACAGCGCCCGGGTCAGGTCGGCGGCGAACCACAGCCCGCCGGTCAGCAGCACGGCCGCCACGGTCTCGTCGTCGGTCACGGGGGCGATGCGGGCCGCCAGTTCGGCGACGATGCGCTGGACCTCGGCTTCTGGCAGTAGGACGGTGGGCTTTGGGGTGTCAGCCATGCGAGGCGGATAGCGCCTCGACCCCCGCGGTGTCCACCACCGGCACCGCATCGATCGGCTGCATGTTCAGCGGGGCCGCCGCGCCGGCCGGCAGGGCCGGGCGCAGGCCCTCGGATTCCCGGGCGAGCGCCGGCTCGAGTTCTGGACGGGCTTCGCGTCGGGTGTCGGCGCGGACCGGACGAGCCTCCTGGACGGCCTGACGAACCGGAGGCGCGTCGAGGACGAAGTCGACGCCTATGCCCTGTCCACGCGCGCCGGGGTCGGAGATGATGGCGGCGAAGCCCTGCACCTTCCCTGGCAGGACGGGGGCGGCGTCGATGCGGACGATCGCATGGCCGATCTCGGCGCCCTGGGCGTCCAGCAGCGCGACCCGCACCGGCGGCGCGATCCGCTCGTTGTCGCGGACGTTTCGCAGGGCGCCCGAGATCAGGACCTTGCCGGGATCGATCGGCAGGGGCCGGGCGGTGATGGCCTCGAAGTCCAGCCCGGTCGGGTTCACCGTCAGGCCGACGGCGGCGTAGGCGGCGGCGGTGCGCGGCGCCATCTCGACGACCTCGACGCGGAACAGCCAGGCGCAGGCCAGCAGGGCGGCGAAGCCGGAGGCGATGCCCGCCCAGACCACGCCATGGGCGGCGGCGCGGCGCAGGCGGCGCTGCTGCTCGGCGCGGGCGCGGAAGGCGCGCGGCAGTTCCGGCGCCGGCGTCTCGGCCAGCGTCTCTTCTTCAGGGGCCTCGCGCGGGATGGGCCTTGGCTCAACCCGCGGGCGCGCGTCGGACAGCTCCAGCGGCTCGTCCAGCGTGGCGCGCCAGGTGTGTTTGCAGTCCTTGCAGCGGACGGCGCGGCCGTTCGGGCCGATCGCCTCATCGGGGGTGAAATAGCTGGTGGCGCAGGACGGGCAGGTCAGTATCATGTGCGCTGACTGCGAGGCTTTTCGCCCCCTCCCGTCGCGGTTCTCACCGCGTCCCGACCCAAAAATTCATGCCCGTCCAGCCCCGCCGCGCCGCCCGATCCGCCGACTCGTCCGAGACCGTCCGCCTGTCGGGCGTGGGCTTCGGCTATGGACCGGCGCACCGCGCGTTGCGGGACGTTAACCTCACCTTGCCATCCGGCTCTTTCCACTTCCTTACCGGGCCTTCCGGGGCGGGCAAATCGACCCTGTTGAAGCTGCTGACGCTGGCCGAGCGGCCGGATGCGGGGACGCTGCGCCTGTTCGGCGAGGACGTCACCCTGGCGCCGCGGCGCGACCTGCCCGTCTTCCGGCGGCGGATGGGCGTCGTTTTTCAGGATTTCCGCCTGCTGGACCATCTCACCGCCTTCGACAACGTGGCCCTGCCGCTGCGGCTGGCCGGGAGGCGGGCCTCGGACTACGCCGCCGACGTGGCCGAAATGCTGGACTGGGTCGGCCTGGGCGACCGGGCCCAGGATCGCCCGCCTTCGCTGTCGGGGGGCGAGAAACAGCGGCTGGCCATCGCCCGGGCCGTGGTCGCCGGTCCCGACCTGATCCTGGCCGACGAGCCGACCGGCAGCGTCGACGCGGCCATGGCTGACCGCTTGCTGAAACTGTTCCAGTCGCTGAACCGGCTCGGCGCCACCGTCCTGATCGCCAGCCACGACGAGGCTCTGGCGGACCGTTCAGGCGCGACCGTGCTGCGTCTCGAAGGCGGACGGCTGTCGGGGGACGCAGCGTGATCCGCCGCCTCTTCCCGTCCCGCCCCGCCTTGCTGCCGCGCGACGCTGGCGGGGAGCCCTGGCTCTTCTCCCTGATCACCGTCCTCTGCTTCCTCGCCTGTCTGTCGGCCGTCGGAGCAGCGGCCGCCGACCGCGCCGCCCACGGCTGGGCCCGGCAGCTGCGCGCCGAGGCGACCGTGCAGGTCCGGCCGCGGGTTGGCGAGACCGGCGCCGAGGCGGCCGCCCGCGCGGCGGAAACCCTGTCCGGCGTTCAGGGCGTGTCGGAGGCTGAGGCGATGGACCGCAAGACCGCCGAGACCCTGTTGCGGCCGTGGCTGGGCGATGCCGTCCTGCCCGACCTGCCCCTGCCCCATCTCGTGACCGTGCGGTTGGACCGCGACGGCCCCGCCAGCGCCGTGACCCTGCGACGCGCCTTGGCGTCGGCGGGCGTGGACGCCACCGTGGACGATCACAGCCTGTGGCGGGGCGAGGTCGAACGCTCGGCGGCCCTGATCACTGTGCTGGCGCTGGCGGCCTTCCTGCTGACCGCCGGAGCGGCCGCCAGCGCCGTCGTCTACGCCACCCGCGCCGGCATGGCCGCGCAGACCGGCGTGATCGAAACACTCAGCTTGAACGGCGCCTCAGACAGCGCCATCGCCGGCCTGTATCAGACCCGCTACGGCCTGCTGGCGGCGGGGGGCGGCGCCGTCGGCGCGGGCGCGGCCATGCTGCTGGCGGCGGGCGCGCGGCTGCTGGGCGGAGCCGAGGGCGTCACCCCCGCCCTGCCGCTGGCCTGGAGCGACATCCTGCTGCTCTCGCCATGCCCGCTGCTGGCCGCTACGGTGGCGCTTGTCGCGGCGCGGTTCACCGCGCTGGCGCGACTGAAGGGGCGGCACTAGGTTAAGCGCATGAAGTTTCTGACCTTCATCGCCATCCTGGCGCTGATCTGGGCGATCGGCCTGTTCGCCTTCGCCGATCGTGTGCGCGGTCTGGCCCCCGCGCCCGAGCCGGAGCGCGCCGACGCCATCGTGGCCCTGACCGGCCCGTCCGCCGAGCGCGTCAACACCGCCATCCGCCTGCTGGAGCAGGACAAGGGCGAGCGGGTGCTGATCTCGGGGGTCAATCGCGAGGTGCGGCGGCAGGAGCTGCGCGCCCTGACGCCCGGGTCCAACCGGCTGTTCAACTGCTGCGTCGACCTCGGCTTCGAGGCCGAGGACACGCTGGGGAATGCGCAGGAGATCGCCGCCTGGACCAGGGCCAAGGGCTACGACAGCCTGATCGTGGTGACCTCCGACTATCACATGCCCCGCGCCCTGACCGAGATCCGCGCCGCGGCGCCGGGCGTGCGGCTGACCCCCTTCGCCATCGAGACCCCGTCGCTGGACAATTCGCGCTGGTGGCGGGCGGCGGTCACGGCGCGGCGGATGACTCTGGAATACATGAAGTATCTCGCCGCCCTGGGCCGCGCGACCATCGGCGGCTTCTCGCCCGAGGATGCCGCGGCCGAGGCGCCGCGTGCGGAAGCCGCCTGAAATGACGGCCGTCCGTTCGCTGCTGTTCGTCGCCTGGCTATACCTGTCGATGGCGCTGTTCGCCGTCGGCCTGTCGCCGGCGCTGCTGCTGCCCTACCGCGCCGCCATGTGGGTGATCCGCGGCTGGTCGCGATTCGTCCTGTTCGGCCTGCGCTGGATCGCGGGGGTGAAGGTCGAGTTCCGGGGCCTGGAGCACCGCCCTGAGGGCGCCGCCCTGCTGGCGGGCAAGCATCAGAGCATGCTCGACGTCATCGCCCCCTTCGCCGTCCTGCCGGACAACTGTTTCATCATGAAGAAGGAGCTGCTGCCCCTGCCCTTCTTCGGCTGGTTCGCCTGGAAGACCGGCATGATCGCCGTCGACCGCTCGGCCCACTCCAAGGCGCTGAAGGAGATGGTCCGGCAGGCGCGGACCCGGCACGCGCAGGGCCGCCAGATCCTGATCTTCCCCGAAGGCACCCGCGCCCCGGTCGGCGCCCCGCCCGACTACAAGCCCGGCATCGCCGCCCTCTACCGCGACCTCGACAGCCCCTGCACCCCCATCGCCACCAACTCCGGCGTCCACTGGCCGGCGCACGGCTTCCGCCGCTATCCGGGGACGGTGGTGTACGAGTTTCTGCCGGCGATTCCGTCGGGGCTGAAGCGGGCGGAGTTCATGGCGCTGCTGGAGGAGCGGATTGAGGGGGCGTCGGGAAGCCTGCTGGCGACGCCACCCAAGCTCCGCCTCAAGTTTGGCGAGCTCAAATCAATCGGACACAACATCTCCGACTCGCTCGCCAGCGGGGTCGGTCTGCTGATCGGCCATTACGAGATGGATGTCTTCGGCGAAGCGAAGCGATCGCCGGAAGGCTTCATCGAGGTCGATTTTCTTACCGGCAGAACATCGGGAGCCACGCCGTCTGCGGCCCTCAAAAAGGCGATCGCAGAGTATGCCAACTCCGGTCTCGACGAGATCTGCATGAGGCACGGCACAACCCGGGATGTCTTCACCGCCCTCACGACCCGCTTTGCCGTGGATGCGGTCTATGGCGATCATTTCAAGGTGACGGTGCGGGACCACCACGACCGCTCGTCAACTGACAGCTTCGTCGGCCATCCCGGACGTCTCCTCCCATCACGCAGGCAAAGCTGAGCTTCAGCCGCTAATCGTTCCCCTCGTGGCCCGCTTTCGTCTTGGAGCGGTTGCCGGCGATCACCTCAGCGATTGAGAGCAGACGGTAGGTTTCTTCAGGCGCCGAGAATGCTCGGCGCAATTCCGCCCGAAGCCGGTCGAGCGCCTGCTGCTCTCGCCGCTCCTTGTCCCGGGGGGCATGACGGGCCGTCATCCGATGATGCGGGTCAACGCGACCTCCTGCTTCGTCTTCAGGAAGCGCGATAAGGCCGAGGACGCAAGATCAATCACGGCACGAAGGTCTGTGTGCTTGTCATCCCGGACGCCGCGAAGCGGCGATCCGGGACGCTGACCGTTTGGCGACATCCTCCCGGAAGCGGCGTCAGCCGCTATCCGGGAGACAGATCAGACAAAGAGGGGCCGCCGACCGTCTCCCGGACAATCGCGCCGCGATTTCCGGGAGGGGCGCTGCTAGTGGGGCGCCGTCCCGGCTCTACGCTTCGCTCCGGCCGGGATGACAAGAGCTCGTGGGCGCGATTGGCTCTACCGCAGCCGCGCCCACGGCAGGGCATGCACCCGCTCACGGCCCAGAGCCGCCGCCAGCGGCGCCTCTCCGAACAGCCCCGAGATCGCCGGGTCGCGCACGTCCAGCCCGCCGGTGAAGGCGCCGAACGCCGGCAGCACGGCCCGCCGCCCGTCGGTGACGAAGCACGGACGCCGGACCCCCCGGCCATGGGCGGCCACGCGCGCGGCCGGATGCAGGTGGCCCCCCACCTCGCCCGGCCGGACGCCCGGCTGCGGCTCGTGGATCAGCCGCAGCGACCCTACCGACATCGTCTCGACCACCTCGCCGACCAGTGCGCCGGCGCCGCCGGACAGCGCCGCAATATCATGGTTGCCCTCCAGCCAGACCCAGTCGCGGCCGCTGGCCAGCCGGTCCAGCCGGGCCCGGTCCGCCTCGGCCATCCGCCCCACCGACTTGGAGTCGTGGAAGCTGTCGCCCAGCAGGACCACGGCCGCCGGCTGCAGGGCGTCGATCTCCGCCTCCAGCCGGTCCAGCGTGGCGCGGCTGTCGTAGGGCGGCAGCATCTGGCCGCGCGCGGCGAAGGCCGATCCCTTCTCCAGATGCAGGTCGGCGGCGATCAGGGCGCGGTGGTTGATCACCCACAGCGCGCCCGAACAGCGCAGCACGCAGGGCTCGCCCTCGATCGAGACCCGCAGGCCGCCGCTGGGGCAGCGGGCGGGCGACAGGGCCCGACGCAAGGCCGCGTTCATGACGCGGCTCCGGCCAGTTCGGGCGGGGCGTCGCCCATCACTTCGGCGATCAGATCGGCCTCGTCGAAGCCGTAGGCCGAGGCGTCGAGAATCATCTCGGCCGCCTGTCCCCCGCCAACCCGCTCGCGCCCGATCTGCACCAGCACCGGGACGCAGAACGGCGACGGGCGCTCCAGCGGCACATGCCGGATCGCGCCCTTGATGCGGGCCAGCAGTTGCCCCAGTCGCGCGACGTCCAGCAGCCCCGCCGCCGCATCGGCGCGGGCCGTCTTCAGCAGCAGGTGGTCGGGTTGGTGGCGGCGCAGCACGTCGTAGATCAGGTCCGTGGAGAAGGTCACCTGCCGCCCGGTCTTCTCGTTCCCCGGCTGGCGCCGCTCGATCAAGCCCGAGATCAGGGCGCAATTGCGGAAGGTGCGCTTCATCATGAAGCTCTCCTCCAGCCAGCTCTCCAGGTCGTCGCCCAGCATGTCGGGCTCGAACAGGGCGTCGAGATCCAGCCCGTCCATCCGCCGGATCGACCAGATGGCCAGCGAATAGTCGGTGACCACGAACCCCAGCGGCCCGACCCCCAGCCGGTCCAGCCGCCGCGTCAGCAGCATGCACAGGGTGCCGTGCGCCAGGCCCCCCTCGAAAGGATAGGCGACGAGAAAATGCCGGCTGCCGCGCGGGAAGGTCTCGACCAGCAGGGTGTCGGCCTGCGGGATGACCGAGCGCGTCTCCTGCAGCTCCAACCACTCCTGCACGTCGGGCGGCAGGACGCGCCAGTGGTCGCGATCCTGGATCATGGCCCGCACCCGGTCGGCCAGCGAGGTCGACATCGGGAATTTCGATCCGCCCCACGACGGGATCTTCGGGTCGCTGTCCTGCGCGTGCGTGACCAGCGCGTCCATGCCGTTGATGCCCTGGAATGCCCAGACCTGGCCGGCGAAGACGAAGGTGTCGCCGGGCGTCATCTGCTCGAAATAGTTCTCCTCGGCCTCGCCCACCTTGCGCCCGCCGATCAGCTGTTTCGCCGCCCCGCCGCGGCGCGAGGCGATGCGGACGTTCAGGGTCGCCGCCGCCACGATGGCGCCGACGTTCATCCGGTGCCGCTGCGCCGTGACCGCGTTGCGCACCTTCCATTTCCCGTCCCGCGTCCGCACGATCCGCGCGAACCGCTCGTAGGTGCGCAGCGCATAGCCGCCGGTGGCGACCAGATCGACCACCTCTTCGAACTGTTCCCAGGTCAGGCCGCGATAGGGGCCGCAGCCGCTGACCTCGGCGAACAGATCCTCCATCCGGAACGGCTCGGAACAGGCGCAGCCCATGACGTGCTGCGCCAGCGTATCCAGCGTGCCCGTGTGCACCGGCTCCCAGTCGAAGGCGTTGGCCGCCACCGCCTCGCGCGCGGCCTGGCATTCCAGCATCTCGAACCGGCTCGCCGGCACCATCAGGGCGCGCGACGGCTCGTCCAGCCGGTGGTTGGCCCGGCCGATCCGCTGCACCAGCCGCGAGGCCCCCTTCGGCGCCGCCAGCTGGATCACCAGATCGACGTCGCCCCAGTCGATGCCCAAGTCCAGCGTCGAGGTGCAGACCACCGCCCGCAGCTCGCCCCGCGCCATCGCCGCCTCGACCTTGCGCCGCTGCTCCGCCGCCAGCGAGCCGTGGTGCAGGCCGATCGGCAGGTCGTCGTCGTTGATCGCCCACAGCTGCTGGAACACGAACTCCGCCTGCCAACGGGTGTTGACGAAGATCAGGCTCATGCCCGCGCGGCGGATGGCCTGATAGACCTCCGGGATGGCGTGTTGCCCGGTGTGCCCCGCCCACGGCACCTTGCCCTCGGAGATCAGCACATCCACCACCGGGGGCGCGCCTGGGTCGCCGCGGACGATCCGAACCTGTTCTCCCCCCACCGGGGGGAGGGGACCATGCGAAGCATGGTGAGGGGGGCTGGCCCCCTCCACCGCTTCGCGGTCCCCCTCCCCCTGCGGGGGAGGAATAGCACCCGGCGCCAGCCATCCCGCGATCATCTCCGGATCGTCCACCGTCGCGCTCAGCGCCACTCGGCGCAGCCCCGGCGCGAACTGTTGCAGCCGGCCCAGACCCAGCGACAGCAAATCCCCCCGCTTCCCGCTCCAGATCGCATGCACCTCGTCCAGCACCACGCATTTCAGGTCGGCGAAATAGGCCCGGGCACCGTCCCAGGCGCAGAACAGCGCCAGCTGTTCGGGCGTGGTCAGCAGGATGTCCGGCGGGTTCTCGCGCTGGCGCTGCTTCTTCGACTGTTTGGTGTCGCCGGTGCGGCTCTCGACATGGATGTTCAGCCCGATCTCGCGGATCGGCGTCATCAGGTTGCGCTCGACGTCGGTGGTCAGCGCCTTCAGCGGCGACAGATAGAGGGTGTGGATGCCGCTGCCGGGCCCGAACTCCGGCCGCGGCCCGCGCTCGGCCAGCTCGATCAGCGACGGCAGGAATCCCGCTAGCGTCTTGCCGCCCCCGGTCGGCGCCACCAGCAGGGCGTGCGAGCCCGCCTCCGCCGCGGCGATCATCTCCAGCTGGTGCCGGCGAGCGGCCCAGCCGCGCGAGGCGAACCAGTCGGCGAAGAGGGGGGAAAGCGTCGTCACGCCCTCCACGGCGAGAGCACCCGGCAGCCGCTGTGCTCGAAATGTCCGACGTTCCGCGTCACGACCGTGAGACCGTGAACATGGGCGGTCGCTGCGATCAGCTCGTCTGTCATCTCCGATGCGCGACCCGCCGCGCGATTGAGCTCCGCCAGAGACGCCCAACGCTCCGTCACGTCCCGGTCGACCGGGAGGATGCGCTCGTCGTACCGAAGGATCAGGTCCGCCAGCCAGAAATCCAGATCGTCACGCCGCCGACCGGGCTCCAGCCGCACGATCCCGCGCCGGAGTTCACCCACCGTGATGACGCTGATGTGCAGATCAGAGAGCAGCTGATCATTCAGCCAGGAGATCACGCCGGTGTCCGGGCGAGCGCGCTTCGGCTCGCTGATCGCATTGGTGTCGAGCAGGAACATCAGAACGGGTCGATCTCCCGCGCCGGCCGACGGTCGCGGTCCAGGTCCACGTCCTCGAGCGAGGGTCCATTCAGCAGCCAGTCCTTGAAGTCCCGGGACGCGCGAGGATCCTTGAGGCGTCGGAAGTCTTCGGCGGAGAGAACAACAGCTGCCGCTTCACCGTGCAGGGAGATTTCCTGCGGCCCTTCCGTACGGGATCGCCGGATGACCTCGGAGAGGTTGTCCTTGGCCTTGGCGACGCTCCAGCTCATGACGAACTCCCGTATGGCTATGCTCGATGGCTATATATTTGGCGAGCCGCGCGGTCAAGGAAATGTTCCCGTTCCGTTTCACTTCCCGAGTTGCTATCTTCAGGCGTGTCCACCTCCACCCTCTCCCCTTCCGCCGTCCTGACCGGCGCCGAGCCCTGGCTCGCGCTGCCGCCGGCGCTCGCCGTGCCGCCCGGCGCCGGGGCGATCTGCGATGGGGACGGGGCGCGAAAGATCGGGCGCGGCGCCGCCGAGGGGGCCTTCACCACTGGCCCGGTGATGGTGGCGCACGCCAGCCTGACCGCGCGGCGGCTGGGCGTCGCGCCGCCGGCCCGCTCGTCCGACCTGCTGGACGTGCTGGAGCTGTTCGCCTTCGTCCGCCCGGCTCGGTTCTGCGCCCCCTCGCCGAGCGGCCTCGCGCTGGCGATGGGACAGAGCGAGCCTAAGGGGGCGGAGGCGCAGGCCGAGGCCCTGCGGCTTGCCGCCGAGGGCCTGCTGAGGGAGCTGGCCGATCCCGCCTACCCCAATCGCGAGGACGCCTTCACCCTGGCCGAGACGCTGGGCCGGGCCGGCTGGTCGTGGAGCTGGCGCGTGTCCGGCGCCCTGCAGCATCAGCCGGTGCGCGAGCGCCAGCATCGCGGCAGCGGGCTCGACGCCTGGGCCCGCCTGCCGGAGTGGGAGGACGAGGCGCCGCGCGGCGAGGCGGGGTCGGCCCCGGTCGACAGCGAGAGCGCCCGCATCCGGCTGGACAAGCTGCTGCAGGCCTCGGGCCTCGACGAGACCCGCCCGACGCAGTCCGACTACGCCGCCGAGGCCGCCTTCGCCTTCTCGCCCCGCGACGAGGAGGGCCGCCCCCGCGTGCTGCTGGCGGAGGCGGGCACCGGAACGGGCAAGACGCTTGGCTATCTCGCCCCCGCCAGCCTGTGGGCCGAGCGCAATCAGGGGGCGGCCTGGGTCTCGACCTACACCCGCGCCCTGCAGCGCCAGATCGACCGCGAGAGCGCCGCCCTGTGGCCCGATCCGGTCGAGCGCAAGAAGAAGACGGTCGTCCGCAAGGGCCGCGAGAACTACCTGTGCCTGCTGAACCTGCAGGAGATGGTGCAGGCGGCGCAGCTGGGGAACGGCGACCTGATCGGCATGGCCTTGGCCAGCCGCTGGGCCATGCATTCGCGCGACGGCGACATGACCGGCGGCGACTATCCCGGCTGGCTGCCGGGCCTGTTCGCGACCGGGCCCAGCCATCAGGCCAGCGCCGCCAATCTGGTCGATCGGCGCGGCGAGTGCGTCCACGCCGCGTGTCCGCACTACCGCGCCTGTTTCGTCGAGAAGACCATCCGCGCCAGTCGCCGCGCCGATCTAGTCGTCGCCAACCACGCGCTGGTCATGAGCCAGGCCGCCTTCGACGGCGCCCGCTCCGCCCGGGGGCTGCAGCAGGACGGCGAGACGGCGGCGCTGAAGCGGATCGTGTTCGACGAGGGCCACCACCTGTTCGACGCCGCCGACAGCGCCTTTTCGGCCTGCCTGTCGGGTCAGGAGGCCGCCGAGCTGCGGCGCTGGCTGCGCGGTCCCGAAGGCCGCGGCCGGCGCGGGCGCGGTCTGGAGCAGCGTCTGGGCGACCTGTGCGCCGACAACGAGGCCGCGACCAAGGCGCTGCAGGACGCCGTCCGCGCCGCGGCCCAGCTGCCCGGCGAGGGCGTGTCCGGTCGCATCGCCCCGGCCTCGGGCGAAGTGAATCCGGTCGGCCCGATCGAACGGTTCCTGCTGGCGGCGCTGGAGCAGCTGCGGGCGCGGACCAGCGAGAACGCGTCCGGCAGCGGCGTCGAGTTCGGCATGGAGTGCTCGCTGCGCCCCGTGACCGAGCCGGTGCTGGAGGCCGCGCGCGAGGCGGCGCAGGCGCTGGCCGCGGTCGAGGCCCCGCTGCTGGCCCTGTCGCGGCATCTGGAGGACATCCTCGACGATGAGGCGTCCGAGCTCGACGGCGCCTCCCGCGCCCGGATCGAGGGCGCCCTGCGCGGTCTCGACCGGCGCGCGCGCATGACCCTGCCCGGCTGGCGCTCCATGCTGGCGGCGCTGGAGGTCTCGTCCGACGAGCCGGACCCCGACTTCCTCGACTGGCTGTCGGCCGAGGCCGCCTTCGGCCGCATCATGGACGTGGCCCTGCGCCGCCACTGGATCGATCCCACGGTGCCGCTGGAGGCCGCCGTCATCATGCCCGCCCACGGCGTGCTGGTGACCAGCGCCACCCTGTCCGATCCGAACGCGGACGACCCGTTCGACATGGCCCGCCTGCGAACCGGCTCCGCGCGGCTGATCCAACCGGCGCGGACGCTGAAGGTCGAAAGCCCGTTCGACTACGCCGCCAACAGCCGTGTCATCGTCGTCAACGACTTGATCAAGGACGACCCGCGCCAGACGGCGGCCGCGATGCGCGAACTGTTCCTCGCCGCCGGGGGCGGGGGCTTGGGCCTGTTCACCGCCATCCGGCGGCTGAAGGCGGTGTACGAGCGGCTCGGCCCCGATCTGGCGAAGTCCGGCATCCCCCTCTACGCCCAGCATGTCGATCCGCTCGAGGTCGGGGCGCTGGTCGACGTGTTCCGGGCCGAGCAGGACAGCTGCCTGCTGGGCACGGACGCGGTGCGCGACGGAGTCGACGTGCCGGGCCGATCCTTGCGCATTCTCGCCTTCGACCGCGTGCCTTGGCCGCGTCCCGACCTGCTGCACAAGGCGCGGCGCCAGCGGTTCGGCGGCGACGGCGCCGGAGGCCGCAATTTCGACGACGCCCTCGCCCGCGCCAAGATGGCGCAGGCCTTCGGCCGGCTGATCCGCCGCGCCGACGACAAGGGCGTGTTCGTCATGCTGGACGCCGCCGCCCCGACCCGGCTCTTCGCCAGCCTGCCGCCCGGGACCGAGGTGCAACGCATGGGACTGGCCGAAGCCGTCGAACAGGTCAGCGCGTTTCTCTCCTAGTTGGGCTATCGCGCGTCGCGCTACTTGAGCCCGAAGAGCATGCGCGCCTATCTGAGCGCCTTCCCGGAGCCCCGATGACCGACGCCTCGCCCTCGCCGACCCGCCATCCCCGCCGCGGCCTCGTCGCGCCCTTCATCATTGTCGGCCTGTTGCTGGCGGCGTGGACGGGGTGGTGGTTCTTCCTTGTCCGGCAGGTCGAGACCCAGTTCGACGTCCAGATGGAGCGGCTGAGGCAGGACGGCTGGACCATCACCCACGCGACGCCGAGCACGACCGGCTGGCCGTTCCGCGCCCGCGTCTCCATCCCCCACGCCAGCTTCCTCGCGCCCTCGGGCCACGGCGTCGCCGCGCCGGAACTGATCGCCGAGGCCAATGCGTACAACCCCGACCGCTGGGTGGTCATCGCCCCCGACGGCCTGACCCTGACCCGGCCCGACAAGGGCAAGGTCGGCATCGCCGGCGACGGCCTGCGCCTCAGCGTCAGCCATCTGCGCGCCCGCTTCCCGGATCTGCGGGTCGAGCTGATCCGGCCGACCTTCACGGCGCATCGCGACGCCGAGCCTTTCCCGATCGCCTCGGCCGAGCGGGTTCTGCTCAACGTGCGGCCCCACCTGACCGGTGGCAGCGCAACGACCGACGCCATGGACGTCGCTTTCGAGCTCGCCGACGCCCGCGGCCGGCCCGGCGGCCCGGTCGAGGGTGCGACACGCCAGGGGCGGCTCACCGCCCGGCTGGAGGGGACGGTCCAGAGCGCCAGCCGTCTCGCCGGGATCGACAGCGCCGGCGTGTTTTCGGCCTGGACTGCGGCGGGCGGCCGCTTCACCGATATCCGCGGCGAACTGGCGGCGGGCGACAGCCGCGCCCGGATCGAGAGCGACGGCCTGTCCGCCGACGCGGACGGCCGGCTGCAGGGACAGGTCGCCCTGCGGGCCGAGCGCCCGATGGCGGCCATCGCCGGTCTGGCCGGCTCCCGCTCGGGCGCGGTCAACCGCGCGGGCGCCGCCGGGGCGGCCATGGCGGCCGGGGCGGAGGGCGAAGAGGGCGTCGACCTGGTGATCCAGTTCCGCGACGGCCGGACCTGGCTGGGGCCGTTCGCCCTCGCGCCCGCGCCGAAGCTGTTCTGATGCTGGTCGAACCCGAACCCGACGCCGAGCGGCTGGCCCTGGACCGGGCCTTGGCCAACGCCGTCCGCGCGCGTCTGGCCGCCGGCGCGCGCGTGCGACCCGACGCCGAGGCCATTGCGGTGCGGCAGACGCTGGCGGGCGAGCCTGCGCCGGGCGCCGCCGTCCTGCGCGCCGTGCTGGGCCGGATCGACGCCGCGGCGGGGGCGCCGCTGGTGGTCTGGGGCGCGGCGGCGCAGACGCTGGCCGCCGACCGCTTCGGCCTGTCAGCGCGCGCGGCCGCCGACCCGGAGCAGGCGCTGGCGGCCGTCCGCGACGGCTCGCGGGCACTGATGGAGCTGTCGCCGTCGTCCGCGTGGTGGGGCCGTCTGCTGGCCGAACCCGGGCTGAGGGTGGTCGCCGCCCTTCCCGACGACGCCCATGGCCTGCCGCGCGCCCTGATGGTCCAGAAGGCCGAGCCGGGCCCGACCGGCGAGGACCGCACCTTCTGGGCCACCGACCGCGCGGCGCCCGTCGCCCGGATCATCGAAGCCTTGGCCGAGGCCGGCCTCGCCGCCAGCCCCTTGATCGCGGCGGGCGGCTTGAAGCTGTTCATGTTGGCGGGCTATGTGCAGGCCGAGGACGGGCGGCTCGCATCCGCGCCCGGCGGCCTCAGCGGCGTCATCGGCGCCGCACCGATTTTCTGAAAGCGCCCATGACCGACGCCCCTGCTCCGAAGCCCGGCATCCTCGACATCGCCCCCTACGTCGGCGGCAAGTCGCGCATTGAGGGCGTGGCCGAGCCGATGAAGCTGTCGTCCAACGAGAACGCCCTCGGCGCCGGCGCAAAGGCGCGCGAGGCCTATCAGGCGGCGCTGAAGCACATCCACATGTACCCCGACGGCCGCGCCAACAAGCTGCGCGACGCAGTGGCCGCCCATCATGGCCTGGAGCCCGAGCGGCTGATCTTCGGCAACGGCTCGGACGAGGTCTTCGCCCTGCTGAACCAGACCTATCTGACCGCCGGCGACAACATCGTCAGCGGCCAGTACGGCTTCCTCGCCTACCGCATCAGCGCCCTGGCCAACGAGGCGTCGGTCAAGCTGGCGCCCGAGCCCGACTTCAAGCTGACGCCCGAAGCCGTGCTGGCGCAGGTCGATGAGCGGACCCGCATCGTCTACGTCTCCAGCCCGTCCAACCCGACCGGCAGCTACAACACCGCCGAGGAGATCCGCCGCCTGCACGAGGGCCTGCGCCCCGACGTGCTGCTGGTCGTGGACGAGGCTTACGCCGAGTTCGTCACCGCCCCCGACTGGGAGACCAGCTTCCCGCTGGCGCGCGACGCGGACAACATGGTCGTCACCCGCACCTTCTCGAAGATCCACGGCCTCGGCGGCCTGCGGGTCGGCTTCGGCTATGCGCCGCTGAAGGTGGCCGAGGCGGTCGACCGAATCCGCCTGCCGTTCAACGTCTCCGTCCCCGGCATCGAGGCCGCCGTCGCCGCCCTCGGCGACGAGGCCCACCAGACCGCCTCGCGCGAGCTGGTCGAGACCTGGCGGCCCCGCCTGACCCAGGCCATCCGCGGCTTCGGCTTCGACGTCTTCCCCAGCGCCGGCAATTTCGTGCTGGTCCGCTTTACGGACCCGACACGCAACGCCGCCAGGGCCAACGACTATCTGAACTCCAGGGGCATTATCGTCCGCCCCGTCGGGGGCTACGGCCTGCCCGACTGCCTGCGCATCACCGTCGGCACGGAAGACCAGAACCGGGCCGTCATCGACGCCCTGAGCGAGTTCGCGGCGTTGTAGAGTCCGACTGTCTCCTCCCCATTCGCGTCGCGAATGGGGAGGTGGCGCGCTTCGGATACGAAGCGTGACGGAGGGGGCGACGCAGGCCTGTCCCAATCATCCGCCAATCACTCGTCGTCGGCGCCGCCCCCTCCGTCTCCTCGCGATGCTCGGAGCCACCTCCCCATCGCGGACCGCGATGGGGAGGAGACGGTTCCTCACTGCCGCCTGAACACCCGGCTCGCGCCCCAGCCCGTGAACGCCGCCAGCAGCACGCACAGCACGCCGTAGCTCCACGGGCGCCGGTGGGCGAACTCGAAGATGTCGCGCTCGATGCCGACCTTTTCCACCGTCAGGGTCAGGTTGGAGACCGACACCGGCTCGCCGTCCTGGAACAGCCAGACCTCGGCGAAATACTGGCCGGTCGGCGCGACCGCCGGCAGCCTGACCTCGGCGCGGAACAGGCCGCGGTCGACGAACTCGACCCCGTCGGGATCCGTGTCGTACAGCGCCGCCGCCTCGCGCAGACGGATCACGGCCCGGCGGAAGTCCAGATAGTCCTCGCCCAGCCGGCTGACGACCACGTCGCGCACGCCGTAGCGGGTGACGGTGCGGCTCTCCTCGGGCGCATTGATCCTCAGGTGATCGACGCCGACGCCGAGGCGGCGCAGCTGGCCGAAGTCGGCGATGTCGGACAGCGGTCGGGTCGAGGCCGTCATGTAGAAGCCGGGCGCGCCCTCGAACAGCACCGGGCGGCTGTTGAGCCAGACGCCGGTGTTGCGGGTCTTCTTGACCACCCGCACCGGCGCGTCGGGTCCCCGCACCACCACCACGACGTCGGCCGGCGTGTCCCCGGGATTGAACACCGCGCCGTACAGAACGATGGAGGCCCCGCGGAAGCTGGAGTCGACCATCACCCGCGCGTTGGTCAGGGCCGCGGCGATGCGCACCCGCTCCGTGGTGCCGACCGATCGCTCGGGGGCGGGCGCCACGACGGCGGGCGGCGGCGGGGGAAGGGCGATCATTCCGCCACCCCCGGCGCGAAGCCGAACAGGTCCGACGGGCGCACGAACAGCTCCAGCCCCATCTGGACGCCGACGACCAGAACGATGACCGCCAGGACCGCGCGCAGCTCCTCGGCCCGGAACCGTCCGGACCAGCGCGCCCCGTACTGCGCCCCCACCACGCCGCCCAGCAGCAGGATGGTCGACAGGACGATGTCCACGGTCTGGTTGCGCCCGGCCTGCAGGATGGTGGTCATGGCGGTGACGATGATGATCTGGAACAGGCTGGTGCCGACCACCACCCCGGCCTTCATGCGCAGCACGTAGAGCATGGCCGGCACGAGGATGAAGCCGCCGCCGACGCCCATGATGGCGGACATCACCCCGACGAAGGCTCCGAGCCCGAACGGCGGGATGGCGCTGATGTAGAGGCCCGAGCGCGGGAACCGCATCCGCAGCGGCAGGCCGTACAGCCACAGCGGCCGGCGCCGTTCCCGGTGGGGCGCCACCTCGCCCCGCACCCGGCGCAGGATCTGGCCCAGGCTCTCGTACAGCATCAGCGTGCCGATGGCGCCGAGGAACAGCAGGTAGGACAGCGCCACCGCCAGGTCCGCCTGTCCGAGCAGGCGCAGGTAGCGGAACAGCTCGACCCCCAGCAGGGCGCCCAGCACGCCCCCCGCCGCCATGATCCCGCCGATGCGGTAATCGACCGCCTTCTGGCTGGTGTAGCTGATGACGCCCGAGGTCGATGAGGCGACGACGTGGCTGGCCTGACTGGCCACGGCCACCGCCGGGGGAATGCCCAGGAAGATCAGGATCGGGGCCATCAGGAAGCCGCCGCCGATCCCGAACAGGCCGGACACGAATCCAACCGCCGCCCCCAGCAGCACCAGGAGCGGCCAGTTCACCGAAACCTCGGCGATCGGCAGATAGATATCCAAAGGGCGCGCCTTCGGCTGGAACTGAAGCGGAGCGCCGGGAGGCGACGAAGACTTGTCCTAGACCCGCCGGGCGGCGCCCGCCACCCGCCGCGCCTGAAAGGTCAGGCCGCCGCCGTCAGACCAGCGGCTCGACCTCGAAACGATCGGCCTCGGTCTTGGCCTTTGAGCGGACGGCGAACGGGATCGTGCCGCGCAGGCGTTCGACCGCCGACTGGGCGTCGCCGTCGCCGGAGCGGGCCGCGATCAGGTACCATTTGTAGGCCTGCTCGGGGTCGGGGCGGATGGCCTCGTCGCCCGTCTCGTACAGCTTGGCGACGTTGTACTGGCTGTCGACCAGACCCTTCTCCGCCGCCTTCCGCAGCCAGGTCAGGGCGGCGGGCTGGTCCTTCGGACCGCCGGCCCCTTCGAACAGATACATGCCGTAGGCGTGCATGCCCTTGGCGTCGCCGGTCTCCGCCGCGCGGCGGGCCCACAGGCGGGCCTCGGTCAGGTTCACGGCCACCCCGTTCAGCCCGTCCTGATAGAGGCCGGCCAGATGCAGTTGGGCGGGCGCGTACCCGGTCGCGGCGGCGCGCTTCAGCGTCTCGATGCCGCTCTCGGCCCCCGCATCCATCAGTTCGATCGCCTGGGTGTAGAGCTCGGCGCCGCGCGCCGGGTCGTTCGCCGTCGGCAGCACCGCAAGGGCGGCGACCGGACGGACCTCTTCGTTCCGGAAATCGAGGCCCGGCAGCTTGAGACCCGAGCCGTTCAACTGGCCGGTCGCATACGCCCCGCCGCCGGTCAGGAGCACGGCGATGGCCGAGGCGCCCAGGGCCTTGCGAACGGTGCCGCCGTCGCGCGAGGCCTGCTTGTCCAGCCGCTCCTGCAGCTTGGACTTGCCGCCCCGCTTGAGGCCGAAGCCCGTGCGGGCGGGCGCTTCCGCAGCCTCAGGCGAGGCCATGGCGGCCCGGGCGGCGTCGATCGCCTGCCGCGTCGAGGCCGCGCGGCCCTGGGCGGCTGCGGCGCGCAGAAGCCGGGGATCGACGAACTCGGTCTCGGCGGCGAAGTCGTCCGGATCGGCAAAGGCTTCGGGAGAGGTCGCTTCCAGCGCATCCGAAACGTCTGCGCCGCCGAAGCCGCCCTGGCCGAAGGCGAAGGGCGCCGGGGCCGGCTGGCCCTGCGGCGCAGCGGCGGCGGCCGGTGCAGGCTCGACGGAAGGCGCGGGTTCGGCATCGGCCTCGGCGATCGCGGGGTCCGGCTCGACGAACGCGCTCGCCGCCTCGGGCGCAGGATCGACCACGCGGCTGCCGAACGGCGCGCTGGGCGGCTGCGGCGTTTCAGCGTCCACGCGGGGGCCTCGCATGACGGCGTCGAAGATGGCGTCGGCGGTCAGCACGTCTTCGCGGTCGCCTGAGGACTGAGGGGTGTCCGGCGCCGGCTCGGGCTCGGGCTCGGGTGGAGCGAGATCGGCCGACCAGGCCTGCTGCTCGGCGAAGACCGTGTCCTCGTACCCGTCGTCGATGAAGGCCATCGGCGCCGCGGCGGCCGCTTCGCTCGCCGCGAAGGGCGTGCCGGGGAACGGCGCGTCGGGGAAGGCCGCGTCCGGGAAGGCGGCGGCGCGCCAGTCGGGCTCGGCTGTAATGGCCGGCGCCGGAGCCGGCGCCGACGCAGGCTCGGTCCGGCGCTCGATGCTGCCGCGCGCCTCGGCCAGCAGGGCGGCGGTGCGCTCTTCCGACAGGCGCATGCGCTCGGCCAGTTCGCCGGAGGCGCGGTTGTAGCCCTGTTCGATCCGGGTGGAGCTGTCCGCCAGACGGCGGCCGATGTCTTCCAGCGCCTGCTGCGAGCGGCGCTCGGACTGGGCGATCCGCTCGCTCAGACGATCCGAGATGCGCGTGATCTCACCGCCCAGCTTCTCGAGCGCGAGGGCGTTGCGGTCGTCCGCGGCCGTCAGCCGCTTCTCCAGCCGTTGCTCGAGCCGCTGTTCCAGGCCCTGGGCCAGTTCGCCCATGCCGGCGTCGACCTTGCGCGCCAGATCCTGACCCAGCCGTTCCAGTCCGGCGGACTCGCCGGCCTCGATGCTCTCGACGCGACCGTTGAGGTTCTGGGCGATGCGCAGGACCTCGCGGCCCATGGCCTCGACGGCCCGGGCCGAGCGCTCTTCCGACGTCTTGACCTGATCGCCGATCGACAGGAAAGCTCGCTCGATCCGCTCGATCCGGCCCTCGGTCTCGGCGGTGTCGAGCCGCCGCATCATCTCGGCGCGATTGCCCTCGACCTGACGGCTCAGGGTCTCGGCCAGCTTCTCGAACCGGGCCGCCTCGCGGGCGCTCTCCGGCTCGATGCGGCCCTCGGCGGCGCGCAGCCGCTGGTCCAGACCGGCGAACGACCGCTCCAGACCCCGCAGGGCCTCGGTGGTGCGCGCCTGCGCCTGATCCAGACGCTGGCCGACCTGCGCCAGCACGTCGGCGCCGACGCCGGGCCCGGCGGTCTTCTCGACCGCATCCATCCGCAGCCGCAGCTCGTTGGCCCCGGAGCGCTGGCGCTCCTCGATGTCGTACAGGCGGCCGGCCAGCGCGCCGAGCGCGGTCTCGACCTTGCCGAAGGTCTCGGCCGTCTGCGGGCCCGATTCCTGCTCGAACTTGCGCAGGCGGCGATGGCCCTCGCGCAGCTCTTCAGCGATGTCGTCCAGACGGCGGGCCTGCGCCTTGCCCGCATGATCCTGACCGTCCAGTCGGCGGACGAGACCGGAAACGGCCTGGTCGACGCCCTGGATCGCGACGGTCGAGCGGCGCTCCGCGGCCTCGAGCCGTCCGGCGATGGCGTCGATGGAGGCGGCCAGGCGCTGGAAGGATTCGTCATTGCCGCCGTAGGCGTCGTCCATGCGGCGGCTGCGGCCGCGGCGCTCGTAGCTGTCGGCGGCGTGCGGGCGACGACCCAGCGGCACGACGCCGTCATCGTCGTCGCCGTCCTCCATGATCATGGTGTTGAGCCACTCGCCCAGCGTCATGCCGGAGCGACGCGCCAGGTCTTTCGCGATCTCCCGCGCCTTGGGTTCGATACCCTTGACGCTCCACGGCGCGGCTGCGCTCACTGATTCGCTCCCGACCTACTCAAGCAAACGCTAGACGCCAAGATCATGCGTGTAAACGTGTGGTTAACCCCAAGATGTAGCGGTATCCCCAGCTTCCTGTGGAAACCGCCGACAGCCGACGAATATCTCGGGCCGACACGGTTAACGCCGGGTGAAGATTAACCACTCGGCAAGGACTCGGGCTTGCCTTCCGGCGCGCCGCCCGCCAACTCGCGTCCATGGACCTGCCCGTCACCCTCGCCCTGACCGCCGCCTGCATGGCTTTGGCGGTCTTCGCCGGCTGGCGCGGGGCCCGGCCCTGGGACCCGAGGGGCGGGGTCCGGATGGCGCCCTGGCGGTTGATCATGGTTCTGGCCGGCGCCGCGGTCTTCATCCTGCTGATCCACGTCGGGACCCTGCTCGGAGTGCCGCAGCGGGCGTATTGAGAGGAACCGGCCTCGGCCTTGACCATTCCTGAACCGACCACGAACAGGAGCGATCGCCCATGGCTGACAAGACCCTGACCCCCGATGAAGCCGAAGAGGCGTTCTGGGAGCATCTCAAGAAATCCAACACCGGCATGCTCGGCCTCGACCAGCCCGGCTACCACGCCCAGCCGATGACGGCCTTCCGCGAGGAGGAGACCGGCACGATCTGGTTCTTCACCCGCGACGACACCGATCTGGCGAAAGACGCGACCGTCGGCGGCTTCGGCCAGAGCGCCATGTTCCACTACGGCTCGAAGGACCAGAACGTCTGGGCCTGCATCCACGGAACCCTGTCGGTTCACGGCCAGGACCGCGAGATCATCGACCGCTACTGGAACCCGATCCTCGCCGCCTGGTACCCCGAGGGCAAGGACGACCCGCACCTGACGACCCTGCGCTTCGAGGCCGACGACGGCCGCATCTGGGTCAATGAAGGCGGCTTCTTCAAATTCTTCTACGAGGTCGCCAAGGCCAATGTGACGAAGACGCTGCCCAAGGCCGGCGGGGTTGCGGACGTCAATCTGCAGTAGGGACGAGGGATGAGGGATTAGGGATTAGCAGCCTTGGCGGACGTACTGATCGGTCTCGCCAGCACCGCGAATCCTCAGCCCTCATCCCTATTCCTGGTCCCTCTCTGAGAAGCACCACGCCAGCACCGCCTTCTGCGCGTGGATGCGGTTCTCCGCCTCGTCCCAGACGAGCGAGCGGGGGCCGTCGATGACGGCGTCGGTGACTTCTTCGCCGCGGTGGGCGGGCAGGCAGTGCAGGAAGACGGCGTCGCGGGCAGCCGCCTCCATCAGGGCGTCGTCGACGCCGTAGCCTTCGAACGCCTCGAGCCGCGCCTCATAGTCGCCGTCGCCCATCGACACCCAGGTGTCGGTCACGACGACATCCGCCCCGGCCACCGCTTCATGCGGATCGCTGGTCAGGGTGACGCTGTCGCCGCCCTTGGCCAGGTCGTGCAGGTCGGGGTGGTAGTCGGGCGGACAGGCCACGCGCAGATGGAAGCCCAGCAGCGGCGCCGCGTGGATGAAGCTGTGGCAGACATTGTTGCCGTCCCCGACCCAGGCGACCGTCTTGCCCGCGATCGGCCCGCGGTGCTCCTCGATCGTCATGATGTCCGCGAGGATCTGGCACGGGTGAGAGCGGTCGGTCAGGCCATTGATCACAGGCATGGTCGAGACGCGGGCGAAGCGCTCGACGTCCTCGTGGCTGTTGGCGCGGATCATGACGGCGTCGACCATGCGCGACAGCACCCGCGCGGTGTCCTCGACCGGCTCGCCGCGGCCCAGCTGCATGTCGCCGGCGTTGGCGATGATCGCCGACCCGCCGAGCTGGCGGATGGCGGCGTCGAAGCTGAAGCGGGTGCGGGTCGAGTTCTTCTCGAACACCATCGCCAGCACCCGGTCCTTCGCCGGAGCGTCCGCGTCCGGCCGACCCTGCGGCCAGCCCTTCCGCGCCGCCTTGCGGGCGTGGGCGTCGTCGAGAATGCCCCGCAGGTCTTCTGGTTTGAGTTTGTAAAGGTCGATGAAGTGGCGAACCATCTCGAATCTCCGCTCATCCCCGCGAAAGCGGGGACCCAGTGCTTTGGGTGACAACCGCCACCGGGTGAAACCGGTCCGCCAAACCCGGTCCGTCTGCGGCAGGCTGGACAGGACTGGGTCCCCGCTTTCGCGGGGATGAGCGGATCGGACTAGGCCGCCGCCATCTTGCCGCGCGCGACTTCGCAGGTGCGCTCGAACCGCTCGACGGCCTCGCGCGCCTCTTCCAGCGTCAGGTTCAGCGGCGGCAGGATGCGGACGCAGTTGTCGCCGCCGCCGGCGACCAGCAGCTGCTGCGTATCGCGGGCCCAGCCCATGAATTCGCGGTTGTTGGGGACCAGCTTGACCCCCAGCAGCAGACCCTTGCCGCGCACGTCCACGATCACGTCGGGGAAGCGTTCCTTCAGGCCGTGCAGCTGCTGCTTCAGATAGCCGGCGATCTCGTTGACGTGCGCCAGCGTCTCGGGCTTCGAGATCTCGCCGAAGGCCGCCTGCCCCACCGCCATGGCCAGCGGATTGCCGCCGAAGGTCGAGCCGTGCGCCCCGACCGTCATGCCCTTGGCCGCCTCGGCCGTCGCCAGACAGGCGCCGATCGGGAAGCCGCCGCCCAGCGCCTTGGCCACGGCCATGATGTCCGGGGACATGTCGCCCCATTCGTGGGCCCACAGCTTGCCGGTCCGGCCCATGCCGCACTGGACCTCGTCGAAGATGATCAGCACGCCGTGTTCGTCGCACAGCTCGCGCAGGCCGCGCAGGCAGACCTCGGGAATGGCCCGGCAGCCGCCCTCGCCCTGCACCGGCTCGACGATGATCGCCGCCGTGGTCGGGCTGGCGATGGCCGCCCTGATCGCCTCGTGGTCGCCGAAGGTCAGCTGATGGAAGCCCTCCATCTTGGGCCCGAAACCCTCGGTGTAGCTGGGGTTGGCCGCCGCGTTGATGGCGCCGTAGGTGCGGCCGTGGAACGAGCCGTCGAAGCCGTAGATGTCGATCCGCTCGGGCTGGCCGTTGGCCGAGTGGTGTTTCCGCGCCGTCTTCAGCGCGCACTCGACGGCCTCGGTGCCCGAGTTGGTGAAGAACACCACGTCGGCGAACGACTTCTCGCACAGGGCGTCGGCGAGCGCTTCCTGTCCGGGAATCTTGAAGATGTTGGAGACGTGCCACAGCCTCTCGGCCTGGTCCTTCACCGCCTGGACGAGGATCGGGTTGGCGTGGCCGAGGGCGTTGGTCGAGATGCCCATGACGCAGTCGAGATATTCGGTCCCGTCCGTCGCCCACAAACGCGCGCCCTGCCCGCGCTCCACCTCCAGCGGCGCGCGGTTGTAGACACCCATCAGATGGTCGGTGGACACGGGCGGACCTCCAAAAGCGAGACGGCCCCGGCGCGGTGAGCGTCGGGACCGCCTGAAAAAGGGTCCGGTCTTGTCGGACGGAGGCACGGCTTAGTCAACACCGGAACCCCCGGCGCGTACGCCGGTTGACCGGACGAGGAAGGAGCCTCCCATGTCCAATCACCCCGACCCGCAGGACCAGCCCGTCAAGGGCCCCGACGACCTCGAGCGCAACCCCGGCATCGGCCAGTCGCCCGGACTGGACCGGGGGATCGGTCTCGAGGAGATCGAGGGCGACAGCACCGTGGAAGGCGACACGGAAAACAACGCCGGCCCCGGCGGCGCCGTCGACCCGGACGACCGGGGCCGCGAGAACGCATGATCACAATCTGATCCGCTCATCCCCGCGAAAGCGGGGACCCAGTTCTGTCCAGCGGAGTGCTGGCGCTTCAGGACAAGGGGAGTGCGCGATCAGAGCCGCCTGTCACCCAAAACACTGGGTCCCCGCTTTCGCGGGGATGAGCGGGGGTGGGGGTCGGCCTCAGCTCTTCAGCCGCCAGCCCGAGCGGAACACGCCCCAGCAGGCCAAGGCGGCGGCCAGCGTCAGCACCGCGCTCATCGCCACCCCGATCCAGACGTTGCCCTCGGCATGGCCGATGAAGCCGTAGCGGAAGCCGTCGATCATGTAGAAGATCGGGTTGAAGTGGCTGATCGTGGCGAACGGCTCGGGCAGGTTGTCGACCAGATAGAAGGTGCCGCTGAGGAAGGTCATCGGCATGATCAGGAAGTTCTGCACCGCCGCCAGCTGATCGAACTTCTCAGCCCACAGGCCGGCGAACACCCCCAGCATCCCCATCAGCAGGGAGGCGGTCAGGCTGAACCACAGGATGGCGGCCAGATTGCTGACCCCCAGCCGCGCGAACGGCAGCACGCAGACCGCCGTCACCAGCCCCACGACGATGCCGCGCGTGGCGGCGCCCAGCGCGAAGCCGATGGTCAGCTCAAGCGGGCTGAGCGGCGGGGTCAGGAAGTCGGTCGAGGTGCCCATGATCTTGGCCTGGATCAGGCTCGACGAAGCGTTGGCGAAGGCGTTGTTCAGCACCGCCATCATGATCAGGCCGGGCGCCACGAACTCGGCGAAGGGCGTGCCGTGCAGCGGCGGCCGCGCGCCTTTCAGCGCCACCACGAACACCAGCATGTAGAGCAGCGTCGTCACCACCGGCGCCGCCACCGTCTGGGCTCCCACCTTCCAGAACCGCCGCACCTCCTTCAGGTAAAGGGTCTGCACCCCGATCCAGTTGACGCCGTCGTAGCGGCGCGGCTGCGGCAGGGTGGCGGGGCTCAGGTCGGTCATGGGGGGCAGATGCGCGGTGCGGGGCGGGGATGCAAGAGGAGGCGAGGGATGAGGGATGAGGGATTAGGGAAGAGGATGAGCCAACCCCGCACGGCCCAGTCCGAAGCGACCGGCGCCCTCATCTTCCCTAATCCCGAATCCCTCGTCCCTCCGTTAACCATCCCTACATCTGGTTCCTGTGGACGGTCTGATTCGCACATCTTGCGTCCGGTAAGGGCTCGTTTACGATTAGTGGTAGGTCGAGAGCCCGGGAGGGACCTCTGGACCCCATATATTGAATCCGAGACCCCGGAGGGTGGCCATGACCGCAGGCTGGACTGAAGACCGCGTCGGCGCGCTGACGAAACTGTGGCTGGAGGGTCAGTCGGCCAGCCAGATCGCCAAACAGCTCGGCGGCGGCGTCACCCGCAACGCCGTGATCGGCAAGGTTCACCGCCTCGGCCTGTCGGGCCGCGCCGCGCCGTCGCAACCGGCCCGGGCCACCTTCCGCCCGTCGCGCCCGCGCCCGGCCCAGCCGACCCAGGCGCCGTCGGCCCCGCGCCGTATCGAGGCGGTCCAGCCGCGCGCCGCCGCTCCGGCGCCGACGATCTCGCAGATGCCGGACCTGCCGGGCACGGCCACGGTCATGACCCTCGGCGCCCACATGTGCAAATGGCCGATCGGCGATCCGTCGTCGAACGAGTTCAGCTTCTGCGGCCGCCGTTCCTCGGAAGGCGTCTACTGCGTCGAACACGCACGCGTCGCCTACCAGCCCCAGGTCAAGCGCAACGGCGCCACCGATCTGGCCCGCAGCCTGCGGCGGTATATCTAGGTGTTTGGTGGTTGGTGATTGGTGGCTGGACATCCGCTCCGGCCGGCACGCGCCGCGCTCATTCGCCAACCACCATTCACCAATCACCTTCAGCCACACGGCTGTCACGAACGGCTCCTAGAGAGCCGCCCTCTCGCGGCCCCACCCGCATCGGGCCGTGAGATTGGGGCGGGGCTGCGGTTATCCGGGTTGACGCAGCCCCCTTCGCCCCTTTGCTGGTCATTCCGCTCAGACATGCGTGGCTGTGTTGTCATCCCGGACGCCGCAAAGCGGCGAGCCGGGACGCTTGGACCTTCGCTTTCATCCTCCCCGGAAGCTGCGTCAGCAGCTATCCGGGGGACGGGTCACGACATCGCGCGGCGGCTGCCTGTCTCCCGGATAATCGCGTTGCGATTTCCGGGAGTGTCTGGTGAGGCCGCCGCCCGTCCCGGATCACCGCTGCGCGGTGTCCGGGATGACAAGGGCGAGCCACTAGCCACTCAGTTCAGCACCCGCCGCTCGCCCGGCACGTCGAGGCTGAACGCCGGGATCGCGACCTCGAACATCCGTCCGTCCGCATCGGTCATGTGATAGCCGCCGACCATCGAGCCCGAGGCCGTGCCCAGCGGACAGCCCGAGGCGTAGGAATAGCTGTCGCCGGGCTGGATCGTCGGCTGCTCGCCCACCACCCCCGCGCCGCGCACCTCCTCGACATGACCCAGCGCATCGGTGATGACCCAGCGCCGGGATTTCAGCGTCACCGGCACGGCGCCCAGATTGACGATCTCGACGTGATAGGCCCAGACCCAGCGGCCCCCGGCCGGGTCCGACTGACCGGCCAGATAGCTGGGCCGGACGCGGACCACGATCCCGTCGGTTTCGGCTTCATAGGCGCGCGCGTCATGCATCCGGACATCGTCCCCCAAGCCGCGCGCAGGTCAAGCGCGGCCTTGGATGTCTCGGGAGAAGAGACAGGCCGGAAAATCGTGTAAGCGGGGCGGATGATGTCATTCGAACACGCCGTCCCGGGCATCCTGCCCTGCCAGTCCATCGAGGCGCTGATCGCCGGCGGGGCGATCGCCTCCGACACCGCCTTCGACGCCGATCAGGTCCAGCCCGCCAGTCTCGACCTGCGCCTGTCCGACCGGGCCTGGCGCGTGCGGGCGTCGTTCCTGCCCGGCCAGCGCAAGGTCGAGGACCGGATCGCCGACGTAGCCATGCACACGATCGACCTGTCGTCCGGCTATGTGATGGAGAAGGGCTGCGTCTACATCGCCCGGCTGCAGGAGCGGCTGTCGCTGCCGAAGGGCCTGATCGCCCGCGCCAATCCCAAGAGCTCGACCGGCCGGGTCGATGTCTTCGTGCGCCTGTTGACCGACCGCGGCGGCAGCTTCGACGACGTGGACGAAGGCTACGAGGGTCCTCTGTATCTCGAGATCGCGCCCCAGACCTTCTCCATCCTCGTCCGCCCCGGCACGCGGTTGAACCAGTTGCGCCTCAAGGCCGGCGAGCCGCCGAAGCTGGAGACCCGCTCGGTCGGCGTCGACCTGACCGGCTCGGACGGCGGCATCGTCGGCTTCCGCGGCCGCCGCCACGCCGGCGTGGTCGATCTCGACAACATCGACGGCCATGACCCGCGCGATTTCTGGGAGCCGCAGATCCTGCGCCGCGGCGAACTGCTGCTGGACCCGGGCGAGTTCTACATCCTGGCCTCGTCCGACGATGTGGAAATCCCCGTCGATCAGGCCGCCGAGATGACGCCCATCGATCCGTCGGTCGGCGAGTTCCGGGTCCACTACGCCGGCTTCTTCGACCCCGGCTTCGGCACCGACGAGGCCCACGGCGCGGGCTCGAAAGGCGTGCTCGAGGTGCGGACCCACGACACCCCCTTCCTGCTGGAGCACGGCCAGATCGTCGCCCGGCTGGTCTACGAACCCCTCACCGAACGCCCCACCCGCCTCTACGGCGAAGGCGGCAGCCACTACCAGCGGCAGGGGCTGAAGCTGTCGAAACACTTCCGGCCGTGGGGGTGAGCGAGTGATAAGTGGCTAGTGGCTAGTGATTGCAGCCGCGCCGTCAGCGGAAGGGCGGCGCCGTCAGCGCCATCGCACCCTGTCGGCCAGCCACTAACCACTAGCCACTAACCACTCCCGCTCACTCCAGCCGATCCGCCTTCCTCAGCTCCGGGAACCACTTCGCCCAAAGCCCGGTCGACGTCAGCGCCCCGACGCCTCCGAACACCGCCGCGCCGATCGGTCCTAGAAACCGCACCGCCACGCCCGAATAGGCCTCGCCCAGCTCGTTGGAGGCGCCGATGAACAGCATGGACACCGAGCTGACCCGCCCGCGCATGTGATCGGGCGTCGACAGCTGGATCAGGGTCTGGCGGATGTTGACGCTGATCATGTCGGCGGCCCCGCCGAGGAACAGCACCGCGCCGGACAGCCAGACGCTGGTCGACAGGCCGAAGGTCAGGGTGCAGACGCCGAACACGGCCACCGCCGCGAACATCCAGCGGCCGCCGTGCTTCACGATTGGGAAGCGGCTCAGGTACAGGGCGACCAGCAGGGCCCCGGCCCCGAACGAGGCGCGCAACAGCCCGAAGCCGACCGCGCCGACATGCAGGATGTCCCGCGCGAAGATCGGCGTCAGCAGGGCCACCCCCGCCAGCAGCACGACGATCAGGTCCAGCGAGATGGCCCCCAGCACGATCTTGGTGTTCCAGACATAGGCCAGCCCCTCCTTGACCTGCTCGACCGCCGAGATGCGGTGCGGCGACGGGGCGGGGCGGCCGCTGGTGCGGATCAGCAGCAGGCTGCCGATGCCGACCGCGAACAGGCCCAGCGCCGAGGCGTAGGCCAGCGGCACGGACAGGCCGACGATCACCCCGCCCAGCGCCGGACCGGCGATGGCGCCGGTCTGGAAGGCGATCGACTGGGCCGCGATGGCCGGCGGCAGGGCCCGCCGCCCCACCACCATCGGCAGGAAGGCCTGGCTGGCCGGGGCGAGGAAGGCCCGCGCCGCCCCGAACACCGCCGCCACCGCCAGCAGCCCCCACAGCGGCGGGTCGCCATGCATCGCCAGCAGCAGGAAGCCCACGGCGCAGGCGGCTTCGACCATGACCGACAGGGTGACGGTGATCTTGCGGTCGCGGCGGTCGGCCATGGCTCCGGCCGGCAACGTCAGCGCCAGCAGGGGCAGGAACTGGCACAGGCCGACCAGCCCCAGATACAGGCTGGCCTCCTCGATCGGGTGATCGCGGCGCGCGATCTCATAGACCTGCCACAGCAGGGCCGAAGACTGGATCTGGATGCCCAGCACCGCCGCCACCCGCCCGACCCACAGCAGGCGGAAGTCACGGATCACCCACGGACTGGCCGGCCCCTCGGGCGGCGGCGGCGGCTGGAGCGGCTCGGTGGTCTCGATGGTCTCGGTCAAGTGCGCCGGTCTTGCTTGGGATAGGGCGCGCCGTCGCGGTGGAAGAAGCCGCCGGCGCGGAACGTCATGTCGATGTCGGGGTATTCGCCCGTGTCGCCGCCGGGCGTGCGGGTCCCGACTTCGAGCACAACGGCCTCTGAGTCCGAACGGTTCTGCAGCATGTGGCCGTTCGGCACGCCCGCCTTCCAGCCGGCGCAGTCGCCGGCCCTCAGCACCGTCTCGCCCTCGTCTTCGACCAGCACGACCTCCCCTTCCAGCACCCAGACGAACTCGTCCTCGCCCTCGTGCCAGTGGCGCTGGCTCGACCAGGCTCCCGCGGGCAGGCGCAGCAGGTTGACCCCGAACTGATCAAGACCGACCGCGTCGCCCAGCCGCCAGCGGCGGCGCGGCTTGCACGGTCCGGCGAACGCCTCGGGATATCCGGTCCCGTGTCCGGTCGGCGCGCTGTCGATGTCGATCTTCGGCATGGGGAGGAGCCTTCTCGCGAGCGTTCGAACCCCGTAAAGCACAGCCTCATGAGCGCCGCATCACATCCGGTTATCGATCCTGTCGCCTTGACCCGCGACCTGATCCGCCGCCCCTCGGTCACCCCCGCCGACGAGGGCGCGATGGATGTGCTGGAGCGGGTGCTGACCAGCCTCGGCTTCCACTGCCGGCGGATGCCGTTCGGTCCCGCCTCAAGCGGCGAAGCGGTAGGCGATCAAAGCCGCATTGAGAACCTGTACGCCCGCCGGGGCGCCGTCTCCCCGAACCTCTGCTTCGCAGGCCACACCGACGTAGTGCCGACCGGCGCCTTCGAGGCGTGGTCGTCGGGGCCGTTCGAGGCCGAGGTCAGGGACGGCGTCCTGTACGGTCGCGGCGCGGTCGATATGAAGGGCGGGATCGCCGCCTGGATCGCCGCCGTGTCGCGGGTGCTGGCCGAGGGCGATGCGCCCGGCTCCCTCTCCTTCCTGATCACCGGCGACGAGGAAGGCCCGGCGCTGCACGGCACCAAGCGGGTGGTCGAGACCCTGATGGCCGAGGGCGAGGTCATCGACGCCTGCGTGGTCGGGGAGCCGTCGTCGCAGCAGGCGCTCGGCGACATGATCAAGATCGGCCGCCGCGGCTCGCTGAACAGCTGGATCACCGTCCACGGCAAGCAGGGCCACGTCGCCTATCCCGACCGCGCCGCCAATCCGGCCCCGGTGCTGGCCCGTCTCCTGGCCCGGCTGGCCGACCACCGGCTCGACGACGGCTACGAAGGCTTCCAGCCCTCGAACCTCGAGATCACCACCATCGACATCGGCAATCCGGCGACCAACGTCATTCCCGCCGACGCCCGGGCGCGGCTGAACATCCGCTTCAATCCCAGCCACACCGGGGACGACTTGATCGCGTGGCTGAACGCTATGGCCGGCGAGGCACAGGCCGAAAGCGGCCTGCGCGTCGAGCTGGAGCACCTGTGCTCGGGCAACGCCTTCCTGACCCAGCGCGGGGCGTTCGTCACCGGCGTGCAGGACGCGGTCGAAGCCGCCACCGGCCGCCGTCCCGAGGCCTCCACCACCGGCGGCACCTCGGACGCCCGCTTCATCCGCGCCATGTGCCCGGTGCTGGAGCTTGGCCTGGTGGGCCAGACCATGCACCAGATCGACGAGCGGGTTCCCGTCGCCGAGCTGGAGGCGCTGACGGAGGTCTATCGCAAGGTGATCGAGGGCTTCTTCGAAGGCGCCTCAGCCTAGAGCAGCAGGTCGATGCCCAGCAGGGCCGCGCCGAACATGGCGGCGAAGGCGACCAGAAAATAGAAGCTCTCACGCAGCGGGCTGCCCCGCCGCTCCAGCCGCGCGGGCGGCAGTTGAACCGGCAATTGTCTCACGCCAGCCTCCCTCGAAGGACAGGGGAGGATGCGCCGACATCCTTGCAGAAGCGTTGCAGAACACGGTTATCGGATCAGGGCGCCGGCTGCTCCAGAAACCGGATCGCGCTGAGAACATGAGCCCGCACGCCCAGCGGCAGAACCGCCTCATTGATGTCGAACGCCGGCGAATGGTTGGGCGGCGAAGTCGCGGGATCGGCCCCGTCCTTCGACCCGCCCAGATGATAGAAGACGCCGGGCACGGCCTGCGACAGATAGCTGAAGTCCTCGGCCACGGTCGTCGGCGGCGCCGCGGCGTTGACGTTCCCCGCCCCCGCCGCCTCTTCCAGCACGGGCGCGAGCCAGCCCGACAGCGCCTCGTTGTTGTAGACCAGCGCCGCGTTCTGCCGGACCGAGAAGTCCGCCGTCGCGCCGAACGTCTCCGCGACATTGTTCACCGCGATCCCGGCCCGGCGGACCAGATCGTCGCGCTGGGCGATGTCGAAGGTCCGCAGCGTGCCCGACAGCGTCGCCTCTGCCGGGATGATGTTGTAGCGCACCCCGGCGTCGATGGTGGCGATGGTGAAGACCGTCGGCGTGGTGGTCGGATCGATGGTGCGGGCGGTCAGGGTGTTGACCGTCTGGACGATCTGGGCCGCGACGGCGATCACGTCGACGCCCTTCCACGGCCAGGCCCCGTGCGTCTGGCGGCCGTGCAGGACGATGTCGACCCGGTCTGACGCCGCCATGAACCCCTGCGGCCGGTAGAAGATCGTCCCCGGACGTCCCGGCACCACATGCAGGCCGAAGATGGCGTCCGGCTTCGGGTTCTCCAGCGCGCCCTCCTCCAGCATCAGGGCGGCGCCGCCCTTGGGCTCTCCGGGAGGCGCGCCCTCCTCGGCCGGCTGGAAGATGAACACCACCGTCCCGGCGAGGTCGGCCTTCAGACCCGCCAGCACCTCGGCGGCGCCCATCAGCATGGCGACATGGGCGTCGTGGCCGCAGGCGTGCGCGACCGGAACCGTATTGCCCTGATAGGTCCCGGTCGCGGTCGAGGCGAACGGCAGGCCCGTCGCCTCCAGCACCGGCAGGGCGTCCATGTCGGCCCGCAGCGCGACGGTCCGGCCCGGACGGGCGCCGCGCAGCACCCCCACGACGCCGGTTTTGCCGACGCCGGTGCGGACCTCCATCCCCAAGGCGCGCAGGTGGTCGGCGACCAGCGCGGCGGTGCGGGTCTCGGAGAAGCCCAGCTCGGGATGGGCGTGCAGATCGCGCCGCCAAGCGACGACGCGCGCCCCTCCGGCGTCCACCGCCGCCTCGATCCGGGCCAGCGGAACCGTCTGGGCCAGCGCCGGTTGGGCGCAGAGGAGCAGGGCGCCGGCGGCGGCGGCGGCGAGAGGACGGCGGCGGCTCATGGCGATCCCTGGATGCTGATGCGTCACCGTGCGCGGACGCAGCGGTCTTGCGCAAGGGGGCGGCGCGGCCGATCTGCTGGCGATGCCCATGAAGACCGCGAAGACCCAATGGCGCGACGTGGTGCTGGTCTGCCGCAAATGCTCGAAGAAGCTGGACGGCGGCTTCGGCCCGGACGGCGACCGATCGCTGAGAAAGGCGCTGCGCAAGGACCTGAAGGCGGGCAAGGGCCGCAAGGCCGCTGTGGCGGTGATCGAGACCGGCTGTTTCGATGTCTGCCCGAAGAACGCGGTGGTCGCCGTCAACGCGGCCCGGCCGGAGGCCCTGCTGATCGTCCCCCGGGGGGCCGACCTGCGGGAGGTGAAGGCCCGGCTCGGGCTGGACGCCGAACCGATCCCGCCGGCGGAGCCGACGGCGCTCGCAGACGGGTGACCTCGCCGCGCCCCGCGGTTAGGGTCTCCCGGTGAACCTGCGATCGCCCGCCTTCGCCATCCTGTTCGCCGTCAGCCTGATCGCGGCGGCGGGAAACATGGCGCTGCAGTCGGTGCTGCCGAACATTGGCCGCGAGTTCGGCCTGCGCGACACCCTGGTGTCCGCCGCCTTCGCCATCTCGGCCCTGATGTGGACCCTGACCTCGCCCTACTGGGCGCGGCTGTCGGACACGCTCGGACGGAAACGGGTCATCCTGATCGGCCTGATCGGCTTCGTCCTGTCCATGACCGGTTTCGGTCTGGCGACGAGCTCCGGGCTGGAAGGCTGGCTGGCGGTCGGCGTCGCCTTCACCTTCATGGCCGTCGCCCGCACCATCTACGGCGTGTTCGGCTCGGCCGCCCCGATCGCCTCCCAAGCCTACGTCGCCGACCGCACCTCGCCCGAGCAGCGGACGCAGGCGATGTCGATGCTGGCCTCGGCGCAGGGGCTGGGAACGGTGCTGGGCCCCACCCTCGCCCCGGCCTTCATCCTCCCCTTCGTCGGGCTGGCGGGCCCGATGTACGCCTTCGCCCTGTGCGGGGCGGTGGTCCTGTTCGTGGTCTGGCGCCGGCTGCCGAGCGGCGAGGTGGTCCGCACCCCCTCGCCGAGCGGGCGCCAGGACGCGGCCGGCAAGGGCCTGTGGAAGGACTCGCGGGTCCGGGACTATCTGCTCTACGGCCTGCTGGTCACCGGCGCCCAGGCGGTGAACATCTCGGTGCTGGGCTTCCACGTCATCGACGAACTGGGGGCGACCGGCACCCTGCCGCGGGACACGCCGGCCTTCATCAGCCTGGCCATGATGGCCGGAGCGATCGCGACCCTGCTGGCGCAGTGGGGCCTGATCCCGATGCTGAAGCTTCAGCCGCGCGATCTGATGCGCTGGGGCGCGGGTCTGGCGCTGGCGGGCAATGTCCTGACCATCGCCGCGCCGGGCTACTACGGCATCGTGGTCGGCTACGCCGTGGTCTCGATGGGCGTCGGCTTCGCCCGCCCGGGATTCACCGCCGGCTCGTCGCTGTCGGTCGGCCCGCACGAGCAGGGCGCCGTGGCCGGACTGATGATGTCGCTGGCGGGCCTCAGCTTTCTTGGGCCGCCCGTGATCGGCGTCGGCCTGTACGAACTGGCGGAGCCGGCGCCCTTCATCGCCAATGCGGTGCTGCTGGCGGCGGCGCTCGCCCTGTGCTTCGTCAGCGCCCGTCTGCGGCAGGGTCCCCCCGACCTGCCCGACCGCGACGAGACGCCCTCGCCCGAGACGCCGCCGGCGTCGCAACCCGGCCCCGAAGGGAATCGTTGACCGGCGGCCTTTTCCCCGTCCCAAACCCGTGCCAGATCGATCCCATGGAAACCGCCCGCATCGAACGCCGCATCGGCGTCCGCGCCACGCCCGAGCGCATCTGGGAGCTGATCGCCGACCTGCCCGGCTGGGACCGCTGGAACCCGATCGAGTCCGGCCTCGGCGGCGTGATCGCCTTCGGCGGCGAGATCACCCTGACGGAACGGATCGAGGGCCTGCCGGAACGCCCGGCCGCCGCCCGGGTCGGTGAGTGGGAGCCGTACAACCAGCTGGTCTGGACGGAGAAGCGCGGCCTCTGGTTCACCGCCACGCGCTATTTCGAGATCCAGCGGCTGGACGAGCCGAACGCCTGCATCGCCGCCAACGGCTTCATCTTCTCGGGCCTGCGCGGCGAGATGTTCTTCGACCGCAACCGCGCCCGCTTCCGCCAGGCCGTCGACGCCGTGGCCGAGCGCTGGAAGGCCGCCGCCGAGACCTGAGACTTGCTCCGTCCGACACGCGTCTCCATGTGCGGAGTACGGCGGCGCTTCGGGGGAAAGATGGATAGCTGGAGAACATCGGGACTGTGGCTGCTGACGGCCGCCGGTCTGGCGCTCCTGACGCTGGCCGGCCTGTCGGCGCAAGGGCTGCCGTTTGTCCCCGCCCTCCTCTGCATGATCGCCATGGCCTGCGCGCTCCATGCGCCGACCCGGGACCGCGTCACGGAAAAGCTGATGTGGGCCTTCTCAGGCTCGACGCTGCGATCCCTGATGATCGTGTCGGGCGCGCTGATGGTGATCCAGTTCATCCCGCTGGAGATGGCGCTGCTCCTCGCCGGGGACGTGCTGGTTTACCTTGAGGCCGTCGCGGCCCTGAGCCTGATGGCGGCGAGCGCGCGGCTCAAACCGCTGCAGACGGCGGGGCGCGAGCGCTGGCGGGCGTTCATCGCGCCGGTGAAGCAACGGCGCCGCGACGTGGTGCGGCAGGTGCGAGCGATCCAGTCCTGCCGTCGCAGGCCCCCTTCCGAAGACGCGTCCGGTTGGGCCTTCGCCTGATCTAGCGCCGTCGGGCGCTCGCCCACGCCCGCCTTATCAGCGCCGCGACCAGCCATACCCCGCTGATGATCAGCAACAGGTCCGCCACCGGCCGCGCGAAGCCGTAGAGCGAGTAGTTCTGGAACCGGCCCGCCGCAGTCTCGGCCGCGTAGCTCGCCAGCAGCCCGACCGTAAGAACCGCAGCCGGCCACAGCAGGGGCTTCAGGCGCTTCACTTCAGAGCCAGCGTCACCTGTTTGATGTCGACGTATTCGTCGATGCCGTGGACCGAGCCCTCGCGCCCGTAGCCGGACGACTTGACCCCGCCGAACGGCGCCACCGCGGTGGAGATCAGGCCGGTGTTGATCCCGCACATGCCCGCCTCGATCCGCCGCCCCATCCGCATGGCCCGGTCGAGGTCGCGGGTGAAGACGTAGGAGGCGAGGCCGAACTCGCTGTCGTTGGCCTTGCCGAGCGCCTCGTCTTCGCTGTCGAAGGCGAACACCGGAATCAGCGGGCCGAAGGTCTCCTCGCAGCGGAACAGGGCGTCGTCGCCGCCGAGGGTCACCGTCGGCTGGAAGAACCGGCCGCCCAGCGCATGGCGGGCCCCGCCGGTCAGAACCTTGCCGCCGGACGCCTGAACCCGCTTCAGATGGTCCTCGACCTTGGCCACCGCCTTGGCCTCGATCAGCGGGCCGACCTTGACCCCGCTCTCGAAGGCGGCGCCGACGGGGATCTTCGCCACCTCGGCGGCCAGCCTGTCGGCGAACGCCTCGGCGACCGACGCCTCGACGTAGACGCGGTTCGGACAGACGCAGGTCTGGCCCGAGTTGCGGAACTTGCCCTTGATCGTCTCGGCCACGGCGAGATCGAGGTCGGCGTCGGCGAAGACGATCAGGGGGGCCGCCCCGCCCAGCTCCATCGACACCCGCTTCAGCGTCGGCGCGCACTGCTCGGCCAGTTTGCGCCCGACCGGCGTCGAGCCGGTGAAGCTGAGCTTGCGGATGGCGGGCGAGGCCGTCAGCACGCCGCCGATGGTCGCCGCGTCGCCGGTGATGACGCTGAGCACGCCCTTGGGCAGACCCGCGGCGTAGGCCAGCTCGGCCAGGGCGATGGCGGTGAACGGCGTCTGGCTGGCCGGCTTCACCACCGCCGTGCAGCCGGCGGCGAAGGCGGGCCCCAGCTTGCGCGTCAGCATGGCGGCGGGGAAGTTCCACGGCGTGATCAGGGCGCAGGGTCCGACCGCCTCGCGGAAGGTCAGGATGACGTGGCCCAGCGGGCTGTCCTGCGTCTCGCCGATCAGCCGCTCGGCCTCGCCGGCGAACCATTTGAGGAAGCTGTTGGCGTAGGCGACCTCGCCCTTGGCCTCCTCGAACGGCTTGCCGTTCTCGATCGCCATCAGGGCCCCGAGGCCGTCCATGTTCTCGTCGATCAGCCGGGCCCATTCGCGCAGGAAGGCGGCGCGTTTGTGCGGGTCCGACCGCGACCAGCCGGGAAACGCCTCGACCGCCGCCGCGATGGCGCGCTCGGTCTCCGCCGCGCCGAGGCTCGGAACGTGGCCGACGACCTCGCCGGTCGCGGGGTCGTCCACGGGTATGCGATCGGCCGAAGTCACGGCCTCGCCGCCGATCAGCGCGTGTTCGCGCAGCAGCTTCAGTCCGGCGTCTCGGGCGTCTGTGGTCATGTCCGGCGTCCTTGGGGAGAGGGGCGGCTGGAACAACGCGTCAGGTCTCGATCGTATGCAGGTCGCGACCCTTGGTCTCGGGCAGCCAGATCAGGCTGACGATCACCGCCACGAGGGTGAAGGCCACCGAATACCACAGGCCGAAATAGATGTTCCCCGACGCCGCCACGAGGGCGAAGCTGGCCGCTGGCAGCAGCCCTCCGACCCATCCGGTGCCGATGTTGTACGGCAGGCTCATCGCCGTGTAGCGCACCCGCGTCGGGAACAGCTCGACCAGCGCCGCCGCCTGCGGGCCGTACAGGGCGGTGGCCGCGACCATGAAGATCATCAGGATGCCGAACACCAGCGGCATGTTGATCCGCGCCGGATCGGCCCTGGCCGGATAGCCGGCCTCGGCCAGCGCCGCCTTGATCCGGGTCTCTACGTCAGTGCGCGTGGCCTTGAGGCCGGCGGCGTTCATCTCCGACCCCTCGACCGAGCGCACTTCCGTTCCACCGATGCGGACCGTGGCGACCGACCCGGCGATCGCCTCGACGTTGCTGTAGGACACGCCCGCGTTGGACAGCACGCTCTTGGCGATGTCGCAGGAGCTGGCGAACGCGGCCTTGCCGATGGGATCGAACTGCAGCGCGCAGGTGGCGGGGTCGGCGACCACCGTCACCGGCGCCGCGGCCTGCGCCTCGGCCAGCGCCGGGTTCGCCGCCTTGGTCAGGGCGTGGAAGCCCGGGAAGAAGGCGACCAGCGCCAGGATCATGCCGAACAGCATCACCGGCTTGCGGCCCAGCCGGTCCGACAGCCAGCCGAAGAAGACGTACAGCCCGGCGGACGCAATGGTCACCGCAAGCACCAGCTGGTCGACGGTGTTGGTGTCGATCTTCAGCACCCGCTCCATGAAGAACCGGGTGTAGAAATAGCCGCAGTACCAGACGGCGCCCTGGGCGATCATGATGCCGAACAGGGCGATCAGGACGAACCGGCCGTTGCCCCACCGGAAGAAGGCCTCCTTGTACGGCGCGCGGTGGTCGTCGTCGGCGGCCTCGGCCTCCATCTGCTGATAGGCCGGGCTCTCGTTCAGCTTCAGCCGGATCCACAGCGACACCGCCAGCAGCAGCGCCGACAGCAGGAAGGGAATGCGCCAGCCCCATTCGTCAAAGGCCTCCGTTCCGACGATGGCGCGGGTGATCAGGATCACCGCCAGCGCGCCGATCAGGCCCATGGCCGCGGTCGTCTGGATCCAGCCCGTCAGCAGGCCCCGTTTTTTCGGCGGTGAGTGTTCGGCGACATAGATGGCCGCGCCGCCGTATTCGCCGCCGAGGGCGAAGCCCTGCAGCACCCGCATCACCAGCAGCAGGATCGGCGCGGCGAGGCCGATCTGGCCGTAGTCCGGCAGCAGGCCGATGGCGACGGTGGCGAGGCCCATCAGGGTGATGGTGACGAGGAAGGTCTTCTTGCGGCCCGTCCGGTCGCCGAACCAGCCGAACACCAGCGCGCCCAGCGGGCGGACCACGAAGCCGAGGCCGAAGGTCAGCAGGGCGAGTATGTAGGCGACCGTCTCTCCCGCGTCGGCGAAGAAGTGGCGGGCTATGATGGTGGTGAGCGAGCCGAAGACGAAGAAGTCATACCACTCGAAGGCCGTACCCGCCGCCGAGGCGGTCACCACCGTCCTCAGTCCCGGCCCCGCCTTGGCCTCCGCCGTGTCCGTCATGCTCGTGCCCCGCCCGCGTTCACGCCTCTGGGGGCGTCTGGAGCGGGATGCTAACCGTCCGCGTCACCGGAGCAAGAGGCGCGCGTCTTCCAGACGAACGAAAGCCCGCCGGCGGGGGGATGCCGGCGGGCCTTCTTCAACCGATCCGCGTGTCGGGGGGGAAGCGCGGTCGGGAACAGTTAGACCTCGATCAGCAGGTCTGGCCTTCGGCGCAGTTCTCGACGGCGCGGCCTGCGGCCTGGGTGTCTTCCGCGACACCGGCGACGGTGTTGCAGGCTGCGGTGGTCAGGGCGGCGGCGGCGGCGAACAGAACGAACAGTTTGCGCATGGGGTGAGCTCCGTGATGCCGGGAGGCGGCGTCTGCAGCATCAACGCTGCGGTGCGGAGCCGGTTCCAAGGTCCGCGGGATCTGTCGGTACGACGGCCTCGGGCGTGGCGAAAGTGAGACGAGCGATCATCCCGCCACCCTCGGCCGGGACCATTTCGACCTCGCCGCGCAGCTGTTTGGCGAAGGCCCCCATCAGGGTCCGTCCGACGCCCGCCCGGAAGGTTTCCGTCGCGCCCGGCCCGTCGTCCTGCACTTCGAGGACGCTTACGTCGCCACGCACCTTGAAGCGGACCTTCAGATCGCCGCCCCGTCCGGCAAACGCGTGTTTCTGCGCGTTCGTCACGGCCTCGACCAGCCACAGCGCCAGCGGCGCCAGCTTGTCGGGATCGACCACGAGCGAGTCGGCGTCGACCGACGAGGTCACCATCGCCCCCCGGCCCGCCTCGCTGGCCACCAGCTGGCCGACGAGATCGTTCAGGAAGATGCGGGCGTCGGCGTAGCGCAGGTCGTCGCTCTGGTAGAGGGTCCGATAGATCAGGGCGAGGGCCGAAATCCGCTGCCGGGTGTCGCCCACGGCGGCCTTGGACGCCGGGTCGGTCAGGGCGCGCTGCTGCATCGACAGCAGGGACGAGATGATCTGCAGGTTGTTCTTCACCCGGTGGTGAATCTCGCGCATCAGCGCGTCCTTTTCCGCCAGCGAGGCGGTCAGGGCGGCGTCACGGGTGGCGATGGATTCGGCCAGCTCGTCCAGCGTCTGCGCCAGCACCCGGATTTCGGCCGGGGCGTTCATCGCCTGCACCGGCCTCACATTGAACCGGCCCTTGGCGTAGATCGAGGCGACCCTCTCGAGGTAGTCCAGCCAGCGGACGATGATGCGCTCGCTGACGAGGATGGCCGCGCCGAAGGCGATGAACCAGGCGAGGATCGGCATGAACAGCGCGCCGACCGGGTTCAGCCTCGCCCAGGACAGCAGGCCGGGCGCGGGGGCCGACAGCAGGGCGTAGACATCGCGGCCGGCCAGCGCCGCGCCCGCATAGACCCGGTGACGGCCGCGGGCGTCATCCGCCTCGAAGATGGCCGAGGCGCCCGAGCGTGCGCGGCCGACCCAGCCGGTCAGCGTCTGCGGCCCGGAGAGAGTGAACGCGGCGGGGTCGGTGACGGTCAGCAGGCGTCCGTCGCCGTCGGTCAGCGCGGCCTCCGAGCCTTCCGGCAGACCGGGATCCTCGACGTCGGGCTGAAGGCTGGACAGGGGAATGACCGCGACCATGGCGCCGTCGAACGCGCCGAGCGGGCGCTCGAGGCGGATGGCGACGATCAGCCCGGGGGCCTGGCCCGACGCGGCCGAGGCCCGCGCCAGCACCACGCCTTCCCCCGACCGGAGGCGGAGAAACCACTCGCTTGAGGCGGCGCCCGCCATCCATGGCGGTCCAGCCTCGGTCAGGCTGCGCGAGGCGCAGACGGGCTGGCCGGCCGCCGACACGCGCGCGAGGCCGTCGAGATTGTCCAGCCGGCGGACCAGATCGGTCAGCCGGGGCTCGCAATAGACCTCAAGCTGCTCGGGCCGAAGGGCCTGGAGCAGGACCCCGGTGCTGTCCAGCTGGGCCTTGGCGGTGGACGCCGAGCGCTCGGCCGCGAGCTGCAGGTCTTGCCGCCGCTCCACATCCTGCGTCCGAAAATCGGCCTGCGCCTGGATGGCGCCGAGGACGAGCACCGGCAGCAGGGCGATGGCCATGGCCGAACCCAGCCGGAACCGGATGCCGTGGAACCGCGACGGCCGCAGCCCCCGGCCGACTCCCTTGGACAAAGCTCGCCCGAGCCGGACCACCCGGTCAGTCCTGCCGGACGCTGCTCAGGCGATCGGCTGCTGCAAGGATCGAGCGCATCGCGTCTCCGGCCGCGCGGCCGTCGCGGGCGTATCCGCCGCGCTCCAGCGTCGCCTGCAGCGCCTTGCGCGCCCGCGACACCCGGCTCTTCACCGTGCCGACGGCGCACTGGCAGATTTCAGCCGCCTCTTCATAGGCGAAGCCGCCTGCGCCCACGAGGATCAGGGCTTCCCGCTGCTCTTCCGGCAGGGTCGCCAGGGCGAGCCGTAGCTCGTCCAGCGCCACCGGCGATTCCGGGTCGTCCACCGCCACGAGCGTCCGCTCGGCGGCCTCCTGGTCCAGTTGCGACTGGCGCCACGAGCGGCGCTTCTCGGAGTAGAACTGGTTGCGCAGGATCATGAAGGTCCAGGCCTTCATGTTGGTGCCCATCTGATAGCTGGCCCGGGCGTCCCACGCCTTCATCATGGCGTCCTGCGCCAGATCGTCGGCCGCTGTCGGGTCTCCGGTCAGCGTGCGGGCGAACGCCCGCAGATGCGGGATGAGCGCGACCAGTTCCCTCTTGAAGGCGTCGTCGTCTGCTGAAGGAGGCTTGGGCGGCGACTGTTGCGCCCCGCTCATGCGCCGCTCCCGCCCGACGAACGCTCGTCGGCCCGACGCAGGATCTCCAGGAACTCGTCGGGAACCTGCTCGTTCACGACCTCGTCGAACATATGCCTGAGCTTCACGCCAATGGCCTGCTGGCGCAGGCGCGCTTCCTCCAGGCTGGCGCCGCCCTTGGGCGGGCCCTTGCCCGGTGGGTTCGAATTATCTGTCATTGAATAAACGGCCGCCACCCTGACGATGCTTGTTGCGAGAGGCCAAACGCCACGCCCCGGGGCCGGTTCCTAGGTTACCGCGGATTAATGCTCAAGCTTGATCCGTTCTCCGGAACCGTGGCTCATTTGGTACGTTGACGGGACTTGCAAAGGTTCCGCCCAAGGAACCGCTTTCTGTCGGGGAATATTGTTCATGAGCTTGCTGGCCCGCCTTGCGCCGCACCTGCCTTACGTCCGTCGCTATGCGCGCGCGCTGACCGGCGATCAGACCACCGGCGACAACTATGTGCGGGTCGCGCTCGAGGCGCTGGCCGCCGGAGAGCGGCAACTTCCTGCGGAGATGACGCCGCGGGTCGCCCTCTACCATGTGTTCCACGCCATCTGGGCCACCACCGGCGCTCAGCTGGAGGACAAGAGCGGTCTCGAAGGCCGCAGCGACGACGCCTCGCGCCGCCTGATGCGCATCGCCCCGCGCTCGCGCCAGGCCTTCCTGCTGACGGCGCTCGAAGGGTTCACGCCCTCGGAAGCCGCGCAGATCCTCGACGCCGACGCCTTCGACGTCGAACGGCTGATCTCCGAAGCCCAGTCGGACATCGACGCCGAACTGGCCACCGACGTCCTCATCATCGAGGACGAGGCCATCATTTCGGCCGACATCGAAAGCCTGGTGAAGGAGCTGGGTCACCGCGTCACCGGCACCGCCACCACCCATGACGAGGCCGTCGACGCCGTCGCGCGCCACCGTCCGGGCCTTGTGCTGGCCGACATCCAGCTGGCCGACGGCTCGTCGGGCATCGATGCGGTCAAGGACATCCTCAAGCGCATCGACGTGCCGGTGATCTTCATCACCGCCTTCCCCGAGCGCCTGCTGACCGGGGAGCGGCCCGAGCCGACCTTCCTGATCACCAAGCCGTTCCAGCCCGAGACGGTGAAGGCGGCCATCAGCCAGGCCCTGTTCTTCCACCCCTCGCGCCAGAAAGTCGCCGCCTGACGTCAGGCCGGCTTCGACAATGCAAAAGCCCCGGTCGCGAGACCGGGGCTTTTTTTGTCGTCTTGAGGTCGTTGGTTACTGCACGTTCGAGGGCTGGGCCGACACCGTCGGAGCATTGACGTTGGGCGCAGCGCCGGTCGGCGGATTGGTGGGCTCGCCCTCAGGCGTGGTCGGGGCGTCGGCGGCGGGGGCCGGGGCCGCGGCCGCGGTGTTGGCCGCGTCGTCGTCGAAGGCCTTCGCGTCCACGACCTGATCGCCGTCGTTGGAGTTGGTGCTGGCCAGCGGGCCGGCCGAGAAGGCGTAGATCAGGGCGAAACAGGTCGCCACCAGCGCCAGTCCGCCCACCAGCACCAGAACGATCCGCTTGCCGCCCCGACCGCCCCGGACATACTGGGCCTCGACCGGACGGCCCTCGTGCACCGCATCGGCGGCCTTGTCGTGGGGGGACTGATGGGACATCGGCTCGGCTCCGTCGCGGCTGGGATCGGATCTCTAACGTGCCGTCAGGCGGAGCCGTTCCGCTTGCCGCCGCCAAGCGAATTAATCTGCGAACGCGTCGGAACCGTTGGGCGAGACCTCCGTTATCGGTCTGCGGAGGCGGCGACGCCCCCCCGACTTGAGACTGGCGAAAGCCGGTCTGTCGCCTCCGCGCCTCATTCTCGATGATGCGACTTCAAGGCGGACCTTCGGGTCCGCCTTTTTCTTTTCGCGCGCTGGACAGGCGGCCCCGCCTCGTCACTATGCGGGTCCAGAAAGAAAACCTGCATCGCCGAAGAGGGAAACCGCCATGGCTCGCGTCAATCGTCAGTGGGTGCTGCGTCAACGGCCGAAGGGTCTGATCCAGCCGGGTGACCTGGAGCTGGTCGAGGCCCCCCTGCCCGCCCTCAACGAGTCGCAGGTTCTGGTCCGCACCGTCTATCTGTCGCTCGATCCCACCAACCGCACCTGGATGAACGACGCCGAGGGCTATCTGCCGCCGGTGCCGCTGGGCGGGGTCATGCGCGGCCTGACCCTCGGCGTGGTCGAGGAAAGCCGCTCCAGCCGCTTCAAGGCCGGCGACGTGGTCACGCCCCTGTCCGGCGGATGGTCGGACTACGCCGTCGTCAACGAGATGGAGCTGCGCCCGGTCCACCGCGCGCCGGGCATGCCCCTGACGGCCAATCTCAGCGTGCTCGGCATGACCGGCATGACCGCCTATTTCGGCGTCACCGACGTGCTGAAGGTCCAGCCTGGCGAGACCCTGGTGATCTCGGCGGCGGCCGGGGCCGTCGGCTCGATCGCCGGCCAGGTGGCCAAGGCGCGCGGCGCCCGGGTCATCGGCATCGCCGGCGGGCCTGAGAAATGCCGCTGGCTGACCGACGAACTCGGCTTCGACGCCGCCGTCGACTACAAGAACGAGGACGTGGGCGAGGCGCTGGACCGGCTGGCCCCGGACGGGATCGACCTCAATTTCGAGAACGTCGGCGGCGACATCATGATCGCGGTCTACAACCGTCTGAAGACCCACGGCCGCATGGCGGTCTGCGGCCTGATCTCGGCCTACAACGCCACCCGCATGCCGCCTTCGCCCAATTTCGCGCGGATCATCACCCACCGCCTGAACATCCAGGGCTTCCTCGTCCTCGACTACGCCCACCGCGGCCGGGAGATGGTGGCCGAGATGGGCCCCTGGCTCGCCGACGGCCGCGTGAAGTGGAAGGTCCATGTCGACAACGGGCTCGAGGACGCGGTCGACTCGCTCAACCGCTTGTTCACCGGCGACCATGACGGCAAGCTGCTGGTCCGCGTCTCAGAAGAGCCCGCCGGCTGACAGGACCCCGTCGATGACCGAACCGCTGCACGTCCATTTCGAAGACCTGGGCGTCGGCGAGGTGATCTCCCTGGGCGCCTGCATGGTGGACGCCGCCGCGCTGGACGTCTTCATCGAACGGTTCTCGCCGGGCTGGGACCCGTCCTACGGCGCGCCGGACGCGATGGTGTATGCGTTATGGAGTCGGCTGTTCGCCGACAAGTCGTCCGGTTGGGCCCAGTCCAAGGTGCTGGCGGTCGACGGCCTGCGCTACATGCGCAACCCGCCCGCCGGCGAGCTGATGCGCGGCCGCGTGACCATCATGGGCAAGGACCCGGTCGGCGACGACAAGGGCATCGTCATCGCCCAGCACGACCTGCTCGACGAGGCCGGCCGGCTGGTCTTCTCCTGCCTGACGCGGGCGCTGTTGGCGCGCAGGTAGTGGCTAGTGGCTAGTGGCTGGTGGCTGGTGGCTGGTGGCTGGTGGCTGGTGGCTGGTGGCTGGTGGCTGGTGGCTGGTGGTCCCTCGGTGTCTCGATTGCCAATGAAAAACCCCGCCCGGTGAACCGGGCGGGGCTCCTTCTGCTCTTCTGGAAGCGGGCGACGGCTCACGAGCCACCAGCCACTAGCCACTAACCACTCCTAGGCGTTCCCCGCCGCCGGCTGCGCCGCAGCCGCCCGCATGAAGGTCAGGGCGATCAGTCGGTCCCAGCCGAGCAGCGACACCAGGTGGGCGTAGATCTGGCCCAGGGCCCCGTTGTCGCGCAGTTCGGCCAGCTTCTCGGCCGGCAGGGCCTTCAGCTTGTCTTCCGAGACGGCGAAATATTCGGCGATCTTCTGCGGCGCGCCGTTGGTGCCGTCGGGATTGCGCGGCGTGAACAGGGCTTCGCGGGTGTCCAGCAGGTCCAGTTCCTTCAGCAGCGCGAGGAAGGACTCGGTGCGCTGGCGCTCCTGTTCGAAATTGTTGCAGAACTCCATGGCCTGCTCGACGTAGGGCGAGGGCTTGCCGTCCACGAACAGCGGCGTCGCCCCGCCTTCGCGCAGGAACGGCGCGGCGCGGTCGACGCACAGGATCATGCGCTGCTGCACTTCGTCGTTGGCGAACACGAACGGATAGCGGCGCACATAGGCCGGGATGTAGGCCTCGGGCTTGAACTCTCCGTCGTCGCTGACGAACAGGTTCTCGCCGCCGCGCAGGGCCATGACGGCGACCGGCTGCTTGTTGTCGCCGATGAAGATCACCGGATAGGTCAGCGCCGCGGGCGCGAACTCGGTGACCATCAGCGGCACCAGGTTGGTCTGCGCGACGAAGCCGTAGGGCTTCTCCACGGGATCCGCGCCGAGCGCCCCGTGCAGCTCGACCGACAAGGGCTCGGGCTTCGAATACAGGAGAACGTTGCCGGACAGGGGCGAGGCGGCGGTGGTGTCGGTCATGGACGCGCTGGGCTCTGAGAGAAAGGAAGGCGGCGCTTCTACCCTGTTCCCCGCAGGGTCGCAAACGGCCCCTCCGCGGCCGCCGGTTCAGAAGCGGTAGGTGAGCCCCACCCGCAGATTCCGGCCCGGCATGGGCGCGATATCCTTCAGGAAGCTGACGTGTTCGCGCGCCTCCTCGTCGGTCAGGTTCCGCGCCTCTGCGAAGACCGTGACGTTGCGGTCTGCGAAGGGCCGCATCGCGCCCCGCAGGTTCACCAGCGTATAGCCGTCGGTCGGCAGCTCGAACGCCGCCACGCGGTCCTGCTCGCCCACCCGCCGCACCTCCAGGCCCGCGTCGAACCGGCGCGAGCTGTACTCCAGCCCCACGGTGGCCGACCAGGGCGGTATCCGGGCTGCGGGGCCAAGGTCTGTTTCGGCCCTCACCCAGTCGGCGGCGCCCTTCAGCGCGAGGGTGCGGTCGCCCGAGGTCCAGAGGTCGTACTGGCCCTCCAGCTCGAAGCCGCGGAAGTTCGCGGCGGTCTGGACGTAACGGAAGATCGGCAGCTCCGAGTCCGCATCGTCCAGCCCGGTGGGCCGCAGATCGATGAAGCCGTCGTAGCTGGCGTAATAGGCGTGCAGGTCGACTTCCACCGGACCCTTGGCGAAGTGGGCCGTGGCCTCGATGGAGGTCGCGACCTCGCTGTCGAGATCGACATCCCCCACCTCGAACGCGCCCGTCGCGACGTGCGCCCCTTCGGCGAACAGTTCGACCTCGCTGGGCGCCCGTTCGTTGCGCGCCACGCTCAGTCCGACGAACAGCGCCTTGGTCGGCCGGGCGAACAGGCCCGCGGAGGCCGACACATTGGTGAAGTCGCGGCTGGCGGCGGCGCTCTGCAGCTCCCTGTTGTCGATCCGCAGGCCGCCTTCGAAGCCGATCGCGCCGCGGTCGAAGCGCTGCACGGTGTAGAAGCCCTGCTCGGCGATCTCCGTGCGAGGCACATAGGCTTCGTCGCCGATGGCGTCGAAGGTGCGGTCCAGCGCCTGCATCCCGACCACGCCCTGCCAGCCGTTGCGGTCGCGCTGGATCAGCTCGAAACGCCCCTCATAGCCGTCCGAGAAGAACTGCGTGCCGATCTCGTCGCCCTCGAACTCGGTATGCTGATAGTCGGCGTAGCCCGCCGCGAGTCGCGCCGCGCTGAACAATCCCGCATCGAAGCGCAGTTCGCCGCGAACGTCGTAACGGGTCTGCTCCAGGCCGATGGACACCGACTCTTCCGCCTCGCCGCCGCCGGCTTCCTCTTCGTGGCCATGGCCCGGCACGCCGTAGGTGGCGTCCACCTTCTTGACCGAGGCGCCCAGATAGCCGCGCGAACCGATCCAGCTGGCGCCGGCGCCGTACTGGTCCAGCCGGACGAAGGTGTTCTCGACCGTCCGCTCGTCCCCCGGCGTCTCGCCCTCCGCCTCGAGCAGGCGGCGCGACTCCGGGAAGACCGGCACGGCGTAATCGGAGGCGTCCCGCGTGAAGCCGTCCAGCGTCAGGACCAGCGGCCCCGCATTGACCTTCAGCCGCGCGCCGAGGCTGGTCCCGTCGTCGACGGTCGAGTGCTGGGCCGAGACGTGGCCGTCCACGCCCTCCGGCCGTTCCTCGGGAATCCGGTCGTCGATGATGTTGACCACGCCGCCGATGGCGGAGCCGCCGAACACCAGCGTCGACGGGCCGCGCACGATCTCGATGCGCCGCGCCTCGGCGGGATCGACCGCGACCTGGTGATCCGGGGACACCGAACTGGCGTCGATCATGCCAAGGCCGTTGGTGAGAACCTGCACGCGCGGACCGGCGAGCCCGCGGATCACCGGGCGGCTGGCTCCCGGGGCGAAGCTGGTGCTGCGCACGCCCGGCAGGCCGCTGACCAGATCCCCGAGCGTGACCGAAGGCGCGACCGCCAGATCCTCTTCGTCCAGCACATCGACCGCCAGCAGGCTGGCGCGGTCGGTGACGCCGAACGGCGCGCCCGTGACGATGACGTCCTCGAGCGTGGCCGAGGCAGCCTGCCCGGCCGGCGTCGGCGTTGCGGGCGTCGGGGATTGCGCGGCCGCGGCGCCGGCCAGCGAAGAAAGGCTCAGCGCGGTCAGCAGCGCGGCGCGGGAAACGAGGGTCAGGGGCATGCAGTGATCCGCTGGAAGATGCACTTCTGTTATGAGATAACATCACAGTGCGTCAAGCCGCTTGGTTGCGGCGGCGGCGCCGAGGCCTTAGCTCTGCCTCATGAGCGAATCCTGCGGCCATCACCACGCGGACGGGCCGCCCGGCTCCGCCGAGGTGGCCCGGGCGATGCTGGACGCCGATGTCCGGCTGACGGCCGAAGGCGAGCGGATGACGGCGGCGCGCCTGCGGGTGCTGGAGCTGCTGCTGACGGCGGGCGAGCCGGTCAAGGCCTATGACCTGATCGCCCGCTTCGGCGAAGACGGCCAGCCGGCCAAGCCGCCGACCGTCTATCGCGCGCTGGAGTTCCTGGAGCGCAAGGGTCTGGCCCACCGCATCGCCTCCATCAGCGCCTATGTCGCCTGCACCTCGGGCGCCGCCGATCACGCCGCCGCCTTTCTGATCTGCGACTGCTGCGGGGCGACGCGGGAGGTCTCGGCGCCCGTCACCGACGACCTGGGCCGCGCCGCGCGCGAGGCCGGCTATGTCATCGCCCGCACCACGATCGAGGCCCACGGGCGCTGTTCGGCCTGCGCCTGACCTTCCGTCGGGTGAACTGGCGCGGCTCCCGGGGACCGACTATCTGCCCTTGATGGACGCGACCCGGCTCTCCCCGCCCCGCCGATTCCGCCTGCCGGTCTCCAACCGCTGGGGCGCGGGCGAGCTGAGCGTGCTGGATTTCGGCGACGCCGCACGGCCGGTCGACCTCGTCTTCGTCCACGCCAACGGCTTCAACGCCCTGACCTACCGCAGCCTGCTGACGCCGCTGTCCGGCAGCCTGCGCCTGTGGGCCCCGGACCTGCGCGGCCACGGCGCCACCAGCCTGCCCGCCGATCCGCGCGGCCGGCGCGGCTGGGACGATCACCGCGACGACCTGATCGCCCTGCTCGACGCGCTGGATGGGCCGCCCGTGATCCTGGCCGGCCATTCGATGGGCGCCACGGCGGCGCTGCTGGCGGCGGCGCAGCGGCCGGACAAGGTGGCCGGACTGGAGCTGTTCGACCCGGTGATCTGGAGCCGCCTGACCGTCGCGGCCTTCAAACTGCCCCTGCTGGACCGGCTGGCCTCGCGCATCCCGCTGGTCCGCAACGCCCTGCGCCGCCGGTCGGTGTTCGACAGCCGCCAGCAGGCGCTGAAGGCCTACGCCGGGCGCGGCGCCTTCAAGGGCTGGCCTGAGGTCATGCTGGCGGACTATCTCGCCGACGGGCTGGTCCAGAGCCCGGAAGGCTACGTCCTCGCCTGCGACCCGGCGTGGGAGGCCTCCAACTACGCCGCCCAGAGCCACGATCCATGGCGGGCGCTGAAGGCGCTGGACCGCCCGGTCCGCATCCTCAAGGGCGGGGCCGGCTCGACCTGCCATGTGCCGGAGCGGCCCCGCGGCCTGCCGCACGTCACGGTCGAGACCGTCCCCGGCGGCACGCATTTCTTCCCGATGCTGCAGGCCGACATCGCCCGCGACGCCCTGTTCGACGCCGCGGTTTGAGCCTACGGGCCCATGCCGACTGCTCTTTCTCCACCCGCTCATCCCCCCGAAAGCGGGGACCCAGTGCTGTCCAGCGAAACGCCGGCGCTTGAGGATCACTGAGCGGGTTTCAGAGGCGAACCGTCATCACCCAAAGAACTGGGTCCCCGCTTTCGCGGGGATGAGCGGAGAACAGATGACGGCCGTCTAGCGCCGCTGGCGTCTGCGTCGGCCAGCCGCTAAACCGCTGCCCATCGGACGACATGTTTCTTGACCAGGACGGCCATTCCCCATGCGTGAGATCAACCACTTCATCGACGGCGCCGCGTTCACCGGCGCCTCGGGCCGCTTCTCGGACGTGTTCAATCCGAACACCGGCGAGGTGCAGGCGCGGGTCCAGCTGGCCTCCGTCTCCGAGATGGACCGCGCCGTTCAGGCCGCCCAGAACGCCTTCGAAGGCTGGTCCTCGACCAATCCCCAGCGCCGCGCGCGGGTGATGTTCGAGTTCAAGCGGCTGGTCGAAGCCAACATGAACGAGCTGGCCGAGCTGCTCTCGGCCGAGCACGGCAAGGTCATCGCCGACTCCAAGGGCGACATCCAGCGCGGTCTGGAAGTCATCGAATTCGCCTGCGGCATCCCGCATGCGCTGAAGGGCGAATACACCTGGGGCGCCGGCCCGGGCATCGACGTCTATTCCATGCGCCAGCCGCTGGGCGTGGTCGCGGGCATCACCCCGTTCAACTTCCCGGCGATGATCCCGATGTGGATGTTCGGCGTCGCCATCGCCGTCGGCAACACCTTCATCCTTAAGCCGAGCGAGCGCGATCCGTCGGTGCCGGTGCGCCTCGGCGAGCTGATGATGGAGGCGGGCGCCCCCGCCGGCGTGCTGAACGTCGTCCACGGCGACAAGGCGGCGGTCGACGCGATCCTGACTCACCCGCTGATCCACGCCGTCAGCTTCGTCGGCTCGTCCGACATCGCCCACTACGTCTACCAGACCGGCGCCGCCAACCATAAGCGGGTCCAGGCCATGGGCGGGGCCAAGAACCACGGCATCGTCCTGCCCGACGCCGACATGGATCAGGTCATCAAGGACCTCTCCGGCGCCGCTTACGGGAGCGCGGGCGAACGCTGCATGGCCCTGCCGGTCGTCGTGCCGGTCGGCCAGAAGACCGCCGACGAACTGCGCGAGCGCATGGTCGCCGAAATCCCGACCATGCGGGTCGGCGTCTCCACCGACGCCGGCGCCCACTACGGCCCCGTCGTCACCGCCCAGCACAAGGCGCGGGTCGAGGGCTGGATCGAGAAGGGCGTGCAGGAAGGCGCCGAACTGGTCGTCGACGGCCGCGGCTTCAGCCTGCAGGGGCATGAGCGCGGCTACTTCATCGGCCCGTCGCTGTTCGACCAGGTCACCCCGGAGATGGAATCTTACAAGGAAGAGATCTTCGGCCCTGTGCTCCAGATCGTCCGCGCCGCCAGCTTTGAGGAGGCCCTGTCGCTGCCGTCGAAGCACCAGTACGGCAACGGCGTCGCCATCTTCACCCAGAACGGCCGCGCCGCCCGCGACTTCGCCGCCCGCGTCAATGTCGGCATGGTCGGGATCAACGTCCCGATCCCGGTGCCGGTCGCCTATCACACCTTCGGCGGCTGGAAGCGCTCGGCCTTCGGAGACACCAACCAGCACGGCATGGAAGGCGTCCGCTTCTGGACCAAGACCAAGACGGTCACCGCCCGCTGGCCTGACAGCGATCTGGAGCACGCCGACTCCAGCTTCGTCATCCCGACCATGGCCTGACGGCGACGAGGGCTCGCCCGCCGGGCGAGCCCGTTCGCCGCATCGCATTTCGATGCTAGGCGTTACGGTCTCCTAACCGTGAAGCTGGAGCGCCTGTCTCATGCGTCGCTTTTTGATCTGGTCGGGGCTGATCGCCGCCCTCGGCCTCGTGCTCGCCGTCGGCGGCTTCTGGGCCTATCAGCACTATTACGCCCGGTTCCAACCCGTCACCGTGACCCGCGACCAGGCGGCCATCCAGCGGCTGCTCGACGAGGCCTCCTGGGTGTCGGACGGCGGCGGGGGCCAGCCGCTGTACATCATCGGCTACCGCGACTCGGCGGCCATGCAGCGCTATGCGCGGGAAGAGGCGCCCAAGCTGCGCGCCGCCGGGCAGGAAATCCGCTTCATCCTGTTCGCCAGGGCCGACCGCGAGGGGCTGGCGCGATCGACAGCCGCCGAACGCGCCACGGTGGCCGAGCTGTGGCTGACCCGCGACTGGACCCTGTACCAGCGCTGGGTCGCGACGCCGGTCGCCAACTGGACCGCGGCGGGCCTGCCTGCGGCCGACGGAAGCCTCGCCCGCGCGGCGGTGGTCGAGGCCGGCCGCAAGTTCGCCGAAGATCTGTCGGAGCGCCTCGGCGGCAACGGCCTTCAGGTCGGCTATCCGCTGGTGATCTGGCGCGACCCGCAGGGCTTCATGAAGGCCTGCGCCTGCACCGACAGCCGCTCCTGGCCGTTCGTCCGCGACGACCTCGGCGCCCCCGACCGGATCGATCCGCCGGTCGTCGCGCAGGAGCCGCTCGCGCCCGCGCCGGGACTCGCGCCCGCGCCGGGCAACCTACCCTATCCCGCCCTGCCGCCTGTCGCGCCGGCGCCGGGACAGCCCGCCCCGGTTCCGGGAGCCACGCCGTCGGTCCAGCCGGCTCCGGCGCCGGGCAGCGCCCCCGCCGCTCGTCCAGCCCAGCGTCCCGCGACCCCGCCTGCGACGAAAACGACGCCGCAGCCGAAGCAGCAGGACGACGCAACCTTCTTCTGAGTTCGCCCCTCGTCTCCTCCCCACGCGTGGGGGAGGTGGCGCGGCGCGTCTTCGCGCCGTGACGGAGGGGGCGGCTCTGTCGGGAGGAGAATGGCGGCTGACCGGCCGAAGCCTGCGCCGCCCCCTCCGTCTCGCCGGCTTCGCCGTCGATCCACCTCCCCATCTGCGATGGGGAGGAGACACGGTCCGCTACAGAACCCGCCCGCAGACCGCGACAAGCGGGTCCACATCCGCCTCGTCCTGATAGAGGCCGAAGCCGAAGCGGATGACGTCGTCGCGCACGTCGGTGACCACGCCGGCCTCCAGCAGCCGCTGGCGCCAGACCGTCGCCCGGTCGTGACGGAAGGCGAGGAACCGCGCCCGCCCGGCGCCCTCGCCGACGGGATTGATCAGCGCCGCCTCCGCCAGACCGCCCGCCTCCCCGGCGGCGACCGCCTGCTGGAAGCGCAGCATCAGCCCCCGCGCATGCTCCGCCACGTCCGCGGTGGTCAGCCCCGCCTCGTCCAGCATCCCGCGCACCGCGTTGAACCGGTACAGCGGCGACACGTCGAAGGTCGCGCCCCAGAAGCGGCCGCCGTCGGCGCGGTACTGCACCCCGCCCGGCGGTCCCGACAGGTCGCCGAACTCCGCGAACCAGCCGGTGATCACCGGCCGCGGGCAATAGCCGTCCGGCGCGTGCAGGAAGCAGACGCCCTCCCCAGACATCGCGTATTTGTAGCCGCCGGCCAGATAGAAGACCCTGTCGGCGACCGCCGACAGGTCCGTCGGCGTGGCCATGAAGCCGTGGTAGCCGTCGATGACGACCCACGGTCCCGCCGGGTCCGCCAGCGCCGCCAGATCGGCGATGCGGTCGAACACCTGTCCGGTGCGGAAGAACACCTGGCTGACCACGATCAGGTCGAAGCCGCCGCCGCTCGCCGCCGCTAGGAACCGGTCGCCGAAGGTCTCGAACGGCTCCAGCGCCACGCGGGTGATCAAGGCCTCGCCCGCCTCTTCCCAGCGCTCGCCCTGCCGCCGGAACGAATGGAATTCTCCGTCGGTCGACAGGATGCGGACCGGCTTGCGCTCGATCCCCGAGACGATCCGCAGCAGCAGGTCGTGGGTGTTGGGCGCGAACACCACCGTGTTGGGGTCGGGCAGGTTCAGCTCGCGCGCCACATGCGCCTGCGCCTCCGGAATCACTTCCCCGAAGATCAGGTCCCACTTGCGGTCCGCGAACCGGTTCGCCTCGACCCAGGCCCTCAGCTGCCCGTCGAAGCTGGCGTCCGGCCACAGATGATGGCTATGGGCGGCGAAATGCAGCCGCTCCGGGTCGAGGGAGAGGGCGCGGGAGAACAGGGCCTTGTGGGTCATGGTCGGCTCCGGCGCGGCGTCAAGCCCTGACCGTTCGTTAGCGACCGGCCGCCCGGCGCTCAAGGCGGTTTGTGCTCCCGGTGGTTCATCACAACGGCCACAACGGGATCACAACGGACACGACGGGACCGGTAGGTGGATAGACCCGTTTGCCGCACTCGCGAGGCGTTTTGATCGAGGCCAACGCCTCGATCGGCTACGCGGCGAACGCCGCATTCTCGCGCAGCCTGGAGCTGCGCCGGCCCCGGCAGAACCGCAAACCCGTTGTGTTCGTCCTGCTTTCGTTGTGCCCGTTGTGATGAACCACAGCCGTCCGGGACAAAAACGCTCCTAAACCAGACTTCCGTGGCAGTGCTTGAACTTGCGGCCCGAGCCGCAGGGGCAGTCGGAGTTGCGCGGCGTGCGCTCCCAGCCGACGGGCAGCACGTCCACCGGCAGGCGGGCGCGGTCGTCGCCCTGCAGCACGCCTTCCGGCGACTGGGCCAGCGGGTTCGCCATCTCGTTCTCGCCGGTGCCGGGGTTCAGGTGGATTTCCTGGAACTCGGGCATCTCCAGCGCCGGCGGTTGCTCGAAGCGGAACTCCACAGTCATCAGCCAGCGGGTGACGTTGTGGCGCAGCTCGTACAGCAGCGTCTCGAACAGGTTGAAGGCCTCGGTCTTGTACTCGTTCAGCGGATCGCGCTGGCCGTAGCCGCGCAGGCCGATGACGCCGCGCAGGTGGTCCAGATGGACCAGGTGCTCGCGCCACTGCATGTCGATCATCTGCAGCAGGAACTGACGTTCGAGGCCGCGCGTCTGTTCGGCCCCGATCTGCTCCAGCCGCTCGGCGGCGCGGGCGTCGGCCGCCGTCACGATCCGCTCCTCGATCTCCTCGTTCGACACGCCTTCCTCGGCGGCCCAGTCGTGCAGCGGCAGTTCGAGGCCCAGCGTCCCCTTCACCTTCTCGTCGAGGCCGTCGATGTCCCACTGCTCGGCATAGGCCTTGGGCGGCATGTGCTTCTCGACGAGGTCGGAGATCACGTCGCTGCGGAACTCGCCGACCAGTTCGGACAGGTCGGTGGAGTCCATGAACTCCTGACGCTGCTCGAACACCGCCTTGCGCTGGTCGTTCACGACGTCGTCGTACTTCAGCAGGTTCTTGCGGATGTCGTAGTTGCGCGTCTCGACCCGCTTCTGGGCGGTCTCGACGGCGCGGTTCAGCCACGGGTGAGAGATCGCCTCGCCCTCGGCCACGCCGAAGCTGCGCATGATGGCGTCCAGACGGTCGCCGGCGAAGATGCGCAGCAGGTCGTCCTCGCAGGACAGGAAGAATTTCGACGTGCCGGGGTCGCCCTGACGGCCCGTGCGGCCGCGCAGCTGGTTGTCGATGCGGCGGCTTTCGTGGCGCTCCGTGCCGAGCACGAACAGGCCGCCGGCGGCCAGCGAGATCTGCTTCTGCTCGGCGATCTCGGTCTTGTACTGGGCTTCGATGGCCGCTTCGGCCTCGGGCGTGATCTCGATCGCCATGTTGCGCTGGTCGAGACGCCACTTCTGCATCCGCATCTCGAGGTTGCCCCCCAGCTGGATGTCGGTGCCGCGGCCGGCCATGTTGGTGGCGATGGTGACCACGCCGGGCAGACCCGCGTCGGCGACGATATAGGCTTCCTGCTCGTGCTGGCGGGCGTTCAGGACGCTGTGCGGAATGCCGCGCAGCTTCACTTCGTACTGGATGTCGTAGGCCGCGTCGCCGAGCTTGGCGGCTTCCTTGTCCTTGCCGACGAACTCCGGCTTCAGCGTGCGGCCCGTCTCGACCTTGTGCTCATAGGTCTTCAGCAGTTCGGACAGGGTCTCGGACTTCTCGATCGAGACGGTGCCGACCAGCACCGGCTGGCCCGCCAGGTGGCGCTCGGCGATCAGGTGGGCGATGGCGAGGTTCTTTTCCTGCGTGGTGCGGAAAATCTCGTCGTCGTGGTCGATGCGCTGGACCGGGCGGTTGGTCGGGACCTCGAGCACGTCCATCTTGTAGATGTCGAGGAACTCCTGGGCCTCGGTCGCGGCCGTGCCGGTCATCCCCGACAGCTTCTCGTAGAGGCGGAAATAGTTCTGGATGGTGACCGAGGCCAGCGTCTGGTTCTCGGGCTGGATCTTGACGCCTTCCTTGGCCTCGATGGCCTGGTGCAGGCCCTCGGACAGGCGGCGGCCCTGCATCATCCGGCCGGTGAACTCGTCGATCAGCATGACCTCGCCGGCCTTGATGATGTAGTCCTTGTCCTTCTGGTACAGGGTGTTGGCGCGCAGGGCCTGGTTGATGTGGTGGACCAGGGTGATGTTGGCCGCGTCGTACAGGCCGGTGGTGTCGGCGGCGAACAGGCCGCGATCTTCCATGATCTGTTCGATCTTCTCCGAGCCTTCTTCCGTCAGCAGCGCCTGACGCTGCTTCTCGTCGAGGTCGAAGGTGGTCTTGTCCTGGATCAGTTCCTTGATGATGCCGTCGACGATCAGATACAGGTCCGACCGGTCTTCCGTCGGGCCCGAGATGATCAGCGGCGTGCGCGCCTCGTCGATCAGGATGGAATCGACCTCGTCGACGATGGCGAAGTGGTGCGGGCGCTGCACCATCTCGCGCCGGTCATAGACCAGGTTGTCGCGCAGATAGTCGAAGCCGAACTCGTTGTTGGTGCCGTAGGTCACGTCGGCGGCGTAGGACGCCTGCCGCTGGCCCGACGACAGGCCGTTGACGATGACCCCGACCTCCATGCCGAGGAAGCGGTACACCCGGCCCATCCACTCGGCGTCACGCCGCGCCAGATAGTCGTTCACGGTGATGACGTGCACGCCCTTGCCCGACAGGGCGTTCAGGTACACCGGCGCCACGGCGACCAGGGTCTTTCCTTCGCCCGTCCGCATCTCGGCGATGCCGCCGTCGTGCAGGATCATCCCGCCGGCCAGCTGGACGTCGTACTGGCGCTGGCCCAGCACCCGCTTCGAGGCCTCGCGCGCCACGGCGAAGGCGTCGTTCATGATCTTGTCGAGCGTCTCGCCCGCGGCCAGCCGGTCCCGGAACGTGTCCGTCATCATCCGCAGTTCGTCGTCGCTGAGGGCGGCGTAACGGTCCTCCAGGGCGTTGATCTTCTGGACCCGCCCCATGAAGTCCTTGACCTTGCGGTCGTTGGAGGAGCCGAAAATCTTCTTGGCGAAGCCGAGCATGGATGATCCGAGGGCGGGCGAGCGGCAGGGGCTCTGGTACTGAAGGGTCCCGAAGGAGCGGCGGCGACCGGGGCGCGGGATCCCGGCGACGGCGGCCTTGGTGCGCCTGTGCAGGCGCGCGCGAGGGCCGCGCGAACGTTCGAAAACCCCTCGACTTGGGCGCAGGCGGGACTTAAGCACCGGCCTTATCCCTGTCAACGCGAGGGCCTTTGCGGCTCCGTGACGGAGCGCGCCCGTATGAGGCTTTCGACCCCCCTGGCAAAGGCCTTGATCGCGGCGTCCCTGGCCGCCGCGCTCGCCGTCGCGGGCTGTGGGCGCGGGGCCGGTTCGGACCGCGCGCCGGAAGCCGGCGACCGCGCCGTCGCCCGGGTGCAGGACGAGACCATCTGGGCCTCCGACGTGAAGCGCGAGGCCGTCGCCCAGGGCCTGGTCGGCGAAGGCGAGCCGCTCGACGTCACCAGCGACCTGTTCCGCCGGGTGCTGGACGAGGTCGTCGATCAGAAGCTTCTCGCCGCCGAGGCTGACCGCCGCGGGCTGGACAACTCGCCTCTGGCGCAGCGGCGTCTCGAGGCGACGCGCGAGCGCATCCTCGGCGACATGCTGGTCGAGAGCGTGGTCAACGGCGAGATCGACGAGCGCTCCATCGAGACGATTTATCAGGAGCAGGTGCGGCTGGCGCAGACGTCGGAGGAAGTCCGCGTCCGGCTGATCCTGTCGCGGACCAGGCCCGAGGCCGACGCCGTGATCGGCGTGCTGGGCCAGGGCGCGGCCTTCGAGGCCGTGGCGGCCAGCAGCTCGATCGACGACGCCACCCGCTATTCCGGCGGCGACCTCGGCTACCGCACCCTCGACGTCCTGCCGGAAGCCTACGCCAACGCCCTGCGCGACAAGCCCCCCGGCTCCATCGTCGGCCCGTTCCAGACCGAGGGCGGCTGGGCCGTGCTGCGGGTCGAGGACCGCCGCCGCGAGACCCCCCCGACGCTGGAGCAGGCGCGGCCGCAGATCGTGCGCTACCTGACCTATGAAGGCGTCCGGCGACTGCTGGAACAGCTGCGCGGCAAGGCCGAGGTCGACATCCTGCTGGAGAAATCCGCCGCGGCCCGCCCGCCGGCCGCCCGTCCCGCCGCGCCGGCCCCTGCGCGCCCCGCTCCCGCCTCGCCGGTTCCCGCTCCGGCCCGGACGCCGGCGGCATGAGCCGTCCGCCCGAGTCCGCCCGCCCCTCGCGCGGCCAGAAGATAGAGCAGGCCATCGAAAAGGCCTTCGATCCCCTGACCACGGCCATCAAGCGGGCCACCGGGCCGACCAAAGCGCCCGCGCCGGGCAAGCCGGGCCTGCAGGTCTCGCCTCTGGCGGTCCCCTTCCCGGCCATTCCCCCCATCCCAGGGGTCCAGATCGCGACGGCGCGGGCCGGCTTCTACAAGCACGAGCGCGACGATCTGGTGGTGTTCAGCTTCGCCCCCGGCACGACCTGCGCCGGCGTCTTCACCCGCCACAAGGTCGGCTCGGCGCCGGTCGACTGGTGCCGCCGGCATCTCGACGCGCCGGAGGGCGGCTCGGACGTCCGCGCCCTCGTGGTCAACGCCGGCTGCGCCAACGCCTTCACCGGCAAGGCGGGGGCCGACGCCGCGCGCCGGACGGCGTCAGAGGTCGCCAAACGCTTCGGCTGCCGCCAGCGCGACGTCATGCTGGCCTCGACCGGGGTGATCGGGGTGGTGCTGGACGACCGCAGGATCGTCGCCCGGCTGCCGGACATCGACGCCGGGCTGCGGGCCGACGGCTGGGCCGCCGCCGCTGCGGGCATCATGACCACCGACACCTTCCCCAAGGGCGCGTTCGCCGAGTGCGAGATCGAGGGTCATGCGGTCCGGATCGCCGGGATCGCCAAGGGTTCGGGCATGATCGCGCCCGACATGGCGACCATGCTCGCCTTCATCGTCACCGACGCCGCCATCGCCCCGCCGGTGCTGCGCGCCCTTCTGGGCCTGCACGTCCGCACCACCTTCAACAGCGTCACCGTGGACGGCGACACATCGACCAACGACACCTGCCTGCTGTTCGCCACCGGCGCGTCCGGCGCGCCGCGCATCGCCCGTCTCGGCGACCGCCGGCTGAAGTCGTTCTCAGCCGCACTCGACACGGTCATGCTGGACCTCGCCCACCAGCTGGTCCGCGACGGCGAGGGCGCGACCAAATTCGTCAAGGTCACCGTCGACGGCGCCGCCAGCCCCGCCTCGGCCCGCAAGCTGGCCAAGTCGATCGCCGACAGTCCGCTGGTGAAGACGGCCCTCGCCGGCGAGGACGCCAACTGGGGCCGCGTCGTCATGGCCGTCGGCAAGACCGAGGAGCCGGTCGACCGCGACCGCCTCGCCATCCGCTTCGGCCCCCACGTGGCCGCCGTCGACGGCGCCCCGGCGGTCGACTACGACGAGGCGGCTATGAGCGCCTATATGAAGAACGCCGAGATCGACATCACGGTCTACGTCGGCGCCGGCCGCGCCGCCGCCACCGTCTGGACCTGCGACCTGACCAAACGCTACGTCGAGATCAACGGCGATTACCGGAGCTGATCGGGTGAGCGATCCGCTGCCCACTGTCCTCGTCGTCGCCGTCGCCCTGATCGACGCCGACGGCCGCGTTTTGATCGCCAGGCGGCCGGAAGGTAAACAACTCGCCGGCCTGTGGGAGTTCCCCGGCGGCAAGGTCGAACCCGGCGAACGGCCCGAGGCCGCCTTGATCCGCGAACTGAACGAGGAACTGGGCATCGAGGTCGCCGAGTCCTGCCTGGCGCCCTTCGTGTTCACCAGTCACGCTTACGAATCCTTTCACCTGTTGATGCCACTGTATCTGTGCCGACGCTGGTCGGGGGTGATTCAGAACCGTGAGCACGCGGCGCTGAAGTGGGTGAAGCCGGACCGTCTGGCCGACTATCCGATGCCTCCGGCTGACGAACCCCTGGTCGCCTGGTTGCGCGACCTGCTGTAACCGCCGGAGGGGCGATGAGACGATTCCTTGCCCGCTTCCTCCGGGATCAGGACGGCGCGACCGCCATCGAGTACGGGATGATCCTCGCCCTGATGTTCCTTGTGATACTGGGCGCGCTGCAGGCGTTCGGCGGGACCGGCAGCGGCATCTTCAACATCGCGATGACCAAGCTGCGGAGCGCGATGGGCGGCTAGTCCTCGCCGGTCTGTTCCCTGACGCCCAGTGCGTCCGCCAGCCGCATTTTCGCCGAGCCGCGCGGCAGCGGTTTTTGTTGGCTCTCGTGTGGGGCCCAGCCGGCCAGATGCACGATCTCGAAGGTCGCCGGGATGCGGCCGTCGGCGTCTCCGAACCGCTCCACGTAGAGCTGCGCCGCCCGCGCCGCGATCCCCCGCGTCAGAGGTCGGATCGGTCCCGCCAGCGCATTGGTCTCGCCCATGGCGCGCAGGTCGCGGATCAGGGCGAACATGTCAGGGTAGCGGACCGTCAGCCGGTCCACGTCCGCGACCGGCAGGGCGAAGCCCGCCCGCTGCAGCAGGGCCGCGCCGTCGAAACCGTCCGCGAACGGCGACACCCGCGCCTGCGCGCCGCCGCGCGCCTCCAGCTCGGCCTCGGTCAGCACCGCCCGCAGCTCCTTCAGCGTCCCCGCGCCCAGCAGGGTGCCGATGAACAGCCCGTCCGGCTTCAGCGCCCGCCGGATCTGGGTCAGCGCCCCGGGCAGGTCGTTGGCCCAGTGCAGGCTCAGCAACGAGACGATCAGGTCCTGCGAGTGGTCCGGGGCGTCCAGCGGACGGGCGCCCGGCGCAGCGCGCGCGACGCGGTCCGCCAGCGCTCGCACGGGCCCGACCCGCGCTTCCGCCGCGGTCCCCGGCAGGGCCGCCGCGAAGGCCCCGGGATGGGCCGAAGCATCCAGCACCTGCGGCCACTCCCTCAGCAGGGCCTCCAGGCTGCCGACCGCATTCTCGGCCGCCCGCACATGCAGGAAATCCGCCGAGCGCACCGCCGCCTCGCTGCGCGCAAGCCTTGCCGTTCTGCGAGGAACGTCGAAGATGACGGGAGGACCGGAGGACGAGCTCATGCGCCTGCAGGATGGGGTCTGGAGCGAGCGATTGAAAGCCGCCGGCGCCGGGATCGCGCGCGGGGCCGGGTCGCTGGCGCGCGGTCTGACCGACCTGCTGCTGCCGCCGCTGGCGTGGGACAGCCCGGAAGCCACGGCGTCGGCGGGTCTGACGCCCGACGCCTGGAGCCGCGTGGTCTTTCTTGAGGACCCCGTCTGCGACGGCTGCGGCGCGGGCTTCGAGATGGACGGCGGTCCCTTCGCGGCGCCCCGCTGCGCCGCCTGCACGGCCCAGCCCTACGCCTTCTCGCGCGCCCGCGCCGCCTGCGTCTATGACGGCGCCTCGCGGGGTCTGATCCTGAAGTTCAAGCACGGCGACCATCAGCCCTACGCGCCCCTGTTCGCCCGCTGGATCAGCCGCTCGGCCGCGCCGTTGCTGGATGAGGCCGACGCCGTGGCCCCCGTGCCGCTGCACCCGATGCGGCTGCTGTCGCGCCGGTTCAACCAGGCCGCGGAGATCGCCCGGCCGCTGGCCCGCGATGCGGGTCTCGACTTCCTGCCCGACGCCCTGATCCGGCAGAGCCATACCGGGACCCAAGGCGGCAAGTCCGCCCGCGGGCGCCGCCTCAACGTCCGCAAGGCCTTCGCCGTCACGCCGGAGGGCCGCCGCCGGATCAAGGGCCGCCGCATCCTTCTGGTGGATGACGTGTTGACCACGGGCGCCACCGGCGAGGCCTGCGCCCGGGCCCTGCTGGAGGCCGGCGCCCGCGCCGTCGCTCTGGCGGTCGTGGCCCGGGTGCGAACCGCCCGCGAACTGACTATGTAGGGCGCGCCACATTCAGGAGAACGCCTTGGCCGACGTCGTCATCTACACCAAGCCCGGTTGCCCCTATTGCTCCAGCGCCAAGGCGCTGCTCGACAGCAAGGGCGCGGACTACACCGAGATCGTGGCGTCCAACGACCCGGCGAAGAAGCAGGAGATGATCCAGCGCTCGAACGGCCGCATGACCTTCCCGCAGGTCTTCATCGACGGCAAGCACATCGGCGGCTCCGACGACCTCGCCGCCCTTGACCGCAAGGGCGGACTGGACCCATTGCTCGAGGCCTGATGGCCAAGCTTTCCGTCGCCCTGATCCAGACCCGCACGCCCGCCGATCCGCGGGCCGCCTTCGCCCACGCCGAGCCGATGATCCGGCAGGCGGCCGCGGACGGCGCCCAGCTGATCCTCACGCCCGAGGCCAGCAATTTCCTGATCAAGGACCGCGAGCGGCGCGAGGCCGTGCTTGCGCCTGAGGATCAAGACGCCGCCGTGGCCGCCTTCCGCGACCTCGCCCGCGAGCTCGGGGTCTGGCTGCTGATCGGCTCCGCCATTTTGCGGGCCGAAGAGGACGGCGCGGACCGCGCGGTCAACCGCTCCCTGCTGATCGACGATCAGGGTCAGGTGGCGTCCCGGTACGACAAGCTGCACGTCTTCGACGTCGACCTGCCGACCGGCGAACGCTGGCGCGAGAGCGCCTCGATCCGCCCTGGCGAAGAGGCCGTCGTGGCGGACACGCCCTGGGGCCGGCTGGGGCTGACCATCTGCTACGATGTCCGCTTCCCACACCTCTACCGGGCCTTGGCGAAGGCCGCGGCGTCCATGATCGCGGTTCCCGCCGCCTTCACCGTTCCGACCGGCGAGGCGCATTGGGAGACCCTGCTCCGCGCCCGCGCCATCGAGACTGGCTGCTGGATCCTCGCGCCCGCTCAGGGCGGAACCCACGATGACGGCCGCCGAACCTGGGGTCGCTCGACCGTGATCGCGCCGTGGGGCGAGGTCGCCGCGAAGCTGGACCACGACGCGCCCGGCGTGCTGCTGGCGACGCTCGATCTCGACGCGGTGGACCGCGCCCGCGCCGCTATCCCCCAGCTTCAGCACGACCGCCCGTTCGAGGGCCCGCGATGATCCGCTACGCCCTGCGCTGCGAGCACGAGCACGGCTTCGAGGCCTGGTTCGCCGCCTCCGCCGACTATGACGATCAGGCCGCGCGCGGGCTGGTCGAATGCCCGATGTGCGGCTCGCGGTCGGTGGCCAAGCAGATCATGGCGCCGGCCGTCGCCGGCACGAAGAAGAAGGCCGCGCCCGCGCCCGATCTGGCGCGCATGCAGACGATGATGATGCAGGCCGCGCGCGAGGTCCGCAGCCACGTCGAGCAGAATTTCGACTACGTCGGCGACGCCTTCGCCCGCGAGGCGCGCGACATCCACGAGGGCCGCTCCGAGAAGCGCGAAATCTACGGCGAGGCGTCGCCCGCCGAGGTGAAGAAGCTCAAGGAAGACGGCGTCCCCTGCGCGCCGCTGCCGCCGCTGCCCCCGCCCACAGACAAGCTGAACTGACGATGGCTGCGGCTGAGGCCTATGCCGAGCACGAGCCGCCCGCGTCGTTGCGCCCGTTCGTCCGCACCCTCTGGACTTATTCGAACCCGTCGCCGGAGCCGACGGTTCAGAGGATCGCGCCGGACGGCTGCGCCGAGCTGATCCTCGACATCGGCTCCCCGTACGAGGAGCAGGGCGAGGACGACGTCTTCCGCCGGCAGCCCCGCGCCCTGTTCGCCGGGCAGATGACCCGGCCGCTGGCCCTGCGCCCGGTCGGTCCGGTCGAACTGGTCGCCGTCCGCTTCGAGCCGGACGGCGCCCGCGACTGGCTGGGCCACGCCGCGTCCCACGCCACCGACCGTCGGCTCGACATGGTGGAACGCCTGTCCGGCGTCACGGCCCCGGCGGGCGATCCGGCCGCCCAGGTGGAGGCGATCTCGCGCGTTCTGGAGGACCATCGCCGTCTTCATGGATGGTCGCTCGACCCGCTTGTGCGCGCCGAGATCGACGCGGCGGCCGCCGATCAGCCGTCGGCGACCCGGTCCGCGGCCGACCAGCGGGCGCTCCAGCGCCGCTTCCGGGACCGCGTGGGCGTTCCGCCGCGCATGCTGCGGTCCATCCTGCGCTTCCGCCGGGTCTTCGACCACGCCCAGGGACCGGAAGCCCTCGGCTGGCTGGAGGCGGGGCTGGAGGCCGGCTATTTCGATCAGCCCCAGCTGGCCCGCGACTTCCGCCGCTTCCTCGGCTGCACGGCAACCGAATGGGCCCGGGATCAGGTTGGGCTGGCCCGCCGCATCGCGTCGCAAACCTACAAGCCGGGGCCGCTGTCGCCGCACTAGGGTGGCAGCCGCAACCGAGGGATAACGCCATGCTGACCGCCATGCTCGCCGCCGCCCTGATCCAGACCGCGCCTGCGGCCGCGCCCGACCTGTCGTGGATGGCCGGTTATTGGCTGGACTGCTCCGGCGACCGCGAAGTGTCCGAGACCTGGAGCGATCCGCGCGGGGGCTTCAGCGTCGGACACGCGGTCACCGTGGAAGGCGGCCGCACCTCGTTCGAGGTCTCGCACATCCGGCAGACCGCGCGGGGTTTCGCCTACCTCGCCCAACCCGGCGGGGCGCCGCCCACGCCCTTCGTCCTGGCCGAGAGCGGTCCGATGCGGGCGGTCTTCGCCAACGCCGAAAACGACTTCCCGACGCGGGTGATCTATGAGCGGACCGGCGACGCCCTCAGGGCCCGGATCGAGGGCGAGATCGACGGGCGTCCGCGGAGCATGGAATGGCGCTTCACGGCCGCCCCGCTGAACACCCGCTGCCCCCGCTGAGCGGAGGCAGGCTGAACTGGCGGCCGATGACGGAGGCCGACCTCGACGGCGTCGTCGCCGTCGCCGCCGAAGCCTTTCCCGATCACTTCGAGGACCGCGCCTGTTTCGCCGAACGGCTGGCGCTGTTTCCGCAGGGCTGCCGCGTCCTCGGAGACGAGACCGCCGGAGTCCACGGCTATCTGTTCGCCTACCCCTGGCGGGCCGACGCCGCGCCGCCGCTGAACGCCCTGATCGGAGCGCTGCCCCGGGACGCAAGCGTCCTTTATCTGCACGATCTGGCGCTCTCGCCGACAGCGCGAGGCGGCGGACACGCCGCATCGGCTGTCGAGGCGGTCGTGGAGCTGGCGCGCGGGGGCGGCTGGCCGGCGATATCGCTCGTCGCGGTCAACGACGCCGCCGGGTTCTGGGCTCGCTACGGCTTCGAAGTCGCCGATCCCCCGGGCATGCGCGCCAAGCTGGCGAGCTACGGCCCCGACGCCCGCTACATGGTCCGTCGCCTCCGAGCGGCTCAGTCCCGCGTGGCGATCATCATGTAGTTGACGCCCGCGTCGCGGCTTTCGCTCCAGCGGTCGGCCAGAGGGTCGTAGGCCAGCCCATAGGGACCGCTGACCGCCACCGGCTCTTCCGACAGCATCAGCCGGATTTCGTCGGGCTTGAGGAACTGACGCCAGTCGTGGGTCCCCGCGGGCACCCAGCGCAGCACGTATTCGGCGGCCACCTTGCCCAGCGCCAGCGACTTCAGCGTCCGGTTCAGCGTGGCGACGACCATCATCCCGCCCGGCGCGATCAGGCGCGAACAGGCGCGGACGAAGGCTTCCGGGTCGGCGACATGCTCGATCACCTCCATGGTCAGCACGACGTCGAACGGGCCCGCGCCCTCGGCCTCCAGCTGCTCGACCGTCGCGGCGCGATAGCCGATGTCGAGCCCCTGCTGCGCGGCATGGGCGCGGGCCGTGCCGATGTTCTCCGCCGAGGCGTCGATGGCGGTGACGTTGAACCCCAGCCGGCTCATCGGCTCGGCGATCAGCCCGCCGCCGCAGCCGATGTCCAGCAGGTTCAGACTGGCGAAGGGCGCGCGGGTCTTGATGTCCCGCCCGAACCGCTCCGCCGCCCGGTCGCGGACGAACGCCAGCCGCGCCGGGTTGAAGCGGTGCAGCGGCGCAAAGGGCCCGCGCGCATCCCACCACTCGGCCGCCTGGGCGGAAAAGCGCGCGACGTCGGCGGGATCGATGGACGACCCCTCCGCCCGCTCCGCGGACTCTTGGGGTTCCCGCGCCGATACCGTGCCGTTAGAAGCGACCATGGACCGAGGGATGAACCCGCTCGGCCCTCCATGCAAGACGGGGACGGCACGCCACGATGACGCGGCCAGACGACACGCGGCGATCAACGACGCGGCTGGTGATGAAGTTCGGCGGCACCTCGATGGGGGACCTCGAGCGGATTCGCCGCGCCGCCCGCATCGTCGCCGCCGAGGCCGCCGCGGGCAAGCAGATCGCCGTCGTCGTCTCGGCCATGGCCGGCAAGACCAATGAACTGGTCGCCTGGACCGACGGCGCCGGCCGGCCGGCTCAAGGCATCGAGCTGTCGGATGACGAGTACGACGTGGTCGTGGCCTCGGGCGAACAGGTCACCGCCGGCCTGCTGGCGCTGACGCTGCGCAACATGGGGCTGAACGCGCGCAGCTGGATGGGCTGGCAGATCCCGATCCTGACCGACGAGGCCCACGGCCGCGCGCGCATCGAGGACGTGCCGGGCGAGGTGCTGGGCGCCGCCATGGACGCGGGCGAGATCGCCGTGGTGCCGGGCTTCCAGGGCGTCAGCGCCAGCGGCCGCATCACCACCCTCGGCCGCGGCGGCTCGGACACCTCGGCCGTCGCCGTGGCCGCTGCGCTGGGCTGCGCCTGCGACATCTACACCGACGTGGACGGCGTCTACACCACCGACCCCCGCATCGAGAGCCGCGCCCGCCGCCTCGAAAAGGTCTCCTACGAGGAGATGCTGGAAATGGCCTCGCTCGGCGCCAAGGTGCTGCAGACACGCTCGGTCGAACTGGCCATGGCGAAGCGGGTTCCGATCCGGGTCCTGTCCAGCTTCATCGAACCCGACGAGAACGGCCGCCTGCCCGAACACGCCGGCACATTGATCTGCGACGAGGAGGAAATCGTGGAAAAACGCATCGTGTCCGGGGTCGCCATGAGCCGCGACGAGGCCCGCATCACCCTGCTGGGGCTGTCCGACCGGGTCGAGGCGCCGGCGGACGTCTTCACCCGGCTGGCCGAGGCCGCCGTCAACGTCGACATGATCGTGCAGAGCCAGTCTCGGACGCCCGGGACCGTCAACCTGACCTTCACCACCGGCCGCCGCGACGCGGCCCGGGCCGCCGAGCTGATGCGCTCGGCCCAGTCGGAACTCGGCTTCGAGGAAATCCGGGTCGACGAGGACGTGGCCAAGGTCTCGGTCGTCGGCGTCGGCATGCGCAGCCATGCGGGCGTCGCCCAGACCATGTTCCGGGCGCTGGCCGACAAGGGCGTGAAATTCCAGGCCATCTCGACATCCGAGATCAAGATCAGCGTTCTGATCGACGCGGCCTATGCGGAACTGGCCGTTCGGGCGCTACATTCCGCCTACGGCCTCGAGTCCGTGTAGATGGTCTTGAGGCGGTCTGGAAAGTGAGCTTGGCGGCGCCCATCTGCGGCGCAGCTGTTGGGGAGAGGCCATGCCGTTGGGCGGATTGACGACGAGGGGGCCGCGGAACCTCCTTCGCCAGATCCGCGAGGCCATGGCCGGCGCGGCTCCGGCGCAGGAGCGGCTCGACATGGTGGTGCGGGTCATCGCCCAGTCGATGGTCGCCGAAGTGTGCTCGATCTATCTGCGCCGCGCCTCCGGCGAGCTGGAGCTGTTCGCCACCCAGGGCCTGAACCCGGAAGCCGTCCACACCACCCGCCTCCGCCCCGGTGAGGGCCTGGTCGGCGAGGTGGCCCGCACGGCGGCCCCTATCAGCCTGTCCGACGCCCCGTCCCACCCCAGTTTCGTCTATCGCCCCGAGACCGGCGAGGACCCCTACCACGCCTTCCTCGGCGCCCCCCTGCTGCGCGGCGGCCGCGCCATCGGCGTGCTGGTCGTCCAGAACCGCTCCGAGCGGCGCTACGACGACGAGGAAGTCGAGGACATCCAGACCATCGCCATGGTGCTGGCCGAGACCGTCGCCTCGGGCGAGCTGCTGGCGCAGGACGAGCTGCGCGACATCGAGGTGGCCCCGCACCGGCCGGAGCGGCTCAAGGGCCAGCGCTTCGCCGAGGGTCTGGCCTACGGCCACGTCATCCTGCACGAGGCCCCGGTGCCGCCGGAGAACCTGCTGGCCGAGAACCAGCAGGTCGAGGAAATCCGCCTACGCGAGGCGCTGATCGTCCTCAAGGCCAACATCGACTCCATCCTCGACGGCGGTCAGGGCAAGCTGTCCGGCCAGCCGTTCGAGGTGCTGGAAACCTACCGCATGTTCGCAGACGACCGTGGCTGGAACCGGTCGCTGGAAGAGGCCGTCCGCACCGGCCTGACCGCCGAGGCCGCCGTCGACCGGGTGCGTCAGGAGCACCGCGCCCGCTTCGCCCAGGCCCGCGACCCCTACATCAAGGAGCGGCTGCACGACTTCGAGGACCTCGCCAACCGGCTGCTGCGGGTGCTGGCCGGCGACCGCTTCGGCGACCGCGACCTGCCGGACGACGCCATCCTCGTGGCCCGCAACCTCGGCCCGGCCGACCTGCTGGAGTATCCGCGCAAGAAGATCCGCGGCCTGCTGCTGGAGGAAGGCTCCGCCGCCAGTCACGCCGCCATCGTGGCGCGGGCGCTCGAAATTCCCTGCGTCGGCCGCCTCATGGGCCTGCGCGACCGCCTGTCCGAAGGCGATCTGGTCATCGTCGACGGCGAGACGGGCGAAACCTATCTGCGCCCGCGCCCCGACATGCTGGCCGCCGTCCAGTCGCGCATGCAGGTGCGAAGCGCCCGCCAGGCCGAGTTCGCCAAGCTGCGCGACGTGCCCGCCGTCACCCTCGACGGCACGCGTATCACCGTCCTGACCAACGCCGGGCTGGCGGTGGACCTCGAGAACCTCGACGCCACCGGGGCCGAGGGCATCGGCCTGTTCCGCACCGAGTTCCAGTTCATGGTCTCCGAGGAGCTGCCCCGGCTCAACAGCCAGACGGCGCTGTACAAGCTGGTGCTGGACACGGCGGGGACGCGCCCCGTCACCTTCCGCACCCTCGACATCGGCGGCGACAAGGTCCTGCCCTATCTGGAGACCGAGCGGGAGGAGAACCCCGCGCTGGGCCGCCGCGCCATCCGGTTAGGCCTCGACCGGCCCGGCCTGCTGCGCCTGCAGCTGCGGGCCCTGCTCAGCGCCGCCGCCGGGCGCGAGCTGCGGGTCATGTTCCCGATGATCGCCACCGTCGACGAGTTCCGCGCGGCCCGAGAGCTGGTCGACGTCGAGTGCGAATGGGCCCGCCGCCGCGGCCGTTCGCTGCCGGCCCTGCTGCGCGTGGGCGCGATGATCGAATGCCCGTCGCTGCTGTGGCACCTCGACGCCCTGCTGCCGCTGACGGACTTCGTCTCGATCGGCACCAACGACCTGTTCCAGTATATGTTCGCCGCCGACCGGACCAATCCGCTGGTCTCCGACCGCTACGACCCGCTCTCGCCCCCCGCCCTGCGGGCGCTGGCGGAGATCCAGAAGAAATGCGCCGACACCGGCACGCCCGTGTCCGTCTGCGGAGAACTGGCCGGGAAGCCGCTGGAGGCCTTCGCCCTGCTGACCCTCGGCTACACCCGGCTGTCCGCCCCGGCCGGCGGCGTCGGCCCGGTCAAGCGCATGATCCTGTCCGCCGATCTCGGCGCGGCGCGCAAGGGCATGGCCAACCTGCTCGGCTCCTCGGCGGGGTCGATCCGGGGCGAGCTGGAGTCCCTGGCCCGGAAGCTGAACGTCAGCGTCTGACCCGGCTTCGGCAAGGACGTTTCGGCCTCGTCGCGCATGGGCACGACCGCCCCGGATGTGGTATCGCCCATGCAGTTTCAGTCAGCGCGGCGCAGCGGCCTCACGCCGCGTCCATGCAAGATCAGGCGCAATGGTGCGGGATACGGACGACACGCCCGACACGGTACGGCCCTTTCCCGGCATGGTGGACGACGCCTCTCCGGTGACGGAGGCGGAGACTCTCGGCGACGGCCTGCGCCTTGCCCGGGAGCAGTCGGGGCGGTCGCTGGCGCAGCTGTCCAGCATGACGCGGGTGCCCGTCCGCTATCTCACCGCCATCGAACAGAACGACTTCTCGACCCTGCCCAACCGGGTGTTCTCGATCGGCTACGTCCGCTCCTACGCCGAGGCGCTGGGGCTGGACGAGCAGCTGGCGGTCGAGCGCTTCAAGCGCGAGACGCCCGATCCGTCCGTGCCGCTTCAGGCGCCCATCGGCGTGGCTTTCGAGGAAGGCCGAAAGGTCTCGCCCCGTCTGATCGCGGCGGGCGTGGCGCTCGTCATCGCGGTGATCGGCTGGAACGTGTTCCAACGCATCAGCCTGATGCGCGCGCCTCAACCCTTCGACATCGCCGCCGTCCCGAAGAGCTGGTCCGACGCCCCGACCGTGGGAGAGGCCCCGCTTCGCCTGTCCGCGCCGCAGCCGGCGCCGCCCGATCAGACCACCCCCGCCCTCTACGTCACGCCGGGTCTCGAGGCCCAGCTGACCGGCATCGACCCGACCTCGCCCGAGGGACTCGCCGCCGCCGCCGCGGCCGCCCCGCCGGTGCAGCGCGCCTTCAATCCGCGCGGCGCCATCTACGGCGCTCCCGCCAGCGCGTCGCAGGTCGTGATTCAGGCGCGCAGGCCGGGCGGCCTCGTCGTCCGCATGGCTGACAATCGCGTCCTGTTCGCGCGCCAGCTGGCCGCCGGGGACGCATGGCGCGCCCCGCTCGGCGTGGCCGCGGTCATCGACGCCTCCAGCGACTTCGCCGATTTCGACGTCTATCTGAACGGCGAGCACGGCGGCGTCCTGACGGCCGAGCAGACCCCGCTCAGCCAGCTGAACGCCCGGGCCGAGGCCCTGGCCCGCCAGACCGCCGCCGAAGCCGGCGCCCGCGCGCAGGCGGCCCAGGCCGCGGCCCTGCGGGCCCAGGCCGCGCAGGCCGCGTCAGCGCCCCCCGCCCCGCCCGCCGGCTGACCGCGACAGTCGCTGTCGTGGCCTTGCCGCAATCGAAAGCCTATGTTGGGGCGTCATGAGCGCAGACCATTCGCACATCCGCCCCTGGCGCCACATCGAGCGCCGCAAGAGCCGCCAGATCATGGTCGGCTCCGTGCCCGTGGGCGGCGACGCGCCCATCAGCGTGCAGTCGATGACCAATACGCCGACGTCCGACGCCGCGGCCACCATCGACCAGATCCGCCAGCTGGAAGAGGCCGGGGCCGACATCGTCCGCGTGTCCTGCCCCGACGAGGCCTCCACCGCGGCCTTCCGCCAGATCGCGCGCGAGTCCAAGGTCCCGCTCGTGGCCGACATCCATTTTCACTACAAGCGCGGCATCGAGGCCGCCGAGGCCGGCGCCGCCTGCCTGCGCATCAATCCGGGCAACATCGGCTCGGCCGACCGCGTCCGCGACGTCATCCAGGCCGCCCGCGACAACGGCTGCTCGATGCGGATCGGCGTCAACGCGGGTTCGCTGGAGCGCGAGTTGCTGGAGAAATACGGCGAGCCCTGCCCCGAGGCGATGGTCGAGAGCGCCCTGAACCACGCCCGCATCCTGCAGGACCACGACTTCCACGAGTTCAAGATTTCGGTGAAGGCGTCCGATCCCTTCCTGACCGTCGCCGCCTACCAGCAGCTGGCCGAGGCGATCGACTGCCCGCTCCACCTCGGCGTCACCGAGGCGGGTCCGCTGCGCTCGGGCACGATCAAGTCCGCCATCGGCATGGGGAACATGCTGTGGGCCGGCATCGGCGACACCATCCGCGTCTCGCTCGCCGCCGATCCGGTCGAGGAGATCAAGGTCGGCTTCGACATCCTCAAGTCGCTGGGTCTGCGTCACCGCGGCGTCAACATCATCGCCTGCCCGTCGTGCGCCCGTCAGGGCTTCAACGTCATCGAGACGGTCGGAGTGCTGGAAGAGAAGCTGGCCCATGTCACCACGCCGATGTCGCTGTCGATCATCGGCTGCGTCGTCAACGGCCCGGGCGAGGCGCTGTACACCGACGTCGGCTTCACCGGCGGCGGGGCCGGCTCCGGCATGGTCTATCTGAACGGCAAGATGGCCCACAAACAGCACAACGACGGCATGATCGACGAGATCGTGCGGCTGGTGGAGCAGAAGGCGGCCGAGCTGGACGCCGCACGGGTCGAGCAACTGGCCGCGCCCGTCCTCGTTCCCGCCGAGTAACGCCACCCTTCGATGGAAGCCCGCATGTCCCTGCGCCTGACCCTCGCCGCCCTTGCGGGCCTTCTGGCCGCCGCCTGCGGACAGGCCGATCTGGCCTCAGCGCGGTCGCAGACGCCGGCCCAGGCCACCGCGCCCGCGCCGCGCCCGATCCCGGCCGCCCCGACGCAGGTCGAGCTCTCGGCCCCCGACGGGCGCAAGATCGACGTCACCGTCTGGCAGGCGCCGGACGAGCGCGGGGTCATCGTCTTCAGCCACGGCTATAGCGGCGCCCCCGCCGCCTACGAGCGGCTGCTGGCGCGCTGGGTCGAGCATGGCTTCACCATCGTCGCGCCGCTGCACGTCGATTCGCTGCGCCATCCCGACCGCGCCCGCTACGACGCCCCCCTTGCTTTCAGCACCCGGATCGCCGACCTCGCGGCGGCCCGCGGCTTCATCAGGGCGACCCGGCCCGGCAAACCGATCGTGGCCGCGGGCCACTCGTTCGGCTCGCTGATGTCCTACATTCAGGCGGGCGCCCTGACCGTGGCGGGTCCCCAGCGCGACCCTGAGATCAGGGCCGTGATCGCCCTGTCTTCCGCAGGCGACCTGCCGGGCGTGGTGCTGCCCGGAGCCTATGCCGCGCTAGACGTCCCTCTCCTCAGCATCACCGGCGACATGGACCTCGTGCCCGGCTTCGTGTCCGACTGGCGCGCCCACCGCACCGCCTTTGACGGCAGCCCGCGGGGCGACAAGACGCTGATCGTCTTCGAGGGCGGCGATCACAGCCTGATTCGTAATGCGGACGACGCCGACTTCGATCTCGTCGTGCGCGCGACCCAAGATTTCCTGTCCGCCTTCGCCTTGAATGATGCGAACGCCCGTAACCGCCTGAACCGCCTCGCCGCCCCGTCAGGCGTCATCATTGAAAGGCGTTGAGCGAAGTAAGCTTCTCAGAGGCCATCAAGTACTCGCCGACAGCCGGATCCGTCAAAGCCCCCTCTACTCATAGGCTCGGCTCACAACCTCTCTGTTGCTGTGGCCAAGCCCAGGATGAAGCCCGCCCACCGGTGCCCCTGCGTCGACGGTTGACGCGACCGAGTCCGAATGAGCTCCATTCGCGGGGCGGCGTATGCAGGCATGGGTTGATGGCATCGATGCCGGTCAAGGACCCCCTGCCTCTGGTGCCGCAGGCTCGATGGTCAACAGCGCCAGAATCACTCGCATTCGTTGCATTCACCTGATACGTTGGGGCGCAACTGCTTTCGGCCAGTGTTGAAGGAGCGCCATCGATGACCGCCCACCGGCGCGGGTTCTTGATCGGCGCAAGCGCCCTGTCTGTCGCGCCTCTCTCGATATCGACCACGCAGGCCCCTCCAGGCTTGGCCGAGTATTGGAGAGCGTATCTCCTGAAGCGATTGGGGTCATCCGCCGAAGGCTTCAGCTTCGCTCTCCAGCACAGGAGCGATCTTTTGGTTGCAATTGCGCAGGGATCAGCTGTGCGGGGATTTGTGGGTTCTACGCTTGGGTCTCCGATGACATCGGAGACTGTCCTGCACGCTGCCAGTGTGGCGAAGTACGTGACCGCTGTGGCTGTGCTCCACGCACTGCAGCAGGCGAGCGCCGAAGCCGATGCCCGGATAGGCCCTTTTCTCTCGCCTCATTTCACGCTGAGCTCTGATGTCGCGGATCTGACAGTTATCGAGTTGTTGCGACATGAGAGCGGCTTCCCGGGAGGCGATTACGTCTACTATCCCATAAGAGAAAACATCCACAAAGTATTCACCAGCAAGCTGCCACCAAGAGGAGAGCGCAGCTACGCTTACTCCAACGTCAACTACACCATTGCCAGGTTGGTGATCGAAGCGATCGGGAATAGATCGTATACGGACTATGTGCGCTCGAACATCTTGGAACCGATCGGCGCTACCGACATGGCAACCTCAGTTCAACCCGGGCTGGCCGTAGCCGCCGCGCACCAAATGGACCCGGGTTCTCGACCGGAGCCCGTGACCGGGGACTTTTCGGACGGTGCCGGGCCCTATGGCTGGTATGCGACGGCGTCGGACCTAGCTCGATTGGGAGCAAGAGCCGCCAGTATGCTCTCGCCCGCGATGCGATCAGCCCTTCGCGCGCGCGAACTCGGATGCACACGCCATCCATTCGCCTTGGGCGCCGCTTACGGCCATGATGGCCATTGGTCTCTTCTCAGCGGGGCCGGCCAAAAAGCGGTCACGCTATCCCTCCCCGGCACCTACGGAGCGGGCCTGCTCGTCAATACCGATGTCGGAGGGGACCCGCTGATGATGATACTGGATGGAGTGACAGCAAGCTGGCCCCAGATTCAAGGAAACGCCCACCCGTCGTCGCCGCAAAGCGCCGTACTGCGGGTGGACATCCCGAGCGGGTGTGATCGCGTGTACTATACTACTGATGGCTCGGTGCCGAATGCCGGTTCCACCCTGTACGAGAAGCCGTTCCGCGTGGACGTGCCCGCCACGGTAAGGGCTATAGCCACCAAGGGAGGGGCGATCATTTCACCCGTAGTCGAACGGACGGTGGGCCCCGCTGGCTGGAGCCTTCCCGATAAACCCCACCGCCTGACCCCGTCCGATATGTGAACTGCCCGCGGTCTGATAGAAAGGGTTCCCCAATCACTGAATCTCGTTGGCGGCATGAAACTCTACATCACCCCGCCCTCGCCCTACGCCCGCAAGTGCCGGATCGTGGTGCGCGAGAAAGGGCTCTCGCACCGGGTCGAGGAGATCGTCGCCGACCCCTACGCCAATGCCCCCGAGCTGCTGGCCTCCAACCCGATCGTGCAGGTCCCGACCCTGATCGCTGACGACGGCCTGCCGGTGAACGACAGCCCGGTGATCTGCGAATACCTGGACGCAATCGGCGACGGCCCGCGCCTTCTGCCGCCGGAGGGGCCGGAGCGCCTCCGCGTCCGGCGGCTCGAAACCCAGGCTGCCGCCGCGCTCGAAATGGGCGTGAAGCTGCTGCTGGAGCTGCGCCGTCCGGAACACGAGCGCTCGCCCTCGTGGATCGAGCGCTGGACGACCAACATGGCGCGCGCCCTCGACGTGCTGGAAGCGGCGCGGCCCGACCCCGCCCGCCTCGACATGGGCGTGATCACCGCCGGCGTGGCCATGCGCTGGATCGGTTTCCGCCACCCCGACTTCGACCTCGCCGCCGGCCGCCCCGGTCTCATGGCCCTGAGCGCGGCGCTCGAAACCCGACCGAGTTTCGCCGACACGCAGCCGAAGTAGAGAGGCCGGTCCCGCCCCGTCCGTTTCAGCTCAGCCAGCCCGCCAGCTGGGCGCCCTGGAACGCGGCGAGCAGCAGCAGCAGCCAGCCGACGGCGTAGGTCAGAACCTTGCGCGGCACCTTTTTGGCGATCAGGCCGGCGAAGGGGGCCGCCGCCAGTCCGCCGACGACCAGTCCTCCCACCGCCGCCGCGTGGTTCTCCAGCGCCCCCGCCTCCTTCCAGTGGCCGGTCACCAGCGCCCAGACGAAGGTGGCGCTGATCGCCACGGTCAGGAAGAACTCGGCCGTATTGACCGTGCCGATGGCCCGGCGCGGTTCCTGTCCGGCGCCCACGAGGGTCGAGGACACGGTCGGCCCCCAGCCGCCCCCGCCCACGGCGTCGAGGAAGCCGCCCACCAGCCCGAGCGGACCCGTCATCCACGAGCGGATGCGGCGCGGCTCGATGTCGTGGCCCGCGCGCCACAGGATGTAGACCCCCATGGCGGCCAGATAGGTGATGACGAACGGCTTGATCACGTCGCCCTCGACGCCCGTCAGCACATAGGCGCCAAGGCAGCCCCCGATGACCCCCGCCACGGCCAGCGGGACCAGCAGCCGCCACTCGACGTTCTTGTGCAGGACATGGCTGCCGGCGGAGGCGGCGGTGGTGAACACCTCGGCCCCGTGCACGCTCGCCGAGGCCATGGCCGGCGGCACGCCGAACGCCAGCAGCACCGAGGACGAGATCACGCCGTAGGCCATGCCCAGGGCGCCGTCGACCGACTGCGCAAGCACGCCGACGACCAGGAACAGCAGAAAGGTTTCCATTCAGCCCCACACCCGACGCCTGCAAAGGCGTAACACGAATGCAATGTGGGGCGGTGGCCAAGGTTGCGCCCGGTGCCCTGACGACCTTGTCATCGACAGCGCGGGTAGCGGTGGGCTAAGCCTCGCCGCCCTTCTTCTCCGACAGGTTCCCCCTTGCGACTGCCCCAGGCCCGGCTTGATCAGGTGCTCGACCGCTTCCACCAGGTGGAGGCGCGGATGGGGGCTGCGTCCGACGGGGCCGAGATCGTGCGGCTGTCGAAAGAGCACGCCGAGATGAAGCCGGTGGCCGACGCGGTCATGGCGTTGGCTCGCATGCGGGCCGAGATGGCGGATCTCGAAACCATGGCCACGGATCCCGAGATGGCCGAGATGGCCGCGGACGAGCTGCAGGCCCTGAAGGAGCGGCTGCCGGACATGGAGCGCGACGTGGCGCTTCTGCTGGCCCCGCGCGACGCCGACGAGAACGCCTCGGCCGTGCTGGAAGTCCGCGCCGGCACCGGCGGCGACGAGGCGGCGCTGTTCGCCGGCGACCTGTTCCGCATGTACTCCCGCTACGCCTCCACCCGCGGCTGGCGGGTCGAGGTCGACAGCGCCACCGAGGGCGACGCCGGCGGCTACAAGGAGATCATCGCCACCGTCACCGGCGACGGCGTCTTCGGCCGCCTGAAGTTCGAGAGCGGCGTCCACCGGGTCCAGCGCGTCCCGACCACCGAGGCCGGCGGCCGCATCCACACCTCGGCCGCGACGGTCGCTGTCCTGCCGGAGGTCGAGGACGTCGAGATCGACATCCAGGACAAGGACATCCGCATCGACACCTTCCGCGCCTCGGGCTCGGGCGGCCAGCACGTCAACAAGACCGATTCCGCCGTGCGCATCACCCACTTCCCGTCGGGAATCGTGGTGACCTCGTCGGAGAAGTCGCAGCACGTCAACCGCGACAAGGCGATGAAGAACCTGCGCGTCCGCCTCTACGACATGCAGCGCCAGATGAAGGACAACGCCCGCTCCGACGCCCGCAAGTCGCAGGTCGGCTCCGGCGACCGGTCCGAGCGCATCCGCACCTACAACTTTCCCCAGGGACGCGCCACCGACCACCGCATCGGCCTGACCCTGCACAGCCTGCCGCAGATCCTCGAAGGCGACATCGACCCGCTGCTGAACGCCCTGATCGCCGAGGATCAGGCGGCCCGTCTGGCCGATCTGGAGGCGGAGTTCGGGTAAAGGCGGGTGCCGCCCAAATCTTCTCCCTCCCGCTTGAGGGAGGGTGGCTGAGCCGCAGGCGAAGCCGGGTGGGAGGGGCTCGGCGATACGAGCGCCGGCGGATGCCGCGCCGAAGCGTCCCCACCCCCTCGTCGCTCCGCGACGAGGACCCTTCCCCGGAAGGGGGAGGGAGAAGCAGTCAGTTCCCGCCCTAGCTCTTCCGTATCCGCCGCTTCAACAGCCGGTCCGACAGCGCCTCCGCGTGTTTCAGCGTGAACGCCAGCGCCGCCGGCGAGCCCCGCTTGGCTCCGACCGTGTCGGCCACCACGGCGCCCCGCTCGCCGATCGCCAGCGGGTCGCCCGTGGTCGTGTCCATCGCCGTCTGGTGCTCGATCTCAGCGTTCAGTTCGGCGCCCATCAGGATGATCTGCACGCTCAGCCAGGTCCACAGCAGGAAGCCCATCATCGCCGCCAGCGGGCCGTAGGAGGCCGTGCGCACGAAGGTCTGCAGATACCAGCTGAAGATCAGCGACAGGGTCAGGCTCAGCAGGGCGGCGAAGATCGCGCCCGGCGTCAGCCAGCGCCAGCGCGCCCGCTGACGGCACGGGCCCATCCGGTAGATCAGGGTCAGGGCGGCGCCATAGACGAGCAGCAGCACCGGCCACCGGAACGGCGCCAGATAGCGCCACTCCGCGGCCCAGCCGAACACCCCCAGCACCACCGGAACGCCGACGATGACCGCCGCGGTGATCAGGATCGAGCCCAGTCCGCCGACGGTGAAGGCCAGGCAGATCAGGTTGTAGCGCACGATGTTGCGCCGCTCGACCTCGTGGTAGGCGACGTTGAGGCCGTAGAAGAGCACCTTGATCGCCCCGTTCGCGCTCCACAGCGACAGCGCCAGGGTCCCGATCAGGGTGAAGGTCAGCTGGGTGTTCGAATTCTCCGCCAGCCGCTGCATCTCGCCCGACAGGAACCCGGCCACGGCGGGCGGCATCACCGAATAGAGGAAGGACACCCGCGCCGCCGCGTCTGTCGGGTCGGCGAACAGCCCGTAGATGGTCACGAAGGCCGCCAGGGTCGGGAACAGCGACAGCATGACGAAGAAGGTCACGCCGCCCGACAGGAAGCCGATCCGGTCGCCGAAATAGGACATCCCCAGACGCCAGAAGATGTCGACCCAGCCCTTGTGCGGAATATGCTCCGGCCGCTGCGCCAGACGCCCGCGCCCGGGTTCCTTCGTATCGAAATCCTCCGGCGTCAGCGCGCCGGGGGCCGTCGGTTCGGCCGGCTGAGGCGACAGGGTCAGCCCCGCCTTGCCGCCCCGCGTGTGGAGCAGATGCGCCGCCCCCGCGCCGGCGGCCAGTCCGCCCAGCACCGCCCCGACCATCCCCATGGGGCCGAGCCCGCCCTGACTGCCTGACTGTTTCCGCATCGTCGCCAGAACGGCTCCCCCCCGACCCCGTTCCGGCGCCGCTGCGCTTGATATCCGCGCTTTCCCGCGCCAAGGCCAGCGCATGACCGACGCATCCTCGAACCCGACCCTGCTGACCGCCTGGAAGGCCGCCACCGCCGCGCTCAAGGCCGGCCGGATCGACAGCCCCTCCATCGACGCCCGGCTGCTGCTGGAAGCCGCCACCGGCGCCAGCCGCACCGACATCCTCGCCGACCCCTATCGCGTGGTCACAGGCGACCAGCAGGCCCTGCTGGACAGCCACGTCGGCCGCCGCCTGCGCCGCGAGCCGGTGTCGCGCATCCTCGGCCGCAAGGGCTTCTGGAAGATCATGCTGAACGTCACGCCCGACGTGCTCAGCCCCCGTCCCGACACCGAGGCCATCCTGGACGTGGTCATGCTGGCCTTCCCGCCGCATCAGGCGTTCGAGATGATCGATCTCGGCACCGGCTCGGGCGCCATCCTGCTGGCCATCCTCGCCGAGCGGTTCGGCGGCCGCGGCGTCGGCACCGACATCTCGTCCGAGGCGCTGGCGGTGGCCAGGGAGAACGCCGCCAACCTCGACCTCGACAGCCGCTCGACCTTCCTGCGCACCGAATGGGCCGCCGGGTTCGGCGACGCCAGCTTCGACCTGGTGGTGTCCAACCCCCCCTACATCCCGTCCGGCGACATCCCTGGCCTCGATCCCGAGGTGCGCGACCACGATCCCCTGCTGGCGCTGGACGGCGGCCCCGACGGCCTGCAGGCCTATCGCGACCTCGCCCCCGAGATCCGGCGCATCCTCCGCCCCGGCGGCGTCTTCGCCGTCGAGATCGGCTGGGACCAGGGCCCGCAGGTGAAAGCCCTGTTCGAGGCCGCCGGCTTCCAGGACGTCATCGTCGTCAAGGACCTGTCCGACCGCGACCGCGTGATCACCAACGGCCCGGACCCGAGGACCAACCCGATCCCGAAGATGTGACGCCCCGAAACTAACCCCTTGGAAACGACCGTCGCCCGCGCTAAGTCTCTCCTGTCTCCCACCCAAAACGCACGCCTTGGTCCGCATCAGGCCATACCCGCGCGCCCAGGGCAGTGACGGTCGGGCCGGTCGCCCGGCGGACCACGGGAGACACGGATTTCCGACATATCGTCAGCGGGGATTGGCCCCGAGCGAAGCGGAACGACCCAACGGACAGACCCGCGGCGCCGCCCCGGACCGTCCCTCATGCAAAGCACGGTAGCGTCCGATGAGAGATTTCAAGGGCATGAAGCGTCAACGCGGACGCAACAGGAAGCCCGGCGGCGGCGGCGGGGGCGCGAACAACGCCAACGCCACCAACCCGAACCGCTCGTGGGACTCGCAGGGGCCCGAGAACATCAAGGTCCGCGGCAACGCCCAGACCGTCTATGAGCGCTACATGCAGCTGGCGCGCGACGCCTCGGCCGCCGGCGACCGGGTGCTGGCCGAGAACTACACCCAGCACGCCGAACACTATTTCCGCGTCCTGCGCGCCCTGCAGCCGTCGCGTCCGGTGTCCGAGATCGCCCAGCGCGAGCTCGCCGGCCAGGGCTTCGACATCGACTTCGAGGACGAGACCGGCGCCCAGGCCGCCGCGATCATGGCCGCCGAGAAGGTCGAGGCCGACCGCATCGCCCAGATCGAGGCCCGCCAGCGCGAGAACGACGAGCGCCAGAACGAGCGCCAGAATGACCGTCCGAACGACCGCCAGTCGGAACAGCCCCGCCGCGAATGGCGCGACCGCGACGACCAGCCCCGTCAGGACCGCGAGCCGCGCGAGCCCCGCGCCGAGGGCGAGGCCGGTCTCAATCCCGACGGCAGCCGCCGGGAGACCCGTCGCGAACGCTGGGAGCGCCGCCAGCAGGAGCGCAACGCCCGCTTCGAACGCGAAGGCGGCGAACCCCGCCCCGAAACCGACGGCGACGACGCCCGCTCCGAAGCCTCAGCTCCCCAGACCGACGCGACCCGGTCCGAGGCCTCCCAATCCGAAGCCGCGCCCGAAGCGCCCGCCGAAGGCCGCGACGGTCCCCGCCGTGAGCGCGCTCAGCGCCGCCCGCGCCGCGACGCAAACGACGCCGCCGAGAGCGACGACGCCCCCTCTGTCCTGCCCGGCTTCCTGACCCGCGCCCCGGCCCCGGCCCCGGCCACGGCCGAACCCGCCGCCGCCGAAGACACGCCCGCCCCCAAGCGCCGCGCCCCGCGCCGCAAGCCTGAGACCTCGTCCACGGAAGACTGAGCCGCCGCGCCTGGCGGGCGGAGCTTCGCTCCAGCGGCTAGCTCGTTCATCACAAAGAACACGAAGAACCAGGAAGGACACGACGGGACCTGCGCCCAGCCTCGCGCGCAGCGCCTTCGAATCCGGCGAGGGGTAAACGCCTGCGGCGCTTTCAGGCTCTTTCCCTTCGTGTCCTTCGTGTCCCCTTCTTTGTGGCCTTCGTGATGAACCTGCACTCTCGGACCAGGCCGCTGCGATCCGCCCCAGTGCACCCTGCCTCACCTGTGTCCGCGCTGAACTCATCCCCCGCCGGTACGTTCTGACCGCATTCCGCCGCAGGACCGATCTCCGCATGCGCAGCCTCGCCGCCGCCCTTCCGCTCGTCGCCCTTCTCGCCGCCTGCGGAGACGGCGCCCGCTCCCCGGCGGAACCGGCCCAGACGGAGGACAGCCGCGCGGCGGCGTCCACGCCGACCGTCCCGGCCCCGGCGACCGCCGCACCGGACGCGCCCGATGGCGAACAGGGCGGAGCCGCCGGCTGGCGCGACGTCGCGTCGGCGGAGGATGCCGGCCGGCTGGGCCGGCTCGAGGAAGCGTGGCGGCTGGCGCGGGCCGAGGCCGAGGACAAGGGCTTCGCGGCCGAGGTCGAGGCGTTGGGGCCGCTGGTCGATCCCAACGCCGGTCAGTCGGGCCGCCTGCAGCCGCCGCCGGGAACCTACCGCTGCCGGGCGGTCAAGCTGGGGTCGAACGGGCCGGGCGGCCTCGGCTACCTCGCCTATCCCTTCTTCCGCTGCACCGTCGAACTGACCCCGGGCGGCGACCTGATCCTGACCAAGACCACCGGCTCGCAGCGCAGCCGCGGCCTGCTGTACCCCGACACCGACGGCCGCCTCGTCTTCATCGGCGCCCAGGCGTGGGGCCTCGATGAGACCGGCTTCCCCCGCTATGGCGAGCAGCCCATCCGCGATCAGGTCGGCGTGTTCGAGCGCATCGGCTCCAACCGCTGGCGGCTGGTGATCCCCTGGCCGCGGGTCGATTCCAAGCTGGAGATCCTCGAGCTGATCCGCTGACGCTTGACCGCCGCCGTCGGTCCGGCGAGGCTGTGCGCCTGCGGCTCAAGGGGAAGACATGCGCGGACTTGGCGTCACCATCGGTTCGGCCATCGCGCTGCTCGTCGTCGCGGTCCTGATCCTCGTCGGCATGCCGACCTACAACGTCTATTCCAAGCAGATGCAGGGCAAGGCGGCCTACGAGCAGGCCGTTCAGGACCGTCGCATCCGCGTGCTGGAGGCCCAGGCGGCCCTGGACTCGGCCCAACTGACCGCCCAGGCCGAGGTCGCCCGCGCCCGCGGCACCAACGAGGCCAACCGGATCATGGCGCAGAGCCTCGGCGGCCCGGAGAACTACCTGCGCTGGTCATACATCCACATGCTCGAGGAGACCGCGGGCAAGCAGGGCCGCGAGGTCATCTACATCCCCACCGAGGCCGGCATGCCGATCCTCGAAGCGGGCCGCCGACCCGCCGCCGAATAGCCGGAGCGCGCCTCGGGAACGGCGAGGCCGCTCAGACGGTTTGACCGGTCTGATCGGAGAACTTCCATGTCGACCCTGCTCAAGACCGGCCTCGCCGTCGCCGCCCTCGCTTCGCTTCTCGCCGCCTGCAACGACCCCGTCGCCGCCCCGGAACCCGCCAACGAAGGCGTCGCCGCCGAGATGCCGCAGACCCCGGACATGGGCGCGGCGTCGGAAGCGGCGGCCGGGGCTTCGACCACAACCGCTCCCACGGAGACCGTCGATCCCGCCCCGGGCTCGACCACCGGCCAGACCGGAACCTCGCCCGCGCCCGCCGGCTAGACCTTCGTCAGCCGCAGGTCGTGATAGTCGTATGAGAAGTCGGCGTCGGGGCTGACCGCCTTCATCGTGGCCGTCTTCGGCGCGCCGCCGTCCAGCGCGAAGGTGATGAACAGGTCCTCCTCGCGCCGGTCGGTGAAGCGGGTTCGCATCGTCTCGCCGTCGTAGGCCTCCAGCGGGCCCTTCAGCGCCGGCGTCCGGCTGAACGACAACCACAGGCCGGTGCGGCGGTTGCGCCCGCGGCCGGTCGTGCGCGGCTCGATCACGATGTCGCCGTACCAGGGGTCGCGCCAGGTCCCGACGTAGGCTTCGAGCGGCAGCGACGGCGGCGCTCCGGCGGCCTGTTTCGCGTCGATCTCGGCCGCGGCGGTGACGGATCTCGCATCGCCCTCCGTTTTCAGCCGCACACCGTCTGCGACCCAGTCGAAGTCGGCCTTGCCCATGACGATGTCGGTGACGCCGCTGCGCAGGGCCCGCGTCAGCATGCCTTCCTCGGCGTTGGTGAAATACGAAAAGCCGGTGTTGCGGCCGGGGATCAGCACCGTGCCGGAGACGAAGCCCGGCGCGCCGCCGCCGTGGGTGACCATCCGCTCGCCGCGATAGTCCTGAACCTGCCAGCCGGTCGCATAAGTCGAGGCGATGGCCCGCCCCGGCAGCTCCGCCGTCGGCCCGGCCGAGTTGGAGATCAGGATGTTGGGCCGCCACATCTCGTTGGCGCGGGCCTCCGAATACAGCCGCGAACCGTCGGGCAGCCGCCCGCGCGCCAGCTGCACCGCGATCCACTTGGCCCAGTCGCCCGGGGTGGTCACGAAGCCGCCCGCGGCGCCCGCTGCGGCCCAGTCCCAGACCTCCTGGATCGACCGGCCGATGGTCTGCATCGGCCCCTGATAGCGCAGCGGCGGCCCGATGCGGCCGTGCGGCAGGGCAGACTTCGCCGGGTCCGCCGCGGTCATCACCGGCAGGGTCTCCGTCATGCCCAGCGGGTTCAGGATGCGCGTCTGGACGAACGCCTCCCACGGCATCCCCGAGGCCGCGGCCACCACCTCGCCCGCGGCCACGAACATCAGGTTGCAGTAGTGGTAGCTGGTGCGGAAACTGTCCTCGATCGGCACGTGCGGGATCGCCGCCATGATCTCGGCCCGCGTCCGGTCGCTGTTCGGCCAGAACAGCAGGTCGCCGGCGCCGAGCCCGAACCCGATCCGGTGGCTGACGAGGTCGCGCACGGTGACCATGTGGTTCAGCTCGGGCTTCGACAGGCTGAAGCCGGGCAGATAGGTCCGCACCGGCGCGTCCCACTTCACCTTCCCCTCGTCGATCAGGATGGCCAGCGCCGCGCAGGTCACCGCCTTGGTGTTCGAGGCGACGGCGAACAGGGTGTGCTCGTCCACCGGAGCCCCGCCGATGGCGCGTACGCCATAGCCGCGGGTCAGCACCGCCTGCCCGTCCTTGACCAGGGCCACCGACACCGCCGGCTGATCCGGGAAGGCGGCCATGGCGCGTTTGACGAAGGCGTCCACCTGATCCGCGAGCGAGGCGGAATCGTTCGCCGCCTGGGCCCAGCCCCGCGAAGGAAGGGCCGCGGCGCCGGCGGCGGAGGTGACCAGCGCGGCGCGGCGCGTGAGGCGGATCGACATGAATTCAGGCTCCCGACGAGGCCGAAAACTAGCCCGCCGCCCGCCTGTCCGCCAGCGTCAAAGCGGGCGCTTCCGCCCCTGAGCCGGTGACTTTTCAGCGATTGCTCACGCCCCGCTCATGCCGCTCAGCCTCCGCTCTGCGTCTTCTCCGGCCACCGGCGGACCGCGCCGCCCGATCAAGGAGACGCTCCCGTGCACACGCCCCCGTCGCGCCCGCAAGATGACACCGAAGTAACTGTCAAGGTGCATGACACGCTGATACTTGCACCCTCGTGGCCGGATTATCGCGGCGGGGGACTTTTACATGGTCGCGGGCGCATGAAATCAGTTAAACTTTTGTTCATGATCGGCACCGCGCTGTCGACGCCCGCCGGCATGGCCATGGCGCAGACCGCCGCCGCGTCGGCCCAGACCCCGCCCCCGGCGCGACCGGCGCCGCAGACGCCCGCGGCGGAGGAGCCCGCCCAGGTCGAGGACGTGGTCGTCAGCGGCCGCGCGTCCGACGTGCGCTCGTCGATCGACTCGACCAGCTACAGCCTGGCCAACGATCTGCAGGCCGCGAGCGGCAGCCTGGCCGACGCCCTGCGCAACGTGCCGTCGGTGGACGTGGACCCGCAGGGCAACGTCTCCCTGCGCGGCGACTCCAACGTCACCATTCTGGTCGACGGCCGCCCCTCCGGCGTCCTGACCGGCGAGGGCCGGGCCCAGGCGCTGCTGCAGCTGCCGGCCGACCAGTACGCCCGCATCGAAGTCATGACCAATCCGTCGGCGGCCTACAGCCCCGAAGGATCCGGCGGCGTCATCAACCTGATCACCAAGCCGACGGCGGTGCGGGCCGGGACCACCACCACCGGTTCGATCCGGGCCAATGTCGGCGACAACGGGCGCTGGAACCTCGGGACCAGCGGCTCCTGGAGCCGCGACCGGCTGACGCTCACCGGCGACCTCGGCGCGCGCCACGACAAGGCGCTGCAGGAGGCCGAGCGCCTGCGCGAACAGCTCGATCCCGTCACCGGCGCCGTCGTCCGGACCACGCGCCAGACCCAGGACGTCGACGGCGACTCCGACGTCCAGTTCGGGCGCATCGGCGCCGAATACCGCGTCGACGACGGCCTCCTGCTGACGGGGGAGCTGCGCGGCAACAACATCGACAACGGCGGCACGGGGCTCGAGACCTATGAGGCCGACACCGGCGCGGGCGTTCCGCTCAGCCGCTATGTCCGCGAGGGCGTCTTCAGCTTCCAGGGCAGCAACGCCGGCGCCACGGCGCGCGTCCTGCGCACCTTCGGCGAAGGCCACGACTGGACCACCGAGCTGCGCCTCGACCGCAACCGCGGCGAGTTCCAGCTGGACGCCGAATACATCTCGAGCCTGCCGCCCGGCCCCTCCACCTTCGAGAGCCTGACCAACCGCAACAGCCTGAACCTGCTGGGCTTCACCAGCGCCTACGTCCGGCCGATGCCGAACGAGGGCAAGCTGCGCGCCGGCTACGAGCTGGAGGTCCGCGACGCCGCCTTCGACAACGCCCGCAGCAGCGGCGCCTCGCCCAACGCCCTGATCCCCGATCCCTCCGTGACCAACCGATTCGAGGCCGATCAGGCGGTCCACGCCCTCTACGCCACCTGGGAGCGCCCCTTCGGCAAGCTCTCGGCCCAACTGGGCCTGCGGCTGGAATACGCCGACATCGAGCTGAACCAGGTCACCACCGGGACTGCCACCGGCCAGGACTATTTCCGCGCCTATCCGACGGTCCACGTCGGCTACCAGCTGACCGATACCCAGCAGATCAAGGGCAGCTACAGCCGCCGCATCCAGCGCCCGCCGCCCTTCCTGCTCAACCCCTTCACCAGCTACCAGGACCCGCTGAGCCTGCGGTCCGGCAACCCGAACCTTGAGCCGCAGGAGACCGACTCCTTCGAGCTGATGTGGCAGCTGCGCGCCGGCCAGACCTTCTACCAGGCCACCGCCTACTACCGCGACACGCAGAAGGCCTTCACCGAGGTGGCGACCGACATCGGCGGCGGGGTGCTGCTGACCCGCACCGAGAACCTCGGCTCGCGCCGCGACATGGGCGTCGAGTTCGTCGCCAACGGCAAGCTGCACTCCACCCTGCGCTACAACGCCAGCCTCAACGTGTTCCAGCAGGAGATCGACGCCGCCGGCATCGCCGGGGCGCAGGACCGCTCGGGCACGGTCGTGACCGGCCGCGCCAATCTGAACTGGCAGCCGACCACCAACGACTTCCTGCAGGTCTCCTACCTCTACCAGGGCGAGACCCTGCTGGCCCAGGGCGTGCGCGAGGCCGGCGGCCTGCTGAACCTCGGCTATCGCCGCAAGCTCAGCGACAAGCTGTCCTTCCTCGTCACCGTACGCGACGTGCTCGACGACTTCGGCCAGACCACCGTGTTCGAGACCCCGAACTTCCGCGACCGCAACGAGAGCCGCTTCGGCGGCCGCGCCTGGTACCTGGGCCTGACCTACAGCTTCGGCGGTCCCAGCCGTCAGCAGGACCCGCAGTTCGACTTCTCGGCCGCGCCCGCGGGGGGCTGACCCCTTGCGTGGCGTTTCGGCCACACCCACCTGATCGGCAACGGGGCCGCGTCGCTCTACAAGAGGACGCGGCGCCACGATCCGCCTTTCAGGGGACAGCCGAAGCATGAACCTCGACCTCTATTCCGACCGCGCCAAACAGGCCGTCCAGTCGGCCCAGTCGCTGGCGCTCGCCCGCCGCCACCAGCAGTTCGCGCCCGAGCACCTGCTCAAGGTGCTGCTGGAGGAGCGCGACGGCCTCGCCCGTAATCTCATCACCGCCGCCGGCGGCGACCCCAAACGCGCCGAGACCGATGTGGAAAAGGCGCTGTCCAAGCGCGCCCAGGTCTCCGGCGGCTCGGGCCAGCTGTATCTCGACGGCGACACCGCCCGCGTCTTCGCGGCCGCGGAAGGCTCCGCGAAGAAGGCCGGCGACCAGTTCGTCACCACCGAACGCATCCTGTCGGCCCTGGCCCGCGAGGGCGGCGTGGCCGCGACCGTGCTCAAGGCCGCCGGGGCCGACCCCGAGGCGCTGGACGCCGCCATCCTGCAGGTGCGCAAGGGCAAGACCGCCGACAGCGCCGGGGCCGAAGACGCCTATGACGCGCTGAAACGCTACGCCCGCGACCTGACCCAGGCCGCCGCCGACGGCAAGATCGACCCGGTCATCGGCCGCGACGAGGAAATCCGCCGCGCCATCCAGGTGCTGGCCCGCCGCACCAAGAACAACCCCGTCCTGATCGGCGAGCCCGGCGTCGGCAAGACCGCCATCGTCGAGGGCCTGGCCCTGCGCATCGTCAACGGCGACGTGCCCGAATCCTTGCGCGACAAGAAGGTGCTGTCGCTCGACATGGGCTCCCTGATCGCCGGCGCCAAATACCGCGGCGAGTTCGAGGAGCGGCTCAAGGCCGTGCTGGCCGAGGTCACGGCCGCCGAGGGCCAGATCGTCCTGTTCATCGACGAGATGCACACCCTCGTCGGGGCCGGCAAGGGCGACGGCGCCATGGACGCCTCCAACCTGCTGAAGCCCGCCCTGGCGCGCGGCGAGCTGCACTGCGTCGGCGCCACCACGCTGGACGAGTACCGCAAGCACGTCGAGAAGGACGCCGCCCTCGCCCGCCGCTTCCAGCCCGTGTTCGTCAGCGAGCCGACGGTCGAGGACACCGTCTCGATCCTCCGCGGGCTGAAGGAGAAGTACGAGGTCCACCACGGCGTGCGCATCGCCGACGGCGCCATCGTCGCCGCCGCCACCCTGTCGAACCGCTACATCACCGACCGCTTCCTGCCCGACAAGGCCATCGACCTGATCGACGAGGCCGCCAGCCGCGTCCGCATGGCCGTCGACTCCAAGCCCGAGGCGCTGGACGAGATCGACCGTCGGCTGGTGCAGCTGAAGATCGAGCGCGAGGCCCTGAAGAAGGAGACCGACAAGGCCTCGGTCGCCCGCCTCGACAAGCTGGAGGACGAGATCGCCGACCTCGAGGGCCAGTCCGACGACCTGACCGCGCGCTGGAAGGCCGAGAAGGAAAAGGTCGGTCAGGGGGCCCAGCTGCGCGAGACCCTCGACCGCCTGCGCGCCGAACTGGTCGCGGCCCAGCGCGGCGGCGACCTCGCCCGCGCCTCCGAGATCGCCTACGGCCAGATCCCCCAGATCGAGCGCCAGCTGGCCGAGGCCGAGGCGGCCGAGACGGACAAATCCGGCCCCCTCACCCCCGAGGTCGTCGACGCCGAACAGATCGCCCAGGTCGTCAGCCGCTGGACCGGCGTGCCCGTCGACAAGATGCTGGAGGGCGAGCGCGAAAAGCTGCTGCAGATGGAGGACGCCCTGTCCCGCCGCGTGGTCGGTCAGGCCCCGGCGCTGGAGGCCGTGTCCGACGCCGTGCGCCGCGCCCGCGCCGGCCTCAACGACCCCAACCGCCCGCTCGGCTCCTTCCTCTTCCTCGGCCCCACAGGCGTCGGCAAGACCGAGCTGACCAAGGCCCTGGCCGAATTCCTGTTCGACGACGAGACGGCCATCACCCGCATGGACATGTCGGAGTACATGGAGAAGCACAGCGTCTCCCGCCTGATCGGCGCCCCGCCCGGCTATGTCGGCTATGACGAGGGCGGCGCCCTGACCGAGGCCGTGCGCCGCCGCCCCTATCAGGTCGTGCTGTTCGACGAGGTCGAAAAGGCCCACCCCGACGTCTTCAACGTGCTGCTGCAGGTGCTGGACGACGGCCGCCTGACCGACGGCCAGGGCCGCGTCGTCGATTTCCGCAACACCCTGATCATCATGACCTCCAACCTCGGCTCCGACGCCCTGGCCGGTCAGGGCGAGGGCGACGACGTCGAAACCGTCCGCCCCTACGTCATGGACCAGGTCCGCGCCCACTTCCGCCCCGAGTTCCTGAACCGCATCGACGAGATCATCCTCTTCCGCCGCCTCGGCCGCGACCAGATGGCCGGCATCGTCCGCATCCAGCTGGCCCGCTTCGAGAAGCTCCTCGCCGACCGCCGCCTGACCCTCGCGCTGGACGACAGCGCGGCGGCGTGGCTGGCGGACAAGGGCTACGACCCGGTCTACGGCGCGCGTCCGCTCAAGCGCGTGATCCAGAAGGAGCTGGTCGACCCGATCGCGCGGAAGCTGCTGGCGGGGGAGGTGGAGGACGGGAGCGTGATCGCGGTGTCAGCGGGGGATGGCGGGCTGGAGATCGGGAAGGCGCGGGTGCACTGATGATCGAGTTGGATTGGACCGTTGTAGGCTCGTTGGTGACGGCGCTTGCGACGATCGTTCTTGCCGTTGTGACGACGGTTCTTGCGAGAGAAACGAAGAGATTGTCGGATGCTACGAGCGAGCCGATGGTCGTCGTTACCCTTGAGTCAAATCCACATTCGATGATCCACATGGACATCGTTGCACAGAACACAGGGACGGGCACGGCTTATGAAGTTGAAGTATCTTCAGACCCGCCTTTTGAGCTCGATGATGATCAGAAAGAGCTTTCCATTCCTCTGCAGAACATATCTGTTTTGAAGCCGGGCCAGTCGCTCAGCAGTTATATTTGCGAGTACGCGAAGCTAGAGGGGCGACGGTTCGAGCTTGCAGTTAGCTGGTCGAGGAAGCCTGGGTCTGGGAAGCGCGAAACGTTGCGCTACACTCTCAACCTTTCTGATCTCGCTAGCTTGGTCCGACTGGGAACCCCCCACGCCGAAACAATGAGTAAATCCCTCAAGTCGCTATCCGAGCAATTTCAGCGTTTTGCCAACGGGCGACTGAAAGTCGATTCCTTTGATGCGGGTGATCGCCTTCATGAACGTCGCGTGCACGAGCGATGGAGACGGCAACAGCAACGTCGTCGCGAGCAAGGCGGCGGCCAATAGGTTAGGCGCCTATAACGCCGCGAGAGCGGCGAGTTCGGAGATCAGCAAAGCAAACCCCGGATTCAAGTCGTCGAGATCCTTCTTTGCGACCAGATAATGCCGATGATGGGACGCCCCATCACCAAGCTGTTTGACCCTCGACAAGGTGGCTGGTGCCGTCCGCGACAACTTCAGGATGCGGCCGCTTTTGGCCGCTGAGATCAGGTCGGAGAGTGGCAGCAGGTTGTTGTGACTGTCACGGACGTCATCCAACCGACCGGACGCTTCAAACGCTTCGATCAGCAACATCTCGACCAATCGGCGGCACATGACAGCAGCCGAGTTATAGAATGCTCGTTCGTAAGCGCCATTCGCCTCCCGGCGAACGGCGTCAAGGCTTCTACGTCCACCAAGATTGATGCTGTCCGAAATCAGCAAGTCTTTCACTGGAGCACGCGAGAGGTCTGCATGACCAAGATATCGGGCACTTAGGATCGCATCGCTGGATGATCTGATGCGGAACGATCCGGGTCGGTGGCCACGGACGACGTGCGGGTGCTTGGCTAAGTTCCCTCCAAGGCGCGACGCATTGACGTTACCGCTAAGCCTCTGTCCCACGATAACATCTGAAATTTCCTTGGCCGTAGCGTCTGCGGCGTGATCCGCGCCGTGCGTTAGGAACCAGAGTAGCGCCACTGCCGCATCAGTTTCGCGTAGCCCCTCGCTTCCAAGTCTCGCTGTAAAAGCATCAAGCTGCGGGCTTCGCATTCAGGACCTTGTGCTCGAATGCGTGGCGGGCCGGTGCGGACAATCGGAACGTGGTCTGAGGTCCGGAGGAGTCCTTGATCCAGTCTCGCGAACTATCACTCATCGCTTTCGACGCCGTCGGGGCGTCGAACTTGACGCCCAAGGCCATCATTACGCGAGAAGCATCGCCGCTAGTTATCGGCGTGTCTCCCACAAACCACGACACGAACTTCGCTCTGTCTGACCGACTGGCCTCCCCCAAGACGAACAGCTTGCTGAACAGGGAAAAGCGCGGGTCCTCTTTAATCTGGTTCGCAACATCTTCGGCGTTGAGTTTCGACGACGTCTCTCGAACCGCACTAGAGGTACGGGGGGTGGATCGCTTAGCCGCTCGCCGCTTCGGAGAAGCGCTGTTTTCTTGCGGTGTGGGATCATCATTTGCAGGCGCGATTGCGATGCCAGGCTTCCACCAGTTTTCGAGAATGTCGGATACCTCCGCCTTCTCGCCTTCGATCTCGATCGAGCTTGCGCCCTGCTGAATGCGTACTTTCATGACGCCCTCGTTGATTCGCATCGCAAAGGTTAACCGAGAGGAGCAACCTACGCGAGTCACGCTGAATCGCGGCACCAACGGCAATCACCTAACTCGCACATGATCTCATCGCTCGGCGCCGCTCGCCCCAAGGCCGTCAGGCCGACACCGGCATCTCCCGCCACCTGTCACGCGGAAACACCCTGCAGTGCGGACGCCCTCGATTGGCCTCGCCGTCGCCTCCTGCAGATCGGCTGACCCCTCCCTTTCGTCATCCTCCGGCAAGCCGCGCCTTAGCGGCGCAGACCGGGGGACCCAGCGGCGCGCGAGAGCGCGAAACTGTCGGGAGCGCCGCTCGTCACGACCACGGGAAAGGGTCGCCTTCGGCGCCGCTGGGTCCCCCGGTCTCGCTGCGCTCGCCGGAGGATGACGAAAGCAGACGGGTTATCTGCCCGACACCGGCCCGCCGCTCCAACCCCTCATCGCCTCCGCCGCCATCCCGTCGGTCACCGCCTTCTTGCACGCCGCATAAGCCCCGCTGTCGTCCGGATGCAGCCCCGCGCAGCGCCGTTTCTCGCGCAGGTAGGCGGCGGCCGCGGCGGGCTCGGCCCTGAGCCGGTCGCGGAAGGCCAGCTGCCAGGCGATCATCGGGTCCCCCGTCGCATGGACGTGCAGATGGGCCGCCCGCTCGCCGGTCGCCGGATCGTCGCGGGTGAGATAGCGCCGCCCGGCGACGCCGTTCTCGCCGCGCCACCGCCAGCCCAGCCCCTCCAGCGCCGGCCGCGCCGCCTCCGCCCTCCCCTTTCTTTCGCCATCCTCCGGCAAGCGCGCCTTCGCGGCGCAGACCGGGGGACCCAGCGGCGCGCGTGAGCGCGAAACTGTCGGGAGCGCCGCTGTTCGCGAGAGCCTGCCTGAACAGATCGCCTTCGGCGCCGCTGGGTCCCCCGGTCTCGGCTTCGCCTCGCCGGAGGATGACGAAAGGAAGGACGGTGATGACGAAAGGCTAGAGAACGCATAGGTTGTGCGTATGGGGACGCACCGGACGTTCATCGCGACCTACATGATGGCCAGTCGGCGGAACGGCACGGTCTATGTCGGGATGACGTCGAACCTCACCGCGCGGGTCTGGAAGCACAAGACCGGCGCCTTCGACGGCTTCACCGAGGCCAACGCCTGCAAGCGGCTGGTCTGGTTCGAACAGCACCAATGGGTGGTCGATGCGATCCGGCGCGAGAAGCGGCTGAAGAAATGGCTGCGGGACTGGAAGCTGGCCCTGATCGAGGAGGCTAATCCCGACTGGCTGGACCTCGCGGCGGACTAGTACCCGGAGAACGATCCGGACTGGGTGCCGCCGGTGGAGGAGGACTGAGGGCCGCTGCCCTTCCTGTCGTCACCCCGGCGAAGGCCGGGGCGGCGCCGCCTCATTCCGACTGTCGTGGGATGACGACAAGGGAGAGGCGACCTGCGACCGATCAAGAGGTCGATCCGCCCGCTTCCCGCCCGGCGAACCGGACTGCCCCCCTAAACCGCCGTATACCCCCCATCGATCAGATAATACCCGCCGGTCATGAAGGACGCGTCGTCCGACAGCAGGAAGCGCACCACCGTCGCCACCTCCTTCGGCCGCCCCAGCCGGCCCAGCGGGTGTTTCGCGACCAGCCCCGCCCGCGCCTCGTCGGGCAGGCCCGCCAGCAGCGGCGTGTCGATATAGGCCGGGCCGACGCAGTTGATGCGCAGCCCCTGCGGTCCGTATTCCGCCGCCGCATTCCGGGTCAGGCCGACGACGCCGTGCTTGGCGGCCGTGTAGGCGCCGTTGCCGATGGCCGCGACCGCGCCGTGGATCGAGGCCATGTTGACGATGGCGCTCTGGTCCGCCCCCGCCTCGAGCATGGCGGGGATCTGGTGGCGCATGCCGTACAGCACCCCGTTCAGATTGATGTCGATGACCCGTTTCCAGTCGTCCAGATCGACCTCGCCCGCCGGCGCCTGGGCCCCGGCGACGCCGGCGTTGTTCACGGCGTAGTTCAGCCTGCCGAAAGTCGCGACGGCGAAGGCCACGGCCCTTTCGTTGTCCTGCGGGCTCGCGCTGTCGGCGACGAAGGGCGCGGCGTCGCCGCCGGCGTCGCGGATCGCCCGCGCCACCCGTTCGGCGCCCGTTTCGCTGATGTCGGCGACGACGACCCTGGCGCCCAGCCCGGCCAACTCGTGAGCGATCGCCTCGCCGATGCCCGAGCCGCCGCCGGTCACCAGCGCGGTCCTGTCCGTGAATGTCATGATCGTCTCCCGGCGAAGCCGCCGCGGCCGCAGCGCGGTCGATGCTTTCTAAGCGGCGGGCCGGTCGGGAGGTTGCAGCCGCGATCCCGACACTCCCGCCCCCTGTCTTCCCGACCCGGCCCGGCCCGCACCCGACACTGCCGACCCCGCCCCGCGTCGCCGACCCGGCTTTCTTCCAACCCCCCTCCCCGCCCGGCCTATAATCGCGCCGACGGAGCCGCCGAGGCCCCGCCGCGCCTCCCGAGGTCTTTGACATCGTCCAGCCTGCACACAGCCGCCGACGCCCGCCGCGCGGCGAATGTCCGCCTGTCCAGCGACCGCGCCCGGGGTCGGGAGTCTCGCTTTTCGGCGCTTTATCGGGACCCGGTCAGCGCCGGTTCGCCGCCGCCGCCGCCCGCACCAGCGCCTGGAAGGCGGCGTCGTCCACCGCCGCCCCCTCGCGCAGGTCGATGGCCCGGCGCGTGCCGCCGCCGAAGCCGGCGTTGAACAGTCCGGCGGGGTCGTCCAGCGCGGCGCCGCGGGCGAAGGTCAGTTTGACATAGTCCTTGTAGACCTCGCCGGTGCAGATGACGCCGTCGCGCTCCCACACCGGCAGGCCGCGCGGATTGGTCGGCTTGCGCCATTTGACCGTCTCGACGATGGCCGGGTCGGCGGACAGGATCAGGGCCCGCATCCGGGCCAGGGTCTCGCCGCGCCAGCCGCCGAGGTCGGCGATCTTGGCGTCGATCTCCTGCGCGGGGGTCGGGGTCGCGTCGGTCACATCTTCTCTCCGGGCAGGGCCGCGGCCTGGCTGATCCAGTCCGTCAGCTGCGCCTCGTCCAGGGCCTCGCCCTCGTGGATGTGCAGATAGCGGACGGCCGCGTGCTTCGACGCCACCGGCGGCGGCGGCGTCAGCGAGCCGCCGTTCAGGAACGCCACCTTGATGTAGCGGGCGAAGACATGAAGGCTGAGGAACCAGCCCTCGTCGCCGGCGCCGTACAGCGGCGAGTTCCACTTCACCGCCTTGCGCACGCCGGGGACGGTGCGCGTCACCAGCGCGTCCAGCCGCGCCGCGGCCTCGCTCTTCCAGCCCGGGGCGGCCGCGATCCACGCCTGCACCGGCGCGTCGCCATGGCCCTTGGCGATCTGCGGGTTCCCGCCCGACAGCAGTTTCGGCTCCCCGGCCTGACCGGTCATCCGCCTCTCCCTCGTCCGGCGGGCAGCCTAAACCCGGCGCGGCCCATGAAAAAGGCCCCGGCGTCTCCGCCGGGGCCTCGTTCGGTTCAGCTAGAGCCGAAGATCAGTCGCGACGACGGCCGCGGCTGCGGTCGCGGTCGCCGCCGCCGCCGCCGCCTTCACGCTTCGGACGGCCGCCGGTGTCTTCCGACATCGGGGGCTCGCCACGCTCGGCGCGTTCGGCGTTGATCTTGTCGGTCAGGTCCTCGCCGGTTTCCTGATCGACGACCTTCATCGACAGCTTGGTCTTGCCGCGGTCGTCCATGCCGAGGAATTTGACCTTCACTTCCTGGCCTTCGCTCAGCACGTCGGCCGGGTTCGCGACCCGCTCCTGGCTGATCTGGGAGACGTGGACCAGACCGTCCTTGGCCCCGAAGAAGTTCACGAAGGCACCGAAGTCGACGACCTTCACGACCTTGCCCGAATAGATCATGCCGGGCTCGGGCTCGGACACGATCGACTGGATCCAGTTCTTGGCCGCGTCGATCTTCTCCTGGTCGGCGGCGGCGATCTTCACCGTGCCGTCGTCCTCGATGTTGATCTTGGCGCCGGTCTTTTCGACGATCTCGCGGATGATCTTGCCGCCCGTGCCGATGATGTCGCGGATCTTGTCGGTCGGAACCTTGATCTGCTCGATCTTGGGCGCAAACTCGCCCAGTTCGGTGCGCGCGCCGTCGATCGCCTTGTCCATCTCGTCGAGGATGTGCAGGCGGCCGGCCGAGGCCTGGGCGATCGCCTTGCGCATGATCTCTTCGGTGATGCCGGCGACCTTGATGTCCATCTGCAGCGAGGTGATGCCGTCACGCGTGCCGGCGACCTTGAAGTCCATGTCGCCGAGATGGTCCTCGTCGCCGAGGATGTCCGACAGGATGGCGAACTCGCCCGACGGCTCGAGGATCAGGCCCATGGCGATGCCCGAAACGGGCTTCTTCAGGGGCACGCCCGCGTCCATCAGCGCCAGCGAGGCGCCGCAGACCGAGGCCATCGAGGACGAGCCGTTGGACTCGGTGATCTCGGACACGATGCGGATCGTGTAGGGGAATTCCTCCGACGTCGGCAGCATCGGACGGATCGCCCGCCAGGCCAGCTTGCCGTGACCGATTTCCCGACGGCCCGCGCCGCCCATCCGCCCGGTCTCGCCGACCGAATAGGGAGGGAAGTTGTAGTGGAGCAGGAACTTCTCCTTGTACGTCCCGCTCAGCGCGTCGACGTACTGCTCGTCCTCGCCGGTGCCCAGGGTGGCGACGACGATGGCCTGGGTCTCGCCGCGGGTGAACAGGGCCGAGCCGTGGGTGCGCGGGAACAGGCCGACTTCCGAGACGATGTCGCGGACCTTGTCCAGCGCGCGGCCGTCGACGCGGTGGCCGTTGTCGATGATGTCGCGGCGCAGGACGTGGGCTTCGCACTCCTTGAAGGCGGCGCCGAACTTGGCCGAGTCGACCCCGTCCGGGTTCTCGTCGGTCTTCACCAGCTTGGCGGCGGCGGCCTTCTTGGCCACATCGACGCCGTTGCGGCGCTCGTACTTGCCGGCGTGGGTGTAGGCCGTCTTGATGTCCTCGCCGACCAGCGACTGGATCTGGGTGACGACGTCCGAGTGGTCCTCGGCGGTGAAGTCGAACGGCTCCTTGGCGGCGTGCTCGGCCATCTCAATGATGGCGTCGATCACCGGCTGCATGCCGCGATGCGCGAACATCAGGGCGTTCAGCATGATCTCTTCCGACAGCTCCTTGGCTTCGGACTCGACCATCATCAGCGCGTCCTGGGTGCCGGCGACGACGAGGTCGAGCTGGCTGTCAGGCAGTTGGTCGAGGGTCGGGTTCAGGATGTATTCGCCGCCGATGTAGCCGACGCGCGCGGCGCCGATCGGGCCCATGAAGGGCACGCCCGAGATGGTCAGGGCGGCGGAGGCGGCGACCAGACCGACGATGTCGGGGTCGTTCTCCATGTCGTGCTGCAGCACGGTGACGACGACCTGGGTCTCGTTCTTGAAGCCCTTGACGAACAGCGGGCGGATCGGGCGGTCAATCAGGCGGGAGACCAGCGTCTCCTTCTCGGTCGGACGGCCTTCACGCTTGAAATAGCCGCCCGGGATCTTGCCGGCGGCGAAGGTCTTTTCCTGGTAGTTGACGGTCAGCGGGAAGAAATCCAGGCCCGGCTTGGGCGCGCGGCCGTAAACGACGGTGGCCAGAACCACGGTCTCGCCATAGGTCGCCAGCACGGCGCCGTCGGCCTGACGGGCGATGCGGCCGGTTTCCAGCGTCAGCGGGCGGCCGGCCCAGTCGATCGTCTTGCGTTTGATATCGAACATGTTTCGTCTTTCGTATCCCGCGGGCGGATTCCGCGCGGGGTCCCATCAGTGGGTGGAGCGTCGGGCGTTCAGTCCTTCGGTCCATGGACGTCCGCGCCATCGCGGACCGCCCGGGAAGAAGAGGACCGGTATGGCCCTCGCGTACTGCGCCGATACGTACCGCGGCGCGCGGGTGGTTCTGGATGCGGAACGAGGCGCGGACATGGCCCGCGCCTCGAAAAACTCTTCCGCGTCGTCCCGGCGCCTCTTAGCGGCGCAGGTTCAGCTTGGTGATCAGCGCCGTGTAGCGCTCGCGATCGACCTTCGACAGGTGGTCAAGAAGGCGACGACGCTGCGAGACCATCTTGAGCAGGCCGCGGCGCGAGTGGTTGTCCTTCTTGTGGGTCTTGAAGTGCTCGGTGAGGTTGGCGATGCGTTCCGAAAGGATCGCGACCTGGACCTCGGCCGAACCGGTGTCGCCCTCGGTGCGGGCGTTTTCGGCGATGACTTCGTTCTTGCGTTCAGCAGTAATCGACATCGGGGGAGCTCCTATTGGAGGTTAAAAACGCGGTCGGGTTCTAGCCGGCCGGCCCGCAACTGACCGAGAGCGACGAGGGTCTGGCCCTGAAAGGCTGAAACGGTTCTCGAGCCCTCCCGAAGGCGGCTCTTGAGCGTTTCGACCTGTCTGGGGAGCAGAACGATCGGCCGTCCCTGCCGAAGCGAGAAGGCGTCTTGATCCGTCACGGCCAGCTCCGGGATGTCGTCCAGGGCGGTCGCGACGGGAAGCAAGCCTTCCGAGGCGGCGTCCCTATGCACCAGATCGGTCAGGAAATCCAGCGACACGGCGTTTTCCGTAGAGAACGGCCCGACCCGCTCGCGCCGCAGGGCCGAAACGTGTCCTTCGGCGCCGAGGGCCACGGCCAGATCGCGCGCCAGCGAGCGGACGTAGACCCCCTTGCCCGTCCGCATGGTGATCTCGACATGATCGGCGTCGGGCGCGTCCGTCACCGCCGCCTCATGGATCGTGACCCGCCGCGCGGCCAGCTCGAACTCGGCCCCCTCGCGGGCCAGATCATAGGCCCGTTGGCCGTCGACCTTGATGGCCGAAAAGCGCGGTGGCGTCTGGTCGATCTCGCCGACGAACGCGGTCAGCGCCGCCCTCACCGCCTCGATGTCGGGGCGCACGTCCGAGCGGGCCACGATCTCGCCCTCGCGGTCGAGGCTGTCGGTGGAGACGCCCCAGTTGACGGTGAAGCGGTAGACCTTTTGCGCCTCCATCATGAAGGGTACGGTCTTGGTTGCTTCGCCCAGGGCGATCGGCAGGATGCCCGAGGCCAGCGGGTCCAGCGTCCCGGCGTGGCCCGCCTTCTGGGCGTCGAACAGCCGGCGCACCTTCGACACGGCTTCGGTCGACCCCATCTCCAGCGGCTTGTCGAGGCAGACCCAGCCGTTGACGATCTCGCCCTTCTTGCGGCGGCCCACTAGGCCTGCCCGGCGCCGTCGTCCGCATCGTCGTCCTCGAACGGCGACACATAAACGTCGGCGCGGACCCGCGGGTCGTCGAGCAGGCGGTTCAGCCGTTCGGCCGCCGCAAAGCTCTCGTCGTGGCGGAAGCGCAGGTCCGGGGTGAAGCGCATGTCGATATGCCGCCCCAGCGCGCCACGCAGGAACTTCGCGTGGGCGTTCAGCGCCTTGACGATCGCGTCGACCTGGCCCGCGACCGGGGCGGTGTCGACGCCGGCGCCCAGCGGCTCGACGAAACAGGTGGCGTGCTTCAGGTCCGGCGACAGGCGCACCTCGGTGACCGTCACCGACACGCCGGTCAGGGCCTCGTCGCGGATCTCGTTCTCGCGCATGACCTCGACGAGGGCGTGGCGGATCATCTCCGAAGCGCGCAGCTGGCGCTGGCTGACGGTTCCGGCCTTGGCCGCGGGCTTCTTCGGTTTGCGGTTGTTCATCAATCTGTCCTCGTCGCCTGCCGGGGGTCGGACCCGGCGGATAGAAAGCGAAGGGGCGCGGTCTAAGCTTGTGGAGCGGCAGTGTCCAGCCGGCGGCCCGCGCCAAAGCCGGTCTGCAAGCCGAGTCCGACGCCTACCCCGCCGAACAAACCGGCCAGCAGTGCGACAGGAAATTCTTCCGCATTTCCGGTGGTGGGCAGGATCAGAAAACCCGCTGCACTCCCGCTCAAAGCGCCCGCTGCGACCATGCTCACCGGCCCGAACCAGCCACGGCTGTTCAAGAGGACGGCTACCGGCCAACCGATGAGCACCACGCCCACAAGGGCCGGCAGGCTACCCAGAAAAATGGCCAACGGCGCGGTCAACAGCCACGTAAGGACGACCGCGAGAGCCTCGCCGGGACCTTGCAAACGGGCAGGGTCGATCAGTATCGCGCACGAGATCAGACCAAATGATCCGCCCATTGCACCACAGGCCGAGGCGAAGATGGTCGCCAGCGCGGCGCGCTTGAACGAGGGTGGGGGACGTATCGATGCAACGGGCATGCGCTGAAACTAGCGGAGCCTTGTTAAGGCCGCGTTGGCTCCGCGCGGTCCACCGCCGCCATCACCTCGGCCGAAGTGATTGAGCGCAAGGGCCGCACCGGCAGCCCCGCCGCGTTCAGCACCCCGCCGCTCCAGTGGTTGCAAAGCCGGCCGATCCAGAAATGCTCATGGCTGGCGAAGAAGCGGGCGTCGTCGCCCGCGCGCGCCGCCGCGATCCGGGCGCGGCCGTCGGTCAGATCCAGCGACTCCTCGATATGATCCGCCATGGCCTCGAAGCCTGCGGCCGAGAGGCGGAAGGTGCGGCGGCTCTCAGCGGCGAAGGCGGCGCGCGGATCGCGCTGGGCCGGATCGAGCATGACCACCGACGCGTTGCCGGGCCGGAAAAAGGCGCGGGCCCCGTCGGGCAGGCGGTCGCCGATCGGGCTCTGGTCGACGTAGAACTTCGCGTCGCCCCAGCCGATCAGGATCCAGTCGCCGGGCGCGAGGCTCCGCGCCGCTTCGGACAAGGGCCCCGGGCGCGCGACCAACGCGGCGCGCGGCACGGCCAGATCGGTGTGGAAGCCGTTGTCGAGCAGATGGACCTCGACCGTCGGCTCGCCCGCGCGCACGGGCCAGAGTTCGGGGTCGCCCGGCGCGGTCCAGGTCCACAGAGCGGCCGCCGTCGCCACCGCGGCGGCGGCGAGGAACAGCGCGAGGCCGGTGGAGCGGCGGCGGCGCTTCATCGCCGCTGGAAGGTCCAGACGCCGCACAGCCCGCCCGGTTCCGCATCCGGCCCCGGGTTCGCGCCGGCGCGGAACAGCATCACGTCCACCTGCGCGCCCCGGTGCAGCAGCGCCAGCGAACCGGGCGTCCCGCCGCTGCAGAGCGGCGTCGAAGCGACCGCGCCGTCCTGCGTCGCGGGCACGATGCGCCGCAATTCGATCTGGGCGTCGGCGCGGGCTTTCAGCCGCCGGGCGAAGGTCTGGCTCCCGTCGAACCGGTCGCCGCCGGCGGCGATGCGGATGGGCTGGGTGCGCCACGTCTCGCCCGCGCCGAACCGGACCTCGGCGGCGACGAAGGCGACCGAGCCGGGCCCGACGCCATCGACGGTGACGAACTCGCCCGCCAACATCACATCCTCGGGCGCAGCGGCGACGGGCGCGGCGAAGGGAAGGGCCTCGGTCAGGCTGGAGACGCCTTCCGCCGCGCGCGAAGGCATGTCGCCTGCAAGCCGCGCCGCGCGTTGGCCGACGGCGCCGACGCCGGTCTCGAGCGCCCGCACCGCCTCGACGGCGAAGCGGTGCTCCATGGCGAGCAGCAACAACACGGTGCACAACACGCCGAGCGCGGCGGCGAGGCGCTTCAGTCCGGTGTGGGGCGGCAGGGCGGCGGCGGCGGTCATCGGCCCGACCTTAGCGAGGCCGGAGGCGGAGGTGAACGCCTATCGCGTTCCAGGCGCGTCCGGAGCCTCTGAGGTCGCGCCCGCGGGGAGCCCGGCCCATTCGCCGCGCCAGCTGTAGGACAGCTTGGTGCAGTGGCGGTAGGCGCCGTCTGGCCAACGGCCCACGGCGTGCACCGTCAGGGGGCGCGCAAGCCGGACCCGGCCCAGCACCATCCACGCCTCGTCGGAGCCCGGGCACAGGGCGCGGCCAAGGGCGCGACCGCCGCCTTCGGGCGTGATGGAATAGACCGAGGTCTCCCTCGCCCCCTCGGGCAGAGCCCGCCGCACGGCGTCCGGTCCGCCGCGCCGGATGTCGGCCGAGCCGCGCTGGGAGGTGGAGATAATGCGGCGCACGCTGATGGCGCCGAACAGGCCGCGCTCCGCCTCCAGCGTGATCCCGCGCGTCAGGGCCTGGGTCAGCCGGTCCGAGGCGTCGAAGGCGAGATAGCGCGTCTCCGCCGCCGCCGGAGAGGCGACCGCCGAGGCGGCGAACAGGAGGATCAGGAGGCGGCGCATGGCGAACTCATCCCGAATGGATGGGGCGGAATGACGGCGCAGGGCCGCATTCCGTCCCGTCCTAGTCCAGTGTGCGCTTGATCTCTTCGACGGTGAAGCACTCGATGTAGTCGCCGGCCTTGATGTCCTGGAAGCCCTGGAAATGCATGCCGCACTCCTGGCCCGACGGGACCTCGTTGACCTCGTCCTTGAAGCGCTTGAGCGTCGTGAGGGTGCCCAGCTCCAGCACCACCACGTCGTCGCGGATGATGCGGACCTTGGCGCCCTTGCGAACCACCCCTTCGGACACCCGGCAACCGGCGATCTTGCCGGTCTTGGAGATGTCGAACACCTGCAGCACGGCGGCGTTGCCGAGGAAGGTTTCCCGCTGCAGCGGCGCCAGCATGCCCGAGAGCACGCCCTTCATGTCGTCGAGCAGGTCGTAGATGATCGCATAGTAGCGTATCTCCACGCCCTCGCGCTCGGCGAGGTCGCGGGCCTGTTTCGAGGCGCGGACGTTGAAGCCGAGGATCGGCGCCCCGGCCGACTTGGCCAGCTGCACGTCGCTCTCGGTGATGCCGCCGGCGCCCGAATAGACGGTGCGCGCGCGGACCTCTTCGTTGCCCATCTTGTCGAGCGAGCCGACGATGGCTTCGGCCGAACCCTGGACGTCGGCCTTGATGAGGACCGGCAGTTCCGAGACCTTCTTGGACTGCAGCTTGGACATCATGTCGACCAGCGAGACCTGGTTGATGCCCCCGGTCAGCTTCTCGCGCTTCAGACGGGCGCGGTACTCGGTCAGCTCGCGGGCGCGGGCCTCGCTCTCGACCACTGCGAAGGGTTCGCCGGGGCTGGGCGCCTCGTCGAGTCCGAGAATCTCGACCGGAACGGACGGACCGGCTTCGGTCAGCTGTTCGTTGCGCTCGTTCAGCAGGGCGCGAACCTTGCCCCAGGCGGAGCCGGCCACGACGATGTCGCCGCGCTTCAGCGTGCCGCGCTTGACCAGGACGGTGGCGACCGGGCCGCGGCCCTTGTCCAGCTTGGCCTCGATGACCACGCCTTCCGAGGAGCGTTCCGGATCAGCCTTGAGGTCCATGACCTCCGCCTGCAGCAGGATGGCTTCGAGCAGGCCGTCCAGATTGGTGCGCGCCTTGGCCGAGACCTCGACGATCTGGACGTCGCCGCCCAGCGCTTCGCCGATGATCTCGTACTGCAGCAGTTCGTTGACGACCTTCTGCGGATCGGCGTCCGGCTTGTCGATCTTGTTGACCGCCACGATGATCGGGGCGTTCGCGGCCTTGGCGTGCTGGATGCTCTCGATGGTCTGCGGCATGACGCCGTCGTCGGCGGCCACCACCAGGATGACGATGTCGGTGACGTTGGCGCCGCGGGTCCGCATGGCGCTGAACGCCGCGTGGCCCGGGGTGTCGAGGAAGGTCACGGCCTCCCCGGTCGCCAGCTTCACCTGATAGGCGCCGATGTGCTGGGTGATGCCGCCGGCCTCGCCCGCGGCCACGTCGGTGGTGCGCAGGGCGTCGAGCAGCGAGGTCTTGCCGTGGTCGACGTGGCCCATGATCGCCACCACCGGCGCGCGGGGCGTGACCGCCTCGTCGTCGATGGCGTCGGACAGGAAGCCCGCCTCGACGTCGGATTCCGACACCCGGCGTACGGTCATGCCGAACTCGTCGGCCACCAGCTCGGCGGTGTCCGTGTCGATGACGTCGTTGATCTTCATCATCAGGCCCTGCTTCATCAGGAATTTGATGATGTCGACGCCGCGAACGGCCATCCGGTTGGACAGCTCCTGCACGGTGATGACGTCGGGGATGACGACCTCGCGCGGACGGTTCGGCGCATCGGTGGAGCCGCCCTTCCGCTTCTCTTTCTCACGTTCGCGGGCGCGGCGGACCGAGGCCAGCGAGCGCATCCGCTCGGCGGTGTCGCCGTCGCCGGCGACCGACTGGATGGTCAGGCGGCCTTCGCGGCGCTTGGGTTCGCCGCGCGTGCGGCTGACGGCCTTGCCGGCGTCCGAGAAACGCTTGTCGCGGTCATCCTCGGGCTTGAGCGGGCGGGCGAAGCCGCCGCCGGGGGCGCGGCTGGGCCGTGCGACCTCGGCCTGGGCCGGCGGAGCGTTCGGGGTCGGACGGCCGCCGGGACCGGTCCGGGGGCCCGGGCGGGCCGCGCCCGGAGCAGGTCGCGGCGTCAGGGCCGAATAGCGGACAGGCTCGGCCGGACGGCCGCCGGCGGGGCGGGCGGGCTGCGGACGGTCCGAGTAGGCGCGCTCGCCGCCGCCCATCGCTTCCTCGCGGGCCGAGCGGCCGCCGAATGCGGGGCCGGCCGGGGCGCGGGACGGATTGGGAGCCTTCGGCACGCGTTGGCCGAAATTGACGACCGGACGCGCGGGCGGAGCCGGGCGCGGCGGCGCGGCGGGGGCCGGCGGCGGAGTCGGCGCGGCGGCTTCGACCGGGGCGGCCGGAGCGGGCGTCGGGGCGGCGGGCGCCGCCGGCGCGGCCGGGGCGCGTTTCGCGGGAGCGGCGGGTGGCGCGGCGGCGCTCAGCTTGGCGGCTTCGGCGCGGGCCGCATCGGCGGCGGCGCGGGCGGCGGCGGCTTCGGCCTGGGCGGCGCTCGCCGTCTGGGCGGCGGCCGCGGCCTGCTCACGCGCGGCCTGGTCGCGGCGCGCCTGTTCGGCGGCGGCGGCCTGGGCCTTCTGGGCCTGAGCTTGCGTCGCGAGTTCGATGGCGCGGCGGCGGGCTTCCTGCTCCTCGGTCGACAGGCGACCGCCGGCGGGACCGGCCGCGGCCGGACGCGGAGCCTGAGGCGCCGGCGCGTCGGTGCGCGGACGACCGGCGACGTCGAAGCCCTGCGGGCGCTGGTGGCCCGGCGTGGCCCCGACGCGGCGCTTGGTCTCGACCACCACGGTCTTGGTGCGTCCGTGGCTGAAGCTCTGGCGCACGGTGCCGGTCGAAACCGATCCCGCCTGCCGCGGCTTGAGGCTCAGGGGCGCGCGCGGTCCGGTCTGGGACGGAGTCCCGGCCGGCGCCTGCGGTTGGCCGTCGTTGGTCTTGTCGTTCTCGTCAGTCATCCGGTCGCTTTATTCGGGACGGCGGATGATCCGCCGTCGTCTCGCTCAAACACAAAAAGCCGCGCGTCGCTCCGCTTCCGATCAGGAAGCGAAACCCCGCCCGTCCAAATCCTTATTCGGGGCCTCAGCCCGCTCCACGTCCCACTCCGGGGGCAGAAGCGGTCGAAATCCCGCCAGTCGTTCGACCTCGATGGTCCAGCGATCGGCCCGCCCGCCCTCAAGCAGGACGGCGTGTATCGCATTTTCCAGCCCAAGGGCCAAACCCAAATCGTCCGCCGTGAAGACGCCGCAGACTTTCGGGGGCGGCGTCATGTGTTTCGCCAATGAAAGCAGCTTGCCGCGACCGTCGGCGGAGCCGTCCGCCGCCTCGACGATCCACGCCGCCTTGCCGGCGCGCACCGCGGCCAGCGACTTCTCGAACCCCGAGATAAGAACGCCCTCGCGCCGGGCAAGCCCCAACTGCTCCAGACAACGGCGGACGAGCAGGTTTTCGACCGTCTCCGCCAGATCCGGCGCCGGCTTCAGCGGCGCCTTGGCCGCGCGCGAGAACAGGTTCTTCTTCACCGCGGCCTCGATGGAGGCGCGGTCGGCGGCGACCCAGAGACCGCGGCCCGGCAGCTTGCGGGCGAGGTCGGGTGCGACCGAACCGTCCGGAGCGGCGACGAAGCGGATCAGGCGAGATTCGTCCATGACCTGGTGCGTGACCAGGTCGCGGCGTTCTCTATCGATCGTCGCTTCGCGCAGACTCATGAACGATCCGGTCTCCCATCACGCGTCGCGCGACTGCTCGAGGTCTTCGGCGAAGACCTCCGCATCGCCGGCTTCGAGGGCAGCTTCTTCCAGACCTTCGTCGCCTTCGGCCGCAGGGGCCTCGCCGAACACCGCCTCGGGGTCGTACTCGCCTTCGGCCAGTTCTTCCTCGTACTCAGGCTCGGGCGGCTGAGGCAATTCGGAGGCGTCGATCCAGCCGGCCGCGACCCGCGCCTGCAGGATCAGCATTTCGGCGTCTTCCTGGGCGAGGTTGAAGCTCTCCAGCACGCCCGGGACCTTGACCCGTTCGCCGTTCTTGACCTCGTAGCCGCCGCGGATTTCGTCGGTCGCCAGGTCGGCCAGGTCCTCGACGGTCTTCACGCCGCCCTCGCCCAGCGCGACCGCGATCGGCAGCGTCACGCCCGGCACGGTCAGCACGCCGTCCTCGACGCCCAGCTCCTTGCGCTTCGTATCCAGAATGGCGGCCTGACGGTCGAGGAAGTCGCGGGCGCGGGCCTGCAGCTCCTCGGCGGTGTCCTCGTCGAAGCCTTCGATGTCGGAGATTTCGTACGGCTCGACGAAGGCCAGATCCTCGACCGTGGCGAAGCCTTCGGTGACCAGCAGCTGGGCGATGACCTCATCGACGTCGAGCGCTTCCTGGAACAGGACCGTGCGTTCGGAGAATTCGCGCTGGCGGCGTTCGGAGTCCTGGCTCTCGGTGATGATGTCGATCTGCCAGCCGGTCAGCTGGCTGGCGAGACGGACGTTCTGGCCGCGGCGGCCGATGGCCAGCGACAGCTGTTCGTCCGGCACCACGACCTCGACCCGGTCGGCTTCCTCGTCCAGCACGACCTTCGACACTTCGGCGGGCGCCAGGGCGTTGACGATGAAGGTCGGCTCGTCCTGGTTCCACTGGATGATGTCGATCTTCTCGCCCTGCAGTTCGGCGACGACCGCCTGCACGCGCGAGCCGCGCATGCCGACGCAGGCGCCGACGGGATCGATGGAGGAGTCGTTCGACAGCACCGCCATCTTGGCGCGCGAGCCGGCGTCGCGGGCCGCGGCGCGGATCTCGATCACGCCGTCATAGACCTCGGGCACTTCCTGGGCGAACAGCTTGGCCATGAAGCCGGGGTGCGAGCGCGACAGCATGACCTGCGGGCCCTTGGCCTCAGCGCGGACGTCGTAGATGTAGGTGCGGATCCGGTCGCCGATGTTGAACACCTCGCGCGGGATCGAGTCGTTGCGGCGCATGATGCCCTCGCCCCGGCCCAGATCGACGACGGTGTTGCCGTATTCGACCCGCTTGACGGTGCCGTTGACGATCTCGCCGACGCGGTCCTTGAACTCTTCGTACTGGTTGGCGCGCTCGGCGTCGCGAACCTTCCCCATGACGACCTGACGGGCCATCTGGGTCTGGACCCGGCCGAACTCGAACGGCGGCAGGTCCTCGATGTATTCCTTGCCGACGACAGCCTCTGGATCGCGCTTCAGCGCGTCCTTCAGGCGCACCATGGCGCTGTCGTTGAACTCTTCCAGCTCGTCTTCCGGTTGCCAGTCGTCCTCGACGATGGTGACGTGACGGGTCAGGGCCAGTTCACCCGACTTGATGTCGATCTTGGCGCGAATGTCGTGATGGGCGCCGTAGCGCGACTTGGCGCCCTTCTGGATCGCCTCCTCGATCGCCTCGACGACGATCTCCTTGTCGATGTTCTTCTCGCGCGCGACGGCGTCGGCGATCTGAAGCAGTTCGAGTCGGTTCGCGGAAACGCCGGCTACAGCCATGCTCTTAGTCCTCGGTCTCAGGAGTGTTGTCGTTGAGGTCTTGCGGGTTTCTGGCGGCGCGCTTCTCGGCGCCCGCCTTCATCAGTTCGTCGGTCAGCACCAATTTGGCGTCGACCAGCCAGTCGAAGGGGATGAGGGCGGTGTCCTCCTCCCCGTCCAGATCCATGGCGACATTGTCGCCGTCGGTGCCGGCGATCACGCCCTTGAAGCGCTTCCGCCCCTCGATCATCCGGTCCGTCTCAAGCCGCGCCTCATAGCCCTCGAACAGGTCGAAATCGGACTTGCGGGTCAACGGGCGATCGACGCCGGGCGACGAGACCTCGAGCAGGTATTCGCCCGCGATCGGATCGGCGGCGTCGAAGATTTCCGACACCGCGCGGCTCAGGCGGGCGCATTCCTCGACCGCGATGTCATGGTCGCTCGGCCGCTCGGCCATGATCTGCAGGCGCCGCCGCAGGGTGCCGCCCATCAGCCGCACGCGCACGATGTCGAGGCCCAGGCTCTCGGCCACGGGTTCGATCAGCTCCAGCAGCTGGCGGTCTTCGGCGGTCTTGGCCTTCAAAGGCTTTGGTCCAAACAAAAAGCGGCGGGCCGGACGGCCGCCGCTTCAAACGGCGCCGTTAGGACGCCGGTCTAACGATGTGGGAGGGCGTATAGCTCCAGAGAAAGCCGTTGTCAGCCCCTCTTCACGCACATGCCGTAGAGGAGTCCCGCCGCAGCGCCCGAGACGACGATGCTGGCGACCAACCACCACGATCCGGCCGAGCCGATGAATTCGGTCGTGGCCCAAGGCGCAAAAAACATCGCTGCTCCTTGCGAGACTGAGGCGACCGCCAAGGCGGATACGGCATACAGAGCGGCCGCGACAAGGCCGCCGACCATGTAGGCGACCCTTCCCGGCCGCCGCCGCCATGGCAGGCGTTGCATCACAGCCAGCACCGCGCCGCCGAAGGCGAGGCTGGGCGCCACGCCCCAGATCGTCGCGATGACGAACATGAAGAACATGCCGAATATGCCGGAGGCGATCTGGTCGGACGTTGCACCGCTGGAAGCCCCGGCGCCGGTGAGCACGCCCGCGAAGCAGATGATCACAGCCAGTCCCGGCGCCGAGGAGGCTGCGCCAAGGAATCCGCTGATGCTCAGCGGCGGTCGCGACGAGGCGGATGAATCGAGCCGGTCCAAGGCCTCACACGAGGTCCAGCTTGCCCAGGTAGTCGGGCTTGCCCAAGACGACGCCGGCATGCCGCAGCACCGCATAGGCCATGCTGACGTGGAAATAGAAGTTTGGCAGGGCGAAGCTGGTCAGATAGCCCGCGCCCTCGAAGTTCAGTTCGACGCCCGGGAAGCGCAACTCGATCCGGCGCTGCTCCGCGCCTTCGAAGGCGGACGCTTCCGCCGCCTCGATGAAGGCGACCGACAGGGCGATCGTCTCTTTCAGCTCGGCCAGCGTCGCCTCGGAGTCGTCTGTCTTCGGCCACGGTTGGTCCGTCAGGCGGGCGATGCAGCTGCGGGCCGAGAAACAGGCCATCCGGATCTGATCGGGGAAGGGTTTCATGTCCGGCGCCAGCCGCGCCTCCATGATCGCCGCCTCGTCCAGGCCGGACGCAGCCGCCTTGTCGATGAGACCGGACAGGGCTCCCAGCGCCCGCAGGAACATGGACGGGGCGAGGTGTTCGACGGCGAAGCTCATGGCGGCGGTTCCTGTGCAGAGCCTCTTACTGCTAGGCTATGCGCAGGAAATCCAGAAAGATCGGCGGCGTGTCGCCGAGCTTCTTCTCTTCGTAGCGGGTGACCACGTGGTCCTCGGGTGCGACCCGCCAGTCGTCAGCGCGCGTCGCCTGCCATGCCAGCCCCGGCGTCCGCTCGAACCGCTCCAGCGCCCATTCGGCGTAGTCCTTCCAGTCGGTCACGAACCGCAGCCCTCCGCCGGGCTTCAGCAGCCGCGCGATCTCCGCCGCCGTCTCGTCCTGAACCAGCCGCCGCTTGTTGTGCCGCGCCTTGTGCCAGGGGTCGGGGAACAGGATCATCACCCGGTCCAGCGAGGCGTCCGGCAGGGCCGTCATCACATCCCGGGCGTCGTCGGCGTGCAGGCGCACGTTCTTCAGCCCGCGCTCGTCGATGTGCCGCAGGGCCGAGCCGACGCCGTTCAGGAAGGGCTCGCAGCCGATCATCAGAACGTCGGGATGCCGCGCCGCCTGCTCGGCCAGATGCTCGCCGCCGCCGAAGCCGATCTCCAGCCAGACGCCCCGCGCTTCGGGCATCAGCGCCGCCGGATCGATCGGCCCGGCCTTCGGGTCCGGCAGGACGATCGACGGCAACAGGGTGTCGAACAGCGCCGCCTGCCGCGGCTTGATCGCCCGCGACTTGATGCGGCCGAACGAGCGCAGCGGACGGTGGCCGGGAGTGTCGGGCGTTGACATGCGGATCCTATATCCGGAGCCTGCCTCGATGAGGAGCGAGGATCTGACGCCGGCCAAAACGGTTGGGGCTCGCGCGCGCCGTGATCGCAACCGGCTGCTCCCGGCAGGGCTGCGGTTGACTGTCGCAGGAACCGCATTCGTCGTCGGCGCCGGACTCTTGGGTCGAGACTGCGACTTCGAAACGATGGAGGTATGCCGGGCCTTCGGAATCTGGTCCGGGCAAGCCCTATACATTGAGTTGGCAGCGATGGGCGTAGCTCTGGCCGGGGCCGCGACCCTGGTCGTCGGCGCGACTCTTTGCTTCATCGGCGGCGTCCTGTTTGTTGGACGCCGCCTGATTGCCGGAGGTCTAGACTAGCGCCTTCAGCTGCTCGACCAGATCGGTCTTCTCCCAGCTGAACCCGCCGTCGGCTTCCGGCGCGCGGCCGAAGTGGCCGTAGGCGGCGGTGCGGGCGTAGATCGGCTTGTTCAGACCGAGGTGTTCGCGGATCGCCCGCGGCGTCGCGCCGCCGATCAGGCCCAGGATGTTGGCCTCGAGCACGGCCTCGTTGATCGCGCCCTTGCCGGTGCCGTGCAGGTCGACGTGGATCGACTGGGGCTTGGCCACGCCGATGGCGTAGCTGATCTGGATGGTGCAGCGGTCGGCGAGGCCGGCGGCGACCACGTTCTTGGCCAGGTAGCGGCAGGCGTAGGCGGCCGAGCGGTCTACCTTGGTCGGGTCCTTGCCGGAGAAGGCGCCGCCGCCGTGCGGGGCCGCGCCGCCGTAGGTGTCGACGATGATCTTGCGGCCGGTCAGGCCGGCGTCGCCGTCGGGTCCGCCGATCTCGAAGATGCCGGTCGGGTTAATGTGCCAGACGGTGTTCTCGTCGGTGAAGCCTTCCGGCAGCACCTCGAGGATGTACGGCTTGACGATCTCGGCGACGTCCGCCGACGACAGGCCCGGCGCGTGCTGGGTCGACAGCACGATCGAGGTGGCGCGGACCGGTCGGCCGTCCTCGTACTGGATTGTCACCTGGCTTTTGGCGTCGGGCTCAAGCCGCTTTTCGCCGCCGTGGCGCACCTCCGCCAGCCGCTTCAGAATGTTGTGGCTGTACTGCAGCGTGGCGGGCATCAGCTCCGGCGTCTCGTTGGAGGCGTAGCCGAACATGATGCCCTGATCGCCGGCGCCTTCGTCCTTGTTCCCGGCCGCGTCGACTCCGACGGCGATGTCGGCCGACTGGCCGTGCAGGCGGTTGATGAATTCGAACTGTTCCCAGTGGAAGCCCGACTGCTCGTAGCCGATGTCGCGCACCGCGGCGCGCACGGCGGCCTCGATCTCGTCCTGCACGCCCGGGGCCCAGTTCCCGTCCGTGTCCATGATGCCCTGGCCGCGGATTTCACCGGCCAGCACGACCAGATTGGTCGTCGTCAGCGTCTCGCAGGCCACCCGCGCATAGGGATCCTTGCCCAGGAACAGGTCGACGACCGTGTCGGAGATGCGGTCCGACACCTTGTCGGGATGGCCCTCGGAGACGCTTTCCGAGGTGAACAGGAACGAGGAACGGGACAAGGAACGGCTCCGGGAGGTTCAGCGGCCGCCAGACATATAAAGATATGTTTATATGTTCAAGTGACCGTTTGCTCCGCTCAGTTGCGGCCCGCACGGCAAGGGCGCGCGATCGCGCCACCGCGGTCCGGATCGGGATGAAGAAGGAAGAGGTGGTGCCGCTTAGGTGACTCGAACACCTGACCCCCGCATTACGAATGCGATGCTCTACCAGCTGAGCTAAAGCGGCCTTGGCGCGGCGGGCGGCGGCCCGCGCGAGAGGGGCTCTTTATACGGGGGGGACGGCCTTGCCAAGCGCCGCGAGCAGCGCCCGCTCGTCCGGCCCGTCGGCTGTGCGGATTTCGAGACCGGAGCCGTCGCCCAGCGGTCGGGCCGCCGCTTCGGAGATCGCCACCGCCACGGCGCCCCGGAACGGTCCGCGGCGCGCCAACACCCGGCTCGCCCGGGGGGAGTGCAGCAGCACCGCCTCGAAGGCAGGGGGCGACGACGCTCCGGTTTCGACCGCTTCGTACACGGGAAGGCGCTCGACGCGCATCGGGCCGGGCAGGAGGGCCGCGAAATCGCCGGCGGGCTCGGCCGCGCCCGGCGCCAGAAGGCGGCCCCCGTCCGGCGCCGCATGCTGGAGCAGTCGGGCCAGGTCGGCGATGTCGCCGTCGGCGGATCGGACCTCGACGAACCCCGCGGCCCTTGCCGCCTCCGCCGTCGCCGCGCCGACGGTGAAGACCGGGAGGGAACGCCCTCCGGCGCAAAGCCGGGCGAAGGCGTCGACGCCATTGCGGCTGGTGAATACGAGCGCCGCGACGCCGTCGAGCTCCGGCGCGGCTTGCGCGACGGGCCGGATCGCCAGAAGGGGCGCGACCAGCGGCTCGTAGCCCAGCGAACGGAGCCGGGCCGCGGTCTCGCCCGCTCCGGGCTCGGCGCGCGTGACCCAGACCCGGGGGGCCGGCTTCAGGACAAGACCCTCTGATCGCCCGCCGCCTCATGCACCTCCGCGCCGAGACGGCGGCCCAATGCCCGGGCGGCGGCGTCGGCGTCCTCGCCGACGGCGATCTCTCCCGCCCGACGCCAGCGCGCCGAGCCGTCCGGCGCCAGCATCTCCGTCGTCAGGCGCAGCCGGCCGTCGGCGACCAGCGCATGGGCCCCGATGGCGGTGCGGCATGAGCCCTCGAGCGCCGTCATCGCGCCGCGCTCCGCCGACACCGCCACGGCCGTTAGCGGGTGGTTGAGGGCCGCGACCCAGTCGGCGTCCGCATCCTCTTCGCGGGTCTGCAGCGCCAGGGCCCCCTGCCCCGGGGCCGGCAGGAAGTCGTCGAGGGACAGCCGCTCGCGGATGACGGCTTCGAACCCGAGCCGGTTCAACCCCGACACGGCCAGCAGGATGGCGTCGAACTCGCCCTCCGCCAGCTTACGCAGCCGCGTGTCGACATTGCCGCGCAGCATCTCGATCTTCAGGTCCGGCCTCAGCGCCAGCGCCTGCGCCTGCCGCCGCAGCGAGGCGGTGCCCAGACGCGCGCCGACCGGCAGGTCGGAGAACGAGGCGAAGGCTTCGCTGACGAAGGCGTCGCGCGGATCCTCGCGCTCGGGGACGGCGGCGATGCACAGGCCCGGCGGCGGCTCGGCCGGCACGTCCTTCATCGAATGGACGGCGACGTCGATCCGCCCGGCGATCAGCGCCTCCTCGATCTCCTTGGTGAACAGCGCCTTGCCGCCGATCTCCATCAGCCGGCGGTCCTGGATGCGGTCGCCGGTGGTGACGATCTCGACCAGCGGCACGGCTTCCGCCAGATCGGCGTCCGCGACGCCGAGCGCCCGGCCGATGGCGCGCTGCATCATGCCCGACTGGGTCGTCGCCAGTCGGGAACGGCGCGTGCCGATGCGGACGAGGTGGGCCATGAGAGTCGTTGCGCCGGAAGAACGGGGTCGCTACCTCGACCCGATGAGCAGGCCCGCCGACTATAGCAGCGATGGGAGCGGAGCAACCGGCGCGCCGCGCGGCGACCTGACCGTGCTCGGCATCGAGACCAGCTGCGACGAGACCGCCGCCTCGGTCGTCCGCCTGTCGCCCGACGGAGACGCCACCGTCCTGTCCGCCGTGGTCCATAGCCAGACCGACGATCACGCGGCCTACGGCGGGGTGGTGCCCGAGATCGCGGCCCGCAGCCATGTGGAGATGATCGACGGCGTGGTCCGCCGCGCCATGGCCGAGAGCGGGCTCGGCTGGGCGGCCCTGGACGGCGTCGCCGCCACAGCGGGCCCCGGGCTGGTCGGCGGGGTCATGGTCGGTCTCGGCTACGGCAAGGCGGTGGCGCTGGCGCGCGACCTGCCGCTGATCGCGGTCAACCATCTGGAGGGACACGCGGTCTCGGCGCGGCTCGGCGCCAGGGTCGATTACCCCTTCCTTCTGCTGCTGGTGTCCGGCGGCCACTGCCAGTTGCTGGAGGTGCGGGGGATCGGCGACATGACCCGCCTCGGCACCACGATCGACGACGCGGCGGGAGAGGCGTTCGACAAGATCGCCAAGGCCCTCGGCCTCGGCTATCCCGGCGGCCCGGCGCTGGAGGCGCTGGCGGCGTCCGGCGACGGCGCGCGCTTCGACCTGCCGCGGGCCCTGTTAGGCCGCAAGGACTGCGACTTCTCCTTTTCCGGCCTGAAGACCGCCGCGTCCCGGCTGGCGCAGGCCTGTGAGACGCCGCAGGACCGCGCAGATCTGGCCGACGCCGTGCAGACGGCCATCGCACGCCAGCTCAGCGACCGCTCCGACCGCGCCCTGAAGGCCTATGCGGAGCGCCACGACCACCGCCTGTTCGTGGTGGCGGGCGGCGTGGCCGCCAACCGGACGGTGCGGGCCACGCTGGAAGAGACGGCGCGGCGCAACGGCTTCGCCTTTCTCGCCCCGCCGATGGCCTATTGCACCGACAACGCCGCAATGATCGCCCTTGCCGGGGCCGAGCGTTTGCGAAAGGGTCTGGTCTCCGACATCGACACCGCCGCCCGGCCACGCTGGCCGCTGGATGAAGACAGAGCGCTCGCCGACCCGGTTCACCCGCCGGGCCGCAAGGGCGCCAAGGCCTAGGGAAGACCACATGCGGTTCAGGACAGCGGGAGTCATCGGCGCCGGCGCGTGGGGCACGGCTCTGGCGCAGGTTGCCGCGCGGGCCGGGCTCGACGTCCTGCTGCAGGCGCGCGAGCCCGAGGTGGTCGAGAGCATCCGCGCGCGCCGGATCAACGAGGCCTTCCTGCCGGACGTGCGTCTGGAAGACCGCGTCTCGGTCACGGCCGAGCTGGCGGACCTCGCGTCCTGCGATCTGATCCTCGCGGTGCCGCCGGCCCAGCACATGCGCTCGACCCTGACCGCCTTCGCGCCGCATTATCGCGCCGGCGTGCCGGTCGTCCTGTGCTCCAAGGGCGTCGAGCGCGGCTCGCTGAAACTGATGACCGACGTGCTGGCCGAAACCCTGCCCCAGGCGCCCGCCGCCGTGCTGTCGGGTCCCAGCTTCGCCGGCGAAGTGGCGCGCGGCCTGCCCTCCGCGGTCACCCTCGCCTGCGCCGACGAAGCACTCGGCGAGGAACTGATGGAGACGCTGTCGGCGCCGGGCTTCCGCCCCTACCTCGCCTCCGACCTGATCGGGGCCGAGGTCGGCGGGGCGATCAAGAACGTGCTGGCGATCGCCTGCGGCATGGCCGAGGGCCGCGGGCTCGGTCGCAGCGCCCACGCCGCCCTGATCACCCGCGGGTTCGCCGAGATGACCCGGATGGGCGTCGCCCTCGGCGGCCGCGCCGAGACGGTCGCGGGCCTGTGCGGTCTGGGGGATCTGGTGCTGACCTGCTCCAGCCCGCAGTCGCGCAACATGAGCCTCGGTCTCGCCCTCGGGCAGGGCCAAACGGTCGAGCAGGCGCTGGCTGGAAAGCGGTCGGTCGCCGAAGGCTACGAGAGCGCGCCCGCCGTCCGCGAGCTGGCGGCCAAGATGGACGTCGACATGCCGATCTCGCTCGCCGTCGCGGCCCTGCTGAACGGGGAAACCACGGTCGAGGCCGTGATCGAGGATCTGCTGTCGCGCCCGCTCAAGGCCGAGCGGCATTGAGCGAGGCGCCGCCCCAGTCGGAGCGGCGCCGGGTCTGGACGACCCCGCCCGGTGTGGCCCTGTGCGCCGAGGACGACATCCCCGATCCGGGCTCTCGCGGCTTCGTGCTCCAGATCGGCGACGCCTTCTTCCACGGCTTCGTCGTGCGCCGGAACGGCGTGGTCAGCGGCTATGTCGACCGCTGCCCGCATCAAGGGTTCCCCCTCGCGATCGAACTGGATCGCTACCTGATCCCGGACGGCTCCCTGATCCTGTGCGGCTGGCACGGCGCGGTGTTCGAGCCAGGGTCGGGGCTGTGCGTCGGCGGGCCGTGCGCCGGCGCCCGTCTGACCGTTTGGCCGGTTCAGTCAGTCGATGCGGTCATCCGCACGAGCTGAGGCCTCATGAAAGCACTTTACATTGTAAAGTAGTTGTGAGACATCATGCCGGAGAGCGCCGGTCCCCTGACCGGCTCCGGGAGGACGCCATGACCGACAAGACCGACAACCCCGCCGCCGACATCGCCTGGATGCGGCAGATGGCCGAGCAGGGCCGGGACGCACCCCTGCTCAACGGGCCCATCCTCGTCGCCGCATCCCTCATCTTCGGCACCGCGAACATGGTTCAGTGGGCGATCCAGACCGGCGCGCTGGATGTGCATCCGATGGCTCAACTGTGGGTCTGGCTGGGCGCGGGCGCCGTTTTCGGGATCGCGCTCTACCTTCTCATCCAGCGCTTCAACCGCAAGCCGGGCTCCGGCTCTTATAGCAACAAGGCCGTCGGGGCCGCATGGTCGGGGCTGGGGTTCGGCATCTTCGTGATGTGGCTCAGCCTCATGGCTGTCGGCTTCAGCTCGAACGACTGGACCATGATGTGGGTGATGCCGAGCGTCGTCGCGACGGCCTACGGCTCGGCATGGATCGTGTCCGGCTCGATTTCGGGCCGACGCTGGATGACCGCCACGGGGCTGGTCTCCTATGCCTCCGCGGTGCTGTTCGGCGCCCTGATCGGCAACCCCGACATCTACCTCGCGTTCGCCGCCTTCATGGTGCTGACGGCCCTGGCGCCCGGCCTGGTGCTCATGCGCCAGGAAACCGCAGGGACGGTCTGAGCCGTGGCGGACGATTTCGACATCGCGCGCATCGACGAAGTGATCCACGGGCGCATACGCCTCGGCGTCATGGCCTACCTGTCCGGGGTCGAACACGCCAACTTCACCGAACTGAGGACGAGACTGCAGACGACGGACGGCAATCTTTCGGTTCATCTCCGGAAACTTGAGGACGCGGGCTTCGTGGTCGTGAACAAGCGCTTCGAGGATCGCAAGCCGCTGACCGAAGCCTCCATGACCCCCGCGGGGCGCACGGCCTTCCTGGCCTACCTCGACGCGATGCAGCGGCTCGTCGCCGGGAGTGGTTAGGGGGACCGGGCTCGGCTAGAAGGCGGCCATGCCTGACCGGATCCACCGCTTCGACGCCCTCGACAACTTCCGCGACTACGGGGACTACGGGACGGCGGCGGGGCGGCGTCTGGTCGGGGGCCGCCTGTTCCGCTCGGCCCATCAGGCGCGGGTCAGCGACGCCGACCTGGAGCGGCTGGCCGCCTTGGGCATCGGAACCGTCGTCGATCTGCGCCGCCCCTCCGAGCGGCGCGACCAGCCTTCGCGGCGACCGGCCGCCTTCGCCGGGACCGTGATCGAGAGCGACCACGACGACGGCGGCGAGGCCCCGCACCTGACCTTCCTTAAGACCGCCGACCTGACCCCCGACTCGGGGCGGCGCTTCATGACTGACACCTACCGGCGCCTGCCGTTCGAACCGGCCCACCTCGATCTGTTCAGCCGCTATTTCCGCGCCCTGGGCGAGGCCGACGCGCCCGTGCTGATCCACTGCGCGGCCGGCAAGGACCGCACCGGCCTGCTCGCGGCGCTGACGCACCAGATGCTGGGCGTCCATCGCGACGACATGATCGAGGACTATCTGCTGACCAACACGGCCGTCGACCTCGAGGGCCGCGCGCCGGGGATCGCCCGTCAGCTGCAGGCGAGAACCGGCCGCGCCGTTTCACACGACGCCGTCGTCGCCTTCCTGGGTGTGGAGCCCGTCTATCTCGAAACCGCGCTCGACGAGATCGCCGCCCGGCACGGCTCGATCGACGGCTATCTGGAACAGGCGCTGGGCGTCGATCCCGCCTTGCGCGACCGCATCGGGCGGCGGCTGGCGGCGTGACCGCGGCCGTCTCCGACATCCGCGAACGGCCGTGGTGCGAGCCTCTGGCGGCGGCGAACGCGGTTCGAGACCTTGAGGGCCCGGTCGCCCTGATCTCGGACGGCGGCGCGCTGGGACGCTGGTCCTTCGTCGGGGCCGAACCGGACCTCGTCCACGTGGGATCCTGGGACGCGGCGCCGGACCTGTCCCAGCCGCTCGCCGCCGGCGTGATCGGCCTGCTGGCCTATGACGCCGGGGCCCGCGTCGCGACCGGAGTCCGCGAGCCGGTGTGGCCGGACGTGATGCTGGCCCGGTATCCGGCGCTTCTGGCCTTCGATCACCGCGAGCGCACGGTTCGCGTGACCGGCCGGGGCGCGGACGCTTCGCAGGCGCGGGCCTGCGCCGACCGGGCGGACCGCTGGCTCGCGGCGGCGGGGGCCGTCCCCCGTCCGGCCCCGCCGGCGGAAACCTTCCAGTGCGAGGCCTCGGACGCCGCCTATCTGGCCGCCGTCGCCGACGTCGTCGACCGCATCGGCGCCGGCGAGCTGTTCCAGGCCAACATCGCCCGGGGCTGGTCCGGCAGCCTGACGCCCGGCGGCGATCCCTTCGACGTGCTCCTGAGACTCGCGGACCGGGCGGCGGCGTACGGGGCGTTCTGGCGGCTCGGCGACCTCGCGATCGTGTCCAACTCGCCGGAGATGTTCCTGACCTTCGATCCCCGGTCCCGCCGGGTCGAGACACGTCCGATCAAGGGCACGCGCCCGCGCGGCCCCGATGCGGTGCAGGACGCCGAGATGATCCGCGAGCTCGCCGCCAGCGCCAAGGACCGCGCCGAAAACCTGATGATCGTCGATCTGATGCGCAACGATCTGGCCCGCATCGCCGAGCCCGGCGCCGTTCGCGTCGAACGCCTGTTCGAGATCGAGACCCATCCCACGGTGCACCATCTGGTTTCGACCGTGTCGGCGCGGGCTCGGCCCGGCGTTCGCATCGGCGACATTCTGGAGGCGACGTTTCCCCCCGGCTCCATCACCGGCGCGCCCAAGCATCAGGCGATGAAGGTCATCGCGGCGCACGAGCCGCCGCGCGGCGCGTGGTGCGGAAGCCTGTTCCACATCGGCGACGGGGGGCGGACCGCGGCCTCGGTGCTGATCCGGACGGCGTCGTTCAGGCGGTCCGGCGGGCGCTGGGATTATCGCGCCCTGGCCGGGGCGGGGATCGTCGCCGATAGCGAGCCGGCGGCCGAACTGGCCGAGACCGAGGCCAAGATCCGCGCGCTGCGCGAGGCGCTGGCGGGCGTCAGCAGCCGGTGCAGGTGACCTGATCGACGGTGCGCGGCCGCAGGTAGTAGATGTGCGAGAAACGCGTGACCGAGGGCATCAGATAGTCGACCGGCGAGTCGTAGTCGTAGGTCGCCTCGGTCATGATGAGGCTCTGCCCGTCCGTGATCAGGTCGGCCGGCAGGGTGACCGTTTCTCCCACGGTCCGGGCCGCCATGCCGCTGCCGCGGCTCCAGCTGACCTTGGCGACGCCCGCGGTCCGGGTGACGCTGCTGACGCGCTGTTTGAGGGCCGTCGTGGGGAAGGGCTTCATGATAAGCCCGCCGATGCTGAAGATGTCGGTCAGGCCGTCGGTCGTGACCGTCTCTTCCTGGGCCACCAGATCGGCGACCATGGCCGACACATGGCCCATCCGCTTCTGCGCCATATAGCCCTGACAGAACTCGGCCATCCCGAAGTAGAAGGCGATCAGAACCGGAGCCAGCATCGCGAACTCGACGGCCGAAACGCCGCGTTCGTCGCGATGCAGACGGGAGAGGATCGAGCGGGTCACGCGGGTTCGTTCCGGAAAGCCGTAGTGACGGTCAGCATGGCCGCTCCGTCGTTCAGGCGGGAAAGCCCCTGGGCCAGGAAGGTCGTCAGCAGCGGCTGGCGGTAAAAGACCCGCACCAGGATCAGGTCCCCCGGGGCGCCGTTGGTGTAGGTCAGCGAACCCGTGTCGAAGGAGCCGCTCGCCATCGGATCGGGGGGGGTCGTGGCGAACTGCGGGATCCGCCGGACGTCGACGGTCGCGCGCGCGGCGCAATCGGCGGAAAAGATGCTCATCCGGCTGCAGAGCGCGGTCTTGAACTGCTCCTTGGTCATGCCCGAGGCGCTGGCCTGGCCCGTCCGCACCAGACGCCCTGTTTCGATGGCGGCGTTCTCGAGAATGGAATCGGTCACGAACACCAGACCCAGCTCGAGGATGGCGAACATCATCATGCAGAACGGCAGGGCCACCATGCCGAACTCGACCGCCGCCGAACCATCCTGCGAACGGCCGAGACGGACGAGCAGGCTGCGGCGTCGACGCTTCAGGTCAGAGCGGAATGCAGAACGGGCCACGAGCGCCGCGCCTCAGGGTGCGTCGGGCGTCTCGGCCCGCGTCGTGGCCGAGCAGGAGGCGGCGCAGGCCATTTCCGTCGCCTGGGCGCCGCGCCAGACTCTCACGCGGCCCGCCCCGGCGCCGTCGGTGACGACCACCTGGCTCTGGAACACGGTGCGGCCGATGGCGTCGACAGCGACGATCTCGGTCACCCCGTATCCCTTGCCGGTGATGTACAGCGTGTTGGAGTCGACCACCGTCACATCCGCGATCTTGGGATTGGCCACGATGACGGAGCCGGCGGGGCCGGACAGCTGCACCCTCGCGGCCTGGTCGATATCGACGCTCAGGCGGGCGGACTGCGCCGACCCGGCCGAGGGCGCGGCCAGCAGGGCCATGGCCCCGAGAGCTGCGGCGAACAGGGGAAGGGAAGAGGAAGAGGTCTGGCGGGTCATGGCGTCGGCAACTCGGTGATGGGTGCGCGCGTGAGCGTGGCTTCAAGGTGCCCGGGAAACCTCAATAAAGTCTGAAACGGGAAAATCTCGGCCTGATCATAGTAAACACGGGTTAACTCAAGAAATCGTACCGACGTGCGGCCGTTTTACTCGTCCTTAATGAGCATGCGTCATGTTTATCCATGCAAAGGGGTCAAGCGGGCAAACCGACGACCCTGGTGGTGTCAACGATTGCTCGCTCAACAAAGAAGGATTTCATCATGACCAAGTTCGTCTCCAAGTTCATGTCCGACGAGTCGGGCGCCACGGCCATCGAGTACGGCCTGATCGCGGCCCTGATCGCCGTCGTCATCATCTCGGCCGTGACCGCCCTGGGCGCGACCATCAAGACCAAGTTCAACGCCGTCGTCACCGGCATGGGCGGCACCGCGGGCGCCTAACGGCCCACGGCGCGATGCGGGAAGGGCCGGAGCGGCGACGCTCCGGCCCTTCTTCCATTCCGCCGCCGCCCGGCCGTCCCGCGACTGAAGTAAACGGACGGCTAACCACGCCTCTCGACCGAGCCTTAACCGATATGGGCGACAACGGCCCTGCGTCCGGGGGTAAGGCGGGCTACCGGCTCCCCCTCCCTTCAGTAGCTCGCTTATTCATTCAGAGGATTCCAATGACCAAGTTCGTTTCGAAGTTCATGTCCGACGAGTCGGGCGCCACGGCCATTGAGTACGGCCTGATCGCGGCCCTGATCGCCGTCGTCATCATCTCGGCCGTGACCGCCCTGGGCGCGACCATCAAGACCAAGTTCAACGCCGTCGTCACCGGCATGGGCGGAACCGCCGGCGCCTAACAGGCTGCGGCTGACGCTGAAAGGAGGGCCGGAGCGGAAACGCTTCGGCCCTCTTCGCGTCCCGGACATCGATCCCGATCGACGTGTACGGCCGGGTAACCACGCCTTTCGACGCAACCTTAACCGCTATGGCCGAGAACGGTCCTGCGTATGGGGGTCAGGCGGGCTACCGGCTCCCCCTCTTGTTGAGTAGCTCGCTAACAACATCACAGGGGTCTCCAATGACCAAGTTCGTCTCCAAGTTCATGTCCGACGAGTCCGGCGCCACGGCCATCGAGTACGGCCTGATCGCGGCCCTGATCGCCGTCGTCATCATCTCGGCCGTGACCGCCTTGGGCGCGACCATCAAGACCAAGTTCAACGCCGTCGTCACGGGCATGGGCGGCACCGCCGGCGCCTAAACGCCGATCCGTTTCAGCAAGCGGGAAGGCCGGGACCTTGTGTCCCGGCCTTTTTCGTTTGCGGCATCGACGGCAACCCGGCCTTAACCGGGCGCGGGTCAGATGCCGCCATGGACAATCTGAGACTGCTCCTGCTCGGCGTCATGCCCGCCCTCGTGATCGTGGCGGGTCTGAAGGATCTCACCTCGATGAAGATCCCCAACTGGATTTCCGGGCTTCTGGTCATCGGTTTCTTTCCGGCCGCCCTGTCCGCGGGGCTGGAGCCCGTCGTGATGGCCAGCAGCGTAGGCGTGGCCGCCGCGGCTCTGTTCGTCGGAGCGGGGATGTTCGCACTGAAGTGGATCGGCGGCGGCGACGCCAAGCTGATGGCGGCGGCCTGTCTTTGGCTGGGCGTCTCCGGCTCGGGCATGTTCCTGCTCTGGACCGGCGTGATGGGCGGGCTGTTCTGCCTGGTTCTGCTGTTCGCCCGGTTCCACTCTCGTCCCTACCTGGTCGGGGCGCCGCAATGGATGGTCCAGCTGATGGAGCCGCGCGGGGACATCCCCTATGGCGTCGCCATCGCCGCCGGCGCGCTTATGGCCTATCCGGCGTCGCCCTTGCTGGCTGCGTTTATCGCGGGCTGACGGTCACTTAGGCCGGCGTTAACCCGTCCACGGCATGGTCGTTAACGGTAGGCGCCCCAGGACCGACTCAGCGGTCCGGCCTGGCCTGCCGGAGACCGTTGATGAAGCCCGCCAGAATCATCGTGATCTGCGTCGCCGCCGTCGCCGCCATCGGGCTGGCGCTGGTCGTGCGCGCCATGGGATCGCCGTCGAAGTCCCCCACCGCCGTCGCCACCGCCGCGGCCGCGCCCACCCGGCCGATGGCCAAGGTGCTGGTCGCCGCCAAGGACCTTCAGCCGGGCCAACGGCTCGCCGAGGGCGACATGGCCTGGAAGGACTGGCCCGTGGACGAGGTGAACCCCGCCTTCATCACCGACGGTTCGACGCCGCTCCCCGCTGTCGAAGCCGCCGCGGAGAAGCCTGAAGGCGCGGTCGCCTCGGTCACCCGCACAGCCACCGATCTCGCCACAGGCGGGGCCAAGGCCGATTACGTCGGTTCGGTCGTCCGTGAACCCATCCTCGCCGGAGAGCCGATCGTCGGCCGGAAGATCGTCCGCGCGGGCGACAGCGGCTACATGGCCGCCTACCTTGAGCCGGGCATGCGCGCCATGGCCATCCGCGTCACGGTCGAGACCGCCGCCGGCGGGTTCATCCTGCCCGGCGACCGCGTCGACGTGCTGCTCACCCGCGAAACGACGCTGGCGAACATCGGCACGGAGACCAGCGAGCGCTCCAAGTTCAACTCCTCGACCGTGATGCAGAACATCAAGGTGCTGGCGATCGACCAGTCGACCCGCGCCGGCGACGACGAACAGGCCGTGGTCGGCGCGACCGCGACCCTGGAAGTCGGCCCCCGCGACGCCGAGGCCTTGGCCCTCGCGAAGTCGGAAGGCGATCTCAGCCTGGTTCTCAGGTCCTACGCCGACACCGCCGGCCCGTCGGGCCGGGTCGCGCCGGTCGTCCGGGAATCGTCCGCCGTCCGCGTTTTCCGCGGCGGCGCGCCTGAAGTGGTGGTGGTGCAATGAAACGCCCAATGAAGCATCTGGCCGCCCTGGCCGTGGCCGGGCTGACGGTGATCGCCGTCCCCGCCGCGCCGCCTGCGGCGTACGCCCAGTCGCGCGCCGCCGTGCCGCTCGGCTCCGGCGCCCAGCTGATCAATCTGCCGCGCGGATCGTCGATGGCGATCGACCTGCCGTCCGACGCCCGCGACGTGATCGTGCCGAATCCCCTTGTCGCAGAGGCGATGCTGCATTCGCCGCGCCGCATCACCATCATCGGCCTGCAGCCGGGCGAGACCGACGCGGTCGTTCTGGACGGCGCCGGGCGCACGATCCTGTCGCTGCGCGTGCGGGTCGATGCGGGCGTATCGGCGCTTCAGGACACCCTTTCCCGGGTCATGCCGGGCTCGATGGTCCGGGCCGAAGCGGTCAACGACAGCATCATTCTCAGCGGTCCCGTCGGCAATCCCGGCGAGGCCGACCGGGCCGCCCAGGTCGCGCGCGCCTTCGTCGCCACGCCCGACAAGGTCATCAACATGATGACCATCCAGGGATCCGACCAGGTCATGGTCAAGGCCCGGGTGATCGAGGTCCAGCGGACCGCGATCAAGCAGCTGGGGCTGGACGTCAACGCCTTCGTCTCCGACGTCGGCGACGGACTGGGCTTCATGCAGAACGCGACGTTCGCCGTGAACGGCAGCCAGCTCGGCGGGGGGTTGCTGAACTTCCTCGACCGGAATGGGAGCGGCGGCGGCGTGGAAACCCGCTTGCGCGCCTTCGAACGCGCGGGGCTGGTCCGCATCCTCGCCGAGCCCAACGTCACCTCCGTCAACGGCGAGAACGCCGAGTTCCTCGCTGGCGGCGAGTTCCCGGTGCCCGTGGGCCGCAGCGTCGACTCGACCACCGGTCAGGTCACGATCGGCGTCGAGTTCAAGCCGTTCGGCGTCCGCCTCGCCTTCCGCCCGATCGTCCTGTCGGAGGGCCGCATCTCGCTCCAGCTCTCCACCGAGGTGTCGGAGCTGACCACGGCGGGGGCGTTCACGCTCGGCGGCACCGCCGACGACCCCTTGGTCATCCCCGCCCTGAACGTGCGCCGCGCCTCCACGACGGTCGAACTGCCGTCGGGCGGATCCATGATGATCGCCGGCCTGCTGCGCGAGGACACCCGCCAGAACATCGATCAGCTGCCGGGCATCGGCAACCTGCCGGTTCTGGGCGCCCTGTTCCGCTCCCGCGACTATCTGTCCGGCGAGACCGAGCTGGTCATCATCATCGAGGCCTTCATCGTCTCCCCGACATCGCCCGGCAGGCTGCAGACTCCGGCCGACGGCCTGATCATCGCCAACGACGCCCAGACCCTGCTGTTCGGCCAGCTGAACCAGCAGTACCGGCCCCTGTCGGGCGCCGCCCCAGCCTTAGGCTGGACCGGCCCCGTGGGCTATGTGATCGAATGAGGACGCTCGTGAACCGCTCTTCCGTGAACCGTTCCACCGCTTCCGTGGCGCTCGCCGCCGCCCTCGCGCTCGGCCTCGCCGGCTGCGCCTCCACGATGGCGGGCGATCCGGCGCCCCTGACCCCCCTGAGCCGCTATACGCTTCAGGTGGAGCCGGGCCTTGATCGCATCGCCCTGGCGGTTCACGACACCGGCCTGTCCGGACCCCAGCACGCCGCTGTCCAAGACCTCGCCGCCCGCTTCGGCGCGGCGGGCGCCGCCTATGTGAGGATCGAGGCGCCGGCCGGCGAGGATCCCGTCGCCGCGGCTCACGCCTACGCCGTCGGCGCGGCGCTCGAGCGTGCGGGCGTTCCCGCCGAGCGCATCCGGATGGCGGGCTACGCCGGTCCCGATCCCCGCGCCCCCGTGCTCGTCGGCTTCGAGACCCTGCGGGCCCGCGTGCCCAACTGCTCGCTGCAGACCCGCAGCATGAACCTGACCTTGTCCAACCAGTCGTCGGCGAACCTCGGCTGCGCCGTCAACGCCAATATGGCCGCGCAGATCGCCAACCCGCGCGACATCCTGGGCGCCCAGCCGATGACGCCGGCCGATTCCGGTCGGGCGGCCGTGGTGTTCGACGCTTACCGCCGGGGCCAGCCGAGCTCGACGGCTCAGGAACCCCTGGTGAACGGCCAGATCGCACGGGCGGTGGAATAATTTCATGAGCAACGCCTTCGCCCCCCAGCCCTTCGACGAGTTCGACGACGAGTTCGACCTCGAGGCCGGATACACGGCTCCGGAAGCGACCGCCGCGAGCGCGGCCGCCGCTCCCTTCGCGGGGCCGGCCGCCCCGGCGGAGGCGAGGCCCACGCTCCAGTTCACGCCCCCGGCCGTTCCTGTCGCCGCCGTGGAGGGCTCGGCCCTGGCTCCGACCCCGTCCTCGGCCCCTGCCCTGCACCCTGCGGTCGCTACTCCGCACGTTCCGGCCGTCAGCGACTTCAATCCCGTCGGCGACCTCGTCGCCGAAGCGGCCTCGGCCTTCTCGGCCCCGGCGCTGAGCGGGCCGCACGCCCCCGAGGTCTCGGTCCCGCGCATCGCCATCCACGTGTTCGCCGAGCGCCAGGACACCCTCGCGGCCGCCGAACGCGCCGGCCAGGACCGCCGTCTGTCGCGCGCCAGCACCCAGATCCGCGTCGGCGGCGTCGCCGCGGCGGTCGAGGCCTATCAGCACGAACCGACCCCGCCGCTGATCGTGGTCGAGTGCATGAAGGACCCGCAGACCCTCCTGTGGGAAGTCGACCAGCTCGCCGAAGTCTGCGACGCCGGCACCAAGGTGGTCGTCGTCGGCGCCACCAACGACATCCTGCTGTTCCGCGAGCTGATGCGGCGGGGCGTGAGCGAGTATCTGGTGGCCCCGCTGCAGCCGCTGCAGCTGATCGCGGCCATCGGCGGCCTGTTCGCCGATCCGGCCCAGCCGTTCGTCGGGCGCTCGATCGCCTTCGTCGGCGCCCGCGGCGGCACCGGCTCCAGCACCGTCGCCCACAACACCGCCTATGCAATGAGCGAGCGGATCGGCGCCAATACGGTGATCGTCGATTATGACCTGCCGTTCGGCACCGCCGGTCTCGACTTCAACCAGGACCCGCTCAGCGGCGTGGCCGACGCCCTGAGCCAGCCGGACCGCCTCGACCCCGTGCTGCTGGACCGGATGATGGTCCGCTGCACCGACAAGCTGAGCCTGTTCGCGGCCCCGGCGACCCTCGACGTCGACTGGGACATCTCGCCCGAAGCCTTCGAGGAGGTCACCACCCAGATCCGCTCGACCGCGCCCTTCGTGGTGCTGGACCTGCCGCACCTGTGGTCCGGCTGGATGCGCCGCACCCTGATCGCGGCCGACGAGGTCGTCGTGGTCGCGACCCCGGACCTCGCCTCCCTGCGCAACGCCAAGAACATGATCGACCTGATCAAGCAGGGCCGGCCCAACGACGCGCCGCCACGGCTGATCCTGAACCAGGTCGGCGTGCCCGGCCGTCCCGAGATTCCGGCCAAGGAGTTCGGCGCCGCCCTGGGCGTTCATCCCAGCCTGCTGATCCCGTTCGACCCGAAGACGTTTGGAGCCGCCGCCAACAACGGTCAGATGATCCTCGACGCGGGGGCCAAATCCAAGGCCGCCGAAGCCTTCCAGACCCTGGCCCAGATCGTGTCCCGCCGGGAACTTCCGCTGCTCACGGGTCCCAAGGGCAAGTCGGCCAAGGCCGACGGCAAGTCGCTCCTCAGCGGCCTGTTCCGGAAGAAGTCGTAAAGCGTGTTCGGCAAGCGCACAGGTCAGCCGGGGGCGGCGCCCGCTCCGCGTCCTGCGGCTCCTTCTCCGGCGCCCCAGCCGGCGGCGGCGGCCGGCGCGACCGCCGAAGCGTTCGCCTTCGCCGGAGACGGCGAACTGGCCCTGGCCCCCGCCCCCGCCCCCGCACAGACGCGCAAGGCTGACACGTCGGCCGCCCCGAAGCCGACCTCCGCCGCGGCAGACCGGCTGGACGCGCTCGCGGCCCGTCCGAGGCCGGCGGGCGAGGCCGCCCCGGCGCCGAAGGGCCCGGGCCCGAAATCCACGGCGGGTTTCGAACAGCTGAAGAAGGCCCAGGCGGTCGCCGAGATCGTCCGCGAGCAGTCCGACTATTATCACGCGACGAAGACGACGATCTTCAACGCCCTGATGAACACCATCGATCTGGCCCAGCTGGCCCAGCTCGACACCAAGGCGGCCTCCGAGGAGATCCGCGACATCGTCTCCGAGCTGGTGGCGATCAAGAACGTCTCCATGTCGGTGGCCGAGCAGGAGCACCTGGTCCAGGACATCGTCAACGACGTCCTCGGCTACGGCCCGCTGGAGCCGCTGCTGGCCCGCGACGACATCGCCGACATCATGGTCAACGGCGCCGGCCGGGTCTTCATCGAGGTCGGCGGCAAGGTCCAGCTGACCAACGTCCGCTTCCGCGACAACGCCCAGCTGATGAACATCTGCCAGCGCATCGTGTCCCAGGTGGGCCGGCGCGTCGACGAGAGCTCCCCGATCTGCGACGCCCGCTTGCCGGACGGTTCGCGCGTTAACGTCATCGCCCCGCCGCTGGCGATCGACGGGCCGACGCTGACGATCCGGAAGTTCAAAAAAGACAAGCTGACGATGAAGAACCTGGTGGAGTACGCCTCCATCAGCCCCGAGGGCGCGCGCGTGCTCGGCGTCATCGGCGCCTCGCGATGCAACCTGGTCATCTCGGGCGGCACCGGCTCGGGCAAGACCACCCTGCTCAACACCCTGACCGCCTTCATCGACCCGACCGAGCGCGTCATCACCTGCGAGGACGCGGCCGAACTGCAGCTGCAGCAGCCGCACGTCGTCCGGCTCGAGACCCGCCCGCCGAACCTCGAAGGTCAGGGCATGATCACCATGCGCGACCTGGTGAAGAACTGCCTGCGCATGCGTCCCGAACGGATCATCGTCGGCGAGGTGCGCGGACCGGAAGCCTTCGATCTGCTGCAGGCCATGAACACCGGCCACGACGGCTCCATGGGCACGCTGCACGCCAACAGCCCGCGCGAAGCCATCAGCCGGATGGAGTCCATGATCACCATGGGCGGCTACGGCCTGCCGTCCAAGACGATCCGCGAGATGATCGTCGGCTCGGTCGACGTCATCGTCCAGGCCGCCCGTCTGCGCGACGGTTCGCGCCGCATCACCCACATCACCGAGGTGGTCGGACTGGAAGGCGACGTGATCGTCACCCAGGATCTGTTCGTCTACGAAATCACCGGCGAGGACGAGCACGGCAAGATCATCGGCCGCCACCGCTCGACCGGCATCGCCCGTCCCCGCTTCTGGGACCGCGCCCGCTACTATGGTCTTGAGCGGGAATTGGCCGAAGCTCTCGACGCGGCGGAGTAGGGCATGCTTCCGATCCTCGCCGCCGTTCTGGCCTTCATCACCATCGGCGGCCTGGGCTGGGCCTTCGTCGGCGACGGGGACTCCAGCGAGGCCGCTCTCAAACGCGCCCAGTCGTTCGGCGGGCCCAAGCAGAACAACGCGGCCGCTCGCAAGGCCGCCGCCGCAAACACTCCCGAAGCGCGCCGCAAGCAGATCATGCAGCAGCTGCAGGAATCCGAGCGCGCCGAACGCAAGGCCCGCATCAGTCTGGCCGCCAAGCTGAAGCAGGCCGGGCTGACCACGAAGGTCTCGACCTTCTGGATCATCAGCGGCGTCCTCGGCCTCGTCACCCTGGTGCTGCCGCTGCTGTTCGGGGTCAATATCCTGATCACGGCCGGCGCCGCCATCGTCCTCGGTCTGGGCCTGCCCCGCTGGGTGGTGGGTTTCCTCGGAAAGGGCCGCCGCAAGAAATTCTCGGGACAGTTCCCCGACGCCGTCGACGTTATCGTGCGCGGCATCAAGTCGGGCCTGCCGGTCCACGATTGCTTCAAGATCATCGCGCGGGAGAGCCCGCAGCCGCTGGGAGCCGAGTTTCAGCGGCTGGTCGAGGGTCTCGGCGTGGGCCTGACCCTGGCCCAGGCGCTGGACAAGATGTTCGAACGCATGCCGACGCCGGAGCTGAAGTTCTTCTCCATCGTCATCGCCATCCAGCAGAAGACGGGCGGCAATCTGGCCGAGGCCCTCAACAACCTGTCCGTCGTGCTGCGCGCCCGCAAGATGATGGGCGAGAAGATCAAGGCCTTGTCCTCGGAAGCGACGGCGTCGGCGGGCATCATCGGCTCCCTGCCGCCCGCCGTCATGATCCTCGTCAGCCTCACCACGCCGGCCTACATGGCCAAGCTTTTCACCGACCCTCGCGGGCAGTTCATGCTGCTGGTGGCGGTCCTGATGATGACCTTCGGCGTCTTCGTGATGAAGAAGATGATCGCGTTCAAGTTCTGAGGACCAGACATGCCCGGCCTCATCCCCTTCTTCACCGACCCGGCGAACCTGCTCAGCATGCTGGTCGGTTTTCTGGTCTTCGCCACCCTGGTGACCCTGCTGAGCTCGTTCGGCGGCGGCGCCAAGCTGGAAGGCCGGATGAAGGCCGTGGCGGAACGGCGCGAGGAGCTCAAACGCCGGTCCCGTCAGGCGATCGCCACCCAGAACAGCGGCAACCAGGCCCTGCGGCACTCCGACGAGGGCTTCAAGAAGCGGGTCGTCGAGCAGCTGAACCTAACCAAATTGCTGGAGGATCCCAAGGTCGCCGACAAGATGGCCCAGGCCGGCTATCGCGGGCCCAAGCCGCTGACGACCTTCTACTTCTTCCGCTTCTCGATGCCGTTCGTCTTCCTGTCGATCGCGGTCTTCTACCTGTTCATCTTCAACGACTTCGGCATGCCGTTCATGTCGCGGGTGACGATCAGCATGGTCGCGGCGGTGGTCGGATTCTATGCGCCCAACATCTTTCTCGCCAACCGCATCTCCAAGCGCCGCACCTCCATCATGCAGGCCTTCCCGGACGCGCTGGACCTGCTGCTGATCTGCGTCGAGGCGGGCATGTCGATCGAGGCCGCGATTCAGAAGGTGAGCCAGGAGATCGGGGGGTCGTCGATCGATCTGGCCGAAGAACTGACGCTTCTGTCGGCGGAGCTCAGCTACCTGCCCGACCGCCGGATGGCCTATGAAGGCCTGGCCAAGCGCACCAACCATCCGGGCGTGAAGTCGGTCGCGACCGCCATGACCCAGGCCGAGACCTACGGCACGCCGCTGGGTACGGCGCTCCGCACCATGGCCAAGGAAAATCGCGACATGCGCCTGTCGGCGGCCGAGAAGAAGGCGGCGGCCCTGCCCGCCAAACTGACCGTGCCGATGATCCTGTTCTTCCTGCCGGTCCTGTTCATCGTCATCCTGACCCCGGCCATCATCAGCATCCAGGACACGATGGCCAAAGGCGGCTGACGGGTTTCACACCGGCAGAGCGCCGCGCTTCACCACCGTTCGCATCGCCACGCTCGACGACACGCGGGTCACGCCCGGGATGCGGGTCAATTCGCGGGAGTGAACCCGCTCCAGATCGTCCACGTCGCGGACCACAAGCCGCAGCAGATAGTCCGATCCGCCGGTCATCAGGTAGCATTCAACCACTTCCGGGACGGTCGAGATGGCTGTCTCGAAGGCGGTCAGCGACGCCTCCGCCTGGGACGACAGGGTCACGGTCACGAACACGCTGATCGGCAGGCCGACCGCCCGCTCGTTGATGATGGCGGCGTACCGGCTGATCACCCCCTCGGTCTCCAGCGCCCGCAACCGGCGCAGGCAGGCGCTCTCCGACAGGTTCACCGTCCGCGCCAGATCCGCATTGGTCATCCGCCCGTCGCCCTGAAGGGCGCGGATCATGCGGCGGTCGGTGTCGTCGAGCGCAACGGCGGAAATCGTCTTCAAAGGCAGCCCCATTCGCAGATTCTGCGACTGTACGGCGTTCACTCGCTGAAAAGAACAGGAACCTGCGGCAGCACCGCCGCTAGATTGCCGGCCGAAACGGACTGGCACAGGAAACGGTCATGCGCGTCGGCGTCCCCAAGGAAATCAAGAAGAACGAACACCGCGTCGGCCTGACGCCCACGGCGGTTCGCGAATACGTCGCCCACGGCCACGCGGTCTCGATCGAGACGGGCGCGGGGCTCGGCGCCGGCTTCACGGACGCCGACTTCACCCGGGCAGGCGCGAAGATCGTCGCCGACCCGAAGACGGTGTTCGCCGACAACGACATGATCGTGAAGGTCAAGGAGCCCCAGAAGGTCGAGTGGGAGATGCTCCGCGAGGACCAGATCCTGTTCACCTACCTGCACCTGGCCCCCGACCCGGAGCAGACCAAAGGCCTGATCGCCTCGAAATGCGCCGCGGTGGCCTATGAGACCGTCACCGACGCCAAGGGCGGCCTGCCGCTGCTGGCGCCGATGTCGGAAGTCGCCGGCCGCATCGCCGTCTTCTCCGCGGCCGAGACCCTGCTCAAGCACAACGGCGGCATGGGCCTGCTGTTCTGCGGCGTCCCCGGCGTGGCGCCCGCCCGCGTGCTTGTCCTGGGCGGCGGCGTCGTCGGCTTGAACGCGGCGCGCATGGCCATGGGCCTCGGCGCCGAGGTCGTGGTGCTGGAACGCTCCATCCCCCGGATGGCCTATATCGACGAGGTGACCCAGGGCCGGGTCATCACCCGCTACTCCTCCATCGGCGCGATCGAGGAAGAGATGGTCAAGGCCGACGTCATCATCGGCGCCGTGCTGGTCCCGGGCGCCGAGGCGCCCAAGCTGATCAAGCGCGAGCACCTGAAGCAGATGAAGCCCGGCTCGGTGCTGGTCGACGTCGCCATCGACCAGGGCGGCTGTTTCGAGACCAGCCGCGCGACGACCCACGAAGACCCGACCTACGTCATCGACAACGTGGTCCACTACTGCGTCGCCAACATGCCGGGCGCCGCCCCGCGCACCTCGTCGGAAGCCCTCAACAACGCCACCCTGCCGTTCGGCCTCGCGCTGGCCGACAAGGGGCTGGAGGCGCTGAAAGCCAATCCGCACCTCGCGCGCGGCCTGAACGTGCTGAAGGGCGAGATCACCTATCCGGCCGTCGCCGAGGCGCTGGACATGCCGTGGAGCGATCCGTTCGGGGTGTGGGCGAAGGGCTGACGCCGGCCCTCAGACCCGCTGAAGGCTCCGGGCGAAATCACTGACATCGGCGATCAGCATGGTTTCACCCTCGAACCAGAAGCGGGTCAGGGCCTCATGATTGAGCGCCACCCACTCCAGGGCCTTCGGTGCGATCCGGTTCAGGTCCCGCTCGTCCAGGCTGCTCGCCAGAACCCGGGGATTTGGGCCCACCGAGATCGAAGCGCTGGGCTGGCCGCGGCCCGGCTTGAGGTAGAGCTTCACGCGCGGACCGTGCTGGCCCATGGCGGTCGAGATGAAGATGGTGGCGAGTACGCCGGTCCAGTCGGGCGGCAGGTTGGCCATCTCAAAAACCCCGTCGCCGCCGAGCGTGGCCAGCTCTTCATCGAGGGTCGCCTCGCGCTCGCTCCAGACGGCGATGGTCTCATGCACGCTCATGGGTAGAGTGTCCGTCCAGCGCGGGCGTTAGTCAAACAGCCCTCCGCCTGTAAATCGCCGCTCTCTTGCGCCATAAGCCGCGCTCAGGCAGCGAGCGACCGCGTCGCGAGCGATAGCGCCACTCTAAGAAAAGCCGCGATGAAGTTTCTCGACCAGGCCAAGATCTACATCCGCTCCGGCAACGGGGGCGCAGGCGCGGTCTCGTTCCGGCGCGAGAAATTCATCCCGAACGGCGGCCCGGACGGCGGCGACGGCGGCAATGGCGGCAACGTCTGGATCACCGCGGTCGACGGGCTGAACACCCTGATCGACTACCGCTACCAGCAGCATTTCAAGGCCCAGACCGGCGTCCACGGCATGGGCCGCCAGATGCACGGGGCCAAGGGCGAGGACGTCATCCTCAAGGTCCCTGTCGGCACCCAGGTGCTCGACGACGACAAGGAGACCGTGCTGCTCGACATGGATGTGGCCGGCAAGACCGAACTGCTGCTCAAGGGCGGCAACGGCGGCTGGGGCAACGTCCGCTTCAAGGGGCCGTCCAATCAGGCCCCCACCTACGCCAACCCCGGTCAGGAGGGGCAGGAGCGCTGGATCTGGCTGCGGCTGAAGCTAATCGCCGACGTGGGCCTCGCCGGCCTGCCCAACGCCGGCAAGTCGACCTTCCTCGCCGCCTCCAGCGCAGCCCGGCCCAAGATCGCCGACTATCCCTTCACTACCCTGGTGCCCAACCTGGGCGTCGTCGATCTGTCGGCCACCGAGCGGTTCGTCATCGCCGACATCCCCGGCTTGATCGAGGGCGCGCACGAAGGCGCCGGCATCGGCACCCGCTTCCTCGGCCACGTCGAGCGTTCCGGCTGCCTGATCCACCTGATCGACGGCACGCAGGACGACGTTGGGCAAGCCTACCGGATCATCCGGCATGAGCTCGAAGCCTACGGCGCCGGGCTGGCCGACAAGCCCGAAGTGCTGGCGCTGAACAAGATCGACGCCCTGACGCCCGAGGCGCGCGAGGAGAAGGCGGCGGAGCTTGAAGCCGCCGCCGGTCGCCGCCCCATGCTGGTCTCCGGCGTCTCGGGCGAAGGCGTGACCGAACTGCTCCGCGCCGCCTGGACCGAGGTCCGCAAGGACCGCGGCGAGGTCGCCCCGGCAGAGACGGACGAAACGGTCGTCGAAACCCCGGGCGGCTGGGCGCCGTAGGCTGCGAGACTCTCGCGTCATCAACTCCGCTCGTCCCCGCGAAAGCGGGGACCCAGTGGTGTCCAGCTTGACGCCGGCGCTTCAGGACGACTGACCGCGCCCCAACTTCGCCTCAGGGCGCCCAAAGGACTGGGTCCCCGCTTTCGCGGGGATGAGCGGATGAAGAGATAGCGGCTCCTGCAACGGAGCCTTGAGCGCGGCATTCCACTGTCTTTGCTGGAGGCGCCACGATGCCTGACGACCACCCCATCCAGACCGAGGGCCGCGAGAAGAACGGCGCGACACCGCTCGGCCGGCCCGACGCCTCGACCGCGGACGCCGAGGTGAAGCGCAACGCCGAGCGCGAGACGCGCAGCGCCGGCCCCGACGGGCCTAACGCGACCGAAGTCGGCGACACGTTCAAGAAGCCGCCGGGCTGAATTCGCCCGGCCGATCATCCGCGACACCCCGGCGCGGGCGTGTTAGCTCCCTCGTGAGCATAAGTCCGCCCGAGCCTGCCTTGCCCTTCTTCGACGCCGGTCCCGCCCCGAAAGCCTCCGGCCCGCGACCCGGCGTGCTGCGCGACGGGCTGGATTTGCAGCCGGGCCTGAAGGTCGGGCTGTTCGGGGGCTCGTTCAATCCGGCCCACGACGGCCACGCCCATGTGGCGGAAACGGCCATGCGCCGGCTGGGTCTGGACCGGGTCGTCTGGCTTGTCTCGCCTCAGAACCCCCTCAAGTCGGCCGACGAGACCGCACCGCTGGCGGAGCGGATGGCCTCGGCCCGGCGCGCGGCGGCGCTGGCGGCCACCGGCCCGACGATGATCGTCTCTGATTTCGAGACCCGCGCCGGCACCCGCTGGACGGTGGACACGCTGCGGGCGCTCGCCGCACGGCATCCGGGCGTAGAGTTCGTCTGGCTGATGGGGTCCGACAACATGGCGACCTTCCATCGCTGGCGCGGCTGGACCGACATCATGCGGATGATGCCGGTGGCCGTGGTGGCCCGACCGGGATCCCTGCTGGACAGCCGGACGGCGCCGGCCGCAGCGCGGTTCGCCTCGGCGCGCGTGTCGGCGGAGAAGGCGCGGCTGCTGCCCGGCATGCCGGCGCCCGCGTGGACCTACCTCACCGCCCCGCTGAATCACCGCTCCTCGACCGCGTTGCGGCGCGAGGCTGCGGGGAACCGGTGACGCGACAGCCGGTTGGTGCTATACTGCCTCTTTAGTAATCACCTCCGGAGCCTTCCGCTGACCCCCTCGCCCGCGCACGATGCGCAAGACGCAGCCGTTTCGAACACGGCGCACGAGATGGACGCCATCCCCCCCATCCATTCCGAAGACGGTCCGCAGGCTCCCCTCCCCGTCGGCTCCAGCGATCTGGAAACCGCGATCCTGACGCGCCTCGACGACGACAAGGCGCAGGACATCGTACTCATCGACCTGAAGGGCAAAAGCCCGATGGCCGACACCATGATCATCGCCTCCGGCCGCTCGCACCGCCACGTCGGCGCGCTCGCCGACCACCTGCAGCGCACGCTGAAGGAACAGGGGCTGGGCCGGGTCAAGGTCTCCGGCCTGCCGCACTGCGACTGGGTGCTGCTGGATGCGGGCGACGTGATCGTCCACCTGTTCCGGCCCGAAGTGCGCGCCTTCTACAACATCGAGAAGATCTGGTCGGTCGAGAGCGGCCACCGCCTCGACGCCCGCGCCTGACCTGACCTCATGAAGCTGGCCGTGATCGCCATCGGCAAGCCGGGGCGAGGGCCGGAAGCCGTTCTGGCGACCGACTACGCCGACCGCGCCACCGCCGCAGGTCGGATTCTCGGCCTCGGCCCGCTTGAGCTGATCGATCTCGAAGCGCGAAAGCCCGGCAAGGCGGCCGAGGCCGAACTGATCCTGAAGGCGGCGGAGGGCGCGCACCTGATCGCCTGCGACGAGCGCGGCAGGAACTTCTCCAGCCGCGACTTCGCCGCCCACATCGCCCTGCTGCGCGACCGCGGCGAGCGCCGCCTGGCCTTCGCCATCGGCGGGGCCGACGGGCTCGACGAGAGCGTGCGCGCCGCCGCCGCCTCGACCCTCGCCTTCGGCCCCCAGACCTGGCCGCACGCCCTAGCCCGCGCCATGTTGGCGGAACAGCTGTACCGCGCCGTGACGATCCTGGGCGGATCGCCCTATCATCGCGACTGATGCGCCGCCTCGCCCTCGCCCTGTCCGTCGGCCTGCTCGCCCTGACCGTCGCCGCGGCGGGGGCGGCGCAGGACGTCGCCCGACTGCAGGGGGAGTTCCGGGACGAGCAGGCCCGCGCCCGCCGCCTGAGGTCGGAAGCGGCGGAAGCGACGGCCGAACTGGCGCGGCTCGATCGCGAGCTCGCGACGCTGCGCGCCTCCGTGGGCCAGGACGACCGCATGATCGCCGGCCAGCGCGCCCGTCTGCGCGAACTGGGCCAGCGGGAGGCGGCGCTGGTCGCCCAGCTGTCCCAGGCGCGCGCGCGGCAGGGCCGTTTGCTGTCGGCGCTGCAGATGATGAGCCGGCGTCCGCCGCCGCCGCTGCTGGTGCCCGCCGACAAGGCGGTGGACACGGTCCGGGCGGCGATCCTGATCCGCGCCATGGCCCCGACGCTGCAGGCGCGGGCGCAGGGGCTGGCGGACCGGCAGGCCGAGGTCGTCCGCGTCCGGCGCATCGCCGCCCTCAACAGCGAGCAGCTGTTCACCGCCGAAAGCGCGCGCGGCGACCGGCGGTCCCGCATCGAAGCCCTGGGCGCGCGACAGACGGCCCTCCAGTCGGTGCTCCGGGCCGAAGCTGCGAGCGCCGAGAAGGCCAGCCGGGCGCTGGAGGCCCGCCTCCGCGCACTCGGCGCCGCCGTCCCCGCCGAGGTCGTGCCCGAGCCCTCGGCCGCGCGCCTCCCGGCGGGCCGCAGCCGACTGACTCCGCCCGTCGCCGGCGCGCCATCGGCCCGCTTCGGGTCCGGTTCGATCGGCTGGCGCTGGCGCGCGGATCGCCGGGAGGCGCGCGCGCCGGCGCCCGGCCGCGTCGCCTTCGCTGGGCCGCTCAGCGGCTGGGGGCAGGTGGTCATCCTCGACCTCGGCCCCGGTTGGCGGGCGGTCATCTCGGGTCTTGAGGAAGTGTCGGTCGAAACCGGCGCCGCCGTGGCGGACGGGCAGGCGCTGGGCCGCTCCGGCGCCGACGGCGAAATCGGCTTCGAGCTGCGCCGGGACGAGCGCCCGATCGATCCCGCGCCGTGGCTCAGGAGCGGGTGAAACCGCTTCCCAAGCGCGGATGACGCTGATTTTATCCAGGAACCGCCGGTCGGCCACGATTTCGTCGCCTCCCGGTCCGTAACTGCTGGAAAGACGGCTGTTCCGGCCCAACCTTCCGATCGCTGAAAGAGACCTGATGCGCAGACTGCTTCTGATGGGCGCCGCCGCAGTGACCCTGGTGGGGGTGGGAGCCGCCGTCGCCCAGACGCCGCGCAACGAAGCCTTCCGCATGCTGGGGCTGTTCGGCGACGTGCTGGGCATCGTCGAACAGGCCTACGTCGTGCCGGTCGATGACAAGAAGCTGATCGAGGCCGCCCTGCAGGGCATGATGACGGCGCTCGACCCGCACTCGAACTATCTGCCGCCGGACGGCTACGGCGACCTGCAGGAACGCACCTCGGGCGCCTATTCGGGCGTCGGCCTGACCATCCAGTCCGAGGCCGGCCTGGTGAAGGTCATCTCGCCGATGGACGGCGGCCCCGCGGCGCGCGCGGGCGTCAACGCCGGCGACGTGATCTCGTCCATCGACGGCCAGAACGCCTCGGGCCTGACCGTCAGCCAGGTTTCGGAAAAGCTGCGCGGCGCCGTCGGCACCTCGGTCAAGGTCACCTTCCTGCGCGACGGCGAGGAGCCGAAAGAGGTCGTCCTGACCCGAGAGGTCATCAAGATCGAATCCGTCACCGGCCGGATCGAGGGCGAGTTCGGCTATCTGCGGGTCTCGACCTTCAATGAGAACACCGGGCGCGAACTCGGCGAGACCATCGCCCGCCTCAAGACCGAGAACCCGGCCATCAAGGGCTACGTCCTCGACCTCAGGAACAACGGCGGCGGCCTGCTGGACGCGGCCATCGCGGTCTCGGACGCCTTCCTGGAGCGCGGCGAGATCGTCAGCCAGCGCGGGCGCAAGGCTGAGCAGATCCAGCGCTACTCGGCCCGCCCGGGCGACCTGAGCGGCGGGCTGCCGGTGGTGGTCCTGATCAACTACGGCTCGGCCTCGGCGTCGGAGATCGTGGCCGGCGCGCTGAAGGATCACCAGCGCGCGACGATCGTGGGCCTGACCAGCTTCGGCAAGGGCTCGGTGCAGACCGTCATCCCGTTGCGCAACGGGGCCGACGGGGCCCTGTCGATCACCACGGCGCGCTACTACACGCCGTCCGGGGCCTCGATCCAGAAGATCGGCATCGAGCCCGATCTCGAAGTGTCGCGCTCGCAGGCCGAGGCGCGAATCGTGTCGCGTTCCAACTTCATCTACTCCGAAGCCGCCTACGCCACCGCCCTCGACGCCTCAATCGGGGCCGAGCGCAAGGGTCCGCACACGCCGCGCGAAGCGCCGGGCGAGACCTGGCCGGAGGACAAGGACTACCAGCTGGAGCGCGCCTTCGACGTGCTGCGGGCCGGCGGAAACCTGACCCAGCTTGCGGCGGCTCCGGAGGGGATCATCGTCACCGAACCGGGCACCGAAGTCGCCGCCGTGGCGGCCGAGGATCCGCCCGGCGACTGATCCGGCATGGCTAACGGCGCGTTAGGCTTTCTTAACCGACGCCCGGCACTGTGAGCCCTGAAGGAGTCCGCCCCGCGGACCCCCGTTCGAGCATTTCAGTCCGCCCATGTTCGCCAAGCGCCAGTCCGTTCTAGCCGCCACCGCCGGAGCGCCTCCGGCCCGCCGCTCGATGCGCGAGCGGCTCGCGCCCGTCGGCCGCATCCTGCGCCGCCCGCCCGTCGCCGTCGCCTGCGCGGGTCTGCTCCTTCTGGCCGCCGCCGCCCTGTTCGTCACCGTGCTGGGCGACCCCCGCGCGGGGGCCCCCTCGGCGCGCGCAACGCTCAAGCGCGAAGCGCCCGTCGCCCCGGCCACGCCCACCGGCCTGGAGGCCTTCTCCATGAGCGCCTACGGCTCGTGGGAGGACCTCGCCGCAGACGCGGGCGTCGCCGGCCCCGCCATGACTGGCGAGGCCGTGATCACCCTGCCCAACGGCGCCACCGTGGCCGGAGACGGGGCGCCCGTGACGGCGCCGCGCTTCGCCGCCCAGCCCCTGCCCGCCGCTCCGATCGCCGGGCTCAGCCAGCCGGGCCCCAATGGACTGCTGCCCAGCATCGCCACCGACGGCCGGGTCCCGGCTCAGGCCTATGCCCGCCCCTTCCGCTCGAACGGCAAGCCGCGCGTGGCCCTGATCGTCGGCGGCCTGGGCCTCAACGCCGCCACCACCCGCGCCGCCATCGAACGGCTGCCGCCGGAGGTGACGCTCAGCTTCGTGCCCTACGCCGAAGGCCTGCAGGGCTGGATCGATCAGGCGCGGGCCCAGGGCCACGAGGTGATGCTGGAGATCCCGATGGAGCCGACCGGCTATCCTGACCGGGTCGACCCCGGCCCCCACACCCTGCTGGCCGCCGACGGGCCGCTGGAGATCCAGGCCAAGCTCGCCTGGCTGATGGGCCGCGCGACCGGCTATTTTGGCGTCACCAACTACGTCGGCGACCGCTTCTCTCGGGCGGACGGAGGCATGAACGCCTTCATGGCCGTGCTGCGCCAGCGCGGGGTCGCCTTCCTCGACGACGGCTCGATGACGCGGCGCCCCGGCGCCTGGGCCCGCGCCAGCGCCAACCGCATCATCGACGAACAACAGACCCCCGCCGCCATCGTCGCCCAGCTGAACGCGCTGGAGGCTCTGGCCAAGGGTCAGGGCCAGGCGCTCGGAACCGGCTTCAGCTATCCGGTCACGGTCGAGGCCGTGGCCCGATGGACCGCCGGCCTCGACGCCCGCGGCCTGCAACTGGCCCCGGCGTCGGCGATGACGCAGCGGCCGGGAAGATAGGGATGAAGGATGAGGGATGAGGGATGAGGATGGGCGCTTTGGCCGTTGGGTCGAAGCCGGAAGGCCTTCCCTCCCTCATCCCTGGTCCCTAATCCCTCATCCCTATGACGGACCTCTCCCTCTACCGCCCCAACGTCGGCGTCGTCCTGTTCCACCCGGACGGGCGGGTCTGGTACGGCCGCCGCGCGGGCACGCCGCCGCCGCACAACTGGCAGTTCCCGCAGGGCGGCGTCGACGACGGCGAAGACCTCGAAGCCGCCGCCCGGCGCGAACTGGCGGAGGAGACCGGCGTCGTCTCGGCCGAGCTGATCGCCGCGACCGAGGACTGGATCGCCTACGACTTCCCGCCCGACTACGGCGGCGCGAAACAGGCGCGCGGCTGGCGCGGTCAGAAGCAGCAATGGTTCGCCTTCCGCTTCACCGGGGATGAGGCCGAGATCGACCTGGAGCAGCACGCCGAGGTCGAGTTCGACGCCTGGCGCTGGGGCGCCCTGTCGGAAGCGCCGGACCTGATCGTTCCGTTCAAGCGCGCGACCTACGAAAAGGTGGTGGCGGCGTTCGCGCCGCTGGTGGTCTAGTCGGGGGCGCTCAGCCTTCGTCGAAATCCCGATCCGATCCGTCGCCGGGACCATTCGACGCGCATGTTCTCGCCGACGAGGCGTCAGACGGGAAGATCGTCAGCTGCAGGGCGGGAGTGTTTCCGGAGTCGGGCCGCGCGGTGCTCATCAACGCCATCAAAGGCGTGGGCGCCGTCGAACAGTAGGTGGTCCGCAGCATCCGCCGACCCCCGGCCAGGCCGCTTCTCCCCTGGACGAAGCGATGCGGCTCGGATGAGAGCAACCCGGCGGCGAGGGCGCGGAAGGCTGCTGCGTCGCCCCTCCCGGCCATGATGTGGCAACCCCTGCGGTCCGGCTGTTCCACCACATAAACGCCCGAACCGACGTACCACGCCTGCCCCGGGGTCGAGGGAGCCCTGCGCCCGCTGACCGGCAGCGCCGAAGGCCTGACGGCGAAATCGGAGGCTGGCCGCCCGCTCGCCTGGGAGGGCAGGCAGACCTGGCGGATCGCGAAGGTCAGGGCGGCGCTGGACGACCAGACTTGAGACACCGTTCCGCCGTCGGGACGCGGAGCGGTGGCGCAACCGGTTAGAGACAACACCGCCATAGCGGCCATCAACGCCCTGACCTTGTTCACGTCGCACTCCGCTTCAACCCATGCGACGTGACGCGGCGGCAGACGAACCGTCAAGCCTGAACCGCGGCGCTCAGCTCGCCGGAGCCAGCCGCATCAGCACCAGACCGGCGACGATCAGCCCGGCGGCGCCGATCCGCATCGGGTGCACTCCCTCGTTCAGCCAGATCGCGCCGACGATGAAGGCGCCGACGGCGCCGATGCCGGTCCACACCGTATAGGCGGTGCCGAGCGGCAGCGTCTTCATCGACACCGACAGCAGGGCGAAGCTCGCCCCCATGGTCCCGAGCGTGATCACGCTGGGCCACAGGCGGGTGAAGCCCGCCGACTGTTTCATGAAATAGGCCCAGACCACTTCCAGCAGGCCGGCGATGACAAGATAGAACCAGGCCAAGCGCGGCCCTCCTCTCAAAGGGCCGGGCCGTCCCGGACTTCGTCCCGCATGCGCGGGAGCGAGGACGTGGCCTCGTCTTGCAGGGCCAATGTGGGACCTCGGGCCGCCGGATCAAGCCGCCGGTTCGAACAGCAGGCCCCGTTGGGGGTTCTCGCCCGGTACGATGTTGATCACCATGTCGAGACCCGGGCCTTCGCCGTCCCGGGTCGCGTGGGTGACCACCATGGTCAGCGGCCGCCCCGCCTCTCCGCCGTAATAGCGCTGGGCAGTCCAGTCCTCGCCGGTCACGAGGCCGCCGACCTTGCGCCAGCCAGCGGCCTCCAATTGCGTCAGCGCCGTCTCGGCCTCGGCGCCGTGGCCGAACACCTGAATCTGACAGGTGGGGTGGTGGAAGCTGACGAAGGCCGCGACGCCATGGCCGTCGCTCGGCCGCTCTGCGATGACGGCGGTGAAGCCCAGGGCGCTGAACGACGGCTCCCGCAACATTTCGGGCAGCGGAAAGAACTGCACTCCAGCCCCCCGCGCATAGCCGGCGTCGAACGCGGCCTGCCCCAGACCCTCCAGGGAATAGGACTGGCCGCCGAGGAACCAGCCGCAAAAGTCCTCGACGCCGCTACGGATGGCCGCCAGAGCGCTAACCGGAGGCGGCGGCGAGGGCCGCTCGGTCCGCGGCGTCCCCTGGATCGCATCGCGTCGCCCGTCTTCCGCCCCAGCCGTGGCGGCCAGGGCCGCCAACATCTCCGGCGTCGCGATCAGCGCCTGCGGGCAGGACCGCGGAACATGGATCACCTGCCCCGCTCCGCCGGGCCCGACCGCGGGCTGGTAGATCGCCATGGCAGGGCGGCATCCGTCTGCGTCCAGCACAGGCTCGCCCAGCGTGGCGCAGCCACCCAGCGCGGCGAGGATGGTGATCGGAACAAGGATGCGTGGAGCCATGCGGCTCAACGTAGCAAAGATTTACGCTGCCGCCACTTCCGAGGCCTGTTCGACCAGGATGGTCAGGCCGGCCGGCGTGACGTCGGCGAAGCCGCCGTGCACGTCGAACTGGCGGCGCGAGCCGCCGTCGATCACCGTCACCACGCCTTCGCGCAGGGCGGTCATGAACGGCGCGTGGTCGGCCAGAACGCCGAAGTCGCCCTCGACGCCCGGCGCGTCGACCTGATCGACGAGGCCGGAGAAGACCTCGCGTTCAGGCGACACCAGCGAGAACTGGAGCTTGCCGGCCATTATCAGGCCGCCTCGGCCAGCTTCTGGGCCTTCTCGACGGCTTCCTCGATCGAGCCGACCATGTAGAAGGCAGCTTCCGGCAGGTGGTCGTATTCGCCGGCGACGATGCCCTTGAACGAGCGGATCGTGTCGGCCAGTTCGACGAACTTGCCGGGCGCGTTGGTGAACTGCTCGGCCACGAAGAACGGCTGCGACAGGAAGCGCTGGATCTTGCGGGCGCGCGAGACGACCAGCTTGTCCTCTTCCGACAGCTCGTCCATGCCGAGGATGGCGATGATGTCCTTCAGCGCCTTGTACTGCTGCAGCACTTCCTGAACCGAACGGGCCACCTGGTAGTGTTCGTCGCCGATCACCAGCGGGTCCATGATCCGCGAGGTCGAGTCCAGCGGGTCAACGGCCGGGAAGATGGCCTGGGCGGCGATGTCGCGGCTCAGCACGGTCGTCGCGTCCAGGTGGGCGAACGAGGCGGCGGGAGCCGGGTCGGTCAGGTCGTCGGCGGGCACGTAGATGGCCTGGACCGAGGTGATCGAGCCCTTCTTGGTCGAGGTGATGCGCTCCTGCAGGTTGCCCATCTCCGTGGCCAGCGTCGGCTGATAGCCCACGGCCGACGGGATGCGGCCCAGCAGCGCCGACACTTCGGAACCGGCCTGGGTGAAGCGGAAGATGTTGTCGACGAACAGCAGGACGTCCTTGCCCTCCTCGTCGCGGAAGTACTCGGCCTGGGCCAGTCCCGTCAGGGCGACGCGGGCGCGGGCGCCGGGAGGCTCGTTCATCTGGCCGTAGACGAGGGCGCACTTGGAACCCTCGGTCGAGCCGCCGTTCTTGGCCGGGTCCACGTTCACATTGGACTCGATCATCTCGTGGTACAGGTCGTTGCCCTCGCGGGTGCGCTCGCCCACGCCGGCCAGAACCGAGTAGCCGCCGTACGCCTTGGCGATGTTGTTGATCAGCTCCTGCATCGTCACGGTCTTGCCGACGCCGGCGCCGCCGAACAGGCCGATCTTGCCGCCCTTGGTGTAGGGGCACATCAGGTCGATGACCTTGATCCCCGTGACGAGGATTTCCGACGAGGTCGACTGCTCCTCGAAGCTCGGCGCCTCGCGGTGGATCGGGCGGTACATCGTGGTCTTGATCGGGCCCTGCTCGTCGATCGGCGCGCCGACGACGTTCATGATCCGGCCCAGCGTGCCGGGGCCGACCGGGGCCAGGATCGAGGACCCCGTGTCTGTGACGGGCTGGCCGCGCGTCAGGCCTTCCGAGGTGTCCATGGCGATGGTGCGGACCATGTTCTCGCCGAGGTGCTGGGCGACTTCCAGAACCAGGGTGAAGGGCAGGCCGGTCTTCTGGTCGACGTTCTGCGTCTCCAGGGCGTTCAGGATCGCGGGCAGCTGGCCCTCGAACTCGACGTCGACGACGGCGCCGATGACCTGGGCGATGCGGCCCACGCCGGTGCCCTTGGTGACGATGGCGTTGCCGGTCGGGGCGACGCCCTGCGTGTGATCAGGCGCAGCCGTCTTGACGGCAGGCTTGCGGGCGGCGGGCTTTTTGGGGGCGGCGGTGTCGGTCATCGGTTCGTTCCGTTCGGAAGGTCTTGTCTGTGCGGGAGTCGGATCAGAGCGCTTCGGCGCCGGCGATGATCTCGATCAGTTCGGTGGTGATCTGGGCCTGGCGCTTGCGGTTGTAGCTCAGCGTCAGGGCGTTGATCAGGTCGCCGGCGTTGCGCGTGGCGTTGTCCATGGCGCCCATCTGGGCCCCGAAGAAGCTGGCCTGGTTTTCGTACAGCGCGGCGAGTATCTGGGTCGTGATGTTGCGCGGCAGCAGGGTCTCGAGGATTTCCTCTTCCGAGGGCTCGTAGTCGTAGACCGCGCCGTTCAGGTCGATCGGCGGGGCGTCGCCATCGACGACCGCGGGGATCAGCTGCTTGGGCGTCGGCACCTGCGAGATGACCGACTGGAAGCGGCTGTAGATCAGGGTCACGACGTCGGCGTTGCCGGCCTCGAACTCCTCGGCGATCAGGGCCGCGATCGGCTCGGCGGCGGGCAGGCCGATGACCTTGTGGTCCGACATCTCGAAGGTGCGGACGATGCGGTCGCCGTAGACGCGCGACAGGCCGTCGCGCACCTTTCGGCCCACGGCGATGATGCGGACGTCCTTGCCATTTTCGAGCAGGCTGCGGATGCGCTCGCGCGCGGCCCGGATGACGTTGGTGTTGAAACCGCCCGCCAGACCCTTGTCGCCGGTGGCGACGACGATGAGGTGCTTCTGGTCCGAGCCTGTGCCGGCGAGCAGGCGCGGGGCGCCGTCGCCCGAGACGCCGGCCGCCAGGTTGGCGATCACCGCCGCCATCTTGCGGGCGTAGGGGCGCGCGCTTTCAGCCTGATCCTGGGCGCGCTTCAGCTTGGCCGCGGCGACCATGTTCAGGGCCTTCGTGATCTTCTGCGTGGACTTCACGCTTCCGATCCGATTGCGCATTTCCTTGAGGCTGGCCATCCGGCGCTACTCTCGCTCTCTCAGATCAGCTTCAGGCGAAGGTCTTGAGGAAGGCGTCCAGCACCGACTTCAGCTCGGTTTCGAGCTCCGGCGTCAAATCCTTCTTCGTGCGGATGCCGTCCAGCAGCGAGGCGTTGGACGACTTGATGCGCGCCAGCAGCTCGCTCTCGAAGCGGCCGATGTCGGCGACCGCGATGGTGTCGAGGTAGCCGCGGGTGCCGGCGTAGACCGACACGACCTGCTCTTCCATGGTCAGAGGGCTGTACTGCGGCTGCTTCAGCAGCTCGGTCAGACGCGCGCCGCGGGCCAGCAGCTTCTGGGTCGAAGCGTCGAGGTCCGAACCGAACTTGGCGAAGGCGGCCATTTCCCGGTACTGGGCCAGCTCGCCCTTGATCGAGCCGGCGACCTTCTTCATCGCCTTGGTCTGGGCCGAGGAGCCCACGCGCGACACTGAGATGCCGACGTTCACGGCCGGGCGGATGCCCTGGTAGAACAGGTCGGACTCGAGGAAGATCTGGCCGTCGGTGATCGAGATCACGTTGGTGGGGATGTAGGCCGACACGTCGTTGGCCTGGGTCTCGATCAACGGCAGGGCGGTCATCGAGCCGGAGCCGTTGTCCTCGTTCAGCTTGGCCGAACGCTCCAGCAGGCGGCTGTGCAGGTAGAAGACGTCGCCGGGATAGGCTTCGCGGCCCGGCGGACGGCGCAGCAGCAGCGACATCTGGCGATAGGCCACGGCCTGCTTCGACAAATCGTCGTACACGATGAGCGCGTGCATGCCGTTGTCGCGGAAGAACTCGCCCATGGCCGTGCCCGAGAACGGAGCCAGGAACTGCAGCGGGGCCGGCTCCGAGGCGGTGGCGGCGACGACGATGGTGTAGTCCAGGGCGCCGCGCTCCTCGAGCGTCTTGACGATCTGGGCCACGGTCGAGCGCTTCTGGCCGATGGCGACGTAGATGCAGTAGAGCTTGTCGCTCTCGGCCGCGCCTTCGACGTTGATCGAGCGCTGGTTCAGGATGGTGTCGACCGCGACAGCGGTCTTGCCGACCTGACGGTCGCCGATGATCAGCTCGCGCTGGCCGCGGCCGACCGGGATCAGGGTGTCGATGGCCTTCAGGCCGGTCTGCATCGGCTCGTGCACCGACTTCCGCGGGATGATGCCCGGAGCCTTCACGTCGACGCGGCGGCGCTCGGTGAACTGGATCGGGCCCTTGCCGTCGATCGGCTCGCCCAGCGGGTTGACGACGCGGCCCAGCAGGCCCTTGCCGACCGGCACGTCCACGATCTCGCCGAGGCGGCGGACTTCGTCGCCCTCGGCGATCTGGGCGTCGGCGCCGAAGATCACGGCCCCGACGTTGTCGCGCTCGAGGTTCAGGGCCATGCCCTTCACGCCGGCCTTCGGAAACTCGATCATCTCGCCGGCCTGGACGTTGTCCAGACCGTGGATGCGCGCGATGCCGTCGCCGACCGACAGCACCTGGCCGACGTCGGAAACGTCGGCTTCGACGCCGAAGTTGGCGATCTGCGACTTGAGGATGGCCGAGATTTCGGCGGCGCGGATGTCCATGACAGGCTCTCTGTTATCGTCTTGTCAGCGCAGCCCCGTCGGAGCCGCGAGCGTGGTTGTTAGGCGCGCTTCAGCGCAAACTTCATCTGGTCGAGCTTGGTCTTCAGCGAGGCGTCGAACAGCTTCGATCCCACCTTGACCTTGAGGCCGCCGAGGATCGACGGATCGACCCGGGCGGTCATTTCGGGGTCCTTGCCCAGCGAGGCGCGCAGGGCGGACTGGATCGAGGTCATCTGGGCTGCGGTCAGCGCCTGGGCCGACACGACTTCCGCGGCGACCACGCCGGTTTTCCTGGCGTACAGGGCGTCGAAGCCGGCGATGACGCCGGGCAGGTCGCGCGCTCGGCCGTTCTGGCCCAGCAGGCCGAGGAAGTTGTGCGTGACGCCGTTGAAGCGCGCGGCGTCGGCGATGGCGACCAGACCCTTTTGCTGGTCTTCCGACGCGATCACCGGCGATGTGGCCAGACGGCGCAGGTCGGCGCTTTCGTTCCAGGCGGCGCGCAGCGACTTCAGGTCGGCGCGCACGGCCTCGAGGACGCCGGTCTCGTCAGCCAGATCGAACAGCGCCTGTGCGTAGCGCTCTCCGACTTCCGTCGTCCTGTAATCGTCAGCCACTTGTAAGGTCCGCGCGGGTTAGCGTTCGGGTTGCGGCCGGCGGCGGAGTGCGCACCGACCAAAGTCTTGAAATGCTTCAAGAAAGCAAACCGGGGACGCGCCTTGCGACGCGCCCTCCGGCTCAGCCGGGCGCCTGATAGCACCCATCCCCCGCCGCCGCAACCGAAGCAGACCCCGATGGCCCGCCGGATTGCCGCACCCTGATCAGTGCGCGGCGCGCTTCCCGCGGGGAATGAAGTGCATGACCGCCACGATGACGCCGCCGACCACGAGCCCGACGACCGCCGAGGCGGCGGCCGTGGCCAGCCAGCCGGTTACGGGGCCGATGAGCGGAACGCTTCCGGCGGCGTGGCCCACACGCTCGATCAGGCCGGGCAGAAGATCCAGATGGAATTCGTGCAGGCCGTGGACCAGGATGCCGCCGCCGACCCACAGCATCGCCAGAGTGCCGATGGTCGCCAGCCCGGCCAGCACGATCGGCATGGCGTGGACGAGGCCCCGGCCCAGCGCCTGCTCCGGCGCCGAGGGCCGCTCGGCCAGGTGCAGGCCGATGTCGTCCATCTTCACGATCAGCGCCACGGCGCCATAGACGACCACGGTGATCAGCAGGCCGACCAGGGCCAGGGCCGCCGCCTGCGTCGCCAGCGGACGTTCGGCCAGGTCGGCCAGGGCGATGGCGGTGATCTCGGCCGACAGGATCAGGTCGGTGCGGATGGCCGAACCGACCATCTTCTTTTCCTGTTCCTCGGACGACAGGGCCAGTTCGTCCGCGGGAACCTCGCCGTCTCCGTGACCGGCCAGCTTCTCCCACAGCTTCTCGCACGCCTCGAAACAGAGGTAGGCCCCGCCAAGCATCAGCAGCGGCGTCAGCGCCCAGGGCGCGAAGGCGCTGATCAACAACGCGCCCGGCAGCAGGATCAGGAATTTGTTCTTCAGCGAGCCGATGGCGATCTTGCGGATGATCGGCAGCTCGCGCTGGGGCGAGAAGCCCATGGCGTAACCCGGCGTCACCGCCGCGTCGTCGACGACGACACCGGCGGCCTTCATGCTGGCGCGGCCGGCGGCGGCGGAAACGTCGTCGACCGAGGCCGCCGCCATCTTGGCGATGGTGGCGACGTCGTCGAGAAGGGCGGCAAGACCTGAGGGCACGCTTCACCTGACAGAATGATGCAGTTCGCCCTTGGCTAGGCGAGCGCGCGGGCGGGGTCCAGAGGCGCCGGTCGAGCGCGGCGCCCTGACGCGCCCTGCCGGAACGGAAAATTATGGCGCGGCGTCACCGCCTGGCTTATCCCCAAGACCATGACCGAGATTACAGCGCTTCTTTCAGACCCCGCCGCCTGGGCGGCGCTCATCACCCTGATCGTGATGGAGGTGGTGCTGGGGATCGACAACCTCATCTTCATCTCCATCCTCTCGAACAAGCTGCCAGAAGAACACCGCTCGCGGGTCCGTCGCATCGGCATCTCGCTGGCGCTGATCATGCGTCTGGCCCTGCTGTCGATGATCGCGTGGATCGTCAGCCTGACGGCGCCCGTCTTCGCCGTCATGGGCAACGAGTTCTCGTGGAAGGACATGATCCTCATCGCCGGCGGCCTGTTCCTGGTCTGGAAGGCGACCAAGGAAATCCACCACACCGTCGATCCCGCCCCGAGCGACGACCTGCTGGAGAAGGACAAGGCCGACGTGGTCATCTCCAACGTCGGCTCGGCCATCTTCCAGATCATCCTGCTGGACCTGGTGTTCTCGATCGACTCGATCCTGACGGCCGTCGGCATGACGGATCACCTGCCGATCATGGTCGTCGCCGTGCTGGTCGCCGTCACCGTCATGCTCCTGGCCGCCGACCCGCTGGCCAATTTCATCAACAAGAACCCCACTGTGGTCATGCTGGCCCTCGGCTTCCTCCTGATGATCGGCATGGTGCTGATCGCCGAAGGCTTCGGCGCCCATGTGCCCAAGGGCTACATCTACGCCGCCATGGCCTTCTCGGCGGGGGTCGAGGTGCTGAACATGTGGAGCCGCAAGGCCAGCACCAAGCGGGAGTCGGCGCAGAGGCTGAGGGCCCAGGCCAACCAGGCCGAGGCGAGGGCCAAGGCGGCCGAGGCCGACGCCGACGCATCCGAAACCCGCGCCTGATCTTGCGGCCCGGCGCGCCAGCTCTAGCGGCGGCCCTCGTCGTCGGGCTGGCCGCCCTCTTCGCTCAGGGGGCGGCGGCGCAGACGCCGGTCTATGGCTTTGAGGTGGTCCGCACCTATCCGCACGACCCCGCCGCCTTCACCCAGGGGCTGGTGTTCGAAAAGGGCGTCCTGCTGGAGAGCACCGGCCGCGCGCCCTCCACGGTCCGGCGCGTCCGGCTCGAGGACGGCGCGGTCCTCACACGGCGCGAACTCGACCCGGCCTTTTTCGGCGAGGGACTGACCGTCGTCGGCGACCGCGTGGTGACCCTGACCTGGACCAGCGGCAAGGCCTTCGTCTGGGACCGGGAGACCCTGCGGCCGCTCGGCGAATTCGCCTACGCCGGCGAGGGCTGGGGCCTGACCACCGACGGACAGCGGCTGATCCTGTCCGACGGCACGCCCGCCCTGCGCTTCTTCGACCCGGCGACGATGACCGAGACGGGACGCGTCCCGGTCACGCTGAACGGCCGCCCGCTGGGGATGCTGAACGAGCTGGAGTGGATCGAGGGCGAGGTCTTCGCCAACGTCTGGCAGACAGACGTCATCGTCCGCATCGACCCGGCCACCGGCGTGGTCACCGGTGTGATCGACCTGACCGGGCTGATGCCGGACCGCTCAGGCCTCGACCCCACAGACGCCGTGCTCAACGGAATCGCATGGGACGCGGAGGGCCGACGCCTGTTCGTCACCGGCAAGAACTGGCCGAGCCTGTTCGAAATCCGGCTGGTCGAGCGGCCCGCTCAATAGGCTCTCCCTCCCCATGAAGGGGAGGGAGAGCGCTTCAGAGAAAACTGTACGGGTCCACGTCGACCGACAGCCGCACCGAGGCCGGCACCTTCACCCGCGCCAGCCAGACCCTGAGAAAGCCCTGCAGGTCGACGTCCCGGTCAGCGCGGACCAGCAGGCGCTTGCGCCGCCGCCCGCGAATCAGCGCCAGCGGCGCGTCGGCGGGTCCGTAGACCTCCAGCCGCTCGGCGTTCGGGATGGCCTCGGCCAGGTCGCGGGCGGTCTTCTCCACCGCCATGGCGTTCTCGCTGGAGAGGATGATCGCCGCCAGCCGGCCCCAGGGCGGCAGGGAGGCCGCCTCGCGCTCCGCCATCTCCGCCTCGACGAAGGCGTCGCGGTCGCCCGCCGCCAGCGCGATCAGGACCGGGTGCTCCGGCGTCCAGGTCTGCAGGATGGCGCGCCCCGGGCGGTCGGCCCGTCCGGCCCGGCCCGCCGCCTGCGTCAGCAGCTGATAGGTCCGCTCGGCGGCGCGCAGGTCGCCGCCTCGGAGCCCCAGGTCGGCGTCCACCACCCCGACCAGCGTCAGATTGGGGAAGTTGTGCCCCTTGGCCGCGGCCTGGGTGGCGACGAGGATGTCGATCTCCCCGTCGGCCATGCGCTGGATCAGCGCCCGGGCCGAGCGTCCGTCGGGCGCGGTGTCCGAGCTGAACACCGCCGTCCGCGCCTCGGGGAACAGCTGCCGCACCTCCTCCTCGACCCGCTCCACGCCCGGTCCGACGGGCACCAGCGAGTCCGCCGCGCCGCACGAGGGACAGTGTTTCGGCCGCGCCATGGTGAAGCCGGTCAGGTGACAGACCAGCCGGCCGGTGTAGCGATGCTCGACCAGCCAGCTGTCGGTGTCCGGCGCCGTCAGCCGGTGCCCGCAGGCGCGGCACAGCACCACGGGGGCGTAGCCGCGGCGATTCAGGAACAGCAGCGTCTGCTCCCCCCGCTGCAGCGTCTCGCCGATCGCCTCGCGCAGCGGCTGCGACAGCCAGGTCTGGGGGTCGGGCGGGCTCAGCCGCAGGTCCAGCAGCTTGATGTCCGGCAGCACAGCCGCGCCGTGCCGCGCCGTCAGCTTCAGCCAGCCGTACCGGCCCTGCTGCGCGTTCCACAGCGTCTCCAGCGACGGCGTGGCCGAGGCCAGCACCACCGTCGCCCCCTCGATCCGGGCGCGCGCCACGGCCAGATCGCGCGCGTGATAGACCAGCCCCTCGTCCTGTTTGAACGAGCCGTCGTGTTCCTCGTCCACGACCAGCAGCCGCAGGTTGGCGTAGGGCAGGAACAGGGCCGATCGGGCGCCGACCACAATATTGCAGCGTCCCGCCGCGACCGCCTCCCACACCTGCCGCCGCCGCGGCGGCGCCACGCCCGAATGCCACTCGGCCGGCGCCGCGCCGAACCGGTCGGCGATCCGCTCGATCAGCGCCTGCGTCAGGGCGATCTCCGGCAGCAGGATCAGCACCTGCGCCGACGGCTCCGCCGCCAGCACCCGCGCCGCCGCTTCGAGATAGGCCTCGGTCTTGCCCGAGCCGGTCACCCCGTCGAGCAGGAAGGGCGCAAAACCGCCGCGCGCGGTCGCCTCGGCCAGAGCTTCGGCCGCCGCCGCCTGATCGGGATTCAGCGTGGCGGGCGCATGGCCGGGGTCCGGCGCGTCGAAGGCTGCGACCGCCTCGATCTCGACCGTCTCCAGCACGCCTTCGTCCAGAAGCCCCTTCACCACCCCCGATGAGACCCCCGCGGCCCGCGCCAACTCCGCTCCCTGCATCGAACGGCCTCCCAAGGCTTCGAGCACCGCCGAGCGGGCCGCTGTCGGCCTCGCCGGAGCCCTCTCGCCGACGCGGCGCACCCGCCGCTCGGGCCGCGGCCGGGGCGCGCGCAGGCCCTTCAGCGCCGCCGCCGCCATCTCGCCCGGGGGGCTGAGCGTCCAGCGCGCGGCCCATTCGACGAAATCCAGCGTCCCCGCGGGCACCCGCGGGTCGTCCACCAGATGGGCGATCGCCTTCAGCCGCCGGTTCGAGCCGGTGGTCTCGCGGACCTCGGCCACCACGCCCCTCACCAGCCTCGGTCCCAGCGGCACGGCGGCGTGATCGCCGCGGACGACCTCCAGCCCCTCGGGGACCTCATAATCGAAGGCTTCCGGAACCGGCAGGGGGATGAGCACGCTGGCGACTTTCACCGCCCTGTCCGCTCCGCTAGAGAGACGCTCATGAAACTGTTCCTCGACACCGCCGACGTCGCCGTCATCAAGGACATGGTCCCCACCGGTCTTGTGGACGGCGTCACCACCAATCCCTCGCTGATCGCCAAGTCCGGTCGCAACATCGCCGAGGTCATCGCCGAGATTTGCGCCCTCGTCGAGGGGCCCATCTCCGCCGAGGCCGTGGCGACCGACTTCGAGACCATGGTTCGGGAGGGCGACAAGCTCGCCGCCATCGCCCCGAACGTCGTCGTGAAGCTGCCCCTGACCTGGGACGGGCTGCGCGCGACGCGGGCCTTCGCCGACAAGGGAATCCGTACCAACGTCACCCTGTGCTTCTCAGCGGCACAGGCCATGCTGGCGGCCAAGGCGGGCGCGACGTTCGTGTCGCCGTTCGTGGGGCGGCTGGAAGACCACGGCGCCGACGGGATCGGCCTGCTGGAGGAAATCCGGGTGCTCTACGACACCCACGGCTTCGAGACCGAAATCCTCGCCGCCAGCCTGCGCAATCCCGCTCATGTCTCGGCCTCGGCCATCGCCGGAGCGGACGCCGCGACCATCCCGTCCGACGTTTTCAAGGCGTTGGTCAAACACCCGTTAACCGACAAGGGGCTTGATGCCTTCCTGGCGGACTGGGGCAAGACCGGCCAATCGATCCTTTAGGTCGACGCTCCAGGGACACGCCGTGCCTGTCTGCTGACCTCGAGGAGAGGTGCGTGAGCGTTTCGCCTGACCTTTCCGCCAAGCCGGACGAGCCTCACTGGCCGGAGATCCGCGCCTGGCTTCAGGCTCACCCCCAGACGCTGCTGGACGACCGCTCCCTGCTGGAGGAGATCGGGCTCAAGCCGCACGGCCGCAACGTCGTCGAGTTCGGCCGCGCCGCCCTGACCCGCCTGGAGGAGGCCGCCGAACGCGAGGCCGACGCCCGCAAGCGGATCGAGGCCGTCGCCCGCGCCAATTTCGCCGCCCAGACCCAGACCCACGTCGCCGCGCTGGATCTGATGGAGGCCCGCAACCCCTCCGATCTGGCCCGCCGCCTCGACGCGGTGGCGCAGGGGCGCTTCGGCCTGTCAGGCGCCGCCATCGCGCTGGAAAAGCCGGGCGGCGTGCCGTTCGGCTGGCGCGGGCTCGGATCCGGCGGCGTCGACGCCCTGCTGGGGGACCACGGCCTGACCTGGCTCGGCCCGAACTTCGACGGCCTGAACCTGTTCGGCGCGGTCGAGGACGAGGTGAAGTCGGTCGCCCTGATCCGCATGGCGCCGCAGTTTCCCGGCTCCGACCTGCCGGCCCGCCACGCCATCTGCGCCTTCGGCTCGCCCGAGGAAGACGGCTTTGCGCCCACCATGGGCTGCGAGCTGGTGGCCTTCATCGCCCGGGTGGTGGAACGGACAGCCGAGCGATGGCCGATCCTCAACTAGGCCCGACCGCATCCGCAGACGCCGCTCTGGCGGCCTGGCTGGAGCATCTCGCTCACGAGCGCCGGTTCGCGCCGAACACGCTGGAGGCCTACGGCCGCATCGGGCGGCTGTACCTCGCCTTCCTGCAACAGCACCGGGGCGGGGCGCCGAGCCTCGCCGCTCTGGGCCGGGTGACGGCCGCCGAAGTGCGGGCCCATCTCGCCGACCGCCGGAGCGGAGATCGCCCTCTTGCGGCCCGGTCGATCAGCCAGACGCTCTCGGCGATCCGCGCCTTCCACGGCTTTCTGGACCGGCGCTGCGCCACGCCCTCGCCTCAACTGAACCTCGTCCGGGGGCCGCGCATCAAGCCGTCACTCCCTCGCCCGGTCAGCGAGGACCAAGCCCGGGGTCTCCTGCACGAAACCGGCGGCGACCCCGACGCAGAGCCTTGGGAAGCCCTGCGCGATCGGGCGGTCCTGACCCTGCTCTACGGCTGCGGTTTGCGGATTTCCGAGGGGCTGTCCCTCACCGTCGCGGATACGCCCCTGGGCGACACCCTCCGCATCACCGGAAAGGGCGGCAAGACCCGGATGGCGCCGGTGTTGCCGGCCGTGCGCGCGGCGACCGACGCCTACCTGAACGCCCAGCCCTTCCCGCTCCAGCCGACCGACGCCCTGTTCCGCGCGCGCCGCGGCGGCGCGCTCAGTCCGCGTCATGTGCAGGCGACCGTCCAGCGGCTGAGGGGGCGTCTCGGGCTCCCCGCCTCGGCTACGCCCCACGCCCTGCGCCACAGCTTCGCCACCCATCTGCTCGGGGCCGGCGCCGACCTGCGCTCGATCCAGGAACTGCTCGGTCACGCCAGCCTCTCGACCACGCAGAAATACACCGCCGTCGACGCGGCCCGGCTGCTGGAGGCCTATGCGTCCGCCCACCCCCGAGCCTGATCCCCGCCACTGGTCATGATCCCCCTCGCGGGACTACAGTGACCCATGTTCGTCCGGGGCTGCGAGGCGCGAAGGACATGAACGGGCTCGACCGTCGTGGGATGCTGGCCGGCATGAGCGCGGCTCTCGCCGCTCCCGCGTGGCCGACCGCCTCGCAGGAGCCGGCCGCCCCCGCCGACGACGTGCAGTCGATCCAGCTGTTCAGCAATCTCTTCACCCGCGTCGGCGCTGCGGCCTACATCAACGGGGCCGGACCCTTCACCTTCGTGATCGACACCGGGGCGGGCTGCACGTCGATTTCAGACACGCTCGCGCACCGTCTGGGCCTGAAATCCGCCGCGCCGAAACTGGTGCACGGGATCACAGAGGCCCGGGTGACCCCCTGCGTCGAGATCGACCGGCTGCTGCTCAGCGGTCTCGGCTTCCGGCGCCTGTCGTGCCCGGTCTTTCCGCGGGAACAACTGGGCGCCGACGGCCTGTTGGGTCTCGACGTCCTCGGCCGCTTCAAGCTTCGTTTCGATGTCGGGCGCCGGGCCGCCAGCCTGACGATGCGGGGCATCAGCATCACCATGGGCGGCGACGCGATCCTCAACACGCGCCTGCGTCAGGGGCTGCGGTCGGTGAGAGGGCGGTACGGCCAGATGATTCTCACCCAGGTGAGGGCGGACGGTCAGCCGGTCGCCGCCTTCATCGACAGCGGCGCGCAGTACTCCATCGGCAACCGGGCGCTCGCGCGGGCTGTGTCGGCGCGGCGGCCGGATGGCCTCCTCGGCGCGCGAGAGGTGCCGGTGTACGGCGTCACAGGTCAAAGCCTGACCGCGGACCTCCTGCGGATCGACGACCTGAGGCTGGGCGCCGCCCGGCTCGGCTCCACGCCCATTCTGTTCGCCGACCTTCACTGCTTCGAGACGCTCGAGCTGGCGGAACGGCCCGCGCTGCTGATCGGCGGCGATCTGCTGGGGCGCTTCCGGGAGGTGACGCTCGACTTCCCGTCAAACTCCATCGACTTCGTCGGCCTCCGCCGGCTTACGGCGCCGGCGCTGGACTCCCGGGGCTAGGCCGGCGTCACGCCTGCATGGTCCAGCCCTCGACGCCCATGGCCGCCTGTTTGACCGCCTCCGACCGCGTGGGGTGAGGGTGGCAGATGCGCGCGATGTCTTCCGACGCGCCGCCGAAGGCCATGGCGACGCACGCTTCGCCGATCATCTCGCCCGCCTGCGGCCCCATGATGTGCACGCCCAGGATCCGGTCGGTGGCGGCGTCGGCCAGAACCTTCACCAGACCCTCGGTCTCGTGGTTGATCTTGGCCCGGCTGTTGGCGCTGAACGGGAACTTGCCGGCCTTGTAGGCGACGCCCTCGGCCTTCAGCTGGTCCTCGGTCTTCCCGACCCAGGCCACTTCCGGCGCGGTGTAGACCACGCTCGGCACCAGATCGTAGTCTACGTGCCCCGCCTTGCCGGCGATCAGTTCGATGACCGCGACCGCGTCCTCCTCGGCCTTGTGCGCGAGCATGGGGCCATAGGTCACATCGCCGATGACCCAGACGCCGCCCCCTTCTCCATTGGCGGCGACCTTGAAATGATCGTTGCCGACGAAGCCGCGCTTGTCGGCCTCGACGCCGACCGTCTCCAGCCCCAGCCCCTCGGTGTAGGGGCGACGGCCGATGGCGACCAGAACCACGTCGCCCTTCAACGTTTCAGCGGCCCCGCCCGCGGCCGGCTCGACGCTCAGCTCGACGCCGTCCTTGCTGGTCTTCGCCCCCGTGACCTTGGACCCCAGCTTGAACGTCATCCCCTGTTTGGTCAGGGCGCGCTGGAAGCTCTTGGCGACCTCCGAATCCATGCCGGGGGTGATCCGGTCCAGATACTCCACCACCGTCACCTTGGCGCCGAGACGCCGCCATACCGAGCCCAGCTCCAGCCCGATGATGCCCGCCCCGACCACAATCAGGTGCTGCGGGACCGCCGCCAGCGACAACGCGCCGGTGGAGTCGACCACCCGGCCGGGTTCGAAGGCCACGCCCGGCAGCGGCGTCGGCTCGGACCCGGTGGCGATGACGATGTTCTTCGTCGTCAGCACGGTCTTGACGCCGTCGGCCGCCGTCACCTCGACCTGGCCCTTGCCGGCGATGCGGCCGCGGCCGCGGATCCACTCGACCTTGTTCTTCTTGAACAGGAATTCGATGCCCTTGGTCAGGGCGGCGACGCTCTCGTCCTTGGCGGCGTGCATCTGGGCCAGGTTCAGCTTCGGCTGCACCTCGATGCCGATCTTGGCGAACTCGACGTTGGCCGCCTCGAACAGCTCCGACGCGTGCAGCAGCGCCTTGGACGGCATGCAGCCGACGTTCAGGCAGGTGCCGCCCAGCGTCCCGCGCATCTCGATGCAGGCCGCCTTCAGCCCCAGCTGCCCGGCCCGGATGGCGGCGTTGTAGCCGCCGGGGCCGCCGCCGATGATCACCACGTCATAGGCGGGCGTTGAGGAAGCGGCGTCGGCCATCGTGTATCTCGGGTTTGATCGTGGGCGCGGGAAGGCGCGCGGAACGTAGCGGCCGACCCGCGAGGGTCAACCGCCGGACCGTATATAGGGGCGAACTCGGGACGCCGGGAGCGGCGGCGGACCGGCCGTGCCCGGGGCCGAAAGCGAGAAAGCCCGGTCGCGATGACCGGGCTTCCTGGGCTTCGACTGGAGCGGGCGAAGAGATTCGAACTCTCGACCCCAACCTTGGCAAGGTTGTGCTCTACCACTGAGCTACGCCCGCACTTCAGTCGGAGGCGGGCGTATAGCGGAGCGGCGACGCGCACTGCAAGTCCCCTGCGCAGAATTTACGCCGGAGCGCCGCGCTCAAGCAGCGAGCGATCCCAGCGAAGGCCGGGACGCGAGCGATAGCGCCCTACCCCGCGTCAGCGGGGCGCCAACCTGATGGCGCCATCCAATCTTATGCACTCGCCGTTGATGTAGACGTTGCGGGCCAGCTCGAGAACCAATGAAGCGTAGTCGGCGGGTGTGCCCAGCCGGCTGGGGAAGGGGATGGCGGCGGCCAAAGCGTCCTGAATCTTCTGGTCCATGCCCGCCATCATCGGCGTCCACATGATGCCCGGCAGGATGGTGTTGCAGCGGACGCCCTCCTGGGCGAGGTCGCGAGCGACCGGCAGGGTCATGGCGTAGACGCCGCCCTTGGAGGCCGAATAGGCCGCCTGGCCGACCTGGCCGTCCTGCGCCGCGACCGAGGCGGTGTTGACGATCAGGCCGCGCTCGCCGTCGGCCATCGGCTCCAGCGTCACCATTCCGGCGGCCGACTGCGACAGCACCCGGAAGGTGCCGAACAGATTGACCCGCACGGTGCGCTCGAATTGGGCCATGTCGTGGGCCCGGATCTCGCCGGTGTCCTTCTTGCGCGACACGGTCTTCTGGCCCGTCGCGATGCCCGCGCAGTTGACCGTCAGCCGCTCCTGCCCGTGCGCGGCGCGGGCCTTTTCGAAGCCCGCGGCCACCGAGGCGTCGTCGGTCACGTCGACATGGCAGAAGACGCCGCCCAGCTGTTCGGCGATGACCTCGCCGCGCTCGGCGTTCATGTCGAACAGGGCCACCTTCGCGCCCGTGGCCGCGATCGCCCGCGCCGTGCCCTCGCCCAGCCCCGAGGCTCCGCCCGTCACCACCGCCGCGATCGAACCGTCGAGTTTCATGGCCGCAGCCCCTATGTTGTCAGAACCAATCTGGAACGCGGGGATTTAGCCGCCATGACCGCCAAAGCCAAACCGATGCAGCCCGAAGACGCGATCGACCCTTCGCGCGCCCTCGTGCCTTCGGTTCAGCGGGTCAACGAGATGCGGGTCCAGCGGGGTTTCTGGCCCAAGCTCCGACGCACGGCCGCCCGCATCCCGTTCGCGAAACAGGTGGTCAGCGTCTACTATTCCGCCCGCGATCCCGAGACGCCGATGGCGGCCAAGGGGATCATGATGGGCGGGCTGGCCTATTTCGTCCTGCCCATCGACGCGATTCCCGACATCTTCGCCGGCATTGGCTTCACCGACGACGCAGCGGTGATCACCGCCCTGATCGCCACCCTCGGCGCCAACATCAAGCGCCGGCACAAGGATCAGGCCGAGGCCGCGCTCGAGCGGCTGAAGGACTAGTCCCGGCGTGACCGGACCCAGCCGGTGATGGCCAGCCGGTCGCCGCCGGCGAAGGGCGCGACCACCGACACGGAATGCGGCTGGGGCACCTTGAAGATGTTCAGGGCGTTGAAGGCCGGCGTGTAGGCCTCGGCGACGTGGCCGTCCCGGTCGATGAACTGCAGCAGGCCGCCCCAGTCGACGCTCCAGCCCGGCGTCAGGTTCATCACATAGGCGAACAGCCGGTTCTTGCCCTCCGCCTCGTCGGTGTGGGCGTTCAGGTAGTCGCCCGGGCGATACCGGGTGCACTGGGCGTCGCAATAGGCGGCGCGCGGGTCGTCCGTCGTGGCGCGGATCCAGTCCAGGAACACGGGGCCGTTGAGGAAGTCGTAGAAGGTTTCCGCCGGGTGGCCGGTGCGGCGTCCCGCCTCGACCTCGTCCGATACGGGCCAGGTGTCGAAGGCGTAGTGGAAACCCGACCGCGCCTGCTCGCGCATCGCAGCTTCCATCTCGGCCCGTCGCGTCGCCGGCAGGGCGTCCCAGTCGGCGGATGTCAGGGTGAAAGGCTTGTCTCCCAGCAGCCGGGAACAGCGCCAGGGCGTGGCGTCGGTCAACGCCGCGTGCAGCGCCCCGGCGGCCGGCGCGTCGAGGAAGTCCGGGACATGCAGCCGCCCCGCGCCGCGGAACACGGGCGCGACGCGCGCCGGGTCCAGATGCCCTCCGATCCGGAAACCGTTCACCTCAGGCCTCGACCGTCACCACGACCTTGCCCATCACCGAGCGGTCGCCCAGCGCCCGGATCGCCTCGTGGGCGCGCTCCAGCGGGAAGGTGCGGCTGATGCGCGGCCTGATCTTGCCCTCGCTCCAGAAGCGGAACAGATCGGCCATGTTGGCGGCGTGGGCGGCGGGGTCGCGCATCACCGCCGCGCCCCAGAACACGCCGATCACCGACACCGACTTCAGCAGCGTCAGGTTCAGCGGCAGCGACGGAATGCCCGCGGGGAAGCCCACCACCAGATAGCGGCCGTTCCAGTCCATGGCCCGCAGCGCCGGCTCGCAATAGTCGCCGCCGACGGCGTCATAGACTACGTCCGGCCCGTCGCGGCCCGAGGCCAGCTTCAGCTCGCCCGACAGCTCCTTCTGCGCCGCCCGGTCGATCTTGCCGGCGGGATAGATCAGGCCGTTGTCGGCGCCGGCTTCAAGGGCGAACTGGACCTTGTCGTTGGTCGAGGCGGCGGCGATGACGTGCGCGCCCATGGCCTTGCCCAGTTCGACCGCCGCGACGCCGACGCCGCCCGCCGCACCCAGCACCAGCAGGGCCTCGCCCGCCTTCAGCTGCGCCCGGTCCTTCAGCGCGTAATAGGAGGTGCCGTAGGTCATGGTCAGGGCCGCGGCGGTCTGGAAGTCCATGCCGTCGGGGATCTTCATCACCGAGGCGGCCGGGACCGCCAGCCGCTCGACCATGCCGCCCCATCCCGGCACGGCGATGACCCGGTCGCCCTTGCGCACGCCGGTGACGCCTTCGCCGATCGCCTCGACCACGCCCGCCACCTCGCCGCCGGGCGAGAACGGCCGCTGCGGCTTGAACTGGTACCTGTCCTCGATAATCAGGGTGTCGGGGAAGTTCACTCCGATGGCGCGCACGTCGATGACCACCTCGCCCTTGCCGGGACGCGGATCCAGCACCTCCTCGACGACGAGGGTCTCGGGACCGCCGGGAGCCTTGGACAGGACTGCGCGCATCGAGACGTCTTTCGTTCAGATCGCCGCCCCCGTGGCGCGCGTCGGTCGGGAACGCTAATCAGCCCCAAGCGCCTTTGGAAGGGCGAACGGAGACGAACCTGAATGACGGCCCTTATCCTTCACGGCGGCGCGGGCGCCCGACGCGGCACGGACTACAGCCGCGAGGCCGCGCACATGCGGGCGGTGGTGGAGGCGATGAAGGCGCGTCTGGACGCCGGCGCGTCGGCCCTCGACGTCGTGGTCGAGGCCACCGCCATGCTCGAGGACTCCGGTCTCTATGTCGCGGGCCGCGGCGCCAGCCCCAATCTGGCCGGAGCCTACGAGCTCGACGCCAGCCTGATGGACGGAACCACGCGGGAGGCCGGCGCCGTGGCGGCGCTGCAGGGCTTCCGCAACCCGATCCGGGTCGCCCGCGCCGTGATGCAGCACACGCCGCACGTCCTGCTGGCCGGCGAGGGCGCGGCCATGTTCGCGACGGAGCAGGGCCTGGAGGCCATCGGCGACCAGCAGGCCTGGTTCACCCACGCCGGGCAGACCGATGACAATCACCCCCCCAAGGGCCGGCTGGCCCACGGCACCGTCGGCTGCTGCGCGCTGGACAGCCAGGGCCGCCTTGCGGCCGCCACCTCGACCGCCGGGGTGTTCGGCAAGATGCCCGGCCGGGTCGGCGACACGCCCATCCCGGGCGCGGGCAGCTGGGCCGACGGCCGGGTGGCCGTCTCGTCCACCGGCACAGGCGAATACTTCATCCGCGCCGTGGCCGCGGCCCAGGCGGCCTGGCGGGTTCAGGCCGGGCAATCGCTGGCTGAGGCGACCCGGGCGGTGATCGACGACGTCGGCGGCATGGGCGGCGACGGCGGCCTCATCGCGCTCGACCGCGACGGAAACCTCGCCGACCCCTTCAACAGCCAGGGCATGAAGCGCGCCTGGATGACCGCCTCCGGCGAGATCGGCGTCGAGGTGTTCGGCCGCTGATGCGACGCTCCGGATCGATGGACGAACGCGGTTCATCCGCCGTTCACGGCCACGCTGGCTTAAGCGTGGCCGTACAGAAGCACGGACCTGACCATGAGATCGATATTCGCCGCCGCCGCCGCCCTGATCGCCACCGCCGGCTGCGCCCCGGTCGTCCAGGGCGGTCCGCCGATGGAGCTCCCGGCGTCGCTTCGTGACACGGCCCGGGTCGGGTCGATCGTCGTCTCGAGCGACTGGCTCGAAGCCGAGGAGGACTTTTCGGACACCTTTTCCGAAGAGGTCGGCGAGGAGCTGAGACGCTGCATGCGCGGCGCCCAGCCGCTCGATGTCCGCATCCATGTCGCGCGCCTCGACCGCGCGGGGCGCCTGGACGTGCTGCTCGACGGCGAAGGGATGCACACCTTGGCGGGGACGGTGGAATTCACCGATCCCGGGCGCGACAACCTGGTTGTCGGCCGCTTCCCGGTCTCCGTGGCGGCCACCGCCGGAGGGCGGCTGGCGGGGCTCGTCGGGGACCGTCAGATGATGGTCTCCGAGGAGTTCGGCCGCTCCCTGTGCGAACAGGCCTTCGGCCGGAACCCGCGTGAGCGCGGACCGCACAACGCCACGGCGGGTTGAAACCCGCCCTTGCGCCGGGGCCGCGGGCTGCCCATTAGCCAAGCTGCCGCTTGCCTGAAAGGACGCCCCCGATGCTGAAAGTCGCGATCCAGATGGACCCGATCGAGGCCGTTAACATCGAGTCCGACACCACCTGGCTGATGATGACGACGGCGCAGGACCGGGGCTACGCCCAGTGGGTCTATGATTTCCGCACCCTCGCGCTGGAGGACGGCCGGCTGTTCTGCCGGGCCCGGCCGGTCACCCTGAAGCAGGTCGAGGGCGACCATGTCAGCTTCGGCCCGGAGGTTAAGCTGGACCTCGGCGCCGACGTCGACGTGATCCTTATGCGGCAGGATCCGCCGTTCGACATGGCCTATGTCACGGCGACCTATCTGCTGGAGACGGTCCACCCGCGTACGCTGGTGGTCAACGATCCGGCCGAGGTGCGCAGCGCCCCGGAGAAGCTGCTGGTCACCCGCTTCCCCGGCCTCACCCCGCCGACCCTGATTTCTTCGGATCCCGTCGCCCTCGTCGACTTCCATGAGCGGCACGGCGACGTGGTGCTGAAGCCGCTGCACGGCGCCGCCGGCTCGGGCGTGGTGCGGCTCAAGGCCGGCGATCCCAACCTCGAAGCCCTGATCGAAATCCACGCCACGGGCAGCCGCGATCCGCTGGTGATCCAGAAATTCATCCCGGCGGTGGAGAAGGGCGACAAGCGCATCATCCTGATCGACGGCGAGCCGGTCGGCGCGATCAACCGCATCCCGGCCAAGGGGCAGGTGCGCTCGAACCTGCGGGTCGGGGGCACGGCCGCGCCGGTCGAGCTGACGTCGCGGGACCGCGAGATCTGCGCCGCCATCGGGCCCACGCTCCGGGAACGAGGCCTGCTGTTCGTCGGCATCGACGTGATCGGCGACTATCTGACCGAGATCAACGTCACCTCCCCTACGGGCGCGCAGCAGATGAAGCGCTTCAGCGGCGTCGACGCCGCCGCCCTGATGTGGGACGCGATCGAGAGGAAACGCGCCGCCTGACCAATCTCGCGGTTGTGCATCTTGATTAATTAAGGTTGCAGGCGTCCGCCGTTCGTGGTCTGTTCCGCCGCGGGTGAGCGGAGGGCGCCGTGGCGGCTCGGGTTGTGACGGTCGCGTTCGAGGGGGTGGAGGCCCGGCGGGGGGACGTCGAGGTCCAGCTGGTCGGCAACGACGGCCCGATCGTCTTCGCCATCGTCGGCCTGCCGGACAAGGCCGTGGCCGAGAGCCGCGAGCGGGTGCGCGGCGCCTTCGCAGGGATCGGTCTCGCCCTGCCGTCGCGGCGGATCATCGCCAACCTCGCCCCCGCTGACCTGCCCAAGGAAGGCAGTCATTTCGACCTGCCCATCGCCCTCGCCCTGCTGGCGGCCATGGGGGTGATCGCGCCTGACGCGCTGGACGGCTGGGCCGCGGTCGGCGAATTGGGGCTCGACGGCCAGATCGCCCGCGTCGGCGGGACCCTGCCCGCCGCGGTGGCGGCTTCGGCCATGGGGCTGGGCCTGATCTGTCCCGAGGCCAACGGACCCGAGGCGGCCTGGGCGGGCGACGTCAACATCCTCGCGCCCCGGTCGCTGATCGGCCTGATCAACCACTTCAAGGGCAGTCAGATCCTGCGCGCGCCAGAGCCGGGTCCGGTCCGCACCGGTCCGGCCGCCCCAGACCTGCGAGAGGTCAAGGGACAGGAGAGCGCCAAGCGGTCACTCGAGATCGCCGCCGCCGGCGGGCACAACCTGCTGTTCATCGGCCCGCCCGGCTCGGGCAAGTCGATGATGGCGTCGCGCCTGCCCGGCCTGCTGCCGCCGCTGACGCCGCAGGAGCTGCTGGAGACCTCGATGGTGTGGTCGGTGGCCGGGCTGATCGAGCGCGGGGCCCTGACCCGGGCGCGGCCGTTCCGGGCGCCCCACCATTCCGCCAGCATGGCCGCCCTGACCGGCGGCGGGCTGAAGGCCAAGCCGGGCGAGGCCTCGCTGGCGCACAATGGCGTGCTGTTCCTCGACGAGTTGCCGGAATACTCGGCGCAGGCGCTGGACTCGCTGCGCGCGCCGCTGGAGACCGGCGAGATCGTGGTGGCGCGGGCCAACGCCCATGTCCGCTATCCGGCCCGGTTCCAGCTGGTGGCGGCCATGAACCCCTGCCGGTGTGGGCTCGGTGGCGCCGGGCGCGGCGCGTGCGGCAAGGCCCCGCGGTGCCAGCGCGACTATCAGAACCGCATCTCCGGCCCGATGTTCGACCGCATCGACCTGACGGTGGAGACGCCGCCCGTCACGGCCTCCGACATGGCGCTCCCGCCGCCCGTCGAGGGCACGGCCGAGGCCGCGGCGCGGGTGGCCGCCGCGCGCGACATGCAGGAGGCGCGGCTCAGAGAGGCCGGGATCGATCCCGCCGTCGCGCGCGATCAGGCCGTCAACGCCCGCGCCTCCGGCGAGACGCTGGACCGGTTCGCCACCCCCGACGCCCCCGGCCGGGCTCTGCTGATGCGGGCCGGCGAGGCGGGCGGGCTGACGGCGCGCGGCTGGACCCGGACGCTGCGGCTGGCGCGGACCATCGCCGACCTCGACGGCTGCGACGGGGTGCTGCGGCGGCACGTGGCCGAGGCCCTGATATACCGCCGGGCCACCGTCGCCGCCCAGGGCGACTTCGAGCGGCAGGCCGCCCGTCACAGCCCCGCGACGGCTTTCTGAGTGCCGTTTGAGCCGGTGTTAACTCCTGATCGCGCAGGGTCCTCCCGGGTGTGGAGGCGACAGAATGGCGCAGCAGACGGTGACAGCTGAACAGGGCGATGGCGGCGGGGCGGTTTGCGACGCCCCGGAACAGCAGTTTCTTCGACTGATGAGCCATGAGATGCGGACGCCGCTGAATGGCGTCATCGGCATGCTGGGGCTGCTGCAACGGACGCGGCTCGACGGCGCCCAGCGGGCCTATCTGGAGTCCGCCCGCTCCTCCGCCGAACACCTGCTCGGCCTGGTCAACGACCTGCTCGACTACGCCCGGCTCGAAGCCGGCAAGCTGGAATTCGACGCCGCGCCGGTCGATCTGGAGTCGCTGGTTCGCGGGGTGGCCGAACTGTTGAGCCCCCGCGCCCATGAAAAGGGATTGGAGATCGTCTGGTCGGTCGCGCCCGACGCGGTCGACATCGTCGCCGACGAAGGCCGGCTGCGGCAGGTGCTGTTCAATCTCGCGGGCAATGCGGTGAAGTTCACCGAAAGCGGCGGCGTCAGCATCACGGTCGAGCGGGTCAACGGCGCGGCCTCCCGGCCCAAGCTCGCCTTCATCATCGACGACACCGGCCCCGGCGTGCCGGTCGAGGCGCGCAAGCGCATCTTCGAGGAGTTCGGCCACGTCGACGCGTCCGACGCCAGCCGCTTCGGCGGCGCCGGCTTGGGGTTGGCCGTGGTCGCCAAGCTGGCGGCGGCCATGAAGGGCAGCGTCTCGGTCGCCGACCGGCCCACCGGGCCGGGCGCGCGCTTCCGCTTCGAAGCCGCCTTCCCCGCCGTGAAGGGCGCGGACCGCGGCCGGCCGCTCGAGGGCCACGCCGTCGCCGTCGTTACCCCCGACGCCTTCGTGCAGGCCGCCGCCTCGGCCCAGATCGCGGCGTCCGGCGGCAAGGTCGCCACCGATGCGGCCGTCGTCCTGATCGATCACGCCGCCCGCGCCGCGGGGTCCGGGCTGGCCTCGCGTCCCGCGCTCGGGCGCGGGATCATCCTGCTGAAGCCGTCCGAGCGCGACCTGATCGCGCGCTACAAGGGCGCCGGTTTCCACGGCTATCTGATCAAGCCGCTGCGCCGCGCCTCGCTGGCTGAACGCGTGCTGGCCGCCGCCGGCGCGATGACGCTGACGCCCGGCCTGCCGCCGCCGCCGCCCGCCGACGACGACCGCGTCGCCCTGACCCGCTTCTCGGGGACCCGGGTTTTGCTGGTCGAGGACAATCCGGTCGGCTCGCTGCTGGCCGCGACCTTGCTGCGCCGCGAGGGCTGCGCGGTCGAGACCGCCGCCAGCGGCTACGAAGCCGTCGATGCGATGAAGCGCGCGCGCTACGATCTGGTGTTCATGGACATGCGGATGCCGGGCATGGACGGCCCCAGCGCGGCCCGCGCCATTCGGGCCACCGGCGACCAGACCCCGATCATCGCCCTGACCGCCCACGCCTTCGCCGAGGATCGCCGCACCTGCCTCGAGGCCGGCATGAACGACCATCTGGTCAAGCCGCTGGAGCTTGAAACCCTGCGGTCGTCTCTGGCCCGCTGGACGAACCGTGCGGAGCGCGCCAAGGTCGCCGTCGGATAAGCGACGCGGGGGCGTCACTTCGAGGGACGCGCCCATGACGGACCAATCGACCAGGCCTGCGCCGCGCAAGGCGGGCGCGAAGGATGTCTTCAAGGCGCTGGGTCGTGGCCGGGTCCTGATCACGCTGCTGCTGGGCTTCGGCTCCGGCCTGCCGTTCTTGCTCACGGGCGCGACCCTGAGCATCTGGCTGGCCGAGGGCGATGTGGCCCTTTCGACCATCGGGTTCATCTCCTGGGTCGGCCTCGCCTATTCCTTCAAGTTTCTTTGGGCGCCGGTCGTCGACCGGTTCGATGTTCCGATCCTCGGCCGGCTTGGCCGACGCCGGGGCTGGATGCTGCTGTCCCAGACGCTGGTCGGGGCCGCGCTGATCACCATGGCCGTCGTCGGGCCGGAGGGCGGTCTGACGATCCTTGGCGCGGCGGCCCTCGTGACGGCCTTCGCTTCGGCGACGCAGGACATCGTCGTCGACGCCTGGCGGATCGAGACGGCCGAGAACGACGAGGACCTGGCCCTGCTGACCTCGGCCTATCAGCTGGGTTACCGGTTCGCGATCCTCGCGGGCAACGCGTTGATCCTGTTCTTCGCCACCCGGCTGGGCTGGAACGCGGCCTATGCGATCTGGGGCGCGGCGATGTCGATCGCGATCATCGCCACCCTGTTCGCCAAGGAGCCGCTGGACCGGTCGGACATCGCCAAGGCGACCGGCGGCGCCGCCCCCTGGACCCCCCGCGGCATGTTCGATGTCGTCGTCGGGCCGTTCCTCAACTTCCTGAAGACGCACAAGACCGCCGCCTTGCTGATGCTGGCGGCGATCAGCCTGTACCGGCTGCCGGACTTCGTCATGGGGCCGATGGTGGGCCCGTTCTATATCGAGCTGGGCCTGACCAAGGACGCCATCGGGGCCATGCGGCTGAGCTTCGGCCTTGCGGGGTCGATCGCCGGCATCGCCGCGGGCGGGCTGTGCGCCCTGCGGTTCGGTTTCGGGCGGACGCTTCTGCTGGGCGCCCTGATCGGTCCCATGTCGAACCTGGGCTATACGCTGATGGCGCTGGTAGGGCTGTCGACGCCCATGTTCGCCGGCGTCCTGTTCGTCGAGAATTTCAGCGAGGGTTTGGCCGGCGCCGCCCTCGTCGCCTACATGTCGAGCCTGACCGGCATCGGCTATACGGCGACCCAGTACGCCCTGCTCAGCTCGTTCTACGCCCTGCTCGGCAAGTTCCTGAAGGGCTTCTCCGGCGTGGCGGTCGAGAGCCTGCAGCAGACGTACGAGCAGATGACCGCCTTCGCCCTGTTCTTCGCCGGGACCGCGGCGGTCGGGATCCCGGCCGTCATCCTGTGCTGGCTGCTGGATCGGCGGAACCGCCGGCTGAAGGCGGCGGCCGGGATCGCCGGCTGAGCGCCTATTCCTCGCCGATGGCCCCTTCGTCGTAGGCGGCGAAGGTGGCGGCGGTGATGATCTCGCTGACCGAGGCGCCCAGGCTGACGATCTGGACGGACTTCTCCAGCCCAACCAGCAGCGGCCCGATCACGGTCGCGCCGCCCAACTGCTGGACCAGCCGCGTCGAGATGGCGGCCGAGTGGATGGCGGGCATGACCAGCACGTTTGCGTGGCCGGTCAGGCGCATGAACGGATAGGCCGCGCGGGCCTCGGGATCGAGCGCCAGCTCGGGCGGCATTTCGCCCTCGTATTCGAAGTCCACGCCGCGAGCGTCGAGGATGCGGATCGCCTCGCGCACCTTCTCGCCGCGGTCGCCGGGCGGGTTGCCGAAGGTGGAGTAGCTGAGGAAGGCCACGCGCGGCTTCTTGCCCAGCTTCCGCACCGTCTGGGCCGCCTGGATGGCGATCTCGGCCAGTTCCTCGGCGTTGGGCAGTTCGTGGATCGAGGTGTCGGCGACGAACAGGGTCCGGCCCTTCGCCAGCAGGATCGACAGGCCGATCATCCGCTCCTTGACGTCGAGGACGCGGCGGATCTCCTTCAGCACCATGTTGAAGTTGCGGGTCACGCCCGTGACCATGGCCTCGGCCTGGCCGCGCGCGACCATGGCGGCGGCGAAATAGTTGCGGTCCTGATTGATCATCCGCTGCACGTCGCGGCGCAGGTATCCGCGGCGCTGCAGCCGGCCGTAGAGCCAGTCGGTGTATTCGACGTTGTGCTCGCTGACGCGGGCGTTGACGATCTCCATGCCCATTTCGTCGAAGTTCAGACCCGCCTCGGCGGCGTTCTTGCGGATCAGCTCCTCGCGCCCGATCAGGATCGGGGTGCCCAGCTCGGCCTGTTTGAAGGCCCAGGCTGCGCGGATCACGGCCGTCTCCTCGCCCTCGGCGAAGACCACCCGCTTGTTCGGCGCGGCGCGCACGGCGCCCGAGATGTTCTGGATCAGGGCCGCGGACGGATCGAGCCGCGAGCGCAGCTGGGTCCGGTAGGCGTCCATGTCCTCGATCGGCTTGCGCGCCACGCCGGTGTCCATCGCCGCCTGGGCGACGAAGGGCGGGATGTACCAGATCAGGCGCGGGTCGAAGGGCGTCGGGATGATGTAGTCCGGTCCGAACTTCAGCTTGCGGCCGCGATAGGCGGCGGCGACCTCGTCCGGCACGTCCTCGCGGGCCAGCGCGGCCAGCGCCTGGGCGCAGGCGACCTTCATCTCGTGGTTCACGCGCCGGGCGCGCACGTCCAGCGCGCCGCGGAAGATGTAGGGGAAGCCCAGGACGTTGTTGACCTGGTTGGCGTAGTCGGACCGGCCGGTGGCGATGATGGCGTCGCTGCGCACCGACATCACGTCCTCGGGGGTGATCTCCGGGTCCGGATTGGCCATGGCGAAGATGATCGGATTGGGCGCCATAGAAGCAATCATTTGCTTGGTGATCGCGCCCTTGGCCGACAGGCCGATGACCACGTCGGCCCCGACCATGGCTTCTTCGAGCGTGCGCAGGTGGGTGTCGGTGGCGTGCGCCGCCTTCCACTGGTCGACGTTGTCGCGGCCGCGGTAGACCACGCCTTCACGGTCGACGATGACCGTGTTCTCGTGCTTCACCCCGGCGGCCTTCATCAGGCCGATGGAGCTGAGGCCCGCCGCGCCGGCGCCGGTCAGCACGACCCGGATGTCCTCCAGCCGCTTGCCAGCGATGTGGCAGGCGTTGATCAGGCCGGCGGTCGAGATGATGGCCGTGCCGTGCTGGTCGTCGTGGAACACGGGGATGTCCAGCAGGTCCTGCAGCTGGCTCTCGATCTCGAAACATTCCGGGGACTTGATGTCCTCAAGATTGATGCCGCCCCAGGTGTCGCCGATGTTCTTGACCACGGTGATGAACTCGTCCGGGTCGGTTGTCTTCACCTCGACGTCGAAGCTGTCGACGTCGGCGAAGCGTTTGAACAGGACGGCCTTGCCCTCCATCACCGGCTTGGAGGCCATGTGGCCGAGGTTGCCGAGGCCGAGGATGGCGGTGCCGTTGGAGATCACGGCGACCAGATTGCCCTTTGATGTGTAGTCGTAGGCCTTGTCCACATCGGCGGCGATGGCCAGCACCGGAATGGCGACGCCGGGCGAATAAGCCAGCGACAGGTCACGCTGGGTCGCCATGGGCTTGGTCGGCGCCATGGAGATCTTGCCGGGAGTCGGGCTGCGGTGGAACTCCAGCGCGTCTTCGTCGGAGAAGGTCTGTTTGTCGGTCAGGTCGGCCATGGACCGTTCCTAAGGCCGGGGGACCCCGGCGACAACCTCGGCGCGGCGCTTCAGAGCTCCAGAACGCCCACCCGCTCGACCTCGACCGGCCCGGTCATGAACACGTGGCCGGACGTCTCGTCCCACTCGATCGTCAGCACGCCGCCATCCACCTCCACGACCGCCCGCCGGCCGGTCAGGCCGCGGCGGGCCGTCGCCACCAGCGCCGCGCAGGCGCCCGTGCCGCAGGCCCTGGTCAGGCCGGCGCCGCGCTCCCACACCCTCAGGCGGATGCGGTCCGGGGCGACGACGTGGGCGAAGCCGACGTTGACCCCCTCCGGAAACCGGGGGTGATGCTCGATCAGGGAACCGGCGCCGCGTACGAAGTCGTCTTCCGGGGCATGATCGACGAAGAAGACGACGTGCGGGTTGCCCATCGAGACGGCGCCCGGCGTGTGAAGAACCGGATTGTCGATGGGACCGACCTGCAGCTCGATGCCTCGGGTGTCCATCGCTTCGTCGAGCGGGATCTGCTCCCACTCCAGCCGGGGGGCGCCCATGTCGACGCGAACCTGTCTGGACCCATCGGCCGCAGGATCGGCCGAAACCATGACCGGGCCCGCCAGGGTGTCGATCACGACCTGTCCCTTGCCGCTGCCCTGCAACAACAGCCAACCCACGCAGCGAAGGGCGTTGCCGCAGGTCTCGACCGCTCCGCCATCGGCGTTCCATACCCGCATGAAGGCGTCGGCGGTCTCCGACGGCTCCAGCGCGATCAGCTGGTCGCAGCCCTCCCCGGTCACGCGGTCGGCGATGGCCCGCGCCTGTTCGACGGTCGGGGCGAACGGCGTCTCCAGCGCATTGACGACGACGAAATCGTTGCCGGCGCCGTTCATCTTGACGAAGGAGTGGGTGCCCGAAGCGCGTGTCATGCCCATGCGATATAGCGGTTGCCGGTTCCTTGCGCGAGCGAGCCGCGTTATCGCTCCATGATGAGCCAAGCCGACCCCGCGCCGATCTCGACCCAGCCGCCCCTGAACAAGGACGGGCTGCGTCTCCGGGCGCGGCTCAGGGCGCTCTACCACGGGTCTTCTCCGGTGGCGGTGCGCTTCCGGCTCGCCGTCCTGGCCATCGATCTGCTCATCGTGGCCTTCTTCGTCGCGGCGCCCCTTCTGCGCGGCGAAGGCTGGATCTTCTACGCCATCGACTATGTCATCGCCGCCCTGCTGGCGGCCGATCTGGCGGCTCGCGCCTCGGCCTATTCGAACATCCGGGACTGGCTTCGGAAGCCGATCGTCCTGATGGACCTGTTCATCCTGGCGACCCTGCTGTTTCCCTTCTTCTTCAACCTCGGCTTCCTGCGCGTGCTCAGGCTGTGGACGCTGATCCACTCCGACTTCTTCTGGCGCACCGTCGGCCGGCGCTACGACGACACGCGGGTGGAGGACACGGTCAAGGCGCTGGTGTCGCTGATCACCTTCGTGTTCGTGGCGACGGGCTTCGTCTACACCAGCTTCATGGGCCGTTACGAAGGCATCACCGGCTATATCGACGCCCTGTATTTCACCGTCACCAGCCTGACCACCACGGGCTATGGGGACATTCTGCTGCCGGGCAACTGGGGTCGGATCGTGTCGATCCTGATCATGCTGGGCGGCGTGACGCTGTTCGTCCGCCTCGGCCAGACCCTGCTGCGGCCGCACAAGGTGCGCTATCCGTGCGAGCGCTGCGGCCTTCAGGTGCACGACCCCGACGCGGTCCACTGCAAAGCCTGCGGCAATCTGCTGTGCATCCCGGACGAGGGCGTCTAGGGGGCGCCGGTCACAATGCGACACCCCGCTTGCCGAGGCGCGTCAGGCGGTTAGGGTATCTCCGAAACCATCGGGGATCATCCATGAACCGCTCCGCCGCGCTCGCCGCGCTTCTCGTATCCACCGCCCTTTCGAGTGCCGCCATGGCCCAGACCTCCCCGCCCGCGCCGGTCCCCGCCGAGGTTGCGGGCGGACGCTTCGCGACCTCGGACGCCAGCGATCCGTACCTGTGGCTGGAAGAGGTCGAAGGCGAGCGGGCCATGGCCTGGGTCGAGGAGCAGAACCGCCGCTCGCTGGGCGTGCTCCAGGGCGATCCGCGCTACGACACCCTGCACCAGCAGGCGCTCGCCATCGTCGAGGCGCGGGACCGCATCCCGATGCCGTCGTTCAACCGCGACGGATCGGTCGATAATTTCTGGCAGGACGCCGAGCACGTCCGCGGCATCTGGCGCACCACCTCGCTGGACAGCTACCGCACCGACGCGCCGCAGTGGGAGACCATCCTCGACTTCGACGCCCTGGCCGCGGCCGAGGGCAAGAACTGGGTCTACAAGGGCGCGACCTGCTTCCCGCCTGAAGAGACGCGCTGCCTGATCAGCCTGTCGGACGGCGGCAAGGACGCCGTGACCATCCGCGAGTTCGACCGCGCCACACGCACCTTCGTTGACGGCGGCTTCGTCCTGCCCGAGTCCAAGGGCGGCGCGGCCTGGGTCGATCAGGACACCCTGCTGGTCTCGCGCGACTTCGGTCCGGGCACCCTGACCAGCTCGGGCTATCCGATGATCGTCAAGGTGATGAAGCGCGGCCAGACGCTGGATCAGGCCCGGACGGTCTTCACCGGCCAGCCCTCCGACGTGTCGGTCTCGGGCTACACCCTGCGCGACGCCGACGGCGTGGTGCAGGCGACGCTGATCAACCGCGGCGTCAGCTTCTACGAGGGCGAAACCCACCGGCTCAACGCCGACGGCACGACCACGAAGCTTGAGCTGCCGGCCAAGTCGAACATCAACGCCCTGGTCCGGGGCCAGATGGTGGTCACCACCGACCAGGACTGGACCGCCCCCTCGGGCCAGCAGTTCCGCACCGGCGACGTCATCGCCTGGGACCTGGATCGCTGGCTCGCCGATCCGGCGACGCCCGCCCGGCTGATCATCCGTCCCGGGGAGCGCGAGGCGGTCGAGGGCATCAGCGCCACCCGCAACAAGCTGGTGGTGGCTCTGTATGAGAACGTGCGTGGCGGGGTCTATGTCTATGAACCCAACCCTGCGGGCGAATGGAGCCGGGTGCGGCTGGACCTGCCGCAGAACGTCTCGGTCGGGGTCGGCTCGGCCTCGGAGCAGGACGACCGGGTGTTCGTCACCGTCGCCGGCTACCTGAACCCCTCCAGCCTGTGGCTGGCGGACGCCGCGACCGGCGCCGTGTCCCAGACGCGCTCGCTGCCGGCCAAGTTCAACGCCGAGGGCATGACCGTCGAGCAGTTCCAGGCCCGCAGCGTCGACGGCACGATGATCCCCTATTTCGTCGTCCACCGCGGCGACATGCCGATGGACGGATCGAACCCGACGCTGCTGTACGGCTACGGCGGCTTCCAGAGTTCGCTGCTGCCCGGCTATTCGGCCACGGTCGGCAAGCTGTGGCTGGAGCGCGGCGGGGTCTATGTCGTCGCCAACACCCGCGGCGGCGGGGAGTTCGGCCCCAACTGGCACCAGGCGGCGCTGCAGCAGAACCGCCAGCGCTCGCACGAGGACTTCCAGGCCGTCGCCCAGGACCTGATCGCCCGCAACATCACCTCGCAGCCGAAGCTGGGGATCATGGGCGGCTCGCAGGGCGGGCTGTTCATGGGCGCGATGCTGACCCAGCGGCCCGACCTGATCAACGCGGCGGTCATTCAGGTGCCGCTGTTCGACATGCTGCGCTTCCACAAGCTGCTGGCCGGCGCTTCCTGGCGGGCGGAGTACGGCGATCCGGACATCCCGGAGCAGCGCGCCTGGATCGAGGCCTACTCGCCCTACCAGCGGCTGGCGGCGGGCCAGCCTTATCCCGAGGTCTTCATCCACACCTCGACCAAGGACGACCGGGTTCACCCGGGCCACGCCCGCAAGGCGGCCGCGCGGCTGCAGGAGCTGGGCTATCCGGTGCTGTTCTACGAGAACACCGACGGCGGCCACGCGGCGGGCGCCAACCTGCGCGAAACGGCCCGCCGGCTGGCGCTCGAATACACCTATCTGACGCGCCGTCTGATGGACACGCAGGTTCCGGCGCCGTCGGCGGGCGGACAGTAGGAAGACGCCATGTCGATGAAGTGGATGCTGGCCTCCGTGGCCCTCGTGGTCATGGCGGCGCCCGCCCTCGCCCAGACCCCGGCGCCGCCGCCGCACATGCCGGCCGATCTGACCCCCGCCGGCGTGCGCGCCGCCGACGATCATCTGGCGCTCGAGGCGGTGGACGGGGCGGAGGCCATGGCCTTCGTGGCGGCGTCGAACCAGCGGGCGCTGGCGGCGCTGGAGGGCGATCCGCGCTACGAGACCTTCCGCCAGCAGGCGGAGGCGATCCTGACCGCCACGGATCGCATCCCCTTCCCCAGCTTCCTCGGCGACGGCATCGGCAACTTCTGGCAGGACGCGGCCAATCCGAAAGGCGTCTGGCGGCGGACCACGCTGGACGGCTACCGCTCGCCCGACACGCAGTGGCGGACCCTGCTCGACATCGACGCCCTCGCCCGGGCCGAGGGTAGGGACTGGGTCTGGAAGGGCGCCGACTGCCTCGCGCCCGACGACGCGCGCTGCCTGATCAGCCTGTCCGACGGCGGCAAGGACGCGGTCGTGGTGCGCGAGTTCGATACGACCACCGGCCTGTGGGTCGAGGACGGCTTCATCTTGCCCGAGGGCAAACACCGGCTGGAATGGCTGGATCGAGACACCCTGCTGGTGGCCACGGACTTCGGCCCGGGCACGCTGACCGAGTCAGGTTATCCTTACATCGTCAAGTCGCTGAAGCGCGGCCAGACGCTCGCCGAGGCCACCGAGGTCTATCGCGGCGAACAGGGCGACGGCGGCTATGGCGTCAGCCCGAGCGTGTATCGCGACAAGGACGGCCAGGTCCTCGCCGTCATCATTTCGCGCCCGCTGGACACCTTCCGATCAGAAACCTGGCTTCTCGCGGCGGGCGCGCCCGTGAAGCTGAACCTGCCCGAGCGGGTTGCGGTCGAAGGCGTCATCGGCGACCGCCTGATCTTCTCGCCCGACGAAGATTGGGCCTTCGAGCGGATCGACTATCCGGCTGGCTCTCTGGCGGCAATCCAGCTTCCGGCTCTCACCGCCGCTTCGGCGGGGGAAGTGGTGCTTTATCCGCACGGGCCCAGCCGGATCATCTTCGCCCCGGCCCCCCGTCAGTCCTTGCAGAGCGTCGCCGTCCTGTCCGACAGCGTGCTTGCGGTCATCGCCGACAATGTGGTGGGCACGCTGACCCGCTTCACGCCCAACCGCGCCGGATGGAGCGCCGATCCGGTTGCCGTGCCCGCCAACGTCGCCGTCAGCTTGGGCGACAGTTCCAAGACCCGCGGCGAGGTCTTCGTCTCCACCCAGGGATTCCTGACACCGCCGACGCTCAGCCTTGCCGATGTCGACACCGGCGCGCTGACCGAACTCCGATCCGCCCCTGCCAAGTTCGACGCCTCGACCCACGTCACGGAGCAGTTCGAGGCTGCCTCGTCCGACGGGACGAAGATTCCCTACTTCGTCACCCGCCCGCGCGATCTGGCGATGGACGGATCGGCCCCGACCATCCTGTTCGGTTACGGCGGCTTCCAGGTCAGTTTCCCGCCCGCCTACAAGCCCGAGATGGGCAGGCTCTGGCTCGAGAACGGCGGCGTCTTCGTGCAGGCCAACATCCGCGGCGGCGGCGAGTTCGGGCCGCAGTGGCACCAGAGCGTGCTCAAGGAAAACCGGCAGCTGGCCTTCGACGACTTCGCCGCCGTGGCGGCCGACCTGCACCGGCGCGGGATCTCCTCGCCGCGCCGGACCGGCATCTACGGCCGCTCGAACGGTGGCGTGCTGACCTCGGTGATGATGACCCAGCATCCGGAGCTGATCAATGCGGCGGTGATCGAAAGCCCGCTGATCGACATGCTGCGCTACCACGAGCTGCCGGCGGGCGCCTCCTGGATCGGCGAATACGGTGACCCGCGCATCCCCGAACAGGCGGCCTGGATCGCCCGCTATTCCGCCTACCAGCAGCTTCGTCCGGATGCGGACTATCCGCGCGTCTACATCACGACCAACACGCGGGACGACCGGGTGCATCCGGGTCACGCCCGGAAGTTCGCGGCGCGGCTGGCCGAGCAGGGGCACGAGCACCTGTATTACGAAGAGACCTCGGGCGGGCACTCCAACGACGCCGATCCGGTCGCCAACGCGAGGCGGTGGGCGAGGCACTACGTCTATCTGGCGCAGCAGCTGATGGACTGACTTGTCATCCCGGACGCCGCGAAGCGGCGATCCGGGACGGTGGGCTCTCATCGGCTGAACCTCCCGGAGATCGCGGTGCGATCATCCGGGAGACGGGTTGCCGTCACGCTTGTCCTGAATTGTCTCCCGGATAGCTGCTGGCGCAGCTTCCGGGAGCGGGGTGTTCGGTGCTCCCGCGTCCCGGATCGCCGCCTTGCGGCGTCCGGGATGACAAGGTTCAGAGGAGATCTAGGCCGGCTCCACCAGCTTCAGCTTCGGGGACTTCTTCGGCTTCTCTCCGCCGGCGGCTTTCCGGGCCAGTTTCTCCGCCTTCTTCGCGTCGCGGGCCGCCTTCTTCGCGGCCTTGTCCTCGGCGCGGGCCTTGACCGGAGCGGCGTCGGCCTCGCCGGCGAGCTCGGCCAGCAGGTCGAGGAAGCCGTCGCGCTTGCCCTTGGGCAGCAGGGCCATGATCCGCTTGTCGGCGGCAGCCACGCGGGGGCGCGCCGCCTCCAGCGCCGCCTGACCGGCCTCGGACAGGCGCACGGCCTTGGCCCGGGCGTCGATGGCGGACTTCTCGCGCTCCAGCAGCCCCTTGGCCGTCATCCGCGCGACGAGATCGGCGAGGGTGGAACGGTCGATGCCCGTGGCGCGCACCAGGTCGGTCTGGGTCAGGCCGGATCTGTGGCTGACCGCCTCCAGCACGGCGAACTGGCGCTGGGTGGGACCGTCGGCGCCGGCCTCTTCGGAATAGATGTCGAGCGCCAGCTGCAGCGCCCGGTGCATCAGGTGGCTGGGCGAGGCGGCGAGGCCCCCGCGTTTGAGCTTGTTCCCGGACTTGACCATCGACCGTATCCCCTCGGCTGCAAAGGCGACGCTAGCAGCGGGGCGTTGCGGTTTGACGACGAATTGTCCGCGTTCGGGTTACAGTCCGGGATCGGGCGACGTCGGCCCCGGCTCCTCGTCCTTGATCATGTGCTTGAGGATATAGGGGATCTGCAGCAGGCCGAAGACGCAGGCGGCGACCCAGATGGCGATGCGGAACTTCACCCAGGTGTCGTTGTCCTGCGTCCGCCAGACCAGCTCGTTGACGACGGCGATGGTCGCGAAATAGAGGCCGTAACGCAGCGTCAGTCCGCGCCAGGCCTCGTCGGTGACCTTGATGGCGTCGCCGAGCAGGTATTTGAACGGGTATCTGTTCAACGGCAACGAGCCCAGCAGGACCACGGCCAGCACGGCGTTCTGGACCGACAGCTTGATCTTGATCAGGCTCTCGTCGTGGAAAAAGATGGTCATGACGCCGAAGATCAGCGCGAAGCCCCCGGTGATCAGCGGCAGGGGCGCAAATCGCTTCTCAACCAGATAGCCGACCGCGAGCGCCACGGCCGAGGCGCCCATCAGCACCCACGTCGCCTTGATCATGTCGCGCGTGATGAAATAGGCGGCGGCGAAGGCGAGCAGGGCGCCGAAGTCCACGGCCTGGCGGATCCACTGGCCGGATTTGCGAGCGGGGGGCGTGTCGGTCATGTCAGTCCTCAAGCCCCACCAGCGATCGGGAAAAGGCGCGCGCGTCGAACGGCTGCAGGTCGTCGACGCCTTCGCCGACGCCGATCAGCTTGATCGGGGCGTCGGACGCCTGCGCCACCGGCACCAGCACGCCGCCGCGGGCGGTGCCGTCCAGCTTGGTCATGACCAGGCCGGAGACGTAGGCGGTGCGGCCGAAGATCTTTTCCTGCTCCAGCGCATTCCGCCCGACGGTGGCGTCGAGCACCAACAGGGTCTCGTGCGGCGCGTCGGGATCGATCTTCTTCAGCACCCGGACGATCTTGAGCAGCTCGTCCATCAGGGCGCTCTTGTTCTGCAGCCGTCCGGCCGTGTCGATCAGGACGACGTCATAGCCTTCGGCCCTCGCCCGGGTGTAGGCGTCGAACGCGAGACCCGCCGGATCGGCGCCGTCGCGGCGGCTCTCGAAGGTCGCGCCGGCGCGCTCGGACCAGACCTTGAGCTGCTCGCGGGCGGCGGCGCGGAAGGTGTCGCAGGCCACGATCATGACCTTGGCGCCCTGCGCCGTCAGGTCCGAGGCGATCTTGCCGAGCGTGGTGGTCTTGCCCGAGCCGTTGACCCCGACGAACAGGGTGACGAAGGGGCGGGGCCCGCTCAGCGGCTCGTAGCGCGCCTCGTGGCCGATCAGCTCGGCCGTCACGGCCTCGGCCAGCGCCTCTTTCACTTCCCGCTGGTTGGCGCCGGCGCCGAAGCGCAGCTCGCGGAAGCGGGCGACGATCCGGTCCGTGGCGGCGGGCCCGAGGTCGCTCTCCAGCAGATGCTCCTCCAGCCCGTCGAGGGCCGCTTCGGACAGCGGCTCCTTCACGAAGGCGCCCACCACCTGCTCGGTCATCTGCTTCGACGAGCGGGACAGCCCCTCGGTCAGCCGCGAGAGCCAGCCCTTTTTCGGCGTTTCATTCATGCGACTGGCTTTAGCGGGGCGCGGCCCATGCGTCACCAAATACTCCGTGCATCCCGGCGAAAGCCGGGACCCAGTTCTTTGGATGGATCGTTTGGGCCTATATGAACGCTGCCGACGATCCCATGCACCGGCGCAACGCTGGACAACACTGGGTCCCGGCTTTCGCCGGGATGCACGGAGTTTAGATGCCCAAGACCCACGCCTTCCACTCTCCCGCCACCCACGGCTTCGTCCGCGTCGCGGCGGCCACGCCGGTGGTGCACACCGCCGATCCGGCGGCCAACGGCGACGAGCACGCGGGCCTGATCCGTCAGGCCGGCGAGCAGGGCGTGGACCTGATGGTCTTCCCCGAACTGTCGATCAGCGCCTACGCCATCGACGATCTGGTGATGCAGGGCGCGCTGCTGGACGAGGTCGAGCGCCAGATCGCCCGGCTGGCCACGCTGACCGCCGAGACCGGCGTGATCACGGTCGTCGGAGCCCCGCTGCGCCGCGACGACCGGCTGTACAACTGCGCGGTGGTGCTGGGGAACGGCCGCATCCTCGGGGTCGTGCCCAAGACCTACCTGCCCAACTACCGGGAATATTACGAGAAGCGCTGGTTCTCGGCGGGCGGCGACATCTCCAGCCGCGACGGCGATCTGACCGTGGCCGGCGAGGAGGCTCCGTTCGGGGTCGACCTGGTGTTCGAAGCCGCCAACCGGCCTGGCTTCGTCTTCGCCGCCGAGATCTGCGAGGACTACTGGGCCCCACTGCCGCCGTCGACGCGGCAGGCGATGTCGGGGGCGCGCATCCTGCTGAACCTTTCGGCGTCCAACATCCTGATCGGCAAGGCCGACGAGCGCGCCCTGCTGTGCGCCAGCCAGTCGATGCGGGCCATGGCGGCCTATGTCTTCGCCGCCTCGGGCTGGGGCGAGAGCACCACCGATCTGGCATGGGACGGGCAGGCCACCATCCACGAACTGGGCGCCTGCCTCGCCAGCGGGGAGCGGTTCTCGATGGAGAGCCACCTGACCGTCGCCGACGTCGACGTCGAGCGCATCGGGCTCGACCGGCTGCGCAACGGCACCTTCGCCGACTGCGCGCGCGACGAGCTGGACGGCTATCTGTTCGAGCGAGTGCTGTTCGAGGCGCGCGACGAGACCGACGCCGCAGACCTGATCCGGCCGCTGGACCGCTTCCCCTTCGTGCCCGACGATCCCGCGCGGCTGGACCAGGATTGTTTCGAGGCCTTCAACATCCAGGTCCAGGGCCTGATGCGGCGGATGAAGGCGACCAATGGCGAGCGCATCGTCATCGGCGTCTCCGGCGGACTGGATTCGACCCACGCCCTGCTGGTCGCCTGCCGGGCCTTCGACCGGCTGGGTCTGCCGCGGGCCAACATCCTCGGCTTCACCATGCCGGGCTTCGCCACCTCCGAGGGCACCAGGTCGAACGCCTGGCGGCTGATGGAGGCGCTGGGGATCACCGGGTCCGAGATCGACATCCGCCCGGCGGCGACCCAGATGCTGAACGACATCGGCCACGCATTTGCCATGGGCGAGCCGGTCCACGACATCACCTTCGAGAACGTGCAGGCCGGACTGCGGACCGACTATCTGTTCCGGCTGGCCAACCAGCACCGCGCCTTTGTGCTCGGCACCGGCGACCTGTCGGAGCTGGCGCTGGGCTGGGCCACCTACGGCGTCGGCGACCATATGAGCCACTACAACGTCAACGGCGGGGTGGCGAAGACGCTGATCCGGCACCTGATCCGCTGGGTGGCGACGCGGGAGCACGAGGGCGAGGCGACCGCCGTGCTGCACGACATCCTCGGCACCGAGATCTCGCCCGAGCTGGTGCCCGCCGGCGACGACGGCAAGCTGCAGTCGACCGAGGGCACGGTCGGGCCCTATGCGCTGAACGACTTCTTCCTGTTCTACATCACCCGCTTCGGCCTGAAGCCGTCCAAGGTCGCCTATCTGGCGCATCAGGCCTGGAAGGACCCGGCGACCGGCGCCTGGCCGGTCGGCACGGACGGCGAGCGGGTCGCCTACGACCTGCCGGTGATCAAGGCGTGGCTGAGGAAGTTCCTGATCCGCTTCTTCGAGACCAGCCAGTTCAAGCGCTCCGCCCTGCCCAACGGCCCCAAGGTCGTCACCGGCGGCTCGCTCTCCCCCCGCGGCGACTGGCGCGCGCCCTCGGACGCCACGGCGCGGGTGTGGCTGGATGAGCTTGAGGCGAACGTGCCGGACTGATCCGGTCAGGACTGGGTCAGGCCCGCCCAGATCAGCACACCGGCGATGGCCCCGAACCCCATCGAAAGGAGCACTCGGACGATCGGCACCAGCTGCCGGGTGGTCTCGTCCAGCGCGACATAATCACGGCCATAGAGCACGGAGACATCGATGGTCATGACTCTGTAGAGCAGCGCCTTCGTTCCTTTCGGTGCAGCGCCGGACTTCTTCAGGTGGCGAACGTGGGCGTCGACATAGAAGGCCAGCCCAAAGGCGCCGGCCATACAGACGAAGGCGACGCCCATCGCGATGACGACGATGGCGTTCAAGCTATCTCCGCGAGGAACGGAAAGATCGCCGCCTTGGCGTCCGGCTCGTCCAGCATGGGCGCGTGGCCGACGCCGGCGACCTCGACATAGTCCATCCTGGGGGCCCGCTTGCGCATCTTCGCAGCGATGTCGGCGCTGAGCAGGTCCGAGGCCTCCCCGCGCACCAGCAGGACAGGGCGGCCCTTCGCCAGCCGGTTGAACATCGGCCACAGGTTGGGCACCAGCGCCTTGGCGCCCGCGGCGCGGATCGGCACGGCGATGTCGGGATCGTAGTCCAGCACCGGCGCGCCCTCCGTGCCGATGCGGAAGGTGCGCTTCGCAAAGGCCATCCAGTCGGCGTCGGTGTAGTGCGGCAGGGCGAGGGCGTTGATCGACTTCACATAGGCGGCGGCCGCCTCCCAGGTCGGGGTGTCGACCAGCTTGCCGGAGTAGGCGGCGATCCGCATCAGCCCCTCCTTCGCCACCTCGGGGCCGATGTCGTTGAGGATGGCGGCCGCGATCACCTTCGGGCGAAGGGCCGCCAGCGCCATGGTGATCAGCCCGCCCATCGACGTGCCGAGGAAGACTGCGCGCTCGATTCCCGCCTGCTGCAGCAGGGCCAGCACGTCCTGCGCATAGGTCAGGGGCTGGTAGGTCATCGGGTCGGGCGCCCGGTCGGACCGCCCGCGGCCGCGCACGTCCAGCGCCAGCACCCGACGGCCGCTCTGGGCGATGAGCGGCGCGATCGTCTCGAAGTCGGCGGCGTTGCGGGTCAGGCCGTGGATGGCGATCACCGGCAGACGCGCAGGCCCCGCGGCGGCGGAATAGTCGCGGGCGTAGAGGCTGAGGCCGTCGGCGCTGGTCCAGCGGCGGTCGGTGAAGGTCTGGGTCATTGCGGCTCCGGCGAGGTCGGCCGGGCAGCTTAATTCATCGGAGCGGGAAATCACACAGGGGCGGAGGTGCGGGCCGCCAGAACCCCGGCGACGAAGACATCCAGGTCGCCGCCGTCGAAGCGGCAGCCCGCCACGCCCGCCCGCCGCGCCGCCTCCATGTCCGACGGCTGGTCGCCGATCATGAAGGACTTCGCCCGGTCGAGGCCGAGTTCGGCCACGGCCCGCAGGATCATGCCGGGGTTCGGCTTCCGGTCGGGATGGTCCGGATGAATGTAGGCCTCGACCACGCCCTCCGCATGGAAGGGACAGGCGTAGACGGCGGCGATCTCGCCCCCGGCGTCCGCCAGCCGCCGCACGACCAGATCGTTGAACGCATGCATCTGCGCTTCGGTGAACATCCCGCGCGCGACGCCCGACTGATTGGTGACGATGACGCACAGATAGCCCGCGTCGCTCAGCCGGCGGACGGCCGCTCCCGCCCCCGGGATCATGCGGAGGTGCGCTTCCAGGTGGGGGTAGCCGGTGTCCTCGATCAGCACGCCGTCGCGGTCGAGGAACACGGCGGGGACGCCGCTGCTCATGGCTTGGCGATACGCCTGCGCCCGCACGCGTTGCAACCCGTCACGCGAAGTGACGGCGGCTTGTTTGGCGCTGAAGGGCGGTATTTGGTACGGAGCCCTGCCTTCGGCGCGGCGCAAGCCGCCGCCGTCCGCGCGCCCGCGCCCGATCGGAGACCCGTCATGACCATCCCCTTCATCGACCTTCAGGCCCAGCGGCTGCGGCTGAACGGCCGGATCGAGGCGGCGGTGCAGGAGGCGGTGGTCGGCGGCGCTTGGGTGATGGGGCCGCAGGTGCGGCAGTTCGAGGCGGAACTGGCCGCATTCGGCAAGGCGAAACACGCCCTCGGCTGCGCCAACGGCACCGACGCCCTGGCCCTGCCGCTGATGGCCTGGGGGATCGGCCGCGGCGACGCCGTGTTCGTGCCCAGCTTCACCTTCGCCGCGACCGCCGAGATCGTGCCCTGGTTCGACGCCGAGCCGGTGTTCATCGACGTCGACGCAAGAACCTACAACATGGACCCCGGCCACCTCGAGGCCGCCATTGAGGCGACGATCAAGGAAGGGCGGCTGACGCCCCGCGTCGTCATCGCCGTCGACCTGTTCGGACAGCCGGCCGACTATCCCGCTATCAAGGCGATCTGCGACAGATACGGCCTGAAGCTGATCGCCGATTCGGCGCAGGGCTTCGGCTGCACCATCGACGGCGACCACCCGTTGAAGTGGGCCGACATCACCACCACCAGCTTCTTCCCCGCCAAGCCGCTGGGCTGCTACGGCGACGGCGGCGCGGTGCTGACCGACGACGATGATCTGGCGCAGCTGATCGACTCGATCCGGGTGCACGGCAAGGCGGTCGAGCGCGACCTCGTCGGCCGCACCTTCGAGCACGAGACCAAATACCTGAACATGCGGATCGGGCTGAACAGCCGGCTCGACACCATCCAGGCCGCCGTCCTGATCGAGAAGCTGAAGGTGTTCGGCGATGAGATCGAGTGGCGGAACCGGATTGCGGCCCGCTACAACGAGCTCCTGCGCCCGCACGTCGCCGCCGTGCCGGACGTGCCCGAGGGGAACGTCTCCAACTGGGCCCAGTACACCATCGAGCACGAGAACCGCGAGGGGCTGGCCGCCCATCTGAAGGACCAGGGCGTGCCGACGGCGGTCTATTATCCGATCCCGCTGCACCTCCAGCCGGCCTATGAGATGTACCCGCGCGGCCCGCAGGGGCTGCCGGTGACGGAGCGGCTGAAGGACCGGGTCATCAGCCTGCCGATGCATTCCGATCTCGACGAGGCGATGCAGGACCGCGTCATCGCCGCCGTCGCCAGCTTCAAGGGTTGAGCCGATGAGCCTCCACGAGACTCCCCTGAAGGTCGGCGTCGCCGGCGCGGGCGTCATGGGCCGCAACCACGCCCGCGTGCTCGCCGATCTGCGCGACTTCGACCTGACGCATGTGTTCGACGCCGACGCGGTGACGGCCGAAGGCGTGGCCGGGGCCTATGGCGCGACCGGCGTGTCCACGGTCGACGCCTTCATAGCGGCCGGGCTGGATGCGGCGGTGGTGGCTACGCCCAACCGCACCCACGCGGACATCGGGGTGGCGCTGCTGGAACGGGGCGTCCACGTCCTGATCGAAAAGCCGATCGCGGCCACGGTCGCCGACGCCCGGCGCCTGATCGACGCGGCGGCGGCCAACAACCGCGTGCTGATGGTGGGGCAGGTCGAGCGCTTCAATCCGGCGGTCGAGGCGGTCAAGCGGGCTATCGCCGACGAGAAGGTGATCTCGATCCAGATCACCCGCGTCGGCCCCTTCCCGCCCCGCATGGGCGAGGTTGGCGTGGTCATCGATCTGGCGGTGCACGACATAGACATCATCCGCCATCTGACGGACTCCGAGATCGCTGAGGTCCAGCCGCAGCTGGCCCGCACCAAGGCCGACCGCGAGGACACGGCCCTGCTGCAGTTCCGGCTTGAGAACGGCGTCATCGCCCACATCACCACCAACTGGGTCACGCCCTACAAGACCCGCACCCTGCAGGTGGCGACCGAGAATAAGTTCGTCGTCGCCGATCTGATGACCCGTCAGGTCACGGAGTATTTCGGTCAGCAGCCCGACGGCAGCTATTCCACCCGCGGCGTCATGAGCTGGCCCAACGAGCCCCTGCGCAAGGAGCTGGAAGCCTTCGCCCACGCCATCCGCACCGGCGAACCTCCGGCGGTGACCGGCGAGGACGGCCTGCGCAACCTCGAGGTGGCGCTGAGGTGCTTGGGTGAAGGCTGACGCCTCATCGGCGCGGGGCGCGAGGGGCAGGGGCACCAGACTGGTGGCCCTGTTCGCCCTGCTGGGGCCGGTTGTCGGCGCCATGACGTTCGTGGTCGTGTCCACGGTCTCCATGCTCGCGAGTTGGCAGGGCGCCGGGCCGTCGCTCGTCTCAGTGGTCGGCGGGGTTCTGCTGGTTGCGGTCGTGGCGCTGGGGTTCGGCTTCGTGCTCGGCGTCGTGCCGGCCGCGATCACGGGCGCAATTTGCCTCGCCGTCTCGCGCCGCGTTGCCTCGACGGTCCTGTGGCTGGGCCTGAGCGCGCTGATCGGCGGCGGCGTCACGGCGCTCTTCGCCGTCGTCCTGCGCGGCGTGATCCTGCAGAACCGGGTGGCCGGCGTCGGCGGACAGATCGATAGCGCGATGTCGATCGCGGGTGTCGCGATGTCCTCGGGCTTGGCGGCTGTGGGCGCCCTCGCTGCGCTGGCCTGCGCCGGCCTGTCCCGAAACTGGCGTCCGCGCCCGGGATGAACCTGATCTCGCAACCCCTCGAGAACGCCTTCGTCTGCCTGGAACCGCTGGAGGACCGGCACCGGGAACCGCTGCGCGCGGCCTGCGACGCCGACCCCCACCTGTGGCCGACCCTCTATTCCATGTCGCTAGGCGGCGAGCAGTTCGACGGCGGCTGGCGCACCCTGCGAGACCAGCAGGCGCAGGGCTGGCGCATCCCCTTCGCCGTCGTTCGCGAGGGCGAGGTGGTGGGGATCACCACCTACCTCGATATCCATTCTGTCAACCGCGCGGTGGAGATCGGCACGACCTACTACCAGCCCTCCGCCCGGGGCGGGGTCGTCAATCCGGCGGCGAAGCGCCTGCTGCTGGAGCACGCGTTCGGATGCGGCGCCGGACGGGTGGCGTTTCAGGTCGATGCGATCAACGCCCGCAGCCGCGCCGCCATGACCAAGCTGGGAGCGGTCGAGGAGGGCCTGCATCGCAACGACAAGATCACCTGGACCGGCCGGGTGCGCAGCACCGTGGTCTTCTCGATCCTGCCGGACGAGTGGCCAGCGGTTCGCGACCGGCTCGACGCGCGGCTCGCGGCGTTCGTCCGGCAGCGCGATCCTGAACCGGCGCGCGGCTAAAGCGTTCTACCGGCATGCTGGAGATACCGATCACCCCAGCCGCCGAACCCGACGCCGAGAGCGAGACGACCCTCTGCCCGGGCTGCAACGGCACGGGTCTCGTCGGCGATCGGCCCTGTCCGACCTGCGAGGGCTCGGGGCGGATCGTGGAGCCGGTCGGCGAGGACTGAGGCTCAGGCCCCGACCACCTGCATCCCCAGCCATTCGGCGACCAGCGCCGGCTTGTCGGCGCCCTCGATCTCGACCGTGACCTCGTGCTTCAGCAGCCAGCGCCCGCCGCCCTTGTCTTCGGCGGAGAGCAGTTTGAACCGGCCGCGGACGTTCGACCCCGTCGGCACCGGCGCGAGGAAGCGCAGTTTGTCGAAGCCGTAGTTGACGCCCATCACCACGCCCTGCAGCGGCGGCACGGCGTCATAGGTCATGGCCGACAGCAGGCTGAGGGTCAGGAAGCCGTGGGCGATGGTGCCGCCGAACGGCGTGGCCTTGGCCGCCTCCGGATCGACGTGGATGAACTGCCGGTCCTCGGTGATCTCCGCGAAGGCGTCGATGCGGGCCTGATCGACCCGGATCCAGCGGCTGACGCCGACGTCCTGCCCGATCAGGCCGGGCAGGTCGGCCACGGGCGTCGGTTCGCCCTTACGTTCGGTTCGGCTCATGGAAGGCTCCTCAGGCGACCGGGATGAACCGGTCCTCGATGATGGCGGCGAACAGGGCGGGATCGACATTGCCGCCCGACAGGATGACGGCAGTGGTGCGGTCCTTGGTCTCGATCTTGCCGGTCAGGACGGCGGCCAGCGACACGGCGCCGCCCGGCTCGACCACCAGCTTCAGCGCCTGGAAGGCGTAGCGGACCGCCTCGGCGACCTCCGCGTCCGAGACGGTCTCGACCCGGTCGACCCGGCGGTTGATGGGGAAGGTCAGCTCGCCGGGCCGGTCGGTCATCAGGGCGTCGCAGATCGTGCCGGGGGCGGGCGCATAGGTCAGCCGCTCGCCCGCCGCGATCGACAGCTGCATGTCGTTGTAGTCGCGCGGCTCGACCGCGATCACCGGCGTCTCCGGCGACAGCGCTTCCATGGCGAGGTTGATCCCGGCAATCATGCCCCCGCCCGAGGCGCCGCAGACCAGCTGGTCCAGCGCCAGCCCCTGCGCCTGCACGTCCTCCATGATCTCCAGCCCGATGGTCCCCTGCCCCTCGATCACGAAGGGGTCGTCGAACGGGCGGACCAGGACGCTGCCGCGGGTGCGGGCGATCTCCTCGCCAATGGCCTCGCGGCTTTCGGTGTAGCGGTCGTACATCCGCACCTCGCCGCCGAAGGCGCGGACGCCCGCGACCTTCACCGCCGGGCTGTCGGCCGGCATGACGATGACGGCCGAGGTCCCCATCATCCGCGCGGCGCAGGCCACGGCCTGGGCGTGGTTGCCGGAGGAATAGGCGACCACGCCACGTTGCAGCTCGTCCGCGCTCAGGCGGCTGATGCGGTTCCAGGCCCCCCGGAATTTGAACGCGCCCGCGCGCTGCAGCGTCTCGCACTTCAGCAGGACCCGACCGCCGAGACGCTCGTTCAGGGCCGGACTTTCGATCAGGGGCGTGCGGACGGCGTGGCCGGCGATCTGACGGGCGGCGTCCCGGACGCCGGCGAAGGAGGCGGTGTGCATGGAGGAGACATAGCCTGTCCTTCCATCCCGGCGAAAGCCGGGCTTCCATCGCGACTCATCCGCCGGAAGGTTCATCACAACGAACACGACGGTCTCACAACGGGCACTACGGGAGCGGAGCTACACACGGACCCCGTCGTGTTCGTCGTGCCTATCGTTGTGTTCGTTGTGACGAACCTGCTCTGGCAGCGGCGGACGCAATGGGTTCCGGCTTCGCCGGGATGGTTCTAACCTGCCCGGATGAAGAGCCTGATCCTCGCCATCGACCAGGGCACCACCTCGACCCGGGCCATCGCCTTCGAGACCGCGCCCGAGGGCGGGCTGCGGCCCGTGGCCGTCAGCCAGATCGAGCTGGAGCAGCATTTCCCGCAGTCCGGCTGGGTCGAGCATGACGCGGCGGAGATCTGGCGCGCGACGCTGCAGACCTGCGGCGCGGTCGTCGCCGAGGCCGGCGGCGTAGGCCGGTTCGCGGCGATCGGCATCACCAACCAGCGCGAGACGTCCGTGCTGTGGGACGCCGCCACGGGCGAGCCGCTGCACCGCGCCATCGTCTGGCAGGACCGCCGCACAGCTGACGCTACGTCGCGGCTGGCGGCCGCGGGCCATGAGCCGATGGTGCAGGCGGCCACCGGCCTGATCCTCGATCCCTATTTCTCGGCGTCGAAGTTTGCATGGCTTCTGGACGCCGTGCCCGGCGCTCGGGAGCGGGCCGCGCGCAGCGAGGTGAAGCTGGGCACCATCGAGACCTGGCTGATCTGGAAGCTGACGGGCGGAGCCAGCCACGTCACGGACGCCACCAACGCCAGCCGCACGTCATTGATGGACCTCGCCACGCGGGCGTGGCGGCCCGATCTCGCCGACCTGTTCGGTGTGCCGACGGCGGCCCTGCCGGAGATTCGCGGCTGTTCCGATCACCTCGGCGACAGCGATCCGGGGCTGTTCGGCGCGTCCCTGCCGATCCACGGCGCCGCCGGCGATCAGCAGGCCGCACTGGTGGGACATGGCGCGCTGAAAGCCGGGGACGCCAAGATCACCTACGGCACCGGCGCCTTTCTGGTGGCCAATGTGGGCGCGGCTCCGGTGGCCTCGACCAGCCGGCTACTGGGCACGCTCGGATACGCCGCCGACCACAAGGTCGCCTATGCGCTGGAGGGGTCGATCTTCTCGGCCGGATCGGCGATCCAGTGGCTGCGCGACGGGCTGAAGGTGATCGGCGGCTCGGGCGAGTCCGAGGCGCTGGCGCGGACGCTGAGCGACAACGGCGGCGTCTATCTGGTGCCCGGCTTCACCGGCCTCGGCGCGCCCTGGTGGGAGCCCGAGGCGCGCGGCACCGTCGTCGGACTGACCCGAGACAGCGGCCCGGCGCACATGGTCCGGGCGGCGCTCGAATCGCTGGCCTACCAGACCCGCGACCTGCTCGACGCGCTGGCCAAGGACGGGGCCCCCAAGCTGAAGGTGCTGAAGGTCGACGGCGGGGTCACGGCCAACGCCTTCGCCATGCAGTTCGTGGCCGATATCTGCGACGTGGTGGTCGAGCGGCCAGCGTTTCAGGAGATGACGGCGCTGGGGGCGGCGAAGCTGGCGGCGCTGGGCGTCGGCGTGATCGGCGACCTCGAGGACCACCCGGTCGAGGCCCCGGCGCGCTGGACCCCCGCGATGCAACCGGACGAACGCGAGCGCCTGCTGAAGGGCTGGCGCGGCGCGGTGCGGGCCGCCATCATCGCCGCCCATCCGGAGAGCGCATGACCAGCCCAGACTTGTCCGACCCGCAGCCCGCCTTCTCCGGCACCCGCGAGGTGGATCCCCGCTATGCGCTGGACGAGGCGGCGCTGGACCGCTGGCTGACGGACAACGTCGAAGGCTACGCCGGGCCCTTGACGCTGCGCCAGTTCAAGGGCGGGCAGTCGAACCCGACCTATGAGCTGACCACGCCGGGCCGGACCTATGTGCTGCGGCGCAAGCCGCCGGGAACCCTGCTGGCCAGCGCCCACGCCGTCGACCGCGAATTCACGGTGATCTCCGCCCTGCACGCCCAGGGATATCCAGTCGCCAAGCCCTATGCTCTGTGTACGGACGATGCGGTGATCGGCTCGATGTTCTACGTCATGGACAAGGTCGAGGGCCGGGTTCTCTGGGACCTGAAACTGCCCGGCATGGCGCCGAACGAACGCCGCGCCATCTATGACGCCCAGGTGGATACGCTGGCGCGGCTGCACGCCTTCGACCCCGCCGCCATCGGGCTGGGCGACTACGGCCGGCCGGGCAACTATTTCGAGCGGCAGGTCGGGCGCTGGACCAAACAATACCGCGCCTCGGAGATCGAGCCGATCCCGGCCATGGACCGGCTGATCGAGTTCCTGCCCGCCACCCTGCCGCCGGAGGGCCCGACGCGGGTGGTGCACGGCGACTTCCGCCTCGACAACCTGATCCTCGCCCCCGACACGGCCGAGGTGCGGGCGGTGCTGGACTGGGAGCTGTCGACGCTCGGGGAACCGATGGCCGACTTCTCCTACCTGCTGATCGCCTGGGTCATCCCGGCCGCGCAGAGGAACGGGCTGGCCGGGGCGGACATCGAGGCGCTCGGCATCCCGTCGGTGGCCGAGACCGTAGAGCGCTACGCGGGTCTGACCGGTGCGGCGCCGGCGAACCTCGACTGGCTGTTCGCCTACAACCTGTTCCGGCTCGCGGCCATCTGTCAGGGAATCGCTGGCCGGGTGCGCGACGGCACCGCCGCAAGCAGCCACGCGAAGACGATGGCGGCGCAGGTGCCGATGTTGGCCGAGGGCGCGCTGTCGTTCGCGAAGAAGGCCGGCGCCTAGCGCGGCGGCAGGACGGCGCCGTTGAGGATGCGGCGGTCGGCGCGCGCCTGCACCAGCACGGCCACGGCCTGATCCGGCTCCCGGGCCGCAGGCAAGGCGTAGAGGTCCGGCTGCCCGGTCCACTGGCCCAGCTTCTTCACCGACCGCACCACGTTTACGTGGCGGACCGTGCGCCCCCGGTTGTCGCCGCGCGCGATCTGCACCGTCTGCGGGCCCGGCGTATAGAAGACGGCGACCACGTCGGCGCCGCCATCCGGCGCTGCGCCTGAGCCGACCCCGACCTGGTCGCCGCTTTCGCGGAACTCGATCTCGGGCGGGAAGACCCGGCGGGCGGCCTCTTCCTCGATGGCGGTCTGCAGGGCGGGCGCGGCGCCGCCGGGCACCTGACGCCGGCCGTCGATCACCACCTGGGGCGTCGAGACGTTTCGCAGCCGCAGGGCGCGCCGGTAGTCGCGCTGGCGCTGGGTGAATTCGGGGCGGGCGAAGGTGTCCGACCAGCCGAGATAGTCCCAGTAGTCGACGGCCCAGGTCAGGGCGATGACGCCGGGCGCGTCGACGACCGCCTCGAACCGGGCATTGGCCTCGGGACAGCCGGCGCAGCCCTGGGCGGTGAACAGTTCGACGACCACGGGCTCGGGCGGCGGCGGGGCGGAGCGGACGGCGCGGCCGGCCCTCGGCTGGGCGTCAGCCCCGGCGGCGAGCAGCACGGCCGTCATGGCCGCCGCAGGAATGATCCAGCCCCGTCTGCGCATGGCGCGGAGGTTAATCACGGCGGGCGGCCGCGCGCCCCTCATTTTCGCGTGAAGGGCGGCTAGACCCGGATGTCGAGCAGGGCGCCGGGACGGGCGGGACGTTCCTCGAAGGCTCGGGCCGTCGGCTGGGGGGCGGCGGCCGTGAGGGTCGGCTCCGCCGCCGGACCCTGCACGGCGTCCAGCGCGGCCTTGAAGAAGTCGGAGCGCGACGCGCGCACGGGCGTCGCGCCGGTCGGATGGGCCGGAAACAGGACGGACGGCAGAGGAGGACGAATCGCGCTCATGCCGACAGGGTTAATCAAAACCGTCGGAAATGGGTTAACGCCGCTGGTCGCGGGACGTCGCCGTCGGCAGCGGGCGCGGCGGGGCCTGGATGGCGTCGACCAGCCGGTCGACCTCGGCGTCGTCGACCAGAGGTCCGGAAAACTTGGCTGCGACACGGCCCATGGCGTCGACGGCGAAGGTCTCGGGCGCGCCGGTGATGCCCAGATCCAGCCCGGCGCGGCCCTCCCGATCGACCAGCACCATGGAATAGGGATCCCCCAGCTCGTCGAGGAAGGCGCGGGTCTTCACCGGGTCGTCCTTCCACGCCACGCCCACGACGGCGACGCCGCGCTGCTTCAGCGCCATCAGCTTCGGGTGCTCGACGCGGCACGGCAGACACCAGCTGGCGAAGACATTGACCAGCATCGGCTTGCCGACGCCCGCGGTCTTCAGGTCGACGTGGCCGGGCCCCGGCTGGGCGCCGTTCAGGATCGGCAGCACCGTCTCGGGAATCGGCTGGCCGACCAGCGCCTCCGGCTTGATCGCCGGGTCGCGCTTCAGCGACCAGCCGGCGAACACTATGGCCAGCGCCGCCAGCACCACCAGCGGCACGATGGACAGCCAGCGGTTCATCGCGGGGCGTCTCCGGCTTCAAGGCGCTTCAGCTCGCGGTTCCAGCGCCGCGCCGATGCCAACGCGCGGACAGCCAGGCCGGCGAGCACCAGGGCGCTGATCCCCCAGGCGGGCCAGACGAAGGCGGCGTAGGCGCCCATGTCGAGGTCGATCATTCTATGCCTCCATGGCGCGGCGTGCGCGGATGGACAGGACGCGGCGGCGGACGATCTCGGCCCGGATCGAGGTCACCCAGACCGCGAGGAACAGCGCCCCATAGGCCGCCATCATCGTCAGCAGCGGCGCCAGCAGATCGCCGGTCACCGACGGCCCGCCGGCGCGGATCAGCGAGGCCGGTTGATGCAGGGTGTTCCACCAGTCGACGCTGAACTTGACGATCGGCAGATTGATCAGCCCGACCAGCCCCAGCACGGCGGCGGCGCGGGCGGCCTTGGCCTCGTCGTCGATCGAGGCTCGCAGGGCCATGTAGCCGAGGTAGAACAGGAACAGCACCAGCACCGACATCAGCCGCGCATCGCCCCACACCCACCACGCGCCCCACATCGGCTTGCCCCACAGGCTGCCGGTGACTAGGGCCAGCGCCGTGTAGGCCGCCCCGGGCAGGGCGGCGGCGCGGGCGGCGGCGTCCGCCAGCGGATGGCGGAACACGAGCGCGAAGAAGCTGGAGACGCCGAGCGCCCCATAGATCATCAGACCCACCGAGGCGGCGGGCACGTGGACGAACATGATCCGGACCGTGTCGCCCTGCTGGTAATCCTCGGGCGCGGCGAAGCTCAGCCAGCTTCCCACGGCCAGCAGCACGGCGGCCAGCCCCCACAGCACCGGGGTGAGCGGACGGGTGAAACGCAGGAAGCGGTCGGGGTTGGCGAGGAACATCGCGCGCTTCTTTAGGGCCTGATCGCCGGTCGCGCTACTTGGCCGCGACGCCTGTGCTAGAGCGTCGCGCCGGACAGGGAGACCCACGGGCATGAGCGACGACATCACGCGCGACAGCAACGGCAACGCGCTGGCCGACGGCGACAGCGTGACCCTGATCAAGGACCTCAAGGTCAAGGGCTCGGGCGGAGTGACCCTGAAGCGCGGCACGCTGGTGAAGAACATCCGGCTGACCGGCGACACGGACGAGATCGAGGCCAACGTCGAGAAGGTGCGTGGATTGGTGCTCCGGACGGAATTCGTGAAGAAGGCCTGAGCCGCGCGACCGCGCGAAGCGCAAACCTTCAGCAGCGCTGGTTCGTCACAACGAACACAACGAAAGGCACAACGAACACAACGAACACAACGAGATCGAGATCAGCTCCGCCCGCTGTGACTCCGTTGTGTTCGTTGTGATGAACCTCGATCTCAGGGCGCTTCGCGCGACGCCTACCCCTGCGCATTCCGGATCGCGGCCGCGGCCGCGAACGGCGTGACGACGGCGGCGAACAGGACGTAGGCGACAAGAAAGGCGAGGGCCGGGAGGGGCGACAAGCCGGTGGCGGCGCGCTCCATGGCGCCCGCGCCGAACACCACCGGCGGGATAAACAGTGGCAGGACCACGACGGCGATCAGCAGGCCGCCGCGCTTCGAGCCTATGGCCAGGGCGGCGCCCAGCGCGCCGGTCAGGGCGAAGGCCAGCGAGCCGACGAGGGCGGACAGGGCCGCGAGCGGCGCCAGCGACGGCGACAGGCCGAGGGTCACCGCCGCCACCGGGGTGGTCGCGGCCAGCGGCGCGCCGACCGCCAGCCACTGCGCTCCAGCCTTGGCGAGGACGGTCAGCTCCAGCGGGATCGGGCCGAGCGCGATCAGGTCCAGCGCCCCGTCCTCGTGATCGCGCTCGAACAGCCGCTCCAGCGAGAGGATCGACGACAGCGCCAGCGCCAGCCAGGCCACGCCGCCGGCGACGGGCCGCAGCCCCGCGGGATCGCTCCCGGCCGCCAGCGGAACCAGCACCGTCAGGCACAGGAAGAAGCCGCAGGCCAGCAGGGGCCCGCCGCCGCCCGACCAGGCCAGCGCCAGCTCGCGCCGCCACAGGATCAGGAGCGGGCTCATCCGCCGCCTCCGATGTCGAGCCCGCGGGCGGAGATCGGCAGGGGGTCGTGGACGGCGGCGAGGATGGCGCCGCCCTTGTCGACGTGGGCCTGCATCAGGAGGCCGAGCGCGGCGCGCCAGCGGGCGTCCAGCGGGGCGAACGGCTCGTCCAGCAGCCACAGGGGCCGGTCCGCGGCGATCAGACGGGCAAAGGCGAGCCGGCGGCGTTGCCCTGCCGACAGCTGGCGCACCTCAAGATCCAGCAACGGCTCCAGCGCCAGCAGGTCGACGGCGGCTCCGATCCCGGCGACATCGGCGCCGAGCCAGCTTGTCTGGTAAGCCAGTTCGTCCCGCGCGCGGCGGGCGCCCTTGAGGCCGTCGAGATGGCCCATCCAGTGGAGGTGACGGCGGCGCGCCTCGGCCGGGTCCGCCCCGGCGAAGGCGATGGTCCCGGCGTCCGGCCGGATGAAGCCGGCCAGCGCCCGCAGCAGGCTGGTCTTGCCCGCGCCGTTCGCGCCGGTCAGGGCGACGGCGTCACGGGGGGCGAGGGTGAAGGACAGGTCGCGGAAGAGCGTCCGGTGGCCGCGGGAGAGGGTGAGGGCGGTGACGGTGATCATCCCTTCTCCCCTTGCGGGAGAAGGTGGCCCGCGAAGCGGGTCGGATGAGGGGTCGCACCGAAGCGGGATATCGACGGCCGAGGAGCGAGCGCGAAGGCTCGGGTTTGGCGCGACCCCTCATCCGTCAGGCCTCCGGCCTGCCACCTTCTCCCGCAAGGGGAGAAGGGATTGATAGTCGTTCTCAATGACCCCGCGCCTGCCCGCCGCGCATGGACGCGCCCCGGAACCCCCGTTATATCCCGCGGCGCCGCAGCAGGCGTTCGCCGCGCGCGGCGGGGACCTGTGCGCCCCGTCGCAAGCCGCGCGTTCGTGCAACCGGATTGTCGGGCGGCGTTGACCAGAGGAAGCCTCTCCATGCCGTCGAACGACAGCCTCAAGACCCGTCAGGACCTTTCCGTCGGGCGCAAGAAATACGCCTATTACAGCCTTCCCGCCGCCGAGGAAGCCGGACTGACCGGGATTTCCCGCCTGCCGCGCTCGATGAAGGTGCTGCTGGAGAACCTGCTGCGCAACGAGGACGGCGTCTCGGTGACCGAGGCCGACCTCCGCGCCGTCGCGGCCTGGCTGGAGAACAAGGGCTCGGTCGAGCACGAGATCGCCTTCCGCCCGGCCCGGGTGCTGATGCAGGACTTCACCGGCGTGCCCGCCGTCGTCGATCTGGCCGCCATGCGCGACGCCATGTCGGCGCTGGGCGCAGACCCGACCAAGATCAACCCGCTGAACCCGGTCGATCTGGTCATCGACCACTCGGTCATGGTCGATCATTTCGGCACCGCCGGCGCCTTCGAACAGAACGTGGCGCGCGAGTACGAGCGCAACATCGAGCGCTACAAATTCCTGCGCTGGGGCTCGTCGGCCTTCAACAATTTCCGCGTCGTGCCCCCCGGCACCGGCATCTGCCATCAGGTCAACCTCGAGCACCTGGCCCAGACGGTCTGGACCGTGGCCGAGGGCAAGGCGACCGTGGCCTATCCTGACACCGTCGTCGGCACCGACAGTCACACGACGATGATCAACGGTCTGGCCGTGCTGGGTTGGGGCGTCGGGGGCATCGAGGCCGAGGCGGCCATGCTGGGCCAGCCCATCCCCATGCTGATCCCGGAAGTCATCGGCTTCCGCCTGACCGGCGCCCTGCCGGAAGGCGCGACCGCCACCGATCTGGTGCTGACCGTCACCCAGATGCTCCGCCGCAAGGGCGTGGTCGGCAAGTTCGTCGAGTTCTTCGGCCCCGGCGTGACCAGCCTGACCATCGAGGATCAGGCCACCATCGCCAACATGGCCCCGGAGTACGGCGCCACCTGCGGCTTCTTCCCGGTCTCGGCGGCGACGATCTCGTATCTGACCGCCACGGGCCGCGACAAGGCGCGGGTCGCGCTGGTCGAGGCCTATGCCAAGGCGCAGGGCCTGTGGATCGACGAGACATCGGAAGACCCGGTCTTCACGGACGTGCTGGAACTGGACATGGCCGAGGTCGTGCCGTCGCTGGCGGGTCCCAAGCGGCCGCAGGACAAGGTCGAACTGACCGTCGCCGCGCCGTCGTTCGAGACCGCCCTGGCCGAGGTGTTCAACCGTCCGACCGACGCGCCCCGCGTGGCCGTCGAGGGCGAGACCTTCGATCTCGGCGACGGCGATGTGGTCATCGCCGCCATCACCAGCTGCACCAACACCTCCAACCCTTCCGTCCTGATCGCCGCCGGTCTGGTGGCGCGCAAGGCCCGCAAACTCGGCCTGACCGTCAAGCCGTGGGTCAAGACCTCGCTGGCTCCAGGCTCGCAGGTGGTCACCGACTATCTGACCGCCGCCGGCCTGCAGGCCGACCTGGACGCCCTGGGCTTCAACCTCGTCGGCTACGGCTGCACCACCTGCATCGGCAACTCGGGCCCGCTGGCCGAGACCATCTCGAAAGCCATCAACGACAACGCTCTGGTCGCCACCAGCGTGCTGTCGGGCAACCGCAACTTCGAGGGCCGGGTGAACCCCGACGTTCAGGCCAACTATCTGGCCTCCCCGCCCCTGGTCGTCGCCTATGCGCTGGCCGGTTCGATGCGGATCGACATCTCGAAGGATCCGATCGGTCAGGACAAGAAGGGCAAGGACGTCTTCCTGAAGGACATCTGGCCGACCTCGGCCGAGATCGCCGCGATCCAGAAGAAGTCGGTCACCCCGGCCCTGTTCGCCAAACGCTACGCCGACGTGTTCAAGGGCGACGAGCACTGGCAGGGCATCCAGGTCGAGGGCGGCCAGACCTACGCCTGGGACGAGAGCTCGACCTATGTCGCCAACCCTCCGTATTTCGAGGGCCTGTCGATGGAGCCGGCGCCGGTCGCCGACATCGTCGAGGCCCGCGTGCTGGCCATCTTCGGCGACTCGATCACGACCGACCACATCAGCCCGGCCGGTTCGATCAAGAAGACCTCGCCGGCCGGCGCCTATCTGACGGGCCGCGGCGTCGACGCGCTGGACTTCAACAGCTACGGCGCGCGCCGCGGCCACCACGAAGTCATGATGCGCGGCACCTTCGCCAACATCCGCATCCGCAACCGCATCACGCCCGAGATCGAGGGCGGGGTGACGAAGCACTTCCCGTCGCAGGACGTCATGTCGATCTACGACGCCGCCATGCGTTACCAGTCCGAGGGCCGGCCGCTGGTCGTGTTCGCGGGCAAGGAATACGGCACCGGCTCGTCGCGCGACTGGGCGGCCAAGGGCACCCGGCTGCTGGGCGTCCGCGCGGTCCTCGCCGAGAGCTACGAGCGCATCCACCGCTCCAACCTGATCGGGATGGGCGTCGTGCCGCTGCAGTTCAAGGCCGAGGGCTGGACCCGTCTGGGCCTGACGGGGGAAGAGATCGTCACGATCCGCGGGCTTTCAGACGCCAACGTCGGCCGCCTGCGTCCGCGGCAGGACCTGTGGGTCGAGCTGTTCCGTCCCTCGGACGGCAAGATGGCCCGCTTCCCGGTCCGCTGCCGCATCGATAACCAGACCGAGCTGGACTACTTCAAGGCCGGCGGCGTCATGCCCTATGTGCTGCGCAACCTCGCGCGCGGCCCGGAAACCGTGGCCGCGGAATAGGAACCTGGAGGCGGTCCCCGGCGATCCGGCGGCCGCCTCCCGCTCCTGAGACGGCCTAATTCAGCTGAAGCCGGACCCGGTCCACCGACATCCGGCGCGTCGCCTCCATCGGGTCGTCCAGCGAGCGGGCGCGCGACAGGGCCTCCAGCGCGCCGGTCAGGGCGCCCTGCTTCTCGCGGGCGGCGGCGACGTCCAGCCAGGGCCGGTGATCCTCGGGGTCGAGCAGCGCCCGGCGCAGGGCCGAGCGCTCGGCGCCGTCGAAATCCTGGGCGCGGATGGCGCGGCTGAACAGCACGTTCTGCAGCCGGATCAGCGCCTGCCGGTCCGACACCGGCGCCATCAGCACGTCCAGCCGGTCGGCGACGTGCGGCGTCAGCCCCGCCCTCAGCGCCCGACGGGTAAGCTCGGACGGCAGCACCACCCGCCCCTGGCTGAACGGGTCCAGAGCCACCGGCCCCTCCGGCGTCTCGACCCGCAGCAGGAAGTGGCCGGGGAAGTCGACTCCCTGGGCCCGCACTCCGGCCCGCCGCGCGGCGTCGAGATAGAAGACGCACAGGGTCGCCGACAGGCCGCGCCGGCGCTCGGCCACGTCGATGACGTCGGTGTTGGCCGGGTCGTCGTAGTTCAACAGATCGCCGTTGAGGCGCAGGTCGGCGGCCATGGTCTCGGCCAAGGCGTCGTCGGGGCCCTCGTTCGCCGCCCGTTCCGCCAGACGCTCGGCGGCGTTGGCCGCCAGCGTCCGCACCGGTTCGGGATCACGGAAGGGATAGTCGTGGATGGCGCAGGCGATCGCGGCCTCCAGCAAGGGGAAGGCGTCGTCCCCGGCCTGTCCCGCCTCCGTCAGCAGGGCGATGGCGTCATCACGCGTCAAGCCGCAGTCCTCCCGAACGCAACCACGCCGCGACGATGGCGCGGAAACCGGCCGGGAGCCAGCGCCACCGTGTCGATTCTGAGACCGTGTCCGGCCAAGCTGGGTCTTTGACGCAACACCGCCCGCCCCGCCGCCAGCAGCCGGTCGTACTGGGCCGGAGTCAGGGCCGTGAGGGCGGCCTCCATCGTGTGCCGCCGCTTCACCTCGACCACCGCCAGCGTCCGACCCTTCCGCGCGAGGATGTCGATCTCGACCCCGGCGGCTTTCAGCCGGAAGCCGAGCACCTGATAGCCGCAAAGCATCAGCAGGGCGGCGGCCAGCCATTCGGCGGCGTGTCCGGCGCGGTGGGAGCGCGATCCCGAGCCGACGCGCCACGCCTGTTTGACCCGCGCGGCCCTGGGAGCCCTGACCCGGGTCGGCGGCGGCGTCACCGGCCCTGCATCTCCAACGCGCGCTTGTAGAGCGGCTTGCGCGGCAGGTTGAGCGCGCGCGACACCTCGGCCGCCGCCTCGCCCGGAGGCAGACGGGTCATGGCCTCGGCCAGCGCCGCGTCCGCGTCCGCCTCCGACGCCGCCTCCGCCTCGCCGGGCGCGACCACGACGACGATCTCGCCCTTCGGCGACTGGCAGCGCGGATCGACGGCGAGATCCGCCAGCGTGCCCCGAACGCACTCCTCGTAGAGCTTGGTCAGTTCGCGGCACACCGCGGCGGGACGCGGCCCCAGCACCGCCACCATGTCGGCGAGGCTGTCCGCCAGCCGCGGGCCGCTCTCGAAGAAGACCAGCGTCTGGCGTCCGGTCCGCACCTCTTCCAGCGCCGTGCGGCGGGCCCCCGACTTCGGCGGCAGAAAGCCGGCGAACATTACCCGGTCGGCCGGCAGGCCGGCGATGCACAGCGCCGCCAGCAGGCTGGAGGCTCCGGGGATCGGGTGCACCGGCAGCCCTTCCGCGATCACCGCCCGCGCCACCACGAAGCCGGGATCGCTGACCAGCGGCGTGCCGGCGTCCGACACCAGCGCGACCACCGCCCCCGCGCGCACCCGCTCGATCGCCAGCTCGGCGGCGCGGGCGGAGGCGTGGTCGTCGCAGCGTTCCAGCTTTGCCTTCAGCCCGTAGGCCGACAGCAGCTTGCCCGTCACCCGCGTGTCCTCGGCCAGCACCAGATCGGCGGCGGCGAGCACGTCCAGCGCCCTCAGGGTTATGTCGCGCAGATTGCCGATCGGGGTCGCCACCAGATACAGCCCCGGCGCCACGGGGCGCGGCTGGGGCTGGGCCGGCGGAAAGGCGACGGGTTCGGACATGGCCGGACCGTGCCAGCCGGGGCCGCTCCACTCAAGGGCGGGCGGTCACCCGCTAGACCAGCAGCGCCTTCAGCACGCCGTCGAGCACGGGCCGACCCGCAGCGGTCGCCGCGACTCGCCCATCCGAGACCCCGAGGAAGCCGTCGCCGATCAGGGCGCCGAGCGGCCCCGCGTCGGGCGACAGGCCAAGGCGCGCCAGCAGCGCGACCGGAACGCCTTCCACCGTCCGCAGGCCCAGCAGCACCTGCTCCTCGGCGGCCTCCAGCGGCGACTGGGTCTCGCGCTCGGCCCATGGAGCCGCCGCCCGAACGCCCGCGATATAGTCGCCGATCGACCTGTGGGCGACGGTCGCCGTGCGCGCGCGGTCGAGCGTCACCCGCCCGTGCGCCCCCGGTCCGACGCCGAGGTAGTCGCCCCCGCGCCAGACGTGCATGTTGTGGGCCGACCGGGCCCCGGCGCCGCGCGCATGATTGGACACCTCATAGGCCTCGAACCCGGCGTCCCAGAGCACCCGCTGGGTCGTCTCGTACAGGTCGGCGGCCACGTCCTCCTCCGGCGGCGCCCATGCGCCCCGCGCCACCGCGCGGCCGAACGCCGTCGTCGGCTCGATGGTCAGCTGATAGGGCGAGACATGCTCGAACCCAAGCGCCAGCGCCTCCGTCAGTTCGTCGCGCCAGCCTTCGGGCGTCTGGTGCGGCCGGGCATAGATCAGGTCGATCGACAGGCGCGGGAACGCGGCCCGCGCCACGCTCACGGCCCGCCGGGCCTCGTCCGCCGAATGGTTGCGGCCGAGGAAGGCCAGCGCCGCGTCGTCCAGCGACTGCACCCCCATCGACAGCCGGTTCACCCCCGCCGCGGCCAGGGCGGCGAAGCGGTCCGCTTCGGCGTCCGTCGGATTGGCCTCCAGAGTAATCTCGACCGGGCCCGCGGGCGCGAAGAGGGCGCGGGCGCGCTCGATCACGGCCGCCACGGCCTCGGGGGCCATCAGCGACGGCGTGCCGCCGCCGAAGAAGATCGACGCCAGCCGGCGGGGCCCGACGAGCGCCGCCTGCCCCTCCAGATCCTCGAGGATGGCGGCGACCAGTTGCGCCTGCTCCTCGCCCCGGCCGCGGCCGCGCACGACGTTGAAGTCGCAATAGGGGCAGATGCGGGCGCAGTAGGGCCAGTGGACGTAGAGGGCGACGTCGGAGCTGGGGTGAGGGGGCATGTCGTGATGAGTGGCTAGCGGCTAGTGACTGGCTGAGGCAGTGCCGACGCGCCGGACGGTGGCTGCTGGCGGTGAGCCAGCCGCTACTAACCACCAATCACTGGCCACTAGCCACTCACTCCATCAGCGCCGCCTTCAGCTTCTCGAACGCCCGGGCGCGGTGACTGATCGAGTCCTTCAGCACCGGGTCCAGCTCCCCGAAGGTCTGGTGGTGCCCGTCCGGAATGAAGATCGGGTCGTAGCCGAAGCCGCGGTCCCCGCGCGGCGGGAAGGTCAGCATCCCGTCCACGCGGCCCTCGACCACCACCGCCGGCCCCTCGGGCCAGGCCACCGCCAGCGCCGAGGTGAACCAGGCCCGGCGATCATCCGAGCCGACCTCCTCGAGCCGCTCCTCCACCCGGCGCATGGCGAAGGCGAAATCCTTCTCCGGTCCGGCCCAGCGCGCGGAAAAAATGCCCGGGGCCCCGCCCAGGGCTGCAACGGACAGGCCGGAGTCGTCGGCCAACGCGACCTCGCCGGCCCGGTCGGCGGCATGGCGCGCCTTCAGCAGAGCATTTCCGACGAAGGTGCTCTCGGTCTCGTCCGGCTCGGGCAGATTCAGGCTCGCGGCGGTGACGACCTCGTAATGTCCGCCCAGAAGCGCGTCGATCTCGACCGCCTTCCCGGGGTTGTGCGTCGCCACGACCAGCCGCATCCCCTTGATAAGCTTCAACTTCATCCCGATCACGCGCTCCGCAACAATCCATTGCCAAAGTTTAATATCGTTAAACGATATGTAACATGACTTCCTTAGGGGTATGGCCTATCTATTATCTCAAGAACGGGGGCCGCGCCGTTCCCCGAACAAGCCAAGAGGGCAAGATCGATGCAGCGGGACAACGAAATCGGGGTCGAAATGGCCCCTTCAACAAGACAACGGAGAAAGACCATGAACACCATGAACGCTTCCTACTTCATCGAAAAGGTCGGCCACGGCATCCTGAACGCCTTCCTGCTCGCCGCCCTGCCGACCGCCCTGGTCGCCACCCTGCTCCAGGCTCTGTGATCCTTCCCGGCCTCACGCAGCCCCAGGGCGCGGCAGGCCGCCACAGAATGTCTCACTGGAGCTTTGACGATCGGCATGACAATCGCGATGAATAAGCCCGCGCGAGGGTTCACCGGACCCCGCGCGGCATCTTCGCCCAACCCCCCGGTCTGAAAGAGGCCCGCCATGCGCTTCCCGAAGACGTTGCCGCTCGGGATCCGCCGCCCTGCCGTCCGACCGCCGGTCCTGCCCGGCATCAGCACCGGGTCGATGACCAGCTTTCTCAGCATGGCCCTGTGGGCCGGCTTCTGGGTTCTGGCCCTGCTGACCCTGCTCTCCATCCTCGCCTTCATCTTCATCGTCTTCGCGCCGCTGGGTCCCCTCGGGTTGACCGCGACGTCCGACGACGGCGGCACCAGCGTGCCCATCCCCCGCGCCTACTTCCTGTTCGGCGTGGGCGCCTTCGCCGCCTATTTCGCCGGCTTCGCCCTGATCCTGCGCCATCTGCGCGCCATGGTGCGCTCGCTCCGCCGGGGCGATCCGTTCGAGCCCGCCAATGTCACGCGCCTGAAGCAGGTCGGCCTGACCCTCGCCCTCGTCACCGGCGGCTCCTGGGTCGGGCAGACGCTGGTGTCCCAGTTCGTGCGCGGCGCGATGAAAGCCCCCAGCCTGTTCGACCTGGTCACCCCCACCTTCTCGATCCTCGTGGTGATCGTTCTGTCCCAGGTCTTCCGCGAGGGCTCGCGCCTGCGCCGCGAAGCGGAGCTGACGATTTGACCCCCCGCCCCGCCCGCACCCGGCTCGACCCGCACCGCGCTCACGGCTAGAGAGGCGATCATGGCCATCCGCGTCCAGCTCGACCGCATCCTCCTCGAACGGCGCATGTCGCTGACCGAGCTGGCCGACCGTGTCGGCGTGACCCTCGCCAATCTGTCGATCCTGAAGACGGGCAAGGCCCGGGCAATCCGCTTCACCACCCTCGACGCTCTGTGCCGCGAGCTGAACTGCCAGCCGGGCGACCTGCTGGTCCAGACGCCCGGCCCGCAGGATCCCGGCTCCGACGAGGACCCCGACGGAAACGCGCCCGGCACGACATGAGTCGCCGCGACGACCTCAGCCCCGAGGATCGCCGCATCTGGGCCCGGGTCGCCGGCTCCGTGACTCCGTCGAAGCCGAAGAAGCCGCCGCGCGTCGTTCCCGGCGCCGCCGTCGCCGATCCCCCGCCCGCGCCGCATCCGCAGGCCGCCGTCAAATCGCGCCCCCATCCCACGCCGAGCTGGACCCCCGGCGCGCCCTCGCAGGTTCGCGTACGCGGCCTTCCCGACGAGCTGGAGCCCCGCCGTCAGCGCCGGCTGTCGCGCGAGCGCGATCCCATCGAGGCGAAGATCGACCTGCACGGCTACGGCCGCTTCCAGGCGCAGGACGCCCTGACTGCGTTTCTCATGGGCGCGCAGGCCCGCGGCTACCGCTCGGTGCTGGTGATCACCGGTCAGGGCCGGCGCGGCGGCGGCGTCATCCGCGCCTCGGTCCACGAATGGCTGCAGGCGCCAGCGCTGCGCGGCGTGGTGTCAGGCTTCGCCTCCGCCGCCCGCCATCACGGCGGCGAGGGCGCGCTCTATGTGACGATCCGGCGGGGGTGCGGGGAGTGATTGGTGATTGGTGACTAGTGGCTGGTGGCTGGTGGCTTTTGACAGCACAGCCCGGTCCACCCTTTCCACTCACCAACCACTAATCACCAGCCACCAGCCACCAGCCACCAGCCACTACACAAGCGTCAGCCCCGCCTCCTTCGCCAGCGCCTCGAGCGACGTCATCGGCCGGGGTCCCCAGTGGGCGATGACTTCGGCCGCCGCCAGCGAGCCGAGACGGCCGGCGACGTGCAGCGGCAGGCCGCGGGCCAGGCCCAGCAGGAAGCCCGCGGCGTACTGGTCGCCGGCTCCGGTGGTGTCGACCACCTTTTCGACGGGGAAGGCCGCGACCTCGACGCGTTCGTCGCCGGCGATGACCACCGAGCCCGCCGCGCCGCGCGTGACGGCCGCCACCTCGACCATGCCGGCGAGACGGTCGGCGGCGAGATTGAAGTCTTCGGTCTCGAACAGGGCCGCCAGTTCGCCTTCGTTCGCCAGCACGATGTCGGCCGAGGCCGCGATGAAGGCCAGCAGCTCGGCGCGCCAGCGGGCGACGACGAAGGTGTCGGACAGGGTGATCGCCACCTTGCGGCCGGCGGCGTGGGCGGCGGCGGCGGCGGCCTCGAAGGCGGCGCGGGCCGGCGCCGGGTCGAACAGATAGCCTTCCAGATAGACGATGGCCGACTGGCCGATCAAATCGGCGTCGATGTCGTCCGGCCCCAGCTGGTTGGCGGCGCCGAGGAAGGTGCACATGGTGCGCTGGCCGTCGGGCGTGACGTTGATCATGCAGACGCCGGTGGCCAGACCGGCGGCCGCACCGTCCGTCAGCGGAACGGTGTCGAACCGCACGCCCGCCGCACGAATGTCGTGGGCGAAGACGCCGCCCAGCTGGTCGTCGGCGACCTTGCCGATATAGGCCGCCCGGCCGCCGAACGAGCCGACGCCGGCGACCGTGTTGCCGGCCGAACCGCCCGAGGCTTCGACCCCCGCGGCCATGGCCTCGTAGAGGGCGGCGCTGCGCTCGGCGTCGACCAGCTGCATCGAGCCGGCGGTCAGGCCCTGCGCGTCGAGGAAGGCGGGCTCGCACGGGGCGAGGACATCGACGATGGCGTTGCCGACGGCGCAGACGTCGTAGTTCGGGTTCTGGGTCATGCGCGGCCCTTAGCCGAGGGCCGGCGCGGCGTCATCCGAAAACCCATAAGGCAAGCCTTATATGTCCGCTCCGGTTTCGCTATGAGGCGCCCATGACCGAGATCGCCGTTCTCACCCCCTCCGCCTCCGACCCGTCCTACGCCGACCAGTGGCCCGGCGTGCTGGAGCGGCTGCAACAGGCGCTGGCGCTGGCCGGAGTCACGGCGGCGCCGACGCCCTGGCCCGATCATGTCGAGGACCCTTTGGCCCTGACCGCCTACCCGCTGGTCCTGCCGCTGCTGGCCTGGGGCTACCACCGCGACCATGCGCTGTGGATGAAGGGCTGCGCGGCCTGGGCCGAGGCGGGCGTGCGATTGCTGAACCCGCCGTCGGTGCTGGGCTGGAACTCCGACAAGCGCTATCTCGGCCGGCTGGCGGAGCAGGGCGTCGCCATTCCGCCGACGCTCTGGGTCGACGGACCGACCCAGGCCGACGTGGACGCCGCCTTCGATCGCCTCGGCGCCGAGGAGATCGTGGTCAAGCCACGCGTCTCCGGCGGCGCCTGGAAGACGCTGCGGCTGCGCCGGGGCCAGACCATGGCCGACGCGCCCGAGGGCCCGGCGATGATTCAGCCCTGTCTGCCGACCATCGAGACTGAGGGCGAGACCTCGCTGCTGTTCTTCGGCGGCCGGCTCAGCCACGCCGTCAACAAACGGCCCGTCCCCGGCGAGTTCCGCGTGCAGGTCCAGTACGGCGGCGGCTACACCGCCCTGTCCGAACCGCCCGCCGGCGCCCTCGATCTGGCCCAGCGCACGCTGGCCGCCATCGGAGAGGACCTGCTCTACGCCCGCATCGACATGGCTCGCGGGCCGGACGGCGGCTGGCTGCTGATGGAGGCCGAGCTGATCGAGCCGGACTTCTACCTCGGCACGGCGCCCGCGGGCGGCCGGCGGTTCGCGGAGGCGGTGAGGGCGCGGCTGGGACGTGATGAGTGGTTGGTGATTAGTGGTTAGTGGAGCGGTGGCGGGCGGCGTCGCTCGGGGCCGTCCCCGCCGCGCCAGTCACTGACCACTGTCCACTAATCACCAACCACTCAGCTCTCCCGCAACGCCATCATCCCCGCCCGCGACGGGCACAGGTCTGAGATCACACAACCGGGACAGTTCGGCTTTCGCGCCGTGCAAGTGTAGCGCCCGTGCAGGATCAGCCAGTGGTGCGCCTTGGGCAGCCACGCTTCGGGCACGACCCGGTGCAGCTGCGCTTCGACCTTGTCCGGCGTGACGGCGTTGGCGAGCCCCAGCCGGTGCGAAACCCGGAACACATGGGTGTCGACCGCGATGGCCGCTTCGATGCCCAGCTCGTTCAGCACCACGCTGGCGGTCTTTCGTCCAACGCCCGGCAGGTCCTGCAGCGCCTGGCGGTTCAGCGGAACCTCGCCGCCGTGCTGCTCCTGCACGATCCGGCTCAGGGCGACGACGTTCCGGGCCTTGCCGCGATAGAGGCCGATCGAGGCGATGTAGGGGATCAGCCCCGCCTCCCCCAGCGCCAGCATCTTCGCCGGCGTGTCCGCAACGGCGAACAGCTTCTCGGTGGCCTTGTTGACCGAGACGTCCGTCGCCTGCGCCGACAGCGCCACCGCAACGACCAGCGTGTACGGGCTGGTGAAGTTCAGCTCCGTCTTCGGCTCCGGCATCACCGCCGCCAGGCGCGCGAAGATCGCCTCGACCCGATCCTCGTCCGGCGGCCAGGCCAACGACGGGACCGGCGCCCCGGTCATGACGGCCGGCCGACGGGGTGCTTCCGGACGCTTCTGGGCCATGGCGCCGTTATAGGCCGCAGCGGTCCGCGCGCCAGATCACCGACGGCGCGGCGTCACGACGGGGACCACACCCGGACGAACCTCCACCACGAAGGGCTCGGCGGTGAGCCAGCGCGCCGCCGCCGCCCTGACTTCCTCGACGGTCAGGGACTGGTAGGCGTCGGTCCACTCCAGAGCGTCCTGCAGGCCTTGCGGATTTCGTGCGGAGCCATCGAGGGTGACCAGCCACCAGCTGTTGGTCTGCCGCTGCGAGACGGCCCCGTCGAGGATGGTCCGTCGGGCGGCCTCGACGGCTTGGGGTTCGAAATCGCCGGCGGCGATCCGGGCCACCACGTCGACGATCGCCGTCCGCACCGGCGCGATCTGGTCGGGCCGGGTCTCCACCGCGATCTGCATGGCGCCCTGGTCGGCGTTGTCCTGAAGGTTGAGGGCCACCGAAGGCGCATAGCTGGCCCCCAGCCGCTCGCGCACCTCGTCCACCACCCGTTCGGCCAGCACGGCGCGCAGCAGCGACAGCGCCCGCTGCTCGCGACGCCGTTCGGGCGCGCCGACGTAGAGCGGCCAGGTCAGGCTGACGAAACCGCGTTCGGGCGATCCCTCATGGACGGCCAGGACCGGAGCGAGAGTCTCCGGGAAGGTTATGAAGCCGGGATCGGATCGCCGGGCATCCCGCGGGGGGCGCGGCGGCAGCGCCCCGAAGGTCGAGCCGACAAGGCCCACCGCGACCGCCTCTTCGACGTCGCCCACGATGGTGATCTCCAGGGGCGCCTCGGCGAGCGCCGGGGACAATATCCGCCGGAAGGTGGTCTGATCCCACCCCATCGCCGTCGCGATCGGCGGCAGGGAGCGCCCGCTGTCCGGCGCCACCGCCTTCAGGAACGCCTCCGCGCCCTGGATGGCGGGCTCGGCCCTCAGCTGCCGGAAAATGGTCGCCACGGCCGTCCGGCGTGCGGAATCGAAGTCCATCCGGAAGCCCGGATCGACGAAGGCGGCGGCGAGGATCTGCAGCTGAAGCTCCAGATCCTCGGGCCGGGTGACGCCGCGCAGGATGAAGGCGTCGTTGCCGAGGGCCATGCTTTGCTGCAGGCGCCGGCCCGGGAACATGTCGCCCAGCTCCATCGCGCTATGCCGGCCCAGCCCTCCCATCGAGAAGAACTGGGTGGCGAAGCGGCCGGGGATATGGTCCTCCCGCGCCAATTCGCGGGCGCCGTCCCCGAACCGCACCGAAATCTGCACATCGTTGCGGGTGAAGGACGCCGACTTGAAGTTCAGCACCACGCCGTTCTCGAAGCGGAACCGGGTGAACCCGGGGTCGGCGATCTCTTCACGGTCGACCGGAGCGGCCGCTGGCCCGAAGTCGGTATAGGCCCACGCTTCCACCACGCCGGCGGCGGACGCGGCCGGCGGCGCGCGACGCTCCGCGGCCCGCCATGCGTCCCGGACGGCGCGCTCCGACGGCGGGTTCGGCAGGGTCACGGCGATCAGCGGCGCCGATCCCGACCAGTCCGCCCGGAACGCGGCGCTGACGCGCTCGGGCGTCATCCGGGGCGCGATCAGATCGACCAGCCGCAGCGAGTCGGCGGGCGAAATGAAGCCGGCTCCGTCCAGTTCGAAGCCTGCCTCGGAGTTCATCAGGGCGTCCGCGAGCGGACTGGAGAAGCGCGCGTCGGCGTTGGCCACGCCTTGAAGGCTGGCTGTGCGCTGCGCCGCCAGATTGCGCTCGATCTCGTCCGGTCTGACGCCGTGCGTTTCGAGACGGCGCATCTCGACCACGGCCGCGTCCAGCGCTTCCCGCCATCGCCGGTCCGTCCGCGGCGTCAGCCGCAGGCAGGTGTAGTCCGCCTCGCGCCGCCAGCTGGTGGTGCTGAAGCTGGCGTTGACGAAGGGCGCATCCTCGCCTTGTCCCAGCCGCGCCAGTCTGCGGTTCGCCACCGCGATCCAGAGCGCTCTGGCGATGTAGAACTCGCGGCGCGCGACACTGTCGGGTCCCTTGGTCGCATACGGCCGCGCCCGGCAGATGTTGATCGACGAGCCCTGCCGTCGTTCTGAGGCCACCATCACATCCAGCGGGCGGGCCGGGTCCAGCGACGCCGGCGACGCCCGGACCCCGACGGGCCCCTGGGCGCTCCAGCGGCCGAAGGCCGCGGCGATCCGCGCCTCGATGGCGGCGGGGTCGATGTCGCCCACGACCACGAGAAAGGCGTTGTCCGGCCGGTACCAGAGGTCGCGGAAACGGGTCAGCCGGGCCGCGTCGATGCGGCTGATGTCCTCCGCTTCGCCGATCGCCCGGCGCGCCGGCCCACGCAGACCGGGCGCCATGAAGGCCTGATAGCGCGTCTGGTAGTCCCACGCCGGACCGAGGCTCCTGGTGCGTTCGGCCAGAACCACGCCCTTCTCCCGCTCGATCGCATCCGGGTCGAAGATGTGGCCGTCGGCGGCGTCCGACAGCCAGGCGAAGGCGAGGTCCAGCCGCGCGCTGTCGGCGATGTTGAGGTCCAGCCGATAGGTGGTGCCGAAGGCCCCCGTGGTGGCGTTCTGATCGCGGCCCAGGGCGAGGCCGGCGTCGGAGAACCGCGTCTGCAGCTCCCCCTCCGCGAAGTTGCGCGTGCCGTTGAAGGCCATGTGCTCGAGGAAGTGCGCGAGGCCGCGTTCGTCGTCGGCCTCTTCGAAGCTGCCCGCCTTGATCAGAAGTCTGATCGAGGCGGCGCCCGCCGGACGCGGGTTCGGCAGAATGGCGTAGCGCAGACCGTTCGGCAGCACGCCCTGGCGCACGGCGGGATCCAGCGGAATAAAGCCGTCCTCAGCGACCGCAGCGGCGACCGGCGCGGGCGCCTGGGCCTGGACTGCGGGTGCGGCGACCAGGGCGACAAGCGCGACGAGTCCCGCCGCCAACACACGCAACATGCCTTCAACCCCCCGCACCGCGGACCAAGGCTATCCAAACCTGAAGCCGCGCCCAAGCACGAATTTCGGCCGGGCGCCGGCCGCGTCGAAACGGCGCGGACCGTCAGCCCCCGTCGGCCCAGACGGTCTTGTAGAGGTCGAAGCGCCGGTCGCGCAGGTTCCGCACAGTCCCCTGCGACTTGGCCCAGGCCAGGTCCGACAGGTCGAGGTCGGCCACGGTGACGGTCTCGACGTTCTCGCTGGCTTCCGCCGCCACGCCGTCGCGGGCGAAGGGGAAGTCGCAGGGCGTCAGGATGCAGGACTGGGCGTACTGGATGTCCATGTTCTCGACATTCGGCAGGTTGCCGACGTTGCCCGAGAGGATGACGTAGCACTGGTTCTCGATGGCCCGGGCCTGCGAGCAGTAGCGGACCCGCAGGTAGCCCTGCCGGTTGTCGGTGCAGAACGGCACGAACAGCAACCGCGCGCCCTCGTCGACCAGCCGCCGGGCCAGCTCGGGGAACTCGGAATCGTAGCAGATCAGTATGCCGATCGGCCCGCAGTCGGTGGGGATGGCGTGGACCCGGTCGCCGCCCTTGATGTTCCACCAGTGGCGTTCGTTCGGCGTCGGGTGGATCTTCTCCTGGGCGTGGACCGAGCCGTCGCGCAGGAAGACGTAGGCGACGTTCTGGATGTCGCCGTCGTCGGTCCGCGTCGGGTGCGAGCCGCCGACGATGTTGATGTTGTACTCCACCGCCATCTTGCGCAGCGCCTCGACAAAGCGCGGGGTGTAGCGGGTCAGGGCCTCGATCGACTCGACCGGAGACAGCTTCTTCTCCTCCAGCGACAGCAGTTGCAGGGTGAACAGCTCGGGGAAGACCACGAAGTCGGAGCGATAGTCCGAGGTCACGTCGACGAAATATTCGAGGTTGGCGATGAACTCCTCGAAGCTGGCGACCTTGCGCGCCTGCAGCTGGACGGTGGCGACCCGCACCGTCTCCTTGACCGCAAAGGCGGCGCCCCGGCCGTGCGTCTCCGCATAGTAGGGGTTGCGCCAGACCATGTGGGCGGCGTGGCCCATCGAGGCGGCGTCCGACGACAGATAGTTCTCCAGCACCCCGATGGGCTCGAAGCCCGAGCGCATGTGGAAGCCGATGACCGGGTCGTTCAGCTTGCGCGCCGTGACGGCGTCCAGATACTCGCGCGGATCGGGATAGGCCGCCTTGCGCCGGCCCAGCCCCGGCATCCGCCCGCCGAAGACGATGCCGCGCAGGTTCTGCGCCTCGCACAGGTCGCGCCGCGCGTCGTACAGCCTCTGGCCGATCCGCAGCCGCCGCCGGTCGGGATCGACGCACACCTCCATGCCGTAGAACCAGTCGCCCATCGGGTCGTGCCGGGCGGCGTAGCCCCCGCCGGTGATCTGGGCCCAGGTGTGGGGCGCCATCGCCGTCTTCTCGTCGATGCGGAAGCCGGCGGCGTAGCCGACGATGTCGCCATCGTACTCGACCACGAACTGGCCGTCCGGATAGGCGGCGATCTGGCCCCGCAGCATGCCGGGGGTGAGCGCGGGCATGTCCTTGTAGACCTTGGCCACCAGCGTCGAGATCGCCTCGAGGTCGCCGAGCTTGGCGTTGCGGATGGACAGGACGGCGGGCTTGTCGGGTTTCTTCATGCGCGGTGAAACGCACGGTCGGGGCGGCGGATCAAGCCGTGCGGCGTACTTTGTCGGACGGAGCAGGGCCGCACATCGCACCGGGCGCACTGTTTGGAGGTCGCCGGTTGGCTCCGGCTGCCAATCGGCCTAGAGCGCCGGGAGTTCAAGTCTCGCGTTCCGGAGCCCTCCCATGCTGATCCACCATTCGACCTGGCCCGAGATCGAGGCGCGGCTGCAGACCACGAAGACGATCGTCGTGCCCATCGGCTCCAACGAACAGCACGGCCCCACCGGCCTTCTCGGCACCGACTGGCTGTGCCCCGAGATCATCGCCCACGCCGCCGAGAGGCAGGATCAGGGCCTGATCGTGGCGCCCACCTTCAACATCGGCATGGCCCAGCATCACCTCGCCTTCGCCGGCACCATCTCGCTGCGCCCCTCCACCTTCATGGCGGCGATCACCGACTGGGTCTCGTCCCTGTCGCGGCACGGCTTCGAGCGGATCTATTTCCTCAACGGCCACGGCGGCAACGTCGCCACCATCGAGGCGACCTTCGCGGAAATTTACGCCGAGTGGAGCTTCGTCGAGGAGCAGCCGCCCTTCGTGCTGAAGCTGAAGAACTGGTGGGACCTGCCGGGCGTCCACGGCCTGTGCAACCGGATGTTCCCGACCGGCCACGGCATGCATGCGACCCCGTCCGAGATCGCCGTGACCCAGGCGGCCTATCCGCATCTGGTCAAGACCGCCGGCTACAGCCCGCAGATCGCCCCGGTCGGACCGATCCGGGACGCGCTCGACTACCGCGCCCGCTTCCCCGACGGCCGCATCGGCTCCGACCCGGCGCAGGCCAGCCCCGAGAAGGGCCAGACCATCATCGATGCGGCCGTCCCCGCCCTGCTCAAGGATGTCGCCGACTTCGCCGCCGAGGTCTTGCCCGAGGCCTGAAAGCGGCCCAAGGCAGGACCATGACACCGATCGACAAGGCCCTGAAATACAGCCGGCGCACTGCCCGCCAGACCGCTTCGGCGGCCGAGGCCGCGATCTCCGGCGGCGAGATGCTCCAGGCCGCCGGGGACGTGATCAACGCCCGGCTGACCATCATGGCGGCTGGCCTGACCGATCCGTCCAAGGTCGACCTGGCGGAGATGTCGCTGATGAGCAGCGAGAAGGTCGAGGCCCTGTCCGCCTCGGCCTCGTCCATGGCCCGCACCTTCGGCGACATCGGCGGCCGCGTCGGCTCCAGCGTCGTCGCCGAAGCCGGGCTGGCGACCAAGGCCGCCGCCTCCATCGCCGCCGCGCCGACGCCCGCCGCCGCGCTGCAGGCCCAGTACAGCTACGCCCTCGGCTGGTGGGGCCGCGCCGCCGGCCAGATACTGACCCTCAACACCGAACTGCTGAAGGGCCAGGCCGACGCCATGCGCCCGATCCATCGCACCGCCGTGGCCAACGCGAAGCGGCTGAAGAAGTAATCTAGCGGAACGGCGGCTCGTCGAAGGCGCGCAGCTTGCGCGAATGCAGCCGGTCGCCCTCGGCGCGCAGCAGGTCGATGGCGTGGATGCCGATCTGCAGGTGTTCCGAGATCGAACCCTCGTAGAAGCGGTTCGCCTGACCCGGCAGCTTGATCTCGCCGTGCAGCGGCTTGTCCGAGACGCACAGCAGCGTCCCGTACGGCACCCGAAAGCGGTAGCCCTGCGCCGCGATGGTGGCGCTCTCCATGTCGATGGCGACGGCGCGGCTCTGGTTGAAGCGCTGGGCCGAGCGGGCGTACCGCAGCTCCCAATTGCGGTCGTCCGTGGTCACCACCGTGCCGGTGCGCAGCCGGCGCTTGACCTCCTCGCCCGGCGCGCCGGAGACGATCTTGGCGGCGTCGTAGAGGGCGCGCTGGACCTCGGCGATCGACGGGATCGGGATGTCCGGCGGCAGCACCGCGTCCAGCACGTGATCGTCGCGCAGATAGGCGTGGGCGAGCACATAGTCGCCGATGCTCTGGCTGGGACGCAGGCCGCCGCAGTGGCCGATCATGATCCAGGCGTGCGGCCGGGTCACGGCCAGGTGGTCGCAGATGGTCTTGGCGTTCGACGGACCGACCCCGATGTTGACCAGGGTGATGCCGCGATGCCCCGGCGCCGTCAGGTGGTAGGCGGGCATCTGGTGCTTCTTCCACGCCGCGTCCATCACCGCCGTCTCGGGACTGGGCGTATCCCTGGTGATCTCGATGCCGCCGGCGCACACCAGCCGGTCGTAGATGCTGTTCGGATCGGTGAGCTGGGCGCAGGCCCAGCGCACGAACTCGTCGACGTAGCGGTTGTAGTTGGTGAACAGGATATAGCTCTGCACATCCTCGACCGGCGTGCCGGTGTAATGGCGCAGCCGGGCCAGCGAGAAGTCGGTCCGCAGCCCGTCGAACTGGGCCAGCGGGAAGTCCTTGGCCAGGTCGAACAGGCCGTCGGAAATCTCGTCGCCGATGTGGGCCAGGTCGGTGGTCGGGAAGTGCCGCGCCACCGCCGCGGTCTGGCTGCGGTCCAGCGCCACGTCCGAGCCGTCCATCACATAGGGGAAGGGGATCTCCTGCTCCGACGGCCGCACCTCGAACGTCGCGCCATAGTCGGCCTCCAGCAGGCTCAGCTGCTCTAGCAGATAGGGACGGTACAGGTCGGGCCGGGTGATGGTGGTGGCGTAGACGCCGGGCCGCGACAGGCGGGCGAAGGCGCGGGTCTGCAGATTGGCCGGCCGTTCGCCGAACCAGCTGACCCGCAGCTCGGGATAGGAGAACAGGCCCGCGGCCCTCGCGGCGGGGTCGGCGCGCTCTCCTGTCCTAAGGAAGGCGCCGACAGCGGTGCGCAGATTGCTGACCGACTGGCTGTAGAGGGATTCGAGGCGGTCCAGCGCCGCCGGGCCGCTGAGGGCCGTCGTCTTCGTGTTTGTCATGATCTCCGATAGCGGAAGACCGTGACGAAGGCGAGACGGCTCAATCCGCCGGAGGGTCGCGCGTCAGCGCGGTCAGCACCAGACGGTTGCCCCGGATTTCGAACATCAGCGTCGCGGCGCCGCCGGTCGGGCAGCAGTTGCCGTCGTCGGGCCGCCACAGTCCCGCCCGGGCGGACTGCATGGTGTCGCTGTAGGCGACGCCCTTCCATATCTCGAGGCCCGGGGGCAGGAGCGCCGGCAAGTCGCGCTCGCGCCAGCTCTCGGTGTCGATCTCCTCAAGGCGGGGTTCAGCGCCGGGGCGGTAGCGGAACAGGACGTCAGCGTTGAAGGAGCCGGTGCCGGCCATGCCGCCGGCGATCCGCACATAGGCATGCTCGTCGTCCCCGAACACCTGCGGAGCCTCGTACCACAACGCCTCGCGGCCCCAGGCGACCGGATGAAGACGGTCGGCGCCGCTGAGCAGCACATAACCGGCCGCCCGGCCGTCCTCCTCGGTGAAGCCGTCCTGCAGCTGCCACATCAGCCGCTCGCCATTGATGTTCAGATAGCCGCCGGACAGGGTCTTGCAGCCGCTAATGCCGATGTCGACGCAGCCTGCGGGCAGGTCGGCGGGCGTCACGCCAATGGCCCGCACCGCGCCGTCGCGAGCTACGTCGGCGGTCCAGCGTTCGCTCCATTGAGCATCGACGTCGTCCCGGAACGCGGCGTCTCGCCGCGCTTCCAGCCACGCCTCGCGGTCCCGGTCGAGACGCAGCGGCGTCGGGCTGACGGCGCGGGCGGCGGCGAAGGCCCGCTCGGGCTCCGGCGCCGCTTGCTGGGCGAAACCGGCGCTGAGCGAGGCGCAGGCGATCAGCGCCGCAATCTTGATGACCGTGTCCATGAGCCCAGAATGCGCCGATCCGCCGCCCTGTCCACTGCGCCCCCGCTTCAGGCCAGTTCGCGCCTCAGGAACGCCGTGACGTCGTCCAGCACCGGCGCCTTGCGCCGGAACAGGGGCGAGAAGGTCGCGATCAAGTCGGCGTGGTTCAGGCCCGGATACAGTTTGGCCTCGCAGCGGCCGCCGACCGCCTTCATCCGCTCGCACAGGATGGTTGTGTCCTCGGCGTGCACCACGACGTCCTCTGTTCCATGTCCCAGCCACAGCGGCGGGGCGTCGGCGCGGGCGAAGGTGACCGGCTGGGTCACCATCGGGTCGGGGACGCGTCCGAAGGCGTTCACCGATTCCCGCACGTCGAACGGCAGGAACTCATACGGCCCGGCCAGTCCGGCGGCCGCCTTGATCAGGTCCGGCGCGCCCGCCGCCGCCATGTAGCGGCGGTCCAGCGTGATCATCATGGCGAGATGCGCGCCGGCGGAATGGCCGATCACGCCCAGCCGATCCGGGTCCGCGCCGTACTGGGCAGCGACGCCGGCCGCCGTGACGGTGGCCGCCGCCGCATCCTCTATGAAGGTCGGAAACACCACCTCCGGAACGAGCCGGTAGTCCGCCGTGGCGACCACGAAGCCTCGCGCCGCCAGAGCTTGCGCCGCCCAGGCGTAGAGTCCGCGCTCGCCGCTGTCCCAGCCGCCGCCGTAGAAGAACACCAGCATCGGCCACGGGCGCTGGGCGGCTCCGACCGGAGCGTGGATGTCGATCCTCTGGCGCGGGTGATCGCCATAGGCGACGCGGCGCGCGACGCGGCGCACGCCCCGGTCGCGCGGCCCGAGCGAGTTCAGCGCGCCCAGCGGCGAACAGGCCGCGGCGATCAGGGCGAGGGCGGGGGCGAACAGGCCTCTGCGGTTCATGCGATCCTTGCGGTCAACGGGCGTCACCCGGAGATACGCAGTGAGAGACGGATCGGCTCAACCAGCCCGCCGACTATCGCGCCGACGAGATCAGGGCCCCGCAGTTGGCGTCTTCGGCCAGCCCCGGATCGACGAACGGCAACAAGGCGACCAGCGGGTTGATCAGGGCGCCCAAGGCGGCGGCCAGACCGACCTGCCCCGCGACCGAGGCCGTGTCGACACCGACCTTGGGACCGGTCAGCGGTCCGCTGACGGTGATCGGCGACCACAGGCGCACCAGCCGCGCCTCCTTGGTCTCCCCGTCGATCTTCAGGTTCATGGTCTCCGAGCCCAGGTCGATCGTGCCCGTCCCCTGGGCCAGCACCGGCGTGGTGTCGATGACGAAGGTGCGGGCCGTCGCCGTGCCGCCACTGACCGAAAAATCGGCCACGGCGCAGCGGATCTCGGAGGTGCCGGTGTCGCCGGACAGCAGCTTGCCGAGACCCGCCGTCACGTTGATGCCGAGCAGTTCGGCGAAAGCCGCCCGCATCTGGCCCTGCGGCACGACCAGACTGATCGATCCCTTGGAGTTGTTCGCGAAGTCATGAATCGAGGCGCCCGGCCCCTCCAGCCGCGCGCGCCCCAGGGCGCTGCCGGTCACCGTCGGCGCGCCATTGCGGGCGGGGATGATCGACTCCAGCGGATAGCCGCGCAGCCTCAGATCGACCGCCGAATAGGGCCGGTCGCGGGTGGCGTTGATCTTCGCCGTGCCGTTCAGCGAACCGCGGTTGAAGGTGAAGGCGATCGGGTCGAGGTCGAGGACGCCGCTCTTCAGGTCCGCCCCCAGATCGACCTCGCGGACGTCCAGCGCGTTGCGCTTCACCCGCGCGGCCCGGTACCGCAGCGTGCCGTCCATGACCCGCAGCCGCTCGACGTTCAGCGGCGCGTCCGGCAACAGCCGGCCGGGCGCGCCGGAGCTGGCCACGGTGTCGCCCGAGGCGGTCACCTGCGGCCTGGCGCCCAGCACGGCCGCGAGGTCGTCGATGTCGAGCAGGCGCGAGCGCAGGTCGGCCTCGACCCGGCGCCGGTCGCCGACCCGATCGACCACCAGATTCCCGGACAGGTCCGACGACCCGACGCGGCCGCTGAAGTTGGCGAAGGTGAAGCGGGCGTCGTCGCGGGTCAGCTTGCCGCTCAGCCGGTAGGGCGGCGTATTGGGCGTGGTGATCCCGGTCAGCAGATACAGGTCGGCCAGGTCCCGGCCCTGAAGGCTGAGGGTCGCGTTGAACTGGCCCAGATCGAACGGCCGGGTGATCGATCCGTCGGCGACCAGCCGGGAACCGACGCCGGCCAGTTCGGCCCGGAAACCGTAGGGCTGGTTCCGCTTGATGTTGATGAAGGGCCCGCCGCGGACCTCCAGCGTCAGGGGCGTGCCGTTGATCGTGCCCTGTCCCGCAAGCCGGAAACCGGCGTCGCCGTCTGAGCCCTCGCGGGCGTTGATGGTGGCCTCCAGCTTGATGTCGCGGCCCTGCTCGTCCAGCGACAGGGTCCCGTCGCGGATGATCAGCCGGTTGATCGGCGGCAGCTTCAGACCCTCGCCCGTGTCCGGCTTGTCAGGATCCAGAACCCAGCTGCGGCGGCCGTCCTCCATGGCGATCAGCACCACCTCGGGGCGGGCGATCTCGACCAGGGGCATCTCGATCCGACCGGTCAGCAGCGGCCCCAGCCGCACCGAGGCCGTGGCGTCGTCGATCCGCAAGGTGTCGCGCGCCTTGGCCCAGTCCGGCCCGCCGATCCTCAGGTCCTGGATGCGGGCGGACGGGGTGAAGCTGAACAGCCGGACGTCGAGGTCGCCCGCCAGCACGATCTCCCGGTCGTAGCGCGCCGTGGCCCAGCGCCCGATCGGGCCCCGCAGCCAGTTCCACTCGAACAGCATCAGGAAGATCACGATGACGGCGATCAGGGCCAGGGTGACGCTGGCGGCGATCTTCTCCGCCCGGCCCGGGTGACGGAAGCTGGTGTAGACAGGATCGTTGGTCCTGATCCACGTCCGGCGCTCGCGCGCCCAAGCCCCGGCGGGGACCAGCGCGCGGTCCCTGACGGTGAGCCAGTTCTGATTGTCTTTCAGGGGGTTGTGCAAACCGCGAGACTCCGCCGAGCTTGCACAACGCATGAGCGCCCGGAAAGGCTCACCGACCCACGTCGGCGGGTGCAGGCGGGCCCCCGCGGACCCGCCGCCTCATCGCCGGCACAGCCTGCCCTCACGGCGCAGGCTTCAGGTATTTGTCCAGCCAGCCGAACACTTCCGTGTGCCACTGCAGGCTGTTGGCCGGCTTCAGCACCCAGTGGTTCTCGTTCGGGAACACCACCAGCCGGCTGTCGACGCCCCGCCGCTGCAGGGCAGTGAAGGTCGAGAGGCCCTGCGCCGTCGGGATGCGGAAGTCGAGGTCGCCCTGGATCACCAGCATCGGGTCGCGCCAGTTGCGCACGTGGTTGGCCGGGTTGAATTCCTGGTAGCCGCGCGGGTTCTCCCACGGCGTCCCGCCATTCTCCCACTCGGTGAACCACAGCTCCTCGGTGGAGTAGCCCATGCCGAAGGTGTCGAAGACCCCGTCGTGGTTGACCAGGCATTTGAACTCGCCGGGCCAGTTGCCGGCGATCCAGTTGACCATATAGCCGCCATAGGAGGCGCCCAGGGCGCAGGCGTTGTCGCCGTCGAGGAAGCCGTAGCGCTGCTGCGCCGCGGCCCAGCCCTTCTGCAGGTCTTCCAGCGGCCGGTCGCCCCAGTGCTGGCTAATCGAGTCAGTGAAGGCCTGGCCGTATCCGGTCGAGCCGTGGAAATCGATCATCACCACCGCATAGCCGGCCCCGGCGTAGGTCATGGGGTTCCAGCGGTAGGACCAGCTGTTGCCGAACGAGCCCTGCGGGCCGCCGTGGATCAGGAAGGCCACCGGATATTTGCGGCCCTCGACGTAGTTGGCCGGCTTTATCACGTGACCGTAGACCGTTTCGCCGTTCCAGCCGGCGAACGAAAACTGTTCCGCCTCGCCGAAGGCTTGGCTGTCCAGCTGCGGGTTCACGTCGGTGATGCGGCGCGGCGTCTCGCGGCCGAGGAAGGTCTTCACATACAGCTCGCTCGGCCGGGTCAGCGAGTCCTGGGCGAAGACAAAGCCCGACGGGGTCTGGGCGAAGGATGAGACGTGTCCCGCTCCCGTGACCGGGGTGACCACGCCGTTGCGCGTGTCGATGGCGAACAGCCGCGTCTGCCCCACGTCCCCGGCCACGGTGTACAGCGTATTGCCGTCCGCCGACCACTGCAGCGTATCCGCAGAGCGGTCCCAGTCGGCCGCGATCTGGCGTGTCTGGCCGGTCGTCACATCGCGCAGGAAGATGGCGAACTTGTCGGCCTCGAAGCCCGGACGCGCCATGGCGCGATAGGCCAGCGTCCGCCCGTCAGGCGAATAGACCGGCCCGGTGTCCCAGGCGTCGTTGGCGTCCGTGAGGTTTTCGAACGTGCCGTCGCCGCTCAGGCCGTTGGTGCGGAACAGGTCGAAATTGGTGCTCCATGGCTCCGTCTTGCCCGCCAGCCGCGCCGAGAACACCACGGCGTCGCCCTCGGGCGTAAAGGTGAACTCGCTCTCGTCGCCGAACGGCTTGGAGGGGGTGTCGCCGTCGAAGCCCCGCGTCACCATCACGGGCTGGCCGGAAGCCCGGCCGCCGGCGCCGATCGACTGGACGAACAGATGGTTCTGCGTCCCGTCCGCCCAGGTGTCCCAGTGACGCACGAACATGCGGTCGTAGACCTGACCCGTAGCCGGGTCGTCGGCGACCGCCTTGGCCCGGTCGACCGTGCAGGCGAGGTCGCCGCAGTCGGGGAAGACCGCCAGCGAGACGGCGACCTTCGAGGCGTCGCGGCTCAGGCGATAGGCGTTCACGTCGACCGGCAGGTCGGTGACCTGCACCGGCCGCGTGCCGTCTGACTCGGCGCGCCAGACCTGGCTGCTGCCCGAGCGGCCCGACAGGAAGTAAAGCCTGCCGTCGGAGCCCCAGCGCGCGGTGTTGGCGCCGCCTTCGCTGATCGCCAGCCGCCGGCCTTCGCCGCCGTCGCGCAGGTCCATCATGTAGAGCGGCCCCGTGCGCCGGTTGGCCGTCACGTCCGTGGTCGTCACGGAATAGACCACCCAGCGGCCGTCCGGCGACACCTGCGGATCGCCCAGCCGGTTGGCCGAGATCATGTCGCGGTAGTCGAAGGCGTCGGGCGACGGCACGAGGGCCGACTGGGCCGGCGCGGCGGCGACGGGCGACTCGGCCAGGGCGGGAACGGCGGCCATCAGCGCCAGCGCGGCGCCGGCGCAGGCGAGCAGGGAACGGTGGCGCATGGACGAAACCTCGGAGCGGAAGGACGAAACAGCCTGACGGCGTACCACCGGCGACGCCCCGGCGGAAGTCGCGCGCCTCGACCCGCCCCGCCCCTACGGCTGGGCGGTGTGCCGGTCCGTCCAGTCGAGGATTTCCCGCTGCCAGTCGACCCAGTTGCGCGGCTTCAGCACCCAGTGGTTCTCGTCCGGCACATGCACGAACCGGCTCTCGATCCCTTGCCGCTGCAGGGCCGAGAAGGTGGCCAGCCCCTGCTCGACCGGCACCCGGAAATCGCGCGACCCGTGGAGCACCAGCATCGGCTTCGACCAGTCCGCCACCCAGGTGTTCGGGCTAAAGGCGCGATACAGCTCCGGCCGCTCCCACGAGGCGCCGCCGAACTCGGAGATGAAGGTCGCCGAGTCCATGGCGTTCATCAGCTGGCCGACGTCGAACACCCCGGCGTGGTTGACGAGGCAGCGCCAGGGCTGGCTCCACTTGCCGGCGATCAGATTGACCATATAGCCGCCGTAGGAGGCGCCGATGGCGCAGGCGCGCTCCCCGTCGATGAAGGCGTTCGCATCCAGCGCCGCCGTCCAGCCCTTCTGCAGATCCTCCAGCGGCCGGTCGCCCCAGTGGTCGTTGATCGAGTCGGTGAAGGCCTGACCGAAGCCGGGCGAGCCGTGGAAGTTGATCATCACCACCGCATAGCCCGCGCCAGTGTAGGTCTGGGGATTCCAGCGATAGCTCCAGCCGTTGGTCCACGGCGACTTGGGACCGCCGTGAATGACGTAGACCGCCGGATAGCGCCGCCCCTCGACATAGCCGGCGGGCTTGAACACCCAGCCCTGCACCGGCTCGCCGTTCCAGCCGGCGAAGGTGAAGCTCTCGCCCTCGGGCAGGTCGGTCCGGGCCAGCGCCTCGGCGTTGTGCCGGGTCAGATCTGTCACGCCCCCGGCGCCGAGCTCGCGGACCTGCGCCGGTCCCTGGAAGGTCTCGTGCGACAGGATCAGCCGGCCGTCCGCCTCGTCATAGGCCGCGACGGTCCCGAGGTCGGTCAGGGCGCGCACCGCGCCGCTGCGGGCGTCGATCTCGAACAGCTTCTGCTGCCCGTTCTCGGCCGCGACGGCGTACAGGGCGCGACCGTCGGAGCGCCAGCGCAGCGCCCCCGGTCCGCGATCCCAGTCCGGCGTCAGAGGACGCGCGTTCGAGCCGTCCGCGTCACCGACCATGACCACCGCCTGATCGCCGCCGACGTTCTCGCGCCGCGCCGCCAGCCAAGCCAGCCGCCGGCCGTCGGGCGAGAAGGCCGGATTGGTGTCGGGCGCGGCGTTGCCGTCGGTCAGATTGACCGGGGCCCCGCCCCCCATGTCGACGCTGTAGAGGTCGGTGTTGTTGGTGAAGGCCTCGGTCCGGCCCTGCATCTGGCTGGCGAACACCACGCGGCGGCCGTCGGGGGAGATCACGAACTCGCCGTCGTCGCCGAGCGGCCGCGAGGGCGTGTCGGCGTCCAGCCCCGCCATCAGGTCGCGCGGCTCGCCCGCCGCCAGACCGGAGGGGTCGAGCGGCACGACGAACAGATGGCTGCGCCGGCCGTCGTTCCAGCTGTCCCACGGACGCAGCGGCAACCGGTCGTAGCCCCGCACGGTCGAGACCGACGCCGCCTGCGCCTTCAGCCGGTCGCGGGTGCAGGCGAGATCGGCGCAATCGACGAACACCGGCAGGGCCAGGACCAGCGACCGGCCGTCGGGGGCGATGCGGAAGGCGGTGACGTCCACCGCCAGGCTGGTGACCTGGGCCGCCGCCTGTCCGTCGCGGTCCATCCGCCAGACTTGGCTGGAGCCGCCGCGCGTGGACAGGAAGTAGATCGACTGGCCGTCGGGGGCCCAGCGCGCGCTCGACACGCCGCCTTCGGACGCTGGCAGCCGCCGCGGCGCGGCATCGCCGTCGATGACCCACAGCGAGCCGACGCCCTTGTTGCCCGCCCAGTCGGTGGCGCGCAGGCCGTAGAGCACCCGACGGCCGTCCGGCGACAGCCGCGGATCGGCGACGCGGTCCAGCATCGCCAGCTGTTCGAGGCTGAGGCCGCCGCTCGGAGCCGGAGCGATGACGGGTGCGGGGCCCGCAGGAGCTGTTGCTGCCTGCGCCGCAGGCGGCGAGGCGGGCTGGGCCGGGGCCTGCGCCGTCGCGGCCGCTGCGCCCGCCAGCCAGATGAGCGCCGCGGCCCCCGCCATCCCCCCAATGCCCACAATCATGTCTGTCCCCTGCCATCCTGGTCGCCCAGCCTTAACATGCCCGTGCCGAGCGCCAAGCCGCTTGCCCAGCCGGTCGCGAGCGGCGACAACCGCTCCCGGATGACCGACGCAGCCGCCTCAACCCCGATCCGACGGGAGCCGCACGTCTGCGACGTGCTGATCGCCGAGCGCGCGCCCCGGCTGACCGGCTCCCTCGCCTGGCCGCTGGTCAGGCCGCTGTTCCACAAGCTGCTGAACTACCGCGCCGCCGTGCGGATGGCTGACGCGGTGCGGGGGCTGCCCGGCGCCGAGGCGCTCGACTACGTCCACGACCTGCTGGACCTGAAGGTCTCGGTGATGAACCCGGAGCGGATCCCCGCCTCGGGCCGGTGCATCGTCGTCGCCAACCACCCGACCGGCATCGCCGACGGGATCGCCGTCTACGACGCGGTCCGGGCGCGGCGCCGCGACGCCGTCTTCTTCGCCAACGCCGATGCGTTGAGGGTTTCGCCCCGCTTGGGCGAGGCGGTGATCCCGGTCGAGTGGGTGGTCGAGAAGCGGACCCGCGACAAGACCCGGGCCACGCTGCAGGCCGCGCGCGAGGCGTTCGAGGCTGGGCGCTGCATCGTCATGTTCCCCGCTGGCCGGCTGGCGCGGGTGGCGAAGGACGGCTCGCTGACCGACCCGGAGTGGGCCCCGACCGCCGCCTCCCTGTCGCGAAAATTCGGCGCGCCCATCGTGCCGATCCACGTCGCCGGCCCGACCTCGCGCCTGTTCCATCTGTTCGACCGCGTCTCGCCCGAGCTGCGCGACATCACCCTGTTCCACGAGCTGCTGAACAAGCGGAAGAAGCCGTTCCAGCTGAAGGTCGGCAAGCCGATCCCGCCCACGCGGCTCGACATCGACGCGACCCGCGCGACCTACGCCCTCAAGGCCTTCACCGAGCGGGTCCTTCCCAGCCAGCCGGACGCCGACTTTGCCTGACGTCCGCGCGATCGCCCTGTCCGACGCCGCCGCCACCGCCCGCCTCGGCGCCGCCGTCGCCGCGCGGCTGGAGTCCGGCGAGACCGTGCTGCTGTACGGCCCCTTGGGGATGGGCAAGTCGACGCTGGCGCGCGGCCTGATCCGGGCCCTGACGCGTCCCGACGGGGACGTGCCCTCGCCGACCTTCACCCTCGTGCAGTTCTACGACAGCGATCCGCCGGTCGCCCATTTCGACCTCTACCGCCTGACCCGCCCCGACGAGGCCGCGGAGATCGGGCTGGACGAGGCGCTGGACGACGGCTGCGCCGTGATCGAATGGCCCGAGCGTCTGGGCCCCGACCCGGCTGTGTGGCTCGGGCCGGACACCCTGACCGTCACACTCTCCGAACAGGGGGAGGGCCGGCTTGCGACCGTTTCCGGCGCAGGCGCGTGGGACGCGAAACTGAAGGATCTGAATGTCTGACCGCGAACAGCAACGCCTCGATTTCCTCGCCCGCGCCGGACTGGCCGACGCGGCGCGGCTTCCCCTGCCCGGCGACGCCTCGACCCGGCGCTACGAGCGGCTGACCACGGCCGACGGCCGCACCCTCATGCTGATGGACCAGCCGCCGTCCGAGGAGAGCGCCGTCGCCCCGGAGGACGCCACGCCGACCGAGCGGTCGGCCCTGGGCTACAACGCCGAGGCGCGGCTGGCCGGCGGCTCGGTCGCCGCCTTCGTCGCCATCGCCGGCTGGCTGCGCGCCCGCGGCCTGTCCGCCCCCGAGGTCGGCGCGCGCGACGTCGAGGCCGGCTTGGCCATTCTCGAAGACCTCGGCGACGACGTCTTCGCCGCCCACGAGAGCGGTCTGGAGACCCTCTACGGCGCGGCCGTCGACGCGCTGGCGGCCCTGCACGAGAGCGAGCCGCCGAGCGTGATCGAGGCCGACGGCGAGCGATGGCCGTTGCATTGCTACGACGCCCTGGCCTTCCGCGCCGGGCTCGACCCCTTCCTCGAATGGTGGCCGTCGTTCGCGGGCCTGCCGCCGCTGTCGACCGAGGCGCGGGTCGAGTGGGAGGCGTTGTGGACGCCGGTCGTCGCCATGGGCGCGGGCGGCGCCTCGGTCTTCGCCCACCGCGACTATCACGCCGAGAACCTGCTCTGGCTCCCCGAGCGAGCGGGGCTGGCGCGGGTCGGGATGCTGGACTTCCAGGACGCCGTCCGCGGGCATCCCGCCTGGGACCTGCTCCACCTGCTGCAGGACGCCCGCCGCGACGTGGCGCCCGAACTCGAGACCGCCATGCTCGACCGCTATCTCGACGCCCGGGGCGGGGCGATGGATCGGGAGGCGTTCCTGCGCGAGTACCGCGCGCTGGCCGCCCTGAACGCCGCGCGCATTCTCGGCCGCGTGTTCGCCCGGCAGGAGGTGCTGTTCCGCCGCGACCGCTACACCGCCTTCATGCCGCGCACCTGGCGGCATCTGGAGCGCGACCTGCGCGACGGGGCGCTGCCCGGACTGCAGGCGTGGTTCGACCGCCACGTGCCGCCCGCCGCCCGCGTCGCGGAGAACCGCTCATGACCGCGCCGCGCACCGCCATGGTGCTGGCCGCCGGCCTCGGCACCCGCATGCGCCCGCTGACGAACGACCGGCCCAAGGCGCTGGTCGAGGTCGGCGGCAGGGCCCTGATCGATCACGTCCTCGACCGACTGGCCGAGGCCGACGTCGAGCGGGCGGTGGTCAACGTCCACTGGTTCGCCGACCGGCTCGAAGGTCATCTGGCCGCACGAGAGCGCCCGGCCATCGTCATCTCCGACGAGCGGGCCGAACTTCTCGAGACGGGCGGCGGGCTCAAGAAGGCGGCGCCGCTGTTGGGACCCGCACCGGTGTTCGTCGCCAACATCGACAGCGTCTGGAGCGACCGGTCGACCCAGCCGGGCGGCGCCCTGGCCGAGTTGTCCCGCCTGTGGGATGCGGACATCATGGACGCGGCCCTGCTGCTGGCGCGGCGCGAGGGCTCGATCGGCTTCGAGGGCGACGGCGACTTCTTCCTCGCCGACGACGGCCGCCTGACCTTCCGCGGCGACGCTCCGTCCGCGCCCTTCGCCTATATGGGCGTCCACATCTGCCGGCCCGACTATGTCGCCGACGGTCCCGAGGGACCGTTCTCGCTCAGCGGCTACTGGCGCCGCTCCGCCGCCGCAGGGCGGCTGTTCGGCTGCGTGCTGGACGGCGACTGGATGCACGTCGGCGACCCGCAGGCGCGGGACGAGGCCGAGGCGAAACTGGCCGTTAGTCGGTGACCACCCGCTTCGATCCCTTCGCGGCGGCCGGCCCGCGCTGGTTCGCCATCGAGGCCCACCGGCCCTTCCTCGACGACCTCGCGGCGGGGGTGCTCGACTGGGTCGGCGCCCAGCCGGCCGAAAATCTGTCGGACGCCGTCATCCTGCTGCCCAACCGCCGGGCCGCCCGCGCCTTCGCCGACGCCCTGTCGCGCTGCGCCGGAGGCCGGCCGCTGCTGCTCCCGCAGGTCCGCCCGCTCGGCGACCTCGAGGAGGACGAGCCGCCGTTCGCGCCCGGCGACATCGGCCTCGACCTGCCGCCCGCCATCGCCCCCCTGACTCGCCGGTTCGAGCTGGCGCGGATGATCGTCGAGGACTTCCGGCCCGGCCTGTCGCCGCTGCGCGCGCTGGAGATGGCCGACGCGCTCGGCGGCTTCCTCGATTCCTGCCAGCTGGAGGAGATCGAGGACCTGCAGCAGGTCGCGACCCTGGTCGAGGGCGATCTGGCCGAACATTGGCGCGAGTCCGCCGAGTTTCTCGGCCTGGCCGTCGAGGCCTGGCCGAAGCGGCTGGCGGCCATGGGGCTGGTCGATCCGGCCTGGCGCCGCGCCCGGCTGCTGCGCCTGCTCGCCACGGCCTGGACCGAGCGGCCCCCGGCGCAGACGGTGATCGCCGCCGGCTCGACCGGCACGGCTCCCGCCGCCGCCGACGTGCTGGCGGCCGTCGCCGCCGCCCCGCGCGGCTGCGTCGTCTTGCCCGGTCTGGACCGCGAGCTGGACGCCACGGTGTGGGACACGCTCGGCGCCAACGAACAGCATCCGCAGAACGCCCTGTGGCGCCTGCTCGACGGACGCGCAGGGCGGGACGCCGTTCGCCCGTGGTTTCAGCCGGCAGCCGACCCTGTCGCCCAGGCCCGCGGCCGCGCCCGGCAGCGCCTGCTGAACGAGGCCCTCCGCCCCGCCGACGCCACCGACGACTGGCGCGCCGTCATAGGAGCCCTGCGCGCCGACGCCTTCCGCGAACAATCCGCCGACCCGATCGCCCAGGGTCTGGAGGGCCTGTCGGTCGTCACCGTCCGCGCCGAGGAGGACGCCGCCGCCGCCCTCGCCCTGATGGTGCGCGAAACGCTGGAGACCCCCGGCAAGACCTGCGCCCTCGTCACCCCCGACCTCGCGCTCGGCCGCCGGGTCGCCGCCCGGCTGGAGCGCTGGGGCGTCGTCGCCGACAACTCCTCCGGCCAGCCGCTGTCGCGCATGGGCGCGGGCCGGCTGGTCGACCTCGCCGCCCGCTTCGTCGCTGCGCCGCTCGATCCGCAGGTCCAGCTCGGCCTGCTGAAGCACCCGCTGGTCCGTCTCGACCTCGGCGAGACAGACGCCGCCCTCGCCCTGCGCGCGCTGGAGGCCCGCGCCCTGCGTGGTCCGCGACACCGCGACTGGAGCCGCCTGCGCCGCGCCCTGCTCAAGGCCGGCCAACCGCGCGACGACGGCAAGGCGCCGTCCGAGACCACCCGCGCGCGCGTCGCCGCCGCCTCGGCCTTGGTCGACCGGCTGGAATCGCTCTCGGCCGCCGCCCTCGCGCCGTTCACGCCGGAGGCGCCGCTGGACGTTGCCGCCCGGAGGCTGACGGAGCTGATCGAAGCGGTCGCCGGCCAGAACGCTTGGGCCGAGCCCGACGGCGAAGCCGCCGCCGCCGTGCTGTCGAACCTGATCGAGGGCGGCGCGTCGCTGGGCGACGTGTGCCGAACCGAGTTCGCCGATCTCGTCCGCGGTCTGCTGGCCGAGGAGACCGTCCGCACGGGCGGCGCCACCCAGCCCCGCCTGCGGATCCTCGGCGCCATCGAGGCCCGGCTGGTCCGCGCCGACCGCATGATCCTCGCCGGACTGGAGGAGGGAGTTTGGCCCAACGCCGCGCCGACCGATCCCTTCCTGTCCCGCCCCATGCGCCAGACCCTCGGCCTGCCGCCGCCCGAGCGCCGCCTCGGCCAGACCGCGCAGGACTTCGTCCAGGCCGCCTGCGCCGACGAAGCCATCCTTGTCCACTCCGAGCGCCGGGGCGGCCAGCCCGCGGTCAAGTCGCGCTGGCTGTGGCGGCTGGAGATGCTGACCCGCGGCGCCCATGCCCGGGCGACCCCGGTCGCGCTGGAGCGGCCCTCGGCCCACCTCGATCAGGCGCGCGCGCTCGACGCGCCGTCCCGATCCACGCCCGCCTACGCGCCCCGCCCGGCTCCGCGTCCCCCTGTGGACCGCCGGCCGCGCGAACTGCCGGTCACCGGCGTGGAGCGCTGGGTGCGGGACCCCTACGCCATCTATGCGCGCTATGTCCTGAATCTGAGACAGATGGATCGGCCCGGGCAGTCGGCCGAGGCGATGGCGCGCGGCAACGCCGTGCACAAGGCCGTCGAGCGCCTGACTCTGTCCTGGCCCGAGGTCCTGCCCGACGACTGCGCCGACCAGCTGGAGACCCTGCTGCTGGAAGAGCTGGGCCACCACGGCTTTGAGGACGCGGCCATGGCGCGCGAGGCGCCGCTGGCCCGCAACTGCGCCCGCTGGCTGTCCGGCTGGGAGGCCGAACGGCGCGCGCGGGGGATCGTGATCCGGGTCGAGGAGAAGGTGCAGATGCTGATCGCCGGTCCGGCCGGGCCGTTCCGGCTGACCGCCAAGGCTGACCGCATCGAGCTGTCGTCTACGGGGGCGGCGGTGCTCGACTTCAAGACCGGCCAGATCCCCTCGCCCAAACAGGTCAAGTCCGGCTTCTCGCCCCAGTTGACCCTCACCGGCGCCATCCTCGCGCATGAGGGGCTGTCGGACACCGGGCCGGTGACGCCCGAGGAGCTCACCTATATCCGCGTCGTCGGCCGCAAGGTGCCCGGTCAGGCCGTGGTGCGCGCCAGCGGCGACGAAGCCGTCGCCTTGTCGGAAGCGGCGCTCGACGGTCTGAAGACCCGCATCGCCCGCTTCGACGACCCGGACACGCCCTTCCGCTCGTGGGTGGCGCCCCAATTCATGCGTTCGCGCGGCGACTACGACCACCTCGCCCGGGTGTGGGAATGGCACGTCGTCGGCGGCGAAGACGGGGGAGACGCGGAATGAGCGCGCGCATCCTGCCCGACCCGCACCAGATCGCCGCGGCCGATCCCCGCCGCTCGGTGTTCGTCACCGCCAACGCCGGTTCGGGCAAGACCTCGACGCTGGTGGACCGCGTGGCCCGGCTGCTGCTGGAGGAGGTCCAGCCCGCCGAGATCCTGTGCGTCACCTACACCAAGGCCGCCGCCGCCGAGATGCAGGCCCGGTTGTTCGACCGGCTGGGCGCCTGGGCGGTGATGGACGACGTGGAGCTGGCGCAGTCTCTGGCGGACCTGGACAGCCGCGACCCGGCGCGCCTCAGCGGCCCGGACCTGTCGAAGGCCCGCCGCCTGTTCGCCAAGGCGCTGGAGACGCCGGGCGGGCTGAAGATCCAGACCATCCACGCCTTCTGCGAAAAGCTGCTGCGCCGCTTCCCGATCGAGGCCGACGTCACGCCCGGCTTCACCGTGCTTGAGAACGAGGCCGCCCTCGCCCTGTCGCACGAGGCGCGGGAGGCGCTCGCGCGGATGGCCCTCGCGGACCCCGAGAGCCGCGTCGGCCTCGCCTACAGCCATTTCGCGGTCGAGCTGGACTGGGGCGCCTTCCAGTCGCTGCTGGCCATGATCGAGGCCGACCGCGCCAAGCTGACCGACTACACCGCGCGCGTGCTCGACGGCCGGGCCCCGGCCCCCTACGTGCTCGCCGGCTGCGGCCCGGAGGACACCCCGGAAACCGTCGAGGCCGACTTCCTGCGGTGGGTCGACCGGAGCGAGTGGCTGGGTATCGCCGCCCAGATGTCGGCCGGTTCGGCCAACGACCAGAAATGCGCCGAGCGGATGCGGGCGGCGGCGTGGACCTTCGCCGGTCTGGGCGACGTCTTCCTGACCCAGGGCGAAGAGCGCAAGGCGATGGCTACGTCCAAGGCCCCTCCGGGGGCCGGGACATGGCTGACGAACCTGCAGCTGAAATATCTCTCGGCCCTGGAGACGATGCGCACGGCGCGGGTCGCCGAGGACACCGCCCACGTCCTGATGCTCGCCGAGGCGCACGCCCGGCTCTACGATCAGGCCAAGGCCGCCCGGGGCGCGCTGGACTTCGGCGACCTCGTCGCCCGCACCGTCGACCTGCTGACCGAGCGGGCCTCGGCCGCCTGGGTTCTGTACAAGCTGGACGGCGGCATCGAGCACGTGCTCGTCGACGAGGCGCAGGACACGGCGCCGCAGCAGTGGGATATCATCCGCGCCCTGACGGAAGGGTTTTTCGCCGGCGAGGGCGGGCAGCGGTTCACCCCCGTTCCCGCCTCGGGCGAGCGTCTGGCCCGGACGGTTTTCGCGGTCGGTGACGAGAAGCAGTCGATCTACTCCTTCCAGGGCGCGCGGCCCGAACGGCTGCGTCAGGAGGCGCAACGCTACGACACGCTCGTGACCGGATCGGGCGCGGCGTTCGAAGGCGTGGAGCTGGCCACCTCCTTCCGCTCGACGCCCGAGGTGCTGGCCTTCGTCGACGCCGTGTTCGAGCCGCCACAACGGACCGCCGCCCTCGTCGGCGAGGAGATCGGCGCGATCCCGCCGCACGTCGCCAAACGCGAGGAGCACGCCGGGTCCGTCGAGCTCTGGCCGCTGTTCGAGGACGTCAAGCCGCCGGAGCCCGAGGTCTGGGACCCGGTCGATCAGGAGCCCGGGACCAGCGGACGCAAGCAGCTGGCCGCCAAACTGGCCGCGGAAATCCGGCGTCAGGTCGACACCCGCGAGGCGATCTACGACCGCAGAACCAAGGAGCCGCGCCCCTGCGCTTACGGCGACTTCCTAATCCTCGTGCGCCGCCGGGACGCCACCTTCGAGGAGATCATCCGCGCCCTGAAGACCGCCGGCGTACCCGTGGCCGGGGCCGACCGGCTCAAGCTCTCGTCGCACATCGTCTTCGACGACCTGATCGCCCTCGCCCGCTTCGCCCTCTATCCCGAGGACGACCTCAGCCTCGCCGGCGTCTTGCGCAGCCCGTTCTGCGACGTCGACGAGGACAGTCTGTTCGACCTCGCCGGCCGCAATGACCGGCGCGGACTGTGGCGCGAGTTGCGCGATCGGGCGGACGAGCGGCCGGAATGGTCCCACGCCCGGGACCTGCTGGCCTTCGCGCTCGACAGGCGCGACCGCGATCCCTTCGCCTTCTTCTCGGGCCTGCTCAACCGGGTCGACGCCAGCGGCGTCTCGGGCCGCGCCCGGGTGTTGCGCCGGCTGGGCGGCGAGGCCGAGGAGGCGATCGACGAGACGCTGAATCAGGTGCTGTCCGCCGAGGACCGCGGAGGGGTCGATCTGGAGACCTGCGTGTCCCTGCTGGAAGCCGCCGACGTCGAGGTGAAGCGCGAGCTCGAGGGTCCGCGCGGCGAGGTGCGGGTCATGACCGTGCATGGCGCCAAGGGGCTGGAGGCTCCCATCGTCATCCTTCCCGACACCACCTCGCGCGCCAAGGCGCAGGGCCCGTCGCTGATGCCCGTGACGCTGGCGGACGGATCGGAAGGGTGGCTGATGTGCCCCGGGTCCTCGAAGGAGGACTGTCCCGCCTCGAAGGACGCCCGGGAGGCCCGGCAGGCGCGCACCGACGCGGAAACCCTTCGCCTCCTCTACGTCGCCCTGACCCGCAGCCGCGATCGGCTGATCCTGATGGGCCGCGCCTGCGGCAACTCCAAACAGGGGTTCGACGAGGGCAGCTGGTGGCATGTGCTGACCGAAACCTTCCGGCGTCTCGACGAAGACGGCCCTGAGAACGTCCGCGACGTCGGCGACGGCGTGCTGCGCTTCGGAGCCGATCCGGCGATCGCCTCAGCGGCGATGGTCGAAGCCCGGACAGCGGCGCCCCTCTCGACCTGGGCCCGCCAACAGCCCGCCCCGGACGCCTCAGGCCGTTTGCTCTCGCCGTCGAGGATGGAGGAGACGACGCGTATCCCCGCGCCCTCGCCGCTGGCGACCACCGGCGGTCCGGGCGCCTCGCTCGGCCGCTTCCGGCGCGGCGACCTGATCCACCGGCTGCTGGAACGCCTGCCGGACCTCCCCCCGTCCGACCGCGCCGACGCGGCCCGGCGGATGCTGGCGCGGGAGCGGGATCTGGACGACGCCGTGCGCGCCGACATCGCCGAGGCGGCCTTCCGGGTGCTGGACGATCCCCTCTTCGGCCCGGTGTTCGGCCCCGGCTCGCGGGCCGAGGTCGCGCTGACGGGACAGATCGGCGGCGTCGCGGTGTCGGGCCGGATGGACCGGCTGGTGGTGACGCCGGAGCGGGTGCTGGTGATCGACTACAAGACCAACCGCCCGGCGCCCGCTCGCATCGAAGACGCCGATCCGGCCTATGTGCGGCAGATGGCGGTCTACGCCGCGGTGCTGGTCGAGATTTATCCCGACCGGGCGGTGGAGGCGGCGATCGTCTGGACCGACGGGCCCGGCCTGATGCCGGTTCCGGCCGCCCTGATGCAGGCGGCCCTGACAGGCTAGCAAGCCGCGTTGATTTCGGGGCCGTTCCGCCCCACATCGTCTGCAACCGCGGAATCAGCCATGCTGGCCCGCTCACCCTTCGCAGTGCAGGACGATTTTCATGGCCACCATCAAGGTCACCGACGACAGCTTCGACGCCGACGTGCTGAAGGCCTCCCAGCCCGTGCTGGTCGACTTCTGGGCCGAGTGGTGCGGGCCCTGCAAACAGATCGGTCCGGCGCTGGAGCAGATCGCCGACGACCTGGCCGGTCAGGTGACCATCGCCAAGGTCAACATCGACGACAGCCCCATGGTCCCCTCGCGCCTCGGCGTGAAGGGCATCCCCACCCTGATGCTGTTCAAGGACGGCCAGATGGCCTCGATGAAGGTCGGCGCCATGCCCAAGGGCAAGATCCTGGAATGGCTGGCCGAGTCCGGGATCGGCGCTCCGGCGGCCTGAGGGCGGGAGTGGTCAGTGACTGGTGATCAGTGGCTGGTGGCTGGTGGCTGTCGCTTCGCAACCGAATACAGCTCCGACCCAACCACTAACCACTAATCACCAGCCACCAACCACCAGCCACCTCTTCAATCCGGCCAGGTTTCCCGGGCCGCCCCCAGCACCTCGCCCGCGAGATAGAGCGAACCGCAGATGACGACGCGGCCGGCGCCGAGCCTGAGCGCGTGGGCCAGCGCCTGTTCGACGCTGTCGGAGGGTTGCGCCCCGAGCCCATGGCCGCGCGCCACGGCGGCCAAGGCTTCGGGCTCCGCCGCCGCCCCATCGAACGGCACGGTGAAGACCGCCGCCCCGGTCGTCCGCAGTGCGCCGAAGAAGCCGCCGGCGTCCTTGTTGGCCAGCATGCCGACGATCAGGGCCAGCGGCCGCGGGGCGCGCGCCTGACGCTCGGCCAGGGCGGCCGCCAGCGCCGCCCCCGCATGGGGATTGTGCCCGCCGTCCAGCCACAGCTCGGCGTCCGCCGCCTTCCCCGCGTCCGCGTATGGTCCCGCGGTCAGCCGCTGCATCCGGGCGGGCCAGCGCACGGCCCGCAGGCCCTCGGCGATGGCCGTCTCCGGCAGGTCCAGCTCCAGCGCCACCGCGACCGCCAGCCCGGCGTTGCCGATCTGGTGCGGGCCGACCAGCGCGGGCGCGGGCAGGTCGAGGAACCGCTCCTGATCCTGATAGGCCAGACCGCCGCGCTCGGCCCAGGCGTCGAAATCCACGCCCATGACCGTCAGCGGCGTCTGCCGCGCCGCCGCCGTCGCCTCGATCGCGGCCATCGCCGCCTCCGACTGGCGGGCGATCAGGCCGCGCGCGCCCGGCTTGAGGATGCCCGCCTTCTCTCCCGCCACCCCGGCCAGCGAGGTCCCGAGGAACTCGGCGTGATCCAGATCGACCGGCGTCACCACGCTCAGCAGCGGCCGGTCGATGACGTTGGTGGCGTCCAGCGACCCGCCCAGACCGACCTCGACGATGGCCAGATCGGCGGGCGTCTCGCTCATGGCGAGGAAGGCGGCGGCGGTGGTGCTCTCGAACACCGTCGCCTGCGCGCCCACGGCGTCGATGCGGTCGAGGATGGCGTTCAGCGCCGCGTCCTCGATCAGCCGCCCGGCCAGCCGGATGCGCTCGTTGAACCGCACCAGATGGGGCGAGGTGTAGGCGTGGACCGTCAGCCCGGCCGCCTCGGCGATGGCCCGGATGAAGGCGACGGTCGAGCCCTTGCCGTTGGTGCCGGCGACGTGGACCACGGGCGGCAGCCGGTCCTGCGGATCGCCCAGCGCGGCGCACAGCGCCCGCATCCGCTCCAGCGACAGATCGATCCGCTGCGGATGCCGCGCCCTGAGCCGTTCGGAGATCGGGTCCAAGGGCCTCAGGCCGCCCGGCGCCGTCCGCCCATCAGCATCGACAGGATCTGGCCCAGCACCTTCGGCAGTTCGGACCGGGCGACGACGCGGTCGACCATGCCCTTCTCCTGCAGATATTCGGCGCGCTGGAAGCCCGGCGGCAGCTTCTCGCGGATGGTGGCCTCGATCACGCGCGGCCCGGCGAACCCGATCAGGGCGCCCGGCTCGGCCAGATGCACGTCGCCCAGCATGGCGTAGCTCGCGGTCACGCCGCCCGTGGTCGGGTCGGTCAGGACCACGACGAACGGCAGCTGCGCCGCCTTCAGGTCCTGGATCGCCAGCGTCGTGCGCGCCATCTGCATCAGGCTGAGCGCGCCCTCCTGCATCCGCGCCCCGCCCGCGGCGGTGAAACAGACCAGCGGGACGCCGCGCGCGACCGCGGCCTGGGCGGCGGCGATGAAGGCCTCGCCCGCGGCCATGCCCAGCGATCCGCCCATGAAGCTGAAGTCCTGCACGATGACCACCGCCGGCGTGCCGTCCAGCTCGCCGAAGCCGATGGCCATGGTGTCCTTGCGCCCGGCGGCCTTGCGCGCCGCGGCCAGTCGCTCCCGATAGGGCTTGCCGTCCGAGAATTTCAATGGGTCTTCCGGCACGTCGGGCGTGTCGATCGACTCGTACTGGCCGCCGTCGAAGGTGAAGCGCAGCCGCGTCGGCGCGTCGATCCGCATGTGCCGGCCCGACGGCGTGACCCACAGCGACCCCTCGAGGTCCGAGCGGTACAGCATCTCGCCGCTGTCAGGGTCCTTGACCCACAGGTTGTCGGGCGTGTCGCGGCGGCTGACGATCTTGCGCACGCCGGGCGCGAAGCGGCTCAGCCACCCGCCGCGCTTCTCCTGAGGAGGCTTGTTCTTCTCGACCATGGGCGGGCTTCTAGACGGTTTCCGTCACGCGCGCACCCCGGACGGCCTGCGCCAGCGCCCGCACCCGCGCCAGAACGCGCGGCGCGGCGGGTTCGTTGGCGGCCAGCGCCGCCGCCACCTCGTCGACCAGCACCGAGCCGGCCACCACGGCGTCCGCGACGCGCGCGATCTCCGCGGCCCGCTCCGGCGTCCGGACTCCGAATCCGACTGCGACCGGCAGGCCCGAAGCCCGCCGCACCCGCTCCACGGCCGGCGCCACCGAGGCGGCCTGCGCCTCCTTGACGCCCGTCACGCCCGCGACCGAGACATAGTAGACGAAGCCCGAGGTGCGCTCGACGACGATCTTCAGCCGCGCGTCGTCCGAGGTCGGCGTCGCCAGCCGGATCAGCGACACCGAGGCCGCGTCCAGCGCATCCGACAGCGGGCCGGCCTCTTCCGGCGGGCAGTCGACGACGATCAACCCGTCCACCCCGGCCGCTGCGGCGTCGTGGGCGAAGGCGGCGTAGCCATAGCTCTCGATGGGATTGAGATAGCCCATCAGGATCAGCGGCGTGTCCGCGTCTCCGTCCCGGAACGCATGCGCCAGCGCCAGCGTGCCGCGCAGCGTCATGCCGTCCGCCAGCCCGCGCAGCGCCGCGCGCTGGATCGGCGGACCCTCCGCCATCGGGTCGGAGAAGGGGAAGCCCAGTTCGATGATGTCCGCCCCCGCCGCCGGGAGCCCGCGCAGGATCTCCAGCGCCGTCCCGCGGTCGGGATCGCCGGCCATGACGTAGGCGACGAACCCGGCGCGCCCTTCCGATTTCAGCGCCGCGAACCGGGCGTCGATGCGGGCCGTGGTCATTGAGCGGTCGCCGGCGCCGTCGCGGCCGGAGCGGCGACGGGAGCCGCGCAGACGTCGCCCGGGATCGGCCCGAAACCGAGGTAGCCGGGAGCCTCCGGCCCCGCCGGTTTCGACGTGTCGTAGAAGGCCTGCATCTGCAGGCCGTCGCAGCCGCCGCCGTCGCGCCGCCGCACGAAGACCACGCGGTTGTCGTCGCCCCCGGCCGGCAGCCAGCCCTTGGTCCCGAGATCGGCGATATAGGCTTCGGCGAGCGCCCCCACGCTTGCGAGTGGAGCGCTGACGCAGAAGGCGCGGCCGGCGAGGCCGTACAGGTTGCCGCAGTCTGGCGCGAGGGTCGCGCCCGGCAGCACCCCGGCGTCGGTCACCGGCGCCTGCGGGGCCGCGGCCTGCGCCCACGCTGGCCCGGCCAGCAGGGCGGCGGAAGCCGCCATCATCACGAGTTTCATTGTCTACAACTCCACGCCCAGATGCTTCGCCACCGCGAAGATGTCCTTGTCGCCCCGCCCGCACATATTCAGCACGACGTCGCCGCCCTTGCCCACTTCCTTCGCGATCTCGCCGATCCGGGCGAGCGCGTGGCTGGGCTCCAGCGCGGGGATGATCCCTTCCAGTTTCGAGCACAGCTGGAACGCTTCCAGCGCCTCGGCGTCGGTGGCCGCGCGGTACTCGGCGCGGCCGATGTCCTTCAGCCAGGCGTGCTCCGGGCCGATGCCGGGATAGTCGAGCCCGGCCGAGATTGAATGGCCCTCGAGGATCTGGCCGTCGTCATCCTGCAGCAGATAGGTGCGGTTGCCGTGCAGCACGCCGGGCCGTCCGCCCTGCAGCGAGGCCGCATGGTCCGGGCCGTCCAGCCCGCGACCCGCCGCCTCGACCCCGATCAGCCGCACGCCGGCGTCCTCGATGAACGGATGGAACAGGCCGATGGCGTTCGACCCGCCGCCGATCGCCGCCACCACCGCGTCCGGCAGCTTCTCGCGCCGGGCCAGCATGGAGACCCGGGTCTCGCGTCCGATCACCGACTGGAAGTCGCGCACCATGGCCGGATAGGGGTGCGGCCCGGCGGCCGTGCCGATCAGATAGTAGGTGTCCTCGACGTTGGTGACCCAGTCGCGCATCGCCTCGTTCATGGCGTCCTTGAGCGTCGCCCGCCCGCTGGTCACGGGGATCACTTCGGCGCCGAGCAGCTTCATGCGGAAGACGTTGGGCGACTGCCGCTCGACGTCGGTCGCGCCCATGTAGACGACGCACTGCAGGCCGAAGCGGGCGCACACCGTCGCCGTCGCCACGCCGTGCTGGCCGGCGCCGGTCTCGGCGATGATGCGGGTCTTGCCCATCCGCATGGCCAGCAGGATCTGGCCCATGCAGTTGTTGATCTTGTGCGCGCCGGTGTGATTCAGCTCGTCGCGCTTGAACCAGATGTCGGCCGCGCCGTAATGGGCCGTCAGCCGCTCGGCCAGATACAGCGGGCTCGGCCGGCCGACATAGTCGGTCAGGAAACCGTCCAGCTCGGCCTGAAACGTGGGGTCGGCCTTGGCGGCTTCGTAGGCGGCGTTCAGCTCATGCACGAGGGGCATCAGGGTCTCGGCCACGAACCGCCCGCCATAGGGGCCGAACCGACCCTCGGCGTCGGGCATGTCGTACTGGTTGGGGATGATGGCGTTCACGGTCACAGCCTTGGCCCCGGACCGGGGCGGAATTGCAGCGAGGGAAGATCAGGCCGACCGGGCGGCTTCAAGGAACGCCGTGATCAGCGCGGCGTCCTTAACACCCGCCGCGCTTTCCACGCCAGAGGACACATCGACCGCAGGGGCGCCGGATATCCGCACCGCCTCGCCCACATTGTCCGGCGTCAGGCCCCCGGCGAGAAACCACGGCCGCGCGAAGGTCCGGCCGGCCATCAGCGACCAGTCGAACCGCGCCCCGACCCCGCCGGGCAGGTCCGAGCCCTCCGGCGGTTTGGCGTCGAACATCAGATAGTCCGCCACCGCTTCCCACGCCCTCGCCTGCGCCACGTCCTCGGCCGTGCGCACCGGCAACGCCTTGACGATCCCCGCCCCGGTCAGCAGCCGCACGCGTTCGGTGCGCTTCGGCGTCTCCGACCCGTGCAACTGGATCAGGTCCGGCTTCAGGATCAGGGCGATCTCGGTCAGCAGCGCGTCGTCGGCGTCGACCGTCACCGCAACGATCTTCGCTCGCCCTCGCGCCCGCTCGAACAGGGCCGCGGCGTGGAGCGGATCGAGATGCCGCGGGCTCTTCGGGAACACCACTGCGCCCACGAACCCGGCCCCGCCCGCCAGCGCGGCGTCCAGTGTTTCCGGCGTGGTCAGGCCGCAGATCTTGACGGAGGTCATGGAACGACAACCTCGAGCCCCAAGGCTCGTGCGGCGGCCGCCATGTCCGCATCGAGGGTGGCGAGCTGATAGCCGTTGCGGAGAGCCACGGCGACATGCAGGGCGTCAGGGGTCCTCAACCGCACGTCGTCGCGCACCAGCTGCCGCGCCTGGACGAGGTCGGCGTCCACGAAGGCGCACACGGGCCGCCCCACCAGCCACTTGTCCAGCTCCAGCTCCAGTTCTTGCCGGACGTCCGCGGGGAGGCGACGCGCGCGGGCCTGTACGCCCAGCGCCGAGCTTACTTCGGCCACCGTCCAGCGACTGAATGCAAAGTCGTCCAGCTGGACCAACCAGGCCGAGACTCGTTCGGAGTGAGCGTCCTCGTGAACGACGGAGAACAGGACGCTGGCGTCGAGATAGATCGTCAAGCTTGTTCGTCGCGCATCTGGCGCACCAGCGTCGGACCATCGGTCGGCACTGTCGGCTTGACCCGAACGCGCCGCAGCCAGTCTGCGTCAACCGGCGGCTGTCGGACGTCGTGATCGGCCGGCCGCAGGCGAGCGATCGCCTTCCCGCGCCGGGTGATCACGACCTCCTCGCCCTGAAGCATGCGATCCAGCAATCGGGGCAGGTTGTTTTTTGCTTCGGCGACGGAGTAGTGGGTCATGTGCTCAATATAGCCATCTACATGGCCATCGTCCAGCATCGCACGAACCGCTAGCTGAAGATGGCGTCGATCGGCTGTGTGTCCAGCAGCCGCCACTCCCCCGGCGCCAGATCGGCCGGCAGGACCAGTCCGCCGACCCGCTCGCGGTGCAGCGCCTCGACGTGGTTGCCGACGGCCGCGAACATCCGCCGCACCATGTGATAACGCCCCTCGGTCACCGTCAGCCGCGCCTCGGTCGGCGACAGCACCTCCAGAGCGGCGGGCGCCAGCGGCTTGTCCTCGCCCTCCAGCACCAGCCCGCCGGCCGCGAAGACATCCTGTTCCGTCCCGACCAGCGGCCGCGCCAGCTTGGCGCGATAGACCTTGGCGACATGCCGCTTGGGCGAGATGACCCGGTGCAGCAGGTCGCCGTCGTCGGTCAGCAGCAGAAGGCCGGTGGTCTGCTTGTCCAGCCGGCCGATGGTCGAGATGGCCGGGTCGCGACGCCGCCAGCGGGGGGGCAGGACGTCATAGACCAGGGCCCCGTCCTCCTTGCGGGAACAGGTCATGCCCAGCGGCTTGTGCAGCATCATCACCAGACCCGGCGGCGGGTCCAGCGGCTCGCCGTCGACCTGCATCCGCGCCGGCAGGTCCGGCGTCACCGCGATCCGCTTCGACACGTCCGTCAGGTCGGCGCCGTCAAGCACGATCCCGCCCGCCTTGCCCATCCGCGCCATCTCGGCGCGCGAACCGTAGCCCATCGAGCCGAGCAGGCGATCGACCCGCATCGTGACGGCCTTTTTCACTTCACCGCCTCGATGACCTTGTAGCCGCCCTTGTCAGCCCCCGGCTGCGCGCGCTTGAAGGCCGCCGCGATGTCGGCCTCATAGGGCAGGTGCCGGTTGGCCACGAGCCAGAGGACGCCGCCCTTCTTCAGCATGGCCGCGGCCTGCCGGATGAAGGCCTGGCCCAGCCGCCGGTCCTCGGCTCCGCCGTCGTGGAAGGGCGGATTCATGACCACGAAGTCGAGGTCGCCGTTGGCCTCGACCGTCCGGACGTCGGCCCAGTCGAAGGTCGCGCGCGGGTCGTCGACATTGCGCCGCGCCGCCTCCACCGCCCGCCGGTCCAGATCGATCAGCCGCAGGCCCGTCACGGCGGGCGAGGCCAGCACCGCCGTCGCCAATGCGCCATAGCCGCAGCCCAGATCGGCCCCCGCGCCCTTCAACGGCGGCAGGGTCTGGGCCAGCAGCATCGTCCCCGCGTCGACGCGGTCCCAGGCGAAGATGCCCGGCTGCGACCAGGCCTCCAGTCCCTCGACCAGTCTCGGCGCCCCGGCGGCGACGGCTTCCTCCACGCCCGTCAGCGCCTCGGGCCGGACCACGACGCAGCGGCGGTGATGCGCCTTGGCGCTCTCGGCGACCTCGACCCCGAACGCCCCCAGCTCCTTCTTCAGCCGCGACCCACCCTTGTCCTTGGGCGCCATGACGTCCAGCCGCCCGCCGGGCTTCAGCGCCTTCAGCGCCAGCGCCAGCGTATAGCGCCGCTCCAGCACGCCGGGCGGGGCGTAGATCATCACCGCGTCCGCGCCGCCTTCCCCCATGTCCTCGAGCCGCTGCGAGCCGGGGATCAAGGGCGAAACCTGCACGGCCTCGCCGGGGGGATCGAACACGGCGGGCGGGCGCCCGTAGAGAAGGGTGGTCATGGCGGGGGCTATAGCGGGAATGCCCTCGACTGAACATGCGAACCCTGTCTCCTCCCCATCCCTGATGGGGAGGTGGCGCGGCGCGCCTTCGCGCCGTGACGGAGGGGAGCCGCGCCGCCTTACCCCTCCACCGCTTCGCGGTCCCCCTCCCCATTCGTTGCGCGAACGGGGAGGAGACAATCGCCTCGCCCCGCCCCCAACTCCGTCCTGACAACCCAGAACAAATGAGGCACAAGGCCGGGATGCTCGCCGACTCGATCCTGACAGCCACGCCCGCCCCGACGCTCGCCGACGCCCGGGCGACGCTGGAGCGGGTCTGGGGCCATGCCGACTTCCGGGGCCTTCAGTCCGACGTGGTGACCGAGATCCTGGCCGGCCGCGACGTGCTCGCCGTGCTGCCGACCGGCGGCGGCAAGTCCGTCTGCTATCAGATCCCCGCCATGCTGCGCCCCGGCCTCGGTCTGGTGGTGTCGCCGCTGATCGCCCTGATGACCGACCAGGTCGAGGCGCTGAAACAGCAGGGCGTGGCCGCGGCCCGGCTGGACTCCGGCGTCTCGCTGGACGACCGGTCGGAAATCTGGCGCGCCGCTCGGGCAGGCGAGCTGGACCTGCTCTACGTCTCCCCGGAGGGCCTCGCCCAGCCGCATCTGATCGACCGGCTGCACGCCCTGCCTCTCAGCCTCATCGCCATCGACGAGGCCCACTGCGTCTCGCAATGGGGCCATGACTTCCGTCCCGACTACCGCACCCTCGGCCGTCTGGCCGAGCTGTTCCCTGGCGTGCCGCGCATCGCCGTCACCGCCACCGCCGACGCCCGCACCCGCGACGACATCGTCCGCTCGCTGCGGCTCGAGGGCGCCAGGGTGCTCGTCGACAGCTTCGCCCGCCCGAACCTGCAGCTCTCGGCCCTGCGCAAGGAGAGCGCCTCGCGGGCCAAGACCGATCTCGCCGTGATCGATCTGGTCCGCCAGCGGCGCGGCAAGTCGGGCGTGGTCTACTGCGGCTCGCGCGACGGCTGCGAGCGCGTGGCCGAGGCCCTCCGCACCGCCGGAACCAACGCCATCGCCTATCACGCCGGCATGGACGCCCGCGATCGCGACCGCCGGCTCGAACGCTTCCTCGCCGAGGACGGGGCGGTGATGGTGGCGACCATCGCCTTCGGCATGGGCGTGGACAAGGCCGACGTCCGCTTCGTCATCCACGCCGATCCGCCCGGCTCGCTGGAAGCCTACTGGCAGGAGATCGGCCGCGCCGGGCGTGACGGCGAACCGGCCGAGGGCATCACCCTCTACGGCCCGTCGGACATCGCCTGGACGCTGAAGCGGCTCGACGGCCGACCCATGGCCGAGGAGGTCAAGGCGGCGCAGGTGCGCAAGGCGCGCCAGCTGTTCGCCATGCTGGACGGCGCCGCCTGCCGGCCCCAGGCTGTGCGGCACTATTTCGGCGAGGCCGAGGCCCAGCCCTGCGGCGTCTGCGACCTGTGCGCCGATCCTCCCGCCGTGTTCGACGCCACGGTCCCGGCGCAGAAGGCCTTGGCCGCGGTCCAGCGTCTGGGCGAACGCTTCGGCAAGACCCGCGTCATCGACCACCTGCTCGGCCGGACCAAGGACGTCCAGCCGTGGGAGACCGCCCTGTCGACCTGGGGCATCGGCGCCGACACCGCCGTGCACACCTGGCGCGACGTGCTCGACCACCTGATGTTCGACGGCCTGCTGGCCGAGGACCCCAACGAGGGCAAGCCGCTGGTGCGGCTGGGCGACCCGGAGGCAGTCCGCGCCGTCTATCGCGGCGAACGCTCGGTCGAGGTCCGCAGCCTGCCGGCGCGCGTCGGCTCGGGCGCGGCGAAAGAGCGCGTCCGCACCGGCCGCAACGCCGCGCTTGAGACGATGGACGCCGACGTCCGGGCCCGGTTCGAAACCCTGCGCGCCTGGCGCCGCGACCGCGCCGCCGAACAGCGCGTGCCGCCCTACGTCATATTCCAGGACAAGACCCTGCTGGAGATCGCCACCCGCCAGCCCCGAGACCTCGACGCGCTGGCCCACATCTCCGGCGTCGGCCAGTCCAAGATCGACCGCTACGGCCCCGCCGTGCTGGCGGCGCTGGGTCGCTAGACAGGTTCATCACAACGGCCACGACGAAACACAACGAACACGACGGGAACCTGCGACCGGTCCCGCGCGCGCAGCGCCTTCAGTTTCGGCGAAGATGAAATGCCTGCGGCGCCTCAGGCGCGGTCCCGTCGTGTCCTTTGTGGCTTTTCTTCTTTGTGGTCGTTGTGACGAACCAGCCAGCCGGACGACAAGCTCCGGCCCCCGAAGAAGGCCCCTCCGACAAGCGACCCGCGTTCCCCCGGTAAGGATCGGGCAAGGTCTTGGAAGGGACGCCTTAAACTTTGGCGGTCAAACTCCGTCGGTGATCCCGAACCGCGCCCCGTCTCCGGTCGACAAACTGGCTCTGGCTGTCGTGCATGCGCCCGAACGGGCCATCCCCGCGCCCGCCGGCGCGCGCGAGGAATCGCTGCGGTTCCTGCTTCAGACCGCCGCCGATTCCGGCGTGTCCATGATCGCCACCCGCCCCGACGGCGACGGCGAACGCTGGCTCGGTCAGGCCTGGCCCTTCCCCTCGCCCTTCCAGGTGTCGGTCTGCACCGTTCCCGTCGGCGACGGCGTCGACCGGGTCGAGGCCCGCGCCCGGCGGTCCCTTGAAAGGCTCGGCCTGCCGCGCGGCGACGCCCTGATGATCTCCAACGCCGCCGATCTGGCCGGGACCGAAGGCCGAGCCCTGTGGGACCGGCTGCTGGCGCTCAAGGACCGCGGCCTGTACCGCCGCATCGGCTTCTGCGCCACCGTCGAGGACGGCCCGGCCCTGCTGGCGCGCCGGTTCCAGCCCGACGTCGTGCAGCTGAAATGCAATGTTCTGGACCAGCGGGCCCAGCATTCCGGCGTCCTGTCCGAGCTCGCATCGCTGGACGTCTCGATCCACGCCTCGTCCGTCTTCGCCGACGGCTGGCTGTTCATGAGCGGCGAGGCCCTGCCGCCCGAGATGCACCGCCATGCGCCCACTCTGTCGCGCATCCGCCGGCGGCTGGCGGAGGCGCGCGTCGATCCGATGCAGGCCACCTTGGCCTATGCGCTGGGCCTGCCGGAGGTGTCCGCCGTCGTGGCCAGCGTGGCCTCCGCCGCCGAACTGAGAGCCGTCATCGCCGCCGCCCATGCGCCGACCCCCGCCCTCGACTGGGCCGCCCTGCAGCTGGAGCCGGCGACGGCGGCCGGCTCCAGCGGCCTGCGCGGCCGGATCAGTACCGCAGCCTGATCCCGGCGTAGCCTGACCGGCCCGGCTCGCCATAGCCGAACACCTGCTGATAGCGCTCGTCCGTCAGGTTCTCGATCCGCGCCGTCAGGGTCACGGCCTCGGTCAGCGCCCACGACCCGTTCAGATGGCCGACGACGAAGCTGTCGCGCACCCCGCCGGCGTCGTCCTGGTCCCCCTCCGCCCGCACCGTCAGCGCCGCTGAAAGCCTTTGCCCGGTCCAGCCCAGGGTGGCCGACCCCGCATGCTCCGGCACGCGCAGCAGCCGCGCGCCGGTGGTCGCGTCGCGCGCGTCGGTCCACGCGTAGGCGAGGCTCAGGTCGAAGCCCGCCCCGAACCGCGCCCGACCTTCCAGCTCGACCCCGTCGGTCGCGGTCTCGGCCACATTGACGTAGACGCTGTCGAAGGTGGCCGGATCGAAGACGTAGGTGATCTGGTCCTCGACCGTCAGCCGGTAGGCGGTGACCCGCCCCTCGATCCGGCCGTCCGCCGAGCGCCAGCCGATCGCCGCCTCATAGCCCTCGGCCGTCTCGGGGCGCAGCACCGGGAAGGGATCGGCCGAGAAGCAGAAGTCGCAGACCGCCTGGCTGATCGACGGCGCCTTGAAGCCTGTACCCCAGGCCGCCGACAGCACGAGGCCGCGACCGGCCTCGATCGCCCCGGACACCCGCCCGGTGGTCTTGGACCCGAAGTCATCGGTGGCGTCATGGCGCAGCGCCCCGGTCAGGCTCAGCCGCCCCGTCGGCTCGACCCGGGCGGTCGCAAACGCGGCGCTGGCGCCGAGATCCTCGGTCAGGCCCGTCGACAGGCTGCCGCGGGTCTCCTCCCGTTCGGCGCCGACGACGAACTCCAGGGGACCGGACGCCCCGTCCGCTTGCCAGCGCAGCACCCGCCGCTCCGCCTCGAAGGTCGAGGGGAAGGCCGAGACCGTCTCCCGCGCGATGTCCGAGGCCGAGACGCTGACCTGATGCTTCAGCCCGAGCCCGTCGAGCGTCAGCCGCAGGAAGCCGGAGGCCTGTTCGACCGCCTGTCGGTCCGCCGTGTCGCCGAGCGCATAGGTGGGCGGGGCGAAGCCGTCGAGATCGGCCTCGCTCTCGCTCCAGCGCGCGGCGCCGTCCACCGCGACCGCCTCGGTGAAGGCGTGGCGTCCCCGCGCCCCGACCGTGGTCGAGACGAATCCATCGGCCTCGGGGTTGCCGTCCGCCTCGTCCGCCGCCGAGATCCCCTCGGTCTCGAAGCGCGACACCCAAACGCCGACACCCGACCGCTCCGACGACCGGCCCAGCGCCAGCCGGCCCCGCGCGGTGTCGAACGATCCGGCCTCCGCCTCGGCGGCGAAGCCGCCCAGTTCGCGGGTGGTGAAGGCGATCACCCCGCCGATGGCGTCGGAGCCCCACAGCGACGACTGCGGCCCCGACAGCACCTCGATGCGTTCGATGTCCGACAGCTCCAGACCGGAGAAGTCGAAGGACCCGTTGACCTCGGCCGCGTCGTTGACGGGTACGCCGTCGATCAGCACCAGCGTCTTGCCCGGCGAGGCGCCGCGCATCCGCACCTGGGCCACGCCGCCGAAGCCGCCGGAGCGCACCACCGACAGGCCTGGCACGTCGGACAGGATATCGGCGGCGAACACCGCGCCGCGCCGCTCGATGGCTGTGCGGTCGATCACCCGGGCGCCGGGGCTGTCCAACGCGACGGCGGGCAGGCGGGTGGCGGTGACCACCACCTCAGGCAGGGCGTCAGGATCGTCCGCGGCCCGGTCTGGTGTTTGGGCCTGAGCGGACAAGTGAAGGCAGACGGCCGAAGCCGTGGCGAGAAGCAAGAATCGCATGCGCGATGTCTCCGTCGTCCCCGCGCGAGCGCATCGCGGCGACGTGAGGAATGGCGACCGACCCGTCCCATGAGGAACGGCGCAGGTGTCGGGTCGCCTCGACGGATCACCGCGTCTCTGCCTGGTCCCGGGCAGCGGACGGACGACGTCGGCGGCCAGGTCTCCTGGCTTGCGGGTCAAAAACGGAGGATCGCGCCTTCCCGGTTTCCCAGTGACGTCAGGGCCGAAGCCCCGAAATGATCCGCCCTCTCGCCGCCTACAGTTGCGGGCACAGCCGCGGTGTTTGACCGCGTTCCCTTAACCGCCGACCCGGCTTGTCGCAGGCCCGGCCTGTTCGGACAAGCGGGTATCCATCGTGGCCGAGACTCTCGGTCGGTCGGTTCATCACAACGACACGACGAAGAGAAAGCACGACGCACACGACGGGACCGAGCTCGAGGCGCCGCAGGCGTTTATCCTTCCAGAGATGAAAGGCGCTGCGCGCGGTTCGGCGCCGGTCCCGTCGTGCCCGCTGTGCATTCGTTGTGTTCGTTGTGATGAACCAGCACTGCCGATCGACGCACGCAACAGCAAGGGAACGCTTGAGGGGGCGCCCGCAATCCGTCACCTTGCGCGCCTTCATGAACGCCCCGCTCGCCCATCCCCCGAAGGCCGCCGAGATCCCGTCCGCCGAGGGCGTGACGCCGGTGATGGCGCAGTTCCTGGCGGCCAAGGCCAGCCAGCCGGACGCCATCGTCTTCTTCCGCATGGGCGACTTCTACGAGCTGTTCTTCAAGGACGCCGAGATCGCCTCGGCGGCGCTCGGCATCACCCTGACCAAGCGCGGCAAGCATCAGGGCGAGGACATCCCGATGGCCGGCGTGCCGGTCCATGCGCTGGACGGCTATCTGGCCCGGCTGATCCGGCAGGGCTTCAAGGCCGCCATCTGCGAACAGATGGAGGCGCCGTCCGAGGCGCGGAAGCGCGGCTCCAAGGCGGTGGTTCATCGCGACATCGTCCGCGTCGTCACCCCGGGAACCCTGACCGAGGACAGCCTGCTCGACGCGCGCGGGGCCAACCGTCTGGCCGCCGTCTCGGTGCGCAAGGGCCGCGCCGCCGTGGCCGTGGTCGAGCTGTCCGCCGGCTCGGTCGACGCCGTCGCCTGTTCGCTGGACGACCTCGGCGCCACCCTCGCCTCGTTCCGCCCGTCCGAGGTGCTGGTGCCGGACCGCCTGTTCTCGGACGCCGCGACCAAGGCCGCGCTCGACGGCTCGGGCGGCGTGGTCCAGGCCCTGCCGCAGGCGCTGGCCGAGCCGGTCGGCGCCCGCGTCCGGGTCGAGCGCCTGTACGGCGTCGCCTCGCTGGACGGCTTCGGCGCCTTCGAGGAGGCCGAAGTCTCGGCGCTGGGACTGATCGCCGCCTACCTCGAGACGACGCAGGCCGGGAAGATTCCAGCCCTGTCGCCGCCGCGGCGCTCGGGCGACAGCGGCTTCCTCGCCATCGACCCCGCGACCCGCACCAGCCTGGAGATCGACCGCACCCAGAAAGGCGAGCGCGAAGGCTCGCTGCTGGCCTGCATCGACCGAACCGTCACCGCCTGCGGGGCGCGGGCGCTGGCGGAACGCATCGCCCGGCCCCTGCGCGACCCCGTCGCCATCAACCACGGCCTCGATGCGGTCGAGTGGCTTCTCGAGCGCCGCGACCTGCGCCGCGACCTGCGCGACGCCCTGCGCGCCTCGTCGGACGTCGCCCGCGCCGCCTCGCGTCTGGTCCTCGGCCGCGGCGGGCCCCGCGATCTGGCCGCCATCCGCACCGGACTGCGGACGGCGGAGACCGTGTTCGGCCTGTTCCCCCTCGCCCGCGACCCGCTGACAGGCCCGCCAGCCCGCATCGCCCGCGCCCTGGACCGGCTGACCCTCTCGCCCGATCTGGGCCGGCTGCTGGCCGACCTGACCGACGGCCTCGCGCCGGAACCGCCGCACCTCGCCCGCGACGGCGGCTTCGTCGAGCCGGGCTACCGGCCCGAGCTGGAGGAGGCGCGCCGCCTGCGCGACGACAGCCGCCGCGTCGTCGCCGACCTCGAGGCCCGCGCGGTGGCAGAGGCCGGCGTGCCGTTCAAGATCCGCCACAACGCCGTGCTGGGCTATTTCCTCGAAACCACCGCCAAGGCCGCCGAGCCCCTGCTGCGCCCCACCGGCGACAGCCCCTTCATCCACCGCCAGACCCTCGCCAACCAGGTCCGCTTCACCACGGTCGAACTGTCGGAGCTGGACGCCAGGATCAGCCAGGCCGGCCACCGCGCCCTCGCCATCGAGGCCGAGACCTTCGAGGTCTGGCGCCGCACCGTCCAGTCGCTCGCCGCCCCGCTGCAGGCCCTGGCCGAGGCGCTGGCCGAACTCGACTGCCACGCCGCCCTGGCCGAATGGGCCGAGGAGGTCGGGGCGGTCCGCCCCACCGTCGACGCGACCACCTGCTTCGAGGTCGTCGCCGGCCGCCACCCCGTGGTCGAGGCGGCGGTGAAGGCGCAAGGCGACCCCTATACGCCCAACGACTGCCGGCTCGACGGGTCGGGATCCTCCTGCGCCCGGCTGTCGATCGTCACCGGCCCCAACATGGCGGGCAAGTCGACCTTTCTGCGCCAGAACGCCCTGCTGGTGGTGCTGGCCCAGGCCGGCGCCTTCGTGCCCGCCCGCGGCATGCGGCTCGGCGTCGTCGACCGCCTGTTCAGCCGCGTCGGCGCCGGCGACGATCTGGCCCGCGGCCGCTCCACCTTCATGACCGAGATGGTCGAGACCGCCGCCATCCTGTCGCAGGCCACCGACCGCTCCTTCGTGGTGCTGGACGAGATCGGGCGCGGCACCGCCACCTACGACGGCCTCGCCATCGCCTGGGCCGTCGCCGAGGCCCTGCACGACCGCAACGCCGCGCGCACCCTGTTCGCGACCCACTATCACGAGCTGGCCGGGCTGGAGACGCGGCTGGACCACGTCTGCAATCTGTCGATGGCGGCGCGCGAGTGGAACGGCGACCTCGTCTTCCTGCACGAGGCCACGCCCGGGGCCGCGGACCGCAGCTATGGCGTGCAGGTGGCGAAGCTGGCGGGCGTGCCCGCCGCCGTCGTCGCCCGCGCCCGCGAGGTGCTGGACCGGCTGGAGGGCGAGAAACGCGCCGTCGCCAGCCTCGACGACCTGCCCCTGTTCGCCGCCGCCGCGCCCGCGCCGCCGCCCGCCGCCTCCGCGGTCGAGGACGCCCTCACCGCCATCGAGCCCGACGAACTGTCCCCGCGCGAGGCGCTGGAGGCGCTGTACCGGCTGAAGGCGCTGGCCCGGTGAGCGATCTCGGCGCGCGGCTTGAGCGGGCCGCGTCAGAGGCCGATGTCCGCAAGGCCGTCGCCGACATCCTGCAGGAGCGCTTCGACGCCGCCCGGACCCGCGCCGCCCGCCGGCTGGAGAGCGGCGGCGAAGGCGTCGAGGTCGCCCGGCTCTACAGCGCCGCCGCCGACGATCTGCTGACCGCCCTGTGGGATTTCACCACCGAAACCCTGTTTCCTGCGCCCAATCCCACCGAGGCCGAGCGGCTCAGCCTGATCGCGGTCGGCGGCTACGGCCGCGGCGTGCTGGCCCCGTTCTCCGACCTCGACCTGCTGTTCCTGCGCCCGTGGAAGCGCATCCCGCGCACCGAGCAGGTCATCGAGTTCATGCTCTACGTCCTGTGGGACCTCGGCCTGAAGGTCGGCCAGTCGGCGCGGTCGGTGGACGAGTGTCTGGCGCTGGCGAAATCGGACATGACGGTGCGGACGGCCCTGCTGGAGGCCCGGCCGCTCGCGGGCGACGCGCCGCTGGCGGCGGAGTTCATCGAGCGCTTCCGCAGTCAGGTCAAACGCGCCGATCCCCGCCCCTTCATCGCCGCCAAGCTGGAGGAGCGCGACCTGCGGCACCAGAAGACAGGAGCCGTCCGCTATCGCGTCGAGCCCAACGTCAAGGACGGCAAGGGCGGCCTGCGCGACCTCAACACCCTGTTCTGGATCGCCCGCTCGCTGGCCCCCGAGAGCCCGCTCGGCGCCCGGGTGCTGGAGGATCTGCTGACCACGCGCGAGCGGCGCACCTTCGAGGAGGCGTTCGACTTCCTGTGGCGCACCCGCGCCCACATGCACCTGATCACGGGCCGGGCCGAGGAGAAGCTGACCTTCGACCTCCAGCCCGAGGTAGCCCGTCGCATGGGCTGGCGCGGCCGGGGCGACGAGCCGGCCGTGGAAAGGTTCATGCGCCGCTACTTCCTCGTCGCCCGCGACGTCGGCGCCCTCACCCGCGCCATTTCCGCCAAGCTCGAGGCCCGCCAGCAGAAGCCGACCCTCAGCCTGTCGCGCCTGATCCCCGGCCGCAGACGCAAGCTGGGCGTCGACGGCTTCCGGGAGGACTCAGGACGGCTGTCGGTGACGGGACCGGAGGTCTTCGCCGCCGCGCCCGAGAAGCTGCTGATGCTCTTCCGCACGGCCGACGAGCACGATCTGGACCTGCACCCCGACGCCTTCTCGGCTGTCAGCCGATCGCTGTCTCTCGTGACACCGAGCCTGCGCCGCGACCCCGAGGCGGCCCGCGCCTTTCTCGACATCCTGGCGCACGGCCAGCGGCCGTACCGCGTCCTGACGCTGATGAACGAGACCGGTCTGCTGGGCCGGTTCCTGCCCGAGTGGGGGAGGATCGTCGGCCAGACCCAGTTCAACATGTACCACGCCTATACGGTCGACGAGCACACGCTGCAGGCCATCGGCATCATCAACGACATCCAGCGCGGCAAGCTGCGGGCCGAACACCCGTCGTCCAGCGAGATCGTCCACCGCATCGACGACTTCGAGGCCCTGATGCTGGCCATGCTGCTGCACGACGTGGGCAAGGGCGGCGACCGGGGCCAGCTGGAGGACGGGGCCATCGCCGCCCGCCGCGCCTGCGACCGGCTCGGTCTCGACCCCCGGCGGACGGAGTTCGTGGTCTGGCTGGTGCGCCACCATCTGGCGCTCAGCGACTCCGCCCAGAAGCGCGACGTCTCCGACCCCGCCACCGTGCGCGCCTTCGCCGAGCTGGTCGGCGACCCGGAGCGGCTCCGGACCCTGCTGATCCTGACCGTCGCCGACATCCGCGCCGTCGGGCCGGGCGTCTGGAACGGCTGGAAGGGCGGGCTGATCCGCGACCTCTACTACCGCACCGAAGGCGTGTTCCGGGGCGAGGACATGGCCCACGCCGACCCGCTCGATGACTATCCCGCCCTTGTCGCGCGGGCGCGCGAAGCCGGCGCGGCGGTCGAGCTTGTGTCCGCCCGCGACGCGGAGGAAGGCGAGCGCTCCGCCGCGCGCGTGGCCGTGGCGGCGCGCGACCGCCCCGGCCTGTTCGTCGACCTCGCCGCCGCCCTCGCCGTCGCCGGGGCAGACGTGGCCGGCGCGCGCGTCGCGACATCCGCCGACGGCATGGCGCTGGATGTGTTCGAGCTGCACGACGGCGGCGGCGCGCCCTATGGCGAGGCCGAGCCGCGCCGCCTTTCCCGCCTGCTCCAGGCGCTCGAGATCGCCGCGCGCGGACTGGCTCCGACCGCGACCGCGCCGACGCCCGCGCCCAACCCCCGCCGCGCCGCCTTCGATGTGCGCCCCACCGCCATGATCGATCTGGACGAGAGCCCGACCGCCGCCGTGGTCGAAGTCTCCGGGGCCGACCGGCCCGGCCTGCTGGCCGATCTCGCGCGCGCCTTCGCCATCCACCGGCTGTCGATCCGCTCGGCCCACATCGCCGGCTTCGGCGAGCGGGCGGTGGACAGCTTCTACGTCACCGACGCCGAGGGCCGGAAACCGGCGGCGGGTCCGGTGCTGGAGGCGCTGCGCGCCGACCTGGAGACGGTGCTCGACTGGACCGAACGGTCCGGCCGCCGCCACTCGGCCCCCGTCCGCGCCAGTCTTCGCGACGTGTCCGAGCTGGGCCGCGCCCGCTCCGCCCGCCCGCCCCTCCGCCCGCCCGTATCGCGCGCGACGGAACCACGCTAAGGCGCGGGGATGGCGAAGAAGATCGATCCCCAGACCCAGCCGCTGGAAGCCGCCCCGCCCGTGCCCTCGGCGACGTCGACGGGCGATCCGGTCGTCCAGCCGCCCGCCTCGGGCACGACCGCCCGCAAGGGCGGCGGCATGATGCGGTCGTCGGCCATCTTCAGCGGCCTGACCCTCGTCAGCCGCTTCGCGGGCTTCGCACGCGACATCGTCATCTCGGCCGCGCTCGGCGCCTCCGTCGGCCCGGCCGCCGACGCGTACAACACCGCGCTGAACTTCCCCAACCTGTTCCGCCGGATCTTCGCCGAGGGGGCCTTCGCCGCCGCCTTCGTGCCGGCCTACGCCAAGACGCTGGAGAGCGAAGGCGAGGCCGTGGCGGACAAGGTCGCCACCGACGCTCTCGCCGCCGTGGCCTTCGCGACCCTCGCCCTGACCATCGTCGCCCAGCTGGCCATGCCGTGGCTGATGGCTGTGATCAACGTCGGCTTCCTCGACGATCCCGCCCGCTTCAAGCTGGCGGTGGTGCTGACCCAGATCACCATGCCATACCTGCCCTGCATGGCGGTGGCGGCCCTGCTCAGCGGCGTGCTGAACGCGCGGGGACGCTTCATCGTCTCCGGCGCCTATCCGGTGTTGCTCAACCTGATCATGCTGGCCGCCGTCCTCCCGGCGCAGGGCGGCCAGATCGGCGCCGCCTACGCCGCCTCCTGGGCGGTGCTGGTCGCCGGCATTTCGCAGGCCGGGCTGTGCTGGTGGGCCGCCCGGCGCGCGGGCGCGAACATCCGCATCGCCCTGCCGCGCCTGACGCCGCCTGTGAAGGCCATCATCATCACCGCCATCCCGGCGGCGATCGGCAACTCGGCCACCCAGATCAATGTCTTCATCTCCGGCAACCTGTCCAGCTTCGTCGCCGGCGGCCGGACCTGGCTGGCGACGGCGGACCGGCTGTATCAGCTGCCGCTCGGCCTCGTCGGCGTGGCCATCGGAATCGCCCTGCTGCCGCGCCTGTCGCGGGCGGTGGCGTCGCAGGACCTCGGCCAGCAGCAGGCTTCGATGGACGAGGCCCTGACGCTGTCGATGGCCCTGACCCTGCCGGCGGCGGCCGCTCTGATGGCCATGCCCTACTTCCTCATCGACGCCCTGTTCACGCGCGGGAATTTCCTGCAGGTCGACGCTGTCAACACCGCCCGCGCCCTGTTCCAGTTCGGCTGGGGCGTGCCCGCCTTCGTGCTGATCCGCATCCTCGCCCCCGCCTTCTTCGCCCGCCGCGACACCCGCACCCCGATGAACTTCGCCCTCGTCTCGGTGGCCGTGAACGCCGCCCTCGCCATAGGCCTCTTCAACCTCGGCTGGGGCATCGCCGGGATCGCGGCGGCGGTCTCCGCGGCGGCCTGGACCAACGTCATCCTGCTGGCCGTCACCCTCTGGCGCCGAGGCCTCTATCGACCCAGCGCGCAGGCGCTGTCCCGCCTCGCCCGCATCGCCCTGTCGGCGGCCGGTCTGGCGCTGATCGTCGGATTCGCCGCGTCCGGCCGCTCGCTGGTGGAGGCGCCCATCGCCGATCTCCTCGCCGGCCTCGGCCTGGACGTCGGAGCCAAGGAGGCCGCCCTGCTGCTGGTCACCGCCGCCGGCGGTCTCGCCTATGTCCTTTTGGCCTTCGCCACACGCGCCATCACGGTCTCCGAGGTCCGGGGCCTGCTGCGGCGCACGGCCAAGTAACGGCTTGCTCCTGCGGCGGCGGTCAGGCATTGCGCCTCGGCATGACCGACGCCCCTTCCGACGCCCCCGCCTATCAGGGCCCCCGCCGCATCCTCAGCGGCATCCAGGCCTCGGGCGCGCTCCATCTCGGCAACTATCTGGGCGCGCTGAAACGGTTCACCCAGCTGCAGGACACGGGCGCCCCCTGCTTCCTGTTCGTGGCCGACCTGCACGCCATCACCGTGTGGCAGGACCCGGACAAGCTGACCGCCCAGACGCGTGAGATCGCCGCCGCCTATCTCGCCTCGGGCCTCGATCCGGCGCGCTCGGTGATCTTCCCGCAATCGGCCGTGCGGGCGCATTCCGAGCTGGCTTGGATCCTGAACTGCGTCGCCCGCCTCGGCTGGCTCGACCGCATGACCCAGTTCAAGGAGAAGACCGGCAAGCACAAGGAGCGCGCCTCGGTCGGCCTCTACACCTACCCCGTGCTGCAGGCGGCCGACATCCTGCTCTACAAGGCCACCGAGGTGCCGACCGGCGAGGACCAGAAGCAGCACCTCGAGCTCACCCGCGACATCGCCCAGAAGTTCAACACCGACTTCAACGCGCCCGGCTTCTTCCCCCTGCCCGAGCCCCTGACGCAGGGCCCGGCCCCGCGGGTCATGAGCCTGCGCGACGGCATGGCCAAAATGTCCAAGTCCGATCCGTCGGACCAGTCGCGCATCAACCTGACCGACGACGCCGACGCCATCGTCGCCAAGATCCGCAAGGCCCGCACCGACCCCGACGCCCTGCCGGAAACGGTCGAAGGCCTCGAGGGCCGCGCCGAGGCGAAGAACCTCGTCACCATCTACGCCGCGCTGGCCGACACCAGCCCCGAAGCGGTGCTGGCCGAGTTCGCCGGTCAGGGCTTCGGCGCCTTCAAGCCGAAGCTCGCCGACCTCGCCGTCGCCTCCATGGCGCCCGTCACCGCCGAGATGCGCCGCCTGATGGCCGACCCCTCGGAGATCGACCGCGTCCTGAAAGACGGCGCCGACCGCGCCGCCGCCATCGCCGATCCGGTGGTGGACGAGGTCAAGAAGATCGTGGGGTTCTGGCGGAGCTGATCAGCCGACCCGGTCCAGCCGGGCGATGAAGAAGCCGTCGACGCCCCCGCGTTCGGCCCACATGGAGGGCAGGATGCGCAGCCAGCCTTCGGGCGTCAGGGCCTCTTCGGGCGCGCCGACCTCGGCCGGGACCGCGGGGGTCGTGCGGAAGGCCGGGTTGCGGCGCAGGAAGGCGATGATCTGGGTCTCGCCCTCCTCGCGCTCCAGCGAACAGACGCAATAGACCAGCCGCCCGCCCGGCTTCACCCGCTCGGCCGCCGCGTCCAGCAGCCGGTGCTGCACGTCGGCCAGCTTGGCGACGTCGGCGGGCTTGGTCGCGCGCAGGACTTCCGGGTTGCGCCGGAAGGTGCCGGTGGCGGTGCAGGGCGCGTCCAGCAGCACGGCGTCGAAGGTGCGCGGATCGTCCCAGTCCTCGGCCGGCGTCGCCACGACCTCGGCGGTCAGCCCGGTGCGCTCCAGATTGGCGGTCAGCCGCTTCAGCCGCGGCGCGGACCGGTCGAGCGCGGCGACCTCGGCCCCTGCGGCCGCCAGCTGCAGCGTCTTGCCGCCTGGGGCGGCGCAGAAGTCGACGACCGTTTCCCCGGCCTTGGGCGCCAGCAGGCGGGCGGGCGTGGCGGCGGCGGCGTCCTGCACCCACCAGACCCCGTCCTCGAACCCGGGCCAGCTCGCCACGTCGCCGCGGCGGCCCGTGCGGACCGAGCCGCCCGGCAGGACCTCGCCTTCGACCGCCTCGGCCACGGCGGCGGCGTCCACGCCCGGCTTCAGGCTCAGGTCGGTGCCCGGCTCCTCGCGCGCGGCAAGCGCCAGCCCGACCAGCGTCGGCTCGCCGTACGCAGCGCGCCAGCGGGCCGCCAGCCATTCCGGCAGATTGCTCTCGGCCGTGGTCAGCCCCGGCCCCTCGCGGCCGATGCCGCGCAGCACCGCGTTGACCAGATTCTTGTAGGGCCGGGTCTTCGTATCCCGCTCGGCCAGTTTGACGGCGGTCGACACCGCCGCGAAGGCCGGGGTCTCCAGCACCATGATCTGCGCCAGCGCCACCCGCAGGATGGTGCGCACCGCCAGCGGCGGGGCCTTCTGCAGCTTGCGGTCGAGGATCTGGTCGATCTCGCCCAGCCGGCGCAGGGCCGCCATGGCGACGGCGCGGGCGAAGGCGCGGTCGGGTCCCGGCAGGTCGGAAAACTCGCGTAACGCCTGGGCGGCGTCGAGTCCGCCCCGCCCTTCCAGCGCCGCGTTCAGCAGCACGCCGGCGGCGATCCGCGCTTCCACGCCGATGTCGGCGGCCTCGTCGCGCGGCGCGTCGGCGCGAGGCGGCGGCGGCCGGGTTCCGGAACGCGCCTTGTCGGCCATGCGCCGGCCGCGCGCGGCGGAGCTGCGCCCGCCGGCAGGCTCGCGGCTCAAACCGACACCTGCGTGCCGAGCTCGACCACCCGGCCGGGCGGGATGTGGAAGAAGTCGGTCGGGTTGGCGGCGTTTCTCATCAGGAAGATATACAGCCGATCCTGCCACAGCGGCATGCCCTGCCGCGCCGACGGCACCAGCGACCGCCGGCCCAGGAAGAAGCTGGTCGACATGATGTCGAACTTCAGCCCCTGCCGCCGGCACAGGCCCAGCGCCTTGGGCACGTTCGGCTGTTCCATGAAGCCGTAGCTGATGGTCAGCTTCTTGAAGTCGTCGCTGACCGGCTCCAGCGTGATCCGGTCGGCCTCGCGGACACGCGGCCGGTCGGTCGTGCGCACCGTCAGGATGACGTTCTTCTCGTGCAGCACCTTGTTGTGCTTGAGATTGTGCATCAGGGCGACCGGCGCGATGTCGGGGTCCGAGGTGAGGAAGATCGCCGTGCCGGGCGCCCGGTGGGGCGGGCGGGCCCGCAGCATCTCGATCAGGTCGGTCAGCGGCAGGCTGTCCTTGCGGGTCTTGGCCGTCAGGATCTGCGTCCCGCGCACCCAGGTCCACATCAGCAGCACGATGCCGCCGCCCATGAGCAGCGGCGCCCAGGCGCCTTGCGGAATCTTCAGCAGGTTCGAGCCGAAGAAGGCGATGTCGATGATCAGGAAGGGCGTCACGGCCATGATGCTGAGCGGCAGGCTCCACTTCCACATCCGCCGCACGATGAACCACGCCAGCAGGCTGTCCACGAGCATGGCGCCCGTCACGGCCACGCCATAGGCACCCGCCAGCTGGGATGAGGTCGGGAACAGCAGCAGCAGCAGCAGAACCCCGAACAGCATCGCCATATTCACCGACGGCACGAAGATCTGTCCGGCCTGCGCCTCGCTGGTCTGCATGATCTTCAGGCGTGGGAGCAGGCCCAGCTGGACTGCCTGCTGGGTCAGGGAGAAGGCGCCGGTGATCACGGCCTGGCTGGCGATCACGGTGGCCATGGTCGCGAGGATCAGGATCGGCCAGTAGACCGCCTCCGGGATCATCTCCCAGAACGGGTTCAGCCGGGTCGACGGATCGCTCAGCACCAGCGCGCCCTGACCCAGATAGTTCAGCATCAGGCACGGCAGGACGAACCATAGCCAGCCCAGCCGGATCGGCGACTTCCCGAAATGTCCCATGTCCGTGTACAGCGCTTCGGCCCCGGTCACGGCGAGGAAGACGCTGCCCAGCAGGACGAAGCCGAGCACGCCGTTGTCGATCAGGAACAGCGCGCCGTAGTGCGGCGACAGCGCCCTCAGGATCGAGGGGTCGTCGAAGATGTGGAACACGCCGAGGCCGGCCAGCACCAGGAACCACACGGCGGTGATGGGCCCGAAGGCCCGCGCCATGCTGGCGGTGCCGCGCGCCTGCACCATGAACAGGGTGATCAGGATGCCGACCGCGATCGGCAGGATGAACGGCGTCATCCGCCCGCCGACCCCGGGCGCGTCGCCCAGACCCTCGACGGCCGACAGCACCGACACCGCCGGCGTCAGCACCCCGTCGGCGTAGAACATCGCGGCGCCGCAGACCCCGAGGAAGAACACCAGCGCCGAGCGTTTGCCGATGGCGCGCTGGGCCAGGGCCATCAGCGCCAGCGTGCCGCCCTCGCCCTTGTTGTCGGCCCGCATCAGGAAGAAGACGTATTTGACCGTGACCACCAGGATCAGGGCCCAGAACACCAGCGACACCGTGCCCAGCACCGCCAGCTGATCCATCCCGCCCGTGCGCGAATGCGCCAGGGCCTCGCGCATGGCGTAGAGCGGGCTGGTGCCGATGTCGCCGAACACGACGCCGATGGCGCCGATGATCAGGCCCCATTTGCCCGCCTTGACGTGCCCGCCCTCGCCGGCGGCCGCGGGGTGCGGATGGGCCGGGGCGACGGTTTTGTCGGGGGTCGCGGGAGTGTCGGCGGCGGCGCAGGGGCCGTCTTCACCTTGGGGAGTGGCCCCGGACATGAAGTTCCTCCGGGAGCCCGCACGACGCGGTTCCCATCAAAAGAGCGGCGAGCCTTTAGGCCCTTTCACCGGGCGGTTCAATCGTGCTCCCCGGGGGATGGTTGCGGCGCCGCAGGCGCCGTTTGTGAAAGGCTCCCGCAGCGCCTATCTAGAGGCCAACGCCATGTCAGACAGTCAACGCTTTCCCGTCGCCGCCCACGCCCTGGCCTATCTGGCCCACAAGGGCGCCTTCTCGGCCGCCGACGCGGCGCCGAGCGCGGTGCTGGCCGCCTCCATCCCGACCAATCCGGTGGTGGTGCGGCGGGTGACGGCCCTGCTGGCCAAGGCCGGCATCATCGCCACCCGGCCCGGCGCCTCGGGCGGGGCCTGGCTGCTGCATCGGCCCGAGAAGATTTCGCTGGAAGCCGTGCTGCGCGCCGTCAACGGCTGCGCCCACCTCGGCTCTCCGCCCGCGGGGGCCAAGGGCTGCCCCGTCAGCGAGCACATTCCCCGTCAGGTCGCCAAGGCCCTGACCGCCGCCGACGAGGCCGCGGGCGCGGCCCTGTCGAAGATCACCATCGCCGACCTGCTGGACCACGAGCCGGCCTCGCTGGCCGCCTTCTCCCCGCATCGGTCCTGCCCGGTCGCCGCCTGACATGAGCCTGCCGTCCCGGCCCCGGCCCGTGGCGCTGGTCACCGGCGCCTCGGCGGGGATCGGCGCCGCCCTCGCCCGGGTCTACGCACAGCATGGCTGGGATCTGGTCCTGACCGCCCGCCGCGAAGCCCCTCTGCAGGCGCTGGCGGCGGAGCTGGCCCTGACCGGGGCCGCCTCGACCGTCCTTCCCGACGATCTGGCCGATCCCGCAGCGCCCGTCCGGCTGCAGCAGGCCATCTCTGCGCGCGGCCTGACCGTCGACGGCCTGATCAACAACGCTGGCTTCAGCCGCACCGCCGGCTTCCTCAACACCGACCCTACCGCTCACGCGCAGATGATCCGCGTCATGCTGACCGCGCCCGTCGAGCTGGCCCGGCTGTTCGCCCCGGCCATGGTCGAGCGGGGCTACGGCCGCATCCTAAACGTCGCCTCGCTGGCGGGTCAGATGCCCGCGACCGGCGGCGACACCCTGTACGGGCCGATCAAGAGCTTCCTGATCAAGGCCTCGCAGGGCCTGCACCTCGAGCTGCGCGGAACCGGCGTCCACGTCACCGCCCTGTGTCCCGGCTACACCCTGACCGAGTTCCACGACGTCAACGGCACGCGCGAGGAGGTCTCGACCGCCTACCCCCGCTGGATGTGGCAGACCGCCGACCACGTCGCCCGCGTCGGCTACGCCGCCTGCGAGGCCAACCGCCCCAGGGTCACCCCGGGCGCGATGAACAACCTGCTGGCGGGGCTGGCGAAACACATCCCCGATAGCGTCGCGCTGCGCATTGTCGGCGGCCACGCGAAACGGCTGAAGCGGATTTGAGGGAGTGATTAGTGGTTAGTGATTAGTGCGCCGCTTCGCTGGCCGTGCCCTTTGCAGCTCCGCTGGAGACAGCTGCCAACCACCAATCACTAATCACTGACCACCCTGCCGTCCCCTCAGTGCCCGCCCGTCGGATACGGCGTCGTCACCGAACCCGCGATCATCCCCGGAATCGCCTCCGACAGGCCCAGCAGGATGAACTGGATGGCCAGGGCGCACAGGATCAGACCCAGCACCCGCACGATGATCGACATGCCGACCTCGCCCAGCACACGGCTGATCGGGCCGGTGGCGGCGAAGCACAGGAAGGCGGCCAGAGAGGCGGCGGCGATGGCGACCACCCCCGCGACCTGACCCATATAGCCGATTTTGGACGCCTCGCCGGCCTGGATGATGATGGTCGAGATCGCCCCCGGCCCGATCATCAGGGGAATGGCGAAGGGCACGACCAGCCGCTGGAACCGCCGCCGGGCATAGCCGCGCACGTCCTTCACATCGTTGGCGGCGTCGGAATCGGTGAAGGACTTGAGGAAGTCCTCGCGCGTCATGTCGAGGCCGAGCAGCAGCAGCAGGATGCCGCCGGCGATGCGGAACGCCGCCAGCGAGATGCCGAAGAACTGCAACAGCCCCAGACCGGTGAAGAAGAAGAAGGCCAGAAACGCCGCGGCGAACAGGCAGATCATTGCGGCGACCGACCATCGTTGCCGCATCGTCGCCCCGGCCGTCGCGGCCGCGAAGATCGGGATGTTGCCGATCGGATCGACCAGGGCGAACAGGGCCACGAACAGGTTGACGCCCAGATCGACCGCGTCCATCAGATGTCCTCGCCCTGCAATTCCGCTTAGCCCGCCGCCATCAAGGCCGACGCCCGCGCGCGCGTCCACCCCTGACCGGCGAAAAGGCCAAGGTTTCTCGAGGACGAACCCCATGACCGCTCCCGCCGCCGACCCGCGCCTGATCGTCGGCCTTGACCTGCCGTCCATCGACGCGGCCCGCGCCATGGTCGAGCGGCTGGGCGAAGCCGTCAGCTTTTACAAGGTCGGCCTGACGCTGCTGGCGCGGCCCGGCGGCGTCGCCTTCGCCCATGAACTGCGGGCCGCGGGCAAGAGCGTGTTCCAGGACTGGAAGCTTCACGACATCGGGGCCCAGGTCGAGGGCGCCGCGCGATCCGTGGCCGAGGGCGGCTGCGACCTGCTGACCGTCCACGCCGAGCCGCAGGTGATGCGCGGCGCGGTCCGGGGCCGCGACGCCGCCGGGTCCGACACGAAATTGCTGGCGGTCACCGTCATGACCAGCCTGACCGACGCCGACCTGACCGAGATCGGCTACGGCTTCGACGCCGCCGCCCTGGTGGAGCGGCGCGTCCGGCAGGCGCTGGACTGCGGCGTCGACGGCGTCGTCTCAAGTCCGCTGGAAGCCGCCCGGGTGCGCGAAATCGCCGTGTCCGCCGGTCGTCCCGACTTCCTGATCGTCACGCCGGGCGTGCGTCCGGAAGGCGCGGACAAGGGCGACCAGCAGCGTGTCGCCACCCCTCGCGCGGCGCTGGAGGCCGGCGCCACCCATCTGGTGGTGGCCCGACCGGTGGTGGCGGCGGAGGATCCCGAACGAGCAGCGAGAGAGATCCTGAGCTCGATCCTGTCCTAGGTCGTCAAGGCTGAAGTCGGCGCGATACGGAAGTCACCTCGGCGCTTGTCATCCCGGACGCCGCAAAGCGGCGATCCGGGACGCTTTACGCAACAATGACGGACGCCCGGAAGCTGCGCTTGCAGCTGTCCGGGCGACACGCTCCGGTACTCGACGACCGCCGGCCTGCTCCCGGACAATCGCAGGCGATTTCCGGGAGGTCCGTTCGAGGGGACCGCCCGTCCCGGATCGCCGCTGTGCGGCGTCCGGGATGACAAGCGGTTGCTGAACTTTACCCCCGCTCGCCTGGCTCCTGGCTGTAGCGCTGGCGGCCGTGGTGCGGCGGCGGGGCAGGCGGCGGCGGCGGCGGGGCCTCGCCGTTGATGCCGTAGTACTGGTTCGGCGTCATCGGCGCCTCGTACACCGGGGGCGGGCCCTCGATGTAGATGTCGGGCTGCTCGATGTGCACCGGCGGCGCCTGGTGGACGCGCGGGGCCTCCACATGCACCCGCGGCGGGGCCACGGTCACGTCCGGCGCCGGGACGTGGACTTCCGGGGCGGCGACATAGACGTCGGACGACTCGACGTGCACCCGCGACGGCGCGACATGCACTTCCGAAGGCCGCACGTGGACCGCCGGCGGCCTGACATAGACGGGCGGACCTTCCACATAGACCGGCGGCGCGTCGACGTAGACGGGCGGGCTGTCGACATAGATCGGCCGGCTGCGCACATGCACCGGCGGGGCCGCGTGATGGCGCTCGTAGCCATAGGACTCGTGGCCGCGGCGGTCGTCGTAGCGCTCGCGGGCCTCGTACTCGCCGCCGTATTCTTCCTCGTAATAGGACTCGCTCTCGCGGACCTCGGTGCGGCTGTAGGCGCGGCTGTCCTCGTAGCGGTCGTGGCGCTCGCTGTAGCCGTAGCGGCCGCCGCGGTCGTGCTCGTAGCGGTCGCCGCCGCAGGTCGGGGCGTAACGCTCGGCGCGGGCGAAGCCGCCGAGGACGTAGCCGAACGGGATCGAGCCGCAGACGCGCTGATGGGACGGCGCCTCGTTGTAGATCGCGCCGCCGCCGTAGTAGCCGCCCATGTCGCCGCCGCCGCCGCCGACATAGGTCGTGCCGCCGCCGCCGACGCCGCCGCGGATGGCGCCTACGTTGTAGCTGCGGGCGTTCAGGTAGGAGCGGGCCGAGGCGCCGGCGAAGGCCGACGCGCTGGCGTTCGCATTGGCGTTGACGTTGATGTTGAAGTTGCCGCCGGGCGGACGGTGTCCGCCCCCCTGATGGCCGCCGCCTTGATGACCGCCGCCCTGGTGGCCGCAGCCGCCGCCGCAGCCGCCGCCGGGACGACCCCCGCCGTGCTGTCCGCCGCCGGTCGGGCCGCTGGCCATCGCCGGGCTCGCCGCGGCGAGGATGAGAACTGCGGCCCCTGCCGCGATGTTAAGGATGCGCATGCTTCTGACTCCCGTTGGGAGCCGTTGTAAGCCTCTGGAAACGAAAGGGTTCGGATTGCACCGCAGGGGCGAGCGCGACCCCGCCGCATTCCCCGGACAGCGTCAAATTTAACCACGACGGGCCGAATCCGGCGCCTTCAGCGCTTCCGAGCGCCGCCTAGAAGTCGACCGCCAGCCCCTTCTTCTCCCAGTCGCCGTAGCGCGTCGGCTCGGGTCCGCGCGGACCGCCGTGCTCCGTCGGCGCCTCGGCCTCCGACGCGGCGGCCCGGCGTTCCGCGGCCTCCAGCAGCGCCCGCCGCGCCGGCTCGCTGAGCGGCTTTTCCGGCGTGGCGTGCGGCACGTCGGCGTTGAGGGCAGGCTCGGGCGGGGTGGGATGATCGGTCACAGCGGTCTCGTCTTGAGCGGGAGCGTCCAGCCCCACAAGTTAGACCTTCGCCGCCGAGGCGCCAGTGACGACGAACCAGACGCGACGATGAACCACCTCAAGACCTTCACCCTGCTGGCCGCCCTGACCGCCCTGTTCGGCGCCATCGGCCTGTGGCTGGGCGGGACCGGGGGCATGCTGATCGCCCTCGCGGTGGCCGGGGCGATGAACCTGTTCAGCTACTGGAACGCCGACAGGATCGTGCTGAAGATGTACCGGGCCCAGCCGGTCGACGAACAGCACCCCAACGCCGTGGTCCGCACCTATGTCGCCGACGTGGTGCAGATGGCGCGCGACGCCGGCCTGCCCCGGCCGGCCATCGCCATCATCCCCAACGACCAGCCCAACGCCTTCGCCACCGGCCGCAACCCGGCCAACGCCGCCGTCTGCGCCACCACCGGCCTGCTCGACATGCTGACCCGCGAGGAGATCCGCGGGGTCATGGCGCATGAGCTGGCCCATGTGAAGAACCGCGACACCCTGACCATGACGGTCACCGCGACGGTCGCCGGGGCCATCGCCATGCTGGCCAATTTCGCCCTCTTCTTCGGCGGCGGCGACGACCGCGAGCGTCCGGGCGGCGTCATCGGGACCCTGGCCCTGATGATCCTCGCGCCCATGGCGGCCGGTCTGGTGCAGATGGCCATCAGCCGCGCCCGCGAATACGAGGCCGACCGCATCGGCGCCGAGATCGCCGGCGATCCCGTGTCGCTCGCCTCCGCCCTGCAGAAGATCGAGGGCTGGTCGAAGCGGATCGTCAACACGACGGCCGAGCGCAATCCGGCCTCGGGCCAGCTGTTCATCATCAACCCGCTCGCCGGCCGCGGCGCCGACAACCTGTTCTCGACGCATCCCGCGACCGGAAACCGGGTGAAGGCGTTGATGGCGATGGGCGCGACGGCGGGGTCTGCGCCGCGCCCGGTCTTTGCTGAACCCGCGCCTCGGCCGGCGACCACGAGCGTGCCGACCACGCCGGCTCAGCCTCGCGGACCTTGGGGCTGAACTGACGCCTCTCCCTCCCACCTGGGGGAGGGTCCTTGCCGCAGCGGCAAGGGGGTGGGGGCGCTTCGTCAGGACAGACCCACCGGCGCTCCCGTCGCCCAGCCCCTCCCACCCGGCTTCGCCTGCGGCTCAGCCACCCTCCCTCAAGCGGGAGGGAGAATGCTGGCGGTGGGCCCCGGCCCTTGCATCGCCACGGTTCTGGTCCTTTAAGCGCGCGCAACGCCGCCGAACGCCTCCCCGCGTTCTCCCAAGGACCGTTCATGACCCAGACCGCGCCCAAGAAGGTCGTCCTCGCCTATTCCGGCGGCCTCGACACCTCGATCATCCTGAAATGGTTGCAGACCGAATACGGCGCCGAGGTCGTGACCTTCACCGCCGACCTGGGGCAGGGCGAGGAGCTGGCGCCCGCGCGCGAGAAGGCCCTGAAGCTGGGCATCAAGCCCGAGAACATCTTCATCGACGACCTGCGCGAGGAGTTCGTCCGCGACTATGTCTTCCCGATGTTCCGCGCCAACGCCCTGTACGAAGGCCAGTATCTGCTCGGCACCTCGATCGCGCGGCCGCTGATCGCCAAACGCCAGATCGAGATCGCCCACATGGTCGGCGCCGACGCCGTCTGTCACGGCGCCACCGGCAAGGGCAACGACCAGGTCCGGTTCGAGCTCGGCTACTACGCGCTGGAACCCGACATCCGGGTGATCGCCCCCTGGCGGGAGTGGGACTTCCGCAGCCGGGAACACCTGCTGGCCTTCGCCGAACAGCACCAGATTCCCATCGCCAAGGACAAGCGCGGCGAGTCGCCATTCAGCGTCGACGCCAACCTTCTGCACTCGTCCTCCGAGGGCAAGGTGCTGGAGGACCCGTCGGTCGAGGCCCCCGAGTTCGTGCACCAACGCACCCTCTCGCCCGAGGACGCGCCGGATGCGCCGACCGTCATCACCATCGGCTTCGAGAAGGGCGACGCGGTTTCGATCAACGGCGAGGCCATGTCGCCCGCTGCGCTGCTGACCGCCCTGAACCAGTACGGCCACGACAACGGCGTCGGCCGCCTCGACCTGGTCGAGAACCGCTTCGTCGGCATGAAGTCGCGCGGCGTCTACGAGACCCCGGGCGGGACCATCCTGCTGGCGGCGCACCGCGGGATCGAGTCGATCACCCTGGACGGCGGCGCCATGCATCTGAAGGACGAGCTGGCGGTCAAATACGCCCACCTGATCTACAACGGCTTCTGGTTCTCGCCCGAGCGCGAAATGCTGCAGGCGGCCATCGACCACTCGCAGGCGCGCGTCTCGGGCACGGTCCGCGTGAAGCTGTACAAGGGGAACGCCACTGTCATCGGCCGCGAGAGCGCCAACAGCCTCTACGACCAGGAGCTGGTCACCTTTGAGGACGGCGCCGTGGCCTACGACCAGAAGGACGCCGCGGGCTTCATCAAGCTCAACGCCCTGCGCCTGCGGGTGCTTGGCAAGCGCGAGGCGCGCGACCGGGGCTGAGCCCGCCGCTGACAATCTCGTCACGGTCTTGAAAATGCGCCGTTCCGGGTGTCGGAGTGGCGTTTCGTCCCATCCACCGAGATCATCCATGTCCATTCGCTCGATGCTTGTCGCACTGGCCGCCGCCGCGGCGATGGTTCCGCTCCCGGTTCTCGCCCAGCAGGCGCAGCCCGCGCCCGCCGCGCCCGCGCCCGCCATGGCGCCGGAAGTCGCCGCCTTCGACGCTCGGGTCGCGGCCTTCGAGGAACGCCTCGCCGTGATGGAAACCGAGATGCGGGCCGCCATCGCTTCGGCGGCGGGCGACGTCGCACGGCGCGACGCCGCCCTCGACGCCATCGTGGCGCGCTACCAGCCGGAGGCCGACGCTTTCGCGGCTGAGGTCTCCACCTTCATCGCCGGGCGGGCGGCGCTGGCTCCTGAGGCGCGGCGGCCGGGCATGCTGGAGTCCGCCCGGGTCATGTCGCAACAGGCCGCGCTCGCGCCCAGAATGATCCGCGACGGTATGTCAGCCTCGGCCGCCGCGCCCGCCGCCCAACGCTAGCGGCGCCTTACCGCGATTTCACTTGAGGCGGATCGCCGTTCGGCGGACCTTGTGCTGACCCGCTCAAGGAGCTTCCGAATGTTCAAGGCCCTGTCCCTCGCCGCCGCCCTGTCCCTGCTGCCGATCTCGGCCGCGGTCTCCGCCGACCTGCGCGGACCGTCGGAAGATGCGCTCGAAGCCGCGGCCGAGGCCTTTGAGGCTCGAATGGAGTCCTTCGGCGAGCGCGCCGAAGCCCTGTCGAAGGATCCCGCACTGTCCGGCCTCCAGCGCGAAGCCCGCATCGCCGCCCTGTGGGCCGAGTACCAGCCCGATGTGGCCGCCTTCACCGCCGTCGCGGCGGAGCACGCCTCCACGATCGCCGCCGAGGCCCTTGCCGACATCGACATCGACGCCATCGTCGCCGAGGCCCTGTCTGAAGCCGATGTCGACGCGGTCGTCGCCGAAGCGCTGGCGGAGGTCGAAGCGTCGGGCGCGCTGAAGCTGGCCGGCGGCATGGCGGTCAACGGCGCCTGGGCGTCGAACGATCCCGAGCACCTGGCCACCTACGGCCTCGTCGCCGAATACGCCCTGGGCGAGGCCATGGACTCCATCGACGCCGCCGGGGCGGAAGTCGAGGTCGCGGTCGAAGAGATCGAGGCAGACGACGCCGAAGAAGCCCGCGACGACCACGGCGACCACGAGGACTGACCGGCTCCGTCTGACGCGGCGTCCGGCGCGGGCTTGACGCGCGCCCCCGGGCGCGGGACGAGCGCGCGGTGACCCTCCCCGTCGATCCCCAACTCTATCTGACCTTCCTCGGGGTGATGGCCGTCATGGCGATCACCCCCGGTCCCGCCAACGTCTTCTCCATCGCCAACGGCGTGCAGCGGGGCAAGGCGGGCGCGCTGGCGGGCGTGGTCGGCATGAACGCCGCCACCCTGGTGTGGTTCGCCGCCGCGGCCCTTGGGCTCGGGGCCTTGGTGATCGCCTTCCCCGAGGCCTTCCGCCTGATCTCGATCGCCGGCGCCATCTACGTCGCCTGGCTGGGCCTGAAGGCGCTCATCGGCGCGTTCAGAACCGTCGGCGACGGGGCCGAGGCGCCGCCCGTGCGGCTCGGCCGCAGCGCCCTCGTCGACGGCTTCATGGTCCAGATCGCGAACCCCAAGATCGTCCTGTTCTTCTCCGCCGTCCTGCCGCCGTTCATGGACGTCGACCGGCCCGCGGCCCCGCAGCTGGCCCTGTTCGCCCTCGCCACCGTCGGCATGGACGTGATCAGCATGTCGGCCTACGGCCTGGGCGGGGCGGCCCTGGCGCGACGGATGTCGCAGCCGCGCTTCCGCCGGGGCTTCGCCCTGTTCACGGGCGTTCTGCTGCTCGCCGCGGCGGCGCTTATTGTTTCGCGATTATAAGGACTTGCCGGACGCCGGAACCGGCGTGTTCATGTCCCGTTCAGGAGCGGAGGCGTTTTGTACGGGCTCAAGGAGACTCCCATGAGACATCGTTTGTTCAAGCCCGTGCTTCTGGCCGCGGCGGCGACGCTCGCCCTGTCGGCCTGCGCCACCGCGACCCCTTACGCGCCGGCCGGATACGGCAGCCGCTACGGCTACGCCGAGCAGCGGATCGACGCCGACCGCTTCCGCGTCAGCTTCTCGGGCAATTCCGTGACCTCGCGCGACCAGGTCGAGATGGCGCTGCTGCTCCGCGCGGCCGAGGTCACGGCCGAGAACGGCTACGACTGGTTCGCCACCGTCAACCGCGCGACCGACCGCGACGTTCGCCTGCAGGCCACCCCGGACCCGTTCTACCGCGACCGGTTCAGCCCCTTCGGCTACAGCCGGTACAGCCCGTTCTGGGGTCCTTCGTGGCGCTATTACCGCCGCGGCTACTGGAGCCCGTGGGCCGATCCGTTCGGTCCCGAGCTCGATATCCGAGAGATCGACCGCTACGAGGCCACCGCCGAGATCGTCATGGGCCGCGGCGCCAAGCCGGCCGACGATCCCAACGCCTTCGACGCCCGCGAGGTGATCCAGAACCTCGGGCCGCGGGTGACGCGGGCGATGTGATTTAGGGATGAGGGACTAGGGGACTAGGGGACTAGGGACTAGGGATGAGGGATGAGGGTGCGCGAGCGTCCCTCTCTCATCCCTAATCCCTGTTCCCTCATCCCTCTACCCGATCCTCGGCGACTTCAGCCGCCGCTTGTTGACGTGGGTGGCGGGCGCCGTGCCGAGCTCCTCCGGGATCTCGCCCTTGAAATAGTAGCGCTGCCACGCCTCCTTGGCGGCGTCGGGATCGCCCGAGGCGAGCCGCTGGTTGAAGTCCGTCCGGGCCCGGTTCCACGCCTCGAACTGGCCGTGCATCACCGGATTGGATTCCAGCGAACGGATCACCGGCTGGAACTGCTCGGCCTTGCGATGTTCGATCGGGGTGATGAAGCAGAACGGCTCGCCCTTCTCGAACTTGACCCGTCCGGGCCGCGTGAACAGCCAGTTCATGGTGAAGGGAAAGGGCAGCCAGTCGGTCTCGATCAGCCCGACCAGCGGCTGGATGCCGTCCTTCATGTGGTTCGGAGACCCGCCCGCCAGCAAGCCCCAGCCCGGGGGCGTGCGGAACAGATACTGCGGATGCATGGTCAGAACCCCGCGCGAGAAGTGCGAGGTGACGATGTGCTGCAGGTTGGGCGTCGGCCGCTCGGGGGTGATGACGATGTCGGCCTGGCTGGGTCCGCCGTTCCACTCGGCGGTGAAGCCGATCGGGCACAGGATTTCCCAACCGGTGGTGTTCGCCATGGTCAGCGGCAGACACCGGTAGGGATGGCGGCTGGCGAAGGCGTCCATCCAGTTGCGCGACTGCCGTCCGGGCACGAGGTCCGGCGGCTGGGGCATCATCGGATAGCATTCCAGTTCCACGCGCGGTCTCCGGACGGTATCGGGAAGGACTGATCATCCCTAGCGAAGGCCGATGACCGAACACAAGCCGACCGTTTCGCCCGCATTCGACCGCGACCGTCTCCTCGAGTGGATGGCCGGGAACGGCGTGGGCCAGACCACCCATGACCACCCCGCCGTCTTCCGCGTGGACGAGGGCCATGAGCTCAAGGCCGCCATGCCCGGCGCCCACACGAAAAACCTGTTCCTCAAGGACAAGAAGGGCCGGCTGTGGCTGGTCTCGGCGCGGCAGGACACCGTCGTCGACCTGAAGCGCCTGCCGAAGACGATCGGCTCCGACCGGCTGTCGTTCGGGAACGAGACCCTGCTCTACGAGACGCTCGGCCTCACCCCCGGCTCGGTCACGGCCCTGGGCCTGATCAACGACCCGGACAAGCGCGTGACCTTCGTGCTCGACCGGGCGCTGTGGGACGCCGACATGGTCAACTTCCACCCCCTGACCAACACCGCCACGACGGCGCTGACGCAGGCGGAGTTCCGCCGGTTCCTGGCGCGCATCGGGCGGGATCCGGTGGTCGTGGATTTCGGCCGGCTGGACGGCTGAGGCTGGCCCGGGATCAGCGTTCGACCGTCGGCAGGGCTCGGCGGCCGACGCGGTTCGGCCTATACCGCGGCGCGGGACGACCTTGACCGCGCCCGCGACGACGGGACCACGCTCACGGTTTGGCGGATGGTGGATCAGATGATTGTGCCTCACCGATCGCTCCGCTGGGCGAGCCCCAGCGACCATGACCCCCTCGGGGAGGTCATGTTCGACGCCGTGCGAAACGGTCCGAGCCGCTACACCGAAGAGCAGCGGGCCGCCTGGACGCCCGTCCCGCGCTGCGGGCCGGCGTGGGATGAGCGGCTCCGCTCGCAGGACATCATCCTCGCCGAGGCGGGCGCGGACATTCTCGGCTTCATGAGTCTGGCGCCGGGCGGCTACATCGACTTCGCCTACATCCGCCCCCGGGCCCAGGGCAGCGGGCTGTTCAGGCGGCTGTACGAACAGCTCGTTCAGCGGGCCCTGGAAGGCGGCGAGCGGAGGCTTTGGGTCCACGCGAGCCTCAACGCCAAACCGGCTTTCCGCGCCCTCGGCTTCAACGTCGTGCGACGGGAAACGGTCTTCATCGGTCCGCAGGCCTTCGACCGGTGTGAGATGGAGATCGACCTGCAGTGAGCCCGTCGGCGGATTCGCTCGCACCGGGCGGGCTGAATTCGCTATGCCCGATGCCGTCACCGGGCGCATTTGGCATGGATTATCTTCCCCCCGGGGTGCACACGGATCGGCTGGTCGCCGCATGCGGGGCCGTCAGGGATGTTCAAGTGAGCGGTGACGACGACGCAGGCGGCTTCCCCGTGTGGGACGAGCGGCATCTCCGGCTGGGCGTCAAGGCCGCCGGCGTGGCCCTCTGGGCGTGGAACGTCGACAGCGACGGTCTCACCATGGACGAGATCGGCTACGAACTCTGGGCGCTTCCGGCGGACGGCCCGGTCACCTTCGAGGACCTGTCGGCCAACATCCACCCCGCCGACCGGGACCGCGTCCGCGCCGCGTTCAGCGCCACCCGCGGGATCGTCGGCCCCTACGAGATCGACTTCCGCATCATCACCGACGGCGACGTGCGCTGGATTTCGGCGCGCGGGCGCGGCGACGACGAAGGCATCGAGCGACGCGTCATGTACGGCGTCTTCCTCGACGTCACCGGCCGCAAGCAGGCCGAGGAGGCCCATGAGCTCCTCGCCGGAGAGATGAGCCACCGGGTCAAGAACCTGATCGCCATCGCCGGCGCCCTGACGACCATGACCTCGCGCTCCTCGAACACGAAAGAGGACATGGCGCGCGAGCTGACCCAGCGCCTCACCGCCCTCGGCCGCGCCCACGATCTGGTGCGGCCGGTGCCTGGCCAGACCGAGAACGCCGCCCTGCTCGGGGACCTGATCACCGTCCTGCTGATGCCCTATGACGACCTCGGCGCCTTCGCCGGGCGCATCCGCGTCTCGGTGCCCCGGATGGGCATCGGCGAGGGCGCCGCGACCAACCTGGCCCTCGTCCTGCACGAGCTGGCGACCAATTCGGTGAAGCACGGCGCCCTGTCGTCCGAGGGCGGCCTGCTCGACGTCGCCTGTCTGATCGAGGGCGACGAGGCGGTGATCGTCTGGACAGAACGCGGCGGGCCCATGGTGCGGCCGCCCGCGGCCGGGGACGGTTTCGGCAGCAAGCTGCTGGAGCGGATCATGAACCACAGCCTCGGCGGATCGATCAGCTACGACTGGTCGCCGGAAGGCCTGATCGCGCGGCTGCGCATCCGCACCGCCCGCCTCGACCGCTGAAGGTCCCGGGCAGGACGGTCGGGCGCCTTGTTATCCCGTGCGCCGCCTGCCTAACTGGCGCCCGGCACAGGCGAGGATCGGCATGAGCAACGAACCGGTGAAGGGCCCCGCGTCCTACTTCCCCTCGATCGAGAAGACATACGGCCGTCCGGTCTCCCACTGGAAGGACGAGGTCCGGCGCAGCTACCCTGCACGCCATATGGAGCTCGTGGCTATGCTCAAGGACCGCCACGGGCTGGGTCACGGCCATGCCAACGCCATCGTCGCGCATACCCTCGCCGAAGACGGGCTGCGGTAGACCAGCGGTTTCAGCGCTGCGCCGGGGATGCTAGACGCGCGGCGTCCCCTCCCCACGCCAGCCCACGGACGCCGCCATGCCCGCCGCTCCCGACTTTCCGCCCGCGCCCGACCGCGTTGTTCCGAAGCGCGCCCTGATTTCGTTGAGCGACAAGGCGGGGCTGGAGGACGCGGCCCGGGCCCTGCACGACCTCGGCGTCGAACTGGTCTCGACCGGCGGCACCCGCGCCGCCCTCGCCGGGTTCGGCCTGCCGGTGAAGGACGTGGCCGACCTGACCGGCTTCCCCGAGATGATGGACGGCCGGGTCAAGACCCTGCACCCCGTCGTCCACGGCGGTCTGCTGGGCGTGCGCGACGCCCCCGCCCATGCGCAGGCGATGGCCGAGCACGGCATCGGCGGCATCGATATCGCCTGGATCGACCTCTACCCTTTCGAGGCCACTGTGGCGTCCGGAGGCGGCTTCGAGGCGGCGGTCGAGAACATCGACATCGGCGGCCCGGCCATGATCCGCTCAGCGTCCAAGAACCACGGCTACGTCGCCGTCTGCGTCGACAAGGCCGGCGTCGACGAGGTGCTGGACGCGCTCAAGACCGACGGCGCCACGACGCTGGAATTGCGCAGGCGTCTCGCCGCCCGCGCCTTCGCCCGCACGGCCGCCTATGACGCCGCCGTGGCCGGCTGGTTTGCGGGGCAGGTCAGAGATGCCGCCCCGGCCCGCAAATCCATCGCCGGCGCCCTGGCCCAGACCCTGCGGTACGGCGAGAACCCGCACCAGACCGGCGCCTTCTACCGCACCGGCGACTCGCGGCCCGGCGTCTCCAACGCCCGCCAGTTGCAGGGCAAGGAGTTGGGCTACAACAACATCGCCGACGCCGACGCCGCCTATGAGCTGGTCGCCGAGTTCGAGGCCCCCGCCTGCGTCATCGTCAAACACGCGAATCCCTGCGGCGTCGCCGTCGGAAACGACCTGGCCGAGGCCTACGCCCTCGCGCTGGAGTGCGACGCGGTCTCCGCCTTCGGCGGCGTCATCGCCGTCAACCGCACCCTGACCGCCGCCGACGCCCGCCGGATCACCGACATCTTCACCGAGGTGGTCATCGCCCCCGGTGCCGACGACGAAGCGCTTGCCATCTTCGCGGCGAAGAAGAACCTGCGCCTGCTGCTCACCGACGGCCTGCCCGACCCATTAACGGCCGGCCAGGTGTTCCGCTCGGTGGCGGGCGGCTTCCTCGTGCAGGGCCGCGACCGCTCGCGCATCGCCCCCGCCGACCTCAAGATCGTCACCCGCCGCCAGCCGACGCCGCGGGAGATCGAGGACATGCTGTTCGCCTTCACCGTGGCGAAACACGTCAAGTCCAACGCCATCGTCTACGCCAAGGACGGCCAGACCGCCGGCATCGGCGCCGGTCAGATGAACCGCCGCGACTCGGCGCGCATCGCCGCCATCCGCGCCCGCGAGGCCGGCGAGGCCAAGGGTCTGGCCCACTCGCTGGCGCAGGGGTCCGCCTGCGCCTCCGAAGCCTTCTTCCCCTTCGCCGACGGCCTGCTGGAGGCGGTCGCCGCCGGGGCTGCGGCCGTGATCCAGCCCGGCGGCTCGATCCGCGACGACGAGGTCATCGCGGCCGCCGACGCGGCCGGCGTCGCCATGGCCTTCACCGGCGTGCGGGTGTTCCGGCACTGAGGAGTGATTAGTGGCTAGGGGCTAGTGACTAGCGGGCCGTCGCCGCCAGTTGTCGCGGCGAGACCACGGCAGGCGACGCTGCAATCACTAGCCACTAGCCACTAGCCACTAACCACTTCGCCGCCCCCGCCGCCGTCTCTAAGGTGCCGCCCCATGGACACCCTCTCCCAGCGCTGGGCCCGGCTGGAGCCCCACACGTGGGTCGTGGGCCCGGACGACGACCGGCCGCGTCCGGCGGTAATCCTGTTCCACGGTTGCGGCGGCCTCAGAGGTCACCTGCCGCAGTACGCAGCGGCGGCCAAGGCGGCGGGCTGGCGGGCCTTCATCGTCGATTCCTACGCCCCGCGCGGCTGGAGCCGCGGCTTCGCCCTCGCCGCCGTCTGCACCGGGCTTCTGCTGCGCGGCTGGGAGCGGGCCGGCGACGTTCTGGCCGCGATCGACGGCGTGTCCCGCCGTCGGGATGTGGACGCCTCCAGACTGGCCGTGGCCGGCTGGAGCCACGGCGGCTGGGGGATCATGGAGGCGATGAGCTGTGACCGCAGCAGGCCGGGCCTCGGCGTCGCCGATCCGGGCGCAGCCCCGCTCGACGCCGTTCTGGCCGCCTATCTCGCCTACCCTTACGTCGGCTTCGCGGCGCGGAACCGGATGCGGCCCTGGCGGCATTGTCCGAAGACGCTGGCGGTGATCGCGCGCACCGACCACCTGACCACCGTGCGAAACGCCGAGCAGGTCCACGGCATGGTCCGCAACTGCGGCGTCGAGGTCGAGACCTGGGTCGCCGACGGCACCCACAGCTTCGACGAACCCATGAACGCGCCTCCGATGCGCCACGACCCCGAACTGGCGCGCGAGGCCATCCGCCGCTTCACCGCCCTGCTGGAAGACGCCGCGGTCGCACCGCCGCTCTGATCTGAGCGGCTCCAGAGTAGCGGTTCCGGTCAATGGCACTGCGAGTGATCGACCCCGCCGGGCATGACGATGACATAGGCGATGGGGCTGCCTTGGCCGAGGATCCACGGACCATCGGTGGTTCCCACGTGGGCGGGATTGATGCCGAGGTCTGCATTGGTCGCGTACGGGGCGTAGAACATCAGATGCGGCGGGAAAATGCACACCCTCTCGCCGGTCGCGGGGTTCCGGCGCGTGAAGTCCGCCGACATCATATAGGCGATACCCGGCTTGCGCGGCGCCATCAGGGTTCCGCTCGCATAGGCCTCGGTGATGGCTCGACGGATGGCTTCGGGCGTCTCCCCGGCCTCACGAAGACGGCTGTACATCAGGTCTCTCTGCATGATGGTTTCGCTGCCCTCGCGATCCCAGCATGTCGGCGACAGCATCTGCATCTCGCCTCCGCCGAACTGCACGAGGCAGTTGAACCCGTTGCTGCTCGCTCGCGCCTGCTCATAGCCGCGCTCGCCATAGACGTAGACGCCGACCGCGTCCTTCAGGTGATCCGGCGCGGCGCTGACGGCCATCGCGAATTCTTCGTCACGGCTAAGCGGCACGCCATCGTCCGGGCCGGCGGCGGCAAGCGGCGCGGGCAGCAGCAGGGCGAAACAGGTCGCGATGGTCAGGCGCATGATTTCCTCCCGTCCGGCCATGACGGCCGGTTCGGGTTCGTGGTCCGCGCGCACGAAAAGGTTGCATCTGGCGACCGCTGACGTGCAACGTTCCACCACCGCCGCACCACCAAGTCTCCAGCATCAGATCGAAGGAGCGAGTCATTGGCCGACGATCGGGGCGACGACAGGTCGCTGGTGCGGCTCTTCCTGTCAGGCCGGAGCGAGGCGAGCTTTCGGGCCCTCTACCAGCGGTTGACGCCGCGGATGTACCGGATTGCGCTTCGTCTCGTCGACGGCGATGTCGGCAAGGCGGAAGACGCCGTTCAGGAAGCCTGGATTCGCGCGGTGCGCCGGCTGGACCGGTTCGAATGGCGCGCCTCCTTGTCAACGTGGCTGGTTGGGTTCGTCGTCAATGTGGTTCGCGAGAGCTGGCGGACACGCGTCCCCGCGGCGGGCGCGGACCCTTCGCTCGAAACAGGCGACACAGCGCCGCATGACGTGATCGAGGCCTTGTCGCTGAGTGACGCCCTGGCCGGCCTCCCCGACGGATACCGCAATGTACTGACCCTTCACGACGTAGGCGGCTTCACCCACGAGGAGATCGCAGCGATCCTCGGCATTGATCCCGGAACCTCGAAAAGTCAGCTGGCGCGCGCGCGGCGTCGGGTCCGGGATCACCTCGGCGCAGAAGGAGCTTGTTGTGGATAGACAGGACGTGAGCGATCTCCCGCCAGCCCTCGAGGACCGTCTGATCCGGGCGCTTCGCGAAGAGGGGCTGGTGAATTCAAGGCTCTCCGCGTTTCGCGCGGCGCGGCGGCTGGCCACCTTTGCCGTCGCCATGTCGCTTGCAGCGGGGACTGGTTGGTTTATTGGCGGACGCGGCTCCGCTGTCGAGGCGGCCGCGCCGCCCGCATCGCAGCTCTACGCCCTGCTGATCTATTCCGACGACCGTTACCACCCCATCACCAGCGCCGCGGGCGCGAGCGCGAGAGCGCGTGAGTATGGCGACTGGGGCCGGGACAGGCAGTATCGCGACCCGGGAAGCGGCGTTCGCTTCCTTGAAGGGATGAGGCTGGGCGGAGCGGCGGCGGTTCTGGGCGCCGAGACGCCCCCGGAGGGCTCGCAGCCGGCCGGCTTCTTCCTTGTCCAGGCCTCCGACGAAAGCCGGGCAGTCGATGAGGCCCGGACTCACCCGCATCTGAAGTACGGGGGCGTCCTCGTCGTCCGCCGCGTCGGCGCTACCGTTTCGCTTGGCTGATTGAGGGATGGGGCCCCGCCGCGCCTTGCTCCCGCCCGCGACCCGCCTTATCCCGCTGACATGGCCGCGCCCCTGATCTGTCCGTCGATCCTCGCCAGCGACTTCGCCCGCCTTGGCGAGGAGGTCGCCGCGCTCGAGGCGGCGGGGGCCGACTGGGTCCATGTCGACGTCATGGACGGCCATTTCGTGCCCAACATCACCCTCGGCCCGGATGTGGTGAAGGCCCTGCGGCCCCACACGCGCCTGCCTTTCGACGTTCACCTGATGGTCGCGCCGGTCGATCCCTGGCTGGAGGCCTATCGCGAGGCCGGGGCCGACATCCTGACGGTCCACCCCGAGAGCGGACCGCACCTGCACCGCACCCTCGGCCGCATCCGCCAGCTGGGCGCAAAGGCCGGCGTCGTCCTGAACCCCGGCACGCCCGTGTCGGTGGTGGAAGAGGTCGTCGAGCTGGTCGATCTGGTGCTGCTGATGTCGGTCAATCCGGGCTTCGGCGGCCAGTCCTTCATCGACGCTGCGCTCGGCAAGATCGAGCGGACGCGTGCGCTTCTGGACCGCGCCGGGTCCAAGGCGGTGCTGCAGGTCGACGGCGGGGTCACGGCCGCCAACGCCGGGGCCTGCGTCGCCGCCGGGGCCGACGCCCTCGTGGCGGGCACGGCGGTTTTCCGGGGCGGCGCCGCGGCCTACGCCGCCAACATCGCCGCGCTGAAAGCCGCCCGGCCCGCCGCCGCATGAGTCCGCTCGGCCCCTTCTCCCGCATCGAGGCCGACGGCCCCGCTCCCGGCGAGATTCCCGGCATGCGCGGGGCCCCGATGCGCACCCCGATCCGCACCACCGGCGCCACCTCCGCGCCCGGGCTCTGGCCCGCGGTGCTGGGCCGGCTGCTGACCCGGCAGATGTGGATCGAGCTTTACGGCCTGCCCGGCTACACCCTGACGCTCAAGGGCGCGGGCGGCGCGGGGTTCGCCGCCACCCCGCGGGACTTCCGCCCGTTCGATCCCGCGCCCGGCAAGCTGACGCTCGGCGGCAAATTCACCCTCGCCGGCTCCAGCCTCGAAGCGGCCGCGCCCGAGGATCCGTGGGACCGGCCCAGCCCCAGCCGCGCCTTCGCCACGGAGTTGCACGCCTTCGCCTGGCTGCCGTCGCTGATGCTTCAGGGCGAGCGCGGCGCGCGCGAGGCGGTGCGGTTGACCCTCGCCTGGGCCGACGCCTTCGCCCGCTGGTCGCCGTTCGCCTGGGATCCGGCCATCCTCGCCCGGCGCGCCTTCAATCTGGCCTGCGCCGCCCGGCGGATGGGTCAGGCGGCCACCGAGGCCGAGCGCCTCAGGCTGGCCGACATCCTCGCCCGCCAGGGCCGCCAGCTGCTGCGTCCGCCCGGCGGTCTCGCCGGCAAGGCCGAGCGGCTGACCGCCGCCGCCGTCGCCGGATGCGTTCTGGCCGGAGGCGCCGGCGCGGGCCTGCGCCGCGCGGCCCTGCGCGCCCTCCCGGCGGTGCTGGAGCGCACGGTCGGCGCGGACGGCGGCCACGCCAGCCGCAGCCCGGAGGCCGGGCTCGAACTGCTGCTCGACCTGCTGACTCTCGACGACGCCCTGTCTCAGATATCCGAGCCGGCGCCCCCCGCCGTGCGACAGGCGATCCAGCGCCTGACGGCCGCCCTGCGCGTCCAGACCCTGCCCGACGGCCGATTGATCACCGTCCAGGGCGGGGGCCCGTCGACCGCCGAGCGCGTCGCCGCGGCCCGCGCCCACGACGAACCCGCGCCTGACGCCCTCACCGGCGCGGTCGGGGGCGTGGTGCGCGTCCGCAGCCCCCTGCTGACCGTCGCGGCGGACGTGGCGGCGCCGGCGCGGGGCCCCTGGTCCGGCTCGGCCTGCGCCCAGCCGCTCTCGCTCGAGATCGTCTGCGGCAAGGACCGGATCGTTACAGGCTGCGGCTGGACCGCCGCCGCCGCGGACCGGCAGGGGCTGCGCCTCGGGCCGGGCCATTCCACCCTCACCCTCGGCGAGGCATCCGTCGGCGAGCCGCTGGGCGGGTGGCGCGGCGAGCTGCTGGGCCACCGTCTCATCGGCCGTCCGCTGCATCTCGAGGTCAACCAGCGCGACGGCGAAGGCGCGGTCTGGCTGGAGGCGGAGCACGACGGCTGGGTGCATGAATACGGCCTGCTGCATCAGCGCCGTCTGTATCTCGATCAACGGCTCGACGAACTGAGGGCCGAAGAGCGGCTCCACCCGGCCTCGGACCAGAAGGACGTCACGCGGGCCATCGCCGCCCCCTATGCGGTGCGGTTCCAGCTGGAACCCGGCGTCCAGGCCTCGCTGGCCCGCGACCGCCGCTCGATCCTGCTGCGCGGCCATTCCGGTCGCGGCTGGTGGTTCCGGACGGACGGTCCGGACGTCGCCATCGAGCCCTCGGTCCACATCGACGAAGGCCTGACCCGGCGCTCGCTGCAGATCGTGGTGCGCGGTTCGGCCCGCACCGATTCCGAGACCAAGATCCGCTGGAAGCTCAGCCCGGCGGGCGCCGGCGGCGAGCCGACTTGATGGCGAAGGCCCAAGCGACCATCTGACCTCTGCCGCGTTACGCCATGTCACGACAGGATTGATTGATGAGCCTCGCCGATCCCACCGCGCTTCCGGACGATCTGATCAAGGAGGGCTCCGACGCCGGCTTCATGGCCGATGTCATCGCCGCCTCGAAGGAACAGCCGGTGCTGGTGGACTTCTGGGCCACCTGGTGCGGCCCGTGCCGGACCCTGACGCCGATGCTGGAGAAGGCCGTCCGCGCCGCCGGCGGGGCGGTCAAGCTGGTGAAGATCGACGTCGACAAGAACCCCGCCTACGCCGGTCAGCTGCGGGTCCAGTCGATCCCGACCGTCTACGCCTTCGTCAATGGCCAGCCGGTCGACGGCTTCCAGGGCGCCGTGCCCGAGAGCCAGCTCAAGGCCTTCATCGAGAAACTCACCGGCGGCGAGAGCGCCAACTCCGACGTCGAACAGCTGCTGTCGCTGGGTGAGGAGTCGCTGTCGCTGAACGACCTCGGCGGCGCCGCCCAGGCCTTCGCCCAGGTGCTGACGCTGGAGCCCGACAACGAAGCCGCCATCGCCGGGATGGCGCGGGTCTATCTCGCCGACGGCGACGTCGAACAGGCGCGCCAGACCATCGCCATGGCCCCCGCCGACGCGAAGAACGCTCAGGTCCAGTCGGTCCGCGCCCAGCTCGCCCTCGCCGCCTCGGCCCCCTCCGGCCCCGCGGCCGAGCTGGAGGCGCAGGTCGCCGCCAATCCGGCCGACCATCAGGCCCGCTACGACCTGTCTCTGGCCCAGGCCTCGGCCGGCGACCTGAAGGGAGCGGTCGACAGCCTGCTGGCCATCGTCGCCGCCGACCGCGAGTGGAACGATCAGGCCGCCCGCAAGCAGCTGCTGGTCGTGTTCGACGCCGCCGGCGGATCGTCCGACATCGCGCGGGACGGCCGCCGCCGCCTGTCCTCCCTCCTGTTCGCCTAGGGGCCGCAGAATGGCGCAGGGGTATGTCAGGGCCGCCGACCTGCCGCAGGTGATCCCGGTGTTTCCGCTGCCCGGCGCCATCCTGCTGCCGCGGGGCCAGCTGCCGCTGAACATCTTCGAGCCGCGCTATCTGAACATGATCGACGACGCCATGGCCGGCGACCGGATCATCGGCATGGTCCAGCCGCAGTCGGGCTCGCGCCGGCTGCCGGGCCTGTCGCCGATCGGCTGCGCCGGGCGCATCACCAGCTTCGCCGAGACCTCGGACGGCCGCTATCTGATCACCCTGACGGGGTGCGCCCGCTTCCGCCTGGCCAGCGAACTGCCGACCCAGACCCCCTACCGCCAGATCCGCGCCGACTTCAGCGCCTTCGAACTGGACCTGGCCGCGCCCCCGGTGGACGACGTCGGCCTCGACCGCGACGGCCTGCTGGACGCGCTGCGCGCCTATCTGGAGACCCGCGGCCTCGACATCGACTGGGACACCGCCGAGACCGCGCCGCCCGAGGCCCTGATCAACAGCCTGTCCATGGCCCTGCCGTTCGAGCCGCCCGAGAAACAGGCCCTTCTGGAGGCCGCCTCCCTCACCGACCGCTCCGCCGTCCTCACCGCCCTGATGACCATCGACGCCGCCGGGGATGGAGACGGCGAGGCGCCGCAGATGCAGTGAAGGGATAGGGATAGGGATTAGGGATGATCGACGCGGGCGTCGCGATGCGTGCAGCTGCTCGACCTCCGACGCTGCTTCCTCTTCCCTAGTCCCTAATCCCTAATCCCTATAACCCTCCAGCCATGTCCGACACCTTCCACACCCCGGCCTCCGTCGACCCCCGCCTGCTCGAGGTGCTGGTCTGCCCCGTCACGCGCGGCAAGCTGACCTACGACCGCGACCGGCAGGAGCTGGTCTCGACCGGTGCCAAGCTCGCCTATCCGATCCGCGACGGCGTGCCGATCATGCTCCCGGAAGAGGCGCGGGCGCTGGATTAGCCGTCTCCTCCCCACGTCGTGGGGAGGTGGCGCGGCGCCCTGGCGCCGTGACGGAGGGGGCGGCGCTGGCCTTAGGTCGAGCGGCCAACTCCCCGTCACCGGGTCGCCCCCTCCGTCTCGCCGGCTGTCGCCGCCGAGCCACCTCCCCATTCGCGACGCTCACGGGGAGGAGACGTCAAACCGCCTCGCCCCTCAGCAGCCGCGGCAGATCGCCGCTCGCGCCGCCCGCCTCCTGCATGAAGGCCCGCCTCAGCGGCGCGATGCGGTTCACCGCCGCGATGCCGAGCCCGCGCGCCAGCCGCACCGGCGGCAGGTCGTTGGAGAACAGCCGCACGAAGCCGTCGAACCCCGCCGCCAGCGCCGTGTTGTCGAAGCGCCGCCATCGGGCGTAGCGGTCCAGCACCGTCTCGGCTCCGATGTCCTCGCCCAGCCGCATGGCCTCCACCAGCACCTCGGCCAGGGCGGCGGCGTCCTTCAACCCCATGTTCAGGCCCTGCCCCGCGACCGGATGCACGGCATGGGCCGCGTCGCCGATGAGGGCGGTGCGCGGGCCGGTCAGGCGCTCGGCCAGCTGCAGCGACAGCGGATAGACGAAGCGCGGTCCCACCACCGAGACGCTTTCCAGGAAGTCGCCGAACCGCCGCATCAGATGGGCGTGGAAGGCCGCGTCGGAGGCGTCGCGCAGCGCCTCGCCCCGGCGCGTGCTCTCGGTCCAGACCAGACTGGCGCGGCGCTCGGTCAGCGGCAGGATGGCGAACGGACCGGACGGCAGGAAATATTCGTGCGCCACATTGCCGTGGTCCCGGCCCAGCGACACGGTGGCGACCACGCCACTCTGGCCATAGCCCCAGCCGACGGTGTCGATCCCGGCGGCCTTGCGCACCAGCGACCCTCGGCCCTCGGCCCCGACCACCACCGGCGCCTCCAGCACTCGGCCGTCGGCCAAAGTCACTACGGTCCGCGCCGCGCCCGCCTCGACCGCGGCGACCGAAGCCGGCGCCCGCACCTCGATGCCCGCGGCCGTGACCGCGTCGGCCAGCGCCGCCCGGATGCGGCGGTTCTCGACCATATAGCCCAACGGCTCGCCGTCGGTGCGGTCGCCGATCTCGTCCGCGTCGAAGCGCAGGAAGGCTGAACCGGCCGACCGAGACGCCGCGCCGGGACGCCGTCCGTCGGTCACCAGAATGCGGTCCATGCGGCAGGCGTGCGGCCTCAGCGCCGCCCCGACGCCGAGCGCGTCCAGCATCCGGAATGTCGAGAAGGCGATCGCCGTCGAGCGCCCGTCGAAGGTCGGAGCCAGCTGCTGCGGAAACGGCTGCGGATCGACCAGCACGACCTTCAGCCCGCCCTGCGCCGCCGCCAGCGCGAACGTCGCCCCCGCCATGCCGGCGCCGGCGATGATGACGTCGTATCGGTCAGGCTGGCTCATGGAGCGGTTGTCGCGCCGGGAGGAGGCGACGTCCAGTGCGGCGAATAGGCAGCAGGCAGCAGGCAGCAGGCAGCAGGCAGCAGGCAGCAGGCAGCAGGCAGCAGCAAGGGGTCTTGCTCGTGAGCTCCGGCAGTCAAGCAGAAACCGGAGGCGGCGCTCGCCTCCTCCTGCTGCCTGCTGCCTCCTGCCTGCTGCCTCCCGCCTAAAGTAAACAGCCCCTTAACCCTCTTGCGGCGACAACGGACCAAACCCGCCGTCCGGAGACCGCCCCCGCATGTCCGCCGCCTTCGCCATCGGTCAGCGCGCCTGGATCGGCGCCCGCATCCTGTGGGGCGCGCCCGTCGCGGTGAAGTTCCGGGGCGTGCTGCAGGCCCTGCTCGCCGCCCTGCTGCTGGCCGCGCTGGCCTCGTGGAATCCGGCCGATCCCAGCCTGAACGCCGCCTCGGGCGCCGCGCCGACCAACTGGCTGGGGCTGAACGGCGCCCTGTTCGCCGACCTGTTCATGCAGTCGCTCGGCCTCGCCGCCTGGCCCGCCGCCCTGCTGCTGACCGCCTTCGGTCTGGCCGCCGCCATCGGCGACGTGATCCAGCAGCGGCTCAAGCCGACGCCGCTGAAGGCCCTGTCCGCCACCGTCGGCGTGCTGGCGCTGTCTGCGGCCCTGTCGGCCCTGACCCAGCCCGCCGCTTGGCCGCTCGCCGCCGGCCTCGGCGGCCTGTGGGGCGACGCCGTGGTCGGCCTCGTGCGCATGGCCTGCGAGGCGCTGCGCCTGCCGGGCGCGCCGCTTATCGCCGGCGTCGTCTTCCTGCCCGCGGCCTTGTGGGCCATCGGCTACGCGATCGGCCTGAGGGTTTCCGACATCGGCGACGCCCTGACCTGGTCCAGCCGCCGGTCGGCCGCTCCGGCCCCCGCCAAGGGCCGCCGCGCCCCGGACAAGGCTCCGCCCCGGCCCCGCCCCGAGCCCGAGCCGGACGACTACCCTTCCGTCGGGCTGGACGACGCCGCCGACGCCCCGCCGTGGGACGCGCCTGAGCCCGTCCGCGGCGCGCCCGAGCCCAAGGTCGCAGCGGCCAAGGCGCCCAAGGCCTCGCGCCGCGAGCTCGACGACAGCCAGGCCGCCTTCGACTTCGCCAAACCCTCGACCGGCTTCGACCTGCCGCCGCTCGGCATGCTGACCAAGCCGGCCAAGCGCGTCGCCTCGGTCGACGAGGAGGCGCTGAAGCAGAACGCCAAGATGCTGGAGGGCGTGCTGCAAGAGTTCGGCGTGCGCGGCGTCATCGACCAGATCCGCCCCGGCCCCGTCGTCACCCTGTACGAACTGGTCCCAGCCCCCGGCGTGAAGCACGGCCGGGTCGTGGCCCTGTCCGACGACATCGCCCGCTCCATGTCCGCCCGCGCCTGCCGCATCAGCGTCGTGCCCGGTCGCAACGCCATCGGCATCGAACTGCCGAACGCCAAGCGCGAGACCGTCTATCTGCGCGACCTGCTGGCCTCGGCCGAATACGACAAGCCCGCCCACCTGCTGCCGCTGGCCCTGGGCGAGACCATCGGCGGCGAGCCCTACGTCGCCGACCTGGCGCGCATGCCCCACCTGCTGATCGCCGGCACCACCGGCTCGGGCAAGTCGGTCGGGGTCAACGCCATGATCCTGTCGATCCTCTACCGGCACAGCCCGGCCGAGTGCCGCTTCATCATGATCGACCCGAAGATGCTGGAGCTCAGCGTCTATGACGGCATCCCCCATTTGCTGGCCCCGGTCGTGACCGATCCGAAGAAGGCCGTCGTCGCGCTGAAATGGACCGTGCGCGAGATGGAGGACCGTTATCGGCGGATGTCCAAGCTCGGCGTGCGCAACATCGCCTCCTACAACGAGCGCGCCCGTGAGGCCGTGGCCAAGGGCGAGCATTTCGAACGCACCGTCCAGACCGGCTTCGACGAGCAGGGCCGCCCGGTCTACGAATCCGAAAAGATCCGCCCCGAACCTCTGCCGTTCCTCGTCGTCGTCATGGACGAGATGGCCGACCTGATGCTGGTCGCCGGCAAGGATGTGGAAGGCGCGGTCCAGCGTCTGGCCCAGATGGCCCGCGCCGCCGGCATCCACCTGATCATGGCCACCCAGCGCCCGTCGGTCGACGTCATCACCGGCACCATCAAGGCGAACTTCCCGACCCGGATATCCTTCCAGGTCACCTCCAAGATCGACAGCCGCACCATTCTCGGCGAGCAGGGCGGCGAACAGCTGCTGGGGCAGGGCGACATGCTCTACATGGCCGGCGGCGGCCGGATCACCCGCCTGCACGGCCCGTTCGTGACCGACCAAGAGGTCGACGAGGTCTGCAAGCATCTGCGGGCCCAGGCCGAGCCCGACTACCTCGACCTGATCACCGACGATCCGGACGGCGACGGCGACGCGGCCTTTGACGACGAGGGCGGCGGCGGCTCCGGGGACGACCTCTACGACCGCGCCGTCGCCGTGGTCACCCGCGACCGCAAGGCCTCAACCAGCTACATCCAGCGCCGCCTCCAGATCGGCTACAACCGCGCCGCCTCCCTGATCGAGCGGATGGAGCAGGAAGGGGTGGTCAGCCAGGCCAACCACGCCGGCAAGCGCGACATCCTCGCCGGCCCGCCGCCGGTGTAGGGCCGCACCCGCGGCAAGGAGACCATCCGATGAAGCGCACACGAGGCAGACGGCTCGCCATTATCCTGCTGATCGCGGCGGGAGCCGTCGCGGGACTCTGGGCCGCGGGTCAGCTTCTCAAGGGCCGGATCGACTACACGGACGACGCGGTCGACATCGAGATCATCCAGCCCGCCGCATAGCCGCTCCGCCACCTCGCCCGGGAACCCTTCCCGATGAACGCCGCTTCATTCCAGCGCCGGAATGTGGTCAGGCTCGGGTCACGACCTCGACAGACCGTTCGGCCATACCTCCTTCATCGAAAACCATCCCGAACGGGAGAGATCATGACCGTATCACGCCGCGCCTTCGCGCTTGGGACCGCCGCCATGGCGGCCGTCGCCGCCCTGCCCGCCGCCGCCCAGAGCAATCTGTCGGCCGAGGACCGCGCCGCCCTGGCCCAGGCCCAGACCTATCTGCAGGGACTGACCTCGGCCCAGGGCAATTTCGTCGAGACCACGGGCGCCCAGCGCCGCGAGGGCCGCTTCTGGCTGCAGCGTCCCGGCAAGATGCGCTTCGAGTACACCAATCCCGCCGGCCTGCTCGTCGTGTCGGACGGCTCGAACGTGAAGCGCTACGACCCGCGCCTGAACGTCTTCCGGCAGGTGCCGCTGGGGGCCACCCCGCTGTCGACCTTCCTCGCCCGCAACGTCCGGTTCGATCAGGGTGTGCAGATCAGCCGCGTCACCCGCATGGCTTCCGGCGCCTTCGCCATCACGGCCCGCGACGCGCGGCGGCCGAACGAAGGCTCTGTGATCCTGTCGTTCGCCGGCGATCCGATCCGCTTGCACGAGTGGACCATCACCGATGCGCAGGGGACCCGCACCCGAACCCAGTTGACCTCGCTCCGGCCCGCCTCCGGCCTCGCCGCCAGCCTGTTCCAGCTCAGCGACCCGACGCGCCGCCCGCGCCGCGGCTAGGTCAGACATCCAACGGCCGGTTTGACTTTTTTCATCCGCCGTGGCACTTTAGCCACAGGTCGGCGGGAGCTGGCCCACCGCCTCGGATTTCATCCCCTTCCCGGCGGCGAGAGACGAACCTTCCAGCGCCCGGTCCCTCCGACCGGGCGCTTTTTTGTGAGTTGAGGGCGCTACCGCTCGCCGCGCGGCGGCTCGCTGCTTGAGCGCGAGGTATGCGCGAAGCGCCAGGCCGCGTCGGCTCGGGAGGTCCCGAAGGGCCGACGACCGCGGCCCAACAAAAATGCTAGAGCCACCCCCATGCTTCGCATCGCCACCTGGAACATCAACTCCGTCCGCCTGCGCGTCGATCAGGTCGCCCGTTTCGTCGCCGAGAGCGTAACCGACGTCCTGTGCCTGCAGGAGATCAAATGCCTCGAGGACCAGTTCCCCCGCGCCGCCTTCGAGGCCATGGGGATGCCGCATCTGAAGATCGGCGGGCAGAAGGGCTGGCACGGCGTCGCCATCGCCAGCCGCAAGCCGATCGGAGAGGCGCCGACGCTCGAGGTCTGCCGCGAGGGCCACGCCCGTTGCGTCTCCGCCACGGTCGACGGCGTCGAGATCCAGAATTTCTACATCCCCGCCGGCGGCGACACCCCCGACCGCAAGCTGAACCCCAAGTTCGATCACAAGATGGACTTCTACGAGCGGCTGACCGCCGAGATGGCCGCGCGCGACCGCCAGCGGCCGCTGGTGCTGGCCGGCGACTTCAACATCGCGCCGGGCGAGAACGACGTCTGGAACCACCGCTACATGTCGAAGATCGTCAGCCACACGCCGCTTGAGGTCGAGACCCTGCGCCGGCTGCAGCGCGCCGGCGGCTTCGCCGACGTGGTGCGCGACCAGATCCCGGAGCCGGTGAAACTGGCGAGCTGGTGGAGCTACCGCGCCGCCGACTTCCGCAAGTCCAACCGCGGCCTGCGCCTCGACCACATCTGGACCTCGCCCGGCCTGACCCCCGCCGTCCGGCCCGGCAGCGCCCGCATCCACGACGCCGTCCGCGAATGGACCCAACCCAGCGACCACGCCCCGGTGACGGTGGATTTGGCGGTTTAGGCGGCGTTCGCTGCCGCTCGCGCGATCTGCCGAGCGTGAGCAGGTTCATCACAACGAGCACGACGAAAGGGCACAGCGGGCACGACGGGACCGAGCCTGACGGCGCCGCAGGCGTTCACCCCCCTCCATATCTGAAGGCGCTGCGTGGCTCTGGACACAAGCCCCGTCGTGTCCGTTGTGACTCCGTTGTGCTCGTTGTGATGAACCTCGACTGTCCCCGCAGCACGCCCGGCGGGAGAGGTCTGCCGCACCCTAAAACGGGAAGAAGATCGGGATCGCCACCATGGCCGCGATCCAGGTCACAAGGTTCAGCGGCACGCCCACCCGGACGAAGTCCATGTAGCTGTAGCCGCCCATCTGGAACACCAGCACATTGGTCTGATAGCCGAACGGCGTGGCGAAGGCGGCCGAGGCGGCCATCATCACGCAGACCAGGAACGGGCGCGGATCGACCCCGAAACTCTCCGCCAGCGCCACGGCGATCGGGGTGATCAGCACCGCGACCGTGGCGTTGGACAGCAATTCAGTGGCGAACAGCGTGACCCCGTACAGGATGATCAGCGCCGCCAGCGGTCCGTACGGGCGCAGCACGCCGATCAGCATGTCCGCCCCGGTCGCCGCCAGCCCGGTGACCTCGATGGCGATCCCGACCACCACCATGCCGGCGATCAGCAGAAGGATTTCGGGCCGCAGGCCGGCGTAGGCCTCCTCCGGCGTGATGACTTTCAGCAGGATCAGGGCCACTGCCCCGGCGAAGGCGGAGGCGGCGATCGGCGCCCAGCCCATGCCCGCCGAGGCCACGACGCACACGAACACTCCCAGCGCGATCAGCGCCCGGCGCAGGTCGAACGGACGGTCCGCCGCCTTGAACAGCGCCACATCGCCCAGGTGCGCGTCGCCCGAACCGTCGTCGCTGGTGCGCGCCTCTCCCAGCCGCGGCAGGTTGAACGGCAGCCTCCGCCGCTTCTTCGCCAGCGCCTCCGCCTCGGCCTTGCGCCGCGCTTCCTCCATCTCGGCCAGCCGCGCCTGCTCCGCCTCGTCCGCCTGGACGCGACGGCCCAGCTGCCGGGCGCCGACGAAGAACAGCCACAGCCCCCCGACCAGGGCGATGGTCAGACCCACGGGCGTGATCTCGAACAGGGTGAAGACCGGCTGGCCCGCATTCCGCGCCATGTCGTTGACCAGCAGATTGGTCGAGGTGCCGATCAGCGTCATCAGGCCGCCGAGCACGGTGACATGACTGAGCGGCATCAGGAACCGCTTGGGCGACAGTTTCAGCGACTGGGCCACGTCCCGGATCACAGGCGCCGCCAGAACGACCACAGGCGTGTTGTTGAGGAAACCGCCCAGCGCCCCGCACATGCCGATGACGGCCCAGACGCCGATAGAGCCCACGCGCGAGGCCAGCCGGGTCGCCTGCCGGATCATCAGGCCCAGCAGGCCCGACAGCTCGATGGCGTAGGCGATGACGAACAGGCCGGCGAGGGCGATGACCGCCGGGCTGGCGAAGGCGCCCTGCACCTCGACCGGCCTGACCACCCCCAGCAGCAGCAGGGCGGCGGCGCCCGTCAGCGCCACCACGTCCGCCCGCACCCGCCCGTGGATCAGCACGCCGACGACGGCGAGGAGCACCAGCAGGGCCGCGATCTGGTCGAAACTCATGGCCTGTGCTGCCTCCCCCCGCGGCTTCAGGTCAACCTTTTCCGCCCAGACGCCCCCATCGAGCGGGCGGCGTGCTAGGGTGGTTCCATGCTGAAGCCGGTCTCGCCCCTGCGCCTGACCGTCGTCGCGGCCGCGGCGACGGGTCTCCTTCTCCAGTCCTGCGAGCGCGAGCCCGCCCCCGCTCCGCCGAAAACGCCGGCCGAAGCGCCCGCGCCCGCGCCGTTGCAGGTGACCCCTGAGCCGCCGCTGGATCGGGCGTCGCTTCTGGCGGCGGTGTCCCAGGCCGCTTCGGCCTATGCGGCCGGCGAGACCGCTTCAGGCCCGGACCCGCTCGTCCGCCGAACCTTCGATGTCACCCTGCCGTTCGGCTGCCAGGGCGCCGAGGAACCGTCCGCCGAGAACGCCGGCGACGGAACGGCCCGCTGGTCGTGGGGCCCCGACCGCAAGACCATCCGTCTCGGCCTCACGCCCGGCGACTGGACCCGTTCCGCCCTGATCGCGGGCGCGGATCCGGTCTCGTGGGAGGCGGTGGAAGGCTTCTGGATCTCGAAGCCGTGGATGATGGCCCAGGGCTGTCCGGCCGTCCGCCCCGACCCGCTGGCCGGCGGCCCCGCCGCCGCCTCGCCCGAGACGGTCGGGCTCGCCGCCGTGTTCGAGGAAGGCGGTTCGCGCCTGGGCCGACGCAACGGCCGGGCCTACGCCTATACGGTGCGCGGAGCGGGGGAGACCGCGCCGGCCTCGCCGCAGGACGGATACCGGCTTCGCCTGCAGGGCCGCATCACGGCCTTCCCCGACGGCCGCGCCATCCGCTGCCGCGCCGCCAATCCCCGCCAGCGCCCGGTCTGCATCGCCGCCGTCCAGCTCGACCGCGTCGCCTTCCAGACCGCGGCGGGCGAAACCCTCAGCGAATGGCGCCCGGGCTAAGTCCAGGCTCCGGCTCTATTGCTTCACCGAGAGCGGGTTCATCACAACGGGCACAACGACGGCACAACGGACACGACGGGTTCTGTGCGGATGCCGGTTCAGAGCCCTCCGGCCAATCGACGAGAAGGATCGAGGCCGAAGGCTCCGATCAAGGCGGCGAACGCCGCAATCCTTTGTTTGGTCACGCCGCTCGCCGAGGAGTTTCCCGGTCCCGTCGTGTCCGTTGTGAATTCGTTGTGCCCGTTGTGATGAACCCTGCTGCCGCTCCGGGCCGGTCAGCGTCAGGGCTGCAGGCGGTAGCCGCCCGCGTCGGTCAGCAGCAGCCGCGCCTGACCGGGCTCGGGCTCGATCTTCTGCCGCAGGCGGTAGATGTGGGTCTCCAGCGTGTGGGTAGTGACGCCGGCGTTGTAGCCCCACACCTCGGTCAGCAGCTCCTCGCGCGACACGGCCTTGGCCCCGGCGCGGTACAGGTATTTGAGGATGCTGGTTTCCTTCTCGGTCAGCCGCACCTTGCGGCCCCGGTCGTCGATCAGGACCTTGGCGGCCGGCCGGAACTCGTACGGGCCGACGCGGAAGACGGCGTCCTCGGACTGTTCGTGGCTGCGCAGATGGGCGCGGATGCGCGCCAGCAGCACGGCGAAGCGGAAGGGTTTGGTGACGTAGTCGTTGGCCCCGGACTCCAGCCCCAGCACGGTGTCGGAGTCCGACGACTGGCCGGTCAGCATGATGATCGGCGTCGACACGCCGTCCTTGCGGAGCAGCCGGCAGGCTTCGCGGCCGTCCATGTCGGGCAGGTCGACGTCCAGCAGGATCAGGTCGGCCCGGACCTCGCGCCCCAGCCTGACGCCTTCCGTGGCCGTCGCGGCCTGCACCGGCCGGAAGGCTTCGTGCAGAGCCAGTTGTTCGGCCAGCGCCTCGCGCAGGTCGTCGTCGTCGTCGATGATCAGGATCGTCTTGGGCGTGGGCATGAGCACCAGAATGGAGAGCGTCGGCCGTTCCGCCAAGGGCTTGGCGCAAGCGCGGCGGTTTTCAGCTCATAGAGGGCGCGTCGGGGCCTTTTCGTTCCCCGAACAGCGCCGATCCGACGCGAACCTGTGTCGCGCCGAAGCGGATCGCGGTCCCGAAATCGCCGCTCATCCCCATGGACAGGGCCGCGAGCCCGTTTCGCAGGGCGATCTTGCGCAGCAGGGCGAAATGCATGCCCGGCGCCTCGTCGGCGGGCGGAATGCACATCAGCCCCTCGACGCTCAGCCCCAGCGCTCGGGCCTGAGCCACCAGTGCATCCGTCTCTTCGGGGATCACGCCCGCCTTCTGCGGCTCGGCGCCCGTGTTGACCTGCACCAGCACCCGCACAGGCCGCCCCGCCCTGTCGCCCGCCGACGCCAGCGCCTTCGCCAGCTTCGGCCGGTCCAGCGTCTCGATCAGGTCGAACAGCGCCACCGCGTCGGCGGCCTTGTTGGTCTGCAGCGGCCCGATCAGCCGCAGTTCGAGGTCCGGCAGCCCCGCCCGGCGTTCCGTCCAGCGCGCTTCCGCCTCCTGCACCCGGTTTTCGCCGAACACCCGGTGCCCGGCGGCCAGGATGGCGTCGATCGCTTCCGGCGGCTGGGTCTTGGTTACCGCGGTCAGGCCGGCGGCATCCGCCGCACGCCCGGCGGCGCGGCAGGCGTCCGCCATCGCCCCTCGCACGGCGGCCAGCCGGGCGGCCACGGCGCTGGACGCGCCCTCGGGATCGGGGGAAGAGGAGGCCATGGACCGGTCCGACGCTGAAATCCTGTGGGACGTGGCCCGTGTCCTCGCACGGGACGCGGCCGAAGTCAGCCGCCCGGCCCACGCCAGGCCGCCACGCCCGCTTCCCCCGCTGCTGTTCTTCACCGACCCGGAACGCACGCCCCGTTCCTGGGAAACGGCCGCCTGCCTGCCCGAGGGCGCCGGGGTGGTGTTCCGGCACTTCGGCTCGCCCGACGCGCGGGACGCCGCCCTGCGCCTGCGCGCGGTCACGGCGGCGCGGGGAGTCCTGCTGCTGGTCGGGCTGGACGCGGCCCTGGCCGACGCCGTCGGCGCCGACGGCCTGCACCTGCCGGAGCGCCAGGCCGATCGGGCGCCGAGCCTGAAGGCGGCGCGCCCCGGCTGGCTGATCACCGGCGCCCTCCACGCCGGAGGGTCGCCGGACGCGCCTGGATTCGATGCGCGCGTGCTGTCCCCTGTGTTTCCCGCGGGCGGAGCGTCAGCCGCGACCGCTGCCCTGGGGGTTGAGGCGTTCCGACGCTGGGCCATGGCGTCTTCCGTTCCGCTCTACGCCTTGGGCGGCGTGGACGCCGGAAACGCGGACGAGCTGATCGGCTCCGGCGCGTGTGGTCTGGCGGGGATCGGCGCGGTGCAGGCGGCCTTCGGCCGGCCGCTGCCCGAAACCTAGAAGCGGAAGATCGATTCCAGCCGGAAGCGCGGGGCCGAGCGGCGCTCGGTCGGGGGGGCGCCGGCCGGATCGGTGTCGGTCTCGGCCAGGCCGGCGGCGGCGCCGACGCGCAGGCGCGGATTGACGCGGTAGTAGGCGCCGGCCTCGACGTCGCCGACGGTGCTCTCGCGGGCTTCGGGCTGGCTGAAGTTGAGGTCGAGGCCCCAGCGGCCGCGTTCGGTGAAGCGCAGGCGCGACGGTCCGGCGGCGCGGGCGGACTGGGCCTCGCTCAGCGATACGGCGGGCGCGCGGCTGCGGGCGGCCTGCGTCTGGGCCGCGGCCACGTCGGCCACGGCGAGAAGCGTCAGCCCCACGGTCAGTCCAGCGATGACGGCGCCGTTGCGCATGCCCTGCCCTTCACTCCGCAACGGCGTCGCCGCGCGGTCTTCCACCAGCAAGTAGACACCGCTGGTCAGCCCGGTCAACGAAACGGCGCCGCTGGCCTCCAGTTCCGCTCGACTCTGCCCGAGTCCTGTGGCCCCTGCGTCACGGCCCGGCGCGGTTCACGGCGGCCCCGCGGCGCGGTTATGGCGGGCGGCGGCTGCAGGTTGCGTCTTCGCCTTGTCATCGCCCCTTTTCGCCGTGTTATAGAGCGTCGCTTCGGCTCCCGCGCGATCGGGCTCAGCCAGCGCGTCGGTGGAACCGGTCCGCCGCACGTCACGACCGAATGGAGAAGTCTCTATGGTGCTGGTTCGCGGCGCGGCCCTCGCCCTGATCGCCTCGGGAGCCCTGCTGAGCGCCTGCTCGGCGGACCGCCCCTTCGGCCCGACCGTCGGCGACGTGTTCGGATCCAGCAACAGCAGCGTTTCGCGAGCCGCGGCGGCCCAGACGGGCATCGGCGTCAACGCCTTCCTGTGGCGCGCGACCCTCGACACCATGAGCTTCATGCCCTTGGCCAACGCCGACCCGTGGGGCGGGGTGATCAACTACGACTGGTTCATCGATCCCCAGACGCCGAACGAGCGCTTCAAGGCCACGGTCTTCATCCTCGACACCCGCCTGCGCGCCGACGCCCTGAACGTCACCGTGTCCAAGGAAGTCCGCGACGCCTCGGGCCAGTGGGTCGGCGCGTCGGTGGCGGCCCAGACCGAGACCGATCTGGAGAACGCGATCCTGACCAAGGCCCGTCAACTGAACCTCCAGAACGCCCGCTGATCCCGATTTCGGCCGGCTTCGGCGCGTCCTGAGGCCGGAATAAAATCTCCCCATCGGGCAGGCCCTTGTTCTAGGATTGGTGCATCGCAACAATCCCGACGGCTGAAGGATTCCCGTGGCCCGATACGAGCCCAAGACCGCCGAACCCCGCCAGCAGGCCCGCTGGGCGGCCGCCGACGCCTTCCGCACGCCGACCGAGGCGACCGGGCGACCCAAATACTATGTGCTGGAGATGTTCCCCTATCCGTCGGGGGCGATCCACATGGGCCACGCCCGCAACTACGTCATGGGCGACGTGGTGGCGCGGTCGAAGCGGGCGCAGGGCTTCGACGTGCTGCACCCGATGGGCTGGGACGCCTTCGGCCTGCCGGCCGAGAACGCCGCCATCGAACGCGGCGTCCATCCCGGCGACTGGACCTGGTCCAACATCGCCGCCATGCGCGAGCAGCTGAAGCTGCTGGGCCTGTCGCTGGACTGGTCGCGCGAGTTCGCCACCTGCGACCCGGCCTATTACGGCAAGCAGCAGGCCTGGTTCCTCGAGCTGTTCAGGCGTGGCCTGGTCTATCGCAAGGACTCGGTGGTCAACTGGGATCCGGTCGACAACACCGTGCTAGCCAACGAGCAGGTCGTCGACGGCCGCGGCTGGCGCTCCGGCGCGGTGGTCGAGAAGCGCAAGCTGAACCAGTGGTTCCTGCGCATCACCGACTACGCCGACGACCTGATCGAGGGGCTGAAGGAACTGGAAGGCCGCTGGCCCGAAAAGGTCCGCCTGATGCAGGAGAACTGGATCGGCCGGTCCAAAGGCCTGCGGATGACGTGGAAATGGGCCGGAGACGCGCCCGCGGCCGCTCCGGACGGGCTCGAGATCTACACCACCCGCCCCGACACCCTGTTCGGCGCCAGCTTCATGGGCGTGGCCCCGGACCACCCGATCGCCCGCGCCCTCGCCGAGACGAACCCCGCCGCCGCCGCCTTCGTCGCCGAATGCCGCAAGGGCGGCTCGACCCAGGCCGAGATCGAACAGGCCGAGAAGATCGGCTTCGACACCGGTCTGAAGGTGCGGCACCCGTTCGACGGTCGCGAAGTTTCCGTCTGGATCGCCAACTTCATCCTGTCGGAATACGGCACGGGCGCGATCTTCGGCTGCCCCGCCCACGACCAGCGCGACCTCGACTTCGCCCGCAAATACGGCCTGCCGGTGATTCCGGTCGTCCGCCCGGACGGCGCCGGCGACGACTTTGACGTGGCTGACGAAGCCTATGTCGGCCCCGGCCGGCTGTTCCACTCCGACTTCCTCGACGGGCTCGACATCGAGGGCGGCAAGGCCGAGGCGATCGCGCGCGTCGAGGCGCAGGATCAGGGGCAGGGCGCGACCATCTATCGCCTGCGCGACTGGGGCGTCAGCCGCCAGCGCTACTGGGGATGTCCCATACCTGTGATCCACTGCGCCGCCTGCGGCCCGGTGGCCGTTCCGGCGGATCAGCTGCCGGTCGAACTGCCGAACGACGTGACCTTCGACACGCCGGGCAATCCGCTGGACCGGCACCCGACCTGGAAGCACGTCGCCTGCCCGTCTTGCGGCGGCGAGGCGGTGCGTGAGACCGACACCCTCGACACCTTCGTCGATTCCAGCTGGTATTTCGCGCGCTTCGCCGACCCAACGGCCGAGGAACCAATCAACCGCGCCGCCGCCGACCGCTGGCTGCCGGTCGATCAGTATATCGGCGGGGTCGAACACGCCGTCCTGCACCTGCTCTACGCCCGCTTCATCTCGCGCGCCCTCAGCGACGCCGGGCTGATGTCGGTCAAGGAGCCCTTCGCCGGCCTGTTCACACAGGGGATGGTGGTCCACGAGACCTACCGCCGCGCCGACGGCGCCTGGGTCGAGCCGACCGATGTCGAGCTGACCAACGACGCGGGCAAACGCAGCGCCCGCCAGCTTTCGACCGGCGAGAGCCTGACCATCGGCGACATCGAGAAGATGTCCAAGTCGAAGAAGAACGTCGTGGCGCCGCAGGAGATCGTCGAGGCCTATGGCGTCGACGCGGGCCGCCTGTTCGTCCTGTCCGACAGCCCGCCCGAGCGCGACGTGCAGTGGACCCCCGGCGGCGTCGAGGGCGCCGCCCGGTTCGTCCAGCGCGTCTGGGCCGAGGTCGACGGCTTTGATCCGGACGCGACGGGAGACGCGGCTGTGGACGCCTCGCTGATCCGGGAAACGCACAAGGCGATCAAGGCGGTGTCCGAAGGCGTCTCGGGCTTCCGCTTCAACTCGGCCATCGCCAAGCTCTACGCCTTCGTCGCCGCCGTGCGCGATCATCAGGGCGCCGGCGGCCCGGCACGGCGCGTGGCCCTCTCGGCCCTGACCCGCCTGATCGCCCCCTTCACCCCCCACCTGGCCGAAGAGTGCTGGACGCGGCTGGGCGAAGAAGGGATGGTCTTGGATGCGCCATGGCCGGACTACGACCCGGCGCTGGCGGCGGACGACGAGGTGACCCTGCCGATCCAGGTCAACGGCAAGCGCCGCGGCGAAATCCGCGTCGCCCGCGGGCTCGAACCGGCCGAGGTCGAGGCCATCGTCCTCGCCGATCCCGAGGTGCAGGCGCGGCTGGAGGGCCAGACGGTGAGGAAGATCGTGGTGGTCAAGGACCGCATCGTCAATCTGGTGGTCGGGTGATGCGCCGCGCGCTCGCTGCCCTGCTGCTGACCATTGTCTCGGCGGCGGGACTGTCCGGTTGCGGCTTCACCCCCCTGTACGCCGAGAGCGGCGCCGGCTCGGCCCTGTCGCGCATCGCCGTCACCACCCAGGACGACCGCCTCGGCTATCGCGTCCGCGAACAGCTGGAGGACGCGCTCGGCCGGGACGGGGCGCAGGAGCCGCTGTGGCGGCTTCAGACCGCGATCGACCAGTCGCGCCGCCCGCTCGGCCGACGCATCGACGACACCGCCACCCGCTACGAGCTGACGGTGCGCGGCGCCTGGGTGCTGACGCCGGTCGCCGGGGGCGAGGCCGTCTCCGGCGTCGAGACCGTGACCACCACCTACGCCGCCGCTGACCAGCCCTTCGCCGCCATCGCCGCCCAGCAGGACGGCGAGGAGCGCGCCGCCGCCGAACTGGCCCGGCTGATCCGCATCGACATCCTGCGGGCGCTGTCGGCGCGGTGAGACCAGCCCTCATCATTCCTCCCCCCTCGGGGGAGGGGGACCGCGAAGCGGTGGAGGGGGCGCGCCACATCCGCCTGCGTTCACTTCAAACCCCCTCCACCATGCTTCGCATGGTCCCCCTCCCCCTGTGGGGGAGGAACAGGTGATCCTCGCCAAACGCCCCGAGGTCGATCGCTTCCTGTCCTCGCCTGACCGGGGCGTCCGCGCCGCCGTCATCCACGGCAAGGACCGCTCGGGCGTGGCCGAGCGCGCTGCGGTCCTGTGCAAGGCGATCACACCCGACCTCAACGACCCCTTCAACGTCACCCTGCTGACCGAGACCGACATCGACGGCGATGAGGCGCGGCTTGAGGAGGCGCTGACGGCGCTGAGCATGATCGGCGGCCGGCGGCTGGTGCGCGTGCGGCTGGGGTCCGAGAAGGCCTCGATCGACAAGATGCTGGCCGCGGCGCTCAAGGCCCACGCCGAGGGCGCGTACAATCCGGACGCCATGCTGGTCATCGAGGCGGGAGCCTTGGGCCGCGACTCCGCGCTGCGCAAGGCGGCGGAGGCGGCGAAGGAGGCGGTCGGCATCGCCTGCTACGAGGACGAGACCGGCGACGTGGCCCGAATGACGCGCGAGGCGCTGGCCGCGGACAAGGTCGGCCTGACCGGCGACGCGCTGGATCGCTTCGTCAGCCGCCTGCCGCGCGAGCGGGGCCTGATGCGGCAGGAGATCGAGCGGCTGGCCCTGTACATCGGCCCCGGCTCGGGCAAGACCATCGACGTCGAGGAGCTGGAGAAGCATCTGGGCGTCGAGGCCGACGCCTCGCTTCAGGACGCGGCGCTGCAGGCCTTCGGCGGCCGCCCGGCCCCGGCCCAATCCGGTCTGCGCCGCGCCCTGGCCGAGGGCGAGTCGCCTGTCATGGCGGTGAGACAGGCGTCGATCCACCTCGGCAAACTGCGCCGCGTCAATGTGCTGCAGTCCGGCGGGGCGGGGGCCAAGGAAGCCGCGAAGGCCGCCGGGGTGTTCTGGAAACAGGAGGCCGAGATGCTGCGTCAGGCCCGCAGCTGGCGGCTCGAGGATCTCGACCGCGTGCTGGACAGCGTCAACGCCGCCGACATCGCCACCAAGACCACCGGCTCCCCCGACCAGCTGATCGCCGAACGCCTGCTGCTGGAAATCGCGGCGCGGGCGCGGCGGCTGGGGCTTTAACCCGTCTCCTCCCCATCGCAGATCGGGAGGTGGCTCGACGGCGATTCAGCCGGCGAGACGGAGGGGGCGGCTCGGCGAATGGTGGTTAGCGGAAGACGGGAGACGCCTGCGCTTCCCCCTCCGTCACGGCGCGAAGAGCGCCGCGCCACCTCCCCACGCGTGGGGAGGAGACACAGGAGCCGCGCTCCTACCCCCGCTTCGACGCCTTGCGGAAGGCCGGCTTGGCCAGCGAGACGTTGCGCGCCTTCTGGGCCTTTTCGTCGGCGCGGGCGCCGCCCTGCAGGTCGACATGGGCGGCTCCGCCCCCGGCCTTCTTGGCGGCCAGCGCGCGTTTCATGGCTTCGGCGGTCGGGTTGCTCGGCTTTTCGGTCATGGCGCCAGCCTACACCGTCCGGCTCAGCCGCGCATCAGGCGCCGGCACAGGTCGTCGAGCTGCTCCAGCGAGCCGTATTTCAGCACCAGCTCGCCCTTGCCCCCGCGGTCCGCCAGCTGGACCTTCAGGCCTAGGGCGTCGGCCAGATCCTGCTCCAGCGCCGCGATGTCGGCCGAGCCGCCCGCCGCCTTCGAGCCGGAGCCGGGCTTCTTCGGCTTGGGCCCCTCGGCCGAACGGCGCGCCAGCGCCTCGGTCTGCCGCACGCTGAGGCCGTCCATATAGACCTTGTCTGCCAGATCGGCGGCGTCGGGCGCCGTGATCAGCGCCCGCGCATGACCCGCTGACAGCTTGCCCTCGCGCAGATAGTTCAGCACCCGGTCGGGCAGCTGCAGCAGCCGCAGGGTGTTGGCGACATGGCTGCGGCTTTTGCCCACAACCCCGGCGACGGCGTCCTGGCTGCGCCCGAAGCGGTCCATCAGCACCCGGAAGGCCTCTGCCTCCTCCAGCGGGTTCAGATCGGCGCGCTGGACGTTCTCGATGATCGCCACCTCGAACACGGCGACGTCGTCCATCTCCTTGACGATCACCGGCACGGTGTTCAGCCGCGCCAGCTGCGCCGCGCGCCAGCGGCGCTCGCCGGCGATGATCTGCCAGACCCCCTCCTCGCCCGGCTGGGTCCGCACCAGGATCGGCTGCAGCACGCCCTTGTCCCGGATCGAAGCGGCCAGCTCGTCCAGGTCGTCCTTGTCGAACGTCTTGCGCGGCTGGTCGGGATTGGGCTTCAGGCTCTCGATCGGGGCCATGCGCACGCCGGCCGGCGCGGGCGCGCCGTCGACGGGGGCGGCCTCGGCCACCTGTTCTCCCAGAAGGGCCGAAAGACCCCGACCCAGACCGCGCTGACGTTCGCTCAACTGACTGTTTCCGTTCTGCTAATCATCGTCATGCGGCCTGCAGCCGTCGCGACCTTTCGCGGGCGACCACTTCGCGGGCGAGCCGCAGATAGGCCTGGCTGCCGGCGCATTTCAGGTCATAGATCAGGGCCGGCTTGCCGAACGAGGGCGCCTCGGCGACCCGCACGTTCCGGGGAATGACGGCCTCGTAGACCTTGTCGCCGAAATGGCTGCGCACGTCGTTGGCGACCTGTCCCGACAGGGCGCTGCGGCGGTCGTACATGGTCAGCACCAGCCCCTGGATCTCCAGCGTCGGGTTCAGGCTCTGGCGCACCATTTCGATGGTCTTCATCAGCTGGGTCAGGCCCTCCAGCGCGAAGAACTCGCACTGCAGCGGCACCAGCACGGCGTCGGCAGCGGCCATGGCGTTCAGCGTCAGCAGGTTCAGCGACGGCGGGCAGTCGATCAGCACATAGTCATACCGGGTCTGCCCCTCGGCCCCCTGCGTCGCCAGCGCGTCGCGCAGGCGGAACGAGCGGCGGTCGGCCTGGCTCAGCTCGATCTCGACCCCCGACATGTCGGCGTCGGCGGGGAGGATGTGCAGGCCGGGCACAGCCGTCTGCACAGCGGATTCGTCGACCGAGCGACCGTCGACGATGACGTCGTAGATCGTCACCCGCCGTGTTTCACGTGGAACACCAAGACCCGTCGAAGCATTGCCCTGCGGATCCATGTCGACGATCAGAACCTTTTCGCCGATCGCCGCGAGCGCAGTGCCGAGGTTGATCGCCGTCGTGGTCTTGCCGACGCCGCCCTTCTGGTTCGAGACGGCGAGCACCCGGGTCCGATACTGGGGGGAGTTACCGGCTGCTGACACGCTTGAGGCTCCGGACGGATACGATACGGCCGCGCGGGTCGCTGCGCGAGACGGAGAGGTCGCTATCGAACTGCCAGACCTTGCGGGCTTCGATCAACTCAGCCTCGGCCTTTTCCCCCTTGAGAAACAGCCCCTGTGCGCCCCGCTGTAGATAAGGCTGTGCATAGCCGAGCAGCCGCTCCATCGGGGCCACCGCGCGGGCTGTCACCACATCGACCCGGAGCTTCTGATCCTCCGCCCGTCCGTTGACCACAGTCGCCGGCAGATCCATGGCCTCCACCACCTCCTGCAGGAACCGGCATCGCTTGCCGAGGCTGTCGATCAGCCAGACATGGGCGTCGGCGCGGCCCTTGAGCAGGATCGCCAGCACCACGCCCGGAAAGCCGGCGCCCGCGCCGAGGTCGGCCCAGGTCTTGGCGTCCGGCTTCATCTCCAGCAGCTGGGCGGAGTCCCAGACGTGCCGGTTCCAGACGTCCGGCAAGCTGTCCGGCCCGACGAGGTTCATCACGGCGTTGGCTTCGGTCAGGCGGCCGATGAACGCGTGTAGGTCGGCCATCTGCTGCGGAGTGGCGCGCGTCAGGGTCTGGTATTCGGAGGGAGTCACAGTCCTGTCTCCTCCCCACACTGTGGGGAGGTGGCGCGCCGCTCTTGCGGCGTGACGGAGGGGGCGGCTCCGGCGGCGGCCGCCCCTCCACCGCTTCGCGGTCCCCCTCCCCACGGAGTGGGGAGGAGACGGGTCGCGTCAGCCCTCACGCCGCGGCCTTCGTCCGTTTGACGTGCGACAGCAGCGCCGTCAGCGCCCCCGGCGTCATGCCTTCGATCCGGCCCGCCTGCCCCAGCGTGCGCGGCTGGATCAGCGTCAGCTTCTCACGCACCTCGTTCGAGAGGCTGCCGATGGCGGCGTAGTCGAGGTCCACGGGAATCGCCAGCGCCTCCTCGCGCCGCAGCGCCTCGGCGTCGGACGCTTGGCGGTCGAGATAGCCGGCGTAACCGGCATCGATCTCCACCTGCTCCCGCACCGACCGCGGCCATGACGCGATCTCGGGGCGATGCCCGACGAAGGTCTCCAGCGTCACGCCCGGGAAGGCCAGCAGGTCGCGGATCGATCGCCGCTGACCGTCGGCGTTGACGGCGAGGCCCAGCGCCCGCGCCTCCTGCGGCGTGAACACCGTTTCACGTGAAACACGGCCGGCTTGGGCCAGCGCCTCGCGCTTGGCTTCAAAGGCCGCCGCGCGCCGAGCGCCGACAATCCCCGCCTCCATCGCCAGCGGGGTCAGCCGTTGATCGGCGTTGTCGGCCCGCAGCGTCAGCCGGAACTCCGCCCGGCTGGTGAACATCCGGTAGGGCTCGGTCACGCCGCGTGTGACCAGATCGTCGATCATCACGCCGATGTAGGCCTGATCGCGGCCGAGCACGATCGGGTCGGACCCCGCCGCCGCTCTGGCCGCGTTGAGCCCCGCCAGCAGGCCCTGCGCCCCCGCCTCCTCATACCCTGTGGTGCCGTTGATCTGGCCTGCCAGGTACAGGCCGGGCCGCTTCTTGACCTCCAGCGCCGGCGTCAGCTCGCGCGGATCGACGTAGTCGTACTCGATAGCGTAGCCGAAGCGGAACACCTCGACCGCCTCTAGCCCCGGAATGGTGCGCAGAAAGGCCGACTGGGTCGCGTCCGAGACGGAGGTGGAGATGCCGTTGGGATAGACGTTCGGATCGTCCAGCCCTTCCGGTTCGAGGAAGATCTGGTGCGAGGTCTTGTCGGCGAACCGGACCACCTTGTCCTCGATCGACGGGCAGTAGCGCGGCCCGCGGCCGGACAGGTGGCCACCGTAGACGGCGCTGTCGCCGAGGTTGTCGGCGATGATGCGGTGCGTCTCGGCCGTCGTATGGGTCACGCCGCAGGCGATCTGGGGCACGTCGATCCGGTCGGTCAGGAAGCTGAACGGCACGGGCTCGGCGTCGGCTTGCTGCATCTCCAGCCGGTCCCAGGCGATGGTGCGGCCGTCGAGGCGCGCGGGCGTGCCGGTCTTGAGCCGCCCCATCTGAAGGCCCGCGCCGTACAGGTCGGCGGCCAGACCGGTCGACGGCGCCTCGCCGTGCCGGCCGGCAGGGATGCGCTGGTCGCCCTTGTGGATCACGCCGTTGAGGAAGGTGCCGGTCGTCATGACGACGGCCCCGGCGCGGATCTCGGCGCCCTCTCCCGTGACAACACCTGCGACGCGGTCGCCCTGCAGGATCAGGCTCTCGGCTGTCCCGGCCATCCGCGTCAGGTTCGGCGTCTGCGCCAGTTCGGCCTGCATGGCCTCGCGGTAGAGCCGCCGGTCGATCTGGCTGCGCGGCCCCTGCACCGCCGCCCCCTTGGACCGGTTCAGCAGGCGGAACTGGATGCCGGCCTTGTCCCCGAGCCTGCCCATCAGGCCGTCCATGGCGTCGATCTCGCGCACCAGATGGCCCTTGCCGAGGCCGCCGATGGCCGGATTGCAGGACATCTCGCCGATGGTCTCGAGCTTCTGGGTCAGCAGCAGCGTCGCCGCGCCCGCGCGCGCGGACGCCGCCGCGGCCTCGCAGCCGGCGTGACCGCCGCCGATGACGATGACATCGAAGTTCAGCATGGGAGCGGGGACATAGGCGAGAACGGCCGAAAAAGCCACCGGGGCAGTCGGTGGAAGGGTCACTTCCCGATGCAGAAGCTCGAGAACACCTCGCCGAGGATATCCTCGACGCCGATGTTCCCCGTGACGCGGCTGAGGGCGTCGGCGGCGCGGCGCAGGTCGTCGCCGGCCATCTCCGGCGCGACGTCGAGGGCGCGGCGGCCCGCCTCGACCGCCGCCAGCGCCTCGGTCAGGCGGCGGCGGTGGCGCTCGCGGGTCACGGCGGGGAAGTCGGAGCCCGACAGATCCCGCGCCAGCCTGGCGGCGATCCAGTCGTGCAGGACGGACAGCCCCTCCCCCGTCGTGGTCGACACCGCCAGCGCCTCGCGGTCCGGCAGCGCCGCCGCGCGGTCGATATCGGCCTTGGTCATGACCAGCAGGTCGCCGGGCCGGACGAAGGCGGCGGCGTCGCCCTCTGGATCTCCGGGAGCCATCACCCACAGCCGCAGGTCCGCTTCTTCCGCCCGAGCCCGGGCGCGCCGCACCCCCTCGGCCTCGACCACATCGGCGGACTCGCGCAGCCCGGCCGTGTCAGACAGGGTCACGGCGTAACCGCCGATCACCAGCTGGGCGTCGAGCACGTCGCGGGTGGTCCCGGCGATCGGGGTGACGATGGCCGCCTCCCGCGCGATCAGGGCGTTGAACAGCGACGACTTGCCGGCGTTGGTCTCGCCGATCAGGACGATGCGGTAGCCCTCCCGCACCCGTTCGCCGCGGTCGGCGTCGGACAGGGCGACCCGCAGGTCGGCGATCAGTCCGTCCAGCACCGGCCCGGCGGTGCGGGCGAGGTAGTCGGGGATCTCCTCGTCCGGGAAATCGATCTCGGCCTCGACCAGCGCCAGCGCCTTCAGCAGGTCGCGGCGGAAGCCGGCGTAGGCGCGGCTCAGGGCACCCTCCAGCTGGCCCAACGCCTGCGCCGCCTGCGCGCTGGTTTCCGCGTCGATAAGGTCGGCCACGGCCTCGGCTTGGGCCAGGTCCATCCGGCCGTTCTCGAACGCCCGGCGGGTGAACTCCCCCGGCTCGGCGGGGCGAAGGCCGAGGTCGAGCAAGGCGCCGCTCACCGCCTCCACCACAGCCCGGCCGCCATGGAGGTGCAGCTCGGCGCAGTCCTCGCCCGTGTACGAGTGCGGCGCGGGGAAGCGCAGGACGAGGGCCTGATCGAGCGTCTGACCGTTGTGCGACAACGTCCGCAGGCTCGCCATGCGTGGCGTCAGGCTCGGGGCTTCGAGGCTGGTCAGCGCCGCATCCGTCGCGGGCCCCGACAGGCGGAGGATGGCGATGGAGCCGCGTCCGGGCGGGGTGGCGAGGGCGAAGATGGTGTCGGTCACAGTACGGCGTCTCCTCCCCCCTTGTGAGGGAGGGGGACCGCGAAGCGGTGGAGGGGGCCGGCGGGGAGCGCGGTCCGGGCGGGTTTGCGCCCTCCGTCGCGCTGCGCGCGCCGCCTCCCCCGTGACGGGGGAGGAGACGGCGTCACGGCTTCGGCGCGCCCGGGACCGCGCTTTCCATCAGGCGGCGGAACTGCTCCTGGGCCTGAAGCCCGAAGCTGGTCCAGGTCTTCATGATCTCTTCCGGCTGCATGGAGGCGATGTTCTCGTCCATGCGGCGCTTCATCTCGTTAACCAGATGATCGTTCAGCGGCTCGACGTTGGGCAGGCCCATGAAGGCGCGGGCCTCGGCGGGGGTGCACTCGATTTCGACGTTCATCTTCATGGGACGGGTCCAGGCTCTGGCCCGTCATACGCCAAAATCACCCGTGGAAGGAACCCGCTACGCGAGCGCCGTCGGCGCCGGAGCGCCCGTGTTTCACGTGAAACAGAGCCGCACCGGGTATGCCCCCGTCTCCCATCAGGCCCCTGAGGCGAGGGGAGGTCCGCCCGTCCGATACAGCTGGGTGGCCGGCACGCCCTGACCGATCAGCTCGACCCGATCGCTCAGGCGCCGCCTAGCCGCGCCGCTGTTGAAACTGCGGCGATCCGGTCCGGCATAGGCGGGTTTGTCCACCCACGGGCGGGGCGTCGACAGATGGTTGAGGCGGCGCAGCAGGTCGGGGCGATTGAAGGGCTTGCGCAGGAACTCGTTCACGCCGGCGTTCTTGGCCGCCTGGAGGGCGGAGGCGGTGGCGAGGGTGGTGAGCACCACGACGGCCGCCTGACGGCAGGCCATGGACGAGCGGCGGAGCGACCGCACCAGGGCGAAAGGATCGGCGTCATCGAACGCCTCGGTGACGATCAGGGTCGGGTCGAACGTCGCCGCCGCCTCGACGGCCGCATCAGCGTCGGCCTGCAAGGCGAAGTCCCCGCACCCGAACGCGGTCAGGCACTCGCCCAGCAGCTGGGCCTGATGCGGATTGGGCTCAACGATCAGCACCCGCCGCAGGAGCGGTTCGATGCGTGATCTCACGGTCGGGTCCACGACAGGCATTCCCGAACCTTAAACCGCAATGATTGCATTTGCTTAAATGCATAGCGGGGTTCGGAAAGCCGGCTGGGATCAGGTGTTCATCGACTGGAAGAAGTCGGCGTTGTTCTTGGACTGGCGCAGCTTGTCGATCAGGAACTCGATCGCGTCCTGCGGGCCCATCGGGTTCAGGATGCGGCGCAGGACATAGGTCTTGGCCAGCTGATCCTTGGGCGTGGTCAGTTCTTCCTTGCGGGTGCCTGACTTCAGCACGTCGATGGCCGGGAAGATGCGCTTGTCCGCCACCTTGCGGTCCAGCACGATCTCGGAGTTGCCGGTGCCCTTGAACTCTTCGAAGATGACCTCGTCCATGCGCGAGCCGGTGTCGATCAGGGCGGTGGCGATGATGGTCAGCGAGCCCCCCTGCTCCACGTTCCGCGCCGCGCCGAAGAAGCGCTTGGGCCGTTGCAGGGCGTTGGCGTCGACGCCGCCGGTCAGGACCTTGCCCGACGACGGGACGGTGGCGTTGTAGGCGCGGCCCAGGCGGGTGATGGAGTCGAGCAGGATGACGACGTCCTTCTTGTGCTCGACCAGACGCTTGGCCTTTTCGATCACCATTTCGGCGACGGCGACGTGGCGGGTGGCGGGCTCGTCGAAGGTCGAGGCGATAACCTCGCCCTTCACCGTGCGCTGCATGTCGGTGACCTCTTCCGGCCGCTCGTCGATCAGCAGCACCATCAGGGTCACTTCGGGGTGGTTGCGCTCGATCGACTTGGCGATGTTCTGCAGCATCACGGTCTTGCCGACCCGCGGCGGGGCGACGATCAAGCAGCGCTGGCCCTTGCCGAGCGGGGCGACGATGTCGATGACCCGGCCCGAGCGGTCCTTCAGCGTCGGGTCCTGGATTTCCATGTGCAGCCGCTCTTCAGGGTAGAGCGGCGTCAGGTTGTCGAACAGGACCTTGGTCTTGACCGTTTCGGGGTCCTCGAAATTGATCGTGTCGACCTTGAGCAGGGCGAAATAGCGCTCGCCCTCGCGCGGACCGCGCACGGCGCCGTGGATGGTGTCGCCCGAGCGCAGGCCGAAGCGGCGGATCTGCGACGGCGACACGTAAACATCGTCCGGGCCCGGAAGATAATTGACGTCCGGGCTGCGCAGGAAGCCGAAGCCGTCGGGCAGGATCTCCAGCGTGCCCGAGGCGATGATCTCGACCTCTTCGTCGGCCAGCGTCTTCAGGATGGCGAACAGCAGGTCCTGCTTGCGCAGGTTGCCGGCGTTCTCGATCTCCAGGCTCTCGGCGAAGGCGACCAGTTCCTCGGGCGTCTTGTCGTTGAGCTCCTGCAGGGTGATGCGGCCGTTCGGCACGATCGGCTCGCCGTCGTCCTCCTCGTCGCCCTGCTCCTGGTCGACCATCGGCAGGTCGGACGCGGCCAGTTCTGTCGACGGTTGCTCGCCTTCGAGGGTGTCGGCTTCGGGGGCGGCGGGATCGGTGTCGCGGACGTCGGTCATGGGAGCTTCTTGAACATGCGCGGCCGGGCGCCCGCGACAACAGCGGGACCGGAACGGGCTGACGATGTCTGGCCTCGCGGCCGGCAGGGGGAACGACGGGCTCCGACGGGAGATATCCGATCGGCGTCGCTGGAGAGAGGGACCGCCCGGCGCTGCCAGGAACGGTTCGGGAGCAGCGAAACCACGGGCGGCCCGTCAGGTCAAGCGACGCTGCTGTCTCCTCCCCACGCGTGGGGAGGTGGCGCGGCGCTCTTGGCGCCGTGACGGAGGGGGCGGCGCCGGCGTCGGCCGGTCATCCGCAAATCCCTCTGCCCTGAGCCGCCCCCTCCGTCTCGTCGGCTGAGTCGCCGTCGAGCCACCTCCCCATCGGCTACGCCGACAGGGAGGAGACGGTCAGCCGAGGGTCCACTGCGTCGTCACCGACAGCACCGCCACGATGGCGATCACGAACGGGATTTCGTTGGTCATGCGCCAGAAGCGGCCGGTCCGGGTCGAGGTCCCGGCGGCGATGCGCTTCAGTTCGCCGGACAGGAAGCCGTGCCAGCCGCTCAGGGCGACGACGGCCAATAGTTTAGTCGCCATCCACGGCTGGGTGAGGAAGGCCCAGCCTTCATCCGGCGGACCATAGACATGGTGTAGGACCATCCAGACACCGAAGATCCACGCCATCGCCATGGCAGGGTTGATGATGATCTTCAGCAGCCGGCGTTGCCACTGGCGCAGCAGCGTCTGCATCTCGCCGCGCAGTGGCTCGGCCTTGCCCGCCTGTTCGGCGTCATAGGCGTAGAGCCGCGGCAGGAACAACATCCCGGCCATCCAGGCGATCACCGCGAGGATATGCAGTCCACGGACGATCTCGAAGGCGCCGGCCGACAGCATCAGGCCGCCTTTCGCTGGCACTGGGCCGGGCAGGCCTTCCAGCGGGCCTGACAGCCGGGGCCGAAGGGCGCCACGCCGTCCCGTCGCAGCGCTTCGTCAGCGGCGCGGGCCAGCATGTCGATGAAAGCTGGGGCGACGCCGACGGCGGGGCTGCGCAGATAGGGCGCGACCCCGAGGGTGTGAGCCAGTTCGGCGTATTCGATGTCCAGCTCGACCAGGGTCTCGATATGTTCGGAGACGAAAGCCACCGGCGCCACCACGACCCCGACGCCATCAGTGGCGGCCTTCTGAATGGCCTCAGGGGTCGAGGGCCCCAGCCATTTCATCGGTCCGACCCGGCTCTGGTAGCAGACGTCCCAGTCCTCGCCGCGCCGGCTCAGGCCGCAGGCGGCGGCGAGGGCGGCGCAGGTGGCCTCGACCTGCTCCTGATAGGGGTCGCCCTTGCGCGCGATCAGGCTCTCCGGAATGCCGTGGGCCGAGAACAGCACGCGGACGGGGCGGCCGCCGGCCTCGGCCAGCCGGGCGCGGACGCCCTCGGCCTGGGCCGCGATCCAGCCATCCCCCTGCGGGTAGCAACAGACGGCGCCAGACTGGCCGGGCCCGTCATAGACCGCGTCCCACAGCTTCAGCGACGACTGGGTCGTGGTGGTCGAGAACTGCGGATAGAGCGGCAGCAGCACGATCCGGTCGGGCGCGAAGGCGGCGACGTCCCGCGCCGTCTGTTCCGTCAGGGGCGACCAGTAGCGCATGGCGACAAAGGTGCGGACCTCGTCACCGGGCCGGCGCGCCGACAGCGCCTGCGCCAGCGCCGCCGCCTGTCTGCGCGTCTCGGGCAGCAGCGGCGAGCCTCCGCCCATCAGGGCGTAGTTGGCCTGGGCGCTCTTCTCCCGGCGGCTTGAGATCAGCCGCGCCAACAGGGTGCGGAAGGGATCCGGCAGGCCGATGATGGCGGGGTCGCGGAACAGGTTGAACAGAAAGGGTCGGACCGAGGCCTGATCATCCGGCCCGCCGAGGTTGAACAGGACGACGGCGATGCGCTGGGGCCCCGGCTTGGTCATTGCGCGCCGATCCGCTTCAGCACCTGTTCGACATGGGCGATCGGCACGTCGGGCAGGATGCCGTGGCCGAGGTTGAAGATCCACGGTCCCTGCCCCCAGGCCTCGAGCAGCTGGTCGACCCGGCGGTCCAGCAGCGGCCCGCCGGCGCGCAGCAGCAGCGGGTCGAGCGCGCCCTGGATGGGCTTGATCGCCTGCACCCGGCGGCCGACCTCGAGCGGACAGGCGGTGTCCAGCGCCACAGCCTGAACGTCGACCTCCGAGGCATAGCGCTCCGCCAGCGCCGCCGAGCCGCGCGGGAAGCCGATCAGGGGCACGGTGACGCCCAGCTCGCGCACCCGCCGCACCAGCGCCTGATGCGGCGCCAGCACCAGCCGCTCGAACAGATCGTCGGGCAGACCCTCGGCCCAGCTCTCGAAGATCTTCAGCACCTGGGCCCCGGCGTCGGCCTGCATCTTCAGATAATGCGCCGTGGCCTCGACCAGCACGTCCAGCAGGGCCGCGACCTTGTCCGGCTCGGCATAGGCGTAGGTGCGGGCCTGCGCCCGCTCGCCCTTGCCGATCGTCCGCGCCTCGCCGTCGAGCATGTAGGTCGCCACTGTCCACGGGGCCCCCGCGAAGCCGATCAGGGTCTTGGCCGAATCCAGTTGCCCGCGCACCAGCGACAGCGTCTCGCCGACCTGCTTCAGCGCCTCGCCCGCGCCGGCCGTCAGGTCTCGCATGGCCTCGATCGGCGGCAGGGCGCCCAGCCGCGGCCCCTCCCCGGCCTCGAACCAGACCTCCTGCCCCAGCGCCCGGGGGATCAACAGGATGTCGGCGAAGACGATGGCGGCGTCGAAGCCGAACCGGCGCATCGGCTGCAGTGTCGCATCGGCGGCCTTCTCGGGAGTCAGGCAGAAGGAAATGAAGTCGGGCGTGGTGGCCCTGAGCGCCCGGTATTCCGGCAGGTAGCGCCCGGCCTGACGCATGAACCACACCGGCGGACGCGCCGTCGTCTCGCCCGACAGGACCTTGAGCAACAGGGGCGCGGAGGCCGGATCGGGGGTCTGGGCGGGGGTCTGGGCGTTCATCTGGTCCGGTCCTACCGGCGGCCCGGTTCAGGCTCAAGCCCGGCCCGTGTCGCACCCTTCCAATCCTTTTCAAAGAAAGAGTCTTGAGGAATGGAGGAAGAAGGCAGGGCCGGGGATGGCGGGGATAAGCCGGCGGCCGGGCGGCGGTCTGACCGGGTTGTCCGCAGGGCACGGCGCCGGACATCCGCCTTTTCACCGAGCTGGTGAAAGCGGGGATAAGCCATGGCCGGGCCCGCAGGCGGGGCCCCGCGGGCGGGAGGCGCCCGATCGGGACCGGGCGCCGTTAAGGTCTTGTTAAGTCTTTCCACAGCCGGTCCCGGGCGGCGTCGGCGCCTTGGGACGAACCACCTCGGGGAGGGGGCGGCCGTCCACCCTTGTCCCCGCTCGCGGCCCGGTTCCGTCCCGGCTATAGGAAAAGACCCGCAGGTCCGGGCTGACGGCGCCCCGCCCGGTCCACAGGAGATACGCAGATATGGACAGCCGCCGATGAGCCCGGCCGCGCCGCGAGCCAACAGCCCCGCCCGGCTGGCCACCTATTTTCACGTCCATCTGGTGTCGGATTCGACCGGCGAGACGCTGAACGCCATGGCCAAGGCGGTGGTGGCGCGGTTCGACGGCGTCATTCCCATCGAGCACATCTACGCCCTCGTCCGGTCCGACAGGCAGATGGAGCGGGTGCTGGAGGAGATCGCCGCCTCGCCCGGCGTGGTGCTGCACACCCTCGTCGACCGCGACCTGAGGGAACAGCTGGAGGCCGGCTGCCGACATCTGGACATGCCCCAGATCGCGGCACTGGACCCGCTGGTCGGGGCCCTGTCGCGCTACCTCGGGGCGGCGCTGTCGACCCGGGTGGGGGCGCAGCATGCGCTGGACACCGACTATTTCAACCGGATCGCGGCGCTGGATTTCGCCATGGCCCACGACGACGGCCAAGGCACGACGGCCCAGCTGGAGAGCGCCGACGTGGTCCTGTGCGGGGTCAGCCGGACCTCCAAGACCCCGACCTGCATCTACCTGGCCCACCGCGGCATCCGGGCGGCCAATGTGCCGCTGGTGCCGGGGCAGGAGGACGGGGAGCGGCTGTTGGGGCTGAAGAACCCGCTGATCGTCGGCCTGACCGTATCGCCGGACCGGCTGGTGCAGATCCGCAAGAACCGGCTCGAGGGGCTCAACGCCACCCGGGCGAGTTCGTACGTCGACCACGACTCGGTGCGCGAGGAGACGGTCAAGGCGCGCCGGGCCTTCGAACGGCGCGGCTGGCCGGTCATCGACGTCACCCGCCGCTCCGTCGAGGAGACGGCGGCGGCGATCATCAATGTGCTGAACGAACGCCGGACGCGGCGGCTGGGGACGACGTGGTGATGGGAGGTTCAGAGGAGCGCTTGATCCTCGCCTCGAAGAGCGCCGCGCGGCGGGCCATGCTCGCCGACGCCGGCGTGGTCTTTTCGGTGCAGGTCGCCGACGTGGACGAGGACGCGGTCAAGGCGAGGCACGATCCGGCCGACGCGGCGGGGCTGGCGGTCGAACTGGCGCGGGTCAAGGCGCTGGCGGTGTCGCGGCACGACGCCGACGCCTGGGTGCTGGGGGCGGACCAGACGCTGAGTTTCGACGGCGGGCTGGTGTCCAAGGCGCCGGACCTCGCAGCCGCGCGGGCTCGGCTGAGCGCCATGCGCGGGCGGACGCATGCGCTGCACTCCGGCGCCGCGCTGGCCCGCAACGGGCAGGTGGTGTGGTCGGGCGTGGATACGGCGACGATGCGGGTGCGCGACTTCTCCGACGCCTTTCTCGACGCCTATCTGACCGCGGAGGGCGAGGGCCTGCTGGCCTGCGTCGGCTCCTACCGGCTGGAGGGGATGGGCGCCCAGCTGTTCGACGCGGTCGAGGGGGACTATTTCACCGTCCTCGGCCTGCCGTTGTGGCCGGTGCTGGCCGAGCTGAGGCGGGCCGGGGTGCTGCGGTCATGACCTTGGTCGCGGGCGTCGCGGGCCAGCCGATCGCTCACTCCTTGAGCCCGGCCATCCAAACGGCGTGGATCACTGCGGCGGGCATCGACGCGCGTTACGAGGCCTTCGCGCCCGCGGACGCCGAGGCGTTCACCGCCCTGGTTGAAGAGGTCCGGCGCGGCGCCTTGGGCGGGCTGAACGTGACGGCTCCATACAAGGAACAGGCGCTGGCGCTGGCGGATGCGGCCAGCGGGCCTGCGCGGGCCTGCGGATCGGCCAATCTGCTGGTGTTCAAAGGCGGCGCGGTCCGGGCCGACAGCACAGACGGCGCAGGTCTGATGGCGGCGCTGGCGGAGCAGGCTCCGGCGCTGGACCCAGCCGGGCGGACGGTGGTGGTGCTGGGCGCGGGCGGCGCCGCGCGGGCGGCGGCGGCGGCGCTGAAGATGGCGGGCGCCCGGGTCGGGGTGCTGAACCGGACCGAGACGCGGGCTCATGCGCTGGCGGATGATCTGGGCGTTGAGGTCGCCTCGACCGACTGGCTCGGCGAGGCGGCGCTGGTGGTCAATGCGGCGACCGTGGCCCCGGCGCTGGACGTCCACGGGCTGCGAGGCGATGCAGTGCTGATGGACATGACCTACCGGCCGCTGCTGACGCCGTTCCTCGCCGCGGGGCGGGCGCGGGGGCTGACGACGGTGGACGGACTGACGATGCTGATCGGACAGGCGCGGCCGTCGTTCGAGGCGCTGTTCGGGGTGGCGCCGCCGGACATCGACGTGCGGGCGGCGGCGCTGGCGGCGATGGGAGAGGCGGCGTGATCGTGCTCGGCCTGACCGGCTCCATCGGCATGGGCAAGTCGACCACGACGGCCATGTTCGCCGACGCCGGCGCCCTGGTCTGGAACGCCGACGATGCGGTGCACAGACTCTATGCGGCCGGCGGCGCGGCCGTGGGATCGGTCGGCGAGGCCTTCCCCGGCGTGGTCGTGGACGGCGCCGTGGACCGGGCGCGGCTGGCGGAGGGATTGGGTCGCGACGCCGAGGCCTTCAACCGGCTGGAGTCCATCGTCCATCCGCTGGTGCTGAAGGGCCGGCTGGAGGATCTGGCGGCGGCGGAGGCCGGGGGGGTCAGGCTGGCGGTGCTGGACATCCCCCTGCTGTTCGAGACCGGCGGCGACGCGGCGGTCGATGCAGTGGTGGTGGTGACGGCGCCCGAGTCGGTGCAGGCGGCGCGGGTGATGGCCCGGCCCGGCATGACCCGCGAACGGTTCGAGGCCATTCTGGCGCGGCAGCTTCCGGACGCCGAGAAGCGCCGCCGGGCCGACTTCGTCATCGACACCGGCGAGGGGCTGGACGCCGCGCGGGCGCGGGTGAAGGAAATCGTGGGGATGGTTCTGGCCCCGGGCTGGAGATCGCCCCGCCGCCGTCTTCCGCCGGCCCGCGAACCATCGCATTAAGGGCCATGGCCCGCGAAATCGTCCTCGACACCGAAACCACCGGCTTCGACCCCCGCACCGGCGACCGGATGATCGAGGTCGGCTGCATCGAGATCGAGGATCTGCTGCCCACCGGGCGAATGTTCCACCGCCTGATCCACCCTGAACGGACGATCCCGCCGGACGCCATCCGGGTCCACGGCATCACCGACGACAAGGTGCGCGACGCGCCGAAGTTCGCCGAGATCGTCATCGACCTGTGCGACTTCATCGGCGACGCCCCGATCATCGCCCACAACGCCCAGTTCGACCGCAACTTCATCGACCACGAATTCGGCCGCTGCGGCCACGCCCTGTTCCCCGAGGACCGCTGGATCGACACCCTGCAGCTGGCCCAGGTGCGCTTTCCCGGCATGGCGAACTCGCTCGACGCCCTGTGCAAGCGCTTCAAGATTTCGCTGGTCGAGCGCAGCCTGCACGGCGCCCTGATCGACGCCCGCCTGCTCGCCGAGGTCTATCTGGAGCTGAAGGGCGGCAAGGAGCGGCGGCTGGATCTGTCAGCCTCGCGGGCGTCGGTGGCCGCCAGCGCGGCGCTGGCCGCGGCCGGCTATCCGCCGCGCCCCCGACCGCTGGGCTCGCGGGTGACGGAGGCGGAAGCCGCGGCGCATCAGGCGTTTCTACAGGCGACGCTGAAGGACAGGTCGCTGTGGGACGGGTACGGGTTGGGGGCAGGCTGAGGGGGCCAGGGCGCAATGCCTCCCCCTCCCGCTTGAGGGAGGGTGGCTGAGCCGCAGGCGAAGCCGGGTGGGAGGGGCTCGGCGATGCGAGCGCCGGTGTGCCCGTCCTGCCGAAGCGTCCCCACCCCCTCGTCGCGTTGCGACGAGGACCCTCCCCCGGAGGGGGAGGGAGAAACGGCTCTGCCGTTTCGCCTTACGCCTGTCCCTGATCCGCGGGCCCACGCGCGATGGACTGCTGGCGCGCCACATAGATGCCGGCGAAGTCGATCGGGTCGAGCATGAAGGGTGGGTAGAAGCCGCCGTCCGAGGTGGCGCGGGCGATGATCTCGCGGGCGAACGGGAACAGGTAGCGCGGGCATTCGATCAGCAGCAGCGGCTCGATGTCCTGCTCAGCCACGCCCTGCAGGGCGAACAGGCCGCCGTACTGGAGCTCGACGTTGAACACGGTCATGGCCTCGGTCGAGGCCTTGATGCTCAGGCGCAGCTCGACCTCGAACAGCCCGTCGGGGCGGCCCTGGGCGTTCATCTCGACGCCCATGTCGATGGCCGGCTTGCCGTCGATGCGCAGCGAGTCCGGCGCCTTGGGGTTCTCGAACGACAGGTCCTTGACGTACTGGGCGACGATGCGGAAGCCGGGGCCCTGCGGCCCCTGAGCGGCGTCGGGGGCGGCGTCGGGAACGCCCGAGGCGGGATCGGAGGGAGGGGCGACGTCGGTCATCGGCGGGTCTGTCTTGAAGAGGGTGGAGGCGCGGTCACAGGCGCCCGGAAGGCGCGGCGACTAGCACGAGGCCGGGGGTGCGGCAACGACGCTCGCCGAAGCTCAGGGGCGGTTCAGGTTGCGCGCCCCCATATCAGCCCCTAATCGTCACACGTCGCGCCGCTCCGCGGCCGCCAGTCAGGAATCGCCAGTGCCGCCGGTCCAGATCCAGATCGTCATCTTCGCCGTGATCGCCGCCTTCGTCCTGTTCCAGCTCTACAATGTGCTGGGCAAGAAGGTCGGCCGCCAGCCCGAGGACGACGCCCGCGCCAAGGCCGCGGTTCCAGCCGCCGCCGCCCGCCCCGAGCCCGCGGCTCCGGGACGCCCCGGCGTGCTCGACGCCGTCACCTTGGCCTCGATCGCCGGGCTGAAGGCCCGTGACCCGAATTTCGACCCCGTCCGCTTCCTCGAAGGGGCCCGTCAGGCGCACGAGACCATCGTCCGCGCCTACGCCTCGGGCGACCGCGAGACGCTGAAGCCCCTGCTGACCCCCGCGGTCATGGCCTCGTTTGAAGCCGGCATCGCCGCGCGCGAGACCCGGGCCGAGACCGAGACGACGGAATTCCTGCACCCCGCCCGCGCGGATCTCGAGATGGCGACGGCCGAGGGCGACAAGGCCACGGCCAAGGTCCGATTCCTAGCCGAGCTGCGCAATCGCATCCGCTCCGCCGATCCCGCCGCCGAGGAACAGGTCGAGGAACGCCGCGTGGCCGAACTGTGGACCTTCGAGCGCACCCTGGGCGCCAGCGATCCCAACTGGGTCCTGGCCCGCACCGAGCCCGCCGCGGCGTGATCAAGGGGGACGGGCCGCGCCGCACCGTCGTGCGAGCGGGGAGCGGCGCGGCGCTGGGCCTGATGCTGGCGCTCGCCGCCTGCGCCACCCCGGCCCCCCCGCCCGGCCGTCCCGTTCCGGCGGAGCGCCCTCCGGTCCCGCCGCCCACCCGATTCCCGGAATCGCCGCCCGCCCCCGGCGTCAGCCTCGCCGCCCTGCCCGGCTGGGGCGCGGAAGACCATCTGGCGGCTTTCGAAGCGTATGCGGCCGGCTGCGGCGTCGCGCGCGATGCGGCGGCCCGGACGCAGTGCGCGCGGGCGCAGCTGCTGCGCCAGACGTCCCGCCCCGTCACCCCGTCCGCGGCGCGGGCCTTCTTCGAAACCGGCTTCACCGTCGTCACGGCGGAAACGGCGGACGGCGCCCCCGGCCTGCTGACGGCCTATTTCGCGCCCGAGTATCCGGCCCGCAGCCGACCCGACCGCGAGTTCGACGCGCCCGTGCTGGCGCCGCCGGAGGGCTGGACGCGCGGTCAGGCGCTCCCGCCCCGGGCCGAGATCGAGGCGGCGCCGGCGACGCGGGCGCTGGCGTGGATGCGGGCCGAGGACCTGTTCTTCATGCAGATTCAGGGCTCGGGCTATCTGACGCTGGAGGACGGGCGCCGCGTCCGCGCCGCCTACGCCGCCGACAACGGCCGCCCCTTCACCGGCATCGCCCGCCCGATGGAGCAACAGGGCCTGCTGCCGCCGAACGGCGCCTCCGGCGACGCCATCCGCCGCTGGCTGGCGGAGCACCGCGGTCCCGAGGCGCGCGCGGTGATGGCGCTGAACCCCCGCTACATCTTCTTCCGCGCCGATCCCGACGACGGCGGCCATCCGGCGGGCGCCGCCGGGATCCCCCTGCCCGCCCGCCGCGCCATCGCCGTCGATCCGGCCCACTGGCGCTATGGCGACGTCGTCTGGATCGCCGCCGACGGGGGGAACCTGCGCGGCGCGCGGGGGAGCTATCAGGGCCTGGTCATGGCTTTGGACACGGGGTCGGCGATCCGCGGGCCGGTGCGGGCGGACCTGTACATGGGCCGCGGCGAGGCGGCGGGCAGCGAGGCCGGGGCCGTGCGCCATCCGCTCAGGATGTGGCGGCTGGTGCCGCGGGGGTAGGGCGCGACGCCTCTCCCTCCCGCTTGAGGGAGGGTGGCTGAGCCGCAGGCGAAGCCGGGTGGGAGGGGCTCGGTGACGCGAGCGCCGGTTTTTGACTTGCCGAAGCGCCCCCACCCCCTTGACGCTGCGCGGCAAGGACCCTCCCCCAAGTGGGAGGGAGAGGCGGTGGTGTCACCGCCGCCTGAAACTCCCCAGCACCCCGCGCAGCAGCTCCCGGGTGATCGTGCTGCCCGCCGTCCGCAGCACCGATTTCGTCATCGCCTCCACCGGCGTTTCGCGCGTCGAGCGCCGCGCCGGCGCCCGCGCCCGGGGCGCTTCCCGGTCGTAGCGGGCCTGTTCCCGCGCCTGCGCCTTGTCGCGGGCGACAGCGGCCTTCTCGGCCTCCTTCGCGGCGACGGCGTCGGCCTTCGCCCGGGCCTCGGCCAGTTTGGCGTCGGCCGCGGCCTGGTCCTGTTCGCCGCGGCGGGCGGCGAGGATTTCCTCGGCGGACTCCCTGTCGACTACAGCTTCGTAGAGGCCGCGCACCGGGCTGGCGGCCATGACGGCGGCGCGTTCGGCGTCGGTCGCGGGTCCGAGGCGGCTGTCGGGCGGGCGGATGGCGGTGCGGGCGACCACCGTGGGCGCGCCCTTGTCGTCGAGGGTCGAGACCAGCGCCTCGCCGACGCCCAGCGACTGGATCGCTTCGGCGGTGCCGAAGGCGGGGTTGGGGCGGAAGCTGTCCGAGGCCGCCTTCAGGCCGCGCTGCTCGGCGGGGGTGTAGGCGCGGAGCGCATGCTGGATGCGGTTGCCCAGCTGGGCCAGCACGCTGTCGGGAATATCGGCCGGGTTCTGGGTGACGAAGTAGACGCCGACGCCCTTGGAGCGGATCAGCCGCACCACCTGCTCGACCTTCTCGCGCAGGGCCGCCGGGGTGTCGTTGAACAGCAGGTGGGCCTCGTCGAAGAAGAAGACGAGGCGCGGCTTGTCGGGATCGCCGACCTCGGGCAGCTGTTCGAACAGCTCGGACAGCAGCCACAGCAGGAAGGCGGCGTACAGCCGCGGACTGGCCATCAGCTTCGTGGCGTCCAGCACATTGACCTGGCCCCGCCCGTCGAGGCCGGTGCGCATCATGTCCTCAAGGCGCAGGGCCGGCTCGCCGAAGAAGGCGTCGCCGCCCTGCTGTTCCAGTTGCAGGATGGCGCGCTGGATCGAGGCGATGGAGGCGGGGGCGACGTTGCCGACCTCGCGCCCGATCCGCTCGGCGTTCTCGCCCACATAGGCCAGCATGGCGCGCAGGTCGTCGAGGTCGAGCAGCAGCAGGCCCTCGGTGTCGGCCACGTGGAACAGCACCGACAGCACGCCTTCCTGCACCTCGTTGAGGTTCAGCATCCGCGCCAGCAGCAGCGGGCCGATCTCGCTGACGGTGGTGCGGATCGGATGGCCCTTCTGGCCGTACAGGTCCCAGAACACCGTCGGCGCCGCCCTCGGCTGCAGCGTCAGGCCCATGGAGGCGGCGCGCGCCAGCAGCTTCTCGTTCGGCGCGCCGGGCACGCAGATGCCGGACAGGTCGCCCTTCACGTCGGCGCAGAACACCGGCACCCCGGCGTCGGAAAAACCCTGCGCCATGATCTGCAGGGTCACGGTCTTGCCGGTGCCCGTGGCGCCCGCCACGACCCCGTGGCGGTTGGCCCGGTGGAACAGCAGATGCTGGGGTCCGGCGGCTCCCGCGTCATCAGACTGGCCGAGGAACAGACCGGGGGCGGCGTCAGGCATGGGAACTCCGGAAGGCGGGCGGCGCTCATGCTCTACCGGCAAGCGAAGCTGTTCAAGGCCGGATTGACGCCGCGGGCCGGGACCTTGACCATATGCCCATGAAAACCCCCATCGCCCTGCCGGCCTCGACCGTCTCGCGCAATGCGCTGGTGTTGATCGCCGTGGTCGCCGGCGGCGCCGCCGTGTTCTGGCTGAGGAACATCCTGACGCCGCTGGCCATGGCCATCTTCCTGATGATCATGATCGACGGGGTGAAACGCACGATCGAGGCGCGAACGCCGGTGCCGTCGCGCTGGGCAGGGCTGACCGCCCTGCTGGTCGTGGTGCTGGGCTTCCTCGCCTCCATCGCCGTCATCACCAACGGGGCGCTGAACTTCTTCAGCGAGGCCTCGGGCGTGACGACGCGGATCGGCCCCCGTCTCGACCAGATCCTGGCCGACGGCTCGCGGCTGTTCGGCGCCCAGACGGCGCCGACGGCGAGCCAGCTGATCGCCCAGCTGGACCTCCGGGCCTGGGTCGGGCAGTTCGCCGGACAGGTCTCCGGCGTGCTGTCGGGGGCCTTCTTCGTGATGGTCTATCTGGGCTTCCTGCTGGCCGCCCAGAACGGTTTCCGTCGCAAGATCGTCGGCCTGTTCCCGACGCGGACGGGGCGGACCGAGGCGCTGGAGGTGTTCGCGCGGGTCCGCGGCGGGGTCGAGGGCTATCTGTGGGTCCAGACCGTCACCGGCGCCATGATCTGCGCCGCCGCCTGGCTGCTGATGCGGGCCGTGGGACTGCAGAACGCCGAGTTCTGGACCTTCGTCATCTTCATCGTCGGCTTCATCCCGGTGCTGGGCGGCGCCGTGGCCGGTCTGGCCCCGCCGATGTTCGCCCTGGTGCAGTTCGAGAGCTATTGGCCGGCGCTGATCCTGCTGGTCGGCCTGCAGGTGATCCTGTTCATCAGCGGCAACCTGATCCAGCCGCGCATGCAGGGCGACAACCAGAACATCGATCCGGTGGTGGTGCTGCTGTCGCTGGCGCTTTGGGGCCAGCTGTGGGGCGTGGTCGGCATGTTCCTGTCGACGCCGCTGGCGGTCATGGCGATGGCGGTGCTGGCCGAGTTCAAGGGCTCGCGCTGGATGGCGATCCTGCTGTCGGGAGACGGCGAACCCTACGCCCAGGAAGACGACGAGCCGGAGGCGGAGGCCGCGTCAACACGCCGCAACCCCGACGCCGCCGAGGCCTCCGCCCGCCCTTGATCGGCCACATCCGGCCCCTATCTCATCCCTGTCGCCGCGGCCCCCTCCCCTCCCCCAAGGCCGTGGCGGAATCGATCGGCGCCAACCCTCCCCCTCCTGGGCGCCGATCCGAAGCAGGCCGCCGGGCGCAAGCCCGGCGGCCTTGTCGTTTCCGGCCTCGGTAGAGCGCGATCGTGGCTTTTGGGGGTTCCAGAGACGGGGCTGCTGGCCTAGTCAGGCGGCCGTCGGAGAGACCGCTTGCCCCTGCGGCGCAGCGGCCTAGTCTGACCCCTGCTTTCCGGCGGCCGCAGACGGGGCCGCGTCTACAAGAGACCTGCCCATGTCCGGCGAACACGCTGCCAAGCTTCCTCAGGCGATCACGCTGGAGGCGCTGGAGGCGGCGTTCGGAGCAGCAACGGGAGGCCCGCCCGGCGACGCCGCCCGCTCCTATCTGGCGCAGTCCTTCGACGACTACGCCGCCGACGAGACGCCGGAGCTGGAATGCCCCGACCTGGCCGCGCTGCTGGTCGCCGTCTGGACCTCCGCCGAGGGGCGCGGGGCCGATGATCCCGCGCGGATCACCCTGGGCCCGCTGACCGGCGCCGACGGTCGGCCGACCGGCTACGACAGCCTCGCCCTCGTGCAGGAGGACCGCCCCTTCCTCGTCGACAGCGTCATGGGCGAACTGGCCGAGGCCGGCGTCACCGTGCGGTCGATGTACCACCCGATCGTCGAGCGCGACGGCGCCCGGCTGTCGCTGATCGTCGTGGTCATGGACCCGCTGCCGCAGGAACGGCGCGACGTGCTCGGCGAGGCGCTGGCTGCGACCATGAACGACGTCCGCGCGGCGGTGGCCGACCACGCGGCCATGAACGCCCTGATGGCCAAGTCGATCACCCACCTCGAGAGCTCGCCGCCCGGGGTCGATCCCGAGGTGCTGGCCGAGAACCTGGCCTTCCTGAACTGGCTTCAGGCAGACCATTTCGTCTTCCTCGGCGCGCGGGACTACGATTATCCGCGCAGCGCCGACGGCGGTTACGAGGCCGAGGCGCCGCTGTCGCAGTCGGGCGCCGGGCTGGGCGTGCTGGCCGATCCCGCCCGCACCGTGCTGCGCCGCGCCAACGAGCCGGCGGTGCTGACCCGCTCGATGAAGCGCCAGCTGGACCTGTCGGAGCCGGTGACGGTGGCCAAGGCCAACGTCCGCTCCCGCGTCCATCGCCGGGCCTATATGGACTACATCGGGGTCAAGCGCTTCGGTCCGGACGGCCGCCCGTCGGGCGAGACCCGTTTCGTCGGCCTGTTCACGGCCGAGGCCTATGACAAGACCGCGACCCAGGTGCCGCTGGTCCGCCGCAAGGTCGCCAACGCCCTGACCCGCGCCGGCAAGGCGGCGGGCAGCCACAGCGAGAAGCGGCTGAAGAACATCCTCGAGAACTATCCGCGGGACGAGCTCTTCCAGATCGGCGAGAGCGAACTGCTGGAGATCGCGCGCGGCATCCTGCACCTGCACGACCGGCCGCGGATCAAGATATTCACCCGTCAGGACCCGTTCGACCGCTTCGTCTCGATCCTCGCCTTCATCCCGCGCGAACGCTTCGACGCCTCGGTCCGCGAACGGATCGGCCGCATCCTCGCCAAGGCCTGGGGCGGGCGCCTGTCGGCCTGGTACCCGCAGCTGTCGGACCAGCCGCTGGTGCGCATTCACTACATCGTCGGGGTCACGCCGGGCGATCATCCGTGTCCGGATCAAGCCGAGCTGGAGGCCGAGGTGGCCGAGGCCGGGCGCAGCTGGGTCGACCGCTTCGAGACGGCGTTGCGCGAGGCCGACGTCGACGACGTGGCCGTGGGACCGCTGAGCGCCAAATGGGCCGAGGCCTTCGGCGCCGGCTACCGCGACCGCTACGACGCGGGCGAGGCGGTGCGGGATCTGATGGCGATCGACGGGCTGAACGCCTCGGGCGCGGTCGGCTCGGGCCAGCCGGTATCGGTGCGCGCCTTCCGCACCGCGGCGGACGGGCCGCTGAACTTCCGCTTCAAGCTGTACCGCCGGGGCACGGCGGTGCCGCTGTCGGACGTGCTGCCCATCCTCAGCGACATGGGGCTGAAGACGCTGGAGGAGTGGGGTCACGCCCTGCACCCGACCGGCGATCCCGACATCCATGTGCATGAGTTCCTGCTGGAGGACCCGCGCGGGAGCGACCTGAAGTTCGAGGACGTGAAGGGGCCGTTCGAGGCCGCCTTCACCGCCGTCTGGAACGGCTGGACCGAGAGCGACGGCTTCAACCGGCTGGTCCTGGAGCTGGGCGTCGGCTGGCGCGAGGCGGCGCTGGTGCGGACGCTCGCTCGCTATCGCCAGCAGACCGGGCTCGATCCGTCGCAGGCGGTGCAGGAAGAGGCGCTGCGCGACTATCCCGCCGTGGCCCGCGCCATCCTCGAGCTGTTCGAGGCCAGGTTCGATCCGGCCCGGGGCGGCGACGCCGCCGGCCGGGAGCCGGCGCTGGCCGAGGTCTTCACCCGCATCACCGACCTGCTGCAGGGGGTCAAGAGCCTCGACCACGACAAGGCGCTGCGCCGCCTCGCCCTGCTGGTGCAGGCGGTCAAGCGCACCAACTACTATCAGACCGCCGCCGACGGCGCGTCGAAGCCGCACATCTCGATCAAGATCGCCTCGCGCGAACTGGCCGACCTGCCGCTGCCGAAGCCGTTCCGGGAGATCTTCGTTTGGGCGCCCCACATCGAGGGCGTGCACTTGCGCTTCGGTCCGGTGGCGCGGGGCGGTCTGCGCTGGTCCGACCGCCGGGACGACTTCCGCACCGAAGTGCTGGGCCTGGTCAAGGCGCAGCAGGTCAAGAACGCCGTCATCGTGCCGGTCGGCTCCAAGGGCGGCTTCTTCCCCAAACACCTGGCCGCCATCGTGCGCTCGGGCGGCGACCGAGACGCGCAGCAGGCCGAGGCCATCCGCGCCTACAAGACCTTCCTGTCAGGTTTGCTTGACGTGACCGACAACATCGCCAAGGACGGCTCCGTCGTGCATCCCGCAAACGTGGTGCGGTTCGAGGGCGACGACCCCTATCTGGTCGTGGCGGCCGACAAGGGCACGGCGACCTTCTCGGACATCGCCAACGGCGTGTCGCGCGACTACGGCTTCTGGCTGGACGACGCCTTCGCCTCGGGCGGCTCGGTCGGTTACGACCACAAGGTCATGGGCATCACCGCCCGCGGCGCGTGGGAGGCGGTCAAGCGCCACTTCCGCGAGATGGGCAAGGACATTCAGACCGAGCCCTTCACCGTCGTCGGCGTCGGCGACATGAGCGGCGACGTGTTCGGCAACGGCATGCTCCTGTCGAAGGCGATCAAGCTGGTCGCCGCCTTCGACCACCGCGACATCTTCATCGATCCGAACCCGGACCCGGCGACGTCGTGGGCCGAGCGCGAGCGGATGTTCCGCCTGCCGCGCTCTTCCTGGCAGGACTACGACCTGTCGAAAATCTCGAAGGGCGGCGGCGTTTTCTCGCGCGGCGCCAAGTCGATCGAGCTGTCGCCCGAGATCAAGTCGGCGCTCGACATCTCCGAGGACGCGCTGGACCCGGCGGGCCTGATGAGGGCCATCCTCAAGGCCCCGGCGGAACTGCTCTACCTCGGCGGCATCGGCACCTATGTGAAGGCGCCGCACGAGACCGACGCCCAGGTCGGGGACAAGGCCAATGACGCGATCCGCATCGACGGCGGCGAGCTGAGGGTCAAGGTCGTAGGGGAGGGCGCCAACCTCGGCCTGACGCAGGCCGGACGCATCGCCGTCGCGCGGTCGGGCGGCCGCATCAACACCGACGCGATCGACAACTCGGCCGGGGTCGACAGCTCCGACCACGAGGTCAACATCAAGATCCTGACCGGCGCGGCCATCGCCTCGGGCGCGCTGAAATCCGGCGACCGCGACGCCCTGCTGGCGTCGATGACCGACGAGGTCGGACTGAAGGTCCTGGTTCACAACTACGACCAGACGCTGGCCGTTTCGCTGCAGGAAGCCGAGGGCCCGGCGGCGCTCGACGCCCAGCAGCGGTTCATGCAGTGGCTGGGCTCCAAGGGTAAGCTGGACCGCAAGGTCGAGGGCCTGCCCGACGACCTGAAGCTGGCCGAGATGAAGACGGCCGGTCTGGCCCTGACCCGGCCGGAGCTTGCGGTGCTGACGGCCTATTCCAAGCTGGAGCTGTTCGACGACATCGTCGGCTCGAGCGCGCCGGACGACGCCTTCTTCAAACAGACGCTGGTGCGCTACTTCCCCGAGCCGCTGGCGAAGTTCGAAGCCGACATGCAGCGGCACCGGCTGCGGCGCGAGATCGTCTCGACCATCCTGTCGAACGAGATCGTCAACATGGCCGGGCCGACCTTCCCCGAGCGGCTGCGCCAGTCGGCGCGGTGCGACACGGCTGCGCTGGTGCTCGCCTTCGAGGCGGCGCGGCAGATCTTCCGCCTCGACGCGGCTTGGGACGCAGTGTCGGCGCTGGACCTCAAGATCCCCGCCGAGGCCCAGACGGCGCTGTATCAGGAGATCGCCACCGTGCTGCGCCGCCAGACCTTCTGGCTGGCCCGCCGGGCGATGCGTCCGGGCGCCACGGTCGACGGCCTGATCCAGTCGTATCGGCCCGCCGCCGACGCCCTGCGGGCGGCGGGCGGCTCGGTGCTGTCGCGGTTCGAGAAGGGGCGGCTGGAGAGCCGGGTCCAGACCTTCGTCGATCTGGGCGCGTCCGGCGCCATGGCCCGGGACTTCGCCATGCTTCAGCCGCTGGTCGCCACCGCCGACGTCGCCGATCTGGCGAAGGAGGCGGGCTGGCCCGAGCCGGCGATGGCGACGCTGTACCATCAGGTGGGCGCCGCCTTCGACTTCGACCGGCTGCGCGCCGCGGCGGGCGCCGCTCCGTCGGCGGATCATTTCGACCGGCTGGCCGTCCGCCGTCTGATCGAGGATCTGATGGCCGAGCAGGCCGTGCTGACCCGGGCCGTGGCCAAGAGCTCGGGGGTCTCTGTCGGAGCGAGCGAGAAAGCCGCCGAGACGGCGGTGGACGCATGGATCGGGCCGCGACTGCAGACGGTCGAGGGCGTCCGCGCTTCGGTCGACGAGATCGAGGCCTCGGGCGCCGGCTGGACCTTCGCCAAACTGACCATCGCCAACAGCGTCATCCGTGAGATAGCTTCGTCGGCGGGCTAGGTTCCTGCGGCCCCGGGAGACTTCGATGCCGCGCAAATTCCTGGTGGTGGTCGACGACAGCCCCGAGTTCGAGGCGGCGCTGCGCTACGCCGCCCGCCGCGCGCGCTCGACCGGCGGGCGGGTGGCGCTTCTGCGCGTCATCCCGCCGGCGGCGTCGGACGCCCACTGGGCCGGGGTGCGCGACGAGATCGAGCGCCAGACGCGGCTCGAGGCCGAGACCCTGCTGAACAAATGGGCCGAGGAGGCGCTGGCCCGCTCGGGCGGCGCGCCCCTGTTGCTGATCGAACGGGGCGAGCCGCAGGACGCCATCCGCAAGGTCGTCGGCGAGGATCCGGAGATCAAGATTCTGGTGCTGGCCGCCGGCGGCGGCGTGCGCGGTCCCGGCCCCCTGGTCGCCGCCGTGGTCAGGCAGGGCGCCGCCTTCACCGGCCGCAAACTGCCCGTGACCATCGTCCCGGGCGAGCTGACCGAGAAGGACATCGAGGACCTGGCTTAGGGGTCGGTCCAGCCGCCGGTCGGTTCATCACAACGAACACGGCGAAGAACCACAACGGGCACGACGGGTTCTGCGCCCGGCCTCGCGCGCAGCGCCTTCAGAACCGCCGAAGGACGAACGCCTGCGGCGCCACAGCGCCGGTCCCGTCGTGCCCGTCGTGCCTCGTTGTGGCCGTTGTGATGAACCTTCACTCCCAACCGGCATGCTTCCGTCGACACCCCCGCACGTCTTGAACCGCCGCCCCCGAGGGCGCATCTGGGCGGCATGTTCATCCAGACCGAACCGACCCCCAACTCGAACGTCCTCAAGTTCCTGCCGGGCAGGGACGTGTCGGCGCAGCCGCGCGAGTACCGCACCGTCGACGAGGCCGTCGCCTCGCCGCTGGCCGAGGGGCTGTTCGCGCTGGAGGGCGTGACCGGCGTTTTCTACGGGTCCGACTACGTCTCGGTCACCCGCGCGCCCGACGGCCCCGACTGGAGCCAGATGAAGGCCCCCATTCTCGCGGCGATCATGGACCAGTTCGTCTCGGGCCGGCAGCTGGTCCAGGACGAGGGCGCGGCGGCGGACACGTCCGGGGACACCGAGATCGTGGCCGAGATCAAACAGTTGCTCGACAGCCGCATCCGCCCGGCGGTGGCGCAGGACGGGGGCGACATCCTGTTCGACGCCTTCGACGAGGAGACCGGGGTGCTGACCCTGCGCATGCGCGGCGCCTGCGCCGGCTGCCCGTCGTCTTCAGCCACGCTCAAGGCGGGCGTCGAGCAGATGATGAGACACTATGTGCCGGAAGTGACCCGGGTCGAGCAGGTGTTGTAGGAAGCGACTATCCCTGTTCCGCTCATCCCCGCGAAAGCGGGGACCCAGTCCTGTCCAGCGGAACGCCGGCGCTTCTGGACCAATGTTCGAAGACCCGGATCAACTGCTGCATCACCCAAAGCACTGGGTCCCCGCTTTCGCGGGGATGAGCGGGGTGGGGGCGTGTCAGCATGATCGCATCCGGCCCTGAAACGAATTCGTCCTCGATTCCGGCGGGCGACGGCGCCATGTTCGCGCCGTGCCCCGGTTTGAAAGCGACATTGACGCGCGACGTCTCGGCGAGGCCCTTGCGGCGCTCCGGCGCGAGCGGGGATTGAGTCAGGCCGAGGCCGGGCGCAGCGCCGGCATGACCAGCCAAGGCTGGGGCCTGTACGAGGCCGGGCGGCGGCCGGGGCTGTTCCGGCCCGATGTTCAGCGCCGGCTGACGCTGGCGATCGGCGCGACGCCGGAAGCGTTGGCGCTGGCGGGCGGTGTGCCCGCGGCCCCCGCAGACCCGGCCGTATCTGGCGTGGAGAGCGCAGGCCGGGTGTTCGACGGCGCCTCGGGTCCCGCGCCCGCGACACGCCGGCTGCAGCTGTCCAACGACGACCTCGCGCCTTGGGCCGCGTCCGGCGTGGTGCTGGAGTATCAGCCGGGGCGCTGGCCCCGGCGGGACCAGGGCTGCGTCATCGAGACGGCGGACGGCGCGGTGCTGGTCCGGCTCTACGACCGCGCCGACGCCGATGTCATCGTCGTGCGGGGCGGGGCCGGGGGGCTGAAGTCAGAGGAGCGGATCGCCCGCGCCTCCGCCAGATCGGTGTCGGCTGTCACGGCGCGGCTGGAAGGATGATGAAACCAAATCGTTGCAATGAGCGCCGTTCCGTGAAACTGTCCCGTTGGGAGCAGGAGGCGCCGGCGCATGGCCAGAACGGGCGAACGGGACGCTGTGGATGCGTATGTGGGCGCGCGCATCGGGCTGAGGCGATCGGCGCTCGGGCTGTCGCAGACGGCGCTGGCGCAGAGGTTGGGGATCAGCTTCCAGCAGGTGCAGAAATACGAGACGGGGCAGAACCGCATCTCGGCCTCGCGGCTCTACCGGACGGCGGTCGTGCTCGGCGCCTCGGTCGAGGCCTTCTTCCCCCCGGTCGAACCCGGCGCCGCACAGGCGGACGGGGCGGACGGCTGGGCCGCCCTGCGCTCGATCACCGCGACGGTCGACGGCCGGGCCGTGGCGACGGATTTTCCCCGGATCGCGGACCGCGACCTGCGCAAGGCCGTGGCGCGGATCGTGCGGGCGCTCGGCGGCGAGGCCTGACCGCCGCGCGACCCGCCCTCGTTCGGCTGGAGCGCGCCGCGTGAGGGTTCTGGTCATCGACACGGCGCTGGGCCTCTGCACCACCGGGGTGTTCGACGTCGACGGCGACGCGGCCCGCGAACTGGGCCTGCGGTCCGAGGCCATGAGCAAGGGTCATTCGGAACGGCTGGCGGGGTTCGCCCGCGACGCCGTCGCGGCCTCTGGCGGAGGGTTCGCCGACATCGACCGGATCGGGGTGACCGTCGGACCCGGCTCCTTCACCGGCCTCAGGGTCGGGATGGCGTTCGCCCTCGGCCTCGGCGCGGCGCTGGACCGGCCCGTGATCGGCCTGTCGAGCCTCGACGCCTTGGCCGCGTCGGCCGGAACGGGCCCTGTCGTGGCCCTGATCGACGCCCGGCGCGGCCAGGTCTATGCGCGGTTTTACTCAGAGGGCGGACCGGCCGGCCCGGCGGAAGCGCTGTCGCTTGAAGTCGCCGCAGAGCGCATTCGCGGCCTTGAGGGCGGCGCGACTCTGGTGGGGTCGGGCGCGATCCTGTTCCCGGAGGCCGCGCCGGGGACCCCAGCCCGGGCGCTGGCCGGGCCGGAGCCGGAGGCGCTCGCGCGCTTGACGGCCGCCGCCGACCCGCTGACAGCGCCGCCGCGCCCGCTGTACCTGCGGGCGCCCGACGCGACGCCGCCGACCCGGACGCCGGGACAGGCCCGACCGGGCCGGAGTTGATGGCTGAGGGCCCCGTCGTCGCTGCCCGACTCGCGGCCCTGCACGCCGAGGCGTTCGAGGCTTCATGGGACGCGTCTGCGTTCGAGACCCTTCTTGACCAGCCGGGTATGAAGGCTGTCGAGGCGGCGGACGGCTTCATCCTGATCCGAACGGTCGCGGGCGAGGCCGAGATCCTGACGCTGGCGGTCCGACCGTCCGCCCGGCGGCGGGGCCTTGGCGCCGACCTGCTGGCCAAAGGCCTGGTCCTCGCCCTCGCCGGAGGCGCCGGGCGGCTGTTCCTCGAGGTGGCCGAGGACAACCTCGCCGCCCGCGCCCTCTACGCCCGCGCCGGTTTCACCGAAGCGGGGCGGCGGCGCGGCTACTATGCGCGCCCGGGCGGTCCGGCGGCCGATGCGCTGGTGCTGGCGCTCGACCTCGGGAACGCGCTTCCCTAGGCGCGGCGGCGCGCCTATTCTGCCGCCATGGACCGGATCGAGAAGCTTTGCGCCGAACGCGGCATGCGCATGACCGAGCAGCGGCGCGTGATCGCGCGGGTGCTCTCCAGCGCCGAGGACCACCCCGACGTCGAGGAGCTGTACCGCCGCGCCTCGGCCATCGATCCGCACATCTCCATCGCCACCGTCTATCGCACCGTGCGCCTGTTCGAAGAGGCCGGCGTGGTCGAGAAGCACGACTTCGGCGACGGCCGCAGCCGCTATGAAGAGGCCGGCGACGACCACCACGACCACCTGATCGACACCCGCACCGGCGAGGTCATCGAATTCTTCGACGCCGAGATCGAACGGCTCAAGACCGAGATCGCGGAACGGCTGGGCTTCGAGCTGATCGGCCACAAGCTGGAGCTTTACGGCAAGCCGATCCCGGGAGCCGAGCCGTCCAAGCGCGAGGGCCTGATCTTCCACCGCAACGCTGCGCGGGTCGACGTGGACGCGATCGACACCTGACGGGCCCCGTGGCGATTTCCGCCCGTGCGGCCCAGGATGCGCCGATGACCGAGACCCTGTCCGCGCCGAAGGTCGAACCGCCGCAGAAGCGGCTGTTCATCAAGACCTACGGCTGCCAGATGAACGTCTACGACTCCGAGCGCATGGCCGACGTTTTGCGCCCGTTGGGCTATGCCGCGACGGACACGGCGGAGGACGCCGACTTCGTCATCCTGAACACCTGCCACATCCGCGAGAAGGCGGCCGAGAAGGTCTATTCCGAGCTCGGCAAGCTGCGCGAGATCAAGGAGGGCCGGGCGGCTGCGGGGCGGGGGGCCCTGACCATCGCCGTGGCCGGCTGCGTCGCCCAGGCCGAGGGCGAGGAGATCATGCGCCGCCAGCCGGCGGTCGATCTGGTCGTCGGACCGCAGGCCTATCACCAGCTGCCCGAGCTGCTGACGCGCACGGCGCGGGCGCGGGGCGAGCGCATCGGGGCCGACTTCGCCCCGGTCGACAAGTTCGACGCCCTGCCGCAGGCGCGGGGCGTCGACGGGCCCACCGCCTTCCTGACGGTGCAGGAGGGTTGCGACAAATTCTGCACCTTCTGCGTCGTGCCCTATACGCGGGGCGCCGAGTGGTCACGGCCGGTCGCGGCGGTGCTGGCCGAGGCGCGGGAGCTGGCGGGGCAGGGGGTGCGCGAGCTGACCCTGCTGGGCCAGAACGTCAACGGCTACGACGGCGAGGAGCCGGACGGCGCGCCCTCGACGCTGGCGCGGCTCGCCTGGGCGCTGGCGGACATCCCGGGGATCGACCGCATCCGCTACACGACCAGCCACCCGAACGACATGTCGGACGAGTTGATCGCGGCGCATGGCGAACTGGACGCCCTGATGCCATGGCTGCATCTGCCGGTGCAGTCCGGCTCGGACCGCATCCTGCGGCTGATGAACCGCAAGCACGGGCGGACGAAATATCTGGAGCTGATCGACCGCATCCGCGCCGCCCGGCCCGACATCGCCCTGTCCGGCGACTTCATCGTCGGCTTCCCCGGCGAGACCGACCGGGACTTCGAGGACACGATGGATCTGGTCCGGCGCGTCCAATACGCCTCGGCCTTCGCCTTCGCCTATTCGCCCCGCCCGGGCACGCCCGCCGCCGGCATGGGCGCGCAGGTTCCGGCGGACGTGGCGCGCGCGCGGCTGCACGCGCTACAGGCCCTGCTGTGGGAACAGCAGACGGCCTTCAATATGTCGCAGGCCGGCAAGATAATCGACGTTCTGTTCGAAAGGCCGGGCCGCCATCCGGGGCAGGCCATCGGCCGCTCGCCCTGGCTGCAGTCGGTTCACGTCGACGGGGCGGATCATCTGATCGGCGAAATCGTTGCCGTTGAGATCGAGCACGGCCAGCAGAATTCGCTGAAGGGCCGGTTGGCCGGTCAACGCCCCGATCGCTTCGCGGTCGGAGACATGGGGAAAGAGATGACGGCCTGATGGCGCGCGAGAGTGAGTTCCTGTCCCTGGGCGACGGCGCCCTGCGGGCCGTCATCGGGCCCGGCAGCCGCCACCTCGCCCTGATCGAGGACCGGTTCAAGGTACTGGTCGAGACCCCCGGCGGCGGGGTCTCGATCAACGGCTCGCCGCGCGACCGGTCGCAGGCCAAGCGGGTCATCGAGACCCTGGCCGACCGCGCCGACGCCGGGGCCGAGATCACCGAGGCGGACGTGCGCACCGCGCTCGGCGCCGCGGCGACCCAGCCGCGGGCGGGGCAGGGGAGCGTGGCCCCCGACGCCATCGCCCTGCCGGTCGGGCGGCGCGGGGCCATCGCGCCCAAGACCGCGGCCCAGGCCAACTATCTGTCGCTGCTGGCCGGCTGCGAGCTGACCTTCGGCGTCGGCCCGGCGGGCACGGGGAAGACCTTCCTCGCGGCCGCCTACGGCGCCTCCCTGCTGCGCCGCGGGCAGGTCGACCGGCTGGTCATCACCCGCCCGGCGGTCGAGGCGGGCGAGAAGCTGGGCTTCCTGCCCGGCGACCTGAACGAAAAGGTCGATCCCTATCTCGCGCCGATCTGGGAGGCGCTGAACGACATCCTCGGCCCCGACGACGTGCGCCGCCGCCGCGACAAGGGCGAGATCGAGGCCGCGCCGATCGCCTTCATGCGCGGCCGCACCCTGGCGCACGCCTTCGTCATCGTCGACGAGGCGCAGAACACCTCGCGGCTGCAGATGAAGATGGTCCTGACCCGGCTCGGCGAGGGCGCGCGGATGGTGGTCACCGGCGACCCCTCGCAGGTCGACCTGCTCAATCCCCGCGACTCCGGCCTGTCCCACGCCCTGCGTATCCTGAAAGATGTGAAGGGGGTCGGCGTGATCCGCTTCGAGGCGCAGGACGTCGTCCGCCACGCCATGGTCGAGCGCATCGTCCGCGCCTATGACGCCGATTCCGCCGCCCGCCGTCCTGCCGCCGATCTCGAGGATCCCGAGGGGTGATCGAGGTCGAGGTCGAGGAGACCCGCTGGACCGAGGCCCTGCCCGAGGCCGCGGCCGTGGCCGAACGGGCCGCCGCTGCGGCGCTCACGGCCGGGAAGGCGATGGGGGATGTGGTCGTCCTGCTGACCGACGACGCCGAAGTGAAAACGCTGAACGCGCGTCATCGCGGCAAGGACCAGCCGACAAACGTGCTGTCGTTTCCGGGCGCCGACATGCCGCTGCCGGGCCAGGCCCGGCATCTCGGCGATCTGGTTCTGGCCTATGAGACCTGCGCCGCCGAGGCGGAGCAGCAGGGCAAGAGTCTGGCCGATCATCTCAGCCACCTCACCGTCCACGGCGTCCTGCACCTGCTTGGCCGCGACCACGAGGACGAGCCGGACGCGGAGGCGATGGAGGCGGAAGAGCGCACCGTCCTTGCAAGTCTGGGCGTCGGCGACCCATATCGGACTGAATGACCGACACCGCCGTCTCGACAACGCCAGCGGCCGCGAGGCCCGTATGGGACTCCCGCTTCGGCCGGATCCCCCTCGCCCTGCTGGCCGGGGCCGGGGCCGCCCTGGCGCATCCGCCGTTCGGGTTTCTGCCGGGCCTGCTCGGCTACGCCCTGCTGATGATCCTGACCGAGCGGTCGGCGCGTGTCCGCGGCGGCTTCTGGATGGGGTGGCTGGCGGGGTTCGCCTATTTCTTCATCAGCTGCTGGTGGGTGGCCGAGGCCTTCCTCGTCAATCCGGCGCAGGCGTGGATGGCGCCGTTCGCGGCCAGTCTGCTGCCGATCGGGCTGGGCCTGTTCTGGGGGACGGCGACGGCGCTCTACCGCTGGCTGGCGCCCGCGGGCGTGCTGCGGGCGCTGGTCTTCGCCGCCCTGTTCTGTCTGCTCGAATGGCTGCGCGGCCACGTGCTGACCGGCTTTCCCTGGAACCCGGCCGGGGCCAGCTGGAAGGCGGGATCGGCGGCCTCGCAGTTCGCCGCCGTGGCTGGCGTCTATGGCCTGAGCTTCGTCACCGTCGCCGCCGCCGCCGCCTTCGGCCCCCTTTTCGGCTCCGGGCCGAGACGGGCGCGGATCGGCGCGGCGGTCGCGGGCGCGGCGGTCCTCGTCCTGCTGGTCGCCGGGGGCGCGGTCCGCCTGTCGCAGGCTCGCCTCGAGCTGACCGACACGGTGGTTCGGATCGTGCAGGCCGACGTGCCGCAGGAATCGAAATGGACGCCCGAGGCCTATCGCGGCATCGTCGACCGCTACGTCGCGCTGACGGCCCAGCCGGGCGCCCGCCGCCCTGACCTGATCATCTGGCCGGAAGGCTCCCTGCCGGCCTCGGCCAATCAGGTGTTCGCGCCGGGTTCGCCGGACGCCGCCGCCATCGCCGCCGCGGTGCAGCCGGGGCAGAGCCTGATCATGGGCATCGGCCGCGGCGTTCCCGACCCGACCGCTCCCGACGGCGGCCGCTACTACAACAGCCTGATGGTGTTGAGCGACGAGGGCGGCGACGGCCTCCGGGTCACCGGCGTCTACGACAAATACCGGCTGGTGCCGTTCGGCGAATATCTGCCCGCGGGCGGTCTGATGGAGACGCTGGGCGTGCGCAGCCTGACCCATATGCCGAGCGACTTCAGCGCCGGACCGATGCCCGCCCCGATCGACATCCCCGGCGCGCCGCGGGCCCAGCCGCTGATCTGCTACGAGAGCCTGTACCCCGGCTTCACCCCCGGCGGCGCCGGCCGTCCCGGCTGGATCGTCAACATCTCCAACGACGCCTGGTTCGGGCGCACGTCCGGACCGCAGCAGCACCTCAATCTGGCCAGCTACCGCGCCATCGAGACGGGCCTGCCGGTGGTTCGGTCGACCCCGACAGGCGTGTCGGCGATGATCGATCCGTGGGGTCGGGTGATCGACGGCCAGCGGCTGGACCCCGCCGAGAGCGGCGTCATCGACGCGCCGCTGCCGCAGCCCACCGGCGCGACCCTGTATGGTCGTGTGGGCGATCTGCTGTTCTGGCTGGCGGTTCTGGCGGGTCTCGCCGCGGGCGCCCCCTGGCGGCGCTTCCGGCGCGCGCCCGCCGCCGGCTGAGCACGTGCGGGCGGGGTTTTCGCCTGCCGCGCGAGACTTGACCCCTTCGAAACAACCGCCGCCCGCCGGACGGATGCAATACTGCAATTTTTGATGACAGAGGGCGCAGCCGGGCGCATTCAGGCTTTACGGCACATATCCGAAGGACGATGACGATGGCGAGAGGCAAGGGGGAGGACGGACCTCATCCGGTGGATCGGCATGTGGGACGGCGTGTGTGCGAAAAGCGGCTGGCGCTCGGCTATAACCAGAGCGACCTCGGACGGGCCCTTGGGCTGACCTTCCAGCAAATCCAGAAATACGAGAAGGGGGCCAACCGGATCTCGGCGTCGAAGCTCTGGGACATCGCCCGGTTCTTCAAGGTCGACATCGGCTACTTCTTCGAAGGCCTGACGGGCGCGCAGATCGCCGGCATGGCCGAGGGCGGGGCGGACTTCGACAACGACTTCCCGGCGACCCGCTACACGATCGAGATCGGCCGCCTCGCGCCGCAGCTGTCGACGCGGCAGCAGAAGCTGGCGCTGGAACTGATCCGCGATATGTCCGACCGCAAGGAGACGGACGAGGCCTGAGCCTCGTCCAAGGCGCCTATTCCTCCGCCGTCGTGCGGCGCTGGCCGAAGGTCGGGGCCCGCGCCTTCTGCTCGGCCCAGTAGGCGGCTCCGTCGCGCGGCTTGAACATCGTCTTCGGCACGCCGTCGCGCGACACCACCGCGAAGGTGTTGGTCGCGGCCTGATACAGCAGCACGTCGCCGTTGGGCCGCTCGACCCGGTCCGTTCCCTCGGGAGGCTGCCGGGTGAAGCGCTCGACCCGCTCCAGATAGTCCTCTGGCGTGCGCGCGTCGAAGTCCGCGCCGTTGCGTTCGAACAGCCGCGCGACCTTGGCGTCCACCGTCTCCTGCCGGTTGGCGGTCAGCACGGGCGCCGCCTCGGCCGCCGGCGTGGCCGCTTCGGTCGCCGCCGGAGCCGCCCCTTTCCCACTCCGCTCGCGCGTCTCGACGGCGGAATCGCCGTTGCCGCAGGCGGCAAGGCATAGGATCGCCGCCGCCGTCATTCCCATCCTGATCATCGCCCATCCTCCCATGGTTGCGTGTTCGCCATCAGGATAACCACAGGTCATTCGTTCACGCAACGTTCCGCTTGAGGGGCCGCGCTCTCGACGCACCCGCCGGCGATGGCTAGATGACCACCATGAGCAGCGCCGCCCTGTCCGGACGAAAGATCCTGCTGATCGTGGGTGGCGGCATCGCGGCCTACAAGTCGCTGGAGCTGGTGCGGCTGCTGAAGAAGGCCGGCGCCGAGGTGATGAGCGTCCTGACCTCTGCGGGGGCCGAGTTCGTCACGCCCATGTCGCTGGCGGCCCTGACCGGCCATCCGGTGCGGCAGGCGCTGTTCATGCCCGAGGACGAGACGGCCATGGGTCACATCGAGCTGTCGCGCTGGGCCGATCTGGTCGTGGTTGCGCCGGCGACGGCCGGGCTGATCGCCAAGGCCGCCAACGGTCTGGCCGACGACCTGGCCTCGACGACGCTGCTGGCGACCGACAAGCGGGTGCTGCTGGCCCCGGCGATGAACGTGCGGATGTGGCAGCATCCGGCGGTGCAGGCCAACGTCGCGCGGCTGACGGGGTTCGACGGCTTCCAGGGCGCGGCGCTGGTCGGGCCCGACGAAGGCGAGATGGCCTGCGGCGAGTTCGGCCCGGGCCGCATGGCCGAACCAGCCGCCATCCTCTCCGCGCTCGAGGGGTTGCTGGCCGGGCCGGACGGAAGGCCGCTGGCGGGGCGACGGGCCGTGGTCACCGCCGGGCCGACCTTCGAGCCGATCGATCCGGTGCGCGGCCTCACCAACCGCTCCAGCGGCAAGCAGGGCTACGCCATCGCCGAGGCGCTGGCGCGGCTGGGCGCGCAGGTGACCCTGGTGTCCGGCCCCGTGGCCCTGCCGGCGCCCGCGGGCGTGGACCGGGTCTGGGCCGAGACCGCGAATGACATGAAGGCCGCCGTGGACGCAGCCCTGCCGGCGGACATCGCGGTGATGAGCGCCGCCGTGGCCGACTGGCGCGTCGACGCTGTCGCCTCGGGCAAGATCAAGAAGGCCCCCGGCGGCCCGCCGTCGCTGGCCCTGATCGAGAACCCGGACATCCTCGCCGGCGTATCGGCGCCCGGCCCGCGCCGGCCGCGGCTGGTGATCGGGTTCGCCGCCGAGACGACGGAGCTGGAGACCAACGCCCGGGCCAAGCTGTCGCGCAAGGGCTGCGACTGGATCGTCGGCAACGACGTGTCCGGCGACGTCTTCGGCGCGGACGGCAACACCGTGACCCTGTTCACCCGCGACGGCTCAGCCGAGACCTGGCCGCGCCAGCCCAAGGCCGAGGTGGCGCGCAAGCTGGCCGCCCGCATCGCCGAACATTTCGCCTGAGACCCCGAACATGACCACGGTCCGCATCGAACGCCTCGCCCACGCCGGCGATCTGCCGCTGCCGGCCTATGAGACCGGCGGCTCGGCGGGCATGGATCTGCGCGCGGCGGTGCCGGAGGACGCACCGCTGACGCTGGCGCCGGGCGCGCGGGCGCTCGTGCCGACCGGACTGAAAATCGCGCTGGAGACCGGCTACGAGGCGCAGGTGCGCCCACGTTCCGGGCTGGCGCTGAAGCACGGCGTCACCTGCCTGAACTCGCCTGGCACGATCGACAGCGACTACCGCGGCGAGGTCGGGGTGATCCTGATCAACCACGGGCAGGAGCCGTTCGTCATCCGGCGCGGCGAACGCATCGCCCAGATGGTCATCGCCCGGCACGAACAGGCGGAAATGATCGAGGTGGAGGCGCTGGACGAAACCGCCCGCGGCGCCGGCGGCTTCGGCTCGACGGGGCGGTAGCGCCCGCTCAAGCAGCGAGCGACCGCGTGGCGAGCGCTAGCGCACTAACGCTATCACGCCTGCCGGAACCCCAGCACGTCCTGCATGTCGTACAGCCCCGGCGGGCGACTGCGGACCCAGGCGGCCGCGGCCACGGCGCCGCGCGCGAACAGCGACCGGTCGATCGCCGAGTGGCTGAGGGTCAGGGTCTCGTCCTCGGAGCCGAACAGGACGGTGTGCTCGCCGATGATGCCGCCGGCGCGCAGCGAGGCGAAGCCGATTGCGCCCGGCTCGCGCGGCCCGGTCAGGCCGTTCCAGGGATCGCGGCGGACCTCCGACAGCGCCTGCCCCCGCCCGGCGGCGGCGGCCTCGCCCAGCATCAGGGCGGTGCCGGAAGGGGCGTCGGCCTTCTTGCGGTGGTGCGCCTCCAGCACCTCGACGTCCCAGTCGCGGGGGTCCAGCCGCTGGGCGGCGTGCTCGACCAGACCGATCAGGATGTTGACCCCGAGGGAGAAATTGCCGCTGCGGACGATGGCCACCCGCTCCGAGGCGGCGACGATCTCGGCGTCCTGTTCAGGGGTGAAGCCGGTGGAGCCGATCACCAGCGCCGGACCGCCGCGTTCGGCGCAGGCCCGGGCCAGCTCGACCGAGGCGTCCGGCGTCGAGAAGTCGATGATCACGTCGCACAGCGACAAATCGGGCGTCTCGCCGCGGTCGAAACGGGCGGAGACCACCACGTCCTCGCGGGCGTCGAGCACGGCCGAGACGGTGCGGCCCATCCGGCCCCGGGCGCCAGATATGCCGGCGTGGAAGATGGCGCTCAAATCAGACCCCCGAACAGCTCGGCGGCAGTGTGACGGCAAACCTCCCGTCCGTCATCCTCGGGCTTGACCCGGGGATCAGACGTCGTGAGCCGCCAAGGTGAGCCGACGGCCCCCGGAAGAGCGCCCAGCCGCCATCAACGGAGCACCCGACGGTCTCGCCCTCGGGTCGAGCCCGAGGGTGACGGCGGAGTGGGTCGTTCTACTGCGCCGCTTCCGCGCCCAGAATGTCGGCCCAGAACCGCTTCGCCTTGCCGGCGAAGGTCGAGTTGCGCGGCGTCTGGCTCTCGCCGAGGGAGGCGGCCAATTCCTGCAGCAAGGCCTTCTGTTGCGGCGTCAGGTCGGTGGGGGTCTCGACGAACAGTTCGACCACCAGATCGCCGCGCTGCTTGCCGTTCAGGTGCGGCATGCCCTTGCCCTTGATGCGGACCGTCTTGCCGGTCTGCGAGCCGGCGGGGACGGCCACCGGCGCCTTGCAGCGGCCGTCGCAGGCTTCGGAGGTCAGGCAGGGCGCGTCGATCTCGCCGCCCAGGGCGGCCGTGGTCATCGGCACCGGGACGGTGACCAGCAGGTCGAGGTTGTCGCGTTCGAACAGCTCGTGCGGCGTCACCGAGATGAAGACGTACAGGTCGCCGCGCGGGCCGCCGCGCTGGCCGGCGTCGCCCTCGCCCGACAGGCGGATGCGCGAGCCGTCGTCCACGCCGGCGGGGATCTTGAGCTGCAGCTTGCGGTTTTTGCGGACTTGGCCGTGGCCGTGACAGGAGGCGCAAGGCTCGGCCACCATCTGGCCGGCGCCGCCGCAGCGGGGGCAGGTGCGCTCGACCTGGAAGAAGCCGTTGGCGGAGCGGATGCGGCCCGCGCCCTGGCAGGTGCTGCAGGTGGCCGGCTTGGTGCCCGCCTTGGCGCCGGAGCCCTCACAGGTCTCGCAGGTGGCGGTGGTGGGCACGGCGATGTCGACGTCGGCGCCCTTGTAGGCCTGCTCCAGGGTGATCTCGAGGTCGTAGCGGAGGTCCGAGCCGCGGCGCGGGCCGCCCTGACGTCCGGGCCCGCGGCCGCCGAACACGTCGCCGAAGGCCTCGCCGAAGACCTGGGAGAAGATGTCGTTGACGTCGGCGAAGCCCTGCCCCTGACCGAAGGGATTGCCGCCGCCGCCGCCGTTGACGCCGGCGTGGCCGAAGCGGTCGTAGGCGGCGCGCTTCTGGTCGTCCGACAGGACGGAATAGGCTTCGGAGATTTCCTTGAACCGCGCCATGGAGTCTTCGCACCCGCCGTTGCGGTCCGGGTGGTGCTTCATGGCCAGCTTGCGATAGGCGGCCTTCAGCCCGGCCGCGTCGATGCCGCGGTCGACCTCGAGGATTTCGTAATAGTCACGCGTCGCCATGCGGCGTTCGTCCTCTTACCATGCCGCCGGGTCCGCGCCTCTGACGGGCGTTCGACCTTGACGGCTGACCGGGCTGACATGGGCGCCCGGCGAAATGATGCAATGTCTCCTCCCTGTTGCGAAGCAACGACGAGGGGACCCCGAAGGGGTTGAGGGGTCTCGTTCCATCGCACGGTCCTCGACAGGATCGTGTCCAGAGCCGTCGCCCCTCCACCGCTTCGCGGTCCCCCTCCCCGTCGCAAGGGCGACAGGGAGGAGACGAGTCCTTTAGGCGCTCTTCTTCTCGTCCTCGTCGCCTGAGACTTCCTCGAACTCCGCATCGACCACGCCGTCGTCGGCGGGCTGTTCGGCGGAGCCGTCGGCGTCGGCGGCGTTCTGGGAGGCGTACATGGCCTCGCCCAGCTTCATCGAGGCCTGGACCAAGGTGTTGGTCTTGGTCCGGATGTCTTCGGGGTCCGTGCCTTCCTTGGCCGTCTTCAGCTCGGCCAGGGCCGTGTCGATGGCGGCCTTCTCGTCCGGGCCGACCTTGTCGCCGTGTTCGGCCATGGCCTTCTCGGTCGAGTGGATCAGGCTGTCGGCGGCGTTGACCGCCTCGACCATCTCCTTGCGGGCCTTGTCGGAGGCCGCGTTGGCTTCGGCTTCCTTGACCATCTTGTCGATGTCGGCGTCCGACAGGCCGCCGTTGGCCTGGATGCGGATCGACTGTTCCTTGTTGGTCGCCTTGTCCTTGGCGGTGACGTGGACGATGCCGTTGGCGTCGATGTCGAAGGCGACTTCGATCTGCGGCATGCCGCGCGGCGCCGGCGGAATGCCCATCAGGTCGAACTGGCCCAGCACCTTGTTGTCGGCGGCCATCGGACGCTCGCCTTGGAAGACCCGGATGGTCACGGCCGACTGGTTGTCGTCGGCGGTCGAGAACACCTGGCTCTTCTTGGTCGGGATGGTGGTGTTGCGTTCGATCAGCGGGGTGAAGACGCCGCCCAGAGTCTCGATGCCGAGGGTCAGCGGGGTCACGTCCAGAAGCAGCACGTCCTTGACGTCGCCCTGCAGCACGCCGGCCTGGACCGCGGCGCCCAGCGCCACGACCTCGTCAGGGTTCACGCCCTTGTGCGGCTCCTTGCCGAAGAACTTCTTCACCGCTTCCTGAACCATGGGCATGCGCGTCATGCCCCCGACCAGCACCACTTCGTCGATGTCGCCGGCCTTCATGCCCGCGTCGGCCAGCGCCTTGCGGCACGGCTCGATGGTGCGCTGAACCAGGTCCTCGACGAGGGCCTCCAGCTTCGAGCGAGACAGCTTGATGTTCAGGTGCAGCGGGCCCGAGGCGTTCATGGTGATGAACGGAAGGTTGACCTCGTACTGGCTCGTCGAGGACAGCTCCTTCTTGGCCTTTTCGGCCTCTTCCTTCAGGCGCTGCAGGGCCAGCTTGTCCGAGCGCAGATCGACGCCCTGCTCCTTCTTGAACTCGTCGGCCAGGTAGTCGACCAGACGCAGGTCGAAGTCCTCGCCGCCGAGGAAGGTGTCGCCGTTGGTCGATTTCACCTCGAACACGCCGTCGCCGATCTCGAGGATCGAGACGTCGAAGGTGCCGCCGCCGAGGTCGTAGACGGCGATCTTCTGGCCGTCGTTCTTGTCGAGCCCGTAGGCCAGCGCGGCGGCGGTCGGCTCGTTGATGATGCGCAGGACCTCAAGGCCGGCGATCTTGCCGGCGTCCTTGGTGGCCTGACGCTGGGCGTCGTTGAAATAGGCGGGCACGGTGATGACGGCCTGGGTCACGGTCTCGCCGAGATAGGCCTCCGCGGCCTCCTTCATCTTGCCGAGGGTGAAGGCCGAAATCTGCTGCGGCGAGTAGTCCTTGCCGTTGGCGCGCACCCAGGCGTCGCCGGTCGGGCCCTTGACGATCTCGTAGGGCACCATGTCCTTGTCTTTCGCCACCACGGGGTCCGTGAAGTTGCGGCCGATCAGGCGCTTGATGGCGAAGAAGGTGTTGGTCGGGTTGGTCACGGCCTGACGGCGGGCGGGCTGGCCGACGAGCACTTCGCCGCCGTCCTGGATCGCCACGACCGACGGGGTCGTGCGGTTGCCTTCCGCGTTTTCGATGACCTTGGGGTTCTTGCCGTCCATGACCGCCACGCACGAGTTGGTGGTGCCCAGGTCGATGCCGATGATCTTGGCCATTGTGGTCTTTCACTCCATTTTCGGCGGGCGATGCGGCGGCCTTTTCAAGCGAAGCGCCGCGCGTGACCGCCCCCGGTGTCAGGGTCTCAGGTCGATTGATGCAGGTCCCCCGCAAACCCCCACACGATGCGGGGCTTTACGGGGGTTGACGCCGATATGGGAAACACCCCCCCGCCCGCAAGACCCAAACCGCGCCGGGCGGCGATTAGGGCTTGTCATCCAAAGGGATGATTTCGACGAACAATGATGTCTTAATGGCTCCCGGCCGGGGGAGGACCGGCCGTATTTCGGTCGGGGAGACCACAATGACCATGAAAACCATCGCTCGCGCCGCCCTGATCCTGGCGGCTGTCGGAACCGTCGCCGCAGCGCCCGCCGTCAAGGCGCCGGTCGCCGCCACGACGACCGTCGTGGCGATCCAGTCGAAGGACGGCCTGAACCGCCGGGTCCGGATCCACAACAACACCGGCTGGACCATGCTGCGTTTCTACGCCTCGAACACGGGCCGCAGCAGCTGGGAGGAAGACATCCTCGGCGACGACGTCCTGGCCAACAACGCCAGCATCGTCATGAACATCGACGACGGCACCGGCGCCTGCACGTTCGACTTCAAGGCCGAGTTCACCAACGGCCAGTCGCTGGTGCGCAACAACGTCAACGTCTGCCAGATCGCCGACTACTACTACACGCGCTGATTTGGCGCGGAGGCGCGGCCAGCTTCACGGCAATCGTGAATGGACGCCGCGCCGCCCCGCCCACAAAGTCCCGGCCTTTTCCGCCGGAGCGCGCCCGATGACGAACCTGATCCGCCCCGAAGGCCCGGAGCCCGACGACTTCCGTTTCAGCCGGCGCGCGCTGGCGACCGGCGCCCTGGGCGGCCTCGCCTTCGCCGGCTACGCCCCGGCGGCGCTGGCCGCGCAGGCGGCGCCGGTGCAGACCGACGCGGCGGGCATGACGATCGAGGAGGTCAGCTACACGGCCCCCGACGGCTTCGCCCTGCCGGCCTATGTCGCGCGCCCGAGCGGTGACGGCCCGTGGCCGGTGGTGGTCGTGGTGTCGGAGATCTTCGGCGTCCACGAGTACATCCGCGACGTCTGCCGTCGGCTGGCCAAGGCCGGCTACGCCGCCATCGCGCCGGCCTTCTTCGTTCGGGTCGCGGATCCGGCCGGAGCCGAGATGGCGCGGGTGCAGGAAATCGTCGCGGCCGCCGGCTACGAACAGGTCATGGGCGACATCGCGGCCACGCTGGACTGGACCAGCCAGCAACTGTGGGCCAATTCGGAGAAGGTCGGGATCACCGGCTGGTGCTGGGGCGGCAAGGTGGTTTGGCAGGCCTGCGCCCGCTTCGCCGCCATCGACGCGGGCGTGGCCTGGTACGGGCGGCTGGCGCCGGCGCCGACCGCCACCCCGGAACAGGTCGCGGGCGGCCAGCCGTGGCCGGTCGATCTCGCCGACGATCTGAAGGCGCCGGTGCTGGGCCTCTACGGCGAAGCGGACCGCGGCATTCCCCTGCCCAGCGTCGAGGCGATGCGCGCCGCCCTGCAGCGGGCCGGCCAGACCGAAAGCCGGATCGACGTCTACCCCGCCGCGCCGCACGGCTTCCACGCCGATTACCGCGACAGCTACCGCGCGGCCGACGCGGCGGACGGATGGGCGAAACTGCTGGCCCTGTTCGAGGCGCGGCTGAAACGCTGACCGTCTCCTCCCCATCTCCGATGGGGAGGTGGATCGACGGCGCAGCCGGCGAGACGGAGGGGGCGGCGCGGTGACAGCGATTGGCGGCGGACTGGCTCACGCCGGTTCCGCCCCCTCCGTCACGGCGCCAAGGCGCGCCGCGCCACCTCCCCACGCGGTGGGGAGGAGACCTGGATCACGTCTGCTGGTCGAAATTCCCGCCCGTCGCGCTCGCCGCGGCGTAGGCCGCGGCTCCGGCGGCCGCGCCTGACCCTCTCGCGGCGACCACCACCATCGCGGGCCGCACCGTGCGGCCGAACAGGGCGTAGCCGGGCTGCAGCGTCTGGATCACCTGTCCGCCCTGAACGCTGTCCGACGGCTGCTCCATCATCGCCTGATGCAGGTGCGGGTCGAAGGGCTCGCCCGGCTCCGGAGCCACGCGCTTCAGGTTGTTGGCCTCGAAGGCCTGCAGCAGCGACTTCTGGGTCAGCTCCAAGCCGGTGACCAGACCGGCCTCGCCGGCGTCCGCGTCCCGGGGCGCGGCGGCGAGCGCCCGCTCCAGGTTGTCGGCCACGCCCAGCAGGTCCCGGGCGAAGCGCTGGATGGCGTAGGCGCGGGCGTCGTTGGACTGGGTCTCGGCGCGCTTGCGCGTGTTCTCGGCCTCGGCCACCGCGCGCAGGGCGCGGTCCTTCCACTGGTCGCGCTCGGCGATCAGCTGATCGATCGGGCCCAAGCCGTCGTCCCCGTCGTGGTCTGCGGGATGAGGGTCGAGGCCCGCCTCGGCGTTGGCCTCGGTCTGGGGGTCGAAATCGGTGTCGTCGTCGGGCGTTTGGTTCACGTTTCCTGTCCGTCCAGAATCCGGCCCAGCACCCGGGCGGTATAGTCCACCAACGGGATGACACGGGCGTAGTTCAGTCGCGCGGGTCCGATCACGCCGATGGCGCCCAGCACCCGCTGCCGGCCCGTCATATAGGGCGCCGCGATCACGGCGGAACCCGAAAGCGAAAACAACCGCGTCTCGGCCCCGATGAAGATGCGCACGCCCTGCGCCGTCGAGACGCCGTCGAGCAGCCCGATCAGCTGCTCCTTCTGCTCCAGATCGTCGAACAGGATGCGGACCTTCTCCAGATCCTCGGCGGTCTCGCGGTCGTGCAGGAGGTTGGCGCGGCCGCGCACGATCAGCGACCGCTCGCGCTCGGCCCCGCCCGACCAGGCGGCCAGTCCGTCCTCGACCAGACGGGCGGCGGCGGCGTCGAGCTCGCGCCGGGCGGCGTCCAGTTCGGTGCGCATCTCGGTGCGCGCCTCGTGCAGCGGCCGGCCCTTCAGGCGGGCGTTGAGGAAGTTCGAAGCCTCGGTCAGGGTCGAGGGCGTCACCCCGGCCTTCAGCGGCATCAGCCGGTTCTCGACCGAGCCGTCGTCGCCGACCAGCACGGCCAGCGCCTGATCGTGGCCGAGGGCGACGAATTCGACGTGTTTGACCCCCGCCTCGCGCACCGGGCTGGCGACGATGCTGGCGCCGCCGGCGAGGCCGGACAGAAGGCTGGAGGCCTCGTTCAGCGCCTCCTCGAAGCTGCGGCCCCGGCCCGCCAGCCGCCCGTCGATCTCGCGCCGCTCCTCCGCGCCCAGGTCGCCGATCTCAAGCAGGCCGTCGACGAACAGGCGCAGGCCGGCGTGGGTCGGAATCCGACCTGCCGAGGTGTGCGGCGATCCGAGGAGTCCGGCCATCGCCAGATCCTGCATGGTGTTGCGGATCGAGGCCGGGGACAGGGCGATCCCCGACTGCGACAGGGTGCGCGAGCCGACCGGGTCGCCGGTCTCCAGATAGGTCTCGACGATGCGGCGGAAGATGTCGCGGGCGCGGGCGTCGAGCCCGGCCAGACCGGCGCCGCCGACATCCAGCGCCGTCGAGGTGAGCAGGGGGGATTTCATGTGCGGCGCGCCTGCCAGCGTTCGCGCGTCAGCCGGTGCACCAGGCAGTCGTCCTGGTCGAACGTCCGCCGGCCCTCCGGCTCGAAGCCGAGGCGCTGGTAGAAGCGGTGGGCGTCGGTGTTGCTGGCCAGCGGGTCGATGACCACGCCGTGGACCTCCGGCTCGGCGAAACAGGCGTCCAGCGCCTGCGTCATCATCTGCGTGCCATAGCCCTTGCCCAGCGCGTCGGGCGGACCGATCCAGATGTCGATGGCGCGCAGGCCCGGCTCGATCTCGCCCCAGTAGTGCGTCGGCTCCCGATGCGGGTCGATGATCTGCATGACGCCGATGGGCCGCCAGCTTCCGTCATTCGCGATCTCGGCGATGCGGTAGACGCTGGTCTCGTCCTGGGCCGACAGCTCCTCGCGCCATTCGATGCCGCCGAAGGCGACCTCGGCCTCGGGATCGTCGCTGGAGCAGGCGATGACATGCGGCTCGCGGTCCCAGCCGGCGAGCAGGGGCGCGTCGTCGAGCGTCGCCGGGCGGAGCCGGACGGCGGCGGTCGGTGATGCGGGGGCATACAGGCTCACGGTTTCAGGATAAGCAGCGCCGCCGCCGTCACCAAGCGGCCTCCAAGGAATTCGCTCATGTCGTCGCCCCGCCCGTCCGAACGCGCCCCCGACCAGCTCCGGACCATCGTCCTCGAGACCGGGGTGAACCGCTATGCCGAGGGGTCGTGCCTCGTCTCGTTCGGCCACACCAAGGTGCTGGTGACCGCCTCGGTCGAGGAGAACGTGCCCGGCTGGATGCGCAACAAGGGCTCGGGCTGGGTCACGGCCGAATACGGCATGCTGCCGCGGGCCACCCACACGCGGGGCCGGCGCGAGGCCGCCAGCGGCAAGCAGACCGGGCGGACGCAGGAGATCCAGCGGCTGATCGGCCGCTCTCTGCGCGCGGTGGTCGACCTGAAGGCGCTGGGCGAGCGGCAGGTGGTGCTGGACTGCGACGTCATCCAGGCCGACGGCGGCACCCGCACCGCGGCCGTCACCGGCGCATGGGTCGCCATGGCCTCGGCCTTCGACTATCTGCGCGCCGAGGGCGTGCTGAAGGTGGACCCCATCCTCGATCAGGTCGCTGCGGTGTCTTGCGGCGTGTGCAGCGACCAGCCGGTGCTGGACCTCGACTACGAGGAGGACTCGACCGCCGAGGCCGATTCCAACTTCGTCCTGACCGGCGCCGGCGCCATCGTCGAGATTCAGGCGACCGGCGAGAAGCGCGGCTTCTCGCGGGCCGAGTTCGACCGGCTGTTCCAGCTGGCCGAAGGCGGCTGCGCCGAACTGTTCGCGCTGCAGCGGGCGGCTCTGGGCCGCTAAGCGGCCTATCGTGCGGAATCGAACCGTGCCTATGGTGACGCTGCCACTCGGAGCCGCACCATGCGCCGCACAGGTCTGATTTTCGCCGCCGCCGCCGTCTTTCTGAGCGGTTGTCAGCAGCCCGCGGGCGCGCCCGAGGCGGAGCCGGCCGCGGCCGACGCGCCGGCGCCCGTCATGCCCGCCGACGCCCCGCCGCAGGAGGAGGTCGTGCCCGCCGCGGCGCCCTCGCTGGCGCCCGGCGGCGAGGCCGCGACCTGCCGCGACGCCGTCGGCGAGGCGGCCTCGGCGCGGCTGGTTCAGCGCTGCATCGCCGTCAGCCCCGCCACCCACCCGCCCTGCAACGCCCTCAACCCCTGCCCCATGATCCAGGCCGAGATCGACCGCTCGTGCGAGATGTTCCCGGCGGGCGAAAAGCCGGCGGAATGCTCCGCTTGATCACGATCTGGTCCCGGCGCCGCCCCCTCCGTCGCGGCGCATAGAGCGCCGCGCCACCTCCCCACGCCGTGGGGAGGAGACCGTGGCCATGTCTCCTCCCCATCAACGATGGGGAGGTGGATCGACGGCGTAGCCGACGAGACGGAGGGGGCGGCGCCGCTGCGACCGAAAAACGTCATCCGCTTAATCGTTTTCCAACGCTGATGCGGCAGGCTGCCGGGCATGACACCCGTGGCCACGCCCCCCGACCTGCGCGCCCTGACCACCCTGCGGTTCCTCGCCGCCGCCTGGGTGGTGCTCTACACCGCCTGGCCGCATCTGGACGTGAGCTGGGTTCCGGTGGCGGTGACCAGGGGCTATCTCGGCGTCGAGGTCTTCTTCGTTCTGTCCGGCTTCATCCTCAGCCACGTCTATCTGGCGGCGGCGGGCGAGAAGCGGTTCAGCTACGGCGGCTTCCTGTGGGCCCGGATCGCGCGGGTCTATCCGCTGCATCTGGTCACCCTGTTCGGCATGATCGCCCTCGGGGTCGCGGCCACCGTGGTCGGCCTCAGCATCGACGGCAGCCTGACCGACTGGCGGGCCCTGCCGGCGCACCTGACCATGACCCACGCCTGGGGGCTGGCCCCGATCTCGGCCTTCAACCACCCGTCCTGGTCGATCTCGGCGGAGTGGTTCGCCTATCTGACCTTCCCGGCCTACGCCTTCGTGGCCTGGCGGATGCGCGAGCGGCCTTGGGTGGCCGTTGCGTTGGCCGCGGCCTTCGCGCTGGGAATCTACGCCCTGTTCCAGCCGCTGGCGGGCTTCTCCCTGACCGAGGCGACCTTCCTGTGGGGCGCGCTGCGGATCGTGCCGTGCTTCGCCCTCGGCTGCGCCCTGTATCTGGTCTATCGCCGCGCGCCGATCCGGTACGCCGGGCCGGTCGCCCTCGCCAGCGGCGCGGGCGCGCTCGCCAGCGCCTCGCTGGGGCTGTGGGATCCGGTCACGGTGCTGTTCGCCGGCGCCCTCATCCTCGCTCTGGGATCGCTCGACAACGCCAGGGCCGGGGTGCTCGGCTCCAGGGTCGGCGTCTATCTCGGCGAGATCAGCTATTCGATCTACATGGTCTGCGCGCCGGTGCTGCTGCTGACCACCAACGCCGCCGCCATGGCGACAGGCGCGGACGACAAGCGGTTTCACATATTTGTGTGGCTGGCCCTCGTAGCCGCGATTCCGGTCGCCGCGATGCTGACCTATCACCTCGTCGAACGCCCGTGCCGCAAGGCTTTCAGGGGTTTCGCGGAGCGGCGCCAAAATCGGTCAAGGGCGAAAGCGACGCAGGCCGGTTCGCCTGAAAGGGTTCTTCAACCCTCCGAAACTATCGTCTAAGGCTTGGTCGTCGGTAGGGCAGGACACAGGTCAGCATGACGAAACGGCTCAAAGCCGCTGCGGTTGCAGCGACCCTCGGATTTTTCGTGATGGGCGCCGCGCCCGTCGCCAACGCCGAAGCGCCGTATTGGCAGTGCGTGACCTTCGCCCGCATGTTCTCGGGCATCAACATCTTCGGCGACGCCCTGACCTGGTGGAATCAGGCCCAGGGCAAGTTCCGCACCGGCGGCCGTCCCGAGACCGGCTCCGTCCTCGCCTTCCAGCCGAGCGGCCGCATGAGCCGCGGCCACGTCGCGGTGGTGTCGGACATCCTGACCGACCGCGTGATCCGCGTGACCCACGCCAACTGGGGCGGCAGCCGCGGCAAGGTCGAGGAGAACGTCACCGTGGTCGACGTCTCGAACAACGGCGATTGGAGCGCGGTCAAGGTCTGGTACAACCCGATCAATGACCTCGGCACCTCCGTCTATCCGACGTATGGCTTCATTTACAAAGCCCCGCAGCCGTCGACCGACGGCGTGCAGATGGCGTCGACAAGCGCGACGTCCGGCCAGCCCTAGGGCGGCCGTCTCCGGAGCCCCGGCGTGATCCGGGTGCACCGCGCCGGGCGAACCCGGCCCGACCCCATCGTCGACGACCTGGCCGCCTGGCGGCTGCCGACCGACGCGGTCTGGATCGACCTGATCAAGCCGACGGAAGAAGAGGACGCCGCCGTCGAGAAGGCGCTGGGCCTCAGCGTGCCGACGCGCGCGGAGATGGCCGAGCTGGAGGCCTCCAGCCGCATCTATCGCGAGAACGGCGCCGCCTATGTCACCGCCGACATCGTCACCCACGGCGACGAAGAGATCCCGGGCGTCGAGCCGGTCACCTTCATCATCACCAACGGCCCGCTGGTGACGATCCGCTACGTCGATCCGAAGCCGTTCTCGATCCTGATCGACAAGCTGGAGCGCGAGCCGCACCTGTGCACCACCGGGCCGGAGCTGTTCCTCAACCTGATGGAAACCGTGGTCGACCGGGTCTCGAGCATCCTGTCCAGCACCGTGAACCGGGTCGAGGCCATCGCGGGCCACGTCTTCTCGGGCCGCAAGGGCGTCGGCTTCGAGAAGCTGATCACCAAGCTGGGCCGCGCCCAGATGGCCAACGCCCGCATCGAGCAGAGCCTCGCCGGCCTGACGCGCGTGTTCGCCTTCGTCGGCGTCGACGAGCGGATGGACGACGACGAGGCCCGGGCGCGCCTCCGCTCGCTGGCGCGGGACGCCGACAGCCTGACGGCGCACAACCACTCGGTCGCCGCCTCGATCGACTTCCAGCTCTCGGCGGCGCTGGGGCTGATCAACATCGAGCAGTCGTCGATCATCAAGATATTCTCGGTCGCGGCTGTCGCCTTCCTGCCGCCGACGCTGATCGCCTCGATCTACGGCATGAATTTCGAGCACATGCCCGAGCTGCGCCAGCCGCTCGGCTATCCCTTGGCGCTGGTGGCCATGGTCGTCTCGGCGGTCGCCCCGCTCGCGTGGTTCCGCAAGAAGGGCTGGCTGTAGGCCACGCGCGGGCTTGACCCCGCCCCCGCGCTCGCGCTTCCTGCCCGGCCAGTATTCCGGAGTTCTTCCAATGCGCCTCGCCGTCCTCGGAGCCGTGTCCGCGCTCGTTCTGGCCGCCTGTTCGCCGGAACCGGCCGCCCCGGCGGCAACGGCCGCGCCGCCCGAACCAGCGCCGGTGCTGGGCGGGGTCGATCTGGGCCAGCCGCTGCGGGCGCTTGGCACCGAGCCCTTCTGGGGCGTCGACCTGACCGGGACGGAACTGGTCTACGCCGGCGTCGACCGGCCCGAGCAGCGGGCCCCGCAGCCTGCGCCTGTGGTTCAGGGCACGACCGCCACCTATCAAGCGACCACCGGAACCGGGGCGACCATCAGCCTGATGCTGGCCGCCACCGAATGCTCCGACGGCATGAGCGACCGGACCTATCCGCTGTCGGCCATCGTGAAGATCGGCGACGAGACCCTGACCGGCTGCGCCGCCTCGACCGCGGCCATCATGTCGCGGGGCGAAAGCGGATCGATGGCCGACGCGCCTCAGCCGCCGGCCTGATCCCGGAAGGTCCGCAGCGCCCCCAGCCGGGCGAAGGCCACGGTCAGCGCCTTGCGCCGCGCGGGCGCCAGCGGCGTCGACGGCGCCTCGCGGATGACGGCCCCGCCGAAGCCGTCGGCGACGATCAGGCCGGGGTGGTCGGGCAGGACGTCGGACGGAAACTCGGGCGCCACGGCGAAGAAGAAGGCGTCGCAGAAGGGCGCGTACTCGCCCCATTTGCGGTCGACGCGATAGTCCTCGATGCCCGACTTCACCTCGCAGATGACGATGTCGCCGCGCGGCCCCAGCGCCATCACGTCGGCGCGGCGTCCGTTCGGCAGGCAGACCTCGAGCAGGGGCGCATAGCCCATGTCGATCAGCAGCCGCGCCGCGCCGCGCGTCACCGCCCGGGTGGTGCCGGGGCGGCTGAAGACGAGCTCGAGGGTCAGGGCGGCGGCGGCGGACACGCCTGCCTTATGTTCCGCTTGTGTTCCGATTTCAAGCGAGGCCGTCAGCGCCCGGTGTGCACCACCGACGCCGTCCCGAAGCCCAGCGTCCGGGCGCGGGCAAGCAGCCGGGTCCGCTCGGCCTCGGCCGGGCTCTGGCTGCGGTGCCAGATCCACCAGTCGGACTTGTTCGGCAGGGCCAGAATGGCCCAGCTGTAGTCCGGCGCATGGTCCCAGACCCAGTAGTTCTGCCCCGCCAGACCGCCGACGCCGAGCAGGCCGGTCAGGGTGAAGCGGAAGCGGGCGTTGGTCCCCGGATCGGTCACCCGGGCGTTGGCGCGCAGCGTCTCCACCCCGCCGTCGGCGCGCCGGGTGCAGGTCACGACGATCCCGTACCGATGGGCCTGCGCCTGCGGGTTGAAGTCGATCTGGGCCCGACTGCAATCCTTCTGCGCGTCATTGGGGCTGCGCGCGATCTCGAACCACCGGCCGTCGAAGCGGTTCAGGTCGATGGCGGCAGCCTGCGCGAAGACGGGACCCGCCGGACCCAAGAGGAGGAGGGCGGTCAGGGCGGTCTTGATCGGGCTCATGCGGTCGTCCTTCGCCTACGGTCGCGAAGATACGGGGCTGCGGCTCCCGGGGTTGCCGGCTCTACAGGATGAACCGGCTCAGGTCGGCGTCGCGGGCGAGGTCGCCGACGCGCTCGCGGACCTTGTCGCCGTCGAAGGCGACCGTCTGGCCGGTCAGGTCCGAGGCGCGGAAGCTGGTCTCCTCCAGCACCCGCTCGATCACCGTGACCAGCCGTCGCGCGCCGATGTTCTCGACCGCGCCGTTGGCCGCCACCGCCGCGTCGGCCATGGCCTCGACCGCGTCGGGGGTGAAGGTGAGGGTCACGTCCTCGGTCGCCAGCAGGGCCTGGTTCTGGCGGATCAGATTGGCCTCGGGCTCGGTCAGGATGCGGACGAAGTCGTCGCGCGTCAGGGCCTTCAGCTCGACCCGGATCGGCAGACGCCCCTGCAGCTCGGGCAGCAGGTCCGACGGCTTGGCCACATGGAAGGCGCCCGAGGCGATGAACAGCACGTGGTCCGACTTCACCGGCCCGTATTTGGTCGAGACCGTGGTGCCCTCGATCAGGGGCAGCAGGTCGCGCTGCACGCCCTCGCGCGAGACGTCGCCGCCGCGCGCCTCCGACCGGGCCGCGACCTTGTCGATCTCGTCGATGAAGACGATGCCTTCGTTCTCCGCCAGCGCCAGCGCCTCGGCGGTCAGGCTCTCCTGATCCAGCAGCTTGTCGCTCTCTTCCGTGGTGAGCGGAGCCATCGCCTGGGTCACGGTCATGCGCACGGTCTTGGTCCGGCCGCCGCCGAGCTTGCCCAGCATCTCCGACAGATTGATCATGCCGACGTTGCCGCCGCCCGGCAGGTCGAGCCCGTGCATCGGCGAGGCGGTGTCGGCGAGGGTGAGCTCGATCTCCTTGTCGTCCAGCTCTCCGGCCCGCAGCTTCCTTCGGAAGCTGTCGCGCGTCGCCGGCTGCGAGCCCGGACCGACCAGCGCGTCCAGAATCCGCTCTTCCGCCGCGGCCTCGGCCTTGGCGCCGACCCCGGCCCGGCGCTTGTCCCGCACCATCACCAGCGCCGCCTCGACGAGGTCGCGCATGATCTGGTCGACGTCGCGGCCGACGTAGCCGACCTCGGTGAATTTGGTCGCCTCGACCTTGAGGAAGGGCGAGCCGGCCAGCCGCGCCAGCCGCCGCGCGATCTCGGTCTTGCCGACGCCGGTGGGGCCGATCATCAGGATGTTCTTCGGCGTCACCTCGTCGCGCAGATCGTCCGGCACGCGCTTTCTGCGCCACCTGTTGCGAAGCGCGACAGCGACAGCGCGCTTGGCGTCGTCCTGGCCGACGATGAACCGGTCGAGTTCGGATACGATTTCGCGGGGAGAGAGGTCGGTCATGGGGAGGATATTGGGGTTGGGGTGGTTCATCACAACGGACACGACGGGATCACAACGGACACGACGGGCTCAGAGCACGAGCCGGCGAAAACCGTCCTTCAAACGGAGCGTGTTGAAGTTGATCAGATAGCCGAGCCGTACGCCGGAGAAGCGGAGGTAGGTCAGCACCTGGGCCACGTGGACCGACGCAAGAGCGTCGATCGAATTGATCTCGACGACAACCGCACGTTCGACCAACAGGTCGAGGCGGAAGCCGATGTCCATGCGCGCAGCGCGATAGGAGATGGGGATGCCCACCTGACGTTCGACGTTGAGGCCCGCTCGTTCCAGTTCCTCGGCCAGACACGCCTCGTAAACCGACTCAAGCAGGCCGGGCCCAAGCGTCCGGTGAACCGTGAAGGCTGCGTCCATCACCGCACGCCCGACGGTGTTTACAGCCGCCGAAACAGTTTCGGTCCCGTCGTGTCCGTGGTGCATTTCGTTGTGCCCGCCGTGATGAACCACAACATCATACAACCATAAATCACCCCAGCGTCTCAACCGTCAGGTTGCCGTTGGTGTAGACGCAGATGTCGGCCGCGATGGCCATGGCGCGGCGGGCGATCTGTTCGGCGTCGAGGTCGGTGTGGTCGATCAGGGCGCGGGCGGCGGACAGGGCGAAATTGCCGCCGGACCCGACGGCGGCCACGCCATGCTCCGGCTCCAGCACGTCGCCGACGCCGGTGACCGTGAAGATGGAGCTCTTGTCGGCCACCAGCAGCATGGCCTCCAGCCGGCGCAGGTAGCGGTCGGTGCGCCAGTCCTTGGCGAGGTCGACGCAGGCGCGCGCCAGCTGGTCGGGATACTGCTCCAGCTTGGCTTCCAGCCGCTCGATCAGGGTGAAGGCGTCGGCGGTCGCGCCGGCGAAGCCCGCCAGCACCTTGCCGCCCGCCAGCACCCTCACCTTGCGCGCGGCGCCTTTGACGATGGTCGGGCCCATTGAGACCTGGCCGTCTCCGGCGATGACGGTCCGGCCGTCCTTGCGCACCGCCAGAATGGTCGTGCCGTGCCAGTCGGGGAAGTTCGAGGTTTCGTTGGCCATCCATTGCAGATGGCGACGGAAATGCGGCGCGGCAAGACGAAAGCACAGCGAATTCAGGCTGAGCCGTTCGCCATGAAAACACCCTACCTCGCCGTTATCCTGCAACACACGTCCCCAAATCCTTAGAATATAGGGAAGCATTTTGCTTCACAGGATCATCTACGCCAGCGAAGCGGTCGGGCCGACGGGGACATCCACTCTGTCCGTCGCCCAGATCCTCGGCGTGTCCGAGCGCAACAACCGGCGCGACCATGTGACCAGCTGCGTGATGTTCCACCGCGGCCACATCCTGCAGGTGCTCGAGGGCGGTCGCGTCGATCTGGACCGGCTGATGCGCCGGCTTCTGGCCGACCCCCGCCACACAGGCCTGCGCATCCTGTCCGACATGCCGGTCTCCGGACGCGGCGTGGCCGATCCGATGGCGCTGTGCGGCGATCCCGAGTCCCTGCTGGACCGGGCCGGGCTGCCGTGCCTGTCGCGGCTGACCGCCCGCGAGGCCGAGCAGCTGCTGGATCTTCGCAAGGCCGCGTGACGCGCGCGCCATAGCGGCCTAACGGAAGGCCGTGAGCTTCTCCGACGACGAAATCGAGCGCTACGCCCGCCATCTGGTGTTGTCCGAGGTCGGCGGGCCCGGCCAGCAGCGGCTGAAGGCCGCGCGCGTCGCCGTCGTCGGTCTGGGCGGCGTCGGCGGTCCCGCCGCCCTCTATCTGGCCGCCGCGGGAGTCGGAACGCTGCGGCTGATCGACGACGACGCGGTCGCGCTGTCGAACCTGCAGCGGCAGGTGCTGTTCACCAGAGACGACCTTGAGCGGCCCAAGGTCGAGGCGGGGGCGGAGGCGCTCGGTCGGCTGAACCCCCATGTCGCCATAGACGCCCGCCGCGAGCGGATCACCGGGGCGAACGCCGCGCGCCTGATCGCCGACTGCGACGTGGTGATCGACGGCACGGACGATTTCGCCACCCGCTTCGCCGTCAACGCCGCCTGCGTGGCCGCTCGGGCCCCGCTGGTCTCCGGCGCCCTCGGCCGCTGGAGCGGTCAGGTCGGCGTCTTCCGCGCCCGGCCTTGCTACAGCTGCCTCGTGCCCGACAGCCCGCCCGACGCCGAGACCTGCGCCCGCGTCGGCGTCGTCGGCGCCCTGGCCGGCGTGGTCGGCTCCATGGCGGCGCTGGAGGCGATCAAACTCATCACCGGCGCGGGCGAACCGCTGACCGGGCGGCTGATGCTCTACGACGGGCTGGCGGGGACGGCGCGGACGGTTCGTGTTCCGGCGGACCCGGACTGTCCGGTCTGCGGCCAGACCTAAAGCATCGCGGGAATCACCCGGTCCGCCGGGCGGTGGCCGTTCTGGAAGGTCAGGATGTTGGCGATGACGCGGTCGCCCATGTCCTGCCGCGCCTCGAGCGTGGCCGAGCCGAGGTGCGGCAGCAGCACGACGTTGGCCAGACCCGGCAGGCCCGGATGCACTGCGGGCTCGTGCTCGTAAACGTCCAGCCCGACGCCGGCGATCCGGCCCGCCCTGACCCGCTCCGCCAGCGCGGCCTCGTCGATCAGCTCGCCGCGCGCGGTGTTGATCAGGATGGCGTGGGGCTGAAGCCGGTCCAGCCGCGCCGCCGACAGCAGGTGATGGGTCTCGCGCGTCGCCGGGCAGTTCAGCGAGATCAGGTCCATGCGCGCCAGCATCTGGTCGAGGTCCTCCCAGTAGGTCGCGCCCAGTTCTTCGGCGATCATGTCCGGGACCGGCTTGCGGTTGTGATAGTGCACCTGCATCCCGAACGCGCGGGCGCGGCGGGCGAGGGCCTGTCCGATCCGGCCCATGCCGACGATGCCGAGCCGCTTGCCCCACAGCTTGCGCCCGCACATCCAGGTCGGGGTCCAGCCTTCGAACCGCCCCTCCGCCATCACCGTGGCGCCCTCCACGATCCGGCGGCTGACGGCCAGGATCAGGGCCATGGCCAGATCCGCGGTGTCCTCGGTCAGGACGCCCGGCGTATTGGTCACGATCAGGCCGCGCCCGACCGCGGCGTCGATGTCGATGTGATCCACCCCCGCGCCGAAGTTAGCGATCATCTTCAGCTGCGGCCCGGCCCTGGCCAGCAGGTCGGCGTCGATCGTGTCCGTGATAGTCGGGACCAGCACCTCGGCCCGCTGCACCGCCGCCTCCAGCGCGGCCCGATCCATCGGCCGGTCGGTGAGATTCAGCTCGGCGTCGAAAAGCTCGCGCGCGCGCGTTTCCACCGCGTCCGGGAGGCGTCTGGTTAATACGACCTTAAGCCTGCGCGCAGACATTCTGAGCCCTGATTACACGGATGCTGACGGTGTCTACCAAAGCTCGCTCCCGCCTCCAAAGGCTCCCTGCCGTCGTCTGCATTCTGGCCGCCGCGATCGTCGCGGGCGGCTCGAACCGGATGCCCGACGGACGGCCGACGCCCAGCGGCCAGCCGGTGCCGCGCTGGCTGTCGCTGAAGTCGTCGGAGGTGCGGGCCCGCTATGGCCCCGGGCTGGATTACCGCATCCTGTGGGAATACCGCGCCTCCGGTCTGCCGGTGCAGGTGATCGCCGAGACGCGTGAGTGGCGCAAGATCTGCGACCCGGACGGCGCCGTCGCCTGGGTCCACCGCAGCGTGGTGTCCAGCCGCCGCAACGTCTTCAACATCTCGGACGCGCCCGTGCCGGTTCACGCCTCCCGGTCCGACGCCAGCCCGCTGCGCGCCCGGCTGGCCCCCCGCACCCTCGCGACCATCGACGACTGCGAGGACGGCTGGTGCGAGGTCCGCGCGCGGCGGCTGCGCGGCTGGGTGCGGGAAGGCGCGGTGTTCGGGGCCCAGAGGCGGGCCCTTTGCAACGCCTCCACCCCCGCCGGCCCCAGCCCCAGCCCCGGCCCCCGCCGCCGCTGACGTCGTCAACCGGCCTGGTCGATCCTTGACCGGCGGCGAGAGCGGCTGTCCCGGTCCGGCGTCGGTCCGATCAGGACGAACATTTCCCCGCGCCGGAGTCTGCAGGCGGACAGAACCCGGGTTACCGAAATGCTAAGACGGTGGCCTGGCGAGGGCTGTGATGCGCATCTATCAGTTCCACTTCTACAACCCGAAAGGGGCGTATCCGGCGCTCGACTTCGTCGACTGCGTGGATGACGGAACCGCCACGCGCGAGGCCTTCAGCCAGCTTCGCCAGCACGGCACCTGCCAGGGAGTGGACGTGTTCGACGGCGATCGGCTGGTCGGGCGCGTGGAGCGGCCCCTGCGGCCCGCATCGCCCCGGCACGCCAACCTCTGACGGCCCCTCGGCGTCCCGCATTTCGAGCTCTGAAGCGGCGCGCGGTTCTGTGTCGAGTTCCGACAGACGCGCGGCGACAGATCACCTTATTCGCTTGATATGATTCCCCTTAAGCCCGGCAACAGCCTGATCAGCGCCCTGCCCGCGGACGACCGCGACGCCCTGCTGTCGCAGGCGGTCCTGACGGATTTTCCACAGGGGTACGTCTTCTACGAGCCCGGCGATCCGGTCGACCATCTGCATTTCATCGAGCACGGAATCTGTTCCTCGGTCGCCGTGCTGCAGGACGGCCGCACGGTCGAGACGGCGATGATCGGGCGCGAGGGGGTAACCGGGGTCGTGGCCTCGACGGTCCGGCAGCACGCCTTCACCCGCAGTCTCGCCCAACTGGGCGGCGTCTCCTGGCGGATCGAGGCGCCGAAGTTTCGGGCGCTGGCGGCGGCCCGGCCCGCCATCCGTGAAACGGTCGCGGAGTTCATGTCGAGCATGCAGGGCGAGCTGGAGCAGTCGGCGGCCTGCAACGCCCTGCACCGGGCCGAGCAACGCTTCGCGAAGTGGCTGCTGCGCTGCCACGACCGCGTCGAGGGCGACACCCTCAGCCTGACGCAGGAGTACCTCGCCAGCATGCTGGGCTCGCAGCGCACGACGGTGAACGAGGCGGCGCAGGGGCTGCAGAAGGCGGGCGCCATCTCCTATTCGCGCGGCCGGATCACGGTCCGCGACCGGGCCGCGCTCGAGCGGATCGCCTGCGAATGCTACCGCGCCACCGTCTCGGTGCTCGATGCGCGCGGCGCCGCCCGCGCCGACGGCTGAGCGCGCGCCGGCCCTCCCGGCGGACCTGAAAAAGTTTGAGCCTCCGGTTCCCGTCGTGTACCTCCACGGCGACATCCGCCGGAGAGCGCCGCGTTGAGCCAGCTGAACCAACCCTCGTCCTTCGACTACGAGGCCCTTCTGGCCGCGGGACGGGGCGATCTGTTTGGGCCCCAGAACGCCAAGCTGCCGGCCCCGCCGATGCTGATGTTCGACCGCATCGTCACGATCAACGCGGACGGCGGCGCGCACGGCAAGGGCTATATCGAGGCCGAGCTGGATATCCGTCCGGACCTCTGGTTCTTCCAGTGCCACTTCATCGGCGACCCGGTCATGCCGGGCTGCCTCGGCCTCGACGCCATGTGGCAGCTGGTCGGCTTCTACCTCGGCTGGATCGGCGGCCCGGGCCGCGGCCGCGCGCTGGGCGTCGGCGAGGTCAAGTTCACCGGCCAGGTCACGCCGGACATCAAGAAGGTGGTCTACAAGATCGACCTGAAGCGGGTCATCAACCGGCGCCTCGTCATGGGCATCGCCGACGGGGTACTCGAAGCCGACGGCGTCCCAATCTATACGGCGGCCGACATGCGGGTCGGCCTGTTCGGCGCCACCGAACCGGTGGGCGGCTAGAGTCGTTCACAGATCGCGGGCTACGCGGCGGACTGAGTTCAAGAAGGAAATCCCACCATGCGGCGTGTCGTCGTCACCGGTCTCGGCATCGTCTCCTCCATCGGCACGGGGCAGGACGAGGTCACCGCCTCCCTGCGCGAGGCCAAATCGGGCGTCGTCGCGGCGCCGGACCATATCGCCCACGGCTTCCGCAGCCAGGTCTGGGCCCCGCCGGCTCTTGGAGTCACGGCCGAGGACTGGGCCCCGCTGGTCGATCGCCGCGCCGCCCGCTTCCTCGCCAACGGCACCGCCTGGGGCCACATCGCCTTCGAGGAGGCGCTGAAGGATGCGGGCCTGTCGCCCGACGACATCAAGTCCGACCGGATCGGCGTCATCGTCGGCGAGGGCGGGCCCTCGACGCAGGTGATCCTGCAGGCCGCCGACACCACCAAGGAAAAGGGCTCGCCCAAGCGCATCGGGCCGTTCGCCGTGCCCAAGGCCATGGCCTCCGGGCCGTCGGCGGTGCTCGCCACATGGTTCGAGCTCAAGGGCGTCAACTATTCCATCAGTTCGGCCTGCGCGACCTCGGCCCACTGCATCGGCGCGGCCGCCGAACAGATCGCCTGGGGCAAGCAGGACATGGTCTTCGCGGGCGGTGTCGAGGACATCGACTGGTCGATGTCGAACATGTTCGACGCGATGGGGGCCATGTCCTCCAACTTCAACGCCACCCCCGCCGTCGCCAGCCGCGCCTATGACAAGGACCGCGACGGCTTCGTCATCGCCGGCGGCGCCGGCATCGTGGTGCTGGAGGAATACGAGCGGGCCGTGGCGCGCGGCGCGACGATCTACGCCGAGGTCACCGGCTATGGCGCCAATTCCGACGGCTACGACATGGTCGCCCCCTCGGGCGAAGGCGCCGAGCGCTGCATGCGCATCGCGCTGGAGATGGCCGGCAATCCGCGCATCGACTACCTGAACCCGCACGGCACCTCGACCCCCGTCGGCGACTCCAAGGAGATGGGGGCGGTCCGCAACGTCTTCGGCGACGACCTGCCGATGATCTCCTCGACCAAGTCGCTGACGGGCCATTCGCTCGGCGCCGCGGGGGCTCAGGAGGCGATCTACTGCCTGCTGATGATGAAGAACGGCTTCGCCGCCGAGAGCGCCCACATCGAAAACCTCGACCCGGAGTTCGAGGGCATGCCGATCCTGCGCGAACGCCACGACGGCGAGCTGAAGCACGTCATGTCCAACAGCTTCGGCTTCGGCGGGACGAACGGCACGCTGATCCTGTCGAAGGTCTAGCGCCCGAGCTCCTTTCCGAACTGAGCTTTTCAGACCCGTCATCCTCGGGCTTGTCCCGAGGACCCATCGTTCCACGATGCTCTGCTGTTTGCTTAACTCGTCGGTGGCGTGGTGCGGGTGCGCTACCCTCGCTGCGTCCGCCGGAATGGGTCCTCGGGACAAGCCCGAGGATGACGGATATGGCGGCGGGCGCGCAGGACCCGGAGCAACCCTCCGTCCTCGGACGCGCTATAGTCGGCTTCCGGTCGCCGTGCCGGAGCCCGGGAGCCGCGCCTGACCCTCGACCCCTACATCCTGTTCCTGCTCGGCCTCGGCGCCGTGGTCCTGCTGGTGTCGTGGGCGCCGATGGGGCTGAGGAAGCTGCCGCTGACGCTGGCGATCCTGTGCGTGGCGCTGGGCGTGCTGGTCTTCTCCACCGGCCTGTTCGCCTTCGACCCCGATCCCCGCACCTGGGACACCGCGACAGAGCGGCTGACGGAGCTGGTGGTCATCATCAGCCTGATGGGCGCCGGGCTGAAGCTGGACCGGCCGATCGGCTGGCGCCGCTGGTCGACCACCTGGCGGCTGCTGGCCGTCGCCATGCCTCTGACCATCGCCGCCGTGGCGTGGCTGGGCGTCGCAGGCCTCGGCTTCAGCCTCGCCATGGCCCTGCTGCTCGGGGCCGCCATGGCCCCGACGGACCCGGTGCTGGCCGCCGACGTGCAGGTCGGCCCGCCCCAGTCCGGCGACGAGGACGAAGTCCGGTTCGGCCTGACCTCCGAGGCCGGCCTCAACGACGCGCTCGCCTTCCCCTTCGTTCACCTCGCCATCCTCGCGGCCGCGGGCGGTTTGTTCACCCAGGCCGGGCTGCTCGACTGGTTCGGGATCAAGCTGGGCTGGAAGCTGATCGCCGGCCTCGGCGTCGGCTGGTTCGTCGGTTGGGCCTTCGGCAAGCTGATCTTCCATGCGCGCGGCCCCGGCGAGACCCGCTTCGGCGACGGCCTGGTGTCGCTCGCGGCCACACTGCTGGCCTACGCCGCGGCGGAGCTGGCGCACGGCTACGGCTTCCTCGCGGTGTTCGTCTGCGCGGTCGCCATCCGCGGCTCGGAGCGCGAGCACGAGTTCCATGGCGAGATGCACGACGTCTCGGACCAGATCGAGCGGCTGCTGATGATGCTGCTGCTGATCCTGTTCGGCGGCGCCCTCGTCAACGGCCTGCTGGCCGGCCTGACCTGGACGGACGCCCTGGTCGGCCTTGCGGTCGTGCTGGTGGTCCGGCCCGTGGCGGGCCTGATCGCCATGATCGGCTCGCGTCAGCCGCGGCGGGAGCGGCTGTTGCTGGCCTTCCTCGGCATCCGGGGCGTCGGCTCGGTCTATTACATCGCCTATGCGCTGAACCACGGCGACTTCGGCGACAGCGAGCGGCTGTGGGCGGTGGTCGGCTTCATCATCCTCGTCTCCATCCTGCTGCACGGGGTGACGGCGACCCCGCTGCTGGATCGGCTGGCGCGCCGCCGCGCGCGCTGACCGCGGCCCGAGCGACCCGCCGCCTTGTCTCCCTCGCCCGGACCGTCCAGAAAGCGCGGGCAAACACGGAGACACGACATGGCGAGCGAGAGCGGCTGGAACATGCCCGCGGGCGACCTGATGAAGGGCAAGAAGGGCCTGATCATGGGGGTGGCGAACTCCAACTCCATCGCCTGGGGCATCGCCTCGCAGCTTGCGGCGCAGGGCGCCGAGCTGGCTTTCACCTACATGGGCGAGGGGCTTGAGCGCCGGGTGCGCCCGCTGGCCGAGAGCGTCGGCGCGAAACTGCTGATCCAGGCCGACGTCACCGACGACGCCTCGATGGACGCCGCCTTCGCCGAGCTGGAGCGCGAGTTCGGCACGATCGACTTCGTCGTCCACTCGGTCGCCTTCGCCAACAAGGACGAGCTCAAGGGCTCGTTCGTCGAGAACACCAGCCGCGACAGCTTCCTTCTGGCCATGAACATCTCGGCCTTCAGCTTCGTCGACGTGGCCAAACGCGCCTCGCGCCTGATGCCCAACGGCGGGGCGCTGGTGACCATGACCTACCTCGGCTCCGAGCGGGCCATTCCCAATTACAACACCATGGGCGTGGCAAAGGCGGCGCTGGAGGCGGCGACCCGCTACATCGCTCGCGACCTCGGGCCCAGGGGCATCCGCGTCAACGCCATCTCCGCCGGGGCCATGCGCACCCTGTCGCTGGCCGGCATCTCGGGCGGCCGCGGCATGATCGCCCAGGGCCGGGCCATGTCGGCGATGAAGGAGGACACCTCGATGGAGGGCGTCGCCGGCTGCGCCCTGTGGCTGTGCTCCGACCTCGGCTTTTCCACCACCGGCGAAGTCATCCACGTCGACGCCGGCTTCCACATGATGGGGTTGGCCGGGGACGAGGAAGCCTAGGCTCCGGCGCGTCCGTTTGGCGTCAGCTGGTTCGTCACTAAGGGCACGAAGAAGAGAAAGCCACGAAGAACACGAAGGCGCCTGTGACTCGTCCGCCGGACGTGACGTCTCACCCGGATCGTGATCGCGGCGTACGCCGCATTCTCGTGGATCGCGGCGCCGGACTCGATCCAGCGTGACGAAGCCGACCGCGCAGAGTCCCGCCAGTCCCTTTCGTGTCCTTCGTGGCCGTCTTCGTGTTCTTTGTGATGAACCTGCGGACCTCCACCCCGTCTCGGGACGCGGAAGCCTAGCCCGCCTGCGGCCACCCCTTTTCGACCAGTCTGTACTCATACCGGTCGCGAATGTGGGCGGCGAAGAACTGGCCCTTCGAGAAGGCCGCCCGCCAGTCGGCCGCCACCTCCGGCGGCACCGCGAAATAGTCGTAGACGTCGCCCGAGGTGAAGGTCACGCGCAGGCGTCGGTCCGGTTCGTCATAGCTGAAGCGGCGGATGACGCTGGAGGGCATGACCCGCCAACGCGCGCGGCCTCAGTCCGGTTCGCGCTCGCCGACCTCGACGGGACGCACAGCCAGCAGCCAGCCGTCGGCGATGTGCAGCTCGGGGACGGCCTCGCGGGTGAAGGGCAGGTACCAGGTCGGGCCGCCGGCGGCTGGGGCGATCTCGAGCATGTCGTCGGCCCCGAAATTCTGCACCGACTTCACCGACCCCAGCACGGCGCCTTCGGGGTCGCGGACCTCCAGCCCGACCAGATCGGTCAGGTAGAATTCGTCCTCGTCCGGCTCCGGCAGGGCGTCGCGGGGGATGTAGAGCTTCAGCCCGCGCAGGGCGTCGGCCTGCTCCTTGGTGGCGATCTCCTTCGCCCGTCCGACCACGGCGGTCTTCTCGGGCCGGGCGCTGGTCAGGGTCAGACCCGGCGAGCCGTCGGCGCGCAGCAGGGTCCCGTAGGACAGCAGGGTCATCGGGTCGGCGGTCCAGGCCGTGACCCGCACCTCGCCCTTGACCCCGAAGCCTCCGGCGACCTGACCGACGAGGATGAGTTTGGGAATTACCTCGGTCATGCTGAGAAAACTTCCGCTCATCCCCGCGAAAGCGGGGACCCAGTTCTTTCGCGTCGCACTCTGCGCGGGATCAGCGGTGGAGCCAAACGCCAACACCGGCCGCCCAAAACACTGGGTCCCCGCTTTCGCGGGGATGAGCGGAAAGAGGACGTTAGGCCTCGGTCTTCTCTTCTTCAGCAGCCGGAGCGTCCTCGGCGGCCGGAGCTTCTTCGGCGGCTTCGGCCGGAGCCTCTTCCGCAGCAGCTTCAGCGGCCGGAGCCTCCTCGGCGGCAGCCTCGGCCGGAGCCTCTTCAGCAGCGGCTTCCGGCTCGGGGGCCGGAGCGTTCTTGGCGGCTTCGGCGGCGGCCTTGGCCTCTTCCTTGGCGCGTTCGGCGGCTTCGGCGGCCTCGATCTTGGCGGCCGCTTCGGCTTCGGCGCGGTCGGCTTCGCGCTGGGCGCGCTCGGCGGCGCGTTCCTGGGCCTTCTTGCCCGGCTGGGCCTTGCTCGGGTTGTTCGACTGGGTCCACTTGACCTTGCCGGCCAGAGCCTCGTCCTGGCTCAGGAAGCGCGCCACGCGGTCGGTCGGCTGGGCGCCCTTGGACAGCCATTCCGAGATCCGGTCGGTCTTCAGGGTGACGCGCTTCTGCTCGCCGTCGCGCGGCAGCATCGGGTTGTACGTGCCGACGCGCTCGATGAACTTGCCGTCGCGCGGCGAGTGGCTGTCGGCGACGACGATGTAGTAGTAGGGGCGCTTCTTGGCGCCGCCGCGGGCCAGACGAATCTTCAGCATTTTCAGTCTCTTTCGTTAAGTCGGATTATTTCTTGGGAGGGAAGCCCGGAAGGCCGGGAAGGCCTCCCGGAAGTTGTCCGCCGCCCAGCCCGGCGAGCCGGTCCTGGAGGGTTTTCATTTCGTCGGCGCTGGGCTCGGGCATGCGGCCGCCCCCCATCGCCTTGAGGCGGGCCATGTCGGGGCCGCCGCCCATTCCGCCGCCGCCGAGACCGCCCATCATGGCCGCCATCTGCTTCATGCCCTTGCCGCCGCCCTTGGACATCGACTTGACCATGTCGGCCATCTGCCGGTGCTGTTTCAGCAGGCGGTTGACGTCCTGCACCTCGACCCCGGCGCCGGCGGCGATGCGCTTCTTGCGGCTGGCGTTGAGCAGGTCCGGCTTCTTGCGCTCGGCCTTGGTCATCGACGAGATGATGGCTTCCTGGCGCGCGATCATGCGGTCGTCGACGCCGCTGTCGGCCATCTGGGCCTTCATCTTGGCGACCCCGGGCAGCATCCCCATGATGCCCTGCAGGCCGCCCATCCGCTTCATCTGCTGCAGCTGGCCGGCGAGGTCGTTGAGGTCGAACTGGCCCTTGGCCAGTTTCCGGGCCATGGCCTCGGCCTTGGACTGGTCCAGCTCCTGCGAGGCCTTCTCGACCAGGGCGACGATGTCCCCCTGACCGAGGATGCGGCCGGCGACGCGGCGGGCGTCGAACACCTCCAGCGCGTCGACCTTCTCGCCCGCGCCGATGTATTTGATCGGCAGGCCGGTGACGGCGCGCATCGACAGCATGGCCCCGCCGCGCCCGTCGCCGTCGGCCCGGGTCAGGACCAGACCGGTCAGCGGCAGGCGTTCGTGGAAGGCGCGGGCGGTGCGGACGGCGTCCTGACCGGTCAGGCTGTCGGCGACCAGCAGGGTCTCGACGGGCCTGGCGATGGCGGCGACCTCGGCCACCTCGGCCATCAGCGCCTCGTCGAGCGTGATCCGCCCGGCGGTGTCGAGGATCAGGACGTCGTAGCCCTGCAGCTTCGCCGACTGCAGCGCCCGGCGGGTGATCTGGACCGGCGACTCCCCGGCCACGATCGGCAGGGTGGCGACCTCGATCTGCTGGCCCAGCGTCGCCAGCTGCTCCATGGCGGCCGGACGGCGCGTGTCCAGCGAGGCCATCATGACCTTCTTGCGGTCGAACTTCGTCAGGCGCAGCGCCAGCTTGGCCGAGGTCGTCGTCTTGCCCGAGCCCTGCAGGCCCGACATCAGGATGACCGCCGGCGGCGTGGCGTTCAGGTTGATCGGGACCGGCTCCTCGCCGCCCAGCATCTCGACCAGACCGTCATAGACGATCTTGACCACCTGATCGGCGGGCTTGACCGAGCGGATGACGTCCTCGCCGGTGGCGCGCTCGGTGGCGAAGGCGGTGAAGTCCTTGACGACGGGCAGGGCGACGTCGGCCTCGAGCAGGGCCACGCGCACTTCGCGCATCGCCTCGGCCACGTCCTTTTCGGACAGGGCGCCGCGCCCGGTGATCCGGTCGAAGACGCCTGTCAGCCGCTCGTTCAGAGCCTCGAACATTCACAACCTCGTTTCGACGGGTGAGACGGTCTCCATAGCGAAATGGCCTCCGGCGACGATCACGTCGGCGGAGGGTTCTCGCCCACCTCGTCCGGCCGAAACCGGGGTCGTGTGGGTGGAGACGCGAGGTTCACTTGCGTCGGAAGCGGCGGCTTATGGCGGAAAAGGGGGGCGAAGACAAGGCGGCGCCGAGTCAACGGGCTTGCCAGACACCGGGAGGCCGCCTCCTATGTCGCGACTGTACAAGGGGAGAGAGACGATGATGCGCACGATGACCGGCCGGTTGGCGCTGGCGACCGTTCTGATGGCCGCGACGGCCACCGGCGTCATGGCCCAGACGGCCCAGCCCGAGCGCCGCGAGGTCGGCAATCTCGTCTTCGACGGAATTCCCCCGATCCCGGCGGACCTGAAACCCCGGCTGCAGCGCTATCGCAACGCCCGCAGCGCCGGCTTCCAAGACTTCATGGCCGACGGCTCGATCCTGATCTCCACCCGCTTCGGCGAGACGGCCCAGCTGCACCGGGTGGCGGCGCCGGGCGCGGATCGCCGCCAGCTGACCTTCTTCACCGAGCCGGTCGGCGGCGCGACGGTCATCCCCGGCTCCAACCGCTACGTCTATTCCCGGGACTCGGGCGGGGCCGAGTATTTCCAGCTTTACCTGGCTGAGGCGGGCCGCCCCGAGATCGCCCTGACCGAGGCGGGCACGCGCAACCAGAACTTCGTCGTGTCGAAAGACGGCAGGACCGGCTTCTGGAGCCAGGTGCGTCCCGGCCAGTCGGTCTACGAGATCATCGCCGGCGAGGTGGACCGTCCCGGCGAGCGCCGCGTCGTCCATCGCGGCGAGGGGATCTGGGCCCCGGTCGACGTCAGCGACGACGGCCGCACCCTGTTGATGAGCCTCTACATCTCGGTCGAGGACAGCCAGTTGTGGACCCTCGATCTGGCGAGCGGACAGGCGACCCGCATCCGGCCCGATGCGGGCAAGGTCTCCTACAGCGGCGGCGTGCTGACGCCCGACGGCCGGACCGTCATCACCACCAGCGACGAAGGCTCGGACTTCCAGCGGCTGGTCGAAATCTCGCTGGCCGACGGTTCGCTGGTTCCCCTGACCGAGGGGATCGAGTGGGACATCGAGGGCGTGACCCTGTCCGACGACGGCCGGCTGCTGGCGTACGTCGTGAACGAGGAAGGCTATTCGCGCCTGCACATCCGCGACCGCGTCACCCGCCGGGCGCTGGTGCAGCCGGAACTGCCGGTCGGCCTGGTCGGGGGGCTGGAGTTTTCCCCCGACGGCTCGACGCTCGGCATGACCCTGTCCACGCCGTCGTCGTCCGGCGATGTGTGGACCTGGAACGTGGCCGAGGGCGGCCTGACCCGCTGGACGGAATCCGAGGTCGGCCCGCTGGACCCCTCGACCTTCGTCACGCCGGAGGTGGTGCGCGTGACTTCGTTCGACGGTCTGAGCGTGCCCGCCCTCGTGTATCGTCCGCGCGGCGGGGAGGGGCGGCGTCCGGTCATCATCGACATCCACGGGGGGCCGGAAGGGCAGGCCCGGCCCGGCTTCAACACGACCTATCAGCAGTGGATCGCCGATCTCGGCGCGGCGGTGATCGTGCCGAACGTCCGCGGCTCGACCGGCTACGGCAAGCGATACGTCTCGCTGGACAACGGCCCGTTGCGCGAGGACTCGGTCAAGGACATCGGCGCCCTGCTGGACTGGATCGCCACCCAGCCGGACCTCGACCCGAGCCGCGTCGTCGTCTCGGGCGGCTCCTACGGCGGCTATATGGTTCTGGCCTCGATGGCCATGTATCCGGAGCGGCTGGCCGGGGGGATCGACATCGTCGGCATCTCCAACTGGACCACCTTCCTGCAGAACACCGAGGGCTATCGCCGCGACGCCCGCCGGGCCGAGTACGGCGACGAGCGCGATCCCGCGATGCGGGCGGTGTTCGAGCGGATTTCGCCGCTGAACCTGACCGAGCGGATGACTCGGCCGCTGATGGTCGTGCAGGGCGCCAACGACCCGCGTGTGCCGCGCTCGGAGGCCGAGCAGATCGTCGCCGCCGTGCGCGGTCACGACCGCCCGGTCTGGTACCTGCTGGCGATGGACGAGGGCCACGGCTTCCGCAAGAAGTCCAACATCGACGCCCAGGTCGAGGTGACCAATATGTTCCTGCGTCAGGTGTTCGGGCTGGAGGCCGCGTCGGGCCAGCCCTGATCCCAAGCCCGGCGCCGGAAGACTGATCGCCGTTCAGCTTTCCGCGAATTCATCCGCCGTCGCTCTTTCGCCTTCGTAGCCACACGGGGGCGAAACAGCGTGGCCGCATCTCCCGGGGGTCGCCGATACAGGCGGCGCCGCTTCTCGGGAGACCGTCATGAACATCATCGCCGCCGCCGCCGCCGCCCTCGCCCTCGCGGCCGGGGGCGCCGCCTCAGCCCAGGACGCCCGGATCGTCTGGGGCGATCTGGACCTCGCCAGCGCCTCGGGGGCGGAAACCTTCGACGCTCGCGTCGACCGCGCCGCCCGCAGGATGTGCCAGGGCGCCCACCGCCCGGCCAGCCGCATCACCGACCGCGCCTGGTGCATGGACGCCGTGCGGCGCGAGGCCGTCGCGGGCCTGCCCGGCGTGGCCCAGGTCGACTACGCCCTCAGCCGGTTGCCGATCGTCGCCTGATGGGCCGCTGGACGTCAAAAGGGGCCGGAGGATCGCTCCTCCGGCCCTGATCGTCAGTTTCTGTTCGTTCAGCGCGTGGGGAAGCCGCGCACCTTCAGCAGGGCCGCCACGTCCGGATCCCGGCCGCGGAAGCGGCGGTAGGCTTCGGCGCGGTCGGTGGTGTTGCCCTCGCCGAGGATGATGGCCTTGTAGCGGGCCGCGATGTCCGGATTGAAGACGTCGCCCGACTCCTCGAAATAGGCCCAGGTGTCGGCGTCCATCACCTCGGACCAGAGGTAGCTGTAATAGCCGGCCGAATAGGCGTCGGAGGTGAACAGGTGATTGAACTGCGGCAGGCGGTGCCGCATCACGATCTCCCTCGGCATCCCCAGCCGCGCCAGGCTTTCGCGCTCGAACGCGTCGATGTCGGTCGGCGGCGTCGCCTGGGTGTGCAGGTCCATGTCGACCAGGGCCGAGGACAGGTAGCTGACGGTGTCGTAGCCTTGGTTGAAGGTGTTCGACGCCTCGATCTTGTCGACCAGCGCCTGCGGCATCGGCTGGCCGGTCTGATAGTGTTTCATGAAGCCGTCGAGGACCGGGCGCGAGAGCACCCAGTGCTCGTGCACCTGCGAGGGGTACTCGACATAGTCCCGCGGCGTGCCGCCCAGCGCCGGATAGGTGTAGTTGGCCGACAGCGAGTGCAGGGCGTGGCCGAACTCGTGGAACAGGGTCTGGGCGTCGTCCAGCGAGATCAGGATCGGCTCGCCGCCCTCGGCCTTGGTGAAGTTGTTGTTGTTCGACGAGAGCACGTTCTTCGGACCGTCGTAGGTCGAATACGAGCGATAGGTCGTTGCCCAGGCGCCCGAGCGTTTGCCGGCGCGCGCGAAGTCGTCGGAGTAGAACAGGCCGACGTGGCTGCCGTCCGACTTGTTGGTGACCTCGAACACCTCGACGTCCGGGTGGAACACCGGGACGGTCCCGCGCGCCAGCGGCGTGAAATCGAAGCCGTACAGCCGCCCGGCCATGTAGAAGGCGCCGCGCTTGACGTTGTTCAGCTCGAAATACGGCTTCAGCTCGTTCTGATCGAGGTCGTACTTCTGCTTCCGGACCTTCTCCGCATAATACAGATAGTCCCACGGCTCGATCTCGTGCCCGGCGATGGCGCGCATGTCGGCCACCTCCTCGACGACCCGCGCCTTGGCCGGCGCCCAGACGCGGTTCATCAGCTCCATGGCCGCCGCGGGGGTCTTGGCCATGGTGTCCTGCATCCGCCATTCAGCGTGGTTGCGGAAGCCCAGCAGCTTGGCGCGCTGGTCGCGCAGGCGGACGATCTCGGCGATGATCGCATTGGTGTCGTTCTCGCCGCCGTTGTCGCCGCGGTTCACGAACTTGCGCCAGACCTGTTCGCGCAGGGCGCGGTCGTCGGCGAAGCTCAGGAACGGATCGACGCTCGAGCGGGTGTTGACGACGGCCCAGCCCTGCAGGTTGCGCGACCGGGCCGCGGCCGCGGCGGCGGCCTTGTTCGACGCGGGCAGACCGGCGACGCCGGCCTCGTTCGGGATCAGCGTCCAGGCGTTCTCGTCGGCGACGACCTTCTGGCCGAAGCTGGTGAAGGCGTTGGACAGGGCGGTGTTGATGCGGCCCAGTTCGGCCTTGCCGGCGGCGTTCAGCGCCGCGCCGTTGCGGATGAAGGCGTCGCGGCTGCGCGTCGCCAGCCGGGTCTGCTCAGGCGTCAGGCCGGCGGCCGCGGCGTTGTCCGCCACCGCCTTGACCCGCAGGAACAGCTTCTCGTTGAAGGTGATCTCATCGCCCGCGGCCGACAGGACCGGCGAGATCTCGCGGTCCATCGCCTGATAGTCGGCCGAGCCGATGTTGCCGGTCATGACGCCGTACAGGGCGCCGGCGCGCTGCAGCGGCTCGCCCGCCATCTGCTGGGCGACCATGGTGTTGGCGAAGGTCGGGGGTTCGGGATTGTCGGCGATCGCCGCATACTCTGCGCGGCGCAGCTCGATGCCTTCCAGCATCGCCGCCCGCAGCTTGGCCGGGGTGACCTTGTCCCACGGTGGCACGCCCGAATACGGTCCCATCCAGGGCTGCAGCAGTTCGGCCCGCGGGGCCTGCGACGGGAGCAGGGCGCGCGCCACGGCGGCGTCGGCCTGCAGGGTCGCGGGGGGCGTCGATCCTGCCATGGGCGTTCCGTTCGAGGCGCAGGCGGACAGGGCCAGAAGGCTGCCTCCGCCGATGAGAAGATGTCGTCTGTGCATGGAAAAACTCCGTCCGCGGCTTCGTTCCGGTGAACCTAGGCCTTCATGCCCCTGACTGTCACCTGAACCGGCTGTGATCCTCGCCGTATGTTTCGGGGCGGCGGATGGACGCAGCCGGACCGCCCGTCTAAAGCCCGCGACATGGCGATTGGCGTTTTCGACTCCGGCGTGGGCGGCCTGACGGTCCATCGCGAACTGACGCGGCGGTTCCCCGACCGCGACTTCATCTATCTGGCCGATCAGGCCAACGCTCCGTACGGCGGCCGCGGCGGCGAGGAGATCGTCGATCTGACGCGAGCCGGCTGCGAGCGCCTGTTCGAAGCCGGGGCAAATGTCATCGTCCTGGCCTGCAACACCGCCAGCGCCATCGCCCTTCGCCGCCTGCAGCAGACCTGGGTGCCCGAAGCCCGCGCCCGCCACGGCCGGCCCATCAATGTGCTGGGCATCATCGTGCCGACCATCGAGGCGGCGACCGGCCTGCCCTGGACCTACGAGCGCACCGTAGTCGACGACAAGATCGAGGCGATCGACGTCACCGGCGTCTTCTGCACCGCCGCCACCGCCATGAGCCGTGTCTACGAGATCGAGATCGACAAGCGGCGCGAGGATCTGGCGGTGTTCTCCGAGCCGTGCCCCGGCCTCGCCGGCCTGATCGAACTGGGCGCGCCGGCCGAGGAGCTGAAGACCGTGGTCGACGACCACGTCGACGCCCTGCGCCGTCGCATCGGGCGGCACCCTGATCAGGCCATCCTCGGCTGCACCCACTACGAGATCGTCGCCGACCTGTTCGCCGCCGCCCTGCCGCCGGGCACCCCGGTGATCCACCAGCCGACAGCGGTGGCGGACGCGCTGGCGCGGTATTTCGACCGGCATCCGGAATATGCGCTGGGCGGCTCGGGCCGGCGCGACTTCCTGACCAGCGGCAAGGCCGGTCCGCAGTCGCAACTGGTCAGCCAGTTCTGGGGCGCGCCGCTGACGTTCGACGAGGCCTGAGCCTTCGCGCCTGACTTGACGTGGCCCTCCGATCCGCGGTCGATGCGCAAGGGAGGATTCCACGATGATGATCAAGACCCTGCTGGCGGCGACTGGGGCCGCGCTGGCGCTCTCGTCCGTCCCCGCCGCCGCCGAAGTCGTCAGCCGCTCGGACACCGGCTTCAGCCTGAGCTTCGAGCGGGCGGTGACAGCGTCGCCCGAGGCGATCCTGGCCGCCGTCGGCCGCCCGGGCGCCTGGTGGAGCGACGCCCATACCTATTCGGGCTCGGGCTCGAACATCAGCCTCGACCTGACGCCGGGCGGGTGCTGGTGCGAGGCGCTGCCGGGCGGCGGGGTCAAGCACGCAGAGACGCTGATGGTCTGGCCGGAGCGGCGGATGGTCCGCTTCGACGCCCCGTTCGGCCCGCTTCAGGCCACGGGCGCCGATGCGGTCCTCACCATGACCTGGGCCGAAGCCGAGGGCGGGTCCGCGCGGACGCTGAAATGGACCTTCGTGGTGGAGGGGGCCGGAACCGGCGCCATGGCCGATGCGATCGACGGCGTCATGGCCGAGCAGTTCCGGCGGCTGGGGGATCATCTCGCCGCGAGCGCCGGCTCTTGAGCGCGCCCGCCGACGCCGCCGACGCCCTGCGCGCCTTCGGCCTGACCTACCCCGAGGCGCATCTGAAGAGCCCGTGGCCCGGTCACGCCGATTTGGCCGTGCGCGACAAGACCTTCGCCTACCTCAGCGTGGCGGGGGATCCGTTCAGCCTGTCGTGCAAGCTGCCGTTCACCGGCCCCGAGGCGCGCGAGCGGCCGTTCGTCCAGCCCACCGGCTACGGCCTCGGCAAGAGCGGCTGGGTCACGGCCTCATGGCCGGACGGCGTCGAGGATCCGATGCCGATGTTCCGGTCGTGGATCGACGAGAGCTACCGCGCCCAGGCGCCGAAGAAGCTGAGCGCACAAGCGCCCGCGCCCTAGCCCGCCAGCGCCGCTTCCGACGCCACGATCCGGCTGGCGGCGTGGACCACGGCGCCGATGCGCAGCGCGGCCTGAACCTGCGTCGCCGGCACGCCGTGCTTGCGCAGTTCGCCCTCGTGGGCGTCGAGGCAGGCGCCGCAGCCGTTGATGGCCGAGACGGCGGTGGACCACAGCTCGAAGTCCATCTTGTCGACGCCGGGGTTGGCGATGACGTTCATCCGCAGGCGGGCGGGGATGGTCGTGTACTCCTGGTTCTTCATCAGGTGCAGCGACCGGTAGTAGATGTTGTTCATGCCCATGATCGCGGCGGCCGACTTGGCGGCGTTCAGGGCCTCGGGCGACAGCACCGCGGCCGCCTGGGCCTCGATCGCCTTGACCACCGGCCCGACGCCGATGGCGTGGGCGGAGGCGACGAAACAGCCCCATTTCTGCTGGTCGTTCAGCACCGTCTCGGAGGCGAGCGAGCCGAGGTTCAGCGAGATGTCCTTGGCGTAGGCGGGGAGCAGATCGCGCAGGGCGTCGATGGACATGGGAGCCTCCGAACGGGGTAATTAGTGATTAGTGGCTGGAAAGAGTGGCTGAGCGGCGAGCAGAAAGTGGCGCGTCCAGATTGGTCGCGCCACTAACCACTAATCACTCGCCTTATGCCGCGAGCGTCTCGCCGCCCACCGGGCGGTTGCAGGCGCACAGCTCGTCGGTCTGCAGGGCGTCGACGACCCGCAGGGTGTCCGCCGGCGCGCGGCCGACGTTCAGGTTGGTCACATAGACGTGCTGCACCACGTTGTGCGGGTCGACCACGAAGGTGGCGCGCAGGGCGACGCCCTCTTCCTCGTCGAGCACGCCCAGCGCCCGGGCCAGCTTGCCGCCGTTGTCGGCGAACTGCCAGATCGGCAGCTTGCTCAGGTCGGCGTGGTCGCGGCGCCAGGCCAGCTTGACGAACTCGTTGTCGGTCGAGCCGCCCAGCACGACGGTGTCGCGGTCGTCGAAATCGCGGGCCAGAGAGGCGAACTCGGCGATCTCGGTCGGGCAGACGAAGGTGAAGTCCTTCGGATAGAAGAAGATGACCTTCCACTTGCCCTCGAAGCTGTCCTGCGTGAGCGCTTCGAACGCCGACACGCCGTTTTCTTCGTGGCTGTTGAAGCCCGGCTTCACGCCGGTGATCTTGAAGTCTGGCAGTTTCTGACCGACGCCCAGCATGGCGGTTCTCCTGAAGTCTCTGAAAATGGGGATGGTTCTGATTGACGCCGGGGAGGGCGCCGCAGCCGCGAAATGGCTGTTGCGGTGCACAATGTCAATGATCGGAAGTGTCTATTTCCAATAGATTTTTCCTATGAAGCGCATAGCCGCCGCCCCTGCGGATTGACGCGCCGCCGCCGGTGCGCGACCCATGATCATGAGCGCCGCCTTCACCGTCGATCCCGCCTTCGAGGCGGGGTCCGTCTTCGCCGCGGACTGGCCGCTGTGCCAGGTACGGCTCCAGACCGACGCCCGTTTCCCCTGGCTGATCCTGATCCCCCGGCAGGGCGGTCTGCGCGAGCTTGAGGACCTGTCGGCCCATGACCGGGGTCTGTTGATGGAGGAGGTCGTGCGCGCGGGGCATATGGTCCGGCGGCTCGGAGACTCGGCCGGTCGTCCCGTGCACAAGCTCAATGTCGCCGCCCTCGGCAACGTCACATCCCAGCTGCACGTCCACGTCATCGGCCGGCGCCCGGACGACGGCGTCTGGCCCGAGCCGGTGTGGGGGCGCGGCGAGCCCCTCGCACATGAGCCGGAGGCTCTGAAGGCGGCGCTGGCGCTGGTCGAAGCAAGCTGAGCCGCATCCAAACGCCGCACGGGCCGCGCCGTTCGTTGACCCCCGCCCCCCCGCTGACTAAAGCCTGATCACCGATTTCGGGCGCCTGATTTCGCTCGGGTTTTTTGAGAACCATTCGCATATGTCGACCTCCCCCTCGCCGGGCGACGCCTCCAACGATCCGACCGACGACCAGAGCGGCCGGTTCGTGCGCCAGCCGAACGGCCGCGTCCGGCCCCTGTCGCCGCACCTGCAGGTCTGGCGCTTCCACACGACCATGTGGGGATCGATCCTCAACCGCCTCGCCGCCGGCGCCCTGTCGGTCGGCAGCCTGTTCGTGGTTGGCTGGCTCGCGGCTCTCGCCTTCGGACCCGAAGCCTATGACGCCTTCGTCGCGGTCATGGGCTCGCCCTTCGGCCTGCTGATCTGGTTCGGCCTGACCTGCGCCGGCGCCTACCACCTGACCTCGGGCGTCCGCCACCTGATCTGGGACGCGGGCTCGGGCCTGACGCCGAAGAGCGCGGACGCGCTGACGGTGATCAGCTTCGTCGCCGCCGCCGTCGTCGCGATCGGCTTCTGGGCCCTGCTGTTCGCCTCGGGGAGGGTGTCGCTGTGAGCCGTTCGACCAAGACCTTCGTCAATCGTGTGAAGGTGTCCGAGCGCCACGGCGCCGGCGAATGGACCGCCGAGCGGCTGTCGTCGCTGATCCTGATCCCGCTGACCCTGTGGGGCCTGTGGAGCGCCTTCACCCTGTCGGGCGGTGGCTACGACGGCGCCCGCGAATGGCTGGCCTCGCCGGTCAACGCCGTGCTGCTGGCCGTGACGCTGGTGACCGGCGCCTGGCATATGTGGATGGGGCTGAAGGTCATCGTCGACGACTACATCCACAAGCCCGCCTCGCGGTCCGCCCTGCTGGGCCTGATCTTCCTGCTCTGCCTGCTGGCTGCGGCGGCGAGCGTCTTCTTCATCGTGCGGCTGGCGCTGGGCTCCGCGCCGCTGCCCGCCGGTTTCGGGATCTGACGGCTGATGGCTGCTTACGAATTCGTCGATCATGAATACGACGTCGTCGTCCTCGGCGCCGGCGGCTCGGGCCTGCGCGCGGCCCTCGGCGCCGCGCAGCAGGGGCTGAAGGTCGCCTGCGTCACCAAGGTCTTCCCGACCCGCTCGCACACGGTCGCGGCCCAAGGCGGCATCTCCGCCTCGCTCGGCAACATGGGCGAGGACAGCTGGCAGTGGCACATGTACGACACCGTCAAGGGGTCGGACTGGCTGGGCGATCAGGACGCGATCGAATACCTCGTCCGCAACGCGCCCAAGGCCGTCTACGAGCTGGAGCACTGGGGCGTGCCCTTCTCGCGCACCGACGACGGCAAGATCTACCAGCGCGCCTTCGGCGGCATGACCCGCAACTTCGGCGAGGGCCCGGTGCAGCGCACCTGCGCCGCCGCCGACCGCACCGGCCACGCCATCCTGCACACCCTGTACGGCCAGTCGGTGCGCCGCGAGGTCGAGTTCTTCGTCGAATATTTCGGCCTCGACCTGATCATGCAGGACGGCGTCTGCACCGGCGTCACCGCGCTGAAGCTGGACGACGGCACCCTGCACCGCTTCCGCTCCAAGATGGTCATCCTCGCCACCGGCGGTTACGGCCGCGCCTACTTCTCGGCCACCTCGGCCCACACCTGCACCGGCGACGGCAACGCCATGGTGCTGCGCGCCGGCCTGCCTCTTCAGGACATGGAGTTCGTGCAGTTCCACCCGACCGGCATCTACGGCGCCGGCTGCCTGATCACCGAGGGCGCGCGCGGCGAGGGCGGTTATCTCACCAATTCCGAGGGCGAGCGCTTCATGGAGCGCTATGCGCCGACCGTGAAGGATCTGGCCCCGCGCGACATGGTCAGCCGCTCCATGACCATCGAGATCCGCGAAGGCCGGGGCGTGGGTCCGAACAAGGACCACATCCACCTGCACCTCGACCACCTCGACCCGGCCATCCTGCACCAGCGCCTGCCCGGCATCTCCGAGAGCGCCAAGATCTTCGCCGGCGTCGACGTCACCAAGGCCCCGATCCCGGTCCTGCCGACGGTGCACTACAACATGGGCGGCATCCCCACGAACTATCACGGCGAGGTCCTGACCAAGGTCGGCGACAACGCCGACAGCGTCGTGCCCGGCCTGATGGCGGTGGGCGAGGCGGCCTGCGTCTCGGTGCACGGGGCCAACCGCCTCGGCTCCAACAGCCTGACCGATCTCGTGGTGTTCGGCCGCGCCGCCGGCCTGCGCTGCGGCGAGGTGGTGGACAAGGCCTCGGCCGTGCCGTCCGCCCCGGCTTCGGCGACCGACGCCCACTTGGCCCGCCTCGACCGCTTCCGCCACGCCAGCGGCTCGACCCCGACGTCGAAGCTGCGCATCGACATGCAACGGGCCATGCAGTCCGACGCGGCGGTGTTCCGCACCGGCAAGACGCTGGAGGAAGGCGTGGCCAAGCTGCGCGCCATCCACGCCGGCGGCGCCGACATCCGCACCACCGACCGCGGCCTGATCTGGAACACCGACCTGGTCGAGACGCTGGAGTACGACAACCTGATCGACCAGGCGCTGGTCACCATCGAGAGCGCGCTGAACCGCACCGAGAGCCGCGGCGCCCACGCCCGCGAGGACTTCCCGGACCGGGACGACGTGAACTGGATGAAGCACACCCTGTCCTGGAAGGTCCCCGGCGAGGCGGTGAAGATCGACTACCGTCCGGTCCACAACTACACGATGTCCGCCGACATCGCTTACATCGAGCCCAAGATGCGGGTGTACTGAAGATGGTCCAGCTCACCCTCCCCAAGGGCTCCAGGCCCACCAGCGGCAAGGTCTACAAGGCCCCCGCCGGCGCGAAGAACGTCAAGACCTACAAGGTCTACCGGTACGATCCCGAGGTCGACGCCGATCCGCGCTGGGACGTGTTCGAGATCTCGGCCGACGATCACGGCCCGATGCTGCTGGACGCCCTGATCCACATCAAGAACGAGATCGACCCGACCCTGACCTTCCGCCGCTCGTGCCGCGAGGGCATCTGCGGCTCGTGCTCGATGAACATCGACGGGCGAAACACCCTGGCCTGCACCAAGGGCTGGGAGGAGTGCTCGTCCTCGACCATCGCCATCGCGCCCCTGCCGCACCAACCGGTGGTCAAGGACCTGGTGACCGACCTGTCGCTGTTCTACGCCCAGTACGACTCGATCCAGCCCTACCTCCAGTCCGACGACGCCGACCCCGAGACCGAACGGCTGCAGACGCCGGAGGAGCGGGCCAAGCTGGACGGGCTGTACGAGTGCATCCTGTGCGCCTGCTGCTCGACCTCCTGCCCCAGCTACTGGTGGAACCAGACGGAGTATCTGGGCCCGGCGGCGCTGCTGCAGTCCTACCGCTGGATCGCCGACAGTCGCGACGACGCCACCGACAAGCGGCTCGACGACCTCGAGGATCCGTTCAAGCTCTACCGCTGCCACACCATCATGAACTGCGCCCAGGTGTGTCCGAAGGGGCTGAACCCGGCCAAGGCCATCGCCGAGACCAAGAAGCTGATGGTCTCGCCGTCGCGGAAGAAGACCGAGGCCGCCTGAGGCTTCAGAGTCGGGGAGGCGGCACAGGAACGCCCCCCGCCTCAACCGGTTGGCCGGGAGCGCATCAACGCGCCCTCAGGAGCCATTCGATGAAACGCCTCATTCTGTGCGCGGCCGCCGCCGCGCTCATGTCCGCCTGCAGTTCCATGCCGACCGGAGAAGCCGCCGCCGTCGCCACCGCCGCGATGGACCAGCCGGCCCCCGCCGCCGCCGAATACACGCGCATGGCCGCCGCCAGCGACCTGTACGAGATCCAGTCCAGCCAGCTGGTCATGCAGTCGACCCAGAACGCCGACCTGCGGCGCTTCGCCGGGATGATGGTCGAGCACCACACCATGACCACGGCGACCCTGGCGCGCGCCGCCCAGGCCGCCGGCATGACGCCGCCGGCCCCCGCCCTCGACACGCGCAAGGCCGACATGATCCGCCAGCTGCAGTCGGCCCAGGGCGAGGCCCGCGACAGCCTCTACATGCAGCAGCAGGTCATGGCCCACCAGGAGGCGCTGACCCTGCACACCAGCTATTCCCGCAATGGCGACACGCCCCAGCTGAGGACCGCCGCGACGGCCGCCGTGCCGATCGTCGCCCGCCACTACAACGAGATCACCGCCATGCAGAACGGCGGCGGCGGCCACGCCGGGCACTGACTCAGGGGATCAGACGAGCGGGGCGCCGGCGGCGCACCGCTCGTACTCCACCGCGTCGTGGGCGCAGATCATGCGGACGCCGGCGGAGCGGTCGAGCGACAGCTCGCGCAGGCGCCGCTGGTTCGTCAGCCGCGCGTGCCGCTCGACCTCCATCAGATTCTGGTACAGCCGGAGGCCGGGCGTGCAGCGCCGTTCGGGGCGCCGCACCTCGTCGCGATGGAAATAGGCGTCGCCGGCGTGCAGCAGCCACCCGTCCGTCGCCTGTACCGCCACGCCGGCGTGCCCCCAGGTGTGTCCCTGCAGCGGGACCAGCAGGATTTCCGGCGGCAGGCCCTCAAGATCGCGCACCGCGTCGAAGCCGAACCACCGGTCGCCGACAGACGCTTCGTAATCCCGCCAGCCATGGACGCCGTCCAGCTGCATCGGTCGGTAGCGCTTCTTCGAGGCGATCCCTCCGTCTTGGCGCTGGGCCGCAGACAGCTCGGCCCGGGTCAGATGAACCTTGGCCTCGGGAAAGTCCTCGAGCCCGCCGGCGTGGTCGAAATCGAGGTGGGTCAGGACGATGTGGCGGACGTCGCGGGCGGAATAGCCCAGCGCCTCGACCTGCCGCAGCGCCGTCTCCTGTTCGCGCAGCCGGATGTTCAGCAGGCCGCGCATGACCCGGCTGATGCGCGGATGCGGCTCGTGGACGTCCTTCATGCCGTAACCGGTGTCGATCAGCACCAGCCCGGACGACGGCGTCTCGACCAGCAGGCAGTGGCAGACCAGGCGCGCCAGCGGGCCCTTGCTGCGCCCGTCCATCAGGGCCCCGCCGAAGGGGCAGTCCGTGCCGCAGTTCAGATGATGTATCCTCATGAACCGGCGAACCGCGAGCCCGGTGCATCGTTCCGCATTGCCAGCGCCGATTTGCGCGCTAAGAGCGGTGCCATGGCGAAGATCACCTACATCGAGCACGACGGTCGCGAGCATGCGGTCGAGGTGAAGAACGGCCTCTCCGTCATGGAGGGCGCCATCCGCAACAACGTGCCGGGCATCGACGCGGACTGCGGCGGGGCCTGCGCCTGCGCCACCTGCCACGTCTATGTCGACGAGGCCTTTGCGGCCGAGACCGGCCGCGCCTCGGCGATGGAGGAGTCGATGCTGGACTTCGCCGAGAACGTCCAGCCGAACAGCCGGCTGTCGTGCCAGATCCGCGTCTCGGACGACCTCGACGGCCTGATCGTCCGCCTGCCCGAGAGCCAGCACTGACCGGCCGCCCGGGCGCGGCGGATCCCCGGCTCGTCGATCTGGTCGGCCGCCTGATCGCTGCTGGTCCCAAAGCCGGCGTCGGGCCGCCCGTCATCGCCATCGTCGGCGCCCAGGGGTCGGGCAAGACCACCCTCGCCCGCGCCGCCGCCGAGATGTTCGACGGGGTGCAGATCTCGATCGACGACGTCTATCTGACCCGCGCGCGGCGCGAGGCGATGGCGGAGGAGGTCCACCCGCTGTTCCTGACGCGCGGCCCGCCGGGCACGCATGACCTCCGCATGCTGGCGCGCCTGATCAAGGCGCTCGGCACGGCGCGGCCGGACGACAAGACCCTCCTCCCCGACTTCGACAAGCGCGGCGACGACCGCCGGCCCATCCGCGACTGGCGCGTCTTCGAGGGACGGCCGCGGGCCATCCTGATCGACGCCTGGTGTCTCGGCGCCCTGCCGGAGGACGAGGCCGATCTCGTCGAGCCGGTCAATGCGCTGGAGCGGGACGAGGACCCCTCCCGCGACTGGCGCCGCGCCGTGAACGGCTTCGTCGGCGGCTCCTATGCGGCCTTCGCCGACCGGTTCGACGCCATCCTGTTCCTCAAGGCGCCCGCCTTCGACGTCGTGCTGGACTGGCGCAGCCAGCAGGAGGCGGAACTGCTGGAGGTCCGGCCGGACAGGCTGCCCCAGGCGGAGCGCGAGCGGCTGGCGCGGTTCATCCAGTATTTCGAGCGGACCACCCGAAACATGCTGGCCGGCGGCGTCCGCGCCGACGTCGTGGTCGAACTGGACCGCGAGCGCCGTCCGGGGTCTATACCCGCATGACATCGCCGCAGGATCGCCGCCTCGACCCCCGGACGCCCGCCGACGTGCGGGCGGTGGTGACGGCGCCGGGCGTCGAGATGCCGTGCGTCATCGTCGACCAGTCCGCCGCAGGCCTGAAGCTGAAACTGAACCGCGCCACGACCCTGCCGCGTCAGGTGGTGGTCATCGACCTGACGCGCGCCATGGCGATCGAGTGCGACGTGGCCTGGCAGAAGGGGCTGGAGGCGGGACTGAAGCAGCGCGGCCAGACCTCGTTGCGCGGCCTCGTGCCCTCGCGCCTCGCCGCCGCCCGCGACCTGTTCCGGCGGTTCGGCGGGTAGACTTTCGAGGCTTCCGCGCCGCCCCCTCCGTCTCGCCGGCTTCGCCGTCGATCCACCTCCCCATGAAATGGGGAGGAGACACCGCACACCGTCTCCTCCCCACGCGTGGGGAGGTGGCGCGGCGCGCTTGCGCCGTGACGGAGGGGGCGGCTCGGTGGTTGAAGGCGGAGCCCTAAGCGTCCGTCGGCGCGGCCGACAGGGCTTCTTCCATCTCGAGGAACGACGGCTGGGCGTTCGAGGGAATGTCGCCGCGGCCGATCTCGACCGAAATCTGCGCCGCATTGCCGTGCAGGTGGGCGACCAGCACCGACTGGATGATCTTGTAGAAGGCGCCGTCGCCGTCGATGATTTCCTTCAGCCTCACCGACATCGGCCCGACCAGACCATAGGCCAGGAACACGCCGAGGAAGGTGCCGACCAGGGCGCCGCCGATCATGCCGCCCAGCACTTCCGGCGGCGAGGTGATCGAGCCCATGGTCTTGATGACCCCCAGAACGGCGGCGACGATGCCGAGCGCGGGCAGGGCGTCGGCCATCTGCTGCAGCGCATGGGCTCCGGCCAGAGTCTCGTGGTGGTGCTTCTCCAGCTGCTTGTCCATGGCGTCCTCGATCTGGTGCGGATCCTCGAGGTTCATGGTCATCATCCGCAGGGTGTCGCAGATGAAGTCGGTGGCGAAATGGTCCTTCAGCACCTTCGGATATTTCTGGAAGATTGCGCTTTCGGCAGGCTTCTCGATGTGGCTTTCGAGGGCGATCACGCCCTTGGACTTCATGGTCTTGGTCAGCTGGAACAGCAGCGACAGCAGGTCCTTGTAGTCCTGGCGCTTCCATTTCGGCCCGGCGAACACCTTGCCGAAGCCGCCCAGGGTGGCCTTGATCGTGGTGACGCTGTTGCCGATCAGGAAGGCGGCCACGGCGGCGCCCAGAATGGCCATCAACTCATAGGGCAGCGAGTGGAGGATGACCCCCATCTTGCCGCCGGCGAGGATGTAGCTGCCGAACACCATGGCGAACAGCAGGACGATGCCGATGATCTGGAACATGAAGGGGCTGAAGGTCCTGCGCGCGAGAGACGCCGACCATCGCCGTTAATGATTAAGGGGCGGTTGCGAACGGCGGTGGATCAGAGCCGCGTTTCGCCGTTCAGGATCGCCTCGCGCGCCGCGTCGGTCAGCTTGGCGTAGCCGCTCTTGCCGCCGCGGACGTACAGGGGTCCGTCGACCCTGGCGGGATCGAAGCCGTCGGCCACCAGATCGGTCTTCTTGTATTTGAAGGTGCCGGTGGTGTCCGCCTCCTTGATCAGGCGCACGAAGGCGGGGCGGGCGTAGACCGGCAGCTCGTGGTCGACCCAGTCGGCGAACGGCTTGATGGCGAAGCGGCCGTCGGCGACCACCGCCACCATGCCCGCCTTGCCCTCGTGTCCCGGCACCGGCACGCCGTAGGCGATGACCTCCTTCACGCCGGGCGCGTCGGCCAGCCTCTGCTCGACCTCGGCGGTCGAGACGTTCTCGCCCTTCCAGCGGTAGGTGTCGCCGATCCGGTCGATGAAATAGACATAGCCCTCGGTGTCCTGACGCATCAGGTCGCCGGTGCGGAACCAGCGGTCGCCGCGCACGAAGACGTCGCGCAGGATCTTCTTCTCGGACGCCGCCTTGTCGGCATAGCCCGAGAAGGCATGGCGGATGTCGTCGCCGATCCGGCCCAGCGCCTCGCCGACCTCGCCGGGTTTGGCCGGCTGGCACAGGCCGTCGGCGCCGCGCACGGGCTCCTCGGTGTCGATGTCGAAGCGGACCAGCCGGAAGTTGATCTGCTTCTTCAGGAAGCCGGGCACCCGGCCGATCGCACCCGGTTTGCCGTCGAAGTTGAACACCGAGACATTGCCCTCGGTCGAGCCGTAGAACTCGAGGATGTCGGGCACGGCGAACCGCTTCTGGAAATCGGTCCAGACGTCCGGCCGCAGGCCGTTGCCGAAGGCCAGCCGCAGCTTGTGCGACCGCTCGTCGGGGCTTTCCGGGCAGTTGGTCAGGTAGCGGCACAGCTCGCCGATGTAGACGAACAGGGTGGCGCCCGAGGCCTTCACATCTGGCCAGAAGGCGGTGGCGGAGAACCGCTTCCTCAGCACCAGCCGGCCGCCGTTGAGCAGCGCCGGCCCGACCCCGACCAGACCGCCGGTGGCATGGTACAGCGGCAGGACGTTGAAGGTGACGTCCTTGTCCGTGGCGTCTGTGGCGCCCGCGAACGCGCGCAGATAGGTGCGGGCCCGGGCGTGGGTGACCTTGGCGGCCTTGGGCATGCCGGTCGTGCCCGAGGTGAAGATGTACAGCGCCGTGTCGCGGTTGGTCAGGCCCGACCGGGCCGACCGGGCCGGGCGCACCGACGACCCGCTGCGGACCGCCTTGTCCAGCCCCCGGCGCTCGTCGGCCTCGTCCTCGTCCTTCAGGCCCAGAACCCAGAGCATCAGGTTGCGGCCGGCGAGCCCGCGGGCGTCCTCGACCTTCTTCCAGCAGTCCTCGTCGGTCACCACCTGGGAAGCGTTCGAGATCGACAGGCAGTGGGCGAGGGCGTGGCCCGTCAGATTGGTGTTGATCAGGGCGGTGGCGACCCCGACCTTGGAGAAGCCCAGCCAGGCCGCGAGATATTCGGCCCGGTTCAGCATCACCAGGGCGATGGTGTCGCCGCGCTTCAGCCGCCGGCTCTGGGCCCAATGGCCGAACCGGTTCGCCATGGCGTCCAGCTCGCGATAGGTGACGCTGCGGCGGTCGTCCTGGATGGCGACGTTGTCGGGAAATTTGTCGACGGCTTCCTCGAAGTCGTCACAGACCAGATCGGGGCTGTCGAGCTCGATCGGCTTGATGCGTTTCAGCAGGCGGCTCAGCCCTTTGGCGAACCGCATGTCGCGTCTGATGTTCGCAACGAAACCCATCCGCTATCCACTCTCCGTCCGGCCGTCCTTCAAGGTGATGGACAAGCCGCCCGCCGGGGTCAACCGGCGGAGGTCGTGAAGACCGCCCGGCAGGGCTCACGGCGACGCTTTCCGGCCGGGCGTGGCGCCGCTGCGGCGGTGACGTCGCGGAAGCCACGGTTATCCGGCCGGGCTTGTCGTCGCCCGGGATGCGGCGTTAGATCGGCGAACGGGGGTTGGCGGCGTCGGGCCGTCGGGGGCCGTCCGGGGGAAATCAGATCATGAGACTGTTGCTTGCCTGCGGCGTGGCCGCGCTGACGCTCGCGGGGGCCGCGTCCGCCCAGGACTACAACGCCAGCCCCAACTACGGGGACATCACCCTGGCTCCGGGCTTCACGCCGGACCCGCACCTGATCAGCCTGCGGGCCGGCGGCGACATCAGCGCCACGGGCGCCGGCAGCGGCTGCTCGGGTTACATCACGCGCGCGCCGGACTTCCGGCTGAACTGGAGCGGCAAGGGATCGCTGAACCTGAAGATCTCCGTCCTGTCCAAGACCGACACCACCCTGGTCGTCAACGGTCCGAACGGCGAATGGTACTGCGACGACGACGGCGGCGAGGACAACAATCCGCTGGTCACCCTCGGCTCTCAGGCGGGCCGCTATGAGATTTGGGTGGGCACCTATTCCAGCGGCAGCCCGCAACCGGCGGTCCTGTCGATCTCCGAGCTCAATAACTTCTAGTCCAGTCGCGCTGACATCTTGTCCGAAGCTGCGCCGTTGTGGCCGCAAATGTGGCTACAACGGTGCTTCTTCGTGTCTTGACTTGAATCGCGGAACCGTGATCTCGCAGGGTTGTTCTTCCTCCACCTGATCTGGAGGAATACAACGATGTCAGTCTCCTATCCCGGCGAGCCGTACCGCAACGAACCGGTCTCGCCCTACGCGCCGCGCGACGGGCTCCGTGCTGAAGGCCTCGAGCGCGTCGAACGCCCGACCTTCGAAAGCCCGGCCGAAGAACCGTTCGTCCCTGTCTACGCCCGGCGCGGCAAGACCGCCCGCCGCAGCGGCGGCAAGATCAAGACCTGGATGATCCTGGCGCCGATCGGCGTGCTGGTGCTCGGCGGCGCCGCCGCCGCCATGATGATGTCCGGCGAGGAGGCTGCGCCCGCGCCGCTGGCCGAAACGGCCACGCCGCTGCCGGCCACCACCGCCCTGACCGCCACCCAGCCGGCGGCGGCCCCCGTCGCTGCTGCACCGGCTCCGGTCGAGGCCGCCCCGGTCGCGGAACCGCGCCGCGCGGCTCCGGTCGCAGCCCGCCGGGTCTCGGCCCCCGCTCCGGCTCGCCGCGCGACGCCGGCCGCCCCGCCCGCCGCAGCCCGGACCACCACGCCCGCCCCGACTCCGGCGCCCGCTGCGACCTCGCCGACGGTGACGCTGAACACGGCGCCCGCCACGCCGGTCACCCCCGCTCCGGCGGCCCCTGCGACCACGCAGCCGCCCGCCCCTGTGATCCTCGTTCAGCCGCTGGGCTGATCGGAACGGCCCGTACAAGAAGCCCCGGCGGGTCTCCGCCGGGGCTTTTTTCGTCACCGGGCGACGCTCGGCGACACCCGCCAGATCACGTTGCCGACGTCGTCCGCAACCAGCAGGGCGCCCCGGCCGTCGAACTGAACGCCCACCGGACGGCCCATGGCCTTGTCGTCCGCGCTGAGAAAGCCGGTCAGGATCTCTTCCGGCGGGCCGGCCGGAACGCCGCCGGCGAAAGGCACGAAGATCACCCGGTAGCCGGTCCGCGGGCTGCGGTTCCACGATCCGTGCTGTCCGACGAAGGCCCCGCCGGCGTAGCGGGCCGGGAACAGCGCGCCCTCTCCGAACGTCAGCCCCAGCGACGCTGTGTGGGAGCCCAGCGCATAGTCGGGCTTCAGGGCGCGGGCCACCATGTCGGGATTGGGCGGCTGCACCCGCGTGTCCACGGTCGGGCCGTAATAGCTCCACGGCCAGCCGTAGAAGCCGCCCGGCGTCACCGAGGTCATGTAGTCGGGCACCAGATCGTTGCCGAGTTCGTCCCGCTCGTTGACCGCGACCCACAGCCGGCCGCTCTGCGGCTGCCAGGCCAGACCGACGGGATTGCGAAGCCCCGAGGCGAACAGCCGCCGCGTCCCCGTCGCCGGATCGATCTCAAGGATGGCCGCGCGGTCGATCTCCTCGTCCATGCCGTGCTCGGCGATGTTGGAGTTGGAGCCGACCCCGACGTACAGGCGCGAACCGTCGGGGCTGGCTACCAGGCTCTTGGTCCAGTGGTGGTTGCGTCCGGCGGGCAGGGCGGCGACGCGCCGCGCGGGGGCGGTGATCTGGGTCTGCCCGGTCTGATACGGGAAGGCGACCACCGCGTCGGCGTTGGCGACGTAGAGGGTCTCGCCCACCAGCGCCATGCCGAAGGGCGACGTGAGGTCCTGCAGGAAGGCCGTCTTCGTCTCGGCCGTCCCGTCGCCGTCGGCGTCGCGCAGCAGGGTGATGCGGTCGGCGCTGGGCGTCTTTGCGCCCGCCTTGCCCATGACCAGCCCCTGGATCCAGCCCCGCAGTCCGCCCTCCTTGCCCTCTGGCTTGGGCGGCGCATTGCTCTCGGCCACGAGGATGTCGCCGTTGGGCAGGCGGTACAGCCAGCGCGGATGATCCAGGTCCGACGCGAACGCCTGCACGCGGAAGCCCGGCGCCGCCACGGGCGTGCGGCCCTCGGGCCAGCCCGTCGCCGCGGCGATGTTGACGCGCGGCAGCAGCGCCTTGTGCGGCGCCGGCAGCACCGGGTCGGGCCCGTAGCCGGCCGAGGGGTCGAGCGCTTCCGGTCCCCCGCAGGACGCCAGAGTTGTGGCGGAGACGGTCAGGGCGACGGCGATCAGCAGGGCACGGGACATGGACGGCTCTCCGGGAACTTCAGAAGGCGGGGAACTCCAGACGGCTGACATCGTAGCCGAGCGCCGCCGCCCGCGCGACCAGCGTCTGCCGCTCCGCCGGGCCGGGAACCTCGCGGGTGTAGATCCACAGCTTGTCGAAGGTCGGGTCGGCCGAGATGAACCAGCTGTAGTCCTCGGCGTGATCCAGCACCCAGTAATCCCACGTCGCCAGCCCGCCGAAATAGCGCACGCGCAGCTTGGCGTTGGTCCCGGGATCGAGGATTTCGCCGCGCGCGCCGATCGCCTTCTCGCGCCCCTGCGGCGTGTCGACCTGACAGGTGTCGCGGACATCGACGCGGCTGTCGCTGACCCGCACATAGTTGGTCGCCCCCGCAACGCAGCCGTCAGTCAGACGCATCGGCAGGCGGGCGATCTCGAGCCAGCGGCCGGTGTAGAACCGCTCGGCGTCCACGGCGCGGAGGGGCTGGGGCGCGCGAATGTCTTCGGGTCGGGGTCCTAAGGCGCAGCCTGCGAGGGTCAGGGCGGCGGCGAGCACGGCGAGGGACAGGCGCATTGCGGGCGGGCTCCGGCGAAGGGACGCCGCAGATACGGTCAAGCCGCCGCCCGGGACGCTCAGGACAGGGGATTCAGGTCGCGCGGCGGCTGGATCCTTCGAAAGCGGGCCTCGATGAAGGAGAAGGCTCCGAAGGCCATGAGCCCCAAGGCTGTGAAGGCGAGGATCCATGGTCCGCCCGGCTGCGCCTCGAGCCCGTCCAGTGCGGCGCCGAAGCTGCGCACCTCTGAAGCCCGCGAGTGCAGGCCGCCCAGCACCACGAAAATCCCCAGCGGCACGAATGAGACTCCGCGCGCCACATTTCCGGCCTTGGCCAGCGGCGCGACGCGACGGCACACCTCGGCGGAGCAGGACAGCTTCTGGGTGAAGTCCGCACGCGCCCCGTTGATGATGTTGCTGAGGCCTGCGGCGATGATCCCGAGTCCAATGGCGATCAGTAGCCAGTCGCCGAACGGCAGACTGAGCACCATGGCCGCCTTGTCCTGATTGGCCGCTGTCTCGAGTGCATTCGCATCGACCGGTTCCTTGTGCAGCAGCCCGAAGATCGACACGGCGAGAATGCCGTGAAACAGGCCGTTGCCGGCCTGGCTGGCGCGCTTCATCAACCCTTCCAACCTTGTACCCTCGTGGTCGGCGTCAAACACGGACTGAAGGACGCACCACTGCACAAAGGCCAGCAGACCCAAGGCAAGAAGGACCAGCCACACCCGCCCGAACGGCTGGTCGGCCAGCCAGAAAGTGGCCTCCTTGGAGCCCGCAGCGTCGCGGATGCGGTCCGTTGCGGCCAGAAAGGTCAGGACGCCGGCAGAAAGGTAGACGAAACCAAGCGCCCCGTAGCCGAGACGCGCCGCCAGCTCGAGCAGGGTCTGCAGCGGCGGCACGCTGCGCAGCACCGGCGAGTTCCGCCGCCCGAAGTCGCCGAGGGCGGCCAGACGGGCGCGGAGGGATATCAGGGGGTCGGGCACGGCGAGCGTAACTCCCGTGGGTGGATATGGCTCCGCTGAACCTTGGCGGCCTTGAGGTGCGGCCTCCGGACGCATATCTGCGGTCCGCTACGGAGGGCGTGCATGCAGCCGGTCATCTCGATCCAGGGTCTGACCAAGACCTACAAATCCGGCCTGCAGGCCCTCAAGCCCATCGACCTGACCATCCGCAAGGGCGAGATCTTCGCCCTGCTCGGACCGAACGGCGCGGGCAAGACGACCCTGATCTCGGCGGTCTGCGGCATCGTCACCCCGACCACCGGCACGATCATCGCCGACGGTCACGACATCCAGACCGACTACCGCGCCGCGCGGTCGAAGATCGGCCTGGTGCCGCAGGAGCTGACCACCGACGCCTTCGAGACGGTGCTGGCGACGGTGACCTTCAGCCGCGGCCTGTTCGGCAAGGCGCCGAACCCGGGCCACATCGAACGGGTGCTGCGCGACCTGTCCCTGTGGGACAAGAAGGACGCCAAGATCATGACCCTGTCCGGCGGCATGAAGCGCCGGGTGATGATCGCCAAGGCCCTGAGCCACGAGCCCGACATCCTGTTCCTCGACGAGCCGACCGCCGGGGTCGACGTCGAGCTGCGCCGGGACATGTGGAACCTCGTCCGCGGCCTGCGCGAGAAGGGCGTGACCATCATCCTGACCACCCACTACATCGAGGAGGCCGAGGAGATGGCCGACCGGGTGGGCGTGATCCTCAAGGGCGAGCTGATCCTGGTCGAGGAAACCGCCGCCCTGATGAAGAAGCTGGGCAAGAAGACCCTGACGCTGAACCTGCAGGAGCCGTTGGAGACCGTGCCGTCTGAACTGGCCGAATGGAAGGTGACGCTGAAGAACGAGGGCCACGAGCTGGAGTACGTCTTCGACTCCAATCTGGAGAAGACAGGCGTGCCCTCCCTGCTGCGCAAGCTCAGCGACCTCGGCGTCGCCTTCAAGGATCTGAACACCAGCCAGAGCTCGCTGGAGGACATCTTCGTCAGCCTGGTCCATCGCGACAAGACGGACGCCAGCGCGGGAGCCGCGGCATGAGCATGACCTTCAATCGCCACGGCGTCTGGGCCATCTACAGGTTCGAGATGGCGCGCACCCTGCGCACCGTCTGGCAATCGATCGTCACCCCCGTGATCACCACGGCGCTGTATTTCGTGGTGTTTGGCTCGGCCATCGGCAGCCGCATGACCGAGATCGACGGCGTTCCCTACGGGGCCTTCATCGTGCCGGGTCTGATCATGCTCAGCCTGTTCACCCAGTCGATCTTCAACGCCTCGTTCGGCATCTACTTCCCGAAATTCACCGGCACCATCTACGAGTTGCTGTCCGCGCCCGTGTCGCCGCTGGAGATCGTCATCGCCTATGTCGGGGCGGCGGCGACCAAGTCGGCGGTGCTCGGCCTGATCATCCTGGCCACCGCCGCCTTCTTCGTGCCGCTGCAGATCCTGCACCCGGTCGAGATGCTGGCCTTCCTGATCCTGATCTCGACCACCTTCAGCCTGTTCGGCTTCATCATCGGCATCTGGGCCAACGGCTTCGAGCAGCTGCAGATGATCCCGATGCTGGTGGTGACGCCGCTGACCTTCCTGGGCGGATCGTTCTATTCGATCGACATGCTGCCGCCGATGTGGCGGACGATCACCCTGTTCAACCCGGTGGTCTATCTGATCTCCGGCTTCCGCTGGACCTTCTACGGCTCCGGCGACGTGGGGATCTGGGCCAGCCTCGGCGCCACGCTCGCCTTCCTCTTCGTCTGCCTCGCCATCGTCGGCTGGATGTTCCGGACGGGGTATCGGCTGAAGAACTGATCCGTCACGAAACGGGCCAGATCGGCGGACACCTTGCCCGCCCTGTGCGTTTGAGAAGCGCGCCCGACGCGGCGCGGGAGCCTGCATGTCCAACGATCCGCAAAAGCCCCTGAACGGAACGCCCGAGCCCTTCCGCCGGCCGGTGATCTGGGGCCGCCCGCCCCAGACCGTCTTCCGCGCCGGCCCGCTGCCGACCGCCGAGCGCCTGCCGCCGCTGCCGCCCCTGCCCGAGCCGTCGCCCGAGCGGGCGCCGCAGCCCGCCCGGCCGGAACCGGCTCAGCCTCAAGCCGCCCAACCTGAGCCCATCCAGCCCGCGCGGACCCCGCCGCGCCCGGCGCAGGCGCAGGCCCAGCCGCTGCGGCCTGCGGAGCCTCCGCGCCAGAGCTCCGCGCCCCAGCCGCAACCGTCCAGCGCCGGCATCTTCAGCGGCTCGATGATCCCGCGCGCCCCGGCCCGCCCCGCACCGGCCCCGACACCTGCCGCTCCGCGCCCGGAGCCCGCCCCGAGGGCGGACCTGAACCCCGCAGTGGAAGCTGCATCGGCCCCCGACCTCACCGTCCGCCCCCTGCCTGCCGCAGAGCCCGCCCCGCCCCCGCGTCCCGCGCCCCGGCCTGTCGCATCGCCCGTTCGAGCCGAACCGGCGCCGGCGCCGGTCGCCGGCTCCGTCCTCCAGGGCTCCAGCGCGCGCCGCAAGTCCGGCAATCGCACGCCCCTGTACGCCGGCGCGGCGGTCGCCGCCGTCGCCGTTCTCGCCCTGGGCGGCTGGATGCTGACCCGGCCTGCGTCAGTCGCCCCCGCGGCGACGGCCCCGGCCCCGGCCCTCGGCCCTGTCGTGCCCCTGACCGCCCCGCCTGTCGACGCCGCCGCCGTGGCTCTGCCGGACAGCGTCACCGGCGAGGGCCCGTCGGCGCCGGTGACGCCTGCGGCCGCCACAGCCGCACCCGCTCCCGCACCCGTGGCTTCGAGACCGGCTCCGGCCGCCGCGCGCCCCGCCGCGGCTCCCGCTGCGGCCGGCGCCCGCACGCCGCCCGCAGCGACGAGTCCCGCGCCGGCCACGCCCCCGCCCGCTCCCGCCGTCCAGCCCGCCGCCCCCATCGTGATCGTCCCCGCCGAACCCGCCGGCCCCCCGCCGACCGAGGCCGAGCGCCCGCCCGCCGACCCGGACGCGCCGATCACCACCCGCCCGCAGCCGCTGGGGTAGACTCCCCTTTACCCGTTCATCCCGGCGAAAGCCGGGACCCAGTGCTTTGGGTGATGGGACAGGGGAGGGTTCGGCTCCAGTTGTCCTGAAACGCTGGTGTCCTCTGGACAGGACTGGGTCCCGGCGTTCGCCGGGATGATCGGATGCGGAGCTCTTTCCCTACCGGATCGAGGCGTATCCCCGCTCGACCATCCGGCGCAGGCCTTCGTAGGCCTCGGCCAGTTCCTCGTACGCCGTGCGGGCCGAGGTCAGGCGGGCGATCTGGTCGGGGGTCGAGGGCGCGCCGGACTCCGACTGGCGCAGGCTCTCCGAGACCCATTTGGCGCGGGCCGTGGCCGTCAGTATGGCCAGCTTCTGGAACGCCGCCGCATCCAGCTTGGGCAGCATGGAGCCGATCACCTCGCGGTTGGCGACGAAGGCCGAATAGTCGATCTGCTCCAGCAGGCCGCGCAGCCGACGCTGCTCCTGCGGATCGGCGTCCTGCGGCTCGAAATGATCGCGCTGGCGGCGGTAGCTGGCGGTCTGGATGGTCGACATGGCCCGTCTTCCGATTGGAGGCGGAATGGAGGGTGCGCCGGGTTGCTTAACGAGGGGTTGCGCCCGCCGCGCCGATCCCGAACAACAGGGTCATGAACCCGCCCGCCCTGAAGCTCTGGTCCCATCCCTACGCCGCCTACGGCCAGAAGGCGTCGGTCGCGCTCTACGAGCTCGGCCTGCCGTTCGAGCTGAAGCTGGTGGCGGCGGCGTCGCCGGACGACTTCGCCCAATTCCGCGCCGTCCTGCCGTTCGGCAAGATGCCGGTGCTGATCGACGGCGAGCGTCAAATCGTCGAGTCCAGCATCATCATCGAGCATCTCGACCGGTTGGCCGGCGGCGGCCGCCTGATCCCCACCGACGCCGACGCGGCGCTGGAGGCCCGGCTGATCGACCGGGTGGTCGACACCTACGTCGGCGGCGCGATGAACCGCATCGTGCCGCGCAAATTCCGCCCGGCCGGGAACGAGGATCCGTTCGGCGACGCGCAGGACGAGGCTGTGCTGGCGAACGCGTGGGACTGGCTGGAAGAGCGGCTGGCCGACGGCCGGACCTGGGGCGCGGGCGAGAGCTTCACCCTCGCCGACTGCGGCGCGGCCCCGATTCTGACCTACGCCCGGCGACTGGTCCCGTTCGGCGACCGGCCGCTTCTGAGGGCTTGGCACAAGCGATTGATGGCGCGGCCGTCGTTCGTCCGGGCGCTCGAGGACGCGGCGCCGTTCGGCGACCTGATGCCGGCGCCGCCGGCGGTGGACTGATCACGGGAGCAGGCCGGGGTCCGCGCTGCCCCCTCCGTCTCGCCGGCTTCGCCGTCGATCCACCTCCCCATCAAGATGGGGAGGAGACGAAGCCCCCTGTCTCCTCCCCACGCGTGGGGAGGTGGCGCGGCGCGCTTGCGCCGTGACGGAGGGGGCGGCTCCGTCGGCTGGGATCAATCAATGCGCTTCCGGCGGCCGCGCCGCCGGGCTCAGATACTCGCTCTCCGGCTTCGGGTGGGCGTCCAGCACGAAGCGGCGGTCGCAGTAGCCGCACTCGACGAAGTCCTCGTCGCCCATGTCCATATAGACCAGCGGGTGGCCCAGCACGCCGCCCCCGCCATCGCAGGCCACGCGCTTGGTTGAGACCACGACGTGCTCGGGCGGCGGGATGACGGCATCGGGGTGGCGCGGCGGCATTCGTTCGGCTCTGGTCTTGGCGGGGCGGGTGCGCGCGCATAGGTATGCGCCCGCGCTCCATATCGTCAAACGGGGCCGTTCCGATACCTGAAAGCGCCCGAATGACCGAGCCCGCGACGCCGCCCGTCAACGCCATCGAAGTGCGCGGGCTGGAGAAGACCTACGCCGGCACGAAGAAGGCGCCGCCCAAGACGGCACTGCGCGGGGTTGATCTGGTCATCCCGCGTGGGTCGATGTTCGGCCTGCTGGGCCCCAACGGCGCGGGCAAGTCGACGCTGATCAACATCCTCGCCGGGGTGGTCAACAAGACCGGCGGCACGGCCGAGATCTGGGGCCGCGACATCGACAGACAGCCGCGCGACGCCCGCGCCGCCCTCGGCGTGGTGCCGCAGGAGATCGTCGCCGACGTCTTCTTCACGCCGCGTGAGGCGCTGGAGGTGCAGGCCGGCTATTACGGCGTGCCGGCGAAAGAGCGCCGCTCGGACGAGCTGCTGGCCGCACTCGGCCTGTCGGACAAGGCCCACGCCTATGTGCGCGCTCTCTCGGGCGGCATGAAGCGCCGGCTGATGGTGGCCAAGGCGCTGGTCCACAATCCGCCGATCCTGATCCTCGACGAGCCGACCGCCGGGGTCGACGTCGAGCTGCGCCGACAGCTGTGGGAGTATGTCCGCCGCATCAACGCCGAGGGCGTGACCATCCTGCTGACGACCCACTATCTGGAGGAGGCGCAGGAGCTCTGCGACACCATCGCCATCATGAACCGGGGCGAGGTGGTGGCCTGCGAGCCGACGCCGCAGCTGCTGCGCCGTCTCGACACCCGCAACGTGGTGGTCACGCCCGAGGGTGAACTGGCGCGCGTGCCCGAGCTGCCCGGCTTCGAGGTCGCGGCCCGGCCCAACGGCGCCTTCGTGGTCACCTACCGCAAGGGCCGGTCCTCGGTGGAGCAGGTGTTGGCGGCCGTCCGCGCCGCCGGCGTCACCATCGCCGACATCACCACCGAGGACCCCGACCTCGAAGACGTCTTCCTCGCCCTGACCTACGGCGACGCCGCCCAGATCAGCCCGACGAAGGATTAGCGCTCGTCCTGCTGCTTCCGGCGGCGGAAGCTGTCAGCGATGGTTCGTCACAACGGGCACGACGAAGAACCACAACGAACACGACGGGGCCTGCGCCAGGCCCTGCGCGTAGCGCCTTCAGTTCTGAGGAAGGTTGAGTGCCTGCGGCGCCTCAAGCTCAGTCCCGCCGTGTCCGTTGTGGTTCTTCGCCGTGTTCGCTGTGATGAACCTTCAGACGGTGCCGCAGAAGGCGCTACCGAGTCGCGCCCGGTTTCCATTTCACGTCATCGGCGCCGTTGGCGTTGGCGCGGCGGGCGGCGACGAACAGGTGGTCGGACAGGCGGTTGAGGTAGCGGATCGAGGCCGGAGTGACGGCCTCTCCGGCCTCCATCAGCCGCACCGCCTCGCGCTCGGCCCGCCGCGCCACCGTCCGGGCCTGATGCAGGTGCGCCGACAGCGGCGAACCGCCCGGCAGGATGAAGCTGTCCAGCGGCTTCAGGCTCTCGTTCATCCAGTCGATCTCGGCCTCCAGCCGATCGACCTGGCTGTCGACGATGCGCAGCGCCTCCCATTTCGGCGCCGGCTCCAGCGGCGTGGCCAGATCGGCCCCGAGGTCGAACAGCTCGTTCTGGATGCGGCCCAGCATGGCGTCGATGCGGTCGTTCTGGCCCGAGTGCAGTCGGGCTAAGCCGATCACCGCATTGAGCTCGTCGACTGCGCCATAGGCTTCGACCCGCGGATCGCTCTTGGACACCGGCGCGCCTGACGCCAGCCGCGTCTCCCCGCCGTCGCCCGTCTTCGTATAGATGCGGTTCAGGACGACCACGGCTCAGGCGCCGTAGGTGGATTTCCACCACATGCCGACGCACAGCAGCGCGATGGCCAAGGCCTGCAGCGCAACGCGCAGCCGCATCAGCTTGTTGGAGTGCGAGCGGGCGTAGTCTCCACCCTTGTACAGCGAGTGGATGCCGAACCCGAGGGTCACGGCCACCGCCGCGATGGCCAGCAGGATCAGGATGTTCAGAACGTCGCCCATGCCGGCAATCTAGGCCCGGGCGCCGAGCAAGGCCAGTGGACCATTTGTCATCCCGGACGGGCGGTAAAGGTGGTTCATCACAACGAACACGGCGGAAGAGGCACAACGAACACGACGGGCCCGGCGCCTCGGCCCGCGCGCAGCGCCTTATCCTGATCGGGGAGTCGAACGCCTGCGGCGCTACGAGCTCGATCCCGTGGTGTCCGTTGTGTCCTCGCCGTGCCCGTTGTGATGAACCACTACGCGCCGGAGAGGCCGCTAGTACCGGTAGTGGTCCGGCTTGAACGGGCCTTCGGTCGGGACCGAGATGTAGTCGGCCTGTTCCTTGGACAGGGTCGTCAGCTTCGCGCCCAGCTTGGCGAGGTGCAGCATGGCGACCTTTTCGTCGAGGTGCTTCGGCAGGACGTAGACCTGGTTCTGGTACTGGGCCTTGTTGGTCCACAGCTCGATCTGGGCCAGCGTCTGGTTGGTGAAGGACGCCGACATCACGAACGAGGGGTGGCCCGTGGCGTTGCCCAGGTTCACCAGACGGCCTTCCGACAGCAGGATGATCTTCTTGCCGTCCGGGAACTCGATGTGGTGAACCTGCGGCTTGATCTCGTCCCACTTGAAGTTCTTCAGGCCCGCGACCTGAATCTCCGAGTCGAAGTGGCCGATGTTGCAGACGATGGCGTTGTTCTTCATCGCCCGCATGTGGTCGACGGTCAGCACGTCCTTGTTGCCGGTGGCGGTGACGAAGATGTCGGCCTCGCCGGCCACGTCCTCGACGGTGACGACCTCATAACCTTCCATCGCCGCCTGCAGGGCGCAGATCGGATCGACCTCGGTAACCTTCACCCGGGCGCCGCCCTGGCGCAGCGAGGCGGCCGAGCCCTTGCCCACGTCGCCGTAGCCGCAGACCACGGCGACCTTGCCCGACAGCATCACGTCGGTGCCGCGGCGGATGGCGTCGACCAGCGACTCCCGGCAGCCGTACAGGTTGTCGAACTTGGACTTGGTGACGCTGTCGTTGACGTTGATGGCGGGGAAGGGCAGCTCGCCGCGCTCGGCCATCTGGTACAGGCGGTGGACGCCGGTGGTGGTCTCTTCCGACACGCCGCCGATGGCGTCGCGGATGGCCGAATAGAAGCCGGGCTTCTCGGTGATGTAGCGCTTCATCACCGCGAACAGGGCTTCCTCTTCCTCGTTCTGCGGGTTGGCGAGGACCGAGATGTCCTTCTCGGCCTTGGGGCCGAGCACGCACAGCAGGGTGGCGTCGCCGCCGTCGTCGAGGATCAGGTTCGGATAGCCGCCGTCCGACCATTCGAAGATCTTGTGGGCGTAGTCCCAGTACTCGACCAGCGTCTCGCCCTTGGTGGCGAACACCGGCGTGCCCGAGGCCGCGATGGCGGCGGCGGCGTGGTCCTGGGTCGAGAAGATGTTGCACGAGGCCCAGCGGACGTCGGCACCCAGCGCTTCCAGCGTCTGGATCAGCACGGCGGTCTGGATGGTCATGTGCAGGCTGCCGGCGATGCGGGCGCCCTTCAGCGGCTGGGCCGCGCCGTATTCCTCGCGCAGGGCCATCAGGCCCGGCATTTCGGTCTCGGCGATCGCGATCTCCTTGTTGCCGAAGGGGGCGAGGGAGATGTCGCGGACGATGTAGTCGGTCATGGCACGGGCTTTCCGGGGAGAATTGTTCGCGCGGCTATAGACCGGTCGCGGGCGCGGGGCAAGAAACCCATAAGGATATCTTTATGTGTTTCGGTGGGGCCGGAACAGAGGTTTTCGTGCAATCCTCACGGCAAGGAGCGAATGTGATGCCGCGCCTGGACCTGACACGCCGCGCGATGGCCTGGTCCGCACTGGCGGGTCTGGCGTCGCCGACGCTCGCCCGGGGTCAGGACCCGGCGTCCGTCTCCACCAGCAACGAGCGGCAGGGGCTGCTCGTCGTCCCTGTGACGATCAATGGTCGCGGGCCTTACGCCTTCGCCATTGACAGCGCCGCCAACACCTCGGTCGTCGCACGTGACCTCGCCGGCGGTCTCGCCCTGCAAGACGCGGGCGACGTGACCATGCACACCCTCGTCGCCGGCGAGCGGGCGCAGACCGTTCGGGCGCACCGGCTAAGCACCGGAGAGCTGGTCGCCCGCGATATCCGGCTGGTGGTCGCCGACCGTCTGGGGATGTCGGGGCTGGACGGCCTGCTCGGAACCGATCTTCTGGGCGGTCTGAGACTGGTGCTGAATTTCCGGGGGCGGGCGCGGGTCAACATCACCCGGCCGCGTCGGCGGCCGGAACAGGACTTCCGCGTGCGACTGAACGCCCGGTCCGCCTCGACAGGTGAGCAACGCTTCAACGGCCTGCTGCTGATCGACGCCCGGGCCGGAGCGGTTCCGTGCAAGGTCATTGTCGACACCGGGGCGAGGATGACCATTATCAACACCGCCCTCGCCCGTCAGGCCGGCGCCCACGCCCTGATCCTTCCGGACGGCACGAGCGTGGGCCGGGTTCTGTCGCCGACCGGCCGGGCCGCGCCTGCGGAGGCGATGCTGTTGCCCCAACTCCGACTGGGCCACGCCGAGCTGACCCGGGTTCCGGTGCTGGCGGGTGATTTCCACACCTTCAGCGTCTGGGGGCTCGCCGATACGCCCGCCCTGCTCCTCGGAGTCGATCTTCTCGGCCTGTTCGAAACCGTGATCATCGATCTGAAGCGGGGCGAGCTGCTTCTGGACGACTGAGATCGGGTCGTGTCTATCTGGCGGCTCAGTCGAGGGGGATCGCATGAAAACAATGATCGCGGGGGCGCTGGCGGCGCTGGCGACGGGCGGCGCGAGCCTCGCCCAGGACGCGGCTCCGGCTTCGACCGCGCCGGTCACCCTGATTCAGGCGGGCCGGTTGCTGGACCGCCCGGGGCGCGCGCCGCGCGGACCCTCGACCGTCGTGGTTCGCGACGGCCGCATCGTCGAGATCCGCGACGGCTTCGTCGACGCCGCCGCCTTCCCCGGCGCGACGGTGGTGGATCAGCGCGAGCGGTTCGTCCTGCCGGGCCTGATCGACAGTCATGTGCATCTGGTCTCCGACCTCGGCGGGCAGGCGGGCTTCCTGTCCGGCGTGACGGAGAACCTGCCCGTCCACGCCTTCCGCGCCGCCGACAACGCCCGCAAGACGTTGATGGCCGGGTTCACCACGGTGCGGAACCTCGGCGACGACGGCGGCGTGACCCTGGCCCTGCGCGACGCCACCGCCGCCCACAGCCTGCCCGGCCCGCGCATCATTGACGCCGCCGAGAGCATCTCCACCACATCCGGCCACATGGACGGGCGGCTGGGCCTGAACGACGACCTGCGCGAGGTCACGCCGCACGACAACGTCTGCAACGGCCCCGACAGCTGCCGCGAGGCGGTCCGGCTTCAGGTCGGCCGCGGCGCCAACGTCATCAAGATCGCCACCACCGGCGGGGTCAACAGCCGCATCGGCGCCGGCCTCGGGGCGCAGATGTTCGAGGACGAGGCGCGCGCCCTGATCGACACCGCCCACCTGTACGGCCTCAAGGTCGCGGTCCACGCCCACGGCGCCGACGGCATCAACCTGGCGCTGCGGCTGGGGGCCGACTCGATCGAGCACGGCACCATCTTCGACGACGAGACCCTGCGCCTGTTCCGCCAGTCCGGCGCCTGGTACGTCCCGACCCTGTCGACGGTGAACGGCTATCTGGAGCGGCTGGCGGCCGACCCCAACGCCTATTCGCCCGAGGTCCTGCCGAAAATCCGCTGGCGCATCTCGATCACGGGCGAGTCGCTGCGCCGCGCCGTCCCCGCCGGAGTCCGCATCGCCTTCGGCACCGACGCCGGGGTGTCGAAGCACGGCCGCAACGCCGACGAGTTCGCCCTGATGGTCCAGCACGGCATGACGCCGATGACCGCCATCGAGGCGGCCACGGTCAACGCCGCCGACCTGTTGGGCCTCTCCGCCGAGATTGGCACGCTGGAGCCGGGCAAACGCGCCGACCTGATCGCGGTCGACGGCGACCCGCTGACCGACGTGGCGGTCCTGACCGACGTCGACTTCGTCATGCGCGACGGCCGGGTGTATCGCGACGAGGAGTAAGATTGGTGACTGGTGGCTGGTGGCTGGTGGATGGTGGCTGGTGGCGGGAGGAACACGATGACCAGTGTGCTTCGATCCTATCAAGACCTGGATGTCTGGCGCTTCTCGGTCGATTGGACTGAGGCGATCTACAGAACGACCGCCGCGTGGCCGAGCGATGAACGCTTCGGCTTGATCAGTCAGGTGCGCCGCGCCGCCGTCTCCGTCGCCTCGAATATCGCCGAGGGCGCGGCCCGGCGGAGTACCGGAGAATTTCTTCAGTTCGTTGGGGTGGCACAAGGATCGCTTGCGGAGGCCGAAACCCAGCTTTTGATCGCCGCGCGCCTAGGCTATCTGCGCGAGCCCGATCACCGCGCGCTGACCGTTTCGGCGGACCAGATCAGCCGCATGTTGGCATCCCTCGCTTCGGCCCTGAAGCGACGCAAGAGCAGTTGAATGTCCAGCCACCAGCCACCAGCCACCAGCCACCTCTCTACCCCCCGCCACGACTGGACCCTCGACCAGGTCGAAGCCCTCTTCGCCACGCCGTTCATGGAGCTGGTCTACGCGGCCGCCACCGTCCACCGCCGCTGGTTCGACCCGTCCGAGGTCCAGAAGAGCCAGCTGCTGTCGGTCAAGACGGGCGGCTGCGCCGAGAACTGCGGCTACTGCTCCCAGTCCGCCTTCTTCGACACCGGGCTGAAGGCCGAGAAGCTGATGGACGCCACGGCGGTGATCGCCGAGGCCATGGCGGCGAAGGCCAGCGGGGCCAGCCGCTTCTGCATGGGGGCGGCCTGGCGCGAGCTGAAGGACCGGGATGCGCCGAAGCTGGCGGCCATGATCGCGGGCGTGAAGGCGCTGGGGCTCGAGACCTGCGCCACGCTGGGCATGCTGACGGCGGACCAGGCGCGGCAGCTGAAGGCCGCCGGCCTCGACTACTACAACCACAACCTCGACACCGGCCCGGAATACTACGCCGAGGTGGTGACCACGCGGACCTGGCAGGACCGGCTCGACACCCTGCAGCATGTACGGGACGCCGGCATGAGCACCTGCTGCGGCGGCATCGTCGGCATGGGCGAGGCGCGGCGCGACCGGGCGAGCCTGCTGCACGCGCTGGCAACCCTGCCGGAGCACCCCGACAGCCTGCCGGTCAATGCGCTGGTGCCGGTCACGGGCACGCCGCTGGGCGACCGCGTGAAGCGGGAAGGCGAGATCGATCCGATCGAGTTCGTCCGCACCGTCGCCGTCGCCCGCATCGTCTGTCCGCGCGCCATGGTGCGGCTGTCGGCCGGGCGCGAGACCATGAGCGCCGAGATGCAGGCGCTCTGCTTCCTGGCCGGGGCCAACTCCATCTTCGTCGGGGGCAAGCTGCTGACCACGCCGAACCCGGAACAGGACGAGGACGCACGCCTGTTCGCCCTGCTGGACCTCAAGCCGATGGAGCCGAGGGCCGTCGAGGCGGCGGCGGCATAACAGGCGCAGGCGTCTCTCCCTCCCCCTCCGGGGGAGGGTCGGCGGCGCGAAGCGACGGCGAGGTGGGGAGGGCTCGGCGAGGCAAGCGCCGGCGGACGCCATGCCGAAGCGCTCCCACCCCCTTGCCGCTGCGCGGCAAGGACCCTCCCTCGGAGAGGGAGGGAGAGCCAGCTGCGCCCGTAACCGCCGCTTAAGTCGCACCGGCTAGCGTCCACCCATGGATCGCCGCGACCTTCTCGGACTCAAGACCTCCACGCTCAAGACCAGCGGCGGCGGCGGCGCGGCGGCGCCTCAGCCCAGCTACATGCGGCTGCCGACCGTCACAGCCAACGTCATCCGGCCCGGCGGCCGCCGCGGCGTCATGACGGTCGAGACGGGGGTGGATACGCCGAACGCCGCCCTGCGCGCGCGCGTGGCCCAGTCCGCGCCGCGGCTTCGCGCCGCCTACGCCGCCGTGGTCCAGCAGGCGGCGAGCGCCACCCTGCCGGGCGCGGCGCCGGACGTGGAGCGGCTGGTGGCCCAGCTTCAGGCGGCGACGAATGCGACGCTTGGCCGCGCGGGCGCCCGCCTGCTCATCGGCACGGTGATGGTGGTCTGAATTACTGAGCCGCGAGCGCCGCGCGTTGGCGGGCGGCGTCGGCGTCGCGCGCCTTCTGCTGGGCGGTCAGAGAGTCCTCGATGGCCAGCAGTTCGCGGTTCTTCTGCTCCGACGCCTGCGCCCGCGCGCCCGGCAGCGGCCGTCCCGTGATCTCGGCGATCGAGACCGGCTGGGCGCAGACCCGGCCTTCCGGATCCCACCACTTGCCGCCCGCCTCGCAGCGGTCGCCGGGCGCGACGACGATGGCGTCGTAGGCGAACATCCCGCCCGTCAGCACCGCGAAGGTGGCGAGGAACAGGACGCTGAGCCGTTTCATGGTCAGGAGGCGGTGCATCGGCGGTTTCCGTGGCTGTGCGGATCGGACGAACGGGGGCGTTGACGCGGCGTTACGTTGACAGGCCGGGTGAGGCGTACCATTCCCTGACGCAACATTCCGGCGCTTTCGTGGATAACGCAATGAAGGTTCTCGTCCCGGTCAAACGGGTGATCGACTATAACGTCAAGGCTCGCGTGAAGGCGGATCAGACGGGCGTCGACCTCGCCAACGTCAAGATGAGCATGAATCCCTTCGACGAGATCGCCGTCGAGGAAGCCGTCCGCATGAAGGAAGGCAAGGAGCATCACGCCGCCGGAACCGTGACCGAGATCGTCGTTGTCTCGATCGGCGTGACGCAGGCGCAGGAGACGATCCGCACCGCCCTGGCCATGGGCGCCGACCGGGGCCTGCTGATCCAGTCCGATTCCGATCTGGAGCCTCTGGCGGTGGCCCGGCTGCTGAAGGCGGTGGTCGAGGAGGAGAACCCCGATCTGGTCCTGTTGGGCAAGCAGTCGATCGACGGCGACAACAACGCGGTGGGCCAGATGCTCGCCGCCCTGCTGGACTGGCCCCAGGCCACCTTCGCCGGCAAGATCGTGCTGGCCGACGGCAAGGCGACGGTGACACGCGAAGTCGACGGCGGCCTGCAGACCCTGTCGGCGGCCCTGCCGGCGGTCGTGTCGGTCGACCTGCGCCTGAACACGCCGCGCTACGCCTCCCTGCCGAACATCATGAAGGCCAAGAAGAAGGAAATCGCCGTCAAGGCGGCCGCCGACTACGGGGTCGATACCGCGCCGCGCCTCAAGGTGCTGAAGGTGACGACGCCGCCGCAGCGCCAGGCCGGCGTCAAGGTGGCCGACGCCGCCGATCTGGTGATGAAGCTCAAGACCGCGGGAGTGCTCTGATGGCCGTTCTGGTTATCGCGGATCGCGACGGCGAGGCCCTGCGCGACACCACCCACAAAACCATCACCGCCGCCCTGAAGCTGTCCGGCGAGGTGGACGTGCTGGTGCTGGGTCAGGGCTCGAGGGCCGCGGCCGACGCGGCGGCGAAGATCGCCGGCGTGCGCAAGGTGCTGCTGGCCGAGAGCGACGCCCTCGCCCACCAGCTGGCCGAGGCGGTGGAAGCCACGGTGGTCGGCCTCGCCGGCGGCTATGACGCGATCCTCGCCCCCGCCACCACGGACGGCAAGAACTACATGCCTCGCATCGCCGCCAAGCTGGACGTGGCGCCGATCTCGGACATCATCGAGGTAATTTCGTCTGATACTTTCGTGCGCCCGATCTATGCGGGCAACGCCTTGGAGACGATCCAGTCCGGCGACGCCAAGAAGGTGATCACCGTCCGCCCGACGAACTTCGACGCCGCCGACGCGACCGGCGGCTCGGCTTCGGTCGAGACGGTCGCGGGCGCCAACGGCGGCCGCACGGCCGACTTCGTCTCGGAAGAGATGGTCAAGTCGGACCGCCCGGAACTGGGCGCCGCGCGGATCGTGGTGTCCGGCGGGCGCGCGCTCGGCTCGGCCGAGGAGTTCCACGCCGTGCTCGACCCTCTGGCCGACAAGCTGGGCGCCGCCGTCGGCGCCTCGCGCGCCGCCGTCGACGCCGGCTATGCCCCGAACGACTATCAGGTCGGCCAGACCGGCAAGGTCGTCGCCCCGGCCCTCTACATCGCCATCGGCATCTCGGGCGCCATCCAGCACCTCGCCGGCATGAAGGACTCCAAGGTCATCGTCGCCATCAACAAGGACGCCGACGCCCCGATCTTCCAGGTCGCCGACTACGGCCTCGTCGGCGACTACAAGGTCATCGTGCCGGAGTTGATGAAGGCGTTGGGGTAGGCGCGGCGCTTGTCATCCCGGACTGCGCGAAGCGCTGATCCGGGACGCTCGCTCAAACAGACACGACCCGCCCGGAAGCTGCGCTTGCAGCTGTCCGGGCGACGGGTGGGACATCCCGCTTGCCGCCAGCCTGCTCCCGGACAATCGCGCTGCGATTTCCGGGAGGGTCGCTATAGCTTTCACCCCGTCCCGGATCGGCGCTTCGCGCCGTCCGGGATGACAAGCTGACCTTCCGCCAACCCTACTGCGAATAAAGCGTCACGCTGTGCCGCGGACCGGCGATAAGCACACCGTTGCTCTCCGTGCGGGTGACGCTCGTCGCGTCGTCCAGCGCGCGCATGATGTCTCCAAGACGCGGCGGCAGGCCGATGGCGCATACAGGCGGAGTCGGGGCTCCGGCGGGCCTTGGGCCCTGCGTCGAGGTGAAGGAAATCCGCGACCCGTCGATGCGATAGGCGCGGGCGGCGCCCGCGCACCGCGGCTCCCACCACAGCTGTTGCTCGTCCGCGGTCAGGGCCAGCCCGACCGGCTCATCCAGCCCGACGCCGTCGATCCCGGCGACGCGCCAGGCCCCGGCAAGGGAGCTGACCGGGGCGGGCGTCTGCGCCGTGAGAGGATCGCTCGACGGGGACGCATCGGCCGGGTCCGCGCGGGCCGGCTCCGCAGCGCGCGACTCTGCCGGCGACGTTGATCGTTCCGCGGGCGGATCCGCGGGTTCGCCACAGCCCGCGAGAGCGGCGAGCAGAAGCGGGACAGCCGGGCGGAAGAACCTCATGCGTCGATCTACGCCCAAGCCGCTCCAGCCCGCAACCGCCCATGGCCCAGCCCCAAGGAGGCGCTCCCGCCGCTCCACATCGGTCGTACGCCCAACCTTACAGCTTTGTAATGTTTCCGGCTTTGACGGGACGCGCCGCAGGCTTTTTGTAATCCGCCACGACGTACGCCAGCGGGCGTACAGGGGGAGCGATCCATGAGACTTCACGCCTTGCGGGGTTCCAGCCTCGCCGTCCTCGCCTGCGCGCTGGCGGGCTCTCTGGCCCTGTCGGCCTGCGCCACGACCGGCGGCGACGACAAGCCCTCCACCAATGCGTCGACGACCCGGGAGCGCCAGCCGCTGGCGCGAGGCCTCGACTTCGCGAGCAACCCCGATCCCTTCCCCTCGACCTATCGCGGCCTGCCGCGCGAAGATTTTGCCATCGTGGGGGGCGTGGTCTTCACCGGCGCCGGACAGCGGATCGAGAACGGCGTGGTCGTCGTGACCGACGGCCGGGTGAGCGCCGTCGGCGGGGCCGACACCGCGGTTCCCGGAGGCCACCGCGTGGTCGATGCGCGCGGGCGCTTCGTGACGCCGGGCATCATCGACGTGCACAGCCACCTCGGCGTCTATCCCTCGCCCGGCGTGGCCGGCATGAGCGACGGCAACGAGGCGACCAATCCGAACACCGCCCAGGTCTGGGCCGAACATTCGCTCTGGCCGCAGGATCCCGGCTTCAACGCCGCCCGCGCCGGCGGGGTGACGACGCTCCAGATCCTGCCCGGCTCGGCCAATCTGTTCGGCGGACGCGGCGTGACGGTGCGCAACATCCCCTCGGTAACCATGCAGGGCATGAAGATGCCGGGCGCGCCCTACGGCCTGAAGATGGCCTGCGGCGAGAACCCAAGCCGCGTCTACGGCGGCCGCAACACCTCGCCGGCCACGGGCATGGGCAATGTCGCCGGCTATCGCGCCGCCTTCATCGCCGCCCGCGACTACAAGGCCAAATGGGACAAGTGGCGCGAGGATGGCGAGGGTTCGCCCCCGACCCGGAACCTCCAGCTCGAGACGCTGGCGGGCGTGCTGGACGGCTCGGTGCTGATCCAGAACCACTGCTACCGCGCCGACGAGATGGCGGTGATGATCGATGTCGCCAAGGAGTTCGGTTACGAGATCACCGCCTTCCACCATGCGGTCGAGGCCTACAAGGTGGCGCCGCTGCTGGCCCGCGAGGGCATCTGCGCCGACATGTGGACCGGCTGGTGGGGCTTCAAGATGGAAGCGCTGGACGGGGTCGAGGCCAACGCCGCCCTCGTCGACGCGCCGGAAGGCGGCTGCGCCGTCATCCACTCCGACGACGCCGAACTGACCCAGCGCCTCAATCAGGAGGCCGCCGCCGCCCTGGCCGCCGGCCGCCGCATCGGCATGGACATCGCCGAGGAGCGGGCGATGTCCTGGATCACCCTGAACCCGGCCCGCTCGCTCGGCATCGCCGACCAGACCGGCTCGCTTGAGCCTGGCAAGCGCGCCGACGTGGTGATCTGGAGCGCCAATCCGTTCAGCGTCTACGCCCGCGCCGATCAGGTCTTCATCGACGGCGGCCTGTCGTTCGACCGGATGAACCCGGCCTACCAGCCGTTGTCCGATTTCGAGCTGGGCCAGCCCGGCTACGGCGTCGCCGCGGCCACCGTGCCGCAGGGAGCCCGCTGATGCGCCTCAAGAGCCTTGTCCTCGGCTGCGCCATCGCCGCCCTCGCCCTGCCCGCCGCCGCGCAGCAGCTCACCGCCATCACCGGCGGCCGCGTCCTCACCGGAACCTCGGTGATCGAGAACGGCACCGTCGTCATCCAGAACGGCCGTGTCGTCTCGGTCGGAACCGGCGCCGCCCCCTCCGGCGCCCGCGTCATCGACGCCCGCGGCAAGGTCGTCGCGCCCGGCTTCGTCGCGGTCGACGCCGGCCTCGGCGGCTCGGAGATCTCCTCCGTCGGCGACTCCGACGACCTCCGCAACGGGGCCAACAGCATCAGCGCCTCGTTCGACGTCTCCTACGGCCTCGACCCCTGGTCCTTCACCCTGCCCGTCGCCCGGCTTGGCGGCATCACCCGCGCCATCGTCGTCCCGAACCATCCGGGCGGCGGCGGCGGCGGCCACGCCCACGACGACTCGGACTTCGCCGGCGTCGGCGACGGCGGCTTCCAGTCGCCCAGCCTGTTCGCGGGTCAGGCGGCGGTCATCCATCTGGCGGAAGGGACCGACATCCTCGTCAAGTCGCGGGTCGCCATGGTCGCGCCGTTCGGAGAGGCCGGAGCCGGCGTCGCCGGCGGCGCGCGCGGAGCCCAGTTCACCCAGTTCAAGGAAACCCTCGCCGAGGTCCGCCTCTACGCCCGCAACAAGGCGGCGTACGACCGCGCCGGGCTGCGCGACCTCAGCCTGTCCCGCGCCGACCTCGAGGCGCTGATACCGGTGGCGGACGGTTCGATGCCGCTGATCGTCACGGTGCGCCGCGCCGCCGACATCCAGCAGGTGCTGCGTCTGGCGCGCGAGGAGGGGGTCAAGATCATCCTCGACGGCGCCGAAGAGGGCTGGCTGGTCGCCGACCAGATCGCGGCGGCGAACGTGCCGGTGCTGCTCAACCCGATCTCGAACCTGCCCGGCAGCCTCGAGACCCGGGCCGCGCGGATGCAGAACGCCGCCGCCCTCGACGCCGCCGGCGTGACCATCGCCATCAAGGGCAACGAGGGCTCGATCCATCGCGCCCGCGAGACCCGCTACAACGCCGGCAACGCCGTCTCCCACGGCCTGTCGTACGAGTCGGCGATCGAGGCGATCACCGTCAACCCGGCGAAGATCTTCGGCATGGGGGGCCAGTTCGGCGAGCTGCGCGCCGGCGCCGCCGCCGACGTGGTGGTTTGGTCCGGCGACCCGCTGGAGCCGCTCAGCATCGCCGAGACCATCTTCATCAACGGCGCCGAACAGGCCCCGACCAGCCGCCAGTTCCTGCTCCGCGACCGCTACCGCGACGGCGGGGAGGGCGCGTTGCCGCCGGCGTACACGCGGTGAGGCGCAAGCACTGACTCTCTCCCTCCCCCTCCGGGGGAGGGTCCTTGCCGCGTCGCGGCAAGGGGGTGGGGACGCTTCGGCACGGCATCCACGGGCGCTCTCGTCGCCGAGCCCTCCCCACCCGGTCGCTGCGCGACCACCCTCCCCCGGAGGGGGAGGGAGAGCTATGGTGGCTGCATGACCTCCGCGCTGCCCCGCCTCTTCATCGACGCCGATGCCTGTCCGGTGAAGGACGAGGTCTATCGCGTCGCGTCGCGCTACGGCCTGCACGTCTTCGTCGTGTCCAACAGCTGGATCAACACCCCGCGCGAGGCGTGGATCGAGCAGGTCGTCGTCGACGCCGGGCCGGACATCGCCGACGACTGGATCGCCGAACGGGCGGGGCCGGGCGACATCGTCATCACCGCCGACATCCCGCTGGCCGACCGCTGCCTGAAGGCGGGCGCTCAGGCGCTGAAGTCCAACGGACAGCCGTTCACCCCCGACTCGATCGGCTCGGCCCTGGCCGGGCGGATGGTCGGCGAGCATCTGCGCTCGATGGGCCTGGCGACCTCGGGGCCGCCGCCCTTCGGGCCGAAGGACCGGTCGGCGTTCCTGCAGGCGCTGGATCAGGCGGTGGTGCGGGCCAAACGGGCGGCGCGATGACCGTCATCCCGGAGACCGAGCTGGAGTTCCGCTTCTTCCGCGCCGGCGGGCCCGGCGGGCAGAACGTCAACAAGGTCTCGACTGCGGTGCAGATGCGGTTCGACGCCCGCAATTCACCCTCGCTGACCGAGCCGGTGCGGGCCCGGCTGATGAAGCTGGCGGGCAGCCGGCTGACTCTGGACGGCGTCATCCTGATCACCGCCGTCCGCCACCGCACGCAGGAACGCAACCGGGCGGACGCTATCGAGCGGCTTCAAGCTCTGGTGGACAAGGCGTCGGTGGCGCCTGTCTATCGTGTGCCGACCCGGCCGACCCGCGCGTCGAAGGAGCGTCGGCTCGAGGGCAAGGCCAAACGCTCAACGATCAAGAGCGGGCGGGGCCGGCCCCAGGGGGACGACTAGGCCTAGGGCGCCGTGGACGCCTGCGCCGGGCGGAACAGCAGGGCCGCGACCTTGCCGGCCTCGTCCATGCCGATGATCCATTCGGTCGAGGCGTTGGCGAAGACCACCGCGAACATGTCGGCGCCGCTCTGGCTGCCGGTGAAGTCCAGCGCCTGAACCGCGCCGAACCCGCGGAGCAGCGGCAGCACGGTGGCTTCCTGCGCCCGCACCTTGCCGGCCAGATCCTCGGTCATCAACGCGTAAGGCATGGTCCCCGCCTGCGCCCCGCCGATGATCTCGCGCAGGACTTCTTCCGAGCGGGCGTTGGCCGGCGTCGCGGAGACCGGAGCGGCGGGAGCGGCCTGAGCCGTGGCGGCGGGTGCGGCGGCGCGCGCGGGCGCCGGCGTGGCGGCCGCCGGACGGTCAAAGGAGTTGGGCACCGACGCCGCCGCGACCTGCGCCTGGGCGGCGGGTGCGAGCAGCAGGGCGGCGGCGGTCAGAAGCAGCTTCATGGCGGGGAACTCTCCGGCGGACGTCAGAGGATGGCGGGCCAAAGCGACAGAACAAGGGCGGCGGCGGACGCCGCCAGCGCCAGCGTCACGCCGACGATCGCCCACGCCGGGGTCCGGACTTCGCGGATGATGATGGTCTGGGGCGAGGGCGGATCCTGCGCCAGCCGCGACAGCGCCTTCAGCGTCGCCCGGACCTCTTCCAGCGCGTCGCGCACCTGCGCCTGCGGGCCCAGCTCGCGCCGGATCCAGCGCTCGACGATCGGCCGCGCCGCCTCCCACAGGTCGTGGTCGGGATTGAGCCGCCGCGCCACGCCCTCGACCGAGACCATCGTCTTCTGCAGCAGGATCAGCTCGGGCCGCAGGTGCATGTCGAACAGGTCGGTGATCTCGAACAGCTGGCCCAGCAGCCGCCCCATTGACACCTGCGACGCCTGTTTGCCGATCACCGGCTCGCCCACCGCCCGCAGCGCCTGGGCGAAGGCCTCGACCGAATGCTCCGGCGGCACGTAGCCGGCCTCGAAATGCACCCGGCTGATGCGATCGTAGTCGCGGCTCAGGAAGCCCCACAGGATCTCGGCCAGATAGCGCCGCTCGCCCGGCCCCAGCCGCCCGACGATGCCGAAGTCGATGGCGGTCAGCTCGGCGGGGGCCTGACAGAACAGGTTCCCCTCGTGCAGGTCGGCGTGGAAGGTGCCGTAGTCCAGCGCCTGGGTCAGGAAGGCGCGCACGACGTTGTCGGCCAGCGCATTCTTGTCGAGGCCCGGCTGCTCCGCCGCCAGCGGATCGGTCATCGGCAGGCCGGCGGCCCACTCCAGCGTCAGCACCCGCTTGCCGACGCCGTCCCAGATCACCGCCGGCGCGCTCATATGGCCGCCGCCGCCCTCGCGCACCTTGTCGAGGATGTCCTTGAGCTCGGAAGCGGCGGCCGCCTCGAGCCGCATGTCCAGCTCGAGCTGCAGCGCCCGGGCGATGGTCTCGACGAAGGCTGAGGGCTCCAACCGCCGCGCCAGCGGCGCGAACCGCACCGCCAGCCGCGCCGCCAGCCGCATCGAGTCCAGCCCGTGCGCCACCCGCCGCTCGATTCCCGGCCGCAGCACCTTGACCGCCACCTTGCGCCCGTCCGCCAGCCAGGCCGGATGCGCCTGCGCCAGCGAGGCGGCGGCGACGGGCGGGCCGAAGTCGGTGAACAGGCTCTCGACCGGGCGGCCCAGCGACCGCTCGACCTCGCGCCGGGCCTGGTCGACGGGGAAGGGCGCGAGCGCATCCTTCAGCCGGCCCAGATCGCGCGCGAACTCCACGCCGAAGATGTCGGCGCGGGTGGCCAGCACTTGTCCCAGCTTGATCGCCACCGGCCCGAGGTGTTCGAACGCCTTGCCCAGCCGCTGACCGGGCCGACCGTCGCGGCCCTCGCGTCCGGCGAAGGCGTGCAGCAGATGGGCGATCCAGCGGACCCACACCGGCAGCAGATGGGTGACCTCGCGGGGAATCAGCGCGTCGTGCCGCACCAGCACCCAGCCCCAGCCCATCAGCCGCAGCCACGCCTCCAGCGGCCGGCGCACCGGCACGGTGGGCGGCGGCGGCGGCGGGGTCGCGGCGTCGATGCGGCGGGTCAGATCGCCCACCCGTGGTGGATGGCCGCCACGCCGCCCGACAGGTTGGCGACGCTGACGCGGCTGAAGCCCGCGGCCTCGATCATGGCCTTGAAGGTCTGCTGGTCGGGGAAGCGCCGGATGCTCTCGACCAGGTACTGGTAGCTGTCGCGGTCGCCCGCGACCCAGCCGCCGATGCGCGGAATGGCGTGGAAGGACCAGGCGTCATAGGCCCTGCGGATCGCCGAGGCGGTTGGCCGCGAAAATTCCAGGCACAGGAACCGGCCGCCCGGCTTGAGCACGCGCCGCGCCTCGGCCAGGGCCTGCGGGATGTCGGCCACGTTGCGGATGCCGAAGCTGATCGAATAGGCGTCGACCGAGGCGTCGGGCAGGGGCAGGGCCATGGCGTCGCCGACCGACCATTGCATCTCGGGTTCGCCACCCTTGCCGACCCCGGCCATGATCATCTCGGCGTTGTAGTCCAGCACGATCACCGAGGCGTCGGACCCGCCCCGCCGCTGCTGGGCCGCCCGCGCCATCTTCGCATAGCGGCGCGCCATGTCCCCGGTTCCGCCGGCCACGTCGAGGATGGTCTCGCCCGGACGCGGGTTCAGCTTCGCCGCCGCCGCGTCCTTCCACAGCCGGTGCACGCCGCCGCTCATCAGGTCGTTCATCAGGTCGTAGTTCGACGCCACGCTGTCGAACACGCCGCGCACAAGCCGCACCTTCTCGGTCGCCTCGACGTCGCGGAATCCGAACGATGAGGTCTTCGCTGATGTGTGGGGCGAAAGATCGCCGTCGACGGCCGGGCTGGTCATGCGGGCGGTCTAGCGCAGCCCCGCGGTCCCGTCACCGGGCCGCGTGGTCGCGGCGCGGTGGGTCAGGCCGAACCCGCCGTGGGCCGGGGCACGCCCAGGTCCTTCAGCACGCCGCGCATGGCGCTGTAGCAACCGCACGCGGCCTTCTCGAGGGCCGGCCGGTCGGTGACCTCGACCCAGCCGCGGCCGCGTCGGATCAGGCCCTTGGTCTCCAGCTCAGACCCGACCTCGGACACGGTGGCGCGGCGGACGCCCAGCATCCCTGCGATGTCGGCCTGGGTCAGGACGAACCGGTCCGCGTCGGCGCGATCGTGGATGGTCAGCAGCCAGCGCGCCAGCCGCTCGTCCAGCCGGTGCTGGGCGTTGCAGGCGGCGACCTGCTGCACCTGGGCGAACAGGCTCTCGGTGAATTTGGCCAGCGCCGTCCGCATGTGCTCGCTCTTCGACAGGGCGTCGGCGAAGATGTCGGAGGGGCAGCAGGCGGAAACGCCCTCCACCTGCGCGATGGCGCGGCTGGCGGCGCGGGCGTTCAGCGGCCCGCAGGTGACGCCGACCAGCCCCTCGCGGCCGATGGCGGCGGTCTCGACCATGCGGTCGCCGTCCACGACGGTCATCAGCGAGACCACGCCGCTCATCGGGAACCAGACTTCCTCGACCTCTTCCCCGGCGTCGTAGAGCATCTGGCCTTGGGCGAACGGGCGCTCATGCAGGTGCGGCTCGATCCGTTTCCGGTCGGCGGGGTCCAGCGCGGCGATCCACATATTGTCCATGACACCCTTCCGATCGAACAGCGACGCTCGTTAACGCCAAAGCTTCGCCGTGCGTTCCGCACCCTGGTTGGCTCCAGGTGGTTCGTCACAACGGACACAACGGAAGGAAAAGACACAATGAGCACGACGGGCCCCGCGCCTTTGGTGCGCGCAGCGCCTTATCGGCCCGCGCAAGGGAATCGAAGGCCCGGCGCCATGCGCTCCGACCCGTTGTGTCCGTCGTGGTTCTCCGTCGTGTCCGTTGTGATGAACCACCCGGCTGGAGGAACGGCCCACGCTTGTCTGCCTCGCGCAGCCGCGATACGCCGGATCGACGGAGGACACGGATATGGCCGATCGGATTGACGTTGCGGAGGCCCTGAAGGGCCTGCCCGCCTGGCGCGCGCATGAGGGTGAGCGCCCCGCGATCGAACGCCGTCTCGCCTTCGCCGACTTCAACGCCGCCTTCGGCTTCATGACCCGCGTGGCCCTGTACGCAGACAAGGCCGATCACCATCCGGAATGGTCGAACGTCTACAACCGTGTCGAGGTCCTGCTGACCACGCACGACGCCGACGGCGTCACGGCCAAGGACGTCGATCTGGCCCGCTTCATCGACGAGATCGCCGCCGCCATGGGCGGCCGCTGATGGCGCGCGCGGGACGGGTCGCCGGCAAACAGGCTCTGATCACCGGCGCCGCGGGCGGGCTGGGCGAGGCCATGGCGTGGATGCTGGCGCGGGAGGGGGCCAGGGTCGCCGTCACCGACGTGAACATCGCGGGCGCCGAGGGGCTGGCCGCGGCGATCAACGCCGAACTGCCCGGCGCGGCCTTCGCCTACAGCCACGACGTCACCGACGAGGCCGAGTGGGTCTCGGTCGTCGAGCGGGCCGCCGCCGACATGGGCGGGCTGTCGATCCTCGTGAACAACGCCGGGATCGGCTGCGACTTCGTCTGGTCCGAGCAGGACACGCTGGAGAACTGGCGCCGGGTCCAGGCGGTCAACGTCGAGAGCGTGATGTTCGGCTGCAAGCACGCCATGCCGCATCTGCGCGCCTCGGGCGCCGGATCGATCGTCAACATCAGCTCGGTCGCGGGGCTGGCCGCCGCCCCGGGCATGGGCGCCTACAACGCCACCAAGGCGGCCGTCTGGATGTACACCAAGACGGTCGCGCTCGAAGCCGCCAAGGGCGACTGGAACGTGCGCTGCAACTCGGTCCATCCCGTCTTCATCAAGACCCCGATCCTCGATCCCTTCATCACCATGGCCGGCGGCGACGAGGCCAAGGCCCACGAGCGCCTGTCGCGGGGCATCCCCCTGAAGCGCATCGGCGAGCCGGACGACGTGGCCTTCTGCGTCCTCTACCTCGCCTCCGACGAGAGCAAATTCGTCACGGGCGCGGAGTTCAAGATCGACGGGGGGATGCTGGCGCAGTAGCGCGGCCCGAGGCATTCTCCTCCCCACGCGTGGGGAGGTGGCACGGCGCATCTTTGCGCCGTGACGGAGGGGGCGGCTCGATGCCCGATGGGAAAAGCTACGAACGCGCCAAGGCGTTCAGAAAGGCGCTGACGCCCCCAGAGGCGAGGCTTTGGTGCTCCTTGAAAGGACGCGGACTGCGCGGCCTCCGGTTCAGAAAACAGCACCCGATCGGACCCTACATTCTCGACCTCTTCTGCGCCGAAGCCTTGCTTGCCGTTGAGGTCGACGGCTCTACCCACCAACAGCCGGAACAAGCGACGCGTGACCGTCGCCGGACGGAGTGGCTTGGTGGTCAAGGCATCCGGGTCGTCAGGATCGCGGCGCTGGATGTGAAGAACGAACTTGAAGGCGTGCTGGCCTTCATTGCCCGAGTGGGGCTCGAACGGCGGCCCGCTGCGCCGCCCCCTCCGGCACGTCGGCTGCGCCGTCGCGCCACCTCCCCATCTGACGATGGGGAGGAGAGTTAGGAGCTTCGCCTCTACTCCACCAAATCCCCCGGCAGTATCTGACTCGCCAGCAGCGTCTCCATCGCGTCCCAGCGGTCCGGCCCCTGCCGTTCGACCCACGCCTGCACCACGTCGCGGCCGAGGCCGTAGTTGATGATGTAGCTGCGGTAGGTGTCGATGAAGCGCAGCCGCTGCGCCGCCCGCGCCGGTTCGGCGAGGGTGTATTTCCCGAGCAGCGTCTGCGCTTCCTCGCGCCCGATCCGACCCGCCAGATAGGCGTCGGCGATGGTGTACTCCGCCCGCGCCAGACGCCGGGTCAGACGGCCCAGCTGCGCCTTGCGGTCCGCCGTCGACGGGTCCAGCCCGGCCAGCGGGAACAGCACCGCCCGCTCGAACGCCGTGCCCTCGTCGCCGGGGAAGGCCAGGTCGATGCCGTAGTTGGCGCTGCCCTCGGCCACGAAGCTCATCGGCGAGAACAGCGGATAGACGCTCATCTCGACCCAGCCGCGCTCGGTGACGAAGGTCTTCTCCAGCAGGGCGTTGTAGACGTGGTGGCCCGGATAGCCCTCGTGGCAGCCCAGATCGATCGCGCGCTCGGTATAGATCGGCAGGTCGGCGTTGATCTCGATCTTCGATTTCGAGCCGCCTTGATAATAGTTGTAGCCCGACCACGGCTTGTCGCTGACGAAGGCGAGGGTGAAGGCCTCGTCGGCCGGCAGGCCGATGCGGCGGACGGTGCGGGCGCGGCATTCGGCGATGGCTGCGTCGAACACCGGCTGCAGCCGGTCGCGCGGGATCACATACTGCGACTTGAAGGCCGTGAACCGCTCGGTCAGCGTGCCGGGTCCCGGCAGCAGGGCGTCGATCTCGGCCAGCACCGGGTCGTAGTCGGTCAGCGGGCGCAGCTCGGGCCGGACGCCGAACAGGGCATGGGCCTCGTCGGCGAAGCTCATCTTCTCGCCCGACAGCATCCGCAGGCGGGCGGCGGCGGCGGAGACATGGGCCAGCAGGTATTTACGCCGCTGCACCACCTCGCGCTCCGCGCCGGCGGTCGAGACGGCCTCCAGCCGGTTGGTCAGGCTGGCGGCGCCCTGGATCAGCTGCGGCACGGTGCGCGGATTGGCCTTGGCCGCTTCCTGCCAGGCGGGCGGCCCGTAATAGGCGTCGACATAGCCCGGCTCGCGCTCGCCGATCTCGAGGATCAGGGCGACGTAGTCGCGGGCGATGGTGTCGAGGCTGTCGCCGCTCGCATCCGGCGCGGTGGCCGGCGGCGTGGCGCAGGCCGCGACCAGCATCAGCAATCCAAACAGCAGGGCGCGCATCGGAACCTCCATCGGCGAAGCGCCCGCACGCTAGATCACCCGGCCGCGCCCGCAAAGCCGATGGCCCGCGCTCATGCCGGGTTGAGGGCGGCGCGGTCCTGCTGTAAGGCCCTTCGTCCGGCGTTTCGCCGACAGACGCACCCGTAGCTCAGCTGGATAGAGTACTGCCCTCCGAAGGCAGGGGTCAGAGGTTCGAATCCTCTCGGGTGCGCCATTCTTCTTCGAACAGATCACCTGAAGTCCGAAGACGCGCCCGCGGCCGGGCGAACGCGACCATGCAGAGACGAGGCGGCGGATCTGCACAAGCTCGCCCTGCAAACGCCTTCACGGCTTCGCAATCGCGCTGCTCCAGAGTGGCGGGATGACCCGACAGCCCGGCCATCGAGTCGCGTTCCTGATCATGGGAACCTGCGCTCCGCTCTGCGGCCTGGCGGTTCTGCCTGCGATGGTTCTGGCGAACGCGGTCTCTGGCTCGATGTCGGACGCGAGCCAGAGTTTCTTCTGGGCCGTAACCTGGGGCTGGGCCGCGTTCTGCCTCGGGGCGCCGATCCTTATGTGGCTGGTCTGGCTGTTCAGCAAGCGCGCCGCCTTCTGGATTTCGATCGCCAACGTCGCAGTGATCGCGGCGCCCCTTATTCTCCTGCAACTCGCCGGTCTGGTGGCGGCGCTTGGGATCTAGTCGATCTCTGCACGGAGGCGCCGGTCGCCGACCCCCGGCCTCGCGCGGCGGACCGGAGTTGACAGCGGCGATGGCGTGCTGTCTTCGCGGCTGACCCCTCGCACCAGTGGAGCTGACCGCGTGAGCGACGCCGCCCCCGATCCCGCTCCCCTTCCGACGCTTCCGAGAGGCCAGCCCGTGGGCCGGGTCGTCGCCATGCCGGCCGACACCAACCCGGAGGGCGACATCTTCGGCGGCTGGCTGCTGGCGCACATGGACCTGGCCGGGGCGACCCCCGCCTTCGAGCTGGCGCAGGGGCGGTGCGTGACCATCGCCCTGGACGGCATGGTCTTCCACCAGCCGGTCTCCGTCGGCGACGAGGTGTCGATCTACGCCCGCGTGCTGAAGACCGGCCGGACGTCCGTGCGCGTCCACGTCGAGGCGTGGAAACGACCCCGCAATCACGCCCAGGCGGCGTCGGTCCGGGTCACCGAGGGCGTCTTCACCTATGTCGCCATCGACGAGGACCGGAAGCCCCGACCGCTGCCGGCGGCGGGCGGATAACCCGGCGCGGCGGTGCGAAATTCTTGACCTTTGGGCCCGTCGCGCCTACCTCGCGGGCATGGCCGTCAGACGCATCCTCACCATCGACAACGCCGCCGACCTGGCGGTGCTGAAGCAGGTTTCCACTCCGGTGGAGGGTCCGGTGACGGACGAGCTGCGCACGCTCATGGATGACATGCTGGAGACGATGTACGACGCGCCGGGAATCGGTCTGGCCGCCGTGCAGATCGGCGACACCCGCCGCGTCATCGTCATGGACCTCGGCGACAAGGACGGTTCGGCCTGCGACGTCGACCCGGCTGAGATGAGCGACGAGGACCGCGCGACGTGGGAAGCGGAACGCAAGAATCCCCGCTATTTCATCAATCCGGAAATCCTCTGGGCCTCGGACCAGACCGTTCCGTACGAGGAAGGCTGCCTGTCGATCCCGGAGTATTTCGACTCGGTCGAACGTCCGGCCCGCTGCCGCGTCCGCTACCTGAACTACGAAGGCCAGCCGGTCGAAGAAGAGTGCGACGGCCTCTACGCCGTCTGCATCCAGCACGAGATGGACCACCTGAACGGGGTGCTGTTCATTGACCACCTGTCGCGTCTGCGCCGCGACCGCGCCGTCGCCAAGGTCAAGAAGAACGCGAGGCTGGCGGCCTGATGGCCCGCGCCTCGACCCGCCTGGAGCGCGCCCGTGACCGGATCGTCGATCCCTCCGGCCGCCGCCGCCTGACCCGCAACGAAAAGGTCGGCGTCGCCAGTCTGATCACCCTCGTCGGCGTCGCGGCGATCGGCGTCGTGGCCGGGGTGCTGCTGGACCGGCTGCTCGACTTCGACGACGCGCTCGACGCCGGCGGCGAATGGGACGAGGGCGGCGGCGTCTTCACCCGCTGGGACTGAGGGCCGGGCCGACGCGCCTGCTCTGGCGTCGTCCGCCACGGAACGACTCTCGCAGCGCGCGCCGCGGCACAGCTGAGCTTGCGGCAGGACTGTGGCCGGAGATGTCCGGGAATTAATCCACCTGTCCAGATTGTAACTGGAGAGCGCGCACGCACACCGGCAGCGTGGCGATAGGACGCACCCGGTGGATGGGTCCGGCGATCATCCCCGTAGAGGCGTCCCATGAACCGCGTTGCCCGACCGTCCGTCCATGCAGGCCGTCGGCTCTGCGCCGCCTCCGGTCTCGCCCTCCTCGCCGCCGTCGGCGCGTCGGCCGCGGCCCACGCCCAGACGCCCGCGCCCGCCGCCGCGGCCGAGAGCCAGATCCGGACCTACACGCCCGCGGACTTCGCCCGCTTCGCGCCGTCCAACGCCTTGGACATGCTCAACCAGGTGCCGGGCTTCTCGATCCGGACGGACGTGGTCGAGCGCGGGCTGGGCGAGGCCACGGGCAACGTGCTGGTCAACGGCCAGCGGGCGTCGAACAAGAGCGACGACATCCTCGCGCAGCTGCGCCGCATCCCGGCCTCGAACGTCGAGCGGATCGAGATCCGCGACGCGGCCGGTCTCCGCATTCCCGGCCTGTCCGGCCAGGTCGCCAACATCGTCGCCAAGGCCGGCGGGGTCACCGGCCAGTACGCCTGGACCCCCGAGTTCCGGGCGCGCTTCACCGAGCCGGTGTGGAACCGCTTCAACGTCTCGGTCAGCGGCGAGCACGGGCCGGTCCAGTACACCTTCGGCCTCGAGAACCAGGTCAACCACAGCGGCGCGGGCGGCGACACCTTCATCTATGAGCCCGACTGGAGCGTGCGCGAAAGCCGCTACGACGTCTGGACCTCCGACTCGAACCAGCCGCGGGCCACCGCCCGCTTCCGCCTCGACGGTCCCGGCGACGCGGTCGGCAACATGAGCTTCGCCTATCGGGACATCAGGTCGCACTATCTCGAAGAAAGCCGGCGCACGCCGACCACCGGGGTGGCCCGCACGGTCAACTTCGACGACCCGAACGAGGGCTTCGACTATGAGGTCGGCGGCGACTACGAGTTCGCGCTCGGGGCGGGGCGGCTGAAGCTGATCGGACTGGATCGGCTCCGCGACATCGCATTCGAGAACAACTCCGTCTCCACCTGGGACGACGGCAGCCCCAACACCGGCAACCGCGTCAGCGGTCAGTTCGAGGAGGCCGAGCGGATCGGCCGGGGCGAGTACCGCTGGAAGCAGGGCGTGGCCGACTGGCAGGTGTCGGTCGAGGCCGCCTTCAACGCCCTCGACAGCGAGAGCGAGCTGTTCGTGCTTCAGCCTTCCGGCGCCTATGTGGAAGTCCCCTTCCCCGGCGCCAGCGCCAGGGTCGAGGAGATGCGCTACGAAGCCATCGCCAGCTACGGCCGGCCGCTCAGCCCGACCTTCTCCTTCCAGATTGCGGCCGGCGCCGAATACTCCGAGCTCAGCCAGATCGGCGGAAGCGGCCTGACCCGCACCTTCCAGCGGCCCAAGGGCCAGCTGACCGCGGTGTGGCAGCAGTCGCCCGAGACGCGGTACAATTTCCGCCTTCAGCGCCGGGTCGGCCAGCTGAACTTCAACGACTTCCTCGCCTCGATCGATCTGGGCAACAACACCAGCGAGGACGAGAACCCCAACCTCGTTCCGCCCCAGAGCTGGGAGGCCGAGGTCGAGGCCAACCACAGCCGCGGAGCCTGGGGCAGTTCGACGCTGAGAATCTACGCCCACCAGATCGACGACATCATCGACATCATCCCGGTCGGCGCGACGGGGCAGGCGGTCGGCAACCTTGATCAGGCGACCCGCTACGGCGTCGAATGGCGCAACACGGTCAACATGGATCCCATGGGCTGGCGCGGGGTCAAGATCGACACCCGTGTGTGGTTCCAGGAGACCAGTCTCGAGGACCCCGTCACCGGCGAGGACCGGCCGATCACCGGCAACCTGCGCCGCTTCGTCAGCCTCGCACTCCGGCATGACGTGCCCGAGACGCCCTGGGCCTGGGGCTTCAGCGCCAGCCACCAGCGCTACGCCCCGACCTACCGGCCTTCGGAGGTCGCGCACGGCTTCGAGTTTCCGGTCAGCGGCAGCGCCTTCGTCGAGCACAAGGACGTGTTCGGCCTGACCGTACGGGCCGGCGTCGGCAACGCCTTCCACGGCGAAAGCTTCCTGCGCCGCACCGGTTTCGCCGGCCGTCGGACCGATCCGGTCAGCTTCTACGAGCGCCGCGACCGGACCGTGGGACCGATCTATTCGATCGAGGTCAGGGGCAAGTTCTAGGGCGGAGCGGGAAGGCGCGCTGCAGCGGCTCAGCTCAGCGGGCGCGCTTCCCGTCTTCCAGATCGGTGTCGTAGACAATCACCTGGACGGCGCCGTGATACGAGAACACCCGGCTGTTGTTGGCTTCAACGCCCGTCGTGATGTTGCTGGCGCCGAAGCCGGTGTAGATGGTGGTCGTGTTGGTGCCGACGTTGATGGCGTCATAGCGCTGGCCCACCCGGCCCGGATCGGCCTTCACGAGCAGGAACGCCTCGCCGGCGCGGGGACGGAACTGCACCGAATAGACGGGTCCGCGGTAGAAGAAGTCGGCCGCGGGCAGGGCGCGCATCTCCCGGCCGTCCGCGGCCAGGACGCTGACCTCGGGAGAGAAGATCCGAAGCGGTTCAAGCGACCCGCCGACCGCGATCGTCTTGTCCTCATAGTCTGAGGGCAGCGCGAAAAGCAAGTACGGCGCGCCCCGGCTTCCCGACAGGTGACAGGGCGAGCCGGGCCCGACCTCGGCGACGACCACGAAACCGTTGGTTTCCTTCTCGGGCGTCAGTCCGATCGCGCGGGCGAGGTCGACCTCGGTCCGGCAGTCGGTTCCCGCGTAGTCGAGGAGGGGCGGCAGCGGCGCGACCGCCGTGGCGCATCCGCTCGTGGCGAGCAGCAGGCAGGTCGCGGTCAGCAGCCTCTTCATCGCGCTTACCGGAGCAGCTGGGCGGCGGTCGCCGCGACCTGGGTCAGGGCGTCCTGGATCCCGGCCGCGAGACGGGCGGGATCGGCCAGCAGGTCCGACCGGTTATTGAACACGTACTGCGGATTGGGCGGCAGGGTGATGATCCCGGCGACGGTGTTCAGCGGGTTGTAGACGATCTGGTTCTCCATCAGGGTCGACGAATCCGACGCCCTGATCAGCCGCACCTTGGCCGCCACCATCGGGCGGAACGGCTGCCCCGCGCCGGAAGACATGTAGCCGTAGTTCATCACGGCCACATCGAGGTAGGCGTCCGTTCCGGCCGCGGCGCCGGGATAGCTCGGCAGGAAATCCCGCTTCGGCCGCTCGCCGGTCGTCATGACCGACACGCTGTAACCCTGGGCGCGCAGCGCATCCGCCAGTTTGGCTTCAAGCTCGGCCTCTGCATCGAAGCTGGCGGTGCGCAGAGCGTCGTTGACGGCGTTTTGCCGCTCAAGCTGGATGCCGGCGTCCACCAGTGCGCCGATGAGTCCGAAGTTCGATCCGACCGAGGCCACTTCGTAGGCGCTCGCCTTTTCCGGCACCGAGTCATCCAGGACGCCGACCGAGGCGACCGCCGCCGACGCCCGGTCATAGGGTGTCGCGACATAGGGCGTGGCGCACGCGCCGAGCGCCAGCAACGCCGTCAGAACAGCGATCTTCCGAAACATCTGATTTCCCCCGCGAAATGTGTCGGAAAAGAGCCGCAACCGTCACGGCTTGTCAATGAGAGACATGGCGCGGCAATCATTTGTGCAGGACCGTCACGAGCGCGGTTCCGTCGCCGCCTTGTCCGCGCCCGGCGCATAGGGCAAAGCCCCGGCATGCGCCTCGCCTTCATGGGAACTCCGGATTTCGCCGTGCCGTCGCTGGCCGAGCTGATCGCCTCGGGGCACGAGGTGGCGGCGGTCTATTCGCAGCCGCCCCGTCCGAAGGGCCGCGGCCAGCAATTGACGCCGTCGCCGGTGCACGCCTTCGCCGAGACGATGGGGCTGCCGGTGTTCACTCCGGCCTCGATGAAGAGCGCGGAGGCGGTCGAGACCTTCCGCAGCCTTCAGGTCGACGCCGCCTGCGTCGTGGCCTACGGCCAGATCCTCAAACGCGAGGTGCTGGAGGCGCCGCGGCTCGGCTGTTTCAACCTGCATGGCTCGCTGCTGCCGCGCTGGCGCGGGGCGGCGCCGATCCAGCGGGCGATCATGGCGGGCGACCGCCACACCGGGGTGCAGATCATGCGCATGTCCGAGGGTCTGGACGAGGGGCCGATCCTGCTGTCCGAGGTGATGGACATCCGGCCCGACGACACCGCGGCGACCCTGTCGGAGCGGATGTCGCACACCGGCGCCAGCCTCTGGTCACGCGCCCTGGCGGCCATCGAACGCGGCGGGGTCGAGGGAACCGACCAGGTCGGCGAACCCACCTATGCGAGGAAGATCACCCCCGCCGAGGCCCGCATCGACTGGGCCCGCCCGGCGGCGGCGGTGGACGCCCACATTCGGGGCCTCTCGCCCTTCCCCGGCGCCTGGTTCGAGGCCCCCGGTCCCGACGGCCCTGTGCGGATCAAGGCGCTGATGTCGCGCGTCGCGGCCGACGGCGGCGGAGCGCCGGGTCAGGTGCTCGATAGCGGCCTGCGCGTCGCCTGCAGCGACGGCGCGGTCGATCTGCTGCGGGTCCAGCGCGCCGGCAAGGCGGCCCAGACGCCGGAGGATATGCTGCGCGGATTCCCCCTGCCCGTCGGAACCGTGCTGGCGCCCTCGAGCAGCGAGCCCTCGTCGGGCGAGCGGTAGGGAGCAGACAGCCATGCCGCGCTATCGCCTGACGCTGGAGTACGACGGCTCGGGCTACAACGGGTTCCAGGCCCAGGCGGACCAGCCGACGGTGCAGGGCGCGGTCGAGGCCGCCATCACCGCCTTCTGCGGCCAGTCCATCCGCATCGCCGCCGCCGGCCGCACCGACACCGGCGTCCACGCCACCGGTCAGGTGATCAGCTTTGACCTCGACAAGGCCTGGCCCGAGCGCACGGTGATGAACGCTATGAACGCCCACCTGACGGGCGAGGCGGTGACGGTGCTGGACTGCGCGACCGTCAGCGACGACTGGCACGCGCGCTTCTCGGCTGTGGGCCGCAGCTATCTGTACCGCATCCTGACCCGTCCAGCGCCGCCCGCGCTGGACCGGGGCCGGGTCTGGCATGTGCGCAAGCCGCTGGACGACCGGGCCATGCAGGCGGCGGCCGCGACGCTGGTCGGCCTGCACGACTTCACCACCTTCCGGGATGTGAACTGCCAGTCGAAGTCGCCGGTCAAGACGCTGGACGTGGCGCGGGTGGAGCGCGTCGGCGACGAGGTGCACCTGATCTTCGAGGCGCGCAGCTTCCTGCACCGGCAGGTCCGCTCGATGACCGGGACCCTGGCCGAGGTCGGCCTCGGCCGCTGGTCCGTGGACGACGTCGCCGCCGCCCTCGCCGCCCGCGACCGCGCCGCCTGCGCCCCGGTGGCCCCTTCCGTCGGGCTGTACCTGACGGGGGTGAGGTACGCGGACGCGCCGCCGTCGGGCTGACCGGCGGCCGGAACGGTCGAAGTGGTTCATCACAACGGGCACAACGGAAGCCACAGCGGACAGAGCGGGACCGGTGCTAGTGGGCCGGCGGTGCGCTCTTCCCCGCGGCCTTAAGGCGGCGAAGCCGCAATCGGGCAATGCGAGGGGTGATTCCGTGACCCGCACCGCGGCGCCGGCCCCGTCGTGCCCGTTGTGGCTTCCGTTGTGCGCGTTGTGATGAACCACCTGCTGCAGCCACCCCCGGCCGCATGGTCAAGCCCGGCCCCGATCTGCTACCTCCGCCCCATGACCCAGCCCGCGAACACCGCCGCCCGCCGCATCGTCGAGACGCTCGTGATGAACGGGATCGACCGGGTCTTCTGTGTGCCGGGCGAGAGCTATCTGGCGGTGCTGGACGCGCTGGCCGACGTGCGCGACCGCATCCAGGTGATCGCCTGCCGGCATGAGGCCGGGGCCGCCAACATGGCCGAGGCCTATGGCAAGCTGACCGGCAAGCCCGGGGTCTGCATGGTCACCCGCGGACCCGGCGCGACCCACGCCTCGATCGGCGTGCACACGGCGCATCAGGACTCGACCCCGATGATCCTGTTCGTCGGCCAGATCGCCCTGACCGACCGCGGCCGCGGCGCCTTTCAGGAGGTCGACTACCGCGAGGTGTTCGGCGGCCTGGCCAAATGGGCGACGGAAATCGAGAGTCCGGAACGCACCGTCGAGGTGGTCGAGCGCGCCTTCGCCACCGCCCTGCAGGGCCGGATGGGCCCCGTGGTCATCGCCCTGCCCGAGGACATCCTTCACGCCGACGGCGGCCCCGCCCCGATCCGGCCGGTGACGCCCGCCCGGGCCGCGCTGGACCCCGCCTTCGTCGAACAGGTGCGCGCGCGGCTGGCGCAGGCCGAACGGCCGCTGCTGGTGCTGGGCGGCTCCGGCTGGACCGACGAGGCCGCCGCCGCCATCGGCGACTGGGCCGAGCGGCTGGGCCTGCCGGTCAGCCTGTCGTTCCGGCGCAAGGACATCCTGTCGAACGACCGGCCCAACTACGCCGGCGACCTCGGCCTCGGCTGCAATCCGAAGCTGACGGCGCGCGCCAGGGCGGCGGACCTGATCATCGCGGTCGGGGCCCGGCTGGGCGAAAATCCAACGCAGGGCTACACGCTGTTCGACCGCGCCCGCACCGCCGAGACCCTGATCCACATCCATCCGGGGCCGGAGGAGCTGGGCCGCGTCTGGGCCCCGCTGCTTAGCGCCGCCGCCGACAACTCCCTCGCCGCCCAAGCGCTGGCCGCCCTCGATCCGGGCCGCAGCTGGCATGACGAGGCCGCCGCGGCCCACGCCGACTACCGCGCCTTCTCCAGCCCCGTGCCGGTCACCGGCGCGGTCAACATGAGCGAGTGCATGGCCCACCTCGGCGAGGCCCTGCCGCCCGACGCCATCGTCACCAACGGGGCCGGCAATTTCGCCGCCTGGCTGCACCGCTTCTACCGCCACCGCGCCTGCCGCACCCAGCTGGCCCCGACCTCCGGCGCCATGGGCTACGGCTATCCCGCCGCCATCGCGGCCAAGTCGGTCCATCCCGACCGCGAGGTGATCTGCATCGCCGGCGACGGCGACTATCTGATGACCGGGCAGGAGCTCGCCACCGCCGTCCAGTACGGGATCAACGTTGTGGTCGTTGTGGTCGATAACGGGACCTACGGCACCATCCGCATGCATCAGGAGATGCACTATCCCGGGGCGCAGCGCACCATCGCCACCGACCTGAGAAACCCCGACTTCCTCGCCTACGCCGAGGCCTTCGGCGCCTTCGGCGTGCGCTGCGACCGGACCGAGGACTTCCCGGCCGCCCTTCAGGCCGCCCGCACCGCCGCCAGCGGAACAGGGGGCCGCCCCGCCCTCCTCCACCTGATCACCTCGGCCGAGGACATCGCCCCGAACCGGACGATCACGGGCCTGCGCGCAAACTGAGCGGACGGCGGTGACGGCGCCGCCGCGTCCCCCTATGTTCGCGCCATGACCGACGCCGCCGCCCCCGAGACCACCGACCAGGCCCCCGGGCGCGAGCTGACCCAGGACGGCCCCGCCCTGCGGCTGTGGATGATCGACGCCTCGGCCTACATCTTCCGCGCCTATCACGCCCTGCCGCCCCTCACCCGCAAGTCGGACGGCCTGCCGGTCGGCGCGGTGCAGGGCTATTGCAACATGCTGTGGAAGCTGCTGCAGGACATGAAGGGCGCCGATGGGCCCACCCATCTGGTGGCCATCTTCGACCACTCGGAGAAGACCTTCCGCAACGACCTGTACGACCAGTACAAGGCCAACCGCTCGGCCCCGCCCGAGGACCTGATCCCGCAGTTCCCGCTGGTCCGCGAGGCCACCGCCGCCTTCGGCGTCGCCTGTCTGGAGCTGCCCGGCTACGAGGCCGACGACCTGATCGCCACCTACGCCTGCAAGGCGCGCGACGCGGGCGGCGAGGCGGTGATCGTCTCGTCGGACAAGGACCTCATGCAGCTGATCGGCGGCGGCGTGGTCATGTGGGATCCGATGAAGGACCGCCGCCTCGCCGAAGAGGCGGTGATGGAGAAGTTCGGCGTCCTGCCCGAGAAGATGGTCGACCTCCAGGCCCTGATCGGCGACAGCGTCGACAACGTCCCCGGCGCCCCCGGCATCGGCCCCAAGACGGCGGCCCAGCTGCTCGACGAATACGGCGACCTCGACACGCTGCTGGAACGCGCGGGCGAGATCAAACAGCCCAAACGCCGCGAGACCCTGATCAACTTCCGCGACCAGATCCTGCTCAGCCGCGAGCTGGTGCGCCTGACCTGCGACGCCCCCGCGGTCGAGCCCATCGACGATTTCGCCGTCCGCCATCCCGACCCGGACAAGCTGGGCGAATTCCTCGACCGCATGGAGTTCCGCTCGCTGCGCAGCCGCGTCGGCGACGGCAAGGCGCCCTCCAAGGACGGCACCGCCTTCGTCGCCCGGCCGAAGACGCCCTCCGCCCCCGTCGCCACGCCCCGCTACGGCCAGGTCCCCGCCGCCCCGGCCGAGATCCACACCGTCGACCACGACGCCTACCACTGCATCCAGACGCTGGAGGAGCTGGACGCCTGGATCGCCCGCGCGACCGAGGCCGGCGTGATCGGCTTCGACACCGAGACGGATGCGCTCAGCGCCACCCACGCCGGCCTGTGCGGCGTGTCGCTGGCCATCGGCCCCAACGACGCCTGCTACGTCCCCCTGACCCACGAGCACCCGCCCGCCGCCAACGCCGGCGGCCTCGACTTCGGCGGCGAGGCGGAGCAGCGCGAGCCCCTGACCCAGATCGTCAAGGCCGAGGCCCTGGCCCGGCTCAAGCCCCTGCTGGAGAACCCCGGCGTCCTCAAGGTCATGCAGAACGGCAAATACGACATCGCCGTCATGGCCCGCCGCGGCATCCGCGTGGCCCCGATCGACGACACCATGCTGATCTCCTATGTGCTGGAGGGCGGGCTGCACGGCCACGGCATGGACGAGCTGGCGCGGCTGCACCTCGGCCACGACCCCATCCCGTTCAAACAGGTGGCGGGCGCCGGCAAGAGCCAGAAGAGCTTCAAACACGTCGAGCTGAAACCGGCCACCTGCTACGCCGCCGAGGACGCCGACGTCACCCTGCGCCTGTGGCGCATCCTCAAGCCGCGCTTGGCCGAGCAGCGCCTCGCCACCGTCTACGAGACGCTGGAGCGCGGCATGCCCCCGGTGCTGGCCGCCATGGAGCAGTGCGGGATCCGCGTCGATCCCGATCGCCTCAAACGCCTGTCCAGCGAGTTCGGCATGCGCATGGCCGAGCTGGAGCAGCAGGCCCACCAGATCGCCGGCCGCCCGTTCAACGTCGGCTCGCCGCGCCAGATCGGCGACATCCTGTTCGGAGAGCTGAACCTGCCCGGCGGCCGCAAGACCGCCAGCGGCCAGTGGGGCACCGACGCCAGCATCCTCGAGGAGCTGGCCCTCAGCCACGACCTCCCTCGCGTCCTGCTGGACTGGCGCCAGCTATCCAAGCTCAAGGGCACCTACACCGACGCCCTGATCGAGGCGCTCGACCCCGCTACCGACCGGGTCCACACCTCCTACCAGCTGGCCGCCGCCACCACGGGCCGCCTCGCCTCGTCCGACCCCAATCTGCAGAACATCCCGATCCGCACCGAGACCGGCCGCCAGATCCGCCAGGCCTTCATCGCCGCCCCCGGCCATGTCCTGATCAGCGCCGACTACAGCCAGATCGAGCTGCGCCTGCTGGCCCACATCGGCGACATCCCCGAGCTCAAGCGCGCCTTCGCCGCGGGCGTCGACATCCACACCGCCACGGCCAGCGAGATGTTCGGCGTCCCCGTCGACCAGATGGACCCCGAGACCCGCCGCCGCGCCAAGGCGATCAATTTCGGCATCGTCTACGGCATCAGCGCCTTCGGCCTGGCCGCCCAGCTGAACATCGACCAGAGCGAGGCCGGGGCCTACATCAAGACCTATTTCGAGCGCTTCCCCGGCATCCGCGCCTACATGGACTCCATGAAGGCGCGGGTGCGCGAGACCGGCGCCGTCGAGACCGTGTTCGGCCGCCGCATCCACATCCCCGCCATCCACTCCAAATCGGGGGCCGAGCGCCAGTTCGGCGAACGCGCCGCCATCAACGCCCCCATCCAGGGCGCCGCCGCCGACATCATCCGCCGCGCCATGATGCGGATGCCGGGGGCGCTGGAGGCGGCGGGCCTCTCAACGCGGATGCTGCTGCAGGTCCACGACGAACTGGTGTTCGAGGCCCCGGAAGCCGAGGCGGACCGCGCCATCGCGGTGATCAAGCGGACGATGGAGGGGGCGGCGGAACCGGCGGTGGCGCTGACGGTGCCGCTGGTGGTGGAGGCGCGGGCGGCGGGGAATTGGGACGAGGCGCATTGACCGATCACGACTATGGTCAAGCGTTTTTCAGGCTGTTCAGCAGATTTGAACATGGCCTGAAGCGCAGCAATTTCTTGCGCGAAGGGCGGAAGGACGCACAGGCGGACTGGAACGCATTTGCCAAAGCGCTAGGCAATGAGTTTTTCGACCATGTGGTGGAGAGCAAAATAGCAAGCACGCTCATTCTCGACCCGCCAGCCAGACTGTTGCGGGACAGGCTGGAATGGGAAAGGCCGCAGAGGCCTCTCCAAGACGTAACCGAGTTATTCACGCGGGGTGTGTGCCGGGTGCGAAACAGTTACTTCCATGGTGAGAAGTTTGTGGGTGGCGAGGATCAAGACGCCCGCGATCGACAACTTGTCGACGAAGCTCTGAATGTTCTTGAGGCTGCTCGGCGTTGGCATCCCGAGATTGCTGCGCACGTAGCCTGATCCGGACCCACGGTAGGTAAACTCTTCGAAGGGATATCCTTGGCCCTAGCAAGCGCTTAGCCACTCTTGTGCGGCCTCAACTGCAAGATGGGATTGGTCTTCGCGGACAGGAAGACGAGCTCCTCGCGCCTCCGCCTTCCAAACCGGATTGACTAGAAACTGGGCATGGTGCGCTACTGATAGGAGGGCAACGCTGAGGGCGCGGGATGGCAGTAGAAATTGACGAGGCACAGAGGCGCTTCGTGTCAGTCATGCCTGAGCTGCAAAGGATGTTGGACAAGCCTCTCAACGAAGCAGGCACTCGCTTCAAAGTCCTCGACCGTGTTCTTAAGGAAGTATTTGAATGGACTGACGAGTGCATCGATCCAGAGGACTCAGTTCCCGATGGTTTCGTTGACTACACTCTCAAGAGTCTGGATGGTCGCGCTGTTTCGGTAATAGAGGCCAAGAGAGTAGGAAAGCTCACGCTTGGATCGGCATCTCAGAAGAGCAGCGCAGCGGTCCTGAATGGAAGTCTGTTAAAACCATTATACGGCGTCATCCTTCAGGCCGCGAACTATGCGTTCCAAAAAGGTGTGTCGACGGCCTGCGTCACCGACGGCAGGCTGTGGCTCTTTTTCCAAGCTAATCGCCGTGACGGACTCTCCCCGCTACAGGGGAAGGGCATACTGTTCCCGTCCTTGGCATCTGTTGCCAACGAGTTTCCAAAGTTCCACGACCTAATAAGTCCGGCCGGGATCCGCGATCGCCTGAACCTGGTACAGATTAACAGAGCCGAGGGTATCCGCGCCGCGTTTGAAGAAGATCAGCTTGTTGTCTCTCCTCCCGGCGAGGCGCGAATGCTTCCGCGAACAGCCTTGGCGGACGATGCATCTCTACTGTTTTCGCAATTCTTTTCGAATATTACATCAGACTCCGATCCGGAGATGATTAAGGTATGCTTCGTCGAGAGCCCAGAGAGCAGAAAAGCTGACATAGAGCTTCAGAAAATCGCGCAAAAATTGCTCAACGGAATCGAGACGCTGGACACCTCCCAGAGCGCGGCCCTGCAAGGAGACATCGAGAGGGCGGTCAATGTCATGCGATCCGAGCGAGTGCTGCTCATCGGCAACAAGGGGTCCGGCAAGACAACCTTTCTAACCCGGTTCTTCGCTGACATCCTCGATCCGACTATTGCGAAGCAGTGCCTTGTAGTCCGCGTCGCCCTCGAAGCGGTGCCTGACCGGGACCAGGACCAAGTTCCAGGATGGGCGCTCAGGCAGATCAGAGATCAACTCGAACGCCTGATGAGTGCCGACGGAACACCTTCTTTCGATGAGCTAAGGGGAATTTTCTGGTCCGATTACAACAGGTTGAAAGCTGGCCCTTTAGCTCCTTTATACGACAAGAGTCCTGAGGACTTCCGGATAAAGTTTGGGGAGCGGCTCGCCGAGATGCGGGAGGCAGAGCCGGAGCGCTATGTGCAGGCGCTGCTACATAAGGCCGTTAAGTCAGACAAGCGGCTACCCATCATCATTTTCGACAACGCAGATCAATTTCCGCCGCACACGCAGGATGCGATATTCCAGCTTGCCAACGCGCTATCGTTGGCAGCCGTGAATCTCAGCATAGTGCCGATTACCGATCGCACCGTCTGGAGGCTCTCCAAGACTGGAGCCCTGCAGAGTTACTTGGCGAAGAGCTACTATTTGCCCGTACCCGAGGCAAAACAAATACTGCAGAAGCGCATCGATTATGTGAAGCTGAAACTCAACGATGACCCAGAATTGGCGAAGAGTTATTTCTCGTCAAAAGGTTTTCGAGTCAAGTTGGATAACATTGATAAATTCGCTCAGGCAGTGGAGCGTATATTTGTTAGCAATGACTTCGTGTCCGGACTTATAGGCCGCCTCGCAAATTTTGACATTAGGCGCATGCTAAAGTTGCGGAGCGCGTTTTCCTATCTCCTGAGATCAAAATTGATGATGTCCTAAGAGGATCATTTGGTCTTTCTCCGGGAAGGAGCGAAGTTCTCCGCATTCACCGGGCCATCATAAAAGGCGAGAATGACCGGTACTCACCCAAAGAGAATGAATTTATATACAACCTCTTTTGGACCGATCCATCTTGGCCTTCATCGCCCCTTCTTTCGTTTTATTTGCTCGTGACACTGAAGGCGAGACTAGCAAATTCTCGCTTAGACAGTGTCGATTCGCGTCACTGGACGGTGGGAGAGCTGTCGGCATTCTTCGAACCGGCGGGAGCCCACCCTGATCAAACGCTCCTAGTCGTGCAGCGTCTGGCGGACCGTGGTTTGATCGAGGCTCTCGATCCCACGATCGAAGTTCTTTCGTTGGGAAGTCGAGTTGCGATAACAGAAAGCGGGACTGCGCACATTGATCTAGTTCGCACATCCGACGTCTACGTAGAGCAGATGGCGATGGCGACCGGAATAAATAGTCGTCGCACGTTCGAATCGATTAAGGACGACAAAATCAAGGCAACCTCAGCCTCGTTTAGCTCGCTACTTAGAACATTCGTCCAATATATTACCGATATCGACTCTCAGCGATTGAAGTTGCCAACCACAAAAGAGTATGCGGCTGCCCGTGATGGTCGGGACATGGTCCGAGCGCTGAGCTCAACTGCTCTTGCGACCAGAAGACCCTCTTTTCCCGAACCAATGCAGTCTGCCCCTTCTCCCGGAATCGGAACTCCTTTCAAGCGCGGTTGATAGCGAGACTAAAAGGACAAGCAGTAATTCGGAAGGTCTGTAAGTTGTCCGCCTTTCTGCTCGCCGCGCTGCGTGCCTTCCTCACGTCATCGCCACATCCCTGCTCGCCCCATGCGGCCGCACCCAGAAGGTGACCCGGCCCGGGCAGCCCATTCTCCGGCAGGTCGTGGCGCGGCCCCACAGGACGAAGCCCGGGCCGCGTTCGCGGGCGATGCGTTTCAGGTCGGCGCGGATGCGCAGCTCGCACAGATCGCACTCGGTATAGACCAGCCAGCGGTTGGCCAGGATGGCGCCGACCGTGGGGCCGGCCTCGCGCCAGTCGTCCGCCGTGTAGCGGTCGGGGTTGCGGCGGGTCATCCTGGTAGGGGAGCGCTAACGCTCGGCCCGCGGGGCCTCGCTGCTTGAGCGCAGGGTGTCCCAGCGATCAAGCCGCATAACCTTTCATCCGTCATCCTCGGGCTTGTCCCGAGGACCCATCGTGGGGCCGCACGGGGGTAGGGTGTCGCAGTTCCGAAGGACGCACCGCTCCGATCGGGGCCGCTGAACCATGGGTCCTCGGGACAAGCCCGAGGATGACGGAATGATCTGACATCGCCGGGCCAAGGCATCATCCGGTCAGCTGGCCCGCCTCCACCCCGCCCGTCTCAGCTCGATCGCCGCCGCCTGTTGCAGGATGGCGCCGGGGGAGAGGCGGTCGATTTCGGACAGGAGGGTGCGGATGCCGGCGCGGCCGTCGGCGCTGGTCAGGTCGAGCCCGCCCAGGGCCTCGAGCAGGCAGGCGGCGATGCGGTCGGCGTCGCGGGCGGCGGCTTCCCGGGCGGTGAGGGCGGGGACCGGCGGGGCGGCCGGGACTTCGGATCGGGCGAGCGGAAGGGGCGGCATGGCGAGGGCTCCACGAACTGACTGACGACCGACCCGGGGACCGGTGTAGCGGCGTCCGTTGCAAAACCGCAAGCGTCATGTTCGTGCTTTGTTCCGGATGTCCACAGGGGCCGTTCCGGTTTCGGTCCGCGGTGGCGGACCCTGTCTTTCCGATACCGGTCTTTCCGACCCTGCGCGCCCCGGTCCGGCCTTCCCGACCCCGGCCGCCGCCGCCGGGCCGCGTCCGATGTCCAGCACGGCTCCCGCGGATGGTATAATCGCCGCCCGGGCAGGCGGAACGTCCCGCCCCGCCCTTGTCATCCCGGCGCACGCCGGGACCGGTCTTTGACATCGTCCTGCTCCGCCCGTCCGGCCGGCGTCCGGATGCGCGCCTCAACCCGCCGATGGACGCTGGCCGCCGTCCGCCGCCGCCCGCGTCCGAAGGGCCGGATCCGCCCGTTCTCGGGCGTCCGACACTCCCGACCCTGGCGGCGTTCGACCCGCCGTGTCCCGGTCCTGGCCGGCCCAAAGCCAGCTCAGCGGCACTGTGACCGTAAAGTGACACGATTGCGCCCACCGTGTTTCGCGGATTGCCATTTTGTAACGTTCATCAGACAGTCAGGCTAACCGCAACGGTGTCCGGCGATCCGCCGGTCGCCGGATTTCTCAGGAGGATGATCGTGCGAGCATACGGGACCAGGCAGCGGCTGCTGCGAACCACCATTTTCGGCGGGGCCATGGCCGCCGTCGCACTGGCCGCCACGGGCGCAGCCGCCCAGACGGCGCCGGCGACTCCCGCTCAGGTTCCGCCCCAGGACGAGACCACCGACATCGGCGACGTGGTCGTCACCGGCTCGCGCATCACGCGTCAGGACTACCAGTCGAACAGCCCGATCGTGACCGTCACCCAGGAAGACTTCCAGGCGACCGGCTCGGTCACCATCGACACCCTGATCAACGACCTTCCGCAGTTCGTGCCGTCGATCAACTCGACCTCGAACAACCCGTCCAACGGCGGCCAGGCCAACATCAACCTGCGCGGCCTGGGCACCCAGCGCACGCTGGTGCTGATGAACGGCCGCCGCATCGTTCCGTCGAACTCCGACGGCACGGTCGACATCAACATCCTGCCGACCCCGCTGATCCGCAACGTCGAGGTCATCTCGGGCGGCGCCTCGGCCGCCTACGGCTCCGACGCCCTCGCCGGCGTGGCCAACTTCATCCTCGACACCGAGTTCAGCGGCGTTCAGATCGACGCCCAGTACGGCGTCACCGACCGTGACGACGGCGCCACCGAGTCCTACTCGCTGACCATCGGCGGCGACATCGCCGACGGCCGCGGCAACGTGGTCATGTCGCTGGGCCGCTCGACCCGCGAAGAGGTCTTCAACCGCGACCGCGAATTCTCGTCGATCTCGGGCCCGTCGGGCACGTCGCCCCTCGGCAGCACCTCGTTCGACTCGACCAACCTGCCCAGCCTGGCCTTCGTGCGCGGCTACTTCAACGACGCGACGCTCCAGAACACGGGCGCGTTCGGCTTCAACAACAACAACTCGCTGTTCAGCTACGTCCGGACCCTGAACTTCCAGAGCCCCGGCGGCATCGACTTCGACGGCTTCGCCACGCCGGGCGTGGGCGACTACGTCTACAACACCGGCCCGCTGAACCTGCTGCAGCTCGGTCTGGACCGCTGGAACGCCTATGTCGGCGCCGACTACGAACTCAACGAAGGCGCGGAAGTCTACGCCAACCTGCTGTTCACGGAATACACCTCGGCCAACGAGCTGGCGGCCACGCCGGCGGCCGGCGCGATCCCGGCGACCGGCTTCCGCGTTCTGGCCACCAACCCGTTCATCACCCCGGACCTGCGCGCCTTCCTCAACGCCCGTCCGAACCCGAACGGCTCCTTCCTGCTGAACAAGCGCTTCAACGCCCTCGGCGGCCGTCGCGCGACCGAGAATTACGAGGTCTATCAGGGCACGGTCGGCATCCGCGGCGACCTGGTCGGCCTGCGCGACTGGAGCTATGACGTCTACGCCCAGTACGGGAAGATGCAGCGCATCACCCTGCAGAGCGGCAACGTCTCGCGTTCGGCGGTCCAGCGCCTGCTCGACGCGGCCGACGGCGGCGCCTCGCTGTGCGCCGGCGGCTTCGATCCGTTCGGCGAAACCGCCCTGTCTGCGGCCTGCGCCACCTACATCGGACGCACCTCGCAGAACGTCACCGAGCAGGAGCAGACGGTGGTCGAAGGCTCGCTGCAGGGCGGCCTGTTGGAGCTGCCCGCCGGCGAACTGCGCTTCGCGGGCGGCATCCAGTATCGTCAGGACGACTTCGTGTTCCGTCCGGACGCCTCGCTGGCCCAGACCAACCCGATCATCTGCCAGGCCACCGGCGTTCCGGTCACGACGGCCACGCCCTGCACCACCGGCACCACCGGCGGTTCGGAGATCGCCGGCTTCAACCCCAGCCAGCCGCTGGCGGGCACGACCAACTCGACCGAGTTCTTCCTCGAGCTGCTGGTGCCGCTGCTGTCGGACCTGCCGTTCATCCAGCAACTGGACCTGAACCTCGGCTACCGGGTGTCGGACTACAGCACGGTCGGCTGGGTCGACGCCTACCAGGCCTCGCTGGACTGGGAAATCACCGACTTCCTGCGTTTCCGCGGCGGCGTCCAACGCGCCGTGCGGGCTCCCTCGGTCGGCGAACTGTTCGCCCCTATCAACACCAGCTTCCCGAGCGTCGGCGCCTTCTCCGCGACCGGTCTGTCGGGTGATCCCTGCGACACCCGTTCGAGCTATCGCAACGGACCGAACGCAGCCGCCGTCCGGTCGCTGTGTCTGGCCCAGGGCATCGCGCCCGCGGCGATCGACAACTATGTGTTCTCGAACAACCAGGTCCCCGGCATCACCGGCGGCAACCCCGACCTGCAGGAGGAGACTTCGGACTCCTTCACCGCCGGCCTGGTGATCACCTCGCCCTGGAGCAGCCCCTTCGTCTCGGGTCTCTCGGCCTCTATCGACTACTACGACATCGAGATCGAGAACGTGATCGGCACGATCGGCGCCTCGGCCCAGCTGCAGGGCTGCTTCAACGCCCAGGGCCAGAACCCGACCTACGATCCGAACAACGGCTACTGCTCGCTGTTCACCCGCGATCCGCTGTCGGGCCAGGTCAACCAGGCGCGTGAAGTCAACGCCAACCTGGCGACCCTGATCACCTCGGGCGTCGACGCCCAGTTCGACTGGAACTTTGTCCTCGCCGACGTCGGCATGCCCGACTGGGGCACGCTGAACTTCAACGTCGTCATCGGCTGGCTGGAGGACCGTCAGCGTCAGGACGCGCCGGGCGGCCCGTTCATCAACCGCACGGGCACCATCGACAGCGTGTTCGGCAACACCTTCCCCGAATGGAAGGCCCTGACCTCGGTCAACTGGCGCAACGGCGGCTTCGGCGCCGGCGCGCGCTGGCGCCGGGTCGGTGAGATGACCCAGTTCGGCACCACGGTCGAAATCCCCGAAAAGGACTATTTCGACCTCAACGCCAGCTGGGAAATCACCGAAACGGTCTCGCTGCGGGCCACGGTGAACAACCTGCTCGACGAAGAGCCGGCGGTCTATTCGCCGGGCGTTCAGGCCAACACCGACCCGTCGACCTACGACACCCTGGGTCGCCGCTACTCGATCGGCCTGACCGCCAAGTTCTAGGTCAAACCGATCACGACAAGACGGAACGGCGGGGCCCTGGCCCCGCCGTTTTCGTTTGCGCGCTGACCAAGGGCCCTTTGGGCGCCCCAGTGTGATCTGTTCGGCGAGCCCTGACCTTACCGGGCCGGCTCTGGCTCCACGTCGAACGCCACCGTCAGCCGTTCGCCCGCTCCCGTGAAAGGCTCGGTTCCGTGCCAGAGGCACGAGGGGAACAGCACCAGGCTGCCGGGCTCCGGCCGGACCCAGTGCTCGGCCGGGAGGGAGAAGGCCGCTCCGACCCGCGCGGCCCCGAAGCGAAGCCAGCCCTCGCGGCCGCCGGCGTCCACCTGCGGCGGCGTCTCGATGTAGACGGCGGAGGAGATCCACGCGCGCGGATGGACGTGGTCGGTGTGTCGCCCGCCGGCGGTCAGCTTGACCGACCATGCGCCCGAGATGCGCCAGTCAGCGGAGATTGCGTGTTCAGGCCGGTCCGGGTTCACCTCGTCGATGTAGGTCTGGATCGGCGATTTCAGCGCCTCGAACAGCCGGTCGATGTCCGGATCGCCGGCCGCCCGGGGGTCGATGCGGGACTGTGCGCCGTTCAGGACCGACTGCTGGAAGGGATGTGACCGGAACGAATGCAGCCGCCGCAGCGCCGCGGCCGTGCGGGTGAGCCAGTCCGCCCGGTCCGCACCCTCCCCCAACGGGAAGACGCGCACCATCCGGCGGTAGTCGTCCGCGGTCAGGGCTCGGGCGTCGCCGGTCATCCGCCACGCCGTCAGCAGAAGCGCGCGCGCGTGCTGGTCGTCCGGATCGGCGGTCAGGCACAGTTCCAGTTTCGGGGCCGCGGCGTCCGGCTGGCCGCAGGCGATCAGGGCCGCGCTCTCCGCCAGCGCGGCGCGCGGGTCACCGTGCGCAAGGGTCGCAGCCCGGCGCGCCTGCTGCAGGGAGAGCGCCGGATCAAAGCCCGAGGCCGCCGCCGCCGCCGCCAGCGCGATCTCGGGGGACGGCCGGGTCAGCCACGGCGCCAGCGCCTCGAAAGCCGCCCGGTCGCCGGCGGTGTCGCGCAGGATCGAGGAGAGCAGCAGCGCCGCGTCCTCCCGCGTGCGCGCCAGCACGGCGAGCGGCGCGAGGGGCTCGGCCATGGCGTCCACGGCGCCGTGCCGCATCCAGACCAGTTGCGCCAGATCCCGGAACGCGGGGAGGAAGTCGCTGCGCAGCGCCAGCGCCGATCTCAGCGCCGCGTCCGCTTCGTCGAGACGGCCCTGCGCGAGCAGCGACCGTCCCAGCACCAGCCATGTCTCCGGCGCCCGTCCCCCCTTGGCCAGCGCCCGACGCGCCGCGGCCTCGCTCTCAAGGGCCCGGTCGCAGTCTCCCAGCGCCGCCGCGAGATTGTGCTCGGCCACGGCGCTGTCCGGCTTCCGGCGGGTCAGAATCTCGAGCGCCGGGGTCGCCTCCGCCGGTCGCCCGCGCGCCCTCAGAAGCGCGGCCAGCTGTTTGAGAGCGTCGTCTGGCGCTGCGGGGTCGGACACGGCGGGGCTCAGCCATCGAGCCGCTTCGGCCAGGTCCCCCGCCGCCTGCGCGGCCTTCGACCGCTTCAACCTGCTGGACCATTCCTCCGCCACGACCACCCCTGCTGACGCCTCTCGCTCAGGCGCCCAACCCTAGCCCTGCGGCGCGACTTCCAGAAGACGCCATCGACGGTGCGCATGGCCCTCCCCCTGGGACGGAGCGGAGTGCTACAGGCGGCGGATGAAGCCTGAAGAGATCGATGTCCTGATCGTCGGGGCCGGGGCGGCCGGGATGATGTGCGCCATCGAGGCGGGCCGCCGCGGGCGCTCGGTGCGCGTCATCGACCACGCCCGGGCTCCGGGCGAGAAGATCCGCATCTCCGGCGGCGGGCGCTGCAACTTCACCAATCTGGGGACGGGTCCTGCAAACTTCCTCGGCGAAAACCCGCGCTTCGCCACCTCGGCGCTGAAGCGCTACACCCAGCAGGACTTCATCAAGCGCGTCGACCGCGCGGGCATCGCCTGGCACGAGAAGACGCTGGGCCAGCTGTTCTGCGACGACAGCGCCAAACAGATCGTCCGTATGCTGACGGACGATATGCGCGAGGCCGGCGCGGCGCTGTCGATGGGCACGGCCGTCGAGCGGGTGGCGCGCGCCGGCGACGGCTTCGAGGCCCGGCTATCCGACGGTTCGGTCGTGCAGGCCCGCGCGCTGGTGCTCGCCAGCGGCGGCAAGTCGATCCCCAAGATGGGAGCCACCGGCTGGGCCTATGATACGGCCCGCGCTTTCGGCCTGAGGGTGACGGAGACCCGGCCTGCGCTGGTCCCCCTGACCTTCGAGCCGGGCCTGCTGGAGATGCTGTCGCCGCTGGCCGGGCTGTCGGTCGAGGCGGTGGTGTCGCACGGCAAGACCCGCTTCGCCGAGGGGCTCCTGTTCACCCACCGCGGCCTGTCGGGGCCGTCGATCCTGCAGATCAGCTCCTATTGGCGCGAGGGCGACGCCATCACCGTCCAGCTGGCCCCCGGCGAGGACGTCCACGCCCGGCTGAAGGCGGCGAAGGAGGAGAACGGCAAGCAGATGGTGCACACGGCGCTGGGCCACGTGGTGCCCCGCCGCCTCGCCGAGAGCATCTGCGAGCGCGAGGCCGTGAAGGGCAAGCTGGCCGAGGTCGGCGACAAGGCCCTGCGCCGGCTCGACGCCTCGGTGAACGGCTGGACCGTCAAGCCGGTCGGCTCCGAAGGCTACCGCACCGCCGAGGTTACCTTGGGCGGCGTCGCCACCGACGAACTGGACCAGCAGACCATGGCGGCGAAGTCGGTCCCAGGCCTCTACGTCATCGGCGAGGCCGTCGACGTCACCGGCTGGCTGGGCGGCTACAACTTCCAATGGGCGTGGTCGTCGGGTTGGGCGGCGGGGCAGGCGTGTTAGGGTGGCTGGTGACTGGTGGCTGGTGGCTAGTGGTCACGGTTGGGGCTAGAGGCTCTGTTGTCGCCACCGAACCCGCCCCTAGCCACCAGCCACCAGCCACCCGCCACCAATCACCCCCTCCATGCCCTTCACCGCCACCGTCCTGACCATGTTTCCAGAGGCTTTTCCCGGGCCGCTCGGCGTCTCGCTGATCGGGACGGCGTGGCGCGAGCGGGGGCTGTGGAGCCTCGATACGGTTGACATTCGGGCCTTTTCCACAGATACGCGCGGCTTCCTGGACGACACCCCCGCGGGTGGCGGCCCGGGAGCCGTGCTGAAAGCGGACGTGGTGGCGAGGGCGCTCGATAGCGTATCCGGGCCGCAGCGGCCGCTTTTGTACATGAGCGCCCGGGGTCGGCCCCTGACCCAGGCGCGCGTGAAGGAATGGGCGAGGGCGGACGGGATCACCGTCCTGTGCGGCCGGTTCGAGGGGGTGGATCAGCGCGTGCTGGACGCGCGCGGGTTCGAGGAGGTCTCCGTCGGAGACGCGGTGCTCGCCGGCGGCGAGGCGGCGGCGATGGTGGTGATCGAGGCGTGCGTAAGGCTGCTGCCCGGCGTCCTCGGCCAGGCGGACAGTCTCAGCAGCGAGAGTTTCGAGGACGGCCTTCTGGAACACGCGCAGTACACGCGACCGCGGACGTTCGAGGGGCTGGAGATACCCGAGGTGCTTCTGTCGGGCGACCACAAGAAGGTCGCACAATGGCGCGAAGAGCAGCGGCGAGAGACGACCCGGACGCGGCGGCCAGACCTCTGGGCGGCGCATCTGGACAAGACAAATGCGGGACTTGAGCCCGCCAAATCACAGGTAAAGAGCGCAAAAGCTCGAGGAGAATGACATGAACATCCTGCAGACCATCGCAGCCGAAGAAAAAGCCCGCCTGACCGAACAGCGCCCCATCCCCGACTTCCAGCCCGGCGACACCCTGCGCGTCATGGTCAAGATCAAGGAAGGCGAGCGCGAACGCATCCAGGCCTTCGAAGGCGTCTGCATCGCCCGCGCCGGCGGCGGCATCAACGAGAACTTCACCGTGCGCAAGATCAGCTTCGGCGAGGGCGTCGAGCGCGTCTTCCCGCTGATGTCGCCGAACATCGACGCCATCGAAGTCAAGCGCCGCGGCGTCGTCCGGCGCGCCAAGCTCTATTACCTGCGCGACCGTCGCGGCAAGTCGGCCCGGATCGCCGAGAAGCAGACCGTCCGTCCGGTCAAGGGCGTCGCCGTTCCGGAAACCGGCAAGGCCGAGAGCCCCGCCGACAGCGACGCGTAGGCGTCGTCCCGGACCTGAGATCGAAGAGGCCCCGGCGCGATCGCCGGGGCCTTTTTCATGGGCGGAGCAGATCCGCCTTCAGCCCGTGGAGCCGGCCGTCATGGCCAGCCGCACCAGCTCCGACAGGCTCGCGGCGCCGGTCTTGGTCATGACGTTGGCGCGATAGACCTCGACCGTTCGCGGGCTGATGCCGAGGTCGAAGGCGATGACCTTGTTGGCGCGGCCGGCGACCAGCCCGTCGAGCACCTCGCGTTCACGCGCGGACAGCCCCGCCAGACGCTCGGACGCGCGCTCCCGGTCCGCGGCTTCGGGACCGGAGGCCGGGCGCGGCTGCCGACGGCGTTCCAGCGCCGATCGGACGGCGGCCAGCAGCACGTCGTCGTCGAACGGCTTTTCGATGAAGTCGACCACGCCGGCCTTCATCGCCTCGACCGCCAGGGGCACGTCGGCGTGGCCAGTGATGACGATGACCGGATCGCGCGAGCCGTCCGCCTGCAGCCGCCGGGCCAGCTCCACGCCGTTCATCACCGGCATGCGGACATCGGTGACGACGACCCCGGCGGGCCGGTTGGTCTGCTCCAGAAAGGCCACGGCCGAGGGCCAGGTCCGCGCCGTCAGGTCGGCGGTGTCGAGCAGGAAGGCGATCGACTCGCGCACCGCCTCGTCGTCGTCGATGACGTGAACGACCAGATCATCGCTCATGGGACGCGTCCTCTTCGGCGCCGTCGGCGCGTTGCAGGGTGAAGTGGAAGACTGCGCCGCCGCCGGGGTTGGGCTCGACCCAGATGCGGCCGCCGTGGGCCTCGACGATGGTGCGCGAGATCGACAGCCCCACGCCCATCCCGGCGCGCTTGGTCGTCACGAAGGGCTGGAACAGCTGGCCCGCCACTTCGGGATCGATGCCCGGTCCGGTGTCCGCGACGCTGATGCGCACCATGTCGTCGCTCTCGGCCGCCGTGGAGATGGTCAGGCGGCGGTCGGGGGCGGTCTCCATGGCGTCGACGGCGTTGCGGATCAGGTTCAGCGCCACCTGCTGCACCTGCACGCGGTCCGCCAACACCGTGGGCGTATCCGGCGACAGGGCGTAGCGCACGTCGATGCCGGTCTCCCGCGCGCCCAGCAGGGCCAAGGCGCCGGCCTCCTCGATCAGCCTGGGCAAGCTCTCGACGCGGCGTTCTGTCTCCCCCCGCGCCACGAAGTCGCGCAGCCTGCGGATGATCTCTCCGGCCCTGAGGGCCTGTTCGCCGGCGCGCTCGACCGCCTCGCGCACCCGCTCGGCGGTGCGTTCCCCTGCGGGGGCTGAGAGCAGCCGGACCGAGCCGCGCAGATAGTTGGCGATCGCGGTCAACGGCTGGTTCAACTCATGCGCCAGAGCCGAGGCCATCTCGCCCAGCGCCGTCAGCCGGGAGACGTGCACCAGATCTCCCTGAAGCTCCTGCAGCCGCGTTTCCGCCTTCTGCCGTTCGGTCAGGTCGCGCACGAACCCGGTGAAGAAGCGCCCGTTTGCGGCGCGCACCTCGCCGACCGACAACTCCATGGGGAAGGTGGAGCCGTCCTTGCGCTCGCCGACCACGATCCGTCCCACGCCGATGATGCGGCGCTCGCCGGTGGCGTAGTAACGCCGCAGATAGGCGTCGTGCGCGTCGCGATAGGGCTGGGGCATCAGCACCGAAACGTTCCGCCCGAGCGCCTCCGCCGCGGTCCAGCCGAACAGCCGCTCCGCCGCGCGGCTGAACGAGGTCATCCGGCCCGCTTCGTCGATCACCACCATCGCGTCCGGGACGGTTTCGAGGATCGAGCGAAGGTGCGCCTCGCGAGCCTCGGCGCGGGCGCGGGTCCGCTGGAACCACTCGCCGCCCAAGGTCACGGCCGCCGCCGTCACGACGAACAGCCCGGCCTCGGCCAGGTCGGGCGGGCCGCCCCCGCCGATCCAGAGCCCTCCGCAGAGGCCCAGCAACAGGGCGAAGACGCCCGGCCACAGCCCGCCCAGCGCCGAGGCCGCCACGACGGCCGGCACGAAGGCCATGAAGATCGCCCGCTCGCCCAGCAGGCCGTCCAGCGACAGGCGCGCCACGCCGCCCGCGACGGCGAATGCGAGCCCGACAGCGCCAGCCACGGCCAGCCGCCGCCACACGGGCGCCGGGAGTGGGAGGGGAACGGGCGCGGACGACATGAGCCGATCATAGCGGCGCCCGCGCCCCGCGGGGCTACGGGATTCTACGTAAGGGGAATCCCCGAATTTCGCCCGACCGGGGGGAGGCCTAGACCGTCCTCATCTTCAGCCGCCCGACAGCGGCCTTCGGGAACCAGAGCCATGACCGCCCCCCTCGTCGACCTGTCCGTCCATCATCAGGCCAGGGGCCTGTCGGACCGCATCGCCCTCGGCTTCACCAAGCTGCTGCGGTTCACCGCCGACACCTTCTTCGCCAAGCGCTACGGGCATCGGGCGGTGGTGCTGGAGACGGTCGCGGCCGTGCCCGGCATGGTCGGGGCCACCATTAACCACCTGACCTGCCTGAGGCGCATGTGCGACGACAAGGGTTGGATCAAGACGCTGATGGACGAGGCCGAGAACGAACGCATGCACCTGATGACGTTCGTCCAGATATCGAAGCCGACCCTGTTCGAGCGGCTGGTGATCGTGGGCGTGCAGTGGGTGTTCTACCTGTTCTTCTTCGCCCTCTACCTGGCCCACGCCAAGACTGCCCACCGGGTCGTCGGCTATTTCGAGGAAGAGGCGGTGATCAGCTACACCCACTATCTCGCCGAGATCGACGAAGGCCGGTCGCCGAACGTGCCGGCGCCGCAGATCGCCAGGGACTACTGGGGTCTGGCGGACGACGCGACGCTGCGCGACGTGGTGCTGGTGGTGCGGGCGGACGAGGCCCATCACCGCGACGTCAACCACGGCTACGCCAACGAGCTGGGCGGCCTGCCGCTCAACCCGGTGGCCCCGTGCCCGCCGCATGCGGAACTCCAGCCGGCGTGGAAAACCGCAGCCTGAGTTCTTCGAATTCCCAATGGACCGCGGCGGCGCCCCCCGCCGCGGTTCGCGCGCTTCGGGACGACCTTCATGTCCGCCATCGACCCCTCAGCGCCACGCGTGGTCCTCGTCGACAGCGACAGCGCGGTCCGCAACGCCGTCAGCTTCTCGCTCGAGCTGGACGGGTTCGCGGTCGACGCCTACGCAAGCGCCGAGGCGGCCAAGTCCGCCCTGCTGCCGGAACACGGCTGTCTGGTGCTCGACTACAACCTGCCCGGCATGGACGGGCTGCAGCTGCTCAGTGGGCTACGGGCGCGCAGCGTCACCCTGCCCGCCCTGCTGACGGCGACCAACCCGGACAAACGCCTGCGCCGCCGGGCGTCGGCGGCGGGCGTCGGGATCGTGGAAAAGCCGATCCTCGGGGAGGCGCTGGTGGAGGGCGTCCGCTCGGCCCTCCACCGGTTCGGCGACTCTCGTTAGTTCGGATACAGGCGGTTGCCGGCGTCCTTCTGGCCTTCGAGGCTGTGCTTGAGGTCCCGCATCTGGTCGTGGCCGTCCTTCACCGTGGCGTAGGCCCGGCGGATGGTCTCGCGGGTCGTGGCCGAGACAGAGGAATCCTCGAGGGCGGATTCGAACTTGCCCTTGATGAAGTCCTCGCCGTTCTCGACCGAGTTCACCACCGCCTGCTCGTCGCGCAGCACCGCGTGTTTGACGTCGAGGAAGGCGCGGTGGGCCTTGGCGAGGATGGAGCCGTCGTCCTCCGGCTCGCCGCCCAGCGAACGGACGGTGCCCTGCAGATCGGACGCGACCTGCTGGCGCTCGAAGCTGCGGGCTTCGAACAGGGTGCGGAAGTTGGGGCGCTCCGTTTCCTTGGCCGCCTCGCGGTAGCCGTCGGCGCTGTCGAGGGTGGTCTCGATCAGGCTGTTGAGCACATGGATGTCGTGACGGTTGGCGTCGGTCATGGGGATCGGTTCTCGCTTTGTCGGGAAGAAGACAGAGAAGCGCGGACCAGCCCGTAAAAGTTTCAGCTTGGCCGTATGATCAGAGCTTCGACCTAAGCGACCAGAGCTCGGGGAAGCAGCGGCGGTGCAGGGTTTCGGTGAGATAGCCGACGCCTTCGGTGCCGCCGGTCCCACGGCGGCGACCGATGATCCGTTCGACGGTGACCACGTGCTTGTGCCGCCAGGTCAACAGGGCGTCGTCCAGATCGACCAGTTTCTCCGCCAGCTGGTAGAGCGGCCACCAGCGCGCGGTGTCGCGATAGACCTCCAGCCAGGCCGCCTCGACGGCTTCAGAGGGCTCCCAGGGCTGACTGACGTCGCGCGAGAGCACCTCGGCCGGAACGGGCAGGCCCGCGGCCGCCAGCTGGGCCAAGGCGTCGTCGTAGAGGCTGGGCGAAGCGAGGGCGCCGCGCAGCGCGGCGTGGGCCTCGGGCCGCTCCTCGTGGAAGCGCAGGAAGCGCTCGTCCTTGAGGCCGAGCATGTACTCCAGCCGCCGGAACTGATCGCTCTGGAAGCCGGACGACGACCCCAGCACGCCGCGAAAGCGCAGGTAGTCCGCGGGCGTCATGGTGGCCAGGATGTCCCAGCTCATCGTCATGACGCTCTGGATGCGGCTGACCCGAGCCAGGCTCTTGTAGGCGGGGACCAGATCGCCGGCGCGGACCAGCGCCTGCGCCTGCGCCACCTCGTGCAGGATCTGTTTGAGCCACAGCTCCTTGGTCTGGTGGATGATGACGAACAGCATCTCGTCGTGCTCGTCCGAGCGCGGATGCTGGGCCGCCAGCAGGTCGTCCAGCGCCAGATAGCCGGCGTAGGTCATGTCTGAGGGACGGTCGGAGTCCGGCGTGTCGGTCATCCCTGACCTATCGCCCGAGCCGGGCTTCGGCTCAAGGGCGGGTCAGCGCCGGTCATCCTTGTCGAAGTCTTCGCGGCCGGGGTCCAGCGAGTTGTCGACCCGGTCGTCCCACCCTTCGCGATGCGAGCGGAACGCCAGTCCCATCAGCACCCAAGCCAGTCCCACCGTGCCGAAACTGCCGATCAACAGGGCGATCCAGCCGTGCAGCGGCAGGTCCCCGCCGCCGATCGCCAGCCAGAACAGGCTGATCAGCCATGTCGCGGCGGCGGCGATCGTCGCGGCGATCAGCAGGTTGCGCAGGAAGCGGGCGAGGCGGGCCATCAGGCGATCCTAGGCTCGCGGCGTCGCGCAGGCGAGGCGGCGTATTACCGCTGGACCCACTGGCCTTGGGCGTTCCGGTACCACTGACCCGACGTCATGCGCGGCAGGACGATGGTCTCGAAGGCGCGAGCCCCGGCGACATCGGCGCTGGCCCCGGCCGCCTGGGCGCTGCGGGCGTAAGCGGCGCGGCGGGCCGCGTTGGTCGCCTGCACGGCTTGCGTCAGGGCGGCGTCGGACGAGGCGGAGCGGAAGCCGAGATAGCCGTCGGCCTGTTCGCCGACCACGCCCTCGGCCTTGGCCGAGTCGATCAGCGACTTCTGCGCCGGGGTCTGGGCGAAGGCCGCGCCCGCGGCCACGCCGAGGGCCGTGACGGCCGCGGCGACGACGAAGAGCTTGCGGAAAGACATCTGGTTCAACTTTCGCGTCAGAACAGGTTGGGGTTTTCGACGAGGAGGTCCTGCAGCTCCTTGTCGAGGCGGACGCGGACGTCGGCGTCCAGCTTGGCGTAGATCTGGATCGGATCGACCTGCAGCCGAACGGTCGGGGTGCAGGCTGCGGCTCCGAGGACGGCGATCAGGCCGAGCAGGGCGACGGGGGTGCGTGTCCGGGTCATGGGCAGGGGGCTCCGGTCTTGTTTCGGCGTCACCATAACGCCGCGCCGCGTGAACGGGTTCTGAACGGCGAAGGTCACGGTTCAAGGCGCCGGGGTCGGACTGACCGGGAACGGCTCCGCCGGCGTCGCGGTCGGTCGCCCGTCGCGGGCGCGGTTCAGCTCCAGCAGGTCGCCGATCAGCTGGTTCAGGTTGAGCGTCGTGTCCAGCGTCAGGTCGATGCCGGTGTCGGAGGGCAGGGGGAGGGGCCGGTTGAGGAATTCGCGGCTGATGAACTCGGCGATCGACACCCGCAGTTCCTGCCGTTGCGGCGGATCGTGACGGCCGCGGATGCGGAACAGGACGCCGATCCGTCCCTGATCGAGGCTGTTCACCTCGGCGGACAGCAGGTCGAACGACAGGTTCTCCATGGCCTGATAGGCGAGGTCCTGCACCGTGTTGGGCGCCACGCCTTCGCCGCCGCCGCCGGCTTCAAGCCCGCTGAGCGCCTCGCGGGCGATGGACAGACGGCCCGGCTCGACCGCGGCCAGGGTCCCGCCGGTGATGCGAACGCCGCCGTCCCGCGTCGAGGTGAAGGGCAACCGGCCGGAGACGATCGCGTCCAGAGCGACCTTCTCGCCGAAGCCGGCGCCCGCGATGATCTCGCCCAGCTGCACCCGGTCCAGAACGATGACGCCGGTGATCGGCTGGTTCGGGTCCAGCGGCACGCTGAAGGGTTCGATGCTGACCCGGCCCGAGGCGAGAGCCAGGTCCCCGCCCTGGATGGTGACCCCGGCCTTGTCGAGGCCGAAGGTGACCTCGATGTCGGTCAACGGCGTGACGGAATCGAGCTGGTCCGCGGTCAGGCGCTGGCCCCGCGCGGCAGTCAGGGGCGCGAGGTTGGTGAACTCGACGGTCCCGCGCAGCCCCTTCACCGGCCCTGCGGGGCTGACGAAGTCGAGGCCGGGGATGGTCAGGACGCCGCCGCTGGTCCCCTCGCCGTCCGCGCGCCAGCCGATGCGGCCCTGGAAGCCGACCGAGCCGACCGCCGGCGATCCGACGAAGGAACCGGCCATGGGGCTGAGATCGTCGGGCTGGAGACCGTCCGCGGCGAACGCCACCGACGGGGCGTCGATGGTCAGCCCGCCGACGCCGCTCGCGCCGGCGTGGTCGAGCGTCAGGCGGCCGAGCGGGGTCCCGTTGCGGGCCAGGTCGAACGCGCCGGTCCAGTCCTCGCCCGCCATCCGGGCGGTTCCACGGGCGGTCAGAGGGTTGAAGCGGAGGGGGGTGGTTGCGTCCACGACCGAGGCGCTGTCGACCCGCGCGTCCAGCGTGATCCCGGCGGGTCCGCCCAGCGCCGTGAAGCCGCCGACGATGTCCCGGAAGGCGAGGGCGAGGAATGGCGCGGCGGCGTCGAAGCCGCGCACCAAGCCGTCCGAGCGCCAGCGGCCCTCGGCGATGGCGGCCAGCGGACGCGCGGCGGGGCAGGCCTGCCCGGACAGCCCGCTGACATCGTTCTCGCCCAGCTCGAGCCGCTCGACCGTGACCGGCCCGCAGCCGGCGGCGACATAGGTCAGCCGGCCGTTCGACGACGTCAGCACGCCGCGGGTCTGCACGGCGATGCTCTGGGCGAGGCCGAAATCGAGCGCGGCGCGTCCGTCGAGCGTGGCGGTGAAGCCGGAAGGCGTCAGTCGCCAGTCGGGGATGGAGAAGGCCGCTTCGGGCAGCCCCTGTCCGCGTGTGGCGGTCAGGCTGAGGGCGCCGCCGCCCAGCTGGCCCCGGGCGGCGGAGAAGATCGGCCCTGCGGCTGGCCTGAGCGTCAGCACGCCGCCGTTCGCGGGGCGGAGCGCGGCGGGACGGGTCAGGTTGAGGCGCGCGCCGGCGGGGCCGACCGCCAGATCGAAGCCGGGGATATCGAGGGCGAAGGCGGAGAGGGCGCGCTTCATCTGCGCCAGCTCCGGCACGTCGTCGCGCCCGGCGGGCCCGAACAGCGGCCATGCGCCGCGCTGCGCCGCCAGAGACCCGGAGGCGGTGAGCCGAAGTCCCTGCGCCGCCACCAGATCGAGATCCGCCTGTCCCCTGACGCCGTTCAGGACCAGATCGCCCCAGCCCAGTCGGGCGGCGGTCAGGCTCAGGGGGCCGGTCGCCTCCATCGCGCCGTCGCGGCCGCCAAGGACCAGCCGGGCGGAGGCGAGGTTCAGATTCGACGCGTGGATGTCCGCTGCCGACGCCCGCGCGGCTGCGATGGACGCCGGGCCGTCGACGCGCCAGCCCAAGCCTTCGTTGTCGCGGGTGAGGGAAGCCCGGCCGCCGTGGAGCCGCAGCCGCAGGCCGGATGCGTCGGCTGCGGAGCTGTCCAACCGAGCGGCGCGAACATCCAGGTCGGAGGCGCCGGACACGCTGAAGCGCTCGAGCCATCCGGCCATCTGGCCGTCGAAGATCACGCGAGCGGACACATCCCGTGCTGTCGCGTCTCCCGAAGACAGCCGGGCGGACGTCAGCGCGCCGTCGACCCGGGCCCGGCCGTCGCCTCGCCGTCCCTTGAGATCGGGATAGGGCAGGTCGCCGGTCAGGGTCAGGCCGAGGGTCTGCCCGGCGAGGCCCGGCAGCGTCGCGCGCTCGGCGGCGGCGGCCAGGCGCAGAGCGATCCGGTCGCCCGTGGTGGTCAGATCGACGGTCGCCTGCAGCCCCCGCGCCTCGGCCTCGCCGCTCTTGAAGGCCGTGGCCGGCATGCGCGCCGTCAGCCGCATCAGCTTGCCGTTGTCCACCCGGGCGTCCCCGAGGATGTTGGTGGGCCCGTAGTCGGTGTCGAGCCGCACCCGCGCCCCCTCGATCAGCACCAGCGGCGCGCGGCTGTCGGGACGCGGCGGGCGGCCCGTGAACTTCTCGATCAGGGGGTCGAGCGAGCCCAGGGTCAGCTTTCCGCCGCGCACGCTGGCGCGCAGCACCGGCCGCACCAGCCGGATGCGGCTGGGCGTCACCCCGAGGCCGGCCTTCGACCACGGCGCGCCGAGCGCGTAGTCGACCTCGACCCGCTCGACGGTCACATCGGGGCTGTCGCGGTCGCCGATGCGCAGACTGGCCACCAGCCCGTCGATCTCGACGCGTTCGATCTGCAAGTCGGCCTCGACCCCCTGCTGCTCCAGCCATCCGACCAGCACCTGCCGCGCCGCCGCGCGCCGGTTGAGATAGAGCAGGGCGGTCAGGACAAGAACGACGGCAAGCAGAACGCCGGCGATCAGCAGCAGCCGGCGGCCGCGCGGTCGCGGCCTGGGCGCTGGGGCGGCGGCGACTTCGCTCATCGCGCCGTCACGCGGGCTGCGGAGCGCAGGACGCTAGGCTGAATGGAACACGGGCGGCGCCGAATACATGGGTCGTGCTCATTGAAACACAGTTGAGTGGCGCATCGGCCACTTTGAATGCAGGGATGCCGGCGTCGAGATACATCAGACACGTCGGCTCAGCCTCCTGCTGGATCGTGCGCGAATACACTGTCGGACATTCATGATAGTCTGTCGGTTCACGCAAGCTTTACCAACGACAACGGCTCCGGTTAACGGTCTGTAACGAACCTTCTTCCCATAGTGGGACGGACGGGCTATACGGCCTGTCTCGCGACGGGGGGCTCTTCGCCGCGATCCTTTGCTTTCAGTGGCTTTGGCGCCGGGTGGCGTCGTTGTTTATCGGGGACCGATGGCTCAGTTCGATCCACGTCGCCAGCCGATGCGCATCGCACCTCACGCCCTGACGGCGTTGGCTGCGGTCTCGGTGGCGTTGCTTACCGGACGCATGTACCAACCCGCGAAAGCGGAAGAAGCTCCACCCCTCACGCAAAATCAGATCGCCCTGCTTGCGGATCAGGCCTTCGCCGCCGCCGGCACGCCCGCCGGCCTCACCACGCCCGAGGCGGTCCCTGTTCAGATCCGCCGTGGCGAAACCTTCGAACAGGCTGTCCGCCGCACCGGGATCGCTCCGGAAGAGGCGTCGGCCGTCGTGGCGACGCTGGCGAACGCGATGGACGTCACCGCCATGCGCGCCGGCCAGAAGTTCGAGACCGCCATTTCCCGGCCGCGGATCGGCCGCGGCGACGCGCGCCTGATCGGCCTGACGATGCGCACCGGCCCGGCCAGCCAGCTGACGGTGTCGCGCAGCTTCGACGGCGCCCTGCGCCTGCGCGCGCTGGAAGAGAAAGTCACCCACGAGACGGTGGTCCTGACGGGCAAGGTGGAAGGCTCCCTGTCCCGCACCGCCCGCCGCGAAGGCGCCCCCGCCGCCATCACCCGCACCGCCGGACGCCTGTTCTCGCACAAGCTGGACATGGACCGGGACGTCCAGTCGAACGACGAGTTCACCTACGTCTTCGACCGTTCGGTGACCGAGAACGGCCGCACCATCGACACCGGGGGCCTGCTCTACGCGTCGCTGAAGGGCGTGCAATTCTACCGCTTCCAGCCCGCCGGGGCGAAGGAGCCGCAGTATTTCGACGCCACGGGCAAAAACACCCGCTCGGCCTTCATGCGCACCCCGCTCGAGCGGGGCTTCCGCGTCTCGTCGTCGTTCGGCTTCCGCCGCCACCCGATCGCCGGCTATCGCAAGATGCACCAGGGCATCGACTTCGCCGCCGGAATGGGCACGCCGGTCGTCGCTCCGGCCGACGGCGTCGTGGTCGAGGCCCGCCGCTGGGGCGGCTACGGCAACTGGCTCCGCATCCGCCACTCCAACGGGCTCGAGAGCGGCTACGGCCACCTGTCACGCTACGCCTCGGGCGTCCGCGCCGGCCAGCGCGTGCGGCAGGGCCAGATCGTCGCCTATGTCGGCTCGACCGGCGCTTCCACCGGCCCGCACCTGCACTATGAACTGTGGCGCAGCGGCCGGCGGATCAATCCGGCGGGCGTGAAGACCACCGAAGGCGTGATCCTCGCCGGGGCCGACCTCGCCGCCTTCCGGGCGGAGAAGGCCCGCATCGACCGGATCATCGCCGCCGGCGGCGAACGGCGTCAGGTGCAGCCGGTCTCCACCGGCGGCCTGCGCCCCGCCCAGGCCTGAGCCAGCCCGGACTCGCTGATCAGCTTGCGGCGTTCGCCGCCGCGATCAGGGCGTCGTCCAGCTCTCGGGCTCGCGCCGCAGCCTCGCGGCCCGACAGCCGCGCCGCATAGGCCTTGAACGAGTCCCGCTCGGGCAGGCTCTTGAACTGCAGACCCCATGCGATCTGGCTGCCGAGATAGACGTCCAGCGCAGAGAACCGGTCGCCCAGCAGCCACGGCCCCGACTGCGCGGCGAAGCCGTCCAGCGCCTCGACGACTGCGTCATACGTGCCGTAGCCGGCCATGCGCGCCTTGTCCTCCGGCGCCAGCAGCCCGAGCGAGCGGGCGGTCACGGCGGCCTCCAGCGGTCCGGCCCCGAAGAACATCCAGCGCAGGTAAGGGCCACGCTTCGGATCATTCAGCGCCGGCGCCAACCCGGCCTCGGGGAAGGCGTCGGCCAGGAAGGTGCAGATCGCCGCGCCCTCGGTGACCGTGACGCCGCGGCAGGTGATCGCCGGCACCTTTCCCATCGGATTGATCGCCAGATATTCGGGCGCCTTCATCGTCGTGCCGTAATCGAGGACGACCGTGCGGTACGGCTGGCCGACCTCCTCCAGCATCCAGCGCACGATGCGGCCGCGCGACATGGGGTTGGTGTAGAAGACGATTTCGTCGGACGCCTGGCTCATTTTCCGCTCCCTCGCGTTGTCGCGGGGCACGCTAGACCGAAGACGACATGGAACAAAGACGACAGCTATTGCAGGGACTGGCCGCGGGCGCGGCGCTGTGGGCGGCGGGTCCGGCGCGGGCCCAGCCCGCCTTCCGCTCTTCCCGGATCGCCGTGACGGCGCGCGGACGGGGCTCTGACGTCATCCTGATTCCCGGCCTCGCCTCGACGGCGGAGGTATGGACCGGCCTGGCCGGGCAGTTGCAGACCCGGCGGAGGCTGCATCTGGTCTCCATCCGCGGCTTCGGGGATCTGGCGCCGCAGGCCAACGCCGATGGCGCGGTCATGGCCGCGGTCGCGGCGGAGGTGCGCCGCTACATCACGGAACAGCGCCTCGAGCGCCCGGCCCTGATCGGTCACTCGATGGGCGGACAGGTGGGGCTGAGGGTCGCCGCCGACGCGGGCTCGCGGGTGGGCCGGGTGATGACCGTCGACTCCTCGCCCTTCTTTCCCGCCCTGATCAGCCCGCAGGCGACGGTGCGGGATGTCGAGCCGATCGCGCAGGTCGCCTATCAGGCCATCCAGTTCCTCGGCGACGACGCGCTGAAGACCCGGGGACGTTCGATGGGGCTGGAACTGGGCGGCGCGGCGGACGCAGTGTTCCAGTCGATGGGTTGGCAGGGCGGCGACCGGCGGGTGCTGGCGCAGGCGCTGTACGAGGTGATGACGGTCGATCTGCGCCGACGGCTCCCGGAGATCACAGCCCCGGTGACGGTGGTCTACGGCTGGAGCGCCGACGAGTCCTCGCCCCGGGCGCGGGCCGACAGCCTGTTCCGCGGCGCCTACGCCAGCCTGCGCAGGCCTGCGACCTTCGAACGGATCGAAGGCGCCGAGCACATGGTGATGATCGACCAGCCGCGCCGGTTCCTGGCGGCGGTCGAGCGGTTCCTGGCCTAGTCGGCGTCAGGCTGACGGTCCGGATGGGCCGCCGCGAAGGCCGGGTGCTCCGCCGCCCTCCGGTCGATCGCCAGCACGCCGGGGAAGGCGTCCAGCGGCACGTTGAAGCGCCGGGCCGAATAGACCTGCGGAATCAGGTAGCAGTCCGCCAGCGTCGGGGCGTCGCCGAAGCACCAGCCGTCGCCATGTCGCGCGGTGAGCGTCTCCAGGGCGGTGAAGCCGGGCACGATCCAGCGCGCGGCCCATGCGTCGACAGCGGGCTGATCGGCGCCGAAGGTGTCGCGCAGGGCCTTGCCGACGCGGAGATTGTTCAAGGGGTGGATGTCGCAGCCGATCAGCGCCGCCATGGCCCTGACCTGCGCTCGCGCCAGCGGATCGGACGGCAGCAGGGGCGGCGTCGGGTGCGCCTCTTCCAGCCATTCGAGGATGGCCGGGCTTTGGGTCAGGATCGCCCCGTCGACCTCGAGCGCCGGCACCATGCCCTGCGGATTCAGCGCCACGAAGGCGTCGGAGCGCTGGGCCCCTGTCCTCAGGTCGACCCCGGCCTGCTCATAGGTCAGCCCTTTGAACTCCAGCGCGATGCGGGTGCGGTAGGCGGCGCCCGAGCGCCAGTAGCCGTGCAGGATCATCGCGGTCTCAGGGTGAAGGCGAGCGGCGCCAGCCCGCCGATGGACGCCTCGACCCGGTCGCCCGGCTGCAGCGGGCCAACGCCTTCCGGCGTGCCGGTGAAGATCAGGTCGCCGGCGCGGACGTCCCACAACGTCCGCGCCTTGAGCAGGATTTCGTCCGGGCTCCAGACCATGTCGTCCAGCCGCCCTGCCTGTCGTGTCTCGCCGTTGACCGCGAGGGTGATGGCCGCTGCGAGATCGGGCAGGCCGCCGAGCGTGACCGCGCCGCAGGGCGCTGACTGGTCGAAGCCCTTGGCGGAGTCCCACGGGCGGCCCTTCTCCTTGGCGGCGGCCTGAAGGTCGCGCCGGGTCAGGTCGCAGCCGACCGCCCAGCCGGCGATCTCGCCGTTCTCACCGATGGCGCAGACCAGCTCGACCTCGTGGTGCAGGTTCGCCGTCGCCAGGGGGAAGACCGGGTCGGCCCCATCCGCGAGGACCGCGTCCGCCGGCTTGGAGAAGAAGAACGGCTCGGCGCGCTCGTGGCCCATCTCCCGGGCGTGGGCGGCGTAGTTCTGGCCCACGCACAGGATGCGCCGGACCGGGAAGCGGGCGGAGGCGCCGACGATCGGCAGCGAGGGCGTGGGGGCGGGCGGAAACAGCCAGTCTGTCATCCGTCCTGTCTAGGCCGGACGCGGCCTGTTCGCCAGCCGGGTGCAGGGTCCGAACCATGCTGCGATGCGGGAACCTGCGCCATGCAGTGGCGTTCCGGCTCAGGGTTCCCTATTAAACAGTCAAGCTTGAACATCGGAGCGCGCATCATGGCCACGAACAAGGCGGCACGAGCTGCCGTGAAGAACGACCTCAACACGCTCAAGGACGACCTCAAGGTCCTCGGCGTCGAGGAAAAGGCGCGCCTGCGCGAGAAGGCGACCGCCGCCGAGACCCGCGCCCGCGCCAAGGCCGCGGAGGTCGAGGCCCGCCTGCGCGAGCAGTCCGAGGTGCTGCGCGAGCGCGCCCGCGGCTACTACGACACCGCCCGCGTGCGCGGTCAGGAGTATTATGACGAGGCACAGGAGCGTCTCGACGAAGCGCAACGCTACATCACCGAGCGGGTGCAGGAGCGTCCCGTGCAGTCCACCGCCATCGCCTTGGGCGTGGGCGTGGTCCTCGGCATGCTGCTCGCCGGCCGTCGCCGCTGATGCTGGGCGGAGGGCTGGCCCGGGGTCTGGTCAGGAAGGCCGTCGCGGCGTCAGTCGCGGCGGGCGCCGGGCTGGTTGCGACGATCGCCCTCGGGGCGACTATCTTCTATGCGCTGGACTACTTCCTTTATCCCCTGGCGGCTGCGGCGATCACCTGCCTGCTGTTCGCAGTGGTGGCCGGCGCCGTGGCGATGAGCTTCGTCCGTAAGGGCGAAGAGCTGGACGAGGAAGACGAGGACGAGCCGGTCGGTCTCGGCCAGCGCGCCTATGTGCTGTTCCGCCAGCGGCCGATGCTCGGCACGGTGGCGGCGCTGGCGGGCGGATGGATATTCCTGCGCAACCCGGCCTTGGCCACCATGGTCGCTGCGGCCTTCACCGAACGGTCGCACGGGTCACGCCGCCGCCGCTGAATGCGGAACGGCGCCGGTTCCGGAACGTTGGTCCTTCAGGCGCGGCGAGCCCGTCGCTCCTGGGACCAACCGCTCTGGAAGGAACGCTGATGCTTCGCTGGGCTCTTATCTTCCTCGTCCTGGCGCTCGTCGCCGGCGCTCTGGGCGCCGGGGGCGTGGCCAACGTGTCCATGAACATCGCCTATGTGCTGTTCGTGATCTTCATCATCCTGCTGATCGTCCACTTCGTGACCGGGCGAGGGAAACGAATCTAGACGCGCTGATTAGCGAAAGAAACGAAGGGCCGTGGTCGATCAGACCGCGGCCTTTTCCTTGGCGCCCGCCACGTTCGGGTCGGGGGCCGTCGCGCTCTTCCGGGTGTCTTGCCGACGCGGCAGCCGCCAAACCTGGCCCGGTTCGAAGCGTTCGCCGGTCCAGGCGATGGCCGTGACGGTGATCTCGTGCGCGTCCCACTCGATCTGGTTGAAGCTGGGCGGCGCGCCTCGCTCCCGGTGCGACAGCGTCCCGCAGCCGATGGCGTAGGAACAGTGGTCGCCGAGGCTGATCGGCAGGGCGAACGGCACATGGACGTGGCCGGTGGCGATGATGTCCACCCCCGCTTCGGCGAAGATCAGGGCCGCCGCGTCGCCGCGTTTCACGTCCCCGGTCATGGGGGTCCCGATCATCTCGACCAGCGGATGGTGGCAGGCCAGAATCCGAAGGGCGCCGACCGGGGCCTGGCGCAGCGCCTCCGCCGCCTTGCGCGTCTGGGCCAGGTCGATGACCCCCTTGGACCAGTTGGTGCGCGCCTGCCAGCCGCGGGCGGTGACCACGCCTCGCACCATGACGTTCGGGTTGAGGAACTGGTGATCGTGCGCCGGGTGGCCGGTGGCCTTTTCGAACGCCTTCCATGGACCGAACAGCCGCGCGAACAGGTCCCAGTACGGCACGTCGTGATTGCCGACGATGACGAACCGGGGATCCGGCATGGCGTTGATCCAGCGCCCGGCCGCCTCGAACTCGTCGGGGTAGCCCTGCTGCGTGATGTCCCCCGTGATGAGCACGAGCTCGGGCGCCGCGGCGTGGGCGAACTCAATGGCGGCGGCGCAGGCGGTCTTGTGCTCCCGCCCGAAGTGGACATCCGAGAACTGAAGGATCCGACCCACTAGACGCTGTCCTCGGCGGCCGGCGGAGTGGGCGCGAGCGCCTGGAACGCCTTCCTGATGAATTTCACGCTGGCCTCGTGGCGCAGGAGCACGGGCTCGCCGTCGATCACCGCCGGAATGCGGGAGCGTCCGCGGATCTGCGCCCGCTGGATCGCCCGCGTGGTTACGGCAGGGTCCTGGCGCCAATCCTTGAAAACTGCTGTGGCGGCCATGCGGACGGCTTCGGCGGCGTCGGACGGGTTCATCGCCGCCGCCTCGAGCCCGGTGTGCTCCTCCATGACCCGCGAGATCATCGGGCTGATCAGGACGAGCGCCTCGGCCCGCTTGTCGGCCTTGCCGTCCAGCGAGAAGCGGAGACGGCCCGAGAACGAGCGCCTGAGCGCCCGCCGGGCGTAAAGCCACGCCAGCTGCAGCTTGCCCTCCCGGATCGCCTCGCGGGCCGGGGCCCAAAGCGCCGGAGAGCCGAGGATGGCGGCGCAGTAGAAGGAATGCGTCGAGTGGCCGTCGGAGATTTCACCGCCCGCGACGCACTGGGGCGCGCCTTCCTCCAGCGCGACCTTGAGGGCGGCCTTCCAGTCGGCCGTCCCATACAGCGCCCGCGGCAGCATGTTCATGGTCCCGCCCGGGAGCGGGGCGACCAGAGGGCCGTCAGGGCCCGCCCGCGAGGCGATCGTCCCCGCGGTGCCGTCGCCGGCCAGGACGAACAGAACGTCCGGCCTGGCGTCGAGGGCGGCCTGGATCTGCGCGTCAAACTGACCCGCCTCGAGCGCGACCACGGAGGTCTCGCAGGCGTAGTCGGCGAGAATGCTCTCCGCGTCGCGTACGGCGTTCGCGCCGACGCTGCCTGACAGGGGGTTCACCAGCATGACCACCTTGCCGATCGGGGTATGCGGGCTCAGCACGAACGCCGGAGCGGCCGCGTCTTCAGGCGCGGTCGCCGGGTCGGCGATCGGGTTCAGGGTTTCGGTCATGCCGCCCGAACGTCCGGCCCGTGGCGATGTTCCGGCGGTGTTCGAAAGCTTCGCCATAAATCAGGCGCAGGGGCCGGGCAGGTCATCCGGGCGGAACCGGCGCTGTTATGTGGCGTTTGTCACCGCAGGGGCGAACCCGAGGGATGAAGGACATACCCATGAACAAGGCAATCATCGCGATCGCTGCCGCAGGTCTGCTGACCAGCGCATGCGCCACGGATCAGTACGGCAACACCAATGAAACGGTTCGCCAGGGCGCTGTCGGCGCCGGCCTCGGCGCTGTCGCCGGCGCCATCATCGGCAACAACGTGGGCGGCGGCAACGCGGCGCGCGGCGCGGCGATCGGCGCAGTCGTAGGCGGCGCCGCCGGCGCAGTCCGCGGCTCCGAACAGGACCGCCGCAACCAGCAGCGCTATCGCGACAGCGCCGGGCGGTACTACTACTGCTATGACGGCAACCAGAGCGAATGCTACTGGGAGAACGGTCAGCGCCGCTACTAGGCGCAGACTCGCCGGAATGAAGATCAGGGCGGTTCGTTGCGGCGGACCGCCCTTTTCATGGCTGATGGAGGGACGGATATGAAGCGAGTGATCCTGCTGCTGGGGGCCGCTGCGGTGGTCGTTGCGGGCTGTTCCGCGACCGGTTTCAACAAGCGCAGCGACCTGGTGGCCGAGCCGTCGGCCTGCGCGCCCAAACAGTTCGAGGTCTATTTCGCCGACAGCGAGGCGGCGCTGACCGCGCCGGCCCGTCAGGCCATCGCCATGACGGCGACGCAACTGCAGGGCTGCGAGATCCGCAAGGTTCAGGTCGTCGGGCTGGCGGATGCGCGCGGCGGGGCCGAGGCCAATCTGAGCCTGTCGCAGCGGCGGGCGTTGGCCGTGGCGGAAGCGCTGACGGCGGCGGGTTGGCCCTCCCCGGTATTCGAGGTCGGCGCCGCGGGCGACGCCGGGGCCGAGGCGGGCGGCGGGGTGAACGAGCCCATGCGGCGCCGCACCGAAGTGCTGATCGACGCCGCGCCCCGCTCCTGACAGCGTGAGACGACGCGCCGCTGCGCCGGGACGGTGACGCGGACGGCCGAGGACGGCTAGGGTGCGCCCGACGTCTGCTGGAGGCCGTGTGGCGCCTGTCGTTCGATTTCTGATCCTCGCGATCCTCTGGCTCGCGCCCGGCATCGCGGCCGCGGCGGTTCCGACGCCGGTCGGCGGCGCCGATGGTCCGAGGCGCACCGCCCGCATCGAGGCCGAGCTCGTGCCGATGTCCGCCTGGGCCGCGCCCGGCTCGACCGCCGTGGTGGCGGTGCGGCAGGCGATCCAGCCCGGCTGGCACACCTACTGGCGCAATCCCGGCGACTCCGGCGGCGCGACCGAGCTGACGTGGACCGTCCCCGCGGGCGTGAAGCCGGGCGAGATCGTCTGGCCCCTGCCCGAGCGGCAGCGCCTGTCGGGCCTGATGAACTACGGCTACTCGGGCGAGGTCTGGCTGCCCGTGCCGCTGGAGATTCCGGCGGATGCGCGGCCGGGCACGACCCTGCCGCTGACGGTCAAGGCGCTGTTCCTTGTCTGCAGCGCCGAGATGTGCGTGCCGGACGAGCTGACGCTGAGCCTGACCCTGCCGATCCGCGAGGGCGCGGCGCCGCCGACGCCCCGGCACGGCGCCGCGATCACCGCGGTGCTGGAGCGGGCTCCACGGTCCGCAGGGATCGAGGCGCGGGTGCGGGCCGAGGGCGGCGTCCTGATCCTGACGGCCAGCGGCGGTCCGCTGGCCGCGGGCGATCCCGGCCCCAGCTATTTCTTCCCCTTCGCCGGGGGCGTCATCGACCACGCGGCGGCACAGACGGGGGAGTGGGGCCCGAGCGGCCTGACCCTGCGGCTGACGCCGGGCGGGGCGACGCGGGCCGCCGGCGTGACCGGTCCGATCGCCGGGGTGCTCGAGACGGCGCACGGCGCATTCGAGATCACGGCGCAGCCGGGGCCGGCGCTGCCCGGAACCCGCGGCTCCGGCGCGCTGACGGGCCCTGCGGACGGGGCGCCCGAGACGGACACAGCGGGCGGGGGCGCGATGGTGTTCGTCCAGGCCCTGCTGCTGGCGCTGCTGGGAGGGCTTATCCTCAACCTGATGCCGTGCGTCTTCCCGATCCTGGCGATGAAGGCGGCGGCGCTGACGGCGTCGGCGCACGATCCTCGTCACGCGCGGCGCGACGGGCTGGCCTTCCTCGCCGGGGTGCTGACGACATTCCTGCTGCTGGCGGGGGCGTTGCTGACGCTCAGGGTGGCGGGGCAGGCCGTGGGCTGGGGCTTCCAGCTGCAGTCGCCGCCGGTGACGGCGGGGCTGGCGCTGCTGATGCTGGCCGTGGCGCTGAACCTGTCGGGCGTGTTCCACATCGGCGCGCGCCTGCAGGGCGCGGGCTCGGGTCCGCTCGCGCGGCTGCCGGGCGGCGTCGGGGCTTTCTTCACCGGCGCCTTGGCGGTGGTGGTGGCCGCCCCCTGCACCGCCCCCTTCATGGCCTTCGCCCTCGGCGCGGCCCTGCTGATGCCGTGGCCGATGGCGTTGGCGGTGTTCCTGATGCTGGGGCTGGGCCTGGCCCTGCCGTTCGTGCTGATTAGCCTGTCGCCCCGCCTGCTGTCGAAGCTGCCGCGTCCCGGGCCGTGGATGGAGCGGCTGAAGGGCCTGCTGGCCTTTCCCATGTATGCGACCGCCCTGTGGCTGGCCTGGGTGTTCAGCCGCCAGAGCGGCGCCGAGGCGCTGGGCCTGGTGTTCGTGGCAGGGGTGCTGCTGGCGCTGGGGACGTGGTTGGTCGGAACGGGACAGGCGCAGCGGGCGGCGGGCGGTCGCGGCCGCGTCTGGCTGGTCGTCGGGATGGCGGTGCTGATCGCCGCGGCCGCATCGCTCGTCATCGCAGCCCGCATGCCGGCGCTGGCTCCGGGAGCGGCGGCCGTTTCGCAGGGCGCCGGCCCCGCGAGCGCGCCCTGGTCTCAGGCGGCGGTCGAGGCCGCCACCGCCGAGGGACGACCGGTGCTGGTCAACTTCACCGCCGACTGGTGCGTGACCTGCAAGATCAACGAGCGCACCTCGCTGGGCTCGCCCCGGGTGGCGGCGGCCCTGGAAGAGGCGGGCGCGGTCTATCTGGTCGGCGACTGGACCCGCCGCGACGACGCCATCACGGCGGAACTCCAGCGTCATGGACGATCCGGCGTTCCGCTGTATCTTCTGTATTCTCCGGGATCCGCCGAACCGCGCATCCTGCCCCAGCTTCTCACCGAAGGGGTCGTGCTCGAGGCCCTGAAAACCGCCCGCTGAAGGAGTTCGAAATGTTCCGCCTGACCGCCGTCGCCTTCGCCGCCCTGACGCTCGCCGCCTGCCAGCAACAGACCGCCGCCCCCGAGGCGCCGGCCGCGCCGTCCGCCGCGACCCCCGCTGTCGCTGAGGTCGGCTCGGCGCCCGCCGCCGGTCAGGCCGCGCCCGCCTTCACCCTCGTCGACGCCGACGGGACGCAGCGGTCGCTGGCCGATTTCCGCGGCAAGACGGTGGTGCTGGAGTGGACCAACGAGGGCTGTCCCTATGTGAAGAAACACTACACCGGAGCCATGCAGGCGCTGCAGCGCGAGGCCGTGGCCGACGGCGTGATATGGCTGACCATCATCTCGTCCGCGCCGGGGACGCAGGGCCACGTCGAGGGCGACGCCGCTCGCCAGTGGAAGACCCGCACCAACGGCGCCGCGACCCATCTGCTGCTGGACCCGACAGGCGAGGTCGGCAAGCGCTACGGGGCCAAGACCACGCCGGACATGCGCGTCATCAACGCCGAGGGGCAGCTGGTCTACGTCGGCGGCATCGACGACCGGCCGACCAACAAGCCCGAGGATCTGGAGGGCGCCAGCAACTTCGTCCGCGCGGCGCTGGCGGACGTGAAGGCCGGGCGGGCGGTGCGCACGCCGTTCGCGGCGCCGTACGGGTGCGCGGTGAAATATCCGGAGACGGTCGAGAGCTGATCCCTCTCCCGTTGGGAGAGGGCTTGAGCCTCCGGAGCGAAGCGATCGGTCAGGCGAAAGGGTGAGGGTTGTCTGGTGAAGTCGGCATAAGCCGTGTCACGGGCGGAGCCGCGGCTTACGCCGACGGGATCAGTCGACCCTCATCCGGCGCTCGCGCGCCACCTTCTCCCAATGGGAGAAGGATCGGGGGGGCGGTGGTCAGACCTCAGGCTGCGGCGGCGCCGTCACCACTTCGACGTTGTCGTTCAGGAGGTAGGCCAGTTCGGACAGGGCCACGGCGCGCTCGGCGGGGGTGGCGGCGGCTTCGACGGCGGCGATCTTCTTCGGCATGTCCTCGGAAATGCCGCGCAGGATGCATTTCAGGTCGCCGTCGGTCCCGCGCTCCTTGAGCACCAGGTGGCCCTGCATGTCGGCGGCGGCCAGTTCGGCGGCCTGCGCCTTGAAGCGGGTGAAGCCGGCGTCGGCGGCGAAGTCGGCGCGGGTCGCGGCGCCGGCGTCGATCCAGCCCTGCACCACGCCGCGCAGCGCGCCCGAGCGGGCCACGATGTCGGCGAACAGCGGCTCGCCCGAAACCGGGACCGGCGCCTCGGCGACCGCCGGCGGCTGGGCCGCGGCCATGGCCACATTGGGGTCCGAGAGCAGGAGGGAGACGGCCAGGGCGACGCCGCAGGACATGGCGAACCTCATAATGTTTGGCCGATTGACGGATTCGGCGTTGAACCGGTTTACGCCAGACCCGTAAACGAGGGTTTACCCTCTCCGAACATGAGCCCGCCGATGACCGCCCGCGATCAGGCCCTGTCCATGCTCCGCGCCGTCGCCCAGAAGGACGCCGACAGCCGCATCGTCCATCAATTCGCAATCGACCCCGGCCGCATGCAGCGGATGGGCGTCGAGGCGGCGGGGCTGTACGTCGATCTGTCGAAACAGTCGTGGAGCGCCGAGGGCTTCGAGGCGGCGCTGGATCTGGCGCGGACGTGCGACGTCGAGGGCCGGCGCGACGCCCTGTTCGGCGGCGAGGCGGTCAACAACACGGAGGGACGGGCGGTGCTGCATCCGGCGCTGCGGGCGGCGGAGGGCTCAGGCTTCGCGGCGCTGGGCGAACCGGTGGGGACCGAGGTCGATGCAGTGCGCAAGGCCATGGCCGAGTTCGCCACGGACGTCGGCTCGGGGGCCGAGACCGGCGGCACGAAACAGCCGTTCAACACCATCATCCACATCGGCATCGGCGGTTCCGATCTCGGGCCGCGGCTGCTGTGGCAGGCGCTGAAGCCGCTGGAGCCGACGATCCAGCTGCGGTTCGTGGCCAATATCGATCCGCGCGACATGGGCGAGGCCCTCTCCGGGCTGGACCCGGAGACGACGCTGGTCGTGGTCGTGTCCAAGACCTTCACGACGCAGGAAACGCTGGCCAATGCCGAACTTGCCAAGGCCTGGCTGGCGGAAAGCCTGTCGCCCAAACGCATGGCCCGGCACCTGATCGGGGTCACCGCCGCGCCGGAGAAGGCGGAGGCCTGGGGCTGCGGCCGGACCTTCGGCTTCCGCGACTGGGTCGGAGGGCGCTATTCGCTGTGGTCGGCGGTCAGCCTGTCGGTGGCCGTTGCGCTGGGCTGGGACGTGTTCGAGCGGGTGCTGGACGGCGCCCGGGCGATGGACGCCCACTTCCTCGAGGCTGATCTGGAGCGCAACGCTCCGGTGCTGCTGGCGCTGGCGCAGGCCTATAACGTCGAGGGCCGCGGCCGGCACGCCCGCACGGTCGCGCCCTACGCTCACGGCCTGCGCCGCCTGCCCGCCTTCCTGCAGCAGCTGGAGATGGAGTCGAACGGCAAGGGGGTGAAGCGCGACGGCTCCGCCGTGGACACCGCCACCGGACCCATCGTGTTCGGCGAACCCGGCACCAACGGCCAGCACGCCTTCTTCCAGCAGATACATCAGGGGCCGCAGGTGATCCCGGCCGAGTTCGTGGTCGTCGGACACACCTCTGACGAGGCCATGGACGCCCGCGAGGGGGATGCGCCGCTGTGGTCCAACGCCCTGGCGCAGGCGCAGGCCCTGATGGTCGGCAAGACCGCCGCCGAGGCGCGGGCCGAGCTTATCGCCGCCGGCGCGTCCGAGGCGGAGGCCGACCGGCTGGCCCCGCACAAGGCCTTCCCCGGCGACCGCCCCTCGACGACCATCCTGATGGACGCGCTCAGCCCCGAGGCCGTCGGCGCCCTGCTGGCGCTGTACGAGCACAAGACCTTCGTCGAGGGGGTGATCTGGGACATCAACAGCTTCGACCAGTGGGGCGTCGAACTCGGCAAGGTGCTGGCCAAGGCGGTGCTGAAGGATGTCGGCGCCGGCGAGCCGTCGAAGGGGCTGGACCCCTCGACGGCGGAGCTGATGAAGCGGCTGATGGTGTAACGATGCGTCGTCCCCCGGCTCTCCTTTTCATCGCTCTGTCGGTCGGCGGCTGCGGGAGCAGAACTGAAGGGGATTTCCGCCTGCTGCGAGGCGATTCGAAGCAGGCGCATATCGTGGACTTGGCCCAGGTCGACACGGATCGGGACGGGATCAGGCGGGTGACCGTCACCTCCATCACGGAGAGTCCGGTCGTCACGCCCGCCGGAAGGCCGGGTCAGTATGCTCGCATCCGGTATGCCTTCGACTGTGCGAACCTGCGCTACCGGGGCGAGGGCGTCACGGTCTACGATGCGGCTTTCGAGACGCTGGACGAGGTCACGCAGCGGTCGCCGTGGCGGCCGGTCAGCGCGCCGCCAAGCCTGACCAGCGATTTCCGCCGCTTCTGCGCCTCGAGACCCTCCGGCGCCGATCTGCCCAAGGTGGTGGGGCCGGACTGGAGGGCCGCGGCGAGGAGCTCGCTGGCCCGATTGAGGGCCGAGGGACACTGAACGTCGGCGGACCGGCGCAATCCGGACCAGAGCGTCGGAACCGCAAAGCCGACTGCGGCTTCTAGCAGAATGCTCGCCGCATTCTTGTCGCTTTTGGCCTTCGCGCCGCTCCAAAATCCGCCCCTGACGCAAGTCCCTACGGCTCCCCCGCCCGACAGCGCAGGCGAGCCCGACATCATGATTTCCGTCCACGCCCGAGCCGATCAAGTCCGGTGGCGACAGGTCGGGAGCGTGACGGTGCGGGCGTGGTCAGAGCCCGGCGGCAATGTGATCGAGGAGAACCTGACCACCGGGTTGCCGCGACCCATTCCCGGCCAGCGCACGTTTCGGAACGTCGAGTGGAGCTTGCTTGCCGGGGCCTGTGTGAACACGGCGCAGATCATCGTCGAGAGCGGCCCGGTCGAAACCGACCGGCGCTGCGAACGCCCGACCCAGACCAACATCCCAACCGGAGACACGCCCCAATGAAGCGCACCGTCAGCACCGCCGCCCTGGCCTTTTGTCTGTTCGCCGCCGCCGGCGCGCACGCGCAGGAGACCCGGCCCGGCGTCCAGCCGGTGCAGCCGCTTTCAGAGCGTCCCTCGGCGATCGTCACCGACCCGTCGGGCGAGCCGGACGTGCTGCTCGACATCCCGAACCTGTCGGTCGACGAGATCACCATCGAGGTCGAGAACCTCGAGGCGCGGCTGAATGTTCAAGCGCGTCTGGCCAATCTTTTGCACCTCAACGCAGGGGCGGACGTGTCGATCGACAACGTCAAGATCGGCATCAAGGGCGTCAGCGCCCAGGTGCTGCTGAAGGTCCGGCTCGACAACGTCGCGGCCATCATCGACCGCACGCTGACCACCATCGACCGCAACCCGGAGATCCTGGAGCGGCTGCTGACCAGCGTCGACAACACCGTCAATACGGTCGGCGGCGTGGCCAACACCACGCTGCAGCCCGGCGGCGTGGTCGACAACACCGTCGGGACCGTGGGGCAGGTCGCCGGTCAGGCCATCCCGCCGCGGCAGTGAGAGCAGCGGTGAAGAGCGCCGCTGAGCCAGGCGCCCTTCACCGAACGCGCGAAAGCGTCAGCTCGTCGGCGTCGTCGCGGTCACCCGCGCCCGCCCGTTCATCTCGCTGGCGGGCTGGCCCGGCCAGTGGCCGAGCGGGTGGTTGCCCCAGTTGAGACCGGCGGCGCGCGGCTGGATGCAGCCGTCCTCGTTCTGGGTCATGCACACCTTGTAGACGGCCCCGTCGATGCGGACGGAGGTGGGCCGGCCGTTGACGGCGCGGGCGACGACTTCGGGGGTTCCGGCGCGGGCGGCGGCTGTCGCATTGGCGTTCGCGCTCTGCGCCTGAGCGGGTGCGGCGGCCGCAACCGCGAGCGCGCTGGCGGCGAGAGCGGCCTGTAGGGTTCTGCTGATCAACATCATCGTGTCCTGACAGAGTTTCCGGGGCTTCCGCGCTCGCCGGCAGGGCCAGAGCGACACCGTCGCTTGCGCGAACACGGATCACCTGGAAAAATCGCCAAGCCGGGCCGTTGTTCCGCGGCGCACGGACTTGGGATCGTCCGTGATCGGACACGGAGACCCGCGCATGAAAAAGGCGGACGCCGTCTCCGGCGCCCGCCTTCCTCGCCCCGCCCGGCCAGACTCACGCGGCCGGGCGAACCGAAGCTGTCCTACCAGCGGCGATCGTAGCGGTATTCGCGGTCGCGGCGGTTCTGGCTGCTGCGCCATTCGCCGTGGTTCCGCCAGAAGCGGCCGTCGCGGTAGTAGCGGCCGTCATAGGTCCGGCCTTCCTGATAGCGGCCGCGGTCGCCGTAGGAGCCGTCGCGGCTGTTGATGCCGTGCTCGCGCTCCCAATGGCCGAGATTCCGATAGCAGCGGCCGTCGCGATAGTACTGGCAGTTCTCGCCGCGGTAGGTCCCCTGACCGTAGGCGTAGCGGCTGTCCTGGGCCGAGGCGGCGAGGACGGTGCGCAGGATGGTGTCGACCAGCGGGTCTCCGTACGACTGGGCGGCGGCGGGGGTCGCGCTCATGCCGGCCAGTCCCAGGCCGAGGGCCATGGCGGCGGCGGCGCCGGTGGTCTTCAGAGTCACGGGGTTACGCATCGGATCGCTCCTTCTGGCGCCGACAGAAGCCGGCATTCTCTGAAGGATAGGCCGGGCGGCGTGTACGGCGTCGGTGCGCGGCGTTCAGCCTGCGGTCATCGGCCCGCCGGATTGCCGCCCGATTTCGCGCCCGTGCCGCTTGACGGGGCCGGGAGGCCCTCCTACTTCCCGGTCGCGTTAGCACTCGGTCGCCGTGGCTGCCAAAAGCCGGGCTCCGGGTCCCAAATCGAACTGTTGGAGACAATCAGATGGCGTTTCGTCCGCTCGGCGACCGCGTGCTCGTGAAGCGCGTGGAAGAAGAATCCAAGACCAAGGGCGGGATCATCATCCCCGACACCGCCAAGGAGAAGCCCCAGGAAGGCGAAGTCGTCGCCGTCGGCCCCGGCGCCCGCGACGACTCGGGCAAGATCAACCCGCTGGAGCTCAAGGCCGGCGACCGCATCCTGTTCGGCAAATGGTCGGGCACCGAGGTCAAGCTGGAAGGCGAAGACCTGATCATCATGAAAGAGTCGGACGTCCTCGGCGTCCTGTAGTGATTAGTGGCGAGTGATTAGTGGCGAGTGCGACCGGGTCAGGTCCTGCCACCGCCGCTAATCCCAGCATCACTAACCACTAACCACTAACCACTTTTCAAGGAGCTGCCTCATGGCCGCGAAACAAGTTCAGTTCTCCACCGAAGCCCGCGAGAAGATGCTGCGGGGCGTCAACGTCCTCGCCAACGCCGTCAAGGTGACCCTGGGGCCCAAGGGCCGCAACGTCATCATTCAGAAGTCCTTCGGCGCGCCGCGCTCGACCAAGGACGGCGTCTCGGTGGCCAAGGAAATCGAGCTGGAGGACGCCTTCGAGAACATGGGCGCCCAGCTGATCCGCGAAGTCGCCTCCAAGACCAATGACAAGGCCGGCGACGGCACCACCACCGCCACGGTGCTGGCCCAGTCGATCGTGCAGGAAGGCCTCAAGTCCGTCGCCGCCGGCATGAACCCGATGGATCTGAAGCGCGGCATCGACAAGGCCGTCACCGCCGTCCTCGCCGAGATCAAGGCCTCGGCCAAGAAGGTCTCGAACAACTCCGAGATCGCCCAGGTCGGCACCATCTCGGCCAACGGCGACACCGAGGTCGGCGAGATGATCGCCAAGGCCATGGAAAAGGTCGGCAACGAAGGCGTCATCACGGTTGAAGAGGCCAAGACCGCCGAGACCGAACTCGACGTCGTCGAAGGCATGCAGTTCGACCGCGGCTACCTGTCGCCCTACTTCATCACCAACGCCGACAAGATGGAGGCCCAGCTCGAGGAGCCGCTCATCCTGCTGTTCGAGAAGAAGCTGTCCAGCCTGCAGGCCATGCTGCCGATCCTGGAAGCCGTGGTTCAGAGCGGCCGTCCGCTGCTGATCATCGCCGAGGACATCGAGGGCGAGGCCCTGGCCACCCTGGTGGTCAACAAGCTGCGCGGGGGCCTGCGCGTCGCCGCCGTCAAGGCGCCGGGCTTCGGCGACCGCCGCAAGGCCATGCTGGAGGACATCGCCGTCCTGACCGGCGGCCAGGTCATCAGCGAGGACCTCGGCATCAAGCTGGAGAACGTCACCCTCGACATGCTCGGCAAGGCCAAGAAGGTCACCATCACCAAGGACGACACCACCATCGTCGACGGCGTCGGTGAAAAGACCGCCATCGAGGGCCGCATCTCCCAGATCAAGAAGCAGATCGAGGACACCACCTCGGACTACGACAAGGAGAAGCTGCAGGAGCGTCTGGCCAAGCTGGCCGGCGGCGTTGCGGTCATCCGCGTCGGCGGCTCGACCGAGGTCGAGGTCAAGGAGAAGAAGGACCGCGTCGACGACGCCCTCAACGCCACCCGCGCAGCGGTTGAGGAAGGCATCGTCCCGGGCGGCGGCATCGCCCTGCTGAAGGCGACCCGCGCGCTGGAAGGCCTGACCGGCGACAACGCCGACCAGACCGCCGGCATCGCCATCATCCGCCGCGCCATCCAGGCCCCGATCCGGCAGATCGTCGAAAACGCCGGCGTCGAAGGCTCGATCGTGGTCGGCAAGGTGCTGGAGAACGCGTCGCCCACCTACGGCTTCAACGCCCAGACGGAAGAGTACGGCGACCTGGTCGCCATGGGCGTCATCGACCCCGCCAAGGTGGTCCGCACCGCCCTGCAGGACGCCGCCTCCGTGGCCGGCATCATGATCACCACCGAAGCCGCGGTGGCCGACGCGCCGAAGAAGGCCTCGGCCGGCGGCGCCGGCGGCGGCATGGGCGGCGGCGGCATGGGCGGCATGGGCGACATGGACTTCTGATCCACGGAGTCTCGTTGTCATCCCGGCCTTGAGCCGGGACAGAAGAGGGCGGGTCCGGTGACGGGCCCGCCCTTTTGTGTGGATGGGCGATGCTCGCGCCCAATTCTTTGTTGTCATGCCGCAGCGGTGGGACGGGTCTCCCACTGAGTTTTGCGCGACCGCCTGCTTTCAGCCTAATGTCTGCAGCTGATTCGGGGGCGCGCATGGCTGTCAATGGGGCGGCTGAGACTGCGGTGCAGATGGCGGCTCAGACGGGCCGCCTCGATCTGCTGACGGCTATTCTCGCCGTCCTTGCCCTGATGATCGGTGCAGCGACGTTCCCGCTCTTTTTCTTCCTCAAGAAGCGCGCTGAAGACGTCGCCGCCGATGCAGCTGAAGAAGCTCTGCAAGGCGCGATCGATAGGGTGGAAGCCGCAGCGGTCTTAAGAATGGAGCAATTGCTCCCTACATTGATCGAAGACTACAGGCGCTTGGCTGAGAACGCAGTAGGCGCGGAAGAGGCTGACAAGATTGCAGCGACGTTTGAGGAAGCGGAGGGAGAAAAGAAGAGATGAAAATTCTCGACGCGATCAAGCGCGCGCAGGTCAACGCGCCCGTCAACGTATTTGGCCTTGCTGCTGACCTAGGCGTGAAGATAAACACAGTTTGGTTCGACGATCCTGAAATCTCTGGCGAACTCGTGAAACGGCCGGATGGCAACTACGAGATCAATGTGAACGGTCTGCATCCTGTCACGCGGCAGCGGTTTACGGTGGCGCATGAACTTGGCCACTTCATCTACCATCGTGACTTGATCGGTGACGGAATCACGGACAATAAGGCTTATCGGAGTACCGCAGGCTACCGCTATTCCAACTCTCGTATTGGTCCTAGACACGAGACGCAGGCAAATCGATTTGCGGCGAGCCTGCTCATGCCGCATGAGTTGATTGAAGATCTGCGGGAGCAAGGGCTCGGTCGCGACCGGATTGCAGCGGCACTCCAGGTATCAGAGCACGCCTTGGCCATCCGAACCGGCGAGTCTTACCCCTAGGGTATCCTCTTCTGCGCGTCATGGCCGTCCGACGCGCCGCGGCTTAACTCAGAACAAGCCGCCGAACTTCAGCGACAGGTCGACGATCGTATAGACGGCTGCGGCGAGAGCGACCGCTTTGGCCGACAAGCTATCAAGGCTGCGCTCAATTTTCATCGGTAGAGTCGATTTTGCCGTCTTCAGTTTGCGGTCGAGCACGAGCTCCACCACGTCGGAGAAGAACTTCACCTTCGATACGGTAGACGCATGAAGGCGGGCATATTCACCCGCTCGAAAGACCTCAACTTCTTCTGCCCCCGGAATGAAGTCGCGCCTGACGCCACCATTGAGCGTCATCAGATTAGGCATATGAGGAACGGGCACATATCCCTCGCCGTACAAACCATAGAGGATGGCCGCGATATTGATGCGGTTGTCGATGTCGATACTGGGAGCGCTGCGACCAGTTAGGACATTGTACCGGTGCGCCAGCGTCTCAAACCCGTACTGAATGTTGATCATGTTCCAGTGTAGCCAATAGTCGCCGTTGTGGTTCCGGACGAACTCATAGAAGTCCTCCAGCAAGACCTTTTCGATCTCAGCGAATCGGCCTGTGATGTCTTCCTTAGCGATCCCGAGCCTCTCGGCGACGATGTGGGCAGCAAAGCTCACCGTCTGATCGTTAGCGAAGTCCTTTACGACAATGTTGGACACGCTCGGAGATAGACCTTCGCGGTCATCGTATAGGCTCTGGCACGCATAATGGATCACCAAGCATTTGCTTTGGTGTCTTTTAATTTTTTCGACGGCGGAACGGGCTCGGTCGTATGAGATGGCCATGGACACTTCCTGCCCTCGCCGGGCGCACTGTTTATCTCTTTGAAGAACGGCAGTTAGGGAACTGAGCTTACTACCGCAACGCACGAACGCATCTTGCTCGCCGCGCGGACTGCGAGGCTCACACGGCATCTGCAGGTCGGGTGCTTAATGCTGGCGAAAACGCAACACGGGTGCTCCGGTTGTAGATCGTTAGCCTGCTCGCCTGCGCAACGCGTCGATAGACTTGATCGTGGAGTCTCTCTCCTTGAATTTCCAGTTTCCGTTCCAGACGTTCTCTGTCCCTGCTGCGATGGATGAGTTCAACTGATTAAGCGTCGGATATATCGTCCCCGAATCCTCTCTTCGCCACTGTCCGCCGGTCGCGACAGCAGCAAACTCCCGCCCTTTGTAGCGACGGAAGATCCGGAACCCCTCCGGGAAATGCACTCCAGATCGCGCGTCGAGTACGCCGCCTCCTGAGACGGCGGGATCTCGGGCGGATTCTTGGGCGGCCCCCAACAACCGGCGCAGAATCGCGTCTTCTGTCTCTTCCCCCTCTTGGCGATTAGCCCAGACTAGGGCGTACACGCTCGTCGAAACATCAATGGTCCTCATTTTGCTGCTCCATATGTCTTTCTGCTAATCAGCAGATATCAGCATTTCTGTCAATCGATCCGTTTGATTGACGTGCTTTCGCCCGCCTCGGCCTACCGAGCTACGGTTGGCCACCCGCCCCGGCGCGCCTCAAGGACGCTGCGCGCCGCTTGCGCGGCGGGCCGGGACGGCCTGTCCTTGACCCGCGCCGGGTCGGACGGCGGGGGCTGGGCGGGTCGGGCGCGCGGGGCGCGCCGACGGGTTTAAGGTCTTGAGGGCTGTGCGCGGTTCAGGCCCCCTCCACCGCTTGACTGCTACGCGCCGCCCTTCGGGTCGTGGTCCCCCTCCCCCATGAAGGGGGAGGAGACACCGGGGCTGAACCGCCGTGCGCGCGGGGCGTTCGGCGGGGATGGCCAGTTCACGCGATCCCCAGACCTGCCGTCGCGCCCTGCGCGAGATCGGGGAGATTGCGGCGGTCGCCGTGTTGCCGGACAGCCAGATGACCGATCAGGAGGCGCTGCAGAGCATCGCGGCGATCGCCGAATGGGTGCTGGACGAGGCGCCGGGGGCGCGGGCGGACTGTGGGGACGTGATCCGGCGGCTGGAGCGGATGACGGTCGGGTTGGACTTCGACGGGCTGGACGACCGGGCGGCGCAGGGGCTGTTCGCCGAGGTGCTGGCGGTGGTGAAGGGCGAGGCGGCGGCGGCCTGACGGGCGGGGCGCGGGGCCGAAGCGGGCCCGGCGCTTCGGGCCGAAACAGACGGTGGCGGGGCTCGCGAGGCGCGGGTTATGCTGGGCAACCTATTGCGCGGAGAAGACGTTGCGCATGCCTACGGTTACGCTTGGGGGACACGTGACTATGAATTTCCGGACCCGTCGATGGAGCGCGGGCGGGGTCGCCGCGGCGGCCCTTGCCGTCGCCGCCGGGCCCGCCTTGGCCGAACCGGCCCCGGCTGAGGCGGCGCGGGTCGAACCGGCGCCGGTCGAGGCGGCGGCGCCCCGTCAGGGCGTCGGGCCCACGGATCAGGATCTGACGCGGCTGTCGCTGGAGGAGCTGGCCCTGGTCGAGGTGACCTCGGTGTCGCGGCGGCCCGAGGCCCTGGCCGAGGCGGCGGCGGCGGTCTTTGTGATCTCGAGCGACGACATCCGGCGCTCGGGCGCAGCCAGCCTGCCCGAGATCCTGCGGCTGGCGCCCAATCTGAACGTCCAGCGCGTCAACGCCGGCGACTATGCGATCAGCGCGCGCGGCTTCAACGGCTTCGAGACCTCGAACAAGCTGCTGGTTCTGATCGACGGGCGCAGCGTCTATTCCACGCTCGCCTCGAACATCTTCTGGGACGGGCGCACCATGCCGCTGGAGGACATCGAGCGGATCGAGGTCGTCAGCGGGCCGGGCGGGGCCCTGTACGGGGCCAATGCGGTCAACGGCGTGATCAACATCATCACCCGCTCGACCGCCGAAACGACCGGCGGTCTGATCCAGGCCGGCGCCGGATCGGAGGACAGCACCTTGTATCTGCGCCACGGCGGCGCCTTCGGCTCCGGCGGGACGTGGCGCGCCTATCTGTCGGCCTTCGACCGCGACGACAGCCTGCGCCTGACCGGAGAAGACGCCACCGACTCGACCTCGGGCGTCCGCGGCGGCGCGCGGGCCGAATGGACCGGCGGGGCCAACAGGTTCACGGTTCAGTCGGAGATCTTCGACAATCAGGTCCGCACCAACGAGGACTTCACCGGCACGCGGACCCGCGTCGACGGCGGCCATGTGCGCGGGGTGTGGACGCGGGATCTCGGCGACGGCGCCAGCCTGCAGGTGTCCGGCTATTACGATCGCTTCGGCGTGACCGAGCCGGGCCTGACCGAGCGGAGCGACAGCACCGACATCCTGGCCCAGCACGCCTTCAGCTGGGGCCAGCGGCACCGCATCGTCTGGGGCGGCGGCTATCGCAAGGTGAAGACGGCCCTGCATTCGACCTTCGGCAGCGGGCTGGTCCCGGCGGAACGGCGGCTGTCGCTGGCCAACCTGTTCGTGCAGGATCAGATCGCGCTGGGCGACGCCCTGACCCTGACCGTGGGGCTGAAGCTGGAGGACAACAATTTCACCGGTCAGGAATTCCTGCCGAACGTGCGGCTGGCCTGGCGCCGGCCGGGGGGCGACCTGTTCTGGGGCGCGGTGTCGCGGGGCAGCCGCACCCCCAACCGGATCGAGCGCGACCTGACCCTGCCGGGCTTTCTGGAGGGCGGCGACTTCCAGTCCGAGATCCTGACCGCCTACGAGCTCGGCTACCGGGCGACGCCGACGGCCAACACCTCGCTGTCGATCTCGGCCTTCTACAACGACTACGACGACCTGCGGACGGTCGCGCCCGACCCGGTCACGGTGCTGCCGATCCGCTTCGCCAACGGGGGGCGGGGCGTGACCCACGGGATCGAAGCCTGGGGGAGCTGGGACGTCGATCCGCGCTGGCGGCTGAGCGCCGGCGTCTCGACGCTGGAGAAGGACTTCGAGGTCAAGCCGGGACAGGTGGACATCGCCGGCCTCGCCTCGCTCGGCAACGACCCGTCGTATCAGGTGCTGCTCCGGTCGCAGGCCGATCTGACCGAGGCGGTGGAGCTGGACGTGCGGCTGCGGGCGGTCGGCGAGCTCGATCGCTCGGACGTCGAAAGTTATGTCGAGGCCGACGTCCGGGTTGGCTGGCGGGTGACCGACCGGCTGGAGTTGGCGATCACGGGCCAGAACCTGATCGGCGACCTCCGCCTGGAGACAGCCGACCCGACCCGGCGCCGCGCCTTCGGGCGCAGTGTCCAGGCGTCCCTGCGAGCGAGCTTCTGACATGTGGCCGGCCGGACGCGCCCTCCCGGTCGTCCTGGCCCTGCTCTGGAGCATGGCGCTTCAGGGGACGCCCGCGCGCGCCCAAAGCGACCTCGAGTATTCGGTCAAGGCCAATTACCTCGTCCGCTTCACCGCCTTCGTGACCTGGCCGCCGAGCGCCTTCGCCAGCCCGCAGGCGCCGGTGGTCATCTGCGTAGCGGGCCGCGACCCGTTCGGCCGCAGCCTCGAAGCCGCGGCGCGGAGCCAGACCGCCCACGGACGGCGCGTGGCGATCCGCCGGCTCCGCGACCCGGCCGCGGTCGCGGGCTGCCACATCGTCTATGTCGGCCGCGACGGCGGCGCCGGGCTGGGCGGGGCTGTGGGGCAACCGGCGCTCGCGGTTACCGACCAGAGCGTGGGGCCGGACCGGGGCGCGGTGCATTTCGTGGTCGCCGAGGGGCGGGTCCGCTTTCACATCGATCAGCAGCAGGCCGCCCGCAGCGGGCTTGGCGTCAGCTCCCGCCTGCTGAACCTCGCCCTCAGCGTGAGGGGCGGCTGATGGTCCTCATCGACCGCGTGCGGAACAGCCGGTTCCCGCTCCTCGCCCTGGCGTCCCTGCTGGTGCTGCTGTTCGCCGGGGTCGCCATCACCGTCGTCAGCGAGCGGGCCCTGAAGCAGCAACTGGCGCGCGAGGCAGGGGCGCAGGCCGACCTGCTCGCCTCGGCGGTCAGCGGCGCCCTTGCCTTCGACGACCGTTCGGTGGCCCAGGACTACGTCGACGCGGTTCAGGTCAATCCAAACGTGGTCGCCGCCGCCGTCTACGACGAGAACGACCGGGTCGTGGCCAGCTTCGCCCGCCCCGGAGAGGTCATCCCGCCGGTCGCCACGCGGCGGGACAGGACGACCGTCTTCGAGGAGGGTCGACTCTATGTCGTTCGGCCGGTGACCGAGGCGGGGCAGAGGCTGGGCACGGCGCGGCTGCGGCTGCTGGACATGCCGCGCTCGCAACGGCTCAGCCGCTACGCCGGGCTGATGCTGGTGCTCGGACTCGCCGCGCTGGTGGTCATCGTGCTGGCCGTGGCCCAGGGCGCCCTGCGCCGGGCCAACCGGGAACTGGCGCGCCGCGCTGAGGTGCTGGCGGAGACGAACCTGCTCCTGAACCAGCAGATGGGCGAGCGGGAGAAGGCCGAGGAGGCCCTGCGGCAGAGCCAGAAGATGGAGGCCATCGGCCGCCTCACCGGGGGCATCGCCCACGACTTCAACAATCTGCTGATGGTCGCCTCCAGCGGCATCGAGCTTCTGGATCGCACCGAGGATCCGAAGAAGCGCAAGGCGCTGGGCGAGGGCGTCCGCCAGGCCGTGGACCGCGGGGCCGCCCTGACCCGCCAGCTTCTGGCCTTCTCCCGACGGTCGCCCCTGCGCACCGACGTGCTGGAGCTGGGCCCGCAGGTCGAGGGGCTGCGTTTCCTGCTGGAGCGGTCGCTGCGCGAGGACGTGGAGGTCGTGCTGGACCTGCCGGCGGACCTGTGGCGGGTCGAGGCCGACGCGGGCGAACTCGAGCTCGCGCTGCTGAACCTGGCCGTGAACGCGCGGGACGCGATGCCGAACGGCGGACGACTGACCGTGGCGGGCCGCAACCTCCCGGCGGACGAGGCCGGGTCCGACATGGTTCTGCTGGAGGTGACCGACACCGGCGTCGGCATGTCGCCCGCCATCGTCAACCGGGTCTTCGAGCCCTTCTTCACCACCAAGGAGGTCGGTCGTGGAACCGGCCTGGGGCTGTCGCAGGTCTACGGCTTCGCCCGCTCGTCGGGCGGCGACGTGTCCGTCCGCTCCGTCGAAGGCTCCGGCACGACGTTCACCCTGCGCCTGCCGCGCTGCGACAAGGCGGCGACCGTGGCCGGCGCCGACTCGTCGGATGCTGGCCCGCCGACCGCGCGGGCCCGGCCGGGCGGACGGTTGCTGCTGGTCGAGGACGACGACGCCGTGGCCGCGGGCGTCGGCCATATGCTGCGCGACCTCGGCTACACCTATGTGCGCGCCGCCCAGGCGGCCGACGCGCTGGCGCTGCTGGACTCCGCCCAGCCGTTCGATCTCGTCCTTTCGGACATGGTGATGCCGGGCGAGATGGACGGGCTGGCCCTGGCCAAGACCATCCGCGAGCGACGGCCGGAGCTGCCGATCATCCTGACCACCGGTTTCAGCGAGGCCGCCGCGGCCGCATCCGCGGACCGCTTCCCCCTGCTGTCGAAGCCCTATGGCATCAGCCAGCTGGCGGAGGCTGTGAACGACGCGCTGAGCCGCGCGAGAACCGTCGGCTGACGCGCGACCCCGCTGCGCGGTCCCCCTCGCCCGGAGGGGGAGGAGACGAGGGCCTTATTCGTCTTCCAGCGGAGGGAGGCCGGCTTCCTTGCGCGCGGCGGCGGCGGCGCGTTTTTCGGCCTTGGCGGCGGCTTTCTCGGCGGCCTTCTTGGCGTCGGCGCGGTCGCGCTCCTGACGTTCGAAACTGTAGTTGGGCTTGCGGGCCATCGGCGTCTCTTCTTGTTGGCGCTACCGCGCTTCGCGCTGCTTGAGCGCAGGGATGTCAGCGCCGGCTCAACGCTGGAAGCGCGGCTGGAGCGCCTTGTGTTCCCCAAGGTGAGGCAAGCGGGGCCGCGGGGCAACCGCTGACGCTCAGTCGACGGCGGTGATCTCGACCGTCTGACCCGCCACCACGGCCTCGTCGCCGACCGACTTGCCGGTCAGGGCGACGGCCAGGGGCGAGACGTGGCTGACAGAACCGGCGGCGGGATCGGCTTCGTCCTCGCCGACGATGCGCCAGGTCTGGGCGCGGCCGTCCTCGCGCTCGATCGTGACCGAGCCGCCGAAACGGACGCGGCCGTTGGGGACCGTCTCGACCAGTTGGGCGGTGGCGCGGCGGGCGGACCAGTAGCGCAGGTCGCGTGTCGCCCGGGCCATGGCGGTGCGGTCGGCCTCGATGTCGCCCTTCGCCTGGGCCGCCGCGTAGGCGGCGCGGGCCTCGGCCAGGGCGGACTCGATCCGCGCCAGCCCGGCGGGCGTGACGAGGTTGGGGTGGGGCGAGATGGGGCGGTCGGGAAGATCGGCGGCGGTGGCCTCCAGATCTTCCTCTCGGGTGAAGGCGACGCTCATGGGGAGGAAGCGTATGCGGGTTGGAGCCGTTCCCGGCCACATCTTTCCCGCCCTCCCTTACTTGTCGTCATCCCGGCGAAGGCCGGGACATGGCGGCGCCGAAGCGCAGCGAAGGCGATGGATGAAACAGCCGCGCTCTCGACAGGTTCGCGCTCGCGCGCGCCGCTGGGTCCCGGCCTTCGCCGGGATGACGACAAGAGGGGTGCTGGGTCGCGGAGGCGAGTGGAAGCGGGTAGTCACCGGGGTATGAGCGATCGAGCCGCGACCATCCACATCATCGGCGCGGGCCCCGCGGGGCTGATGGCGGCCGAGCGGCTGGCGGGGGCGGGCGCTCGGGTGGTGGTGCACGAGGCCATGCCCTCGGTCGCGCGGAAATTCCTGATGGCCGGGCGGGGCGGGCTCAACCTGACGCATTCGGAGGGGCTGGAGGCGTTCGCCGACCGTTACGGCGCGGCGCGGAAGACGGTCGAGGCCTGGCTGGCGCGGTTCTCGCCGACGCACATGACCGGCTGGGCCGAGGGGCTGGGGCAGGAGACGTTCACCGGCTCTTCGGGGCGGGTGTTCCCGCGGGCGATGAAGGCCTCGCCGCTGCTGCGGGCGTGGCTAGGGCGGCTGAACGGGCTGGGGGTCGAGGTGCGGACGCGGTCGCGCTGTTCCGGCTTTCGCCGGGATGACGACGGCGTGGTCTGGCTGTTCGACACGCCGGAGGGAGCGCGGGAGGAGCGGCCGGACGCGGTGGTGCTGGCGACCGGCGGGGCCAGCTGGCCGCGGCTGGGCTCGGACGGGGCATGGGCGGACTGGCTGGCGGAGGCGGGGGTAGAGGTCGCGCCCTTCCAGCCGTCCAACGCCGGCTTCGACGTGGCGTGGTCGGAGGTGTTCATCGAGCGGTTCGCGGGGCAGGTCATCAAGCCGGTGGCGCTGACGCATGAGGCCCGGACGGTGCGGGGCGAGCTGATGCCGACGGGCTATGGCGTCGAGGGCGGGGCTGTCTACGCGCTGTCCGCACCGATGCGCGAGGCGCTGGCGCGCGAAGGGACGACCACCCTGACTGTGGATCTGCGGCCTGACCTGACGATCGAGGCGCTGGCGCAGAAGCTGGCGAAGCCCCGCGGCAAGGACAGCGTGTCGAACTGGCTGAGGAAGGCCGGCGGACTGTCGGCGCCCGCGGTCGGGCTGCTGCGCGAAATCCCGGGCGAGCTGCCGGCCGGGGCGGACAAGCTGGCGCGGCGGATCAAGGCGGTGCGGCTGACGCTGACCGGGATGCAGGGACTGGCGCGGGCGATCTCCTCGGCAGGCGGGGTGCGGCTGGACCAGGTCGACGACCGGCTGATGCTGACGGCCCTGCCGGGCGTGTTCGTCGCCGGCGAGATGCTGGACTGGGAGGCGCCGACCGGCGGCTATCTGCTGCAGGCTTCGATGGCCTCGGGCGTGGTCGCGGCGGACGGCGTGCTGGAGTGGCTGAAGACCCGCTGAGGATCAGCGGCCCAGTGCGAAGTCGGCGTGGACCTGCACCTCATAGGTGTCGCTGCCCGCGTGGACCGGCGGAGCCGGGGCGACCGCCTGCACGGTCGCTTCGCCCCGGGCCCTGCCGTAGTAGGGCATCGGCGGCTGGCCGGAACCGTCGCGGATGGCGAGCACGCGCTTGACCTTCAGGTCGGCGGCTGTCGCATAGGCCTCGGCCCGGGCCCGGGCCGCCTTGTAGGCGGCGGCGTAGGCGGCGTTGCGGGCGCGCTCGGGATCGGACGAGCGCAGGTCGGGGCCCTGCACGACATTGCCGCCGGCCTCGGTCGCGGCGGCGATGGCGGCGCCGGCCTTCGACACGTCGCGGATGCGGACCTCGACCAGGTTCTCGGCCCGGAAGCCGCCGCGGCCGGGGCCGTACTCGACGCGGCCGAGGGTGACGTTGCGGCTCTGGATGTCTTCGGCGGCGACGCCCAGGCCAGCGAGGGCGGCGGTGACCCGGGTCATGGCGGCGTTGTTGCCGGTGCTGGCGGCGGCGGAGGTGGGGGCGTTGGTAGAGACGCCGACCATGATGCGCGCCTCGTCGGGGCGCGCCTCGGCCCGGCCCGTGGCGGCGACCTGAAGCAGCACCTCGTTCGGCTTCACCCCGCGCGGATCGGGCTCCTGCGCGCAGCCGGCCGCGAACATCGCCAGCACCAGTCCGATCCGTTTCATGGCCGCTCTCCCAAGGGTGCGCCGATGTGAGGCGGCGAAAGTGGCGGGCGCGTGGCGGCGCCGGAACGGCTGACGCCACGCGGCACAGGCTCGCGTCCCGCGCGTTGAACCCGCGGCCGCCGGGCCGGGCGAGGAAACCGATATGCGGATGATGGACCTGAGCTCGTGGCAAAGCGTGCTGACCAGCCTGCTCGCCCTGGCGCTGTTCGCCCTGATCGGCGTCGGCATCCGGCTGGTCATGATGATGACCTTCCAGCAGCGCCGCGAGCGGGCCAATCGCCAGATCAACGAGCGGCTGAAGACCCTGATGGCCGCTTACAAGGTGCTCGGCGGTTCCTTTACGGGGGACCTGTCCGTCGATCCGCGCCATCTGCGGCAGGTGCGGCGGGCCGCTCCGATCGGCGAAGCGGGAGCGGCCGAGGCGGGAGTCTCCGGCACGGCGGAGACGGGCAAAACGGAGGGATCCGACCGGGCCCGGCGGATCCGCGACGCGGTCGAGGCGGCCTTGTCCGACATCATCTTGCTGGGAACGGACGAGCAGGTGCGGCTGGCCCAGCGGGCGGCGCTCGACCTCGTCGAAGGGCGGCCCGTACACACGCATGAGCTGGTGATTTCATTGCGCGACTTCGTCCGCAGCGCCCTCGATCTCGCCCCGATCCCGGCCGGGCTCCAGATCCCCGTGCAGGGCCCGACCCGGCCGGGCGGCTCGGGCGGCGGCGCCCGCGGCGGAGATCGGGGAAGGGCCGGCGGCGGCGGCGGTGGCGGCGGCATGGGCGGCGGCGCGGGCGGCGGCATCGGCATGGGGATGGGCGCCGGTCTGGCGGGCGGCGGGGCCGTCGAGCCTGACGCCCGCTGAACTCAACGCCGACCGGTGACGCGATCCGCGCCCCCGGCTAGGACAGGACCATGACCGAGCTCGACATCCACGGCGTCTGCCCCGACCGCTTCGGTCCGGTGAAGGACGCCTTCGCCGCCAACTTCAGCGACGCGCCCGAGGGGCTGAACGAACTGGGCGCGCGGTTCAGCCTCTGCATCGAGGGCGAGGTCGTGGTCGACCTCTGGGCCGGGCAGGCGGACACGGCGCGGACGCGGCCGATGGCGGCGCACACGCTGGTCCCGGTGTTTTCGACCGGCAAGGCCGTGATGGCGACGCTGATCGCCACCTGCGTCGAGCGGGGGCTGCTGGATTACGAACGGCCGGTGGCGGGCTATTGGCCGGCCTTCGGTCAGGCGGGGAAGGACCGGGTCACCGTCGGCCAGATGATGAGCCATCAGGCGGGGCTGCCGGGCTTCTCCGAGGTCGCCGAGCCGGCGATCTGGTTCGACCGCGAGGCGGTGCTGGCGCGGCTGTGCGCCCAGGCGCCGATGTGGCCGCCGGGCACGGCCAGCGGCTATCACCCCATCACCATCGGCTATCTGGCGGGCGAGCTGTTCCGGCTCGTGGACGGACGAACCATGGGCGCGGCGCTGCGGCAGGACTTCCCGGGGCTGGACCTGTGGATCGGCCTGCCCGAGGCCGAGCACGGACGGGTGGCGCAGCTGCGGAAACCGACATCGGCGCCGGACCTGGGGGTCATCGACGCGGTCAAGCGCGCCGCCTTCCTCGACAAGGGCTCCGCGCCCGGGGGGCGGGGCTCGACCGAATGGCGGACGATGGAGATTCCCTCGGCCAACCTGCACGCGCGGGCCGACGATCTGGCGCGCTTCATGGCGGTGCTGACCAACGGCCGCTCCGCCGGGCGCACGGTGCTGTCGCCGGAGACGCTGCAGGCCATGCGGCGCGAGCGGATCGCGGGGCTCGATCGGGTGGTGCCGTTCGACGTCAGCTGGGCGGCCGGGGTGATGCGCAACGAGCGGCTGGGCGTGTTCGGACCCAATCCGGAGACCCTCGGCCACGCGGGCTGGGGCGGCTCCTGCGCCTTCGCCGATCCGGCGCGGGGCCTGTCGGCGGCCTATGCGATGAACCGACAGTCCCCGCACCTGCTGGGCGATCCGCGGAGCTTGAGGCTGATCGAGGCGGTGTATGGGGTGTTGTGAGGGTGGCTAGTGGCTGGTGATTGGTGGGCCCCAGCCCGGGACGGACGAGCAGAAGGCGTCGGCGCGGCGGCATCGCACTAGCCACCAGCCACTAGCCACTAGTCACTTCCTTCACACCGGCTCCGCCGTCTCCTTCAGCGCCCGTCTCGCCGCGCGGCGGCGCGTCAGGGCTGCGGCGGCGAAGACCCCGGCGCCGCCCCATATGAAGGCGAAGCTGAGGATGCGCAGCGGCGTCAGCGCTTCGCCGGCCCAGACGCCGACGGCGAACTGCAGCGTCGGGGCGAGGAACTGGATGAAGCCGATGGTCGACAGTGGCAGCCGCCGGGCGGACCAGGCGAACAGGGCCAGGGGCAGGACGGTGGCGGGTCCGTTCAGCAGGGCCCAGACGGTGTTGGTCGGACTGTCGAAGGCGACGCCGGCGCCGGTGTGCTGCAGCCACAGCACCCAGGCGAGGCCGAACGGGACCAGCAGCAGGCACTCGACCAGCAGACCCGCCTGGGCGTCGATCGGCACGCGCTTGCGGATGACGGCGTAGCTGGCGAAGCTGAAGGCGAGGACCAGCGAGATCCACGGCGGACGGCCCAGGGCCCAGGCCTGCAGCAGCACCCCTACCGCCGCCAGACCGATGGCGACCCAGCCCCAGCGGTCGATCTTTTCGCGGAACAGCCACAGGCCCACGACCATGTTGAGCAGGGGGTTGATGTAGTAGCCGAGGCTGGCCTCGAGCGTCGCCCCGTGGGTGGTGGCCCAGACGTAGAGGCCCCAGTTGACGCCGATCAGCGCCGTCGAAAGCGCCAGCCAGCCGAGCGTCTTCGGCGTGGCGAGCACGGCGCGGACCTGTCCGCCCTGCCCGGCCAGCGCCACCAGCAGACCGGCGACCAGCACCGCCCACAGGGCGCGGTGAGCGAGGATCTCCAGCGAATCAAAGCCGGCCGCGTCCTGCGCCATGAACAGCAGGGGCATGAAGCCCCACAGGACGTAGCAACCGAAGGCGGAGGCGAGCGCTGCGCGGGGGGCGGCGACGGGCGGGGCGGGCGTCATCCCCTTGATCCTTTCACACCGTCATCCTCGGGCTTGTCCCGAGGACCCATGGGCGGGGAGGCGCACGGGCGGCGATAGGCGTGAACCGGCATCGGTTCGTACGGCGGATAGATGGGTCCTCGGGACAAGCTCGAGGATGACGGAATTGTTGATGTGGAGAGCGGCTCAGACCGTGATGCTGCGGTACCCCGACCCCGGCTTGATCATGCCTGTGTCGTCGAGCAGTTGCGCGATCTGGACGGCGTTCAGGGCGGCGCCCTTGCGCAGGTTGTCGGAGACGATCCACAGCGACAGGCCGTTCTCGACGGTCGGATCCTTGCGGATCCGCGAGACATAGACGGCGTGTTCGCCGGCGGCGTCGACCGGGGTGATGTAGCCGTCGTGCTCCTGCTTATCGATGACCAGCACGCCCGGCGCCTCACGCAGGATGGAGCGGGCCTCGTCGGGCGAGATCGGCCGGTCGAACTCGAGGTTGACCGACTCGGAGTGGCCGACGAACACCGGCACCCGCACGCAGGTGACGGTCAGTTTGATGTCGGGGTCGAGGATCTTGTGGGTCTCGTTCCACATCTTGGCTTCCTCGTCGGTGTAGCCGTCGTCGCGGAAGCTGCCGATGTACGGAATGACGTTGAAGGCGATCTGTTTGGGGAACAGCTTCGGCGTGGCGTCGCCGAGGCCGTAGATGGCCTTGGTCTGGTTCCACAGCTCGTCCATGCCCGCCTTCCCGGCGCCCGACACCGACTGGTAGGTCGAGACCACGGCGCGGGTGATCGTCGCGGCGTCGTGCAGCGGCTTCAGCGCCACGACCAGCTGGGCGGTCGAGCAGTTGGGGTTGGCGATGATGTTCTTCTTCGTCGCCAGTTTGATGGCGTCGGGGTTCACCTCGGGCACGACCAGCGGCACGTCCGGGTCCATGCGGAAGGCCGAGGAGTTGTCGATCACCATGGGCCCGGCCTTGCCGATCTTCTCGGACCACAGGCGCGAGGCCTCGCCGCCGGCGCTCATCAGCACCAGATCGACGCTGGAGAAGTCGAACGACTCGATGTCCTGACATTTGATGTTGCGGTCGCCCCAGGACACCTCGACGCCCTTGGACTTGCGCGAGGCGACGGCGTGCATGGTCTCGACGGGGAAGTTCACCTCCTCGAGGATGTTCAGCATTTCCCGGCCGACGTTGCCGGTGGCGCCTACGACGGCGACGCGATAGCCCATGATGGTGTGTCCTTCGGACGCCCTACGCTCGCGACGCGGTCGCTCGCTGCTTGAGGGCGGTTGGGTGTGTTGCATGCAGCGGGTGGTGGTGTGGCGCTCTATGTGGGCCTTCATCGCCGCGAAGCAATCGCTTTTCAGGCGCGGCCCGCCCGTCTAAGCCCGGAACCCATGCCCTCCCGCATCCGCACCGCCTATGAGCGCCGTCTCGCCGACGGCCGGCTGGACCCCGACCCGTCGCAGGCGGCGGTGATCGGCGCGCTGGAGCGGGCGGAGGCCGGTCTGGAGAAGCGCGGCCTGTTCGGCCGGCGGCCGGAGGCGCGCGGGGTCTATCTGTGGGGACCGCCCGGGCGCGGCAAGTCGATCCTTATGGACCTGTTCTGCGCCTGCGCGCCGGAGGAGCGGAAGAGCCGGGCCCATTTCCACGCCTTCATGGCGCGGGTGCACGACCTGATCCGCCAGTGGCGCGAGGGCGACGCCGCGGCGCGCAAGGCGGTGTTCGGCCAGTCGAAAGGCGACGACCCCATCCGGCCGACGGCCGAGCTGATCGCCTCGGAGTCGCGGCTGCTGTGCTTCGACGAGCTGCAGGTCACCGACATCGGCGACGCCATGATCCTGGGGCGGCTGTTCGAGGCGCTGTTCGAGCAGAAGGTGGTGCTGGTCGTCACCTCCAACCGCGCGCCGGAGGACCTTTATCAGAACGGCATCAACCGCCAGCTCTTCCTGCCCTTCATCGACATGATCCGCGCGCGCTGCGAGGTGGTCGAGGTGGCGGGCGGCCGCGACTGGCGGCTGGACCGGATCATGGGCTCGCGGGTCTGGTTCACGCCTGCGGACGCCGACCAGAGTCAGGCGTTCGACGCCCTGTGGGAAGAGCTGAAGGGCGAGCAGGCCGAGGCGCCGGCGAGCCTGACGGTGCAGGGGCGGCGCGTGACGATCGAGCGGACCGACGGCGGGCTGGCGCGCGCCACGTTCCGACAGCTGTGCGGCACGGCGCTGGGCCCGCAGGACTATCTCGCCGTGGCCGAACGCTTCCACACCCTGTTCCTCGAGGCCGTGCCCGTGCTGGGACCCGCCAACCACCACGAGGCGCGGCGGTTCGTGACGCTGGTGGACGCGCTCTATGAGGCCGGCACGCGGCTGGTGGCGCTGGCGGAAGCGGCGCCGGAGGCGCTGTATCCCACCGGCGTCGGCGCCTTCGAGTTCGAGCGCACCGTATCGCGGCTGAACGAAATGGCGGGGGCCGAGTGGCTGGCGCGGGAGCGGGCGGCCTGACACGCTCGCCATAATTCCGCTGGCGCCGACGGGTCCAGTGGTTCGTCTTCCGGAGAATTGTCGATGCGCCTGACCGTCCTGCTCGCCGCCCTCGCCCTCACCGCCGCCTCGCCTGTGCTGGCGCAGACGGCCGCGCCCGCGAAGGGGGCGCCCGTCGCGGAGGTCCGCACCTGGCTGACCGGTCTGGGCGGAACCGTCGCCGAGCCCGAGATCGAGGCGAGTTCGCAGACGCTGAAGGTGGCCGACCAGCCGCTGCCGTGGAGCCTGACCTTCTACAACTGCACCGGCCCCGGCCCCTGCGACGACGTCCAGTACAGCGCCGCCTTCTCGGGCGGGGTGACGCTGGAACAGGTCAACGCCTGGAACCGCAACGCCCGCTACGCCAAGGCCTTCCATGTGCCGGCGGGCGACGGCGGCGAGGCCGGGGCGGTGCTGCAGTACGACGTGGTGCTGACCTCGACCGGGACCGGCCAGCTGGAGGAGCCGACGGCCATCTGGCTGCAGATGCTTCGCGGGTTCGCGGGGAGTCTGGTGCAGGCGCAGGGGCCGACGGCGCAGTAACTTTCGTCATCCTCCGGCAAGCCGCGCAGCGGCGCAGACCGGGGGACCCAGCGGCGCGCGCGAGCGCGAACCTGTCGAGCGCGCCATTGCTGGCGGCGACGGTGTTTCGCCGCCGTCGCGGCGCCGCTGGGTCCCCCGGTCTCCCCCCGCTTTCGCGGCGGTCGCCGGAGGGTGACGAAAGGAAAAAGGGCTCCGGACCTCCGGAGCCCTCGTATAAATCCGCGCTCAAACAGCGAGCGACCGCGTCGCGAGCGATAGCGCTCTAGACGAGACTTCCGTCGATGTCCTTGCAGGCCTGGATCAGCCCCTTCACCGACTCGACCGATTTGGCGAACATCGCCTTCTCATCGTCGTTGGTCGTGAACTCGATGACCTTCTCGACGCCGCCGGCGCCGATCAGGGCGGGGACGCCGACGTAGAGGTCGGACAGGCCGTATTCGCCCGACAGCCAGACGGCGCAGGGCAGGACGCGCTTCTGGTCCAGCAGGTAGGATCGGGCCATGGCGACGGCGCTCTCCGCCGGGGCGTAGAAGGCCGAGCCGGTCTTCAGCAGGGCGACGATCTCGCCGCCGCCCTTGCGCGTGCGATCGACGATGGCGTCCAGCTCTTCCTGGGTCATGAAGCCGGCCTTGACCGCGTCGGGCAGGGGCAGGCCGCCGACGGTCGAGTGCCGCACCATCGGCACCATGTCGTCGCCGTGGCCGCCCAGGGTCCAGGCGTTGATGTCCTGCACCGAGACGCCGGTCTTCTCGGCGAGGAAGTAGGCGAACCGCGCCGAGTCGAGCACGCCGGCCATGCCGACGACCTTCTCCCTGGGCAGGCCCGAGAACTGCTGCAGGGCCCAGACCATGGCGTCGAGCGGGTTGGTGATGCAGATGACGAAGGCGTTCGGGGCGTGCTGCTTGATGCCCTCGCCGACGGCCTTCATGACCTTCAGGTTGATGCCGATCAGGTCGTCGCGGCTCATGCCCGGCTTGCGCGGCACGCCGGCGGTGACGATGCAGACGTCGGCGCCGGCGATGTCGGCGTAGTCGTTGGCGCCCTTCAGGGCGACGTCCGTGCCGATCACGGCGGTGGCCTCGGCGATGTCCAGCGCCTTGCCCTGGGGTGTTCCTTCCGCGATGTCGAACAGGATCACGTCGCCCAGCGCCTCGCGTGCCGCGATGTGAGCGAGGGTGCCGCCGATCATGCCGGCTCCGATGAGGGCGATCTTCGCGCGAGCCATGTAAGCATCTCCAGTGGGCCTACCGCGCTCACGCGCTTCTTGAGGCCGATTGTTCGAGGTGGGAGGAAGGCGTGGGCGGCGGTCTAGACCCGGGAGCCCGACCCTGCAACCGTGACGCCGCGTCACCGGAGCGACCATGGCCCGCCTGCCCGAACCCCGGCCCGAGATGGTCCCTGCCGACGCGGTGCCCGACGGGCTGATCACCGTTGTCGACGAAGGCGCCGTCCGGGCCGAGGTGGAAGCCTGGCGGGCGCGGATGCTGAAGCGGCCGGGGCTGTGGGACAAGGCGACGCGCGGGACGCAGGCGCGCATCAACCGCATGATCCCCGAGCGGGTCCACGCCATCGTCACCGCGGGCGTCGAGGCGATGACCAAGGGGATCCTGTTCGGCTCCGATCTGATCCAGACGCGGCCGGTCGCCGACGGATCGCTGGCGGCGCGCGAGCTGCGGGCGCGAGCCATGATCCGGACCTACCGCAACACGGCGGGCGTCGAGGGCGGGGTGGCGGGCGCCGGCGGCTTCGTGCTTGCGGCGGCGGACTTCCCCGCCCTGATGGCGATCAAGGTGCGGATGCTGGACGACGTGGTCGGCGCCTATGGCTGGGGCGGGGATACGGTGAGGGAGCGGCTGTTCCTGCTGCACATCTTCCACCTCGCCTTCGCCGGCGCCCAGCGGCGGCCCGAGGCGCTCGCGGCGCTGGAGGCGTGGATCGCCGGGACCGACCAGCCGGAGACGACTGCCGGGTACGACTGGCGCCGCTTCCAGATCGAGTACCGCGACTACATAGACCTGGCGAAACTGGCGCAACTGATCCCCGTGGTGGGCGCCCCGATCGGGGCGGTGGTCAACTGGCGGCTGGTGGACCGGCTCGGCGAGACGGCGATGATGGCGTGCCGGATGCGGTGGGTGGCCGGGGCTTGAGTTCCTGTTTTGTTCGTGTTTCTCTGAGTTCCTCAGGGAGGAGAGATCATGATCGGATATGTGACGCTGGGGACCAACGATCTGGAGCGTGGGGCGCGGTTCTATGATGCGCTGGCGGCCGAGTTGGGGACGTCGCGGATGATGGAATGGCCGGGCGCCATCGCCTGGGGCACGCCGGGGGGCGGGGCCGGGATCGGGCTGACGAAGCCGTTCGACGGCGCGGCGGCGAGCGTCGGAAACGGGGTAATGGTGGCGCTGGAGGCGTCGTCGCAGGAGCAGATTCACCGGCTGCACCAGATCGCGCTGGAGAACGGCGGGACCTGTGAAGGTCCGCCGGGACCGCGGGGCGAGGGGTTCTACGCCGCCTATTTCCGCGATCCCGACGGCAACAAGCTGAACGCCTTCATGATGGCCGGGCAGGGGTAGGGCGCCAGAACGGTGGGGGGCGTCGTGCCGGGCGGTCCATAACTTTGTCTATTCCCAATGACAAAGTTTATCGATTTTGCCGCTGGCGCGCACAGGCATAGGCTTCCTGAAAGCATACTCAGGGAGGACCATCATGGACGGAAACGCCGGCGCCCCGACGCCCCTCAACGATCCGAAGAAGGAAGCGGCGGCCCTGCGGTCGCTGCTGGGCCGGACCAACCGCGACTGGTGGCCCAATCATCTGTCGGTCGACATCCTGCACCAGCAGGGCCGGACCGGCGATCCGATGGGCGACGGCTTCAACTATGGCGAGGCGTTCAAGACGCTGGACTACGCCGCGGTGAAGCGCGACCTGACCGCCCTGATGACCGACAGCCAGCCGTGGTGGCCGGCGGACTACGGCCACTACGGCCCATTCTTCATCCGCATGGCCTGGCACTCGGCCGGGACCTACCGCACCGGCGACGGGCGCGGCGGGGCCAACTCCGGCCAGCAGCGGTTCGCGCCGCTGAACAGCTGGCCCGACAACGGCAACCTCGACAAGGCGCGCCGCCTGCTGTGGCCGATCAAGCAGAAGTACGGCGCCAACCTGTCATGGGCCGACCTGATGATCCTGGCCGGCAATGTCGCCATCGAGTCGATGGGCGGGCCGACCTTCGGCTTCGGCGGCGGCCGCGCCGACGTGTGGGAGCCCGAGAAGGACGTCTACTGGGGCACCGAGGAGGAATGGCTGGGCGAGACCCGCGTCCACGAGGAGTCGGGCAAGGCGCTGGAGAGCCCGCTGGCGGCGATCCAGATGGGCCTGATCTACGTCAATCCCGAGGGTCCCGGCGGCAATGCCCAGGCGATGCAGTCGGCGCGCGACATGCGCGAGACCTTCGCCCGCATGGGGATGAACGACGAGGAGACGGTGGCCCTGACGGCGGGCGGCCACACCTTCGGCAAGGCCCACGGCGCGGGCGACGCCTCCAAGGTCGGGGCCGAGCCGGAAGGCGCGGACATCGCCCAGCAGGGACTCGGCTGGCAGTCGGGCCACGAGAGCGGCATGGGCGACCACACCATCACCTCGGGCCTCGAGGGCGCCTGGACGCCGACGCCCATCACCTGGGACATGACCTATTTCGACATGCTGCTGGACCACGAATACGAGCTGGTCCGCAGCCCGGCCGGAGCCAAGCAGTGGCAGCCGGTCGGCAATCCGGACGAGACGCTGGCGCCTGCCGCCCACACCCCGGGCAGGCGCGTTCCGACCATGATGACCACGGCCGACATGGCCCTGAAGGTCGATCCCAAATACCGCGAAGTGATGGAGCGGTTCCGCGCCGATCCGGTGTATTTCGGCGACGCCTTCGCCCGCGCCTGGTTCAAGCTGACCCACCGAGACATGGGGCCCAAGGCGCGCTACCTCGGGCCCGAGGTGCCGGCCGAGGATTTGCTGTGGCAGGATCCGATCCCGCGACGGCAGGGGCCGATGATCGGCGAGGCCGACATCCGCGCGCTGAAGGACCGCATCGCTCAGTCCGGCCTGTCGGTGGCGGAGCTGGTGAGCACGGCCTGGGCCGCCGCCTCGACCTATCGCGGGTCGGACCACCGCGGGGGGGCCAACGGCGGCCGGCTGCGGCTGGAGCCGCAGCGCAGCTGGCCGGTCAACGAGCCGGACAAGCTGGCGCGGGTGCTGCGCATCTATGAGGACATCAAGGCGGCGTCGGGGACCAATGTCTCGATCGCCGACCTGATCGTGCTGGGCGGCTCGGTCGGCGTCGAACAGGCAGCGCGGGCGGCGGGGCATCAGGTCGAGGTCCCGTTCAAGCCGGGCCGCACCGACGCCAGCCAGGAGCAGACCGACGTCGAGGGCTTTGCGGTGCTGGAGCCCAAGGCCGACGGCTTCCGCAACTATCTGAGCGTCCGCTTCAATGTGCCGACGGAGGAGCTGCTGGTTGACCGCTCGCAGCTGCTGGGCCTGACCGCGCCGCAGATGCTGGTTCTGGTCGGCGGCCTGCGGGTGCTGGGCGCCAACCACGGCGGCTCGAAGCACGGGGTCTTCACCGACCGGCCCGGGCATCTGACCAACGACTTCTTCGTCAACCTGCTCGACATGGGCACGGCGTGGCGGGAAGTCGACGACCGCGGCGACGAGGTCTTCGTCGGCACCTGCCGCCGGACCGATCAGGAGAAGTGGACCGCCACCCGCACCGATCTGGTGTTCGGCTCCAACTCCCAGTTACGGGCGCTGGCCGAGGTCTACGCCTCGGCCGACGCGGGCGAGAAGTTCGTCAAGGACTTCATCGCCGCCTGGGCCCAGGTGATGAACGCCGACCGCTTCGACCTGACGCTGGACGAGGAGTTCGGCGTGGCGGCCGTCTAAGGCCTGGCGTCCGGGTGGTTCATCACAACGGGCACAACGGAAGGCACAACGGACACGACGGGGCCGAGCGTGGGGTGACGTGCGAGTCCTATCCTGAGAGGTGATCAGATTGCGGCTTCGCCGCGTTTCATCCTCGTTCCGGGGAAAGCGCAACCCTGTCCTCCGCACAGGACCCGCCGTGCCCGTTGTGCCTTCCGTTGTGTTCGTTGTGATGAACCACCTCTCCCACGACATAAGGCACGTCGATTGCCGTTGGAGATCGGGATAGCCGACGCCTATATGTCGCCCATGCTCCCGACCCTGCGCCAGCTCCAGTATCTCAAGCTTCTGGCGGAGCATCACTCCTTCAGCCGGGCGGCGGAGGCGGCGCATGTGAGCCAGCCGGCCCTGTCGGCGGGGGTCCAGGAGCTGGAGCGCATCCTCGGCGGGGCGGTGGTCGAGCGGACGCGGGGCAACGTCCAGCTCACCGCGGTGGGCACCGAGGCCGTGCGGCGGGCCGAGGACGTCCTGACACGAACCGAGGATCTGGTCGAGGCCGCCCGCAACGCCGGCAAGCCCCTGTCGGGCCGGTTCCGGCTGGGGGTCATTCCGACCGTGGCGCCCTTCCTGCTGCCCGCCCGCCTGCCGGGACTGAAGGAGGCCTATCCGGCGCTGCGGCTGTTCATCCGCGAGGACCTGACGCCGCGTCTCGTCGCCGGGCTCAAGGCCGGGCAGCTCGATGCGGCGGTGATCGCCCTGCCCTACGGCGCCGCCGGGATCGATCACGCCCGCATCGGCGACGACGAAATCCTGGCCGCCGCGCCCGTGGGCCATCCGCTCGCCGGGCCGGGGCCGATCCCCGCCGGCTCGCTGAAGGCCGAGGACCTGATCCTGCTGGAGGACGGCCACTGCCTGCGCGATCATGCGCTGGCCGCCTTCGACATCGAGCCGCCGAAGGGCGAGGACGTGTTCGCCGCGACCTCGCTGCACACCCTCGTGCAGATGGTGTCCGCCGGGCTCGGCGTGAGTTTCCTGCCCGAGATGGCGGTCCGCGCCGGACTGGCCGACATGCCGGGCGTCGTGGTTCGGACCATCGCCGCCAAGGCGCCGCGCCGCGAGATCGTGGTGGCCTGGCGCACGGGCTCCAGCCGGGCCGAAGAGGCGCGGCTGCTGGCGGACGCGCTGGCGCTCGACTGACGATTACCTGCGAAGGCGTACATTACGACTCCGTAAGGTGCGCCGCAGTCAGGCGCTGATAACGTCCGCTCGCCCCGGTCGCCGGGCGTCCGGAGCCGATCCCATGAAGTCCCGCCTGTTCGCCGCCGTTTCCCTGTCCGCCCTGCTGCTGGCTTCCGCCGCCACGGCGTCCGTCGAGGCCCAGCCCGCAGCGCCGTCGGCCGCCGCCGCCCTGCAGGCGGGCGAGCTGGTCGTGCCGCCGCTGGGCTTTCAGGAGCGCACGCTCCCGAACGGGCTGAAGGTCTATACGGCGCGGGACACGTCGACCTCCAACGTGACGGTTCAGGTCTGGTACAAGGTCGGGGCCAAGGACGATCCGGAAGGCCGCTCAGGCTTCGCCCACCTGTTCGAACACCTGATGTTCAAGGCCACCCGGAACATGCCCCAGGAGACGTTCGACCGTCTGACGGAGGACGTCGGCGGATCGAACAACGCCTCCACCTTTCTGGACCTGACCAACTACTACGAGACGGTGCCGGCCGCGCATCTGGAGCGGATGCTGTTCGCCGAGTCTGAGCGGATGGGCTCGCTGGTGGTGGATGAGGCGTCGTTCGCCAGCGAGCGCGACGTGGTCAAGGAGGAGTTCCGGCTGCGCGTCCTGTCGACGCCCTACGGCCGATTCCAGCGGCTGCATTCGCAGGCCTTCATCTTCCCCGACAGCCCCTATCGCCGTCCCGGCATCGGCTCGATCGCGGACCTCGAGGCCGCCACCATCGACGACGTGCTGCGCTTCCACGAGACCTTCTATCGCCCGGACAACGCCTATCTGATCGTCGCCGGCAATTTCGACCAGGCGCAGCTGGACCGCTGGATCGACGGCTACTTCAGCGGCATCGAGAACCCCGACCGCCCGCTGCCGGTCAATAACGTGCCGGAAAGCTTCGGCACGGCGCGCGAGGCGACCTTCTATGGCCCGAACGTGCCGCTGCCGATGGTCCAGATCGCCTGGCCCACCGTGCCTTACGCGCACCCCGACCGGGCGGCGCTGGACGTGCTGGACGGCATCCTGTCGACCGGCGAGAGCAGCCGTCTGTACCAGTCGCTCGTGTACCGCCAGCGCATAGCGACCAGCGCCACTTCGGCCAGCAACCAGCAGCAGCAGGTCGGCACCCTGTCGGCGACGGCGATCATGAGTCAGGGCCATGCGCCCGACGAAGGTCTGGCCGCGCTTCGCACGGAGATCGCGCGCCTGCGCGACGAGCCGGTCACCGCCGCCGAGCTGGCCGAGGCCAAGACGGAACTGATCGCCGGCGCCCTGCGCAACCTCGAGACCGTGGACGGCCGCGCCTTCCAGCTGGGCTACACCCTGATCATGACCGGCGACCCGACCGCCGCGGACCGTGACGTCGCCAACATCCAGGCGGTCACGGTCGAGGACGTCCAGCGCGTGGCCCGCACCTATCTGCGCGACGACCGCGCCATCGCCATGCGCTACCTGCAGGCGGACGAACAGAATCCCGAGACGCCGGCGCGGACCGAGTTCACCGCGCCCTTCACGCTGGCGACGCTGGCGCCGGCGGGGGAGCGCGTGACCCTGCTGCCCGAAGGCGAGCGCCGCCCCCTGCCGGAGCCGGGCGCGGCAGTCGAGCCCGCCACGCCGGCGGTGGCGGAGCGCCGCCTGTCCAACGGCATGCGCATTCTGATCGCCCGCAAGCCCGGACTGCCGCTGGTCTCGGCGCGGCTGAGCTTCGAGGCGGGCAGCTCCGACGATCCCTCCGGGAAGGCGGGCGTGGCCAGCTTCACCGCCGCCTTGCTGGATCAGGGGACGGCCACGCGCTCGGCCCCGGAAATCGCCACCGAGGTCGAGCGGCTGGGCGCCACCGTTGGCGCCGGAGCGGGCTCGGACTTCACCAACGTGTTCGCCTCGTCGCCATCCAATGTGTTCCCGCAGACGCTCGCCCTTATGGCCGATGTGGTCCGCAACCCGGCCTTCGCCGCCGAGGAGCTGGACCGGGCGAAGACGCTGGCGCTGAACGGGCTGCGGGTGCAGCTGTCGCAGCCCGGCCCGGTGGCGGGGCTGGCCGCCGCGCGTGCGGTCTATGGCGATGCTCCCTACGCGGTCCCGGGCTCCGGGACGCCCGGCACCATCCCCGGGCTGACGCGCGACGACGTGGTCGGATTCCATCAGGCCCGCTACCGCCCCAGCCAGGCGACGCTGGTGTTCTCCGGCGACATCACCCCGGACGCCGCCTACGCCCTCGCCGAGCAGGCGTTCGGCGACTGGCGCGAGCCTGCGGGTGCGGCGATGGCGGCCGGCGATCCGGCTGGCGCCCCCGTCGCCCCCCGCGTCATCGTCATCGACCAGCCGGGCGCCGGTCAGGCGGCGGTGGTCACCGCCCTGAGGGGGATCGCCCGCACGGACGAGGACTATTTCCCGATGCTGGTCGGAAACGCCCTTCTGGGCGGCGGCTTCTCGGCGCGGCTGAACCAGGAGATCAGGATCAAGCGCGGCCTCAGCTACGGCGCCGGCTCCAACCTGGGGGTCCGGCAGGACGAAGGCATCCTCCTGGCCAATGCGCAGACCCGCAACGACGCCGCGCCGCAGGTGGCGGAGCTGATGCTGGCCGAGATCTCACGCCTGTCGGACACGACCGCCACGGAAGCCGACCTGGCCCCGCGCAAGGCCACCCTGATCGGCGCCTTCGGGCGGCAGCTGGAGACGGTCGACGAACTGGGCGGTCTGGTCGCGAATCTGGCGCTGTACGGGCTGCCGATGTCGAATCTCGCGACCTATGCCGACGACGTGAACGGCGTGACCCCGGCCGCGATCCAGGCGGCGGCGGCGGAACATCTGCCGGCCTCGGGAGCCAGCGTGGTCATCGTCGGCGACGCCTCGGTGTTCATCGAGGCGCTGCGGGCCAAATATCCGAACGTCGAGGTCATCCCGCTGTCGAGCCTGAACATCGACGCCGTGGGACTGCGTTAGGGCCTCAGGCCGAGAGGCAGACCACCTGGGCGACGCGCAGTTCGCGGCGCAAGTCGTCGGCGACCAGACCGTAGTTGTCGACCGTGACGGCGCGGCCCGTCAGAGGCTCCTCCGGGCGCTGCAGGCCGCGGGTGGCGGGTCCAAAGGTGTCGGGCGAGGTGGTGTAGATGCGGCCGCGGCGGGGGCTTTCGGCGATGGTCACGCCGACCGCGCGGCCTTGACGGTCCAGCACCGGCGCCCCCGACAGGCCGGCCAGGGTTCCACCCAGCCCCCGGGTGCGCCCGACCTCCGCCCAGGCGAGAACAGGCTCGTCCCGCTCGCCGCGGCCGCGGACCCTCAGCGTCTCGCGGCCCAGCAGGCGCGAGGTGACCTCGCCGGGACGGGCCTGCGGATAGCCGGGATGAAAGGCGCGCTGTCCGGCGCGGAGCGGCTGGAGCGGGGCCACCGCCACCGGCTCCGGGCCGCCCTGCGTCAGAAGCACGGCGATGTCGGCTCGCGGCGCCAGCCGGACGTCGGCGGCGAGGGCCCGGCCCCCGCCGACGACGATGGCGGGGCGGCGGCAGCCCTCGACCACATGGCGCGCGGTCACCCACCGGCCTTCGCGCGAGACCGAGAAGGCGGTGCCCGAGGCGGGCTGGAACGGGATGTCGGGTGTGGTCACCGTCACCGCCGGATCGAACGGCGTGACCGGCCCCAGCAGGGCGCCTTCCGTCTCGTCGGGCGAAGGGGGGGCGGGCGGGGCGTTCGCGTTCTCGCGACCCTTGAGCGAACCGATCAGCAGGGCCCCCAGAACCGCCGAATACACCAGCCAGTCGGGAGGACGCGGCAGGGCCATGGCTTAGCCCGTGAGGGCGGCGGCCAGAATCAGCGCCGTGGACAGCTTGGCGCCGACCAGCAGGACCGCGGCGGAGACCTCGTCGTTCTGGATACGGTGGGGCAGGCCGGTGAGGACGAAGTCGACGAGCCGGAAGGCCATCAGCTGCAGCGCCACGGTGGCGACGCCCCAGAGGGCGATGTCCTGCAGCGAGGTCGAGACGCTGAGGCTGACCGCGAGCGGTATGGCCAGACCGACCAGCACGCCCGAGAAGGCCACGGCGGCGGCGCTGTTGCCCCGCCGGATGAGGGTGACCTCCTTCCACGGCGTCAGGAGGGCGTAGAGGACCGCGCCCGCCGCCAGCAGCCCGAGCGTCACGCTGAGATGCGCCAGAGCCGTGGGGAATCCCGTCGCGAAGGCCTGGACCTCGGCGCTATCGAGCAGGGTGGAGAGCGACGAGTCGTCCATGGCTTCCCGGTAAGTGGTCTTGCCGACGATTGCCCCCTTTTAGCCGTATTCCGCAAGCGCGCCGGCGCCACAGTCGGTCAAGAAGCGTGACGGGGTGTGACGGGAGGAGTGAGTGGTGATTAGTGATTAGTGATCAGTGGGTGGCGCGGCCCCGCCCGCGCTCCCCTATGGGCAAGGGCGAAATCCACCAATCACTAGTCACTAATCACCCGGCTCACGCCGCCTCGACCGTCCCCGCGACCGCGGATTGCTCCGCGCGGCGGACGCTGGCGCGGACCTTCTCGCTTTCGGACTTCAGCTGGCCGCAGGCGGCGAGGATGTCGCGGCCGCGCGGGGTGCGGATCGGCGAGGCGTAGCCGGCCTTGTTCAGGATCGCCGCGAACCGCTCGATCGTCTTCCAGTCCGAGCATTCATAGTCCGTGCCCGGCCAAGGGTTGAACGGGATCAGGTTGACCTTGGCGGGGATGCCCTCGATCAGCTTCAGCAGGGCGCGGGCCTCGTCGGGGCTGTCGTTGACGCCCTTGAGCATCACGTATTCGAACGTCACCCGGCGGGCGTTGGAAATGCCCGGATAGGCGCGGATGCCGGCCATCAGCTGCTCGAGATCGTACTTCTTGTTCAGCGGCACCAGCACGTCGCGCAGGGCGTCGTTGGTGGCGTGCAGGCTGATCGCCAGCATGGCCTGGGTGCGGGTCCCGAGCGCGTCCAGCTGGGGCACGACGCCTGAGGTCGAGACTGTGATCCGGCGGCGCGACAGGGCGATGCCCTCGTTGTCCGAGATGATGTCGATGGCGTCGGCGACGTGGTCCAGATTGTAGAGCGGCTCGCCCATGCCCATGAAGACGATGTTGGACAGGCGGCGGTCTTCCTTGGGCGACGGCCATTCGCCGAGGTCGTCGCGCGCGACCTGGACCTGGGCCACGATCTCGGCGGCGGTCAGGTTGCGGACCAGCTTCTGGGTGCCGGTGTGGCAGAAGGTGCAGTTCAGCGTGCAGCCGACCTGCGACGAGACACACAGGGCCCCGGCGCGGCCAACGTCGGGGATGTAGACGGTCTCGATCTCGATGCCCGGCGCGGTCCGGATCAGCCATTTGCGCGTGCCGTCGTTCGACACCTGCCGCTCGACGATCTCGGGCCGCGCGAGGGTGAAGGCGGCGGCGAGTTTGGTCTGGGTGTCCTTCGCGATGTTGCTCATCGCGGCGAAGTCGGTGACGCCGTAGTGGTGAATCCAGCCCCAGACCTGCGAGGCGCGCATCTTCGCCTTCTCGGGCGGGCAGATGTCGGCGTCGATCAGCGCCTGACGCAGCCCGGCGCGCGTCAGACCCGAGAGGTTGACGGGCGCCGCCGGGCGGGCGGCGGTCGAGCGCGAGAGATCGAGCGTCAGGCTCAAGGGGGTCGGTCCTGCAGGAAAGGGAGGCGGGAGTTATACCACAGATCGGGCAGGATTTAAGGCGGGAGAGGAAGTGGCTAGTGGCGAGTGGCTAGTGGCTGGCCACCGCCTGTGCCGAGGCTCGGCCCCCGCCGCCCTTCCGCTGTCAGCGAACTAGCGATCAACTAGCCACTCGCCACTAGCCACTCGCCACTCAGTCCCCCGCCTCGATCGCATCGATCCGGTCGTCATCGATGCCGAAATGATGGCCGATTTCGTGGATCAGGACGTGGGCGATGATCTCGGACAGGCCGACGTCGCCGCGCTCGCACCATTCGTCGAGGATCGGGCGGCGGTAGAGGAAGATGCGGGACGCCTCCGGGGCCGGGCCCATGCCGTCGCGCAGGCCGATGTCGACGCCGTGATAGAGGCCGGTCAACTCGAACGGGTCCTCGATCTCCATCATCGCCAGCGTCTCGTCGTCGGCGAAGTCGTCGACGCGGATCACCACGTCGCCGGCCAGTGCGCCGAACGGCTCCGGCAGGGCGTCGAACGCCGCGCGCGCCAGACGGGCGAAGTCGTCGAGGGACGGGGCGGGTTGGTCGGACCAGGTCATAGGGATGAGGGATTAGGGATGAGGGATGAGGTTGGGAAGGGACCTGGCGGCGTGCGCCGCCGCGTTCGCCCTCTCTCATCCCTAATCCCTAATCCCTAATCCCTAATCCCTAGTCCCTCGTCCCTCTTCAGGTATGGTTACCGAATCAGGGCGTGGGAGCTGATCTGACCAAATGGCCGAGGCCGAGATCGCCTATGTCGCGACCGCGGGCGCCGCCGGGCTCGCGCTGGCGCTCAGCGCCTGGGCGGCGCGGCTGCGCGGGCGGCTGGCGATCCGGCACCGCGAGGCCGAGGCGGAGCTGACGCGGGTGCGCGCCGATCTGGCCGACTGCGACGGCGCGCTGGCGGCCTTCGAGGATGTGCGGCTGGCCCTGTCGCCCGACGGACGGACGCGGCGGCTGGGCGCGCCCGCGGCGTGGAGCGCCCTGATCCGGGACATGGCCGCGGGGCCGGATGCGGATCCGGCGCTGGCGGTGCTCGACGCCGTCCGCGCCGCCGAAGGAGCCCGTCTGGACGCCCTGATCGGCCGCGGCGAGCCGTTCGACGCGGTGCTGGAGGGATCGTCCGGCGCCTGGTCGATCGAGGGGCGGTCGTCAGCCGGCGCGGCGTGGCTGAAGCTGTCCCGGCTGGGGCTGGTCGGTACGGCGGCCGAGAGCGGTCTGGGGCTGCTGGCTGACTCCTATCCCGCTCCAACCTGGATCACCGACGCGGCTGGGCGGCTGGCCTGGGCCAACCGCGCGTGGCTCGACGAGATGAAGGCCGAGAGCCTCGAGGCGGCGCGCGAGCAGGGGCTCAGCTTCGACCGCGGCGCCGACGCCATCGTCGCCGAGGCGGCCCGGACGCGCCAGCCGCAGGACGGCTTCCGCTGGACCACCGGCGGCGGCCGGCGGCGCGCCTGGCGCATCGTGGCCGAGCCGGTGCAGGGCGGCGCCGGGGCGGTGCTGGCCTTCGCCCTCGACATGACCGAGGCGGAAGAGACCCGCGACACCCTGCGCCGTCACGTCGAGGCGCACGATGAGACGCTGAACCATCTCGCGGATGCGGTCGCCATCTTCGGCCCTTCGCGGCGTCTGGCCTTCCACAACACCGCTTTCCAAACCCTGTTCAACCTCGACCCGGCGTGGCTGGACGAGCGGCCGACGCACGCCGAACTGCTGGACCGGCTGCGGCAGCGCCGGATGCTGCCCGAGGTGATCGACTACGCCGGCTGGAAGGCCAACGAGCTGGACTTCTACGGCGCGGCCGAGGCGGCGCCGGACGACAGCTGGTCGCTGCCCGACGGTCGCACGCTGCGCGTGGTGCGCCAGCCGCACCCGCTGGGCGGGGTGCTGCTGCTGTTCTCGGACATCACCGACGAGCTGAAGCTGCGCAGCCGGTTCAACGCCCAGATCCAGGTCCAGACCGCGACGCTGGACAAGCTGAACGACGCCGTCGCCGTGTTCGGCTCGGACGGCCGCATCCGCCTGCACAACGAGGCCTTCGACAATTTCTGGGGCGTCAGCGGCGAGGCTCTGGACGCGGCGAGCGACTTCGACGCCGTGGCCGCCCTGTGCCATTCGACCATGCCGGACCCGGCCCTGTGGCTGGGGCTGAAGGCGCGCGTGGCCGACCCCGATCCCGAGAGCCGGGTGCCGATCGCGGGCGAGGGGCGCACCACGGACGGCCGCATCGCCTCCTGGCTGACCCGGCCGCTGCCGGACGGGGCCACGCTGGTCGCCTTCTCGGACGTGACGGCGCGGCGCGGCCTCGAACAGGCGCTGGCGGCCAAGGCGCAGGCGCTGGAGGAGTCGACCGCGCTGAAGCGCGAGTTCGTCGGCAGCGTCTCCTATGAGCTGCGGACCCCGCTGACGACCATCGTCGGCTATTCGGAGCTGCTGGAGATGCAGTCCGACCTGCCGGAGCGCAGCCGCCAGCACGCCGGCGCCATCCGGGTCGCCGCCAGCCAACTGGCGGGCTCGATCGACGACGTGCTGGACATGGCCCAGATCGACGCGGGCGAGATGGAGCTGACCCTCGGCGACGTGCGGGTGCGCGACCTGCTCGACGTCGCCGCCGACAAGGCGCGGCCACGGATCGAGGGCCGCGGCGCCAGTCTGACAGTAACCTGCCCGCCGTCGATCCGGCCGATCCGCGCCGATGCCCAGCGGGTCGGACAGGCGCTCGATCATCTCCTCGACAACGCCGCGCGCTCGGTGTCGGAGGGCGGCCAGGTGTCGCTGACGGCCGAGGCGACCACGACTGAGGTGCGCATCCGCGTCGAGGACAGCGGGCGCGGCATCCCCTATCACCTGCAGGCGCACGTCTTCGACCGCTTCGTCCGGCGCGAGCGGGGCGGGCCCGGCGTGGGCCTCGCCCTCGTCAAGGCGCTGGTCGAGCTGCACGGCGGCTGGGCCGAGGTCGAAAGCGAGCCCGGCAAGGGCGCGGCCTTCATCCTGCACCTGCCGCTGGAAGCCGCGGTGGTGGCGGCGGCGCCGGAGTTGCGGCTGGGCTAGATTGGTTTAGAGCGGCGGAGAACGCAGGATTTCGCCCCTATGGCCAAACGACTGAAGACCGCGCTGATCTACGACTTCGACGGCACGCTGGCGCGCGGCAACATGCAGGAAGTCAGCTTCATCCCGTCGATCGGGATGACGCCGAAACAGTTCTGGGACAGCGTCTTCCCGACCACGCAGGCGGCCGACGGCGACGGCATCCTGATGTACATGCAGATGATGCTGCAGGCGGCGCGGGAGACCGGCCAGCCGGTGACGCGGCAGGCCCTGCGCGACCACGGCCGCGACGTGGCCCTGTTCGAGGGCCTGCGGGACATGAGCTGGTTCGAGCGCATGGACGCCTTCGGCGACCAGTTCGGGCTCGAGATCGAACACTACATCATCTCGGCCGGCCTGACGGAGATGATCGAGGGCTGCCCGATCGCGAAGGCGTTCAAGCACGTCTACGCCTCGAAATACGTCTATGACGCCGAGGACGTGGCGATCTGGCCCGCGGTCGGGATCAACTACACCACCAAGACCCAGTACCTGTTCCGCATCAACAAGGGCGTGTTCAACCACTGGGACGACGAGCGCATCAACCGCTTCATCCCGGACGACGAACGGCCGATCCCGTTCGAGCGCATGATCTTCCTCGGCGACGGGGACACCGACGTGCCGACCATGAAGATGATGCACACCAAGGGCGGGTTCTCGATCGCGGTCTACGATCCGGAGACCACGCCGCGCGACGCGACCAAGATCCACCGGCTGATTTCGGAGGACCGGGTCAACTTCGTCGCCGCCGCCGACTATCGCGAGGGGTCTCCGGTCGACCTGATCGTGAAGGGCCTGATCGGGCGCATAGCCGTGAACGCCGGACGCATGCCCGCGGACGGCTGATCTCCGCCCGGTTCACGAATTCTCACGAAATCGGGAACGCGGAGGCGGGCTCTCGGTTGTCGGATTCGTGATCGTTGGGACCGGCGGGTTCTCCGTCGGGCGATCTCCGGAGACTCACACATGAACTTCAAGATCATCAGCCTGGCCGCCGCCAGTGCGCTCGCCCTTGCCGCCTGCTCGGGTCAGGACGACGCCGCCAAGACCGACGCCGCTGCGACCGCGGCCGAAGACACGTCGGCCATGGCTCCGGCCGACACGGGCGCCATGGGCACGACCGGCACGACCGGCGGTGCGATGGACGGCTCCACGACCGGGACGACGGGCGCCACGGGCACAACGGGGACCACCGGCACCACCGGCACGGCCACCGGCCAGACCCCGAGCACCCTGCCGACGGATCCGTCGACCACCTCGTCGACCACCAGCCCGCCCGCCCAGTAAGGGGCTAGGCCGGGGCGGCGCCGGAGCTCCGGTGCGTGCGGTTTCCCTCACAAGGGTTCACGAACGCGTGATAATTCGCTTGCGCTGATCCTCACGTTCCCGTTATCTCGGGATTGCGAGGATTCATGACCTCGTATGACCCTTCTGAAGGAAGAAAACCCATGCGCATCGTCGCTCTGATCGCCGCTTCGGCCGCCGCTCTGGCCCTGGCCGCTTGCCAACCCGCCGCCGAAGACACCACCGCTGCCGACGCGTCGACCGACGCCACCGCCGCTGCCGAAACCGCCACGGACGCTGCTGCGACCGCTGACGCCGCCGCCACCGACGCGACCGCCGCCGCCGCGACCGCCGAAGGCGCCGCCGCTGCCCCCGCCGCCGACGGCGCGATGGCTCCGGCCGCCGCTGCTCCGGCCGCTGAAGAGAAGGCCGCTCACTAAGAGCGACTTCAAGACAGGCTTCAGGGCCTGACTGAAGGAAGGGCCGTCCTCCGGGGCGGCCCTTTTTCTTTGTCCGGCGGCCCGGCGCAGGGCCGCGCACTTGCGGATCAGCGCCAGCGGTATAGGCCGGGGCCATGACCGACGACCGTTCCCCGAGGCTGGTCTGGACCGACGACGGCGCCCCCCGCTCGGGCCGGTTCGGCGACGTCTATTTCTCGCGCGAGGACGGCTTGGCCGAGAGCCGCGCCGTCTTCCTGGGGGGCTGCGGCCTGCCCGAGGCTTGGTCGGGGCGGGCGAGGTTCACGGTCGCGGAGCTGGGCTTCGGCACCGGGCTCAACATCGCCGCCCTGCTGCAGCTGTGGCGGACGCATCGGCCGGCAGGCGGGCGGCTGCACGTGTTCACGGTCGAAGGGTTTCCGCTGCGCCCCGACGAGGCGGCCCGCGCGCTTTCGGCCTGGCCGGACCTGGACGAGGCCGCTTCGGCCCTGGTGGCGGCCTGGCCGGAGCCGACGCCGGGATTCCATCGCCTCGACCTGCCGGGGTTCGACGCGGTGGTCGATGTCGCGGTCGGGGACGTGGAAGGCGCGCTGGCGCGGTGGTCGGGTCGGGCCGACGCCTGGTTCCTCGACGGGTTCGCGCCTTCGGCCAATCCCGAGATGTGGTCCGGGCCGGTGCTGGACGCCATCGCCGCCCGGTCGGCGCCCGGGGCGCGGCTGGCGACCTTCACCGTGGCGGGGTCCGTGCGGCGAGGCCTGGCGGCGCGGGGCTTCACCGTGGACAAACGCCCCGGCCACGGGCGAAAGCGCGAGCGGCTGGAGGCGGTTCTGCCGGCACACGACGCTGAGCCTTACGTCCCGCCGTCCGTCGCGATCGTCGGGGCCGGGATCGCGGGCGCGGCGCTCGCACGGGCGTTCGCGGCGCTCGGGGCCGATGCGTTGGTGGTCGAGGCGCAAGGGCCGGGCGCGGGCGCCTCCGGTTTCCCGGCGGCCCTCGTGACGCCCCGCCTCGACGCCGGAGACGACGGGATCGCCGTCCTGCACGCGCAGGCGCTCGAACGGGCCGGCGCGCTTTATGCGGGCGTCCCTGATGCGGTGGCGGCGCGAGGCGTGCTGCAGCTCGAGCAGACGGCGCGGGACGAAAAGCGGTTCGGCAAGGTCGCGGCCCAGCCGGTCTGGGCCGAGGGCGCGATGACGCCGCTGAACGCCGATGACTGTTCCGCGCGACTGGGCGAGCCGGTTTCCGTCGGCGGGCTGTGGATGCGGGACGCCCTCAGCGTCCGGCCCGCGGCGGTGCTGTCGGCCTGGCTGAAGACGGGGCGCCGCGTGACGGCTCGGGTCGACGCCCTTGCTCCGTCCGACGGGGGGTGGCGACTGCTCGACGCCGATGGCGAGACGATCCTGGAGGCGCAGATCGTGGTGATCGCCTCCGGTTGGGGCGCGGCGGCCCTGGCGTCCTCCCTGCCCCTCGCGCCGGTCCGGGGGCAGGCGGACTGGACCGACGCGGCCGAGGCCCCGGCGACCGCGTGGGGCGGCTATGTCGCGCCGATGGGACCGGGTCTGTTGTTCGGGGCCACGCACGACCGTGGCGAGACCGACCGTGAGCCGACCGCAGAGGCTTCGGCCCGGAACCTGGCCACGCTCGCGGCGCGGTTGCCGGTGCTGGCGGAGACCCTGTCCCGCCTTGGGGACATTCGCTCCCGGACCGCGGTGCGCGCCACGACGCTTGACCGGCTGCCTCTGGCCGGCGCGGCGGGAGCGCCCGGGCTGTATGTGCTGGGCGGACTCGGCTCGCGCGGCTTCTGCCTTGCGCCTCTGCTCGCGGAGCATGTCGCCGCTATCGCGACCGGCGCGCCGTCGCCTCTGCCGGCCGACCTCGCCGTGCGGGTCGATCCGTTGCGATTCAGACGGGTGCTTGTGCAACCGGACGCGAAGGCAGACGATTGAGGCGGCGTCATCGCCCGGAGAAACTCATGCGCCCCGCTCTCGCCCTCGCCTTCGCCGCCGTCTCCGTGCTTCCGGCCTGCGCGCCCGTCGGACAGGGATCCGCGGTCACAGCGTCAGCGGACCGGTCGCCGCGACAGTGCTTCAGCGTCAATCAGGTGAGCAATTTCCGGCAGGGCGGACCGGGGCAGGTCTATCTGCGCGTGGGCCGCAGCGCCGTCTACGAGCTGAGCGACGCCGGCGGCTGCACCGATCTCGACTTCGCCACCCGGCTGGCCCTGATCCCCGACGGTCTGAGCGGATCGCGCCTGTGCACCGACGACTGGGCGCGCGTGGTCGTGCCCGGATCGACCGGCGCCAACGCCGTGTGCCGGGTTCGCATCAGCCGGCAGCTGACGGCGGAGCAGGTCGCGGCCATCCCCGAGCGGCAGCGCCCCTGATCAGGCCTTCTGGGCGTAGCCGAGGCGCCGATTCAGCCTCTCGATCAGATCGATTGCGGTGTCGGCGATGACCGAGCCCGGCGGATAGACGGCGGCGGCGCCCAGATCGATCAGGGTCTGCACGTCCGACGGCGGGATGACCCCGCCGACCACGATCATGATGTCCGGCCGGCCCAGCTTCTCCAGCTCCGCCTTCAGTTCCGGCACCAGCGTCAGGTGGCCGGCCGCCAGCGACGAGGCGCCGACGGCGTGGACGTTGCGCTCGACGGCTTCGCGCGCGGCCTCTTCCGGCGTCTGGAACAGCGAGCCGGCGGTCGCCTCCAGCCCCAGGTCGCCATAGGCGGTGGCGACGACCTTCTGTCCGCGGTCGTGGCCGTCCTGCCCCAGTTTGGCGATCAGGATGCGGGGCGGGCCGCCGTCGTTCTCGACGAAGGCGGCGACCATGTCGCGGGCGCGGGCGATCTTCGGATGGGCGCCGGCCTCCTTCGCATAAACGCCGGAGACGGTCTTCACACTGGCGACGTGACGGCCGAAGGCGGCCTCCAGCGCGTCGGAAATCTCGCCGACCGTGGCGTAGGCGCGGGCCGCCTGCACCGACAGCTCCAGCAGGTTGGCGGTCCCGCGCGCGCCGTCGGTCAGGGCGGTCAGCGCCGCCTGGGTCTTCGCCTCGTCGCGTTCGGCGCGCAGTCGCTTCAGCTTGTCGATCTGGGCGGCCAGAACGGCGGCGTTGTCGACCTTCAGCATGGGGATGTCGTCGACGGCGTCGGACAGGTAGCGGTTCACCCCGACCACGGTCTGCTGGCCGGTGTCGATGCGCGCCTGGGTGCGGGCCGCGGCCTCCTCGATGCGCAGCTTGGGCACGCCGGCCTCGATGGCCCTGGCCATGCCGCCCAGCGCCTCGACCTCGGCCATCAGGGCGCGGGCCTTTTCGGCCAGCTCGTGGGTCAGGCGTTCGACGTAGAAGCTGCCGCCCCACGGGTCGATGACGCGGGTCAGGCCGGTCTCCATCTGCAGCAGCAGCTGGGTGTTGCGGGCGATCCGGGCCGAGAAGTCAGTCGGCAGGGCCAGCGCCTCGTCGAGCGCATTGGTGTGCAGGCTCTGGGTCTGGCCGCCCGCCGCCGCCATGGCCTCGACCATGGTGCGGGGCACGTTGTTGAACACGTCCTGCGCCGCCAGCGACCAGCCCGAGGTCTGGCAGTGGGCGCGCAGGGCCAGGGATTTGGGATCCTTCGCGCCGAATTTCGCCACCGCCTCGGCCCACAGCAGGCGGCCGGCGCGCAGCTTGGCCACCTCCATGAAATAGTTCATGCCGATGGCCCAGAAGAAGCTCAGGCGCGGCGCGAACCGGTCCACGTCCATGCCCGCCGCGACCCCGGCCTTCAGGTATTCGACGCCGTCGGCGAGGGTGTAGGCCAACTCCAGATCGGCCGACGCCCCGGCCTCCTGCATGTGATAGCCGCTGATCGAGATAGAGTTGAATTTCGGCGTGTGCTGGGCGGTCCAAGCGAAGATGTCCGACACGATCCGCATTGAGGGCTCGGGCGGATAGATGTAGGTGTTTCGGACCATGAACTCCTTGAGGATGTCGTTCTGGATGGTCCCGGTCAGGGCCGCGTGCGGCACGCCCTGCTCCTCGGCGGCGACGACATAGAGGGCCAGGATCGGCAGCACGGCGCCGTTCATGGTCATCGACACCGACATCTGGTCCAGCGGGATGCCGTCGAACAGGGTCCGCATGTCGTAGATGCTGTCGATGGCCACGCCGGCCATGCCGACGTCGCCCTTCACCCGCGGATGGTCGGAATCGTAGCCCCGGTGGGTGGCCAGGTCGAAGGCGATCGACAGCCCCTTCTGCCCGGCGGCGAGGTTGCGGCGGTAGAAGGCGTTCGAGGCCTCGGCGGTCGAGAAGCCGGCGTACTGGCGGATGGTCCAGGGGTTGGACGCATACATGGTCGGGTAGGGGCCGCGGACGTAGGGGGAAATTCCGGGCAGGCCGTGGATGGCTTCGAGTCCCTCCAGCGCCTCCGGGCGATAGGCGGTCGCGACGGTCAGGCCTTCGGGCGTGGTCCAGGGCTCGCGGGCCGGGCCGGCGCCGGTGGGGCCTGCGTCGAGCGGGATGCGGGTGAAGTCGGGCGTGCTCATTGCGCGGCCTCCCACGCCTGACTCTCGAACGGTTCGGCGAAGCGGACCGGGATCAGGGGTTCGCAGGCGTCGCCGCCGCCCTCCGGCTGCGACGACGGCGCGGGCTCGAACAGGGCCGGGCGAGGGTCCGGATCCACGAATTTGGTCACGCCGACGAGGTGGGCGGCGCCGCCGGCCAACGCGGCCTCGCGCTCGGCGCGGGCGGCGGCGATGCGCGCCTGCACCCCGCCGGTCCGCAGCGAGGCGACCAGTCCGCCTTCGCCCTCGATGCGCTGGAACTCGGCCCAGCCGGCTTCGGCGAGGTCGCGGGTGCGGGCGTCGAGGAACCACGAGCCGGCGGCGGGGTCGTCGACCCGACCCAGATGGGCCTCCTCCATCAGCACCAGCTGGGCGTTCCGCGCCTGACGTCGGGCGAAGGCGTCGGGACGGCCGTTGGCGCGGGCCAGCCCCTCGATGACCACGGCGTCGGCGCCGCCGACCGCGCCGGCGAAGCCAGCCGCCGTGAGCCGCAGCAGGTTCGGCCAGGGGTCGCGGGCCGACAGCATGCGCTGCGACGACCGCGCTTCGATCAGCGCCGGCGTCTCCGCTCCGAAGGCGCGGCTGAAGGTGCGCCACATCAGCCGGGCGGCGCGGACCTTGGCGAGGCCGTCGAGGTATTCCTGATCGACCGACAGTCCCAGCACGGTCCCCGTCAGCGCCTGTTCCTCGCCGAGCCCGGCGGCGAGCGCGGCGCGCACCAGCTCGGCGGCGTTGGCGAGGGCGAAGCCCAGCTCCTGCCCCGCCGATCCTCCTGCCTCGTGCGCGACCCGGCCGCCGGCGAGGAAGAAGGTCGCGGCGGGATAGGCGGCGGCGTGGCGCATGGCGGTGTGCGCCGCCAGCGTCAGATGCTCCGGCGCAGACCGCGGTGCGGCGCCGGCTTCCGCAAAGGCCGACAGGGGGTCCATGTGGAACATCAGCCGCGCGCGGGGCGAGCCCTTGGCCGCGACGGCGAGGGCGTTGGCCGCCTCGTGCCCTGACAGGCCGGCGTCCAGTCCCACCGCCGCCAGTTCCAGCGCCACGCCGTCCAGCGCGGCCGCCAGCGGTTCGGAGTCGGCGAGCACCCCGCCGCCCAGCACGACCGAGGCCGCCCCGCCTTTCAGATCGGATAAGACCGCAGCGTTGACGGCGATCGGGTCCTCGCCCTCGACCGACGTGCGCAAATCCCACGCGCGGCCGTCCGCGTCCGACGGGCGCGGCGCCGCGACGGGGTGCACGCCGGTCGCGGCCGCATAGAGGGGCCGCACCGCCAGACCGTCGGCGTCCAGATGCATCAGGCTTTCGAGCGGACGGCCCTTCAGGGCCTTTTCGGCGAGCGCGCGCCAGTCAGCCGGAGAGGGGATGGAGAAGGGGTCGGACATGGCGCCTGTAATGCGTCGGTCCGGGGCCGGGGTCCAGATGGGGGAGGATCATTGCGTTCTCCGCGCCCACCCCCCCCTGCTCCGTCATCCTCGGGCTTGTCCCGAGGACCCATCGTTCGGCGGGCCGAAACTGTGGATCAGGAAAAGGCGCGCTCAGCCAAGGCGCCAGACCTCAGCCGTTCGTGCGGCGGCTCCATGGGTCCTCGGGACGAGCCCGAGGATGACGGGATTTATCAGGGCGCGGAACTCAGTCGCGCGGTGCGAACGAGCGGTCCTCGCGCAGCGGGGCGACGAACAGGCGGTCGCAGCGCCGTCCGTCGTCGCACAGGGGGATGGCCTCGAAATCGTCGCCGGCGGACTCCAGCACCTCCGCCGCGAGGGCCTCGAAGGCGTCCTCGTGGCCCTCGCGCGCATACAGGAGGACGCCGTCGCGGGCGTCGACGACGCCGTACGCCGGAGCGCCCTCGGCCAGGGTTTCGAAATCCACCGCCATGACGAGGTAAGGCGCGAGCGCCGGGATGGTTTCAAGGTTTGTGATGCCTGTCCCCGGTTGTCGGGGCCGGCCGCTTGTGATCCCGGACGACGCGACGCGTCGATCCGGGAGGGGACGCGCAACCCCTTCTCCGCTCATCCCGGCGGAAGCCGGGACCCAGTCCTTTGGGTGATGGAGCGACACCAGGTTCGCCAACCCGCCGTCCTGAAGCACTCGCGTCACGCTGGACAGAACGGGGTCCCGGCTTTCGCCGGGATGACCGGATCAGAGAACCCTACATCACCGGGTGGACCGGCTCGAACGGCGGGGGCGGCAGGTTCCAGGGGTCGGGAACGACCGCGCCCGCGTCCCAAGCGCCGCCGTCGGCGGTCGACGGAGCGTAGCCCGAGAGCAGGGCGTCCAGACCGCCCGTGTCCGCCTCGAGCACCCAGCCGTCGATCCAGCCCTCGACCCCGGCGGCTTCCGGCGACCCGGCGGGCGCCGGCTCCCCCGTCTCGGGCTTGGCGCCGGAAATCCAGCCGGTCAGGCCCGCCGTCGGCGCCGCGGGCGCGGCGGCCATGGCCTCGACGTGATCCAGTTCGGGCAGGTGGCGTTCGCCCACGTCGAGGAAGCCGTACATCAGCCCCGCATCGGCGTCGGCGTAGTGGTCGTCCAGCCCGGCCTGATGCCCCAGCTCGTGCAGGATAACGGTCAGCAGGTCGATCCGACCGTCGGCGCCGCCCCCGGCCACGGCCTCGAGCGCCGCGCCGGACCCGGAGAACTCCGCGTCGTCCCCCGGCGTCGGGTCCACGAACCAGCCCCAGCCGCCGGCGTTGTCGTCGATGACGATGGCGCCGACCGTGCTCTGGCCGATCTGCAGGCCGCCCAGGTCGGAGACGGAGACGGACACCGCCCGCATGGCCGCGAGTTGCGCATCGGTCGCCCCGGCCTCCGCCCAGCGGGCGATAGCGGCGGCGACGAGGGGGGCGAAGTCCGACCCATTCAGGCCCGGTCGGCCTGTCGGCGCTCTGGACGGCAGGGCGAAGGCCTGCGATGGCGACGGCGGCTCGAGGGTGGCGCCATTGGCGGCCTCGGTGAAGCCGGTGCTCACCGTCTGCTGGGTGGCGTCCGCTGTGTTGCCGGGGTTGTCCGAGATGATGCGGGCCTCCACCGTCGCCATATTGGTGATGACTTCGTTGGGCGTGCCGTCCCCATCGGTGAGCCGCTCAAGCCGAAACGTGGCTGTGTCACGTTGGCGCAGGCGGATGTCTTCGGCCCCGCCTATGCCGCTGGCCTGGTTGTTCGCCATATCTAGCGTGATGGACGTCGTATTCCTGGCTTCGACGCGCATGCCGTACACAAATCCGAACGGGAAGGCGGAGTTGTCGTCGGGCGTCCCGAGGACGTTGCCGCGGATGGTCAGATTGAGGCTTCCGGTCTGGCCGTCGCCGTCGTCATCGAGCCGGGTCTGTACGAAGATGCCTTCTATGTCAGTGTTGCGGATGTTGTTGCTGGTGATCGAGATGATGGACTGCACGTCGCCATTCAGTTCAACAGCAATACCGTAGAGGTCGTGAGCGCCGGAGTCGGGAGACCCGTCTCCGATCTGATTGTTGTTGATCCGCCCGTTCCACTGAGCCGCGCTGGTGGTTGTTGTGCCGGAGACGATCTGGATCGGATTGAGGCCGTGCCGAAGGAAGGTGCTGCCGTCGATATTGAAGGTCAGATCGGTGTTGAAGCTGCCCAGCAAGTGAACGCCGCTGTTGTTGTCCTGGAAGGTTGAGTTGAGGACGTTGATCGTCCGGGAGGCGTCCCCGTTGCCATTGATCAGGATGCCGCTCGATGTCACGTTCTTCACGGTCGAGCCGCTCAGGTTGAGAGTGAAGTTCGAGGTGTTCACGTCACCGCTGTTGGCCACAGTGAGACCGTTCCCCGCGCCGCCCGCGCCATCGATCGTGCTTCCGGTTATGGTGAGGACGCCAACCCCGCTGACCGGAGTGATGCGTATCTGATCCTCAAAGCCGCCCGAAATCGTGCTGTTAGAGATCGTGTACGATCCGAGCACGTTGACGAAGAACAGGTTCGCCTCGGCGCCGGTCAACGTATCTCCATTGTTCGTGACGCTGGTGTTCGAAAGGGTGAAGCCCGTGGTGTCGGTCGCGGACACGCCGCTTCCATCGTTGTTCGTGATGAGGACGGATGTGAGCGAGACGCTGCTCGCATTCGCCAGGGTTATGCCGTTGCCGGTCTTGTTGCCGATCGTGCCGCCACTGCCGGCGCCACCGGTCCCGGTTACGGTCAAGCCCGCCGTCGAGCCCGTGCTCGTGAGGATGATCCCCGGATTCGCGCTAACTGCCGTCGTATTGATGCTCTGGAACGTCAGTCCGCCGGCGCCGATCGTCGTGCCGTTCACGTTCAGCGCCGTCCCCGTCCCCGATGCGATCGTGTTCCCCGCCCCCGTGACCGTCACCGTCCCGCCGCCCGTGGCGGTGAAGCCGGCGCCTGAGGTGGTGACGATGTCGAGGCCCTGTCCGCCCCCTGCCGGAGCGAAGCTGATCGCGCCGGTGTTGCCGGTCAGGCTGACGGCGGCGTTGACGCCGGTGTTCAGGGCGACGCTCTGGCCGGTGAAGGCGACCGCGCCGCCGCTGGCGTTGACCAGTATGCCGTTGTTGGCGCTGGCGGTGAGGGTCGCCGTGATGTCGCCGGAGAAGGCGACGGCGCCGGCCGTATGACCGTTCACCTCGACCACGTGACCCGCCGTGGACTTGCTCAGCGCCGCCGCGATGGTGACCGCGCCGGAGCCGCCGGTGATGTTGACCGCATCGCCGCCGGGGTCGTTGACCGCCCCGATGGCGCCGCCGTTGACGGTGACGGCGTTGGTCGCCCCGACGATGCTGAGGCCGTGGCCGGCGGCGTTGTCGATGCTGACGGTGGAGAGGGTCACGGCGCCGTTGGCGCCGTTCAGCTCGATCCCGTCGCCGCCTGTGTTGTTGATCGTGGCGCTGGCGAAGCTGAAGGCCGCGGTCGATCCGCCGTCGATGCGGATACCGTCGCTGCCCGCGCCGCTGGTCCCGGCGACGGTGACCGTTCCCCCGTTGAAGGCGGCGCCGTCGACATTGTTCAGGCTGATCGCCGTGTTGGCGACCGTATTGCTGGCGGCGAGCGTGGCGAAGGTCACGCCGGACGCGCCGATCACGGTGTCGGCCAGGTTCAGGATCTGGCCCGTCGTCGTGTTGATGGTCGCCCCGCCCGGCCCGGCGATCACCAGCGTATTGCCCGCCGCCGAGGCGAGGCCGGTTCCGCCGGTCGTATCGATATCGAGGCCGCCGGTGAAGCTGGTCGTGGAGCTGGTGCTGGCGCCGAGATTGACCGCCGCCTGCGCGCCCGTGTTGATCGCCGCCGCGCCGATGAAGCTGGCGGTCAGGCCGGTGTTGCCGGTGAGGTCGACGCCCGTCTGGCCGTGGGTCCCGGTGATGGACAGCCCGCCGCCGGAGACGGTGAAGCTCCCGCCGACGCCGCTCAGATCGATGACCCCGCCGTTGGCGCCCGAAGAGCCCGATGACGCCGCGCTGGTCAGGACAACGTTCAGCGTGCCGCCGGCGTCGATGTCGGCGATCTGGCCCTGGCCGGAGACGGCGACGTTAGCCACGGTCAGGACGCCGACCGTGCCGCCGCCGTCCTGTATGGCGACGGCCCCCGCCGCCGTGCCGTTGAAGTTGAGGCCCCGAACCTCGTTGCCGCTGCTGAGGGTGACGCCATAGGTCGCGTGGTTGATCGTGGGCCCGGCGACGACCCCGGCGGCGCCGATCTGGATGCCGTTGACGGTGAACTCGTGCCCGTCGCCGAACAGCTTCTGGCCCGTCTCCAGCGTGATCCCGCCCGTCAGGGTTCCCCCGCCTGCCGCGTTGTAGACGAAGATGGTGTCGTCGGCGTTGTCGAGCCCATCCGCCGATCCGCCGGTGTTCAGCGGGGCCAGGCTGGCGAACGGTTTGGCGTAGCTGCCGTCGCCCGTGACGTCGCTGCCCGTGGCGGCGTTCACGTACCAGACGGGGTCGGTGACGTTCAGCGTCGCCGTCGCCGTGTCGGTCCCGCCGTCCGCGTCCGACAGGGTGTAGGTGAAGGAGGCCGCGCCGGTGAAGCCGGTGGTCGGGGTGAAGACGAAGCCGCCGTCGGCCGCGACCGTCACCGTCCCGCCGGTGACCGAGATCGGACCTGTGGTGACGTCCACGCCGTTGACGTGGGTGACCGACAGGCCGCTGGGCGGCTGGTCCGGGTCACTGTCGTTGGCGAGCAGGCCGGCGGCCGCGCTGACCGCATAGGGGGTGTTGCCGGTGACGCCGTTGTAGACGTCGGCCGCGGCGACAGGGACCTCGTTGGCGCCGTTGATGGTGATGGTCACGGTCGCCGTGTCCGAGCCGCCGGCCCCGTCGCTGATCGTATAGGTGAAGCTGTCGGAGCCGATCTGCATCGGCCTCAGCGCTTCGAACTTGCCGTTCGGATTGTAGACGTAGGAGCCGTCGGCGTTGAGGGTCAGCAGGGCGCCGGACGGCAGGGCGAAGGGCGTTCCGATCGTGCCGCCGTCGCCGACGCCGGTCACGCTCAGGCCGGGACCGTCAATGTCGGTGTCGTTGGCCGTCACGCCCGGGACGGAGCCGACGATCAGCGGCGAGTCCTCGTCGGCGGTTCCGGTGTCGTCGTTGGCGGTCGGCGCGTCGTTCACCGCGTTCACGGTAAGGCTGACCGTCACCGTGTTCCCGTCGACCGTGCCGTCGTTGACCTTGTAGGTGAAGCTGTCGGCGCCGTAGGCGTCGGCCGTCGGCGTGTACGGCGAGGTCGAGGTGGATTACGTCTCCACCGCGACCGACGTCGAGCGTCAGGCCTACGCGTCGGACGCGGTCGTCGATACGGCCGGCATCGTCAACGGAACGCCGGGCCAGATCGTTTGTCGGGTGCAACTGCTGCGAGCTCAGAACCTGCCTCTCCGAGTCACGACGCAGAATCCCGTGACGGGCGTTATTACCGTTATCGTTCCGGGTATTGAGGATCAGGTCCGCACCGGCGATCTTCGTTCGAACCCGCAAGGCCAGGCTCACATCAACGAGTGCCGCCCCCTGAACCTTTTCGGCAAGGGCAACCAATCCCAGGAGGCGATCGACTATGTCACCTTCATCGCCGACAACAACGAGCTCAATGAGCAGGAGCAGGCGGTAGCTTCGATTTCGGGCGAACTGTGGGACTTCTGGGGCGCGGGCCGCATTGGAGCGGCCGTCGGCGTCGAGTATCGCCGCGAGTTCACCGAGGCCGTCGGCTTTGAGGACGAGAATGAAGGCCGCCTGACGCAGGGTTTCGTCGGCGGCAACCAGCCGCCAGCCGAGTACGAGTCGGAGGAGGCCTTCGCCGAACTGTCGATCCCGCTGTTCCGTGACAGCTGGCTCGGTGAATACGCTGAGCTGAGCGGCTCTTACCGCACCTTCGACTACACCACCACCGGGACCGGCGACGTCTATGGCGTCAACTTCGTCTATCGTCCCATCCAGGACTTCACCTTCAAGACCAGCTTCAACACTTCGCTGCGCTCGCCCAGCCTCGCCGAGAATTTCGCGCCGTTCACGCCGACGTTCCGCAACTTCGCTTTCGCCGACCCCTGCGCAACGATCAATATCAACGCGCCAGTCAACGTGGCGGTCCGCGCCAACCGGATCGCCAACTGTACGGCGCTCGCCCAGCAGAAGGGTCTGACCTTCGACTTCGCCGGCGCCACGCCGATCACTACGGACGATTTCGACCCGAGCGCCCTCGGAACCGGCGGCGTTCAGGGCTCGGCGGGAGGCAACCCCTTCCTGACGCCGGAAGAGTCGGAGAGCTTCACCTTCTCCACCGTGCTCCAGCCGCGGATGTTCCCGGACTTCAGCCTGGTGCTCGACTATTACGAGATCGAGATCACCAGTGTGATCGCGGCCGTCACGGCCAATATCGTGGCCAACAACTGCGTCGACGGTCCGTCGCTGAACCAGGCGGCCTGCGCCACCATCTTCCGCAACAACCCGAACATGGCGTTCGCCATCGGCGCGCCCTCAGGCGATCCGATCGGCGCCTTCATCGAGGGGTCGATCAACTACGCCAAGCGCACAGTCCGGGGTGTCGACTTTATCGCCCGCTATCGCCTCGACCTCGAAGAGGCCTTCGGGCGAAACTGGGGTCGACTGGACTATCGTCTGTCCGGCGGCTGGCTGATCGAGCAGAAACAGTTCAACAACGCCCAGAATCCGAACGACTATACGGGTCTGGACAGCACGATCGGTCTTCCGCGCGTTCGCCTGGCGTCATCCCTCACCTATACCCCCAACGACGTCTGGAGCTTCAACTGGACGATGGACTGGCAGACCTCGCAGGACAACGCGAGCGGCTTCCGCGCCTATGGCGAGACCGGCAACCCCGACGCCCGCTTCCACACGGACATCGGCACCGGCGACTTCGCCCGCCACGATTTCACCGTCCGGGTGAACGTCAACGACGAGCTGTCGCTGCGCGGTGGCGTGGTCAACGCCTTCGACGCCGAGCAGCCCCGATACCTGGGCTCGGGATTGAATCCGAACTTCGACCCCTACGGCACCCGCTTCTTCATCGGCCTGAACTACCGACCGTTCTAGAAGCTCACCGACCCGAAGACGGAACGGGCGGCTCGCGAGAGCCGCCCTTTTTCGTTCTGGCGACGCCGCGTCCGGCCTCTCGCCGCGACGAGCGTCGGTCGCGCGCGTCAGCCCGCAGGGGCCAAAAAGGGGCGGCCTTGCCGGACGAACCCCTGGCCTTCTGAAAAAGCGCTCCCGCTCTAGCCCGCCGAGACCGCCAGCGTGCGCCGGAAGAAGCCGTCGGCCGTGTCGAAGATGCCGGTCCACTGGGCCGCGTCGAACTCGTGCCGGTTCGAATCCAGCTCGATCGTCTCCACCGGAACGCCCGCGCCCCGGAGCGTCTGCGCCCACTGCCGCGTACGGCGCGGCGGGATCACCGGGTCGCCGTCGGCGTGGATCAGCAGCACCGGCGGCTTGCGCACGATCTGCCGCGCCGGGACGTTGCCAGCCGAGGCCACGCCGACGACGGCGGCGATGTCCGTCTCGCGCACGGCGACCTCGGCGGCCAGATAGCCCCCGCGGGAATAGCCCAGGGCGCCCAGCCGGCCCGGCTGGACCCCGGCCTGCGACGCCGTCCAGGCGGCGGCGTCCGCCACGGCCCGCGCCCACCAGTCGGTGTCGTCGCTCTGCTGCGCGTCGCGCGCGTCGCTGAAGTAGTTCGGCATCGTCACCAGATAGCCCATGGCGGCATAGCGGACGGCCTCGGGATGAAAGGCGATGAAGCTGGAGCGGAGGCCGCCGGATCCATGCAGCAGCATCACCGCCGCGCCCGACATCGGGCCGCCGCGGGTCGTGGGCTCCATCACGAGGATCGGGCGGTCGCGGCCGCGGCTCTGGAACTGGGCCATCCGCACGTCGGACGGGTCCGTCGGGGCGGCGGCGATCAGGGGCAGGCCGGCCGCCAGGCCGAGGAGCTGACGTCGGTCCATGATGCGCATCCGTCGAGCTCCCGCCTTTGGCGGCGCAAGCCGAATCCAGCGGCGCCTCGCCAGCAAGCCCGACGGCGGCTGACCCCGCCGGGGTGGCGTTGAACGCGGGACTATTCGATGAAACGATCGTTTGGTGCGCCGAAAAGCCACCGGCGCGCGCGCCAGTGAAGGCCGGCGGCTTCGCGGGCGGCGCCGGGCCGCACGGGCGTCTATCGGGCTGAAAGGAATGGTGGACGCGACAGGGATTGAACCTGTGACCCCTTCGATGTCAACGAAGTGCTCTCCCGCTGAGCTACGCGTCCGCCGAGGCGGTTCCGGGCGGGCCCGGAACGGGAAGGCGCGGTCTATAACCCGCCCGGTTTGGTGTCTGCAAGGTCATTTTGCCGGGCCGCGGTCGCCGGCCCTTCGGGACCTCCCGACCCGACGCGGCCTGGGCTGCGCCCGTTCCGGGCTCAAGCAGAGAGCGCCCGCGGCGCGAGCGGTAGCGCCCCTCTACTAAGCCGCCGCGACCATGCGCTCGACCTCGCCGACGAGGTCGCGCAGGTGGACGGGCTTGGCCAGAACCTTGGCCTGCGGGCTGGCCTGGGCCGCCGACAGGGCGACGGCGGCGAAGCCGGTGATGAACATGATGCGGATGCCGGGCTGGCGGGCGGCGGCGACGCGCGCCACCTCGATGCCGTCGGCGCCGGGCATGACGATGTCGGTCAGCAGCAGGTCCCAAGGACCCTGATCCAGGGCGTCGATGGCGTCGTCGCCGTTCTCGCAGTCGACCACTGTGTGACCGGCGCGTTCCAGCGCGCGGGTCAGGAAGCCCCGCAGCGAGTGATCGTCTTCGGCCAGGAGGATGCGCGCCATGAAATGTCCGTCGTCGTGTGCAGCCCTGACGCTAGGCCCCGACTGGTAAACCCGCCATGAAAATCAGCGTCGTGCGAGCGTCTGCGGCTGTGGATGACGCGGCGAAACAGGCTAAGGCTGGCCCCATGGTTTCAGAGGGCGGCGGAGCGATGGCGGAGGACGGCGAGGCGTTCGCGATCGTGCGCCCTCCGGCGCCCGGGCGGTTCGTGTTCGCCTCGCCCCACTCGGGCGACCTTTGTCCGGACGACATGGACGCCGACCCCGCCCTGTCCGAGGCCAGCCTGCGCAGCGCGGGCGACGCCCTCGTCGACCGACTGATCGCGCCGGGGGCCGGGCAGGGCGCCGTGCTGGTGCTGGGGCGGCTGCACCGGGCCTATGTTGATCTGAATCGCGACCCCGGCGAGCTGGATCCCGCGCTGATCGACGGTCTGGCCGCCGTGACCAGCTCGGCCCGCACGGCGGCGGGGTACGGCGTCATCCCCCGCACCAGCGGCGACGGCCGCCCCCTCTATGCACGGCGATTGTCCGAGGCGGAGGCGCAGGCGCGGATCGCGCGCTGGCACGCGCCCTATCACGCGGCGCTGGCGGCCGAGATGGAGGCGGCGCGGGCGCGTTGCGGCGAGGCGGTGCTGGTCGACTGGCACTCCATGCCCGCGCGGGCGACGGCCGGCGCCGCGGGGCTGCGCGGGCCGGACGTGGTGCTGGGCGACCGGCACGGCTCGTCCTGCTCCGGCGAGCTGACGCGGCAGCTGCGGCGGGCCTTCGAGGCGCTGGGTTGGCGGGTGGCGCTGAACCGGCCCTACGCCGGGGGCTGGACGACGCAGCTCTGGGGCCGGCCGGACGAGGGCTTCCAGGCGGTGCAGGTCGAACTGAACCGGGCGCTGTATTACGACGAGGCGGCGCGGGCGCCGTCCGCCGGCTGGTCGCGGACGGCCAGGGGCGTGGCGCGGGTGATCGCCGATCTGCTCGACGAGCGGGCGTAAAAAAAGCCGCGCCCGAGGGCGCGGCATCAAGTCTTTAGGGAGGAAACGCCCAGGAAGGGCATGACGCCCGAAGGCGTCACAGGAAAGCTAGTGTGCGGTGCACAATGGGTCAAGGCTCCATTTCGCACTTGCGTTCACGCCGTGTAACGCCGTTCAGGGCTCCAGCAGCCGCCGGGCGTTGCGCACGGCCCGCGCCGCCGGAGAGCCGGCCTGACGCCAGACCAGCAGGCAGAAGGCCGCCGCCACGCCCAGCGCCAGCCACTGAGGCCCGAACAGCCACGCCGCCGCCGCCAGGGCGAAATAGTAGCCGCGCACGCCCTGGCTGAAGGCGTTCAAGGCCGGGTTCAGCAGGTCCGCCGCGGCGTTCCCCAGCGCGGCGCGGTCGGCTTCCGTGTTCACCTCGGGCGCGGCGCCGATCAGGGCCAGCGCGTAGTTCAGCTGGCGGATCGACCAGATGAAATCCAGCAGGCCGCGCGACAGACAGACCAGCACCAGCGCCAGCTTGGCCGTCAGCAGCCGGGCCGGGACCTCCTCGGCGCCGACGGAGGCGAACCCCTCCAGCGCCTGCTCGCCGCCGAACAGCACGCTGCCCACGGCGGCGATCAGCAGCAGGTTGGTCGAGGCGAAGAAGCCGCCGGAGTTGATGGTGTGGCCCAGCAGCTGGCTGTCGACCAGCCGCACCTCGCGATGGCTCATGGCCGTCATCCAGACGCGCCGCACGACGGCCATGTCGTCGTTCAGCGTGCCGCTGCGCTGGGCCAGCAGGTTCAGCAGCGGGCCGTAGCCCAGCCAGCAGACGGCGAACAGCGTCAGCGCCAGCCAGTCGAACAGGGTCATGGAAGGCTCCTTCTCGCCGCCTCATCGTGACGCGTGCGGGACCCGCGCTCAAGCCGCGAGACGCCGCGCGTCGAGCGACAGCGCCGCCCCTCCGCCTTGCTTCCGCCGCGCACGACGCCTATCACGCCCGCCACCTCATATCGCACTGCAGCATACCGGACGCGCCATGAACATCGACGCCATTCCCGCCGGACCCAATCCGCCCTGGGACGTCAACGTCATCATCGAGATCCCGCAGGGCGGGCTGCCGGTGAAGTACGAGATGGACAAGCATTCGGGCGCCCTGTTCGTCGACCGCTTCCTGCACACGGCGATGTACTATCCGGGCAACTACGGCTTCATCCCGCACACCCTGTCGGACGACGGCGATCCCTGCGACGTCATCGTGCTGAACCCGACGCCGGTGGTGCCGGGCTGCATCATCCGCTCGCGCCCGATCGGCGTGCTGAAGATGGAAGACGAAGCCGGCGGCGACGAGAAGATCCTCGCCGTGCCGGTCGACAAGCTGAACCCCTACTACACCGACATCGCCAGCTACCGGCAGCTGCCGGCTATCCTGGTCGAACAGATCGAGCACTTCTTCACCCGCTACAAGGATCTGGAGAAGAACAAGTCGGTCACCGTGAAGGGTTGGGGCGACGCCGGCGAGGCCGCCGAACTGATCGCCGTCGGCATGCGCGCGCACCAAGCCAAGCTGGCGGCTGCGGCCCAGGCGGCGAACGCGGCGTAGAACCTCCCGTCTCCTCCCCACGCCGTGGGGAGGTGGCGCGGCGCGACTTCGCGGCGTGACGGAGGGGGCGGCGCCGGCATCCGCCAGTCGTCAGCGCAGCTCTCTCAACTTCGAGTCACCCCCACCGTCTCGTCGGCTGAGTCGCCGACGATCCACCTCCCCATGAAATGGGGAGGAGACTGATGGTGCGCGCCTTCTCCCCGAAGACCAGAACCGCTATCTGACCCCCATGGCCGCCGCCGAGACTCCTGCAGACATCTTCAAGCGGGCGCTCGCCCATGCGGCGCGGGCGCTGGCGGAGCAGTCGGATCTGGAGGTCGCCTTCGGATCGGACGGGCCGCGGCTGGCCAACGGCGTCCTGACCCTGCCGCACCCGCCGCGCGATCCCGGCGGCCCCGAGACCACCGCCCTGCGCGGACAGGCGGACCGGCTGGCGCTGCGTCTGGCCAACCACGACGAGGGCCTGCACGGACGGCTGCGGCCGCTCGACAGCAAGGCGGCCGAGGTGTTCGAGGCGGTCGAGCAGGCGCGGGTCGAGGCCGTCGGATCGGTGTCGCTGGCCGGGGTGCGGGCCAATATGAACGCGGCGCTGCTGACCCGGCTGGAGAAGATGGGCGCGCTGCGGGTGACGGACGCCGAGCGCGTTCCGGTGGCCGAGGCCGTGGCCCTGCTGGTGCGCGAGCGGTTGACGGGACAGCGGGCGCCGGACGGGGCCGGCGCCCTGCTGGACCTCGTGCGGACAAGCCTCGAGGACAAGGCCGGGGACAAACTGAATGCGCTGGCCGAGGTCGCTGGCGATCAGACCGCCTTCGCCGACCGGCTGAAGGACGTGCTGCGAGCGCTGGATCTCGATCCGGGCGACGGGCGCGGCGACGACGCCTCCGACGACGCCGGCGAGGACGAACCGGACCAGCGCGAGCCGGACACCAGCGACGATCAGGACGAGGAAGACGACGCCGGCGGCGGCGAGGGCCAGTCGATGGACGGTTCGGCCGACGACCGGGAGCAGGGCGAGGACCGCGACAGCCGTCCCGACGGCAGTCCCGCCGATCCCGACGGCGAGGCCTCGGACGAGGGGCCGGACGTCAACGAAGGCGCCCTGCCGAATCGCCAGCAGACCATGGACGACGGGCGCGCGGTCGAGGGCTATCGCGTCTTCACGACCGCCCACGACGAGGTCATCGACGCCGCCGACCTGTGCGATCCCAACGAGCTGGAGCGGCTTCGGGCGCTGCTGGACCAGCAGCTCACGACCCTGTCGTCGGTGGTCGCCCGGCTGGCCAACAAGCTGCAGCGCCGCCTGATGGCGCAGCAGAACCGCAGCTGGCATTTCGACCTCGAGGAGGGGGTGCTGGACACCGCCCGCCTGACCCGGATCATCACCGACCCGACCAGCCCGCTCAGCTTCAAGGCCGAGAGCGAGAGCCCGTTCCGCGACACGGTGGTGACCCTGCTGCTCGACAACTCCGGCTCGATGCGCGGCCGCCCGATCATGGTCGCGGCGGTGTGCGCCGACATCCTCGCGCGGACGCTCGAGCGGTGCGGGGTCAAGGTCGAGATCCTCGGCTTCACCACCCGCGCCTGGAAGGGCGGACAGGCGCGCGAGGCGTGGATCACCGCCGGCAAGCCGGCCAATCCCGGCCGGCTCAATGACCTGCGCCACATCGTCTACAAGGCCGCCGACGCGCCCTGGCGGCGGGCCAAGAAGAACCTCGGCCTGATGATGCGCGAGGGGCTGCTGAAGGAAAACATCGACGGCGAGGCCCTGACCTGGGCGCACGAACGGCTGCTGGGGCGGACGGAGGCGCGGCGGATCCTGATGGTCATCTCGGACGGCTCGCCCGTCGACGACTCGACCCAGTCGGCCAATGCGGCCCTGTATCTGGACAAGCACCTGCGCCAGGTCATCGCCGAGATCGAAACCCGCTCGCCCGTGGAGCTGATGGCCATCGGCATCGGCCATGACGTGACCCGCTGGTATCGCCGCGCGGTGACCATCGTCGACGTCGAGCAGTTGGCCGGCGCCATGGTCGAGAACCTCGCCGCCCTGTTCGAGGCGGAGGCGCGCGAGGCCCCGGCGGGACGGCGCCGGAAGGCCGCTTGAGGCGTCTCCTCGCGCTCCCGCCGCTGCTGTTCCTGAGCGCCTGCGCCGGCGCGGCCGCTTTGACGGCGCCGATCGAGGCTCCCCCGGGCTGGGCGCCGGTTCAGGCGGAGGTCCGGACGATCGGCCTCGGCTTGCCGGGTGGAGTCCGGATGGCCGACGGTGTGCGGTTCGCGGGCGGGGTGCAGCTGTCGGCGTCCCGCGGGAATCGCCTGCACGGCCTGTCCGATCTGAAGGCGCTGGGCGAGGAGCTGCTGGTCGTGACCGACGCCGGCGACCTGCTCCGGCTGCGGCCGGTTCTTGACCGTCGCGGCCGCTTGGCCGGCCTGTCGGGCCTCAGCCTGCGTGCGCTGCCCGCCGCGGACGGCGGACCGTTCGCAGGGAAGGCGGAGGGGGACGCCGAGAGCCTCGCCGTGCGGCCGGACGGCGGCCTCGTGGTCGGGTTCGAGCAGCAGCCGCGGCTGTGGCTCTACGGCCGGGTGGCTGCGCTCGCGGAGCGGCCGACGCCGCTGGCCGTTCCGCCCGTCGCGAGCGGAAACGACGGCCTGGAGGCGGTCGCCGTCGCGCCGGGCGGGCTGCGCGTGGCGGCCGAGAGCGGCGGGGTCTGGGACTGCAGGCCGACCGCCTGCCGCGAGATTGTCCCGCCGCCGGCTACGCCCCTGCCGCTGGACGGCTGGCGCATCACCGGCATGGACCGCGATCCCGGCGGTGACGGCTGGTTCGTGGTCGAGCGTCTCTACCGAGAGCCGGTCGACATGCGCGCCCGCATCCGCCGCATGGACGCCGAGGGGCGGCTGGGCCCTGAGCTGGTCGTGCTCAGCCTGCCGTCGACGACCGACAACTTCGAGGGGATCGCCGCCGTGGCCGGTCCGGACGGCGGAACGCGGCTCTACATCGTCTCCGACGACAACGACCATCCGCGCCAGCGGACGCTACTGCTCGCCCTCGATGTCAGACCCTAGATCCGGGCGGCCTGAGCCTGCTCATGGTCATCATCCACAGCTCCGCCCACTCTGTCGTCATCCTCGGACTTGATCCGAGGATCAGAGGCGGGACCGGACTGTGCGATTGAAGCGGCCCCGCGCATAGCGACCGTGTTCACCGTCACCGAGCACCTGACGGTCTGATCCTCGGATCAAGCCCGAGGATGACGGCAGAGTTGATGGGTTTGCGCTCGCCCCTAAACCCGTTCGCTGATCTTGATCGCCGCGCGGCACCCCGCCTTGATGACCGAGGACAGCAGGCGGTAGCCTGGGGCCTCGCGGCTGCCGTGACCGACCGCGTGGTCGTGGTGGGCCAGTTCCTCGTCGCGGAACACCCTTAGCTCTGCGGCAAGGTCAGGGTCGCGGTGCTCGAGCTCGGCGATCTGGTCCGCGTAGTGTTCCTCGATCACGGCCTCGACCGCCTCGGTGCAGGCGTGGGCGGCCTTCTCGCCCATCAGGGCCGTGCCGGTGCCCAGCGCCAGGGCGGCGAGCCGCCACACCGGCGTCATCGCGGTCGGGGGCACGCGTTCGGCGTTCAGCAGGGCCTCGAACCGGGCGAGGTGAACCGCCTCCTGTCCCTGCATTTCGGCCATGTCGGCGGCGATGGTCTCGCGGCCGGACCGCCCCTCGAACACGGCCCGCTGGGCGCGGTAGATCTGGACGGCGGCGTATTCGCCGGCGTGATCGACGCGCAGGATTTCGGCCCGGCGCCGGCGGCTGGCGCCCGGCCCGGGTCGGGCCAGCGGAATGCGGCGGTGGGCCGTCGCTTCAGGGTCGTGGGGCGCGGGCATCCTTGGGCCTCTTGGCGGCGAGCAGGCTGAACACGGCGAGGACGGCCGAGATCAGGGCGTTCCACCCTGCCATCGAAAGCCCGAGCAGGCTCCATGCCACCTCGTCGCAGAGCGGCGGGCGGGCGATCGGGCCGGAGCCAAGCGCCAGCGCGGTCAGGCTTTCGAGGTCGACGGACCCGCCCCCCGCGCAGGCCGCCGGCAGCGCCCACCAGTCCAGCTCCCCGCCCATGTGGAAGGTCGCGGTGACGGCGCCCGTGGCGAACACCACCGCCAGCATGAAGGCGGCGATGCGGGGCGTGCCGCGGCTGCCGCGGCTGATCAGGTGCCAGAGGGTGGCGGTCAGGGCCACGGCCACCGCGCCCCAGTACACCTCGCGCTGCTTGAGGCAGAGATTGCAGGGGGCGAGGCCGCCGAAGCGTTCGAACGCATGCGCCGCGCCCAGCATCGCGAGCGAGGCGGCGAGGGCGAAGGCGGTCCACCACCGCGTCAGGAGTCGGTACAGGCCTCTCATCGGACGCCGTTCATAGCCGGGTGCGGGGGCGGCGTCGATTGGCGAGGAAGACTGGGATGAGGGATTAGGGATGAGGGACTCGCGGCTCTGCCTCGGCAGCGCGGAGCCGGGTGACCATCGTCATCTCTCATCCCTAATCCCTCATCCCTGAGCTTCTCAGAGAAACCTCACCGCCACGATCGCCCCGACCAGCGCGACGACGCCGATGACCGTCCACATCGCCAACCGCTTCTCGACCATGGCGAGGACGGCCGGGCCCCAGCGCTTCAGCAACCATGCCTCGGCGAAGAAGCGGCCGCCCCGGGTGACGGCGCACAGGGCCACGAACAGGGGAAAGTTGAACTGGAAGATGCCCGAGGCGATCGTGATCAGCTTGAACGGGATGGGGGTCAGGCCCTTGATCAGGATGACCCAGGCGCCGTGCTGCTGGAACAGCGCCTTCGACGCCTCGAAGGTGTCGGCCTTGCCCAGCCAAGCCAGGATCATCATGCCGACATCGGTCAGGAAATAGCCGATGGCGTAGCCGAGAATGCCGCCCAGCACCGAGGCGACGGTGCAGACCCCTGCGTAGAAATAGGCCTTGTCCGGCCGCGCCAGGATCATCGGCCCCAGCATCACGTCGGGCGGGATCGGGAAGAACGAGCTCTCGGCGAAGGACACCACGGCCAGGGCGGGGGTCGCGTGCCGGCTGCGGGCCATCGAGAACACCCAGTCGTAGAGTTTGCGAAGCATGGAATCCCCTGCGCGGCGCCGAACGCCGCGTCTAGCAGGCGAAGGCGCCGGGCGCATCCGTCGAAAGGCCCGCGCGTTGGTCACGCGGCGAAGGGCCGCTATAGAGGCCGCCTGCCCGCCTCCGCCCGGATGGAGCCCCCATGCGCTACCTGCACACCATGGTCCGCGTCAGCGACCTCGACGCCTCGCTGCGCTTCTACCGCGACCTGCTGGGTCTCGAGGAGACGCGGCGGATGGAGAACGAGGCCGGGCGCTACACCCTGATCTTCCTCGCCGCGCCCGCCGACCGCCCGCGCGCCGAGGCGGAGCGGTCTCCCGAGGTCGAGCTGACCTTCAATTGGGATCCGGAACCCTACGACGGCGGCCGCAATTTCGGCCACCTCGCCTACAAGGTCCACGACATCTACGCCGCCTGCCGGCGGCTGATGGACGGCGGCGTCGTCATCAACCGCCCGCCCCGCGACGGCCGCATGGCCTTCGTCCGCTCCCCCGACGGCATCTCGATCGAACTGCTGCAGGACGGCGAGGCGCTGGCCCCGGCGGAGCCGTGGCTGTCGATGCCGAACACCGGGAGCTGGTGAGGGGCCGACGCCAGTGAACCTTGCACCGTCCTCCGCAAGCGGTGATGGTCGCGCCCTGCCATCATCCAGGGATACGTCATGCGTCGTCTGCTCATCGCCACCACCGCCGCCTTCGCCCTGACGGCGGGCCTGTCCGCCCCCGCTGCGGCCCAGACGCCCTCGCAAGCCCCGGCTGAGGCCCAAACCGAGGACGCGCGGCTGGCGGCGTTCTTCGAGCAGGCGTTCCAGGCGCGGATCGCGCTGTCGCCGCAGCAGATGACCTCGCTGGGGCTGAAGACCGACTACGACAAGCTGGACGAGGGGACTGATGCGGCGGCGGATCGGGCGCTGGCCTTGGCGGAGGCCCAGCTGGCGCAGCTGAACGACGCGTTCAATCCGCAGATGCTGAGCGCCGACAGCCGGCTGTCGTGGCGGTTGTTCGAGTATGGCGTGGAGCAGGCGCGGCTGGCCAACCGCTGGCGCGAGTGGGGCTACCAGTTCGCCGCCAACGGCAACCCGACCACGGGCCTGCCGGTGTTCATGATCAACAACCACCGCATCGACAGCGTCTCGGACGCCGAGGCCTATGTCTCGCGTCTGCGCGACGCCGAACGGGTCATGGGGGTGATCGCCGCCGAGCTGAGGCAGCGCGCGGCGGCCGGCGTGATCTCGCCCAGCTTCGTGTTCGAGCCGTCGATCGCCAACACGCGCGGAATCGTCACCGGAGCGCCGTTCGACACGGGCGCTGACAACCCCGTGTGGGCCGACTTCCAGCGCAAGGTCGGCGCGCTGACGGCCGATCAGCCGACCAAGGACCGGCTGCTGGCCCAGGGCCGCGCGGCGCTGACCGGCCAATGGAAGCGGGGCTACGAGGGGGTGCTGGCGGCGCTGGCCGAGGTGCAGACGCAGGCCGCCGCGATGCCGGACCGCGACGCCGGCGTGTGGCGGCTGCCGCGGGGCGAGGAACTCTACAACGCGAGCCTGCGGCTCTCGACCACGACGGACCTGACGGCGGACCAGATCCACCAGATCGGTCTGGCCGAGGTGGCTCGGCTGCAGGGCGAGATGCAGACGATCATGACGCAGGTCGGCTTCACCGGCTCGCTGCAGGAGATGTTCGCCTACCTGAAGACCGACCCGCGCTTCCAGTATCCGAACACGGCGGAGGGCAAGGAGCAGTATCTGACCGACGCCCGGGCCTTCGTCGCCCAGGTCATGGCCGCGGCGCCGCAGTGGTTCAGCGACCTGCCGGAGTCGGCGCTGGAGGTGCGGGCGGTGGAGCCCTGGCGCGAGGCGACGGCCTCGATCGCCTTCTACAACCGGCCGGCCCCGGATGGGTCGCGGCCCGGCATCTACTACGTCAACCTGTCCGACATGACCCAGGTGCTGAAACCCCAGATCGAGGGCATCAGCTACCACGAGGGCGCGCCGGGCCACCATTTCCAGATCGCCTACGCCCAGGAGATGCAGAGCCTGCCGTCCTTCCGCCGCTTTGGCGGCTATGGGGCCTATGGCGAGGGCTGGGGCCTGTACGCCGAGCGACTGGGCAAGGAGATGGGATTCTATCAGGACCCTTATTCCGACTTCGGCCGCCTCTCGACCGAGCTGTGGCGGGCCGTGCGGCTGGTCACCGACACCGGCCTGCACGCCAAGCGCTGGAGCCGCGAGCAGGCGATCGAGTATTTCCGCCAGAACTCGCTGCTGAGCGAGCGTGACATCGTCAAGGAGGTCGAGCGCTACCTGACCAATCCGGGTCAGGCGACCAGCTACAAGATCGGCGAGCTGAAGATCATGGAGCTGCGCCAGCGGGCGCAGACGGCGCTGGGGGCGCGGTTCGACATTCGCGACTTCCATTCGGTGGTTCTGGGCTCGGGCTCGGTGCCGCTGGACGTGCTGGAGGACCAGGTCGACGCCTGGATCGCGGCGGGCGGCGGCGCGCCCGCGGCCTGACCCGCGCGGCTGTTCGCCGCGTTGGCGGAACCGCCGCCACTGCCTAGCTATTGCTTCCAGATCGCCGACAGGAGACCACCATGCCGCTGCTGATGTGCCCCAACGACAACGCCGCCATGCAGACGCTGGAACGCGGCGGGGTTCAATTCGACATGTGCCCCAACTGCCGCGGCGTCTGGCTTGACCGCGGCGAGCTGGAGAAGCTGATGGCCTCCGCGGCCGAGGACGGCCGCGCCTCGGCGCCGCCTCCCCAAGCCGCTCCGCAGCAGGCCCGGCAGCCTTACCCGCCGCAGCAGCCGCCGCAGCAGCCGTGGGGCGGCCAACCCCAGTACCGCGACGACCGCTATCGCAGCCGCGACGACGACTACCGCTACAAGAAGAAGAAGCGCGACAGCATCTTCGACATCTTCGACTAGGCCGCCAGCCCCGCCGCCTTCATCAGGCCCTTCAGCGGCGCGAGCGTTTCCGGCGCGGCGCTCAGGACGGCGCGGGACTCCGGCGCCCGGAACAGGCGGATGGCCTCGGCCTTGGCGCGGTCGGCCGCAGGGCCCGCGGGCGCGGTCTCGCCCGCTGCGAGCCGAAGGAGGACCGACAGCTTCTGGGGCAACGGGGCCGGCGACCGGGCGATCTGCATCACGATCTTCGCCTCGCCCTCGACCGAGCCGCCGACGGCTCCGATCGACGTGCAGATATCGCTCGCGTCGCGTTCGGTCAGACCGCAGGTCCGGGCGGCGCGCTGCAGGGCCGCCAGAACGCCCAGCTTCTGCGCCGCCGTCTGGCTCGCCGAGGCCGCGCGCATCTCGGTTTCAAACCGTAGCGAGCCGACGCAGGCCGACAGCCAGCGCGCCGCCGAACGCTTGTTGGCGGTCCCGGTCACGTTCTCGCACAGGCGCGAGAGCGCCTCGGCCTCGCACAGCACGGTGGTGCAGGGCTTCACATAGGCCGCCACGAAGTCGGCGGTCACGATCGCCTTCGAGCGCTCGTTGAAGGCGTTCTGGACCTCCTCGAGGGTCAACAGCCGGCCGGCGGTGACGGTCAGGGCCATGGCCAGCGTCCGCAAAATGTCGATCTCGCCAGTCGGGTCCGTCGGACGCAGGCGGCGCGGGCTCATCAGTTCGCGCAGCACCATGCGGGCCAGCGCCGCCGCCAGCAGCGGAAATTCTCCGGCTTCGAGACGGGCGCCCAGGCGCGCCGCCGGCCCCTCGACCGCCGGAACCTGCAGGGCCATGCGGCTGTCCTGGCGGATCAGGGCCTCGATCTCCTTCGGCGCCACCATGCGAACCACGGCGGCCAGCGAGGCGCCCTGATCGAGCGCAGGCCCGAGGATGTCCGTCAGATTGGTTCGTGCGGCCAGCATCTCGCACAGCAGCTGCTCGATCGGCACCAGCACCATGGCGCGGGGCGGGCCGTCCATGGGCGCGCGATCGGCGAGGTCCATCAGTCGTTCCAGCCGCACTCTGCCGCCGCGCAGCCCCGTCAGCGCGCCGGACACCACGCCGCCCATGACGAAGCCCCGGTCCGGCTGCCCCGCCAGACGGTGGGCCAGGTCGGCGATGGAGCAGTCGTCGAGGCTGGGGAACTGACCGCGCCGGCCCGCCGCCATGACCCGTTCGATCGCGCGGTCGGCCAGCTTCTGGTAGTGCCGCACCAGCTCGTGGACGGGCTGGCCCACGGCCTGGCTCTCGGGCACGGCGACCTTCTGGATGGCGTGCTGCAGTTCGACGCCCGAGGCCTCGAGCCTTTCCGCGAGGTCGGGGCGATGCAGCAGTTCGAAGGCGGTGACGCCCTGTCGCCCCAGCCAGTCCTCCAGCACCCGTCCGATCATCTCGCGCGCCTGCGAGGTGTAGAAGTCCTGCGGCCCGTTGCAGCGCGGGCCGGCCTGATCGTCGGGCACCACACGCTTGCGCTGGACCTCAGGCGCGCCGCGGGTCAGCACCGTGACGCTGCCGAACTCCATGGTGTCCGGATCGAGCGTCTCCTTGGTCACCCGGACGGCCGCGGCGCGGTTGTCGGCCAGCATGTCCTCGGCGGTCTGCACGGCCGTCGTGCGGTCCTCCGTCGCCATCTGGAGCGTCCAGGGCGCCGGCGCCGTCTTTCGGATATAGACCTCGTAGTGGACGGACCCGGCCATGTATTACGCTCTTACTGTTTGAGAGCATCATGGAGCCAAGGCTTTAAGGCGGGGTTTCGCTGGCAATTCCGCAGGATGGGTCCCATCTCCGGTCCTGACGCCGGACCGGCAGCCGGATTTTCGTTCGACCCGACCGCGACAATGAGGGAATAGAACAGTACCGCTTGCCGTGCGTTGATGAAGCGGACGACGAGCCTGCAAGGAGACCGCCTTTGGCCAATATCACCCTGGTCGACGACGACGAGAACATCGTCGCCTCCGTCTCGCTGGCGCTCGAAAGCCACGGCCACAAGATCACCGCCTACCACGACGGCGCCGCCGGGCTGGAGGCGCTGGAGAACAGCCCGCCGGATCTCGCCATCCTCGACGTCAAGATGCCCCGCATGGACGGGATGGAGGTGCTGCGCCGCCTGCGCCAGACCTCGCAGATCCCCGTCATCATGCTGACCTCACGCGACGAAGAGATCGACGAGATTCTTGGTTTCAACCTCGGGGCCGACGACTACATCCACAAACCCTTCAGCCAGCGTCTGCTGATCGAGCGGGTCAAGGCCCTGCTGCGCCGGACCGGGGCCGACGGGGGCGAGCCCGAGCCGTCGGGCGAGACGTCGGCGAAGGCGATCAAGCGCGGCAAGCTGTCGATGGACCCGGCCCGCCACGAGAGCACCTGGGACGGCAAGCCGGTCAAGCTGACCGTGACCGAATTCCTGCTGCTGCAGGCGCTGGCCCAGCGACCCGGCTTCGTGAAGAGCCGCGACAACCTGATGGACGCCGCCTACGACGATCAGGTCTATGTCGACGACCGCACCATCGACAGCCACGTCAAGCGGATGCGAAAGAAGTTCCGGGTGGTCGATCCCGAGTTCGACGCCATCGAGACCCTGTATGGCGTCGGATACCGCTACCGCGAAAGCTGATCCCCTCCGGCCCGGAGACGAGGAGCCGCGCCGCCGCCTGAAGCGCTTCGGGGGCTCGCGGCTCGGCGGGCTGATCCTCGCCCTCAATCTGCTCAGCCTGCTGATCCTCTTCGTCGGCGCCCTTCTGCTGAACGAGTGGAGCCGGGGCCTGATCGCCGCGCGGCAGGAAACCCTCGCCGCCCAGGCGGAACTGCTGGTGCAGGTTCTCGGGGAGCCCCAGATCGGCGTCACCCGCGGCGATCCGTTGCCGACGCTGGACGGCATCGAGGCCGGCCGCTGGTTGCGCGACATCTTCATTCCGGAGGGACAGCGGGCGCGCCTGTTCGACCTCAACGGGGCTCCGATCGCGGACAGCTACCAGGTGACCGAGGCCATCCCGGGGGAGGCCCTGCCGCCGGCTCTCCCGGCCGGCAGCCCGCCGGTCGTCCCCGATGCGCGCGAACAGGAAGGGAGCGCGCGCAAGCTGGAGCAGGCCCAGGCGGCGCTCGCGCAGGAGATCGAGGACGGGCTGGCGGGGCGCTCGTCCGCCACCGTGCGGCTGTCCGAGAGCGGCGACCGCGTGGTCTCCGTGTCCATCCCCGTCCGCCATGTGGAACAGGTTCTCGGCGTCCTGACCCTAGAGGCCGGCGACGTGGAAGAGACCCTGCACGCCCAGCGCCGCGCGCTGATGCCGTTCGCCCTGGTGGCGCTGTTCGTGAACCTGCTGGGGTCCCTGCTGCTGCACCTGTTCGTCGCCCGGCCGGTGATGCGGCTGTCGGCGGCCGCCGACGAGGTGCGCCTGCAGCGCGCCCGGGCCATCTCCCTGCCCGATCTTGAAGGCCGCCGCGACGAGATCGGCGATCTGGCCCGCTCGCTCGAGACCATGACCGAGACCCTGTCGGACCGGATGGACGCCATCGAACGCTTCGCCGCCGACGTCTCGCACGAGATCAAGAACCCCCTGACCTCGATCCGCTCGGCGCTGGAGACCTTGCCGCTGGTCAAGACGGACGCCCAGCGCGAGAAGCTGACGGCGCTGCTGCAGCAGGACGTGCGGCGGCTCGACCGGCTGATCACGGACATCTCCAACGCCTCGAGGCTGGACGCGGAACTGGCGCGTGATCGGCCGCGCACCATCGACCTGAACCTGCTGCTGACGGAGATCGTCGGCGTGTACGAGGCCGGCCGGAAGCCGGGAGAGCCGAGGGTGGCGCTGGACGCGCCGGGCCGGGAGCCGGTGCTGGTGGTCGGCCGCGACGGCCCGCTGGGGCAGGTGTTCCGCAACCTGATCGACAACGCCCGGTCCTTCAGTCCGCCGTCGGGAGTCGTCCGCATCGGGCTGGTGCGCGAGGGCGCCGACCCGGACCGGCCCGTGCAGGTCGCGGTCGAGGACGACGGGCCGGGGATCCCGCCCGAGAACCTCGAAACCGTGTTCCAACGCTTCTACACCTCGCGGCCCCGCGGCACAGCCTTTGGAGCCAACTCCGGTCTCGGCCTCTCCATCGCGCGCCAGATCGTCGAGGCGCACGGCGGCCGCATCCGGGCGGACAACCGCGTGGGCGCGGGCGGCGCGACCGAGGGCGCGCGCTTCGAGGTCGCCCTGCCCGCCGCATCGGTCAGACGCGGATGAGCCAGCCGCTGCACGCCACGGTCGCGGCCCGCTGGACCCCCGCACCGGGCTGGCGCGGGGTGCTGATCACCGGCCCCTCGGGCGCGGGCAAGAGCGACCTGGCCCTGCGGCTGACGGGACACGGGGGCTGGCGGCTGGTGGCGGACGACTACGCCCACGTCTTCGCCTCCGGGGGCCTGCTGTTTGCGGCTCCGCCCGCCGCCATCGCCGGCAAGATCGAGGCCCGCGGCGTTGGCGTCCTGCCCGCCTGCGCGCTCGATCTCGTCAGGCTGGTGCTGGTCGTCGAGCTGACTGACGAAGCGATCGAGCGGCTGCCGGATCCCGCGTCCAGGGTCATCGCGGGCGTGACCCTGCCGGTCGTGCGCCTGAACGGACTGGAGCCGTCGGCCGTCCAAAAGGTCACACGGCTGACCAGCGCGCTTTAACCGGGGACGGAGTTGGGCTATTCCGCGCGGCTTGCGGCGCGCTCACGGGCGCCGGACGCCGGGGGCGAGAGCTTGGTGATGCCTTCATGATCGGGCTGGTGATCGTCACCCACGGGGGACTGGCCTCGGAATTCCTGGCGGCGATGGAGCACGTCGTCGGCCCGCAGCGCGGGGTCGCGGCCATCTGCATCGGACCGGACGACGACATGGAGCGCCGACGCCGCGACATCGTCGACGCGGCCCAGGCGGTCGACGACGGCCAGGGGGTCATCCTGCTGACCGACATGTTCGGCGGCACCCCCTCGAACCTCGCCATCTCGGTGATGGAGGAGACCCGGGCCGAGGTGATCGCCGGGCTGAACCTGCCGATGCTGATCAAGCTGGCGAGCGTGCGCGGGCGCGAACCGCTGGAAGCCTGCGTGGCCCACGCCCAGGACGCGGGCCGGAAATACATATCGGTCGCCAGCTGGGTCCTGCAGGGCGAGAAATGACGCCATGAACGACAAGGTCACCGCGACAGCCGACATCTGCAACACCCGCGGCCTGCACGCCCGGGCCTCGGCCAAGTTCGTCAAGCTGGCGTCGTCGTTCGACGCCGAGGTGCACGTCACACGCGACGGCGTGACCGTGAACGCCCTGTCGATCATGGGCCTGCTGATGCTGGGCGCCGGCAACGGCTGCGGCATCGAGATCACCGGCGAGGGCCCGGAAGCCGAAGCCGCCGTCGCGGCCCTGTCCGAACTGGTCGCGCGCCGGTTCGACGAGGACCAGTAGGTCTGACTGCTCTAAAACGCGGCTGAAGAGCACTACTTTTTCAGTAGAAGTCCGGTAAGCGATGTGACTAACTCCTCTTCTGATTAGGGGGAGGAAAGTTAATGAGATCGGCCGCAAGTGCTTTCATTATTGCAATCTTTCTCGGCGCAGATGCTGTCGCTCAAGATGCTGCCGTTCGTCCTTGGGGCGTTGACATCTCGGGTCGAGATCTGACCGCCCACCCCGGTGACGACTTCTACCGGTACGCCAACGGGAAGTATCTGGACGCGTTAGAGATTCCGCCTCACCGATCGACGTATGGAACCTTTGACCAAACCTATGAGAACGTTGAGCGGGAGATGCTCTCCATTTTGGAGGGTCGGAGAACGGCAGGAGCTACAACGAACACCGAAAAGCTGGAAAATTTCTATCGAAGTTTCATGAATGAGGGCCGAATTGAAGCTCTCGGCTTTGAACCAATTTCGGATTTATTGGATAGTATCCGATCAGCCGACACTCAGGAACTTATCGCCCGCGACATGGGTGAAGGGCAGGCGGATTTCAGGTCATCGGTATTCGATGTTGAGGTTCGGCCCGACCTTCGGAACTCTGGTATCTATACCTTGTACTTATCACAAGCCTCATTGGGCCTGCCGAATCGGGATTATTACATCAATGAGGAATTTCGTGAACAGAGAGAGCTGTATAAATCCTATATTGAGCGAATTCTTAGCCTTATAGGCTGGAGTGATCCTGAGGGGAGTTCAGATGCAGTGCTGGCCTTCGAAAGTGCGCTGGCTAACGAACACTGGACAGTCGCGGAGTCTCGTCAGGTTGAGAAAACCTATAACCCGCGGCCCATCCGCGACCTCGCCACTTTGACGGGCGACTTCGCTTGGGACGCGTGGGCGGACGGCGCCGGGGTCTCGCATCTTGAGACCGTCGTGGTTGTCCAGGATACGGCCGTTCCGAAGATCGCCGCAGTCGTCGCGCAGACCCCGGTCTCGACACTTCAGGCTTGGCAGGCCTTCAGAACTGTGAACAACGCCGCTCCGTACCTATCAAGCGCGTTCACCGAAGCCCGGTTCAATTTTCGCGCGCAAGCCCTATCCGGCCAACAGCAGCTCCCGGCAAGGTCCGATCGCGGCGTGGCGTTGGTGAACGCGTTGCTCGGCGACGCCATGGGGCGCGAGTATGTGAGTCGGAGATTCTCCGAAGACGCGAAGGCCGCCGTGAGCGAGATGGTGGATAATCTGATCGAGGCGATGCGTCGGCGGATCACAACAGTTGACTGGATGGGAGAGGCCACGAAAGCCGAAGCGTTGACCAAGCTTGCAAAGATGAGGGTGCAAATCGGCTATCCTGCTCGATGGCGCGACTACGACGACGTCACGATCACAGACGATGATTTGATGGCGAATATCAACAGCGCGTCTGCCTCCGATTGGAGTTATAATCTCCGGAAAGTCGGTCAAGCCGTCGATAAAGAAGAATTCGGGCTCGGTGCTCAAACCGCAAGCGCAGGGTATATTCGCGCAACCAACACGATCATCTTTCCTGCTGCAATACTCCAGCCCCCCTTCTTTGATGTCTACGCGGATCCAGTCGTCAACTACGGTTCCATAGGTGCGGTGATCGGCCACGAAATGACTCATGCCTTCGATGATCAGGGCCGGAGGTTCGACAGCGAGGGCCAACTCAGAGACTGGTGGTCGGAAGAAGATGGGAGAGGTTTCGAAGCTCGAGCGGCAACGCTGGTTGATCACTACAATGCAGTCACTCCGCTGCCCGGGGTGAGCCTTAATGGTCGGCAGACCTTGGGCGAAAACATCGCTGACCTAGGCGGGCTTTTGGTCGCCTTGGACGCCTACAAGCTTTCTCTTCAGGGTCGACCCGAAACCGTGGTGGACGGATTGAGCGCGGACGAAAGGTTCTATCTCGCTTGGGCTCAAGTCTGGCGCGAAAAAATCCGCGATCAAGAACTCCGGCGCCGTATCTCCACCAACCGTCATCCGCCTGCTCAATCTCGCGCAACCGAGACAGTCAGGAATATTGATTCTTGGTACGCTGCCTTCGATGTGACTCCGGATCGGCAACTGTACCGGGCGCCGGAGGACAGGGCCCGCATCTGGTGATATTGCAGATCGGACCGGTAGGCGCAGTCAGCCTTTCGTCCGGTCCCGCGCCGCCGCGCCGATGTGGGCGACGCCGCGCGCACCGGCGATCTCCATCTGCCGCGCCCGCTCGCGATAGCGCGCTCGGTCGTCCTCGCCGCGGGCCTCGAAACAGCCGTCGCAGCTGACGCCCTCGACATAGCGTGGCGAGGCGCGGCCCGCCTCGCTGACGGGCATGCGGCAGGCGCGGCAAAGGCTGTGACTTCCGGAGGCGAGGCCATGCCCCACCGCCACGCGCTCGTCGAAGACGAAGCATTCGCCCCGCCACGAGCTGTCGGCCTCGGGCGTCGTTTCGAGATAGCGAAGAATGCCGCCCTCCAGATGGAAGACGTCCTGGACGCCCTCGCTCTTGAGGAAGGCCGTAGCCTTTTCGCAGCGGATGCCGCCGGTGCAGTACATCGCCACCCGCTCGACGCCCGGCTGCTCAAGCAGGGCGCGGCCGTCGTCGCGGAACCACTCCGGGAAGTCGCGGAAGGTGCGGGTGTTCGGCTGCACCGCCCCGGCGAAGGCGCCGACGGCGGCCTCGTAGTCGTTGCGGGTGTCGATCACCACCGTGCCCGGGTCGCGGATCAGGGCGTCCCAGTCCTGCGGCGCGACGTAGGTCCCCGCCTCGGCCGGATCCAGCCCCGGCTGGCCCATGGTCACGATCTCCGGCTTGATCCGCACCTTCATGCGGTGGAACGGCGCCGTCGCGGCCGTGGCGCGTTTGACGTCGAGATCGGCGAAACCGGGCAGGGCGCGGACGCCGTCGAGCACCCGTTCCACCGCCGTCTCCAGTCCCGCGATCGTGCCGTTCAGCCCTTCATGGGCGACCAGCAGGGTGCCGCGGACGTCAGGGGCGCACAGAGCTTCCAGCCGGTCCCGCACGGCCTGAGGATCGGCGATGCGCGCGAACCGGTACAGGGCGGCGACGAGGATGGGTTCGGCAGGTGAGGAAGGGATCACTGATTCTTCCAAATGCCCGCCTGCAGGGCCTGCCCTGCGAAGCGCGCCGCGCGAAGCAGGGTGGTGGAGCCGAGGGGGTTCGAATGCTCGTTCAAAGTAAACCACAATCGTCCATGCTAGTCGACCGGCAACCCCAGAATGCCGCTGCTGTGGGATTATCTGTCCAGTTGGGTCCAAGCCAGTTCGCCGAGAGCGCCGTCTTCATTTAGGGTCGTCTTATGGGTTAGATGTGGACTTGTCGTTCCTCGACGGTATCGTTGGGCATGGCACGACAAATCAATCGCCTGACGCCGAGGGGCGTCACTGCTCTTCAAACGCCGGGCCTCCACGCAGATGGTGGCGGGCTCTACCTACAGGTCGGGCCCACGGGCGCGAAGAGCTGGAGCTTCGTTTTCCAGTGGCGCGGCAAGCGGAGGCAGATGGGCTTGGGTTCCCTGCTGACCACGACGCTCGCTGAGGCGCGGCAGGAAGCGGACGCCGCCCGCAGAGCCGTCGCGAGAGGCATCAATCCGATTGATGCCCGGCGACTGGCGCGGGTTGGAGGCAACACCTTCGGCGACGTGGCCGACGATCTGATCAAATCTGTCCAGAGCGAGTGGAAGAACGATAAGCACCGCTACCAGTGGACGCAGAGCCTTGAGGTGGACGCGGCCGCGCTTCGCCCCCTCGACGTCGACAAGATCACCACTGACGACGTGCTCGACGTGTTGCGGCCGATCTGGACCACCAAGCCGGAGACAGCGTCGCGGACGCGGGGCCGCATCGAGCGAGTTCTCGATGCAGCAAGGGTCAAAGGCCTGCGCACCGGCGACAACCCTGCGCGATGGAAAGGGCATCTCTCGGTGCTCTTGCCCAAGCGTCAGAAGCTGACACGTGGCCACCATCCCGCGATGCCATTCACCGAGATCCCTGACTTCATGACCCTGCTGGCCGCGCGGCCGGCGCTTGCAGCTCGGGCGCTGGAGCTGACAATCCTCACCGCTTGCAGAACCGGCGAGGTCATCGGTGCAAAGGCGTCAGAGTTCGATATGGCGAAGGCGCTGTGGGTGGTTCCGCCCGAGCGGATGAAGGCCAAGGCCGAGCACCGTGTGCCGCTTAACGCTCCTGCGCTTGCGCTCGTAAAGCAGCTGATCGCCGAGCAGGAGGAGCTGGACGCGAACAGCGAGTACCTTTTCGCTGACGGATCGGGCCAGAAGCCGATCTCGAACATGGCCATGAACATGCTGCTCCGCCGCATGGGGCAGCTGAGCTACACGGTGCACGGCTTCCGCTCGACGTTTCGCGACTGGGCCGGCGAATGCACCGACCATCCGCGCGAGGTGATTGAGGCAGCCTTGGCGCACACGGTGGGCAGCGAAGTGGAGCGTGCGTATCGCCGAGGCGACGCGTTGGGGAAGCGGCGGGTCCTGATGGCGGATTGGGCGGCGCACTGTTTGGGGGCGGTGACGTAGCCGAAGAGCGGCCGCTCTCAATGGCCGCAATGGGTGGAAAGCGGACTGGAGTGCGACGAGGACGAAGTCGCGTTCGCGGACAAGGTGCGGAAGGTGGCTATCCCCAACAAGCCAAAGCCGGAAGTCGATAGCCGCGACTAAGCCTGAGGATGGGTGGCGCCTGCTGGCAGAATGTGAACCGCTTCGTACCGCCCATCATCGCCGCGCCGACCGAACGCAGAATATGGCCCCAGATGTTCGATTGATCTCCGCGCCAGCTCGTCAAACTGATCTTCGCGACCGGGCTTGGGCAGGATCAGGAAGCCGACACTTAGCGGCTCGACGGCGTGATTCTCTGAGGGCTCTCGCAGGCTTGTGAGGAAGAGGGGCATGCGAGTTTCTATCGAGCGCCCGAGGGGACTAGAGCCGCCGTTTCTTGGGCGTAGAAGTGCAAGACGAAGAGGATGAGCCGGTTTTCGTCCCTTACGGTGCAGTTCCAATTACCAGTGCTCCAGAAGCGGTCGGGGTAGTCGCGGAGGATTTCTCCCGAGAGGCGCACGGCGACGATGCGCGCTGCGTTCAGGCCCTCTAGCTCCTCTCCCTCCTCATCCGTAACGTCGTCGATGTCGGCACCAGCCGAGATGTCGAAGTAGAAGCGTGGCATGGCCAGTCAATCGCGTGACGGCGCTACGGTTCCTCTGGCGCCAGTTTCGGCAGTAGCGGCCTCAAGCGCCGCAATCAATTGGGCGGCGGCAAACGGGGTATAGCTAGCGTTGAAGCCATCACCGGTCACAGCGATTTTGCCGTCCGTCACGGTGACTTCAGGCGGACGATCAAATGGCTTTGCGGTAGGCGGCATGCTCGCCAAAATGAAGACCGCCGTCGCGCCCGTCTACAATCTATGTAGGGGTGGGTGCGTCAAGTACACATACGCCAAAGGTTTAGGTCCGCTTTGGGTCGAAAGGAGACATCGGCATCTCCCCTTGGGTGAGCGCCGGAACCGTCAACAGCTGCTAGCGTTTCGACCGCTGTGCCAGCGGCGCTGGACGGGGGAACGTCATGAAATCGGCCGCAGCTTCCACAAATGTCGATGACGCCCGCGAAGCTGGCAGAATGCTGGCTTCTGAGATCATGCTCGCTCTCGGTCAGGAGCCGCAGGCCCTGATGCTGTTCGCGGCCCCCTCTTACGACCACGCCGTCCTGCTAGATGAACTAGCAGTACAGTGCCCTTCCTCACTGGTGGTCGGGGCCTCATCTGCAGGGGAATTCATGAACCGCGAGCGCGGAGAGGGCTTGGCCTGCGCCCTTGGCCTGGCAGGAGACGATGTGCGTTTCGGCGTCGGGGTGTCGCGAGACGTGGCTGGCGGCGCTGCAGCGGCGGCAACAGAAATCGTCTCCAGTTTTGGAGGGCTCGCCGACTGCGAATTTCAGCACCGATCAGCGCTCGTGATGGCTGATGCTTTGGCCGGCCACGCTGACTTGTTGGTTGACGAGCTTACGCTAGCAACCGGCGGCCAGTATCAGTTCTTCGGCGGTGGTGCTGGTGATAACGCCCAGTTTCAACGCACGTCGGTGTTCCTTGGCCGAGAGGTCTTGAACGGGGCCGCTGTCGCTCTGGAAATGCTCACGGAAAAGCCCATCGGGATTGGAGTGCGCCATGGGTGGGCGCCTGCGTCCACTCCCTACCGCGTGACTGAAGCGGAGGGGATGAAACTGATCAGTCTGAATGGAATGCCGGCCGCGGAAATCTTTGAGGCCTATGCTGCCACAACGGGCCAGACCCTCGATCGCGCAGCTCCAATCCCGTTCTTCCTGCACAACATTCTCGGCATTGAAAGCGGCAAGTCTCATCGCCTGCGGGTCCCATTGGCCGTGCTTTCCGAGGGTTCTGTTCTTTGTGCGGCCGAGGTGCCGCAGGGCTCTATCGTCTACATCATGCGCGCTTCGGCAGCGTCAGCGATCGAGGCGGCCGGCGACGCTACCCGTGCGGCTCTGGCAGCGCTGGGAGGACATAAACCTCAGGCGGCGCTCTTCTTCGACTGCGTCGCCACTAGGCTCCGGATGGGCGCCGAGTTCGGCGACGAGATCGCCACCGTGCGGGACCAGCTGTCGGGCGCGGACCTCGTCGGATGCAACACGCACGGCCAGATCGCACGCGCGGAGGGCCAGTTCGAAGGGTTCCACAACTGCACCGCGGTCGTGGTTGTTGTTCCGGCGTGACCTTCAAAGACGGCTTCGACTGGACACGCCTCCTTTCTGATCTTGCTGACCGGCAACGTCGCTCGTCTGAGGCCGTAAAGCTGGCGCAGAGCTTAGGGGCGCTGGACTTCATAATCCTGTTGCCCGACTCAGAGGTGGCAGTTCTGCGGCCTGCCCCCGGCTTTCGGCAGACACTGGCCGGCGGTTCAACGTGGGCCGAACTTCTGGCCCGGTGTGATCGGCAAGGTAGTTTTGAGGCGATCGTCGCTCACCCCAACGTCGAGCATCTGGAGACTGCCGATGTTTTCGTCGCGCCCGACGGATCGGTGTTCATTCTGATCGGGGGAAAGTCCAGTATCTGCGCGTCTGAGATTGCAGCCGCGGCAGGACTGCTTCTCGCATTGCTACGCTCGGAAGCCCGGGAGGATGCTGCTTTAGCCAGCGCGCGCTCAGCAGGCGATGCGACCCGCCGCGCCAACGCACTGGCATCATCACTCGACCAGGCTCGCGGGGAGGTCGCCCGAAATGCGCGGGCGCTCCGGGAGGCCTTGTCCAATGCTGCACGCTTGAATGACGACCTGCGTCTTCTGAACGAGACGCTAGAGTTGCGGGTGCGGGAGGAGACCGCCGAGCGATCAAAGGCACAAGATGCGCTCCGCCAAGCACAAAAGATGGAGGCCATTGGTCACCTCACGGGCGGCGTGGCTCACGACTTCAACAATCTTCTGACGCCAATCATCGGTAGCCTCGACATGCTCGTTCGTCGGCAGGTTGGCAGTGAACGGGAGCGAAGATTGGTTGACGGGGCGCTCCAGTCAGCGGAGCGAGCGAAGACCCTCGTGCAGCGCTTGCTAGCATTCGCGCGACGTCAGCCTCTCCAGCCAGCAGCAGTTGATTTGAAGCAGTTGGTCCAAGATATGGAACAGCTAATGTCCACGACCATGGGCGCTGCAGTCGAGGTGCGCGTCCAAATTCCGAATGGTCTTCCTCCCGTGACTGCGGACGCGAACCAGCTTGAAATGGCGCTTCTGAACCTCGCGGTGAACGCTCGGGACGCTATGCCGGACGGTGGCCAGCTCATTCTCTCGGCGGCAGTGGACTCGGCGTCATCTGGCAATCTGAGCCGTCTGGGCGATGGCCACTATGTAAAGCTCTCGGTTTCAGACAGCGGTGTCGGCATGGACGAGGCCACGCTTTCGCGCGCCATTGAGCCATTTTTCTCCACCAAGGCAGTCGGCGATGGAACGGGCCTCGGCCTTTCCATGGTTCATGGTCTAGCGCTTCAGCAGCACGGCGACTTTAGGCTCACGAGCAGTCCAGGGCGGGGCACAACCGCCACGCTCTGGCTCCCGGTCAGCGGTGAACTTGCTGCCGCGGCAGCGCCGATACGAGACATCGACGAGCCAAAACGCGACTGCGGCACAGCGCTGCTTGTAGACGATGAGGACTTGGTTCGCATGAGCACCGCCCACATGCTCATGGATCTTGGCTACAGCGTTGTGGAAGCGGTATCAGCCGAAGAGGCGCTGCGCTTAATCGACGGTGGTCTGTGTCCCGACCTTGTCGTTACCGATCACGTTATGCCCGGAATGAGCGGGGCGCAGTTGGCCAGAAAGCTAAGTTCTGAAGAGCCAGACCTCCCTGTTCTCATCGTGTCGGGCTACTCCGAAGCAGACGAGATTGAGCTTGGCCTTCACCGGTTGAGCAAACCGTTTCGCCAAGCCGAGCTGGCGGCAAGCGTTCTTGCTCTCAAAACGTGACATCGCGCCCGACGTTTAAGCTGCCCATACTTTTCATCTGTTTCGCGCTCTTCTGTCCGCTTTGGGTCAGAAGCGGACATAGCTCTGCACCGGCGTTTCGATACTTTCAGGCCCGCCTCTCCCGCAGAGGGCTAACTGCCACCCTGCGGAGCCCGCTGCGCCCTCAGCAGATCACCGAGCCGCTGTCCGTTCAGTCTACAGGAGGCGATGACCCGGTCGTGCGAAACGACCCGGCCGCTACGGCCCCGAGTGGCGGTGAACTGACCTGACGCCCCCGCGCCAGCCTCGTCAGAATGTCGTGGCCTCGCCGGCCGTCCCGTTCCCGAAGTTCAGGTGCATCGAAGTCGGCCAAGCGGACCTCGATCCAGTCGTTAGGGTTCGACGTCTGGCCGACGCATAGGCTGTCGCCGTCACCGACGTATCGGACGGTTCCGGTGAACGTCTCTCCATGCCTCGTCGGCAGGCGCCCCTCACAGGGGTCGGCTTGCGCTGTCGTGACAGCCGCCACCGATAGAAAGCCTGTTATGAGGATCGTCCGGATCATGACCCGAGGCTGACACCCGGTGGTTTCGGATTGGTGTCGACGGCTTCGGTGAATCCTTTTCGGCGGGCTTGCGTTTGTCGACAAAGCGGAGTGTGCAAATGCAAACCAGACAGGGCGACCCGCGCAAGTTCTGCGTCCATGCCGCCGACCTCGGCCATACGTCCCGCATCGTCGAGGAGGCTTCGTTCGAGGCGGCCGCAGTGGCTTACGCCGAGGACTATCCGATAGCCGTCGGGGACGACGACGACCTTCGCGTCATCGTCCAGGACCTCGCCAGCGGACACGAGCACTGCTTCCGCATCAATCTGGAGAGCGGTTCGACCGCCCCCTGCACCTAGGGCGAACGAATCACCTGCAACGCCGTTAACTCCGCCGACCCCGCTGGGTCTGGAGGATCGAGATGGCGTACCGCCCAACATGGCAAGGCCACCTGAGGCTGTCGCTCGTGACCTGCCCGGTCGCGCTGTACACGGCGACCAGCTCCGGCGGCGACGTCCACTTCAATCTGATCAATCCGAAGACGAACAATCGGATCAAGATGATCACCACCGACCCTGAGACCGGCCCGATCGAGCGTTCCGATCTGGTCAAGGGCTACGAGGTGTCCAAGGGCGAGTACGTCCTGCTGACCGATGAGGAGATCAAGTCGGTACGTCTAGAGAGCACCAAGACGATCGACATCGAGCGCTTCGTGCCGGCTGCCGATATCGACCGCGTCTACTGGGACAACCCCTATTACCTCGCCCCGGACGGCGGGCTGGCTCAGGAGGCCTTCGGGGTCATCCGGGAAGCAATGGAGCGGTCCGGGCAGATCGCATTGGGCCGGGTCGTCATGTCTACCCGGGAGCGCATCCTGGCGCTGGAGCCGCGCGGCAAGGGCATCCTCGCCTACACCATCCGAACCGATGCCGAGGTCAGGAAAGCGGACGAGATCTTCGGCGGGATAACCGACGCGGACCCGGACGAAGGGATGATCGCAATCGCTGAGCGCATCATCGAGCAACGGGAGGGCCCGTTCGACCCGAGCCAGTTCGTCGACCGGTACGAGCAGGCCCTCAAAGCCCTGATCGAAGAGAAGCAAAGGGGTCAGAGGCCAGCCACGGTGTCGGAGCCGGCCGATACCAACGTGATCGATCTGATGTCCGCGCTGCGCGCGAGTCTCGCCGGCCCTCCCGCCAAGAAGTCACCGAAGGCCACCCCGCCTAAAGCGCCAGCGAAGGCGAGGGCTCGCAAGGCCGGCTAGGCTAGGCGGTGCGCTGGGTCTGCAACGCTGATTGGAGGATGGCCGGTGGTGTCCGCCGTCTATCGCTGTGGCGTCTGCGCCGCCTTGGCCAGCGACACGTAAGCCGTCCGGGTCTCGATCTTCGTCATAAGCCCGGCCGCGACAGCTTTCTCGCGAACGAGGTCGTGGTACCGCCCGCCGACAGCGGCCAGCTCGTCATCGGTGACCTCCACAATATGAGTAGAGCTACCAGCGATGGAGAACTTGTGGGTCTGATCGGTCATGCCGGATATTTAGCGCAAACCTCCGAGGCGCCAACCGGGCGATGGTGTGACTAGCGGAGCTGGCTGTCCTTACTGCCGCGGCGGTTGATCCCCGATTGCACCACCCGGCTGTCTCGCCCGCTCTGGCAGTGGATGCAGGTCTTCACCCCCGCCACCGCGGCACGTCGCTTCTCCGGTATCGCGTCGCCGCACTCGATGCAGTGGCTCAAGCTCTCACCGGCCGGGATGCGTGAACGCGCGGCGAGTACCCCGTCGGTGATGGTGTCCTCGATCTGATCGAGAACCGCTCCCTCGTGCGCCCAGCCGCTAGCCATGATCCTCGTCCGCTTCTGCTTAGCGCTAGAGATAAGGCAGACCGGCGTGGAGCCAGCGTCGCCATAAAGTTCGGATGCCGGTGGTCCTCATCCACAAGACTGACCGACGCCGCTCTTGAAGTTCTGTCTTTGTTCCGATCCTTGGAGGGTATGGTTCAAGGACGCCCACCCCCCGGCTTGATGATGGCGTGGTTTCTGAACGTCGAAGGCATGATCAAAGCGCGCGGGTCCGGCGCCATCTTCGCGTGGCGCTGCCACGGCGGCTGCCCTCGAATGCAAGCTGTGGACCTGGACGAGTATCTCAGCCGATGCGGTGCCACCTACTCGCTGCACAATGAGGTCAGCGTCTGCGGTACGTGCGGCTCCCCGACGACCGTGATGAAGTCACCGCAGCGCGGAACACCTCTTACGCCGATGAAGGACGAGGATCTTTGGATCGTCCGAGAAGTCCGGCTCGGCGACCCCGAGGAGTGGTTCGAGATCGACTGGATGGACGGCGGAGTGAGCTTGGAACCTCGCAGAAAACGGCGGCGCTAGGCAGTCAACTCTCAGTGAAAGTCGTTGCTCCATCGGGCAGCCTCAGGCGGGCGGAACGAAAGCCGCACATGCAAGCCCTCCGGTCGAAAGTCCCTGACAAGCGCCCCGTCGAGTTCGGTCTTCACCAGACGCTCGAGAAGGCGAGAACCGAAGCCGGAGCGCTGGGGCGGCGTCACTGTGGGGCCATCTTGTTCGATCCAAGTTAGATCGATCTCGCCGGTATGCTCCGTCACCCAGTTGAGAAGGACTTTGCCGCCGGGCTTCGACAGAGAACCGTACTTCATGCAGTTGGTGCTCAGTTCGTGGAGGCACATGCACATGGCCAGGGCAGCCTGAGGCGGAAGCATAACGCTCGGACCGGACCAGTAGATTCCGGCGCCTACGGTAGACGAGCAGCGGGTGGCGACGTCGCGGAGATCGACGGGCTCCCATGATGTCTGGGTCAGGAGATCGTGCGCACCGGCTAAGGCGGCCAGCCGCTGATCAAAGCGCGTGGGCGCATCCGCTTGTCCCTGACGGAAGGTTTGAACGGCGAGGCTCTGTACGGTCGCCAGCGTATTCTTAACGCGGTGGTTCAGCTCATTGATCATGAGTTGCTGCCGGGATTCTTTTCGGCGCAGTTCAGCCGAGGCCGCGCCCAGAGCTGCCTGCACACGCCCGATATTTTCGATCCTGCTTGACCGCTCAGCCACGACTTGCCCATCGCCCAGCCGCGCTGCATCCGACTCGAGTAGTTTAAGGTCGCTGATCAGTACCCGGCCGAAGGTCCGGGATAAGAGGGCGCCGAGCGCCAGCAGCAGAGCGGCAAGAAGTGCGAATATGGCTCCGCTTCTCACGACGGGTGTCATCACGACCGCGCGGGGCACGACGACCATCGTTGTCCAACCCGTCAAGGGCGAGCGCGTGTAAGCAACCGTGGTGGGATCACCCTCAAGGGACTCGTTCTCGACGACGTCCTCCGAGCGCGCTCGCAGGGCGCGCGCCATGCGAGGTGTTGCGCTGTTTCCCAACCATCTTTCATGGTCGCGGCTCCGGGCGATGACCTTAAACCGCCGGTCAACAAGCGTGGTGATTGAGGAAGCCGGAGCGCCGAGCTCAGCAGGGGTCGGCAGCAAGTCCCGGGGCTCGATTACGACGGTCACAACCGTTTCGTCAGGACTGTCCGGAACAGCCCAACTCGCGGCGACGACCTTTCGGCCTGTGCTCCTGCCTGAGAACAAATCACTGATCACTGCGCCTGGTGCTGACAGCGCCGCCAACACGTCGGGTGTTCGGGTCGCTGGAGGCGGAGAGGGCGCAGCGGGGGAAACACCGGTATTGAGTAGCCGGCGACCGGCCTTGTCGGTAATCGCCACCCAAGCCGATGAACCAAGCTCCAGTCGCTTAACCCGACGCTCGGTAGCCGCCCAGTCCTCATTGAGAACAGCTTCCGACGTCGCTACCGCTCCAGCAATCGTTGCCAGTCGGGTCACTCGCTTGTCGACCGTGGCAGACGCCGCGCGCGCGACAGCGAGCAACTCAGCCTCTTGTGACTGGCGAACCTCGCGAAGATTCCAAACGACCATAGCCCCGATCGCAATAGTCGCTGGGACGACAAGGCAGGCGGCGAACAGCCTCAAGACTTTACGAACCGAAAGACGTTTCCCCCTGAGACCCATGCTCACCGTCTTATGGGCTCGCGGTGCGCCGCACTAGCCCGCTAATCTAGGTCTCCGAAAACAGAGGTGTCCGAGCTCTCGAGCGCCGCCAACACCAGACTGAAAAGGTGCAGCGCCTCCAGATCGTCTAACGTCTCGGCGTCCACCTTCGCGATAAGCTCGTGCAGCCGCTGGATGGTGTTGCCGCAATTGGGTTGCGAACCGGGGGCCTCCTCTCGCACCCACTCTGCGATGGCGGCGATGTTCTGCAGCGCCTCCTGGTCCGTTATCTGGCTATCCGGCAGAACGGCCAGCGCGGCAATCTCGCCGATCTCTCGGAGCGCCAGACGACAGGTGTGGGGATCTCGGGCCGTAGTCACTCGGTCAGCCTTCACGGTGGACCTCCTGGGGCTGCTTGTCTTCGCGCAGTCCCTTGAAGCTCGCCTGCCTCAGCCGCCCGCTACCGGTCCACTCCGCGATCTCCGCAGAAGCCACCATCTCAGGCTCAAGGAAGTGGAGACGGTCGCCTCCCGTGGCGCGCGGCTGTTCGCCGGTAAAGGGCGATCGAGGCCGCGCCAGCGACTTCAGCCGAGGCGTGATCTCCTTCATCTCGCGCTCGCCAAAACCGTTCTTGAGTGAGCCTGCGTAGCGGAGCTCGCCGCGTTCGTAGATGCCGGTCAGCAGCCCCTTGAAGCGGCCGTCGGGCCCCGCCTTCCAGCCGCCGACCACGACCTCCTGGCTCGGACGGCACTTCGACTTAAACCATGCGGTGCTGCGGCCGGCCTTGTAGTTCTCCCCCAGCTTCTTTGAGACGATGCCCTCCAGCCGCATGTTGCAGGCGGCCTTGATCAAGTCGGCGCCTGAGACGCCCTCGAAGTGGTCGACGTAGCGAAAGCGGGTGGCGAGGGAGGGACCGGCGTCTTCCAGCAGCTTCTGCAGGCTCTTCTTGCGAGTAGCCAAGGCGTAGGGCCGGAGGTCGTTCTCGCCGCGCCAGAGGATGTCGAACACGAAGTAGACGAGGCGTCCGCTCGTGCGGCGGTTCAGGTCCGATCTCAGCGCGGAGAAGTTCGGTTGCCCGTCCGGACCGACCGCACACAGCTCGCCGTCGAGGATGCAGTCTGGGAGCGCTGCGGCGTCCTTGGAGTGCGCCGCGAGCTTCTCGGTCCAGTCCAGCCCATTCCGGGTGAACCACGTCGCGACACCGCCGGAGACGTTCAGCTGGAAGCGGAAGCCGTCGTACTTGATCTCGTGAATCCAGTCCCGCCCCTCCGGCGGCTTCGCCACCAAGGTCGGATGCGAGAGTGTCTGGAACGTCGCCGGCATCTGCAGCGTCCGCTCGATGTCCTGCTTTCTGCGGGCCATGGCGGCGAGTCGAACGACAAGCTGAGCGATTCGCTCCGGCTACCTGCTCGATTCTATCGATTCAGGTTCGCACGGAGGGCAGTTCGCATCGCTTAGTCGAACGGGATGATGTCCACTCGGTCATATCCTCCGCCTGAGACGCGAGGGAACGCCACGAAGTCGCTTCCTGACCGCTCCACCGCATCCCGGACAAGCTTGTTGAACGCCTCGGCGTCAGCCGTTTCACGCGGAACGATGGCGAAGCCGTCTGATCCGGCGACCACCTTGTGCGCCGGGCCGTCCTTGCGGAGTGATTGCAGGTACCCACCCATCAGTTGGCTCCCTTCATCGGCTTTGCCGGAGGAAAGCATCTTCTCTTGCGAAGTCAAATCACAGAACGCTGAAGCTGGACGGAAGGTGAGCAACGGAGCTTGGCGGAACTCGCTCGGTGGCAAGCGCGGCCTTCAGCTGTTCCAGCAGGTGTGTCGCTGCTCGGCCGGTATAGGCGGCGCAGACACCGGGGCCTTCGAGGACGACCTCGCCGTTGAGGATCCGTACGGACGGCGGCTCATTGTAGGCGGCCAAGTGGTCGGTGTTCATCTCAGTGCCCTTCACAACAGCGGACGTGTGTGGAGGTTCAGACATGAACGGCTCCTGACGCGCGGGTCGCCGCACTTAGGAACCGCCACAGTCCGGGACAGTTTGGCTTCCTATGTCAGAGACTAATCACAGGCCCCACGGCACTCGAAAGGGCCCGTTGAAGCCATCCGCGGAAGACCGGGTTGTCGTGATCGATGATCCGCCGAACGACACCCTGCGGATGAGTCCAGAAGAAGCAGACATCTCGGCCATTCGTTTGATGGATGCTGCAGATCGATCCCGAAAAGGCGGGGAGTCGAGAGGAGACAATGATGACTGACGACAAGTCGAAGACCGGCGGCCAGGACCGCCAGCGCATCAGCCTCAGCGAGGACTACGAGGTACGCGATTGGAGCGAGAAGTTCGGCGTCAGCGAGGATCAGCTCCGCGCCGCCGTCGGCAAGGTCGGAGATCGTGCTGAGGACGTGGAGCGCGAGCTGCGGGGCTGACGCTCAGTGAAATATCCCGTGACCCCCGACGGCCGGTACATCGTCGTCCGGAGTCGGCTGTGGAGACGGAGCAATCCTCATTTGTCTGAGGAACGGCGGCTGGCGCTGGTTAGCGAACTCGGCCGGGCGCGCGCCGCGGTGAAGGCGGCACGCCGGGCGGGCTTGAGCCTTGTGGAGCCCGGCCAAGCCGTTGATCGGGCAAAGGTCGACCGAGGAGAACGCGGCACGGTCTGGTGGGCGGACGGGGCACCCGACTTCAACAGACATCTCGCGAACAACACGCCCTACGCGGAGTGGTTCGAGGGACTCCACAGCGGACAAACATAGGTTAACGTCAGTCGGCTCAGTGATGCCTGCGGCCCGGCTGGTTCAATCCCTTGACGGTCGGGCCGCACCTCAGCCTACGCCGCCGCTGGACGATCATCCGCAACTGGCAACCCCAGCACCTCGCGCACGAAATCGCCGCCGCCCAAGATTGGGAGGGGCTCGCCGAACTTCTCTCGCCACAGCGCATCGAGCAGGCGGTCTTCATCGGACATGGGGGTCGACATCTTCTGAGTTTAGCAAAGGCCCGCCGGCGATGTGTGAGCTTGAAGGGTTAACCGTCACGGCCGCCAGAGCGCAAACGCCGCGAATGCTGCAAAGCCCAACATCAGGATAAGAATGACAACGACCGACGGCCCGCCGCTGGGCGCCTTGCTGCCGCTCGCCAGCTGCTGTTCGTCGGGATCCATTTTGCCGGGGTCCGAATGGGCACGGGGGAGGTCGCTCATATGAGCACAAGCTCTCCAGGCCGCAGACGTTCCTGAACGAAAAACCCCCGCCGGTCGGGGAAGCCCCGCCGCAGTGGTGGCTACGACGGGGCGAGCGCAGCTTGTTCAGGCGCTCGGCGAACCGAGGCCCCCGCGTTCGGCTGGCGACTCCACAACCGGGTAGCGCCGTGACAGGTTCCCGACATGTGCAACCTCTACAGTCTCTCCAAGCATCAGACAGGCATCCGGCAGATGGTGTCGGCGATGACGGCTGACGTCGGAAACTTCCCTCCGCTGCCGGGCATCTTTCCCGACTACGCTGCTCCGATCATCCGCACGAACGCGGCTGGCGAGCGTGAGCTTGCGATGGCCCGCTGGGGGATGCCGAGCAGCCGGAAAGCCCAACTCGACGCCGCGACGAAGCGGGCCGACAAACTGCGGGTCAAGGGCAAGGATGTGAACTTCGACGAACTCCTGAAAGTGGAACCGGACGGCGGCACCACGAACATCCGCCGCACCGAGAGCCGCCACTGGTGGCCTTGGCTTGCCCCGGCCAGTCGCTGCCTCGTGCCGTTCACGGCCTTCAACGAGCCGGATCAGGTCGAGCGCGGGCCGGCCGCGTGGTTTGCTTTGGCCGAGGACCGGCCGCTCGCCTTCTTCGCTGGCGTCTGGACGCCACACGCTTGCGTCCGAAAGATGAGTAAGGGCTGGGAGGAGATCGAGACCTTCGGCTTCCTGACCACTGACGCCAATGCCGAGGTGGCGCAGTTTCACCCCAAGGCGATGCCGGTAATCCTCACGACGGAGGATGAGCGGGAGGTTTGGATGAGGGCGCCGTGGGACGAGGCGAAGTCGTTGCAGCGGCCGATGCCGGACGGGACTTTGGTGATCGTTCAGCGAAGCGGGAAGCGGGACCCGCTGGAGGAGGTTGCCGCATGACCGACTGAGCGAAATAGAGAAGCCCCCGACCGATATTTGGTCAGGGGCCGCTCATTCGCTACGCATCATCAGCGAGCGTCGGGAGCCTCCGCGATCACGCGCTGTAGCTCCGTACGAGTGATGAGGGTGCGACCCCTCAACTTCTTCGCCGGCAGCTCACCCGTCCGGATCATGTCGAAGACGGTTGACCGGCTGACCCCGATGGCACGCCCAGCCTCTTCGACCGTGTAAGCCAGCTTGTCGGTGCCGACTGAACGCTCAGGAGAAGATGTCATCGGTTGCCTCCCGATGGCCTGCTTCCAAGTTGGAAGCCCAGTCCGCCCAATAGGCATCGCGGAGGGAGCCGGTGTCGCCACGCAGGTCGAGTGCTGCGAAGTCGCCGGGCATGACGAAGAGCTGCATCTGCTTACCATCGTGCCCGTCGGGCATCGGGATGCCGGGTGGCGGGTTTCCAAGGGTGACGCGTCCTAGCGGCAGTAGGCCGGCGGCTTTCAGCTTCCGCGCGACCTGTTGCCTGGTCACTCGACCGAACCCCATCGTCTGTGTTTCGAGAAGTTGGAGCACGTCACTGAGTCTGATGAAGCGCCTATGGAACGGCGGATCTCGGTGCTCCATCGCTTCAACGATGATCGCGTCAGCTTCGGGAAGCGTGGCCTTCCTCATGTCCTGCTTGGCGGCTGTCATAGGAGCCGTGCCCTTGGCGTTGAACGCACTCACATCACGCAGCTGCAGCCAGCGAGCCGCCAAGGCCGCGCCGCCCGCATCGTACCAAGCAGCCAGCGCGCTGTAATAGTCGCCGCTCCGAGGTTGGCCATCATTCCAAACCACGAAGTTTCGTCGGTCATGGCGGGACAGCGCCAGTGCGTTCTCCATGTTGGTGAAGAAGATGCAGGCGACGAGATTTGGGATCTCGTACTGCGGTTCAAACTTCACGTTGACCCGGAGAGTGTACGGCGGCGCGGCGATGAGCGGCTTGAGCTTGTTCTGCATCGCCTTCCGCTCGCTCAAATGCATTTCCTCCACGATCAGGAGGCGCGTCCCGGAGAGGTAATCGGTGAAGCCACTGTTCAGGTCTTCGGGTCCGATCTCGCGGACATTCGCCTCACCAAGCGCCAGTCGCACGGGGGCCATCATCATCCCCTTTCCCATGCCTTCTGCTGTAGACCCGACGACGAGACACCAGTTCGGCTTTTGGTCCAGGTTTTGAATGACCCAAGCCATCCAATCGAGGGCGATGCCTCGCTCTCGCTCGTCGGGGATCACGACAGCTACGTGATCCAGCCACGGCTTGACGTCTTGGTCCGAAGCGAACGCAGGCAGGCTCGGGGCCGGGTCCCGCCAACGATTGACGCAGCGCCCCTTCAGGCCAGCGAGGTCTTCCTGCACGAACAAGGGCGAACCGGGACGGTACGTAACGGCTGTGACCCGCTGAAGTCGTCCTGTGTCCCGGATCAGCGTCGCCCATGCGCATTCCTTCGGGCTGGATGGATCGCCGATATGGTTGTTCTTCACGTTGAACTGTTCGCGATCGAACAGCTGGCCGGTATCGAGGTCGCAGACGCGTTTCAGTCGCTCGACCCAGACTGACCGGTTGAACATCGCTGTCAGCGGCATGGCTTCTTCGCGGGCGACATGTTCTTCCGCGGAAGGTGTAGGCTCGACAGCGTCGAAGTCCTCGTGCGCGCCAAAGAATGAGCCGTCTCCGTGCTCGTCGGCCAACGCTGAAAGATAAGGCCAGCCCACCTTGAATGGCGGCCTCATAGAGTCCCACTTCTCGCGGATCACTTCGTGGGTGTTAGCGCCCCACTTGAGCGACCATTCCTCGAAGTGCTCGTATCCGTCCTCAGCTCGGTCGGGGCCGCATGACGCCCGAACCGCCATGCCAATCTTCAGCCAGTCATCGTAGATGTATTCGTTTGGCAGTGACCGCAAAGCTCGACCGACAGCTGCAACCGAGGGGGCGAGTAGCCACTCTTGGCACCCCTCAGTGACTTCTCCATCCTGCGCGGCGGACCGGGTAACAACCTCGTACCCGAACAGGTCAACTAGGCCTACCAACTCGTCAAACAACTGATCGAGCTGAGTGGCCGTGATGAGTTGAAGCGCCGACGCCCCGATTGTCGCTGGCGACTGATCGTCGAGCCAACGATAGGGCCTGCCGGTTTTCGGATGCACGCCTTCCACGACGTACTGTTGCCGAGCGCCCAAGACCTCAACGGCCATAGTTTTCTCGCCTTGGCGGTTCGGATCCTTCGACTGAATAACTAGGCGTCGCTTGCCCAGTGCCTCCGCGGCATAAGGCAAGATCCGTCGGGCCCCATTGCCGAAGCGCACCGGGGCCGTTCCCAGCACCCGCATCGCCGACCTTTGCACCTCATCAGCAAGATCGGGGTCATCAATATCTATGTCCAAGGCGGGGAAACGGCGGCCCTGTAGGCCGATGCCCGCTCGCCAGCCATGCCAGGTCTTCAATTGATCCGGCGTCGCGACATTGTTGGTCCAGTTGTGATACCCGACCCACCCGTCGGCGCGCTTCTGGCCCGGTATCTTTCCGCGGCTCTTCGCTATGCCGGGACTGTCGGGATGCACCACCGCATCGGGAGGGATGATTGGAAGCAAATCATCTCCGAAGCCTGCGAGCGCGTAGGCTTCGAACCTGTTCTTGTCGCCTTCCGCGTCTGTGTCAGGCTTTAGATGTCGATCAGCGTTTGCCGTGGCCATAATCTCTATCCGATTTCATGACGCGTTCGTCCGCCCGTCAGGCAAGTCGTCTGCGCCGTTGATGAAATCGGTGGACTTGGGCCACCGGGTGCTGCCCCCTTCGCGCGGGAAGGGCTGAGGCGTTCGCGTCCGGAGACGCGCTACCGTGAACCACACGGCAGTAGGCTTGCTTGCCAGATGACCGCGAACGGCGGTCAGGCCGTTTGGGTGACCCACCTCTCGGGCGAGTCGCTGTCGATGCAAATACCGATCAGTGCAAATTCACCAGAATTTGTGCGCGCACGGGGTAGGGCTTTCGTGCGCGAAGGAGTGCCCCCCTACCGGGGGGTGGGGTACGTGCAGCACGGCGCCGAGAAACGGCCGCGAAGCTGAGCGGCTTCACCATTCCCACAAGGGATCGTTTGCGGGACGGCCGATCGACCTAAGCGAAATCAACAACTTGCGTGTCCCAAATTCCTGTACCAAATTGGTCGAATGAAAATCGGCTATGCACGCGTCTCCACAGACGATCAGAACCTCGACATGCAGGAGCGCGCCCTACGCGAGGCCGGCGTCGACCAGCTGTTTACCGACCAGGTGTCGGGTGCCGCCCGATCACGGCCCGGTCTGGATGCGGCACTGGCGGCGCTGAATACGGGCGACATGCTAGTGGTTTGGCGGCTCGACCGGCTGGGCAGATCGCTGCCCCATCTGATCTCGGTGGTGGCGGAGCTCGGCGAGCGCGGAATTGATTTCCAGTCGTTGAGCGATCGAGTTGATACGACCAGCGCGCAGGGGCGGCTCGTCTTCCACATGATGGGCGCGCTGGCGGAGTTTGAGCGTGCGCTCATCAGCGAGCGAACCCGAGCAGGCGTGCAGGCCGCACGGGCACGTGGTGTCCGTCTCGGCCGCCGGGTCGCGCTGAATGCTCTGCAGCTTGAGCACGCTAAAGCGTTGATTGCCTCAGGCGAGAGCCCCTCTGCCGTCGCACACACGCTCAAGGTCGGGCGGTCCACTCTGTATCGCTCGTTGCGGGCAGGTGGATGACCGGCCCTGCCTCGTCTCACATCTCAGATCTCATCACTGTTTTTGGGTAATGCGTGGAGAAGCCATGCTCTATGCCAGTGCTGTAGGATACATACGGTGGGGTCCGGAAAATCCATCCGAGATGTGAGATGTGCGACCCGTCGATCAGGAGTCCGCTGCGCCGAGCACCACCCGAAGCCATTCTTTGTGTTATAATATAACACCGCGGCGTCGTAGCGACCGGTGCTTGGCACTCAAGTCAACATGTCAGGATCGCTCAATGGTGCAACCACGTCGCCGCCTGCACTCGCGCGGATGGGTCGCGCCGAGTATGCGCTTTGATAAGCGGTTTCTTGGCCGCCGCGCAGAAGGAGTGTCGCCAGTGCCCGGAGAAAACCTCACGGTTCCAGAGGGCCTATTCGCCGACCTTCTGGCGGGTGGCGAGGCTACATTGTTGCGATGGCAACGGGAGCAGCGCGAAGAAAGCGTTCACCTCGAGTGCAAGAGCGCGACGCCTAGCCAGCAGCCTGGGATGACGAAAGCCGATGTGGTGCAACTGGCCGCAGTCGTATCAGCCTTTGCAAACTCAGAAGGCGGAGTGCTCGTGTTCGGCGTCGACGCCCGACGGGCAGACGGGCGAGACTGCATTCAGAACCTAGTTCCCATAAACGACATTGCCGCGTTCCACCGATCGGCTGAAGCAGTGCGGGCTGATCTCGTTGCACCCGCTCATGCTGGACTGGAGATGCTGCCTATACCGAGCGCCACCGCAGAAGGAGCGGGCTACTTGGCCGTGCGGGTCGACCAATCGGAACGTCGCCCCCACCGGAGCATGAAGGATCACATCTACTACCGACGCTCTCATGATCGCACATCGCCTATGGAGCACTCCGATCTGAAAGATGCGATGTCCCGGGCCCGCGGACCGGAGCTCGAGATTGCAGTCGAACTACTCGACATTCTCCCCGATGATCATCGACCGGTCGCATCGGCGGCCAGCTTCACCATTTTGGTGGCGCTGGTTGTCAAGAACGTTGGTGCCGCCATGGCCCGATATCCTTTCCTGCACTTGGAGATCTCGCCCGGCGGAAACCTGTACGATCCGACCATGGATCGCCGAAGGGTGCCGGCATGGCCAAGGATGCTCAGCGAGGCCAAGGGCCATCGCCTACAAGGCGGCGCGGATAATGTCATACCCATCGGCACGGACCTCCGCGTCGCGTTCGCGTACTGGACCTACAAACCCGACACGGCGACGGTTGCGGGCACACCTGTTGGGGCCGCCTTCCTTGGTGTTGCCGGAAAGTTCGGTTGCGAGGGCTGCCAGACTCGGAGCTTTGCTACGACGATCGACGCGCCTGTCGTCGTCTCTGAACTGCACAGACGGGGCGTGCCGATCAGATCGACTACACGCTGATGCTGCCTCGGTTGTCCGCGCAGCCACTGAGCGCCGAATGTTCGCAGCGCGTGTTCCGCTTGTTCGTGGCTTGTTTCAGAGACCCGCCGACCGTCGAAATTCCTGCTATTCTTTGATCTCGCAGCAGCTACGATATTGACATGGCTAAGAGCACCAAGGGGATCGGCAGGAACGCTACAACTGGCCGATATGTCACGATCGGGCGAACTCGAGACGGCGTAACGGTGTTGGCGCCTGCTACCAAGTCGTCCCACTTCAGCGTCGGCAAAGCTCGTAATGCGATAACCAAGACGGATCGCCAGCCCAGCAAGCGTAAATGAGCACCGATACGCTCCCTCGCGACGTGTTCATCAACTGCCCGTTCGACGATGAATATCGGCCCATGTTCCACGGCATGGTCTTCACGATCATACGCGCAGGGTTTCGGCCGCGCTGCTCGAAGGAAGTCGACGATGGAGCCGCTAATCGGCTGGGGACCATCCAGGATATCATCGAAGAGTGCCGGTACGGCGTGCACGACATCTCCCGCACGGAAAGCGATGGAGACCCGCCCCTGCCCAGGTTCAACATGCCGTTCGAGCTTGGAATGTTTCTCGGTGCGCGACGCTATGGGGGCAGCCCGCAAAGCTTGAAGCGTTGCATCATCTTCGATCGAGAACTCCACCGCTTCCGCCGCTTCATCTCCGATCTCTCTGGCCAAGACCCCCACGCCCACGATGATGATGTCGGCACGGCTATTGAGGAATTAGCAGCTTGGCTGAGAAATCAAAGCCGTTCTCGCACCGTCCCGGGCGGTCGGGCCATCGCTCGAGAATATCGCGCGTTCGCGGCCGAGCTTCCGACCTTGGCGGAGAGCATAGACCTCGAGTTCGACGAGCTTACTTATAGCGACTTCACAGTGTTCGCGACGGAATACATCGCCTTGCGTCTATAGCATCAGCTCCGGGTGAGCTTCCCGCGTCATCGAGGCTTGAGAGGTGTCACGTTTCCCTTTTCGACCCAGCGCAAAGGAGGCGCTGCGGGGGCAGGAGGAGGAGACGGCGGCGGAGGTGGTGGCGGAGGAGGCGGCGCGGGCTCGCTGCTCATCGTAGCTGTCTCCAAGGTTTGAGACTCTGAGAATACCTGTGCGATGTGTGTCATCAACATGAAAACCGCAGCGATGAACAGCCAGCGGGCCGCTCGGGTGCGGCCTTTCAGTTTCTGAGCGTTAGCTAAGTGGTTCCAGCTCGCCGCGATCGCAGTCTGTCGAACGGCTTCGGCACGAACGGTGTTCAGCGTCTCCAGTTCGACGGTGGTCGCATCTGCTCCAGCTGAACCTGCAGCGACTTGCAGTTCGGCCGCCCAGCTGCAGATCCTTACTTCGTCCAAAGGGTAATAATGACCTCTGGATTTAACGGCGAAGCGCAGATGCCACGCTCCAGTCACGATAGCAGCGGAACCCGCCAGCAATAGCGTTCCGGGCAGCCAGTCGTGAGCGAGCGTCCACCCGCGGACAATCTCACGCAGAAGAAACGACGCCGCCGTTCCGAGGAACCCCAAGGCTGTGACGAACGCTGGCAACGTCCGCCAGACAGCCTCCTCAAAGTCCAGCTCGCGCTTCAGGCCGTTGCTGACGTACTCATGGAGGTAATCCTGCAGGGGGGAAGAGCCACTGTCCGTGAGGGTTGGCATGGAGCGCTCGCCGTTTTGATAAAGCTGGCGCTTGCCCCGGCGAGCGACGCAGCGCATTGATGCGTACGCGAAGGTGGAGGGAGGACGGCTTCGTCAGCTGACCGGCGTAAGAGGCCGCCTCTCCCTCCGTTTCGCAAAGCTCGCCGCATCGCGCTGGCTCACTCCACGATCACCCGGGCTTACTTGCCCTTACGCGGCGTGGGCTTCACCGTCTCGACGACGTGCGTCGATGGGCGGGCCTTAGCCGTGCTGACCGGGGTGAACCGGCCAGTTGTGGCGCTGCGTCCGATTTTCATCTTCCGAAGCTCCTGTGCTCTGGCGCGACGAGCAACCGTCGCCGTCGCTTGAGGCCCGAGTTAGCCTCGAGCCCGATCATTATGGCCGATTCGGTGTCGCGCGTTCGGAAGACTCTCGCGCGATGGCAAGATTGGATGTGGCCTATGCTGTGGATGGCCCACAAACCTCGCCGTGCGCACGGTTAGTACGACCCGCCAGACGTGGAGCCGTGGTGCCGGCAAGCCAACCAGCGAGTTCGCAACCCATTTAGGGTCAGTTTAAGGGTCGCCTCGTCCTTATCCGGCCAACTCACTGTTTGCACTCCTGAATTAATCAGGAAGTGGTGGAGCCGAGGGGAGTCGAACCCCTGACCTCGTCATTGCGAACGACGCGCTCTACCAACTGAGCTACGGCCCCCCGACCCCGGCGGTCCGTCGGGTGCAGGCGAGCGCGCGACATACGTTCGAGGCCCCGGTGGTGTCAACCGGGGCGGGGCGACCGCCCGCCGCGGCGGTGAATCCTTGGCCGATGGCGACCGCCACGCTAGAAGCGGCCCTGCACTCGCTTCTGGAGCCCCGTCATGGGTTACGCCATCGTCTGGCTGGTCAACACGATCCTGTCGATCATGACCTGGTCGATCATCCTGTCGGCCATCCTGAGCTGGCTGTTCGCCTTCGACGTCATCAACCGCCGCAACCGGTTCGTGGCGCAGATTGCGGACTTCCTCGACCGGCTGACGGCGCCCCTGCTCGAGCCGTTCCGCCGCATCATCCCGTCGCTGGGCGGGATCGACATCTCGCCGATCGTGGTGCTGCTGCTGATCAACTTCGCCCGCATCCTGTTCAACCGGATGACCGCGCCCTTTCTGATCTCGACGCTGGGATAGAGGCGCAGGGGCGACAGGCGTCGGGTGATCGCCCGGCGCCGCCGATCCGGCCTTGCACCGTCTGCCGAGGGTCCTAAGGTGCCGCTCCGACCGGGCTCAGCGCCCGCCAGCCATCCGGAATTCATGACCACGATCCGAACAGTCGCCATCGTCGGCGCGGGCCAGATGGGGGCGGGAATCGCCCAGGCCGTCGCGGCCGGCGGCTACGACGTGCTGCTGTACGACTCCCACCCCGAGCGCGTGCCCCAGGCGCAGGCGACCATCGCCGCCAGCCTGGCGCGTCAGGTCGCGCGCGGCCTGACCGACCAGAGCGCCGCCGACGCCGCCCTGTCGCGCATCTCGGCCGCGCGCTCGCTCGCCGCGGCGGCCAAGGCCGATCTGGTGATCGAGGCCGCGGTCGAGGACGAGGCGGTCAAGAAGTCCATCCTGACCGATCTGGTCCCGCATCTGGGCGAAGCGACGCTGCTTGCGTCCAACACCTCGTCGATCTCGATCACCCGGCTGGCCTCGGCCACCGACCGGCCCGAGCGGTTCATCGGCCTGCACTTCATGAAGCCCGCGCCGGTGATGAAGCTGGTCGAGATCATCCGCGGCATCGCTACCTCGGCGGACACCTACGACACCGCCCTGGCCTTCGCCGAGTCGCTGGGCAAGACGACGACCAACGCCGAGGATTTCCCGGCCTTCATCGTCAACCGCATCCTCGTTCCGATGATCAACGAGGCGGTCTACACCCTGTACGAAGGCGTCGGGAACGTGGCCTCCATCGACAAGGCGCTGAAGCTGGGCGCCAACCATCCGATGGGACCGCTGGAGCTGGCGGACTTCATGGGGCTGGACGTCGTTCTGGCCATCATGAACGTGCTCTACGACGGCTTGGCCGACAGCAAATACCGGCCCTGTCCCCTGCTCGTGAAATACGTCGAGGCCGGATGGCTGGGCCGCAAGTCGGGCCGCGGCTTCTACGACTATTCCGGCGACGAACCGGTGCCGACCCGATGATCCCCTCGCTCGACCGTCCCGAGGACTTCCCCGGCCAGCAGCGCGTCTCCTGGCGGCGCGAGCCGCACCGCATCGCGCTGGCGGCCGTGGCCGGGGCGCTGTGGCCGCCGCTGGTGATCACCCTTTTCGTCTGGCCACCGCGCAACTGGCTGCCGGGACTGGAGATGGACTGGCGGCTGGTGGTCCTGATCGTCGGTCTGGCCGCCGTGCCGGGGGCGCTGTGGCTGCTGAACCGCGAGCGCGAGCGCACCGGCCGCCCCTCGACCCGGCTGGGGGTCGTCTGGCGCTTCATGTTCTACGGCGGCCTGCTGGCCGCCGCGCTTCAGGCCATGCTGGCGCTGGTGGTGGCGATCGTCGGCTGGTTCGAGGCCGGCGGCGTCGCCCAGGCGGCGGGCGCGACCGAGACCAGCCTGCTGCTGTTCGGCGTGGGCCTGCTGCCGATCGCCGTGCTGGTGGGCGTCAGCTATGCGCTGTGGGCCGGACTGTGCGCCGCCTTCATCGCCTTCGCGCCCCAGCCCGAGGTCCGTGACCGCCTGGGCGTGTTCGGCGAGCGCGATCCGGGCTGACTCCGTCGATATTGCATTGACCTCCTGCAGGGTTCAGCCAAGCTGACGAACGATCCGGGGGGACGATCATGACTGCAGCCGAACTCACGTCCACGCCGCGCGCCGCGGGCGACAGCGCCCTGTCGCCGGTCGCGCCCAAGGACCGGATCTTCCATCTCGACATGCTGAGGGGTTGGGCCGTGCTCGGCATCCTCGCGGTCAACGCCATGGCCTTCGCCTGGCCGATGTCGGCCCAGATGAGCGAAGCCGCGCGGCCTTTCGCCCTGACGGGCGCGGACGGCTGGGGCCACTGGGTCACCGACGTCTTCTTCGCCGACAAGTTCCGCACCCTGTTCACCATGCTGTTCGGCGTCTCGATCTGGCTGGTGGGCGGCGAGCGGTTCGACGAGGCGCGCGGCAGGCTGCTGCGGCGCCGGCTGCTGTGGCTGGGCCTGTTCGGCCTGATCCACGGCCTGGCCTTCTGGTTCGGCGACATCCTGCTGCACTACGCCTACTGCGGCCTGCTGATGATGATGATGCGGTCGATGAAGGCGTCGAAGCTGATCTGGATCGGCGGCGGGGTCACCCTGCTGTGGGGTCTGCTCGCCACGGGCGGGCCGCTGGCCGTGGCCGGGCTCGGCGAGGCCTTCAGCAGCAAGTTCGAAGCCGGCATGCCGCAGTCGACCCCGGCCGAGGTCGTGGCGACGGTCGAGGCCTATCGCGTCGGGGCCGGGGCCTGGGTTGAGAACGCCAAGGCCTGGGCGATGGCCCAGGGGGCCAGCGTCTTCATGATCATGGTCAGCGTGCCGCTGATGATGCTGGGGCTCGGCCTGTTCAAATCCGGCTTCCTGACCGGACGCTCACCGGTGTGGCTCTATGCGCTGATCGCAGCCCTTGCGGCGGCGAACCTTTCGGTGTCCGGAACCGCCGTCCTGACCGAGCAGGCCGCCGGGTCCGACGCCGATCCGACGCGCGGCCTGGCGGACGCCGCCGGCGGGCTCGCGCCGCTGGTCACCCTTGGATATGTCAGCCTGCTGATCCTGATGACCCGGTTCGGCCTCAAGGCGCTGACCGGCGTTCTGGCGCCGGTGGGGCGGATGGCCTTCACCAACTACCTGACCCAGACCCTGATCATGAGCACCCTGTTCTACATGCCCTGGGGCCCGCACTGGTTCGGAACCATGGGGCCGGGCGCCCTGTGGGGCGTGGTCGGCGCCGTCTGGATCGCCCAGCTGATCTGGTCGCCGCTGTGGCTGTCGGCCTTCAGCATGGGGCCGTTCGAGTGGGCCTGGCGCTGCCTGAGCTACGGCCGGATGATGCCGCTGCGGAAGACGGTCGCAGCCTGATCCTGGCCGCCGTCGTTGCCCGGGGGCGGGCGATGGCTTAAGCGCGCGGCATGAGCACCGACACGCCGATCCGACCCGAAGCCCGCAATCCGCGCGGCTTCGCCGACCGCCGCGGCCCAGACCTCGTGGCCGAGCGCCGGCTGGTGGCGCGGGTGTCCGAGGTCTATGAGCGCTGGGGCTTCGAGCCGCTGGAGACGGGGGCGTTCGAATACGCCGACGCCCTGGGCAAATTCCTGCCGGACGCCGACCGTCCGAACGAGGGCGTCTTCGCCCTTCAGGACGACGACGATCAGTGGATGGCGCTGCGCTACGACCTGACCGCGCCTTTGGCCCGGTTCGCGGCGCAGAGCTGGGAGACCCTGCCCAAGCCGTTCCGCCGCTACGCCTTCGGCCCGGTTTGGCGCAACGAAAAGCCGGGGCCGGGCCGCTTCCGCGAGTTCGTCCAGTGCGACGCGGACACCGTGGGTTCCGACCGGCCCGAGGCCGACGCCGAGATCATCGCCATGGCCGGCGAAGGGTTGCGGGCGGCCGGGCTCGACGCCGGGCAGGCCGTGATCAAGGTCTCGAACCGCAAGCTGTTCGACGGCTTGTTCGAGGCGGACGGGATCGAGGACGCGGGCCAGAAGCTGACCGCCCTGCGCGCCATCGACAAGTTCGACCGGCTGGGCTGGAGCGGCGTCGCGGCCCTGCTGGGGGAGGGCCGGCTGGACGAGTCCGGCGACTACACGAGGGGCGCCGGGCTGCCGTCGGGCGTGATCTCGACGATCGAGGCCTTCCTCGCCTCCGCTGGAACCGAAGGTTTGACCCGCGCAGAGACGCTCGACGCCGTGGCGCGGGCCGGTGGGCTGGGTGAGACCGGCGAGCGGGCGCTGACCGAACTGGCCGCCGTGGACGCCGCGCTGAACGTCATGGGCGTCGGTCAGGACGCGGCGCGGTTCGATCCGACCATCGTGCGCGGTCTGGAATACTACACCGGGGTCGTGTTCGAGGCCGACCTGCTGCTCGAAACGACCGACGACAGGGGACGCGCCGTGCGGTTCGGCTCGATCGGCGGCGGCGGCCGCTATGACGATCTGGTGGCGCGGTTCACCGGCGAGCGGCTGCCGGCGACGGGGTTCTCGTTCGGCGTCTCACGGCTCGCTTCGGCGCTCAAGGCGGCGGGCCGGGGCGCGGGCGACGGCGTGCGGGGGCCGGTGGTCGTCATCGTCTTCTCGGACGCGGACATGCGCCACTACCTCGACGCCGTGTCGGAGCTGCGCAACGCCGGGATCGCGGCCGAACTCTACCTCGGACGGGCGGGCATGAAGGCGCAGATGAAATACGCCGACCGCCGCGGCGCGCCGGCCGCCGTCATCCTCGGCGGGGACGAGATCGCCGCCGGTCAGGTCACCGTCAAGGACCTGGACGCCGGCCGCGCCCTGGCCGCCGGCGTGACCGACAACGAGGCGTGGAAGAGCGAGCGTCCGGGCCAGCGCGTCGTCGCTCGCGGGGAGTTGGTTGCGACAGTGCAAGCGATCATCGCGGGGACGCGCACAGCTTCGTGAGTTATCGGCGGTAAGTCAGGAATTTCCGCGACTTCGCCGGGCGCATTCATTGACTTGAACGATGAAATGTCGTCATTCTGACGCACTCGGGAAGCGCAGCGTTTCGACGCAGCAGCCGCCCGGAGGCGTTTCGGGGAGGAAACGTCCGCTCGTCAAAGAGCGAAAGAAGCCCGCCGCGATGTATCCCCCGCGGCGGGCTTTTTGCTGTCTGGAGGTCGTGGTGCTCAAGCCTTCTCCCTCCCGCTTGAGGGAGGGTGGCTGAGCCGGAGGCGAAGCCGGGTGGGAGGGGCTGGGCGACGGGAGCGCCGGTGGAAGTTGTGCTGCAGCGTCCCCACCCCCTCGCCGCGGCGCGGCAAGGACCCTCCCCCAGGTGGGAGGGAGAGGCGCCGCGCTACGCCCGACAGAGTGGGGCCGGAGCGCTGGCTCCGGCCCTTCCTCGGATCGAGCGAAGCCGCCTACCAGATGCGGACCCGGTCCTCGGGCGCGAGGTAGTATTTCGAGCCGGGCTGGACGTCGAAGGCCGTGTACCAGGCGTCGATGTTGCGGACCGGTCCGATGACCCGGAACTCGGCCGGGCTGTGGGAGTCGGTGGCGATCTGGTTGCGCAGGGCGTCGTCCCGCATTTTCGACTGCCAGACCTGCGCCCAGCCGTAGAAGAACCGCTGGTCGCCCGTGGTGCCGTCGATCACGGGCGCCGGCTGGCCGTTCAGCGACAGGTGGTAGGCCTCGAGGCCCACCGCCGTGCCGGCGGCGTCGCCGATGTTCTCGCCCATGGTCAGGCCCGGGTTGATGGTGAAGCCCGGGATCGGCTCGAACTGGGCGTACTGCTCGCCAAGCCGCTTGGTCAGGCCGTCGAAATTGGCCCGGTCCTCGGCCGTCCACCAGCTGCGCAGGACGCCGTCGCCGTCGGACTTGGAGCCCTGGTCGTCGAAGCCATGGCCGATCTCGTGGCCGATGACGCCGCCGATGCCGCCGTAGTTGACGGCCGGGTCCGCGTCCGGATCGAAGAACGGCGGCTGCAGGATCGCGGCCGGGAAGACGATCTCGTTGTTGGTCGAGTTGTAATAGGCGTTCACCGTCTGAGGGGTCATGCCCCATTCGGTCTTGTCGACCGGATCGTTCAGCCGGTTGCGCTGATAGTTCCAGCGGAAGAGGCCGGCGCGCTCGGCGTTGCCGAACAGGTCGTCGGGCCGGACTTCCAGCGCCGAATAGTCCCGCCACTTGTTCGGATAGCCGATCTTGACGGTGAACTTCTCCAGCTTCTCGGCCGCGGCCGCCTGCGTCGCCGGGCTCATCCACTCATAGGTCTGGATGCGGTTGCCCAGAGCCGTCCGCAGGTTCGCGACCAGCTCCTCCATCTTCGCCTTGGATTCGGCCGGGAAATATTCGGCGACATACTGGCGCCCAATCGCCTCGCCCAGCATGCCTTCGGCGAAGGTGACGCCGCGCTTGTCACGCGGGCGCTGCATCGGCTGCCCGCTGAGGTCGCGCGAACGGAACTCCCAGCGCGCGTCGGCGAAGCGGTTCGACAGGCGGTCGGCGGCCTGGTCGGTGGTGTGGAAGGCCTGCCAGGCCTGGATCACCTCAATCGGCGTCTCGGCGTAGATGGCGGCCATCTTCGGCAGGGCGGTGTCCTGACGAACGATCAGGCGCGGCACCTCGCCGACGCCGACGGCGGTGTAATAGTCCTGCCAGGGGAAGCCGGGCGCGTCCTCGGCCAGCCTGGCGATGGTGTATTCGTTGTAGGTCTCGTCGCGGTTGCGGTTCTCGGCCGCGGTCCAGTGCGCCTCGGCGATGCGGTTCTCGAAGGCGAGGATGTCGGCGGCGGCCTGTTCGGGGTTCTCCCAGCCGATCATGCCGAGCATGCGGGCGACATAGGCCTGATAGAGGGCCTTCTTCGCCGCCCAGCGCTCCTCGAGATAGTAGTCGCGGCTGGGCAGGCCGAGCCCGCCCTGACCGGTGGTGACGACATAGCGCGTCGGGGCTTTCTGGTCGGTGCCGATGCCGGTGCCGAAGATCGAGGCGCCCAGGCGGCCCTGGGACTCGCCCATGTAGACGGCGGCCAGATCGTGGGTGTTGGCCGCGCGGATGGCGGCGAGGTACGGCTGCAGCGGCTGGGCGTCCAGCGCTTCGATCCGCTCCACGTCCATGTAGGACCGGTAGGCGTCGGCGATCTTCTGTTCGTCAGAGCCGGCGCTCAGGTCGGTGCGCGCGCTGAGGCCCTCGACCATGGCCTTGACCCGGTTGTCGGACAGTTCGCGCAGCAGGGCGAACGAGCCGTAGGAGGTACGATCGGAGGGGATCTGCATCCGGTCCAGCGCAGCGCCGTTGGCGTAGCGCATGAAGCTGTCGCCCGGATTCACCGAGGTGTCGCGTCCGTTCAGGTCGACGCCCCAGGTTCCGTATTTCGGCGTTTCGACGCCCTGATAGCCCAGCACGGTCGCGCCCTCGGCCGGCGTCTGGAACAGTTCGACGATGGTGCAGCCGTCGTCGATGCAGCCGTGATCGTGGCCGTCGGCCGCCTGGGCGGATGCGATGGAGGCGGGCAGCAGCAGGGCGCCGAGAGCGGCGCCGACCAGCAGACGTTTCATGGATTTCCTCGACTTCGCTTCCGTTCCGGACAGCGTCGGACGCGACCCTACGCCCCCGCGCATGACTGTCGCCTGAATTTTTCGTCATGATCGACGGAAATCCAGACAGGGCGGCGTTTCAGCCTGTAGGCTGAACTGTCAGGGAGGGCGGATGACGGGTCACGGGGCCGGCGGCGAATACAAGGATCTGGTCGTCTTTCTGGCCGCGGCGGGCGTCATCGTGCCGCTGTTCAACCGCCTCCGGATCAGCCCGGTCCTCGGCTTTCTGGCGGCCGGCGTGCTGCTGGGGCCGCATGGTCTCGCCCGACTGGCCGACGAGGCGCCCTGGCTGTCCTGGCTGACGATTTCCGACGCGGCGCAGATCCGGTCGCTGTCGGAACTCGGCGTCGCCTTCCTGCTGTTCATGATCGGGCTGGAGCTGTCGTGGGAGCGGCTCAAGGCCATGCGCCGGCTGGTGTTCGGGCTGGGCCTGACGCAGGTGGCGGTCTGCACCGTCGGGCTCGGCGCCGTCTTCATGCTGATGGGCCAGCCGCTCGTATCCGCCGCCGTGCTGGGCATGGGGCTGGCGCTGTCGTCCACCGCGGTGGTGATGCCGGTGATGGCCGAGCGCGGCCGGATCACGACCGCCGCGGGCCGCGCCACCTTCGCGGTGCTGCTGGCGCAGGACCTCGCGGTCGCGCCGATCCTGATCACCGTGACGGTGCTGGCTGCGATGGCCAACAGCGGCGCGACACCGGCGGGCGAGTTCGATCCCACGGTCCTGGGACCCGCCCTGTTCACCCTGATCCCGGCCGCCATCGGTCTCGCGCTTCTGGTCATTCTCGGCCGGCTGGTGCTGCGTCCGATGTTCCGCTCCGTGGCGCGGGCCAAGGCCCGGGGGCAGGGGCAGGAGATGTTCATCGCCGCCAGTCTGCTGGTTGTGGTCGGGGCCGGCGTCGCCGCCCAGGCCGCGGGCCTGTCGATGAGCCTCGGCGCCCTGATCGCCGGCCTGCTGCTGGCCGAGACCGAGTTCCGGCGCGAGGTCGAGGTCTCGATCGAGCCGTTCAAGGGCCTGCTGCTCGGGGTCTTCTTCGTCGGCGTCGGGATCGGGCTGGATGTCGACGCCGTCGTGGCCAATCCATGGGGCGTCTTCGGCCTGGCCGCCCTGCTGACCCTGCTGAAGGCGGTGCTGATCTACGGCGCGGCGCGCGCCTGGAAGCTCGGCCCGCGCACGGCGATCGAGGCGGCGCTGGTGCTGGGCCCCGCGGGCGAGTTCGCCTTCGTCATTCTCGGGGCCGGACTGGTGGAGGGGATCGCCTCTCCCGCCTTCACCCAGACGGTTCTGCTCGCCGCGACGCTGAGCATTTTCAGCATTCCCCTGATGGCCGCGCTGGCCGACCGGCTGTTGCTGAGCGTGAAGGCCGAACGGCCCGACCTGCCCGACGAGGCTCTGTCGCCCGTGGCGGAGGAGGGTCAGGTTCTCGTCGTCGGCTTCGGCCGCGTGGGCCGGCTGGTCAGCGACATCCTGAAGGCCCACGACCAGCCCTTCATGGCTGTCGACGCCAACGCGGCGACCGTGGCGAAGGGCCGGCTGGAAGGGGCGAACGTCTTCTACGGCGACGCGGGCCGCGCCGAGATGCTGGCCCTGTGCGGCATCGAAACCGCGCGGGCGGTGGTGGTGACGATGGACAGCCCGGCCAAGGTCGACGAGGTCGTAAAGGCCGTCCGCGCCATGCGGCCGGACGTGGGCCTGATCGCCCGGGCCCGCGACGAGAAGCACGCGGTCCGTCTGTACCGGCTGGGGGTCACCGACGCGGTGCCGGAAACCACTGAAGCCAGTCTTCAGCTGGCGGAGAACACCCTGGTCGATCTCGGCGTGCCGATGGGTCTCGTTCTCGCGTCCATCCACGAACGCCGCGACGGTTTCCGCAAGATGTTCCAGGAAGCCATGCCCGGCGGCGACGGTCCCCGCCGCGCACGCGCGCTTCGCTCGACTCTGCGTCGCTGAGCCGCACCGCCGGATCGGGCCCCCGGACCGGGTTCCGGCCGTTGGTCAGGAGCCGGTCGGCTCGCTACCCCATTTTGGTCATCGTTGCGTGATGTCTGCCCGACTTCGCCTCTCAGGCGAGCGGGCCGCAGCGCCCAGTGTCTCACCCCGCTTCTGCGTTCAGTTCCCCGGCGGATGTCAGCCGCCGTCCAGTGAGTACCTTTTATGCGAGATATCGCCCAGACGTCTTCCTCCGCCGACAACGAGCCGGAGGGCGAGGCGCCCCGCCTCAACCGCCGCCAAGCCGCCAAGGTCCGCACGCGGCAGAAGGTGCTGGACTCGGCGCGCCAGCTGTTCGCCGAGCGCGGCTACGAGCCCGCCACCATCCGCGACATCGCCAAGGGCGCGGGCATGTCGACCGGCGCGGTGTTCGCCAACTTCCAGGACAAGGCGGAGCTGTTCGAAGCCGTGCTGACGACGGACATGGTGCGGGTCGCCGAGACGGTCCGGGCCGCCGCCGCGTCTGAATCCTCCCTAAAGGACCGGCTGAGCGCCGCCCTCACCGCCACCTATCACGCCAGCATCGACCAGTTGCCGCTGGTGCAGGCCGTGGTCGCCCGTTCCTGGTTCCAGCCTGTGGCCGCCGAGATGCGCACCCGCGAGGCGATTAAGCCGCTGATCTCGGTGATCTCGGACACGCTGCAGACCGGCGTGCGCGAGGGCGAGCTGAGCCAGGACTCGGACGTGCACCTGCTGTGCGAGCTGATCTACGACGCCTTCCTGTCGAACTATCGCCGCGCCGCCTACGACGGCTGGAACGTCGAACAGCTGACCGCTCACATGAGCAAGCAGATCGACATCATCCTGGCGAGCGCCCTTTCGCGTCAGTGATATGCGGGTCTCCTCCCCACCATGTGGGGAGGTGGCGCGGCGCATCTTCTGCGCCGTGACGGAGGGGGCTGAGCCGGCGATCGCCGCTTGTCCGCCAACCTCGTCCCAGTGAGCCGCCCCCTCCGTCTCGTCGGCTGAATCGCCTCCGAGCCACCTCCCCATCGGCGATGGGGAGGAGACCGGTCAGCTCAGCTCTTCCACTTCAGCACGGCCGGCTTGACCGGGTTGGCGAAGGGTCGCGTCTCGGCGCGGCTCTTCGCCCATTCGCGTTTCAGCTGCTGGTACCATTTCGCCTGTTTGTCGGCGTCGTCGATCCACAGCAGCGCGGGGTCGTAGCGCAGGCCCTCGTTCTGCAGGTTCACCATGCCGCCGTCCTGCTTGAGGAAGGCGACCACGCCCATGCGCAGGAAGGGCTTGGCGATGCCGAACACCCAGTGGTCGGACCAGAAGATCTGGGTGATCCGCGTCCGCGTCTCCGTGACCGGCGTCAGGCAGGTCAGGGCCAGCACCTGCTTCTCTCCCACCTGGATATGCTCCCAGCGATAGCCGGGCAGGCGGAAGGTGATCTCGGTGGCCGGCGCGCCGCCCAGTATCCTGTAGGCCCGGCTGTTCGACGACGGCGCGTGCCGCACCATGGAGAAGCCGTGCTCGCGCGGTTCGAAGGCCTTGGCCTTCTCGTGCATCGAATGTTCGGAGCGCCACCACCACTGCTGATGGACGTAGGGCCCGTGGGCCGGGTCCATCAGGCCCACGACGGCGTGGTCTATGTGCGCGTCGAAATCCATCCACTCGACCAGTTTGGCCTCGCCGCCGACAACGCCCGGGAAGACCGGCGGCTCGTGGTCGGGCTCCGACGGATTGCGCGCGTCGGCCGCCATCCAGACGAACACCATCCCCTGGCTTTCGCGGACCGGATAGCGCCGCACCCGGATGCGGTCGGTCTCCATCGCCTGATCCTCGACCAGCGACGGGATGGCGGCGCAGACGCCGTCGGTTCGGAAGCGCCAGCCGTGATACGGGCATTCGACCGTCTCGCCCTCGCCCTTGTCGATGATGCGCCCGGCCGACAGCGGCGCGGCCCGGTGCGGGCAGATGTCGCGCATGGCGAAGACCTGCCCCGCCTGCGTCCGTCCGATCAGGACCGGCTCGCCCATCAGTTCGTGGCGCTTCAGCGAACCGCCCGCGATGTCGCGCGACAGGGCCGCGAAATACCAGGCGTCGGTGACGAAGCCCTTGCCGAAGCCCGCGGGCTGGGCTCGTGTGTCTGCGGGGGCGGCGCGGGTCTCGGAAGGCGTCATGTCGGCTATTCTAGGCCGTCACGGGCGCTTCCCGCCAGCGGCAGGCGCGGCTCATGCAGAAAGTGCTTTGCATTTTAAAGTAAGATGGCGTATCCGGCAGGAACGCTGATGGAGAGACAGCCCCGATGACTTCCCCCCTGACCGCCCTTCTGGCCGCCGCCGTTCTGACCAGCCCGGCCTTCGCCGCTCCCGCCGCCGCGCAGGACGGCCATGCCGCCCACGCCCAGGCGGGGCACGGCCACCGGCACGCCGACTTCGAGTCCGGCCGGTTCCACGTCCGCATCGACGGCCCGGAGCGGCCGCAGGGCGACGTGATCCTGATCCCGGGTCTGAGTTCGTCGCCCGAGGTGTGGGACGGCCTGACCGAGCAGCTGAAGGGCCGCTACCGGGTGCACCGGATTCATGTGCAGGGCTTCGCCGGCGCGCCGGCCGAGGCCAACGCCACGGGCCCGGTCGCGGCTCCGGTCGCCGAGGACCTGGCCCGCTACATCGCCGAACAGGGGCTGAACAAGCCGGCCGTCATCGGCCATTCGATGGGCGGAACCATCGGCATGATGCTCGCCGCGCGCCACCCGGACAGCGTCGGCAGGCTGATGGTCGTGGACATGGTGCCGTTCATGGGCGCGATGTTCGCGCAGCCGGGCGTGAACCCGACGGCGGAAGCCGTGTCTCCGATCGCGGACCAGATTTACGCCGGAATGACCTCGGGACCGCTGGAGGGCTTTCAGGCGCAGGCTGCGGCGACGGTCGCCGGCATGATCAACACCGAGGCGGCGCGCGCCGGCCCTCTGGAAGACACGACGACCAGCGACCGCCAGGTCTCGGCCTCGGCCTTCCGCGAGTTGATCGTCACAGACCTGCGGCCCGAGCTGGCGAAGATCACTGCGCCGACGACCGTGCTGTACGTCAAGTTCAACGATCTCCGGATGACGCCCGAGATCACCGACGGCGTCTACCGCGCCTCGTTCGCCGGCATGCCGGGCGCGACGCTGAAGCGGATCGACGACAGCGCCCACTTCATCATGCTGGACCAGCCGGCCGCCTTCGCCGCCGAGGTGAACGCCTTTCTGGAATAGGCGGGAAGCGTCATCGTTTCGGCGGAATGCCCCCTCACGCTTCTGTGAACGGCGCGGGGGCGTTTCCGTTGGACGCCTGATCGGCTAGGACCGGTCCAGGCTAGATGAGGTTTCGATGGCGGGTTCCGGCTTCCATGGCGGGCGCGAGGGCAATCCCGGCCGCGCTCCCCGACCTGCGCGCTCAGGCCTGAAGCGTCTGCTCTACTGGCTCACGGTGCTGGCCGTCTGGGGCCTGATCTTCCTGGTGGTGTTCTTCGCGGTGTTCGCCCGCGATCTGCCCGACACCTCGACGCTCTACAACGTCGATCGCCAGCCCTCGATCACCTACCTGGACCGCAACGGCTCGCTGATCGCGGTGCGGGGTACGCAGCAGGCCCCGCCCGCCGACCTGGAGTCCCTGCCCGACTATGTGCCCGCGGCCTTCATCGCCGTTGAGGACCGCCGGTTCTATCACCACCCCGGTTTCGACCCGATCGGCATGACCCGGGCCGTCGTCGCCAACATGCGCGCCGGGCGCGTGGTTCAGGGCGGCTCGACCCTGACCCAGCAGCTGGCCAAGAACCTGTTCCTCAGCCCGGACCAGAACATGAAGCGCAAGGTCCAGGAGCTGATGCTGGCCGTGTGGCTGGAGATGAAATTCTCCAAGGACGAGATCCTCGCGCTGTATCTGAACCGCGTCTATTTCGGCGCCGGCGCCTATGGCATCGAGGCCGCGGCGCAGCGCTATTTCGACAAGAACGCCAGCCAACTGACCATCGGCGAGGCCGCGCTTCTGGCCGGCCTGCTGAAGGCGCCGTCGCGCTATTCGCCGGTGTCGGCCAGCGAGCGCGCCGGCGTCCGCGCCACCGTTGTGCTGAACGAGATGGTCGAGGCCGGCGTCATCACCCCGGACCAGCGCAATCAGGCCGCCGCCTCGCCGGTGCGGGTGTCGCGCACCCTGTCGAACCAGCACGCCCAATATTTCGTCGACTGGCTGGACAAGCAGATCCGCGAGCTGGTGGGCGAACCGACCGAGGACATGATCGTCGAGACCACGCTCGACCTGACCCTTCAGACCCAAGCCGAGCGGGCGGTGCATCGCATCCTTCAGCGCGACCGCTCCAAGGGCGTGCAGCAGGCGGCGCTGGTGGCGCTGGACGGCGAGGGCCGGGTGCGCGCCATGATCGGCGGGGCCTCCTACGCCGACAGCCAGTTCAACCGGGCCACGGACGCGCGGCGTCAGGCGGGCTCGGCGTTCAAGCCGTTCGTCTATCTGACGGCGCTGGAGAGCGGCTACACCCCCGAAACGCGTGTGAACGACGCGCCGATCCGCATCGGCAACTGGTCGCCGCGCAACTACTCCGGAACCTTCGCCGGCGAGATGAGCCTGTCCACGGCGGTGGCCCAGTCGGTCAATACGGTGGCCGCCGGGCTGGCCGACCAGATCGGCCGCGACAACGTCGCCCGGACGGCGCGCCGTCTCGGCATCACCAGCCGCATCGGACTGGAGCCGGCGATGGCGCTGGGGGCCGTCGAGGTGTCGCCGCTGGAGATGGCCCAAGCCTATGACGCCTTCGCCAACGGGGGCAAGCGCGTTCGCGCCTATGGCGTCAGCCGCATCCGCACGCCGCAGGGGCGGGTCATCTACCAGCAGGCGGCGCGCAGCGAGGGCGCGGCGCAGGCGATCTCCAACCCCTTCCTCTACTACCAGAACCAGCTGCTGCGCGGCGTCATGACCTCGGGCACGGGGCGATCGGCGCAGATCGCGGGCCGTGACGTGGCGGGCAAGACCGGCACGACCTCCGACTACAAGGACGCCTGGTTCGTCGGCTACACCGGCGGCTTCGTGACCGCGGTCTGGGTCGGCAAGGACGACAACACCCCGATGCGCGGGATCACCGGCGGCTCGTCGCCCGCCGCGATCTGGCGCGGCTTCATGGAGGCGGCCCTGCCGCGCCTGAACGCCCCGGCCATCCCCAACGGACCCGCCATGCCGGAAGGCTGGCAGGCGCCCAGCGCGGTCGAGAACCTGATCGGCGAGATCGGGGACCTGTTCGGCGACTCCCCGCCGGGCGACGAGCCGCTGCCGCCGGAAGACCGCCCGATGGAGCCGCGCCGGCCCGAGGACGGCCCGCCACTCGTTCGTCCGACGGCGCCGCAGCCGCAGGACCGCGAGCTGACGCCGCCGCAGCAAGGCCGCGGCCCGCCGCCCGACCGCAGGGCCGAGCCGCTGTTCTTCTGACTGCTCCGGCCCGTCTCCTCCCCATCTCCGATGGGGAGGTGGATCGACGGCGAAGCCGGCGAGACGGAGGGGGCGGCTCGGTCCAAGGCGGTTAGCGGATGACGGGCTGATGCCGGCGCCGCCCCCTCCGTCACGGTGCAGCCGCGCCGCGCCACCTGCCCACGCGTGGGGAGGAGAGGGTGAGGGCCTAACGCCCCACCGCGTGCAGCGCTGGCCCATGCTCGCGCAGCCATTTGCGGTGCGGGCGGTGGTCGCCGATCAGGCGTTCGACCACCGACCAGTAGGCCGGGCTGTGGTCGGCGTGGACCAGATGGGCGACCTCGTGTGCGGCGAGGTAGTCGATCACGGCGGGCGGGGCCATGACGACGCGCCAGCTGTAGCGGATGGTCCGGTTGTGCGGGCTGCACGAGCCCCAGCGCGACTTCGGATCGGCGATCGACATCTTCACAGGCCGCTGGCCGAGGGCGCGGAGGTGGACATCGGTGCGCGCCTGCAGCGTCTCGCGCGCCACCCGCTTGAACAGGTTCTCGACGCGGCGGGCGAAGGCCTCGCCCTCGCCGCCGGACAGGATGGTCTGACGGTCCTCGCTGAGCCGCGCCGCGCCCGCGCCGCCGACGGCGGCCAGTCGAACGGGGCGGCCGAACAGGCTGACCTCGGAGCCCGGCTCCAGCGGCGCGCCCTCGACGCGCGCCGCCAGCCGCTCGCGCATCCAGCCGGTCTTGGTGCGGGCGAAGGCGATCACGTCCGCCAGCCTGCGTTCCGACGGCGCGATCAGCACCGCCTCGCCCGCTCGCGCGTCGATGCGGATCGACAGGCGGCGCGCGCGGGGATTGACCGAGAGCCGGGCGGTCACGCCGTCAAGCGGCAGCCGCTGGCCGTTCCGGTACTGCACAGAGGGCCTCGTTCCTGCCGATGAAGTCGCGGATGCGCGGGTAGATGTCGTCCCGGAACCGGCGTCCGTTGAACACGCCGTAGTGGCCCACCTCGGGGTGGACGTACAGTTCGCGGCGGCTGTCGGGCAGGCCGGTGCACAGCGTATGCGCCGCCTGGGTCTGGCCGACGCCCGAGATGTCGTCGTTGGCGCCCTCGACGGTCATCAGGCCGATGTCCGCGATCTTCGTCAGGTCGACCTTGCGCCCGCGATGCTCCAGCAGGCCCTGCGGCAGCAGATGCTGCTGGAAGACGATGTCGATGGTCTGGAGGTAGAACTCCTCGGTCAGGTCCAGCACCGACAGATATTCGTCGTAGAACTGCTCGTGCTTGTGGGCCCCGTCGCCGTCGCCGGAGACCAGGTCCTGAAAATACTCGCGGTGCGCGTCGAGGTGGCGCTCCTCGTTCATCGACATGAAGCTGTAGAGCTGGACGAAGCCCGGATAGACCCGCCGTCCGAAGCCCGGATAGGGCCAGGGCACGGTATGGATCATGTTCGACCGGAACCAGGTGAAGGGCTTCTCCTCCGCCAGCTGGTTGGTGACGGTCGGCGACAGCCGCGCGTCTATGGGCGAGCCCATGAAGGTCATGGAGGCGGGCCGGTTGGGGTCCTCGTCCTCGGCCATCAGGGCGCAGGCGGCCAGCACCGGCGGCCCGGGCTGGCAGACGCCGACCACGTGGGCGCGCGGGCCGATCACGCCCAGCATGGTGCGGACGTGGTCGATGTAGTCGAAGAAGTCGAACCGCCCCTCCAGCATCGGCACCTGGCGGGCGTTGACCCAGTCGGTGACATAGACGTCGTGGTCCTGCAGGAAGGCCTCGACCGTGCCCCGCAGCAGGGTGGCGTAGTGGCCCGACAGCGGCGCGACGATCAGCACGGCGGGGGCGACCGTGGGCTTGCCCGCCCGCTTCAGGTCGCCGATGTGCCGCGAGAACCGCAGCATACGGCACCAGGGCGAGGACCAGACGACCTGTTCGGTCGTGCGCACCGGCTTGTCGGCGATGGTGACGGTCTCGAGGCCCCAGAGCGGCTTGCCGTAACGGCGGGTCACGCTCTCGAACAGCTCCGCCGAGGCGAAGGCCGTGCGGCCCAAGGCCGTGTCGGACGCCGGGTTGAACGGAGAGCTCCAGAACTGCCGGGCCATCTGGGCCCCGAACCGGAACGGCGTCGCCGAATGGTAGGCGAGCTCGTGAAGCGAATAGAGCATGGAATCCTTGAAACGGCCCCCGCCGGATATGGCAGAGCACCATAGAACGCGCCGCACTGCAAAAAGATTTAGGGAGCCGCAGGCGAAGCGAAAGGGGCGGCTCTAGCCCCTCGCCATTACCCGTTCGATCAGCTGCGCCGCCCGCTCCGGGCCGAGGTCGTGGGCCAGCGCCGTGCGGAATTTTCCGTCCGGGCCCATCAGGTAGACCGTCAGCGAGTGGTTCATCGTATAGCCCTCGCCCTCGCCGACCTTCTGGTAGTAGGCGCGGTAGGCGTCGGCCGCCGCCTTCACCTGCGTCTCCGAGCCAGTCAGGCCGATGACCCCGGCGGGGAAACCCTCGGAGGAGAGATAGTCCTTCAGCGCCTGCGGCGTGTCGCGCGAGGGGTCGACCGAGATGAAGACGATCTGGACGTCGTCACCCTTCGCGCCGAGTTGCTTCTGCGTCGCGTCCAGCGCCGCCAGGGTGGTGGGGCAGAAGTCGGGGCAGTAGGTGAAGCCGAAGAAGACCAGCGACCATTTGCCGCTCAGCAGGGTCTGATCGACGGTCCGGCCGTCCTGATCCACCAGCTGGAACGGCCCGCCGACCGAGGGCTGACCGGTCGAGGTGACGGGCGTAGTGGTCTCCGCCTCGCGATCCCGCACCGTCAGCACGGTGCTCACCGCGACCGCGGTCGCGAGGCCGAGGCAAACCCCGGCGAACAGCAGGATGGAGCGGCGCGGCATCATAGCCCCCTCGAACACGCGCGCGGCGAGCGCGACCGGTCTATAGAAGACCCGTGAGCCCGCCCCAAGACCCCGCCTTGCCGCAGTCGAATCCCGCCGGAGAGAGCGGTCGCTTCTCCGGCTGGCGCAACCTGCCGCGCCGCAGCCGGGGCTTAAGCCTGCGCACGCTGGTGATCCTGCGTTGGATGGCGATCGCAGGCCAGACCGCCACGGTGGCCGTGGCGACCCTCTATTTCCACTTCGACCTGCCGCTGTGGGGCTGTCTGGCGGTGATCGCCGCCAGCGTGGCGATGAACCTGAACGCGACGGCGCGGCTGAGGCGGACCGACGGCTCTCTGCCGGACGGGCGGATGACGGCGGCGCATCTGGGCTTCGACATCCTGCAGCTGTCGGTGCTGCTGTCGCTGACCGGTGGATTGCAGAACCCCTTCTGCCTGCTGCTGGTGGCGCCGGTGACCGTGGCGGCGGCTTCGTTGCCGGGACGGCAGGCGGCGTTCATGGGGCTTCTGGTGCTGGCGGCGACGATCAGCCTGTTCTTCTTCTCCATGCCCCTGCCGTGGCAGGCGGGGACGGAGCTCAACCTGCCGCCGCTGTACAGGTTCGGGATCGGGTTGGCCCTGTTCACCGGGGTGATCTTCACCTCGGCCTACGCTTGGCGGGTCGCCGCGGACGCCGAGAAGCTGGAGCTCGCGCTCGCGACAACGCAGGACGTGCTGCAGCGCGAGCAGCGGCTGGCGGCGCTGGGCGGGCTGGCGGCCGCGGCGGCGCACGAGCTCGGCACGCCGCTGGCGACCATCCAGGTCGTGGCCAAGGAGCTGCTGCGCGCCTCGGCCAAGGGCGGACCGGCGGCCGAGGACGCGGCCCTGATCCTGCAGCAGGCCGAACGCTGTCGGGATATCCTGAAACAGCTGTCGCAGCAGCCCGAGGAAGGCGACGCCGCTTTCGCCGAAGTCGGGCTCAAGGCCCTGCTGGAAGAGGTCACCGAACCGCACAGGGGTTTCGATCTTGAGTTCGAGGTCCTCGTCCGCACCGCCTCGGGCGAGCCGGCGCCGCGGGTGCGGCGTTTGCCGGAGGTGATCCACGGCCTGTCGACGCTGGTCGAGAACGCCGCCGACTTCGCCGCCTCTCGGGTGCGGGTGCAGGCGCTGGTGGACGCCGGCTTCATCGAGATCGAGGTGGTCGACGACGGTCCCGGCTTCCCCGCCGACATCCTGCCCCGGCTGGGCGAGCCCTATGTGACGAGCCGCCCGCACGGCAAGGCGCGTCGCGCCTTGTCGGCCCAGATCGCCGCCTCCGTCGCGGCCGCCGCGGCCCCGGGCCGCAAGGGCCGGAAGGCGGCGCCGCCGCCCGAGCCGGAACCTATCGCCCCGAGCCAGGGCGGCATGGGACTCGGCTTCTTCATCGCGCGGACCCTGCTGGAGCGAACCGGGGGCAAGGTCACGGTGGGCGCGGGCGACGGCGGCAAGGGCCAGTCGAAGGGCGCCCGCGTCGCGGTTCGCTGGGCGCGGCCGTCGCTCGAAATATCGTCGTGATGTCGCACCCCCGGTCTGAACCTTGACCGGGCCCGTACCTTTACCGACTTGAGGCCCCCAGGAGACCTGTGATGCCCGACGCTGAAGACCGGATCGCCGCCCTCGCCGACAAGACCCTGCTGTTGCTCGACGACGACAACGCCCTGCGCACCCGACTGGGCCGCGCGCTGGAGAGCCGGGGGTTCGAGGTCACCCTCGCCGCTTCGCTGGCCGAGGCCAATGAGGCGCTGAAGAGCAACGTCCCGGCCTTCGCCGTGCTGGACATGCGGCTGGAGGACGGCAATGGCCTGAAGGTGGTCGAGGCCATTCGCGAGCGGCGCGACGACGCCCGCATCGTCATGCTGACCGGCTACGGCGCCATCGCCACCGCCGTGGCCGCCGTGAAGGCGGGAGCGGTCGACTATCTGCAGAAGCCCGCCGACGCGGACGACGTGGTCAAGGCCCTGCTCTCGACCGGCGAGGCCCCCGAGCCGCCGGACAACCCCATGAGCGCCGACCGGGTGCGCTGGGAGCACATCCAGCGGGTCTACGAGCTGTGCGACCACAACGTCTCGGAGACCGCGCGCCGGCTGGGCATGCACCGGCGGACGCTGCAGCGGATATTGGCGAAGCGGGCGCCGAGATAGGCCGAGGGGTCTCCTCCCCGCCCAGTGGGGAGGTGGCGCGGCGCGCCTTCGCGCCGTGACGGAGGGGGCGGCGCAGGCGTGAACCTGTTTTCCGCTAACCTCATCTCACCGAGCCGCCCCCTCCGTCTCGCCGGCTTCGCCGTCGATCCACCTCCCCATCGATGATGGGGAGGACGCCCCGGCTCAGATCTCCTGATTGTACGCGCCGATCTCCGGATACCGGGCCAGCCGCGGCTTCACCTCGTCGTGGAACAGCGCGCGCATGTCGTCGGCGGAGCGCATGCTCTCGACCACGACCACAAGCTCCGGCTTGTTCGACGAGGCGCGGACCAGCACCCATGAGCCGTCCTCGAGGTGGACGCGGACGCCGTTGACGGTGATCGCCTCGACGATCTTGCGGCCGACGATTTCGCCGCCCGAGTCGGCCAGCGCCTGATACTCGGCCACGATCCGCTCCAGCACCTCGTACTTCAGCTCGTCGTCGCAGTGCGGCGACATGGTCAGGCTGGTCCAGGCGTCGGGCAGGGCGGCCTTCAGCTCCGACAGCTTCTTGCCCGGGTTGCGGTCGAGCATCGCCAGCACGGCGCCGGCGGCGACGATGCCGTCGTCATAGCCGTGGCCCAGCGGGGCGTTGAAGAAGAAGTGGCCCGACTTCTCGAACCCGGCCAGGGCGCCCAGTTCGGCGGTCTTGCGCTTGATGTAGCTGTGGCCAGTCTTCCAGTAGACGGTGGTCGCCCCGTTGGCCTTCAGCACTTCGTCGGTCTTGTAGAGGCCGGTCGACTTCACATCGACGACGAAGGTCGCGTTCGGGTGCAGGGCCGACAGGTCGCGGCCCAGCATCAGGCCGATCTTGTCGGCGAAGATCTCCTCGCCGGTGTCGTCGACCACGCCGCAGCGGTCGCCGTCGCCGTCGAAGCCCAGCGCCAGATCGGCCCCGGTGTCGCGGACCTTCTGCGCCATCTGCATCAGCATGGCGTGGTCTTCGGGGTTGGGGTTGTATTTGGGGAAGGTGAAGTCGAGCTCGGTGTCCATCTCGATCACCTCGGCCCCCATGCGGCGCAGGGCCTCGGGGGCGAAGGCGCCGGCGGTGCCGTTGCCGCAGGCCGCCACGACCTTGATCGGGCGGGTCAGCTTCACCTTGGAGACGATGTCGGCGATGTAGCGCTCGCGGAAGCCCTCGATGCGGGTCAGGGAGCCGCCTGCCCGCCCGACGCCCTCGCCGTTCAGGACGATGTCCTTCAGCCGGCCGATCTCGTCGGGGCCGAAGGTCAGGGGCGGCTGGGCCCCCATCTTCACCCCCGTCCAGCCGTTCTCGTTGTGCGAGGCGGTGACCATGGCGACGCAGGGGGCGTCGAGGTCGAACTGGGCGAAATAGGCCATCGGCGACAGGGCCAGGCCGATGTCCAGCACTTCCATCCCGCCTTCCAGCAGGCCCAGCGTCAGCGCCTGCTTCACGCTCAGCGAATAGGAGCGGTAGTCGTGGCCGACGACGATGCGCGGCCGCTGCCCGATCTCGTGGACATAGGTGGCGAGGCCCAGGCCCAGCGCCTGGATGCCCAGCAGGTTGATCTCCTTCTCGAGGATCCAGCGGGCGTCGTATTCGCGGAAGCCCGTCGGCTTCACCAGCGGCACGGTCTCATAGTCGGCCGTGTTGGGGCGAAGGTCCTGGCGGGGCTTGATCATGATCGGTCCTGACGTGGGAGGCGGCCCCGTATAGACAGCGGGCCGAGGGGTCACAACAACGCGGGAACGGCGCTATCGGCCCCGCGTTGCCCGAAACCATCCCAACCTTGACCGGTTCCGAGCCCCGGCCTACCCCAAACCGCCGACCCTGGAGACCCGAATGCCCCGCCTGATCCTGCTGCGCCATGGCCAGAGCCAGTGGAACCTCGAGAACCGCTTCACCGGCTGGGTCGACGTGGACCTGACCGCCGAGGGCGAGGCGCAGGCGCGGCGCGGCGGCGAGTTGATCGCCGAAGCCGGATTCCGGCCCACCGTCATGTTCACCTCGGTGCTGAAGCGGGCGAAGCGGACCGGCGCGCTGGCGCTGGACACCGCCGGGCTGCGCGACGTGCCGGTGATCGAGGACTGGCGTCTGAACGAGCGCCACTACGGCGGACTGACCGGGCTGGACAAGGCGGAGACGGCGGCGAAGCACGGCGAGGATCAGGTGAAGATCTGGCGCCGCAGCTATGACATTCCGCCGCCGCCGCTGACCCCCGGCGGCGAGTGGGACTTCGCCGGCGACCCCCGCTACGCCGGTCAGGCCATCCCGGATACGGAGAGCCTGAAGACCACGCTGGACCGCGTCCTGCCCTACTGGGACGCCGAGATCGCGCCGCGCCTGCGGGCCGGCGAGGACGTGCTGATCGCGGCGCACGGCAACTCCCTCCGCGCCATCGTCAAACACCTGTTCGCCGTGCCGGACGACGCCATCGTCGGGGTCGAGATCCCGACCGGGAACCCGCTGGAAATCGCGCTGGACGGTGATCTGCGGCCGGTGTCGGCCCGCTATCTGGACGCGGCGCGGGCGACCCCGCTGCCGCCGCTGGAAGGCGCCGCGTCATGACCACGGCCAAACAGGCGTCCGAGGACATCCGCTTCATGGGCCGGGCCATCGAGCTGGCCAAGGCGCGGATGGGCGAGACCTGGCCCAATCCGGCGGTCGGCTGCGTGATCGTCAACGACGGCGGGGTCGTCTCGGAAGCGGCGACCGCGCCGGGCGGACGCCCGCACGCCGAGGAGCAGGCGGCTCCGGCGGCGGGCGAACGGGCGCGGGGCGCCACCGCCTATGTCACCATGGAGCCGTGCGGGGCGCGGTCGTCGGGTCGGACCTCGTGCTCGAATTTTCTGATGGACGCGGGCGTCAGCCGGGTGGTGGTCGCCGCCGTCGATCCGTCGCCCTTCGCCTCGGGACGCGGCGTCGAGCGGCTGAAGAAGGCCGGGCTGGAAGTCGAGACCGGTCTGCTGGCCCAGGAGGCGGCGGTTCTCTACGAGGGCTATCTGCACCGGGTAGAGACCGGCCGGCCGATGGTCCGGATCAGCGAGGACGGGGCCGGCTTCGACGCCCGCTTCGCCGCCTCCGCCAAGGCCGACCTGACCACCGAACTGCAGCGTCTGGGCGAGGCCGGCTATACCCGCGTCTGGGTCGCCCCCGGCGAACTGGCCGACGCGCTGCGGGCGCAGGGGCTGCTGACGGACTGAGCGGTAACCATTTCAGTGTTCCTTAAGCGGCGCTGTGCCAGAACGGGACCATGCCGGCCGACCACACCACCATCGCCGCCAGACGGCGCCTCGACCAGACCGAGCTGGACGCCATCTGCGCCCGGCACGACCGGCTGTGGCAGGCCAAGCCCGGCGGCGCGCGGGCCGTCTTCGCCTGGATGGATCTGTCGGGGCTCAGCCTCGCAGGCCGCAATCTGGCCGACGCGGATTTCGCCGCCGCCTGCCTGATCGGCGCGGACCTGACGGGCGCCAAGCTCGACAACGCCACCTTCTTCGGCGCGGACATGCAGGACTGCATCCTCGTGGAGGCCAGCCTGCGCCGGGCCGACCTGCGGGGGGCCTGCCTGCGCGGGGCCGATCTCAGCGGCGCCGACCTGTTCGAAGCCGACCTGCGCGAGGGTTCGATCGCCGCCGCCGACGCCAAGCTGGGCTTCAAGGTGGTCGAGGCGCGTTCGCGGGTGGACACCCAGGCCCAGGGCGCCTGTCTGGCCGGAGCCAATCTAGAGCGATCGAAGCTGACCGGCATCGTGGCCGTGGCCGCCGACTTCACCGACGCGGTGATGAAGGACTGCAAACTGGTCCGGGCCAACCTGAAACAGGCCAGCTTCCGCGGCGCCGACCTGGCCGGGGCCGACCTGTCCGGGGCCGACTTGTCCGGCGCCGACCTGCGCGACGCCGTGCTGGTCGGGGTCAAGATGGCGATGTGGCGAACCGACGGAGCCGACATGACCGGCTGCCTCACTGACGACCGGTCGTCCGGCGCGCCCGTGGGCAAGATGCCCGCCGCCGAGATGCTGGCCGAGCACGCCCAGTGGTGCGAGACCGGCGGCGCCGCGGGGCGGCCGTCCGTGTTCGACGGCGTCGATCTGCGCGCCCTGCGCTCGATCCACGGCTACAATCTGACCGCGCTGTCGGCCAAGGGCGCGGTCTTCTACGGCCTCGACATGGAGAATGTGCAGCTGCAGGGCGCGCACCTCGAGGACGCCGACCTGCGCTCCGTCAATCTGAAGGGCGCCGACCTGCGTGGCGCGCGGTTGGCGCGGGCCCGACTGAACGGCTCTGACCTGCGCGGCGCCAAGCTGGGGCCGCTGCTGATCGCCGCCGACCGGCTGCTGCCCGCCGACCTGACCGGCGCCTGCCTGCGCGGCGCCGACCTGTCCGGAGCCGACCTGAAGCGCGCGGTCCTCGCCGGCGCCGACCTCGGCCGCGCCCGGATGTTCGGCGCCCACGTCCAGCAGGCCGACCTGACCGACGCGATCACAAGCGGAACGCAGGGGCTGGCCTCGCCTCTGGTCGAGGCCTGAAGCGGACGGACGGAACGACCGCAGAGGGTCGGAAGCGGACGCTAGTTCTTTCGACCTCCCTGCCGAACTATCTCCCAGATGCCTAGTCCGGCGAATAAGAACATGAGCAGCGTCGCGGTAATCATGTACGCGAACCAGACTTGATCTGTGCTCTGGAGCGGAGGCAAGCCGTCAGGCGCAGATGTCACCACCTGAAGATACATGGCCGCGATAATGAGGCCCACAGCGACGCCGCCAAGAAGCGTGCGTATCCTGTAACAGACAGTCATGGCGGCCCTTCCCCGTAGTTGCAGCGCGCCACCTTAGGCGCCGGCCGATCTCGTCCACAATCGGTCGGTAACGGACCGCCTCGGGCTGGATAGCGGACCTGCACTTCGATATCGTCGGCCGAAGCAACCGAGATCGACGGTACGCCGCTGCACTTGACAAGTTTGCACCCTCAGGCCCGCTATTTGTGCAAGCAGCTAGGTCAGGATGAACATGCTGGGCCTCTTCTTCACATTGGCTATGGCTCCCCAAGAGCCGACATCATCTCATGCAGGTGAGCATGTGATGGAAGACGTGGTGGTCACTGCATCGCGGGAGCCGCCACGGCCGTATGACGTCGTCGCCGACTTCGTTGCCTACTGTTATGACGCCAACCGTCTCGCCGGTCGTGCGCGGAGCCCGGAGGGCATTGGGCTTTGGGCCGCGTTGGACCGAGGCGAAGCGTCCCGGCTCGGCGTTTCGTCCACTGGCCAAGGATACATTCTCGACTCAGAGCGCATAAAGCTTCTGCTGCTGATCGAGGAAGGGCGCGGCTCTCAAGATCGGCGGCGGCACACATGTACCCTCACGGCCGTCGGCGGACATGATCCGAAGATGATCGAGTCCGACCTCGCACGGCTTATGGGGCGCGGCGGATCTTCCGGCTACCCGGCGCATGCTGATCCGTTCCCGGCGTTGCGGGGCTGGAGACAGATTGGGTGGAGCGCCATACCTCGCCGGGGGAGCAGGGATTGGCAGGTGTTCGGTGACCATCCCGAAAGCTTCGTTGTCGCCGTCCAGCCGCACTTCTACAGCCGTTCGACTTGGGTGGTGACTGAGCTACTAAGTCGCGAAAACGACGGCGCACCAACAACCACTATAAAGCTGACCCACTTCTTCAAGCCCTGACTGAAGGTGCACCGCATCAGGGGCAGGACTGAGCGTCGGCTATGGGTCGGGGCCGGACGCTGACCTGGAGACGGTCAGCCGACCTTGGGAACCGCGGGATCCGTCACAGTGATCTGGGCAGGTCGCATCATGATGCTGAGCACCACGGCTCATGGCGGCGGTGTTGGGGTCGATATCCCCACGCGAGCGCGACGCCAGCCAATCAGGCGTGATGTTTCGCCAAGTCTGAGTCATCACGCTGGGCCCTGCCACAAATGCTACGCCTCGGCAGACTGCATGCAACGGCAAGGGTCCGCGACGGGTCGATAGTGGAAAGGCGCCTGGGGGGCTCTAGGAGCCTGTCGCAAGTCTGAAGCCCCACTTGATCAGATCGAGTAGCGCCGCTCCTACAAACCCCATCGCCAAAGCGGACCAGGTGAACCCCATTTTCGACTGGCGCATCTTCAACTCCATCTCCCGAGCACGGCGTAGACGATCAAGCTAGCAGGCTATCTCGCGAACGTCCGCGATGGGTCGTGAGCGGACGTAAGCTGGCCGCCTTCAAGACGATCAGGCGAACCAGCCGTGCTCGGGGCAGACCGCGTCGTGCAGCACAGCGCCCGCGTCGATAGTCAGGTTGATCGCAGTCACCACGATGAGCGCGCCGACAGACACGATCAGAAACTGGATGGTCTTGTTGAGCTTCGCCACGTCAGTCCTCTGTTGTTCTGACTGAACGATCTCTCGGGAGCGCGCAGGCGTCCAGTGAAGAAGCGGTAACCTACGTCCAGCCGTTGAACGGCTGGACTTCCGCATTGGGTTGGAGCCGACCGTCGCTTGAGGCTGGGGAGAGGAAATCGGCAAGCCTGCGATTGGGCTACACCTACGAGGCGGCCGCGCGCTTCTCTTGCCACACGGTTATCGGGCCAAAGTAGGCGGCCAAGATGATGAAAATCATGAAGCCTGCCGCCACTTGGGGCCTCGGCACTAGCGGCCACGCCGCAGCGAAGAACCCCGCAATCAGCAGGTTCGCGATCACTACCGCCCAACGACTCAACGGCGCGCTGCTTCGCAGAGCGACAACGTTCATGAGCGCAGAGCAGACGACGGCAAGGCCGCTCCCGGCGAACCACAACGCCTCAAGTGAAAGGCTCCCGTAGATCGGAAGCGTGAGGGCCAGATGCAGGACGCCTAAGAGCAGACCCGACCAAGCCAGCAGCCACGCAGCCTTCCGGGTCATGGGCTGCGTTCAAGGCGACGGGCCAAGGCATGAGCAAGGGCGGCGATCCCCAAGAATGTCGCCAGGATCAGATATGCCTCTACGGACAAGGCGCGGACAAACCTGGAGGGCTCCGCGACGCCTCCCGCCCATGCGGCCACAAACAAGCTGTTCAGCGCGATCCCGCCCATTGCAAAGACGGACATACCGCGAAGACCCCATCGAGCCGTTGCGACGGCTCCTGCCGCATAACTGAACCCAAGCACGGTCATGATCGGATCAAGCGGCCCAAATGTCCCAAGCAGGGCATGGACCGTAACCAGCCCGGCAAGCGAAGCGCTGGCCGCGACAAGGCCGCCTTGGGTCAACTTGCGCACCCCATCCGGCGTCCAAATTCGCCAGACAACCGCCGCCGCGAGGCACCCACTTGCGAAGCGAATTCGCTGCGGAGCCGGAATGAACTCGAACTCCGTCCGCATCGCTCTGAACCAGACGTCACGATCCGCAGGGCCGACCTTGACGGCGAAGTCGAACAGCAATGTCGTAAGACTGGTCATGCCAAAGCCTGTCTGGAACGGGATTTCGACACTCCCACCGGCTTGATCGATTGGGCTCGGGCGAACTCGATCCCTGCACTCGTAAGCCGATAGGCATGCCTTGGGGGGCGACCCGGCTGCAACGAGGGTTTCCACTCCGACTCAAGGAGACCTTGTTCCGAAAGGCGGGCAAGGGTCGGGTAGAGGGTGCCTGACCCAAGCCCGGTCAACTTGCTCAACTCATAGCCATATTGCCAAGCCTGAGGGTGATCGGCGAAGCGGGCGAGCAGGACGCGGGTCTGGCTGGAAGCGTTTGCAGGGCGTGTCATTTCACTAACTCGCCATATGTCGAGTTATTAGTCAAGCGTCATCCGACGTGACGGCTCCGTCCATCTGCCGGGGATAGGCAGATGTCCGCTAAGGGTCGGGAGCGGACAGCCACCTACGGGCGGATATCAGACAATGGGATTGCCGCTGAGGGCGCGGCGGGGCTCAAGGAGGGCTCATCCTGCAGTGGGAAACGTAGGGCGAACCTCACCTTCGCGCCGGGCTTCGCGTGCTCAAGTGTCCGACGGCTCACCCGGGATTCACGAGCGGCTTCTATTGCGGCTGTCCCCAAGCCACGACCGGGCGGGGTCTCCGACAGGACGACGCAATTTATGAGAGGTCCCGTCCGGGACACGCCGCACTCCAGCATCACCACTCCGTCCGCGACAGGCTCAGTGACTGCTCGTGGCGACTCAGGCTCGGCACGCTCTCGAGTGTCTTGACCCGGCGCAATCAACACACTGAGCATAGCCAGAAGCGCAGTCATTCGGCCTCTCTATCCAGACAATCTCACGCTTTAATGCGATGCAAGTCGCCCGTTGGAGCCCCATCAGTCAATGCGGGTCACCCGCCGGCGGACCAGTCTCGTCATTCGCGAGTGGCGATGTGCTCACCGCTTTGCTTGCCGCCGCTGCAGCCATGAGGCCGAAGATCACGCCCAAGGCGAGATTGTCGAACACAATCCAGACGAAGGCCGCCACAAGGATGAAGGCTCCGAAACCATTCGCTAGATGGACCGCCAAGCCCTAGCAGCGATGCTGTCGCCCGCCAGTCTATCGGCCCTCAAAGCCGCTCGCCGCAACCAGCGGCGCCCCTTCTGTCTTATCCTAAGCATGACAGACCGTGGCGTCTTGATCGCTCTCGCTGTTGGCTCGCTGGCGGCCTGTGCGCCAACGGCTGGGGTCATCGACCCACAGGCGCCCTACCGGACGCCCGCTAGCGGCTCCGACGCGGAGGTCGTCTTTTACGATTACACGACCGCCTCCGATGGCCCGGCCACCTTGAGCATCACCTTTGACGACGGCCGCGGACCGCGGACGGTTGGCCGCGATTTGCGGCCGCGAGAGTTCGGTTTCGCCAGCTCGCCGATATATCCGACCCGGAACAATGGGACGCTTCGGGTATCCGTCACCCTGACCCGGAATGGACAGGCTGCCGCGACCGAGACCATCGAACTGCCGCTCAAAACCGACTGGCGGTGGGGGGTTGGCGTCCATGCCGACACGAACAATCCGCTCGAACCCTGCATCGGGTGCATGGGGGTGGAGTTCACGCCGATCGCGCCCTCAGTCCGGCGCGCCGAGGGAGAGAGCCTCTATCTCGTATGGAGCGGCAACTCGATCCGCAATCCCGGCGTCTATTGATGCGCGAAGCACTGACGCCAAAGGTCCGCAATGGCCCGGGAGCCGACCGTCGTCTGCAGATGGTGAGCGGTCGCTTCGGGATGGTACAGCTCCCCGCAACGTTGATCGCCTCGTCCGTGCATGCGAGGTTTTCAGACATGAGCGTCTCGCCCGAACACCGCTATCGACTGACGGACGTCGCGTTGGCCGCCATCCTGGCCGCATCCCTTGCGATGCTGGTCTGGGCGCGGATTACCGGTGCTCGGCTCGACAAGCTGATCGAGCAAGCTGTCGAGGCGCGCGGCGCAGGGAATGTCTCCGCCTTCGAAGGTTATCGGGAGTCCGCCCGGGTCCTTCTCCAGCTGAGCCAGCACCAACAGCCGTGGCTCCTGGCGGCCTATTTCGGTTTGGCGCTGGTGCTTGTCGCCATGCTGTCCCGCTGGATGGTGAAGCGTAGAGCCCGGTCGACCTGACTTCCCCTTCGGGTCGCGAGCAGACGGTGGCCCAAGCGTAGCGAACTGGCGTCCGGCGCAGGCCGAAAGGCGCGGAAAGGAAAATCGACCCAGGCCGCAGACGACCAACGCTCTTGCAACCGGCGCCCCGACACGTAGGCATCCAGCAACAACACTGGAGCCACGGACATGCTCGCCGCGCTTGCTTTGGCTCTTGCTCTCGGCGTCATCGAGCAGGACCCGCCCCGGCAGCCTCCACAGGACGCCCCGATCCCCCGCCGGTGTTGAAGGGCTGACCCAGTGGGACCGGGCGGCCTACCTCGCGGGCCTCTACGAGTCGGAACGGATAGTGAAAAGGCCGCGGCGAGATCGCTGACGAGGTGCGGCGGCAGCACGCACGCCTCAGTGCAGACGCCGCAACCTCAGGCGACTGAGCGAGCCGAACAGGCGCCTCGGAAAAAGGGCGGCGCGAGCGCCGCCCTTCCCAAGGCTTCGGTCCTCACCGGATCAGGCCGCGGCCTTGTCCTTCTTGCCTTCGATCAGCTTCGATCCGCCGCCGATCTCGATGCGGCGGGGCTTCAGCGCCTCGGGCAGTTCCCGCACCAGGTCGATGGACAACAGGCCGTTGACCAGGTCGGCGTTCTTCACGACGACGTAGTCGGCCAGCTGGAAGCGGCGCTCGAAGTCACGCTCGGCCAGTCCGCGGTGCAGGAAGGTCCGGTCGGAGCCGCCGTCGTCATTGGCGGTCTTGCGGCCAGTCACGGTCAGCAGGTTCTCCTTGACCTCGATGTTCAGCTCGTCGGGGCCGAAGCCGGCGACCGCGATCTCGATCCGGTAGGCGTTTTCACCCGTGGTCTCGATGTTGTAGGGCGGCCAGCCGTTCTCCTGGCTGGTGCGCGCGGCGCTTTCCAGCAGGCCGGCCAGACGGTCGAAGCCGACGGCGGAACGGTAGAGGGGGGAGAAGTCATAGGTACGCATTGTCATCCTCCTGATGATCAGCAAGGTCGAACCGCTCCTGCGTTTTGGGCCCGGAGCGGCGGTGGGAGTTCAGCCCGGTCGACCCTTGAAGAGGCGTCGTCCGGTCCGGAGGCCCCGGGATCGGCGGCCTCGGAAAGGAATTTGGGAAGCGTTCGGACGGCGTCAAGACCTGCGCCCAACTGTCGCCGGAGGATTCTGGAGACTTGCCCCCTCACGTGCAGGCCCTAGGGTCGTCAGCATCGCCGTTGAACATCCCGGAGCCCTCCATGCGTCTGCTCGCCCTCGCCGTCACGACTGCGCTCGCCCTTCCGGCCATGGCCTGGGCCCAGGTGCTGCCGGCCCTTCCCGCCCTGGACGAAACGCCGGCCCAGCGCACGGCGCGTCGCGCTGCGATGACGCCGCCCGTGCCCCAGGAAGACGCCGCCCTGCAGGCCGCGATCGGATCGAACGCGCGGCCGGCCGCCGATGTCGCCCGCGACGTCTACCGCCGCCCGTTCGAGACCCTGACCTTCTGGGGCCTGACGCCGGGGTCGACCGTCGTCGAGATCGAGCCCGGCCGCGCCGGCTGGTGGAGCGCCATCCTCCAGCCCTACGCCGAGGCCACCGGCGGCCGCTACGTCGCGGTCAACCGGCCGCTGGAGAGCATGGGCGTCGAGGACGGGACCGCCGACATGGTCGTCGTGGCCCGCGCCTTCCACAACTGGCACCGCGCCGGCCGCACCGCCCCTTATCTGCAGGCCTTCTTCAAGGCGCTGAAGCCCGGCGGCGTGCTGGCGGTCGAACAGCACCGCAGCGTCGACGGCCTGAACCCCGACGAGACGGCGCCGACCGGCTACATGCCCGAGAGCTACGTCATCCGCGCAGCGCAGGCCGCCGGGTTCGTGCTCGACGAAGGCGGCCGCAGCGACATCAACGCCAATCCGAGGGACGACCGCGATCACCCCTACGGCGTCTGGACCCTGCCGCCCGTGCGCACCAGCGCGCCGCGCGCCAACAACGCCAACGACCGTCCGACGCCGCTGACGGAGGCCGAACGGGCCGAGTACGACGCTATCGGCGAGAGCGACCGCATGACCCTGCGATTCCGCAAGCCGAACTGATCCACAGCCGCGCCCGCAAGGGTTTTGACGGGTTCCATGAACACGGTTAAGCCCATCGCTCCGGCGGGGCTCCGATAGTGTGGAGCCGCGCTGCGGGGAGCTCGCATGGCTGAGTCCAGACAAGGCCGAACGGGATCTGTGTCGCGGCGCGGCCTGCTGACTGGCGGGGCGGCGCTCGCGCTGGCCGGCGTCGCATCGGGCTGCGGACGCGAGGAAAAGACCGCCGAGCCGCCGCCGACCCCCGACGGGCCGCCGCAGGGCTCGCTGGAGTGGGCCATCGCCGGCCCCTGGCGTGCGGCGGACAAGGTTCGGGACGCCGCCCGCCACCCGATGGAGACGCTGCGCTTCTTCGGCCTGCAGCCGCGCATGACGGTGGTCGAGTTCTGGCCCGGCAGCGGCTGGTACACTGAAATCCTCGCGCCCTATCTGGCCGAGGGCGAGGGCAAGTACGTCGCCGCCGGCTTCCAGACCGGCCCCGGGGCCGATCCCTCCCAGGCGCAGCTGATGGCCGCCTTCCGCCAGCGGTTCACCCAGGACCGCAAGCTGTACGGCGAGATCGAGATGAGCGAGTTCGGCCCGACCTCCGGTCCGGTGACCGAGCCGGGCACGGCGGACATGGCCCTGTTCATGCGCAGCATCCACGCCTGGATGGCGGCGGGCATCGCCGAGAAGGCCTTCGCCGACGCCTGGGCGGCGCTGCGGCCCGGCGGCGTGCTCGGGATCGAGCAGCACCGGCTGGGGCCGGAGGAAGATCAGGATCCTGCCGCCGCGAACGGATATGTGCAGGAGGCGTTCGTCAGACAGCTGGCGGCGGAAGCGGGCTTTGCTTTCGTGGCGGCGTCGGAAATCAACGCGAATGAAAGGGACACCAAGGATCATCCCTTCGGCGTCGACACCCTGCCGCCGATGGCGCTGACCGCCCCGCGCGGTTCGCCGCCGGACCCGACCTTCGACCGGGCGGAATACGACGCGATCGGAGAGAGCGACCGCATGACCTTGAGATTCAGGAAGCCCGAGTGAACCGAAACGCCGCCTACGCCGCAAACGCCCCCCTGATGGGGGTCCCGGGGGCCACCGCGCCTCCGGGCGGCGAGGGCGAGTGGTTCCGCGGCGCCGGCGGCCTGCGCCTGCGGGCGGCGTTCTGGACCCCGTCCTCCCTCGTGGCTGCGACGCCGCGCGGCACGGTCATCCTCAGCCCGGGCCGCACCGAGCCGATCGAGAAATACTACGAGGTCATCGGCAACTTCCTCGCCCGCGGCTGGTGCGTCCTGGCCCATGACTGGCGCGGTCAGGGCCTGTCCGCCCGCCTGCTGCCGGACCGGCTGAAGGGCCACGCCCGGGCGGTCGAGGAGTTCCTCGACGACTACGCCCGCCTGCTCGACGCATGGGAGGCCCGCGCGCCCAGGCCGTGGATCATGGTCGGCCATTCGATGGGCGCGACCTTCAACCTGATGACGCTGCAGTCGGGCGAGACGCGCATCGCCGGCGCCGTGCTGTCCAGCCCCATGCTGCGGATCAAGACCGGCAAGCGCTCGATGTGGTCGGTCAAGCTGGCGGTGCGCTGGAACCTCCGGCACGGCAAGGCCGGCGACTATGTCCTCGACGACGCCGACGATCCTTTCGCCCACACCTTCGAAAAGGACGCCCTGACTTCGGACGAGGGGCGTTACGAACAGTGGCGGCAGCAGCTCTTCGCCTGTCCGCATCTTGCGGTCGGCGGTCCGACCTGGGGCTGGCTGGCGGTCGGTCTCGACTCCGGTGAGCGGGCGCTGAAGCCGCGCGCGCTGAAGAGCGTGCAGGTTCCGGTCGCGGTGGTGCAGTCCGGCGAGGACGACCGGGTCTGGAAACACACCAGCAAATGGGCGGCGAAGCGCATTCCGCGCGGCCGCTACGTCGAGGTCCCGGGCGCGAAGCACGAGATCATCATGGAGACCGACGCCCTGCGCGCCGTCTTCCTCGAAGAGTTCGACGCCATCGCGGCCTATGTGGCGCCGGTGGAGACTGAAGCCGCTTAATCCTCCCCACCGGGGGAGGGGGACCACGCGAAGCGTGGTGGAGGGGGCCTAACACAACCGCGTTTCGCGATTAAGTTGTGAGCGTGGATGCTCCTCAGTTGACCATAGCCCGCGCCAAACGTCTTCGGCGCACAATGACGCTGCCAGAGGTGGTCGTCTGGAGTGCTCTCCGCGGCCGTCGCCTTGGAGGCGCCCGCTTCCGTCGGCAGCATCCGATCGGCCCATACATCCTCGACTTCTATTGCGATGAGGTTCGGCTGGCGCTTGAGATCGACGGCCAAGGCCATGAGCATCCAGAGCAGGCGGCGCACGATCAGCGGCGCACGGAATGGCTCAACCGACGCGGCATAGAGGTCTACCGGGTCGCCGCACGCGACGTACTCGGAAATCTGGAAGGGGTGCTGGCCAGCGTCAGGCTGCGGATCGTCGGCGACCCCCCTCCACCGCTTCGCGGTCCCCCTCCCCCAGAGGGGGAGGATTAGGCCGCCGACCGCCTCAGCGACACCAGCGCCTGATCGGTCAGGAGCGCATCTCCCACCGCCAGGATTTGGCCTGACCCGGCCGGAGTCTCTCCGCGCCAGTCGGTGACCCTGCCGCCCGCGGCCTCGACGACCGGAACGAGGGCCGACCAGTCCCAGACCTTCAGCGCGCTCTCGGCCACCAGATCGATCCGGCCCGCCGCCACCATGGCGTAGGCGTAGGCGTCGCAGCCCAGGCGGGCGAGCCGCGCCGCCGCCCGCACCTGCGTCCAGGCCCCGAGCTCCGCCCCGTTGAACAGGTCCGGATCGGTGGTCGCGATCACGGCGTCGGTCAGGTTCGGGCACGGCCTGACCGCCAGCGGCGTCTCGGCTCCGGCCTTCAGCAGGCGCGCGCCGGAGGGGCCGCCGACGAAGATTTCATCCAGATAGGGCTGGCCGATGACCCCGACGGCGGGCTGCGCGCCGGTTCGCAGGGCGATCAGATTGGTCCAGAGCGGCAGGCCGGCGATGAAGGCGCGGGTGCCGTCGATGGGGTCGAGGATCCAGACGTGCTCGGCCTCGGGCCGATCCTCGCCGTACTCCTCGCCGATGACGCCGTGGTCGGGATAGCGGGCGGCGATCAGCCGCCGGAGCGCGGCCTCGGCCTCCTGATCGGCCTGGGTGACCGGGTCGAAGGCGCCGGGCCCGCCCTTGTCGCTCTCGGCGTACTCGCCCCGGAAATAGGGTAGGGACACGCGCGCCGCCTCGCGGGCCAGCTCGACGGCGAACAGTTCGTACTCGGTCATGGGAGGGGTGGCTGGTGGCTGGTGGCTGGGTGGCTAGTGGTTAGTGGTTCGCCGGCGCCGCCGCCAGCGCTTCCGTCGGCAACGCTTCGACAACGATACACAGCCACCCAATCACCAGCCACCAGCCGCCAGCCACCAGCCGCCAGCTGCGGCTCAGATCGCCGGCCCGTCCCCGTGCAGCGACTTGGCGAGATCCAGCAGGCGGCGGCGCGGCTGCTCGTCCAGCTGGTAAAAGGCCTGGATCAGATCCAGCGTCTCCTTGCGCGAGAACACCTCGCCGCCCGGACCGGCCGAACCGCTGCGCTCCATGACCTCGTCCAGACCGTCGTAGAAATAGCTGACCGGAGACTCCAGCGCCTCGGCCAGCTGCCACAGCCGGGCGGCGGAGATGCGGTTGGCGCCGCACTCGTACTTCTGGATCTGCTGGAAGCGGATGCCGACCTGGGTCGCCAGCTGCTGCTGGGTCAGACCCAGAAGGCGGCGACGGCGGCGCAGGCGGCGGCCGAGGTGCAGGTCGATGTCGGTGGCCATGTTTTTCCCCTGTCGAGCGCTGTCCCGAAGCGGGACGGTTCGCGCTTCCCGGGGCAAGGCCCATGCCGCGCTCGCCTCAGGGGCGACCACCGAAAACCGGCGTTCTTCGGGTCTGTCGCAACCGTTGCCGCAGCGGTGCATTACAGCGAAAGAGCGATTGCGCTTGGACACGTCAGGAGAAGAAGTATGGAACTGGGGATTATTGGCTGGATCGTCATCGGCATCGTCGCCGGCTGGCTGGCCGAGAAAGTCATGGGCCGCAGCCACGGCCTGATCACGAACCTGATCGTCGGCGTTGTCGGCGCCCTGATCGGCGGCTTCATCGCAGAGCAGTTTTTCGGCCAAGACGTGGGCGGATTCAATTTCGTAAGTCTGCTGGTGGCCTTCCTCGGCGCCTGCCTGCTTCTGTTCCTGGTGGGCCTGGTCAAGCGCCGGACCTGATCTGACGACCCGGTAAACGATAAGGGCGGCTCCTGTCGGAGCCGCCCTTTTTTGTCGTCCGGTCGCGATCAGGCGCCGGGTTTTCTGCCGCCTTCACCGGCCGGGGGCGCGGCGTTTCCGTCATTGCCGCCGGCGTTCGGATTGGCCTGAGCCGGGGGCGTCGCGGGAGTCGCAGGCGTCGCCGGGGTCACGCCGGGGTCGGCGGGCGTGGCGGGCGTGGCCGGACTGGCCTCGGGCCGCGTCGATTCCACCGGCTCTTCCGCGTCGGTGTCGGTGTCCGTATCGGTGTCCGTCTCAGAGGTGCGCTCGCCCGGGACGGCCGGGGTCGCCGGGGTCGCGGAGCTCACGCCCGGCTCGGCCGGCGTGGCGGGCGTCGCAGACTGGGTCACCGTGTCGGCTGTTCCAAACTGGGCGACGGTGAAGTCGACGACCACCACGTCGCCGTCCTGCCGGATGCCGTCGATCGGCACGGCGCGGACCGTGCCGTCGGCGCCCTGCACCGTCAGTTGCTGACGGCCGCCGTTAAGGCGTGCGCCGACGAGGGTGCCGAGGTCGCCGTCGCTGCCGCGCACGGTCGCGCCGGGCTGGAGGGTCAGCGCGGGGGCTTGGGCGGGCGCTTCGGTCGTCGTCGTGGTGGCGGGCGGGGTCTGCGGGGCCGTGCTGTCCTGGGCGAACGCGGGAGCGGTCATGAGGAACAGGCCGGCGGCCCCCGTGAGGAGCGCGGTCTTACGCATGATGTCTGCCTTGTCTAAGCGAGCGGGGAGGGCTCGCACCGCTTGGCTAACTCACGCTGTTTCTCTTGGTTTCGCCCGCCCCGAAATGACCTCGGGGGCGCCGCGATTGACCGATTCCCGCTCACAGAACGCCACGGAACGGCGGCCCTACTCCTCGCGGACGCGCTTCTTGCGGAAGGACGGGTTCAGCACCGCCTTGCGCAGGCGGATCGATTTGGGCGTCACCTCGACCAGCTCGTCTTCCTCGATGTAGGCGATGGCCTGTTCGAGCGACGGCCGGCGCGGCGGGGTCAGGCGCACGGCTTCATCCTTGCCGGCGGCGCGGATGTTGTTCAGCTGCTTGGCCTTCATCGGGTTGACGTCGAGGTCGTCCCAGCGGGCGTTCTCGCCGATGATCATGCCCTGATAGGTCTTCTCTCCACCGCCGACGAACATGACGCCGCGGTCCTCGAGGTTCCACAGGGCGAAGGCGGCGGTCTCGCCGTCTCCGTTCGAGACCAGAACGCCCTTCAGGCGTCCCTCGATGGCGCCCTTGTGCGGCTCATAGTGGCTGAACACGCGGTTCAGCACGCCCGAGCCGCGCGTGTCGGTCAGGAACTCGCCCTGATAGCCGATCAGCGAGCGCGACGGCGACTTCAGCGTCAGGCGCGTCTTGCCGGCGCCCGACGGGCCCATGTCCTTCAGCTCGGCCTTGCGGGCCGACAGCTTCTCGATGACCACGCCGGTGTATTCGTCGTCGACGTCGATGACGACGTCCTCGATCGGCTCCAGCCGCTCCCCGTTCTCGCCGGTCTGATAGACCACGCGCGGACGGCTGATCGACAGCTCGAAGCCCTCGCGGCGCATGTTCTCGATCAGCACGCCCAGCTGCAGTTCGCCGCGGCCGGCGACCTCGAAGGCGTCCTTGCCGCCGGTCTCGGTGACGCGGATGGCGACGTTGGCCTCGGCCTCCTTCAGCAGGCGGTCGCGGATGACGCGCGACTGGACCTTGTCGCCCTCGCGACCGGCCAGCGGGCTGTCGTTGACCGAGACGGTCATGGAGATGGTCGGCGGATCGATGGGCTGGGCCGGCAGCGCCTCGGTCACTTCGAGGGCGCACAGCGTGTCGGCCACGGTGGCCTTGGACATGCCGGCGATGGCGACGATGTCGCCCGCCTCGGCGCTGTCCACCGGCTGGCGCTTCAGGCCGCGGAAGGCCAGCACCTTGGTGATGCGGCCCTGTTCGATGACCTTGCCGTCGCGCGACAGCGCCTTGATCGACATGCCGGGAACAGCCTTGCCGCTTTCGATCCGGCCGGTCAGCAGACGGCCGAGGAAGGGGTCGCTCTCGATCAGCACGTTGAGGATCTGGAACGGCTTGTCGGCGGCCTGAACCTGTTTGGGGGGCGGCACGTGGTCGACGATCAGGTCGAACAGCGGGGCCAGGTTGTCGGACGGCTGGTTCAGGTCCAGCGTCGCCCAGCCGGCCCGGCCGGAAGCATAGATGTGGGGGAAGTCCAGCTGCTCGTCGGTCGCGCCGATGGCGGCGAACAGGTCGAAGGCGGCGTTGTGGACCTTGTCGGGATCGGCGTGGGCGCGGTCCACCTTGTTGATGCAAAGGATCGGGCGCAGGCCCATCTTCAGCGCCTTGGTCAGCACGAACTTGGTCTGGGGCATGACGCCTTCCTCGGCGTCGACCAGCAGGACGCACCCGTCCACCATGCCGAGGATGCGCTCCACCTCGCCGCCGAAGTCGGCGTGGCCGGGCGTGTCGATGATGTTGACCCGCGTCTCGCCTGCCTTGCCGTTCCAGAGCACGCTCGTGCACTTGGCCAGGATGGTGATGCCGCGTTCTTTTTCCTGGTCGTTGGAATCCATCGCCCGCTCGGACTGGGCCTCGTTGGCTCGGAAGACTCCCGACTGGGCGAGCAGCTGGTCCACCAGGGTGGTCTTGCCGTGGTCGACGTGGGCGATGATGGCGACGTTGCGCAGGTTCATTTGACTATCAGACGTGCAAGGCGGCCGGCCCGGTCAAAACGTTGGGGCGGCCGCTGGGTTCAGGCGACGATGCGGGGAGCGCGCGCCTCTTACAGGGGCGAACGCGGAAACGCCAGTGCGCGTGAGACACGCACTGGCGAAGCGGCGGGCTCTATCCCTCAGGAAAAGGGCGGAGCCAAGGCGGTCAGACCCGGGCGGAGCGGCTGCGGATCCACCGGTACAGGGCGAAGGCGGCCACGGCGAAGACCACCACCCCCGCCAGCATGGCGGGCCAGGTCGAGCCCTCGGGCAGCAGGGCGAACGGCGCCTCGTTCTCGGTGGCCCCGATCACCCCGGCGTTGAAGACGCCGAACAGGCTCTCGCCGACGATCAGGCCGGACGCGAGCAGCACCCCCATCCGGCGGCCGACGTCGGCGAAGGAGGTCTTGCGCAGGCTCTTCTCGTACAGCCAGCCGCAGACCGCGCCGATGACCAGCATCGTCGTCACCGCCGCGGGCAGGTAGAAACCGATGCCGACGGCCAGCGGCGGCAGCTTCATCCGGCCGTTGGTGGCCCGGTTGAGCGAGAAGTCGAGCAGGATGATCAGCGCGCCGATGACGGCTCCCAGACCGATCAGGTCCCAGCGCAGGTCGCCGCCGATGACGCCGCGCGCGAGGGCCGAGATCAGCGTCGCCTGCGGCGCGGCCAGCGGCTCGTTGGCGATGCCGGGAGGGCCGCCCTCGAAGCCGAAGGCGCGGTTCAGGGCGTTCAGCACGAAGGGGATGACGATGGCGCCGGCGACGACGCCGACGATCAGCGCCGCCTGCTGCCGCCACGGCGTGGCCTCGACCAGCTGCGCGGTCTTGAGGTCCTGCAGGTTGTCGTTGGCGATGACGGCCACGGCGAAGACCACGGCGGTGACGATCAGGGCGTAGGCGATGATCGACGGGTCGGCCGGCACGCCGGCGACGGCCATGACCCCCAGCATCAGCAGCGAGGCGATGACGATGGCGAGGATGCCGACGCCCGACACCGGGCTGTTCGACGAGCCGATCAGGCCGGCCATATAGCCGCAGATGGCCGCTACGGCGAAGCCGATCAGGATGACGTAGATCAGGCCCCCGGCCACCAGCATCGGCGCGGCGCTCGCCAGCGCCGGCGACATCTGGGCGAAGTAGGCCAGCAGGACCGCGATCCCGGCCAGGGCCGCGACCGAGATGCCCGCGATCAGGTTGATGGGGATGTCCTGCTCGGTGAGGGTCAGGACCTCGCCGGAGTTGCGCCGGCGGTTGGCGGCCAGGGCCGAGGTCAGGCCGCCGATCAGGGGGCCGGCCAGCTTGATCAGGGTCCAGATGGCGGCGACGCCGATGACGCCCGCGCCCATGAAGCGGACCTCGTTGCGCCAGACCGTCGTGGCCAGCTCCTCGGCCGGCGCGCCTGCCGCCACCGTGGCGGCGATGGAGTCGATGCCGAAGCCGTTCAGCCAGGTCACATATTCCGGCGAGGTCATGATCGGCACCGCGATGAACCACGCCACCAGCAGGCCGAACAGCTGCGCCAGGCCGACGGTCAGGCCGATCAGGTGGCCGGCGCCCAGCAGGGCGAACTGCATGCCGAAGCCGAGGCCGGTCGCGCCGCCGCCCAGGGCCACGGGCAGTTTGAAGAAGCGCGCCGCCTCGCCGGCGAACACCCGCGCGGAGGCGAGGTAGGCGTAGCCGCCCGAGACCAGCGACCCGAGGACGACGATCCACAGGCCCGACTTGTTCTCGCGCACCGCGCTCTCGGTCTGGGCCGCGCCGCGCGAGCCGACCTTCAGCACTTCGGCCGCGGCCACGCCTTCGGGGTACGGCAGGCCGCCGTTGACCACGAGGGCGCGGCGCAGCGGGATGGAGAAGGTCACGCCCAGCACGCCGCCCAACACGCAGATCGCGACCGACTCCCAGATCGGGAACTCCAGCCACCAGCCGATCATGACGAGGCCCGGCAGGACGAAGATGATCGAACTCATGGCGCCGCCGACCGAGGCCACGGTCTGGACGGTCATGTTCTCCCAGATGGTCGAGGTCTTGAACGCCCGCAGAATGGCCATGGAAATGACCGCCGCCGGAATGGCCGAGGCGAAGGTCAGGCCGACTCTCAGGCCCAGATAGGTGTTGGCCGCGGTGAAGATCACGGCGAGCACGCAGCCCAGCGCCAGCGCCCGCAGGGTCAGCTCGGCGCGTTTGCCCGGTGCGGGCGTCCGGGCGGTCGTATCGGTCATGGACGGTCTCTCCCTCTTCCGCGCGAAGCTATGCCGGAAATCGCGCGGGAGGCTAGGGGCGCATTGACAGCCGGGCTGGACCGGCGGAGCCTCCCCGCTTTCCGGGGAGGGAAATCCGATGAAGCGTGTCCTGACATTGGCGACGGTCGGCCTGCTGTGCCTCGGCGGCGGCGCCAGCGCGCAAGGCGACGGCGCGGCCGGGATCGTCCAGGGGCGGCAGGCGGCGATGATGCTGTCCGGGACGGCCATGGGGGCGATGAAGTCGGCCATAGACGCGCAGCAGGCGCCGGCCACGCAGCGCTTCAACGCCCGCGCGCTCGCGCGCTGGGCCCACGCGGTGCCCGGCATGTTCCCCGCCGGCAGCGGCGCGGAGGCCGGCGTGCCGACCAACGCCAAACCCGAGGTCTGGAGCGACCGCGCCGGCTTCGAAGCCAGGGCCGCCGAATACGCCGCCGCCGCCGATCGCCTGTCGGAACTCGCCGCCGGCGAGGACGCCGCCGCCTTCGCCGCCCAGTGGGCGGTGGTCCGGCAGAGCTGCCAGTCCTGCCACGACGGTTACAAGAAGTGAGGGATTAGGGACTAGGGATTAGGGGTTGGGGGTTCGGAACTGGGCGTCGGTCGCCTCCACCGCCGTCCCCGCAGTCTATCCCCTGTCCGTGGGGCCCTGAACCCTGAACCCTGATCCCTAGTCCCTGATCCCTAGTCCCTAGTCCCTAGTCCCTAGTCCCTAGTCCCTAGTCCCTAGTCCCTAGTCCCTAGTCCCTCTCCTCCCATGCCCGAACTGCCCGAAGTCGAAACCGTCCGCCGGGGGCTGGAGCCCGTGCTGGTCGGTGCGCGGCTGACGCGGGTGCGGCAGAACCGGCCCGACCTGCGCTTCCCCTTCCCTGACCGCTTCGCCGAGCGGCTGGACGGAGCGACGGTCGAGCGGATCGACCGCCGGGCCAAATACCTGCTGGCGCCGCTGTCCACCGGCGAGACCTGGGTCGCCCATCTCGGCATGACCGGCCGCTTCACCCTCGACGGCGAACAGCTGGGCGAGTTCGAAGAGGCGGCGCCGATCGCCGGCAAGCATGAGCACCTGAGCCTCTGTGCGGTCCGGAACGGCGTCACGACCCGGGTGGGTTTCGCCGACGCGCGGCGGTTCGGATTCATGGGGCTGATCGCGACCGATCAGGTCGAGTTCCATCCGTGGTTCGCCGGTCTGGGGCCCGAGCCGCTCGGCAACCGCTTCTCTGGCGCGCATCTGGCGGAAGCCTTCGCCAGCAAGAAGCAGAGCATCAAGGTATCCCTGCTGGACCAGCGCATCGTCGCCGGGCTCGGCAACATCTATGTCTGCGAGGCCCTGTACCGCGCCCGCATCTCGCCCCTTACGGCCGCCGGCAAGGTGTCGAAACCCCGTCTGGAACGTCTTGCCGCCGTGGTCCGCGACGTTCTGAACGAGGCCATTCTCGCGGGGGGCTCGACCCTCAAGGACTTCGCCAACGCCGACGGCGGACAAGGCTATTTCCAGCACCGCTTCGACGTCTACGGGCGCGAGGGAAAGCCATGCCTCGGGCAGGGCTGCTCGGGCGTCGTCAAGCGCACGGTGCAGGGCGGACGTTCGACCTTCTGGTGCCCGTCCTGCCAGAAGCGGTGAGCCGGGCCGTCAGCGCCGTTTGCGCGCCTTGTCCGCCGCATCGAGCATGCGCAGGGCGCTGATCTCGGTCGCGTCGGCGGTCAGATGAAGCCGGGGGCTGGGCGGGTTCTCGATCACCACCGCGCCCTTGTCGTCCCGCGGCTCCAGCGCCTCGTCGCTGAGGTCCTTGTTGTGTTCACTATCGGGCATAGGCCGCAGAACGCGGCTGTAGGCCCGCCGTTCCAGCGACCGGTCAGGCCCGGGCTTCGAGCGCGCCCCAGAAGGACGGGAGGGTCTCGACCAGGTCCTCGCCGACGAACAGCCGCGCGCCCAGACTGTCGGACCGTTGCGACATCAGGATACGCACGAGGTCCCGCGCGTCCGCCAGGGTGTCGGCGTGGATGATGTCCATGAAGGGCACATCGCTTCGCTCACGGTCGATATAGCAGATGTATTCCACGGCCCGCCCCGATGCTGCGAACTCAGCGACAGCGCGACCGTAGCTCCAAACCGTGACCGTAGCGAGTCCGTGGTGTTACTTAGGCGCTGCTTGCCGGGGCGTACGGTTGTCGACACCAAACCAGAGGAGACGCCATGACGGACCATCGCATCATCCTGTTTCGCGGCATGAACACCGGTGGCGTTCGCGCGCCGGTGGCCGAGCAGCGCGCGATGGCCGAACGCATGGGGCTGAACAATCCGCGCACGCTGGCGGCCAGCGGCAACCTCGTAGTCGAGAGCCCCGGGGCTCCGGCCGCGCTCGAGCAGGACGTCGAGGCCGCGATGGAGACGACCTTCGGCCTGAAGGTCGCCGCCATGGTCCGCACGCCGGATCAGTGGGCGCGCCTGATCGCCGACAACCCCTTCCGGGGAGAAGCCGCGGCCCACCCCGCGAAGGTGCTGGCCATGGTCATGAAGGACGGCGTCCGGCCCGGCGCGCTGGAGGCCTGCCGCGCGTTGGCCGCCGACGGCGAGGCGGTGGAGGCGGTCGGCGGGGTGCTGTATTTCTGGTTCCCGCACGGGCAGGGCCAGTCCGCCATCTTCAAGAAGGCCACGCCGCGCATGCTCGGCATGGGCACCGGCCGCAACTGGAACACCGTGCTCAAGCTGGCGGACATGGTGGGGCTCAAGTCATAAGGTGCGGCCATGACCCACCGCCGAACCCATCTCTGGATTAGCCTGATCGTGGGCCTCGCCGTCTGGGGCGGCTACTTCGCCCACTTCCTGCAGCAGATGCGGCGGGGCGAGACCGGCGGCCTCGCCCTGTGGTTCCTCGGCGCCCTGGCCGCGATCGTCGTCGCCGAGACGCTGGCGACCGGCCTCATCGCCTGGCTGGTCCGGCGGCGCGCTCGCACGCTGGACGAAGGTCCGACGCTTCAGGCCGCGCTCAAGGCGAGCCACGTCGCCCTGATGCTGTTGATCGCCCTGGTCCTGACGGCGGCGGGCGGGCTCGCCTTCGCGTCCCTGTTCGGCTGGAGCTTCGACCTGTCGGAGCCGCGGGCCCAGGTCATCGCCGCAAACGCCCTGCTGTTTATGGTCGTCGCCGCCGAACTGCTGCGCGCCGGGCTGACGCTCGCGCTGATGCCGAGGCGGTGAAGGTTGTGGCGAGTGGCTGGTGGCCAGTGGCCAGGTGGCTGGGGAGCCTGTTGCTCCTTGCCGGGACAGCGGATTGTCAGCCCGTTCCGTTGCGTCGCGAACCACTAGCCACTAGCCACTAGCCACCAGCCACCCTGAGAGCTCCCATGGCCGACAGCTATTCCACCCTCCTGATCGAACGCCACGCCGACGGCTATGCGGTGGTGACGCTGAACCGGCCCGAGGCGCTGAACGCGCTGAACTCGGCCCTGTTCGCCGATCTGGCCGCCTTCCTCGACGCGGTCGAGCATGACGACGGCGTGCGCTGCCTGATCCTGACCGGCTCGGGCGACAAGGCGTTCGCCGCCGGCGCCGACATCAAGGAGATGTCGGACCAGTCCTACGCCGACATGTACAAGGCCAACTTCTTCTCGCTGGGCCACGACCGCATCACCCGCTTCCGCAAGCCGATCATCGCCGCGGTGAACGGTTTCGCTCTGGGCGGCGGCTGCGAGCTGGCGATGCTGTGCGACTTCATCGTGGCGTCGGAGAAGGCGAAGTTCGGCCAGCCCGAAATCAACCTCGGCGTCGCGCCCGGCATCGGCGGCTCGCAGCGCCTGACCCGTCTGGTCGGCAAGGCCAAGGCGATGGACATGGTCCTGACCGCGCGGATGATGGACGCCGCCGAGGCGGAGCGCGCCGGGCTGGCCTCGCGCGTCGTGCCGCACGAGACGCTGCTGGACGAGGTCCGCAAGATCGCCGCGAAGATCGCGTCGCAGAGCCCGCTCGCGGTCATGGCCAACAAGGAGATGGTCAACGCCGCGCTGGAGACGACGCTGACGCAGGGCGTCCAGTTCGAGCGCCGCCTGTTCCACTCGCTGTTCGCCTTCGAGGACCAGAAGGAGGGCATGGCCGCCTTCGTCGAGAAGCGGAAACCGAACTTCACCGGGCGGTGAGCGTTACAGGGGCGGAGGACGCCTCATGCTCAAGCTTATCGGTTTCATTCTGGTGCTCAGCATCGGCTTCGGCGCCGGCTGGGTCGGCCGCAGCTACCGCGCCACCGACGCCTGCAAACAGGCGGGCGGGGTCTATGACACCAACCGCGCCGTCTGCACCGGAGTTGGCGCGGCCGGGCTCACGGCCGCGCCTCCGCCGATCACCTAGGTTATCTGGTCCGGGTGGGTCTGGGTGCCCGCGGGCATGGCGTCGACCTCCTGATAGGGATCGTCGGTCTCCGCGATCGACAGGATCGACTCGCCCTCGGACATCTGGGTGACGGCGGCGTCGCCGGCCTGAACGTCGGTCTTGGACGGCACCTTCAGGACGCGGGTGGGGCCGCCCTCGACGCCGACCGTCACGCGATAGATCCGCATCATCCTAGCTGCCGCGACCGAAGCCGGCCGGGCTGCCCGCGCCGGCGGCGCCGCTGGCTCCGGTCGCTGGCGTCGCGGGGTTCTCGGCCGGCTTGCCCGCGCCGCTCTTGGGACCTGCGTCCTGATCGGGGCGCGGCGCGTCGGCGTGGCTCTTGCCGGGCTGGTCGCTGGAGGAAGCCTGATTGGGGTCGGTCATCGCCGTCTCCTGTTCGTCAGTGGGGTTTCAGAACAACCTTCGTCCATTCGTTCTGGTTGCTGTGAAAGTTGCGATAAGCCTCCGGCGCCTGCTCCAGCGGCAGGCGGTGGCTGATCAGGTCGGTAGTGTCGATCTTGCCGTCCATGATCATCTCGAGCAGCTGCGGCAGGTATTTCTGCACATGCGTCTGGCCGGTGCGGATGGTCAGGCCCTTCTGCATGAAGGCGCCAATGGGCAGTTTGTCGCCGATGCCGCCATAGACGCCCGGCACCGAGACGCGGCCGCCCTTGCGGCAGGCCATGATGCATTCGCGCAGGACGTGCTGGCGGTCGGTGCCCAGCTTGGTCTCCTGCTTGACTGCGTCGATGAAGTTGTCGGGCGCGAAGCCGTGGGCCTCCATGCCGACCGCGTCGATGCAGGCGTCGGGGCCGATGCCCGCGGTCATCTCGGTCAGGGCCTCGCGCACCTTGACTTCGTGATAGTTCAGCACCTCGGCGCCGTTCTGCTTCGCAAGCTCGAGCCGGCGGGGATGGTGGTCGATGGCGATGATCCGGCCCGCGCCCATCAGCCTGGCGCTCTTGATCGCGAACAGGCCGACCGGGCCGCAGCCCCAGATCGCCACCGTGTCGCCGGGCTCGATCTCTGCATTCTCGGCCGCCATCCACCCGGTCGGGAAGATATCGGAGAGGAACAGCACCCGCTCGTCCTCGATTCCGTCCGGCACCACGATCGGCCCGATGTCGGAATAGGGCACCCGCGCGTACTCGGCCTGACCGCCCGCGTAGCCGCCGGTCAGGTGCGAATAGCCGAAGATGCCGGCCATGGGATAACCGTAGGCGATCTCGGAAGCGTCGGACTTGTCGGCGGGATTGGAGTTGTCGCAGGCCGAGTACTGCTGCTTGCCGCAGAAGAAGCAGCTGCCGCAGGAGATGGTGAAGGGCACCACCACCTTCTGGCCGACCTTCAGGCTGGTGTTGCCCCGACCGATCTCGACCACCTCGCCCATGAACTCGTGGCCGAGGATGTCGCCGTTCGACATGCCGGGGATGACGCTGTCGTAGAGGTGCAGGTCGGAGCCGCAGATGGCGGTCGCCGTGATCTTGATGATCGCGTCGCGCGGATTGACGATCTGCGGATCGGGGACGGTGTCGATCTGGACGTTGTGTTTGCCGTGCCAGGTAAGGGCGCGCATGGGCTGTCTTTCGTTCGGGGATCAGAAATGGCGGTCGGCGCGGGGCGCGGCGTCGGGGGCCTTCGAGGTCGGGATCTCGCCCGTCTCCATCAGCTGCTTGAACCGCCTCAGCTCGCGGCGGGCCTGGATGCGCGGCTCGCGCTGCAGCACCTTGGCGACGACCTTGCCGAGGGCCCCGGCGGGGGGATCGTAGCTGACGAACACCCGCACCTCGGTGCCGCGGCCGAAGGGGTTGTCGCGGAACTCGACCCAGCCCTCGTGATCGACGTCCGAGCCTTCGGTCGAACGCCAGGCGATGTACTCTCCGGGCCGGTCCTCGGTGATCTCGGACACCAGATCCATGTCCATCCCCGCCGGGCCGGCGATGGTCCACTGCGAGCGGGTCCCCTCCAGCAGCTCGACCTCCTTCACATTCTCGGCGAACTGCGGAAAATTCCGGAAGTCGCGCCAGAAGTCGTACAGCGCCTGACGGGGCCGGTTGATCATGACGGCGCGGATGCTGTTGGCCGAGAACTCGCCCTCGACCGCGTCCTTGTCGGTGAAGGCGGGGGAGGCGACGTCGGCGTCCGTGGACAGCGGCGGGTTGGACATGGGAGAGCTCCTCGGTCTCGCTGGAAATCGTGCGGCAGGCGCTTCGTTCCCGGCCAAGCTTCAGGCTGCGACGGCTTTTTGGTTCGCGCCCTCGCGGCGTGCGGCTGCGCCCTTGAACCGCCCGGACCTTTCCGCTATAGCCGCGCGCTCTTGAGATTTCCGCGCCGTGGACGTGTGCTCCGCGGCGTTTTCCGTTCGAAGGTTTGACTGATGGCCAACAATCCCGGCGCCAAGAAAGCGATCCGCAAGATCGCCGCCCGCACCGAAGTGAACAAGGCGCGCCGCACGCGCGTCCGCACCTTCCTGCGCAAGTTTCAGGAAGCCGTGACGGGCGGCGACGCCGGCGCCGCGAAGACCGCGTTCGTCGAGGCTCAGTCCGAGCTGATGCGCGCCGTCTCCAAGGGCGTGGTTCACAAGAACACGGGCTCGCGCAAGGTCGGCCGCCTGGCCGCCCAGCTGAAGAAAATGTCCGCTGCCTGACACAGCGGTCTGCTGACGGCCTTTCACAGGTCTGTCACAGAAAATCTGAGAGATTCCAACGGCGAGGGCGCAACCGCTCCCTCGCCGTTTCCGCGTGTGCAGCTAACCGCTCAGGCGCTGATCTGCGCCTGCTTCGGTGGCGAAACGCGGTTTTTCGTTGACGGTGTTTGGCTTTAGCGGAGTCAACAATTTTAAGTGCGATTCGACTCGCGAATCAGCGTTGACGCACCCCCCGCCCGGCGTAAGTTTGAGGCGCTGACGCACTTCCATCCTCCTACGGATGAAGACGGTCTGGAGCGAGTTTCCGGGGCGGCGTGAGACGCCTGATGCAAGAGTACGACCCCACCTGCGAGGCTTCAGCCACGCGGGACAGGAGAAGTCGTCCCGGTGTCAGGCGCTCTGAAGTGCGGCGGGTGATGGATCTGAATGGGTGGCTGATGCTTACGGGGAGCGCGGGGATGGCGGGGATGACGGATCCGGATCGTATCTGGACCGAGGCGGCCGGACGGCTGCGGAGCGAGATCGGCGAGGGGCCGTTCAGCTCCTACATCGCCCCCTCGGCGGTGCGCGCCGACGGCGCCGGCCAGCTGATCCTCGTGACCCCCACCGCCTACGCCCGTGACTGGGTCCGCAAGAACGCCCTGCGCCGCATGAACGAGCTGTGGCTGGGCCTCGACGGCCTGTCGCGCCGTCTCGACGTCCGCTGCCGGGCCGAGATGGGCTCGACCCCCTCGGCCTCGCAGGTCGCCGCCGGCCGCGCTGAGGGCGCCGCCATCCTGACCCTGCCGCAGGCCTCTCCCGCTCCGATGCCGATGGCCACCGTCCCGCCAGTCGCCGACGGGGCCCGTGCGGTCCGCGCCGCCGGCCTGCAGGAGCGGCTGACCTTCGACAGCTTCGTCGAGGGACAGGGCAACGCCTTCGCCCTCGCCATCGCCAAACAGGCCGCAGCCTGGGCCGACGGCCACTTCAATCCGATCTTCTTCTGCGGCCCCTACGGCTACGGCAAGACCCACCTGCTGAACGCCATCGCCTGGGAGGCGCAGCGCCTGCGGCCCGACGCCCGGGTGGTCTATCTGACCGCCGAGCGCTTCCTGTCGACCTTCGTGCGCGCCACCCAGGACCGCACCATGGCCGCCTTCAAGGACGGTCTGCGCGGCGCGGACATGCTGCTGATCGACGACGTCCAGTTCGTCGGCGGCAAGTCCTCGACCCAGGAAGAACTGCTCTCGACGCTCACCGCCCTGATCGAGGACGGCAAGAAGATCGTCATCTCCGCCGACCGTCCGCCGATGGCGCTCAGCGAGGTCGAGCCGCGCCTGCGCAGCCATCTGGCCTCGGGCCTGACCTGCCCCGTCGAGCCGGCCGACCGCGCCCTGAAGCTGGCGGTCGCCCGCAACCGCATCGAGACCCTGGCCCGGCTGGGCGTGGTGTCCGGCGAGGTTCAGGCCGAGGTGCTCGAACACCTCGTCGACCGCACCCCCGGCTCGATGCGCGAACTCGAAGGCGCGGTGAACACCCTCGCCGCCGTGGCCGGCGCGCGGCTGTCGTCGCTCAGCGTCGACGAGACCCAGGCTCTGCTCGGCTCGGCCCTGCGCGGCGGACCCGAGCGCCGCATCACCGTCGACGAGATCCAGAAGACCGTCGCCGACCACTTCAGCCTGAAGCAGGCCGACCTGCTGTCAGAGCGCCGCACCCGCGCCGTCGCCCGCCCGCGCCAGATCGCCATGTGGCTGTGCAAGCAGCACACGACCCGCTCCTACCCCGACATCGGCCGCCGCTTCGGCGGGCGCGACCACACCACGGTCCTGCACGGCGTGCGCAAGATCGAGGAGCTGATGGGGCTGGACGACCAGATCGCCCGGGACGTCGAGACGTTGACGCGGAAGCTCAGGGGCTAGGGATTAGGGAACAGGGATGAGGGAAGCGAAGGCCCGATGGCCGGCAGAAGAGCTTATCCACACATCGATGTGGCTGCGTCCCTCATCCCTAATCCCTCATCCCTCGTCCCTTCCTTGCTCCCGCCCCCCAATCCGCTAGTGTCCAAGGCCCTCTAGTCGCGGTGACGCTTTGAGTCGCCGCACCCCGGGCGAGACGACATGCAGCTGACCATCGAACGATCCGCGCTCCTCAAGGCCCTCGGCCATGTTCAGAGCGTCGTCGAACGCCGAAACACCATTCCGATCCTGTCCAACGTCCTGCTGTCGGCCGGACGCGACAAGCTGTCGTTCGCGGCCACCGACCTCGACATGGAGATGGTCGACGAGGCTGAGGCCCAGGTGAACGTCGAGGGCCAGATCACCGCCCCGGCCCACACCCTGTACGAGATCGTCCGCAAACTGCCCGAAGGGGCCGAGGTGTCGCTCAGCTACAACGGCGACGACCCCCGGCTGGTGGTTCAGGCCGGCCGGTCGAAGTTCAACCTCCCGGTGCTCCCGGCGGGCGACTTCCCGGTCATGTCGACCGAGACCAACGGCACGCGCTTCTCCCTGCCCAAGGAGGATCTGGCGCGGCTCATCGACAAGACCCGCTTCGCCGTCTCGACCGAGGAGACGCGCTACTATCTGAACGGCCTGTATCTGCACACGGTGGCCGAGGCCGGCATCCCGCTGCTGCGCGCCGTCGCCACCGACGGCCACCGGCTGGCCCTGGCCGAGACGCCCGCGCCCGAGGGCGCCGCCGGCGGTCCGGGTGTCATCGTCCCGCGCAAGACCATCGATCAGGTGCGCCGCCTGCTCGACGACGGCTCCGGCCCGGTCGAGGTCATGGTCAGCCCGCAGAAGATCCGCTTCGAGTTCGGCCAGGCCTCCCTGACCTCCAAGGTCATCGACGGCGCCTTCCCCGACTACATGCGCGTCATCCCCAAGGGGAACGACAAACAGGCCGACATCGACAACGCCGTCTTCGCCTCGGCGGTCGACCGCGTCGCCACCATCTCGGCCGAGAAGAGCCGCAGCGTGAAACTGGCCTTCGAGCTGGACCGCGTAACCCTCACGGTGCGCAACATGGAGGCCGGGCAGGGGGTCGAGGAGGTCGAGATCGGCTATTCCGAAGAGCCGTTCGAGATCGGCTTCAACGCCCGCTACCTGCTCGACGTCGCCGGCCAGATCACCGGCGAAACCGCGCATTTCAAATTCGCCGACCCGGCTTCGCCCACGCTGGTCCTCGATCCGGGCGATCCGGGCGTGCAGTACGTGCTGATGCCGCTGCGGGTTTAGGGCTCCTCTATCCGTTCATCCCGGCGAAAGCCGGGACCCAGTGTTGTCCAGCTTGACGCTTATGCTTCAGGACCAAGGGGGCGGATGACAGGCTCCGCTCCATCACCCAAAGAACTGGGTCCCGGCTTTCGCCGGGATGAACGGAGGTGGGGGTGGCGTTCTTCGTCTACATCGTCGCCAGCGGACGGAACGGGACGCTCTACACTGGCTCGACGGATGACCTCGCCCGTCGAACCGCGGAACATCGGGACAGGGTGAGGCGGGGCTTCGCCTCGAAATACGGGGCCACGATCCTCGTCTGGTGCGAGTGGCATGACACCCGTGAGGCCGCTTTCAAACGCGAGCGCCAGATCAAGGAATGGAAGCGAGCCTGGAAGCTCGAGCTGATTGAGCGGTCCAATCCCGGCTGGAACGATCTGTTCGAAACGCTCTTCTGAACCGCCGGTGTTCCTGCGAAAGAACTGGGTCCCGGCTTTCGCCGGGATGAACGGATTCTTTCGCGCTCTTGATCACTTCCCTCACCCTCACCGACTTCCGCTCGTATGCGGCCGCGACCCTGTCCATCGAGGCGGGCGCCGTCGTGCTGCATGGGCCGAACGGGGCGGGGAAGACCAATCTGCTGGAGGCGGTCAGCCTGTTCACGCCGGGCAAGGGCCTGCGCGGGGCGACGGCGCCGGAGATGGGGCGGCGGGAGCCGGGCGAGGCCGGCGGCCGGGCTTGGGCGGTGGCGGCGGTGCTGACCGACGGCGAGGGCGAGACGAAGCTTGGCACGGGCGTACAGGCGCCCGGGGCGGCGCGCCGGATCGTGAGGATCGACGGCGAGACGGCCCAGCCGGGGCGGCTGCTGGATCACCTGCGCCCGGTCTGGGCCACGCCCGAGCAGGATCGGCTGTTCTCCGACGCCCGGGCGGAGCGGCTGAAATTCTTCGATCGGCTGGTGTTCGCGGCGCAGCCCGATCATGCGGCCTCCGTCTCGGCCTATGAGAAGGCGCTGCGCGAGCGGCTGCGGCTGCTGACCGACGCGGTCGAGGGCGCGCCCGCCGATCCGCTGTGGCTCGACGCGCTGGAGCTCCGGCTGGGCGCCGCGGGGGCTGCGGCGGCGGTGGCCCGCGCCGGGGCGCTGGCAACCCTGCAGGCGGCCATCGACGCCCGCAGCGACCGGCCCTTCCCGCAAGCCGATCTCGGACTGACCGGCGAGGCCGAGCGCATGGCAGCCGAAGGGGCCGACGAGGCCGCTATCGCAGAGGCCATCCGCGACGGCATGGTCCGCTCGCGCGCCCGCGACGCCGCCGCCGGGCGGTCGCTGTACGGCCCGCACCGCTCGGACCTGACCGCCTTGCATCGCGAGAAGAACCGCCCCGCCGCGGAGGGCTCGTCCGGCGAGCAGAAGGCGCTCGTGCTGAACCTGATCCTGGCGCAGATCGCGCGGCTGGCGGACCAGCCCGCCCCGCCGGTGCTGCTGCTGGACGAGGCGCCCGCCCACCTCGACACCGCCCGACGCGCGGCCCTGTTCGACGAGATCGACGCGCTCGGCCTGCAGGCCTTCATGACCGGCACCGAGGCCGACCTGTTCGCGCCCCTGCGCGGCCGCGCGCAGTTCGTCCGCGTCGAGGGCGGCGGCTTCGCGTAACCGGCGTCCACCGGTGGTTGGGGCTCATGAGCGTAGCTTCGTCACAAGGGACACGACGGGACCGGAGAGCCTTAACTGTCGGAGTCTCTCGGCCCCCCGACCCAAGAAATGATCGCGAAGCGGTCGGAAGAATCCCGCCCGTAGCACCGGCGATCGAAGCCTCCGGCGCCGGCCCCTTCGTGTCCTTTGTGACCCTTCGTGCTCTTTGTGACGAACCATCGAACAGGGCCGCTGCACGGGCGGCCGACGCCCTTGGCCCACAGCTGGGTCAAGCCCCGGTTTTCCTCGCAATTTCGCCCGGAAAACCTATATGTTGAGCTGTCGGAGACGGGCCAGATTCGCGGTCTGCCGACGCGTTATTCCGGACGGCCCTGAGGTCGTTCTTCCCGGCCCCAACGGGCGATGATCCGACCGCATACATGACCGACCAGACTCCGAGCGCGCGCAACGTCGACACCGCCGAAGAGGCCGCCTACGGCGCCGATTCCATCAAGGTTCTCAAGGGCCTCGATGCGGTGCGGAAACGGCCGGGCATGTACATCGGCGACACCGACGACGGCTCGGGCCTGCATCACATGGTCTATGAGGTGGTCGACAACGCCATCGACGAGGCGCTGGCCGGCCACGCCGACCTGGTCCAGGTCATCCTGAACGCCGACGGCTCGGTCACCGTGACCGACAACGGGCGCGGCATCCCGACCGACATCCACGAGGGCGAGGGCGTCTCGGCGGCCGAGGTCATCATGACCCAGCTGCACGCGGGCGGTAAGTTCGATCAGAATTCCTACAAGGTCTCCGGCGGCCTGCACGGCGTCGGCGTCTCGGTCGTCAACGCCCTGTCGGACTGGCTGAAGCTGGTCATCTACCGGAACGGCAAGCGCCACGAGATGAAGTTCGAGCGCGGCGACACGGTCGAGAGCCTGAAGGTCACGGGCGACGCGCCCATGCGCGACAGCGGCGAGCGCGCCGGCCAGCCCCTGTCCGGCACAGAGGTCACCTTCTATCCGTCGGTCACCACCTTCGCCCACATCGACTTCGACCTGAAGACGCTGGAGCACCGGCTGCGCGAGCTGGCCTTCCTGAACTCGGGCGTGGTCATCAAGCTGCGCGACGACCGCCACGCCGAGAAGTTCGAGGAAATCCTGCACTACGAGGGCGGCGTCGAGGCCTTCGTGCGCCACCTCGACAAGTCCAAGACGCCGATCCTCAAGGACGTCATCGTCATCCGCGGCAAGAAGGAAGGGATCGAGATCGATCTCGCCCTCTGGTGGAACGACAGCTACCACGAGACCATGCTGTGCTTCACCAACAACATCCCCCAGCGGGATGGAGGCACCCACCTGTCCGCCTTCCGCGCCAGCCTGACGCGGGTCATGGGCGGCTACATCGACGCCGCCGGCGCGGCGAAGAAGGAGAAGGTCTCGGTCTCGGGCGAGGACGCCCGCGAAGGCCTGACCTGCGTCCTGTCGGTAAAGGTTCCCGACCCCAAATTCAGCTCCCAGACCAAGGACAAGCTCGTCTCGTCCGAGGTGCGCCCCGCCGTCGAGGGCCTGTGCTCGGAAGGCCTGTCGACCTGGTTCGAGGAGCATCCGGTCGAGGCCAAGGCCGTCGTCGCCAAGATCATCGAGGCCGCCGCCGCCCGCGAGGCCGCGCGCAAGGCCCGCGACCTGACCCGCCGCAAGACTTCGATGGACATGGCCTCCCTGCCCGGGAAACTGGCCGACTGTCAGGAGCGCGATCCGGCCAAGTCCGAACTGTTCATCGTCGAGGGCGACTCGGCCGGCGGCTCGGCCAAACAGGCCCGCAACCGCGAGAACCAGGCCGTCCTGCCCCTGCGCGGCAAGATCCTGAACGTCGAGCGCGCCCGCTTCGACCGCATGCTGTCGTCCGAACTGATCGGGACGCTGATCATGGCGCTGGGCACGGGCATCGGCCGCGACGACTTCAACGCCGACAAGCTGCGCTATCACAAGATCATCCTGATGGCCGACGCCGACGTCGACGGCGCCCACATCCGGACCCTGCTGCTGACCTTCTTCTACCGCCAGATGCCCGAGTTGATCGAGCGCGGGCACGTCTACATAGCCCAGCCGCCGCTCTACAAGGTCTCCAAGGGCAAGCAGTCGCGCTACCTGAAGGACCAGTCCGAGATGGACTCCTACCTGATCGAGGAAGGGTCGTCCGAGGCCAGCCTCGACCTGTCCAACGGCGAACGCCGCGCGGGCCGCGACCTGCAGGCGCTGGTGCGCGAGGCCAAGGCCTTCCGCGCCGGCGTCGACCGCCTGTCGCAGCGCGCGCCCGCCTTCGCCATCGAACAGTCGGCGCTGGCCGGCCTGTTCGACGAGGGCGACGGCGATCCGGCCCGGGCCGCCGCCCGTCTCAATCTCTACGCCGAAGAAGGGGACGGCGACTGGTCCGGCGGGCCGGGCGCCCAGGGCGCCGTGGCGTTCGAGCGCGTGCGCCGCGCCGTGACCGAACGGGTGGTGCTCGAGGAGGCCCTGATACGCTCCCTCGACGCCCGGCGTCTGGCGGAGCGCGCCGCCGCCTTCGAGGGCGTGTTCGAAAGCCCGGCCGTGTTCCGCCGCAAGGACAAGACCGTGACCATCCGCGGTCCGCTGGACCTGCTCGAGGCGGTGCTCGACGCCGGCAAGAAGGGCATCGCCATCCAGCGCTACAAGGGTCTGGGCGAGATGAACCCCGAGCAGCTGTGGGAGACCACCCTCGACGTCAACGCCCGCACCCTGCTGCAGGTCAAGGTCGAGCACGCCGACGACGCCGACGACCTGTTCGCCAAGCTGATGGGCGACGTGGTCGAGCCGCGGCGCGAGTTCATACAGGCCAACGCCCTCGACGCCGCGGTCGACGCCTAGGTCGGCTGGGGCCGCCCGGCTTCGATGAAGGCCCGGACCGTCGGCCAGACCGGCGGTTTGGCCCGGGCGCCGTCGCAGGCGATCTGCTTGAGATAGGCCGGAAGCGTGTTGGCGCGCGCGGGTTCCCAGGCCGCGCCTTCCTCCGGGAAGGTCTCGCCCTCGGCGCCGTCCGGTCCGTGTTCGACCAGGCCGGCGGTCCGCCAGCGATTGGCGCCGCACTCGAACTCATAGGTCTCGACCGTATGGCTGAAGTCGCCGGCTTCGCCGCGCAGGCTGGCCTTGGCGACCCGGACCGAGGTGATCTCTCCGTTCACCGCGATGCTGTCGACGTCGGCCAGGAAGGCCATGGTCTGGTTGCGCGAAAACGAATGCCACGTTTCCGCGAACACCGGCGTTGCCAGCGAGGCGACAGCCAGCACCGTCACCATGAGTTTCATTGTCGGTCTCCCAAATGCCCCGGAGCCATCTTGCGCTCCGCCGCGCGCTTGGCAAGGGCGCAAGTCCCGCCGTCAGGCCGCCTGAAGCTGCGGGGCCGCTGCCGAGGCGATCGGCTCGAACAGATGTCGGGCGAGGCTTCGCACCACCGGGACGGCGACGCCGTCTCCGGTCAGGTGACAGGCGGCGCCGTGGCTTGAGGGCAGGATGTAGTCGTCCGGCAGGCCCATCAGCCGCGCCGTCTCGCGACCCGTCATCAGGCGGGTGCGGACGTGGCCGTCCTCGACGATCAGCAGGATCTGCCGGCTCGATCCGCCGGCGGGCGTCCTCAGGCAGCCGGCCCGGTCGAAGCGAACCTCGGCCCGCTGCAGCCGGGCGCCGTCCGGGCCGCGACGCGTGCGCCGGAACACCGCCCCGACCCCCCGGCCCCTGAGCCGGACCGCCTCCACCTTGGCCAGATTGGCGGAAGACATCTGCGACAGCAGACGCGCCGTCCGCGCCGCATCGTGCCAGACGACGCCCGGGCCGTCCGGCTCGACCACGTCTTCCAGACGGGCGGGCGCGGCGGCGGGCGCGGGCAGGTCCCACCACACCAGTTCGCGGCGCAGGTCTTCGGGCAGCCGCTCGGCGGCGCGGCGGAGGGCCGGCGAATGGAACGGCTCCGCGGGCGCGGGCAGGACGAGCCCGCCGGTCTCCACGCCCTCCAGAACCCCCACCACAAACAGCCGGGGCCGCGACTGGGGCAGGAACCGGTCGGCGTTGATGACCAGGGCGCCGCAGCGGTAGCCGGCGCCGACGAAGGTGCGGCAGATGATCTCGAAGTCGAGTCCGCCGCGCGACGTCAGGGCCCCGCAGACGTTTTCGACCACGACCAGCCGCGGCGCGCGCCCCGCCTCCGCCAGCCGGCGCGCGAGGGACCAGAAGGCGTGGAAGGTCCCCGACCGCCGCCCGTCCAGCCCCGCGCCGACGCCCGCCAGCGACAGATCCTGGCACGGGAAGGAGCCCCACATCAGCTCGGCCCGGCCCGGCAGGTCGTCGGCCGCGAGGCCCGCGATGTCTCCGACATGCAGCGCGTCGGGGCCCCAGTTGGCGCGCCAAGATGCCGCCTTGCCGGGGTCGATGTCGTTGGCGAACAGACAGCGCCAGCCCTCGCCGAGGCCCGCGCGCACCATGCCGCCGCCGCAGAAGAATTCGTAGAAGGCGGGACGCCGGTCCGGGCGCGATTCGATCATGTCCCGACGCTGACCGCGGAGGCGGGCGATGTCCACCACGACGCGGCGCCTATCGCCTCGCCGACGACCGGGACTTGGCCACCACGGCGCCGATGATCAGCAGGAACGCCGCCAGTCTGATCAGGTAGAACGGACTTTGCTCCTCGCGCGGGATCGCCATGGCGTTGGTCAGCAGCGGCACGAGACCCATCAGCAGGAAGGCGGCGGCGAAGGCCAGGAACAGGCGGTCGTCGGTCTTGCGCCAGAACTTCAGGAAGAACAGGGCCGCGACGACGTGGCCCATGATGATGGCGCCGGGGGCGATCGACATCAGGCTCATCGGTCCACCTCCCAGATGAAGCCGTAGAGCAGCACGCCGATGGCGAGGAGGGAGGTCACGGCGCGGGCGGGGCCCAGATCGACCGAGGCCAGGACCAGCATGTCCAGCACCACCAGCACATTGTTGACCGCCAGCATGCTGAAACAGCCGGCGCTCCACAGCAGCAGCCGCTGGCGCGAGCGCAGCCATGACCTCACCAGCAGCACGGCGCAGATGGCGCTGGTGAGCAGACAGAGCCCGTAAACGAGCGGAGGTCCCCAGGTCGTCACGGTTTCCGCCCCCCCAGCCGGAACGAGTCGGCGAAACCCTTCAGCGGGTCCTGCCGGCGTGTCGTAATCAGATTGACCAGCGACACGGGCCGCTGCCGGTAGGCATCCTGCAGCGCATCGGCGAGGACCGCCAGTCCCGGCGACGCGGGCGCATACCGGGCCACGCCATCCCGTTCGTGGACCAGGCCGGCGCGCTGAAGACTGGCGACGCAGTCCGCGACCAGAGCGGGATTGGCGCGCAGTTCGGCGACGATCTGATCCATCGTCCAGTCGCGATCCGGCGCGCTCCTCAGCAGGATGAGGGTTTCAAGCGCCCAGACCGAGGGGATGGCCGCCTCGACGAAGGCGACCAGCTCGGGCGCGAGGCTGGAAGGGCCTCCGCTCACGCCGTGACTGAAGGGTCTGGCCGGGTCCGCATGGCGCGGGAAGCTAACGATCAAGACCGGATTGGCAACGTCAAATTACGCCCCGGAAATACGGAACCGTTCCCTCGCGGCACGGGTTGAAGTCGGTTGGTCCGGGGGATGTGGACAGAACGGTTTCTGACGACGGGGGGACTGGCGCCGGGCGCCGGCAGGCCTTGACGGCGAGACGGTTCGGCCGATTCCTGTCGGGACGAGTCCGCTTATCCGCCAAGGTGCCAAATGTCGCTCGCCGTCGCCGCCGTTGAACCGACCCTCGACAATCGCCAGCTGCTCACAGCTCTCCGAGCCTTCCGGAGGGGCGACTTCTCCGTCCGCCTGCCGGGCGGCCTGACCGGCATGGACGGGGAACTGGCCGAAGCCTTCAACGACGTGGTCGAGCTGAACGACCGCATGAGCCGCGAGTTCAGCCGGCTGGGCGAGGTCGTCGGCCGGCAGGGCAAGATCAACAACCGCGCGCGGGTGCCTGCGGCCACCGGCGCCTGGGCCGCCAGCGTCGACGCGGTCAACACCCTGATCGCGGACATGGTCCACCCCACCGCGGAAATGGCCCGCGTGATCGGCGCCGTGGCCAAGGGCGACCTCAGCCAGACGATGGACCTCGAGAACGAGGACCAGCCTCTGCGCGGCGAGTTCCTGCGCATCGGCCGGGTGGTGAACACCATGGTGGGCCAGCTCGGCTCGTTCGCTTCGGAAGTGACCCGCGTGGCCCGCGAGGTCGGCACCGAAGGGAAGCTGGGCGGTCAAGCGAACGTGAAGGGCGTGGCCGGCACCTGGAAGGACCTGACCGACAACGTGAACTTCATGGCCGCCAACCTGACCGGTCAGGTGCGGAACATCGCCGAGGTGACCACCGCCGTGGCCAACGGCGACCTCAGCCGCAAGATCACCGTGGACGTGAAGGGCGAGGTGCTGGAGCTGAAGAACACCATCAACACCATGGTGGACCAGCTGAACTCCTTCGCCTCGGAAGTGACCCGGATGGCCCGCGAGGTGGGTACGGAAGGCAAACTCGGCGGGCAGGCGAACGTGAAGGGCGTCGCCGGCACCTGGAAGGATCTGACCGACAACGTGAACTTCATGGCCGCCAACCTGACGGGCCAGGTGCGGAACATCGCCGAAGTCACCACCGCCGTGGCCAAGGGCGACCTTTCCAAGAAGATCACCGTCGACGTGAAGGGCGAGATCCTCGAGCTGAAGTCGACCATCAACACCATGGTGGACCAGCTCAACGCCTTCGCCTCCGAAGTGACGCGCGTGGCGCGCGAGGTCGGCACCGAGGGCAAGCTGGGCGGTCAGGCGCGGGTGGAAGGGGTCGGCGGCACCTGGAAGGACCTCACCGACAACGTGAACCTGATGGCGGACAACCTCACCGGTCAGGTCCGCAACATCGCCGAGGTCACCACCGCCGTGGCCAAGGGCGACCTGTCCAAGAAGATCACCGTGCAGGTCCGCGGCGAGGTGCTGGAGCTGAAGGACACCATCAACGTCATGGTGGACCAGCTGAACGCCTTCGCCTCCGAAGTGACCCGCGTGGCCAAGGAGGTCGGCACCGACGGCAAGCTGGGCGGTCAGGCTCAGGTGGAGGGCGTCACCGGCGCCTGGAAGGACCTCACCGACAACGTCAACCTGATGGCCGACAACCTGACCGGCCAGGTCCGGAACATCGCCGAGGTGACCACCGCCGTCGCCAACGGCGACCTCTCAAAGAAGATCACCGTCGATGTGAAGGGCGAGATCCTCGAGCTAAAATCGACCATCAACGTCATGGTGGACCAGCTGAACTCGTTCGCCTCCGAAGTCTCGCGCGTGGCGCGGGAAGTGGGCACCGAAGGGAAGCTCGGCGGCCAGGCCAATGTGAAAGGCGTCGGCGGCGCCTGGAAGGACCTGACAGACAACGTGAACTTCATGGCCGCCAACCTGACGGGTCAGGTGCGGAACATCGCCGAAGTGACCACCGCCGTGGCCAACGGCGACCTGTCGAAGAAGATCACCGTCGACGTGAAGGGCGAGATCCTCGAGCTGAAATCCACCATCAACGTCATGGTGGACCAGCTGAACGCCTTCGCCTCGGAAGTCTCACGGGTGGCGCGCGAGGTCGGCACCGAAGGCAAGCTGGGCGGACAGGCGCAGGTGACCGGCGTGACCGGCACCTGGAAGGACCTGACAGACAACGTGAACTTCATGGCCGACAACCTGACGGGTCAGGTGCGGAACATCGCCGAGGTGACGACCGCCGTCGCCAACGGCGACCTGTCCAAGAAGATCACGGTGGACGTGAAGGGGGAGATCCTCGAACTGAAGTCGACCATCAACACCATGGTGGACCAGCTGAACGCGTTCGCCTCGGAAGTGACCCGGGTGGCGCGCGAGGTCGGCACCGAGGGCAAGCTGGGCGGTCAGGCCAATGTGAAGGGCGTGGCCGGCACCTGGAAGGATCTGACCGACAACGTGAACTTCATGGCCGGCAACCTGACCGGCCAGGTCCGCAACATCGCCGAAGTGACCACCGCCGTCGCGAAGGGCGACCTGTCGAAGAAGATCACCGTCGACGTGAAGGGCGAGATCCTCGAGCTGAAGAACACCATCAACACCATGGTGGACCAGCTGAACGCCTTCGCCTCCGAGGTGACCCGGGTGGCCAAGGAGGTCGGCACCGAGGGCAAGCTGGGCGGGCAGGCGCGGGTGGAAGGCGTCGGCGGCACCTGGAAGGATCTGACCGACAACGTGAACTCCATGGCCGCCAACCTGACCGGTCAGGTGCGCGGCATCGCCGACGTCGTGACCGCCGTGGCCAACGGCGACCTCAAGCGCAAGCTGACCGTGGACGCCAAGGGCGAGATCGCCTCTCTGGCCGACACTATCAACGGCATGATCGAGACGCTCGCCATCTTCGCCGATCAGGTGACCAACGTGGCGCGCGAGGTCGGCATCGAGGGCAAGCTGGGCGGGCAGGCGCGGGTGCCCGGCGCCGCCGGCCTGTGGCGCGATCTCACCGACAACGTCAACCAGCTGGCCGGCAACCTGACCACTCAGGTCCGCGCCATCGCCGAGGTGTCGACCGCGGTGACCAAGGGCGAGCTGACCCGCTCCATCACCGTCGAGGCCTCGGGCGAGGTCGCGGCGCTGAAGGACAACATCAACGAGATGATCCGCAACCTGAAGGATCAGACCCTCAAGAACACCGAGCAGGACTGGCTGAAGACCAACCTCGCCCGATTCACGCGGATGCTGCAGGGCGAGCGCGATCTGGCGACCGTGTCGAACATGGTCCTGTCCGAACTGGCGCCCCTGATCAACGCCCAGCACGCCGTCTTCTATGTCGCCGACAAGGACGCGGATGAGGATCCGGTGCTGATGCTCGCCGCCGCCTACGCCTCGACCGAGCGCGAGCAGCTGTCGCCGACCTTCCGCCTGGGCGAGAGCCTGATCGGCCAGTGCGCCAAGGAGAAGGAGCGCATCCTTCTGACCAACGTGCCGCGGGACTATGTGCAGATCGGCTCGGGCCTCGGCGCCTCGGCGCCGCTGAACATCATCATCCTGCCGGCCCTGTTCGAGGGCGAGGTCAAGGCGGTGATCGAGCTGGCGACCTTCGGCGAGTTCTCCGAGACCCACCAGTCCTTCCTCAGCCAGCTGATGGAGTCGGTCGGCATCGTTCTGAACACCATCGCCGCCAACATGCGGACCGAGGGCCTGCTGACCCAGTCCCAACTGCTGACCGCCGAACTGCAGGCCCAGCAGGAAGAGCTGAAGACCACCAACGACCGGCTGGAGCAGCAGGCGGCGTCCCTGCGCCAGTCCGAGGAGCTGCTGCGCGCCAAGCAGGAGGAACTGCAGCAATCCAACGCCGAGCTGGAGGACAAGGCGGTCCTTCTCTCGTCCCAGAACAAGCAGGTGGAAGCCAAGAACCGCGAGGTCGAACAGGCCCGTTTCGCGCTGGAGGAAAAGGCCGAACAGCTGGCTCTGACCTCGAAATACAAGTCGGAATTCCTGGCCAATATGAGCCACGAGCTCCGCACGCCGCTGAACAGCCTGCTGATCCTGTCGAAGATGCTCAGCGAGAACACCCAGGGCAACCTGACCGGCAAACAGGTGGAGTTCGCCAAGAACATCCACGCCGCCGGCTCGGACCTGCTGGGGCTGATCAACGACATCCTCGACCTGTCCAAGATCGAGTCCGGCACGGTCACCCTCGACATCGGCGAGATGGCCCTGGATTCCCTGCGCGACCAGATGCACCGGACCTTCGCCCAGATCGCCCAGGACAAGCGGCTGGACTTCTCGATCGACATCGACCCGGAGCTGCCGCCGTCGATGTACACCGACGACAAGCGCTTGCTGCAGATCATCAAGAACCTGCTGTCCAACGCCTTCAAATTCACCGAGTCGGGCTCGGTGCGGCTGCGGGTCGACCGGGTCGCCGCGGGCTGGACGCCCGGCAACGAGCACCTCAACAAGGCGGGCCAGGTGCTGGCCTTCTCGGTCCACGACAGCGGCATCGGCATCCCGGAGGACAAGCAGCGGATCATCTTCGAGGCCTTCCAGCAGGCGGACGGCACGACCAGCCGCAAATACGGCGGCACCGGCCTCGGGCTTTCGATCAGCCGCGAGATCACCCGCACGCTCGGCGGCGAGCTGAAGGTCGAGAGCGAGCCGGACAAGGGCAGCATCTTCACCCTGTTCCTGCCGCTGAACTTCAGCCCGACGGCGGCGAGCGGCGCCCAGTCCGGTCGCGAGGCCGCCCGCGCGATCACCGTCCGTTCGGCCCCGGAGGAAGAGGCCGCCGAGACCGTCGAGATCGTCAACGACGACCGCGATAGCGTCGCGCCCGGCGATCCGGTCATCCTGATCGTCGAGGACGACCCGCGCTTCGGCTCCATCCTGCTGGCGCTGGCCCGCGACTGCGGCTTCAAGGGCGTCATCACGCGAGAAGGCATCGCCGCCGCCTCGCTGGCCCGTCGCTACGCGCCGCAGGCCATCATGCTGGACGTGGGCCTGCCCGACATGGACGGCCTCGCCCTGCTGGACCTGCTCAAGCGCACGCCCGAGACGCGGCACATCCCGGTGCATGTGATCTCGGCCCACGATCAGGCCGGGCTCGGCCTGTCCATCGGCGCCTTCGGCTTCACGCCCAAGCCGATCGACCGCGAAGGCGTCGTCGCCAGCCTCGACGAGGTGAAGAAGTTCGTCGCGGCGCCGAACCGCCGTCTGATCCTGGCCGGACCGGCGGGAGAGGCGCACGCCACCCTGAAATCCGCCTTCGGCTCGGTTACCCGGACCGAGAATCTGAAGGGACTGGCGAAGACCAGGATCAAGCCGTCGGACAGCCTGATCGTCGACATCGCCGCCGCGCCGATCCCGGAGCTGGTGGAGTTCCTCAAGTCCGCCGAACGGCCGGCCGTCGTCTATGCCGGCGATGCGCTGTCCGCCCTCGACGAGCGTCGGCTGCGGCTGTCGGTCTTCGCCGGTCACGCCCGTCTGGCGCGGACGCCGGAGCAACTGCTGGAGCAGGCGACCCTGCTGCTGCACGAGCCGACCGAGCGCCTCTCCGAGACCGCCCGAACCACCCTGGCCCAGACCCGCAAGGAGGACGCCATCCTGACCGGCCGTACGGCGCTGGTCATCGACGACGACATCCGCAACATCTTCTCCATGGCGAGCGCCCTGGAGGAGTTCGGGGTCGATCTGCTGTACGCCGAAAGCGGCCGCGCCGGCCTCGACCTGCTGGCCCAGCATCCGGAAACCGACCTGATCCTGGTCGACATCATGATGCCCGACATGGACGGCTACGAGACGATGCGGGAGATCCGGGCCATCCCACGCTTCGAGCGCATCCCCATCATCGCCGTCACGGCCAAGGCGATGAAGGGCGACCGGCAGAAATGCATCCAGGCCGGCGCGTCGGACTACGTCTCCAAACCGGTGGACATCGACCATCTGATCTCGGTCATGCGCGTCTCGATCCAGCGCACGGACGCGGGCCGCCTGACCGGCGCCGAGCAGCCCGCCCCGGCGGCCGTTTGATGGCGTCCAGTCGAAAGCGGGAGCCTCTGTCGGCGAGGGTGCTGATCGTCGACGACGACGAGCGCAACGCCTTCGCCGCCTCAGAGGCGCTCGAGGTCCTGGGCCACGAGCTGGTCATCGCCCGCTCGGGCGAGGAGGCGCTGCGCGTCCTGCTGCAGCAGGAATTCGCCGTCATCCTGCTGGACCTGCACATGCCCGGCATGGACGGCTACGAGACCGCGCGCCTGATCCGCGAACACCCCCGCACCCGCGACACGCCGATCGTCTTCGTCACCGCCGTCTTCCGCGACGAGGCCCACATCTTCCAGGCCTATACCGCCGGCGCCGTCGATGTGGTGTTCAAGCCGGTCGATCCCTTCATCCTGCGCTCCAAGGTCGCCATCCTCGTCGACCTGCACCTCAAGACCCTGCAGGTGCGCCAGCAGGGCGAGGAGCAGCGCGCCCTGCTGGAGGCCAACGCCCGCATCAGCGAGGAGAAGCTGGCCGCCGAGATGGCGCTGCGCGAGGCGCGGGAGCGGCAGGACACCATCCTGAAATCCCTGCCTGTGGTCTTCACCTCGCGCGCCACCGTGCATCCTTTCAACGCCCTGTTCGTCAGCGACAGCATCACGCCGCTGACGGGCTTCCAGCCCAGCCAGTTCGTCGACGAACCCGAGATCGGCCTCGGCCGCATCCACCCCGACGACGTCGAGGGCGTGGTCAACTGCCTGATGCAGGCCAGCAAGACCGGTTCCTACGCCTGCGAGTACCGCTGGCTGTGTTCGGACGGCGAATACCGCACCTTCCTCGATCAGGGCGTCTGGGTGCCGGACAGCGCGGGCGGCGGGGAGGGCGAGATCCTCGGCACCCTGCTGGACGTCACCGATCGCCGCCAGCTCGAGGAGCATCTGGCGCAGGCGCGCAAGATGGAGGCGGTCGGCCAGCTGACCGGCGGCGTGGCCCACGACTTCAACAACCTGCTGACGGTGGTGCTCGGCAACGCCGACATCCTGCTGCGCCGGGCCGACGACGACGCGCGTCTGGTGCGGCAGTTGACGGCCATCCGCGCCGCCGCGGAACGGGGCCAGACCCTGACCCGCCAGCTGCTCGCCTTCTCACGGCGTCAGCAGCTCAATCCGCGCGTGATCGACCTCAACGGCCTGATCGAGGGCTTCACGCCGCTGCTACGGCAGGCCGTCGGCGAAGGGGTGACGATCACCCTGGCGCTGTCGGCGGAACCGCTGCACGCCTCCATCGACCCGACCCATCTGGAGACCGCGCTTCTGAACCTCGCCGTCAACGCGCGCGACGCGATGGACGGGGAGGGAGAGCTGACCGTCGCCACCTCCATCGCCGGTCCGGGCGGCGGCTCGCCGATGGCGCGCATCGTGGTCAGCGACAACGGCCCGGGCATGGCCGAAGACGTCGCCAAGCGGGTGTTCGAGCCCTTCTACACCACCAAGGAAGTGGGACGCGGCACCGGTCTGGGCCTGTCGCAGGTCTATGGTTTCGTCAGCCAGTCGGGCGGCCGGATCGGCGTCGCCACCATGCCGGGCGAGGGGGCCGCCTTCGAGCTCACCCTGCCGCTGACCGGCGAACGCCCCGCCGAAACCGCGGCCGAGCCGCCGGCGGCGGAGGCCGCGTCGGGTTCGGAGCGGGTGCTGATCGTCGAGGACGACCCGGCGGTGCTGAGCCTGTGCCTCGATATGCTGACCAGCCTCGGCTACCGTTGCGAAGTCGCCTCGGACGCCGGCGGGGCCCTGCACCGGCTGTCGCAGGACAGCGCCTTCGACCTGCTGTTCTCGGACGTCATCATGCCCGGCGGCATGAACGGCATCGAGCTGGCGCTGAAGGCGCGCGAGCATCGGCCTGAGCTGAAGGTGCTGCTGACCTCCGGCTACCTCGGCGAAACCGGCCACCAGATGCGGCACGACTTCCCGGTCATCGACAAACCCTACCACCGCAACGACCTCGCCCACAGGCTGAGGGCGGTGCTGGACGCGGCGGCGGCGTAGCTTCGCGCTTGTGGGCCGGCGCGCCGGCGCGATAGATGCGCCGACGGTTGTCAGGGATGGCGCAACCGGGTCGGGAGCGTCGCGCGGCATGACCGAACTGGATTTCACGATCCTCGCGATCATCGGCCGGGACCAGCCGCTGTCGGCCTATGATGTGCGCAAGGTGTTCGCCCGGTCGCTGACGCCGACCTGGAGTTCGAGCACAGGCTCGATCTATCCGTCGATCCGGCGGCTGGAACTGGCGGGCCTGGCGGCCGCGTCTCCGGCCGAGGGCTCGCGGAGCCGCAAACTGCTCAGGATCACCGCCGCCGGCAAGAAGGCGATCGGCGAGTGGCTTACCGAAATCAGCCCCGCGACAGCGGGGCCGACGCCCGACCCGGTGCGGACTCGCGCCTACTTTCTGGTCTCGATGACGCCGAGGGACCGCGCCGCCTTCATCGGCAACGCCGTCCGCAGCACTGAAGCCGCGCTGGCCCAGGCCGGGGCTATCCGCCAGGGGCGTCTCGGCGGGCCCGGCGACTTCGCGCAGCGCCTTGCGAGCGAAGGGGTCCTGTACGAGCTGCGGGCCCGGCTGGACTGGTTGAGGTGGCTCGAGGGGCAGTTGGACAGTCTCGACCCCCTGACCTGAACCACACCCACTCGTGATCGTCCCGCCCCACGCCGGACTATGATAGTGCTGGACGCACTATAGCCGGAGGCGTACCGCTGATCCTTGGGAGAGTGTCCAATGAGCGTTCTGCATAAACGGCTTCGTCTGGCCGGCCTCGCCGCCGCGGCGTTTCTGGCCGCCGGACCGGCGGCCGCCCAGCCGGCGGACCTCGCCGCCCGGGCCAGCGCCATTCTGGAGGCGTCCTATCCCGCCGATGGGCCGGGCGCGGTGGTGATCATCAGCCAAGGGGGACGGACGCTGTTCGCCGGCGGTCGCGGACTCGCCGACATCCGGACCGGCCGCCCGCTGACCAGCGACAGCCTCTTCCGGCTCGGTTCGGTGACCAAGCAGTTCACCGCCGCGGCGGTCCTGAAGTTGGTCGAGGAGGGCCGCATCTCGCTCGACGATCCGCTGTCGCGCTTCCTGCCTGATTATCCGCAACCGATCGCCTCGGCCACGGTGCGGCAGCTCTTGAACCACACCGCGGGCGTGCAGTCGTACAATGAGATCCCGGGCTGGATGGTGGAGGCCAACACCAACCGTTCCTACACGACCGCTCAGCTGATTGACCTGTTCAAGGACCTGCCGCCCCGGGCGCCGCCCGGCGAGGCCTGGGCCTACTCCAACTCGGGCTACGTCCTTCTGGCCGCCGTCATCGAGGCGGTCACCGGAGCCCCGTGGCACGAGGCGGTGGAGCTGCGGGTCGCCGGGCCCGCGGGGCTCGCCACGATCGGATACGGTGAGGAACGCGAGTCGGGCCCGGCCATGGTCCGCGGCTACAGCCGCGATGCGACCGGCGCGGTGAGCCCCGCCCGGCCCACGCACATGAGCGTACCGCATGCCGGCGCAGGGCTGGTCGGGACGGTCGGCGACCTCGCGCGCTGGGGTCATGCGCTGCACGGCGGGCGGGTGCTGACCGCCCCCCTCTACGAGGCCATGACCTCGCCCACGACCTTGCCTGACGGACGGGTTCAGCCGTACGGCTTCGGCCTCGCGTTCAGCGACGTGCGGGGCCGCAGAGCGGTCCGGCACGACGGCCGGATCGCCGGCTTCATGAACGAGGCCGTCTCTATCCCGTCTGACGACATTGTCGTCGCCGTCCTGACCAACAGCGACGAGCCGGCCACCTCTCCGGCCCTGGTGGGTCTGCGGCTGGCGGCGCTGGCGCTGGGTGAACCCTACCGTCTGTTCACCCGCATCGATATGGACACCGCCGCGCTGGACCCCCTGCTCGGGGTCTACGAGGGACCGGCCGGCGTCTCGCGCCGGTTCCTCCGCCGCGGCGGCAAACTCTACGTCTCGCGCAATGGAGGCGCGGAACGGGAGGTGCTGGCCGCCGCCGAAAACCACTTCTTCTATCCCGACAGCTTCACCTGGTTCCGGATCGACCGGCGGCCCGGAGAGGCTCCGACCATGCACCTGCATCAGAACGATGCGCCTGAAGCCGAGGTGGCCACGCGGACCGGCGACGGCGCAGCCGGCCAGGAGCGCGCCTCCGATCAATGACGGCGGAGAAGGCGGACATCCGGCGCGCCGCCATCAGCCTGCGCCGAGACCGCCGGCTTCAGTCCTTCGTCATTGAAAGAAAATGGCGCGCCCGGAACGATTCGAACGTCCGACCCTCAGATTCGTAGTCTGGCGAGGGAGCCAAGATATTCAATAGTTTATGCCAAGTGTAACAAGCGATGCCAGGGTAGGTCGGCAGCCTCTGCCGGTCACAGATCGCGGAAGCATCGAGGCGTCTGCTCCGCGCCACAGCGGACCGTGGCGCAGTTCTACGGGGGCATGCCTTTTCAGCGGAGCAGACCTGCTGACCGGAGAGCGTCATTGATTACCTGAGCCGCCGACTTGGTCGGCCCTGTCGCCGCTGCCGTCCAGTGTCCATCATCTGATTTCAAAGGCTCCATGTTCGGCTGGTGCTCAGTCGCTCGCTCCACCAATCCCCATCCCAGAGCGATTTCAAAGCTGGACGAGATCCCCATCTCCGGGGTGAAGCGAGAGGATTGACCGCAGCCGTTGGCGCCGGCGGCTTTCACTGCCGCCCCATGCCCCAAGCCAGCAACGCGATGCAGTTCCACCACTGGCTTTCCGTCCGGCGACAGCCAGACAAGAAAGTCTCTCCCGTCCGGGGTGCGGGCTTTCCGGGGCGAGCTCGTCACGCCGTGAACATCAGACCATTGAGCGGCGACGGCCTCGCCCGCAGCGGGCCGGACGATACCGTCTGACTGGCCGTGCCAGACACTGACGGTTGGCCATGGTCCCCGCCAGTCGGTCGCGCGCCTGACGATGCCGCCGAGCTCTCGGCCCGAGGCCGCAGCTTTCATGCCCATCGCCTCGAGGGCTTCCGGAAGGGAGGTGGCGATCCCGTACGGCAGACCGGCCACGACTGCGCCGCCGGCAAACAGTTCGGGGTAGGTCGCAAGCATCACCGAAGTCATGGCTCCGCCCGCGGACAAGCCGGTGACGAAGACCCGCTCAGCGTCGAGGTCGTAAGTTCGGACGGCGTGCGCGACCATCTGCGCGATAGAGGCTGCTTCACCTCGACCCCGTTGCGCGTCTGCTGTCTCATACCAGTTGAAGCAAAGGTTGGGATTGTTCGTCCGGAGCTGTTCTGGGGCCAGAATGACCAAACCGAAGCGCCCGGCGAGGTCTAGCCATCCGGCAGGAACGGCATAGTCGGCTGCTGTTTGGGTGCATCCATGAAGGACGACAACGAGAGCGCCACCACGCTTCCGGTTGCCTGGAGCATAGAGCTTCATCTCAAGCTGCCCGGGATTCGCGCCGAACCCTCTGACGGTCTCGAGCCGGTTATCGTGCAATCCTTTTTGCTTGCGGCTGAGTGCTGCGATCGTCTCGCCAAGGCCGGTCATAAGGGTCTCACAAGTCGCGGCAGAACCGCTCGTTATGCTGCAACGCACCATACAATGGTGCGGCGCCAAACAAACCGCTGTTCGTTCGAACTCGCGGCGGAGAGGCGGCCGCGCCAAGCCGGTCCCACGCCACTATTCCAACCGTAGCCGTAGGAACATTCGCCCGGCCGAGGCTTTCCGGGGAGCTCCTAGGAAGGGAAAAAATCGATGATGAAAACCATTCTCGCCGCCTCGGCGGTAGCTGTTCTGGTGGCCGCATGTGGAAACGACGACGGCGCGGAAGCACCTGTCGAAGGACCCGCGGTCTCAAGCGCGGAATCTCCGGTCAATCCGGCCATCGACACTGAAGACACCTCAGAGAAGGCCGCTCTTACGCCGGGCGCAAACTCCTTCACTGAAGGTCAGGCAAGGGAAGCCATCCAGAAGCAGGGCTACACCGTCTCAGGCCCGCTCACGCAGGACGCACAGGGGATCTGGAAGGGCCAGGCTACCAAGTCGGGCGGAGCTTCGACGACTGTCAGCGTCGACTACAAGGGCGTGGTCACGCCCCAATAGGCTCAGGTTCACCACTTCACCAAACAACCAAAGGAGCCATCACATGGCCACCATCACACGCCTGTTCGACAGCCACACCGAAGCCCTCGACGCCGTGGCGGAACTTGAGGCGAGCGGCGTCTCTCACGACAAAATCAGCATCGTCTCGAACAATGCCGACAACTGGCACTCAGGATCGGCTGGTGGTCATAAGGGCCCGCTGGGCGACCACAATGGTGACGAGGAAAACGACGTCGCCGACGGCGCGGGCAAGGGCGCGACCACGGGCGGTCTGCTCGGCGGCGGCGCGGGTCTTCTCGCAGGCTTGGGGATGCTCGCCATCCCCGGTCTCGGTCCAGTCGTTGCAGCCGGCTGGCTGGCCTCCACGGCTGTCGGCGCGGCCGTCGGCGCGGTTGCCGGCGGCGCTACGGGCGGGCTACTCGGCGCTCTCAAGGAAGCCGGTCACTCTGACGAGGAGGCGAATGTCTATTCGGAAGGCGTTCGTCGCGGCGGCACCCTGGTGAGCATCAAGGCGGATGACGTTGAGAAGGATCGCTTGGAGGCAATCCTCAATGGAAAGCGCGGCTACGACGCCGCTACCCGCGGGGAAGCTTACCGCCAGACCGGCTGGACGCGGTTCGACCCTGACGCCGAACCCTACAGCACGACCCAGATCTCCGAAGAACGCGCGCGCTACCGATAGGCACGCTGTTCCCGGAATGCCGGAACAGGCTCGTAGGATGGCCCAGCGCTTCGAGCGCTGGGCCATTTTCGAACCGTTGCTCAGCCAGCGGGTAATGCCTCTGGCCTCCGTCTTCTGGCTTCTACAGATGCAAGCAAGCCGCCCGGCCGAATATTGAGCAACTCAGCACTGAAGGCCCGACATGGCGATAAGATACTTTATGGCGGTTCTGGCGGGGGCGGCGGCGGGTGGAGTCGTCGGTTCCCTTGCCGGAAGTCTCACCACCTGGATCGTGGTCGGCATGGCGGCGGGCGCCGGCTTTATGGGCGCTTGGCATTTTTTCGAAACACGTCGCGATCTCTAGGCTCGCTTGCGACCCATAGGTCTGACCGCTGTTCGACGCGGCCCCGATTTTCACGGTCGCTTCGCCGTCGCCCCCGTCAACGGCGGCTTGGGCGTCACGGTCCTCGACAAACTCCCATTGCTCGCCCTCATTCCAGGGCCCGCGCATTGTGTGAACCGTCCGCTCCCTGCCATTGCAGACGCTCAGCGGATCCAAGGCGTCGGCTCAGCGCCGAACATCAGAGAATAGCGACTTACGCCTGAGCGGACCGTGAACGCTCGTCAGGAATGGCCGGGCGTCAAGCTGGCCGCGGAGAAGGTCAGCTCCCGCCAACGCTTCGTTTACCGGACGGTCGCATTCTCAGCTGGGAAGGAGCCGCCTACTTCGGTGCGTCGTCGGACGAGCTCACCGACGAAGCGCGAGCCGTGCTCGACCAGTCAGCGTCCGGCGCCCGCTCCGGGACCATTCAGCTCGTCCTCGCCGGTCACGCGGACGCGGCGGAAGGCACGTCCGCGTTCACGGTGGGCCTGTCCCAGCGGCGGGCCAACCGGGCGCGGGACTATCTGGTCGCCCGCGGGGGTCATCATTACCCAGGCTTTCGGCGCATTACGTCCCCTTGTCGAATCCCAAGGCCCGAGGCGGCGAACCGGCGGGTCGAGGTTTCCACGGGCCCCGGCAGCGGCTGGTAGGCCGGGGGCGCCGCCGCCCGCAAGCGTCCGCCGCTCCTTTCCCAAGAGTGTCGCGTCAACGCCCCGCCGGCCCATCATCTGCGCTAGAGCACCGGTCCTCTCGACCGAAAACTTGCATCCCGTCGAGCGCCGCGATCAGCTCGCGCAACGGGAGTTGGTGCTCGTCTGCGCCATCCCGGCAAGCCTCATCGACGATCAAGGCGAGCCGGCTGATCTCCGGCCACCCGAACGAGCCCGCCGACCCCGCGAGATTGTGCGCGATCCGCCGGATCTCCGAAGCGTCTCCGTCCGCATCCGCCTGGCGCAGGCGTGCGAGATCGTCCCCGCACCGCTCCACGAACAACAACCTCAAAGCTTCCATGGGATTCGTCACGGCCGCTCCTTCGCCAGCAAGGCGCGCACGGTGCCCGAGAGTGTCAGGGGATCGAACGGTTTGATGATGACCCCCGCCGCGCCGAGGTCGATGAGGCGCTGGGTTTCGGCGTCCTGCGCTTGGGCTGTCATGAAGATGACCGGCGTGCCGGCGTGGACTTCCAACGCGCGGATCAGGGTAAGAAGGCCAGGCCCGTCGAGCGCCGGCATCATCACATCCAGCAGAATCACGTCGGGCCGGTAGTCCGTCGACAGGAGTTCCAGGGCGGCGGCTCCGGACGCCGCCGAGCGCACCACGCCATCGCCGGTCAGGACGAACGACAGCTCGACCAGTTCGCGGATGCTCTCGTCGTCATCCACGTGAAGGATGTCCAAAGGGTTCATTGCCCTGCCACCCCGTCTTGTAGCGGGCACTCGAACCAGAACGTAGAGCCCTGGCCGACGGCGCTCTCGACGCCCACCCGCCCCCCCATCATCTCGATCAACTGGCGGGATATGGCGAGGCCAAGACCCGTGCCGCCGAAGCGGCGGGTGGTGGATTCGTCTGCCTGCACGAAGCGCTGGAAGAGGGTGGCGGCCACCTCCGGCGCGATGCCGATGCCGGTGTCCGTCACATCCACGCGCATGATCGGGGCGCCATCCGCAGCGGTCCGTCTGCGGATGATGACGCTCGCGCCGCCGCGTTCCGTGAATTTGATGGCGTTGCTGAGGAAGTTCAGCAGCACCTGTCGCAGCCGTGCGGCGTCGCCGACGATGGTCATGGGAACGTCGTTCGCGACCTCCGCGGAATACCAGAGGCCCTTCTCCTCGATCTGGCCCAGGACGATCTCGGCCGTCTCGCGCAGCATGGCTCGAATGTCGAAGGGCTGTTCAACCAGCGTCAGCCCGCCAGCTTCGATCTTGGAGTAATCGAGCACGTCGTTGATGACCGTGAGCAAGGCTTGGCCGGACACGTTGATGCGATCGGCGCATTGCCTCTCGATTGGGCCAAGACCCTCACGGGACTGCAGCACCTTGGAAAAGCCGATGATGCTGGTCAGGGGCGTCCGGACTTCATGGCTGATGTTGGCGAGGAAGCGCGTCTTGGCTTCGGAAGCGGCCTCGGCCGCGTCCCTCGCTTCCCGAAGTTGATCCTCGAGCTGGCGGCGTTCGGAGATGTCGCGGATCACCGCGATGACCTCCCGGGTCTCGCCTTCGCTGTCCACGACGGCCTGGAAGCTCGTCTCGACCCAGACGCTATGCCCGTCGCGATGGATCGCCCGGTGTTGAAGCGTGACCCGCCGCTGCCCGCCAGCGATCAGCGCGAAGGTCTCGGTGAGCGCCGGTCGGTCGTCCGGATGCAGGAAGGCCGCGGCGGGTCGGCCCTCCATGTCATCGGGCGAGTAGCCGAGCAGACCCGTGATTGCGGGAGAAATATAGCGGCTCGAGCCGTCCAGCTTAAGCCGGGTGACCACGTCGCCCATATGATCGGCGAGCAGGCGGAATTTGCTCTCGCTGCGTCGCAGGCGGGCGAGGGCGATCTGTCGGTCGGTCACGTCCTGAACCACGCCGAACAGCGACCGGACACGTCCGGAGACGTCTACCTCGCGGCGCGCTCGGGTGACGATGGACCGGACCTGACCGTCGGCGCGCGTGATCGACGTCTCCCAATCCTCCATCGATCCCTCTTTGAGCGCGCGGATGAGGTAGGCTTCGAGACCTTTCCCCTGGTCAAGGTGGAAGGCTGACCGGACCATCATCGGGTCGACCGGATGGCCCGCAGCGGCCGGAGGCAGGCCGAAAATGCGGTAGACCCCATCCGACCAGACCACCTCGCCCGCGGCCGTTCGCCGCCAGTGTCCGACGTGGGACACCTCCTCGGCGAACTCCAGCAGTCGGCGCTTCTCTTCGGCCGCCAAGCGTTCGGTCGTCAGCTCCAGCTGCTCCGCGACGAGATCGCCAAGCTCGCGCAGCAGGGCGCGGTCCTCAGCGGAAAAGCGGCGAGGTGTCGTATCGACGATGCACAGCGTGCCGAGGTTGTGGCCCGACGGCGTCGTCAGCAGGGCGCCGGCGTAGAATCGGATATGGCCCTCCCCGGCCACGTAGGGATTGTCGGCGAAGCGTGGATCCTTCGTGGCGTCCTCGACCACCATTACGCTCCCGGCGGGCAAGAGAAGCGCCCTGCTGCAGAAGGCGTCGCCCCGGGGCGTTTCACACCCGTCGAAGCCGTGGCGCGACTTGAACCACTGGCGCTCCGCATCGATCAGGGAGACCAGCGCCGTCGGCGCGTTGAACAGCGTCGCCGCGAGCCGGGTGAGGCGGTCGAAGCGCGGCTCCGCCGGGGTGTCGAGCACCCGCAGCGCATGGAGCGCCTCAAGCCGTCCGAGTTCGTCCTCCGGTACGAGGATGCCGTTCGGCGTCAGGCGCCCGGCGGACAGGATAGGTTCGAGGGTCATCAGGGGTTCGCCTTCACCGGCGCGACAGGCGCGCCGAAGCCCTTGCGCGTCATCGTGCCCCACGACTGGCTGCGCCGCAGATACTGCCAGACGCCGCGCAGCCGCCAGACGTTGTTGAGCTGGCGGTAGCCAAAGTTTTCCAGAACGGCGACGCCGGTCAGCAGCACGAGGTCCGCGGCGCGCGGGAAGCGTCGCAGACTGGTTTCCTCGAGCGCCAGCGATCCCACCGAGATGAAGATGCCGAAGGTGAAGGTGACCGCAGCGAACGCCAGCAGGTACTCGATGGACAGCAGACCCATGGCCCAGAAGAGCGGGATCAGAATGTACCCGAGGAACTCCACGATCGGGCCGAGAACGTCGACGAGGAATATATAGCCGAATCCGACGACGCCGATGCGGCCATAGCGAAGCTTGAACATCATATCCCAGTGACGTTCGAAGGTTTCCAGCGACCCGCGATGCCAGCGGGCTCGCTGGCGACCCAGGACGCGCAGGTCCTCCGGCGCCTCGGTCCAGCACACCGGTTCAGGCACGAAGGCGACCCGGTAGGGCAGCTTCTTCTCGCGCATCAGCCTGTGCAGCTTGACGACCAGCTCCATGTCTTCACCGACGGTGCCCCGGGTGTAGCCGCCGACCTCGATCACCCGGTTGCGGCGGAACAGTCCGAAGGCGCCCGATATGATCGTGAGGGCGTTGATGCGGCTCCAGGCCAGTCGCGCCATCAGGAAGGCCCGCAGGTATTCCACCGTCTGCAGCAGGGCCAGAAGATTGCGCGGCGGCCGAACCTCGAGCACGCGCCCGTGTTCAATGCGACAGCCATTGGCGATCCGCACCGTGCCGCCGACGGCGACCGTGCGCTCGGGGTCTTCGACAAAGGGGCGAACGGCGCGCAGGAGAGCGTCAGGCTCGAGCAAGGAGTCCGCGTCCATCGAGCAGAAAATCGGCGCGCGCGAGACGTTGATCCCGGCGTTGAGAGCGTCCGCCTTCCCCCCGTTTTCCTTGTCGACGATGATCAATCGCGGCTGATGCTCCCCGCCATAGATGGCGCGGATCGGCCGGTGGTCGATCGGGAGGTCGTGGTTTCGCTGGATCGGCTTCAGGCCGAAGGTGTCGATCAGGACCTGCAGGGTCTCGTCGCTGGACCCGTCGTTGATGACGATCACCTCGAAGCTTGGATACTGGAGCGACAGCAGAGACCGTACGCTCTGCGCGATCGTCAGGGCCTCGTTGTAGGCGGGCGCAAGGAGGGCGATGGGCGGCGAGGCGTCGGCATAGCGTCGCCACAGAAGCCCGCCCGACGGCGTCGGGGGCGTCTGGATCAGAGAGGCTGCCGCGAGCGCAAGCTGAACAAGGTAGATGGCGTTCTGCAGCAGGCCCGTGGCGATCACGAAGAGCGCGATCGCGTGGGCGAAGGCGGACAGCCAGTGGACGACCGCCGCCGTCATGCCGCGAGGGCCGTAAGGCCGCGCTCCGCGAGGGCCAGGGACGCGGCGCGTCGTGCGCGATCCGCGCCCGACAGGGCGACCTGCCGCAACCCGTCGAGACCAGGTTGGCCCAGCATCGCGAGCGCCTCACCGGCGCGAAACCTCACCCACCATACAGGGTCGGACAGGTGCTGGACCAGCACCGGCGCAGCTCCGCGAAGCCCGATCCGGCCCGCCGCTTCGCAGGCCGCCGACCGCACCATCCATACGGGATCGGCCAGCGCCGTCATGATCTGCGGCTCGGCCGCCGGATGCCCCATCGCCGCCAGCCCGCGCACGCCGGCGATTCGGAGTTCGACGTCGGGGGCCGCCACCACCACGCACAGGGGTTCGAGCGACCGGAAGTCGCCGCTGGCTCCCAAGGCCTCGGCGAGAATGACGCGAGCCGCGGCCGGCGTTTCGGCGGCGCCGAAGGCGCGCAGGGCGTCGCCGACATCGGCGGTCACCAGCCTTCCGATCAGAGGGATATAGAGCAGCGAGTCCGCCCCGCGAATCCGGGCGATGTCCTGCAGGACAACACCCAGGGGAGGAGAGGCGTCGAGCTCGATGAGCGACCGCATGAGCGCCACCCGCAGGTTGGCGTCGCGAGCTCGCGGCAGCGCCCGGCTCAGCGCGGCGACTGTTTCCGGGGAGGGGAAGTTCGCCAGGGCTTCAGCCGAGACCATGCGTCCGGCCAGCGAGCCGAGCGACAGGCGACGCCTCAGGCCGTCGTCGATTCCAAGAGACGCAAGGGTGGAGATCAGCCGATCGCGTTCGGCTCCGCGAACGAGGGCTACGGCCTCCAGCAGCGTCTCGGCCATCAGACGCGCCCGGCCCCGAAGACCGTCAAGCTGCGCGGCCGGATCGCCCTTGCCATGCATGGCGTCGAGAAAGGCCGCGCCCGCCAGGGCGCGATCCCGGGCGCGCTCCGCGTCCCGTCGCTGGCGCAACAGACGCCCGGCGACCAGCAGGGACATCCAGAGCAGGGCGACGACCGCCAGCGCGACCGAAGTCCACCACAGCAGCGCCAGATCGCTCATCAGAACCGCCGGCCTAACCCGAGCGAAAGTTCCCGACGCTCGTATGCGCCACGGTCTTCCACAGCCCCGCCGACTCTCAGTGTCAGGACATCGGTCAGGCCGAGATCCAGTCCGGCGCTCCAGGTCGAGACATCGACGGTGAAGCCTTCCGAGGTCTCCGGGGCGTCGGCATATCCGAGACGCAGCGCCAACCGGTCGGTCGCCTGCCAACGGGACTGCGCTGCATAGCCGTCGCGCTGTTCGCCCGACTCGTCCCGCACCATGATCCAGCGCGCGGAAAATTCCCAGTGTCCCGGGACAATCTGCACGACGGCGCCGGGCTGCAACGTCGTCACAGTTCCGCTTGGATAGCGCGTGACGGCGGCGTCCACCGTCGCGACCAGCCGCTCAGACAGCGTGTAATGCCCCCCCGACCCGAGACTCGCTTGGGCACGATAGTCCGCGTCCGGCGAGCCCCCGAAGTTCGCATAAACGCCGTGCCGACCAAACCGGCGGTCGAGGCGGGTCTCGAAATAGATGTCCCGGTCGTCGAAGCGTTCCGTCGCCTCCGCCGCTACCGAACTGCTCCAGCCGCCATCCCATAACCGGCCCAGGGCGATGCGCGCTTCGGTCCAGTCGGGCAGGCCGGCTGAGAGGCGGCTGCGCGACGCGGACGCATCGATCCGCCAGGCGGGCGTCGCGGCGTCGGGAGTCGCCAGCGTGCGGAGCAGGGCGGCGGCGTCAGGGTCGGCCGGGGCCAACCTGACGGCCTCGGCCGCCTCCCGGCGGGCCAGACTGACGTCGCCGCGCCGCTGCGCGATCCGGGCGAGGCCCAGGCGGGCGTCGGCGTAGTCCGGCGCCCGCGCCAGCACCCGGACGAACTCCCGTTCGGCCTGATCGAGCTGCTCGAGCGCAAGAAGAGACAGGCCGAGGTTCAGCCGGGCGTCGAGGTCGTCAGGCCGTATCTCCAGGACCTGCCGCAGCTTCATTTCAGCTTCGGCGGGCCGACCCGCCTGCCGGTCGGCGACGGCCGCGCGGTAAAGGGCCGTGGCGTCGGCCTGGACAACGACGGGAACTTCAGGCGCGGTCGCGATCAAGGCTGGCCTCCCGCAGTTCGGCTGACGCCAGGGGCAGCAGCCGCCGCACGCGCTGGCTCAACTCGTCGGGAATGAAAGGCTTGACCAGATAGTCGGCGGCGCCGAGCTGCAGCGCCCCGACGATGTCCTGCTCACGCCGCAGGGCGGTCAGCATGATGATGGGACCGACCGTCGCCCCGCCGGTCTTGAGGCGGCGGAGGACCTCGAAGCCGTCCATGACCGGCATGAGCGCGTCCAGAACGATCAGGTCCGGCTTCTGGTCCGCGATCACGAGCAAAGCCTGAGCCCCGTCCTCCGCGACGACGACCTGATAGCCGTCGGCCGAGAGCTTGTGCACCAGCAGCGACCGCAGAAGGGGGTCGTCGTCGGCTACAAGGATGCGGGGGGCGGTCATGGACCTTGAAACTCCTAGCCTACGCCCCCGCTGAAACAGTGACGGTCCAAGGTGAATCATTAGCTACCAAGCAGGCGCTTCGAAGGCGCGGCAGCGCAAAGCGGCCCCGGGACAGGGGAGCCGTGCCGAAGAGGATCGTCCTGTTCATCCTCTGGCGCGTTTCGGCTGGTGTGGCTTGGTACGCACCGCCGTCCTGCGCCTTAGGTGCCGCCAAGACCGAGTACTTGGCGCGGAGGCCGCCCATCGGGGGAGTCTCGGACCGGGCAGCCCAGAACGCGCAGTAAACAAAGGCTGTAACAAGGACTGTCACCAGCCTGTAACAACACGCCTTCAGATCAGCCCCCAACGGGGTAACTTGTTGAAAGAAAATGGCGCGCCCGGAACGATTCGAACGTCCGACCCTCAGATTCGTAGTCTGATGCTCTATCCAGCTGAGCTACGGGCGCGCTTGGCCGCGAACGGCGAGGGCGGGTATCTAGCCGAAGGGGCATGAGGGGGCAAGGGCTTCGCGGACGGTTTTCGCCGGCTCCGCGCAAGGTCCCCGTGAGGCATTCGGCGTGGGCGGGGTTCCGTTCGCCCGGCCGTCGGGGCAGTGTGCCCCTCCTTCTCCCCGACGCCTGCCGAGTTCCCTTGATGACTGCTGACCGCCTCCCGTCGTTGCGCGCGCTGACCGCCCTCATCGCGGCGGCGAGCGTCGCGCTGGCGGGCTGCGGCGCCGCTGTTCCGGTCAGGAGCGCGCAGGGCGCCGCGTCCGTGGCCCCGGCCCCGCCGGCGCGGGGTCCGTTCGTGGCCGCGGCCAATCCGCTGGCGGTCGAGGCGGGGCTGGAGGTGCTGCGGCGGGGCGGCTCGGCGGTCGATGCGGCGGTGGCGGTTCAGGCGGTGCTGGGGCTGGTCGAGCCGCAGTCGTCGGGTCTGGGCGGCGGCGCCTTCATGATGGTGTTCGACGCCGGGACCGGCGAGGTCACCAGCTACGACGGGCGCGAAACCGCGCCGGCTTCGGCCACGCCCGAACTCTTCTACGAGAACGGCCGTCCGCTGCCGATCGGCGAGGCGGTCCTGAGCGGCCGCTCGACCGGCGCGCCGGGCGTCGTCGCCATGCTGGGGATGGCCCATCAGAAGCATGGCGCGCTGCCGTGGCGCGACCTGTTCGGCGAGGGCCGCCGTCTGGCCACCGAAGGCTTCATCGTCAGCCCGCGGCTGGCCGGCTTCGTCGCCGCCACGCGGGGGCAGGCGCGGACGCGCTGGGCCGACGCCTATTTCACCAAGCCCGACGGAAGCCGGCTGGTCGCCGGCGACCGGCTGTCCAATCCGGAGTACGCCCGCACCCTCTCGGAGCTGGCCGAGGGCGGGCCCGAGAGCTTCTATCGGGGCCGCATCGCGCGGGAGATCGCCGCAACGGTGGCTGAGGCGCCGCGGCCCGGCGAGCTGACCGAGGCCAACATCGCCGCCTATCGCCCCATCGAGCGGGGGGCGCTGTGCCGTCCCTACCGGATCTATGTCGTGTGCGTGCCGCCGCCGCCCTCCAGCGGCGTGGCGGTGCTGCAGCTGCTGGCCATGGCCGAGCTGACCCCGGCGGTGAGCCAGGGCCGGGACAGCGCCGAGGCCTGGGCCGCCTTCGGCCAGTTGCAGCGGCTGATGTACGCCGACCGCGACCGCTACGTCGGCGATCCGGGCTTCGTCGGCGTGCCGGTGCAGGGGTTGCTGGATCCGGATTACGTCGCCGAGCGGGCGCGGCTGGCGCCGGGTCTGACCGGTCCGGCCGAGGCGGGGGTTCCGCCCGGCGGGGTTCTGACCGGCCCGGACGCCACGCGCGAACTCGCCGGCACCTCGCATTTCGTCATCGTCGACGCGCAGGGGAACGCCGTCAGCATGACCACCACGGTCGAGAGCGTGTTCGGCTCCGGCCGGATGGCGGCGGGGTTCTTCCTCAACAACCAGCTGACCGACTTCTCCTTCGCGCCGACGCGTCCGGACGGCGGCCCGGCGGCCAATGCCGTGGCGGCCGGCAAGCGCCCGCGCTCGTCGATGGCGCCGGTGATCGTGCTGGACCGGCAGGGCCGGCTGGTGGGCGCGGTCGGCTCGCCCGGCGGCCCCTCGATCCTGGCCTACAACGCCAAGGCGCTCATCGCCGTGCTGGACTGGGGCCTGCCGATGCAGACGGCCATCGCCCTGCCCAATCTGGTGGCGCGCCGCGACGGCTTCGGGGCCGACACCGACCGCTTCTCCGAGGCCCTGCGTCAGGGGCTGGCCGAGCGGGGCGTGATCCTGAGCCCGAACGCCAGCGAGAACTCGGGCCTTCACGGAGGGATCTGGCGGCGCGGCCCCGACGGCTGGGGCTGGGACGGCGGCGCGGACGACCGGCGCGAGGGGGTGGCGCGGGAAGGCAGCAGGCAGCAGGCAGCAGGCAGCAGATAAGAAGTTCGTGGATTCAGGGGGGCGGACCGGCTGCAGACTTTCCTGCTGCCTGCTGCCTGCTGCCTACTGCCTACTGCCTCATTCAGGCTTGATCGACAGCTGGAACGCCACCAGCCCCTCGGACACGTCTGTGTCGACGCCGTGGCCGCCGCGCAGGCCCTCGGTCTCGATCTCGCGGTAGACGACGCTGAACGAGCCGTGCAGCGGGCCCCGCCGCATCGCCACGCCCAGCGAGGCGTCGCCGAGGAAGTTGCCGGAGTCGTGGCTGACGCCGGACCGGGCGAAGTCGCCGTCGCGGGTGCGGGCGAAATTATAGCCGACCGCCCGGCCCGAACCGGCGGCGTAGAGATACCAGCGCGGCCGCTCGCCGAAGGCCTCGCCGCCGTCGGGCACCAGCCGTTCCAGATCGCGGCCGACGCGCAGGGTGGCCCCCGCCTCGGTGCTGCCGCCGCGCGATCCGACGCCCAAGGCCACGTGCGGCGTCAGGGTGACGTCGAGGCCGGAGGCGGTCTGGCCCAGGCTCTCGGTCCAGCCGCGGCTGTAGATCAGGTCGTAGTGTTCGGTCTCCAGCGCCGCGCCGTCGCGCAAGCCTGGCGGAAGCGGGGAGCCGTCCAGCCGCCGCAACCGGCCCTCGGTGCGCAGCCTCAGCCGGTCCTCGTAGCGGGCGTTGTCGAACCAGACGTCGCGGCTGCTGGCGGCCCAGGCCGGGGAGCGGTCGGGCGAGGCGAGGTCCCTCCACCCGGCGGGGCGGTAGGCCGCGTCAGCCCGATCCTCCGCATCGAGGCGCGTCAACAGATCGGCGACCGTCGCCGGACGCTCGCGCGCCACCCGCCAGTCGTTCGAGATGGGTGTCTGTCCGGCGGTGGCGGAATCGGCGGGGGACGCCACGGCCGCACAGCCAATGGTCGCCAACACTCCGGCCAGGATCGCCGTCTCGCGCATCAACGGTCCCTCCCGATCCGTTAACGTCTGCGACCCTGCACGATGCGGACGCGTTCGCCAACAGCCTTCGTCCGCCTGCAACGTGAGCTTGGCCGCAAATGTTCCGGGCCGGCGCGAGCGGTCAGCCGCCTACTGGCAGGCGAGGCACTCGTCGTAGTCGGTCGGCGCCGCCGAGAAGAGGTCGGGCTGGTTCGGATCGATCTCGGCCTCGACCTTGTCGTCCGCGCCGGCGAAGGCCGCCCGCTGCACCGACTTGGAGCGGAGGTAGTAGAGCGATTTCACGCCCTTCTCCCACGCCGACCAGTGCAGCATGTGCAGGTCCCACTTGTTGACGTCGCCGGGGATGAACAGGTTGATCGACTGGGCCTGGCAGATTTCCGGGGCCCGGTCGGCCGACAGTTCGACGATCCAGCGCTGGTCCAGCTCGAAGGCGGTCTTGAAGATCGCCTTCTCGTCGTCGGTCAGGCCGTCCAGGTGCTGCACCGAACCCTCGTGCTCCAGGATCGAGGACCAGACCTCGGTCGTGTCGATGCCCTTCTCGCCCAGCACCTTCTCCAGATAGGGGTTCTTGACCGCGAACGAGCCCGACAGGGTCTTGTGGGTGTAGATGTTGGCCGGGATCGGCTCGATGCCGGCCGAGGTGCCGCCGCAGATGATCGAGATCGAGGCGGTCGGGGCGATCGCCATCTTGTGCGAGAACCGCTCCATCACGCCGCGCTCGGCCGCGTCCTCGCAGGCGCCCTTCTCTTCGGCCAGAACACGGCTCGCCTTGTCGGCCTCGCGGCGCAGGTGCTTGAACAGCCGCATGTTCCACGACTTGGCCATGGCGGATTCGAAGGCCACGCCCTGCTGCTGCAGGAAGGAGTGGAAGCCCATCAGGCCCAGGCCGACCGAGCGTTCGCGTTTGGCCGAATAGACGGCCGCGGCCATGGCCGGCGGGGCGCGGCGGATGAAGTCCTCGAGCACATTGTCGAGGAAGCGCATCACGTCCTCGACGAATTTCGGCTCCTCGCGCCATTCCAGGAACATTTCGGCGTTGACCGAGGACAGGCAGCAGACGGCGGTGCGGTCGACGCCGAGGTGGTCGCGGCCGGTGTGCAGCATGATCTCGGCGCACAGGTTGGACTGTTTGACCGACAGGCCCAGCTCGCGCTGGTGCGGCGCCATCTGGCGGTTCACCGTGTCGGAGAAGATCAGATAGGGCTCGCCGGTCTGAAGGCGGATCTCGAGGATCTTCTGCCACAGGGCGCGGGCGTCGACGGTCTTCACCACCGCCTGGTCCTTGGGCGACAGCAGGTCGAAGGTGCGGCCGTCCCGCACCGCCTCCATGAAGGCGTCCGAGATGTTGATGCCGTGGTGCAGATTCAGGGACTTGCGGTTGAAGTCGCCCGACGGTTTGCGGATCTCGAGGAACTCCTCGATCTCCGGGTGGTGCACGTCGAGGTAGACGGCGGCCGAACCGCGGCGCAGCGAGCCCTGGCTGATCGCCAGCGTCAGCGAGTCCATCACGCGGATGAAGGGGATGATGCCCGAGGTCTGGCCCGCGCCCTTGACCTTCTCGCCGATGGAGCGGACGCCGCCCCAATAGGTGCCGATGCCGCCGCCGTTCGAGGCGAGGGCGACGTTCTCGTTCCAGACCGACTGGATGCCGTCGAGGCTGTCGCTGACCGCGTTCAGGAAGCAGCTGATCGGCAGGCCGCGGTCGGCCCCGCCGTTCGACAGCACCGGCGTCGAGGGCATGAACCACAGCTTCGACATATAGTCATAGACGCGCTGGGCGTGGTCGGTGTCGTCGGCGTAGGCGGTGGCCACCCGCGCGAACATGTCCTGATAGCTTTCGCCGGGCAGCAGATACCGGTCTTCCAGCGTCTTCTTGCCGAAGTCGGTCAGCAGGTCGTCGCGCGACCGGTCCAGCTGCAGCGACCGAACCACCGACAGATGGGGCCGGGACGTCAGGTTCCCCGCCGCATCCCGCTGGAATTCCACTGTCTTCAACGCTTCGCCGCCGGCCATGATCGTCTTCGCCCTGAACTAGATCGGTTATACGTCTGGCGCCGAAACCACATCATCTTGTGGCCCGGCGCTCCCCCACGCCCACATATGGGGCGCAGATGGCTAACGACCCGTCAACGGGCTTGACGATCACTTTCTGTCCGAATCGGACTCAAGACCGGGGATGAGGCTGTGGACAGGCCGCGAGGCGGGGGTACCGTGGCCCTGCGACAATCGATCACGAACGCGTGAGGGGAACAGTCCCGCAAGCGGGACCGTTAGCAGCCGATGACATCCTCAGACCTCAACCGTTTTGTCCGCCGCATGTACCGGCTCGCCCGGACCGAGATCGCCGCGCTGAGCGCCCTGTTCGTCATCGCCCTGGGCGTCCTCACCTTCGTCGAGGTCGCGGACGACATGACCGAGGCGGACGGCCAGGCCTTCGACCAGGCGGTGCTGACATGGATGCAGCCTGTGGCCGGCGAGCCGAGGGGGCCTTGGTGGGCGCATGAGGCGGCGGCCGATCTGACCTCGCTGGGCGGCATCTCCGTCCTCGCGCTGTTCGCCGTCATCGCCTTCGCCTTCCTGCTGATCCAGCGGAAGCATCTCTCCGCCGCCCTGCTCGCGGTCGGGCTGGCGGGGGGCGTGGGGCTCAGCGAGGGGTTGAAGTCCCTCTTTGGCCGGGAGCGTCCGCCGCAGGACTTCCAGGCGGTCGAGACGCTGAACGCCAGCTTCCCGTCGGGCCATGCCCTGCTGGCGGCGGTCTTCTATCTCACCCTCGGCGTCATGCTGACCCGCGCCTTCCCCCGCACGCACCTGAAGGCCTTCGTGCTCGGCGCGGCCATGACCATCGCCCTGCTGATCGGCCTCACGCGGGTCTATCTCGGCGCCCACTGGGCCTCGGACGTCATCGCCGGCTGGAGCGTCGGGGCCGCCTGGGCCATGGTTCTTTGGCTGATCGCCTACGCCGTGGGCCGGCGGCAGGCGACACGGACCGCCGGCTTGCATGACGAGCCGGCCCCGGATACACCCGCCGCCGTCATCGGGGAGTAGCCGCCCGCATATCCCAGCGGGGTCCGCGTCAACACACTTCCTCTCGCCCGGAGAGGATGGCGCGGGCAGTTTCGTGGCCCTATCGCCTCGCGTACGACGCGACGCGAGCGTAGGACCGCCAACCCGGCAAGACCGCTGGCTTCGCAGGGTGCTTCCACGCGGGGGCCGGCTGCGAACGCCACTGGTCTGTCCGCCGAACCCCCGCGAATGACGTTGCGTTGGAAGCCTTCCTGATATCGGCCGGTCTGGTCTCCGTGGCGGAGATCGGGGACAAGACCATGCTGCTGGCCATCATGCTGGCCGCGGCTTGGCGTCGGCCCCTGCCCATCATCCTCGGCATTCTGGTGGCGACCCTCGCGAACCACGGCTTCGCGGCCCTGGCGGGGTCGGTGCTGGCGCGGTTCATGGACGGCGACTGGCTGCGCTGGGTGGTCGGGGTCGCCTTCCTCGGCTTCGCCGTCTGGGCCCTGATCCCCGACCGGATGGACGAGACGCCGGACGTGACCGAGAAGACCTTCGCCGGGGTGTTCTGGACCACCACCGCCGCCTTCTTCCTGATCGAGATGGGCGACAAGACCCAGATCGCCACCGCCGTGCTGGCGGCGCGGTTCGAGGCGCTGGCGGTGGTCGTGGCGGGTTCGACCCTCGGCATGATGCTGGTCAATGTGCCGGCCGTGTTGGTCGGAGAGGGGGCCGCGCGGCGGCTGCCGCTGAAGTGGATCCGCATCGCCGCAGCCGTCGGTTTCGCCGTCACCGGGGTTTGGGTCCTGCTCGCGGGCTGATAGAAGCCGCCCTCCCCACCTCCCCCGAAAGCGGCCCCTATCCCATGCGTCTGTTTCTCCGCGTCGCGGGCCTCGTGGTCATGGTCGTGCTGCTGGCGCTCCTGATCGGGCCCTACCAGAACATCGAGGAGGCCAGCCGCATCTGGGACAAGGCTGCGCATTTCGTCGCCTTCGGCCTGATCCTGTGGAGCCTGGGCGTGCTGTTCCGGCGCGTGCCGCGTGTCGTCCTGGCCGTCGTCGCGGTCGCGATCGGCGGGGCTGTGGAGGTCATTCAGGGGCAGGTCGGCCGCGACGCCAGCTGGGGCGACCTGCTTGCGGACACGCTGGGCGTCGCCGCGGCTCTGCTGATGTGGGCCGTGTGGCGCGGCTTCCGCACACGCGAGGAGCTTCAGACCTCGAAGACGCGATAGGGCAGGTCGCCGAGCGTCCGCAGCACCGGCAGCGCCACGTTATAGACGGGGGTGCCCTTGTTCGTCCGCCCTTCGGGCGCGCCCCGGTGGGCGTGGCCGTGCACGACAAGGCTGATGTTGTCGTAGCGGTCGATGGTCTCGGCCAGCCGCGACGAGCCGAGGAAGGCGTGGATTTCCGGCGGCTCGCCCATCACCGTGTCGACCACCGGCGAATAGTGCAGCAGCACCACCGACCGTTCGGTCCGCAGCATGCGGATCGAGTTCTCGATGCCGTTGGCGTCGTCGACCGCCTCCTGCACGAAGGCCTTGATCGAGGCCTCGCCGAACGGGCTCAGCATGTAGCGGCCGAAGCCGCCGATGAAGCCCTTGCCGCCGGCGAAGCCGACGCCCTCGATCTCGAAGGCCTGGCCGTTCAGCATCTTCACCCCGGCCTCGCACAGCAGCCGCGTGACCTCCTCGGGCTGGCCGCATTCGTGCTCGTGGTTGCCCAGCACGCCCACCATCGGAATCTGGCAGCCGCGCAGGTCTTCCAGCAGGATCTCGACCTCGCGGGTCTTGCCGAAATTGGTCAGGTCGCCGCACAGGCACAGCACGTCGGCGTGCTCATGCACCCGGTCGAACAGCGCCCGGTGCGGACGGTCGTGCGCCTCGCCGACATGCAGATCGCCCACGGCGGCGACGCGCAGCTTCCTCGCCGGCCCCGCCTCCATTCCGGGCTGCGGCGTCTGGGGATCGAGCTCGCTCACGACGTCAGCTCCGAACGCCCGGACCCGCGCTCAAGCAGCGCGCCGCCGCGCGGCCCGCGATAGCCCCCCTCCTCAATGTATCGGGTCATGGCGCTCCTCCAGACCCTTGCCGACAATGTCGCCGAAGCCCCATTCGGAGATGTCGGAGATATAGTCCCGGGCGCTGAACAGCCGGCCGCGGCACACCTTGACGCGCGGCGCCGGCAGGTCGACCTGGGCGCGCAGCCGCTCGGTCAGTTCGTGCATCAGCCAGGCCGGGATATTGTCGCGCTCGGTCGGATAGGCGAAGCGGAAGTTCAGCAGATGCGCCATCAGCACCTCCCAATAGAGGTCCATCTGGGCCAGCAGGCTCTTCCAGTCGATGGCGGCCGACTGCTTCAGGATGATGTGGTTCACGTCCGCGCCGTCGTAGCGGTAGCGGTCCTGGATGAAGACCTTCGACAGGATCAGGGCCGTCGGCGGCGTGATGCCGACCGTGTGGCCGTAGACGTCGATGGTGTCCGGCCCGAACCAGCTGTCCGACACGGCGATGGTGCCGTTCGACATGGCGAAGATCACGTCGAAGAAATGCTTCTCGTCCTTCCAGACCTTGGCGATCCAGCGTTCGTCCTCGACGTCGGTGCGATAGCCGCGGGCCTGGAAGAAGGCGAGGATGCGGGGGTAGTCGCCCGGCTTGCAGAACACGTCCAGATCCTTGGTCGGTCGGCGGATGCCTGTGTAGGCCGTGACCGCATAGGTCCCGGACAGCAGGAACGGGATGCCGCTCTCCTTCAGCAGCCGCAGCGACTCCTCATAGAAGGCCACCGCCTCCTCGGGCGGGTCGAAGGTCGGCTCGGCCACGGTGTCTGACATGTTCCGGCTCTCTCCATCCGCGGCCGGGTGCGGCGCAGACGGAAAACGGCGCCGGCGGCGGGCGGGTTCCTGACCTGCGCCTCCGCGTCACGGGCGTCGAGGCCGATTTGTTTACGGATGTCGCCTACGCGTCATTGTTCGGGGGGACCCCGGGGGAGAGTTGCGTTGAAGGGTCGTTGGCGTCTGTTTCGGCACGAGGCGGGCCGCGTGGCCGGGCCGCCGGCCTGGGCCTACGTCCTGCTGTTCGCCGCCTCGCAGCTGATCGGCCACTGGAGCGTCGCCACCTACGGCGCGGTCGCCGTATGGCTCTCGAACGGCGTCATGGCCGCCGCCCTGCTGCAGCTGCACCGCCGCCCGGCGATCGCCGCCATCGGCGCCTGCTTCGCCATCAACCTGCTGAGCAACGCCGTGCGCGGCGACCCGGGCATGCTGCTCTGGCTCAACGCCGTCATGAACCTCGGCGAGGCGACCTTGGCGGCGCTTCTGGCGCGGCGTTTCGGCGGAGCGGCGCTCGACATGCGCCGCCCCCGGCGTCTGGTCGCCTTCGGCCTCTACGCCGCCGCCCCCGCCGTGGCGGCCACGGCCGCCCTTGGCTACGGCGCGGTCATGATCCTGCGTCGGATGCCGCTGACGCCCGAGCTGCTGTTCAAGATCTACTCCTTCTGTCTGGTCGAGCTGGTCGGCCTGCTGCTCGTCACGCCGATCCTGCTGCTTCTGGCGCGCCTGCACCGCTTCGAAGGGTTCAGCCGCGCCCGCCTGCCGGAGTCGCTCGGCCTACTGGCGCTCGTCGCCGGGGTCACCGGGCTGGCCTTCTTCCAGACCGACGTCCCGCTGGCCTTCCTGACCTTCCTGCCGATGCTGCTGGTCGCCCTGCGCCTCTCGCCGCCCTGGGCGGCCGGGGCGCTCGTCATCGTGGCGGCGGTCAGCGGTGCTGCGACCCTGACCGGTCACGGCCCGGTCCATCTGTCGCGCCTCACGGAGGTCCCGGGCCTTGAGACCGTACCCGTGCTGTTCCGCCGGCTGGGCGTCTTCAACCTCTATCTGCTGGCCATGGTGGCGGCCATCCTGCCCCTGAGCACGGTCATGACCGAGCGCCGCCGGTTGGAGGTCAAGCTGCGCGCGCGCACCTTCGCCGCCCAACAGGCGCGCCGGGCGGCGGAGCATGCGCTGGCCGCCCGCTCCCGCTTCCTCGCCATGATGAGTCACGAGATGCGGACGCCTCTGAACGGGGTGGCCGGGTTCGCGGACGTGCTGGCCGTCCGTCCCGGGCTGGACGAGGTCTCCGTCCGGCACGCGCGCCAGATCCGCGACGCCAGCGAGGGCCTGCTGATGCTGGTCGAGGACATCCTCGACTTCGCCCGCGGCGAAGACACACTGACGCCGGAGCCGCTCGATCTGGCGGAGGTCGCCCGCGAAGCCATGACGCCGTCGTCGACCGCCGCCGACTCGGCGGGGTTGGCCCTGACGATCGACGACCGGCTGCCGCCCAACAGCCGCTTCCTGGCCGACCGGCTGGCCCTGCGCCGGGCGCTGCAGCCGCTCGTCGCCAACGCCGTCAAGTTCACGGCGCACGGGGAAGTCGTGGTGCGGCTGGACCGGGCCGCCGACGGCGTGTGCATCCGGGTCTCCGACACCGGCTGCGGCATCGAGCCCGCGCTCCTTCCCGACCTGTTCGAGGTCTTCACCCAAGGCGACGCCACGATCCGGCGCGCGCATTCGGGCGCCGGGCTCGGCCTGGCGCTGGTCGCCCGCCACGTCCAGAGGCTGGGGGGTGCGATCCACGTGGACAGCCGCCTGGGCGAGGGCTCCACCTTCCGCCTCGACCTCCCGCTGGAGCGTTCCCTCGACGCGGCGCCGGACGCCTTGGAGCCCGCCGTGGCCCTCTCCGAAGTCGAACACGTCGCCCCGGCTCCCGCGGCCGGACCGCCGAGGGTGCTGGTCGTCGACGATCATCCGGTCAACCGCGAGGTCGCCCGGATCATGCTCGAAGCGCTGGGCTGCCTGGTCAGCGAGGTGTGTGACGGCGAGGACGCTCTGGAGGCGGTCGACGGGTCGCCGTTCGATCTGGTGCTGATGGACGTCCGCATGCCGCGCATGGACGGCCTTGAGGCCACCCGCCGCATCCGCGCCATGGCGGGATCGGCGCGCGACCTCGCCATCGTCGCCATGACTGCGGACGCCTTGCCGGAAGACGTCGCCCGCTGTCTGGCCGCCGGCATGAACGCCCACATGGCCAAGCCGATCAACCAGGCCGCGCTGGGCGAAATGGTCGACCGGGCCATGACCGGCCGGCTTCCGCTCGCGGGCGTCGCCGCGGCGGCCTAGCTCCCGTAGCGGCCCCTGAACGGGAACCGCGCGGCCCAGAAGTCCTCGAGGCCGGGCAGGGCGTCCACGCGGCGCATGACCTCGCCCATGCGCGGCGCCACCTCGTGGAAGCGCTTGCGGTGCGGCGTCCAGCGGCTGGCGACGGCGACATAGAGGTCCAGCACCGTCGGCTCTGCGCCGAGAAGGAAACGGTCCGGCTCGATCTGGCTCTCCATCCGGCCCCAGCATTCGGCGATGCGCTCCGCCGTCCGTTCGGTGATCATCTGCTGCGCCCGCGGATCGTCGCCGGCCAGCCGCGAAGGTTCGTCGCGGACCCAGTACATCGAATAGATCGAGGCGGGGACGAAGGTCATCCAGCGCAGGAACTGCGCCCGCTGCGGATCGCCGGGCGGCGGCCCCAGCGCCGCTTGCGGGTGTCGCTCGGTCAGCCAGATCAGGATGGCCGCGCTCTCGGTGATCGTCTCGCCCTCCGGCGTGATCAGCGCCGGTATCTGCCGCATCGGATTGACCGCGGCGACCTTGTCGCGCTCGGCCTCGCCCTCCCAGGTCACAGCCTCGATCACCCTGAAGGGCGCGCCGATCAGGGTCAGCGCCGCCTCGACCGGGACCGATCCGGACCCGGCCGCGCCATAGACAGTGTAGGTCATGGCCGTCCTCCTCTCCGTCTGCACCCTAACGCGTCACGCCGGTCCGCCGCCAATCGGGCGCGGATTGTCCCCAGCCGCGTCCCCAGCTCTGTGCTCTGGGCACACCATATCTAGCGGTCGCGCAAAAAGTGATCGCAACATAGCCGCAATTCGGCTTGGCGCCGCCGCCGTCCGACCGCATGGTGAACCGACCCTCGGATTCGTCGCCAGAGTCCCAACCAGAGCCCCGTACCGATGAACGCGCACGTCTCGATCAAGCCCACCACCGCCGGCCTGCTGACCCCGTCGGCGGCCTACAAGCCGTTCCGCTATCCGTGGGCCTTCGACATGTGGAAGAAGCAGCAGCAGGTCCACTGGATGCCCGAAGAGGTCCCGCTGGGCGAGGACATGAAGGACTGGGCGGTCAATCTGACCGACAGCGAGCGCAACCTGCTGACGCAAATCTTCCGCTTCTTCACCCAGGCCGACATCGAGGTCCAGGACAACTACATGGAAAAATACGGTCGGGTATTCAAACCGACCGAGGTCAAGATGATGCTGGCCTCCTTCGCCAACATGGAGACCATCCACATCGCGGCCTACGCCCTGCTGCTTGAAACCATCGGCATGCCCGAGAGCGAGTTCGCGGCGTTCCTGGAATACGAGGCCATGCGCGACAAGCATGACTTCATGGGCAGGTTCGGGGTCGAGACCAACGGCGACATCGCCCGCACCCTGGCCATGTTCGGCGGCTTCTCCGAGGGGCTGCAGCTGTTCGCCAGCTTCGCCATGCTGATGAACTTCCCGCGCCAGAACAAGATGAAGGGCATGGGCCAGATCGTCAGCTGGTCGGTGCGCGACGAGAGCCTGCACTGCGAAGGCATCATCAAGCTGTACCACGCCTTCAACAAGGAGACCGGCGCGGTCACGCCCCAGGTCGCCAATGACATCGTCGACTGCTGCAAGACGGTGGTCGAGATGGAGGACCGCTTCATCGACCTGGCCTTCGAAATGGGCCCGGTGAACGGCATGACGCCGGACGACATCAAACAGTACATCCGCTTCATCGCCGACTGGCGCCTGCGCCAGCTGCACCTGCCCGAGGTCTACGGCGTCAAGGAGAACCCGCTGCCCTGGCTGCAGTCGCTGCTGTCCGGCGTCGAGCACGCCAACTTCTTCGAGGCCCGCGCCACCGAATACTCCAAGGCCGCCACCCAGGGCTCCTGGCACGGCGCCGACGGCGTCTGGGGCAGCTTCGACGCCATGATGAAGAAGCGGGCCGAGGGCGCGGAGGCTTAGGGCCAGCGCGTCCTGTCTCCTCCCCATCCTGATGGGGAGGTGGGTCGACGGCGCAGCCGGCGAGACGGAGGGGGCGGCTCGGTGGAGGGATCGAGGCGGATGTCTGGCTGAAGCCAGCGCGGCCCCTCCGTCACGGCGCGTATCCGCGCCGCGCCACCTCCCCATTCGCGAGGCTCATGGGGAGGAGACACACCTCAAATCCCCGCGAACCATTCGTACCCCCGATCTTCCCAATACCCGCCCTTGCCGCCGCCGAGGTGGGCGAAGCTTTCCACCGCCTCGATGCGCTTGATGTATTTGGCGTGCTTGTAGCCCAGCTGGCGCTCGACCCGCAGGCGCAGCGGCGCGCCGTAGGGGACGGGCAGGGTCTCGCCGTTCATGGCCCAGGCGAGGATCGTCTGCGGGTGCCGGGCGTCAACCAGATCGATGCTCTCGTAGTAGCGCTCGCCGTCCTCGCGCTGATCCAGGGCGTCGAAACAGTGGAAGACGATATATTTCGCCTCGGGCCTCAGCCCCGCCTCGTCGAGCAGGGTCTCCAGCCGCACCCCGGTCCATTCGGCGATCGAGGTCCAGCCCTCGACACAGTCGTGCTTGGTGATCTGGCTTTGCGACGGCCGCGACCGCAGCTCGGCGAGGCTGAGCGCCAGCGGCCGCTCGACCAGGCCATCTACGATCAGCCGATAGCCGGCGAACCCGTCCGCCTTCAGCGCCACATAGTCGGACGCCGCCGGATCGATCGAGCCGTTGGCGCGGAAGTCCGGCGAGATTTCCGCCCGGCTGTAGGTCGGCGCCAGCGCGTTCGCGGGGATCAGCAGGCGCTGGGCGCGGCGGGTCAGGCCCTCGCCCATGCGCCGCGCCTGTTCGGCCAGGCTGACGCCCGCCCGGTCGCAGGCCGACAGCAGGGCGGCCGCGGCGGTCGCCAGCGCTCCGGTCAGCCAGCGGCGGCGGTTCATGACGCGTCTCCGGCGGGCGGCTTGCGGCGGAATTTCGGCCCGGCGGTCGAGCCGGGCGGCTGGATCGTGAACCAGCCTGTGATCATGGCGCGCATGTTGTTCAGCGGCCCGGTCCAGATCACCAGCCCGACGTGGATGACGATGAAGCCGACGATCAGACCGGCCGAGATGAAATGCAGCGTCCGCGCCGACTGTCGCCCGCCCATGATCTCCAGCAACACCCCGCCGACCGCGTTGAAGCCGGGCGACATCGACAGGCCTGTGACCAGCATCAGCGGCAGGACGATCAGGATCATCGCTGCATAGGTCAGCTTCTGGATCACGTTGTAGGTCCGGGCGTGATCGTCGGTGGGAAAGTGGAAGCGGGCGTGCTCCACCACGGATGCGCCCAACCCCTTGAGGTCTGTGCGGGAGGGCAGCAGCCGTTTCCGGAACCGGCCGGTGATCAGGCTGAAGGCCAGATAGATCAGGCCGTTGATCACGAAGATCCAGGCGAACAGGAAATGGTAGTTCCGCGCCTCCGCCAGGTTGCGTCCCTGCGGGATCAGCAGCCAGTTCGGGATCGGCGGGATGCTCAGCCAGGGGTCGGCGAAGGTCGAGCGGACGCCCCAGTAAAGGTACGGGTGGGCCAGCAGGATGTTCAGTCCGCTCATGATCAGGACCACGACGGCGACGACGTTGAGCCAGTGGGTGATCCGCACCGCCGCCGGATGCCGCCAAGTGTCGATGCGACCGCCGGGCAGGGGGCGGTCGGCCCTGGGGTCGGCCTTGGGCGGGTCCAGGGCGGCTTCGCTCATGATCCGTCCACCTACGGCCTCGGACCTATTTCGGATGCGCCGGGACGACGCAGCCGCGCGGGTTGCGCTGGCAGGCGGCCACCTCGGCCTCCCACGCCGCGCGGTCGCGTTCATAGCGGGCGCGGGCGGCCTCGGCTGCGGCGGCGTCGGCCGCCCACTGCGCCCGCTGCGTTTCCAGCTGGGCGGCCTCCTCGCGCCATTGGGCGCTCTGCCGCTCGTACTCCGCGGCGGCGGCGGCGTCGGCCCGGTCGGCGGCCTGATTGCGGGCGGCGATCTCGGCGTTGAGCTTGATCGTCTGGGCCACCTCGGCCGGGTCCTGCTCCGAGTCCGGGGCGGCGCGATAGGTTTCGCCGCGCAGGCGCAGCCATTCCTCCGACCCGGGGGCCGGGGCCGACGCCGGAGCCGCGGCCTGCACTGGCGCCTGAGGCGGGGTCGTCTGTGCGAACACAGGCCCGGCGGCCAGGATCGCGGCGGCCGCGGCGGTGACGGTGAAACGGATCATGGGAGTTCCTCGGGCGACACGGTTGCTGGCGAAGCTTGGCGCGTCCACGCCGTTTCCGCCACCCATAATGCCAGGCCGACGGCCGGGCCCGGGCCCGGTCAGTGCGGCAGGCGCAGTTCGAACGTCGTGCCCGTCGGCCCTGTCTCCACCAGCGTCAGGGCCCCGCCGTGGCTGGCCGCCAGTTCGCGCGAGATCGCGAGGCCCAGTCCGGCCCCGTCGGAGGCGCGGCCGCTGACGAAGGGCTCGAACAGGTTTTCCGACAGGCGCGGCGGAATGCCCGGTCCGTCGTCGGCCACGCGGATGATGCAGAAGCCGTCTTCTCCACTGGCCGTCACGCGCACCACGCCGCGCCGTCCGGTCCGGCGCGTGGCGTCGCTCTCGATCGCCTGTCGGGCGTTGCGCATGAGGTTGACGAGGATGCGGTGCAGCTGGTCGGGGTCCGCCTGCACCGCGAAGCGGGCGGGGATGGTCTTCGCCAGCCGCACGCCCTCAGGGGTCAGACCCGCGTCCTCGGCCGCCGTAGCCACGGCCGGGGCCAGGGCGATGCGGACCTTCTGCGGCGCCGGCTCCTCGCTCTTGCCGTACTCCAGCACGTTGCGCGACAGGGCGGCGGCGCGCCCAAGGGCCCGCTCGAGACGCGGCAGCACCCGCGCCACCTCGGGATCGGGCGAATCCGCCAATCTCTCAGAAGCAAGCTGGGCCGAGGTCAGCATGTTGCGCAGGTCGTGGTTGATCTTCGCCACCGCCTCGCCCAGCGCCACCAGACGGGCGCGGGAGCGCAGGGAGCCGCGGACCTCTTCCTGCATCCGCGCCAGCTCACGCTCGACGCGGCCGATCTCGTCGTGACGGTCGCTGGGTGGATCGCCCTCGCTCTCCGGGTCCTCGGCGAAATGTTCGATCGACCGGGTGACCCGCCGCAGGGGCTGAAGCACCAGAAACGCGAGACCGCCGTACAGCAGGCCGCCGGCGACCACCGAGATCAGCAGCGACATCAGCAGGCTGTTCAGCAGGAAGGCCCGCAGCTCCAGCTTCAGCGGCTGGGCCGGGGCCAGAATCTCGATGAAGTCGCCCGAGCGGTAGCGGGGCCGCGCCTGCACCCGGATCGAGCGGTCGGGGTGTCCGAACAGGGTGCGCCAGGGATCGACGATCCGCGCGATGGAGCGGTCGCGGCGCAGGTCGATCAGGTCGGGCGCGCGCGGCAGGTTCGGCGCCTGCAGCAACAGCCTGCGCACGCCCTGATCGCCGACCACCACCGCCTGCACGCCGCCGATGGCGAGCAGCTGTTCGGCCGTTTCGTCCTCGACCGCGGAGTAGGGCAGGGCCTCGACGCCGACCGAGGCCAGTTCCGCCGACTGCAGCCGGTCCAGCAGCCAGCGCTCGTGGAACCCGGCCGCGCTCGGCGCCACGATCAGCACCTCGACCACGGCGGTGAACACGAAGGTCAGCAGCAGCAGTCGCCAGGCCAATGCGTCGGGCGCGTGGAACCGCAGCCGCTCGCGCCAGTCCGCAGGCACGCGCAGGCCGCGCCGCGCGTCGCTCAGCAGGGGCCGGAACCGGGTCATCCGCCGGTCAACGCAAAGCTCGGGCCAAAGCTGCGCCGTTCACGCCGGCGCCTTCCGTCCGAGCGCCCTCTGCGCCGCCTTGAGACCAAACGGCAACACCACCGCCAGCACGAACACGCCCGCCATGGGCGCCCAGAACTGGCCGAACAGGGCCTGAAAGTCGGGGTCGGGGTTGTCGGCCAGCAGCTGGTTCAGCCGCGCGCCGATCCAGCAGTAGATGATGTGGGCCGGCAGCAGCCCGATCACCGTCGCCAGCGCATAGGGGCCCAGCCGCACCGACATCAGCCCCGCCGCGACATTGATCATGTGGAACGGCACCACCACGGCCAGGCGCGATGCCAGCACGTACCAGAAGGTGTCGCGGTCGATGGCGTCGCAGACCTTCTGCATCAGCCCCCTGTCCCGCGCGGCCTTGTTGCGCAGCGCCGCGCCCAGCGCCGACCGGGCCACGGCATAGACGATCAGGGCGCCGACGGTGGCGGCGATCGCGGTCGCCACGCCGCCGACCCAGGGACCGAACAGATAGCCGGCGGTGATGGTGACGAAGAAGACGCCCGGCACCACGCTGGCGGTCAGCAGGGCGAACACCGCCATCAGGATCAGCAGGCACAGCAGGTAGTTGCGGTCCTTGAAGGCGTGGAAGTCGCCGCCGTGGTCCCGTATGGTGTCCAGCGACAGGTAACGGTTCCAGCCCATGGCGAAGATCAGGGCGATGACGCCCGCGAGCACCAGCAGCGGCAGGAAGCGTTTGAACCGGTCCATTGTCTCTCCGCGAGGGGCCGTCGGCGTTGACACATCCGGCCCTGCCGCTTATACGCCCGCCCTTCCCGCGACGGACGCCTTCCGCCGCATTTTTGATTTCAGTCCCAGGAGCCGACCGTGAAGCGGACCTATCAGCCGTCGCGACTCGTGCGCAAGCGCCGACACGGCTTCCGTTCGCGGATGGCCACCAAGAACGGACAGAAGATCGTTGCGCGCCGCCGCGCCAAGGGCCGCAAGCGCCTGACGGCCTAACGAGATTTCCGCTCATCCCGGCGAAAGCCGGGGCCCAGTTCTGTCCAGCTTGACGCCGGAGTTTCAGGACATGGGCCGAGCGAATGACGAAGACCGATCATCCAAAGCACTGGGTCCCGGCTTTCGCCGGGATGAGCGGTTGATGGATCAGTCCCTCAAAATCGAACGCATGACTTCGCGGCCCCAGTTCCTGGCGGCCGCGAAGGGCGTTTCAGAGGCCCGCGGCGCCGTGGTGGTGCAACGGCTGGAACGTCAGGACGGCGACCCCGTCGTGCGGCTGGGTTTCACCGCCACCCGCAAGGTCGGCGGCGCGGTCATCCGCAACCGCGCAAAGCGGCGTCTGAGAGAGGCGGCGCGGGCGCTGGCGCCTCTGCTGGCGGTCTCCGGCAGCGACTATGTCTTCGTCGCCCGGGCGGGCACGGCGGACCGCCCCTGGGACCGTTTGCTTGACGATGTGAAATCGGCGCTTACAAGGCTCGCGACCCCGCGGCCGGCGCCCAGACGCGCGCCGAACACGCCCGCTTCCGCCGGCCAGGATTCCTGATCTCCATGCCTCCTCACGACAACAGCCGTAACACGATCCTCTTTGTCGTGATCGCCGGCCTCATGCTGCTGGCCTATAGCTATTTCGTGATGCAGCCGCAGGCGGCCGCCCGCCGCGCCGCACAGGAAGCCGCCGCCGAGCGGACCACCGAGAGCCCGGTCACGTCGCCCTCGCCCAGCGCCGCGGTCTTCACCACCGACCGCACGGTCGCCCTGGGGGCCGGCGCGCGCGTGCCGATCCAGACCGACAAGCTCACCGGCTCCCTGGCGCTGACGGGCGCGCGAGTCGATGACCTGTTCCTGACCGACTATCAGGAGACCATCGAGGCCGGCTCCCCCGCCGTCGAGCTGTTCCGGCCGCAGGGCATGCAGCACGCCTTCTTCGCCCAGTTCGGCTGGAACGGGGCCAACGTCCCCGGCGGGGTTCCCGGACCGAACACGCCCTGGCGGCTGACGCAGGGCGCGACCCTGACCCCGACCACGCCGGTGGTGCTGACGTGGGACAACGGCGCCGGCCTGCGCTTCACGCGCCGCGTCTCGGTCGACAACCAGTATATGTTCACCGTCACCGACACGGTCGCGAACTTCAGCGCCCTGCCGATCACCATCGCCCCCTACGGCCGCGTCGAGCGGCAGGGCATTCCGGCGGACCTCGGCAAGAACCAGATCCTGCACGAGGGCGCCATCGGCACCTTCGGCGACGACGACGGCTACGCCACCCAGCAGCTGAAGTACGGCGCCTGGGCCAAGAAGCCCGTCCAGGAACACGAGTCGACCGGCGGCTGGCTCGGCATCACCGACAAATACTGGCTCGCGGCCATGATCCCGGCCCAGGACGAGACGATCGACGCCGAGTTCCGCGTCCGCGACGTCAACGGCCTGAAGGTGCACGAGACCACCATGCAGGGCGAGGCGCACACCATCGCGCCCAACACCCAGATCACCGAGACCACCCGCCTGTTCGCCGGAGCCAAGCGCAACGAAATCCTCAGCGCCTACGAGAAGCAGCTGGGCCTGCCGCGCTTCATCTATGCGATCGACTGGGGCTTCCTGTTCTTCCTGACCCGCCCGATCTTCCTGCTGATCGAATTCTTCTACGGCATCTTCGGCAACTTCGGCCTCGCCATCCTCGGCCTGACCCTGACCGTCCGCCTGATCATGTTCCCGCTCGCCAACAAGAGCTACGAGAGCATGTCCAAGATGCGGACCCTCCAGCCCAAGATGGAGGAGATCAAGAAGAAGCACCCCGACGATCCCGCCAAACAGCAGCAGGAGCTGATGGCGCTGTATCAGAAGGAAAAGATCAATCCGCTGGCCGGCTGTCTGCCGCTGCTGCTGCAGATCCCGGTCTTCTACGCCGTCTACAAGATGCTGTTCGTCACCATCGAGATGCGGCACGCGCCCTTCTTCGGCTGGATCCGGGACCTGTCGGCGCCGGACCCCTCGACCATCTGGAACCTGTTCGGCCTGATCCCGTGGGACCCGGCCTCGGCGCCCCTGATCGGCAGCTTCCTCGGCGGCACCTTCGCGCTCAGCATTCTCGCCATCTTCTACGGCCTGACCATGTGGCTGCAGATGGCGATGAGCCCGCCCGCGCCGGACCCGATGCAGCGCCGCATCTTCCAGCTGATGCCGATCGTCTTCACCTTCATCATGGCCACCTTCCCGGCGGGCCTGCTGATCTACTGGGCCTGGTCCAACATCCTGACCATCTTCCAGCAGTATGTGATCATGCACCGCCTGAAGGCCGAGAACCCCATCGACACCTTCCTCGCCCGCTTCAAGAAAGCCTGAGTCTTTCCTCATCCGTTCATCCCGGCGAAAGCCGGGACCCAGTGCTTTGGATGAGCGGTGGTCGTGACGGGTCTCAGGCGGTAGTCCTGAAACGCTGGCGTCACGCTGGACAGAACTGGTCCCGGCCTTCGCCGGGATGAGCGGAGATGAGGTTGGACAATTTCACTGAAGAACAGCTCGAACAGGCGCGCATCCTGTTCGCGCGCCCGGCCACCTTTGTCATGGGCTGCGCCAAGATCGAGCAGCTGCCCGATCCCGACCTGCCCGAGGTCGCCTTCGCCGGCCGCTCGAACGTCGGCAAGTCCAGCCTGATCAACGGGCTGGTGGGCATGCACAAGCTGGCCCGCGCCTCGAACGAGCCCGGCCGCACGCGCGAGGTCAACTTCTTCGACCTCGACGGCAAGATGCGCCTGGTCGACCTGCCGGGCTACGGCTGGGCCAAGGCGTCCAAGGCGACGGTGAAGAAGTTCCAGGATCTCGGCCGCGACTATCTGCGCGGCCGCGTCACGCTGAAGCGGGTCTATCTGCTGATCGACGCCCGCCACGGCCTCAAGAAGGTCGACGACGAGGCGCTGGACGCCCTCGACCTCGCCGCCGTCAGCTACCAGATCGTCCTGACCAAGGCCGACAAGCTCAAGAAGGGCGAGGCCGAAAAGGTCCAGGCCGCCACCCTGAAAGCCATCTCCAAACGCGGCGCCGCCTACCCGGCCGTCATCGTCACCTCTGCCGAAAAGGGCGACGGCATGCCGGAGCTGCGGGCGGAGATCATGCGCACGACGGGCGTGGAGCTTTAGGGCGCGACATCCGCCGGCGCGCAGCGACGGCAGTCCCGGAACCGTCTGGCAGTGCTGGTTCGTCACGAAGACCACAAAGGATTCACAAAGGACACGACGGGAGCGGAGCCGTCCCGGATACCTTCGTGTCCTTCGTGCTCCCTTCGTGTTCTTTGTGACGAACCGACCGGACGCGTCGCGGAGTGGGATGTTTCCGGCTTCGCCGGGAAGAGCGGAGCGAGAACACGATGCAGACCCGCCATATCAGGACCGACGGCCTGACGCAGCAAATCCTCGAGGCCGGCTCAGGCCCGCTCGTCCTGCTCATCCACGGCTTCCCGGAGCTGGGGATCAGCTGGCGGGCGCAGGTGCAGGCGCTGGCGGAGGCGGGCTACCATGCGGTCGCCCCCGACATGCGCGGCTATGGCGGCACGGACAAGCCGGAGGCGCGGGACGCCTATTCGATCCTTCATCTCGTCGGCGACATGGTCGATCTGGTTCGGGCGCTGGGCGAGACGTCGTGCGTCGTCGTCGGCCACGACTGGGGCGCCCCGGTGGCCTGGCACTGCGCCCTGATGCGGCCCGACCTGTTTCGCGCCGTGTTCGGCCTGTCGGTGCCGTTCCAGCCGCGCCGGCCCAAGGGCCCGCCGACCGCCGCCATGGCGGCGATCTCGAAGCGGCTGGGGTTGGGCCAGCTCTACATCAGCCAGTTCCAGGCCGACGACGCCCATGCGGCGTTCGAGGCCGACATCGCTGCGGGCCTGCGCAAGGGCCTCTACGCCTATGACGGCGCGACGCCGGATGATCGCCAGTCGACCGGCTTCATCCCCGAGGGCGAGACCTTCCTCTCGACCGTTCCCGACGACGCGCCGCTGCCGCCGTGGATGACGCCGGATCATTTCGCGGAATACGTCGCGGCTTTCTCCGCCGGCGGCTTCCGCGGCCCGCTGGACTGGTATCGCAACCTCGACCGCAACTGGGCTCTGACCGCCCACCTGCAGGACGCCCGCATCCGCGTGCCCGCCGCCTTCGTCGTCGGCGACCGCGACCCGGTGCACCACTACGCCGGCCAGCACGAGGCGGGGCTGAAGGACTGGGCGCCGGACTTGCGGACGCAGGTGGTCGTGCCGGGCGCGGGCCACTGGATCCAGCAGGAACGGCCGGACGAGGTGAACCAGCTGCTGCTTGAGTTTTTGGGCGGGCTCTAAACCCGCTTGTCGTCATCCCGGCGAAAGCCGGGACCCAGCGGCGCCGCGAAGGCGGCGAAACACTCATGCTGAGCGTGAAGCACACCGTCTCGGCGACCACCCGCGCTCCTGACAGGTTCGCGCTCGCGCGCGCCGCCTTGTCCCGGCCTTCGCCGGGATGACGACGGGTAGTGCAGCTACAACCCCTCCGCCGCCGCCGCCGTCACCTCGAGGCTGTGGACCCGCGCGTCGAGGTCGTGGATCATGCCGGTGACCATGACCTCGTCGACGCCGGTCAGGGCGATGAACTCCGCCAGCTTCGCCCGCACCCGCTCCAGCCCGCCGACGGCGGCGTATGTCAGCCGGCTGTTGACCGCCGCCAGTTGCCGCGCGTCCAGCACCGTCGCGATGTCGTCCACGGGCGGCTTCAGCCGCCCCGGCTTGCCCGTCACCACGGCGGCGAAGGCCTGTTGCATCGAGGTCGACTGCCTTTCCGCCTCGGCGTCGCTGTCGGCGGCGAAGACGTTGATCGCCGCCATGGCCCAGGGCCGGTCCAGCGTCTTCGACGGCCGGAAGCCGGCGCGATAGCTCTGCAGCGCCTGCAGCAGCAGTTCCGGCGCGAAATGGCTGGCGAAGGCGAACGGCAGGCCGAGGTGCGCCGCCAGCTCCGCGCTGAACAGGCTCGAGCCCAGCAGCCAGATCGGGACCTTCGAACCGGCCCCCGGCCAGGCCGTCACCCGCTGACCCTCGACCGGATCGGCGAGGAAGCCCTGCAGCTCCATCACGTCGCGGGGGAACTGGTCGGCGGCCTCGAAATAGCGGCGCAGGGCCCGCGCGGTCTCTCCGTCCGTGCCCGGCGCGCGGCCGAGGCCGAGATCGATCCGGCCCGGATACAGCGCCTCCAGCGTGCCGAACTGCTCGGCGATGACGAGCGGCGCATGGTTGGGCAGCATGATCCCGCCCGAGCCGACGCGGATGCGCTGCGTCGCCCCGGCGATCTGGCCGATGACCACCGCGGTGGCCGCGCTGGCGATGCCCGGCATGTTGTGGTGCTCGGCGACCCAGAAGCGGTTGAAGCCCAGACGGTCGGCGGCCTGGGCGAAGGCGGTGGTCTCGAGCAACCCCCGGCGGGCGTCGCCGCCCTCGACGATGGGCGACAGGTCGAGCACGGAGAAAGCGGTCATGCTCCGCTAGATCGGGTCGAAGGGCAGGGATGCAAGGCCGATCGGGTTGGCGAAGGCCAGTCCGCCCCGTAAACTCTGTCGACACCTCGGGGGCCGTCATGACCATTCTCGCCAGCTTGAGCGCCGTCGCCATCGCCGCATTCGCGCCGGCCCAGGCCGCCGCGCCCGCCGCCGATCTCGGCGGCGTCTGGGAGGGACGGATCAGCGTCGGGGCGCAGTCGATCCGCATCGTCTTCCGCGTCGACTCGGCTGGCAACGCAGTGATGGACAGCCCGGATCAGGGCGCGCGCAACATCGCCGTCGACGGTCCGACGGTCGAAGGCGGCGTCGTCCGCTTCGTCGTGCCGGTCCTGCAGGGCCGCTTCGAGGGGACGCGGTCCGAGGACGGCCAGACCCTGGCCGGAGCCCTGTCGCAGGGCGGCGTGACCCTGCCGCTGGTCCTGACCCGGACCGCCGCCACCGCGACCCTCGCCGCCCGGCCCCAGACCCCCGTTCCGCCCTTTCCCTATCGCAGCGAGGCCGTGGCCTTCGACAACCCGGCCGCGCAGGGCGTGCGGCTGGCCGGAACCCTGACGCTTCCGGAAGGCCCGGGCCCATTCCCCGCCGCCATCCTCATCTCGGGCACCGGGCCGCAGGACCGCGACGAGACCATCGAGGGGCACAAGGCCTTCGCGGTCTGGGCCGACGCCCTGACGCGCCGCGGCGTCGCGGTGCTGCGCCATGACGACCGCGGCGTGGCGGCCTCGACCGGAAACCACGGCGCGGCGACCCAGCGCGACTTCGCCTCTGACGTGAAGGCCGCCCTCGATTGGCTGGCGGCGCGGCCGGACATCGACCGGAGCCGCATCGGCCTGATCGGCCACAGCGAAGGCGGGGTGTTCGCGCCGCTGGCCATCCAGGCCGGCGCCGACGCCGCCTGGCTCGTCACCCTCGCCGGTCCGGCGGTTTCCGGCGGCGAGATCGTGCAGGAGCAGCAACGCCGCATCGCCGTGGCCGCGGGTCTGCCTGCCGCCCAGGTCGAAAGCTCCAACGCCATTCAGCGCCAGATCATGGCGGCTGTCGCGAACAATGCGGCCGACCCCGCGGCGGTCCGGCGCGAGGTCGCGGCGCTGCTCGTGGCCAGCGGCCGGCCGCCGGCAGAAGCCGACCAGATCGCGGTCGGACTGGCCAGCGACTGGTACCGGGGCATGGTCGCGTACGACCCCGCCGACGCGCTACGCGCCATCACCGTGCCGATGCTCGCGGTCTATGGAGCCAAGGACCTGCAGGTTCCCGCCGACCAGAACGCGCCGGTCCTGTCGCGGCTGAAGCCCGACGCCGAGGTGGTCGTTCTGCCAAGCCTGAACCACCTGTTCCAGCCAGCGGAGACCGGGCTGATGGCGGAGTACGGTCAGATCGAAACCACGCTCGATCCCTCGGTGATCCGGACGGTGGTGGACTGGGTCGCCGCTCGTTCGGGCCTGTGAGGATCGGATCGACGTTCACGCGCCGGGCGAACCGGTGGACGTCCCCTCAGGGATAGTTGACGACCGGATCCGGCGCCGGCTCCGGCGTCGAGGGCACGTCGGGCAGGGGGATGAACTCCAGATCGTCCTCGCTCGGCAGCGTCATCCGCCCGGCCTTCCAGTCGGCCTTGGCCTGATCGATCCGCTCCTGTTTCGAGTGGACGAAATTCCACCAGATGATGCGCGGCCCGACCGGCTCGCCGCCCAGCACCATCACTGACGACGGCAGCAGAGCCTTGACGGTCGGTTCGGCGTTCGGCTCCAGCACGATCATCTGGCCGGCGTGGAAGACGCGGTCGCCGACCTCGATCTCGCCCTTGGCGACATAGAGGGCGCGTTCGGTATAGCCGCCCGAACCGACGAAGCTCCTGCCCGGCGGCGGCGCGGTGCGGACGCCCTCGGCCAGCTCCCAGTGCACATAGAACAGCGGCGACGAGGTCTGCACCGCGGCCTTGGCCCCATAGGCCTCGCCCGCCACCAGCCGGGCGAACATCCCGTTGTTGTCATAGGCCGGCTGTTCGTCCTCGCCGTGGTGCCAGAAGGCCGGATCGGTCTCCTCGGCCTCGTCGGGCAGGGCGATCCAGGCCTGCATCCCGTGCATCGGCCCGCCCTGCGTCTTCTTCAGCGGGTCGGTGCGCTCGGAGTGCACCACGCCCTTGCCGGCGGTCATCCAGTTGACCTCGCCGGGGCGGATGGCCTGGGTCGCGCCGGTGTTGTCCCGGTGCATGATCTCGCCCTCGAACAGATAGGTCAGGGTCGACAGGCCGATGTGCGGATGCGGCCGCACGTTTATGGCCTCCGAGCCGGGCGCGAATTCCGCCGGCCCCATCTGGTCGAGGAAGATGAAGGGCCCGACCATGCGCCGCGCATGGAACGGCAGCACCCGTCCCACCTCGAACCCGCCCAGGTCCTTGCGCCGGGCGTCGATCACCATTTCGATCATGATCATGTTCCTCAGGCGGCTGGCCGCCGCGCTTGCGACTATCCGACGTGCGGCGTCACGATGCCAAGGGGCAGGGTCGTCACATTTTTCACCCCGCGGGTGACGATGTGGCTTTCGCAGTCGGAGACGATGCCGAGGCTCAGCAGCTTGTGGCGCAGGAACTGGTCGAAGGCGTGCATGTCAGAGGTGATGATCCGCAGCACATAGTCCTCGCGCCCGGTGATGGTGGCGCACTGGACGACCTCGGGCCACTGGCCGACGGCGGCCTCGAAGGCGTCGAGGTTCTCGGTGGAGGGCAGGCTCAGCTTGACGATGGCGTAGACCTCGAAGTCCAGCCCCAGCTTGGTCGCGTCCAGCAGCGTCACCCGCTTGCGGATGTAGCCGGTGTCCTCCAGTCTCTTGATCCGGCGCCAGCACGGCGAGGCCGACAGCCCGACCCGTTCCGCCACCTCAGCCACCGACAGTCCGGCGTCCTGTTGCAGGATGTCCAGAATGCGGGCGTCGACGGGATCCAGATCGTCAGCCAAGGCGTTTCTCCTGATCTTGGTCTGACGCAATAAAATACCTCCGATTGGTACAGTGCAAGGTCAAATTCAGGCGAGCCTTGCCTCGGATGCCGTGCTAATTGCGGGCCGAGGAAACGCGGTCGGATCAACCGGACGGCAGGACGGAATGAAGAAGCCCAATAGCCAACCCTTGTCATTGCGCGTGCCGGAGCCTTCGGGCCGTCCGGGCGACCCCACGGACTTCAGCCATCTGAAACTGGACCCCGCCGGCGCCGTCGAGCGGCCCGCGGTTTCGACCACGCCGTTCGAGATGCGCGACCACGCCTTCCGGCTGGTCCGGGTGCTGGACGACGACGGCCAGGCGGTCGGCCCTTGGAACCCGAAGCTCGACGCCGACACCATGCGGCGGGGCCTCAAGGCCATGATCCTGACCCGCGCCTTCGACGACCGGATGCATCGCGCCCACCGCCAGGGCAAGACCAGCTTCTACATGAAGTGCACCGGCGAAGAGGCCATCGCCGTGGCGCAGGGCATGATCCTGTCCCGCGAGGACATGGGCTTCCCGACCTACCGCCAGCAGGGCCTGCTGATCGCGCGCGGCTATCCGCTCGCAACCATGATGAACCAGATTTATTCGAACGCTTCCGACCCGATCAAAGGTCGCCAGTTGCCGATCATGTATTCGGCGAAGGACTACGGCTTCTTCACCATCAGCGGCAATCTGGGCACGCAAGTTCCCCAAGCGGTCGGTTGGGCCATGGCCAGCGCCTACAAGGGCGACGACAAGATCGCCATCAGCTGGATCGGCGACGGCGCCACGGCGGAAGGCGACTTCCACAACGCCCTGACCTTCGCCGCCGTCTATCGCGCGCCGGTGATCCTCAACATCGTCAACAACCAGTGGGCCATCAGCTCCTTCCAGGGCATCGCCGGCGGGCTGGAGACCACCTTCGCCTCCAAGGCTATAGGTTACGGCCTTCCGGCCCTGCGGGTCGACGGCAACGACTTCCTCGCCGTCTGGGCCGCGACCCAGTGGGCCGAGGAGCGCGCCCGCTCGAACCAGGGGGCGACGGTGATCGAGCTGTTCACCTACCGCGGCGCGCCGCACTCGACCTCGGACGACCCCAGCCGCTACCGCCCCGCCGACGAGCACGACAAATGGCCGCTCGGCGATCCGATCGCCCGTCTCAAGCAGCACCTGATCGCGCTGGGCGAATGGTCGGACGAGCGGCAGGCGGAGGCCGAGGCCGACGCCGTCGAACAGGTCCGCGCCGCCGGCAAGGAGTCCGAGGCCATCGGCACCCTCGGCCAGTCGCGCCCCTCGGTGAAGACCATGTTCGAGGAAGTCTACGCCACCGAAGACTGGCGCATCACCGAACAGCGGAGGGAGGTCGGAGTATGATCCTCTCTCTGTCGCGTCATCCTCGGGCTCGACCCGAGGATCAGACCGTCCGCCGCACGGTTTCCGCAGATTCGTCCCGGACCGCCGCGCGCCTTTCTGACAATGCCAGCGTGACCCAACCTCTGATCCTCGGGTCAAGCCCGAGGATGACGGGTGTGGGAGGGCAAGCCTGATGACCGAGCAAACCACCTTCACCGAAGCCGACCGCGCCGACGGCATCGAGCCGGACATGGCCGACCAGAACCACGCGCCGAAGTCGGAGGCGCCCGACGCCGCCGCCGTCATGCCGATGAACATGATCCAGGCGCTCAACTCGGCCCTGCACGTCAAGATGGTCGAGGACCCGAACGTCCTCAGCTTCGGCGAGGACGCCGGCTATTTCGGCGGGGTCTTCCGCGTCACCGACCAGCTGCAGCAGAAGCACGGCCTGACCCGCAGCTTCGACACCCCGATCACCGAATGCGGCATCGTCGCCGCCGCCATCGGCATGGGCGCCTATGGCCTGCGCCCGGTCGTCGAGATCCAGTTCGCCGACTACATCTATCCCGCCTACGACCAGATCGTCTCCGAGGCGGCCAAGCTGCGCTATCGCTCGGCCGGCCAGTTCACCAGCCCGATCACCGTGCGTTCGCCCTACGGCGGCGGCATCTTCGGCGGCCAGACGCACAGCCAGTCGCCGGAAAGCCTGTTCACCCATATCGCCGGGCTCAAGGTCGTGATCCCGTCCAATCCCTATGACGCCAAGGGCCTGCTGACCGCCGCGATCGAGGACGACGACCCCGTCATCTTCTTCGAGCCCAAACGCCTCTACAACGGCCCCTTCGACGGCTGGCACCAGAAGCCCGTGTCGCCCTGGAAGGCGCAGGCGCTGGCCCAGGTGCCGACCGGCAAATACGTCGAGCCCATCGGCAAGGCCCGCGTCATGCGCGAGGGCGCCGACGTCACCATCCTCTGCTACGGCACCATGGTCTGGGTTTCGCTGGCCGGCGCCGAACACGCCGGCGTCGACGCCGAGGTCATCGACCTGCGCACCCTCGTGCCGCTCGACATCGAGACCATCGAGGCCAGCGTGAAGAAGACCGGCCGCTGCGTCATCGTCCATGAGGCGCCGAAGACTTCGGGCTTCGGGGGCGAGCTGTCGGCCTTGGTGCAGGAGCGCTGCTTCTACCACCTCGAGGCGCCGATCGCCCGCGTGACCGGCTGGGACACCCCCTATCCGCACGCCTTCGAGTGGGAATATTTCCCGGGACCCGAGCGGGTCGCCACGGCCCTGAAGGCCGTCATGACCGGAGGGCGCTGACATGGGTCGCTACGTCTTCAAACTGCCCGACGTCGGCGAAGGCACCGCCGAGGCCGAGCTGGTCGGCTGGCACGTCAAGGTCGGGGACATGGTCGCCGAGGACCAGATCATCGCCGACATCATGACCGACAAGGCCACGGTCGAGCTGACGTCTCCGGTGGCCGGCAAGGTGCTCGCCGCGCATGGCGAGCCGGGGCAACAGCTGGCGGTGGGTTCGCCGCTGGTGGAGTTCGAGGTCGAGGGGGCGGGGAACGCCGCCGGTGCTGAGGCGCCGCCCCCCTCGAACCCTGCTCCGCAGGCTTCGGTCCCCCTGACAGGGGGACAGACCGAAGCGGCGGCCGCGGCTGCCGTCTCCTCCCCGCTCCGCGGGGAGGGGGACCGCGAAGCGGTGGAGGGGCGCCCCGCCCCCCAGACCTCCGGCAACTACGTCTTCAAACTCCCCGACGTCGGCGAAGGCACCGCCGAGGCCGAACTCGTCGCATGGCACGTCAGCGTCGGCGACGCCGTCGCCGAGGACCAGCTGCTCGCCGAGGTCATGACCGACAAGGCCACGGTCGAACTGACCTCGCCCGTCGCCGGAACCGTCGCCGCCCTCCACGGCGAGGCCGGCCAGCAGATCGCCGTCGGCGGCCCGCTGGTGAGCTTTAATGTCGAGGGCAAGGGCAATCAGGCGTCGGCTCCTGCCGCGGCCAGCCCCTCCACCCCTTCGGGGTCCCCCTCCCCATCGCTGCGCGACAGGGAGGAGACAAAACCGGCTCCGTCTGTCCCCCTGACAGGGGGACCGAAGCCTGCGGAGCAGGGTTCGAGGGGGGCGGCGCCTCAACGCCAGCTCTCCGACCGCAACCAGCGCCCGCTCGCCTCGCCCGCCGTGCGCAACCGCGCCCGCTCGCTCGGGATCGAGCTCCAGTTCGTGCCCGGCTCCGGCCCGGCCGGCCGCATCGAGCACGGCGACCTCGACGCCTATGTGTCCGGCGGCCGCGGATCGTCCGCACCCGGAGCATCGGCCTCCTCGACCTACGCCCGCGCCGAGGGAACCACTGAAACCCGCATCATCGGCCTGCGCCGCAAGATCGCGGAGAAGATGGCCGAGAGCGTCCGGCGCATTCCGCACATCACCTATGTGGAGGAGATCGACGTCACCGCGCTGGAGGAGCTCCGCGCCCACCTCAACGCGACGAAGAAGCCGGACCAGCCCAAACTTAACGTCCTGCCCTTCATCGCCCGCGCCATCGTCGTGGCCCTGCGCGACCAGCCAACCATCAACTCCCACTACGACGACGAGGCCGGGGTCCTGACGACGCACAACGCCGTCCACCTCGGCATCGCCGCCCAGACGCCGAACGGCCTGATGGTGCCGGTGCTCCGCCACGCCGAGGCGCGTGACCCCTGGGACACGGCGCTGGAGATCGCCCGCGTCTCGGGCGCCGCCAAGTCCGGCAAGGCCAGCCGCGAGGAGCTGTCCGGCTCGACCATCACCATCACCTCGCTGGGGACGCTGGGCGGGGTGGTCCACACCCCCATCATCAACCACCCCGAGGTCGCCATCGTCGGCCCCAACAAGATCGCCGAACGAGTCGTGGTCAAGGACGGCCAGATGGTCGTGCGCAAGATGATGAACCTGTCCTCCAGCTTCGACCACCGCATCGTCGACGGCCACGACGCGGCGGTGTTCGTCCAGCGCATCAAGGGCCTGCTGGAGCATCCCGCGACGCTGTGGATGGGGTGAGGCCCTTCTTCCGTTCATCCCGGCGAAAGCCGGGACCCAGTGCTTTGGGTGATGGGGCGGCGGGCGTCATTTCCGGTCGATGTCCTGAGACGACGGTGTCAAGCTGGACAGGACTGGGTCCCCGCTTTCGCGGGGATGAGCGGAGTTGGGGGATGGCCTTCTTCACCTACATCGTGGCCAGCGGGCGAAATGGAACTATCTATACGGGCTCTACGGACGATCTCGTCACCCGCGTGTTTCAGCACAAGAACAAGACGTTTGCAGGCTTCACGGCCGAACACGGCGTGGACCAACTGGTCTGGTTTGAAGTCCACGAATCGCGGGAAGTCGCCTTCCGACGCGAGCGGCAGATCAAGAAGTGGAATAGGGCGTGGAGACTGGAACTGATCGAGAGAACCAACCCCGGTTGGCGTGATCTCCACGACGAGCTTCGCCTCGGCGATCTCATGGATGCAAAGGACTGGTCTCCAACGCCGGAGACTGACGGGCAAGACAATGACTGAGCAAATTACCACCAAAGTCCTGATCATCGGCGCCGGCACCGGCGGCTACGTCGCCGGCATCCGCTGCGGCCAGCTGGGCCTCGACACCGTGCTGGTGGACGGCGGCGACGGCCTCGGCGGCACCTGCCTGAACGTGGGCTGCATTCCGTCCAAGGCGATCATCCACGCCGCGGGCAAGTTCGAAACCGTGGCCAGGGCGGCGGGCGGCGGCACGCTGGGCATCACTGCGGCCAGGCCCGCCATCGACCTGAAGCAGACGGTCGAGTGGAAGGACGGCATCGTCAAAAAGCTGAACGCCGGCGTCGCGGCCCTGCTGAAGAAGTCCAAGGTCAAGGTGATCAAGGGCTGGGCGACCTTCTCGGACGCCAAGACCTGCACGGTGAAGACGGCCGACGGCGACATCGTCATCAGCGCCGAACACGTCATCCTCGCCACCGGCTCCGACCCCGTCGAGCTGCCCTTCCTGAAGTTCGGCGGCGACGTCATCTCCTCGACCGAGGCCCTGTCGCTCGACAAGGTGCCCGGCAAGCTGGTCGTGGTCGGCGGCGGCTATATCGGGCTGGAGCTCGGCATCGCCTTCCGGAAGCTGGGGGCCGAGGTCGCCATCGTCGAAATGGCCGACCGCCTGCTGCCGCTCTACGACAAGGCCCTCACCGATCCCGTCGCCAAATGGCTGGAGAAGCACGGCGTCGAACTGCACCTCGGCGCCAAGGCGGGGTCCTTCGAGAAGGGCCAACTGAACGTCACGACGAAGGACGGTCGCGCGATCAAGCTCAAGGCCGACAAGGTGCTCGTCACCGTCGGGCGCAAGCCGCGGACGCAGGGCTGGGGGCTGGAGAATATGGGCGTGGCCATGGCCGGCCCGTTCGTGAAGATCGACGACCGCTGCGCCACCAGCATGCGGAACGTCTGGGCCGTCGGCGACCTGACCGGCGAACCCATGCTGGCCCACAAGGGCAGCGCCCAGGGCGAGGTCGTGGCCGAGATCATCGCCGGTCAGGACAAGCGGTTCGATCCCGTCACCATCGCCGCCGTCTGTTTCACCGAGCCCGAGATCGTCTCCGCGGGCCTCGGGCCTCAGGACGTGGTCGGCCGCGACGACGTCATCACCGCCGTCTTCCCGCTGGCCGCCATCGGTCGGGCGCTGGCCATCGAAGCGGGCGAGGACGGCGGCTTCGTGCGGGTTCTGGCCTCGAAGAAAGATCACCGGCTGCTGGGCGTGCAGGCCGTCGGCCAGCACGTCTCGGAGATGTCCAACAGCTTCGCCCAGATGCTGGAGATGGGCGCGGTGCTGGAAGACGTCGCTGGCGTCATCCACGTCCACCCGACACTCGGCGAGGCCTTCCACGAGGCGTCGCTGCGGGCTCTGGGGCATGCGATCCACATCTAGGGATGAGGGATGAGGGATTAGGGATGAGGTTTGGGGCGGACCCGCCGGCGCACCGGCGCCTCTGACCCTCATCCCTAATCCCTCTTCCCTCATCCCATTCAGTCGCCGAACCGTCACCGAACGACCGTCCGAGCCGTCACAAACCTCTGCTCTAAGCGCCTCACCTTGGCCTTTGTCCGGAGACTGACGATGACCCGCGCCCTTCTCGCCGCCGCCTCGGCGGCCGCCCTTCTCGCCCTCGGCGCCTGTGGCGACGGCGGCGGCTCCTCGGGCCGCGCGCGCGCCGGCGTCTGGGCCGCGGGCTCCTCGACCGTCTTCCCGTTCGCCACCCGCGTGGCCGAGAATTTCCAGCGCGCCACCAACGGCGCCCCGCCGCGCGTCGAATCGCTCGGCACCGGCGGCGGCATCCAGGCCTTCTGCAAGGGCGTGGGCCCCAGCACGCCGGACATCGCCAACGCCTCGCGACAGATGAAGGCGTCGGAGTTCGAACTGTGCCGGGCCAACGGCGTCACCGACATCGTCGAGATCAAGATCGGCTTCGACGGCCTGGTCATCGCCACGGCGCGCAATGCGCCCGACTACGGCTTCGAAGGCGACGACCTCTATCTCGCGCTCGCCAAACAGGTGCCGGGACCGAACGGGACCTTCATCGCCAATCCGCACACCCTCTGGAGCCAGGTCAATCCGGGCCTGCCCGCCACTCGCATCCAGGTCTACGGCCCGCCGCCCACCTCAGGCACGCGCGACTCATGGCTCGAGCTGGCGATGGCCCCCTCGGCCGAGACTATTCCCGCGCTGGCGGCCCTGGCCGGGAGCGACGAGGACCGCTTCGAAACCCTGGCCCACACCCTGCGCGAGGACGGCGCCTGGGTGGACTCCGGCGAGAACGACAACGCCATCGTCCAGACCCTGACCCGCACGCCCGGCTCGACCGGCGTGTTCGGCTATTCCTTCCTCGAGCAGAACAACGACACGGTGAAGGCCCACAGCGTCAACGGCGTGATGCCGACGCTGGAGACCATCGCCTCGGGCGCCTATCCGATCTCTCGCTCCATGTTCATCTACGTCAAGAAGCAGCACGTCGGGGTGACGCCGGGGCTGGAGCAGTTCGTGATGGAGTTCATGTCCGAGGCCGCCGCCGGCCGCGGCGGCTATCTGCAGGACCGCGGGCTCGTGCCGCTGCCGGCGGATCAACTGGCTGCCCAAAGGGCGATCGCACAGGCGCTGACGGTGATGACCGCGCCGGCGGAGTAGGAAGGCAGGGATGAGGGATTAGAAGGGGGCCCGGAGAGGCGATGCAGCTTCTCATCCCTAGTCCCTGGTCCCTCATCCCTCCCTCACGCCGCCGCCCTTCGCCGCAACCGCGCCACTCGCCGCAGCCGGCGCCAGAACCGGCCGCGCTCCGGCTCCGGATAGGGTTGCAGGTTCTCGACGAACTCTTCCGCCGACGCGCGCCAGCTGAACTTTTCGGCATAGGCGCGCACGGCGGCGCGATCGCACTCCAGCGCCTTGAGGCAGGCGGTCTTCAGGTCGGCGTCGATTGCCCCGGCGTTGGAGCCCGGAATGATGTCGATCGGGCCGTGGGCGGGGAAGGCGGCCACCGGCGTGCCCGTGGCCATGGCCTCCAGGATCACCAGGCCGAAGGTATCGGTCCAGCTGGGGAAGACGAACACGTCGGCGTCGCGGAAGCAGCGCGCCAGCTCCTCACCGAACCGCGCGCCGAGGAATTTGGCCTCCGGATACTTCTCTTCCAGCTCGGCTCGGGCCGGGCCGTCGCCGACCACGATCTTGGTGCCGGGCAGGTCGGTCTCGAGGAAGGTCTCGATGTTCTTCTCGACGGCCACCCGGCCGACGTTCAGCCAGAAGGGCCGCGGCCAGTCGGCGCCGCCCAGCTCGTCGTAGATGCGCGGCAGGTCGGGGTTGAACTGTTCGGTGTCGACGCCGCGCGTCCACGGCGAGACGTTCTTGAACCCGTGCGCCATCAGCTCGTCGCGCAGCGTCGGCGTGGCCACCATCAGCCGTCCCGACGGCTTGTGGAACCACTTCATATAGGCGTAGCCGACCTGCACCGGGATCGGGAACCGGGCCGAGACGTACTCGGGGAATTTCGTGTGATAGCTGGTCGTGAACGGCAGCTTCCACTCCACGCAGATGCGGCGCGTGGCGATGCCGATCGGCCCCTCGGTGGCGATGTGCACCGCCTCGGGCTCGAAGGCCCGCAGCCGTTCTCGGATCTCCTCCTCCGCCCCCAGCGCCAGCCGGATTTCGGGATAGGTCGGGCAGGGGATCGTCTTGAACTGGCTGGGCTCGATCACGTCGACCTCGTGCCCCATGCCACGGCATTCCGCCACAGTGCGGGTCAGGGTGCGGACGACGCCGTTGACCTGGGGCTCCCAGGCGTCGGTGGCCAGAACGATGCGCATGTGGGCGGAGGGCTCCGGCCGTTGAAAGCGGCGGGAGTTCTAACGCCTTCCGCGGGCGAACGCGAGACGGCCTCTGTGTCCGCCGTGAAACAGCACTGCAATGACCGCGAGGGACGCTCGGGCGGGAATGCAGGAGGACCTCATGAAACAACCGATCGTGGCCGGCGCGGCCGCCATCGCCGCCATCGGGTGCTCGGTCGCCCCCGCGCCCGCGGCGGCCGCCGATCTGCCGGCCCACTACGTCGCCTGCGCCGAGGGCCGGGCGGCGGCTCGCACCGCACTGGACATCCGTCCCTTGCCAGACGGCGGACTGCCGGGGGTCAGGGTACGAGACCCTGCGACGGGCGTCGCCTTCGAGGTGCTGTACGACGAGACGTCCAGGCCCGTGGCCGAGCGCTGCCTGCCCTATCTGGCGGCGATCTACAGCGAGATCGCCGGGATGACGGCGATCGACGCCGTGGGCGCCCAATGGCACGGCGTGGTTTTCACCGGGACCGGCGAGCTGCCGGACCAGCCGGGCGAGCGCTGGCCGGTGCGGGTGACCGGCGGCGGCCTCGACGCCGACGCCCGGCGGGCGCTGGCCTCGGTCCTGCCGCACGAACAGACGCACGCCGCCGTGCGTATGACCGCCGACGCCCGCGCCCTGCCGCGCTGGTACCGCGAGGGGGTCGCCAGCTGGGTCGAGCAGTCCCTGCTCGAGCGCATCCGACCGGACCTCGCGCAGACGCGGGCGGAGCGGATGCGGACCGCCCGGGCCGATATGGCCGAGCCTCTGGCGCTGAAGGACTGGGGACCGCTGCGGTTCCGGATGCCGGGCGGGAGCGGGGGCGCCGCGCCGCCGCGGATCGTCAACGGCCAGATGATCATGCAGGCCGGCCCGGCGGAGGCCGACACGGTCAAGACGGAACTGGCCCAGTACGCCGCAGCGCTCGACCTCCTCAGATGGATGGAAGCCGAAGCCGGCCGCCCCGCCGTCGTCGCCTGGATCGCCGCCGTCGCCGCCCAGCCGTCGCCGCCCGACACCAACGGGCTGATCGTGCTGGCGCTGACTCATGCCGGGCTGAACCTCACCCCGCACCTGACCTGAGGCCGCAGCCCCTCCTCAGGATGCGCGGAAGGGTCTAAGAGGCGCGGCATGACCGCAGAAGTTTCTCCGCCCCCCGTTCTGTCGCAGGATTGGGACGCGCTGGACCAGGCCAAGTTCGCCGACGAAACGGCTGCGGTCCGCAGGCTTCTGGCGGACATCCCCCTCGACGGCGATGGACGCACCGGGGTTCTGACCAGCGCCGTCGACCTCGTCGAGCGCGCCCGCGCCAGCGTCAAGAAGCAGGGCGTGGTCGAGAGCTTCCTGCAGGAGTTCTCGCTCGGCACCCGCGAGGGACTGGCCCTGATGTGCCTGGCCGAGGCCCTGCTGCGCACCCCGGACGAGGACACGCGCGACCGGCTGATCGCCGAGAAGATCGGCTCGGCCGACTGGGCTTCGCACCTCGGCCAGTCCGACAGCCTGTTCGTCAACGCCTCGACCTGGGGGCTGATGCTGACCGGCAAGCTGGTCGACGTGGACGAGGAGGCGAAGACCGACCTTCCCGGCTTCCTCAAGCGCATCGTCGGCCGTCTCGGCGAGCCCGTGATCCGCGAGGCCGTGGCCGCCGCCGTCCGCATCATGGGCGAGCAGTTCGTGGTCGGCCGCACCATCGAGGCGGCGCTGAAGCGGGCGAACCGCGAAGGCTGGCTGTGCAGCTTCGACATGCTGGGCGAGGGCGCCCGCACCAACGCCGACGCCGAGCGCTACGAGAAGATCTACGCCGGGGCGATCGAGGCGGTGGGCCGCACCGCGAAGGGGCAGGGGCCGGAAAGCGGCCACGGCGTCTCGGTCAAGCTGTCCGCCCTGTCGCCCCGCTACGAGGCGACGCACGAGGCGACCGTCTGGGCCGAACTCTATCCGCGCATCAAGCGGCTGGCCCTGATCGCCGCCCGCCACGACATCAACTTCACCATGGACGCCGAGGAGGCGGACCGGCTGGCGCTGTCGCTGAAGCTGCTGGACCGGCTGGCGCACGAGCCCGAGCTAGGCGGCTGGAGCGGGCTGGGCCTCGCGGTTCAGGCCTATCAGAAGCGCGGCCCCGAGGTTATCCGCCGCGTCGCCGAGCTGGCCCAAACCTCCGGCCGCCGCCTGATGGTGCGTCTGGTCAAGGGCGCCTACTGGGACACCGAGGTGAAGCGCGCCCAACAGTTCGGCCGCACCGACTATCCGGTCTTCACCACCAAGGCCGCAACGGACCTGAACTACCTCGTCTGCGCCAAGGCGATGATCGAGGCGGCGCCGCACCTCTACAGCCAGTTCGCCACGCACAACGCCCATTCGCTGGCCGCCGTCCACAGGATGGCCTCGGAACGCGGCGTGAAGATCGAGTTCCAGCGCCTGCATGGCATGGGCGAGGCGCTTTACGAGGCGGCGCGGGACGCCTTCGGACCGGTCACGGTGCGCGCCTATGCGCCGGTCGGCGGCCACGAGGACCTGCTGCCCTATCTGGTGCGCCGCCTGCTCGAGAACGGGGCCAACTCCTCCTTCGTCCACGCCCTGCTCGACGAGCGGGTGCCCGCCTCCGCCGTCGCCGCCGACCCCATCTCGGCCGTCGAGGCCCACCCCGACCGCCACGCCAAGATCCCTACCCCCAAGGACATGTACATGGACCGCCAGAACTCGCTGGGCCGCGACTACTCCCAGGCCGCCGACCGCGAACGCCACGCCCTGGCCCTGCGCAAGGTCGACAGCGAGAAACTGACCTCCGGCCCGATCATCGGCGGCAAGCTGAAGGCCGGGACCAACCCGCAGGACGTGACCAACCCGTTCGACACGACCCAGCTGCTGGGCCACGTCTCGGAAGCGAGCACGGCTGACGTCGACGCCGCCGTCGACGCCGCCGTCCGCGCACAGCCGGCGTGGGACCGCAAGGGCGGCCACGGCCGCGCCCCGGTGCTGCGCGCCATGGGCGACGCGCTGGAAGCCGACATGGATCGGCTGGTCGCCCTGCTCTCGCGCGAGGCCGGCAAGACCCTCAACGACGGCGTCGCCGAGGTGCGCGAGGCGGCCGACTTCTGCCGCTACTACGCCATGCTGGCCGAGCGCGACTTCGGCGGACCGCAGGAGCTGAAAGGCCCGGTCGGCGAGATCAACCAGCTGGTCCTGCACGGCCGCGGCGTCTTCGCCTGCATCAGCCCCTGGAACTTCCCGCTGGCCATCTTCACCGGCCAGATCGCCGCCGCCCTCGCCGCCGGCAACGCCGTGCTGGCCAAGCCCGCCGAACAGACGCCCCTGATCGCCGCCGAGGCCGTGCGCCTCTACTACAAGGCAGGGCTGGACCCGAACCTGCTGGCGCTGGTTCCGGGACGCGGTGAGACCGTCGGCGCGGCCCTGGTCAGCCACCCGGGCATCGACGGCGTCGCCTTCACCGGCGGCACCGACACCGCGACCCTGATCAACCGCTCGCTCGCGAACCGGCCGGGCCCGATCGTGCCCTTCATCGCCGAGACCGGCGGGCTGAACGGCATGTTCGTCGACACCACGGCGCTCAAGGAACAGGTCATCGACGACGTCATCCTGTCGGCCTTCGGCTCCTCGGGCCAGCGCTGCTCCGCCCTGCGCCTGCTCTATGTCCCGCACGACGCCGCCGACGCCCTGATCGAGGGGCTGAAGGGGGCGCTGGCGGTGCAGGTCGTCGGCGATCCGTCCGACCCCGCTACCGACATCGGCCCGGTCATCGACGCCGACGCCAAGGGGATGCTCGAGGCCCACCTCGAACGGCTCGGCGGCGACGCGAAGATCGTCGCCCGCGCCGAACTGCCCGCCGGCGCCGAGAAGGGGCACCTGTTCGCCCCGACCATCGCCGAGGTGCCGACGCCGGATTATCTGGAGCGCGAGGTGTTCGGTCCCATCCTGCACGTCTGCCGCTACCACCCGTCGGAGCTGAAGCAGACGGCGGCCAAGCTGGCCCAGCGCGGCTACGGCCTGACGCTGGGCGTGCACAGCCGCATCGAGGCCTTCGCCGACGAGGTCGCCCGTCTGGTTCCGGCCGGCAACGTCTACATCAACCGGTCGATCATCGGCGCGGTGGTCGGCGTCCAGCCCTTCGGCGGCGAGGGCCTGTCCGGCACCGGCCCCAAGGCCGGCGGCCCCTACAGCCTGATCCGCTACGCCGCCGAAAAGGCCATCAGCAACAACATCTCCGCCCAGGGCGGCGACCCGGCGCTGCTGAACCTGTAGGGCTCCCTCTATCCGCTCATCCCCGCGAAAGCGGGGACCCAGTGCTTTGGGTGATCGGTCGAGGTGACAGGCCGCACCCGCTGACCTGAAACGCTGGCTTCTCGCTGCACAAGACTGGTCGCCGCTTTCGCGGGGATGAGCGGACCGTTGGGGTTCAGGCCTTCGCCGCCTCAACCTCCGCCCGCGCCGCCTCGCGGAACAGCCCCGCCGCCAGCAGCCATCCCAGCGCGAACACCGTCACGATGCCGAACACGATCTGCTCGTCGGCGAGCGCATTGAAGCCCGTGCCGAACTGGGCCGCCGCCGTCACGGCCATCGCGATCGCCATCCCCTTCGGCCGGAACCGCGCCAGCACGGCGCCGACCACCGCGAGGGCGATGACGCCGAAGAAGATCTGGTTCAGCGGGTTGTTCTCGTCGCCGATGATACCGACGGCCAGATTGGACCATATGATCAGGAAACTGGTCCCGACCGCCACGATCATCCCGGCCCGATAGGCCAGCCGCCCCGACAGCCGGAGCGCGATCTCGCAGACGCCGGCGGCGACCAGCAGCATCACGGCCCAGAAGATGAAGTCGAACGCCGTCCACGGGATGTTCAACGTCAGCTTCGCCACGACCGGCACGAGAAAGGCGAACGCCGCCCCGCCCCAGAGCGTCGCCCTCAACAGCCGCGTCAGCCGCGCGTCCTCGTCCGTCTTCATGACCCCGTCCCCGTTCCTTGATGTGTGTTGCATGGGCCCGCGCTCCTAGTGGAAGAGGCCGACCGCCGCCTCGACCCAGCCCAGGCTGACGACGCCGATGACGAACAGCGAGAAGCCGATCCGGATGGCCGGGTTCTTCACCCGCCACGCCACCAGTTCGATCACCGCGCCCCCGCCGATCAACAGCACCCCGGCGAAGACGAAGTCGCTGGCGGTCCAGTTGACCTCGGTGGTGAACTGCATGGCGACCGCGGGCGCGAGCATGATCAGCGCCACCGCGCTCCACCCCAGCATCCGCAGGATCTTCCAGAGCTCGTTCAGGTCGTCATTGCTCACGTTCACCGGCTCTCTCCCGTCGCATTCGATGACGGGACGATGCAGCCAGCGCCCGTGAAGGGCATGAGCAAACTGTGAGCAGTCGCTGAAAAGCGCGCCGTCCGGGACAGGCTACGCCGGCACAGTGACCTCTCCGTAGGCCGACTGTATTCCGGCCGTCGTCTCAAGCCGGAGGAAGTAGGAGCCGGGGTGAAGGAACAGGGTCGCCCTCGACTGGCCCGGCGTCAGCAGGAATTGATCCGCCGGAACGCCCGCGCTGCCTTCTCCCGCCCACATCGTCTGCAGCAGGGCCACGCCGTCGAAGGCGGGCACGTGCACCTCGACGGCCCGACGTTCGGGATCGGCCGCCAACCATCCCGGCCGGCCCGATACCGGAGCCAGACGGGGGTGGAAGACCGACAGGTCCATCTGGCCGGCGTATGTCGTCGATCCAAAGGACAGGCCCTCTTTCGACACCGTGATCGGCGCCGTCGGCGCGAACCGGTCGAGCACGGCGCTGACGTGGGCCGGGTCGTTCTCGGCTCGCGTGGCCGGCCAGTTGCCGGACTGCTCGATGGTCAGGGGGTCGATGCCGGTCGCCTCTTTCAGGCGGGCCGCGAACCAGGTCCCGCCCCGGCCGGGCTTCTCCATCGCATGGCTGTAGCCGCAGAAGACGAACACGCGGGCGGCGGGGTCGGCGTCGAGAACGCGACGGATCAGATTGTCCGCCTGCGCCTGCTCCCGGCGCGCGATCTGTTCGAGCGCCGGGGCGTCGTCCGGCGCGCTCTGATCCCAAGCCTGCTCATAGGCGGCGAACCGGTAGCCGAGCCGCGCCGCCTCCCGCACCGCCTCGGCATAGACCGGATCGAAGGTGTAATAGCCGTAGCTGGCGTAGAAGGGCGTGCCGCGGCGATAGGCGGCGATGTCGGGCGCCGGCGCCTCCTGAGGCGGCGTGAACGTCTCCGCCGCGAAGACGTCGAAGCCGAGCGGCCGCAGGGCCCGCATCACCTGCGCGGCGAAGGCGCGGTGGCCGGACACGTTGTGGGCTTCGTTCAGGATCACCACCCGCGCATCGGCGGCTCGCTGCAGGATCGCCGCCATGGCGTCCTGCGCTTCCGCCCCCGTCAGGTCGGGGAGGCTGGAGGCGGGATCGCGTGGCCGCTCATAGAGGCCGAGAGCGGTCGTCTCGTCGCCGACGAAGGCGGCGTACTGGCTCAGCATCGACTTCGCCATCTCGTCGCCGGCCGCGGTCTTCGCCTGCAGGTCGAGATAATACGGCAGGTAGCGCCCCTCCAGCCACAGGCGCTGCTGCGCTGTTACCGGCGTCTGTGCGCGAAGGATGGACGGCGCGGCCAGAGCGGCCGCCGCGCCGAACGCGACGCCTCGACGTGTGAACATGGACGGTCCCCCTTTGTGGCGATGCAGCCCGCCCCAGAATGGCGGCGGGAAAGTGGCCGGACCGGGAATCAGCGCCGGGCCGGCCAGCCCCCCGCCCGACTGAGCGCGCTCGGCGCCGGGCGGCCGATCTTTTCCCCGATCCAGCGGGCGGTTCCGATCAGGGCGTCGAGGTCGTGGCCGGTCTCGAATCCGGCCCGCTCCAGCATGTAGACCAGATCCTCGGTGGCGATGTTGCCGGTCGCGCCCGGGGCGAAGGGGCAGCCGCCGATGCCGCCGACGGAGGCGTCCAGCACGTCGACCCCGGCTTCGACGCCAGCGTAGGCGTTGGCCAGTCCTGTGTTGCGGGTGTCGTGGAAATGCAGGCGCAGGACCGCGTCCGGCGCGGCGCGGCGAGCGGCCTCGACCTTTTTCGTGACGGCCCACGGATCGCCGGCGCCGATCGTGTCGGCCAGCGCGATTTCCTTGACGCCCAGCTCGGCGATCCGCCCGACCAGATCGGCGACCTGGTCCGCCGACACCTCGCCGTCGAAGGGGCAGCCCCAGACGCAGGACAGGGTGGCCGACAGCGACGGCCCGGCGTCGGCGCCGCCCTCTGAATTGGCCCGCCCGGTCATGATGTCGGACAGCATGGAGACCTGCTGGTCGACGCCCATGCCCTGATTCTTCAGGCCGAAGCCGTCGGTCGCCGACAGGGCGATGTTGACCTCGTCCACCGCCGTGCCGAGGGCGCGGTCGTAGCCCTTGCCGTTCAGGACCAGGCCGATGCGGCTGCGGCCCGGCGTCGATGGCAGCGCCGCCATGACCTCCTCGGCCCCCGCCATCTGCGGCACGTATTTCGGATGGACGAAGCTGACCGCCTCGATCCGCCGGGCTCCGGCCGCCTCCAGCCGCTGCACCAGTGCGACCCGGACGGCGGGCTCCAGCACCGCCTTCTCGTTCTGCAGGCCGTCGCGCGGGCCGACCTCGACGATGGTGATGCGGCGGCTCATCGCGCGGCCTCGGGCGGCGGGGTCGCGGTCGAACCGGGCGGCGCGTAGAGGGTCAGGCTGACGTCGTCGCCCTGAGAATAGTTGTGGCCCTCGACCAGGCCCACGGCGCGGCCGCTGACGCCCAGCTCGGCGGCGGCCATGCGGAAGGCGTCGGCGTCGCCCTCCTCGACGATCGCCGGGCGGCCCTCGGCCAGCGCCCGCGCCGCGCCGGCCGCGTCGGTCAGCTCCGTGTCGCGGCCGGTCAGGAAGACGAAGCTGGGCTCGTGGAAGCTTGTGATCGCCACCGGTCCGGGCCGTCCCTGACGCGGATGCAGGTCGGCCTGCTCCAGCGCCTTCTGCAGCTGCGGCGCGACCGACAGGGGCCGCAGCTGCCGCAGGGTGCCGGCCAGCGCCCCGTGGGCCACGATCCCCAGCGCCAGCGAGGCGAGCACCGCCGTCACCGCGGCCCGGTGCAGCATCAGGAAGGCGCCGATCAGGCTGGCGAGGATGGCGAAGACGATGGTCAGGGTGGCCCAGGTCTGGGCCGTCGAGCGCCCGTACTCGGTCAGCAGCCAGACCGATCCAACCGCGAGGAACCCGCCCACGAACAGGGTCAGGCCGACGCCGGCGTAGCGAGAACCCTTGCCGATCGGGTGCATCAGGGCCGCCGCCGCCAGCAGCGCCAAGGCGCCGAAGGTCGGCAGGGTGTAGTGGGCCAGCTTGGTCGGCGTCAGCTCGAAGATCAGCCAGGCCGGAACCAGCCAGCAGACGAGGAACCGGATCGCCGGTTCGGCGCGCCGGTGCCAGGCCGCCGAGACCGCCGCGGGCAGCACCAGCGTCGCCGGGAAGAACAGGATCGGGGCGATCAGCAGGTACAGGCCCGGCGGCACGCCGTGGCCCTCGTCCCCGCCCGCCACCTTGGGGGCGAGATCGCCGACGATGGCTTCGCGCCAGAAGGCGCCGTCGGTGGCGATGGTGATGGCGATGGCCCAGGGCCCGACGATCAGGGCCACCAGCGGCAGCCCCCAGCCCCAGCCCAGCCGCCTCATCCACTTGATGTCGCGGTCCCAGACCGACAGGGCCAGCATGGCGGGGGCGATCACGATCAGGCCGATCGGCCCCTTGATCAGGATCGACAGACCCAGCCCGAACCAGAAGGCCAGCTTCCACGGCCGCCGCGGCGCCTCGCCCGCCCGCGCCGCCAGATAGATGCGGGCCAGCCCCGCCATGGCGAGGGTGACGGCGCCGCACAGCATGGCGTCGGTCTTGGCGATGCCGGCCTCGGTCGACAGCAGGAAGCTGGCCCCCATGATGGCGCCGGCGAGGAAGCCCGCCCGCCGGCCGAACATCGCCGTGCCCGCCCAGGCGCAGGCCACGGCGGCGAGGATCGCGCCCAGCAGCGAGGGCAGGCGATAGGGGGCGATGTCGCGATTCTCGACGTTCGAGGTCACCGCCACCGCGACGGCCTGCATCCAGTAGATGCCGATCGGCTTCTTCCAGCGCGGATCGTCCTGGAAGCGGATGTCGATGTAGTCGCCGGTCTCCAGCATCTGCGACGTGGCCTGGGCGTAGCGGCTTTCGTCGCGGTCGAGCGGCGGCAGCAGCATCAGCACCGGCAGGCCCGCGAACAGCGCCACCAACCCCGCCAGCAGGGGTCCGCGCCAGCCGGCGATGTAGCGGTCGAGGTCGGGTCGGCTCATGTTCATGTTCCTAACACGAGGTTCGCGCCCGCAACACGCCCGCCCTCCCGCCGTCCCGCGAAACCCGCTAGAGGACGGATATGAGCGAAGCCGTTCCCGACATCTCCGTCGTCGTCCCCGTCCATGACGAGGAGGGGGCCGCAGGTCCGCTGGCGCGCGAGATCGCCGCGGCCTTCGAGGGCCGCTCCTACGAGATGGTGTTCGTCGACGACGCCTCGCGCGACGGCACTCTCGCCGAGCTGCGGGCGCTGATGCCGGAACTGCCGGCGCTGCGGGTGCTCAGCCACGGCGCCAACGCCGGACAGAGCCGCGCGGTGCGGACGGGGGTGCTGGCGGCGCGCGGGCCGATCATCGTCACCCTCGACGGCGACGGCCAGAACCCGCCCGCCGACGCACCCGCCCTGGCTGACCTGCTGGCGGAGTCCCATTCGACCGTGGCGCTGGTCGGCGGACGGCGCGCCAAGCGGCAGGATTCCGAGGCCAAGCGGCAGGCGTCGATCTGGGCCAACCGCATCCGCAGGAAGCTGCTGGGCGACGACGCCGACGACACCGGTTGCGGGCTCAAGGCCTTCCGCCGCGAGGTGTTTCTGCGCCTCCCCTATTTCGATCACATCCACCGCTACCTGCCCGCGCTGATGATCCGCGAGGGCTACGAGAACCGCTATCTCGACGTCGGCCACCGCCACCGGGAGACCGGGCGGTCGAAATACACCAACTGGGGCCGGCTGCTGGCTTCGCTGTCCGACCTGCTGGGCGTGATGTGGCTGAAGACCCGGTCGCGCCGCCCCGGCGCCGTGACCGAATTCTGAGCGGAGGGGCGGCGGCATGGCCGGGCGGGGCGAAGCGGGGTATGCAGGGCGTGACAAGCGTGGCCGTGGGACCGCGCGGTCGGTCCGGGAGCCCGCCATGCTGATCGCCATTCCGCTGCTCGTGATCCCCGTGATCCTCTACAACATCGTGGTGCTGACCGGCGCGGTCGGAACCGGCGTGACGACCGACGGCGGCCTGCACGACGTGCTGTTCACCATCCCCATGGCCTCGGGGGCGAGCTGGGACGTCGCGATCGGCGACCTGATCCTGTTCCTCGCCCTGATCCTGCTGTTCTTCGAGCTGCTGAAATCGACGTCGAGCCAGAAGGTGGCGATCGTCAATCACGCCCTGTCGATGATCCTGTTCGTGGTCTGTCTGGTCGAGTTCCTGCTGCTCCGGGGCTTCGCAACCTCGACCTTCTTCCTGATCGTAACCATGGTCATGCTCGACGTGCTGGCGGGCTTCATCGTCACGATCGTGGCGGCGCGCAAGGACTTCGACTTCGGCGGCGGCGGAAGCTGAGCCGCCGCTCAGCCGCTCAGGACAGGCCGACGAAGATCAGGGCCACGACGGCGATGTCGACGGTGCGGGTGATGATGGACAGCATGCGACGGGGTCCGGCGAGAGACGTGACCCGTCTGCCTCAGCAAGGACCGTGCCGCGCTCAGACGTCGGTGTCGCGGGCCTTCCCCGGAAGTGGGCGGCGCTCGGCGGCCCCCGAATGCTCGGCGCCCAGATAGGTCGAGCGCGCGGCGTCCAGCACCGGCGGTCCGCCTTTGATGCCCCGCCGCTGACCGGACTGCCCGAGCAGCTGCGCCGCGAAGGCCGCCGCCGATCCATCGGTCGCCGGCGCCGGGGCAGGTCTTGCCGGGACCTCGGCAGCGTCGTCCATGCCGGTCGTGACGGTCAGCGCCCGCGACTGGGCCGTGACGCGGCGCTCGGCGGCCCGCCGTTCGGCGGCGCGGCGTTCGTCGCGGCGTTGCACGGGGCCGACGGGTCGGACGCCGTCGGTCATCTCAGCCGCCCTTGCCCGGCGCCTTGGACAGCCGGTCCAGCTGGCTGCGCATCTCGTCCATCTGGCGGCGCATTTCGTCGAGCGGATCGGCCGGCGCCGCCTTCGGCTCGGGGGCGGGCGTGGGCGGCGTCATGGCGCTGAGCCCCGGCCACATCTTCATCGCCTCGCTGAACAGGACCATGTTGCGCTTCACCGCCTCGTCCATCAGCCCGGCGCCCGGCGCGGCGCCGAAGGCCTTGGAGAACTGGCTGCGGATCTGCTCCTGCTGGCGGCTGAAGTTGTCCAGCGACATCTCCAGATAGCCCGGCAGGACGCCCTGCATCTGGCCGCCGTAGAAGCCGATCAGCTGGCGCAGGAACTGGACCGGCAGCAGGGCCTCGCCCCGGCTCTCTTCCTCGAAGATGATCTGGGTCAGGATCTGGCGGGTCAGGTCGTCGTTGGTCTTGGCGTCGTAGACGACGAAATCCGTCCCCTCGCGGACCATTTTCGCGAGGTCCTCCAGCGTCACATAGGCCGAGGTCGCCGTGTTGTAGAGCCGGCGGTTGGCGTATTTCTTGATGACGACGGTTTCGCCGGCTCCTGCCTTTTTGTCGGCCACGCGCGTCCCCGTTCCTGTTTACCCGGGGGCACTATGCTGCGCCGCAGTGGGCGATGTCTAGCCGACGCCGATGGCGGCCGGGGCGAGGACGACGCCGACCAGCACCGCGGCCCAGTGCACGGTCGCGCCGGTGACGACGAAGCCGTGCCAGATCGCGCGGCGGAACTTCACCCGGGGGCTGATGAAGACGAACACCCCGGCGGTGTAGATCAGGCCGCCGAGCACCAGCAGGCCGACGGCGATCGGGTGCACCGTCTCGATCATCGGCTTCAGCGCGATCACCGCCAGCCAGCCGAACAGGGCGTAGACCCCGCTCCAGAAAGCGTCGGAGATGCGCGGAGCCACCAGCTTGGTCGCCACGCCGATCAGGGCGACGCTCCAGACCAGCACCGTGAAGCCAACCGCCCAGCCGCCCTCGAACCGCTGGGTGGTGAAGGGGGTGTAGCTGCCGGCGATCATCAGGAAGATGGCGGCCTCGTCCATGCGCCGCAGGATCGGCCGGGCCCGGCAGGGCCGCGTCTGGTTGTAGATGGTCGAGACCGTCAGCATGACGATCAGGCAGATCGCATAGGTCGCCGTCGCCGCCACCGCGCCCATGCCGACATAGAGCGCCGCCATCACCGCCAGCACGATCCCGCCGACCGCGGCGAGGGTCAGGCCGACGACGTGGACGATCAGATCCGCGGTCTGTTCGGCGGGCGAGCGGTAATGCTCGGCCATGTCCAGTTCGTCCGGCTCGCAGACCTTGACGAACACCTTTTTCAGTCGCTTGAGCATGGCCCCATCAAGCCTCCGGCTCTTTTTTCGTTCCCGCCCAGCATGGCGTCCGGCGATGACGATTGGCTGAACGGGGTCGTTCCGCGCGACAAAAGCGGGACGATGCGGCAAAACCGCAACGATCGGCCTCTTCCCCGGGGCGAAACGAAAGCCCTGCATGACGAGTGAGGCGTCCCGACCTGCCGCCCCGCCGCGTGTGGTGATCGTCGGCGGCGGCTTCTCCGGAGCCATGCTGGCGGCGCGGCTGGCGGAAGCAGGGCTGGCCTCGACCGTAATTGACCGCATCGGCCGGTTCGGCGCGGGGGTCGCCTACTCCACTCCGTTCGACGGCCATCTGCTCAACGTCCGCGCCGACCGGATGGGCGCGGTCCATGGGCAGCCGGACGGGTTTGTTCAGTGGCTGTCGGCGCATCATCCGAACCACGCCGATCCCGACGCCTTCCTGCCTCGGCGGGTCTACGGCGATTATCTGCGCGACCGACTGGCCGCCATCGGGCGGGCCTGTCCGGGCCGGATCGACTGGATCGCCGGAGAGGCCGTCGAGGTCACGGCCGACGCGGTGCGGCTGGCCGACGGGCGGAGCCTGGCGGGCGACGCCGTCGTTCTCGCCACCGGCAATCCCGCGCCGCGAGTCGCGGGCCAGGACGGCCGCGGGCGGCTGATCGCCGACCCCTGGGCCGCGTACGCGCTGGAGCAGATCGAACCCCACGACGACCTCGTCATCCTCGGCAGCGGACTGACGATGGCGGACACGGCCCTCTGGCTGGACAGCCATGGCTGGCGGGGACGGGCCACGGTCATCTCCCGCCGCGGACTCAGGCCGCGTTCCCACGCCGCGGACCATGCGGCGCCGACGGCTCCGACGCCGGAGCTCTGCTCAGGACCGCTGTCGCGCCGGCTGGCGGAGTTTCGCCGCCTGGCCCGCAGCGCCGGCTGGCGCCCCGTGATGGAGGGGCTGCGTCCTGTGACCGCCGACCTCTGGCGTGACGCCGACATCGAGACGCGGGCCCGCTTCCTCCGGCATCTGCGGGCCTGGTGGGACGTCCACCGGCACCGCATCGCGCCCTCCGTCGCCGAGGTGCTGACGCGGATGGAGCGGGAGGGCCGCCTGACGGTCATGGCTGGCCGCATCGAGGACGTCGCCGCAACGCAGACCGGCGTCACCGTCACCTGGCGTCCCGCGGGGTGCGCAGATCGCGTCGAGACGAGGGCGGCGCGGGCCATCGACTGCACGGGACCCGGCCACGCACCGCTCGATGCGCCGCTGACCGCGGCCCTGGCCGCGGCCGGTCGGGCGCGGCTGGAGCCGCTGGGGCTGGGGCTCGATCTCGATGAAGACGGACGCGCGATCCGCGCCGACGGTTCGCCCGATCCCGCCCTGTTCGTGCTGGGGCCGCCGGCCTATGCGGCCTTCTGGGAAACCACGGCCGTGCCCGACATCCGCGGCCGGATCGAGCGGCTGACGGCCGTCCTCAGCCGTCAGATGAGCGCCAGCAGATAGATCAGGCCCAGCGCCAGAGCGAGCAGGGCCAGCAGCGACAGCACGACCGTCGCCGCAATGCGCGGTCCCGAGCGCACCAGCGCCCGCGCGTCGGCCCCCAGCCCCAGCGCCGCCATCGACAGGACCGTCAGCACCATCGCCGTGTCGGCCATGATCGGCAGGGCGGCCGCGGGGATCAGGCCGAGCGAGCGGGCTCCCATCATCAGCAGGAAGCCGACGATGAACCACGGAACCAGCTGGCGCAGCGGAGCCCGACGAACCGCCGCTCCGCCCGAGGCCTCGCGGCGTCTCGCCATCAGCACGGAGAGGGCGAGGCAGACCGGCCCCAGCATCAGCACCCGAACCAGCTTGATGAGAGTCCCGGACTGAACCGCCGCCGCGCCCATCGGGACGGTCGCCGCCAGCACCTGCGGCACGGCGTAGACGGTCAGTCCGGCGAGAACGCCGTACCGCACCGGCTCCATGCCCAGCAGCAGCCCCAGCAGCGGCAGCAGCAGGACCACGGCGACTCCAAGCACGGCGGTGAAGGCGATGGCCGCGGAGACGTCGTCCGCTTCGGCGTCGATGACGGGCGCGACCGCCGCGATGGCGGAGTTGCCGCAGATGGCGTTGCCGCAGGCGATCAGCACCGCCATTCGCCGCGGCAGCCGGAACAGCCGCCCGATGCCGTAACTGACGACGATGGCGGCGGCCACGACCAGCGCGGTGCCGATCAGCAGGCCCGGACCGATGGCCATGACCGTCGCGGCGCTGACCGAGCCGCCCAGCAGGACGATGGCGACCTCCAGCAGGGTCCGGGCGGTGAACTCCACCCCGGGGCGCATGATCGCCGGCGGGGTCCAGACCGAGCGGATGGCGGCGCCGATCAGGATGGCCAGCACCAGGGTCTCGACCCAGGCCCGGTCGAACAGCCGCAGCTCGAACGACTGCGCCAGCCACGCCGTCAGGGTCACAGCCACGCACAGGGCGAAGCCGGGGATCAGGGACAGGGCCGACGCCGGTCGGCGGGCGGCCGCGGTCTGGCGGTCGGGAATCATCGGATCAGCCTGCGCCGAACGGGGGCGGGGCGCCATCCCGCGCCAGTGACCGTCTAGCCGGCGGCCTTCACCGCCGCGACCACGTCATCGACCACCGCCCGCACCAGACCGGCGTCGTCGCCCTCGGCCATCACCCGGATCAGCTTCTCGGTGCCCGAGGGCCGAACCAGCAGCCGCCCCTGACCGACAAGCCGCGTCTCGGCGTCCGCGATGGCCGCCTTGACCCCCGCGTCCTGCAGCGGCTTGCCCGACGTGAAGCGGACGTTCTCGAGGATCTGGGGCACGGTGTCGAACTGGCGCGCCAGCTCGCTCATCGGGCGGCCGCTCTCGACCAGCACGGCCAGCACCTGCAGCGCCGACAGCAGGCCGTCGCCGGTGGTGGCGTAGTCGTGCAGGATGATGTGACCGGACTGCTCGCCGCCGATGTTGAACCCGCCCGCGCGCATCCGCTCCATGACGTAGCGGTCGCCGACCTGGGTGCGTTCGAGGGTCAGGCCGGCGGCGTTCAGCGCCCGCTCCAGCCCGAGGTTGGACATCACCGTCGCCACGACCCCGCCGCCGACCAGCAGGCCGCGGCGAGCCCAATCCAGCGCCACCATGGCCATGATCTGGTCGCCGTCGACGACCTGACCCTTCTCGTCGCAGATGATGACCCGGTCGGCGTCGCCGTCCAGGGCGATGCCGATGTGGGCGCCGTGGGTGCGGACTGCCTTGGCCAGCGTCTGGGGATAGGTCGAGCCGCAATCGGCGTTGATGTTCAGGCCGTTGGGCTCGACGCCGACCGGGAACACCTCGGCGCCGAGTTCATACAGCGTCGTCGGCGCGACCTTGTAGCCGGCCCCGTTGGCGCAATCGACGGCGATCCGCAGGCCCTGCAGGCTCAGCTTCTTGGGGAAGCTGGCCTTGGCGATCTCGATGTAGCGGGCCTGGCTGTCGTCGACGCGCTTGACCCGCCCCAGCCGGTCCGGCGCCGCCAGCCCCTCGTCGAGCGCCTGATCCATCATCGACTCGATCTTCAGCTCGACCGCGTCCGACAGCTTGTAGCCGTCCGGCCCGAACAGCTTGATGCCGTTGTCGAGGAAGGCGTTGTGCGAGGCCGAGATCATGACGCCGATGTCCGCGCGCATCGACCGCGTCATCATCGCCACGCCCGGCGTCGGCAGCGGTCCGAAGGTCAGCACGTCCATCCCGGCCGAAGCGAAGCCCGCCACCAGCGCCGGTTCGATCATATAGCCGGACAGGCGGGTGTCCTTGCCGATGACGGCGACGTGGCGGCGGTCGTCCGAGGACATGAACAGGCGTCCCGCCGCGAGGCCGACGCGCAGCGCGACCTCCGGCGTCATCGGATGGCTGTTGGCGCGTCCGCGAATGCCGTCGGTGCCGAAATAGCGTCTCTCGCCCACGCGTACTCTTCCTCTCGCAGCGGTGGCAGAAACCTTGCGAAACCGCTTTTTAGGTGCAAATCCCGGCCCCCGGCGCCTAAACCGGCGCCGGAGAACGGCCACGGCTTAGCCCGTTCGTTCGCCGTGCGCAAAGCAGGGCGCGCCAATCGAGGGACTGGTACATGTGCGGAATCATCGGCGTCACCGGTGTCGGCCCGGCGGTTCCCCGCCTGATCGACAGCCTCAAGCGGCTGGAATACCGGGGGTATGATTCCGCCGGGGTGGCGGCGCTCGTCGACGGCCGCATCGAACGCCGCCGCGCCAAGGGCAAGATCCGCGAACTCGAAGCCGTTCTGGCCGCCGAGCCGCTGAACGCGACCATCGGCATCGGCCACACCCGCTGGGCCACCCACGGCGCCCCGACGACCGCCAACGCCCACCCGCACAAGGCGGGACGCGTGGTGCTGGTCCACAACGGCATCATCGAGAATTTCGCCGAGCTGAAGGCCGAACTGGCGGCCGAGGGGTCCCACTTCGAAAGCCAGACCGACACCGAGGTCATCGCCCACCTGCTGGACCGCGAACTGGGTCGGGCCAACGATCCGCTGGTGGCGTTCAAGACCGTGCTCGATCGCCTGACCGGCGCCTATGCCTTGGCCGTGCTGGTCGAGGGCGAGGACGGTCTCATCATGGGCGCCCGGCGCGGCAGCCCGCTGGTCGTCGGCTGGGGCGAGGGCGAGATGTACCTCGGCTCCGACGCCCTCGCCGTGGGCCCGTTCACCCAGAAGATCAGCTACCTGGAAGAAGGCGACTACGTCGGCGTCGACCGCAGCGGCGCCCGGATGTTCGACATCACCGGCGCCGCCGTCGAACGGCCGATCGTGCAAGTCTCGGCCTCGTCGGCCCTCGTCGAGAAGGGCGAGTACCGCCACTTCATGGAAAAGGAGATCCATGAGCAGCCGGACAGCGTCCAGCACACCCTGTCCCACTACCTCGACTTCGTGAACGGCAAGGCCAAGACCGATTCCGCCGACTTCGCGGCCATCGACCGCATCCAGATCGTCGCCTGCGGCACCGCCTTCTACGCCGGCCAGATCGGCCGCTACGCCTTCGAGAAGCTGGCCGGCCTCCCGTGCGACGTCGAGATCGCGTCTGAGTTCCGCTACCGCCAGCCGGCGCTGACGCCGGGCACCCTCGCCGTGGCCGTCAGCCAGTCCGGCGAGACCGCCGACACCCTCGCCAGCCTGTCGTGGTGCAAGGCCGCCGGGCTGAAGACCGCCGCCCTCGTCAACGTCCATTCGTCGTCGATGGCGCGCGAGGCGGGTCACCTGTGGCCGACCCACGCCGGGCCCGAGATCGGCGTCGCCTCGACCAAGGCCTTCACCGCCCAGGTCGCCGCCCTGCTGGCGCTCGCCGTCGCTGCCGGCGTTCAGCGGGGCCGGATCGACGCCGAGCGCGAGGCCGAACTGGTCAAGGCCCTGTTCGAGGCGCCGCGGCTCATCGCCGAGGCCATGGGGATGGAGGATGACCTGAAGGCCGTCGCTCACGAGATCGCCAAGGCGACGGACGTCCTGTTCCTCGGCCGGGGGGCGATGTTCCCGCTCGCCATGGAGGGCGCGCTGAAGCTGAAGGAGATCAGCTACATCCACGCCGAGGGCTACGCCGCCGGGGAGCTCAAGCACGGGCCGATCGCCCTGGTCGACGAATTCACCCCCATCGTCGCCCTGGCCCCCATGGACGAGGTGTTCGAGAAGACCGCCTCAAACCTGCAGGAAGTCGCCGCGCGCGGCGGTCCGGTGATCATGATCGCCCCGGCCTCGGCGCCCGATCTCCACGGCGCCGGCATCCGCCGCGTCCATGCGCCCGAGTGCCACTCGCTGATCGCGCCGCTGGTCTACGCCATCCCGGTCCAGCTGCTGGCCTATTACACCGCCGTCCAGAAGGGCACCGACGTCGATCAGCCCAGGAACCTGGCCAAGTCGGTCACGGTCGAGTAATCGGGTTCTGGGCCCATCCTATACTTGCAATAGTGCAATAGATTCAGCGCTTTATTTCTCAACATGCTCTTGCCATGAGCGGCCGCCTCGGCTGATGCTCGGCTTCTTGCGGCACAGGCTGCACAGGCGCCGGCCACGTCGATGGAAGCACTGAAGATGATCGCTCCGGGTATACGATTTCTCCTCGCGGCCGCGCTGGTCATGGCGGGAAGCCCAGGCCTCGCCTCGGCCCAGTCGGCGGATGCGACGGCCGACCGGCTCGCCGCGAATCTCGAGCCGCGGGTCCGGGTCGAGGGCCGCGAATACGGGACACGCAGTCTGCAGGACTGGATGGACGAATACGACGTCCCCGCCGTCAGCGTCGCCGTGATCGACAAGGGCGAGATCGTCTGGAGCCGCGCGTGGGGCCTCGCGGACGCCGGCGCGGCGATCCCTGCGACGCCGGACACCCTCTTCAGGGCCGGATCGCTCAGCAAGCCCGTGGCCGCCATGGTTGCGCTTGATCTGGTGGAGGACGGCGTCCTCGCCCTGGATGCGCCGATCGATCCCGGGCTCAGGCGCTGGCGCATCCCCGAGAACGAGTTCACCCGCGAGAGGCCGGTCACGCTGCGGAACCTGCTCGATCATACGTCAGGGCTGCCCGCCGACACCGCCGCCGTCGGCCAGTACGCGCCCGAGGGACCCGTCCCCACGCTCGAGCTGGTTCTGAGCGGGTCGCCGCCCGCGACCACGCCCCCGGTCCGGATCACCGCGACCCCGGGATCGGCATCAGAGTATACGAGCGCGGGCTACGCGATCGCCCAGCTGTTGATGGAGGACGTCACAGGACAGCCTTTCGCTGAACTCGCGCGACGCCGCGTCTTCGACCCCCTTGGTATGAGGTCCAGCACCTATGCGGCGCCGGCGAACGCGGCAGCGGGCCGGTTCGCCGCGGGCCACGACGGCGCGGGCCAGCCGCTCGCCGGAGGATTTCGCACCTCGCCGGAGCTCGCGGGCGTCGGCCTGTTCACGACTCCCACCGATCTGGCGCGCGTCCTGGTGGCGCTGCAGGAGTCTCTCGCCGGACGCAGCGAAACGCCGCTGCAGCAGGCTTCTGCGCGGGAGATGAGCAGGCCTGAGGTGGGGATTTACACCGCCGGCCTGGCCGCGGCCGGAGAAGGGGACGCTCTGGCGCTGTCCCTCGGCGGCCAGCATTCCGGCTTTCACTCGCTCATGATCGGCTTTCCCGCCCGCGGTCAGGGCGCGGTGCTGATGGTCAATGGAGCGCGCGGCGACGAGGTCGGCGCGGTCCTCGCGGCCGCGATCGCCGAGGCTTATGGATGGCCGTCCTATCGTCCGACCGTCATCCACCGTGGTCCCGTGGACCGGGAGAAGCTCCAGGAGGCGGTCGGCGACTATCGCCTCGGCGCACGAACCGGCCAGGTTCTACCAGGCGCCGATGGCGTTTCGCTCGAGGCGCGGATCGGCCCGGAGAATGTCTTCGAACTGATCCCTCAGGGCGGCGACCTGTACCTGGAGGCGGCGATGGGTCTGCGAGTCGAGTTCCTTCGGGACGCCGAGGGCAAGGTGACCGGCGTCCAGTTCGGCGGGCGCAGGCTGGAGCGCATCCAGCCCTGATCGGCTTGACGCAGCCATGGAAGCCTTCTGGCGGCTGATGCGCTAAAGCGGTCTCAGGATCACAGGAGACCCGATGAACCCGTCACCCGTCCGCCGCCTCCGCAAGGCCGTGCTTCCCGTCGCCGGCCTCGGCACCCGGGTGCTGCCCGGCACCAAGACCACGCCCAAGGAACTGCTCAACGTCGTCGACCGTCCCATCCTCAGCTACATCGTCGAGGAGGCGCGCGAAGCGGGCATCGAGCACATCGTCTTCGTCACCGGCCGCTCCAAAGGCGCGATCGAGGATTATTTCGATCACCACGTCGAACTCGAGGCCCAACTCGCGGCCAAGGGCAAGACTGACATCCTCGACTCGATGATGTCCGAGCTCGCCACGCCCGGCGAGATGAGCTTCACCCGCCAGATGCAGCCGCTGGGCCTCGGTCACGCGGTCTGGTGCGCCCGCGACATCATCGGCGACGAGCCGTTCGCGGTGCTGCTGCCGGACGTGATCGTGGACAGCCAGCCGGGCGCGCTGAAGCAGCTGGTCGACGCCTACGCCGAGATCGGGGGCAACCTCATCGGCGTCGAGGCCGTGCCCGAGACCGAGACCCACAAATACGGCATCGTCGATCCCGACAGCCGCGACGGCCGCCGCATCCGCATGAAGGGGATGGTGGAAAAGCCGCCGCGCGGCGAGGCGCCGTCCAATCTCTCCATCGCCGGCCGCTACATCCTGCAGCCCGAAATCTTCGCCATCCTCGAGAACCAGCCGCGCGGCGCGGGCGGCGAGATACAGCTGACGGACGGCATGGCGCGGCTGATGAAGGATCAGACCTTCACCGCCGTGGAATACGAAGGCGTCACCCACGACTGCGGCGACAAGATCGGCCTGCTGCGCGCCAATGTGGCGCTGGCGCTCAGGCGGCCGGACCTCGGCGAGGCGGCGCGCGCAGCCATAGCCGCGCTTCTCTGATCACGCGGGCCACGCGCCCGCCGACGTCGTCAGCCGCCGACGCGCGACGAGGGCTGGCCAGTGATGCGGCAGACGTTGTCGTTCTGTGGCCGCCCCGACTGCTGGCCCGTGGGCGCCAGGATGCCGCCGCGCTCGCGGCATTGCTCGGTCAGCCGATCCAGTTCCGAGGTGTAGGTGCCGCCGGCGCCCATGGTGGGGCCGCAGGCGCTGAGGGCCAGGGCGAGGGCGGCCGGGGCCGCCAGGGTCAGAATGCGCATGGGAAGCTCCTTGCAGTGCATTCCCATTTAAGCGCTCAGCCGCGCATCCGTTCAACAGCCTCGATCAGCCGGTCCAGATCGGCCGGCCGGGACAGCCGGTGGTCGCCGTCCTCGATCAGGTCAAGCCGCGCCTCCGTCCCGTCCAGATGGTCGACCAGCGCGGTCGCATGGGACCATGGCACCACGTCGTCTGACCGCCCCTGAAGGATGTGGACCGGCATCGGCAGCGACAGGGGCCGGTCCAGCAGCAGCCAATCGCGCGCCTCCTCGAACATGGTCCGGGTCAGGGCGTACACCCCCAGTCCCGGCTCGGTGATCGTGATCTCTCCGTCCCGCAGGATCGCCGCCCGTTCGTGGTCGGCCAGGTCCGGCCACATCAGCCGCTCGGTGAAGTCATGGGCCGGATTGACCAGCACCACGCCCGCCATCCGCTCCGGCCGCGCCTCGGCCGCCAGCAGGGCGATCCATCCGCCCATCGACGAGCCCACTGGAAGCACCGGACCCTCGAGGCTGTCGATGAGGGCGATCGCGTCCTCGCGCCAGCGGCCGATCGTGGCCCGACGCCACTCGCCGCTGGACCGTCCGTGGGCGAAATGGTCGTAGCGGACATAGGCCCAGCCGCGTTCGCGCGCCGCGGCGTCGAGCGCCAGCGCCTTGGTCCCGTCCATGTCCGAGCGGAAGCCGCCGATCCACAGCACCGTCGGCCCGCGCCCCTCCACGCGCTTGAAGGCCAGGCGTTCGCCGTCGGGTCGGTTCAGGGTTTCGATGTTTTCGGCCATGCCGCCTTTTGCCCCCGCTTCTGCCGCGCGTCATCCCCCGGACTTGACCGCGGGAGCGCAGGTCGAGCACATCGCGCGATCCGGCCCGTCCGGGGCGACGCCAGAGAGAAGCCCGTGCCCGAACCCAAGGTGCTGTTCGTCACCTCCAACCGCATCGGCGACTGCGTCATCTCCTCGGGCGTGATCCGCGAGATCGGCCGCCAATTGCCCGGCGCCCGGATCACGGTGGCCAGCGGCCGCCCGCCGGCGCCGCTGTTCCGCGCCGCGCCGGGGGTCGAGCGGGTCATCGTCCTCGACAAGAAGAAGTTCGCCGGACACTGGTTCGGCCTGTGGAAGCAGGCCGTCGGCACTCGCTGGGATCTGGTCATCGACATCCGCGGTTCGGCTCTCGGCTATCTGCTGCCGGCGCGGCGGCGGGTGATCTACAACCGATCGTGGGAGACGGGCGTCCGCAAGGTCGAGATGGTGTCGCGCCTGATGGGCTCGGAGACGCCGCTGGACCCCGAGATCTTCCTCGACGACCGGGCCCGGAGCGAAGCCGCCGCCGTGATCGATCCGCAGCTGGCGTCGGCGCCGGGGCCGATCATCGCCCTGGCGCCCATCGCGCATCAGCCGGGCAAGAGCTGGCCGGCCGACCGCTGGGGCGAGCTGGTCGAGCTGCTGAAGGCCGACGCCCGCTTCGACGGCTGGCGCTTCATGCTGGTCGGCGGCCCGGGCGACCACCCGCCCGCCGCCCCGGCTCTGGCCGCCGCCGGGGCGCGCGGCATCGATTTCGTCGGCAGGGGCGACATCCTCGCCTCGGCGGCCGCCATCGACCGCGCCGACCTGTTCGTCGGCAACGACTCCGGCCTGATGCACGTGGCGGCCGCCGCCGGCCGTCCGACGCTCGGCCTGTTCGGCCCGACCGAGTGGTGGCTGTACGGCCCCTGGGGCCCGCGCACGCGCACCGTGGCGTCCAACGAGACCCGCGGCCAGTTCGCGCCCATCGAGGCCCTGACCACCCGGCACGTGTTCGACGCGGTGCTGGAGCTGCACGCCGCCTTCGTCCGGCCCGCGAAACCTTGAAGAGGCGGCCATTCGCGGTCATATAGGACCGCTGGAGGGGAACGCGGCGAACCGTCGCGCGCTCCGTCCTGTCAGAATTCGTCTCTCATCCACGCAAGGAACCGACGCTCATTCGCCGTCCGATGAACCAGCCGCCCGTCAAGGACGGGCCTCCCATGAACCAGGACATCCGCGCGCCGCGCGTTCTGCTGATCGATCAGAACGGCGAGAAACAGGGCGTCATGCCGACGTCCGCTGCGCTGGAAGCCGCCGAAGAGGCCGGCATGGATCTGGTTCAGATCGTCTCGACGTCGGAACCGCCGGTCTGCAAGATCCTCGACTACGGCAAATTCCGCTTCCAGGAGCAGAAGAAGAAGGCCGAGGCGCGCAAGCGCCAGAAGGTCGTCGAGCTGAAAGAGATCAAGCTCCGCCCCAACATCGACGTCCACGACTACGAGGTGAAGGCCAAGGCCATGCACCGCTTCTTCGACGAGGGCGACAAGGTCAAGGTGACGCTGCGCTTCCGCGGCCGCGAAATGGCCCACCCCGAACTGGGCATGAAGCTGCTCAACAAGGTCCAGGCCGATTTCGACGAGATCGCCAAGGTCGAATATGCGCCGCGCATGGAAGGCCGCCAGATGATCATGATCCTGGCGCCGAAGTAGGCTCCACGGACTTCGCATTCAGCAACGCCCCGGCCGGGATCGGCCGGGGCGTTTTCGTTTGTGCCCGCTCCGGCGCGGGCTAAGGTTCACGCCATGACCCAGACCGGAGCCGCCCCGACCGCCTCGCGATCCGCTCTGTTCATCCTCTTCAGCGTCGTCTTCATCAATCTGGTCGGCTTCGGCATCGTCGTGCCCTTGCTGCCCTTCTACGGCCAGACGCTGGATGCGCCGCCGTGGCAGGTGGCGCTGATGTTCTCGGCCTATTCCCTGGGCCAGTTCTTCGCCGAGCCGTTCTGGGGCCGGCTGTCGGACCGCATCGGGCGCAAGCCGGTGCTGCTGATCACCGTGGCCGCCAACGCGCTCGGCTATCTGATGCTGGCCTTCGCGCCGAACATCTGGTTGGCGATCGGCATCCGCCTGTTCACCGGCCTGGGCGCCGGCAACATCTCGACCATCCAGGGCTATGTCGCCGACGTCACCCCGCCCGAGCTGCGGGCGGGCCGGATGGGGCTGATCGGCGCCGCCTTCGGACTCGGCTTCATCGTGGGTCCGGGGCTGGGAGGGCTTCTGACCCGGTCGGACATGGGCGCCCTCGGCTACCAGTTGCCGATCTTCGTCGCCGCCGGACTGTGCGTGCTCGCGACCATCGGGATCGCCCTGTTCCTGAAGGAAAGCCGCGTGAAGGCGGACCCTGCCGCGCCCCGGCCGGCCTTCCTCAGCGGCGTGCATGACGCGGTGGCCAATCCGGTGGTGTCGCGGGTGCTGCTGGTCACCCTGATCTACATGGCCGGCTTCTCCGGCATGGAGTCGACCTTCGGCTTCTGGACAGAGGCGCGCTACGGCTGGGGCGCGCGCGAGGTCGGTCTCAGCTTCATGGCCGTCGGCATCGTCTCGACCATCTGCCAGGGATTGCTGGCCGGGCGGCTGGCGCGCCGCTTCGGGGAGGCGAGGGTGCTGGCTGTCGGATGCCTGATCTTCGGCTCGGGCCTGATCGGGCAGGTCCTCGTGGGCCGGCTGCTCCCGAACGGCGCCGCCCTCGTGCCGGTGGTGATGGCCTTCGGCGCCTTCGGCATGGCGGTCACCATGCCCAACATTTCGGCCCTGATCTCGCGCTCCGTCGATCCGGACCGGCAGGGTGCCATGCTGGGGCTGAACATGGCCGCCAGCTCCAGCGCCCGCATCTTCGGCCCCATCGCCGCCGGAGCGCTGTTCTCCGCCGTCGGCCACGACTGGCCGTTCCTGATCGGCGCGGCGCTGACGGTCCCGGCCGCCGTGATGGCGATCAACGCGGGCCGCGCCTTCCGGAAGCGGCAGGCGAGCCTCGTTCCGGCGCCCGCCGAGTAGGTCAGCCTTGCATTCAGGCCCCGTCTGGCCTAGAAGCCGCGCCTTCGCGTACCGAACCGCCGGGCTAACAGGCATGCCTGGGCGGTTCTCATCAGGGTTTCCAATCGGCGGGCTCACGTAGCTCGAAGAGCGGTAGCCCACTCAAAAAAGAGAGTGAAAATGCCCAAACTGAAGACGAAGTCGGGCGCCAAGAAGCGCTTCAAATTCACGGCGACTGGCAAGGTCAAGTCGGGCGTGGCGGGCAAGCGGCACCGCTTGATCAGCCATAACTCGAAATACATCCGCCAGAACCGCGGCACCAAGGTCATGGCCGACGCCGACGCCAGGAAGATCAAATCCTACATGCCGTACGCCTGATCGGCGCGCGCTGTTCGACTGATCTCCACGCATTGAATTTGAAAGGATAGCGACATGGCTCGCGTCAAAAGGGGCGTAACGTCCCACGCCAAGCACAAGAAGGTTCTGAAGCAGGCCAAGGGTTTCTACGGCCGCCGCAAGAACACCATCCGCACGGCCAAGGCCGCCGTCGACCGCGCCGGGCAATACGCCTACCGCGACCGCCGCAACAAGAAGCGCTCGTTCCGCGCCCTGTGGATCCAGCGCATCAACGCCGCAGCTCGTCTGGAAGGCTTCACCTATTCGCAGTTCATCCACGGCCTCGGCGAGGCCGGCATCGAGCTGGACCGCAAGGTCCTGGCCGCGATGGCCGCCGACGAGGGCGCCTTCAAGGCCATCGCCGACAAGGTCCGGGACGCGCTGAAGACCGCCTGATCCGGGTCTGACGACAAGCTCGACGCCCGCTCCGGTCTCCGGGGCGGGCGTTTTGCTGTCCGGGCGCAGGAGGTGGCTGGTGGCTGCTGGCTCGACCGGTGTGCGCGCCTGCGTCGGGTTCGGGCGCGGTTACTCCCGACGATCGCCAACCACCAGCCACCAGCCACCTGCCACCAGCCCCCCCTCCGCCCCCGGCCCCTTTCCCGCCCCGCCGCCAGCGGCTAGACACCGCGACAATGACCGACCTCGCCCAGCTCGAACTCGATCTCATCAACGCCATAGGCTCGGCCGAAACGACGGCGGCCGTCGAGGACCTGCGGGTGGCGGCGCTGGGCAAGTCCGGCTCCATCTCCGGCCTGCTCAAGGGCATGGGCGCGCTCAGTCCCGACCAGCGGCGCGAGCAGGGGCCCATGATCAACGGACTGCGCGACCGGGTGCAGTCGGCCTTGGCGGCGCGCAAGGCCGAGCTCGAAGCGTCGGAGCTGGACGCCCGCCTGCGGACCGAACACGTCGACCTGACCCTCCCGCCCCGTCCGCGCCGCAAGGGCAGCGTCCATCCGACCATGCAGGTGATGGACGAGATGATCGCGCTGTTCGCCGAGATGGGCTTCGCCGTGGCGGAAGGCCCCGACATCGAGGACGACTTCCACAACTTCACGGCCCTGAACTTCCCGCCGAAGCATCCGGCGCGGGAGATGCACGACACCTTCTTCCTGACGCCCGATCCTGAGACCGGCGAGCGCAAGGTCCTGCGCACCCACACCAGCCCGGTGCAGGTGCGGACCATGATGACCCAGAAGCCGCCGATCCGGATCATCGCCCCGGGCCGGACCTTCCGGAAGGACAGCGACGCCACCCACACGCCGATGTTCCATCAGGTCGAGGGCCTGGTGATCGACAAGGCCATCCACATGGGCCACCTGAAGTGGACGCTGGAGACCTTTGTCGCCCGCTTCTTCGAGGTCGACGGCGTCGACGCCCGCTTCCGCCCGCACCACTTCCCCTTCACCGAACCGTCGGCCGAGATGGACATCCGCTGCGACCGCTCCGGCGGCGAGTTGAAGCTGAACCAGGGCGACAGCTGGATGGAGATCCTCGGCTGCGGCATGGTGCATCCCAACGTGCTGCGGAACTGCGGCATCGATCCGGACGAGTACCAGGGCTTCGCCTTCGGCATGGGCGTGGACCGTCTCGCGATGCTCAAATACGGCATTCCCGACCTGCGGCCGATGTTCGACGCCGACACGCGCTGGCTGGCCCACTACGGCTTCTCCGCCTTCGCCGCCCCCAATCCCGCCTCCGGCCTGAGCTGATCCCATGACCGACCAAACCCCGACCACCCCCGAGATGAGCGCTGCAGAGGCCGCGGGCCGCGCCATCGTCGCCCGCACGACCTTCGAGAAGGAGGCGATCTGGCTTCCGCAGCTGGCGGTCATGCACTGGAACGCGGGCCAGATGGCGATCGATGGCAAGACCTTCACCGACTGCCTGATCGAGGGGCCGGCGGTGATGTTCGTGATGACGGGCACCCATTTCGACAGCTGCGCCATGGGCACGACCACGGACGTCCGGAACCTGCTCTATCGCCCGCTGAGCCAGAACAAGCTGGCGGGTCTGGTCGGCATGTCGAACTGCCGCTTCGTCCGCTGCCGCTTCGTGCAGGTCGGCTTCACCGGCGGCGACGATCTGCTGGCGGAGCTGGAGGGCGGCATCAAACCGATGGCGGCCGGCGCAATCGCCCCGGAGCCCGAGGCGTGAAATTCACCCTCTCGTGGCTGAAGGACCATCTGGACACCGACGCGGACGCGGCGGCCGTCGCCGAGGCCATGACCCGGGCCGGGCTCGAGGTCGAGGAGGTCCATGATCCGGTCGCGGCCCTGGCGCCCTTCACAGTGGCCCGGATCGTCTCGGCCGAACGTCACCCGAACGCCGACCGTCTCCAGGTCTGCCAGGTCGACACCGTTGACGGGCCGAAGGAGATCGTGTGCGGGGCCCCGAACGCCCGCGCGGGCCTGACCACCATCTACGCCCCCCTCGGCGCCTTCGTGCCCGGCCTCGGCGTGACCCTGGTCGAGAAGCCGGTGCGCGGCGTGGTCTCGAACGGCATGCTGTGCTCTGCCTCGGAACTGGAACTCCCGGGCGACAGCGACGGTATCCTCGAACTGGACGACGGCCTGCAGGTCGGCGCCCCCGCCGCCGGCGTCTTCGGCGCCGAGCCGGTGATCGACTTCGAGGTCACGCCCAACCGGCCCGACTGGCTGGGCGTCGCCGGCATCGCCCGCGACCTCGCCGCCGCCGGCCTCGGCCAGCTCCGCACCCCGCCCGTCAGCCCGGTCGCCGGCGGCTACCCCTCGCCGATCACGGTCCGCATCGAGGCGCCGGAGATGTGCCCGGTGTTCGCGGGCCGACTGATCCGCGGCGTGACCAACGGACCCTCGCCCGAGTGGCTGCAGCGCCGCCTCGCCGCCGTCGGCCTGCGCTCGATCAACCGGCTGGTCGACGTCACCAACCTGATCTCCCTCGACCGTTGCCGCCCGCTACACGTCTATGACGCGGCCAAGCTGGTCGGCTCGGAAATCGTCGTGCGCGGCGGCCAGCTCTCCAGAGGCGCCGAGGGCATCGCGGCCGGGACGCACGAGCATCTGATCGCCCTGGACGGCAAGACCTACTCCGTCGACCCGACCATGTGCGTGATCGCCGATGCGGCGGGCGAGCGACCCATCGGCCTCGGCGGCGTCATGGGCGGCGAGTCCACCGGCTGCTCTGATGCGACCACGGACGTCTTCGTCGAGAGCGCCTGGTTCGACCCGCTGGTCACGGCCCAGACCGGCCGGACCCTGACCATCAGCTCCGACGCCCAGTACCGCTTCGCGCGCGGCGTGGACCCGGCCTTCGTGGTCCCGGGTCTGGAGCTGGCCACACGCCTGATCCTCGACCTGTGCGGCGGCGAGCCGTCCGAGGTCGTGGTGGCCGGCGAAGCGCCCGCCAATCCCGCCGCCTTCGACTTCGACCCCGCCCGCGTGGCGCGGCTGACCGGCCTGTCGCTGGATGGCGACCGGATCGCGGAGATTCTGTCCCGCCTCGGCTTCGACATCGTCCGCGGCGCGACCTGGAATGTCACCCCGCCCTCGTGGCGCCGCGACGCCGAGGGACCGGCCGACCTGGTCGAGGAGGTCGCCCGGATCGAGGGCTACGACGCCCTGCCGTCGACGCCGTTGCCCGGACTGGGCGCGCCGTCGCGCGGCGTGCTGAACCCGCGTCAGGCCCGTGTCCGCACCGCCCGCCGCGCGCTCGCCGCCATGGGCTACGCCGAGGCCGTGACCTGGTCCTTCACCCGCCGCGACAAGGCCGCCCTGTTCGGCGGCGGCGACGGCCGGCTGCTGGTCGAGAACCCCATCGCCACCGATCTGGACTGCATGCGGCCCTCGGCCCTGCCCAACCTGATCGAGGCCGCCGCCCGCAACGCCGCCCGCGGCCACGCCGACGCCGCCGTGTTCGAGATCGGCCCCATCTATCTGGACGACACGCCGACCGGACAGCGCACCGTGATGGCCGGTCTCGTCGCGCCCCGCTCGGCCCGGCATTGGGGCGGCGCGGCCGAGGACGCCCTGTTCGCGCTCAAGGGCGACCTGATGGCCCTGCTTGAGACCCTGGGCGCGCCGGTGGCCTCGCTGCAGCTGGCGCAGGGCCAAAACCGCGACTGGTGGCACCCCGGCCGCTCGGCCCGCCTGCAACTGGGCCCGAAGACGGTCGTGGCCGAGTTCGGCGCCCTGCACCCGCGCGTGCTCAAGGCGCTGGACGCCGACGGCCCGATGCTCGCGTTCGAGATCGTGCTGGACGCCGTGCCCGAGCCGCGCGGCAAGTCGACCAAGGCGCGCGGCGCCGCGACGCTCGCCCCCCTGATGCCCCTGACCCGCGACTTCGCCTTCGTGGTCGAGGACGCAAAGCCGGCAGGCGACCTCGTCCGCGCCGTCGCCGGGGCTGACAAGGCCCTGATCGCCCAGGTCCGGGTGTTCGACGTCTATCGGGGCCCCGGCGTGGCGGACGGTTCGAAGTCGGTGGCTCTGGAAGTCGTCGTCCAGCCGCGCGAGGCGACCCTGACCGAGCCCGAGATCGAGGCGCTGTCGGCCAAGATCGTGGCGGCCGCGGCGAAGGCGGGCGGGACGTTGCGGGCCTAGTCGGGCTCCCCGCCCGAGCTGCTGTCCGTCGGCCTCTCCGGATCGGTCTGGCTGTCGTCCGTCCGGCGGTTGGTCCAGGTCTCCACCCAGTCCACCAGTCGGGCGACGTAGTCGACGCGGAAGGCCGGCGAGCCCTCCTCGGCCAGATGGTGGTCGCCGCCGGGGTACAGCACCATCTCGACGGCGACGTCGCTGCTGCGCATCAGCGTCACGAAGACCTCCTCCGACTGCCCGACCGGACAGCGCTGGTCCTCCATGCCCTGCAGCAGCAGCGTCGGCGTCCGCGCGGTGTGCAGCTTGTTCAGCGCACACAGGTTGCGGGCGGCCTCCCGGTTCACGAACGGCTCGCCGGACATCGAATAAGGCGTGACGTAGAAGCCGCTGTCCGAGGTTCCGAAATGGGATTCGATGTTGGCCACGGGCGCCGAGACGACGGCGGCCTTGAAGACGTCGGTCTGGGTGATCGACCAGGCCGAGAGATAGCCTCCATATGACTTGCCGTAGATGGCGAGCCGGTCGTCGGCCACGCCTTCGCGCTGGAGGGCTTCGACGGCGGCCAGCTGCTGCGGCAGGTCCAGCTGTCCCCACCGGCTCCTCAGCCGCGTCATGAACTCGAGGCCGTAGCTGCTCGATCCGACGGGGTTCAGGGCCAGCACCGCCCATCCCTGGCCACACAGGACGTGACGCCACATGGTCTTGCGAAACTCGACGAAGGCGATGCTCTGCGGCCCGCCGTGGACGTCGAGCAGCAGCGGGAAGGGACCCTGGGCGTCCCCGGGCGGCAGCATCAGCCAGCCGTCAATCTCTTCGGTCCCCCCGTCGCCGTCCGGAACCGTGAACGATCGCAGCGACACCCGCGGCGGGGCGCGGTCGTTCCACCAGGCATTGAAGTTCGACAGGCGCCGCTCTCCCTGACCATTGCGGTTACAGGCGAAGAGCTCCGTCGGCTGATTGATGCTGGCCGCCGCATATACGAGCGCGTCGTTCGCCAGACCGAGCTTGAGGATATGGCGCTGCCCGGAGACCACCACGTCGAGCTTTCCGTCCGGCACGCTGATCGAGGCGATCTCCTGGAGGCCGCGCCGCATGAGAATGAAATAGAGAGAGGCGGAGTCCTCGGACCACAGGACGCTGTCGCCCGACTCGACCTCGACCGTTTCGTCGCCGAGCGGTTGCACCTGCTCGTCCCCGGTGTCGATCAGCCACAGGCGGGAGCGGGAGTCGCCCTCGACCTCGCCGCCGGAGAAGGCGATCCAGCGGCCGTCCGGGGACCAGAACGGAAACTGGGCCGAGGCCACGTCTTTCGAGATCTGCCGCGCATTGCCGCCGTCCGCGTCCATGATCCAGACGTCGGTGCGGTGCGCCTCCCGGCCGACCCGCGTCCGGGCGTAGGCGATCCGTCGTCCGTCGGGCGAGAACTGCGCCGAGCGCACGTCGAACGGGCCGTCGGTCAACTGGCGCGCGTCGCCGCCGGTCTTGTCGGCCACGAACAGGTGGATTTCCCGCCCGAGGGTGTAGCCGACGCCGTCGCTCTTGTAGGGCAGCCGCCAGACCACCTGGGGCGTCTTGCCTTCGGGCGGCCCGCTGCGCTCCCCCTTGGCGGACGGATCGACCGCCTGCGTGGCGGTCAGGAGCAACTGGCGACCGTCGGGCGACCAGTCGACGGAAGAGACCCCGCCCTTCAGGTGGGAGACGGGTTTGGCCTCGCCCCCGTCGGTGCGCATGACATAGGCCTGCAGTCCGCTCTCGCCGCGGCTGGAGACGAAGGCGAGCTCCGAGCCGTCAGGCGACCATTTGGGCGCGCTGTCCTGCCCGGCGCAGAACAGTCGGGGCTCGCCGCCGTCGAGCGGCGTCAGCCAGATGTGGGCGTCGTTCGCGTCAGTCGCCTCGTCAGGCGTGTCCAGAACACAGGCGACCTGATCGCGTGAACTGACCAGGCTGGTGACGGCGCGGTATTTGAGGAGGTCGCGAGGCTCGAAGGGTTCAGCCATGGGTCAACGGATGAGTGGGTGAGAAAGTGGCGAGGGTCCCGCACCGCCGGTGGCGAGCGGGGTTGTTTCGGGGAGAGTCTGATCCCCGTTGTCCCGGAAACCTAAAGCTGAAGCCTCTGTTCCGTCGCCTGCCCGACAGTCAGGATCGCACGACGTCCAGCTCCGGCAACGTCCCGTTAACCTCGTCGCCGCAAGGCTGACTCAAAGCCCGGCGAGGGTATGGCCAAGCCCGCACGAGTCGGGCGGACCATCGCCGCCTATGGAGCCAGCGCCATGCACCGCCGCCAAATGATCCTGTCCGGCCTCGCCGCCACCGCCGGAACCGTGGGCCTCAGCGCCTGCGCCACCCGCGGCCAGGCCGGCGATCCCAACTATCCGATCCGCTCGGACCAGCAGGCCCAGGCCTATACGGCGGAAGAACTGGTCGCCGCCGGCTCGCGCGAGCTCGGCATCGCGGCCGAGGCCATCGGCGGCGCCATCGAGCGCATCTTCGCCGAACAGGGCGACCGCCCGACCGCCTACATCGCCGGCGAGGAAGGCTCGGGCGCCGCCGGCGTCGGCCTGCGCTACGGCCGCGGGGCGCTGCACATGAAGGACCTCTCGGCCTCGCAGGAGGTGTTCTGGCAGGGCATCTCGATCGGCTGGGACGTCGGCGGCAACGCGTCGCGCGTATTCACCCTGGTCTACGGCCTGTTCCACCCGGACATGATCTACCGCCGCTATCCCGGCGTGGAGGGCTCGGCCTATCTGGTCGGCGGCCTGGGCGTGAACTACCAGCGCGCTGACGGCATCGTCCTGGCCCCGATCCGCACCGGCGTCGGCCTGCGCCTCGGCGCCAACGTCGGTACCATGGCCTACAGCCGCCAGCGCAACCTGCTGCCGTTCTGAGGCCGGGACCCGGCCGTGCCGCGCCCTACTTGGTGATCAGCGCCTCGACCGGCACATCGAGGGTGTAGGTGAATCCGGTCGGCGTGTAGTTGAGCGCGACCCGCCCCTTCAGCTGTTGCCCAAGCGCGGTGATCATCCGCGTGCCGAACCCCTTGCGGGTGGGTTCGGTCACCGGCGGCCCGCCGGACTCGACCCATTCCAGGTGAACGCGCTCGCCCTTCACGCGCCAGGACAGGTGAACCTCGCCCCCGGGACGGGACAGGGCCCCGAACTTCGTCGTGTTGGTGCACAGCTCGTTCAGGGTCATGGCGAAGGCGATCACCGAACTTGAGGTGATCCGGATGTCGTCTCCGGAGATGACGAAGCGGCCGCCGCCCTGATCGAAGGGTTCGATCGCACTGCGGACCGTGCTGTCGATCGTCGCGTTTTCCCAGCTGGAACGGGTCAGCAGGTCGTGGGCCCGTGACAAGGCCGCGAAGCGCCCGTCGATCGCCGACCGCGCATGGGCCATGCTCGTGGCCGTGCGTAAGCTTTGATCGGTGATCGCGCCGACGGTCGCCAGCATGTTCTTGATCCGGTGATGCAGCTCCGCATGGATCAGGCTCTGAAGCTTGTCGGCCGCGTCCCGCTCCTCCGCCTCGATGCCCGCCTGCACCAGCAGCGCCTTGGCGTCGATGCCGGCTTGTTCCAGCGCCAGCTTGAGACTGTCGTTCTCGGTCGTGAGGGCGTCCTGGAACGGCTGGTTCTCGTCGATGATGAGCTGCTGCTTCTCCGTGTCGGAGACGGTTTTCAGCAACAGGGCCTGGGCGTGCACGCCCGCCTGCTGAAGCTGGTAGCGGAGCTCCCGGTTCTCTTGCGTCAGCGAGCCGTTCGCCTGCTTCAGCGAGCCCTTGTCGCCGGGCAGCGACGGCAATACCTTCAAGGCTCCCTTGCCAACCATCTCCTTGAGTTCCGTGACCATCTGCTCGATCTCGAGCGGCTTGGGGAAGAACCTGCTGTCTTCCGGCTTGTCGGTATCGGTCACCGCGATCTGGCCGGAGACGAGGATGATCTTGATGTGCGGCCAACGGGCGTGGGTGACGTGGGCCAGCTTCAGCCCATCCATGCTTCCCGGCATCTGGATGTCAGTGAACAGGCAGGTGATGTCGTCGCGGGACTCGAGGATCGCCATCGCCTCGTCGGCGCTGATCGCCTCCACCGACTCGAAGCCGGCGTCCTGAACGATGTCGACCGCCCGCATCCGCAGCATCAGCTCGTCTTCGACGACGAGCACGACGGACGGCGCTGCATCTGTGGTCATGGAGAATTCCTGCGGTTGAAGCGTTCGTCGAAAAGACGGCGGCGTCATCCAAATCTGGAGCACCGACGCATCAGGACCGGGTGGTTGGCCTGGCTGAACCAGGGTGATCTGAACCCCTGCTTACACTGACCAGCGAACTGGAGGGTGGACATTCGCTCTCCGCCCGACCGAAACCTGATTCAACTTTCGGCGGCGATCAGCGCCTCCAGCCCCTCCCGCCAGCTCGGATACTTCGGCCGCCACCCCAGCTCGGCCTTGGCGCGGGCGTTGGAGAGGCGTTTGGAGTCGAGGTAGAAGCGCCGCATGCCGGCCGAGACCGAGGGGTCGTCCAGGTCGACTTCGGGCGGCAGGGGCAGGCCCAGCCGTCGGGCCGCGCCCTCGATCACCACGTCGGCCGCGGCGGGTTCGTCGTCGCACAGGATGTAGGCCGCGCCGGGCCGGGGGCGCGCCATCGAGGCGAACAGGCCCGACACGGCGTCCTCGACATGGATGCGGTTGAACACCTGCCCCGGCTTGCGCACCAGCCGGGCCGTGCCGTCCTTCAGCCGGTCCAGCGGCGACCGGCCCGGGCCGTACAGCGCCGGCAGCCGAAACAGCTGCACCGTCAACCCCATGCCCTGACCCGCGTCCAGCCAGTCGCGCTCGGCCCGCACGCGGCGGGCGCCTTCGAGGGTGGCGGCGTTCAGCTCCGAATCCTCGAACGCCCAGCCGCCGCTCCGGTCGCCATAGACGGCGGTGGACGAGACGTAGCCGACCCAGTCCGGCCATGATCGCGAGGCCGTGATCGCGGGCGCCAGCGCCTTCAGCCCGGGGCAGCCCGCGGCTTCGGGCGGCGTCGTCACCAGCACGGCGGACGATGCGGCCACGGCTTCGGCGAGCGCTGCAGGATCGGCGGGATCGATCGCCGTGAAACCCTGCGCCGTCAGCGCGGCGCGTGTGTCGGCGTCCCGGCTGGTGACGATCGCCGGGCCGCCGCGGCGCACCGCCTCCCTCGCGGCGGCCTGACCCAGCCATCCGCCCCCGAACACCAGCAGCGAGACGGGAGGAGAGGGGGCTGCCGCCGACCGGTCGCTCATGATGCGGTCAGGCGCTCCGGGCGTGGGCGGGCGGCTTGGGCGCGGCCACGGGGGCCTCGCTGCGGACCGCCTCGGCGCGCTTGCTGTTCCAGGCCGAGACGCATGGCACCTTGGTCAGGTCGGCGCGGTCGGCGTAGCGGCGGGCGATGTCGGTGACTTCGTCCAGCAGGCCCTGCGCCAGGGTGATCGGCTTCAGGCCCAGATCGCGGAACTGGTCATTGGCGACCACCAGCTCGTTCTCGTCGGCTTCCTGACGGGGATTGGCGACGTTGTGGACCTCGGCCCCGGTCATGTCGGCGATCATGGCCGCCAGATCGCGCACGCGCCGGCTCTCGGTCATCTGGTTCAGGATCTTGACCCGCTCGCCGGTCTCGGGCGGGTTCTTCAGCGCCAGCTCGACGCAGCGGACGGTGTCCTGGATGTGGATGAAGGCCCGCGTCTGGCCGCCCGTGCCGTGCACCGTCAACGGATAGCCGACCGCCGCCTGCATCAGGAACCGGTTCAGCACCGTGCCGTAGTCGCCGTCGTAGTCGAAGCGGTTGACCAGCCGCTCGTCCTGCCGCGTCTCTTCCGTCTGCGTGCCCCAGACGATGCCCTGGTGCAGGTCGGTGATCCGGACGCCGTCGTTCTTGGCGTAGAACTGGAACAGCAGGGCGTCCTGGGTTTTGGTCATGTGATAGATCGAGCCCGGGTTTGGCGGGAACAGGATCTCCTGCTCGGCCGGGCCGAAGTCGGTGTCCACCGTGACCTTCAGATAGCCCTCGGGGATGCGCAGGCCGGCGGTGGTGTAGCCATAGACCCCCATGGTGCCGAGGTGCGCCAGATGGACGTCGCGCCCGCTCTCGACGATGGCGGCCAGCAGGTGGTTGGTGGCGTTCAGATTGTTGTCGACGGTGTACAGCTTGTGCCGCGCCGACTTCATGGAATAGGGGGCGGCCCGCTGCTCGGCGAAGTGGACGACGCTGTCCGGCTTCCAGTCGCGGATCAGGGTGACCAGCCGGTCGAATTCCTTGCCCACCGTCATGTTCACGAACTCGATCGTCCGGCCGCTGATCTCCTGCCAGGCCGCGATCCGCTCGCCCATGGTGCGGATCGGCGTCAGCGACTGGACCTCCAGCTCGTTGTCGATGTTCCGGCGGCTCAAATTGTCGACCACGCAGACGTCCCAGCCGCGCGCCGACAGGTGCAGCGCCGTGGGCCAGCCGCAGAAACCGTCGCCGCCGAGAACAAGCACCCGCATACGTTTTTCCTTCATGGTTCGGCCGTCCTGCCTAGCGGAAGGGGCGGCGCCGTCAAAGCGCTGCTTTGGAAAGCCGCAGGACGCCGCTTCGTTCAACCGGGGCGGCGCGCCCGCCACTGATCGCGGCTCTGGCCCCAGCGTTCCATCGTCAGTTCGTGGAAGGGCGCCGGCAGCCGCGTGGGGCCGAGATTCGCCGAGCCGACGCGTTCGGCCAGCCGCTGCGACGGCGTATTGTCCGGGTCGATGCAGTGGATCACGTCGGTCCAGCCCAACACGTCGAAGGCGTAGTCGATCGCCGCCGTCGCCGCCTCGGCGCCGTAGCCCCTGCCCTGCGCGTCGGGATGCAGGCCCCAGCCCACCTCGGTCCCCGGCCACCCCTCCGGCCGCCACGGCCCGATCCGCCCCAGCCACAGGCCGCTCTCGCGCTCGATCACCGAGAACATCGACACGCCGGTCAGGCTCCAGGCCCCCGCCATGGTCATGAAGCCCCGCCACGCCGTCGACGCCGGCTGCGCGCCGCCGAGGAACCGCGCCGCCTCCGGGTCGGCCATCATCTCCGCCCAGCGCGGAAAATCTTCCATCGCTGTAGGGCGCAGCGTCAGCCGCTCGGTCTCCAGCACCGGTCCGGTCAAAGCAGATACTCCCGTTCGAGTTCGTAATGGCTGCCGCCGTGGGCGAGGACGCTGGAATACAGGCCGAAGCGGTCGATGCGGATGGCGGGCGACTTCAGCAGGTTGTGCCCGGCGATCCAGGCGCCGATCCGGTCCGGATTCGCGTGCGGCTTCAGATAGGCCAGCGTCAGGTGCGGCCGGTACTCACGGCGTTCGATGGGGATCTGCGCCCGTTCGGCGGCGGCGCGGCATCGGCCCGCCAGCACCGACAGCCGATTGCTCGGCTCGACCCCGGCCCACAGCGTCGACAGGCGGTGGCCGTCTCCGAACGCCCCGACGCCGCTCAGCGCGATCTCGAACGGCCCGCCCGTCGCGGCGCGCTCCAGCTCGGCCGCCAGATCGTCGGCCCGCTGCTCGGCGACCTCGCCATAGAAGGCCAGGGTGATGTGCAGCTGCTCCGCCGTCCGCCACTTCGCGCCGGGCAGGCCGCTCTGCCGGCGCGCCAGCGTCTCGGCGACGTCGTCGGGGACGGTCAGGGCGGTGAACAGGCGGACCATGCGACCGTTCGTAGCGGCTGAAACCCGACCGCCCAAGTCCGGTTTTCCTTGCGGAAGGGCCTCCCGCGCCCGATATTTGTGCAAAGGCCGGGTCCCCCGGCCGAATGGAGGAATGTTTTCGCGATGAGCGATTTCAGAAACGGCTATTCCCTGCCCGCCCAGGCCGACATGGCGGTCGACGCGGGTCTGCGCAGCTTCATGCTGGGCGTCTACAACAAGCTGGCTCTCGGCCTGCTGGTCGCCGGCGCCCTCGCCTTCCTGACCGGCACCTACGAGCCGGTGCAGCAGCTGCTGTTCGCGCGCACCGCCGACGGGCGTATCGGCCTGACGGTCCTGGGCATGATCGTCCAGTTCTCGCCGCTGGTGCTGCTGTTCGGGTCGATGTTCTTCATGAAGAACCCGACGGCGCGCGGCGTGAACATGCTGTACTGGGCCGTGGTGGCCTCGATCGGCGCGGGCCTCGGCATCGTCTTCCTGCGCTACACGGGCTCCTCCGTCGCCTCGACCTTCTTCGTCACGGCGGCGGCCTTCGGCGGTCTCAGCCTGGTCGGCTACACGACCAAGAAGGACCTGACCGGCATGGGCAGCTTCCTGATCATGGGCGTAATCGGCCTCGTTATCGCCATGGTGGTCAACATGTTCCTGCAGTCGCCGATGATGCACCTGATCATCAGCGGCCTGGGTGTGCTGATCTTCGCCGGCCTGATCGCCTACGACACCCAGCGGCTGAAGATGACCTACTACGCCCTCGGCGGCGACAAGGCGGCCATGGGCGTGGCCACCGGCTTCGGCGCCCTGAGCCTGTTCATCAACTTCATCAACCTGTTCCAATTCCTGCTCGCCTTCATGGGCGGCAACCGGGAATAGGACGACATGGCCTGAAGCAGCGAGCCGCCGCGCGGCGAGCGACAGGCGAAAAAGAAGGGGCCCGGAGCGATCCGGGCCCTTTTTCTATTCCACCAGCGAGAACCGGCGGCCGTCGAACACCCGCAGCACCTGCGGCAGCTCGCGGCCCCGCTTCAGCACATGCCCGCCCTCGCCGATGACCGCCCACTGCCCCTGCTTCAGGCGCAGGGCAGGGCGTTTCTCGATCCGGTACAGGGGGGCGTCGCCGCTGCGGCGGAAGACGGCGAACTCGGCCACGTCGCGGTGTCCGGCCATGGCGTAGTCGCGCCATTCGCCCGCCGCCACCATCCGCCCGTAGACCCGCAGGATCAGGTCCAGCTCCTTGCGGTCGAAGAAGACCGGACCCGGGGCGGACTGGAGATCGGCGGCGTCGCTCATGTCATGAAGTTAGTCGCCGGCGCGGCAAACGCCAGCGTCGCCGTTGCCCGCTGTTTTTGACCGAACGCCGTGTCCCGGACGCCGCGCGGCGGAGAATTCGTGCGGAACACGAAATCGCCTCCCTTCGGCCCATCGCCCGCCGCCTTGTGGAATGAATGCTGGACCCATCGGCTCGTCGGAGTCCGGAGCGGTCCCGGATCCTGAACAGCCCCCCCAGCCCCCCTGGATCATTCCATAAGGGCTCCGGCGGGCCGGTGCTTCCTCCAAAGCGAGACGCCCGCTCAGCCACCCTCCCCCCTCCGGCAGAGCGGGCGTTTTGCTGTGCGGCCTCCGGCGGATCAGGGCAGGGCGATTTCCAGCGCTTCGCCGCCGCGGCTCACCGACAGCATCACGGCCCCGGCCTCCAGCGCGCTGGCCAGCTCCGCGAGGCTGGCGACGGGTCGCCCGTCGATCGCGCGGATCATGTCCCCCGCCTGCAGTTCGGCCGCGGCCGCCGGCGACCCGCCCTCGACCGAGACCACCTGCAGCCCGTCCGAGGCGGCGCGAACCGCCGCCCCTCGCGACACCACGGCGTCGCCCCCGACGATGATCGGGCGGTCGCCCGGCGTCTCCACATCCAGCGTGGTCCGGCCTTCCCGTCCGTCGCGCAGATAGACCACCGCCAGCTGCGAGCCCGGCTCGGCGATGCCGATCGTCGCCGCCACGGTGCCGGCGTTGGAGACGGCGCGGCTCTGGATGCGGGTGATGACGTCGCCGCGTTGGAGGCCGGCGCGCTCGGCCGACGATCCCGGCGCCACGTCCTCGACGACCGCCCCGCGCACGATGCCGAGTCCGAAATCGCGCGAGCGCTCGGCGTTCAGCGAGCCGAGGATCGCGCCGGTCACGCCCCGCCGGACGACGCCGCTCTCGCGCAGCTGGGCCACGACATGCATCAGGATGCGGCTCGGCACGGCGAAGGCGATCCCGTCGTTGCCGCCGCCCCCGCCCGACAGGATCGAGGTGTTGAGCCCGATCAGCCGCCCGCGGCTGTCCAGCAGCGGACCGCCCGAGTTGCCAGAGTTCACCGCCGCGTCGGTCTGGATGTAGTCCTCGATCCGGTCACCCATGCCCGAGCGCCCCAAGCCCGAGATGACCCCCATGGTCAGGGTCTGGTCCAGCCCCAGCGGATAGCCGACGGCGAAGGCGAGGTCGCCGGTGCGCAGCGAGTCCGAATCGACCAGCTCGATCTGCGACAGGCCCAGCGACGCCGGCGTCTCCGACTCGATCTTCAGCACCGCCAGGTCGGTCGCCTTGTCGGCCCCGATCAGGGTGGCGTCGAAGATGCGGCCGTCGGTCATATCGACGGTGAATTTCCGCCCGCCCTCGATGACGTGGTTGTTGGTGACGACGATGCCCTGGCGCGCATCAAGGATGGCGCCCGACCCGCTCGACATCACGCGCGGCTCGTTGTCGCCCGAGCTCGGGCCTTGCGACTGGCCCAGGGTGGTGACCTGAACCACCGCAGGCAGGGCGGCTTCGAGGCCGTTGGCGAAGGTGAACACGCCGCGCCGCGCGTCGAACGGCACCGGCGAGGGCGGCGTCTGGGCGACGGCGGGCGCTGCGGCCAGGGCGGCCAGCAGGGCGACTGCGCAAACGGCCGGGATCGCGCCGCCTCGAACACCTGAACGCCGCATCGTTGAATCCCCCGTCATGGTCGCCAGCCTAGCGCGAGAACCGGGCCGTGACGACAGGGCCGGTGCAGGGAAATCCGCCGTCCTAGAACGCGCTCTCGCCGGTGATGGCGCGGCCGAGGATCAGGGCGTGGACGTCGTGCGCGCCCTCGTAGGTGTTGACCGTCTCGAGGTTCATCGCGTGGCGCATGACGTGCATCTCGCCAGTGATGCCGGCCCCGCCATGCATGTCGCGGGCGACCCGGGCGATATCCAACGCCTTGCCGCAGTTATTGCGTTTCATCATCGAGATCGCCTCGGGAACCCAGGCGCCGGTGTCCAGCAGCCGGCCCAGCGCCAGCGCGCCCTCGAAGCCGAGGAAGATCTCGGTCTGCATGTCGGCCAGCTTCTTCTGCACCAGCTGGCGCGACGACAGCGGGCGGCCGAACAGCATGCGCTCGCCGACATAGTCGCGGGTCAGGTGGAAACAGGCCTCGGCCGCGCCCATGGCTCCCCAGGCGATGCCGTAGCGCGCCTTGTTCAGGCAGCTGAACGGCCCGCGCAGCCCCTTCACCCCCGGCAGCAGATTCTCTTCCGGCACGAACACGTCGTTCAGACCGATATCGCCGGTGATCGACGCCCGCAGGCTGAGCTTGTCGCCGATCTTGTCTGTGCTGAATCCGTCCATGCCGCGCTCAACGATGAAGCCGCGGATGACGTCGTCGAGCTTGGCCCAGACGATGGCCAGGTCGCTGATCGGGCTGTTGGTGATCCAGTATTTGGCCCCGTTCAGCCGGTATCCGCCGTCGACGGCCACCGCCTTGGTCTTCATCGACGCCGGGTCCGAGCCGCCGTCGGCCTCGGTCAGGCCGAAACAGCCGACCAGTTCGCCCGCCGCCATGCGCGGCAGGAAGCGCATCTTCTGCTCCTCCGAGCCGAAGGCGTAGATCGGATACATGGCCAGCGACGACTGCACGCTCATGGCCGAACGGTAGCCGCTGTCGACCGCCTCGATCTCGCGCGCGATCAGGCCGTAGGCGACATGGCTGACCGAGGAGCCGCCATACTGTTCCGGCAGCATGGCGCCGAGAAAGCCCATCTCGCCCAGCTCGGTCATGATCGCCCGGTCGAAGGTCTCGTCCCGGAAGGCCTCGACCACCCGCGGCAGCAGCTTCTCGCGGGCGTAGGACCGCGCCGCGTCCTGGATCATCCGCTCGTCGTCGGTCAGCCGGCCCGACAGGTCCAGCGGGTCCTCCCAGCGGAAGGTCTTCTGCGGAGCGGAGCTGCCGTCGGCCATCGATGGTCTTTCCTGAGCGTGGCGGTCGCGCGCGGTTTAGGCCAGAATGGCGCCGACGGGTAGTGGGCCGGCCCGTCGCAGGTTAGGCTGCCGTCATGATCCGCACGTTGAATCGCCTGTTCGTCGACCACCCGCGCGAGGTGGAGGAAAGCTACCTGCACCACATGGCGGCGTCGTCGCGATTCGGCTTTCGCCTCCTCAAACTGGCCGGATGCGCCTTCCTGCATGCGCTGGTGCCGGGGGTGCACAAGGCGACGGTGTCCAAGGCCGTCTGCTGCATGGCCGACGAACTGGACGGGCGGGCGCGCGAGGCGCGGGAGTGCCGCATGCGGGATGCAGGGGTCTGGGATCCGGGCCTTTAGGTGGCTGGTGACTGGTGGTTGGTGATTGGACGGCGCCCTGATCGGGCAGCGCGGACTTTATGATGACCACTGAATCGGCTCCGGCCTCTCCAACCACCAGTCACCAGCCACCAGCCACCCCTTCCGGCCCCCTCTCCGGCGTCCGCGTCCTCGATCTCAGCCGGGTCCTGGCCGGCCCATGGGCCACGCAGACGCTGGCCGATCTCGGGGCAGAGGTGATCAAGATCGAGCGGCCCGGCGCCGGCGACGACACCCGCCACTGGGGCCCGCCGTTCACGACGAAGGCCGACGGATCGAAGGGCGACGCCGCCTATTTCCTGTGCGCCAACCGCGGCAAGAAGTCGGTCGAGCTCGACATCGCCACGGCAGACGGCGCGGCCGCCGTGCGCGAACTGGTCCAGACCTGCGACGTGCTGGTCGAGAATTTCAAGACCGGCGGGCTGAAGAAGTACGGCCTCGACCACGGGGCGCTGTCGGCCATCAATCCTCGCCTCGTCTACTGCTCGATCACCGGCTTCGGGCAGGACGGGCCGGACGCCCATCGCGCCGGTTACGACTACATGATCCAGGCCATGGGCGGCCTGATGTCGGTCACCGGCCAGCCCGACGGCGCGCCCGGGGCCGAGCCGATGAAGGTCGGCGTCGCCGTCGCCGACCTGTTCACCGGCCTCTACGCCTCCAACGCCATCTTGGCCGCCCTGCTGCACGCCCGCGCGACGGGGGAGGGGCAGCACATCGACATCGCCCTGTTCGACGTTCAGGCGGCGATGCTGGCCAATCAGGCCGCCAACTACTTCGTCAGCGGCGCGGCGCCGACCCGGATGGGCAACGCCCACCCCAACCTCGCGCCCTATCAGCCGTTTCCCTGCACGGACGGGAGGGTCGTCATCGCCGTCGGGAACGACGGCCAGTTCCGGGCCTTGGCGCAGGCGCTGGGCGCGCCCGGCCTCGGCGCCGATCCGCGCTTCCTGACCAACGCCCTGCGGATCGAACACCGCGCCGCGATGACGGCCGAGCTGTCGGCCCTCACGGCCGGTCTGGGCATGAAGGCGCTGATGGCGGCGCTGGAGTCGGCCGGCGTACCCTGCGGCCCGGTCAACAGGGTCGATCAGGTGTTTGAGGAACCGCAGGCGAAGCATCGTCGGCTGGTGGTCGAGCAGGCGCGGGCCGACCTGGCGAACCCGGTGCGAACCGTGGCCTCGCCCATCCGGATGTCCGCGACCCCCGTCCGCTACGACCTGCCGCCGCCGGCTCTGGGAGCGGACACGGATGAAGTGCTGGGCCGGTCGAAGTCCTGATCGAATTTTTCCTTCCGCTCATCCCCGCGAAAGCGGGGACCCAGTCCTGTCCAGCTTGACGCCGGTGTTTCCGGACTGACGATGGCGGGTCGTAGCGGCCGCTGCTTCACCCAAAGAACTGGGTCCCCGCTTTCGCGGGGATGAGCGGATCAGTGGGGTTGCTGGAGCGGGACGCTTCAGCGGCCGACCAGAAAGCCCAGTCCGACCAAGGTCAGAATGGCGAGAACGCCCGTTTTTCGGCCCGGTCTCGGCGAAACCGGATCGGCGTCCTCGATCCGCTCGGCGCCGCCGCGAAGCGCCTCGAGCAGTGCGCGGGCGGAGTGGGCCTGAGCGTTCGGCACGGACAGGTTCACGCCGCCCAGCGCCTGCAGGATCAGTCCGTTGGTCTTCACATGCTCGGCGCCGCCCAGCACCGGATCATACCCGTCCGCCCGCAGGCGGGCCGCCGCGATCTCGGCCTCATAGACGTCTGCGAACCGGGCGATCTCGATCATCGCCCGCGCCCCCGCCTACAGGTCCAACAGCGCCCGGGCCGGGTCTTCCAGAAGGTCCTTGACCCGCACCAAGAACGTCACGGCCTCCTTGCCGTCGACGATGCGGTGGTCGTAGCTCAGGGCCAGGTACATCATCGGGCGGATCAGCACCTCGCCGTTCACCGCCATCGGGCGCTGGACGATGTTGTGCATCCCGAGGATGCCCGACTGCGGCGCGTTCAGGATCGGCGTCGACATCAGCGAGCCGTAGGTGCCGCCGTTGGTGATGGTGAAGGTGCCGCCCTGCAGCTGGTCCAGCGTCAGGTCGCCGTCGCGGGCCGCCTTGCCGAGCGCGGCGATGCCCTTCTCGATGCCCGCCAGCGACAGCTGGTCGGCGTCGCGCAGGACCGGCACCACCAGGCCCTTGTCGGTGCCGACGGCCACGCCGATGTCGTAGTGGTTCTTGTAGATGATGTCCGTGCCGTCGATCTCGGCGTTGACCGCGGGGATCTCGTGCAGGGCCTGCACCACGGCGCGGGTGAAGAAGCTCATGAAGCCCAGCTTCACGCCGTGCCGCTTCTCGAACGCCTCCTTGTACTGCGCGCGCAGGGCCATGACGTTGGTCATGTCCACCTCGTTGAAGGTGGTCAGCTGGGCGGCGGTGTTCTGCGATTCCTTCAGGCGGCGCGCGATGGTCTGGCGCAGCCGGGTCATCTTGACCCGCTCCTCGCGCGGCTGGTCGGCGCGCGGGGCGGCCGGGGCAGCCGCCGGAGCGGCGGGAGCCGGCTTCGGAGCGGCCTGGGGCGCGGCGTTGAGGGCGTTCAGGGCGTCGGCCTTGGTGACGTTGCCCTTGGGCCCGCTGGCGGCGAGCGACTTCGGATCGAGATTGTTCTCGGTCACGACGCGCTGCACGGCGGGCGACAGGTGCGGCGCGTCGCCGGCGGCCGGGACTGCGGCCGAAGCGGCAGGGGCGGGCGCCGCGGCGGCGGGAGCGGGCGCGGCGGCGGCGCCCGAAGCGGCGATGCTGCCGATCTGCTGGCCGGGCGTGACGGTCGAGCCCGCTTCGGCGTCGATGGTCAGGACGCCGGCGGCGGGGGCCGACACCTCGACCGCGACCTTGTCGGTCTCGATCTCGACCAGCATCTCGTCCTTGGCGACCGTGTCGCCGGACTTCTTCAGCCAAGTCCCCATCGAGCCCTCGGCGACGCTCTCGCCCATGGTCGGGGTCATGATCGGCACAGCCGCGCCTGAGGCGGCGGCGGGGGCCGGAGCGGCGGCGGCGGCGGGCGCAGGCTCCGCGGCGGGAGCGGGAGCGGCTGCGGCCGGGGCGGCCTTCGGAGCCTCGGCGGCCGGCGCGGCGCTCGCGCCTTCCGACACCATGCCCAGAACGGCGCCCGGCGTCACAGTCTCGCCGTCGGGAGCCTTGATCTCCGACAGGACGCCGTCGGCAGGCGAGACGACTTCGAGCGAGACCTTGTCGGTCTCCAGCTCGACCAGAACCTCGTCCTTCTTCACCGGATCGCCGGCCTTCTTCGTCCACTTGCCGATCGTGGCTTCGGTGACGGATTCGCCGAGGGCGGGGGTCAGGATGTCGGCCATGGTCGGGTCTTTCAGCTTCGTTCGTTCATTGTCATCCCGGAAGGGGCGTCAGCCCTTGTCCGGGAAGGCGAAGGCGTCGGTCAGGAAGGCGTCGAGTTCTTTCAGGTGCCGGCTCATCAGCCCGGCGGCTGTCGAGGCGGAGGCGGGGCGACCCACATACCGGGCGCGGCGCGACTTCACGTTCAGCTTCTCCAGCGTCAGCTCCAGCCACGGATCGACGAAGGTCCAGCCGCCCATGTTCTTGGGCTCTTCCTGGCACCAGACCAGTTCGGCGTTGGGGAAGCGGGCCAGTTCGGTCAGCAGCGACTTCATCGGCCAGGGATAGAACTGCTCCAGCCGCATCAGATAGACGTCGTCGATCCCGTCCCGTTCGCGCCGCTCCAGCAGGTCGTAATAGACCTTGCCCGAGCACAGGACGACGCGGCGGATCTCCTTGTCGCCCTTGATCGTGATCCCCGCGACGTCCGGGCGGGTCTGGGCGTCGTCGTGCAGCACGCGGTGGAAGGACGAGCCCTCCGCCATGTCGGCAAGGCTGGACACCGCCTTCTTGTGCCGCAGCAGCGACTTGGGCGTCATGATGATCAGCGGCTTGCGGAACGGCCGGTGCATCTGGCGGCGCAGGATGTGGAAATAGTTCGCCGGGGTGGTGCAGTTGGCGACCTGGATGTTGTCCTCGGCGCACTGCTGCAGGAACCGCTCCAGCCGCGCCGACGAATGCTCGGGCCCCTGACCCTCGTAGCCGTGCGGCAGCAGCATGGTCAGGCCGCACATCCGCAGCCATTTGCGCTCGCCCGAGGTGATGAACTGGTCGATCACCACCTGCGCCCCGTTCACGAAGTCGCCGAACTGGGCCTCCCACATGACCAGGGTGTTGGGGTCGGTCAGGGCGTAGCCGTATTCGAAGCCCAGCACCGCCTCTTCCGACAGCGCCGAGTCGATCACCTCGTACTCGGCCTGTCCCTCGCGCAGGTTGTTCAGCGGGACGTAGCGGGCCTCGGTGGTCTGATCGACGATGCCCGAGTGGCGCTGGCTGAAGGTGCCGCGCACCGAATCCTGGCCCGACAGACGGACGGGAAAGCCCTCGTCCAGCAGCGAGGCGAAGGCCAGGCTTTCGGCGGTGGCCCAGTCGATGTTCTCGCCGGTCGTGATCATCTCGCGCCGGCCGTCCATGACGCGCTTCAGCGTCTTGTGCATGTCGACGTCGTTGGGAATGGTCGTCAGGCGGTGGCCGAGGTCGGCCAGCCTGGCCGCCGGGACCGAGGTCTCGCCGCGCCGCTCGTCGCCCTCGGGCAGGCCGATGCCCTGCCACTGGCCGTCCATCCAGTCGGCCTTCTTGGCCTCGAAGGCCTTGCCCGCGTCGAACTCGGAGTCGAGGAAGGCCTCGAACCGGGCGACTTCGGCGTCCACCGCGGCCTGGTCGATCACGCCTTCCTTGATCAGCCGCTCGGCGTAGATCTCGCGCGTCGACGGGAGGGCGCGGATCTTCGAATACATCAGCGGCTGGGTGAAGGTCGGATCGTCGCCCTCGTTGTGGCCGAAGCGGCGGTAGCAGAACATGTCCACCACCACGTCCTTGTGGAACTTCTGCCGGAACTCGGTCGCCACCTTGGCGGCGAACACCACGGCTTCCGGATCGTCGCCGTTCACATGGAAGATCGGCGCCTGCACCATCAGCGCCACGTCCGACGGATAGGGCGACGAGCGGCTGTTGCGCGGGCTGGTGGTGAAGCCGATCTGGTTGTTGACCACGAAATGCAGGGTCCCGCCGGTGCGGTAGCCCTTCAGCCCCATCAGGGCGAAGCACTCGGCCACCACGCCCTGACCAGCGAAGGCGGCGTCGCCGTGGATCAGCAGCGGCACGACCTTGGACCGGTCCAGCGCAGCCTGCGCGTCGCCGTCGCCGGCCGCGGCCTCGCGAATGTCGAACGCCTGTTTCGCTCGCGCCTTGCCCAGCACCACCGGGTTGACGATCTCGAGGTGCGACGGATTGGCCGTCAGCGACAGGTGCACCGTGTTGCCGTCGAACTCGCGGTCCGACGAGGCGCCCATGTGGTATTTGACGTCGCCCGATCCCTCGATGTCCGAAGGCACGGTCGAGCCGCCCTGGAACTCGTGGAAGATGGCCCGGTAGGGCTTGCCCATCACCGCCGCCAGGGTGTTCAGCCGCCCGCGGTGGGCCATGCCGAAGACGACCTCGTCGACGCCCAGCGCGCCGCCGCGCTTGATGATCTGCTCCAGCGCCGGGACCATGGCCTCGCCGCCGTCAAGACCGAACCGCTTGGTGCCGGGGAACCGCTTGTGCAGGAACCGCTCGAAGCCCTCGGCCTCGATCAGCTTGTTCAGGATCGCCAGCTTGCCTTCCTTGGTGAAGGCGTTGCGCTCGAAGGTCTCGGCGCCCTCGAACCGCTGCTGCAGCCAGGCCTTCTCCTCCGGCTCGGCGATATGCATGAACTGGATGCCGATGTGGCCGCAGTAGGTGCGCTTCAGGATCGCCAGCACCTCGCGGATGCTGCCGGTCTGCAGCCCCAGCACGCCGTCCAGATAGATCGGCCGGTCGAGATCGGCCTCGGTGAAGCCGTAGAACTCGGGCGTCAGTTCGGGATTGTGGGTCGGCTGCTCGATGCCGAGCGGGTCCAGCGTCGCCTGCAGGTGCCCCCGGACGCGGTAGTTGCGGATCAGCATCAGGGCGCGGATGGAGTCGTGGGCCGCCGCCCGAATGGCCTCGGCCGATACGGCGGGGGCGGCTGCGGCGGTGGGAGAGGCGGTCGGAGCGGCGCCCGCCTTCTTCAAGTCCGGCTTTGGAGCCGGCCATCGTCCGTCGAAAACGGCGGAGGCCTCGCTCGGCTCTTCGTTGACGGAGCGGCCCCACGACCCGGCGGTGCCCGAGGCGCGCACGCTGTCGGCGTTGTCCCGCAGCTGGTCGAAGAAGGCGCGCCACTCGGCCGACACCGACGCCGGATCGGCCGCCCAGCGCTCGTGCAGGTCCTCGATGAACGAGGCGTTCGAGCCGTAGAGGAAGCTGGTCTCGGCAAAGACCTGGTTCAGCCGACCGGCATCGTCCGCCATCTATCGTCACGTCCCTTGGGCGGCGCGCGCACCTCCGCGCGAACCGGCGCCGTTGATATAGGCGCTGTTTCCTGACGGGTCATGACCGAATGGGGGCGATGGGGGCGAATTTCTCCCGATTCCGGCGAAATTCGCACCTAATCTGTCCCGCTGCCGGGACATTGGGTTGCTCATTTTCAGACCGTCATCCTCGAGTTCGACCCGAGGATCAGACCGTCCGGTGCTCCGTCGCGTGGGGTGCTTGAGACGGCATCGGGGCCATCCCAAACGCACAGCCCACGCTTGCCTCTCATCCTCGGGTCAAGCCCGAGGATGACGGCAGAGAGGAAGCGTTCGTCAGCCCTTCAGCACGTCCACCAGCGTTGCGCCAAGCCGGGCTGGCGACGGCGACACCCGGATGCCCGCCGCTTCCATGGCCGCGATCTTCGACTCGGCGTCGCCCTTGCCGCCCGAGACGACGGCCCCGGCGTGGCCCATGGTGCGGCCCTTGGGGGCGGTGAGGCCGGCGATGAAGCCGACCATCGGCTTGGAGCGGCCCTTCTTCGCCTCGTCGATCAGGAACTGGGCGGCGTCTTCCTCGGCCCCGCCGCCGATCTCGCCGATCATGACGATGGACTTCGTCTCGTCGTCGGCGAGGAACAGCTCCAGCACGTCGATGAACTCGGTGCCCTTGACCGGGTCGCCGCCGATGCCGACCGCCGTGGTCTGGCCGAGGCCCTCGTTCGAGGTCTGGAACACCGCCTCATAGGTCAGGGTGCCCGAGCGCGACACGATGCCGACGTTGCCCTTCTTGAAGATCGAGCCCGGCATGATGCCGATCTTGCACTCTTCCGGGGTCAGGATGCCGGGGCAGTTCGGGCCCAGCAGCCGCGACTTCGACCGGTCCAGCCGCGCCTTGACCCGCACCATGTCCAGCACCGGGATGCCCTCGGTGATGCAGGTGATGAAGGGCACCTCGGCCTCGATGGCCTCGATGATGGCGTCCGCGGCGCCCGCCGGCGGGACATAGATCACCGACGCCGTCGCGCCCGTGGCTTCTTTCGCCTCGGCCACCGATGCGAAGATCGGCAGGGTCTCGCCCTCCGACCCGGTCCAGTTCGTGCCGCCCTTCGTGGGGTGCACGCCGCCGACCATCTTGGTGCCGTAGTAGCGCAGCGCCTGTTCCGTATGGAAGGTCCCGGTCTTGCCGGTCAGGCCCTGGACGATGACCTTGGTGTTCTTGTCGACGAGGATGGACATTCTAGTTTCCCGGGGGAGAGACAGGGGCCGTTTCGCTGATCACGATCTGGCGCGAAAGGGAGATGACCGCGCGACCATCTGGGGCGGCGGCATAGGTCAAAGTCTGGCCGCCCAAGGTTGACCAGATGCGGGGCGGAATGAAGCCCGGCAGAGACTCGGCCGAGAGGCTTTCGCTTCCAAGGCCTAGACTTTCCGCCAGCGCGGCAAACTCGCCCTCCAGCTCCTGATCGGCCCGTTCGACCGACACCGAGCAGACGACAGCCGAGCCGGTGCCTGGCCCGCCGGGCTCCTGGCCGCCCAGCATCATGACAAGCACGCCGTTGGCGCGGAAGGCGGTGTTCCATCCGGCCGGCGCTGCGCGCGGGGTCAGGCGGACCCGGCGCCAGCGGCGCTCCTGTCCAAGCGCCTCAAAGGCGTCGCGATCAAGTTCTGTGGAGACGCAGGCGTCGCGCACCAGCTGCACCGCGTCTGCGCCCCGCGATACGCTCGGGCCCTCGGGTGCGACAGACAGGGACAGCGCGAGGGCGAACTCGGCGACCATGCTCACCCCACCGCCGCGACGATCTTCTGCGCCGCGTCGTCGAGGTCGTCCGCCGCGGTGATGGCCAGCCCCGACTCGTTCAGGATGCGCTTGCCCTCGGTCACGTTGGTGCCCTCGAGGCGCACCACCAGCGGCACCTTCAGGCCCACTTCCTTGACCGCCGCGACCACGCCCTCGGCGATGACGTCGCAGCGCATGATGCCGCCGAAGATGTTGACCAGGATGCCCTGCACGGCGGGATCGGCGGTGATGATCTTGAAGGCCGCCGCGACCTTTTCCTTGGAGGCGCCGCCGCCGACGTCGCAGAAGTTGGCCGGCTCTTTGCCGTACAGCTTGATGATGTCCATCGTCGCCATGGCCAGGCCGGCGCCGTTGACCATGCAGCCGATGTTGCCGTCGAGGGCGACATAGGCGAGGTCCCATTCCGAGGCCTCGATCTCCTTGGCGTCTTCCTCCGTCTCGTCGCGCAGCGCCTTCATGTCCTCGTGGCGGAACAGGGCGTTGCCGTCGAAGCTGACCTTGGCGTCCAGCACGCGCAGGCGGCCGTCCTTCATGACGATCAGCGGATTGACCTCGAGCATCGACATGTCGGTCTCGACGAAGGCCTTGTAGAGGATCGGGAACAGGGTCTCGCCGTCCTTGGCCGCGTCGCCGGTCAGGCCGAAGGCGGTGTTGAGCTCGGCGACATTCGCGGGCGTCACGCCGGCTTCGGGGTCGATGTCGATGGTCTGGATCTTCTCGGGCGTGTCGTGCGCCACCGCCTCGATGTCCATGCCGCCCTCGGTAGAGACGACGAACGACACCCGGCCGGTCGAGCGGTCGACCAGCAGCGAGCAGTACAGCTCGCGCTCGATGTCGGCGCCGTCCTCGATGTACAGGCGGTTGACCTGCTTGCCCGCCGGGCCGGTCTGGGCGGTCACCAGGGTGTTGCCGAGCATCTCGCGGGCGTTCTTGACCACGTCCTCAATCGAGAAGGCCAGCCGCACCCCGCCCTTGGCGTCGGGGCCCAGCTCCTTGAACTTCCCCTTGCCGCGCCCGCCGGCGTGGATCTGCGACTTCACGACGTAGAGCGGCCCGGGCAGCTGCTTCGCCGCCGCCTCGGCTTGATCCGCCGAAGTGATGGCGACGCCCTCGGCGACGGGGGCGCCGAAGCCCTTCAGAACCTGCTTGGCCTGGTACTCGTGGATGTTCATGGGGGCCGCCTGGATGGGAGAGTTGGCGGCTTATAGGGGCTGCGCCTTCGGAGGCGCAACAGGTCAGGGACGAGGGGTCAGGGATTAGGGATGAGGCATGAGGGATGAGGGTCAAGGTCGGGCCTACGGCGAGATCTCTCCTCAGCCTTGGCGCTTCCTGTTCCCTGATCCCTAAACCCTCATCCCTGATCCCTGAACCTAGTCCACCCAATCCCGCTTCAACGTCCGCGACGCCCCGATCAGCAGCACCGCCGCCAGCAGATAGAACCCCATGCCGGTGTAGATGGCCCAGCGCAGGCTCTCCTCGCCGAAGCGCGGCGCCAGCAGGTCGCTCATCCAGCCGAAATAGTAGAAGCCGACGGCGATCCCCAGCAGGTTGTTGATCAGCAGGAACAGGGCTGAGGCGGTCGAGCGCATCGGCGCGGGAACCAGATGCTGGACGGAGGCGGTGATCGGCCCCAGCCAGGCCAGGTTCAGCCCGGTCGGGATCAGGAAGATCAGGAAGGCGACGATCAGCTGCTGGGCGTTGGTGCCCCCGCCGGGGAAGACCAGCCCGATCAGCCACGGCGAGTTCATCGCCAGGATGAACATCGGGGCCGAGATCAGGAAGGCAATCGCCGGCGTCAGCGGGTAGGCGCCCTTGCCGCGCTTCGACAGCTTGTCGGCGATGGCGCCGCCCAGCCAGATGCCGAGCGTGCCGCCGATCAGGGCGATGCCGGCGTAGTACCAGCTGGTCTGCGACAGGGTCAGGCCGAAGCTGCGCATGAAGAACAGCGGCAGCCATCCGGCGACGCCGTAACCGCACACAGAGGACGACGCCGCGCCCAGCGCCAGCAACCAGAAGCTCGGCTTGGGAATGACCGCGGAGGCGGTGCGGCGCGCGATCGTCAACGAGATGCCGATCACCATGGCCAGCAGGCCGCCGAAGGCGAGCACCAGCGCATTGCCCAGCTCGAGGCCGGCGAAATGGTTCAGGGCCGCGAGGATCAGACAGCCGGCGCCGAGACCGAGCATGATGAGGGCGGCGATCGCCCCGGACTTGCCAGAGCCGACCACGGGCGCGGCGGCGATGGCCGCCAGCTCGGCCTCGGTCTTGACCGTATCGGTGCCCCCGCGCGTGGGGTTGCGGACCGTGAACAGCAGGACGGGCGCCAGCAGCACGCCGGCCAGGCCGACGACCACGAAGGCGGTGCGCCAACCATAGGCGGCCGCCAGCAGGCCGCCCACCAGTGTGCCGGCGGCGGTTCCCAACGGGATGCCGAAGGCGAAGGCCGCAAGCGCCCGGGCCCGCTGATGCGGCGGGAAATAGTCGGCCACCAGCGAATAGGCAGGGGCCACGCCGCCCGCCTCGCCGACGCCGACGCCCATGCGGAACAGGAACAGCTGGGTGAATGAGGTCGCCACGCCGCACAGGGCGGTGAACCCGCTCCAGACCGCCAGGGCGCCGGTCATGATCCAGACCCGGCTATAGCGGTCCGCCAGCCACGCCAGCGGAATGGCCAGCGTCGAATAGACCGAGGCGAAGGCGATGCCGCCCAGCAGGCCGAACTGGCTGTCCGACAGTCCGAACTCGGCCTTCAGCGGCGCGGCCAGAATGCCGATGATCTGCCGGTCGAGGAAGTTCAGCATGTAGACGAGGATCAGGATCGCCAGAACGTAGAAGCGATAACCGGGCCGGACAGGTGCGGCGTCCGTCGTGCTCATGGCGTGTCCCTCGACTGGTCTTCTTGCGGTGACGGTAGCTGCGCCGTGGCGCGGCGCCAAAGAAAAAGGGCGGCGGCTCAGGAGAACCGCCGCCCGTGATCAGATGATCAGGCTCAGGAGATCAGAACTTCACGCCGACGGTGAAGGTGTAGGTCCGCGGCGCGCCGTAGAAGGCGATGACCGAGTCGCCGGTGAACGGACCGGGGAAGCTGTACCCGCCCGTCTTGTAGCGTTCGTCCGTCAGGTTCTTGCCGTGCAGGGCGACGGTCCAGCGGTCGCTGGCCGAGGTCCAGACCGCGCTGGCGTCGTACATCCAGTAGGCTTCCTGATCCAGCAGCGGCGCCGCGGTCTCGAACTGCTGATAGGCGCCGCGATAGGCGGCCGACGGGGTGAAGGCCAGCTCCGAACCGTCCGAGAAGTCGTGACGGTAGGTGGCGCTGATCGACCCCGTCCACTCGGGCGTGTTCTGGAAGTCGCGCAGGTTCGAGACGTCGACGAAGCAGCCGGTCAGCGTCGGGCAGGTCGTATTCAGCGGGCCGCTCGGGATGAAGGCCAGGAACTCGTCGAACTGAGCGTCGATGTAGCTGAGCATCCCGTTGATCGTGAGATTGCTGCCGAGGCGGAACGAGCCCTCGAACTCCCAGCCGCGGATCGAGGACGATCCCGCGTTGTCGACGATGGAGGCGATCGCCGAGCCGCTCGTCGGATACTGGGTCGTGATCTGCTGGTCCTCGTAGGACGAGTCGAACACCGCCGTGGCGAAGGAGAAGGTGTCGAACAGCCGGCCCTTCAGGCCCAGTTCGATGGTCTCGACCGTCTCGGGATCGTAGCCCTGGACCGTGGCGGGATACAGCACGGCGTCGCCGCGCATGTCGAAGCCGCCCGACTTGAAGCCCCGGCCCCACGAGGCGTAGGCGGTCAGGTCCGGCGTGAACTCGTAGGACACGCTGGCGCGGGGGGTGAACTCCTCGAACTCGCGCGTATCGGTGTAGTTCGTGCGCACCGCGCCCGGGATGGCCGCCGCGTTGCCGAAGAACGGGCTGCGGATGCCGGTGAACGCCTGCCGGTAGACCGTGCCGGTCTTCTCGTCGTGGGTGAAGCGGCCGCCGACCGAAACGGACAGCTGGTCGCTCACGTCATAGCTGAAGTCGCCGAACACGGACCAGCTCTTGGTGTCGACGCTGCCCGCGGTCAGGGTGGTCGAGTTCAGCAGCCCGACGACGGTGTCGAAGGCGCCCGAGGCCGTGGCGTCGAGGTAGTAGACGCCGGCGACGCCCGACCAGCGGTCGCCCTCGAACAGCGCCTGGAATTCCTGGCTGAACTGGTCGTCGTCGTACTGGGCCGGGATGTCGAGGATCGGCGCGGCCTGGTTGTCGAAGTCGATGTTGCCGCGCGTCTGGCCGTCGCGGTAGGCGGTGATCGACTTCAGGGTCAGCCAGTCGTTGGCCTGCCATTCGCCGGTCAGCGACACGCCGCGGGTGACGACCTCGTTCTTGTCGCCGGCGCCGGCGAAGGTGTCGTACTCATTGGCCGGGCTCGGGGCGATCTGACGGTGGCCGTGCCGGGCGTTCGAGGCGTCCTTCACATAGTCGCCGGCCAGCCGGATGAAGAGGTTGTCGGTCGGCGTCCATTCGAAGCTGGCGCGGCCGGCGATGACGTCCTTGTTGTAGTGTTCCTTGCCGGTGTTGCGGTTGGTCCCGAAGCCGTCGCGCAGGTAGCGGGCGACCGAGGCCGAGACGCCGAAGTTGTCGGACACGGGCCCGGAGATGCTGGCCACCGCGTCGAACTGGTCATAGCTGCCGTACGAGCCGCGCAGCGAGATCAGGGGGTCGTCCCCGATCCGGCGCGTCACATATTTGATCGCGCCGCCGATGGTGTTGCGGCCGTACAGCGTGCCCTGCGGGCCGCGCAGGATCTCGATCCGCTCGACGTCGAAGATGTCCAGCACGGCGGCCTGCGGGCGGGCGACGTAGACGTCGTCGATGTACAGGCCCACGCCCGGGTCGAAGCCCCACAGCGGATCCTGCTGGCCGACGCCGCGGATGAAGGAGATCAGGGTCGAGTTCGAGCCGCGCGCCGAGTTCAGGGTCAGGCCGGGCGTCGAGCGGGCCAGTTCGGTGATGTCGGCGGAGCCGCGGTTCTCCAGCGTTTCGGCGCTGACGGCGGTGACGGCGATCGGCACGTCCTGCAGGATTTCCGAGCGGCGGCGGGCGGTGACGACGACGTCGTCGACGCTGGTCGCGCCCTCCTGCGGGACGGCGTCCTGCGCCATGGCGAAGGTCGAGAGCGCGCTCCAGGCGGCCCCCGCCAGCAAGGCGGTTTTCACATAGCGGTTCATCATAGCCCCAATCCTCTGTTCCAGCCCTGACGCTTTTTTTATTCAGCGTTCAATGATTTTCGCGGACCGTAACCGTTTCAGACGGCCTGTCAAACGTGAAGCTTCCCCGGCGTTACGGGCGTCGCCGACCTGTGGCGCCGTTGCACAGCCCGCCCTTCCGGGCCTAGCTTGGCCGCATGAGCAAGCTCGACGTTCCGGCGGTGAAACGCGGCCGCCCGCGCAAGGCGGAGGTCCCCGGCGGGGCCGACACCCGCGACCTGATCCTCGACGCCGCCGAGGACCTGTTCTCCAAGCACGGCTTCTACGGCGTCACCATCCGCGAGGTGGCGCGCGAGGCGGGCGTCGATACGGCGCTGGTGCACTACTATTTCGGGGCCAAGCGCGGCCTGTTCGACGCCGTCTTCCTGCGCCGGGCAGAGGTCTGGAACAACGAGCGGGTCGAGGCCATCAACCGCTACGCGCGCGACGTCGGCGACGCCATGACCCTGGAGGGGCTGTTCGAGGCCTTCCTGCGCCCGCCGTTCGAATGGTCGCTGAAGGGCGGGCCGGGCTGGAAACACTACGCCGCCCTGGTGGCCCAGACCAACGCCAACCCGACCTTCGGCGGCGAGATCATGGCCCGCTACTACGACCCGGCCATCCGGCGGCTGATCGAGCTGATCAAGCGCATCCTGCCCGGCGCGCGCGAGGTCGACCTGTACTGGGCCTATCACAACCTGTCGGGGGCCCTGACCCTGACGCTGGGCGAGACGGGGCGGCTGGACCGGCTGTCCGGCGGCCTGTGCCGCTCGGGCGATCTGGAGACGGCGGGCGACTATATGGTCCGGTTCGCGGCCGCCGGCTTCCGCGCCGTGTGCCAGCCGGCCCCCTAACCCAGGAACATCTCCCACATCAGCCGGCCGGGCGTGAAGGCGAAGGCGCCGGCGATCACCAGCCCGCCGACGAAGGCGCCGGCCATCCCGCGCGCATGCCCCTTCACCCGACCACGCCGGATCGCGACCACCGCCATCGGCACCGCGATGAAGGTCCAGCCGCTGAGCAGATGAATCCACGAAAACGCGCCCGGATTGATCTGGCGGATGAAGAACGAACTGGCCGCCACCGTCAGCATGGCGACGACCCAGCTCCAGCCCAGCACGCGGTGCACGCCCGTGCCCTTGACCCCGACCAGCTGCACCGTCCCGATCAGCAGGGCCGCCAGCGCCGCCGGCACATGGATCCGCACCGCCAGCGGCTGCGTCGCCAGCAGACCCCACTCCGGCGCATGCCCGAACCGCGCCATGGCGGCGAACACGGCGGCGGCTCCGACGGCGAGCCCCGCCAGCAGGATCAGGCGGCGGGCGGGAAAGGTGGCGGCGGGCAGGGGCTGGGCGGTCATGCGGGGGCTCCGGTGGGGACCGGTCCCTGCTGAGCCGTCCGCCGCGTCCTGTCGTGGGCCGATGCGCCAACGACCGCGCGGAGTTCGCGAGCGAACGCTCCCTCTTCGTTCCGCTCATCCCCGCGAAAGCGGGGACCCAGTCCTGTCCAGCGAGACGCCGGCGCCTCAGGACCGGCGTCGCATCCACATCACCACCGCCGCATCACCCAAAGCACTGGGTCCCCGCTTTCGCGGGGATGAGCGGAGCAATAGAAACTCAGCGCAACGCGATGCCCTGCCGCGCCCCCGCCGCCGGCAGGTCGAACGCCGCCGCCTCGAAGGTCGGCGGGCCGAACGGCGCCCGCGCATTCCGTGAAAACCCGTACGCCTCCTTCGGCAGGCCGATCGGCCAGGTCGACAGCCGCCCGTTCCCGTCCGCATCGTGGAAGGCCGCGACCGCATAGCGGCCCGGCGCCAGCCCCTCCAGCGTCACCGTCGTCGTCGCCCCGGTGCGCGCGACCATGGCCGTCCGCACCGCCCCCGCATTGCGCCGCATGGACTCCGCGTCGCGGAAAACCGCCACCGCGATCCGTCCGCCCCCGGCCCGCGTCGTCAGCGACAGCGTCAGGTCGGCGGCCATGGCCGGCCCGGCGCCCAGCATCAGCACGGCGATGATCAGGCCCAAGGGCGATGGACGCTTCATTCCGGCTCCGTTTCGTGGTCTCACAACCCGTCACTGACCACGCCGGGAGGGGCCCGTCCAGCATGAGCGATCGCGGCCCATCCCCGCATCCGCCCCCGCATCCGCCCGCCCGAAGCGAGCGCCGCATCCTGCTCCGCGGCTTCGCCGTTGCGCTCGGCGTCGGCGCCCTGCTGGCCTTCGCCGGCGCCTTTGGCACAGACGACGCGCCCCTGGCGACGCGCCTCGCCTACTGGCTGCCGGTGATGCTGATCGGCGCCCTGTGGGGCCATCTGTGCGGGCGGGGGGTGGAGCGCGTCATCGACACGGACGCCCGCCCCTGGCTGACCGTCGCGGCGCTGACGGCGGTCATCACCGGCCCGCTGTCGGTTCTGGTCTGGGCCTTCACAGCCCTGATGTTCGAGCCGGGGCGCCCGCACGACGTCGCCGACCTGCCCGGCTTCATCGCCCCGGTGCTGGCCGTCACCCTGGCGGTCAGCACCCTGAACGTCTTCCTCGGCCGCACCCCGGTTCAGACCCACGCCGCCGCGCCCGGCGCCGCCCCGGCCCGCTTCCCCGACCGCCTGCCGCCCAGGCTCAGGGGCGCCGTCCTCCGCGCCGTCCAGTCCGAGGACCACTATCTGCGCCTTCACACCGACCGCGGCTCGGACCTGATCCTGATGCGCCTGTCCGACGCCCTGACCGAGCTGGAAGGCCTCGAGGGCGCCCAGACCCACCGCAGCTGGTGGGTCGCCCGCGACGCCGTGCGCGGCATAACCCGCGGCGACGGCCGCGCCCTCCTCACCCTCGACGGCGGCCTCGAAGTCCCCGTCAGCCGCCGCTACGCGAGGGCCCTGAGAGCCGCCGGCTGGTACTGAGCCCCGGGGCCTGCAGGCTATTGAGGACGTTGAAAGGCCGGAAGGTTCATCACAGCGAACACGACGGAACACAACGTACACGGCGAGACCGCGCTTGAAGCGCCGCAGGCATTCAACGCCGGACCGGCATCGAGGGCGCTGCCCGCAAACCAGACGCCGGCCCCATCGTGTCCGTTGTGGTTCTTCGTCGTGTTCGTTGTGACGAACCTACAGGCCGAGCGACCGGATCATTCGAAGCCGGCTTCCCCGGGAGTCTAGCCGCAGCTGCAGACCGCCTCGCGCACGCAGCTCGACGCCCGCCCGCTCTCCGGCGGCGCAAACCGCGTCACGCCCGACTCGCACCGCGCCGGCCGGCCGGGCGCGCACACCGCCGTGCAGCCGCCGCACACGCCCGACGGCGCCGCCGTGCAGCCGCCGCCCGCCGCGGCCGAGGCGCTGGCCTCCACCCGCGTGATCACCGCCCCGGCCATCGCGGGATGGTCCCCCGTCCGCTGCCCCCACGTCCCCAGCAGCCCCCCGCCGCCGCTCGACGGCATGCACGCCGCCAGCAGCAGGGCCAGCGTGGCGATGGTCGCGATCCGCTTGAACATTCGATCCTCCCCAGGATGATCCCTCATGCGTAAGCGATCGCCGGTAGGCGGGCAAGCGGCGGGTCGCCTTCTCCTCCCCCTTCATGGGGGAGGGGGACCGCGCAGCGGTGGAGGGGGCGGAAGCCGGGCGCCGTCGCCCTTCTTGCTTATCTTGTCGTCACCCCCGCGAAGGCCGGGCCTCTCTCGTCGTCACCCCGGCGAAGGCCGGGGCAGGGCGGCGCCGAAGGCGACCTGTTCACGCAGGCTGTCGCCGACAGCGGCGCTCCCGACAGGTTCGCGCTCGCGCGCGCCGCCTCGTCCCGGCCTGCGCCGGGATGACGACCGGCCTTCGCCGGGATGACGACAAGGAAGGGCGAACTGGCGTCACGCGGTCGGAGGCCCATATCCGGCATCCCTCGCTCGCGCCCGACCCCCATGCCCCGCACCCTCCACATCGACTTCGTCTCCGACATCGTCTGCCCCTGGTGCGTCGTCGGCCTCGGCGGCCTGACCACGGCGCTGGACCGGCTCAGGTCCGAGGGGATCGAGGCCGAGATCCATTTCCAGCCGTTCGAGCTCAACCCCGACATGCCGCCCGAGGGCGAGAACATCATCGACCACATCGCCGGCAAATACGGCTCGACCCCCGAGCAGTCGGCTCAGAACCGCGCCATGATCCGCGCCCGCGCCGCCGAGGCTTGGCCCGGGTTCGACATGCGGATGACGGAGCACAGCCGCATCTGGAACACCCTCGACGCCCACCGCCTGCTGCACTGGGCTAGCTAGGCCTCCACCGTCGTCGTCATCCCGGCGAAAGCCGGGACCTGTTCGAGGCCCATTTCACCCGCAACCAGCCCCTCTCCGGCCGTCATCCCGGCGAAGGCCGCGACATCCTCGCCGCCGCCGCCGAATCCGCCGGTCTGGACCGCGCCGAGGCCGAAGCGGTCCTCGCCGAGGACCGCTACGCCGAAGCCGTCCATGAAGCGGAGGCCCTGTGGCGCGGGCGCGGGATCAACGCCGTGCCGGCGGTGGTGGTGGAGGGGAAGTGGCTGATCAGCGGCGGCCAGCCGGCGGCGGTGTTCGAGGAGGCGTTGCGGGGGATTGCGGGGGAGGGGTGAGGCCCAAAACAACGATCAACCTTGGCGAACCGATCCGCTCTGCCTAAGGTAGCGAAAAGCTCAGGAGTTGGCAGATGAACTATTTTTCTGATCTCGATGCAGGGCCGACAGTTAACACGGTCTCTGAGCCGCAAAAAATATTTCACGCCTTGCCAAAGAAGGCAGCAAAATACGAATATTTGCGAGACGTTCAAGGCGAAGTTCTTGGAAAGTGGCATGCTCGACGGACCGAGCAGGACAATGTCATCAAAATGAATACAGGAGGGGGTAAGACTGTTGTAGGTCTACTCGCCCTAAAGTCATGCCTGAATGACAATGTTGGCCCCGCTGTCTATGTTTGTCCTGACAACTACCTCTGCGAACAAGTGATTGCCGAAGCAGCGGAGCTTGGAATTGAAACAACGGTAGAGCCAAGATCTCCTCATTTTCTCAGCGGGCGCGCCATACTGGTGATCCCTATACACACCCTCTTCAATGGTCGGTCGAAGTTTGGTGTTGGGTCCGAGGGCGTCAAGCTCGAAATTGGCAGCATCATAATCGATGACGCCCATGCGTGTATCGCAACGGCTGAGCAGAAGTTCACAATTGATATTCCGCGGGAGAGCCCGGTCTTTGCAAAACTATTCGACCTTTTCAACGCGGACTTGAGGCAGCAGTCGACTGCGACAACAACAGAAATCGCGCAGGGTGAGCGACGAGCGCTCGCACGCGTTCCTTATTGGGCGTGGCAGGACAAGCTCGATAAGGTCGCCCAAATTCTGGTCGAACACAACGCGAGCCCTGAGCTCGAGTGGGAGTGGCCACTTCTGCGTGAATCTTTAGGTCAATGCCTTTGTCATATCCACGCTACGGGTATCGAGATTGCTCCTAGGTGTCTGCCCGTTGAATCGATTCCGAGCTTCATCAAGGCCAAGCGGCGGATTTACATGACCGCGACCCTTGCGGATGACAGCATCCTCGTTTCGGATTTCAATGCCGCGCCGGCCTCGATTGCGCTACCCATTGCGCCGGTTGGCGGTTCCGATATCGGCGAGCGGCTCATCCTCGTTCCACAGGAAATCAACACAGATCTCACCGACAAAGAGATCAGAGATTTCGCAGCAAACTACGCCAAAACCCGCAACGTCGTTGTCATCGTTCCGTCCTTCAAGCGGGCCGAATTCTGGAAGCCAGTCGCAACCAAAATCGTGGACAGCTCCTCGATTCAGGAGGGCGTCGAGAAGCTCAGAAGTAGCGTTGGCAATCTTGTCGTTATGGTCAATCGGTATGACGGCGTCGACCTTCCGAACGACGCCTGCCGTCTTTTGATTGTTGACGGGCTCCCCGATGTTCGCCGTTTGGTTGACCGATACGAGCAGGGAATTCTTGAGTCATCAGATCGCTTCCGGGGGCGGGAGGTTCAGCGCATTGAGCAGGGCATGGGACGCGGCATTCGTGCGAGCCACGACTATTGCATTGTCATGCTTATGGGATCGCAGTTGCTTGGCTCTCTCTATGCGTCCGGCGCTGTGGGTTTTTTCTCACCTTCTACCGCCGCTCAACTTACCTTGTCCCGTAAGCTCGCTCGCCAGATCGAGGAAAAGGGCTTGGCCGAAATGACGAAGGTTGTGGACGGGGTTCTCGCCCGTGATAGCCAGTGGGTTGGAGCTGCGAAGAATGCGCTGATTGAGATCACGAACCCCACCAGCATAACGGTCGATCCGATAGCAGTTGCCCAGAGGCAGGCGTTCGACGCGAGCAAACGTGGTCGGCCGGACAAGGCTGAAGAAGCCCTTAGGGCTGTGATCAAGAGCAGCGACTCGGAGGCAGTTCAGGGCTGGCTTTTGGAGCAGGTCGCAGAAGTCGTTCATTCGACAGACAAGGTCCAGAGTCAGTCAATCCTCGCAGGGGCGCATGAGCGCAATGCGATGACGTTGCGCCCTCTTCGTGGGATCATATACCCGCGGGTCGATACTGCGGGGATGGATCAAGCACGGCAGGCGGCTACGTTCCTCCGGACGAAATACGGTACTAATGCCAATGCGATGGTCCTCGGTGCGAAAGCACTGTTCAACCGGCTCGAATTTGGCCCCGACACCGCCGACATATTTGAGGAAGCGCTGAAAGAACTTGGCCTGCACCTTGGGTTCCGGGCGCAGCGACCCGAGAAGTTAGGCATCACGGGACTGGATGTCCTGTGGGGTATCGGTGAGAACCAATACCTCCTGCTCCCATGCAAGAGCGAAGCGACAAACTCCACAATATCGAAATCATATACAGACCAAGTGAGTGGCTCAGTCACTTGGTTCAGCCAAGCTTACGATCATACTTGCAAGGCCACTCCTGTGATCGTTCACCCTTCTCAAGTCGTAGACAAGCTTGGTACCGCCCCGGGGGGTATGAGGGTGCTGACGCCGGAAAAATTGAGCGCCCTGAAACTGGCCGCTGAGAATTTCATTGTCGGTGCGAAGGACAATCTCGACGATGTGGGACACGTCCGGTCCGTTCTGAGTGCCGAAAAGCTTACTGGAACTCAAATCGTTTCCCAGTTCACGCTGCCGGCGAAACCGACCGCATGACTTTGAACTTGACCTCTACCACCCCGCCGCCCTCACCTTCGCCGACATCAGGTTGAGCGCTCCTTACCCGACACTCCCGCCCCCAATCCTCCCGCCCCTTCGCGCCCCAACCCTGCCTTCCCGACCCCGCGCGCCGCGGCCGGCTCCGGCTTTATTTCTGGCGCCCGCGCCCGCCGGGTTACAATGACCCTCGCGCAGGTGCGAAAGCCCGGCGCGTCTGCGTCCGGTCTTTGACAATCCGTATCGGTCCCGCCGTCCTGACAGGGCGGATCGCGTCTGAACCTTGCAGACCAGCGACGCGCGCAAAGGGGCGGGAGTGGCGGTTTTGGATGATTTTTCGGGGTCGGGTCAGACCTACCGTCTCCTCCCCACGCGTGGGGAGGTGGCGCGGCGCGGCTTTCGCGCCGTGACGGAGGGGGCGGCGCCGGCGTCGGCCCGCCAATCCCGATCCGCCCGCGCCGCCCCCTCCGTCTCGCCGGCTGAATCGCCGCCGAGCCACCTCCCCATTCGCGACGCTCATGGGGAGGAGACGGAGGAGCCGCCGCCTAGACCTTCACCTCGATCGCCCCGCCGCCGGCGCGGAACTTCGCCGACATCTCCGCCATCCCGGCTTCCGCCTCCGTCAGCGCGCCCGCCCCGAGGCTCTGACCCGCATCGTTCTGCGCCTGCGCGTCCCGGCGGATGTCCTGGCTGATCTTCATCGAGCAGAATTTCGGGCCGCACATGCTGCAGAAATGGGCGGTCTTGTGGGCTTCCTTGGGCAGGGTGGCGTCGTGGTATTTGCGGGCCGTTTCGGGGTCGAGGCCGAGGTTGAATTGGTCCTCCCAGCGGAACTCGAACCGGGCCCGGCTGAGGGCGTCGTCGTGCATCCGCGCGGCCGGGTGGCCCTTGGCCAGGTCGGCGGCGTGGGCGGCGATCTTGTAGGTGATGACCCCGTCCTTGACGTCCTGCCGGTCGGGCAGGCCGAGGTGCTCCTTGGGCGTGACGTAGCAGAGCATGGCCGTGCCGAACCAGCCGATCATGGCCGCGCCGATGGCCGAGGTGATGTGGTCGTAGCCCGGGGCGATGTCGGTGGTCAGCGGCCCCAGCGTATAGAAGGGCGCCTCGTGGCAGTGCTTCAGCTGCTCATCCATGTTCGCCTTGATCTTGTGCATCGGCACGTGGCCGGGGCCCTCGATCATGACCTGGCAGCCCTTGGCCCAGGCGATCTTCGTCAGCTCGCCGAGGGTGCGCAGCTCGGCGAACTGGGCCTCGTCATTGGCGTCGGCGATGGAGCCGGGGCGCAGGCCGTCGCCGAGGCTGAACGACACGTCATAGGCCCGCATGATGTCGCAGATGTCCTCGAAATGCTCGTAGAGGAAGCTCTCGCGGTGATGGCTCAGGCACCACTTGGCCATGATCGACCCGCCGCGGGAGACGATGCCGGTGACGCGTTTCGCCGTCATCGGCACGAAGGGCAGGCGCACGCCGGCGTGGATGGTGAAATAGTCGACGCCCTGCTCGGCCTGTTCAATCAGGGTGTCGCGATAGACCTCCCAGGTCAGGTCCTCGGCCACGCCGTTGACCTTCTCCAGCGCCTGATAGATCGGCACCGTCCCGATCGGCACCGAGCTGTTGCGGATGATCCAGTCGCGGATGTTGTGAATGTTGCGGCCGGTCGACAGGTCCATGACGTTGTCGGCGCCCCAGCGGGTGGCCCAGACCAGTTTGTCGACCTCGTCGTCGACGCTGGAGAGGACGGCGCTGTTGCCGATGTTGGCGTTGATCTTCACCAGGAAGTTCCGCCCGATGATCATCGGCTCGACTTCGGGGTGGTTGATGTTGTGCGGGATGATGGCCCGGCCGCGGGCGATCTCCTGACGCACGAACTCCGGCGTGACGAAGTCGGGGATGCTGGCGCCGAAGTCCTCGCCGTCGCGGACGCAGGGCGCGCTCTGCTCGCGCCGCAGGTTCTCCCGGATGGCGACGTATTCCATCTCCGGGGTGATGATCCCCTGCTTCGCATATTCGTACTGGGTCACCGGCCGGCCGGGCACGCCCTTGAAGACGCTGTGGTTGGAGGTGTCGAAGCGCGGGGCCAGATGCCGGCCCGAGGCGTGGCCGTTGTCTTCCGGCTTCACGTCGCGCGGGTTCGCCACCGGGGCGATGTCGCCGCGATCGAGCTGCCAGCTGGACTTCACCTTCGGCAGGCCCCGCTTGATGTCGATCGTCACCGTCGGGTCGGTGTAGGGGCCCGACGAGTCGTAAATCGTGACCGGCGGCTCGTTCGCCGACGGATGCACCGCCACCTCGCGGAACGGCACCCGGATTTCGGGGAACAGCTCGCCCGCGACATAGACCTTGCGGCTCCCGGCCCGCTCGCCGGTCGGAATGGTTCCGGTCTCCTTCATCACCTGCTCACGAGCGTCCTTGAGCGCCAGATCGACGTTGGGCTCTTCGGGGATGGTCGGCAGGGTGACGGCGATGTTCATGGCGGCCTCTCGTTGGAGGTCCGCCGACGTCGGGCGAGGTGGTCCATTGGCGTGGACCGGAAGCGTTACTCATCCCTTCGCCGGCATGACCCGGATCAGGTTCGACGGGTCAGGCGATCACGCCAATCTCAGCGGCTCACGCGCCGCCCCCCGGAGAACGGTCAGACCCTACGCCCGGCGGATGGCGGGTTCAATCGGGGAAGGCGACCAGCAACTGATCGAGGGCGCTCTCGATGCGGGTCCAGCCGGCCGCGTCGAGCGGTAGGCCGGGCACCGCGCCGCGGGCGGCGGCGGACAGGGCCAGCATCTGCACGGCGGCCATCAGCACCGCGTTGACCGCCGCGGCGTCGCCCTCCGGCGGCGTCCGCAACCGGGGCCGGCGCTCGCGCAGCCAGGCCTGCAGCACGGCGTTGCGGTCGGCCTCAATGCGCCGCAGCGTGTCGGAGTCCTCGACGAGCGCCCATGCCATCAGCCGCAGGCTCAGAGGACTGGCCCGCAGCGCCGCCAGCCAGGTCAGCAGGCTGATCCGCGCGAAGGTGCGCAGCGAGGGGGTTTCGACGTGCGGAATCGACGCGAGGCTCGCGGTCAGCGCCGCGTTTGCGCGCTGGGCGATCCGCGCCGCCGCCCCCTCGACGCCGCCGAAATAGCGATAGACCAGCTTGCGGTCGCAGCCCGCCTCCGCGGCCAGGGTCTGGACGTTCAGGCCGGGGAAGCCGTCGCGCAGCAGGATGCGCTCGCCGGCCTCGACGATGAGGCGCTCGGTCGAGGATCGGTCGCGCGGACGGGCGGTCGGCGATTCGGCCATGCCCCAGTCTCGGGCGGATCGCCTGAGTCGGACAAGTGGAGGCTGGATAAAGGTGCGGCCCGGTCTGCGTCGGGGGGCGTGGCAGAGACCGGGCCGCTGAGGACTCTGTCGAGCGCGCATCGCCGCAAGGTCCGATCGGTAAACCGCGTTTCCGGCGAACCGTTCCTCCTTCGCGAAAAAAATTTCCCGACACGATCAAGCGGCCGCCGAGCTGCGTTTTTTCCGTGGAAAGACAAGCTTCTGTTGCAACCCGCCTGTCAGGCTTGGCATTAAGCGGACGGACGACCGGGGAGTGCGGATGAGCCTGCAACTGGAACGGCTGGTGTATGAAAGCACCGCCACGGGAACGACGGAGTCGTTCGGCAATCTGGCGGTCATCCTGGCGGAGTCGCAGCGCAACAACGACCGGGACGGACTGACCGGGGCCCTGGCGGCGCACCGCGAACGCTACGTTCAGGTGATCGAAGGCCCCGCCCAGGCGCTGGACGGCCTGCTGCGCCGGCTGGAAGGCGACCCGCGCCACCGGGACATCTCCGTCATCGGCCGCGAACCGATCGACGCACGGCAGTTCGGCCGCTGGACCATGGCCAGCGCCCGGATCTCCCCCGCGCAGGGCGCGCTGCTCGACGAACTCGCCGACAGCGGAAACAGGACGCCCGCCCGGATCGTCGCCATCCTGCGGCAGGCCGTGGGCGCCGGCGCCGACGACGCCTGAAACAGCCAGTCGGCAAACCCGGGCGGCGCGTCTAGAAGGGGCGGACACAGGAGCCCTCCATGCATCTCGCCCGTTTCCCCCGCATCCGTCTCGCCCACCTGCCGACTCCGCTGGAGCCCCTGCCGCGGCTGAGCGAGGCGCTGGGCGTCGAGCTGTGGATCAAGCGCGACGACTGCACCGGGCTGGCCGGCGGCGGCAACAAGACCCGCAAGCTGGAATTCCTGCTGGGCGACGCCTTCGAGCAGGGGGCCGACACCCTCGTCACCCAAGGCGCGGTGCAGTCGAACCATGTGCGCCAGACGGCGGCGGCGGCGGCGGCGCACGGCCTGGCCTGCGAGGTCATTCTGGAAGAGCGCACCGGCTCGAAGGCCCACGACTATGTCGCCAACGGCAACGTCCTGATGGACCGGCTGTTCGGCGCCGGCGTGCGCTTCGTGGCCGGCGGCAGCGACATGCCGGCCGAGCTGGAGACCACGGCGGCCGAGGTGCGGGCGCGCGGCGGGCGGCCCTACATCATCCCGGGCGGCGGCTCGAACGCCATCGGCGCGCTGGGCTACGCCGACTGCGCCCGCGAGATCGTGGTGCAGGCCGACGAGCTGGACATGCCGATCGACCGGATCGTCACCGCCACCGGCAGCGCCGGCACCCATGCCGGGCTGGTGGCCGGGCTGGCGGTCATGGGCGCCGACATCCCGGTGCTGGGCATCGGCGTGCGCGCGCCGAAGCCGAAGCAGGAGGAGAATGTGCTGAAGCTCGCGCGCGACACTGCGACGTTGCTCGGCCGCCCCGAGGCGGTGACGGCGGAGATGGTGGTGGCCGACTGCGACTATGTCGGCGAGGGCTATGGGCTGGTCGACGAAGGGGTCATCGCGGCGCTGAAGCTGGCGGCCCGAACCGACGCGATCGTGCTCGATCCCGTCTACACCGGCAAGGCGATGAAGGGGCTGATCGCACTGGCGAAGGCCGGCAGCTTCGAGAACGAGACGGTGGTGTTCCTGCACACCGGCGGGGCGCAGGGGCTGTTCGGCTACGAGAGCGTCGTCGGCGCGGGGCTGTAGCCGAAGCCGGCCCCGCGCCGCACCGCGTCAGTCCAGGCGGCCCGCGATCCCCGACAGCGTCTCTCGCAGCGCCGCATGCCGCGCGGTCTGGTTGCCGGCGGCGCCGACTTCGCCGGCGAGCGCCGTCAGCTGTCGCGCCACGGCGCCGTCGCGTCCGCCGCTCTCGATCAGCGGCGTGGCGAGGTCGAGCGCGGCGGTGATCCGGGCGCTCATCTCCGGGCCCAGGGCGCCGGTGCGGGCGAACTGGTCGAGATAGGCGCGGGCCACGACCGGGTGCGCCGGCCAGCGGGCGGGGAACTGCTGCTGCGGGTTCACCGTCTGCCCGACCTCGGCCATGGCGGCGGCGGCGATCTCGTTGGCGGTCAGATGCTCGCTCGGCTCCAGCGCCAGAACGTCCAGACCCCGGGCGATCTCCGACCCGTAGATGCGGCCGTTGTACCAATAGACCGACCAGAAGCCGCCCATCGTCCCGTGCTGGGCGTTGACTGGGCCGCGGTCGAAATAGGCGATCTCGAACGGATTGGCCGAGTCGGTGAAGTCGCTGATCGAGATGCCGCCCTGGTACCAGGCCTGCACGAACACGTCGCGGCCGGGCACCGGGATCAGGGACCCGTTATGCGCAACGCAGTTTTCCTTGTCCGTCTGGGGCGCGGGCAGCTTGTAATAGCTGCGGAAGACAAGCTTGCCGTCGACGATGTCATAGATGGCGTTGGCGCCCCAGGTGCGGGGATCCTGCACCCGGCAACGCGGGCGGCCGCCGCCGCCCCACTCGTCGGTGAACACCACCTTGGTGCCGTCGTTGTTGAACGTGGCTGAGTGCCAGTAGGCGAAGCCCGCGTCGGTCACCGCATCCAGCCGCCGCGGCTCGCGCGGGTTCGAGATATCGAACAGGATGCCGTTGCCGGAGCAGGCGCCGCCGGCGATGTTCGCGCTTGGGAACAGGGTGATGTCGTGGCACTGGTCGGTGCGGCTGGTGGTCTGGGTGCCCTGGCCGTGGTCGCCCCCGCGCCACAGGCCCGCGACCTGCCCGGACTCGTCTGCGAAGACGGCCGGGCTGTCGATGATCCGTGACTGCGACGGATCGGCCAGCGGTATCTCGATGACGTCGATGCGGAACAGGGCGGTGCGCGGATCGCCCGGCGCGCCGGTGACGCAGCCCGCCAGTTCCTTCTCGTCCCGCACGTTGGAGGTGCCGGAGTTGTAGACGATAAGTCGGCGCGCGTCGGCGTCGACGACCGAATGGGTGTGCGACCCGCGGCAGGTCTGGACCTGGCCTACCTGAACCGGTTGGGCGCGGTCAGAAATGTCGAAGATGCGAAGGCCGCGGAAGCGCTCGGGCGTGGGCTCGCCGGGCACGCCCTGACGGCCGCAGTCGACGCGTCCGCTGTTGGACTCCACAGACATCAGCAGCAGGTTGCCGACGATGGAGACATCGCCCTGGCCGCCGGGGCAGACAACCGAGGAAATCAGCTGAGGCTCCGGCCCGTCGCCCAGCCGGTACAGGTTGAAGCCGTGGTAGCTGCCGACCGCCAGCAGGTCGCCGCTGAAGGCCATGTCGGTGTTGGCGAAATTCAGGAACGGCCCGCGGCTGCCGAACCGGTCGGCGCCGGCGGCGGGCTCGGCCTCGTCATCCTTGGCGGGCACGGGGGGCGGAAGGCCCTCGGGGTTGGCCGGGTCGAAGAAGCCGACGGGCTTCGGCAGGCTGGCGAGCAGGGTCATGTTCTCCGCGGCCTGTCCGGCGTCACGGAAGCCGCCCGCGAGGGTGCTGCGGGGATCGCCCGCCCGCTCGCGCAACAGCGCCGTCATCCGGTTGATCTCGGCCTGCTGTTCGTTGGTCACGTCGTTGGCGAAGCGGAACAGGACCGGGTCGTAGGCCGAGCCGGAGCGCGCCAGCAGGTCGGCGACCATCTTCACCGCGCCCTCGTGGTGCGCGATCATCAGGGTCAGGAACTGGCGGTCGAACTCGACGCCCTGGGCCGCGGCCAGCGCCGCCATCTGCGCCGCCGTCGCCATGCCGGGCATGGCGGAATGACCGGCGCCGTGACCGGCCATGCCGGCCGCCCCGTGCTGGCTGTGGTCCATCCCGGCCATGCCCGACGTCCCGGCCGCCGGCAGGGCCTCGCCACGCTCGCGCAGCCAGCCCCGCATGAACTCGATCTCGTCGGCCTGCGAGGCGTCGATGCGGGCGGCGATGTCCTTAACCGCCTGGGTGTTGGTCCGCCCCTCGACGAGCGCGGCCATCTCCACGGCCTGTCCGTGGTGCAGGATCATGTCCTGCATGAACTTCACGTCGTCGGCCGAATAGCGGTTGTTCGCGATGCGGGACGCCTCGTCTCCGGTCAGCGCGCGCGTCGCCTGACCCGGGGCTCCGGGCTGAACGATCGGCGCCTGCTGGGCGAAGGCGCCGGAGGCGGCGAGCAGGACCCCGGCGGCGACGGAGCCGCCCAGCAGTTTCCGGATGGATGCGGTCTTGTCGAACAAGGTCTTGTCTCCAGAGTTGGCGGTCGCCCGCCGAAATTGCGTGGTCGTCCGCATGGACGACACCTAGCCGGCCCCCGCCGCGATCTGCATCATCACCAGTCCGGTGAACCAGCCGGCGGCGGTGCCGATGATGTAGCCCAGCACCGCCAGCAGCACGCCGACGGGCGCCAGCGACGGATGGAAGGCGGCGGCGACGACCGGCGCGCTGGCCGCGCCGCCGATATTGGCCATGGAGCCGACGCCGAGGAAGAAGCTGGGCGCGCGGATCAGGAAGGCCATGGCGAACATCAGGGCGACGTGGATCAGCATCCAGACGCCGCCGATCAGGAAGTAGACGGGCGACTCGAGAATCGCGCCGATGTTCATGTTCAGGCCGACCGTCGCCACGAGCATATAGACGAAGACGGAGCCGATCTTGGCCGCGCCGGGGCCCTGCAGCTTGCGCGCGCCGGTGAAGGACAGGGCCACGCCGACGGCCGTGGCGATGAACACCAGCCAGAAGAAGCTGGAGTCGAACGACAGCCGCTGGGCCCACGGGAAGGTCGCGCCGAACCAGGTCGACAGCGGGTCGGCGATCGCGTGCGACAGGCCGACGGCGCCGAAAGCGACGGCGAGGATGAAGATCAGATCCTTCAGCGACGGGATGCGGGCGGTCTCCAGCTCATAGGCCTCGGCCTTGTCGCGGACGCGGTCGACGGCGGTGACGTCGGCGCGGAACATCTTGTCGACCTTGCGCTGGTTGGCGGCGATCCACAGCAGGACGGCCATCCAGATGTTGGCCACGACGACGTCGACGGCGATGAAGATCGAGAAGATGTCGGGGCCCGCGCCATAGATTTCATAGAGCGCGGTCTGGTTGGCTGAACCGCCGATCCAGCTGCCGGCGACCGTGGCCATGCCGCGCCAGATGGCCTCCGGCCCTGCGCCCATCAGGTCGGGGGCGATCCAGCTGGTCAGCAGCAGGGCGACCGGGCCTCCGATCATCACGCCGACGGTGCCGGTGAAGAACATGATCACCGCCTTGGGGCCCAGGCCGGCGATGGCCGGCAGGTCGGCGGAGACCGTCAGCAACACCAGGGCCGCCGGCAGCAGGAAGCGCGAGGCGATGAAATAGAGTTGGGAAGTCTCGGGATCGACCACGCCGAACGTGGTCAGGAGCGAGGGCAGGAAATAGCAGAGCAGCAAGGCCGGGACCACGGTGAAGAACCGCTTCACCCATGGATGCGTGAGGCTCGATGCCCAGAAGACGCCGCCGAGGATCACCGCCAGCAGACCCAGGACGACCGCGTCGTTGGTGATCAGGGCCGTCGCGGCCTCGGCTTCGGTCTGCATTGGCGTCCTCTGGTGGTTTCGTCGCATAAGGGCGGCTGAACGTCCGGTTGGCAAGACGCCGGGCGGCAGCGGAGACGATATGGGCAAGGTATTGGGCGTGCTGGGCGGAATGGGTCCGGCGGCGACGGTGGCGTTTCTGGCGCGGGTGCAGGCGCTGACGCCCGCGACGGTCGACCAGGATCACATCCGCATTCTCGCCGACATCAATCCGCAGGTGCCGGACCGCCAGCGCGCGCCTGACGCGGCCGAGGCCATGCTCGGGCAGATGGCGATGCGGCTGCGCGACGCCGGCGCCCAGGTTCTGGCGATGCCCTGCAACACGGCGCACGCCCTGACCGCGGGCATCCTCAAGGCGCGCCTGCCCTTCATCGACATGATCGACGAGACAGCCGCGGCCGCCGTGGCGGACGGCGCCAAGAAGATCGGGGTGCTGGCGACGCCGGGCGGCGAGGCGCTGTACACGCGCGTGCTGCAGGCGCGCGGGGCCAAGATTCTGCGGCTGACCGGATCTGACCGTCAGGCGATCATGGCCTGCATCAACGCCGTCAAGGCGGGCGACACCGGCGAGGGCCCGCGCGCCGAGATGCGGCGGCTGGCCGGGGCCCTGATCGCGGCAGGCGCGGAGGTGGTCATCGCCGGTTGCACCGAGGTGCCGCTGCTGCTGGGTCCGAACGACGTGTCGGTTCCGCTGGTGGACTCGGCCGAGGTGCTGGCGGCGGCGTGCGTTCGCGCCTGCGCATAACGGAAGCTTAAGTTGAGGGCGAGGCCCGCCGCGGGCATGACCGGCGGCTGAACCGGAGCGCTCTGTCATGCGTCTGCTCGCCGCCGCCCTTGCCCTGACACTCGTCGCACCCGTCGCCGCGTGGGCGCAAACCACCGACTACCCGCGCCGCTTGCCGACGCCCGGCGGCGAGGTCGTCATCCCGGGACCGGGCGGACTGCGAGCCCATGACGAGGTCGGCTACGCCCCGGCGCGGCGGGCGGGCGACACCCTGTATGTTTCGGGGGCCATCGTCTTCCGCGCTCCCGACGAGGGCCGCGATGCCGCGGCTTTCGAGGCGCAAGTCCGGCGAACGCTGACGCATCTGAACCGCACGCTTGCGGCGGCGGGGGCGACGATGAACGACGTGGCCCTGATCAACAGCTTCCACGTCTGGGAAGGGCCGGACTTTTCCGGGACGAAGGACCAGCAGATCGAGGTGATCGCCCGCGTCTGGCGCGAGTTCTCGGAGGGGCCGCGCCCCGCCTGGACCGCGGTGGGAACGACCGGTCTGCTGGGTCAGGGCGGCGTCGTCGAGATCCAGTTGATTGTCCATTCGCCGGCTCCGGCGGGCTGAAGCGTCGGAACCGGTTGCGTAATTTCGCCACGCCCGCCAACCTGACGTGGTGAACAGACAAGCGCTCATCATCGACTGCGATCCCGGCGTGGACGACGCCGTGGCCCTGATGCTCGGCTTCGGAGCGCCGGAGTTCGAGCTGCTGGCCGTGACGACGGTCGGCGGCAACGTGCCGCTGAAGAAGACCACCCGGAACGCCCGGATGCTGCGCCAGATCGCGGGCCGGGGCGATGTTCCCGTCCATGCGGGAGCCGATCGCCCGCTGCGGCGCAAGCCCGCGGGCGCGGGCGAGTTCCACGGCCAGGAGGGGCTGGGCTTCATGGCGCCCTTCGCCGCCACCGGGCCGGTCGCCGACGGCCATGGGGTCGACGCGATCATCAACACCGTGATGGAGCGCGAGCCGGGGACGGTGGCGCTGGCCGTCCTGGGCCCGATGACCAATCTGGCGCTGGCGCTGCGCAAGGAGCCGATGATGGCGGCGCGGCTGGGGCCGGTGGCGGTGATGGGTGGCGCCCGCGGCGAGGGCGGCAATATCACCGCCTCGGCCGAGTTCAACGTCTGGGCGGATCCCGAGGCGGCGGACGAGGTGCTGCGCAGCGACTGCAAGGTCATGATGTTCGGCCTCGACGCCACGCATCAGGTGCGGGCCACCGACGCGCGCATCGCCGCCGTCGCCGCCCTCCAGACGCCGCAGGGCGACACCGCCGCCGCGATGATGCGGTTCTCGCAGAAGGTCGAACGCGAGATCGTCGGCTGGGACGCGCCGCCGGTGCACGACGTCTGTCCGGTGGCCTGGCTGGCCCGGCCGGAGCTGTTCACGCTCAAGCCCTGCCGCATCTCCGTGGAGTGCCAGAGCGAGCTGACGCGCGGCCACACCGCTGTGGAGTTCCGGCAGGCCGTGGCCCGGAACCTGCCGCACCAGTGGGCCGTCGCCGCGGACGCCGACGGCGTCTTCGACCTGATCACGGAGCGGCTGCGGTGAGGATCACCGTCGTCGGATCCATCAATCTCGACCTCGTCGCCTCGGCCCCTTCGCTTCCGCGGGCCGGCGAGACGGTCACCGGCGCCACGCTGGCGCGGCATCCGGGGGGCAAGGGCGCCAATCAGGCGCTCGCGGCCCGGCGGTTGGGCGCGGAGGTCAGCCTGATCGGGCGGATCGGGCCTGACACAATGGCCGACGAGGCCATGGCCTTGCTGGTGGGGGCAGGGGTCGATCTGTCGGCCGTGCTGTCGGACCGCAGCGCCCCGACCGGCGTAGCCCTGATCGCCGTCGATCCGTCGGGCGAGAACCAGATCGTGGTCGCGGCCGGGGCCAATCACACGATGACGCCGAAGCATTTGCCGGACCGCATCGAGGGGCCGTTGATCGTGCAACTGGAGCTGCCGCTGGCGACCGTCGAGGCGGCCGTCGAACGCTCCGACGGCTTCGTCTGCGCCAATCTGGCCCCGGCGGCCGCGGTGTCGGAGGCCTTGCTGAGACGCGCCGATCTGATCGTCGTGAACGAGACCGAGGCCGCCTTCTACGGCGAGGCCCTGCACCGGGCCGGCGGCCGGGTGGTGACGACGCTCGGCGCGCGCGGCGCCGTGATGCATCAGGACGGCGCCGAGATCGCCCGGGCCGCACCGCCTCGGGTGGAGGCGGTGGACGCGACGGGCGCGGGAGACGCCTTCGTGGGGGCGGTCTGCGTGGCCCTGCTTGATGGCATGGAGCCTGAGGCGGCGCTGCGTTTCGCCTGCGTCGCGGGAGCCTTGGCCGCCACGCGTCCCGGAGCCCAGCCGTCGCTGCCGTCTCGCGCCGCCGTGAAGGCAATCATTACAGCGTCGTAACTTGGGGCCGCGCCCGGCGCTGCTAGGGTCCCGCCTCTCACATTCCAGACACAGCGGACATCTCGCCATGACCCGAACCGCCGCCCTTCTTGGAGCCTCGCTGCTGGCGCTGGCCGCGCCCGCCTTCGCCCAGGCTCCCGCCGCGACGCCCGCCATCGCGGTGCCGCCGCTGCAGTACACCCACCGGGAACTGGCCAACGGTCTGGACGTCTACGCCATGCCGGACGCGACTGCGGGCACGGTGACCGTGACGCTCTGGTACGATGTCGGCGGCAAGGACGATCCCCAGGGCCGCAGCGGTTTCGCCCACCTGTTCGAGCACATCCTGTCGCGCAAGACGGTCAACCTGCCCTACGGCCAGATCTCGACCATGGTCGAGAACGCCGGCGGCAGCCGCAACGCCTCCACCGGTCAGGACTTCACCAACTACTACGAGACCGTGCCGCCCCAGTACCTCGAGCAGATGCTGTGGACGCACGCCGAGCGGATGGCGCGCCCGGTGGTCGATCAGGCCGTGTTCGACGCCGAGCGCTCGATCGTGAAGGAAGAACTGCGCCAACGCGTCTATGCGCCGCCCTACGGTCGCCTGAGCCGCTTCGTCATCGGCGACAACAGCTTCGACGAAAGCATCTATCGCCGCAGCGTCATCGGCTCGATCGAAGAGCTGGACTCGGCCCAGATCGACGACGCCCGCGCCTTCCACGAGGCCTATTACCGCCCGGCCACGGCGACGATGATCGTCTCGGGCAATTTCGATCCCGCCGAGCTTGATCGGCTGGTCGACCAGTATTTCGCCGGCATCCGCAATCCCGACCGCCCGGTGCCGGTGTTCGAACGACCGGTGGAGACGCCTCGCACCCAGCCGCGCCGCGTCGACGCCTACGCCCCGAACGTGCCGCTGCCGGCGGTCGGCGTGATCTATCCCGGCGCGCCCGCCAACCATGCCGACAGCGCGGCGCTGGATGTGATGCAGGCCATCATGTCGCGCGGCGAGAGCTCGCGGCTGTATCAGTCGCTGGTCTATGGCTCGCAGCTCGCGACCAGCGCCGGCGTCGGCGTCAACGCCATGGAGGAGGACGGCGTCATCCAGGCCACGGCGACGGTCGCCCGCGGCAAGGCCATCGCCGATGTCGAGGCGGCGCTCGACGCCGAACTGGCGCGCATCCGCGACGAGCCGGTCACCGCCGCCGAACTGGCCGAGGCCAAGACTGAAATCGTGGCGGGCGAACTGCGCCAGCGCGAGACCGCCTCGGGCCGCGCCTTCATTCTGGGGCAGGCGATCGTGTCCGAGAACGACCCCGGCGCTCCCGACCGCCGCATCGCGGCCATTCAGGCCGTCACCGCGGACGACGTGCAACGCGTGGCGCGGACGTATCTGAACGATCAGGCCCGCGTTTCGGTGCGCTATCAGGACGAGAGCGCCCGGCCCGCCGGCGTCCCGGAGGACAGCTGGCGCAACCCCGCACCGGTCCCGACCTTCCTGACCGTGCCGCCCGCGATCCTGCCGGCCAACGAACTGCTGCCGGAGGGCCAGCGGATGGCGCCTCCCGCGCCGGGCGCGGCGCGCGCGGTGGTGACCCCGACGGTCGTCGAACGCACGCTGTCGAACGGATTGCGGGTGATCGCGGCGAAGTCGACCAACCTGCCCATCATGAACGCCCAGCTGGTGATCGCGGGCGGAGCCGCCGGGGACCCGTCGGACCGGTCCGGCCTCGCCTCGATGACCGCCGATCTGGCCACGCAGGGCGCGGGCGGCCGCTCGGCGCCTGAGATCGCCCGCACGCTGGAGGCGCTCGGCGCCAACATCGGCGGCGGCGCCGGCGCCGACGCGACCACCCTGTTCCTGTCGGCGCCTGTCTCTTCCGCGGATCAGGCCGGAGCTGTCTTCGCCGACGTCGTCCAGCGCCCGGCATTCAGCCCCGCCGAGTTCGAACGCAGCCGGACCCAGAGGGTCAACGCCCTGACCGTCGCCCTGCGCGAACCCGGCCCACTCGCGGCGCTGACGCTGAACCGGCTGGCGTTCGGAGCCGCGCCCTACGGAGCCCCTGCGAGCGGGACGCCGGCCTCGCTCGCCACGCTGACGCGGGACCAGATCGCCGGCTTCCACGATCGCTGGTGGCGGCCGGACAACGCCGCCCTGATCATCACCGGCGGCATGGAGCCCGAAGAAGCCTTCGCCTTCGCCGAGCGCACCCTGGGCGGCTGGGCCCGGCCCGCCGGCCCCGTCCCGGCCGCCGTCAATCGCGCCGGTCAGGCTGCGCCGGCCCCGCGCGTGGTGGTGGTCGATCTTCCGGGGGCCGGGCAGGCCGCCGTCTCCGCCGCCGTGCGGGCCCCGCGCCGGGCCGACGACGCCTGGTATCCGCTCGCCGTCGCCAACAGCGTCATCGGCGGCGGACAGAACGGACGCCTGTTCCAGGAAATCCGCGCCAAGCGGGGCCTGAGCTACGGCGCCAACTCCTCGATCGCCGCGCGCGTCGACGGGGGCCTGCTGACCGCCAACACCCAGACCAAGAACGAGAGCGCCGCCGAGGTCGTCGGCTTGGTGCTGGCCGAGTTCGACCGGCTGAAAGCCGAGCCGGTCGCGGAGCAGGCGGTCGTCGACCGCGAAACCTTCGTCAACGGCGGCTTCTCGCGGGCGCTCGAGACGACGGGCGGCCTCGGCGGCATCCTCGCCGACGCGGTCACCTACGGTCTTCCGCTGACGGAGATCCAGACCTACCAGCAGAAGATCGCGGCGACGACGCCCGCCAGTCTGGCGGAGGCGGCCGGCATCGTCGGCTCGGATCAGGCCTATGTGGTGGTGGTCGGCCAGGCCTCGATGTTCATCGACGCCCTGCGCGCGGCGCACCCCGATCTGGTGGTCATTCCGGCGGCGCAACTGAACCTCGACAGCCCCACGCTGGGGCTGTGATGGCTGGAGGTGGCTGGTGATTAGCGGAGAGTTAGCTCGCCGACCGCACTGACCACGAGCCACCAGCCACCAGCCACCAGCCAGCCCTCAACGCGCCCGGAACGCCGCCACCGCGTCGACTGTGTTGCGCACCTGGGCCTCAATCGCGGTCCAGTCGCCGGAAGACACCGCCGCGTCGGTGATCAGTTTCGATCCCATGCCGGCGGCGATGATGCCGGCGCCGAACCATTTGGCGATGCTGGCCTCGTCCGGGTCCACGCCGCCCGTGGGCATGATCTTGGTCCACGGCATGGGGCCTAAAACCGCCTTGACGAAGTCGGGTCCGCCGACGCTGGCGCCGGGGAACAGTTTTACGATCTCGCAGCCCAGTTCGTGCGCCTGTCCGATCTCGGTGACCGAGCCGCAACCTGGGAAGTAGGCGGTCATGCGGCGGTTGCAGACGCGGGCGACCTCGGGGACCAGACAGGGGCTGACCACGAACCGCGCGCCCCGGTTCAGGTAGAGGCTGGCCGTGCCGGCGTCGACGACGGAGCCGATGCCGAGGATGACCTCAGAATCTGTGCGTTGAAGCTCGCGCGCGATCTCGCCGAACAGGTCGCAGGCGAAATCGCCGCGATTGGTGAACTCGACAACCGGGGCGCCGCCGCGGGCGCAGGCGCGGATGACGTTCAGGCATACCTCGGGGTCGGCATGGTAGAACACCGGCGCGACGCCCTGGGTCTGCAGCGCGTTCAGCACGGCGAGGCGATCGTGGCGCATGTCGGGTTCTCCGCCGGTCGGTCCGGTGACCTGTCCTGCTTAGCCCACGCACGCCCGCGCGGGAAACCGTCGGTCAGGCCGTACGGGAAACTTTGTGTTTCGTTCCTCCGCGGGGCTCTGGCCGTTGCCGCTTGGCGCCGCAGAGGTCGCAGAATTCCATCGTCTCGCGGCGGCGATCCGGGCGCCACCGGTGGCGGCGGCAGGTGAGGCGGCGGAAAAATCTGCGGATCGCGCGAAACATCGTTTCTTCTGTGCGGGATGACGCGCCTCCCCCGAGGCTGCGTCCGGTGCCGTGCTCAAACAGGCAACCGGCGGCTGCGTCAATCCCTCAGGCTGAGCGCGGCGATGCGACGTGTCGTCCCGCTGTCCGATTTGTACAAACTATTCAGCACGGTGAAGTGATTGAGGCCCGCCAGAATTTCGCAGCGTGTCTCGACGCCGTGCGCTGACCAGTGTTCCGCCATCGCGCAGGACTGGCGGATGAACTCCGAACTCTCGTCGCCCCCGACGATGCAGTCCAGCACCGTGCCCCCCGGAGTCGAGCCATTCGGAACCGGCCAGAAAAGCGGCGACAGGGCCGCCGCTTCGTGCGCGTCGAGGTTGAGCGCCTCGTTCAGGGAGGTTTCCAGCAGGGGACGCAGATCGAAGACCCCGCTGATCGCCACCGCCGCCGACGCGCGCCCCTCCGACAGCATGCAGGCCGCCATATGCCCGCCGGCCGAGTGGCCGAAGACCACCGGCCGGGCGCCGGTGCGGGCGCGGACCAGATCCACCGCGACCCGCACCTGCCGCAGGATGCCGCCGAGGCGGACGTCTGGACACAGGTCATACGACGGAATGGCGAGGCTGACACCGTTCGCGATCAGGGCGGGCGCGATGCCCGAGAACCAGCTCTTGTCGAGCCCCTGCCAGTAGCCGCCGTGCAGGAAGACCACGATCGGCGCCGCGGGGCCCGCCTCGAACAGGTCCATGACCTCGCGCGCGCCGGAACCGTAGGCGATCTCGAGCGGCGGACGGACGGCGCGGGCGGCCTCGGCGGTGTCGCGCCACATCTGCATCACGGCGGGATGATCGGGCACGCGGGCGCGGTTGTTGTATTCGGCCTCGAGGTGCAAGGGCTCAGGTCTTGGCGCCTGGGGCTTGGGCAAGGTCGGCTCCGTGGCGGCTGGCTCGCGACCGTACTAAGCCCTAAGACCGAAGCCCTACGACCTCGAACCGGAGCCGCCGCCATGATGACCGCCATCTTCGTCTTCATCAAATGCGAGCTGGGCCACGCCAACGACGTGGCGGCCGACATGGTCGACAATGTCGAACACGTCTCGGAAGTCTATTCCACCTCGGGCCAGTACGACCTGCTGGCCAAGTTCCAGCTGCCGAAAGAGATGGACATCGGCACCTTCGTGACGAAGTCGGTGCAGACGCGCCCGCACATCCGCGACACCTTCACCGTCATCACCTTCTCGCCGTTCCTGCCCGGCGGCGGCTGACGCAGCGTCATCCGGAAATCGCTGCTAACGTCGCTCCACGGAGGCTTGCGAATGAACGATCTGGAGACCTTCCGCGCCGAGACGCGGACTTGGCTTGAGGCGAACTGTCCGGCGGAATGCCGGGGCCCGGTGAAGAGCGACGACGACCGGGTGTGGGGCGGGCGCGAGGCCGTCTTCCCGGCGCCGGCGCATAAGGTCTGGCTTGAGCGGATGGCCAAACGCGGCTGGACCGCGCCCGAGTGGCCGGCGCAGTACGGCGGCGGCGGTCTCAGCCGGGAACAAGCCAAGGTGCTGAACTCAGAGATGCGCCGCATGGGCGCCCAGTCGCCGCTGGCCAGCTTCGGCGTCTGGATGCTGGGCCCGGCCCTGCTGCAGTTCGGGACCGAAGAACAGAAGCAGCGCTTCCTGCCGGAGATCGTTCGCGGCGAAATCCGCTGGTGCCAGGGCTATTCCGAGCCGGGGGCCGGGTCCGACCTGGCCGCCATCCAGACGCGGGCCGAGGACCGCGGCGACCACTGGATCGTCAACGGCCAGAAGGTCTGGACCTCCTACGCCGACAAGGCTGACTGGATCTTCTGTCTGGTCCGGACGGACCCGGAGGCGCCGAAGCATCTGGGCATCTCCTTCGTCCTCTTCGACATGGCGACGCCGGGCGTCAGCACGCGGCCGATCACCCTGATCAGCGGCAAGAGCCCGTTCTGCGAGACCTTCTTCGACGACGTGCGGGTGGAGAAGGCGAACCTCGTCGGCACGCTGAACCGCGGCTGGGATGTGGCCAAGCATCTGCTCGCGCACGAGCGGACCATGATCGGCGCCATGGGCGAGATCGGCGGCGGCCGGCCGTTGGGGCAGGTCGCCACCGGCTCGATCGGGCTGGACGATGCAGGCCGCCTCGACGAGCCGATGCTCCGTGCACGGATCGCGGAGCTGGAAGTCGACGCCGCCGCCTTCCGGCTGGCCATGGAGCGGACCGGCGATCTGGCCAAGGCCGGTCAGGCGCACCCGGCCATCGCCTCGATGCTGAAATACTTTGGCTCCGAACTGAACAAGCGGCGGCACGAGCTGCTGATGGCCGCGGGCGGCGCCGACGCGCTGGAGTGGGAGGGCGAGCGCTCGGGCGGAGGGGCGATGGCGCGGGACTGGCTGCGGACGAAGGCCAACTCCATCGAGGGCGGCACCAGCGAAGTCCAGCTGAACATCATCGCCAAGCATTTGCTGCAGCTGCCGGGGGCGTGACGGATGCCGCTGATCCTGACCGAAGAGCAGACCATGCTGAAGGAGGCCGCCGACGGCTTCCTGAGCGAACACGCGCCCATCGCGCACCTGCGGAGCCTGCGCGACAGCCGGGATCCCGACGGCGTGTCGCGCGAGTTGTGGCGGGCGTTCGGGGAGATGGGATTCGCCGGCGTGCTGATCCCCGAGGCGCACGGCGGGTCGGGGCTCGGCGCGGTCGAGGCAGGCGTCGTGGCGGAGGCGCTGGGGCGGACGCTGACGCCGTCGCCGTTTATGGGCTCGGGCGTGCTGGCGGCGACCGTGCTCAAGGGCGGGTCGGATGAGCAGCAGGCGGCGTGGCTGCCGCGCATCGCGGCGGGCGAGGCCATCGTGGCGCTGGCGGTGGACGAGGGGCCCAAGCACGCGCCGGCGAAGATCGCCGCGACGGCGGAACGGTCGGGCAACGGGTTCCGGCTGAAGGGCGCCAAGGGGTTCGTGCTGGACGGCCACGTCGCCGACGCCCTGATCGTGGCGGCGCGGACTGAGGAGGGGCTCGGGCTGTTCCTCGTCGATCCGTCCGCGCGCGGCGTGGTGGTCGAGCGCACGATGATGGTCGACGCGCACAATGCGGCGCGGGTGACGCTGGCGGATGTCGAGGTCGACGCCGACGCCCTGATCGGCTCGCTGGAAACCGGCGAGGCGCTGCTGGAAGGCGCGCTCAACTTCGGTCGGGCTTGCGCGGCGGCGTCGCTGAACGGAGCCGGGGACCAAGCCTTCCAGACCACGCTGGACTATCTGCGGACCCGCAAGCAGTTCGGCAAATTCATCGGCGAGTTTCAGGCGCTCCAGCACCGGGCGGCGCATCTGTTCAGCGAGATCGAGATCGCCCGTGCGGCGGTGATGGGGGCGCTGCAGGCGCTGGACGCCGGCAAGGGCAGTGCGTCGCTGTCCGTGTCGGTGGCCAAGGCCAAGGCGGGTCGCGTCGCCGAGCTGGCGGTGCAGGAGGCGGTCCAGATGCACGGCGGCGTCGGCATGACCGACGAATACGATGTCGGACTGTTCATGAAGCGGGTGCGGGTGCTGAACGAACTGCTGGGGGACCCCGGCTTCCATCAGGAGCGGATGGCGCGGAGCCAGGGGTTCTAGCCCCTTCCCCCTTTACGGGGGAAGGCGGGCCGCGGAGCGGCTCGAATGGGGGCCCCCTTCCGCGCCTCCGGCCTGCGGTCGAAGCCGAGGCCGGCAGCCCCCATCCGTCAGGCTTCGCCTGCCACCTTCCCCCGAAATGGGGGAAGGGCTAAGTCGGAAGCAGGGAGACGCTTCCATGACCACTCGCGCCAACGCGCCCGCCTATATGCCGGGGTTCGGCAACCACTTCTCGACCGAGGCCGTCGCCGGGGCGCTGCCCGAGGGGCGGAACTCGCCGCAGCGGCACGGGCTGGGGCTGTACGCCGAGCAGCTCTCGGGGACCGCGTTCACGGCGCCGCGTAGCGAGAACCGGCGGTCGTGGCTGTACCGCCTGCGGCCCAGCGCCCAGCACCCGGCCTATCAGCCGTTCTCCCAGGGCCTCGTGCGCTCCGGGCCGTTTCACGAGGCGCCGCCGTCGCCCAACCGGATGCGCTGGGATCCCCTGCCCATGCCGGACGCCCCGGCCGACTGGGTCGAGGGGCTGGTGACCTACGGCGGCAACGGCGAGGCCGATGCGGGCGTGGGGACGGGCATCCACCTGTACGCCGCCAATCGCTCGATGACCGACCGCGTCTTCTACTGCGCCGACGGCGAGCTGCTGATCGTGCCGCAACTGGGCGACCACGTCTTCGTCACGGAGATGGGACGCATCGACGCCCGACCCGGTGAGATCGTGGTCATCCCGCGCGGCGTCCGGTTCCGGGTCGAGTGCGCCGGGCCCATCCGGGGGTATGTCTGCGAGACCTACGGCGCGGCCTTCCGCCTGCCCGACCTCGGCCCGATCGGCTCGAACGGCCTGGCCAATCCGCGCGACTTCCAGAGCCCGGTCGCCGCCTTCGAGGACGTCGACCGCCCGACCCAGTGCGTGCAGAAATTCGGCGGGCGGCTGTACGCCACCACCTTCGACCACAGCCCGCTGGACGTGGTCGGCTGGCACGGCAACTACGCGCCGTACAAATACGACACCGCCCACTTCAACACGATCGGCACGGTCAGCTTCGACCATCCGGACCCGTCGATCTTCACCGTCCTGACCAGCCCGTCCGACACGCCCGGAACCGCCAACTGCGACTTCGTCATCTTCCCGCCGCGCTGGATGGTGGCCGAGGACACCTTCCGGCCGCCGTGGTTCCACCGGAACGTAATGAGCGAGTTCATGGGATTGGTGACCGGCGAATATGACGCCAAGGAGGGCGGCTTCGCCCCGGGCGGCGCCAGCCTGCATAACTGCATGAGCGGCCACGGCCCGGATCAGGCGTCCTACGACAAGGCGGTCGCGGCGGAGCTCAAGCCGGTCAGGATCGAGAACACCCTCGCCTTCATGTTCGAGACGCGCATGCCGATCCGGACCACCGAATGGGCGCAAACCTCGCCGACGATGCAGCTGGACTACGACGACGTCTGGACCGGATTCGAGAAGGGACGGCTGGCATGAAACGCCTGTTGATCGTGGCCGCCGCCCTGCTGGCGGCCGCCTGCCAGCCCGTCTCTGAAAAGGGCGACCTCGGCTTCGGCGACGAACCGGCGCCTGTGCAGGTCGCCGAAAGCCCCGCCGCCGCCGACTGCCTTGCGCGCGGCGGACGGATGCAGCCGGTCGGGCGGATGCAGACGATGCAGTGCGTGGTCCGCTATGCCGACGCCGGCAAGCGCTGCGCCGACGGCGATCAGTGCGCGGGCGAGTGCCGGGTCCCGGACGTCGGCGCCCGTCCAGCCGAGGGCGCGGCCGTGGTCGGACAATGCCAAGCCGACAGCAACCGCTTCGGCTGCTTCACCCGCGTCGAGGACGGCAAGGCCGAGGCCACCCTCTGCGTCGACTGACCCCCGTCAATTGGCCCCTGCATCCGGAGGCGGAGCGGCAGCGTTCCTTGAGCCATGAGCCTGACTGAAATCGCCGCCCTTCTGGGCCTGAACCTGGCCCTGATCGTCGCGGTGATGGTCGCCCTCTGGGGCCTGTCGCTGCGTCTGAAGGACGTCAGCTTCATCGACGGCGTCTGGCCGCTGGGCATGCTGATGCTGGCGGTCGTCACCTTCGTCCGCACCGACGGCGATCCGACGCGCAAATGGCTGCTGCTGTGGCTGGTGGCGGTGTGGGCCCTCCGGCTCGGGTGGCATCTGCTGAGCCGCTGGCGGCGTCACGGCGCGGACCAGCGCTATGTCGAGATCGTCGAGAACCAGGAACGGACCAGGGGCTGGCCGTTCGGCAAGACCGCGCTCCTGTTCGTCTTCCTGCCGCAGGCGGTGCTCAGTTGGCTGACCTCCCTGCCGGTGCAGTTGGGTCAGGTCGCGTTCGAGCCGCAGGTCGGCTGGATCGGCTGGGCCGGGGCGGTGCTGGCGGTGATCGGCATCGGCTTCGAAAGCATCGGCGACGCCCAGCTGGCGGCGTTCAAGCGCGATCCGAAGAACAGGGGCAAGGTGCTGGACACGGGCCTGTGGCGCTGGACCCGGCACCCGAACTATTTCGGCGACGCCTGCGTCTGGTGGGGCCTCTATCTGATCGCCGCGGAGACGGGTCCGGGGCTGTGGTCGATCGCCGGCCCGCTGTTCCTGACCTTCACCCTCACGCGCTGGTCGGGCATCGGCATCAGCGAGACGGCCAGCAAGAAGTCCCGGCCCGGTTACGAGGACTATGTCCGACGGACCAGCGCCTTCATCCCCTGGCCGCCGAAGAAGCGCTGACGCCCACGGAAAAGCCCCCGCCGCTTGCGCGACGGGGGCCTGACCGTTCCGAAGGCGAACCGGGGATCATGAACCCCCGGGTCTCTCCATCTTACTGGGCCGGAGCCGGGTTCGCCGTCGAGGGCGAGGTGTTCGGCGTGTTCTCGGTGGTCATGCCGCCGTCGGCGTTGCCGCCTTGCTGCTCGACCATGTCGGCCTTCTCGTTCAGGGCGGTTTCGGCGGCTTCCGTCGGAGCGGCGGCGGCCTGCTCTTCCAGGGCGTCGGCCTGGGTTTCGGCGGCCTTGTCGGCCTGGCTTTCACAAGCGGCGACGCCAGCCAGGGCGAAGACGGCGACGGAGGCGATGATCAGTTTACGCATGAGGAGTGTCCTTCCAGAGTGGAACCCTCTTAACTCTGCCGCACAGCTTCGGTTCACGCCGTTGTGAAAAAAATGTCGGGCAGATCACTTACTGCGTGAACGCCACCCGGGCGGCGCCGAGCAGCGCAGCGTGCTTGTGCAGGATCACCCGGGTCGGGATTCGCTCCATATAGCCTTGGTAGCGGCCTTTGCGGTCGAACCGGCGCCGGAAGGGGCTCGTCTGGAGAAATGGCAGGATGCGGGGCGCGATGCCGCCCGCGACATAGACGCCGCCGCGCGCGCCCGTGATCAAGGCGATGTCTCCGGCCAGCGCGCCGAGGATGCCGCAGAAGCGCGTGAGGGTCGCCGCGGCCGGGCTGGCTGGATCGCCGAGGGCGCTTGTTGTGATCGCCGCAGGCTCGGTCAGGTCCGCCTTCCGGCCCTCGATCTGGGCCAGCACTGCATGCAGGGTCACGAGGCCCGGGCCGCAGATCAACCGCTCGACCGAGACCCGGCCATGGCGGGCGCGCAGGATGCGCAGGATCTCGTCCTCCACCGCGTCGTCTGGCGCGAAACCCACATGGCCACCTTCCGACGGCAGGGCGATCTGCCGGCCCTGCGCGTCGCGGGCGAGGGTCGAGACTCCGAAACCGGTTCCGGGCCCGACCACGGAGATTGCGGCGTGAGGGTCTCCCTGCTCCGGTCCGCCGAGCGAGGCGAGGTCCTCCGCCGGGACCAGCGGCGCGCCCCAGGCCAGGGCCTCGAAGTCGTTGATCAGGCGGATCGGGCCGTGACCCAGCGAGGTCAGTTCGGCCTCCGAGATTCGCCAGGGCGAGTTGGTCAGGTCGACCTCGCCGTCGAGCACCGGCCCCGCCACCGCGAGAACGCCCCCCGCCGGCCTGGCCGGGCAGCCGTCGATGAAGGTCCTGACCGCTTGGAGGAAGGTGGGGACCTGCGCGGCGGGGAAGCTCTGGTGATGCTCCAGCGCGAAGCCGCCGTCGGTCCGGCGCGCGAGGGCGAACCGCGCGTTGGTGCCGCCGACGTCGCCGACGAGGACGGTCTCGCCGGGGTCGCTCACGCGTCCACCGCGCGGTCCACGAGGTTGGGATCAGGCGGCGCGTCGGCGCCGCCGACCGCGCCGACGGCGGGCGCGAAACAGATCGAAGCGCCTTCCTCGGCGGTCGAGACCACATGGCGGAAAGCGGCGAACAGTTCGCGGCCATAGCCCCAGCTCGAGGCCCCGGCGTTGGCGGGCGAGCGCGCAGCGGCGGGCCGCGCCGCGAGGTCGCCGGCGCCGACGGTGGTCAGGACGCCCGCCTCGGCGTCCAGCCGGATCACGTCGCCGTCGCGGATATGGGCCAGTGGCCCGCCAGCCAGCGCCTCGGGCGAGACGTGGATCGCCGCAGGCGTCTTGCCCGAGGCGCCGGACATCCGCCCGTCGGTGACGAAGGCGACCTTGAAGCCGCGGTCCTGAATCACGCTGAGCGCCGGCGAGAGGCTGTGCAGCTCGGGCATGCCGTTGGCGCGGGGGCCCTGGAAGCGCAGCACGACCACGACATCGCGGTCGAGGCGGCCTTCGTTGAACGCCTTCAGCGCGTCCTCCTGCGTCTCGAACACGGCGGCGGGCGCCTCGACGACGCGGTTCTCGGGCTTGACGGCCGAGACCTTGATCACCGCCCGGCCCAGATCGCCCTGCACCAGCCGCAGGCCGCCGTCCTTCTGGAACGGATTCGACGCCGGACGCAGAATATCCGTGGCCAGACTTTCCGCCACGCCGTCGCGCCAGACGAGTTCGCCGTCCAGCAGCACCGGCTCCTGGAAGTAGGACTCTATGCCCGCGCCCATGATGGTGGTGACATCGGAATGGATATGACCCGCCGTCGCCAGCTCACGCGCGACGAAGGCGACGCCCCCCGCCGCCTGGAAGGCGTTCACGTCCGCCGACCCGTTGGGATAGACGCGCGCCAGCAGCGGCGTCGCGGACGACAGCTGGTCCATGTCGGTCCAGTCGATCAGCACCCCCGCCGCCCGCGCCATGGCGACCAGATGGATGGCGTGGTTGGTCGAGCCGCCGGTGGCCAGCAGGGCCACGATCATGTTGACGATCGACTTCTCCGACACGACGTCGGCCATCCGGCTTTCGCCGCTGCGCGCCAGCTCCACCGCCCGCTTCGCCGCCGCCGCCGTCAGGGCGTCGCGCAGGCCGGTTTCGGGATGGACGAATGCGGTCGAGGGCATGTGCAGCCCGCCCAGCTCCATCATCATCTGGTTCGAGTTGGCGGTGCCGTAGAAGGTGCAGGTGCCGGGCGAATGGTAGCTGCCGACCTCGCTCTCCAGCAGGGTCTGCCGGTCAACCTTGTTCTGGGCGTAGAGGGCGCGGACGCGGGCCTTCTCCGCGTTCGGAATGCCCGATGGCATCGGCCCGGCCGGGGCGAACACGACGGGCAGGTGGCCGAACGCCAGCGCGCCCATGAACAGGCCCGGGACGATCTTGTCGCACACGCCCAGCATCATGGCGGCGTCGAAGGCGTCGTGGGTCAGGGCCACGCCGGTCGACATGGCGATCACATCGCGGCTGAACAGCGACAGGTCCATGCCCGGCCGCCCCTGGGTGACGCCGTCGCACATGGCGGGTGTGCCCCCGGCCACCTGAGCCGTGGCGCCCAGCTCGCGGGCGGCCTCGCGGATGATATGCGGAAAGCGCTCGAACGGCTGATGCGCCGACAGCATGTCGTTATAGGCGGTGACGACCCCGACATTCGGCTGTTTGCCGGTCATCGCCGTCAGCTTGTCGCCCACCGTCTGGCCGGCGAAGGCGTGGGCCCAGTTGGCGCAGCTGAGCTTGGCGCGGCCGACGCCGGAGTCGCGCGCGGCGTCCATGCGGCGGAGGTAGTCGGCGCGGGTGGCGCGAGAGCGCTCCACGATCCGGGCGGTGACCTTGGCGACCACGGGGTGCAGGGCGGGCATCAGGCTTGCTCCGTCCACAGAACGTCCAGCGGCCGCTCGGCGCGAGCCGCGATCAACTGCGCGATCGGCGAGGTCGGCGAACCGCCGACGGCCTCGCGTTCGAACACCGCGCGCTTGCGGGCGCCGGTGATGGCGAGAACGACCCGACCGGCGCTGGCCAGCCAGGGCAGGTTCAGGCTCAGCCGGTCCTGCTGGGGCGCGGCGGTGCTGCGGCTCCGGTGCACGGCGAGGACGAGGGGCGGGTTGGTCGGCGCGAGCAGCTGCTTCAGCGCGGGATTGTCGGGGAACATGGACGCTATGTGGCCATCCTCCCCCATGCCGAGAAGGACCGCGTCGAGCGGCCGTCCGACGCCGTTCAGCGCATGCGTCGCCAGCAGGGCCGCGCGATCGACGGTGATCTCCGGGCTGAACAGCGGAATGAAACGTGCGGCGGCTGCGGGCCTGGTCAGCAGGGTCCGCTTCAGCAGGGCCGCGTTCGACTCCGGCGACGTCTCAGGCACGGCGCGCTCGTCGACGAGGGTGGCGGTGACGCGCGACCAGTCCAGCGACGCCTGCGCCATGGCGCGATAGATCGGCTCCGGCGTCGACCCGCCTGCGCCGGCGAAGAACGCGGCGCCGTCGGCGGCCAATGCTGCAGCGAGCGCATCGGTCAGCCGGAGGGCGCAGGCGGTGGCCCAGCTGGGTGCGTCGGGGAAGCTCTGCACGGCGGCAACCTCACCCATCGGCGCTGTTCCAGGCGCGGCCGGTGCGTTCCAGCAGGTAGTCGGCCTCGGGCGGACCCCAGCTTCCGGCGGCGTATTCGATCGGCTTCACCTGTCCGGAGGTCCAGGCCTCCGACACCTCGTCGACCCATTTCCACGCCTGTTCCGCCTCGTCGCGGCGGACGAACAGGGTCGAGTCGCCGTGCAGGGCGTCGAGCAGCAGCCGCTCATAGGCGATGCGGCGGCGCGGCGGGTGGTCGTGGCGATCGTTCTGGCCCCACGACAGGGACATCTGGATCGGCTGCAGCTGCATCCGCTGGTCCAGACCCGGCCGCTTGTTCATCACCCACAGCGAGATGTCCTCCTCGGGCTGCAGGGCGATGACCAGCCGGTTGGCCTCGATCTGCCCCCGGTCGGCGCCGAAGATGGAGTGCGGCAGCGGCTTGAACTGGATGACGATCTCGGTCCGTTTTTCGGGCAGGCGTTTGCCGGTCCGCATGAAGAAGGGGACGCCCGCCCAGCGCCAGTTGTCGATGTCGGCGCGGATGGCGACGAAGGTCTCGGTGTCCGAGTCCGCGCCGCGCTCCTCGTCATAACCGGCGGCCGGTTGGCCCTCCGTCGTCCCGGCGACGTACTGACCGCGGACCGTGACGCGTTCGGCTTCGTCGTGGCTGATCCGGCGCAGCGAGCGGAGCACCTTGACCTTCTCGTTGCGGACGGAGTCCGGCTCGAGGTCCGCCGGCGGCTCCATCGCGACCAGACACAGCAGCTGGAGCATGTGGTTCTGGAGCATGTCCCGCAGGGCTCCGTACTCGTCGTAATAGGGCCAGCGGTCGCCGACGCCGACGGTCTCGCCGACCGTGATCTGCACGTGGTCGATCGAAAGGTTGTTCCACAGCGGCTCGAAAATGGTGTTGCCGAAGCGCAGGGCGAGCAGGTTCTGGACCGTCTCCTTGCCGAGGTAGTGGTCGATGCGGAACACCTGTTGTTCCGAGAAGGCGTCAGCCACAGCGTCGTCGATTTCGCGGAAGCTTTCGAGGTCGCGGCCGACCGGCTTCTCCAGCACCACCCGGTCGCCGGCCTCGGCCAGTCCGGCCGCGCGCATGGCGGTGACGATCCGGGCGTACAGCGACGGCGAGACGGCGAGGAAGGAGGTGCAGGCGCCGTCGCCGACCCTGTCCTTCAGCGGCTTGAGGCTCTGGGCCGAGGTGGCGTCGACGGCCAGATAGTCGAGCCGCGCCTCCATGCGGGCCCAGGTCTCTTCCGACCACGCTGCGTCCGCGGCGGCCTTGCCCTCGACCGAGGTGTGGACCTTCGCGACGTACTCCTCGCGGCTTTCCTGCGATCGCGCCGCCCCGATGATCTTCAGGTCTTCCGGCAGCAGGCCTTCGTGCTCGAGGAAGTAAAGCGACGGCAGGAGCATCCGCATGGCGAGGTCGCCGCCGCCGCCAAACAGCACCAGGGCCGCCATGCGCTCTCCTTCATTCCGGTCCGGCTGGACCTCCGGTCTGTCTGGCCGCTTCCGCCCGGTGCGCCAAGACATCGAGAACGTCCTGAAACACCATGTGACGGGCGCGCAACAGGACCAGCAGATGGTAGATCAAATCCGCGGCCTCGGAAGCGAGTTCCCGCTCGTCGCCCGCCGCGCCGGCCAAGGCTGTCTCCACGCCCTCCTCGCCGACCTTCTGCGCCGCCCGTTTCGGGCCGTCCGCCAGCAGCCGGGCGGTCCAGCTTCCGGCCGGGTCGGCGCTGGCGCGTTCGGCGATCGTCGCCTCCAGCCGGGCGAGGCGGCCGAGGCCGGGCGCGTCCGCGTCGCCGAAGCAGCTGACCCGATTCAGGTGGCAGGCGTTCCCGACCGGCCGCACCGTCATCAGCAGGGAGTCCGCGTCGCAATCCGGCGTCAGCGACACGACGTGCAGCCGGTCGCCCGAGGTCTCCCCCTTGCGCCAGCGCCCGCCGCGCGAGCGCGAGAAGAAGGTGGCCTCGCCGCTGGCGATCGTCTCGTCCAGCGCCGCCCGGTCCATCCACGCCAGGATCAGCACCTGCAGGGTCGCGGCGTCCTGAACCACGACCGGGATCAGGCCGCCGCCCTTGGCGAAGTCGAGGACGTCGGGGTCTAAATCCTCCCCCTGTGGGGGAGGGGGACCACCCGAAGGATGGTGGAGGGGGCCTGACCCCGGCGCAGGCGCCGGCGGCGAGCCCCCTCCACCGCTTCGCGGTCCCCCTCCTCCGGTAGGGGAGGACTGATCTGGTGCACTCACAGTCGGATCTCCTGTCCGGCGTCCGCGAGGAACGCCTTCAGCGCGGGAATGGGCACCGCGCCCGTGTGGAAGACGCTGGCGGCCAGCGCGCCGGAGACATCGGCCTGCTCGAACACGTCGCGGAAATGCTCCGGCGCGCCCGCCCCGCCGGACGCGACGAGCGGAATGGTCAGCCGCGCCCGCGCCGCCGCCAGCTGGGCGATGTCGTAACCGCGGCGGACCCCGTCCTCGTCCATGCAGTTGAGCACGATCTCGCCCGCGCCCAGCGCCTGCGCCTCGACGATCCAGTCCATGGTGCGCCGCTGCGCCGCCCGGCTGGCGGAGGGATCGCCGGTGTACTGGTGCACCTGCCAGTCGTCGCCGGCGCGTTTCGAGTCGACGCCGACCACCACGCACTGTCGCCCCAGCCGCTCGGCCATCTCGGCGATCAGTTCGGGCCGCTCCAGCGCGGGCGAGTTGATCGACACCTTGTCGGCCCCGTGGTCGAGACAGCGAGCCGCCTGCTCGACCGTCCTGATTCCGCCGGCGACGCTGAAGGGGATGTCCAGCAGCCGGGCGATGCTCTTCACCCAGCCATAGTCGAGGGTGCGACCCTCCGGGCTGGCGGCGATGTCGTAGAAGACCAGTTCGTCGGCGCCTTCGTCGCGATAGCGAGCGGCCCGTTCGGCGGCGTCGCCCATGTCGGTGTGGCCCTGAAAGCGGACGCCCTTGACCACCCGCCCGTCCTTGACGTCGAGGCAGGGGATGATGCGGCGGGCGGTCATGCCGTCGCCGCCAGCGCTTCGGCGACGCTGAAGCGGCCTTCGTAGAGCGCCCGCCCCACGATGGCGCCGTCGCAGCCGGCGGCGGCGGCGGCGGTCAGGTCGGCCAGCTGCGCCACGCCGCCGGACGCCTGCACCTTCAGGTCGGGACGGCGGCGGACGATCTCGGACAGCAGGTCGATGTTGGGGCCGGTCAGGGCGCCGTCGCGACCGACGTCGGTGACCAAAAGGTGCCTCGCCGTTCCCTTCGGGTACTGATCGAGCGCCTGCCACAGATCGACTTCGGCGGCCTCGGTCCAGCCCTTCAGCGCGGGGACCCAACGGGGTCCGTCCGCCTTGACGTCGATCGCCAGGGTCAGCCGGTCCGGTCCGAACCGGTCCAGCCAACCACGCACAGTCTGGGGCTGGCTGACGGCGAGCGATCCCACGACCACCCGTGCGACTCCGGCCTCCAGCAGGGCCGACACGTCGTCCGCCGATCGCACGCCGCCGCCGGACTGGATGCGGATGTCCACGGCGCGGGCGAGTTCGCCGATCAGGGCGTGCTGCGCGGCTCGGCCTGCTTCAGCCCCGTCCAGATCGACGATGTGCGCCCATTCGGCCCCGGCGGCGGCGAAGACGGCCAGACGTGCGGCCGGCTCGGCGTCATAGCGCGTCACCGCGTCGAAGCGGCCGTGCATCAGCCGCACGCAGACGCCGTCCTTCAGGTCGATGGCGGGATAGACGATCATGCCGGCAGCTCGAGGAAATTCTTCAGGATGCGCGCGCCGGCGGCGGCGGACCGCTCCGGATGGAACTGGCAGCCCCAGCGCAGGCCGCTGCGCACCACGGCCGGGACCGATCCGCCATAGTCGGCGCGGGCGAGGGTGGCCGGACCGTCGGGGCAGACGAAGCCGTGCACGAAATAGGCCCAGTCGCCGTCGGCCAGACCCTCGAGCAGCGGGTCGTCCCGATCACGGGACAGGCGCGACCAACCCATGTGGGGCACGGTCAGGCCGGGGCCGGGCTCCAGCCGCCGAACCCGTCCGGGGATCAGGCCGAGCAGATCGGCGTCGCCCTCGTCGCTGCTCGCGAACAGCAGCTGCTGCCCGAGGCAAACGCCCAGCAGAGGTCGCGGAAAGGCGCGGATCGGCTCGACCAGATCAAGGTCCCGAAGCCGGGACATGGCGTAACCGGCCGCGCCCACTCCGGGCAGGATCAGGCGCTCGGCCCCGTCGATGCCGGCGGCAGAGGACACCAGCCGCACGGTCGCGCCCAGCCGCTCCAGCGCGAACTGGACTGAGGCGAGATTGCCGGCGCCGTAGGCGAGGAGCGCGACCTCTCTCATATCCGTTCATCCCGGCGAAAGCCGGGACCCAGTGCTTTGGGCGAACGGTTTGACCCGATGCGCACGGCCGCCGATCCCGGTGCGCCGGCGTCAAGCTGGACAGAACTGGGTCCCGGCTTTCGCCGGGATGAGCGGGAATTATGCATCCTCACAGCACGCCCTTGGTCGAGGGCACGGCGTCGCCCTCGATGCGGATCGCCTGCCGTAGCGCGCGTCCGAACGCCTTGTAGACCGCCTCGGTCTTGTGGTGGTCGTCGTCGCCTGTGACCGCGACGTGCACCGCCGCGCCCATGGCCTCGGCCAGCGAGCGGAACACGTGGGCCGTCAGGTCGGTGCGGTAGTCGCCGATCATGGGTGTGGAGAAGGTCCCCTCGAACAGCGGATAAGGCCGCCCCGACAGGTCGATGGAAACCGACGCATTGGCTTCGTCCATCGGCACGACGAAGCCGTAGCGGGCGATGCCCTTGCGCTCCCCCAGCGCCTGTTTCAGCGCCTGCCCCAGGGCGATAGCCGAGTCCTCGACGGTGTGGTGCGGGTCGGTGTGCAGGTCGCCCTCGCAGGCGAGCCGCAGCGAGAAACCGCCGTGGGTCGCGACCTGCTCCAGCATGTGGTCGAAGAAGCCTACGCCGGTGGCGATCGAGACCGGTCCGGCGGCGTCCAGATCGACGGCGCAGACGATCCGGGTCTCCTTCGTGTCGCGCACCGCCTGGCCGACGCGGTGCGGGCGGCTCGCGCCTTCGAGCCCGAAGGCGGCGAGCAGGCGGTTGTTGATCTCGGCCTTTGCGGACACGGGCAGACGGAGGCCGCCATCGACGTCTTCGAAAGCGACGCCGAGGGCCGTCAGCCCGTTCCGTGCGGTCTGCGCGTCTGCAGGTCGAACAACGAAGGAGGCGCCGCCATCCGCCTCGGCCGGCATGACGGCCCCGAGCGCGTCGACGAGCCGGCGCCGCTCTTCGCGAACGGCCGCCACCCGCTGGCGCGTCTCCATGATCCGCGACGGATCGAGCGCCTGAAGCGCCAGCCGGACCGAGCTTTCCGGCAGGGCCCAAGGCTCCATCACTGACGCCAAGTGCGCCAGCGCCCCAGGCTGTCCCAAAGCGGCGCCGACGCGGACGCCCGCCAGTCCGTAGGCCAGCGAAAGGCTGCGCAGCACCACGAGGTTGGGGTGCTCGGCGATCAGATCGGCGGATGATACGTGGTCGGAGAACTCGACCGCGCCTTCGTCGACGAGGAGCAGGGCCGGAGCGGCGCGCCGGGCGGCCTCGGCCGCCGCCGGTCCATCCGCGGCCGTCACGATCACGGCGGTGACGGCGGCGCCGACGGGCGGGCGGGCGTAAAGGGCCGGGAGCGAACGGCAGGGCTCCGTGTCCGGCGCCTCGACCGCGTGGCCGTTGCGCGCGGCGAGGCGGAACGCCAGTTCGAGCCCGTGCGTCACGCCTCGCACCGGCAGCACCTGATCCGCGGAGACGCCGTAGATTTCCGCCATCCGGGCGGCCAGAGCGCCGGGCTCGCCCGGATAGCGTTCGAGGCCGTCGCCGCCGGCGACCAGCGGGGCGAAGGGGGCTGGGAGGGTCATCGCTCCGTCCTCAGATCGGCGGCCCGGGCGTGGGCTTCGAGCCCCTCCAGCCGCGCCAGACGGGCGGCCACGGGCGCCAGTGCGGCGGCGCCGGCGGCGGTGACGGACTGGACCGACATGGTGGTCATGAAGCTGGCGGTGGTCAGTCCCCCGAGGGTCTTCGCCGCGCCGTCGGTCGGCAGGACGTGGCTGGGGCCGGCGGCGTAGTCGCCCAGCGTCTCGGCGGCGAAGGGGCCGACGAAGACCGCGCCGGCGGCGGTGATGCGGGCCACGCGCGTGTCCGCGTCCTCGGTCTGCAGCGCCAGATGCTCGGGGCCATAGGCGTTGGCGACCGCGCAGGCGGTGTCGAGATCGGGGACCAGGATGGCGCGGCCCTCGGCCATCGAGGCGCGGGCGATGCCGGCCCGGGGCAGGGAGGGCAGCTGAACCTCCACCTCGGCAAGGGTCGCGTCGATCATCCGGGCGCTGTCGCAGACCAGCACCACCTGCGCGTCCGCATCGTGCTCGGCCTGGCTGAGCAGGTCGGCGGCGGCCAGCACGGGATCGGCCCGGCGGTCGGCGATGACCAGCAGCTCCGACGGACCGGCCGGCATGTCCACGGCGGGGCCGCCGGACAGGGCCGACGCCTGCTTCTTGGCCTCCGCCACCCAGGCATTGCCCGGGCCGAACAGCTTGTCGCAGGCTTCGATCACCCCGTCCTCCAGCACCGCGCCGAACGTCAGGGCGGCGATCGCCTGAGCGCCGCCGATCAGCCACAGGTCGTCCAGCCCGGCCTCGGCGGCGGCGTAGATCATCGCCGGGTGCGGCTCGCCGGTCTTCGAGGGCGGGGTGACCGCCACCCGGCGTCCAACCCCGGCGACGGCGGCCGGAATGGCCATCATCAGCAGCGACGAGAACAACGGCGCCGAGCCTCCCGGCACATAGAGGCCGGCCGAGCGAAGCGGGCGCCAGACCAGCCGCGAACGCACGCCCGGCGTGATCTCCACCCACGCCGTATCCTCCGGCCGGGTAGCTTGGTGAAATATGCGGACGTTCTCGGCGGCGATGCGGATGGCGCGGGTGTCGGCCGGGGCCAGACGGTCGCGGGCGGCGGCGACGGCGTCGGGCGTGATGGCGATGCGGCGCGGCGGGGCGCCGTCCAGCTTCACGCTCCAGTCGGTGACCGCCTGTCCGCCGCGGGCGCGCACGTCGTCGAGGATCTCGCGCACCGTGTCGACGACGCGCGCCTCGGTCCGCTGCCGGGGGCGGGCGAGGGCCTCGACGCGGCCGGCGGCGTCCAGCGTGTTCCAGTCGAAGCGCCGCATCACATCATCTTCTCGATGGGGAGGACGAGGATGGCCGAGGCGCCGGCGGCCTTGAGCCGCTCCAGCGTCTCCCAGAACACCGCCTCCTGACAGACGGCGTGCACCGCCACCGCGTCGTCGCGGCCCGAGAGCGGGATCACCGTCGGCGATCCGGCGCCGGGCAGGATGGCAGTGATCTCGGCCAGCGCCGAGCGGGGCGCGTTCAGCATGACGTACTTGGCGCCCTGCGACGACACCACGCCCGCCATCCGCTCGACGATGCTGTCCAGCAGAGGCTGCAGCGAAGCCTCCGGCGCAACGGGCGAGCGGATCAGCACGGCCTGGCTCTCCAGCACCGTCTCCTTGGCCGCCAGGCCGTTGGCCTCCAGCGTGGCGCCGGTCGAAACCAGATCGCAGATGGCCGACGCCAGCTTCAGCCGCGGCGCGACTTCCACGGCCCCGCGCATGGTGACGATGTCGGCCGCCACGCCCTGTGCGTCCAGAAAGCGCCGCAGGATCTTCGGATAGGAGGTGGCGATGCGCAGGCCCGCTAGCGACGCCGGGCTGTCGTAGAACAGGGTCGGCGGCACGGCGATCTTCAGCGTGCACCGCCCGAAGCCGAGCGGCATCAGCACCTCGGCGGTCGGGCCGCCGTTGCGGACCTCTTCCAGCACGTTCTCGCCGACGATGCCGAGGTCGCAGACGCCGTCCGCCACAAAGGTCGGGATGTCGTCGTCGCGCACCCGCAGCAGGTCGATCGGATAGTTCTCGACCCGGTACAGCAGGTCGTTGTTCCCTTTGACCACGCGCAGCCCCGCGTCCCGGACGAGGTCGAGGCTGCGGTCGGACAGGCGGCCGGATTTCTGGACGGCGATGCGGAGCCGCCCCTGAACAGTGCTCATGATGTCAACTCAGTCCCGAATACGGTCCAGCACCAGGCGATAGCCCTGGTGCGGCATTTCCTTGAGGAAGCGGGCGACCCGCACGACGGTGGTCGGACTGGCCTGCGCCTCGGCCGCGATCTCGCGGTAGGACTTGCCGCCGGCGTCGAGCAGGCGCGCGACCTCCCAGCGCTCGGCGAAGGCGCGGATCTCGGACGGGGTGCACAGGTCGGCCAGAAAGGCGTCGACCTCGTCGCGCGTCTTCAGCGACAGCAGGGCGTCGTACAGGGCGACGCGGCTGCGCGCCGTGGCGGCGGCGTTGCGGGGCAAGGTGTCAGTCATGCGCGTTCCACTATGATGTAACAGTGGCACGGTCAAGGGGGGCGGTGAGGCATCAGGCAGGAGGCAGCAGGCAGCAGGAGGAAGTGAGCCCAGCTTGGTGAATCCTGCTGCTCCACTGCCGGGACTCACGCGAGACCCCTGCCTGCTGCCTGCTGCCTATTCCCTGACTCCCCCGCCCCCTCTATCTGGACCCCATGACCAAGGTTCTGATCATCGGCGCCGGACATGCCGGGGGCACGGCGGCCGCCCTGCTGCGCCAGTACGGCCACGAGGGCCGGATCGTGCTGGCGGGCGAGGAGCCGGCGCCGCCGTATCAGCGGCCGCCGCTGTCGAAGGCGTGGCTGAAGGGCGAGACGGATCTGGAAGGGCTGCTGCTGCGGCCCGAGAGCTTCTATGCCGAGCATGGGATCGAGCTGCGTCTGGGCGCGACGGCTGTCGCCATCGACGCGGCCGCCAGGACGGTGGCCTTCGCCGACGGGGCGGTGGAGCGCTACGACGCGCTGATTCTCGCGACGGGATCGAGGGCGCGGAAGCTGGCCATCCCCGGCGCCGACCGCGGCGATCTGTTGGAGCTGCGGACGCTCGCCGACGCCGAACGGCTGAAGGCGACGCTGGGGCCGGGACGCCGACTGGCGATCATCGGCGGCGGCTATGTCGGGCTTGAAGCCGCGGCCTCGGCGCGCGCGCTCGGCGCGGACGCGGTGGTGGTCGAACGGATGGACCGGGTGCTCGCGCGCGTGGCGTCCCAGAGCCTGTCGGCCTTCTTCACCGCCTGTCACCGTCGGCGCGGCGTCGAAATCCTGACCTCGGCCGAGGTGACGGCCTTTGAGGACGGCGGGGCGCGGCTGGCGGACGGACGGCTGATCGCGGCCGACGCCGTTCTGGTCGGGGTCGGCGCCCTCGCCTGCGACCAGCTGGCGACGGGCGCGGGGCTGGCGTGCGAGAACGGCGTCGTGGTGGACGAGGCGGCGCGAACCTCCGATGCGGCGATCTGGGCGATCGGCGACGCGACCTTCCGACCCGTCCCCATCCACGGCGGCCGCCGCCATCGCCTGGAAAGCGTGCCAAACGCCCTGGAGCAGGCGAAACAGGCCGCCGCCGCCATCACGGGACGACCCGCGCCTGCACCGGAAGTCCCGTGGTTCTGGTCGGACCAGTACGATCTGAAGCTCCAGATCGCCGGCCTGCCGGACGGCGCCGACGGGCAGGTGGTGCGCGGCGATCCTGATCCGGCGGGCGAGAGCCCTTCCTTCGCCGTCTTCCATCTGCAGGGCGACCGTGTCCTGTGCGTCGAGGCCGTCAACGCGGGGCCGGAGTTCATGGCGGGGCGGATGCTGATCGGGCGCGGGACGCCGGTAGATATCGAGAAACTGGCCGACCCCGCCGTGTCGATGAAGGCCGTGGCGGCAGGGAGCCCGGGCGCGATCTGAAGAGCGAAATTGCGACTTAATCGCAATTTCCATTGCCGCCTGTGGCCAAGCTGTTTATGCGAGCGGTTCGCAACAGCAACTCCGGACCGCCGCCATGACTTCCCGCGCCGACGCCCTTCGCGCCCTCCTGTTCGCCTCCAGCGCCGCGGGCATGCTGATGGCGGGGCCGGCGTCGGCCGAGCCGGGCGCCGAGCCGGACCCGCAGGACGCGACCACGCTCGAAACCGTCACCGTCAACGGCCAGCCGGTGCGTCGCGAGCCGCTGTCGCCGGAGTTCACGGCGCCGCTGGTCGACACGCCCCGGTCGGTCACCATCATCCCGCAGCAGATCATCGAACAGACCGCGGCCACCTCGCTGCAGGACATCCTGCGCACGTCGCCGGGCATCACCTTCGGCGCCGGCGAGGGCGGCCAGCCGCTCGCGGACCGCCCGTTCATCCGCGGCCAGGCCTCGGGCAACAACGTCTTCGTCGACGGCATCCGCGACACCGGGGGGCAGCAGCGCGAGGTGTTCAATCTCGAGCAGGTCGAGGTCATCAAGGGGCCCGACGCCATCTACTCGGGCCGCGGATCGGGCGGCGGCAGCATCAACCTCGGCTCCAAGGCGCCGCGCCTGACGGACTTCACCCGCTTCGGCCTCGGCGTCGGCACGGACCGCTACCTGCGCGGCACGATCGACCAGAACTGGAGCCTCGGCGAGACCGCCGGCCTGCGCATCAACCTGATGGGCTCACAGGGCGACGTCCCCGGCCGCGATGGCGTGGACTACGATAAATGGGGCGTCGGCCTGTCGTTGGCGGCCGGCCTCGGCACGCGCTCCTCGGCGACCTTCAGCTACTATCATCTGACCTCGGACCAGATGCCCGACTACGGCATCCCGCTGTTCACCAAGATCGGCGTGCGCACCACCGAAAGCGGCATTCTGGATGTGCCCTACGACAGCTTCTACGGGGTGAAGGCGCGGGATTATCTGACCAACGTCGTGGACACCGTCACCTTCGACGCCCGCCACGCCTTCAGCGACACGCTGTCGATCCGGAACGTGAGCCGCTGGTCCGAGACGCTGAACGACTATGTGGTCACCAATCCCGGCGACGGCGGCAACATCACCAACGGCGGCGTCGCCCTGATCGGCGGGACGTACTGGATGAAGCGCGGCCTCAAGTCGCGCTGGAACCCGACCCAGACCATCGCCAACGTCACGGACCTGACCGGCAAGTTCTCGACCGGCGCACTGCGCCACAGCTTCAACACAGGCCTCGAGTTGTCGCGCGAGGACAACAGCAACGCCTCGTACACGGTCACCACGACCGGCGGCTCGGCCTGTCCCGCGCCGCTGAGGGGGTTCGACTGCACGCCCCTTTACGCGCCCAACCCGAACGATCCCTGGACCGGCTCGATCATCCGTGGACTGATCAGCGACAGCACCACCGACACGGTCGGCCTCTACGCCATCGATTCGATCTCGATCGGCGATCGGTTCGTGATCAATCTCGGGGTCCGCTACGACGACTATTCGGTGGAGGGCACGACCGCCACGGGCACGGTCGCCGCGCCGATCTATACGCCGTCGAACGGACAGTGGTCGTTCATCAACTACCAGCTGGGGCTGGTCTACAGGCCGACGGAGGCGTCGAGCGTCTACGCTTCGTGGGCGACCTCGGCGACGCCCCCGACCATCTCCGCCGGGGACCAGAACACCGGCGTCGGCACGGGCACGGGCAATCTCCTGACCGTCCTGCTCGAACCCGAGGAGACCGAAAGCTTCGAGGTCGGGGCCAAGGTCAATCTGTTCGACGACCGTCTGGCCCTGTCTGGCGCGGCCTTCCTGCTGCGCCGCGAGAACGCCCAGATCCAGACGGCGCCGGGCTTCTTCGAACAGGCGGGCGCCGCCGAGGTTCGCGGCGTCGAGCTGGGCGTGTCGGGCAATATCACCCGCCAGTGGCAGGTCTTCGGCGGCTACACCTGGATGGACAGCGAGCTGGTCTCGGGCGCCTTCAACAACGTCAACGTCGGTGACCCGCTGGCCAACACCCCCGAGCACTCGTTCAGCCTGTTCACCACCTACCGGGTCATCCCCTCGGTCAGCGTCGGCGGCGGCGTCTACCATGTCTCCGACAGCTTCGGCGGCAACCAGGGCGGCGCCGGCGGCGGGGCCAATCGCATATATGCGCCGGCCTGGACGCGCGTCGATCTGTTCGCCTCGTGGGACGTGACCGAGCGCGCGACCCTGCAGTTGAACGTCCAGAACGCGACCGACGAAGAGTACATCATGCGCACCAACGGCGTGCACCACGCCGACCCGGCGCCGGCGCGGCAGGCTATCCTGACGCTGAATCTGAGGTACTGATCGGGTCATGCTGCTGCACATTCCCGGGGTCTTCACCAAGGACGAGGTCGCAACCCTGCGGCAGCGTCTCGACGCCGGGCCGTGGGCGGACGGCAATGCGACCTCGGGACACCAGTCCGCGGGGGCCAAGGTCAACCGCCAGCTGCCCGAGGACTCCGCCGAGGCGCGCGAGGTCGGGGGGCTGGTGCGTCAGGCGCTCGCGGCCAATCCGATGTTCGTCTCGGCCGCCCTGCCGCATACTGTGTTCCCGCCGCTGTTCAACCGCTACCAAGGCGGCGATCGTTTCGGCCTGCACGTCGACAACGCCGTCCGTCAGCGCGGCGACGTCCGCATCCGCAGCGACCTGTCGGCGACCCTGTTCCTGTCCGAGCCCGGCGATTACGAGGGCGGCGAGCTGATCGTCGAGGAGATGTACGGCGAGCAGCGCGTCAAACTGCCCGCTGGCGACCTGGTTCTGTACCCGTCCAAGAGCCTGCACCGTGTGACGCCGGTGACCGCCGGCGCGCGGGTGTCGAGCTTCTTCTGGATTCAGAGCCTGGTGCGCGACGACGCCGACCGCGAAAGCCTGTTTCGGCTCGACGTCGCCATCCAGCGGGTCAGCGCGGACAGGGGCCCGCAAGATGCGGCGGTGCTGGAGCTGACGGCCGTCTATCACAACCTGCTGCGCCGTTGGGCCGAGGTCTAGGCCTCAGTAGACGTCCCGCCGGTAGCGGCCGGCCTCGGTCAGCGCGATCAACCGGTCGGCTCCGAGCACGGTTTCCAGCGCAGCCTGAACGCCCCGGGACATGCCTTCGAGACTGCCGCAGACATAGATCGCGGCGCCGCGCTCGACCCACGCCTCCAGCTCCGCCGCATGCTCTTCGATCAGGGCCTGGACGTAGCGCCCGTCGCCGGCGTCGCGCGAGAACACCCGGTCGAGACGGGTCAGGGTTCCGTCGGCTGCGGCGGCCTGCAGCTCCTCGTCGAGGAAGGCGTCATGGGCGCGGCTGCGCTCGCCGAACATCAGCCAGGTCCCGCCGTGCGGCCGCCCGCTCCGGCTCCTCCAGTGCGCCCGCAGCCCGGCCAGACCCGTGCCGTTGCCGATCAGGATCAGTGGCGTGTCCGGGGCCGGCCCATGGAAGCCGCGGTTGGTGCGGATGCGCATGTCCACCACCTCGCCGGGCGTGAGGTCGCCGGTCAGCCAGCCCGACGCCAGCCCCGGCGCGCCGTCCGGCCCGGTCATGCGGCGGATGATGAACTCGACCGCGCCGTCTCCCGGCAGCGACGCCACGGAATACTCCCGGCTCCCCGGCGACACCCCGTCGGGGCCCGGGGGCAGGCCGATCTCGGCGATGTCGCCTGCGGCCCAGACCGGGACGTGGTCGACCGGCGCGAAGGCCAGCAGATGCGCCTCGCCGCCGGGGCCGCCGGGGTTGAGGTGGACGCGCCGCGCCAGCCGCCAGCGGTCGAAGGCGGGCGGGCTCCAGTCGGCGGGCGAGGCCGAGCCGGTCAGCTGCGCCAGCTGATGCTGCCAGTGGCGCAGGGCTCCGGCGTCGCCGTCATCCACCTCGACCCGGTCGAACAGGGCTAGCGCGCCGGAGCGCAGCAGCCAGCCGTCCAGCGCCCGACCGAAGCCGCAGAAGTCGCGGTAGCTGCTGTCGCCGAGGGCGAGCAGGCCGTACTCCACCCCCGCCAGGTCCTGCGTGCCGGACATCATCTGTCGAACGAAGCGGGAGGCGCTGTCGGGCGGGTCGCCCTCGCCGGTCGTGGCGGCGACGATCAGCAGCAAGCGGGCGGCGGCGATCTGGTCGGGATCGGCCTCTCCGAGCGACAGCACGCGGACGGATGCGCCGCCGTCGGACAGGCCGCGCGCGGTCATCCACGCCAGCTCCTCGGCCTGACCGGTCTGGCTGGCGTGCAGGACGAGGAAGGGCTGCCCGGCGCTTGAGGCGGGGGAGGTCAGGGCCTCCGCCCGCGCGGCGGCGGCGCGACGGGCGCGCGCCCGTCCGAAGGCCACGAGCCCGATCAGGCCCAGCCACAGCGCCACGGCGACGGCGGCCCACAGCCAGCGCATTGGATCGGCGGTCACGCGCCCTCGGCGGCCATGGCGGCGAAGGCGGACGAGACCGTCTCGTGCAGCTCGTCCCCGTCGCGTACCACGAAGGCGGCCGCAATGCCGAGCGCCGTGGCGTAGGCCGGTCCTTCGACCGGTCCCATGACCGTCAGGGCGGTGGCCATGGCGTCGGCGTAGAGGCAGGTGTCGGCCAGCACCGTCACGGAGGCGACGCCGTTGGCGACCGGGCGGCCGGTCCGGCCCTCGATGGTGTGGCTGAAGCTTTGGCCTTGAGCGTCATAGCGCCGGACCCAGTCACCCGACGTGGCGACCGCCATGTCGAACAGGGCGGCGGCGGTGCGGGGTCCGGGCGCGCCCGGCGCCTGCTGCAGGTCGACCCACCAGGGATGCCCGCCCGGTTTGACCCCGGCGCCGCGCAGTTCGCCGCCGATCTCGACCAGATGATGCCGCGCGCCCAGCGCCGTCAGCCGGTCGGACACCTTGTCGACGGCGTGGCCCTTGGCGATGCCGGAGAAGTCCAGCTTCAGCCCGCCGGGCTGCTGCACCGCCCGCGCCTGGCGGTTGAGCCGCAGCCGGCCCCAGCCGCTGACGGCGAGCGCGGCGGCGATCTCGTCCTCGAGCGGCGCGGTCCGGCCGAGCCCGAGCGGATCCAGCGGCCGCGGTCCCGGCGGACCGAAACCCCACAGGTCCACCAGGGCGCCCAAGGTCGGGTCCACCGCCCCGTCGGTGTCGTCGGCCAGGTTCATCGCCGCGTCGAGGAAGGTCCAGAACGGCTCCGACACCTGCCAGAAACCGGCGGGGGCGGCGTTGAACCGGGACAGCTCCGATCGGGGATCCCAGTGGCTGAACAGGGCGACGATCTGCGCCAGTTCGTCCTCGACCGCCGCCTGCAGCACGGCGCGGTCCAGCCCCGGCGGCGGGACCAGCCGGACGGCCCAGCTCGTGCCCATGGTCTCGCCGGCGAAGTCCCAGACGAGGCCGGAGGTGGGGAGGTCAGGGGTGCGGCCGTGCGTCGGGATGAGGACGCGGTTCTCCCGCGCCCTGTCGGTCCCCGCTGACGTTCCGTCGGTCAGGGCAGGACTTCCACGACGCCGTTGTACTGGGCCGTATAGGCCAGCTGGTCGCCCGCGGCGGGCGTGCGCACCGAGGCGTTCAGCCAGTACATGCCCGGCTCGGGCCAGGTCACGGTGAAGGACCCGTCGGCGCCGGTGCGGACCGTCATCTCTTCCGGATTGTCGCGATAGCGCGTTCCGCCGCGCGCGATGGTCACGTCCAGATCGGCGGCGGGCTGGCCGTCGCGCACCAGTTTGAAGGTCGCGGCCTCGCCGGCGGCGAGGTCGTTCGGATGGGTGACCGGGACCAGCTCGAGACCCTGACCCGTCGGCGTCAGCGCCGTCGTCGACGGCTCGCCGAGGGTGACGAAGGTCTCGGTGCGGCTGTTGGACCGGGTGGCCACCACGTCGGTGGCGTCGGCCGGAATGGCGGTGGCCATGACCTGCTCGTTCGGACCGCGCCAGCGCTTCGTTTCACCTCCCTGTGTGTAGGTGGCGACGATCCCGCTGGAGACGTTGGCGATCCGCCAGGTGCCGGTCTGGGTCAGGTGCAGGTCGAAGGTCGAACGGTATTTCCCCGTCATCGCGTTGGCGGCCGCCGCCGCCGAACCATCGGGCGCGGTGATGGTCAGGCCGGCCAGGTTCATGGCCGCGTGATCGGCGATGAAGACGCCGTTCGACATCCCGGCGTCGAACCCGACCCAGGCCTCCGTGCCCGACAGCACGGTCGAGGTCGGGGCCAGCCAGGCGCGGTGCGCCTGCGCCGACAGCGGCAGGGCGAGGGCGGCGACCGCGACGACGACGCCGGCGAGGGAGGTGAGCTTCTTCATCGGAACGATCCTTCAGACCTAGCGGGTGACGGTGACGCGCACGGCGCCGAGTTCGGTTGAGCCGGACGCGGAGCCGGCGTTGGCGGCGCCCCAGCGGAAGGGCACGCGCACGGCTTCGCGCCCGCCCAGTTCCCGGGCCGCTTCGACGACCATGACGTAGTCGCCGGCAGGGAGGTTGGACAGGCGCGCGCCGGAAACGGCGACGGTGTGACGACCGGGGGCCTTGGTGGCGCTGGAGACGCCGTCCATCGGCATGGACAGCGACCGGCCGCCGCGCCGCCACCAGGTCCGCATGTCCTTGAGCCAGTCCTCGCCCTCGGCGACGTTGGAGACCTCGTACCAGACGGCGAGGGTGCGCACGGCGGTGTTGTCGGGGCGCTCGATCCACACCGCCACATAGGGTCGGTGATAGGCGGCGACCGACAGGCGCGGGATCTCGACCGAGACGTTCAGGTCGGCGGCCGCGGCGGGGGCGGCGACTCCGAGAGCGGCGGCGGACAGGGCGAGACTGAGGTTACGCATGACGGCTCGTCAGTGAATGAACAGGAGGGCGATGAGGGCGGGGATCAGCAGGCCAAGTCCGACCAATGGCCAGGTCGAGGGCCGCTGCCGGGCGTGCAGCCAGGTCAGGCCGAAGCCCGTCAGGGCGAAGACGATGCAGGCGGCGGCGAAGACGTCGATGAACCAGTACCAGACAGGCCCGGTGTTGCGTCCCTTGTGCAGGTCATTGAGCCAGGCGACCCAGCCGCGGGTGGTGCGCTCGCGCAGGGCCTCGCCGGTGACACGGTCGATGGTCAGCCAGCCGTCGCCGCCGGGCTCGGGCAGGGAGATGTAGATTTCCTCGGCGGTCGTCTCCGTCGGCCGGCCCGCGATCTTGACGCCGAAGGTCGAGGCGGCCCAGCGCGCGACGGCGGCGGGGACCGGGTCGGTCGTCTCCTCGGGGAAGTCGGCGAGGCGCGCGAGCAGGGGCGCGGGCAGCTCGCCCGTCCGCTCGGCGGTGACGGGTTCGGCGGGAATCTGGGCGGCGTGGTTCAGCGTCACGCCGGTGATCGCGAACAGCAGCAGGCCGATCAGGCTCAGTGCGGCGGAGATCCAGTGCCACTGGTGCAACTGCTTGAGCCAGAACGACCGGTTGGCGTTCAGAGCGGCTTTCGGCTTTGCTGGGACTGCGGCGGCGTCGGTCACGTCCGGCTTGTGCCGAGTTTGAGAACCATTTGCAAGTGCGGCCGGTGGTTCGTGAGATCAGCGCGTCAGCCGCAGTCCGACCGCCAGCGAGCGAGGAGGCCCGAAGCCGGCCACGCCGTTTCCGGTCTCTGAAACCTCGACCTCGGCGTCCAGCAGATTGTCGGCGGCTGCCCACAGCGCGAGCGAGGGCGTGACGGCCCATTCCGCCCGCGCGTCCACCGTCGCGGCGGCGTCAAGAACGCGGCTGTTCAGGTCGTCGTCGAAGCGGCGGCTCTCCCACCGCAGCCCCGCGGACAGGCTCAGCCGTTCGAGAGGCCGCCAGTCGGCGCTGGCCACTGCGCTCCAGATCGGCGCCTGGGCCGGACGCAGTCCGGTCAGTTGAGGCGCTGACGCGCCGCCGTCCAGGCGGGCGTCAGTGGCCGACAGGGCGGCGCGGAGGGACAGCGTGCCGGACAGCTCGAGCCGACCGTCGATCTCGACGCCGGCGGCCTCGATGGTTCCGGCGTTGTCACGCTGGCGCAGCACCCCGCCGGCGGGGACGAAGCCGGCTCTGGGAAAGGTCCCGGGTCCGGCACCGATGGTCACGTTGACCACCGCGTCCTCGATCCGGTTCCAGAAGACCGTGGCGGTCAGCGAGGTCCTCTCCGACGTGCGCGCCCACCCGGCCTCGACGCCGCTCAGCCGTTCGGGCCGCAGGGCGGCGTTGGCTTCGGTCAGGTCGTTGCCGACGCGGAACGGCCGGTGCAGTTCGTTCAGGGTCGCCGGCCGGAAGCCGCTGTAGCCCGCCAGGCGCACCGACTGTCCGGCGCCGATCTCCCGGCGCACCGCGAGGCGGGCGCTGAACACCTCGCCGCCCCGATCCGGATCGACCTCGTCGAGCGTCGCGGCGTCCGTCGCGACATCGCTTTCGCGCCGGAAACCGCCCTCGTTGCGCCACTGGTCAAGACGCAGCCCGCCCGCGACCAGCCAGGGTCCGGACAGCCACGAGCCATCGACGTATGCTCCGGCCACGGTGGTTTCCCCGCCGGCGCGCCGCTCGCGCGTGAAGCCGCCGTTCATGAAGCGGAAAAACTCGCGGGTCTCGCCTTCGCTGAGCCGCGCGTCGGCGCCGAGCTCCCATTCGACCCGGGCGATCCCGCTGACGCGCAGGCCGCGCAGGGCGAGATTGACGCCCTGACCGGTGGCCGGCGTGGCGTACTGATCGTTGGCGGGCGTGGGCGAGGCGCGGTCGGCGGCGATGGCGACCGAGCTGTTGGCCAGATCGCTCTCGCGCCGCCACGCCTGCAGCCGCCAGCCCGGGCGGCCGGCGCGGGGCTGGCGGGCCAAGGTGGCGGACAGGCTCTCGCCGCTGGCCCTGGCGCGGGCGCCGGCGAGGCCGGAGCCGCGATCCTCCTGTAAGACCGAGGCGCGCAGCGACAGCACCCCGTCCGACACCGGCATGTCAGCCCGCACGGCGGCGCTGCGCACCGCGAGGTCGAGCGGGGTGTCGGCTGCACCAGCCGCCGCGCCGCGCACCGGCGTGTAGCCGTCGGAGGTCTCGTACAAGGCGGACGCTGAGAGCTGGACCGGTCCCGCGGCGGTGGAGCCGAATGCGCCCAGCCGGGCCCCGCCGAGCTCGGCGAGGGAGGCGTCCAGCACCGCGCCGCCGTCGCGTTCGCGCAGGGCGATGACGCCCGTCAAGGCGCCGGCGCCATACGGCCCGGCCCCGGAGCCGCGGACGATGTCGATACTGGACAGGCTCTCGGCCGGAACCTGCGACCAGATCACCCAGCCGCCGAAGGGATCGTTCAGCGGCACGCCGTCCAGCGTCACCAGCGTCCGCCCCGCGCCCGAGGGCGCGATGGCCCTCAGGCTGATGCCCTGGGTGGTCGGATTGGCCGACAGGCTGGAGGTGCGGCGGAACAGGGAGACGGCGGGAACCGACGCCAGCGCCTCGTCCAGCCGACGGGCGTCAGTCAGATCGTCCGTGTTCAGACGGATCACCGCGAAGGCGGCTTCAGACGCGGCCGGCGGCAGCCGGGCCCCGGTGACCACGACTTCGGGCAGGTCAGGCGACGGCGGAAGCTGGATCAAGCGAGCTTCCTCTTCAGCCGCTTCAACAAGTCCGTGGCGAACGTCGACAGGGTGTCGTCGCGCGCGCCCATGACCACGATCCGGTCCCCTGGCCGGGCCAGCTCGATCAGCCGGTCGCCGCAGGCGTTGCGCGAGGCCAGCGCCTCGGCATGGCGGCCCAGCCCGCGCACGCCCTCGGCGATCTGCTCGCTGCCGACCGACATGTCGGTGGTGCCGCCCATGTAGACGGGCGGCGGCATCAGCAGCACGTCGTCCGCCCGCAGCAGACCGACGAAACCGTCGATGAACTCTTCCCGCATCAGCTTCAGCGGTCCGAAGCCGTGCGGCTGGAACAGGATCAGCAGGCGCCCGTCGAAGGCGTGCAGCGTCTTCAGCGTGGCGGCGATCTTGTCGGGGTTGTGGGCGAAGTCGTCGATGACGGTGACGCCGCCGGCGGTCCCCACCACCTCCATGCGGCGACGGATGCCCGAGAAGCTCTCCAGCGCCCCGACCGCCTCCTCCATCGGAAGACCGAGCGCGCGGGCAGCGCCCAAGGCGGCCAACGCGTTGGAGACATTGTGCGCGCCCGGCACGTTCAGCGTCACGGCGTGGCGGCCCCCGCCTGCCTCGCTCAGGGTGAAGCGCATCCCCGTCGGGAGCGGCTCCAGATCATGGGCGTTCAGGGCGGCGGCGTCCTCGCCGAGTGCGAAGGTGATGACCCGGTCCGCGGGAATGGTCTGGGCCAGGGCCGCGGTCTCGACATTGTCCAGATTGAGCACCGCCGTCCGGGCGTGACCGGCGAATCCCGCGAACAGGGCCCGGAGCTCGTCCATCGACTTGTGGTCCAGCGAGATGTTGGAGACCACCGCCACGCCCGGCCGATACCGGGCGATGGAGCCGTCCGACTCGTCGACCTCGGACACGAACAGCTCGGACCCGCCGATCAGGGCGCTGGCGAACGGGTGCTCGGCGTCCGCGAAGTTGCGCATCACCGCGCCGTTCATGACGGTCGGGTCGCGGCCGGCCTGATGCAGGATCCAGGCGATCATGCCGGTGATGGTCGACTTGCCGCTGGTGCCCGCCACGCCGATCGACAGCGGCGCTTCGTTGAACAGTTCGCTGAGCAGTTCCGGCCGCGTGACGATCCGGGCGCCGGCGGAACGGGCGGCGGCGATGTCGGGCACCGTGTCCTCGACCGCGCCGGTGGCGACCACGGTCTGGCCCGCGCGCACGCCGGAGCCGTCTTGCGGATGCAGGGCGACGCCGTGCGCTTCCAGCCAAGCGAACTTCTCCGGCGTCCGGCCCTGGTCGCGCGAGCGGTCGGAGCCCTCGATCCGGCCGCCGCGCGACTGGACGATGAGGGCCAGCGGCAGCATGCCCGAGCCGCCGACGCCGCAGAAGAAATAGTCGTCGTGATGCATCGGCTTGATCTTGGAGGAGGAAACCGGGAAGGCTCTAGCACGGGCGGCCGCGGGCGCCAGCCGCGGCGAGGGGCGTCAATGAAGATCGGCATCGTCAACGCCAGCTCCCGCTTCGACCGGGCCCGGGCCGACGCCGTCGAGGCGTGGATGATGGCGAACGTTCCAGAGGGGTCGGTCAAGGTCGTCTTCCATCCCGCCGTCTTTCTCAAGCACGGCCATTTTGGCGGCGACGACGCGGCGCGGGCCAACGCCTTCGTCGAGTTCGCCAACGATCCCCGCATCGACGCGATCTGGTTCGCGCGCGGCGGCTACGGCTCGTGCCGCATCGCCGAGACGGTGCTCCCGCGGCTCAACGCGGTGGCGCGCAAGAAGCGCTACCTCGGCTATTCCGACGCCGGCAGCCTGCTGGCCGCGCTCTACAAGGCGGGCTTCCCGCATCTGGCGCATGGCCCGCTGGCCTCGGACGTAATGCGCGGCGACGAGACGGCCTGGCGCGCGATCAACTGGCTTCGGTCCGGCGATGCATCGTCGTGGGAGCCGTCGCTGAAGACCGACCCCCGTCCCGCCGCGGCCTTCAACATCGCCATCCTGGACGCGCTCGTCGGGACGGCGCTGGAGCCGGACCTCACCGGCCATGTGCTGATGCTGGAGGACGTGTCGGAGCCGCTCTACCGCATCGACCGGATGATGTTCCACCTGACCGGTCAGGCGTCGATCCGGCGCGTGGCCGGCATTCGCCTCGGCCGGGTCTCGGACATCACCTTCAACGATCCCGACTTCGGCCAGACGCCGGAAGAGATCGTCCGTTACTGGTGCGAGCGGTCGGGCATCCCCTTCCTCGGCGCCGCCGACATCGGCCACGACGCCGACAACAAGGTGGTGCCGTTCGGGCCGCGCTGAGCCGTCGCCGTTCGCCTGATCGGGGAAGCCAGTCGACAACCCGGCATGACTGCGGCCAGATGCCGACAGCAGCGGCGCCGCCCTCGCGCCGCGCTCGCGTCCCTGGGGGGAGAACGCGGTTTCGATCCGGCCGGCGCCGGCAGGGCTCCGGCCGGATCGAGCGGCGCCGCGACAACGGTGATGCTGGCGTCGGGCGCACGGGCGCTCCATCTTGACCCGGCATGAACCGCCGCTCTCTTCTCGTCCGCACCGCCGGTCTGGCCGCCGTCCTCGGCGGGGCCTGGTGGGCGCGCGAGACCCTGCTGTGGCCGCGCCCCGTCCTGACCTTCGCCTCGCAGGGCGCGACCCCGTGGATGCCCTACGCCCGCCGCGGCCCGGCCCCGACGGTCCTTGTGCGCGTGGCGGGCTTCGAGGTCGCCGCCCTGATCGACAGCGGCGCCCAGTATTCCGTCATCGACCGCAGCCTGTTCGCGCGGCTGCCCGATCCCGCCCGCTCCCTGTTCGACATGCCGCTGGTCGCCTACGGCGTCGGCGGCGGCGCTCAGGTCGGCCGGGGCACGCTGCTGGATATCGCTCTGGACGGCCTGACGGTCACCGGGCTGAGGGCCGCCATCCTCGACCTCGGGCCGCTGGCGTCCGAGGCGGGCCTGCGAACCCCGCTCATCCTTGGACAGGACCTGCTGGGCGAGGCGGTGCTGGCGCTGGAGCCGCGCCGTCGTCACACACGGTTGATCAGCCGCGACGCCTTCGTTCTGCCGCCCGATCTGGCGTCGGTCGAGGTGGGCCGGGCGGGTTCGGCCCTGACGGCCCAGGTCACGGTCGAAGGCTCGACGGTTCAGGCGGTGGTCGACACCGGCGCCTCGTCGCTGCTGGGTCTCAGCCGCGAGACAGCCGCCGCCGTGGGCCTGCTGGACGGACGGCCGCAGGCGTCCGGCACCAGTCTGGTGCTCGGCGGCGCAGCCCGAACGGCCATCATCGAGGCGCGCACCGTGACCTTCGCCGACCACCTGTACCGTCAGGTGCCGGTCGGGGTGTTCGACCAGCCGCCGCTGCCCAACTTCCCCGGCGGGCTGGTCGGCATGGAGGCGTTCGCCGGCCGACGCGCGGCGCTGGACCTCGGGTCCGGGACGCTGCACGTGTCCCGCCCGCTGGATCTAACCGTCGGCTAGAGGGCGCGGAAGGTGTCGCAGGCGGCGGGGTCGCCGGACTGGTAGCCGCGCCGGAGCCACTCGACCCGCTGGGCCGAGGTGCCGTGGGTGAAGCCGTCGGGCTGGACCCGGCCGCCCTGACGCCGCTGCAGGGTGTCGTCGCCGATGGCCGAGGCCGTCTGCATGCCGGCTTCGATATCGCCCGCCTCAAGCGCGACCTGCCCATTCGAGACCGAGGCGGCGTTGGCGGCCCAGACCCCGGCGTAGCAGTCGGCCTGCAGCTCCAGCGCCACGGAATAGCGGTTGGCCTCGGCCTGTCCCGAAGCGCGCTGCTGCGCCTGCCGCACCTGCTGCGAGGCGCCGGTCAGGGTCTGGACGTGGTGGCCGTATTCGTGGGCGATGACATAGGCCCGGGCGAAGTCGGCGCTGGAGGCGCCCAGCTGGCGCTCCATGTCGTTCCAGAAGCCGAGGTCGAGATAAACGCGCCGGTCGGTCGGGCAGTAGAACGGTCCCATGGCCGACTGGCCGAAGCCGCAGCCGGTCTGGGTGCCCTGCGTGTAGAGGGTGACGATGGGCGGCTGGTAGCCTTCCAGCTTGGTCTTCCAGACGTCGTCGACGTTGGAGCCGATCACGTCGACGAAGGCGCCGGCCTGATCCTCGGGACTGCCGCGCTCGCCTTCCTGCGCCGCGCCGACGCCGCCGAACTGGCTGGCGACCTGGGTAGTGGTGGAGGGGTCGATGCCGAAGACGAAATAGCCGATCGCCGCCAGAACCAGCGTGCCGATGCCGCCGCCGGCGATGGCGCCGCCGCCCATGCCGCGCCGGTCATCGATGTTTCCGCCGCGCCGTCCGCCCTGCCACCGCATCCTGTTCTCCGTCCTGATCGTCAAGCGAAGCAGGAACGCCGGTGGAGAGGAAGGGATGCAGAAGCTTTAGCGCGGGGTTCGGTCCAGCCAGGCGTCGATCTCTCCGACGCCCTCTGACGTGGCGGCCCGACGCTCTTCGGCGGACAGGCGCAGGGCGCGCTCCTCTTCGGGCGAGCGAAGGGCGCGATACGGCTGCGGCTGAACCGGCTCGGCCCGGCGCGTCGCCTGCGAGCGCATCCGGTTCAGCTGCGTCTCCACGGCGATCTGCGCCGACACCGCGTCCCGCTGATCCGCCTGCAGCCGGAGCCGGTCCATCTCGTAGCGGTGCTGGTCGGCCTGATAGCGGTGCCGGTCGAAGGCGCCCGCTCCATGCGGCTGCGGCGGCGGGACCTGCGCCTGCGCAGAGGTGGCGAAGAGACCGGCGATGGCGAGGGAGCGGAACAGCGTCATGCCCTCAAGATGGCGCCGGACCCCCGTCCCACCAAGCGTCGCCGTTCTCAGCGCATGCCGGACAGGGTCCAGACGCGGGTGCGCTTGACCGCCGAGTCCTCGAGCTCGCGGGTCGTGGGCACCGCATACTCCGCCAGCAGGTCGAACCCGTCGCGCGGAAAGTAGGTCCGCAGGGGATCGCCGACGAGGATGCGGACGCCGTTCTGTGCGCCGCGGGTCAGCCACGCGAGCACCCGGTCGGCCATGGGCCGCTCGTAGAACACGTCGCCGGCGCAGATCACCTCGACCTGCGGCGGATCGGCGTCGAGCAGGTCGTCCGCGGTGAAGCCCAGCGCCACGGCGTTGGCGTCGGCGTTGGCCGCCACGGCCGCGCCGCAAAAGGGGTCGACGTCGGCGCACAGCACGGACGCCGCGCCCGCCTTCATGGCCGCGACCCCGACCAGTCCGGAGCCCGCGGCGAAGTCCAGCACCTTCCTGCCGGCAACCTCGGCCGGGTTGTCGAGCAGCCAGCGCGCCAGTCCCTGCCCGCCGGCCCAGGCGAAGGCCCAGAACGGCGGCGGGAGGCCCATCTCGCCCAGCTCCTCTTCCGTCAGCCGCCAGATCGGCGTCACCTCGTCGGCCAGCCACAGCGAAATCTCCGGCGTATGCGGCACGGGCTGCAGCCGGGTGTTGGCCCGGATGAAGGCGGCGGGATCGGCGATGCGGGTCAGGCGGCGGCCCGCGGGCGTCCGGCGCTGGCGGTCGCCAGCACGTCGCGATAGCCGTTCGCCACCTCCATCCGCGCGCCCTCGGGCCGGCCGCGGATCGCCCGGTGCAGGGCCGGAAGCTTCCAGCAGGGCACGTGCATGAACAGGTGATGCTCGGCGTGGAAATTGACCCAGTAAGGCGCGATGAAGGCGCGCTCCAGCCAGCCGGCGCGGGTGGTGCGGGCGGCGCGGAACGGGTCGGTCGCGGAGCCCTCGACGCAGGCGTGCTCGGCGATGTTGCGCAGGCGCGTCGCCATCGGGAACCACGTCGCCATCGGCAGCAGCCACAGCGCGAAGAAGGCCCACCAGACGCCTGCGGCCGCGGCGCCGGCGAACAGGGTCGCGTTGATCAGCAGGAAGGGCGCGAGCGACCGCCCGGTCACGACGGCGCCCTCGACCAGATCGTCGTCCCTCGGGTTCCGGAAGGCGCGGAAGGCGAACAGCACCCGCTGTTTGAAGAAGGTCTGGCCCGTCAGATCGCGCACGATCTTGCGGCGCAGGGAGCCGCGGCTGACCGGGAAGGGGGCGGACAGAACGAGGTCCGGGTCCTCGGCCTGCTGGGCGTATTTGTGATGCGACAGATGGTATGGCCGGTAGGCGAGCAGAGAGGCGCCGATCGGTACGGCGCAGAGCCAGTGGCCGAGCCAGTCGTTCAGCCGGCGGTTCGACGACAGGCCGCCGTGCGCCGCCTCGTGCATCAGGATGGCGAGCCCCAGCTGACGCGTGCCGATCACGGCCACGCACACGGGAATGAGCAGGGGCCACGCCATGCCGACGGCCAGGGCGAGGCCGATCACGGCCCAGCAGTGGGCGACAAGCAGCAGGCCCATGCCGACGCGGCGCGTCTGGAAGGGCGCCCAGTCCTCGGGCGTGAACAGGTCTGTCGGGCGGACGCGCGGCGCTGCGGGCATCTGACGAGGATACCGCCACCGGCGCGGTCAAGCCAAGCGCGAAGGCCTGTCATGCGAGCCTTACAAAAAGTCATGTTGACATGACACACATTGTGCGTCAGGTTGACCTGACAAACAGGGAAATCGGTTTCATGTTGACGATCGGCAAGGCCTCCACACCGGCGCAAGCAAAATACGTGTTTCGCACGCTGGCCTTCATGGGCGGCTATGTCGCCGTGATGGTCGCGCTCATCTTCGGCGCCTTCGATGACATCCAGGGCACGCCGGCGGCCTGGCTGCTGGCGCTGGTGGTGACCGCGCCCATTGTCGGGCAGATCTGGGCGACGCTTTCGGTCATGCGCGATTCCGACGAGTTCGTCCGGGCCGTCATGGCCAAGCAGTTCATCCTGTCCGCGGGGATCGCCATGGCGCTGTTCACGGGCTGGGGCTTCGCCGAATCCTTCGCCGACGCGCCCCATGCGGAGGGCTGGCTGATCTACCCGCTGTTCTGGGCCGTGCTCGGCGTCACCGCCCCCTTCATCAAGAGTTCCAACTGATGAAGAACCGTCTCAAGCTGCTGCGCGTCGAGCGCGGCTGGACCCAGGAACAGCTGGGGCAGGCGCTCGGCGTTTCGCGACAGGCAGTCAACGCGCTCGAGACCGAGAAGCACGACCCGTCGCTGGACCTCGCCTACCGCATCGCCGTGCTGTTCGCCCGTCCCGTCGAGGACGTCTTCGAGAATCCCCACGCCTGACGCCGGGAGGACCAACCGCTCACAAGGACATCGCCATGCTGAACTCCCCTCGTCTTTCGGGGCGCGCGTCCCTGCGCCTTCTGGCCGCCGTTTCCGCGATCGCGCTCGTCGCCGGCGCCGCTCTCGCCGCGCCGGCGGCGCAGGCATGGCCTCGGACTGCCGCTCCGGTTCAGGCCTTCACGTCGGACAGCCTTTCGGTCGAGGTCCTCGGGTCCGGTCCCGATGTGATCCTGATCCCCGGCTTCGCTTCGTCACGCGAGGTCTGGCGGGCCGAGGCCGAGCGGCTCAAGGCCACCCACCGCGTGCATCTGGTGCAACTGGCCGGCTTCGCGGGCGAGCCCTGGAGCCACGGAGACGGCGCGTTCGTCGAGCCCGCGGTCGAGGCCTTAGCGCGCTACATTCGCGAGGCCGGTCTCGAGCGTCCGGCGGTCATCGGCCATTCGATGGGCGGCCTGGCGGGGCTGATGCTGGCCCAGCGCCATCCCGTGCTGCCGGGGCGCGTGATGACCGTCGACAGCCTGCCGTTCTTCTCGGCGCTGTACGGCCCGCAGGCCACGACCGAGAGCGCCCGCCCTTTCGCAGAGCAGGCGGCCGCCGGCATCCTCTCAGCGGACGAGGCGACGTTCCGGACCGGTCAGGAACGCGCCGCCGTCGGCTATTCGCGCACTCCCGCAACGCAGACGGCGATGGTCGACTGGTCGATGCGGTCGGACCGCCGCGCCATGGCGGCCGCCATCCGCGAGGTTATGACGACCGACCTGCGGCCGGGCCTCGCTGACGTCGCTGTGCCGGTGTGGGCGCTCTACGCCTCAGACGCCGACGGCGGCGCGCCCGCCGCCATGGCCGACGCCCTGTGGGCGCGGGAGTACGCCGGTCTGCCTGCTGTTCGTCTGGTCCGGGTGGACGACAGCCGCCACTTCATCATGGCGGACCAGCCCGAACGCTTCGCAGCGCTGGTGGACCAGTTCCTGGCTACGGACGAGCGGCGGTGACGAGCTCGACGTTCCTGCGGATGCGGCAAGGTCCCAAGGCCCCCGTCGAAGTCGCCATGACCAGGCAGCTTGAAGACATGATCGGGTCAGCGTTCGCGATCATGAAACCTGGCCCCTCCGCGCACGCGACTTCCACCACAGGCGTATTGTCCAACAGCTCAGCCACAAAGGCCGCCTCCACGACCGAGCATTGAAGCCCCCCCTGGAGAATGGCGCGCTCGGCGGCGCGTCGAACTTCGCGTGGCGTCCGCGCCACGCTCCACTGCATTTGCCGGTCGCGGTTCATCTCGCGTGCGGATGACGCGATCCGGCTAGGGGTGGTCGCGTTCAAGCCCAGGGTAGCAGGCGTCATCTCGATATATCCCCGCTCAGGAATCTGCGCGACGGCGCTTGAAGAACACAGCGCGATGCCGAGCGCTGCAGCAATGGCCGATCGATACATCTGTGGTCCTCCAGGCTAGCCCTCTGCTTGTGGCTGGATATGACCTCAGGATTTCCGAGCCCGCAACCAAGGTTGCAACAACGTATGGTTATTCCGGCCGATGCGGAAACGTGGCCCCGTTGCGGTCGACCAACTTCGTCAGAACGGGCGCGGCTCCCCGCGCCGGCGGCCAGATCCCTGGCTACGGACGGGCGGCGTTGACGAGTTCGACGTTCCTGCGGATGCGGCACGGCCTGATGACGTCGGTCGAACCCACAAGGTCCTTACAGTGGGAGAACTGTACCGGATCCGAGGCGACGATGACGACGCCGGCGGCCTCTTCGCAGCCCACCTCGATGATCGGCGTCTGATCGAGCATTTGGGCGACGAGATCGACGGCGACGACCGTACATTCCAGATTGGCCCGCCCCAAGGCGTCGGTGGCGGCCCTGCGGAGTTGTGTAGGAGTCGGGTTGGCCGCCCAGTTCATCGAGCGGCCACGGTTCATTTCCTCACGGGATCCGCTCATGCGCGACGGAGTGGTCGCGAGGATGCCTAGCGTCGATCCGTCGATCCTGACGCCGGCCAGACTCGACTCATTGCTTTGCGCCAAGGCAGGCGTCGCACCACATGCGACGAGGGCGCATACCCCGAAGACCAATCGATACATGGCGAGTCCTTCCTGCAGACCGTCCGATCCGCCCCTCGATGTGAGTCCGCTACGGCCGCGAGGCCGAAACCAGCGCTACGTTCTTCGGGATACGGCACGGGCCGATGGCGCCTGTCGTATTGACGAGGTCGAGGCAGTCCGAGAACTGGACCGGGTCGGAGTCGGCGATCACGAGGCCGCCGTTTTCCTGACAAGCCACTTCGACGATGAGCGTGTTGTCCGTAAATTCGCCCACGAGTGCGACCTCGGCGATGGTGCATTGGAATCCGCCTCGGCGCAGCGAGCGCTCGGCGAAGGTGTGAAGCTGTGACGGGGTCGGGCGGCTGGCCCAGGTGGTCGGACGGCCGCGGTTCATCTCGCGGCGCGACGACGCAATGCGCGACGGGGTGGTTGCAAGGATGCCCATGGTCGAGGCGTCAAGCGGTCGGCCGGCCTGATCCGGGTTCGAGCCCGACCCGGCGATGACGCCCGGGGCGGCGTCCTGCGCCCGAGCAGAGCCCACACCAGACATGAGCATGGCGGCCGCGGCGACGACAGCGGCGGCGAGCACGGTGCAAACACGCATCTGGAAAGCCCTTGCGGCGGGACGATCTGACAGAATGACGCCCGGGGCCGTGTCCCGCGACCGGCCCGTTTCCGGATGGTCCTACAAGATGCCGGCCATGACAAGGTTATTGCAGAACCGTGTGTTGCCAAGGACGTTCGGCCAGCAAAGCCGCTGTGCCACGGCCATGTCCGGCCTAAGGCGTAACGTCGCCGGCGCGCGTGAGCCGGCCGCCGAACTCGCTGCTGTAGGCCGGCCCCAGCAGCGACCGGAAGACGGTCGCCGGGATGGCGATTTCGTACGCGCCCTCGGCGTAGGGCCCCACCTGATAGGGACCGATCAGGAAGATCAGGCCGCCCGCCTTGCCCGGAGTGTCGGAAGGGGCCAGCACGAAGGCGGTGTCACGGGCGCGGGGGCAGGCGAACGCCTTGCCGCCCAGGGTCACGCCGGCCGAGTCGGGCGCGCGGGTGCGTTTGGCGGCGTTGACCGCCGAGCAGAGCGCCTGATCCAGCACCGTCAGGTCGGCGCTCTTCCCGAACAGATCGGCCAGCCCGATGCGCCGCTTGAGCGTCTTGTCCCACAGCAGGCCGCTGGCGAGCGTGTTAGGGTGCGCGCCTCCGGAGTAGTCGTAATCGACACGCTTGAGGCTCAACAGCTTCGGCGTCTGCAGCGCCGTGCTGAAGGTGATCTCCTTGGCGTATTTGGGCAGGCCACTGTCCGCGCCCGCTTCCGTCAGTTCGCCCTGCGCGCCCTCGACGAACTGGCGCAGGCGGCGCACCTCCTCGGCGTAGAGGGCGGGATGCAGGTCGGGCTGGCTCCTGATCGCCTCCGGCAGCGTGAGCCGCACGTCGGCCCAAGGGGTCTTCGACTGGAAGGCCGTGGGCGCGGCCGCGCCCGGCGTCGGCGTTGCGGCGCTCGGACCCGGCGAGGCTTTGGCGGCGGGAGCGTCCGGCTCGCGGTCGCGGTTGCAGCCAGCCAGCGCCGCCAGGGCGACGACGGCGGCGAGCCCGAGGTTGCGCAGGGAAGACATCGTCATGCGGGACTCCTTCACAAGCTTCACCCTAATGCGCCGAGGATGATGGCGGAAAGCAGGATGACCCCGGCCTCGCGGTTGGATTTGAACAGGCGCAGGGCCAGCGCCGAATCCTCGGGCCTCAGGCGCCGGACCTGCCAGGCGAGGTGCGCCGCATAGGCCAGCAGGGCGATCCAGAACAGCGGGCCCAGCCCGGCCGCCGCGCCCGCCGCGACCGCGCAGGCGACGGCGAGGGCGTAGAACGCCCCGACGCCCCGCCTGACCTGGCCGCCCAGGCGACGGGCCGAGGACTTCACCCCGACCATGGCGTCGTCCTCGATGTCCTGCAACGCGTAGATGGTGTCGTAGCCGAGGGTCCAGAACACGCCGCCCGCGTAAAGGAGCAGGGCGGCGACGGTGAGGTGGCCCGGAAGGCCCGCGTGCGCGTGGAAAGGGATGATGCCTGTGACCCAGACATCGAGCGTGCCGTTCCATGGGTAGGCGCTGGTGAAGGCGGCGAAACCCATCAACGCGCCCCAGTTGAAGGTCAGCCCCAGCCACGCCTGCGGCCACCAGGTGATCCGCTTCATGAAGGGATAGGCGGCGACGAGGGCGAGCGATCCGATCCCAAGCACGACGGTGGTGAGGTTCATCGTCAGCAGGATCAGGAGGCTGATCAGGCTGCAGGCGATCACATAACCCCAGGCCTCCTTGACGCTGATGCGGCCCGACGGGATCGGCCTCTCGGCGGTTCGGGCGACGCGAGCGTCGACGTTCCGGTCGACGATGTCGTTGAAAGCACACCCTGCGGCCCGCATCAGACAGGCTCCGACGGCGAACAGCGGTGCAAGCCCGACGGCGTGGTCGGCCATGAATCCGCGGTTGGTCCAGACCGGCATCTCTGAAGCGGCGGCCAGCGCGATCCCCTGCCAGCCCGGCAGCAGCAGCAGCCAGATGCCGATGGGCCGGTCGAAGCGGCCGAGCTTCAGCCACGGCTTCAACCCTTCCGGCGCATGGCGGTCCACCCAGTTCGATCCGGCGTCGGGCAGCGGGGCGGAGCTCATGGCCGAGGTTTAGCGGGTTGCCCGCCCGGGCAGAAGGGTCAGAGCACCTTCTTCATCGCGGGGCGCAAGCTGACGGCCGAGGCGCGGAAATCCTTCCAGGCGTCCGGCTTCTTCAGCAGAGCCGCGGCGTCGTGCAGCGTGTAGGCGCGCGGATCGAGGCCGGTCTTCACCTGCGACCACGACAGCGGGAAGGCGATCCCTGCTCCGGGCCGCCCCCGCGGGGACCACGGCGCCACCGCCGTCGCCATGCGGCCGTTGCGCAGATAGTCGAGGAAGATCTTCCCGCCCCGGGCCTTCTTGGCGATTGTGGTGGTGAACCGGTCAGGGTCCTCGCGCCGCATCAGCTCCGACACCCCCTTGGCGAACGCCTTGCACTCGTCCCAGTCGATGCGGCTGCGCGCGTCGGTCTTGATGGGAAGAACCACGTGCAGGCCCTTGCCGCCGGTGGTCTTGACGAAGGCGGGGAGGCCGAGGTCCTCCAGCCGCTTGCGCACCATCTTGGCCGCCGCAATGACGTCGTTGAAATCGAGCCCCTCGTCGGGATCGAGGTCGAAGGTGATCTGTTCCGGCGTCTCGGGATCGCCCGGCTTGCAGCCCCACGGGTGCAGCTCCAGCCCGCCGGACTGGCCGATGGCGACCAGCCCGCCGACATCGACGACGCCGACGTAGGGCTTGCGCTCCTTCACATCGATCAGCTTCAGCCGCGGGTTCGAGCCCGGCATGGCGTGGCGCTGGAAGAATTTCTCTCCATTGATCCCCTCCGGCGCGCGGATGATCGAGACGGGCCGGTCGGCCACGTGGGGCAGGAGGCGTTCGGCCGCCAACTCATAGTAGCGGACCAGCTCCGCCTTGGTGATCGCCGGCCGACCGTCGGCGGCGGGCCACAGCACCTTGTCGGGGTTGGAGATGCTGACACCCGCTACGACCAGCTTCTGCTTGCCCTTGCCGACGGCTGGCATGGCGAACTGCGGCGGGGCGGAAACCCGGCCCTTGTCCTTCGAGACCGGTGCGGGCGCCTGCGGGTCTTCGGTCACCTCGGCGGCGGTCTTGTCCTCGCGCAAGCCCTTGAAAGCGGCCTGCCTCAGCGAGCCGGTGTCGGTGTAGCCGCCGTGCTCGATCTCGGCGACCAGCACCGGCTTCGTCCAGTGGATGGTCATGCCCCCGGCGCGAGACTTTCTCGGCGCCCCCTTGCCGACGAACGGGCTCTTATCGGTTTCGGCCGCCCTGAGCGCCGGCAGCAGGGTCTTGAGGAGGGGCTGGCCATAGCCGGTGCCGACGCGACCGAGGTGCCGCAGGCCCGCGCCCTCCTTGGCGTCCACATCCTGCACCCCGACGATCAGCGAGCGGAAGCGGTCGCCCTCCGAGGTCCACCCGCCGATCACCACCTCGTCCCGGCCCCGGCATTTGGATTTCAGCCAGGTGGTCGAGCGGCCCTCCGTATACGGAGCATCGAGCTTCTTGGAGATCACCCCCTCGAGATCCATGCGGCAGGCGCTCTCCAGCACCGCCTGTCCGGTGGAGGCGAAATGGTCGACGTAGCGGATACGTTTGGCGGCGGTTTTCGGAATGCGGTCGATATAGGCCTGCAGTCGCGCCTTGCGGTGCGACAGCGGCAGCCCGCGCAGATCCTCGTCGCCCTCGAACAGCAGGTCGAAGGCGAAGTAGACCAGCCCGCCGGTGTCGCCGCTGGAGATGGCCGCCTGCAGCGCCGAGAAGTCGGGCATGTGATCCTCGGCCAGCGCGCACAGCTCGCCGTCCACCACGCCGTCGGGCCAGTGCGCCGCGTCTTCCGCATGGGCGCGGAACTTGTCCGACCAGTCGAGCCCCTTGCGGGTGCGCAGTTTCGCCGCTCCGCCGCCGATCCCCACCTGGACCCGGTAGCCGTCGAACTTGATCTCGTGCGCCCAGGCGCCGCCGCGCGGCGGATAGTCGGCGATCTTGCACAGCTGGATCGGCACGAAGGCCGGAGGTCGGGTCGCGGTGCTGGCCGCGGCCTTGGTCGGCTTCGGCGCGGCCGGCGCCTTGCGGGCGCTCGGCTTCGAGCTCTTCCACTCGTTCGAACCGCCCGCGATCTCCGCCATGGTGCGGCCGGTCACGACCGAGGCGTCGATCTCCATATTGGCGTCGCCCTCGCCCTCGACGGTGTATTCGTCGCGCTCCTTGATCAGCAGCCAGTTGTTGCGCTTCGAGGGCTTGCCGCGGTCCGCCCTGAGCCGGATCAGGGCCCATTTTCCCTTCAGCCGCTCGCCGTGCAGGATCATCTTGATCTGACCCTTGGCGAAGGCCGCCCCGAGGTCCGCCTCCTGCGGCTCCCAGGTGCCCCGGTCCCACATCTGCACCGTCCCGGCGCCGTAGTTGCCGGCCGGGATGGTCCCCTCGAACGTGCCGTAGTCGAGGGGATGGTCCTCGACCTCGACCGCCAGCCGTTTCACGGCCGTGTCGCGCGACGGCGCCTTGGTCACCGCCCACGACTTCAGCACCCCGTCGACCTCGATGCGGAAGTCATAGTGCAGGCGCGTCGCGGCGTGGCGTTGCACCAGATAGGTGAGGGCCGTCGTCTTCGTCTTGCCCTTCTTGCCCGCCGGTTCGGGCGTGGCCGAGAAGTTGCGCTTGGCCTTGTAGGTTTCCAGTTCGCCGCGTGCCGTCATGGCGGGTCAACGCCGAGCGGGGCCGACCGTTGCCGTTTCCCGGGCGGAGCCGCGATACGGCCCACGGGCGAGCGCCCCGGCTATTTGCATGTTTGCACAGATTCACTCTTGCGTAGTGGCTCCAGGATGGGCCCCACTGCGCTCCATCACGCAATCGCCGCAGTTCCTCGGGGGATAATCCATGCGCACCGCTCGCCGCCTCGCCTTGCTCGGAGGGGTCGCCACGGCCCTGCTGACCGCCGCAGCCGCCCACGCCGAAGCGGTCCCAGCCGCAGCCGCGCCCGCGACCGCCTCGGCGCCGCAGGAGCGTCTCGCGCCGCTGCCGGACGTCGACATCCCCTTCACCAAGTTCGTGCTGGACAACGGCCTTACCGTCATCGTGCACGAGGACCGCAAGGCGCCGATCGTGGCGGTCAACATCTGGTACGGCGTCGGCTCGAAGAACGAGCCTGCCGGCCGCTCGGGCTTCGCCCACCTGTTCGAGCACCTGATGTTCAACGGGTCGGAGAACTACAACACCGACTTCTTCAAGGGCACCGAGCTGCTGGGCGCGACCGACCAGAACGGCACCACCAACACGGACCGGACGAACTACTTCCAGAACGTCCCGACATCGGCGCTGGACGCCATGCTGTGGCTGGAAAGCGACCGGATGGGCCACCTGCTCGGCGCCATCGACCAGGCCCGCCTCGATGAGCAGCGCGGCGTCGTCCAGAACGAGAAGCGCCAAGGCGAGAACCAGCCCTACGGCCGCGTCTTCAACGCGATCACGGCCGCCACCTGGCCCGACGAACATCCGTACGGCCACACCGTGATCGGCTCGATGGACGACCTGAACGCCGCCGATCTGCCGACCGTGCAGCAGTGGTTCCGCGACTATTACGGGGCCGCCAACGCGGTGATTGTCCTCGCCGGCGACATCAGCCCGGAAGAGGCGCGTGAGAAGGTCCAGCGCTACTTCGGCGACATCCCCTCCGGTCCCCCGGTGACCCAGCCGGCCCGGTGGGTCGTGCCCATGGTCGGCGCCCAGCGCGAGATCATGTACGACCGGGTCGGCCAGCCGCGCCTCTACAAGGTGTGGAACATCACCCCGACGGGCGAAGCCGACACCGACTACCTCGGCATGCTGGCCGATGTGCTGGCCTCGGGCCGCTCGTCGCGCCTGTACAAGCGGCTGGTGATCGACGACCAACTGGCGACCGGCGTCTCGGCCGGCGCGGGCGGCCGGCAGATCGCGGGCCAGTTCACCGTCACCGCGACGGCCAAGGCCGGCGGCGACCTGGACCGGATCGAGGCGATCGTCGACGAAGAGATGGCGCGTCTGCTGCGGGACGGCCCGACGGCCGAAGAGCTCGAGCGCGTCCGCACCCAGACGGCGGCCAACTACATCCGCGGTCTCGAGCGTATCGGCGGGTTCGGCGGGAAGTCCGACCGGCTGGCCGCCTCCGAGGTGTTCTTCGACGATCCCTCGGCCTGGCGCACCAGCTATCAGCGGGTGGTCGACGCGACGCCGCGCAACCTGACCGACGCCGGCCGCCGCTGGCTGACCGACGGCAGCTATGCGCTCGAGGTGCTTCCCTTCCCTGACTACTCCGTGGCGGCGACGGGCGTGGATCGCTCGGCGGGCGTGCCGCCGGTCGGTCCGGCGCCCCAGGCCGTCTTCCCCACCATCGAGCGCGCGCAGCTGTCGAACGGGCTGAAGGTGATGTTCGTGCGGCGCGAGAGCGTCCCGACGGTCTCGATGAACCTCATCCTCGACGCCGGCGCGGTGGTCGATCCGGACGATAAGGCGGGCCTGGCCCAGCTGGCGCCGCAGGTCATGACCAACGGCACGGACGAGCTGACCGCCATCGAGATCAGCGACCGGCTCCAGCTGCTGGGCGCGACTCTCGGCGCCGGCTCGGGCTCGAACTCGACCAGCGTCGCCATGACCGCCCTGTCGGCCCGCCTCGACCCGTCGCTCGAGCTCTACGCCGACGTCGTGATGAACCCGGCCTTCCGTTCCGACGACTTCCAGCGCGTACGCACCCTGCAGGTCGCGGGCATCCAGCAGTTGAACCGCAACCCGGGTGCCATCGCCTCGCGCATCCTCAACCGCGAACTCTACGGCCCGACCAGCCCCTACGGCCGACCGGCCTCCGGGACGGAACAGACCGTCGCGGCGCTGACGCCGGCGGACGCAGAGGCCTGGCACCAGACCTGGTTCCGTCCTGACAACGCCACGCTGGTGGTGGTCGGCGACACGACCCTGGCCGAGCTGACGCCGAAGCTGGAGCGGGCCTTCGCGCGCTGGCAGGCGCCGTCGACGCCGATGCCGGCCAAGCCGGGCCCCGCCGACGCGCCCGACCCGTCCGGTCAGCCCCGCATCCTGATCGTCGACCGCGCCGGTCCGCAGTCGACCATCGTCGGGGGCCGCGTCGTGCCCGCCTTCGATCCCGCGACGGAGGCGTCCATCGATACGATGAACACCGCGCTGGGCGGCGCCTTCACCAGCCGCATCAACATGAACCTGCGCGAGGACAAGGGCTGGTCCTACGGCGCCGGCGGCGGCGTCCCCTACGGCCGCGGCGAGCGGATCTATTCGGTCAGCGCGGGCGTGCAGTCCGACAAGACCGCCGAGAGCCTGGCGGAACTGCGCCGCGAACTGACCGAGGTCGTCGGCACGCGGCCGCTGACCGACGCCGAGATCGAAGCGGCGCGCTCCAACATGGTGCAGGGACTGGCCGGCAACTGGGAAACCAACGCCGCCATCGCCGGCGAACTCCAGAACATGGTCATCTGGGGCGTGCCCGAGAACTACTACGACACCTATGCCGCGACCGTCGGCGCCATGACGGCGGCGCAGGCCAGCGCCGCTGCCCGCGGCGTCGTGGGGACGGGTCCCCAGACCTGGGTTGTCGTCGGCGACCGTGCGACGATCGAGCCGAAGATCCGGGCGCTCGGCTTCGCCGACGTTCAGGTGGTCGATATCTACGGCCGACCGGTCCAGTAGACCGGACGATCAGCGAAGGAGGGCGGGGCCGGCGCGGTCCCGCCCTTTTTCGTGCGTCAGACCGAATAGAAGTCGCGGTACCAGTCGACGAAGCGGGTCACGCCCTCGTCGATCGGGGTCCGGGGCTCATAGCCGAGCGAGGCGCGGGTCTCGCTGACGTCAGCCTCCGTGCGGGTCATCTCGCCCTCCTGCGTCGGCATCAGGTTCAGGACGGCCTTGCGGCCCAGCGCCTGTTCCAGCACCTCGATGTAGCGCGACAGCCGTTCCCGCCGCCCGGCGCCGAGGTTCAGGATCCGCCAGGGGGCCACGCCGCTGCTGGCGGGGGAGGGGCTCTCGGCGCGCCATGACGGGTCGCGCGACGGCACGTCGTCCAGCGCCGCCACCACCCCGTCGACGATGTCGTCGATGTAGGTGAAATCCCGCTCCATGGCCCCCGCGCCGTACACGTCGATGGGGCGGCCTTCGAGGATCGCGCGGGTGAACTTGAACAGCGCCATGTCCGGCCGGCCCCAAGGCCCGTAGACGGTGAAGAACCGCAGGCCGGTGCTCGGGATGCCGAAGATGTAGGCGTAGGCGTGGGCCATGGCCTCGTTGGCCAGTTTGGTGGCGGAATAGACGTTCAGCGGATGCGCCGTGCCGTGCTGGACCGAGAAGGGCAGGGCGGCGTTGGCGCCGAACACGGAACTGGTCGAGGCGAACACCAGATGCTCCGCCCGCGTCGCGCGGGCGCCTTCCAGCACGGTCAGGAAGCCGACGACGTTGGAGTCGACGTAGGTCTCGGGGTTCTCGACGCTGTAGCGAATCCCCGCTTGGGCCCCGAGGTGGACGATGCGCCGGGGCGCGTGCTCCGCGAACATCGCCGCCATGCCCTCGCGGTCGGCGAGGTCGAGCGTGTGGTGAACATAGGCCGGATGGGCCAGCAGCCGGTCCAGCCGCGCCTGCTTCAGGGCCGGGTCGTAATAGGCGTTCAGATTGTCGACGCCGATCACCGTCTCGCCCCGCGCCAGCAGCCGTAGGGCGGTGTGAAAGCCGATGAAGCCGGCGGAGCCGGTGACCAGGACGGGGCCTTGCGTGCTCATCCGCCTTCGTTAGCCCCGAGCGTCCTTCGGCGCCAGCACGAGCCCGGCCATCGGCGGCAGCAGACCGGGCGCGGCGGCGTCCATATTCACCTGTTCGATCGCCGTGAAGCCTTCGGGCGGGCGCCACGGAGCCCCGTCGTGCCCGAGGTTGAAGACGCAGATCAGCCGCTCGTCACCGAGCAGGCGCTCAAAACACAGAACCTCGTCTGAGCTGTCCAGAAGCCGCATCCCGCCCCGCGCCAGGGCCGGGTGCGCCTTGCGAAGCGCCACAAGACGGCGGGTGGCCTGCAGCATGGAGCCAGGGTCGCGCTCCTGGCGGTCGACTGAAAGCGCAGGGTGTCGGACATCCAGCGGGAGCCATGGCTCCGTCGTGGAGAAACCCGCGAACGGCTGGTCTGCGCTCCACGGTATCGGTGTGCGAGCGCCGTCGCGCCCCAGGGTCTCGGGCCAGTTGGCGATGGCCTCCGGATCGACCAGCCGTCCGAACGGCACATCGGCCTGCGGCAGCGCCAGTTCCTCGCCTTGATAGATGAAGGCGTTGCCCCGCAGGGTCATCAGCAGCAGCATCGCCATCTCGGCCAAGGCGCGGGGATCGCGACTCTCGGCCCAGCGCGAGACCGCGCGTGGGGCGTCGTGATTGGAGAAGGTCCAAGACGGCCATCCCTGACCTTCTCTGTCGTCCCACGCGGCTGCGCCCTCACGCACCAGCGCCGCGCGAAGCGACGGGGCGTAGAGATAGAGGAAGCCGTAGGCGCTGTTCAGCCGGTCCTCTCCCGCAGTGAAGGCCTTCATCTCCGCATCGGCGCGGTCCCCCACCACCTCGGCGACGGTGAAGGCGCCGCCGCAGCTGTCGGTCAGGGCGCGCAGGCGAATCAGGAAATCCACGATTCCGGGCTGCGACTGGTTGTGCAGCTTGTCCTGAAAGTCGAACGGCCGGGTGCGCTTGCCGCCCGGCGGCAGGGGCGGATTGTCGGTCAGCGCCGGGTCGTGCATGGCGAAATTGATGGCGTCCAGCCGGAAACCGTCGACGCCGCGCTCCAGCCAGAAGCGGGCGACGTCCAGCAGCGCGTCCTGCACCTCCGCCCGATGCAGGTTCAGCTGCGGCTGCTCCGGCAGGAAGTTGTGCATGTAGTACTGGCCGCGGCGCGCGTCCCACGTCCAGGCCGGCCCGGCGAACACCGACTGCCAGTTCGACGGCGGCGAGCCGTCCGGCTTCGGGTCCGCCCAGACATACCAGTCCGCCTTCGCACCCGTGCGGGACCGGCGGCTTTCGGCGAACCACGCATGCTGGTCGGAGGTATGGGCGAAGACCAGGTCGATGATGATCTTCAGGCCCAGATCGCGCGCGCGGGCGATCAGTCCGTCGAAATCGTCCAGCGTGCCGAAGACGGGATCGACATCGCAGTAGTCGGCCACGTCATAGCCGAAATCCTTCATCGGCGACGCGAAGAAGGGGCTCAGCCAGACGCCGTCCACGCCCAGGGAGGCGATATGGTCGAGCCGCGCGGTGATTCCCGGCAGGTCGCCGACGCCGTCCCCGTCGGTGTCGGCGAAGCTGCGCGGATAAACCTGATAGATGACCGCGCCGCGCCACCATTCGGAGCCCGGATCGCCTGCGGCGCGGGGGATGGTCACGGCAGGGCCCTCGCTGCGGCGGGACGCAGGCCCCGGAAAGAGCCCGACCGTGGCGGATGTCGCCCGCGCCGTCGAGAGGCATCCGACGGCGCCTTTGCACGTTCGGCTGCGGTCCCCCAATATGGGGCGGGGCGCGGAGAGTTGAATGTTCGGCACGATGAGACGCGCCCTGCTGGCGGGACTGTTGCTGGCCCTCGCCGCGGGCCCGGCGCTGGCCGAGGTGACGCTGACCTTCTACGCCCACCCCGGCGCGCGGGTGCGGGGCGGCGAGCTGCTGTTTCCCCACGCCTATGTCCACGCCTCGGGCTCGCTGGACGACACCGGCGAGCCGGTGGACTGGGCGGCCGGGTTCACGGCGAAGAATCCGGGGCCCCAGCTTCTGTTCGCGCGCGGCGCCGGCGTGGTCGCCACGCCGGAAGCCCGTTACGTGGGCGAGGGCAAGCCCTATCTGAGACTGACCGTCAGCGACGCGATCTATCGGGCGGTGCGGGCGCGGGCGGACTGGTGGCACGGGCCGGACGGCTCGGTCTACGACCTGAGGCGGCGCAACTGCATCAGCTTCATCGCCGACCTGGCGCGGGTCGCGGGCTTGAGAACGGCGCCGGAGCCGTCGATGAAACCGGGAACCTTCCTCGAGGCCACGGCGGTCCTGAACCCCGCGGCGGCGGTGGCGTCTTCAGGGCCATCGGAGCCGACGCCGCCTGAGTTCGAGCCGCCGACGCCCGCGGTCGCCGCCACCCCGGCGTCGAACTGATCACAGCCGCGGCGCCGGGCCGCGGTCGATGTTCGCAATTTGTTTACCGGCTCTGAAGCCCTTGTATACATTGCACAACCGCACCCATCCCATCTAGGGTCCACACGGGGCCTGGTTCGGACAACGAAATGCGCAGCCGCGTTGCATTGGGACTGGCGTCCCGAGCCCTCCTCGTCGCCGCGGCGCTGGCGCCGCTCGCCGCCTGTGGCGGTGGAGGCGGTGGAGGAGGCAGTGGCGGCGGCGGCGGAATCGTCACCCCCCCGATCGCGCCTCCCCCTCCTCCCCCGCCGCCTCCACCTCCGCCCCCGCCGCCACCACCACCACCGCCGCCTCCCCCGCCGCCGACGCCGCCGCCCTCGACGACCTCGGCCGAGTACCTGCGGAACTATGGCGTAGCGAACACCAAGGCGACCGCCGCCTGGTCCACGGGCGCGACGGGCGCGGGCATCTCTGTCGGCGTCATCGACTCCGGTATCGACTTTACCCAGCCTGATCTGGCCGGCCGCATCTCGCCCTTGTCGACCGACGTGGTTGTGGGCCGGAACACGCCGACCGGCACGCTCGGCCCCGAGGGCCGGCCCGCCCACGGCACCAACGTCTCGGGGATCATTGCGTCGGGCTCCAACGGGTTCGGCACGGTCGGTGTCGCGTACGAAGCGACCATCGTTTCGATCCGCGCCGACATCAGCGATTGCGACGATCCGGACGACACCGTCTGCTTCGGCTCCGGCGATCTGGTCCGGGCGATCGATTACGCCATCGCGCACAACGTCCGCATCGTGAACCTGTCGCTGGGCGGCAGCGATCCTCTGGGGGCCGGTTTCGAGGCCGCCCTGCTGCGGGCGGTCAACGCCGGCGTCGTCTTCGCCATCGCTTCAGGCAACGAGGCCGGCGCCAGTCCTGAATGGCCCGGCCGTTACGCAACCGATCCCCGGTATCTGGGCAGCATCCTCGTCGTCGGCTCGCACAACGCCGCCGAGGCGATCTCGTCCTTCTCCAACCGCGCCGGGGTCTCCGCCGCCGCCTTCATCACCGCGCCCGGCGACGAGGTGATCACGTCCTGCAACGGGACCACCTGCTGGCGGGTCAGCGGCACGTCGTTTTCCGCCCCTGCCGTGGCCGGCGCCCTGGCGCTTCTGCTCGACGCCTTCCCCAACCTGACAGGGCGCGAGGCCGTGCAGATCCTGCTCACGACCGCGCGGGACGGGGGCGTCGCGGGGACTGACGCCATCTGGGGCCGGGGCCTGCTCGACATCGCACGAGCCTTCCAGCCGATCGGCCCCACCCAAGTCGCGATGACCAGCGGCGCCGCTGTCAGCGTCACCACCCAGACCTTCGCCTACACCGGGGGCGCTTTCGGCGACGCGATGCGCGTGACCGAGGGCCTGCAGACGGTCGGGCGTGATGACTTCAACCGCCTGTTCCGGGTTGATCTCGCCGGCAGCTACGGCCTTGCGCCGCGCGGAGCCGCCAACCTCCTGCCGCAGGCGCCGCGCGAGCAGGCGCGCCTGAGCGCGCCCGGTCCGCTCGGCTCGACCCTGTCGCTGACGACCAGCGCAGCCGTCGAGGACAGCGCGTTCGATCTGGCCGCTTCCACCAGCGTCATCACGCCATGGCTGGACGAGCGCCGGCGCGAGGACGTCACGCTGGAGTTCGCGACCGGCAACGGCATGGTGGCCTATTGGCAGGGACGGAACGGGGCGCGGTCCCCGTTCTCGCTCGGCGCGGGAGACAATTTCGCGTCCCTGGCCCAAGTGGACACCGCCTGGCTCGGCGCGGTGCGGCTCGGCGCCCTGACCCTGACGGCCGACACCGGCAGCGGCGACCGCGCCATGCCGTTCCAGACCAAGGAAGAGGACGTCTCCAGCTACGCCCGCTTCGTCGCCGACCTGGAGGTCAATCCCGCCAGCCGACTGCGTTTCGCCATCGGCGGCCTGGACGAGAAGATGGGTCCGCTGGGCTCCTACGCCCCGCTCGACTCGGGCTTGGCGCTCCCCAGCACCACCACCTTCGGCTCCGTCGCCGGTCAGTTCACCCTGCGGCCGAACCTGTTCCTGAATGCGGAGATGGGCTGGGCGCGAACCGATCTCGAGGGGCGGTTCCTCAGCCTGTCGGAAACGGCCTTGAGCTCGACCTGGGCCGTGGGCCTGACCACCTTCTGCAAGTCGTTCGGCTTCGGCTGCGAGAGCCTGACCTGGTCGATCCAGCAGCCGTTGCGGACGGAGAGCGGCACGTTCCGGGCCCACCTGCCGGACTCGCCGGAAGGCTATTTCGACGCGACCACCTTCTCGGAGCGGACCTTCTCGGCTCGTCCCAGCGGCCGCCAGATCGATATGTCGCTGGGCAGCGTCCATCGCCTGTCCGACGGCTCGGCCCTGTCGCTGCGGGGGGTGATCACGCGTGATGACCAGAACGTCCGGTCGTCTGAAACCGGCTACAGCCTGATGGGCAGCTGGGGCCGCAGATTCTAGGCCTGCGGGCCCGGCTGGATTTGCGACCGGACCGGGCGGCGTCTATTCCCTCCTGACGAGGGGGAGCTGTCTTGTCGATTTTTCCGGTGATTCTGTGCGGCGGCGCCGGCACCCGGCTGTGGCCGGCCTCGCGCCCCGCGCGGCCCAAGCAGTTCATCGATCTCGCCAGCGACCTGTCGCTGTTTCAGGACACCGCGCTGCGGGTTTCTCCGCTGGCGGGGGAGGGCGGGCGCGTGCTCGTGGTCGCCGGGCAAAGCCATGAGCCCTTCATCACCGCGCAGCTCGCCGCCCTCGGACTCGAAGCGACGATTCTGCTCGAGCCCGAGGGCCGCGATTCCGCGCCCGCGATGGCCGCCGCGGCCGCATGGATCGCAGCCACGGCGCCCGACGGCCTGGCGCTGTTCGTCGCCTCGGACCACCACATCCCCGACGGGGAAGCCTTCCGGGCCGCGGTCCGTGAGGCGGAGGCCGCCGCCGCCGCGGGCCGCATCATCACCTTCGGCGTCAGACCGCTCGAGCCCTCAACGGCCTACGGCTACATCCAGCCCGAGGGCGACGGCCTCTCGCCGGTTCGCGCCTTCGTGGAGAAACCGGATCGGCCCCGGGCCGAGGCCTATGTGCGAGACGGCTACCTCTGGAACAGCGGCAACTTCATGGTCCGCGCGGACGTGCTGCTGGGAGAGCTGGAGGCTTTCGCCCCCGATGTCGCCAACGGCGCGCGGGCGGCGCTTCCCGACGGAGAGGGGCCGGTTCTGACCCTGACCGACGCCTTCCGCCAGACGCCGAAGATCTCGATCGACTACGCCGTCATGGAGCGCAGCAAGCGCATTTCGGTGTTGCCCGTCGATTACCAATGGTCCGATCTCGGCGCATGGGATGCGGTGGCCGCGGTCGGATCGGGCGACCGCGGCGTCTGGCTGGCGTCCGAGGGCGACACCGCCCTGGTCCGCGCCGCAGAAGGCATGGTGGTGGCGACCGCCGGCGTTTCGAACATCGCCATCATCGCCGAACGGGACGCGGTGCTGGTCTGCAGTCTCGACCGGGCGCAGTCGGTCAAGGGGCTGGCCGAGCGGCTGAGGACCCTGTCACCCGCCCACGCCCAAGGCGCCGCCCCGCCTCCGGCTGACACCTTGGTGTCGCGGGCCGAGGCGTTCGACCGCTGGATGCGGCTGGCCGCCCTCCCGCTATGGGGCACGCTCGGCGTGGACGACGACGGCGGATTCAGGGAGGCGCTGGACGCCTCGGGACGCTGCCCCAGCGACTTCCGTCGGGCGCGGGTTCAGGCGCGGCAGGCCTACGTCTACGCCGCGGCGGGCGCCGCCGGTTGGGCGGGGCCGTGGCGGGCCCTCGCAGGGCGGGCGCTTGAGCGGTTCGAGGCGACCAACCTGCGGAGCGACGGTCTTTACCGGACCCGCGTCTCGGTTTCGGGCGCGGTGCTGGAGGACACGCCCTGGCTCTACGATCAGGCGTTCGCCCTCTTCGCCCTGGCGGCCGGAGCCGCCGCCGGGATCGAGCCCGAGGCGATGAAGGCTCGGGCGCGGCTCACCCGTGACGCGCTGGAGTCCTTTCGGGGGGCGACGGGCGGATGGCGGGAAGCGGGTGAGCACCCGTTCCAGTCCAACGCCCATATGCATCTGCTCGAAGCCTGCATGGCGTGGGAGGCGATCGACGCCGAGGGACCGTGGGGCGGGATGGCGGACGAGATCGCGCGGCTCGCGCGGGACCGTTTCATTGACGGCTCCGGCGGCTTTCTGCGCGAGTTCTTCGACGAGTCGTGGCGCCCGGCGCCCGGCGACGATGGGCGGCTGGTGGAGCCGGGGCATCAGTTCGAATGGGCCTGGCTGCTGACCCGCTGGGGCCGGTCGCGCGGGGAGACCTGGACGCAGGAAGCGGCGCGGAAGCTCTATCAGGCGGGACAAAAGGGCGTCGATCCCGTGCGCGGCGTCGCGGTGGATGCTCTGAACGACGACCTCTCGGTGCGATCCGAACAGGCCCGGCTGTGGCCGCAGACTGAGCGGCTGAAGGCGGCGCTGATCCTGGCCGAGGACGCGGAGGACGCGGAGCGCGCCGCGTTGCTGGACGATGCGCGGAAGGCGCTCGCCGGCCTCCAGCAATATCTGGAGCCGTCGGGGCTCTGGCGCGACAGGATGCTGGCCGACGGGAGTTTCGTGGAGGAGGCGTCGCCGGCGAGCTCTCTCTATCACATCGCCGTCGCGTGGGAGCAGGTGCGCGCGACGGCGGCGATGCTGCCCGAGATCGGTTTCAGTGCGGGGCGGGACCGGTGATCGGCGGCCGGTCGGTCATCGCCGTGATCACCGCGCGCGGCGGGTCCAAAGGCCTGCCGCGCAAGAACGTCCGGCGGTTCCGGGGAGAACCGCTGATCGTCTGGACCATCCGGGCGGCGCAGGCCTCGAGGCACATCGACCGCCTCATTGTGTCGACGGACGATGAAGAGATCGCCGCCGTGTGCCGGGCCGCGGGGTGCGACGTGCCGTTCATGCGGGACGCCCGACTGGCGAGCGACACGGCCACATCGGTCGAGGTCTTGCTGGACGCGGTCGACCGCGTCCCCGGCCACGACATCGTCGTTCTGCTGCAGCCGACTTCGCCGTTGCGGACGGCGGCAGACATCGACGCCGTTCTGGGCCTGATGCAGCAGGCCAGCGCGCCCAGCGCCACGACGGTGACGGAGGCGCCCTGCCATCCGTTCCTGATCTTCGGCCGCGACGCCGGGGCGAGGCTGGAAGCGTTTGTGGAACCCCCAGCCGGTCAGTCGCTCCGTCGCCAGGATTTGCCGGCCGCCTATCAGTTGAACGGCGCCGTCTACGCCGCCGATCTGACCTGGCTTCGGGCCGGCGGCGCGCTGGTCAAGCCAGGCGAGACGGCGGCGCTCGTCATGCCGCCCGAGCGCTCAGCCGACATCGACAAGCTTGCGGACTTCGAGGCCGCGGAGCGTTGGGCGGGCTGAAGGGCTCAGGGCGTCAGCGGTTCGCCGGCTGCGCGCTTGGCGTCGATCTCGGCCTGCACCGTCTCCAGCCGCCGCGCGCGCGCTTCCGCCGATTCGTGACGGAGCTGAGGGTAGCGGACCCGCCAGTTGTACGCCCCGAACCGTCTCCAGAAGGCGGGCCCGATCGTGGTGTCGAATCCGGCGCGCGCAGCCAGGAACAGTCCGACCCGATCGGCCTGTTGCTCGCGGGTGCCCGCGCCGCCCAAGGCGACCGGATCGTTCTCGCTCCGGCCTTCGCCGCCGACAGCGTCCCAGGTGCGGTGGCGCAGGACGTGGTGCGCAAGCTCGTGGCCCAGCACGATGGCCAGTTCGTCGTCGGTCCGGGTGAACCCCGCCAGGGCGGTGCTGATGAACAGCCGGCGCCCGTCGGCGCGGGCGTTCAGTTCGTCCGACGGGTTCAGCTGGACCTCATAGCCGCAGGCCCGGTCAGGCTCGATCGTGACCGCGCGCTCCACGCTGTCGCGGGCGACGACCAGGCGAGCCGGGCCGGCGGCGAGGGCGCGGTCCAGCTGGGCGATGTTCCTTTCCAGGCCTTCGAACGCGGCTTCACTGCGCGCGGGGCCAATGTTCAGGGCCACGCCGTTGACCGACAGAATCAGGTCGCCTTCGCGAAGATCGGCCGAGGCTGCAGCCGACTCCGGCGGTGCGGCGAGTATGCCGGGCAGATCGCCCCGGAGGCCGAATCTCGCCTCGGCAAGCGGCCTCAGCTCACTGCTGTACTGACTGGCGGCGTGCAGCGCCCAACCGGCCGACTGACGCACGACCGGGCACAGATCGGCGTTGGCTTCCAGGAGCCGGAACCCGACCCGGGCGACGCGCTGGTCCAGAGCGGTGAGGGTGGTCAGCCGCGCAGCCGGTCCGGCCGGATCGAATGACGCCTCTGGCGCCGCCGGGGCGTTGCCGCCGCCGCAGCCGGCGAGGAACAGCAGGCAGGCGACCGCAAGGGGGCCGCGGAGCGCCCGCTGCCGGAAGGTCAGGGTCGACCGATCCGCAGGGCGGCTGGGAATGGTTCGCTGGTTCAGCACTCGAAACACATACCGCAGACGCAGAAAGGGCCAACCGGAAAACCGGTTGGCCCTGACTTCATTCGATCGTCAGCCGGCAAACGCCGGCCGCCGTTGCGAAATGCTTAGTCGCTCTCGCTGTCGTCGTCGGTGGCGACCACGATGGTGGCGACCACAACGGCGGCGCCGATCAGCAGAACCGGAAGCGGGATGCCGGCGAATTCCGAAGATTCACCGGTGGTGGCGCCGACGCGATCGCCAACGCGAGTCACGGCGGAAGTCGAGCCGGCAGCGGCCGCTTGGCCAGCAACCAGAAGCAGGCCCGCCGTAACGGCGGCGATGGTCTTACGCATGTTGATCCCCTTGATTTGATCCATTCACCAGGGCGCAAGCGCCTCAGCAGCCAGCTTCTTACAGCCAGGAACCCGCGAGAAGCAAGAGCGAAAGTTGTGCTCCCGGTTGTTTTGCGAGCTCTACAGGCGGCTGGACGCGCGAATTTTGAAGCTGTGCAGCGGCCGTTTTCCATTGATAAACCATACCGGGTGATCGTCGCTGCACGGGCCTCGGGAGGCGCAGCCTCCGTCTGACGCGCCGATGCAACATACTGGAAACGACTGTGAAGCTGGTTGGCAGACGAATCCTGGTCACCGGTGCGGACGGCTTCATCGGCTCCCATCTGGTCGAGCGCCTGGTGCGGCGGGGGTGCGCGGTTCGGGCCTTCGTGCAGTACAACAGCCTCGGAAGCTGGGGCTGGCTTGACGAGAGCGGGCAGGATCTCCTCAGGGATCTGGATGTCTTCGCCGGCGACATTCGTGACCCCCATGGCGTGCGGACGGCGATGGCCGGCTGCGACGTGGTGCTGCATCTCGCCGCCCTGATCGCCATTCCGTACAGCTACCATTCACCCCAGACCTATGTGGAGACCAACGTCCTCGGCACGCTGAACGTGGTGCAGGCGGCCCGGGATCTGGGCGTCGAGCGCGTGGTCCACACATCGACCAGCGAGGTTTATGGCACCGCCCGATTCGTCCCGATCACCGAGGCGCACCCGCTGCAGGGGCAGTCGCCTTACTCGGCCAGCAAGATCGGGGCGGACCAGATCGCCCTCAGCTTCCATGCCTCCTTCGGCACGCCTGTGACGGTGATCCGGCCCTTCAACACCTATGGACCGCGCCAGTCCGCCCGCGCCGTGATCCCCACCGTCATCAGCCAGCTCGCGGCGGGAGCCCGGGAGATCAAGCTGGGGTCGGTGCACCCGACCCGCGACTTCACCTTCGTCAGCGACACCGTCCGCGCCTTCGAGACGCTGGCGGAATGCGATGCGGCGGTGGGGCAGACCGTCAACGCCGGCAGCGGCTTCGAGGTCTCCATCGGCGACACGGCCCGTCGTATCATCGATCTGATGGGCGCCGACGCGGCGATCGTCACCGACGACCAGCGGCTCCGCCCCGAGGCGAGCGAGGTCGAGCGCCTGTGGGCCGACAGCAGCCTGATGACCTCGCTGACCGGCTGGACCCCCGAATACGGCGGCGGCGCCGGTTTCGACCGCGGACTGCGCGAGACCATCGACTGGTTCAGCGATCCGGCCAACCTGAGCCGCTACAAGACCGACCGGTACGTCCTGTGACGGCGGCTGCGCAGACCGCCCATAACGCCTTGCTGCCTGACCGGGTCGTGGCGGCGCTGCGATCTGTCCTGCCCGAGGCCGGCGAGCACGGCGTCCCCCTGCACGAGCCGGAGTTCCGGGGCCGGGAGTGGGACTATCTCAAGGACTGCCTCGACACCGGCTGGGTCTCGTCCGCCGGCGGCTATGTCGACCGCATCGAGCGCGATCTCGAGGCGATCACCGGCGTCGAGCACGCCGTCGCCACCTCCAACGGCACGGCGGCGCTGGACATCTGCCTGAAGCTGGCCGGCGTACGGGCGGGAGACGAGGTTCTGGTCCCGGCCCTGACTTTCGTCGCCACCGCCAACGCCGTCGCCTACCAGCACGCCACGCCGCATTTCGTCGACTCGGCGGAGGCGACGCTCGGCGTCGATCCGGCGCGGCTTGACGCCTGGCTGTCGGAGACGGCCCGCCTGACAGACGAGGGCTGCGTCAACGTCCGGACCGGAGCGCCGATCCGGGCGCTGATGGTCATGCATGTGTTCGGCCACCCATGCGATCTGGACGGCCTGTGCGAGGTCGCCGCGCGCTGGAAGCTGACCCTCATCGAGGACGCCGCCGAAGGGCTCGGCTCGTACTGGCGCGGCGAGCACGTCGGCGGGCGCGGCCTGCTGTCGGCGCTCAGCTTCAACGGCAACAAGATCGTCACCACCGGCGGCGGCGGGGCCGTCCTGACGAGGGACCCGGCGCTGGCGGCGCGGGCCAAGCACCTGACCACCACGGCGCGGACGCCGCACCAGTGGTCCTTCGTGCACGACGAGGTGGGGTACAACTACCGCATGCCGAACCTCAACGCCGCGCTCGGCTGCGCGCAACTGGAGCGGTTGCCGGACATGCTGGTCCGCAAGGCCGAACTCGCGCGGCGCTACGCCGAGGCCTTCGCCGCCGTCGAGGGCGTGCATTTGCTGACGCCGCGCCCCGGCGCCGAGGTCAACCACTGGCTCAACGCCCTGATCCTCGACCGGCCCGACATGGAGGCGCGCGACGCCCTCCTTCAGGCGCTGAACGAGGCGGGTTTTATGGCGCGGCCGCTGTGGACGTTGATGCACCGGCTGCCGATGTACGCGGCCTGCCCGCGGGCGCCCCTGCCGGTGGCGGAGGCGCTGGAGGCCAGCGTCATAAACATCCCCAGCAGCGCCCGGCTGGCGGACGCCTAGCGGTCCAGCACCCTTGCCGGGTTGCCGACGACGACGGCGCCGGCCGGCACGTCTCTCGTCACCACCGCCCCCATGCCGATCACCGCGCCGCGGCCGATGCGCAGCGGCCGCTCGGGCGTCCCCTGCTTGAGGACGGCGCCGGTCCCGACATAGACGTCGTCCTCGATCACCGTGTTGCCGTTGACGCAAGCGCGCGGGGCCAGGGTGACGAAGTCCCCGACGACGCAGTCGTGTGCGACGTAGCTGAACAGATTGGCGTGGAAATGCCGGCCGATCACGACGTTGGCGGTGATCACGACATGGTCGCACAGGATGGCGCCCTCGCCGATCCGCGAAGGTCCCCGGAACACACAGGTCGGCGCGACGATGGAGACGAAGGTCCGGCCGGCGGCCGTCATTTCAGCATCGATACGGCGCCGCTGACCCGCATCGGCGATGGTGATCGATACGGCCGTGCCCGGCGACGCATCGTGCTGCAGCACGACCGGCAGGCCGTTGACGGCGTCCTCGCCCGGCTCCAGGACCAGGTGGCAGACCTCGTCGCCGCCCGCCTGGGCCACAGCCAGAGGCGCGACTTCACGGGCAAAGCCGCCGGTTCCGCACAATCCGATTCGCATGCCATCCTCCGCGGACATGGTAGCAGGTTGCTAAGGCGCGCGGCCTACAGCTTCGTCATGGAGGCGCGGTTGGGTGTTCGGCGAATCTGCGTGGCGACCAGCGGGCGGGCCGACTACGGCCTGCTGACCTGGCCCATGCGCGACATCGCCGCCGCCGACGGCCTGTCGCTGCAGCTGCTGGTCACCGGAACCCATCTGGAGGAGCGCCACGGCGTCACGGTCGGCCAGATCGAGGCCGACGGCTTCGCCATCGACGCCCGCGTGCCCATGAACCTGACAGCGGACGATCCCGACAGTCTGGCGCGGTCGATGGCCGTGGGCCTGACGGGGGCGGTCGGAGCGCTGGAACGGCTGCAGCCCGACATGCTGATGCTGCTCGGCGACCGGTTCGAGACCCTGGCCCTGGCCCAGGCCGCCATGCTGACCGGCGTGCCGATCGCCCATATCGGAGGCGGCGACATCACCGAGGGCGCCATCGACGAGGGCGTCCGCCACGCCATCACCAAACTGGCCCACCTGCATCTGGTCACTCATGAGGAGGCCGCCCGCCGCGTCATCCGCATGGGCGAGGCGCCGGACCGGGTCCATGTCGTCGGCAACCCCGGTCTGGACATGCTGACCCGCACGCCGCCGATGGCGAGCGACGCGCTGGAGACCCGGCTCGGGCGCACCTTGGGTGCGCGCAACCTGCTGGTGACCTTCCACCCGGTGACGACCCTGCCGGACAAGGGGCTCGCCGAACTGGAAGCCTTGCTGAAGGCGCTGGACCCGCTGACCGCCGTGACGCTGTGGATCACCCGGGCCAACGCCGATCCGGGCGGCATGGCGGTGAACGCGGCGATCCAGGCCTTCGCTGCGGGCCGCGCCAACGTCAGCTTGCACGACGCGCTCGGGCCCGCCTATCTGCCGCTGCTGGCCGCCTGCGACGCCGTCGTGGGGAACTCGTCCAGCGGACTGGCCGAGGCCCCCTCGGTGGGAACCCCCACGGTCGACGTCGGCCTGCGCCAGGCGGGTCGGCTGGCCGGGCCGTCGGTGCTGCACGCCGACGCCTCGCCGACGGCGATCTCTTCCGCCGTCGCCCGCGCCATGGCCGGCGACGTGCCCGGCTTCGACAATCCCTACGGCGACGGTCACAGCGCGGCGCGCATCGTTCAGGCGCTGATCTCCGCCCCGCCCCGCGACATCCTGCTGCGCAAGCGGTTCTTCGACGGCGAGCCGCCCCATGTCTGATCCCGTCCTCATCATCGCCGAAGCGGGCGTGAACCACGACGGTTCTCTGGAGGACGCCTGCCGGATGATCGACGTCGCGGCAGAGGCCGGAGCCGACGTGGTCAAGTTCCAGACCTTCATCCCTGAGGCCGTGCTGACCGCCCGCGCCATGAAGGCGGCCTATCAGGAGACCAACACCGGCGAGGGCGGCACCCAGCTGGAGATGGTGCGCAAGCTGGCGCTTAGCCGCCACGACCACCGGGTGCTGGCCGACCGCTGCGTCCGGCGCGGGGTGCGTTTCATGTCGACGGCCTTCGACATGGAGAGCCTGGAATTCCTGTCCGGTCTCGACATGCCGGCGATCAAGATCCCATCAGGCGACCTGACGTGGGGCGCGATGCTGCTGGCCGCCGCTCGCGTGGGACCGCCGCTCATCGTCTCGACCGGCATGGCGACGCTGGACGAGGTGCGTCAGGCGCTGACCGTCATCGCCTTCGGCCTGACCCGCGACGGCGATCCGACGAGCGCGGACGACCTCGAACGGGCCTTCGCCGACGGTCAGGCCGCCCTGCGCGAGCGGGTCACCCTGCTGCACTGCACGACCGAGTATCCCGCCCCGCTGGAGGCGATCAATCTGCGCGCCATGGACACGATGGCGGAAACCTTCGGCCTGAAGGTCGGCTATTCGGATCACAGCGTGGGTCTGACCGTGGCGGTCGCGGCCGTGGCGCGGGGCGCCGGCGTGATCGAGAAGCACTTCACCCTCAGTCGGAATCGGCCGGGGCCCGACCATCCGGCCTCGCTGGAGCCCGACGAACTGGCCGCCCTGGTCCGCGCCATCCGCGACGTCGAGGTCGCCCTGGGCCGCCCGGAAAAAGCACCGGCGCCTGCCGAGCTGGGCAATCTCGCCATCGCGCGCCGCTCGCTGGTCGCGGCTCGCCCGATCCGCCGCGGCGAGATACTGACGCCCGACGCCATGACCGCCAAACGGCCCGCGGACGGCCTGTCGCCGATGGAGCAATGGCGCTTGATCGGCACGGCGGCGCAGCGCGACTATGCGCCGGACGACGCGCTCGAGGCGCACGACTGGGACGGGCAGGGGACAGGGTAATGCGGCAGTGGGAGAAAGCCCTGATCGGGCCGGAGGCGACGTTTCGCGACGCCCTGATCTCGATCGATTCGACCGGAGCCGGCATCGCCCTGGTCGTCGACGGCGAGCGGCGGCTTCTCGGCGCCCTGTCCGACGGCGACGTCCGCCGGGCCTTGATCAGGGGCTCAGGGATGGAAGACCGGGCCGCCGGGGCCGCCAACCCCAAACCCGTCTGCGCCAACGCCCTTCAGGATTCGACCACGATGCTGGCCCTGCTGCGCGCCCACAGCCTGCGGCAGCTGCCCGTTCTGGACGCCGCCGGCCGGGTGGTGGGCCTCGTCACGCCGGCGGACTTCCTCGACATTCGCGTGCGCACCAACCCCGTGGTGATCATGGCGGGCGGCAAGGGCGAGCGGCTGGCCGAGCTGACGCGCGACACGCCCAAGCCGATGCTGAAGGTCGGTTCGCGGCCGATCCTCGACACCATCGTCGGCAGTCTGGCGGGGCAGGGGTTCCGCAACTTCTGGCTGGCGGTGAACTACAAGGCCGACCAGATCGAGGACCATTTCGGCGACGGCTCGGCGATGGGCGTCGACATCGGCTATCTGCGCGAGGACAAGCCGCTCGGCACCTGCGGCGCCCTGGCCCTGCTGCCCCGCCCCGACGAACCCTTCGTGGTCACCAACGGCGACGTTCTGGCCAAGGCCGACTACAGTCATGTGCTGGATTCCCACCTGCAGTCCGACGCCCAGGCCACGGTGGTGGTGCGCGACTATCAGATGCAGGTGCCGTTCGGGGTGGTCGCCTCGGACGGCGCTCAGGTCACCCGCATCGAGGAGAAGCCGACCCGCAACTACACCATCAGCGCCGGCGTCTATGTGCTGTCGCCCGAGGTTCTGGACCTTGTCCCGGCTGACACCTTCTACGATATGCCAGCCCTGATCGCCGACCTGATCGCGCGCGGCCGGGCGGTCCGGCAGCAGCGGGCGGAAGGCTACTGGATGGACATCGGACGAGCCCCCGACTATGCGCAGGCCAACGCGGATTTCGGTTCGGTTTTCGAGGGTTAGGGCGGATACGCTGCCCTTTTGCGGACGCAAGGACAGGCTAGGTCAGCGCCCCGCTGACAGGCTTGGCTCTGGCAGGCCTGGCTCCGGGCCAATCCGAGACGACGGGCTCCGCCGGCGGCGGACGCAAGGGACTTCATGATCTCCACCCTGTTCAAAAAGAAGAAGAAGGTCGCGGTCGCCGCGCCGGAGAACCCGCGCGTGCCCGACGGCGTGATCGTGTGGGCCATCGGCGACATCCACGGCCGGCTGGACCTGCTGAAGCCACTGGTCGAGGCCATCATGGCCGACGCCGCCGCCAGCGACGCCGACCGCAAGGTCGTCATCTTTCTCGGCGACTACATCGACCGCGGCCCCGAGTCGCGCGGCGTGATCCAATACCTCGCCGCCCTCCCCAGGACTGTCGGCATCGAATGGCGCTTCCTCAAGGGCAACCACGAGGAAGCCATGCTCGACTTCCTCAAGGATCCGACCACCGGCCCCACCTGGTGCGAATACGGCGGCGACGCGACACTGGCGTCCTACGGCCTGCGGCTGCCGCAGATGAAACACAAGCCGGAGGCGTGGAAGCACCTGGCCGACGACCTGGACCACAAGGTCACGCCGGCGGAGCTGGAGTTCCTGCACGGCCTGGAGCTCAGCCTCTCCATCGGCGACTACTTCTTCGCCCACGCCGGCGCGCGGCCGGGGATACCGCTTGACCAGCAGTCGGAGCGGGATTTGATGTGGATCCGGAACAGCTTCCTCGACAGCGAGGTCGGGTTCGAGAAGGTGGTGGTGCATGGGCATACGCCGACGGCGGAGGTGCACGTGGACCGGCGGCGGATCGGGGTGGATACGAAGGCGTATGAGAGTGGGGTGCTCACGGCGGTGCAAGTTCACGGCGCGTCGCGTGATGCTCTGCAGACAGAGGTGAGGTTGAACGAGCTGGTGCGCATCCGTCGCTCGCCGATAGTCCGCCTCGATGAAAAAGACGCTGCCTGACCGTCCTAATCTGTTTCGCGAGCTCGCCGCCCACGGCGTGTTTTTGCTGTCGACAACTCCTCGTCGGTTCGCGCGGCCAGTTCAAGGAGAGCGCAGCACATCGCAAAGATGACCGCGATTGTTTCGGTTCGTAGAGGATAATCGACGGCTGAGTGCATCAGCACGATGCCGATTGCGACGCTCGCTGCACGCTGCAGATCTCGCTCCAGCGCCGGGCGTGACCGCCACGCCGACCAAGTGCGTTTCACGAACCAAACGAGGAAAGCGAGGAAAAGCGCAGCACCCAACCATCCTGTTTCAAGCCAGATCTCCAGATAGTCATTGTGGGCTTGGTTGAAGAAGGTGGCGTCAAGGCGCTCCAGTGGTTCCACAGAGCGATACACCGTGTCGAATGAGCCCAAACCCGACCCCAGCGGTAGGTAGGTTTCTGCTGCTTCCGCGACTACTGGCCAGTTCTCAAAACGCCCTTCTCGAGCACCCGCAGTGTCGAAGCGGGAGAGCAGGGGAGCGAGCGCAAAAACCATTACAGCCCCGGCGGCTGCCGCAGCGCCACCGATTAGCGCCAGAAGCATCGGCTTTGGCCGCCCCCCGCCTGACGCGACCCAGGCCGCCAACAGACTGCCCGCGAGCGCGGGCGCTAAGAGAACGATGCCCATCCGAGAGCGGATCACGCCCAACGCGAGGACCATCATTGCAACGAATAGAACCGACAGCCAAAACGTAAGCCGTGACCCTCGCTCCGGCTTCCGAAGGGCGCGCGCGCCGAGAACCGCCGCGAACGGAATTGTCAGGAGGCAGAGGGTGGCGAGGTGGTTCCGATTCGCAAAGAAACCCACCACGTTAGTCGGTGCCGTGGTCGACCAAAGATAAAGCTGATCGCCGCCGCTCGCCAGCTGAGCAGTTCCTAGAATAACAGAGAGGACGGTGAAGCCGAGCAAGGCATGGATCAGCCTTAGGCGTACGGCGGATGAACATATTGAGAAGCCGAGGAACATCGCTACCGGGGGTAGAATCGCTAGGAATGACTTCCAGGTGCGGTCCGGTGTGAAGGTAAGCGGCGCCCATGTAGGCTGTATGCCGGCTAGCTCCAGCGCTAGGACAAGCTGGTCGCGGCCCGGCAGTGTTGTCCATACCCCGGAGGGAAGCGGCACCAGCTGAACAAGGGGCACGGCCGCTGCGCACAAAAGAATCGAGAGCGAGAAGGGGGTAGGATGCGGCGGTTTAGCAATAATCATCGTCGCCGAGACCACCAAGAGGGGCAGCGCTGCCAATTCGACTACAGCCAGCCGGACCTCGTGAAGGCGGCTCGCACCCCCAAAGAGCAAAGCCGCTCCAAAGAGCAGAGTGATCGCGGTGGTGATCGTACTCCAACGCGCGAGCGGGAATATGGACGTGTTCATCGGGTCAGCGCTCTTACAGGCTGATCGATTTTGAGTTTATCGAACCACGCGACCGTCGTCTCGCGCCGATCCCCAGGGTCAGCTTCGAGCCGTAAGCGTTGGACCGCGCATCCCGCGCTTGGCGTTACGAACGGAACTTGGAAGGTGCGCCACTCTGATCCGTCTCCGCTCATCGGGGCGACGGCGTATGAACCAATCAACTGGCCGCTTTCGATGCAAGATAAGCGCCATCGTAGCCTTGAGGTATCCGGACCAATTTCGACTCGATCCTGACCTGACAGAAGGTGCTGGCCCGGTGGAAGCATCAGGATCTGCTCTGTCACCACTCCTGTTGCGTACCCATCGTAATCAACACGCAGGGCGATCTCAGCAGGCCTAACGTCATCTTCGAGGAGGCCCGAGGACACACCTGAGATGGGATCTCTCCGCCAGCCGAACGGTAGCAATTCCGCTCCGGCCGGTTCACTGAAGTCCCCATTCTGTATGTCATCCAAGCCGCCAGGGCGACCTAGACGCTGTCTGAGTTCGCGGATGGCGGCAAACCTGTTCTCATAATACCAGCTCTGATAAATCCAGCTCAGTTCTTCGTTAGAGTAGCCGCCAGGGTTTTCGGCCAAGGCCACTCCCAAAGCTAGGAGCACAGGGTCAGCGTCGGCTCTTTCGATCAAATAGATAAGGAAGGCAGCTCGCCACGAAGGCTTACGGGCAACTAAAGCGGCGAGGGATGAGGTGGCACGTTGATCAGCAAGCACCGCGAGGGTGAACAGCTCGAATATTCGGTCATTACCATCCACCCAGCGGCGGGCTAGGGTGTCAGCGTGGCCAAACGCTGAGTCGTAGTTCCCCTGACGAAGCCGGCGTTGTATCAACCATCCATGAGCAGGGTCATCGCGCAAGCTCCAATTGCCCGCCAACGTCAGTAAGCTGTCCGCTTGATCTTCCTGGCCCCGCCTCGCCGATACCAGCCCGATCACCCGAAGCGTTCGTGCGTTGAAAGGGGCCCTCTTAAGGGATTCCGACGCCAATGCGTGCGCATTGTCAATCCGCCCGCTAGCTAGCTCACTCTCTGCCGCCCTTCGCAACACTTCCGGCGAATTGGGTGCGACACGGATTGCTGTAGATGGCGGCGCGCGTTCCGCCACGAAAGATTTCACAGCTTCCCACCCGAGCCAGACCGCGACGACAATCAGCCCGTAAGACGCGATAGTGGCAACGCCGTTCGCCTTCACTTGCGCTTCGGACGTGAGGGTTTCGCGGAGCCCATGGTGCCATAGGTGTAGTCATAGGCATAATCATAGGAGCCGTACTGGACCGTTCGAGTATTGAACTTCGTCAGAACCACGCCGAGGATCCGACCGCGTCCTAAGCCCAGGCGCTTCAGCGCACCGCGCGCCTGTGCCCGTCTGGTACTTTTTGACTCCAGGACGAATATCGTGCCGCCGACGGCAGAGGCTAAGAGCGGCGAGTCTGCGAATCCAAGCACGGGCGGCCCGTCAATGACAATGTGGTCATAGTGCCTAACTGCGTCGTCAAGGATCTGCTTCACCCGATCGCCCCCCCAAAGCTCCGCCGGATTGGGCGGTATTGGACCACAGGGAATGAAGTCCAGCCCAGCTTGACCGGTAGGTTTGGTGAGCTCCGCGAGCGTCGCATTCCCAGAAAGGAGGTTGCTCATGCCAGCATCATTCTCCGCCCCGACCACGCGGTGCATCGAAGGGTTCCGGAGATCGCCGTCAGCGAGCAAAACACGCCGCCCCAACCGTGCCAGGTTCAGCGCCGTAGCGTAAGCAGTAGTCGATTTTCCCTCAGCTGGGCGTGAGCTCGTGACCAGCAATGTCCTCGGCGCACCCTCGGGGGTGGAGAACTGAAGAGCCGTCCGCAGCGAGTAGTAGGCCTCAGCAAAACTAGATCGGATGTCATCCAGAGCCTCCTTGGGCTGAACTCCCTTCTCCAAGAGCGGGATGACACCAAGAACCGGCAAGGCGAGCTTACTCTCGACGTCGTCGGGAGACGCAAGCGTTTCGTCCAGTGCCTCCAGCAGGAAAGCAAGAACGACGCCCAGGCCCAAGCCAAGCAGAGCGGCGATAAGCATGTTGACGAGCAGTCGCGGCTCGGACGGTCGGGCCGGCGCTTCAGCTTGATCAACGATCGATACGTTGTTGGTGGTAACGCCTCCGGTGACGCCCACTTCGTTGTAGCGGCGCAACAGGGCATCATAAAGAGAACGACTGGTATCCACTTCACGCTGAAGGATGCCGTACTGCACGCTGCGACCGCGAAGATCGAGAACGTCACTTTTCAGTCCTTCGACCTGCCGCATGAGGGACCTCTCACGGTTCAGGGCGACGTCGTACTCGCCTCGTATCGAAGCGCGGACACCAGAAGCCAACGAGTTGATCTGAGAGGTTAGCTCGTCAGAACGCGCCTTCAACTGCACCATCTCAGGATAGTCTGGTTGGAAGATCCGAGACTTCTGCTCATATTCAGCGATCACCCTAACGCGTTCCTCGGCCAATCGCTGCAGTGCAGGATTGTTGAGAACTTCGGGTAGCGTGAACAGAGCCGCACTGCTCGCCTGCCGCCACTTCTCTTCTCGAGCGATCCGCTCGGCGCGAACTTCAGCTAGTGAGGCGCTCAAGGCGGAGAGGTTGCTACCAGCGAGCGACTGAGCCTCCCCAGTTTCTTGGCCAGCTTCACGGATGTTGATGATCTGCTGATTGACAGCATAGGCTACCGACTCTCTCTCAGCGTCAGCTAAGCGGGCCTTGGTTTGCTCGATCCTCTCTTCGAGGAACTGTCGAGCGTACGATGAGGATTCGTAGCGCCGGTCCAAATTCGACTGGATAAAGTTCTCAGCGAACGCGTTGGCCACTCGGGCTGATAGCGCCGGGTCAGGGCTATTGAACGAGACCGAAACCAGTCGGGACCCGCGGACCGGAGAGATGGCCAGAGACTTCTGAACGCTACGGATCACAGTCTCCCTGCGCTGAGCCCCCTGAGCTGCGGCCGAGCGCTCACCGCGGCGTGGGGGAGACACTCCCATCTGCTTCAAGAAAGCATCAGACGTCGCGAGACCTAGATCGTCTATAACCCGCTCGGTCAGGGACCTACTGCGCAACAAGCCGTACTGCGTCTGAAAGAACTCTTCGCCTTGGATCATCGACTCTCGTGGTGAAACGTCGCCAGCGTCAAGAATCCGGGCTGCTTCTCGGTCAATCTGCAGGGTAGTGGTAGCCGTATAAATCGGCGTCATAAGCAGGGTTAATGCGACACCTGCGATTATGGACGCGATTAGCGCTCCGAGGATCAGGAGCCGGTACTTGACCGCCAAGCGCCAATACTCGGCCACGTCGAAGGCTGCGCCTTTGGACGATTCAGTCTGAACCTGAGCCGCAAAACGCGGAGGGATTCCTCCATCCCGTGGACCGGTTCCGCCTTCTCCGAACATATTAGCTGTTTCCGATGATGTCGCCGTACGGCGATCTTTTGAGACGCTTGGCCGCCCGCACAGCCAACTAGAAATCTATTCTGCGGATCACACGCGGGTGCGGCCTAGCTGGAGGCGTAGAATACGAAGGAGGCCACTGCCGGGAGGGCTTGAATGATATCCTGCATTCTGGCGCTCAGCCTGGAGGTGTCGACCACGACAATGTCATCGCCGGACATTACAGGGTCTAGCGCCGTTCCAGCTCTAATCGCCTGGATGTCGAAAACCGCGACCATCTGTCCCTCAGGCACGGTCCGGAACACCGCGACACTCCTCAGGTCCGCTATTCGAGTGGGCCCCTCCGCCATAGCCACTGCTTGAAGCAGCGTCGTCCGACCCTGCATTTTATAGACGCCAGGCTTGGTGACCGCGCCGTCGACAGTGATCTTTTGACTAGCCGCCTCGCCGACGCTGACCGAGACTCGCGGTTCGCGGAGATATCTCGCGCCGAGCCGCCGCTCAATTTCTGCTGCGAGCTCAACCGGCGTTAGACCTGCAGCGCGCACCTCGCCGATTAGCGGCATCTGCAGGACGCCTGACGCATCCACGCGAACCTCCTCAAGGGATAGGTCTTCGACTTGGAACACCGTCACGCTAAGAACGTCGGTCGGGCCAATTCTATAAGAGGCCTGATCAATCTCCACCGGCGGCTGAACATTCTGCTGTGCGAACTGCGCGGACTGCACCGGTCGGGACGGTCCTGGCGCGCAGGCGGCCGAGCACAAGCCGAAGACGAATAGCAATGTGATGCGCATGGGCGGGGTAAATGTTCCAGGTACTGAAATCGGCTCGGACGCCGGCCGCGAGCTTGCCACTTCATAGCGGGACAAAACCGGTCCGTCGATGCTCATTGTAGACGCGGAACCGAGCGGTGGAAGGGCTTGTGGTCGACCTATCAGAGAGTTGCCCTGAGGCTCCGCACCGGCTAGACGCCCGCGTTCTGCAGTCGGCGACCGTTCAACTCTCGATCCCGCCAGCGCGGAATGACCAACGTGCTGGAGCATGTTTTTGACGACCAACGACACCCCTATCGAAGCCTTATCAGGGCGAAGGGCCAACTCAAGGGTGGTGTTGGTGTGTGGCATCCTTGCGGTATCGGTCGTCCTCTTGCCCGTCGTTTATGCGATCGTCGCCGAGGGGCTCGGTTTCCGCGCCGTCCTAGCTGACGAGCGCGCGCTGCACATTTGGCTGAATGCGGCCGCGACGGGAGTGGTTATGCTCTGGTCTTTGGGGGCGAGCGGCCGGCTTGATCGGAAACTCGCGATGGTCCTCAATCGCGTGCTTCTCGTGCATGGCATATTGGCCTTCGAGATCCTGGTTAGCAGGCAATTTCATTCCAACAAGGTGATGTTCGCTGCGGCGGTCATATCGGCCATTCTTGGCTCTCTCGTGATGTTGATGAGGCATGTTGGTCAGCGACCGAAGGTCGCGTTGCTAGGCCGGTGGCATCCTCTGGTGCAGGAACTCAAGCTGCCGGTGGACCACGTTCAAGTTCCAACTAATGCGATTTCTAACTATGACATCCTGCTCTCTTCCGACGTCATAGATCTTTCACCTGAGTGGTCCGGGCCCGTCGCTCAAGCCATGCTGAGGGGTAGGCAGGTCCGGCACTTGGCCGAGTTTGTTGAAGAGAGCCACGGCATCGTTTCTATCGAGCATTTTGATCTCGAGCAGTTGTCGGCCTCAAAACTCAACGGGTATCGTTTCCGGAAGCGTCTGATGGACTTGGCTTTGGCGGTCGTGTCGGCACCTTTGGCCCTGCCCCTGCTCGCGGCAGGAGCTCTCGCCGTTCTAGTCGCTATGGGCAGGCCGGTCTTTTTCGTTCAACCGCGAGTTGGGCTCGGTGGCGAGGCATTCAGTATGTACAAGCTTAGAACAATGCGGCTCGATCGAGGTACTGGAGTGACCGCCACCGCTGTCGGCGATCTGAGAGTCACACCAGTGGGTGCATTCTTACGCCGTTTCCGAGTCGATGAGCTCCCTCAGCTATGGAACGTACTCAAGGGAGACATGAGCGTGATTGGCCCCCGCCCAGAGCAACCAAGTCTTGCTGAAGAGTACGCTCGGCACATGCCCGCTTTTGTTTACCGGGAGCTGGTCCGGCCGGGAATAACTGGATGGGCTCAAGTTCGCGCCGGGTATGCGGCTAATCTCGAAGAGACGAGAACGAAGCTCACTTATGATCTGTTTTATGTAAAAAACTTCTCATTTGCGCTCGACGTGCAGATCCTGGTTCGGACGATCTGGACCTTAGTCGGCGGCGGCGGTGTACGATGAGTTTACTAAGGAGTGTTATTGTGAGCGACAGTCAAGAGATACTGGTCACCGGTGGTGCGGGTTACATCGGCAGTCATGTTGTTCACGCTCTTTTGGACGCGGGGCGCAGAGTCGCGGTTGCTGACAACCTAGTTACGGGGCGCCGCGCTGCGGTGCCGCAGAACGTGCCGTTTCACGAGATTGATATCTCCGATGAGCAAGCGCTCGAGGGCCTCTTCGCGCGCGGCGATTTCGGGGCTGTGATGCATTTCGCCGGCAGCATCGTTGTGCCTGAGTCCATTGCCGATCCTGTGAAGTACTACTCCAACAACACTTTCGCTTCGCTGGCCCTATTGGCCGCATGTGTTCGGCATCGCGTAGGGCGCTTCATCTTCTCATCAACGGCGGCCGTCTACGGAGAGCCGGATGTCGCGGAAGTAACGGAGGATGTTCCTACGCAGCCCATCAGCCCCTACGGATCATCCAAGCTGATGACAGAGCAGATGATTCAAGATGTGGAGCGCGCCTATCCGTGGTTCAATGCCGTGCGTCTCCGCTACTTCAACGTTGCAGGTGCCGATCCGAAAGGGCGCACTGGGCAGGCCGGTCCCGAGTCAACACATTTGATCCGAGTTGCGTTAGACGCTGCTTTGGGGCGGCGAGGGCACTTGGACATTTACGGCGACGACTATCCGACTCGTGATGGCACCTGCGAACGCGACTACATCCATGTGTCGGACCTCGCCGACGCCCATGTTGCGGCGCTGACCTACCTTGAAGCGGGCGGCGAGGGGCAGGTGTTCAACTGCGGGTATGGCCGCGGGATAACGGTTAAAGAAGTGGTGGCGGCAATTGAACAGGTGACAGGTCGCGATCTGCCTACCCGTCTGGCTCCGCGCCGAGATGGGGACCCACCGCGCCTGGTGTCGTGTCCGGGAAGGCTGAAGACCCATCTGGACTGGTCGCCCAGTCATGCTGACCTGGCCCATATCATCACCACCGCTCTAGCGTGGCAAAGATCGCTCAACTCGGCCAGCGGAGTAGGATCTTTACCTTCTTAATCATTGGCATGATGCCCGTGCGGCGCGCGAACTTTCTAAGCCTAGCGGCGGGCACCCAAGACTCAGCCCACAGATGATTGGTATAAGCGGTGGCGCGCGCGTTTTCAGTGAGCGCCTCACCTTCATCTGCCGGAAAGAACAATTCCGCGTCTCTGACGATGACATCAGGAAACTGGCCTGTTTCGAGCGCGGTCTGAACTGCGATCGGCGAGGTGAAGCTTATGTCTGGTCTGGCCTGGAGGTCATAAAGAGACAGAATGTATATGATCATTGGGTGATGTGGAGGGAACGCCAAAACGGCCGACTGAACCTCCATAGACTTGCTTCGGGCGACCAGCGGACCGCTTTCAAGCACGGGGGAAAGGTCCCGCAGAACCTCAACGTCACAATCAAGATACAAGCCGCCGAATGACTCTAGGGCTCGAAAGCGAATGTAGTCAGATACGAATGCCCACTTCTTCTCGGCGTACATCATCCGGACGTAAGCAGAATCCATGGGTGAATTCGCTTCGGACCAATGACGTATTTCGAAATGTGGCAAATGGCGCTTCCAGGACGCTTGGCAACGTAGGGCCAAGGGCGTAAGCGGCGCCGGGCCAACCCAGACCCAGTGTAGAATTCTTGGGATCGCTGTCATTTTTTGACCCTATACTCCGGAACGGCTGATATTCACTCTAGGATAATCATGTTGCCGCTGCAAATGCTCTAGTGAGAATGCACCTCTCTATGTTTGATCTGATAACGCAGAAGTTAAAATACCAAGCCGAGTCTTTGCGCGCCTCGTCTGGAAGTCTGATCCTTAGGGTCTTGGCCCTTGTTTTGTCTTACGCGGTATCAATCGTTCTGGCGCGCGCCCTTGGTGTTCAGGCCTTTGGTCAGTTCTCCGCCATCTTCGCGGTAGTCGCTATCCTGACGGCATTATCGCAGGTGGGCCTTCCGTCCTTGGTCATCCGCGAGACCATGCGCGCCAAGGTCCGCGCGCAATGGGAAGAAATGAGCGCCCTATGGCGCTGGGCGGCGACCGCGACCGTGTCGGTCGCGAGTGCGGTTTCAGGGGCAGTGATCATGTTTGCTTGGATTGGCGGATTTGATTCGTGGGCGTTCGTTCCAGTCATGATTGGAGCCGCTTCTATTCCTATCGTCGCTGCGAGCAACGTCGCTGGTGCAGCCATGTTGGGCTTGGGACGGCCAGTCTACGGACAGATCCAAGAGTTTGTGATCCGCCCGGCGATAACCGTCACAGCTATCCTAGGCGTGCTTGTAATCACTGGAGCGTTCACGCCGGCCACCGCTATGGCCTGCTATCTCGCCGCGAGCGTTGTAGGTCTGATCCTCGCTGTCTTGATATTGGTAAGACTAAAACCTAGCCAACTAACACGCTCCGTGCAGCCGGCGTTCGCGGGGCGGTCTACCTGGATTCGGGCGGCGATCCCTTTGGCAGCTACCGTGGTCCTCCAAATGATCAGCGTCCATATCGGCGTCCTCATTGTCGAGGCCATGCTAACTCACGAGGATACGGGCGTTTATCGAGCAGTCTTCCAGATTGGCCAACTAGTCTCTTTGGGAACTCTCGCCACGGACGCCGCTTTCGCTCCCGCGATCGCGCGCGCGGCGGCCTCCGGCGACGCGCTCACGTTAGGTCGAGATGCGCGTCGGACCGGCATTTACAGCGTAGCGATTGGCCTGCTTGTTCTTACCGCACTCATCTTTTTAGGGCCGGCTCTCATCGGACTGACGTTCGGGGCTATTTATGTCGCTGCTGCAGGCTCAATGATCGTTATAGGAGCCGGCTATCTGCTCGCTGCCCTGTTCGGATCGTGCAATATCATCTTGGTGATGACGGGCAACGAGCGGTCGACCGTACTGCCGGCGGCCGCCGGCGTGGTAGCGTACGGACTGATAGCTACTCTCCTCATTCCCTACTTGGGCTTGTTGGGTGCCGCCATCGGTTGTGCATGCGGCCTGTTCGTTTGGAATGCAGCGCTCTTTGCCACCGTTTATATTAGGTTCAACATCAACAGCAGCATATTGCCGCTCCCCCCGCGGACCGGTGGCGGTACTGTCCGACCGGACTGACGTGAGTTCCCCACATGACGACCTATATACTGATGCTGGTCATACCAGCGCTGTTCGCTTTCGGAGAATCGGAAGGAACGGCGGGGAATCGCATGAGGCCGATCTTCTGGGCGTACATGCTGGTGCTGGTCGGCATTATTGGCCTTCGCTTCGAGGTCGGAGGGGATTGGCTAAACTATCTTTGGCTGTATGAGCGCGCCAGAATCCTTCCTCTGTCCTATACGCTAGGGCTGAGCGACGCCGGATACATGCTCGCGAACTGGCTATCTGCCCGTGCAAACGTCGAGATTTGGGGCGCTAATCTAATCTGCGCGGTTCTGTTCGTTTATGGCTTGGGGCGGTTCTGCCGAAGCCTCCCGCGACCATGGCTCGCCCTGCTTGCCGCGACGCCCTATCTCATCTTAGCGGTCGCAATGGGCTATAGCCGCCAAGGTGTCGCAGTCGGCCTTGTCATGGCGGCTCTGGTTTCTCTGGGCCAGGGCAAGAACAAATCATTCTTTGTTCACATCATAATCGCTGCGCTCTTTCACAAGACCGCAGTATTGCTGTTTCCGCTAGCCTTCCTTGGGAATTCAAGAAATATTTTGCTACTTGCCGCAGCTGGCTCGGTCGGAACTCTCGTACTTTATCAGAATGTCGTCGCATTTATTGGCGGTGGCGCTTATGACATCTATATCGAGGGCCAGCTTCAATCGAGCGGAACGCTTGCCAGGCTTGCGCTTAATGCCCTGCCGGCCATCCTCTACTTAACCCTCCGCAAAAGGATGGCTGCGGGACTTCTCATGTCCCGTGCGTGGCTTGCGTTTGCGGTCGTGTCTCTGGCTTTGATCCCAGCATACTTCTTACTACCGTACTCGACGATAATTGACCGCATCGGACTCTACTTGATTCCGCTTCAGCTGTTTGTCTACTCGCACCTCCCGCGGTTGGCGGGGGGGCGCTTTCTTGAGCAGCGTCTTATCATTGGGGCCACCGCGATCGTTATGGGCACGGTGATGCTGACTTGGTTAAATCTGGGCACCTATGCGGACGAATGGTTGCCCTACGAGTTCTACCGACCTTGGCAATCATCGCCTTTCTGACTACCCGCATAGAATCTCGCCTGTCGGCACCACGGCCGCGCCGCCCTCGCCATTTTTGAAACGAAACGCTTATGACGCACAGCCAGAATGACCGGTTGATCACTGCCAACATAAAAGCTCACGACAAGGTAGCTGGCCTCTACGGGGCAAGCCACGGGGAGATTTTCAATGAGGTGGAGCAGGGCCGCCTGAGGCGTGCTCTAACAACGGCCGTCGACGCGGTCCGAACGGAGGGCCGCCGGGCCTTGGATTTCGGTACGGGTTCAGGCAACCTCACCCGACATCTTGTCGAGCTAGGGATGACTGTCACGGCTGCTGACGTCTCGTCCAACTTTCTGTCTCTGATCAAGGACCTGTATCCGGGCCCGGAGGTCACGGCATTCAAGCTGAACGGCAAAAACTTGGAGGGGATGGCCGACAACTCATTTGATCTTATCGCCACCTATTCCGTCCTCCACCATGTTCCAGACTATTTAAGTGCCGTCGCGGAGTTTGGGCGTGTCTGCGCGCCGGGGGGCATAGTCATCATTGACCACGAGCGGCCGGAATATTTTTGGTCGTCTCGACCCGAATATGACCAGTTCGTCCGCGCGGCGAAGATTTTCGATGTCAGGAAATATCTCCGGTGGGAGAACTACTACGGCAAGATCCGCCGCATGCTGCTGGATCCGAAATACGCTCCTGAGGGTGACATTCATGTTTGGCCCGACGATCACATCGAGTGGTCGAAAATACAAACTCTGTTGGAGAATGTTGGCTTCGACGTCGTCTTGACCGAGGACTACTTGTTGAACGACGGGTCTTATCGACCGGAAATCTACGAGTCGCATAAGGAGCGACTGTGTGACATGCGGATGATGATCTTTAGAAAGCGCTAAGGATCAGATGTGCGACAGTACTTCGTCCATGTCGTCTCGACACGTGAAGAGCCAATCCTTAGCGTCCATGCTCGGAGCAATCTGCTCGCGCTTTATGAAGCCGACGTCCTCGGACTGGTAGGCGCGATAACCGAGACGTCGCATGAGCGCCTCTATCCTTCGAACCTTCTCTGGTGCCTGGGTGCCGAGGATCTCGCAAACGATGTCAGGCTTGAACCGCTCGAGGGCGGTCTGTCCGCCTTCGAATATCTCCAGTTCAAAGCCTTCGACGTCGATCTTCATCACCACCGGACCGATCCATCCCTGTGATTCACCGTCCAGCGTCCGGACTGGGATCCGGTTTCCGTCCCTGAACTCAGAGCTCAAGGATATCGACGTTGCATTGCTGGCAAGCTTCAGACGGACAGGGATCGTAACAACGCTGTCCACGGCACCTAGGCCGATCAATCGTAGGTCGATCTGCGAATTTAAGTCATTGGCGATAACGTTCTCAACCATCAATAGAAAATTCTCAGGAACGATTTCATATGCGACGCTTCGAAGCTTCGGGTTTGCCTTAGCCGCAATCATCGCGAACGCGCCGGAATAGGAGCCGATATCCAAGAAGGTGCCGCCGGCCTGAGCCAACCGCTCGACGAGGCGCAGGACGCGGTCGTCTGCGGGAGACGTGGGTCGACCCCTGCCCCAAAACACGTCTTTCGCAAAGAGGTCGCGCTCGGGGTGCAACAACCTCACAGTGTCACCGGACAGCAGGCGGAAGCTCACGAACTCTGCCCGCAAGGGAAGGCGTTCCACCGCACCCGCCGGTAGGATGCGGCGCCCGATTGCCCGGGCGAGAGGATTGACACCGGGAAGAAGAAGAGCCGTAGCGATGAGTGGCTTCAGTCCGAATGCTCTCCAAGCCTGAATCTGATCGTCGCCATAACTGGGGGTCATTCCGCTTCACCTTGAGAAAATATAACAACGTCGCTGCCAATGACACGACATTGACCAGCTAGTGCTCGGGCCGTGTGATTATATCAGCCATTCGCTCCGCATGTCTTCGATGAGAGAAGATGCGCTCGGCCAGAGTTCTCCCTGCAAGACCGAACCGATGGACCGTTTCGGGTTCATCGATCAATCTTTTAACAGCTTCGAAGAGCGCCTGAGCATTTCCCGGCGGCACGAGCAGGCCAGTTTCTCCTGCGATTATTGAGTCTCGACAGCCTGGCGCATCCGTGGTGATGACCGCACGCCCGCTGGCGGCAGCTTCCATCACCGTTGTCGGGAAGCCTTCACGATATGACGGCAACATCAGTACGTGGGACTGAGCCAGAAACGGTCTCACGTCGGGCTGCGTGCCGACGTATTCGATCCAGCCCTGCGCGTGCCAATCACGCACCTCCGTCTCCGAAATACCGTTCGGGCTCGGGTCCCATGGACCAACCAGGAGAAAGCGCACATTCGGTAAAGTGGCCTTCACCCTGCGTGCGGCGTCCACAAATAGGTCTACCCCCTTGTCCTTCAGTAGCCGTGAGATCATCAGAAACGTCGTCGGCCCCTGCGGCAGGGGGCTGGGCTGGAAATGATCTAAGTCAACGCCGATCCCAGGCACGCGGGTGATCGGAAGGCGTGGCGCTTTTTTGCGGAAGAACGCTTCATCGTCGCGGTTCAGCACTACAAGATGTTGCGTTGCCTTCAAGCCCATGAAGAAGACGAGCGTTGCAAAGGTGCGAGCTATCCTCCGTTTGACCTCACGGCCCGGACCGAAAGCATATCCCAGCCCCTCGATCAGGATCACCCGGCGTGGGACCTTCGCGATTGCGGCTGCAACAGCGCCGTAGGCTGCGGGTTTTAGAGCGTAACCGAAGAAGACATCAGGGCGTTCCGCCCGGCACAACGCTACAAGGTGCCTGATAGCCGAGAGATCGCGCAACGGGTTGAGCCCTGTTGGTATCACCGGCCACGTCTGGTAGCGTACGCCCATATCGCTCAACTCTGCCTCGACATCCGCGTCGGGCCAGCCTCCCGCTGCGACTACTTCGTGTCCTTGATTTACGAGCTCCCGGAGCAACGGGCCCCGGAAATGCGCGATCATCCGTGGATTGCCGCCACATACCAGAACCTTCATTCATTAACCCTTTGCCGCGCAACCTTCGCGCCGGTCTGCGTCCTAGCTTAGAGATGTGAGCAGGAGCAAGGCTGGCGGGCACAAACCGGCCTATAGATCCGACGGCGGGAATATTTAGGTCTAAGTTATCCCAGCCCATTTCCGTCACGACAGCTTCGTTTGTACCAGCACCTCCACCACCCCTGGATCCGACAGCGTCGACGTATCCCCGAGCGACCCCACATCCCCCTCCGCGATCTTCCGCAGGATCCGCCGCATGATCTTGCCCGAGCGGGTCTTGGGCAGACCCGGCGCCCAGTGGATCACGTCCGGCGCGGCGATCGGGCCGATCTCCTTCCTTACATGGGCCACCAGCGCGGCGCCCAAGGAGTCGGTCGCTTCGACCCCCGCCTTCAGCGTGACGTAGGCGTAGATGCCCTGCCCCTTGATGTCGTGCGGGAAGCCGACCACGGCCGCCTCTGCGACCGCTGCGTGCAGCACCAGCGCGCTCTCGACCTCGGCAGTGCCCATGCGGTGGCCCGAGACGTTGATGACGTCGTCGACCCGGCCGGTGATCCAGTAGTCGCCGTCCTCGTCGCGGCGGCACCCGTCGCCGGTGAAATATTTGCCCGGGTAGGCGCTGAAATAGGTGTCGAAGAAGCGCTGGTGGTCGCCCCAGACGGTGCGCATCTGACCGGGCCAGCTGTCGGTGATGACCAGGTTGCCGCTGGCCGGGCCCTCCAGCACCGCGCCGTCGGCGTCGACCAACTCCACCTCGACGCCGGGCAGGGGTTTGGTGGCGGAGCCGGGCTTGAGGTCGGTTGCGCCGGGCAGGGGTGATACGAGAATGCCGCCCGTCTCGGTCTGCCACCAGGTGTCGACGATCGGGCAGCGGCCGTCGCCGACAACCGCGTGATACCAGCGCCAGGCTTCCGGGTTGATCGGCTCGCCGACGCTGCCGAGCAGGCGCAGGGACTTGCGGCTGGTCGCCTTCACCGGCCCGTCGCCCTCGCGCATCAGGGACCGCAGGGCGGTAGGCGCGGTATAGAAGATCTCGACCTGATGCTTGTCGATGACCTGCCAGAAGCGGCTGGAGTCCGGATAGTTGGGCACCCCCTCGAACATCAGCGTCGTCGCGCCGTTGGCCAGCGGGCCGTAGACGCAATAGCTGTGGCCGGTGACCCAACCGACGTCGGCGGTGCACCAGAACACCTCGCCGGGGCGGTAGTCGAACACCAGTTCGTGTGTCCACGACGCCCAGAACAGATAGCCGCCGGTGGTGTGCAGCACCCCCTTGGGCTTACCCGTCGAGCCCGAGGTGTAGAGGATGAACAGCGGGTCCTCGGCATTCATAGGCTCGCACGGACAGTCGTCGCTGACGCCGTGCTTGGCCTCGCCGTAGCGAACGTCGCGGCCCGGGATGATCGGGATGTCGGCGTTGGTGTGCGAGACGATCAGAACGGTCTCGACGATGGACGCGCCCGGTTTTTCGCAAGCGGCGTCCACATTGGACTTGAGCGGCACCCGCTTGCCGCCGCGCAGGCCTTCGTCGGCGGTGATGATCACGCGGGAGCCGCAGTCCTCGATGCGACCTGCCAAGCTCTCGGGCGAGAAGCCGCCGAACACCACCGAATGCACCGCGCCGATGCGGGCGCAGGCCAGCATCGCCACCGCGGCCGCCGGGATCATCGGCATGTAGATCGTCACCCGGTCGCCCTTGCCGACGCCGCGGCCTTTCAGCACATTGGCCATGCGGCACACTTCGGCGTGCAGCTCGCGGTAGGTCAGGCCGCCCGACTGATCCGGCTCGTCGCCTTCCCAGATGATCGCCGTCTGCTCGCCGCGCTCCGCCAGATGCCGGTCGAGGCAGTTCCAGGCGACGTTCAGCACCCCGTCCTCGAACCAGCGTATGCGGAAGTCGGCCTTTTCGAAGGAGACGTCCTTGATCCGGGCGGGCGTCTTCATCCAGTCGAGGCGGCGCGCCTGCTCGGACCAGAAGGCGTCGGGGGTCTCGCGCGCTGAGGTTCGGGCGCTCTCGTAGTCGGCCCGGGTCACGCGGGCGCGCTCGGCCCAAGGAGTGGAGACGTGGTAGACGTCACGGTCGTTCACCCGGAACTCCTTTTCCAATCGAAGATCGCTTCAAGGTGTTCGTTTCAGATACCTCAGCGTTCTTCATAACTCACACCGACCGAGTGTCCTCAGAGCTTCCGGAGGACGAGGCGATCCGGCCGCAGGTCAATGAGCGGTGCCCCGCTCCGGCTCAAAAGCAGTCTTCAATCGCTGGTTCATGTAGAACGAGGCCCACGCAGGTCCATGCTTTGATCCGCAGTATTAACCAAACAAGCTACCCTAATCGGCTGCCGTGGCGCTCTCGGACATAAGCCGGTCGTCGCTTAGTCAATCCACGTACCGTACGCTTCTCAAGTCGTGGGCTCGTAGTTGCGGACCATTGCTGATGCAGTCGACGGCCTCCGCGACGAGTCCGGACTCTCCGCCGAACGCAATCCCGTCGTCCCCAAAGAGGCGGCAGCCGCTCAGACGGACGGTGCTGCCCGAGAAGAAGTTGTTCGGCGCTTGCGCCACAAGACCTACAAAATGACAATCTTGATACGTCACGTTGCAGTTTATCGTAACGACCTGCTTGCCATTATAGTCCAATGTCGTCCCGATAATAGTGGCGGCGGGTCCGAAGTTTGGGCTGGAAATGTCGCCGTCAGCAGTAAGTACCGAATCGCTGATCTCCAGGGGCATGGTGGTCCCCAAGGCTACAGCCCAGCCTGACGATCCGCCGTAGGTTCCGCCGCCGAATGAAATCTTTCCCGATGAAAATCTGAAACGACCACCTAGCTTAGTGGCACCGGAACACAGCAGTCCAATTGTGCAATTCTCGATGCGCACGTCCTCACATAGGAGATCAATTCCGCTGCCATCTTCCTCCCGATGAATGGTGCGTTCGTAGTCAACAAATTTACTGCTTATAACTCTGCCTTGGTAGTGATTTTGCGAAAACTCAAACACCACCCCCGCACGAGAGCGGTGGCCGGGCCAACCTCGCGCTGAGCTATTCCAGACGCCTGCTACGCCATTTTCTTGAACGAAGCTGAAGTAGTATGCATCGCCAAAGCTGTCGTTCACCGCATCGATCCAGCGGCCGCCCACCGACTCGGCCGAGCAGTTATCGACGATCGCCTTCTGCGGACCAAAACAAAGAATCCCGCTGCCGTAGATGTTGCGCACTGCACAGTCGCGGATCTCAACATGTTCTGCCGAGGTCTCAATCGCGCGGGCCTGCCGGAGATTGAGGAAAAAAGTCTCGGCCCACTGCGGGGGGATCCCGCGTCCATCCAGCACCAGGCCTTGCACGGAAAGCTGGGTGGCTCGGCCGGGGGTTTGCGCGAGGTTATAGCGTGAGCCGAAGTGGATGAGCCGTCGCACACGCTGACCGTCGATCAAGGCAGCGCTGTCCACTGTCAAACGGAGCTCGGCGCCATCCGAGTGAATCGCTAGCTTTTGCCCGGGCTTTGGGTCTACCAGCTGAAAGAAGCCGGACGGCAGAGAGTAATATGGATACTGGTTTGGCACGAACACGGTAGAGCCCAAGGCTAAGGCCGTTTCGCAGCAGGCCTGACAGGAAGCGCTATCGTCCAAGCCACCGTCAGCACCGAACATTTGTGGCGTGAGGCGGGTTTCCGCAATTTCCCACCACCCTCCGTCTGCTGAGCGCAGTTTGCCAGGATGACCAGGTTCGCTGCTAACCCGGCGGTACACTGCCCCGCCCCCGTCGCCAGCGACTGCCCAAGCTTGAGTTGTCAGCAGGTCTGTTTGGGCTGGGACGTTTTCTAGGGTGACCGCAAGTCGCGACGCATATATCTGCGCGGTGCGATCCGTACACCGCGTAGTGGCGAGCGCTCCTCCGCCGGTGATGACAGCTAGCGAACTTCCGAGCAAGGCACGTCGCTGAATTGGCAAGCAGAGTCTCCAACCGATCATATTCATGAAAGCTGGACCAACACGGAGCCAGAAGTTGGGCAACTGTTGAACATCCTGCGATCGGAGAAGTCCTTGATCCGGGTCGGCGGAGTCGCTCAGGAGAGAGGGCGTCGAAAGTCTGGCGGGCGGCAGGGCGGGCGGTCTCATAGGCGACCGCGTCATGCCGAGTTGTAGCCATTCAGACGAGACAGGGCAGAGGTCGCGGTGGGCCACACGGACTTCTGATCTGGAGCGACCATCGCAGGCGGCCGAAAGGAATGAAGGCGCTCCTCCTTTGGTGAGGACGACCGTTGCGCCTACAGAAGCGCCACAGCCGCGCTGTTCGGGTAATGCCTTCATCGGAGCACTCGCACCCACCGTTTTGGCTCAGGCCGATCAACCTTGCGTGCGAGCCGAGCTCTCCGACAGATTGATCCTCGGTTGTTGAGAAGACGTGCGAAGCCCTGTCAGTTGGCGAGAAGCCCATTCGTGAAGCTCCCGCGCCGGATAGTACGGCGTGCGGCCCAGATGCGTGCACGGTGGTCCGTCTGATCGCGTGCTGAAGATTTTGGCGAGAGTGGATGGTGCCCGACGAATGCGTATCGCGGCGAGCTCCCTCGAAGCCTCTTTCCGGGTGAGTAGCCGGTCATTGTTCCAGCCGAGCTTGCTGTTCAATCGAACTCTCCCTGCAGGTGCCGAGCGGGAGCGTTCGCGGGGATTGATGGCTGGTCAATAGTTCGGACCAAAGCTCGGGGATCAGCAGGCGTTTCAGGGCGTTTCACCGCTTTCCGTGAGCGCGGAGCCTGTCAGAGCGCCCGAGCCGTGTCTCTTCCTCGCAGTGGGTCAACGTTGCCGATGACGGATGGTGATTTCGCCGCTTACCACATTTGCTTACTACCATTGTCTGCGCGCTTAGAATGTACCAGAGCAAGCGCATTGGATCAGGGGCAGTGACTAGGCATCCATTGCGCCCGAGCTTCGTTCAGTTGGCCAATGGGAACTGACACATGGCATCTAGTCCTTAAGGGCAGACGCGACTACTCCGTCTTGGCGCCTTCCGTGCTCGGTGCCCTGCTAGTTGCGTTGCTTGCGCTGCTTGCCTTCGCGGCTTCGCCCGAGCCCGAGCCCGGCGGATGCTGAGCCTCGCAGCGGCCGAGATTGGACTGAGAGTTTCTCGCGTTAGTATTCAGCACCTTGGTCGTCGCCATACGAGACAAATCTCATGCCTCGGCGACACTGGAGTCCAAAGACCTTGTTCTGGCCGAGGAATTGTCGTCGTGAGGGTGGCGAGTTGCGTCAACTGCCAGGCTCCACCTACTCTAGGTGTCAGCTGCAGGGCGTCCCGGGGTCTGAGGCGTTGGGTCAGTCAGCGATTTTCAATTGCGGCACCGATCAGGCTGGACGTTTGCAGGGTCACCGCTGGACCTGTCCGGGGCACCGGCTTCTCTTTGCGTAATAAGGATCAATGACCAAAAGCGGCACCTCCCGACGAGCGGTAATGAGCGTCGCCCTGGGATCGCTCGGCCTCGGGGCGTCAGGGCTAACCTTTCGGGCGTCACCACGAACGACAGTAGTCACACCTACGGCCTTTGGTGCCGTCGGCGACGGGAAGGCTGACGATACGCTGGCGCTACAAGCAGCGTTTGCCGAGCTGGCGCGCCACCCAGATTCACAGTTGTGGTTCAGTCCGGGCACCTATCGGATAACCGCCCCGCTCCAACAAGCGTTCCCGGACGAGGCGCGGATCGTCATCTATGGCCAGCACGCCCGGATTGACGCCCGCGAGATCGCAGGTGCGAGGCCCGGCGAAACGGCAATGGTACAGATCGGCGGCGCTAGGCTCGATCGCACTGGTCTGGAAAATCAGGTCCAAAAAAATGAGGACACTCTGAGCGCGAGACTGGGCGAGGGTGGTCCGAAATGGGGCCGAGGTTCGGTAATCCTGCTTACTTCTACGGAGTTGTTCAATCAAACGCGACCATATTACTACAAGGGGGAAATCTGTCGGGTCAAAGCTATAGAGGAGTCGAAGATCGAACTCGCTAGCGGTGTGTTTGATCACTACGAACCCTCCCTTACATCGGTCTTTCATCTAGCGATGCCTTATGTGGAGGTTCACGACCTTCAAATTGAGGCGGACGCGAACCAGATCGGCTTGGCCATAGAGTACGCGCAGGGGGTCGTTGTAAGCGGGTGCAGGGTCCGAGGAGCAAGGTATACGGGAATATACTTGAATTACATTCAGGGCGGCGTCGTCACTTCATGTGAGATTGCTGATGCGTGGCATATTGGGACAGGAACCTCGTACGGCATCAAGGTTGGTTCCTGCCAAGACGTGACTGTCACGGGCTGCAATATAAGAGAGGCGCGCCATTGTCTGTCCGCAGGCGGCCAAGAGCCTGCTAGGAATATTGTGTTTCAGAACAATCATTGTCTAAAGCATAAGAGTGAAACGAAACTTGTCTCGATCGACTCTCATGAGAACGTTGAGCTTATAACGATAAAAGATAATACGTGTAATGGCATATCGGTAGGCGCGCGCAGCGCCGAAATATTGGACAACTCAGTTTTCGGAGAATCTGAGTCTGGAGGAGCTATAAACGCTTATTATTCAGACCGCACGGATTATCTTTTGATCCGTGGTAACAAAGTCCATTGCAAGGGGGCGAATACGATCGGCGTATGGATTACGGGGGAGCGGGGGCTGCTAAACTCTCCAACTGAAGTAACAATTGACCGGGTAATCATTGATGCAAATGAGGTTAGATCTACGGCCTCGAGCTTACAAATAGAGCCAAGAAACGGCTCGTCTACCAACATATCGATAAATGATATAGTGGTAACAAATAACACGTTTCTGTCTCAAAGAGCATGTGGTTTTGTTGTTTCCGGAGCCGCGCCAATGTCATTCGGCACAATTTCGATATCAGGGAACTCAATTACCAGTGTTAATTACGACTCGATCCTGATCCGGGACGGAACTGAAATTAATCTAACGACAATATCGCAGAATGTTATAGAGGGTAATAGATCGAACGGTTACCTGATAAGCTTGTCCGGAATAGATGTGGTCATAACAGGCAACGATATCTCAGGAAACGTGCGAGGCGGTGGCCTATCAAGGTCCATATACTACTCAAACTCCGGTCAAATCACTTCAAGTGGAAACACGATCACAGGCGTAAGATATGACGCCGAACTGGTGAGGGCTCGGAGATATCGGTCAGGGAATCCGCGTCCTGGGGCGCGGGCCATCCTTAACACCGCAGGGGCGGAGATCGCTGAGTGAGCTGAACCATGCGGCTAGGCCGGTACTTTGGCACCGTCTGACCGTGCGGGAGTTCACTGCCTTCTGATCGGGGGTAGCCAGCAGAAGCCCGACCGGAGATCACCTGTTCGCACAAGGGCGGAGCGACAAACCAGTGGCGCGGTCGGTATGGTCGGCAGTCCTTGAGCGGTCGTGGAAGTCCGATGTTACTGGCCGCTCAGACCTTCTCCGCAATGATCTCCAGCACCGTCGGCGTCACCAGGGTCGCTGAGGCGCTGCCCTCGGCGGCGTCCAGCGCCTTGATGACGCGATCCGCCCAGTCCTGGCTGACCTTGCCGGTCTCGACGAGGTGGCTCGGATAGTTGCGGATCCAGCTGCCCGGCCATTCCCAGATCAGGCTGTCGGGCTGCACGATGTCGACCATCGGCGTCATGCGGCGGATGCGGAAGCCGTTCTCGAGCAGCAGGCCGGGCAGGCGCAGGCCGACGTTCGGTTCGCCGCCGCTGGCGCGCCAGTCGTCGACGACCTGTCTGGTGAAGGCGGCGATGGAGCCGTCGTCGGGCAGGACGGACATGCTTTCGTAGTGCAGGTACTCGTGGATCACCATCGTGCCGCCGGGACGCACGGCGGCCGCGAGCTTGGCCACCACATCCCCGGGCCGGTCGATGAAGGCCAGCACCCAGCGGATCCAGACGGCGTCCACGCCCTCCACGTCGATGTCGTCCTCGACCAGGTCCATGACGCGCGGCGTGATGACGTCGCCGAAGCCCCGTTGGCCGGCGGCGGACATCATGATCTCGGAGAAGCGGGCGGAGCGTTCCAGTGCGATCACGCGGCCGGCGCCGCCGACGATCTCGGCCAAGTCGAGGCTTGCCCAGCCGGGGCCGGCGCCGGCGTCGATGACGGTCGACCCCGTCTTGATCCCGGCGCGCCGCCAGGCGTCGAGAACCCGGGGGCGCCAGACGCGGTGCTGAAGGCCGAGGCGGCGCACCTCGGCGTCGTGGGTGCCCAGCAGGTAGTCGCGGTCTTCGGTCATGATCTCGTCTCTACCGCCAAGGCGCCTCAAGGGCGTCGTTCGAGCCATATGTGGGGGCGAGAGGGTTCATCACAACGGGCGCAACGGGATCACAACGGACAAGCGCTCAGGCCGCGTCGCCGCTCCACCCGCCCGCCAGCGCCTTGAACAAGCTGATCTGGTAGGTGGTCACCAGGGCGTCGGAGGCGGCCAGCTGGGCGTCGGCGGAGGCGAGCGTCCGCTCGGCGTCGAGCACCGTCAGGAAGCTGTCGGCCCCGGCGTCGAAGCGCAGGCGTGACAGGCGGGCGGCCTGGGCGGCCTGGTCGCGGGCGGCCTGAAGCGCGGCGCGGCGGTCCAGTTCGTTGGCGTAGTTGGCCAGCGCCGTCTCGGTCTCCTGCAGGGCGACCAGCACCGTCTGATCGAACGCAGCCAGCGCGGCGTCGGCTCCGGCTCCCGCCTGTTCGATCCGCGCGCGGGCCGCGAAGACGTTGGGGAAGGACCAGCTGATCAAAGGGCCGACGCTGAAGCGGAAGCTGGAGTCGCTGGTCAGGTCGCCCGCGTCGAGCGCGGTGGAGCCGAGCGATCCACCCAGCGAGATGCGGGGATAGAGGTCGGCGGTGGCGACGTTCACCCGCGCCGCTGCGGCGCTCAGATTGCGCTCGGCCCTGCGCACGTCGGGGCGGCGGGCCAGAAGCTGGGCCCCGTCGCCGACAGGGATCGGCTGCGACAACTGCGGCGGACGCCGGCAAGCGCGTGCGGCTTCGCTGGCCTCGGCCGGCGTGACGCCGGTCAATGTGGCCAGCCGGAACAGCGCGCCGTCGCGCTGCGCCCGCAGCGGCGGCAGGCCGGCGCGGGTGGACTCCAGGGCGGCGCGGGCGCGGGCCGTGTCGAGGCCGTTGCCGGCCCCGCCGTCGAGCAGGCGCTGGGTCAGGTCGACGGTGCCCGACTGCAGTTCGACAGTCCGCTCCAGCACCTCGATCTGGGCGTTGGCGGAGCAGGCGTCGGCGTAGGCGCGGGCGGTCTCGGCGGCGACCGAGACCTGGACCACTTCGAGGGCGGCGGCCGCGGCGTCGGCGTCGGCGCGGGCGGCGCGGATGCTGGAGCCGACCCGCCCGAACAGGTCGATCTCATAGGCGACGTCGAGGCCGACGTCGTAGGTCTCGCCTTCGTCGAGCGGCTGGCCGCCGTTTCCGCCGGGGACGGTCGCGGCCGAGGCGCGGCCGTACTGGCCGGTCGCGCTGGTGGTGGTGGAGGGCAGGCGGCCGCTGCGGGCTTCGCCGAGGGCGGCGCGGACGCGGCGCAGGTTGGCGGCGGCGGCCTCGAGCTCGTTGTTCTCCGTAAGCGCCTGGGCGATCAGGGCGTCGAGGGCCGGATCGTCATAGAGCCGCCACCAGTCGTCGCGCGCAGCCTCGGCGGTCACGGCGGGGCTGGCGGAGCCGATGAAGGCGCCGGCGGCCGAGGGAGGCAGGGCCGCGTCCGGGGCCTGAGGCCCGACCGCGCAGGAGGCCAGCAGCAAGGCCGCTCCGGCCGTGGTCATCAGGGCGCGGAGAGAGGAGCGAACAATCATCAGGCGTCTCCGAGGCGCGGGGCGGCCGGAACCACGCCGTCGATCTGGTCATGCGGCGGCAGACCGCCGGTGGTGGGGATCGCCGGCTCCTTCTTCGGCGCGCCCGGCATCCGCGCCGCCAGCCCGCGCATCACCACGTAGAAGACCGGGGTGAAGATCAGGCCGAACAGCGTCACGCCGAGCATGCCCGAGAACACCGCCGTGCCCAGCGACTGGCGCATCTCGGCGCCGGGGCCGGTCGCCAGCATTAGCGGCACGACGCCGAAGATGAAGGCGAAGGAGGTCATCAGGATCGGGCGCAGGCGCGTCTTTGCGGCGCGCACGGCGGCGTCCCAGCGGTTCAGCCCCTCGTCCTCGGCCTGTTTGGCGAACTCGACGATCAGGATGGCGTTCTTGGCCGCGAGCGCGATCAGCACCACCAGTCCGACCTGGACCAGGATGTTGTTGTCCAGCCCCCGGATGTTGATGCCGACCATGGCGGCGAGGATGCACATCGGCACGATCAGCACGACCGCGAGCGGCAGGGTGAAGGCCTCGTACTGGGCCGCCAGCACCAGGAAGACGAACACCACGGCCATGATGAAGACCACCGTGGCGCCGCCGGACGACTGCTTCTCCTGCAGCGCCAGGCCGGTCCATTCGTAGGCGAAGCCGGGCGGCAGGGTGGCCTGCGCCAGCTGCTCCATCCGCTCGATCGCCTGACCGGAGGAGACGTTCGCAGCCGCCTGTCCCTGCAGTTCTGCCGCGGGGAACAGGTTGTAGCGCACGATGCGCGCCGGTCCGGAGTCCTCGCGCAGGGTGGCGACCGAGCCGATCGGCACCATGGCCCCGGAGGCGGCGCGGGTCTTCAGGTTGGCGATGTCGGCGATGTCGTCGCGAGCCGCCGGCTCCGCCTGCGCCGTCACCCGGAAGGTGCGGCCCAGGAAGTTGAAGTCGTTGACGTAGGACGAGCCGAGATAGACGCCCAGGGTGTTGAACACGTCGGCCGGCTGGACCCCCATCATCAGGGCCCGGTCGCGGTCGACGTCGGCGGCGATGCGGGGCGAGCCGGTGTTGTAGGTCGAGAACACCTGCTGCACCTGATCGGGCGCCTGGGCCGCGGCGCCCATCATGCCGAAGGTGGCGCCTTCCAGCGCGCGATAGCCGGAGCCGGAGCGGTCCTGCACCATCATCTGGAAGCCGTTGCCGTTGCCGAGTCCCTGAACGGCCGGCGGGGCGATGACGAAGATGTTGGCGTCCTCGATGCCCATGGTGGCGCCGGTGATCGCTCCGGCGAGGGCGGCCGCCGCCTGCTCCGCCGTCTTCCGCTCCTTGAAGGCGTCGAGGCGGATGAAGATGGTCGCGGCGTTGGAGCCGAACGAGAAGCTGGAGCCGTCGAGGCCGGCGAAGGCGACCATGCCCTCGACCCCGTCAGCGCCCTTGATGATGTCGGAGGCGCGGTTCATCACCGCCTCGGTGCGCTCCAGCGAAGCGCCGGGAGGCAGCTGGACCACGCCGATCAGGAAGCCCTGGTCCTGTTCGGGGATGAAACCGGACGGGGTGTCCATCAGCCGCCAGCCCGTCAGGCCCAGCAGGCCGACATAGACGATCAGGACGATGCCGACGGTGCGGACCAGTCGCGCGGTGATGCGGCCGTACTTGTCCGACAGCCAGTCGAAGCCCTCATTGAACTTCCGGCCGGCGAAACCGCCGTACCAGGCCGCCGTGCCGAGCAGGCCTGGCTTGCGACGGTTGTCGTGCTCCTTGTGCGGCTTCAGCAGCAGGGCGGCCATGGCGGGCGACAGCGTCAGCGACACCAGCAGCGACACCACCGAGGCCGTGGTGATGACGATGGCGAACTCGCGGTAGAAGATGCCCGGGATGCCCGGCACGAACATGGTCGGCACGAACACCGAGACCAGCACCAGGCCGATCGAGATCAGGGCGCCCGACACCTCCTGCATGGAGCGGTAGGCGGCCTCCTTGGGCGTCAGCCCCTGGCGGATGTAGCGCTCGACGTTCTCGACCACGACGATGGCGTCGTCGACCACGATGCCGACGGCCAGCACCAGGGCGAACAGGCTGAGCGAGTTGATCGAGAAGCCCAGCATCAGCTGGACAGCGAAGGTCGCCACCAGCGCCACCGGAATGGCCACGATCGGGATGATCGCCGCCCGCCAGGTCTGCAGAAAGACGATGACCACCAGCACGACCAGGATGACCGCCTCGATCAGGGTGTGCTGGACCGACTCGACCGACGCCGCGACGAACTCGGTCGGATTGTAGGCGACCGACACGTCCATGCCCTGCGGCAGGCTGGCCTTCAGCGTCTCGATCTCGGCCAGCACCCGGTCGGCGGTGCCCAGGGCGTTGGCGCCCGGTTGCTGGATGATGGCGACGCCGACGCCGCGTTCGCCGTCGAAGAAGCCGCGGATGCCGTAATCCTGGGCCCCGAGTTCGACCCGGGCGACGTCGCGGACGCGCGTGACGCGGCCCTGGGCGTCGGTGCGGATGACGATGTCGGCGAACTGGTCGGGATTGCTGAGGCGGCCCTGCACCTGCACCGGCAACTGGAAGGCGGCGGCGTTGGTGTTGAAGGGCGGCTGGCCGATCGCGCCGGCCGCGGCCTGAACGTTCTGGGCGCGCAGGGCGGCGACGATGTCGGGTCCGGTGAGGCCGCGCTCGGCGGCCTTGGCCGGATCGATCCAGACCCGCATCGAATAGTTGCCGCCGCCGAACACCTGCACCGCGCCGACGCCGTCGACCCGCAGCAGGCGGTCGCGCAGCACGGATTGGGCGTAGTTGCCGACGTAGTCGTTATCCAGCGACTTGTCCGGGGACGTCAGCCCCAGGATCATCAGGAAGCCGCTCTCCTGCTTGTTCACCGTCACGCCGATCTGGCGGACCTGTTCAGGCAGGCGCGGTTCGGCCAGGGCGACGCGGTTCTGGACCAGCACCTGGGCCGCATCCAGGTCCGTGCCCGGATTGAAGGTCACGGTGACCGAGACGGCGCCGTCCGAGGTGGACGACGAGGAGACGTAGAGCATGCCCTCGACGCCGTTGACCTCCTGCTCGATCGGGGCGGCGACGGTCTCGGCCACGGTCTCGGCCGAGGCGCCGGGATAGGCGGTGTTGATGGTGATCGTCGGCGGAGCGATCTCCGGATACTGCGACAGGGGCAGCAGCGGATAGGCGAACACACCCATCAGGGTGACGAACACCGCGATCACGGCCGCGAAGATCGGCCGGTCGATGAAGAAGCGTGAGATGTTCATGTCCGGCTCAGTCGCCCGAGGAGAGGCTGGCGGCGAAGGTCGCGGTCGAGGCGGGGGCGGACGTGGTCACCGGGGCCTGTTGCGGGCGGGCGACGGGCTGGATCCTGCCGTTGCGGGCCTGCACCTTCATTCCGGGCTGCTGGATGCGCTGGACGCCGGCGATGATGACGCGATCGGTGGGCTGCAGGCCCGACCGGACCACGCGGAGCCCGTCGACCAGCGGCCCCAGCTGGACGGGGCGGGGGGCGACCGATCCGTCGGCGGCGACGACATAGACGATGCGGCGGGCTTGATCCGTCGCCACGGCGGCGTCCGGCACCAGCATGGCGTTGTAGGTTCCGGCGCCGGCGAGCCGGGCCTGACCGAACATGCCGGGTTTCAGGAAGCCGTCGGCGTTGGGGATGACGGCCCGAAGCCGGATCACGCCCGAGGCGGTGTCCACGGCGTTGTCGGTGAATTCGAGCGTGCCGGCGCGGACGAAGTCGGCCTCGTCCTGCAGCCGGACCTGGATCGGCGCCGCGCCCTGCCGGGCCTGACGCTGATACTTCAGCAGCAATGCCTCGGAGCCGTCGAAGACGAAGTGGATCGGGGCGCTGGAGACCACCGTGGTCAGCACGTCGGCGGCCGACGATCCGCCGCCGACGAGATTGCCGGCGTCGACGCGGCGGTCCGACACGCGGCCCGAGATCGGCGCGGTCACGCGGGTGAACTCGAGATCCAACTGGCGGGCCCGCACACTGGCGTTGGCGGCGGCGAGCGCGGCCTGCGCCGTCTGCAGGGCGCCGCGTCGGGTGTCGACCTCGGCCTGGGACACCGCCTGCGATTCCAGCAGGGTCTCGGAACGGGCCAGCTCGCTCTGGGCCAGGCTGATCTGCGCCTGGGCCTGCGCCAGTTGCGCGCGGGCCGAGGCCAGCGCCGCCTGCGCCGGGCGTGGATCGAGGGTGAACAGCAACTGGCCGCGACGGACGTAGTCGCCGTCGCGGAAATGCACGCCGGAGACGTAGCCGCCGACGCGGGCGCGGACCTCGACCGACTGGGTCGCCTCGAACCGGCCGGTGAATTCGTCCCAGTCCTGAACGGCGCGCACCAGCGGAACCGCGACGGTCACCGAGGGAGCCGGCGGCGGGGCCTGCGCCTCGCTCCGGCTGCAGCCATAGAGGGCGGCCGCCATCAAGGCGGACGCGGCCACGATCTTCGCGGTGCGCATGAAACGTTCAGTCCCTGTCTTGTCGACTGCGGCGCACGGGGAGGAGGCCGGCTAGTCAACGCCCGGTGACTTAATGGTGATGACGTCCGCGCTTGTCAACAGCGGTTGACAAAGCCATATGCTCTGTGGGGCTTTCCCGGAGATCACAAATTGTTTTGTCCCGTAGCGCCCCGGCCGCGTAACGCCGAGGCGACCCGCGCCGCCATTCTCGACGCCGCCCGCGAACGCTTTGCGCGTGAGAGCTACGACGACGTCGGCATGCGCGACATCGCCCGCGACGTCGGCGTGGATGCGGCGCTGGTGTCCCGCTATTTCGGCTCCAAGGAAGACCTGTTCGTGATCGTGCTGGACAGCTGCGAGAACGGCGCGGACCTGATGGGCGGCGACCGCTCCACCTTCGGCGAGCGGATCGCCCACGAAGCGATCTTCAAGACCAAGAGCGACAGCAAGCTGAAGGGCCTGCTGATCCTGCTGCGGTCGATCGGCTCGGCCAAGGCGATGGAACTGGTGCAGAAGACCGCCAACGAGCGCTTCTTCGAGCCGTTCGCGGACTGGGTCGGCGGCCCCGAGGCGGCCGTGCGGGCGCGGCTTGCCTCTGGCTTCATCATGGGCATGGCGGTCAGCCGCGAGATCACCGGCGGCTATGGCCTGACGCCCGACGAATGCGAGCGGATGCAGCGGCGCATGGCCGGCATCCTGCAGGACATCATCGACGGGTGAGAGATGGCTGGGTGATTAGTGACTAGTGATTAGCACGAGTGCCGCTCTGCTCCGTAAGCCACCAGCCACCAGCCACCAGCCACCAGCCACTACTCACTAATCACTGTTCACTCCTTCACCGCCGCGGCTGAAACTTCCGGATCACGCCCGAGAACGTCATCAGCACCCGCTCGCCCGCGTGGATCTGGCCCCGGACGAAAATCAGGGACTTGCCGGCGCGGATCACCTCGCCGGTCGCCTCGACCAGTTCGCCGACATAGGCGCCGTCGATGAAGGTGGACTCCAGCGACACGGTCACGCCCGAGGCGCCCTCCATCTCCTGATAGGCGGTCTGGAACAGGGCGATGTCGGCGAAGGTCATCAGGCAGCCGCCGTGCATCCGGTGGCCAGCGTTCATGTGCTTGGGCTCGGCCCGGAAGGCGCAGCGCATCCGTCCGTCGGGGTCGGGCCGGAAGTAGAAGGGGCCGACGACCTGATCGAATGTGCCGTGCAGGTCATAGGTCTGCCAGCCGGCGAACTCGCCCTCGGCGACCGTGACTTTCTCGACCATGGAATCCTCTTCGGCTGCCGCGCGACGCGCTACTTGAGCCGGGCGCCTTCATTCTGATCCCGCAATGCACCATACAGGCGCGATGAGCGACCCCATCGAAACCGCCATCTTCGAAAAACTGGCGAAGGCCGACCCCAAGGGCGTCGGCGGCAAGAGCATCGAACCGGCGGAAGTGGCCAAGGAGCTGCAGCCCGAGCAGTGGCAGCGAATGCTGCCCAAGGTCCGCGCGTGCGCGCTGGGCCTGATGCGGCAGGGGCGCCTGACCATCACCAAGAAGGGCAAGCCGGTCGATCCAAACGCGGTCAAGGGCGTGACCCGCCTGCGCCTGCCCACGGAGGCCGAGACGGCGGCGGCGCTGGCGGCCCTGCCGCCGGTCGTCGAGGACGATGACGACTTCGTCTGAGCCGTCCGGTCTCGAGGCGGTCCTCGACGACATCCGCGCCTGCCGCGCCTGCCTCGGCCATCTGCCCCACACGCCGCGGCCGGTGGTTCGCGTCTTCCCCGAGACCCGCCTGCTGATCTGCGGCCAGGCGCCGGGGCGGCGGGTGCACGAGAGCGGGCTGCCGTTCACCGATCCGTCCGGCGACCGGCTGCGCCAGTGGCTGGGGGTCGACTACGAGACCTTCTACGCCGACCGCCGGATCGGCGTGGCCGCGCAGGCCTTCTGTTATCCGGGGACCGCGCCCAAAGGCGGTGACTATCCGCCCCCGCGCCGCTGCGCCGAGCTGTGGCGCCCGAGGCTGCTGGCCGAACTGCCGACGGTCGAGCTGACGCTGCTCGTCGGCGGCTACGCCCAGGTCTGGGCGCTGGGCGCGCGGGCGAAGATCAATATGACGGAGACGGTGCGAGCGTGGCGCGACTACGCGCCGACGATCCTGCCCCTGCCGCACCCGTCCTGGCGCAACACGGCCTGGCTGCAGAAGAATCCCTGGTTCGAGGCCGAGGTGCTGCCGTATCTTCGCGAACGCGTTAGCATGTTGCTCTTTCCTCCGCTCATCCCCGCGAAAGCGGGGACCCAGTGCTTTGGGTGATGGCTCGCGGCATGAAATCTCCGTCCGCTTCTCCTAGAACGCCGGCGCTCCGCTGGACAGGACTGGGTCCCCGCTTTCGCGGGGATGAGCGGAGAATAGGGGGTACCGTCGCTGTCGCTGTCGCTGTCGCCGCCGCACTCCTTCTCTCCGCTTGCGCCACACCCGCCGTTCAGCCGCCTCTGACGCCGCCGCCCGGCTTCGCCGGACCGGCGGTCGCCGCCGACTCCCTCGTCATGGACGACGGCGCTCGCCTGCCGCTGGCGCGGTGGACGCCGGAGGGGGAGCCTTGGGCGGTGGTCGTCGCGCTGCACGGGATGAACGACAGCCGGGCCGCCTGGCGTCTGGCGGGGCCGTGGTGGGCCGAGCGCGGCATCGAGACCTGGGCCATCGACCAGCGCGGCTTCGGTCAGGCGCCGGGCCGCGGCGTCTGGGCGGGCGAGGCCCGGATGACGGAAGACCTGCGCACCGCGGTGGCGCTAGCCCGCGCCCGTCACCCGCGGGCGCGGATCGCGGTCGTCGGCGAGAGCATGGGCGGGGCGGTGGCGGTGGCCGCCTTCGCCTCGGATCGGCCGCCGGACGCCGACGGGGTGGTGCTGCTGGCGCCGGCGGTCTGGGGCTGGTCGGCGCAGGGGCCGCTGAACCGCGCGAGCCTGTGGGTCACGGCGCGGATCATGGGCGAGCGGGCGGTGACCGCGCCGGAGTGGGCGGTGCGCGACCGGCACGCCTCGGACAACATGCTGGAGCTGATCCGCAACGGCCGAGATCCGAACAGCATTCTTTCGACCCGGTTCGACGCCCTCTACGGCCTGGTGGGGCTGATGGAGACCGCCTCCACGCGACTGGGCGAGGTCCGCGCGCCGACCCTGCTGCTGTACGGCGCCAGCGACAACGTGATCCAGCAAGGGCCGATGCGGCAGGCGCTGGAACGGGCGGGTGAGCGGCCGGGCCTCCGCACCGCCTGGTACTCCGAAGGCTGGCACATCCTGAACCGCGACCTGCAGGCCGAGACGGTCTATCGCGACGTCGAGGCGTGGCTGCGCGACCCCGCAGGCCCTCTGCCGTCCGGGGCGGGGCCGGTGCTGCCAGCGCTGAGGTCTGACGCCGCCGCACGGTGACGTGAAACCGCCGCGCTTGCTCTGACAGGTTGCGGCGCGTATGTGCGCGCAACAAAAAATCACCCCGGGAGACGCCCGCCATGGGTAAGACGCTGTTCGATTCCCCATCCTTCGCGAACCATGAAGGCGTCCACGCGGTCTTTGACGAAAAGACCGGTCTGCGTGCGATTATCGCCGTTCACTCGACCGCCCGCGGTCCGGCCGTCGGCGGCACCCGGATGTGGAACTACGCCTCCAGCGCCGAAGCGCTGGAAGACGTCCTGCGTCTGTCGCGCGGCATGAGCTACAAGAACGCCGTTGCGGATCTGGAGATGGGCGGCGGCAAGTCGGTCATCATCGGCGACAGCCGGACCCAGAAGTCGCCCGAACTGTTCCGCGCCTTCGGCCGCGCCGTGCACACCCTCGGGGGCATCTATTACGCGGCGGAAGACGTCGGCGTGTCGGTGTCCGACATCGCGGAGGCCCGCAAGGTCACCCCCTATGTTCTGGGGCTGAACGACGGCGCCGAAGCCTCGGGCGACCCGAGCCCGGTCACCGCCGAGGGCGTGTTCCGCTCGACGCTGGCGGCCGCTCGCCGCCTGTGGAAGCAGGACGACCTGACCGGCCTGACCGTGTCGGTGCAGGGCATCGGCCATGTCGGCGGCTACCTCGCCGACAAGCTGTACGCCGCGGGCGCCAAGCTGATCATGACCGACGTCAACACCGCCCTGCTGTCGGAAGTCGCCGCCCGGACCAACGCCGAGATCGTCGCGCCCGACGCCATCTATGACGTCAAGGCCGACATCTACGCCCCTTGCGCCTTGGGCGCGACGCTGAACCCGGAGACGCTGGACCGTCTGACGGTCAGGGCGGTGGTCGGCGCCGCCAACAACCAGCTGGCCACGCCCGACATCGGCCAGCGCCTGTTCGAGCGCGGGGTGCTGTACGCGCCGGACTACGTCGTCAACGGCGGCGGCATCATCAACGTGGCCTCGGAGCTGAAGGCGCGCCAGACCGGCGGCGCCTACGACCCGGCCTGGGTCGAGGCCAAGCTGTCGCGGCTGATGGAGACTCTGGACGAGGTGCTCGAGCGCTCGGCGGTCGAGAGGCGCCCGACCCACGAGATCGCCGACGCCATCGCCGAAACCCGCATCAACGCGGCGCGCGACGCCCGGGCCGAGGCGCTGAAGGCCGCCTGAGGCCGGATTCGCGCCTCGCCGGCATAGGGCACACTATGCCGTATGTTGCCCCATCTGATTCGGGCCGAGGCGCCATGACCGCACCTGCAAGGACCGCGACCGGCCGACCGTTCGATCCGCTGCTGATCCTGACCGCGGTCGGGTCGATCGTGGCGGTCGGAGCGCTGGCCTATCCGGCCTTCCGCGCGGACCCCTTGAGCGCGCCGGGGCTGGTGCTGATCTTCACCGTCGTGGCGGTCGCCCTGATCGGCCTGTTCTCCTTCTCGCGCGGCGAGGGCAAGCAGCCGCTGGGCGACGCCGCCGTCGATCTGCTTGACGCGATGGCCGAGCCCGCCGCGCTCGTCTGGGCCACAGGTCAGGTGCTGGCCTACAACGGGGCCTGGGCCGAGGCCAACGGCGCCACCACGGCCCTGCCGAAGGGCAAGTCCGCCTCCGCCCTCTACATGGCCTTCGCACAGGCCCGCGCCGGAGAGCAGGGCCGCGCCATCGTCGTGATCGGCGACCGCGAGCAGGAAGTGCTGATCGGTCAGGCGGGCGAGCGCCGCTTCCTCGTCCGCGCCGCGCCCGAGGCCGTGATGCTGGCCCCGCCGTCGACGCCGGGCCGTTCGGCGGTTCACTCCAACGCCCCCGAGAGCCGCGCCATGGCCGCCGGCGCTCCGTTCGGCTCGGCCGTCATCGCCGCCGAGGACCTGTTCGCCGGCAAGGTCGAAGAGGCCAACGCCGCGCTGGAGGTGCTGACCGGCCCCGCCGCCGCCCGGGACGCCGCCTTCGGCCACCTGTTCGATCCGGCGGGCGTGGCGGAAGCGAGACTGCGGCTGGACGAGGGCTCGTCCGGCCCGATCGAACTGGTCGCCCGCGCCTTCCCCGACAAGATGCTGCACCTGTACGTCGCGCCCGAGGGCGACCGGCGCCGCATCTGGCTGTTCGACGTCTCGGCCCAGAAGTCGATGGAGCTGCAGCTGTCGCAGGCCCAGAAGATGCAGGCCGTGGGGCAACTGGCGGGCGGCGTGGCCCACGACTTCAACAACCTGCTGACGGCCATCCAGCTGCAGCTGTCGGGCCTGCTGGAGAAGCATCCCGTGGGCGACCCCTCCTACGAGGGCCTGAACGAAATCCGCCAGACAGCCATCCGGGCCGCCGATCTGGTGCGCAAGCTGCTGGCCTTCTCGCGCAAATCGACGGTGCGCCGCGAGCGGCTGGACCTCGGCGAGCTGGTCGGAGAGTTCGCGGTGCTGCTGCGCCGCCTGCTGCGCGAGGACGTGCGGCTGGAAACGGACTACGGCCGCGACCTGCCGGTGGTGCTGGCTGACAAGTCGCAGCTGGAGACGGCGGTGATGAACCTCGCCGTCAACGCCCGCGACGCCATGCGCGGGGTGGTCGAGCCGGGCGCCGGCGTGGTGACCATCCGCACGTCGCGTCTGACGGCTGATCAGGCGCGTTCGCTGGGCTGGTCGGCCCCGTCGACCGCCGCCGTCGCCCTGATCGAGGTGACCGACAGCGGGCCGGGCGTGCCGCCGGAGATCATCGACAAGATCTTCGAGCCCTTCTTCACCACCAAGGCGGTGAACGAGGGCACGGGCATGGGACTGGCCACCGTCTACGGCATCGTCGAACAGGCGGGCGGCCACATCAACGTCGCCAACGTCGAGGGCGGCGGTGCGGCCTTCCGCATCTTCCTGCCCGAGGCGGCGGAGGCCGAGCTCGCTGAGGTCGCGCCGGTCGAGGTCAAGGCCAAGGCGCCGCGCGACCTGTCGGGAGCGGGCCGCATCCTGTTCGTTGAGGACGAGGCCGCCGTGCGCGGCATCGCCGCCCGGCTGCTGCGCCAGCGCGGCTACGAGGTTATCGAGGCCGCCGACGGCGAGGAGGCGCTGGAGCTGGCCGAACAACACGCGGGCACGATCGACATGATGATCTCCGACGTGATCATGCCCGGGCTGGACGGGCCGGCGTTGCTGAAGAAGGCCCGGCCGTTCCTGGGCGATGCGCCGGTGCTGTTCATCTCGGGCTACGCCGAGAGCGACTTCTCCGACCTGCTGCAGGACGAGGTCGGCGTGTCCTTCCTGCCCAAGCCGCTCGACATCAAGACCTTGGCCGAGCGGGTCAAGCAGGAGCTGCATGCGGCCTGACGATCCGGCTGCGGGACCCGCTTGCCAAGCCGCGCCGCCCGCGCGACGGTTCGGTCATAGGCAGGCGAGGGACCCCGCATGAAACGACTGGGCATGGCGACGGCGGCCGTGGCGCTGCTCCTGGCGGCGACGCCGGCATGGGCCCAGCAGGGCCCGGCGGTCCAATACGAGCTGAGCTTCGACAACGCCGTCCATCACGAGGCGCGGATCACCGTAACCTACCGGGACGTGGGCGCGGCCCCGCTGCGGTTCGAGATGTCGCGCTCGTCGCCCGGCCGATACGCCATCCACGAGTTCGCCAAGAACGTCTATTCGGTCTCCGCCGTCGACGGGGCGGGCAGGGCGCTGCGGGTGGAGCGGACCGATCCCTACGGCTGGACCGTGCCGGAGCACGACGGGACGGTCGCCCTGACCTACACCCTGTATGCCGACCGGGGCGACGGCACCTATTCCCAGATCGACGCCACCCACGCCCACCTGAACATGCCCGCCACCCTGATGTGGGCGCGCGGCTTCGACGACCGGCCGGCGCTGGTGCGGTTCCGGCCCTACGCGCCGGAGTGGAAGATCGCCACGCAGCTGCGGCCGACCGACGACCCGAACGCCTTCTTCGCCCCGAACTTCCAGTACCTGATGGACAGCCCGGCCGAGCTCAGCGACCACATGGTGCGCGAGTGGCAGGTCGACGACGCCGGCGTGCCCCGCACCATCCGCATCGCCGTCCACCATGCCGGCACGGCGGCCGAGGCGGACACGTTCGCGGAGAAGGCCCGGAAGGTGGTGGCGCAGCAGATCGCCGTCTTCGGCGACGTGCCGGACTTCGACTTCGGGACGTACACCTTCCTGGCCGACTACGTCCCGCACGCCAGCGGCGACGGCATGGAGCACCGCAACTCGACCTACATCGTCGACACCCGCTCGCTGGCGGCCGCGGACTACGACCAGCTCGGCACGCTGAGCCACGAGTTCATCCACGCCTGGAACGTCGAGCGGCTGCGCCCGCGCGAGCTCGAGCCGTTCGACTTCACCCGCGCCAATCCGACGCCGTCCCTGTGGTTCGCCGAAGGCTTCACCAGCTACTACGGGCCTCTGACGATCCGCCGCGCGGGGGAGAGCACGGTCGACGAATTTCTCGCGGAGATGGGCGGCCAACTCGGCTTCATCCTGAACTCGCCCGCCCGCCAGTATGGCTCGCCGCAGGAGATGAGCCTGCGGGCGCCGTTCACCGACGCCGCCACGGCGCTGGACCCGACCAACCCCAACATCTTCGCCTCCTACTACCCCTATGGCGCGGTGATCGCCTTCGCTCTGGATCTGGAGCTGCGCGGTCGCGGCGACGTCACGCTGGACGATTACATGCGTCACCTTTGGCGGACGCACGGGGTGAGCGAGCGGCCCTATGCGCCCGACGACTTGCGCCGCGGGCTGGCCGAGGTCACGCGCGACCCGGCCTTCGCCGACGCCTTTTTCGCCCGATATGTCACGAACAGCGACCTGCCCGATTTCGTCCCGCTGCTGGCGCGCGCGGGGGTGGTGCTGCGCCCCCGCAACCCGGAGCGGGGCTGGATCGGATCGGCCAGCGTGCAGGCGACCGGCTCAACCGTGCGCCTGACCAGCGCCCCCGCGCCGGGCACGCCGCTGTACGTCGCGGGGGTGGAGCGGGGCGATCAGCTGGTCCGCCTCGGCGACCGGGCGATCGACAGCCAGACGGTCTGGACCGAGGCCTTGGGCGCCGCGCGGCCCGGCGACGAGGTCGAACTGCGCTTCATCCAGCGCGGCGTGGAACGGACGGCGCGGCTGCTGTTCGCCCGGGACCCCTCCATCGAGCTGGTCCGGGCCGAGGCCGCGGGCGGGACGGTCTCGCCCGCGCAGGCGGCGTTCCGGGAGGCCTGGCTGGGCTCGGCGAGCGACTAGCCGCTTGCCAGACGGGAGGGTCGCGGGCGAGTGTCCGTCTCCATCGCCTCGGAGCTCCTGATGATCGACCGCCGCCGCCTGCTCGTCACCGCCGCCGCCGGAGCCGGCCTCGCGGCCGCCGGGTGCGCCACCACCGCTCCCGCCACAGGCGCTTCCGGGGCGGCAGCGACCGTCTCCGACCCCTCGGTCGCGGCGCAGCTCAACGCCTACATGGACCGCACCTTCGAACGGACGCTGGACGCGTCGCCCGAGGCGGTCACCGGCTTCGGCCTCGACAAGGGCGCGCGCGCCGGGGCCAAGGCCCTGCTGAGCGTGCCGACCTTGGCGGAGGAGGAGGAAAACCGCCAGCTGATCCGCGACTTCCGCGCCGAGCTGTCGCGGATCGACCGCTCCCGCCTCGCGGGCGTGGACGCCATTCGCTACGACACGCTCGTCGCCAACTACGACGCCGTGATCGCCACCTATGCGGTGCCGTACGGGCAGGGCGGCTGGCCCGCGGTCTACCGGGTCAGCCAGCTGGGCGGCGCCTACCAGAGCGCGCCGGACTTCCTCGACACCCAGCACACCATCGAAACCGCCGCCGACGCCGAGGCCTATGTCTCGCGCGTCAGCATGCTGGCCGACGTGCTGACGGCGGAGACCGAGCGGATGCGGGAGGACTTCGGACGGGGGATCGTGCCGCCGGACTTCATCCTCGCCAAGACCATCGCCCAGCAGGCCGCCATCTCAGGCACGGCGCCGGGGCAGTCGCCCATGGTCGCGTCGGTCGTTCGCCGGACGGGCGAGAAGGGTCTGTCAGGCGACTGGGGCGCCCGCGTCGAGCGGCTGCTGGCGGATCGCGTCTATCCCGCCCTGACGGCGCAGACGGCGGCGCTGCGGGCGGTCCAGCCGCGCGCCGGGCACGACGCCTCGGTGGCGCGCCTGCCGCAGGGCGAGCAGTATTACGCCAACAGCCTGCGATACATCACCACGACCAATCTCACTGCCGACGAAATCCACCGCATTGGCGTGGCGCAGGTGGCCGAGCTGAGCGCGCGGGCGGACGGCCTGCTGAAGGCGCAGGGGCTGACGCAGGGGTCCGTCGCCGCCCGCATCCAGGCGCTGGGTCAGGACCCGAAATACGTCTATCCGAACACCGACGCGGGCAAGGCCGAGCTGATCGGCAAGCTGAACGAGCAGATGGCGGCGATGCAGGCGCGCCTACCGAACGCCTTCGGCCGACTGCCGCGCGCGACCGCCGAAATCCGCCGCGTGCCACCGGCGATCGAGCAGGGGGCGCCGCTCGGCTATTACAACAGCCCCAGCCTCGACGGCTCGCGGCCCGGCATCTACTGGATCAACCTGAAGGACACGGCGGAGTGGCCCAGCTGGACCCTGCCGACCCTGACCTATCACGAGGCCTCGCCGGGGCATCACCTGCAGATCGCCCTGCAGCAGGAGAGCCCCTCGGCTCCGATGCTGATGAACACCATCTTCTTCTCGGCCTATGGCGAGGGCTGGGGCCTGTACGCCGAACAGCTGGCCGACGAACTGGGCGCCTATGAGGGCGATTGGGCGGGTCAGATCGGCTATCTGCAGTCGCTGATGTTCCGGGCGGCCCGGCTGGTCGTCGACACCGGCATCCACTCCAAGAACTGGAGCCGCGAGCAGGGCATCCGCTACATGATGGAGGCCTATGGCGATCAGGAGGGGGCCGCCACCTCGGAGGTCGAACGCTACTGCGCCTGGCCCGGTCAGGCCTGCGCCTACAAGGTCGGGCACAATGAATGGGTCCGGCTGCGCGAGAAGGCGCGGACCCAACTCGGCCCGCGCTTCGACATCAGGGGCTTCCACGACGCGGCGCTCGAGGCCGGCGGCGTGCCCCTGACCGTGCTGGAGCGCGTCGTCGACAACTGGATCGCCAGCCGCCGCGCCTGAGCCGCCTGACAACCGACCAACGGGGATTCCCATGATCGACCGCCGCCGCCTGCTGGCCTCAACCCTCGCCGTGACCGCGGCCGCTCTGGCTCCGCCTGTGTTCGCCAGAGCGGGTCAGGCGGGTGAGGACGCCCGGCTCGACGCCCTGCTGACGGCGCAGTTCGAGGACGGTCTGAACCGGACCCCGGAGGGCGCCACCTCGCTTGGACTTGATGTCGGCCCCCGCGCCGCCCAGCGCGGCCAGCTCGCCGACCGCTCCGTCGCCGCCTTTCAGGCGGAGGCGGGACGCAACCGCGAGCGGCTGGCGCAGCTGCGGGCGATCGACGCGGGCGCCCTCTCGACCGAGGCGCGGCTGAGCTATGACGTCGCCCTGTTCCAGCGCGAGCTGGCGGTCGACTACGCCCGCTTCCCCTGGCACACGCCCGACGGCTGGCGGCAGACCCCGTACGGGGTCTCACAGCTGGGCGGCGCCTACGCCACCGTGCCGGACTTCCTCGACAGCACCCACCCGGTCAACGACGCCGCCGACGTGGACGCCTTCATCAGCCGGATGGAGGCCTTCCCGACCGCGTTGGACCAAGACACGGAGCGGATGCGGGCCAACGCCGCGATGGGCGTGATCGCGCCGGACTTCGTGCTCGACAAGACCCGGCTGCAGCTCGCGTCCCTGCGGGACCAGCCGGGCGCCGAGCAGGCCATGGTCCGGTCGCTGACCCGCCGGGCGCTGGAGAAGGGGCTGCCCGACCCCGGCGCGCGGGCGGCCGCCATCTTCGACGGACCAGTGCGCGAGGCGCTGGGCCGGCAGATCGCCGAGGTCGAGGCGCATCGCGCCCGCTCCAGCCATCAGGCGGGCGTCCGCCGTGTGCCGGACGGCGAGGCCTACTACGCCCTCAACCTGCGCAACTTCACCACCACCGACTATTCGCCCGACGACATCCACCGCATCGGGCTTGAGCAGGTCGCCGACCTGCATTCGCAGATCGACGGGCTGCTGCGCGGCGAGGGCTATACCCAAGGCACGGTCGCCGAGCGGCTGGGCGCGCTGCGGGCCGAGCCGCGCTTCCGCTTCGCCAACACCGACGCAGGGCGCGAGGAGCTTCTGGCCTTCGTCAACGCCGAGATGGCGGCCATTCGGGCCCGCATGCCCGAGGTGTTCCCGCGCATCCCGCGCAACGACTTCCTCGTCCGCCGCGTCCCGCCCGCGATCGAGGCGGGAGCGCCGGGCGGCTACGCCCAGGGCGGCAGCCTCGACGGCTCGCGCCCCGGTATCTACTACATCAACCTGCGCGACACGGCGGAGTGGCCGCGGTGGACGCTGAAAACCCTGACCTATCACGAGGCGGCTCCGGGCCACCTGTTCCAGGGCGCGCTGGCGCGTGAGGCGGGCGAGCTGCCGATCTACCGCCGCGTCGGCGGCTTCTCGGCCTATGGCGAGGGCTGGGGCCTGTATTCGGAGCGGCTGGCGGACGAGCTCGGCGTCTACGAGGGCGATCCGTTCGGCCGCATCGGCTATCTGGAGAGCTTTCTGTTCCGGGCCTGCCGGCTGGTCGTCGACACCGGCCTGCACCAGCAGGACTGGAGCCGCGAGCGCGCCATCCAGTACTTCGCGGAGAACCTCGGCGACCCGAACGAGGCGGAGGTCGAACGCTACTGCGTCGCGCCGGGTCAGGCCTGCAGCTACAAGATCGGCGAGACCTTCATCACCCGCCTGCGCGGCGAGATGCAGGCGCTGCCAGGCTTCGACCTGAAGCGCTTCCACGCCGCCGTGATCGACGGCGGCAACATCCCGCTGACGATTCTCGAACGCCGCGTCCGCGCGGCGATGACCGCCTGAAGTTCCGGAGTTGCGCATGACCCTCGACCGCCGCCGCCTGATGTTGTCCGTCGCCGGAGCGGGGCTGATCGCCGCCCTGCCGGCGCGGGCCTCGACGCAGACTCCGGCGTCGCCCGCCGACGCCCGGCTCGACGCCATGCTGACCCGATGGTTCGAGGAGAATGTCGACCTGTCGCCGGAGTATGCGACCAACCTCGGCCTTGACCGCGACGCCCGCGCGCCGCTGGCGGGCCAGCTCCGGCAGGTCGGCCTGCGCGACGCCGAGGCGGACCGCGCCCGCGCCCGGGCGCGCTGGGCCGAGATCCAGACCGTGTCCGAGGAGGGTCTTTCGGATCAGGCCAAGGTCTCGCTGGCGGTCTATCGCTTCACCGCCGAGGGCGGGGCCCGCGCAGCCGACATCCCCTACGGCGGCGGCATCGGCCCCTATACCGTGACGCAGCGTTCCGGCGCCTATTTCAGCGTCCCCGACTTCATGGCCAATCAGCATCGGGTCGAGACAGGCGCCGACGCCGAGGCCTTCCTGTCGCGCCTGTCCGCCTTCGCCCGGGTGCTGGATCAGGAGAACGAGCGGATCGTGGCCGACGAGCGGCTGGGCGTGATGCTGCCGTCGTTCCTGATGGACAAGACACTGACCCAGCTGCGCACCCTGCGCGACACGCCGGCCGCCGACATGGCGATGGTTCAGGCGCTGGTCCGCAAGACCGGCGAGAAGACCCTCGCTGGCGACTGGGGCGCGCGCGCCGCGGCCATCGTCGACGGCGAGGTCAAACCGGCGCTCGGCCGCCAGATCGCGGTGTTCGAGGCGCAGCGTCCGCGGGCGACCGAGGACGCCGGGGCCTGGAAGCTGCCGCAGGGCGACCTGATCTATGCGCTGGCGCTGCGGGCCTACACCACCACCGATTACGACGCGGAGACCATTCACCAGATCGGCGTGCGGCAGGTCGCCGACATCCAGGCCGAGCTCGACACGATCCTGAAGGGCATGGGCATGGCCGAAGGCTCCGTCGGCAGCCGCATCAAGACCCTCAGCGAAGACCCGCAACACCTGTGGCCGAACACCGACGAGGCCAAGGTCGAGCTGATCGAGTCGCTGAACCAGCAGATGGCCGAGCTGGAGCCGATGCTGCCGCGGGTGTTCAACACCCTGCCGTCCGCCAAGGTGCAGATCCGGCGCGTGCCGCCGTCGATCGAGCTGGGCGCGCCGGGCGGCTACTATCAGGCCGCCTCGCTCGACGGTTCGCGGCCGGGCGCCTACTACATCAACCTGTCCAACACGGCGAACTGGCCCAAATGGGGGCTGCCGACCCTGACCTACCACGAGGCGAGCCCGGGGCATCACTTCCAGGTCACGGTCGCGCGCGAGGCCGGCAGCCTGCCGATCTATCGCCGCGTCGCCGGCAACTCCGCCTACAACGAGGGCTGGGCGCTGTACGCCGAACGCGTGGCGGCGGACGATCTGGACGTCTATGCGGGCAATCCGCTGGGCCGGATCGGCTACCTGCAGTCCTACCTGTTCCGCGCGGTGCGCCTCGTCGTCGACACGGGCCTGCACCACAAGCGCTGGAGCCGCGATCAGGCCATCCGCTACATGATCGAGGAGTGTGGCGAGCCGCCGGAGTCCGCCGAGAAGGAGATCGACCGCTACTGCGTCTCGATCGGCCAGGCCTGCTCCTACAAGCTGGGCCAAACGGTCATCGCGCAGCTGCGGGCCGAGGCGGAAGCCAAGCCCGGCTTCGACCTCAAGGCCTTCCACGACGCGGTGCTGCTGAACGGATCGGTGCCGCTGAAGGTGCTGGAGGGGTTGATGCGGGCCTGATCTGGCCCGTCAGCCAGCCACCCGTCGGTAGCCGGCACGGTCGACTTCCAGCCGGAGGTCGGCGCCCTCGAACACCTGGGCGCGGGTGAAGACCCGGCTGCTGCCCTGACGCCCTGCGGCGAGCCTGCCGACGTGCGCGGCGTCGTCCGCCGCAACGGCCTCGGACCGCAGCGGCCCTGTTCCGACGCCGAGAAATTTGACTGTAAATCTGCTCACCAGTTCGTCTCCGTTCTTCTTGCTGAAGACAACACGAGCCGGGCGGTTCCTGTATCGGCAATACAGCCCTAGTCGAAGGAAGTGTAGAGGCATACGCCAGTCATGGTTCTTGGCTGCATGGTTTATGGCGGACCGACACATACTAACCTAGGGGTCCGTAAAGCTCAAATGACCGGTACTGAACTTAGTCCCGGCGTGGAACTTCACGCATGTCTCCGCGATTGCAGGGGGCGAGTTCCACAAGTCTGACCCCTCATGCCCTCAACACTCACAGCCGCTTCGCCATCGCTCGCCCTGTGGGGCGGCTATGAATGCACCGTCAACCGCGTCGGGGACCAGTGGTTCGACCAGACCCTGCGGTCAGGCCATCAGGACCGCGCCGAAGACCTCGAGTTGTTCGCCGGTCTCGGCATGCGCGCCCTGAGATATCCGGCCCTGTGGGAGCGCATCTCGCCCGACAGTCCAGAGGCGTGCGACTGGCGCTGGACGGACGAGCGCCTGCCGCGCATCCGCGAACTGGGCATGAACCCGATCGTGACCCTGTGCCACCACGGCAGCGGGCCCCGATACACCAGCCTGCTCGACGAGAGCTTCGCGCCCGGGCTGGCCCGGCACGCCCAGGCCGTCGCCGAGCGCTACCCGTGGATCACCGACTGGACGCCGGTGAACGAGCCGCTGACCACCGCGCGCTTCAGCGCCCTGTACGGCTACTGGTACCCCCACACCCTGGACGAAAGCGCCTTCTGGGTGGCTTTGCTGAACGAGATTGACGCCACTCGGCTGTCGATGAAGGCCATCCGCGCCGTGAACCCGCAGGCGCGGCTGGTCCAGACGGACGACCTCGGCTTCTGCCACGCCACCGCGCCGCTGCAGCGCGAGGCCGACTTCCAGAACGAACGCCGCTGGATGGGGTGGGACCTGCTGTGCGGCCGTGTCGTGCCCGGTCATCCGCTGTGGGAGCGGCTGGTCGCCGCCGGGCTCGAGGCGCGGCTGCGGATCATCGCGGACGACCCGTGCCCGCCCGACGTCATCGGCATCAATCACTACCTGTCCAGCGAGCGGCTGCTGGATCACCGGGTCAGTCTCCACAGCCACCGGTCGGTGGCGGATCAGGCGACCGGCGTCTTCGAGGGGCTGGAGTTCGTCGACGTCGATGCGATCCGCCACCGCGAGGCCGGGGTGCTGGGCCTCAAGCGGCTGCTGCGCGAGGCGTGGGACCGGTACGGCATCCCGATCGCGGTGACCGAGTGCCACAACGGCGCGACGCGCGACGAACAGGCCCGCTGGATCGTGGACGTGTGGCGGCAGGCGCAGGAACTGCGAAGCGAAGGCGCCGACTTGCGCGCCGTCACCGCCTGGTCGCTGCTCGGCGCCTACGACTGGAACCGGATGGTGACGCGGTTTATCGGCCACTACGAGCCCGGGGTGTTCGACGTCCGTTCGGGGACGCCGCGCCCGACCCTGGTCAGCCGGGTTCTGGAGGCGTTGGCGGCAGGCCGCGAGCCGTCGTCGCCCGTGCTTCGGACCCCCGGCTGGTGGCGGCGCAGCGCCCTGATCGACGGCGCGTCGGAAGCCTGTCCGCACCGCTACGAGATCTCGTTGCGCGACGCCGGGGCGCCGCCCGCGCTGATGATCGTGGGGGCGGACACGACCCTCGGACGGCTGGCGACGCTCGCGTGCGAGGCGCGGGGCCTGCACTACGGCGTCAGCGAAAACGGCGACCGGCGCGACCTTGAAGCGGGCCGTCCATGGGCCGTCGTGGACGTCCGCGAGCGCCGGAAGGGCGCAGGCGCGACGCGGATACAGAAGTTGTGCGACGCGGCCGACATACCCTGCGCCGTCTTCGCCCGTCAGGACGCCACGCCCCGACTGGTGTCCGGGAAAGCGCTGACCCTGCGCTGCAGCCCGATCTACACGCCGGACGACGACGGCCCTGCGACATCCATCGTGGACCGTCTCCTGGAAGGTCGGGCGGTGACGGCGGACCGGGGCAAACCCTGGGACGCGGTTTACGGCCCCGACGTGATCGACACGGCGCTGGACCTGCTTCTGGACGGCGCCTCGGGCGTCTTCGACCTGCATCCGTCCGAGTCCTGGAGCGAGCTGGATTTCGCCCGGGCGGTCGCGTCGGTCGTGGGCTGCGAGGCCGACCTGGTGCGGCCGGCGCCGCGGACACGGTCATCCGCCGCGGGCGCCGCGCCCCCGCCGCCTTCGGTCAGCTACCTGCCGCCCGGCGAGACCACGGTCGAACGTTTCGTTCGCGAGCGGCGGCATGCGCAGGACGGTTATCTGACCATCGAACGGCGCTCGGACGAGACGCGGTTCGAGGCCGGTGAATAGCACCCTTTCTGAACCGGACCGCCCTGTCGAAACCCCTAACCTGCGTCAGGGCGATGAGAGGCCGCCTCGGCTAGATTGCTCGCCAGTCAGCGCCGCAGGACAACATGCAAACAGTCGAAGTCCGCCCCTCGGGGCAATGGTGGATCGTCAGGTCGGACGGCTTGTCCGCCCCGCTGATGTTCGCCAGCGGCGCGCGGGCCGAGCGCACCGCCCGCCAGCTTGCCATGGCGTGGGCCACGAGCGGGTCCGACGCGCTGCTCGATGTCCGCACGCGTCCTGGAGACGGATACCGTTTCCTGTGTCAGGCCGGCTCGGCGCAGTCGGCCCCCGCCTTCAAGCCGCTGCCCACGAAGTTCAGGCATTGATCGGGCAGGGGCGGGCCTGCGCCCGTCACCAGTTCAGGCTCAGCCGGCCATAGACGAACCGGCCGTTGAACCCGAAGGGCGAGTAGTTCGAGAACGCCAGCGCCCCGTTCGAGTTGACGGCGGCCGGGGTGAAGTCGGGGTATTCGTCGGTCGCGTTGTTGACCCCGATCGCCAGCTGCACCCGGTCGTTGAAGTCGTAGCGCCCCTCGAAGTCGAGAAGCACCTTGTCGCCGGTGTGCACGTCGAACGCCGTGTTCGTGTTGCTGAACGGGTGCAGCACGTCGGAGAAATACTGCGTCTTGAAGGTGACGCCGATCGGGCCGTCGGACAGGTCCGCGGTGAAGACGAATTTCTCTTTCGGCGTGCCTTCCTCGAACGTCAGCACATTGATGCGGTCGAACAGAACGGGGGGGTTGGGGATCGGCACCCCCGTCGGGATCGCCGGCACCCGGGTGACGTCGGTGGTGTTCAGGTTCGCGGCCAGCGTGAAATCAATCCGTCCGGTCTCGCTGTAGTCCCGGCGATAGCGCCCGACGATGTCGACGCCCTCGGTCGTGGTGTCGACGCCGTTGATGAAGAAGCGGCCGCCGCCGACCGATCCGCTGGATCCGGGCGGGTTCAGCAGGTTGTAGATGGCCTGGGACGTGGCGTTCCCGGTCGGGCTGCCCAGCAGGTTCTCCGACAGCACGATCCGGTCGGTGATCTCGATCTTGTAGGCGTCGATCGTCAGCTCGAACGGTCCCTGACGAAAGACGATCCCGGCCGAGAAGTTGGTCGATTCCTCGGCCTGAAGCGGGCGGGCGCCCAGCGACTGGGCCACCGGATCGGTGGCGGGGAAGGTGGTCACCTCCACGGGCGTGCTGACGCCGCCGATGATGATGAAGTTGATCGCGGTCGCGGTGAAATAGGACTGCTGCAGCGCCGGGGCGCGGAAGCCGGTGGAGGCAGCGGCGCGGATGGCGAAGGCGTCGTTGAAATCATACCGGCCGGCGATCTTGCCGGTCGTGGTGTTGCCGAAGTCGGAGAAGTCCTCGAACCGGACCGCCCCGTTCAGGTTGAACCGCTCGGTCACCTGGGCGTCCACGTCCAGATAGACGCCGAAGGAATGGCGATTCTCGTCGACCTCGTTTGAGGGCCGGAAACCGATGAAGCCTTGCGACCCGGCGCCCGTCCCCGGGCGGCCGGGCACGAACTGGTAGGAGGCCAGCTCGCCGGCGAAGATCTCGAAATGTTCGCGGCGGGCCTCGGCTCCGAACGCGACGTTGAGCGGCTCGAACAGGCCGACGTCGTAGCGGCGCACCAGATCCAGCCCGAGCACGAACTGGTCATAGGCGAGGCCGCCGGCGTCGAAGCTGGTCGGGGAGTTCGGGACCAGGGAGCCGTTGAGCGAGTCCTCGACCCGATAGGCCACCTCGTTGCTACCGAAGACGAGGTTCAGGTCCATGTCGAAGCCGGCGATCTGACCCTTGATCCCCGCGCCGGCGGTGAAGTCCTCAACGGTCGGCGCGATCAGCGGCAGGAAGCCGTCGGGGTAGACGGCCAGGTCGTTGTTCGGGTTGTTCCAGGTGCGGGGCGTCGCGGCGCTCTCGGCTTCACGGTGCTGGTAGCCGGCGAAACCGTACAGTTCCAGGTCGTTCTGCAGTGGAACGCCGGCGTTCAGATAGAGGGTGGCGTCGGTCGTCTCCGGGTCGCCGTAGCGGCTGGTGATGCGCGCCGGACGGGGGGCCAGTCGGGGATCGAGGTCGCCCCGGCTGGTCGGGCTGCGGTCGCGATACTCGGCCGACACGGTCAGGAAGCCCTCCGCGCCGAGCGGCAGGCCTTGCCAGCCGGCGGCGGTGAAGGTCCGGCCGTCCTCCTCGGAGCGGGCCGGAAGGCGGGCGGTGGCGAACTCGGTGAAATACTGGCCGTAGGTGAAGGCGGCTCCGCCGCCCGAGCGGGCCTCGCGCAGGCGCAGATTGATGACGCCGGCGATGGCGTCGGAGCCGTACTGGGCCGAGGCGCCCTCGCGAAGGACCTCGACCCGGTCGATGGCGATGGACGGAATGGCGTTCAGGTCGACCGCCGCCGAGCCCCGGCCGATCGAGCCGTTGACGTTGACCAGCGCCGAGGTGTGCCGCCGCGTGCCGTTGATCAGCACCAGCGTCTGGTCCGGCGCCAGGCCGCGCAGGGTGGCCGGGCGAACCGTGTCCGTGCCGTCCGTGATCGAGGGGCGGGAGAAGCTGATCGACGGCGCCAGGTTGGCCAGTCCCTGGGCGAGCTCGGTCGAACCCTGGCGCTCGAGGATTTCGCTGGAGATCACATCGACCGGGGCGATGGTGTCGAGGCGCGTGCGGCCGGCGACCCGCGTGCCGGTGACGATGACCTCGTCCACCTCGGTCGCTTCAGGGTCCTGCGGCGGGGCGGCCTGCTGGGCCGCCGCCGTTCCCGTGTGGAACAGAAGAACGCCGGCGGACGCGAACGCCAGCAAGGCTGCGCGATTGGAAAAAATGTGCACGGTCGGCCCCCCGAATGATACGATATTGCATGCTGTAGCGGAGCTGTGACAGGGTCAAGCACGATCTACGCTCCAGCCGCCGTGGGCGGGGCGGACGCAAGCTCGCCAGTCGGCGCCGTTAACCCATTTGGACCTCTCCCCACACGGAACCCGTCCCGCGGCGGATGACTTGTTCCGGCCTGACGGGAGTGGCTGAATTGTTCAGGTGGATTTCGAGAGAGTGCCGCGTGGTGCTGACGGAGTATGTGCGGGCCGGGATCCCGCGCCGCCTCGTCTGATCAGCGGACAGTCCAGCCATCCGCTTCGCGCAGGGCGTTGTGGATTGCGGTCGAGGCCACGGCGGCCTCGGCTGTCGCCACGGCGATCTGGTTCAGACCGCGCACGACGTCTCCGGCGCTGTAGAGGCCCGGCACGCTGGTCTGCTGATGCGCATCCACGAACAGCCGCCCGTCCTCGCCCACGCGCGCGCCCAGCGCGTCCGCCAGCTCGGCGTTGGCCGTTGTCCCCAGCGCCGAATAGACCAGATCGAAGCTGCGCAAGGTCCCGCCCCAGCTGAGGGCGGTCACCCGGTCGCCCTCCAGCTGGACGTTGTCGATGGGCGCGCGGATCAACTCGACGCCCAGCCGCTCCAGCTCGTCCACGGCCGTCAGGGCTTCGGGCGGGCCGACGTGGATCAGCGTGACCCACTCGGAGTAGGTGCGCATGAAGGCCGCCTCGCGCACGCCCTTGTCGTCGTCGCCGATCACCGCGACGGCCTTGTCCGTAGCCTCGAAGCCGTCGCAGATCGGGCAGATCCGGACCAGCGCCCGCTCGATCGCGCGCTCAACGCCGGGAAGATCGGGGTGGTGGTCGACAACCCCCGTGGCCAGCAGAACCGAGCGCGAGCGGACCTGCCGGCCGTTCAGCGTGGCGGTGAAGCCCTCGCCGTCCTGCCTCAGCGCTTCCACGCGCCCGGGCTCGATGACCGCGCCGTACTCCTGCGCCTGTTCGGTCATGCGAGCGAGGATGGCCGAACCGGTGATGCCGTTGGGGAAGCCCGGCATGTTGTGGCTCAGCGGAATCCAGCAGGCCCGGGGCGATCCGCCGTCCGCGACCAGCACCGAGCGCCGGAAGCGCGCCAGGTAGGTGGCGGCCGTCAATCCCGCCGGTCCCGCGCCGATGATCAGGACCTCGACGTCGTGGCCGTCCGTCTGCATGTCGTCGGCCTCGGTCAGGGTGTCACCGCTTGCGGAGCTCGGAGGGTTTGTGGGCCGCCTTGGCACCTGTCTTGTCACTCTGGACGATATACTCCGGATCAGCCTTCGACGCCGCGACCTTGTGTCCCTTGATCTGCGTAGGGCTGGTCACCTTCTTCACGACCTTGCCTGTGGACGAGCCCTGGCTGTGGTCCCAGCTGACCTTGTCGCCGGTCTTGAAGGCTTTGGCGGTCATCGGACCGGCTCCTCCGACGGCGTCTCGGCGCCGTCCAGCACGCGCCGCATCAGCTCGGGGTCGATCAGGATAGGCGCCTCGCAGAACCTGATGATCCAGCGCTGAACCAGCGCCTGTGTTTCGATATCCAACGATGTCTCCGGAGACTGCACGCCCTACCGAGCGTCACAACCCGACGACAGCCGTGTGGTTCAGCTTGGCCGTAGAGAACTTTGACAGGTGGGGATTGGGCGCCACGGCGCCCGGCCTTTGCGCCCGTCGCGGGGCCCGGCTATACCCCCCGCCTTATCTCCCCATCCCAGCCAGAGGCGTGAACCCGCATGACCAGGATCAAGGTCGCCAACCCCATCGTCGACATCGACGGCGACGAGATGACCCGGATCATCTGGCAGATGATCAAGGACAAGCTGGTCTTCCCCTTCCTGGACCTCGAGCTCGACTACTACGACCTCGGCATGGAGAACCGCGACGCCACCGACGATCAGGTGACGATCGACGCGGCCAAGGCGATCCAGAAGCACGGCGTGGGCGTCAAGTGCGCCACCATCACCCCCGACGAGGCGCGGGTGAAGGAGTTCGGCCTGAAGAAGATGTGGAAGTCGCCCAACGGCACGATCCGCAACATCCTGGGCGGCGTGGTCTTCCGCGAGCCGATCATCTGCTCGAATGTGCCGCGTCTGGTGCCGGGCTGGACCCAGCCGATCGTCGTCGGCCGCCACGCCTTCGGCGACCAGTACAAGGCCACCGACTTCCTAGTCCCGGGCCCGGGCCGGCTGACCATGAAGTTCGAGGGCGCCGACGGCCAGGTGATCGAGCACGAGGTGTTCGAGTTCCCGTCGGCCGGCGTAGCCATGGGCATGTACAACCTCGACGACTCCATCACCGAGTTCGCCCGCGCCAGCTTCGCCTTCGGCCTGGGCCGCGGCTTCCCGGTCTATCTGTCGACCAAGAACACCATTCTGAAAGCCTACGACGGGCGCTTCAAGGACATCTTCCAGAAGGTGTTCGACGAAGAGTTCGCCGCCGACTTCAAGGCCGCCGGGCTGACCTATGAGCACCGCCTGATCGACGACATGGTGGCCGCCGCCATCAAGTGGTCGGGCGGCTTCGTCTGGGCCTGCAAGAACTACGACGGCGACGTTCAGTCCGACGTGGTGGCGCAGGGCTTCGGCTCGCTGGGCCTGATGACCTCGGTGCTGATGACGCCGGACGGCAAGGTGCTGGAATCGGAGGCCGCCCACGGCACCGTCACCCGACACTTCCGCCAGCACCAGAAGGGCGAGGCGACCTCGACCAACTCCATCGCCTCGATCTACGCCTGGACCCGCGGCTTCTCGCACCGCGCCAAGCTGGACGGCAACGCCGAACTGGCGACCTTCGCCGACACGCTGGAGCGGGTCGTGGTCGAGACGGTCGAAGCCGGTCACATGACCAAGGACCTGGCGCTGCTGGTCGGCGATCAACAGGGCTGGCTGACCACCGAAGGCTTCCTCGACAAGGTGGCCGAGAACCTGACCAAGGCGATGGCGGCCTGATCTTCCAGACGCGGCGTTGAATGGGCCCGTCCGGCGCACGCCGGGCGGGCCTTCGTTTGGGCCGTAACGCCGTTCGCGCGTTGTGCAGGCGCAACCGCGGAGTCAGATCATCAAGAAGCTGTTCGGCAATCTGCTGATCGCCGCGGTCGTCTTCGCCGCGATCAGCTTCTTTGCGGCGCCCGCCGTCGGCTTTTTCGCCATCCGCTCGGCGGCCGATGCGGGCGACGTCGGCGGGCTGACGCGGCTGATCGATTTCACGGCGGTGCGGCAGGCGTTGCGGCCGCAGCTCGACGGCGAGCCGGCGCTCAGGGCCCCCGCTCCCTCGTTTCTCGATGATCCGATCGGCGCGGTGAGGCGGCGGCTGGAGCAGGCGGGGCCGCGGCCGGCGGCGGCGCCGGACGTGGACAGCTACCTGTCCCCGCAGGCCTTGGCCGCCCTGACGCGGGGGGAGGGCCGTCGCGCCAACCAGCCGGCCCGGGGGACGCGCAGCGCCGCACCCCGCCCGGTGTTCTGGAGCGTCAACCGCGCGCGCATGGCGGTGAACGGCGACGGCGGCGCGCGCACGGTCTTCACCTTCGAGCGGCGGGGACCGTTCGATTGGAAGCTGGTTCACATCGGTCTTCCCGACCGCGCCGCAGCGGCCCGCGCCCCGAGCCCCGCAACCACGCGCTGAACCGCCGCGCTGGCGTCGGCGTCTCGACTCGGGCAACCGTGGCCGTGGGCAGGCGTTGCATCGCCGGAGGGTCGGCATGAACCGGAAGAAGATCATCATCGGCGTCGCGGCGACGGCGCTGGTCGTGTTCGTCGCCGCTTGGGCCATCGCCCCCGTGTTGGCCGCGCAGTCGCTGGTCCGCGCGGCCAAGGCGGGCGACGAGCGCAAGATTGAGTCGCTGGTCGATTTCCCGTCGCTGCGGACCAGCCTGAAGGAAGAACTGAACGCAGAGCTGATCGACCGCATGCGCCGCGACCCGCGCGTGGTCGAGAGCGGCCTCGGCGGGCTGGGCATGATGCTGGCGCCGATGCTGCTTTCGGGCGCGGTCGAGACCCTGGTTACGCCCGAAGCGGTGGCCAACATGGTCGTGACGGCCGAGGCGCCGGACCCCGCGCGTCCATCCGACCCCGATCCGACGGACAAGCGCGACACGGACGACATCCATCAGTCGTGGGGCTACCGCAGCCTCAACGAATTCGCCGTGACCCTGACCGATCGCGACCGGCCCGATGACCGGCTGGCGCTGATCATGGTCCGCTACGGCCTGTTCGACTGGAAGCTGGCGGCGGTGGACCTGCAGAGCGGGCCTCGCTGATCCAACCTTCTCCGCTCATCCCCGCGAAAGCGGGGACCCAGTTCTGTCCAGCATGACGCTGATGCTTCAGGACCGGCCAGCGAGGCTGTTTGGAGCCGCCGCATCACCCAAAGAACTGGGTCCCTGCTTTCGCGGGGATGAGCGGAAGAAGTAGCGCTAGGCGCTCAGCGCCGCCCGCACCGCCGCCAGACCGTCCTCGGCCTTCGAGCCGTCCGGGGCGCCGCCCTGGGCGAAGTCGGGTTTGCCGCCGGCGCCCTGGCCGCCCATGGCGATGACCGCCGCGCGGGCGAGATCCGCCGCATTGACCCGGCCCGCCATGTCGCTGGTGACGGCCACGGTGACGGCGGCCTTGCCTTCGGTGACGCCGATCAGGGCGACCACGCCCGAGCCCACCTGTTTGCGGAAGTCCTCGGCCACGCCGCGGAGGCCCTTGCCGTCGACGCCGTCCAGCACCCGGGCGATCAACTTGACGCCGCCGATCTCCTCCGGCGCGGCGTTGGCCGATGTGCCGCCGCCGCCGAGCGCGAGCTGCTTCTTCAGGTCCGCGACCTGTTTCTCCAGCGAACGGACTGAGCCGGTCAGGGCCTCGACCCGCGCGGGGACGTCGGCCGGTTGGACCTTGAAGCTCTGGGCCAGCTTCTTCGCCACCCCGGCCTGGGCCAGCAGATACTGGCGCGCGGCCTCGCCGGTTAGGGCCTCGATGCGGCGCACGCCCGCCGCGATGCCGCTCTCGGAGACGATCTTGAACAGAGCGATGTCGCCGGTGCGGGCGACATGGGTGCCGCCGCACAGCTCGACGGAATAGGGCTTGTCGCTCTCAGTCAGCGAGCGGCCGAGCGTCAGCACGCGGACCTCGTCGCCGTATTTCTCACCGAACAGGGCGACGGCGCCGGCCTCAATGGCCTCCTGCGGGGCCATCATCTTCGTCTCGGCGGGCAGGTTCTGACGGATGACGGCGTTCACCTCGTCCTCCATCCGCGCCAGCTCGTCTTCGGTGACCGGGGCGTTGTGGCTGAAGTCGAAGCGCAGGCGTTCGGCGTCGACCATCTGGCCCTTCTGCGCCACATGGCCGCCCAGCACATTGGCAAGGGCCTTGTGCAGCAGGTGGGCGGCCGAGTGGTTGGCGCGGGTGGTCAGGCGGGAGTCGGCCGTGACCCGCAGCTGGACCCGGGCGCCGATCGCCAGCGTCCCCGAGGTGACCTCGACGCGGTGGGCGAACAGGTCGCCGGCGTGCTTCTGCACGTCCAGCACGGTTCCGGAGCCCTGCTGGCCGTGGGCGTCGGTCCATTCGATCTCGCCGCGGTCGCCGGCCTGACCGCCGCCCTCGCCATAGAAGGGCGTCTGGTCGAACAGCACCTCGGCGGTTTCGCCGGCGCCCAGCTCATCGACCGACTGGCCGCTCTCGACTATGGCCAGCACCTCGCCCGAACCTTCGACGGCATCATAGCCGGTGAAGACGGTCGGCCCCAGCCGGTCGCGCAGGGCCAGCCACTCGCCGGCCGAGGCCGTCTGGCCCGAGCCGGTCCAGCTCTCGCGCGAGCGGTTGCGCTGTTCGGTCATGGCGGCGTCGAAGGCGTCGGTGTCGACGGTGAAGCCGCGGCGTCGGGCCTCATCCTGAGTCAGGTCGAGCGGGAAGCCGTAGGTGTCGTACAGGGTGAAGGCCGTCTGGCCGGACAGCACGCCGCCCTCGCCGAGGTCGCGCGAGGCGTCCTCCAGCAGGCCCATGCCGCGGCCCAAGGTGGTGCGGAAGCGGATCTCTTCCTGCTTCAGCGTGTCGGTGATGAAGGCCTCGGCGCGGCGCAGCTCGGGATAGGCCTCGCCCATCCCCGCGACCAGCGTCGGCACGAGACGGTGCATCAGGGGATCGGCGGCGCCGAGCAGGTGCGCGTGGCGCATGGCGCGGCGCATGATCCGGCGCAGCACATAGCCGCGGCCCTCGTTCGACGGCGTGACCCCGTCGGCGATCAGGAAGGACGAGCTGCGCAGGTGGTCGGCGATGACCCGGTGGCTGGGCTGGCGCTCGCCCTCGGCCTTAGTCCCGGTCGCGTCTTCGGACGCGGCGATCAGGTCGCGGAAAAGGTCGATCTCATAGTTCGAGTGCACGCCCTGCAGCACGGCGGCGATCCGCTCCAGACCCATGCCGGTGTCGATGGAGGGTTTGGGCAGGAGCGTGCGGCTGCCGTCGGCGGCCTGCTCGAACTGCATGAAGACGTTGTTCCAGATCTCCACGAAGCGGTCGCCGTCCTCGTCCGGCGATCCGGGCGGGCCGCCGGGGATGTGGTCGCCGTGGTCCCAGAAGATCTCGGTGCAGGGACCGCAGGGGCCGGTGTCGCCCATCGACCAGAAATTGTCGGAGCCGGCGATGCGGATGATCTTCGATTCCGGCAGGCCGGCGATCTTCTTCCACAGATCGAAGGCCTCGTCGTCGTCGATATAGACGGTGACCATCAGGCGCGACGGATCGAGCGCGAACTCCTTGGTGCACAGGTTCCAGGCCATCTCGATCGCGTGGGCCTTGAAGTAGTCGCCGAACGAGAAGTTGCCGAGCATCTCGAAGAAGGTGTGGTGACGCGCGGTGTAGCCGACGTTGTCCAGGTCGTTGTGCTTGCCCCCCGCGCGGACGCATTTCTGCGAGCTGACGGCGCGCTTGCTCGCGCGCGTCTCCTGACCGGTGAAGACGTTCTTGAACGGCACCATGCCCGCGTTGACGAACAGCAGGGTCGGGTCGTTCTGGGGGACCAGCGGCGCGGACTGGACCTTCTCGTGCCCGTCGGCGGCGAAGTAGTCGAGAAATGTCGAGCGGATCTGGTTCAGGCTGGTCTGGTGGGTCATCGCGGGCGGTCGTTTCGGGGGAGCGAAAAGGAAGCCGCCTTCTACAGGGCATTGCGCCCCTTTGCATCACCCGCCCGTGATCGGTTCGCGTCAGGCCGCGCGGTCTCCGGAGCCCAGCATCCGGCGGGTGAGCCAGGCGATCGGCAGGCCGACGGCGACGATGTGGACGCCGATGGCGATGAGCGCGCTCTCCAGGTCGACGGCGCCCGGGATCGGAGACGCCGAGAGGGGCACGACGACGCGATCCATCACCAGCCAGACGGCGACGCCGTACGCGGCTCCGGCCAGGATCCAGAACCGGCGCAGTGCCCGGATTACGGCGGCCGCCGCCACGAAGATCACGACGATGACCAGCATGATGGCGAAGTGCAGGCCCAGCCCCAGCCAGGCGGTCGGCCAGCCGCCCGCCCAGGCAGACTCGCCGAGGAGTCCGCTGGCGACGGCCTGCAGCACCGCGCGGGCGGGAACGTCGAGGTTGGTCAGGATGGCCGCCACGATGTCCAGCGCGCCGGCCAACAGGCCGGCGTAGAGGGCGGTCCGGGCCAAAGTGACGGTCGAGGGCAGGGCAGGGGTCGGGGCAGGCGGGGGTGAGGTCATGGGAGGCTCTCCGGATGGGGGAGCCTCCGCCAGCTTCGCCGTTTCAGCAAGTGCGGTGCGAGCGCGACGGTTGGCCCCGTCGCCGACCTGGGAGGACCGCTACGGCCACGGCGTCAGGCCGCATCCTGGAGCCGGGCCGTCAGTCCGCGCTGACCTCGTCCACGGCCGCCTCGTTCTCGGACAGCAGGTCGTCGAGGGCGTCGATGATGGCGTCGATCTGCTCCGGCGTCGCGGTGACCACCATCGATCCGCCGCCGCTGCCCTCGATTTCGAGCAGATAGCCGTCGGGCGTCTCCGACAGGGTGAACTGGCTGAGGGACTGGACCTGATTGTCGGCCATGGGCGGCGCTCCGGGTTCTTGATGAAGCCGACAACCGATGCGCCCGCCTAAGGTTTCGCGCATGAGAAAATGGCCGCTCGACCCGGGTGGGAGTCGAGCGGCCGCTCCGTCCGGCCCGGCCCTGCGGGGGTCGGATGGCGGGTCGCGGGACCCGGCCGGAGAAGTGATGTAAAGGCAAAATGTCCGCTCATCCCCGGAAAGCGGGGATCCAGTCCTGTCCAGCGTGACGCCGGTGCTCTTGGACTGCAGCCGGCCGCTAATCGGCCTGGGCGCTATACCCAAAGAACTGGGTCCCCGCTTTCGCGGGGATGAGCAGAATCAATCAGCCCTCCAGGTCCTGGCCCTCGTCCGGCTCGGGCGTGCCCAGCAGCTCGTCGGCGATCTTGGTGGTCGAGGCGCGGACGGCCTTTTCGATCGAATCGGCGACGTCCGGATTGGCCTTGAGGAAGGCGCGCACGTTCTCCCGGCCCTGGCCGATGCGCTGACTGTCGTAGGAGAACCAGCTGCCCGACTTCTCCACGATGCCGGCCTTGACCCCGAGGTCGATGATCTCGCCCAGCTTGGAGATGCCCTCGCCGTACATGATGTCGAAGATCACCTCGCGGAACGGCGGTGCGACCTTGTTCTTGACCACCTTGACCCGGGTGGTGTTGCCGACGACCTCGTCGCGGTCCTTGATCGCGCCGGTGCGGCGGATGTCGAGGCGGACCGAGGCGTAGAATTTCAGCGCATTGCCGCCCGTCGTCGTCTCCGGCGAACCGTACATGACGCCGATCTTGTGGCGGATCTGGTTGATGAACAGCACGATGCACTGCGACTTGTTGATCGAGGCGGTCAGCTTGCGCAGGGCCTGGCTCATCAGGCGGGCCTGCAGGCCGGGCAGGCTGTCGCCCATCTCGCCCTCGATTTCGGCGCGGGGCGTCAGGGCGGCGACGGAGTCGACCACCACGATGTCCACGGCGCCCGAGCGCACGAGGGTGTCGACGATCTCGAGCGCCTGTTCGCCGGTGTCGGGCTGCGACACCAGCAGGTCGTCGAGGTTGACGCCCAGCTTCTGGGCGTAGCCGGGATCGAGCGCGTGTTCGGCGTCGACGAAGGCGGCGGTGCCGCCGGCCTTCTGGATTTCCGCGACGGTGTGCAGCGCCAGGGTGGTCTTGCCCGAGCTCTCCGGCCCGAACACCTCGATCACCCGCCCGCGCGGCAGGCCGCCGATGCCCAGCGCCATGTCGAGGCCCAGCGAGCCGGTCGAGACCGACGGAATCGTCGCCAGCTCCGCTCCGCCCTTGCCCAGCTTCATCACCGAGCCCTTGCCGAAGGCGCGGTCGATCTGGGCGATCGCCGCCTCGAGCGCGCGCTGCTTGTCGCCGTCGTCCTTGCCCACCAATTTCAGATTCGCCTGAGCTGCCACTTTACCGCCCTCCCTTGCCATGATTCCCGTTTGAGACCTTGGGGAGAGGCCCGCCGTCGGTCCAATGACCGTGACCCGCTCCCGTGCGAGGCGGACTATGTGCATGGTTTGTTCTCGTTGCCAATATGTTCTTTTCAGCCTCTACGCGAACGAGCCCCAGCTGCGTCCGATACTGACGTCGCTCAAGCCGGGCGGCGCCAGGCGACGATGCGGACCGTCGACACCTGCACCGGCTCGCCGTGCTGATTGCGCGTCTCGGTGCGGGTGCGGATCATGCCCCTGTCGGGCCGGGTTCTGGAGGGCGTGATCTCCAGCACCTGCAGGTGGACTGTCAGGGTGTCGCCCGGCCGCGTCGGCTTCGGCCAGGTCGTCTCGCCGCCCGCGCCCACCAGCCCGCCGGCGAGCGGGAAGGCCTGCACCAGCATCCGCATGGTCAGGGCCGCGGTGTGCCAGCCGCTCGCGGCCAGACCGCCGAACAGACTGTCGCGGGCGGCGTCCTCGTCGAGGTGGAAGGGCTGGGGGTCGAACTCGCGCGCGAAGGCCTTGATCTGATCGGCGGTCAGGGGGACCGGCTCGCTGACGAAGGTCTGGCCGACGTGCAGGTCCTCCAGATACAGCGGCGTCATCAGGCCTGCGCCTCGACCGGAGCGGCCATGGGCTCGGCGATCCGGGCCACGGCCGAGAGCCCAGCGCCGAGGACCAGCACGGCGACCGCCGCGATCAGCAGGGGTCGAGCCGACGCGCGCTCGGGGTTGAACGGCCGCGCGAACATCAGCACCAGCAGGCCGAGGAGCGCCAGCACGCCGGGCAGGTCCATGCCGATGCCGAGGAAGACGGTGTGCGACAGCCCCATAAGCCAGCCGCCGCCGAGCGCCAGCGCGACGGCGGGCGCGGCGAGAGACCGTGCGCGGGCCAATGCCGGATCGACGAAGGCGGCGATCAGCGCCGCGACGGCCGCGAACAACCCCGTCCACACGAACAGGAAGGCCGCTACGGGAGCCGCCGCCTGCGCCGCCGCGGCGACGATCAGGACCAGCCCGATGAGACCGGTCCATCCGCCCCATGTCGTCCGGGCGGCGAGGGCCGGGGCGAGGGACAGGCCGGCGGAGATCACAGCGGCGCCGATCACGATCGAACTGACGCCGCCTAGAAGCAGGGCGAGAGCGGCGCCGCCGACCACCCCCCCGGCGACGATGCGGCGGTCAAGGCGCGCCCTCCCCGACAGCAACAGCAGGGCGATGCCCAGCACGCCCAGCCCAACGCCGGCTTCCATCCACGGAAGCCGCGCGAGCAAGGTGTAATATCCCCCCTCGCCGGAGGACGATCCGGCCAGCGCGCGGATGGCGGCGGCGACGACCACGCCGGTGCTCAGGAACCACAGGCCGTCGATCATCCCGCGCCCGACGTCAGCCGCGGTGAGCCCCGCCCGGGCCCGGGCGCGCCACAGGATCAGGGCCAGGGCGGCGGAGGCGGCGGCCAGCAGGGCCCAGCCGACGACGGGCGGATGTCCGACCACGACCCGGCCGAACAGGTCGGTGTAGACGCGGTCCTCTCCCGCCCGCGGCAGGGTGGGGCCGCGCAACAGCGCGTCGGCCGTCTCGAGCGCCTGCGAGCCGATGTGCTGAACGCTGCCGACATCCAGCGCCTCGGGCGTGGAGGTCGGCGAGTGGTACTGGGCCGGGCGGCCGATGAAGGCGAGGTTGATCCCCTGGACCCCGCGGTCCCGCGGAATGGTGAAGTCGGTGCCGTTCGGCATCAGCTCGTAGACGAACACCGCCAGGGAGTTGGACGAGAGGCCGCCGGTCGTCCGCGGCGCGATGCGGGCGAACAGGTCGATGGTCTCGGCGTTGCCGCGCCCCGTCTCGAACATCATGGCCCGGCCGCCGCCGCCGCGCGCCTCGAGGTTGATCACCGCGCCGATGCGGTCGCGCAAGGGATGATCGCCCCAGAAGGCGCGGGCCCCGTCGAGGCCCAGCTCCTCGGCGTCGGTCAGCAGGACCACCAGGGTGCGGTCCGCCGGCCCCCGCGCCCGGACCGCCCGCACGGCCTCCAGCACCGCCGCCACGCCGGCGCTGTCGTCGGCGGCGCCGGGTGAGTCCGCCGCCGTGTCGTAGTGGGCCATCAGGGCGACGGCGGGCAGGGCGGGGTCGCGGCCCGGCAGCACGCCGATCAGGTTGACGGCGCCGCGGCTCGCGGCCTCTGGCGCAGCCCCTTCCCGCGCCAGCCGCCGGACCGCGCCGGGAGACAGCGGCCCCGTCTGGGTCGAGGTCTGCAGGCCCAGAGCCGCCATGCGCTGCAGCAGGTGCGTCTGCACCCGCGCATGCTCGGCCGAACCAAGCGGGTGCGGCCGCTGCGCGATCTCTCGCACGTCAACCATCGCCCGCGTCGCCGAGAAGGCGGTCGGAGGGGCGTCCGCCGGCGCCGGGCGCGGGCTCTGCAGCGTGAAGACCGCAAGGATCAGGGCGAGGGCCAGAGACCCGAACAACCACAGCAGCCGCATCGTCATCCTCCCCGATGACGGGCGAGCCTAGGAGATCGGCGGAGCGTGGGGAAGCGGGAGCGGGGTTGTTCTACGCCGCGCGGCGGATGGCGGATGGCGACTTGACGAACAGACCCTTGCGGCCCGCGACGGCGCGGAAGGCGAGGCTGTCCTCCGGCTGCTCCTCTAGGCCCAGGAACAGGCAGCCGTCGTCGACCAGACGGCGTTCCAGATTGTCGATCATGTCGCCGCGGCGGCGGGCGTCGGCGTCGCACAACAGGTGGCGGCAGAAGATGACGTCGAAGCGATGAGCGTCCGCGGGCGGGTCGGCCAGATTGGCGCGAGCGAAATGCACCGCCGCGCGCAGCTCAGCCCTGGCGATCCAGGCGTCGTCGGTCTGGTCGAACCAGCGCAGCATGGCGCTGGCCTTCAGGCCACGCTGGATTTCGAAACCGGTGTAGGCGCCCGAACGCGCCTTCTCCAGCGCCCGCTGGGACAGGTCGGTGGCGACGATCTCGGCCGCGACCCCGGCTTCCTGCGCCGCGATGGCGAGGGACCAGGCTTCCTGCCCCGTCGAGCAACCGGCGGACCAGATCCTGATGGGCTCGCGGCCCCGCGCCTTGGCCAGCGCCGGCAGCAGTTCGAGGGTCAGGACATCGAAGCTGGCGCGGTCCCGACGGAACCATGTTTCGGGATTGAGCAGGGCCTCGATCACGGCCCATCCGAGCGACGCGACCGGCTTGGCCCAGAGGGCGGCCAGCATCGCGTCGACCGAATCGAATCCTTCGCGGCGAGCGACGGGGCCCAGCCGGTGTTCGGCCAGCTTCATCCGGTCGCGGGTCAGCCGGAAGCCGGCGCGTGTGGCCAGCAGCGTCTGGAGGCGATCGAAATCTTCCGGCGTCATCGCGGCGTCATGGCCTCAGACAGCCCCCACTTCGGCGAATTTGGACGTCAGTATCTCGCCGTCGAACGGCTTCATCACATAGTCGTCGGCCCCGGCGGACAGGGCTTCGGCGATCCGCTCGGCGCGTGTCTCGATGGTGCAGAACAGCACCTTGGGCGCCAAGCCGCCGGGCAGGGCGCGCAGGCGGCGCAGGAAGGTCATCCCGTCCATCACCGGCATCGACCAGTCCAGCAGGATGACTTCCGGAATCACGCCGCTGCAGAAGGCGAGGGCCTCCGAGCCGTCGGCGGCCTCGTCGACCTCGAAGCCCAGGCCTTCGACGATGCGGCGCGCGACCTTCCGGATGATCCGGCTGTCGTCGACGATCAGACAGGTTCTGGGGGTCAAATCTGGATTCCGATACTGCGTCCCACAACGCCCGCGTGTGCGACTCGCCCATGATCGCCCGCGGGCGGTTAACGAGTCCTTGGGAAGGCCGCTTAAACTCGGTTAGGCATGCGGGCGGACAGGCCGACCCGACCCTCCACGGCTTCGACATCGAGAGCGCCGCCAGCGTCGTTGACGGTCAGCCACAACCAGTAGGGCTGGATCCATTGACCGGGCAGGCCCTCGCTGAGCGGCCGGCCCGAGAGCCCGGCGACGGCTTCGACCTTCAGTCGCGCCCGGTTGCCTTCGGCGGCGCCTTCGATGATCAGGTCGTCGGCTTCCCGCCGGGTGGTGATGGTGGCCGTTCCGCCCGAGGGCAGGGCCGCGACGGTCAGGTAGGCGAGGTTCACCAGCGCCCGGGCCTGGGCCTTGGAGTAATCTCCGGCCTGCACCTGCCACGCCAGCGAGGCGCGGCCGCCCTCGGTCAGGCCGTCGACCAGTTCGCCCAGCTCGGCGGCCGAGAACCGCTCCGCCGACGCCGAGGCTCCGAAGGCCACCCGGGCGAACGACACCAGGGCGATCATCTTCTTCGCGCTGGCCTCGATCAGGCTCATGGCGTCGTCGCGCATATCCTGCGCCGTCGGGTCCTTCAGCAGGTCTAGGCCCGAGCTGATCGCGCCGGCGGGGCTGATGAAGTCGTGGCACAACTTGCCCGCCACGAGGGTGGCGAGGGCCTGCCCGTCGGGCAGGGCGGCGGCGGATGGGTCGGTCATGGGGCCCCGGAGCAACAGTCGTTAACGGGGCGGACGCTGACCTGATTTGCCGGTTCGCGAAACCGGTGCGATGCTCTAATCCGGCTGACATGACCCAACCCATGACGGCCCGGCTGGCCGACGACCTGGCCAGCGGCGCCCTCGCCGAGGCGTTGGCCGACATCGCCGAGGACGCCGCGCGCGTCATCCTGCCGTACTGGCGCAACAACGTCGTCGCCGAGGCCAAGGCCGACGAGAGCCCGGTCACGATCGCCGACCGGGAAGCCGAAACCCTGATCCTCGCCCGGCTGGAAGCGCTCTATCCGGGCGTGCAGACCGTCGCGGAAGAAGCCGTGGCCGCCTCCGGCGCGCCCGAGGCTGCAGCCGACTGGTTCTGGCTGATCGACCCCATCGACGGCACCCGCGGCTTCGTCGAGGGCCGCGAAAGCTTCACCGTCAACATTGCGCTGATCCACGACGGCGCGCCCGTCGCGGGCGTGGTCACCGCCCCCGCCACAGGCGTGACCTGGCGCAGCGCCGCCCCTGGCGCGGGCGCCTTCCGCCGCCGCTTCGGCGAGGCGTGGCAGACGATCAAGGTGCGCAATCGGCCCGTATCCCCGATGGCCGTGGTCAGTCACAGCATGAGCGACGCCGAGGCCCGCCGGCTGGTCTCGCGCCACGGCTGCAAGCAATGGCAGGGCACGGACTCGTCGCTGAAGTTCTGCCTGATCGCCGAGGGCCGGTACGACGCCTACCCGCGCACCGGCCCCACTTCGGAGTGGGACACCGCGGCGGGACAGGCCGTGCTGGAGGCGGCCGGCGGCCGCGTTCTGGCCGAGGGCGGCTCCCCCCTGCGCTACGGCAAGGCCGGGTTCGCCAATGGCGGGTTCGTGGCCCTGGGCGGCTAGAGCCGCATGGACTCGGGCATCGCGAGAACAGCCTGCTCCATCAGGGCCGGAGCGCCGCACTCGCGCGCCGTCTCGATCGCCTCGGCCAGCATCAGGCCCACGGCGCGGGGATCGGAGCCGGTCAGCCGAGCCTTCGCCAGCGCCAGCCGGGCCATGCCGATCTGATCCGCAGCCCAGTCGAGGGGCTGAGGCGTCCCCGCAGTTCCAAGCCGTCGTCTTATCTCGGCTTCCAGGCCTGTTACGGCGGCGACGTCCGACACGGCTTCAGCGAGCGCGATCTTCGCTTGCAGATGCCCGGCGCGCGCCAGCGCTCCGAGGATCAGGCCCGGCTCGGCGCTGATCTGTTCGGCCACCGCCAGCCGGTCGAGGGGCAGGCGGTCGGAGCGCACCAGTTGCACCGCCACCCAGTCCAGCGGGCTGTGATCGGCGGTGAACTGATCCGCGGCGGCCTCGAACAGGGCCATGCCCTGCTCGGCGGCGGCGGCGTTCCCGGCCAGGCGCGCGAGCGCCAGCAGGCCCGCGCCGGCCAAGGCCAGAGCCCGCGCCCGCGTCAGCGGCCGATATTCGGGCGAGGCGGATTCCACGAGCAGCCGCAAGTCGCGGCCGGCCTGATCCAGAAGCCGTCCGTCGCGGCGCGCGACGCCCGCTTCGAGCGACAGGGCGGCCCGGTCGAGGCGGAGCTCGTCCGTCGCCGTCTGCGGCAGGATCCGGGAGGCATGAATAGCGGCGTCGAGGAGGGCCGCGGCGTCGAGCATCGACGAGGGGTCGCCCGACAGCCGTGCGCGCCGCGCGATCAGCCTTGCATTCAGCGCTGCGAGGGCGGCGCGGGTGGCGGCCTTCTCCGCCGCAAGCGCGCCGAGGTCGCAGAGCGCCGCGGTCAGCGCCTCCGGCCCGCCGAACAGATCGAACTGAACCAGATGGGCGTCCGCCGCGGCGATGGATGCGAGGACCCGCTGATCCGGAGTCATCGCCTGGCGCATGGCGTCCGAGGCGGCGGCGCGGGCGCGGTCGAGGCTGGAGCGGCGGCCGGTGCGCCGCGCATGCTCGCGCCACAGGGCGGCGGCGCGGATCCAGCTGCAGAACGGGCGTTGGCAGGAGACCCGGCCTGCATCCGTGGTCTCGCGCCGGGCCTCGATCTCGACCAGATCGGCGCCGATCAGCTCGAGCCAGCCGAGATCCTCGCTTTCGCGCGCCTTCTCGAACAGCTTCCTGAGGTCCCGACCGAATTCGAACATGGTGGCTGGCGCTCCGGACGTCCCGCTTCGGGACCGATCAGGGCGTCCCGCCTCGCCCGATGCAAACGCAGCGCCGCCCGGGAGGTTCGACTTGGCCGTGGCGGTCGCCTGGACGCCGGCCCCCCGGATCAGTCGCGGGCGTACCGCTGGAACCGGGCGCCGGCGCTGTGGACGCGGTAGTCGCTCGCATCCGCCTCCAGCGCCCGGGCGAGAAAGCCGCGCGCGAGCTCCCACTGGCGCGTCTGTTCGGCCGCGTCCTCGGCGGCCGCGCCCCGCTCGGTGGCGAGGTCCGCCATCAGGACCAGACCCTCGACGTTGTCGGCCTGACGTTCCAGCGCGCGGGTGAGGGCCGCCTCGGCTGCGGCGGGATCTCCCCAGCGCTTTTCCGCCCGGCCGAGACCGACCAGGGCCATGGGATCGTCCGGGAACCGCACGGCCGCGGCCCGCAGCGTTGCAAGCAGCGCCGGGCCGTCGATTTCCGCGGGATTCCATGACCGCGCGTTGATCATCGGCAGGATGACCACGTCGGCCGCGGGCGACAGGGTCGTCACGGTGATCTCCGGATCGAGGGCGGGGATGTTGACCTTGGCGTAGCCCAGCCGCCCGCGCACATAGGCGCGAATGGCGGCGTCGAGTTGCGCGGTCGTCATGCCGAACACCGCCTGCCACGCCTCGACCGGGTCCTGGCCCGTGTTCACGGCGCTGACATAGGCGGACAGGCCGCGCACACGGGTCGCGTCGGACAGGAGCCAATGGGTCAGGGCCCACGACTGGGCGTAGTACATGGACCGGCCGACCTGGCTGTCGACGGCGAAGGAACCGTCCGCCCGCAGGAGAGCGTCGAACGGCAGCCAGCGGTTCTGCTGCAGGGCGTAAAGGCGGCCGCGGTCGGGCAGGCCGAAGGACGCCTCGCCGCTTGCGGTCACCGTGGAGGTGGCGAAGTACTCGGCGAACCCCTCGCGCAGCCAGCCCGGGTATCGCATGTCGCCGCTGCGGGCCATGACGTGGTGGCTGTACTCATGCAGCAGGATGTCATCGCTCTCGCCCCGTACGAGGACGGCGAAGACGTCGTTTTCGCTGGTCGAGTAGTAGCCGGCGATCCCCGGCGGCAGGCCCGGCACGGCCACGCGCAGCGCCCGGCCGTCGCTGACCAGATAGACAGGCAGCTTGCGGTTCTCGCCGGGCTTTTCGCCGCCGAAGCGGGACGCCAGAAGCGAGTCGAACCGCTCCAGCTTGGTCGTATAGTCGCGCAGCGCGCGTTCAGAGCCGTCGCTGTAGACGACGAAGTGGGCGCTTTCGGCGCGGCGCCATTCCGCGAGAGCGGCGGCCGGCGTCAGCGCGAGCAGCGCCACAGCCAGGAAGAGTCGGTGAACGGCGGCGAAGGACAAGGCCCGGATCTCCTGTGATGGACGATCCTAAGCCTGTTTCAGGGCTCGCGGTCCAGCTTCAGTTCTGCGCGTCCACAGCTTCGGGTGGGGAGGCGGCCGGGGCTGGCGGCCCGGCGCTGGATCCGCCTCGCACCTGCGCGATGCGGGCGAGGATGCGCTGGACGCGCGGCGACGTCTCGCCGCCGTGCGGATCGTTCGCGATCGGCTGGATGACCTGTTCAGCCTCATCCACCAGGCCGTGCGCCAGCATCGCCTCGGCGGCCACCGGTCGGTTGGTGACCACCTCCGGCGCGATCGCCACGGCCCGGCGCCACAGTTCGACATCGTTTTCGGTCGGATAGTCCGCCGCGAAGCGCCGGCTGTAGGCGATGGACTGGTAGACCCAATGGTTCCCGGGGTCCGCTTCGAACGCCCGCGCCAGAAACCCCCGCGCCTGACGGTAGAGACGCTCCCTGGCCTCCGGGTCTGTGAGTTTGTCGCCTGCCGTTATTCGCGCGTCGGCCATCAACAACAACAGTTCGACATCGGTCGGACGGGCGTCGAGCAAGGGCTGGATGGCCGCCTCCGCCCTGGCGGGATCACCCCAGCGGAGCTCGGCCCTCGCCGCCGCCGACTGGGCCAGCAGATCGCCCGGGCGCCGTTCCGCCGCCTGCCGCGCGCTGGCGAGGACGGCCGGCCCCTGATTCGCCGGGCCCCCGTCGCGGGCGTTGACGTCGACCAGCAGCACCTCGTCGGCGCTGTCGGGCAGGGCCGAGATCGACAGGGCCGGATCCGCCGATCCCAGATCCAGTTCCGCGTACCGGGGGCCGGCGTCCAGATAGGCTCGCAGCGTCCGGCCCAGCTGCTCAGCGTCCGTGTCGAAATGCGATCTCAAGGCTGCATCGATCGCGACGCCGCGCGCTCGGTCGCCCATGTAGGCGTCCATGCGACGGCGCCGGTCCGGGTCGGTCATCGTCCAGTGCATCAGCAGCCAGGACTGGGCGTAGAAGGCCGCAGTCTCGCGGCCGTCGGTGAAGTTGGGAGCGCCTCCCAGCACCGTCTCCATCGGCAACCAACGCAGGGTGTTCAACACCCGGGCGCTGCTGAAGGGGGTCTTGCCCACCGTTGCGCGTCCGGACGCGCTTACGGTCGCGGTGCTGAAGAACTCGGCGAAGCCCTCGCGAAACCACGCGGGATAGGCGCCCGGAAAGTTCCGGAACATGAAGTGGTGGCCGTATTCATGCCGCAGGGTCTCGTCCCCCGCGCTTCTGATGGCGACCGCGCGGATGTCGCGGAAATTGGCCGAATAGAAGCCGGCGACCCGCTCCGGCAGCTCCGGCGCCACGATGCGGAGGTCGGCGCGGTTTCTGACGATGTAGACCGGCAGTTTGCGCTGGTCCGGTTGTTCGGGCAGGGCGAAATAGGTCCGCATCAGCTGGTCGATACGCTCGAGCTCGGTCGCATAGTCTCGGAGGTCGCGTTCGAACCCGTTGCCGTAGACGACGAAATGGCGCGTCTCGGCCTTTCGCCACTCAGCGTGGGCCAGCCCGGGCGCGGCGGCGATGGCGACGGCGAGGAGGGCGGAAACGGCGGCGAAGCGGCTCTTTTGGATCATCGAGTCTCTCATGCAACGGGCGACACTTAGTAGCTCGCGGGCGTGACTGCTTGTCGAGGCCCTATCCCCGCTCCTTGGTCCGGGTGAAGGCGACCTGCGGGAAGCGTTCCATGACGTAGCCGGTCTCCCAGCTCGACTTGGCGAGGAAGACCGGGTCGTCGTCGATGTCGCGGGCCATCTGGCCGCGGTACTTGCCCATGAAGTCTTCGAGATCCGCCTTGGTCCCGCCGATCCAGCGCGCCTCGGCGAAGGGCGAGGGCTCGAACAGCACCTCCAGCCCGTATTCCTCGCCCAGCCGGTCGGCCATGACCTCGAACTGCAGCTGGCCGACGGCGCCGACGATGAAGTCGGAGCCCATCTCGGGGCGGAACAGCTGGGTCACGCCCTCTTCGGCCAGGCCGTCCAGCGCCTTCCTCAGGTGCTTGGCCTTGAGCGGATCCTTGACCCGCACGCGCTGCAGGATTTCCGGGGCGAAGTTCGGCAGGCCGGCGAAGCGGATCAGGCCGCTCTCCGACAGGCTGTCGCCGACGCGCAGCACGCCGTGGTTGGGTATGCCGATGACGTCGCCGGCGAAGGCGTCCTCCGCCAGTTCGCGGTCGCTGGCGAAGAACATGATCGGGGCGTTGACCGACAGCTGCTTGCCGGTGTTCTGCACCTTCAGTTTCATGCCGCGCTGGAACTTGCCGGAGGCCATGCGGAACATGGCGATCCGGTCGCGGTGGTTGGGGTCCATGTTGGCCTGGACCTTGAACACGAAGCCGGTGACTTCGGCCTCGCCGGGCTCGACCGACGTCGGCACCGGATCGGCGGCGTTGCGGGTTCCGGCGGGGGCGGCCTTGTGCGCCTTCATGGTCTTGGGAGGCGGAGCCCATTCGCCGATGGCGGCGAGCAGTTCGTCGATGCCGAAGTGGCGCAGGGCCGAGCCCCACAGCACCGGCGTCATATGGCCTTCGAGGAAGGACTGGCGGTCGAACGCGGGATAGCCGCCCTCGACCAGCTCCTGAGCGTCCAGCAGCGCCTGATGCTCGCCGGCCTCGAAATACCGGGCGGCGTCGGCCAAGGGCAGGGCGTCGGGGTGGGGAACGTCTTCGGCCGAGCCGGCGGGCTTCCGCGCATAGGGCTGGAACTTGCCGGTGCCCATCTCGACCATGCCGCGCAGGCGGTTGCCGCTCTCGGCCGGCCACCAGATCGGGGCGGGGTCGAGCTGCAGGCGGCTGGCGATCTCGTCCAGCAGCGCCATCGGATCCTGGGCCTCGCGGTCCAGCTTGTTGATGAAGGTGATGATCGGGATGTCGCGCAGGCGGCAGACCTCGAACAGCTTCAGCGTCTGCGGCTCGATGCCCTTGGCGGCGTCCAGCACCATGATGGCGCAGTCGGCGGCGGTCAGGGTGCGGTAGGTGTCTTCCGAGAAGTCCTCGTGGCCGGGGGTGTCCAGCAGGTTGAACATTCGCGCCACGCCGTCCGCCGGCGTGTGCTCGAACGTCATGACGGAGGCGCTGACGGAGATGCCGCGCTCCTTCTCGATCTTCATCCAGTCCGACTGGGTGCGCCGGTTCTCGCCCCGCGCGCGCACGGCCCCCGCCGCGCGGATGGCCCCGCCGGCCAGCAGGATGTGCTCGGTCAGCGTGGTCTTGCCGGCGTCCGGGTGCGCGATGATGGCGAAGGTCCTGCGGCGCAGGGCCTCCTGTTCGAGGGTGAGTTTCGACATGAGCATTCCTTGGGCCGCGGGCTCTAGCGCGGACCCGCCCGAAAGTCATCCGGGCGCGGGGTCGCCGAACCGGACGACCCGGAGAGTCAGCTGCAGCACAGGAGCGCGTTCGCCGCCCTCCACTGGAGCCCGAGCGCTCCCACCGTCACTCGTCGCCGGCTTCCGGGTCCTCGCCCGTCGTGTTGGCGGCGGCTTCCTCGGCGGCCGCTTCGCTGGCCGACAAGCCGCGAGCCCGGTTGATCAGGGCCTGCGCGGTGGTCGCCGCCTCGCCGCCATGGGGATTGTTGGCCAGCGGCTCGGCGACGCGAATGGCTTCCTCCGCGCGCCCGGCGGCCAGATAGGTCTGGGCCATGTCCATCCGAGCCTTGCCCAGTTGGGGCGCGAGCTGCATCGCCAGCTCACGTGTGACGATGTCGTTCTCATTCGGGTAGCCGGGGCTTCCCTCGCGCGTTTCCGCCAGCAGCATGAAGGTCCGATAGTTGGCGTCGTCGAGCCGGAACGCGCGGCTCAGGAAGCCCTGTGCCTCGCTTTTCAGCCTGACGGCCGCCGCGGGATCCTCGGCGGCCCGCTCGAGGAGCGACTTCGCCATATACTGAAGGCCCTCGACATGTTCCGGGTTCACTTCGAGCAGCCGGCGCAGAACTGTCTCTCCCGCGTCCCGATCACCGAGGTGGATCTCGGCATGCCCGAGCGCCAGCAGGGCCGCGGGATCATCGGGATGACGCGCGGCCAGGCGACGAACCTCGGCCAGTGTCGACTCGCTGTGGGTTGTGGGAACGCCGGTCAGCCGCAGATTCATGAGCAGGAAGTCGTTGGCCGACGCCGGAAGTTCCGTGACCGACACTTCAGCCCGCGGGAAAAAGTTGGTGATCTTGGAATAGGGTATCCGGCTCATATAACGGCGGAGTTCGCGGCGCAGGTCTGCGTTGGAAATGCCGGTCGCCCTCGGCATCGCCTCGACCGCGTTGCCGCCGGCCCCGACGTCGAGCAGGTAGGCTCTGAGCTGCGTGAAGCGCGCGTCGTCGCTCATGAACCAGTGAGTCATCAACCAGGCGAGCGGATAGTAGGTCTCGTTGCGTCGCCGCACTTCGCCTGAGCGCTTGGCGAGGAGGTCTTCCATAGCAATCCATGTCGACCCCCGCAGCCATGATCCGCGGTTGTCGTTGTGTTTGCCGATCGTGATCTCAGTGTCGCTGATGTCGACGGTCATGAAGTATTCGGCGAACCCTTCGACAAACCAGGCCGGATACCCATAAGGCGCGTTCTGCAGCATGAAGTGGTGGGCGTACTCATGCAGCAGCACATCGTCGCCCATGCCGCCACGGAGCGCGACGGCGAAGATGTCCTCCTCCCGCGCGGTGTAGAAGCCGGCGACGGTTTCACCGATGCCGGGTGACACGCGACGGAGGCCGCTGTCGGAGACGAGGTAGATCGGCAGTTTGCGGGGCGGGGCTTCGTCGATCGGCAGCCCCATCTTCCACCGAAGGAGGCGATCGAATGTCTCCAGTTTCCGCGTGAAGGCGATCAGCTGGCCGGGATTGCCTTCGCCGTAGACGATGAACCGCTCGCTCTCCGCCTTCAGCCAATCGGCGCGCGCGGGTGTCGCCGCCGTCATCGCCAGCGCCGCCGCCAACACCAAAACCAGTCGAGTGATCGCCGTCATGCCCGCCCCGCTTGCGTCCGGACTCTTTCTTAGCGAGCGAATCCGGGGCCTCCAAGCGGAGCCGGGAGCGACTAAACGGGGGCGGTTCAGGAAGCCGGCGCGGCGGGCGTCAGTCGGCGGCGGCCTCCTGCTGCGCCGCCTCTTCCGCCGGCGCTTCCTCACTGTCCGCAACCCCGCCGGTCGCAGTTGCGATCGCCGCGAGCATGGTTCGGGCGCGGACGCGGTCGGCCCCGGGGTGAGGCGCATTGGCGACGGGGTCGAGCATGGTCTTCGCCTCACTCCAGAGAGACCTGGACATATAGGTCTCGGCCAGCCTGAGCCGGTTTTCGTCAACCTGGGGGGCGAGGGCCGTGGCGACCTCCAAGGTCGATATGTCATTGGCGCTGGGATAGCCGGGCTGCCCGCGCCGCGTGTCGTTCAGGCCGAGATATATGCGGAAGTCCAGCGGCTGATGTTCCATGGCCTGAGCCAGATAGGCGCTGGCGAGGCGGCGCCGGGACGCCGTGTTCTCGGAGTCCGGCTCCGCCTTGACCTGATCCATCAGGAGCGCGGCGGCGATGCGCAGCGCGTCGGCGTCCGTGGAGGTGACGGACAAAAGGGGCTGCAGCGCCGCCAGACCCGCCGCCGGATCCCCCTTCAGCCGATGCGCGCGGGCGGCGACCAGCATGGCCATGCGCTGGTCCGGGCGCCGCGCCGCCGCCGCAAGCGCCTCGGTGATCAGGTCTGTGCGGTGTCGGGCCGCGTCGCGGGCCATCTCGGCCCTTCGCGCCTCCGAGCGCGGGTCATCGGGGTCGTTGTCGGGCCGGGGGACCAGAGGCGTGTCGTCCAGTCGAAGGTCGTACCAGACGAAGGCGCCTTCGTCCGCGCCCAAGGTTGAAATGGCGACCTCAGGCATCGGGATCTCGATCTGGAGCGTATAATAATTGATGCGTCCCAAGAAGTACCGGCGCATGTCGGCCTGGAGTTCTGTCGAGGTGCGCCCGGTCGCCGCCTCCATCGCCACACGCGAGTCCGCTCCCCGGATCACGGCGTTCAAATACTGTCCCAACATCTGCCGCCGCTCGGGCGTGCTCATCAGATAGTGGGTCAGGCCCCATGCCTGGGCGTAGTAATCATAGACGCGGGCCCGACCTGATCGACTGATCCGCCATTTCAGCACATCGGCCAAGGGAGCCCACTCGTTGGCGCCCAGTTGCGTGAACATCAACATCCGCCCGCGGTCTTCCCGCCCGACCTCGATCTTCTCCGGCTCCAGGACGGCGGTGGAGTAGTACTCGGCGAATCCCTCGACGAACCACGACGGATAGGCTTCGGCCGACATCTGGAACATGAAATGGTGCGCGTACTCGTGGAACAGGGTGCTCAGCGCCTCCGGGTTCGTGGTGTTGGTGACCGTGTAGATGCGACCCGCGTCGGGGGAGTAGAAGCCGGCGATGCCCTCAGAGCCGTCGGGAAGGATGCGGCGCATATCCCGCGCGCCATCCGCCAGGTAGATCTCCAGCTTTGGAATCTGGACGTCGCTCTCAATCGGATAATAGCTCCGCAGAAGGGCGTCGAAACGTTCGATCTTGGTGGCGTAGGTGCGCAAGGTGCGCTCGGACACATCGCCGTAGAGAACGAAGTGCGTGGTCTCCGCGCGACGCCACTCGGCCCACGCAGGCGCGGCGACGCCGGCGGTGAACAGCGCAACGAGAACGGCCAAGGCCTTAAGGCCGCGATTAAACACGAAAATCCCCCGGGAAACTTGGGGAGCCTACCGCGCGCCGCGCGCGAGTCAAAGGGTCGCGGGCGCCGCCGTGCTACGCGGCGAGACGCATCCAGACGGCCTTGTCGGCGGCGACGGCGTCGAGCTGGCCCTTGGCGGCGCGGTTCTTCAGCTGACGCATGATGGCAGCGGGCAGGGCGCAGAACTGCGGCTCTACGAGCGCCGGATCGCAACCGGCCGCCGGCGCCGCGAACAGGGCGGCGTTGACGTCCGAAGAACGGTCGTGGATCAGCCAGGCGAGGCGGCGGGCCCGTTGCGGATCGTTGATGTGCATCAGCGGATCCTCGGCGAACAGCTCGCAGCCGAGCTCCAGCACATAGTCCATGCCGAGGTTCTCGAAACGGCGGGCGTCGCCCGGGGTGACCGGGCAGGTCTCGTCCAGATCGAACACAACGTCGTTCAGAAGAAAGAGCATCGGAAACACCCACCATCTCCGGGCTCGTGACCGGCCCGTTGAAATGGACCGTAGCGGCAGGCGCTTGCGGTTCCGTTCCCGAACGCGGTTAAGGATTTCGCACCAAGGCGGGCGGCGGAAACCGGGGGTTGGCAGGTGTCGGGCGGCTAGCCCGCCGCGACCGTTTCCGTGATGAAGTGCCGGCCCTCGCGGTCCTCGATCTCGACGACCCACAGGTCGGGGTCGTATCCGCTCTGGCGTTCGATGTAGGCGTCCAGCTCGCTCTCATGGTCGCTCTCGACGGGCTGCATCCATAGCCGCTCCCCGTCCGCGCCGAAGGCCTCGCTGTAGAGGCGGGCGCGGCGGGTTGAGGTGTCGAACACCTTGACGATGACGGTTCCCGCACGCTGGTCGCCCCTGCGCACCACCGTCGCGAAAGCGCCGCCCAGTTCGGCGCGGCGGATCAGGGCCGAGACCCACAGGTCGCTGGAAAGAAGCACTTCGATAACCCTGTCCGGAAACCGTACCGGAACGTGTGGCGCCCATGATGCGGCCCCATGACGATAAGGCCTCCCGCACGGAAGACCATAGCCGCCACACTGGCCGCGGCCGCCGCCTGCATGGCGTCCGCCGCCTCGGCCGGACCGGTCGACACCTATTACGAGCGCGCCTTTGTCGTGGCCGCCGACGCCCGCTGCGGATGGTTCGAGCCCCGGCTGGACGCCGCCCTGAGCGCCGCGGCGGCCCAGGCGCGGGGGGCTGCGCTGCGGTCCGGCATCTCGGAGACGGCATTGACCGCCACCGCCGGACGGGCGCGGTCCCGCGCTCGATCGGTCTCGTGTGGCGACCCTCAGTTGGCCACCGTGCGCGCGCGCGTGGACGGCGCCTTCTCGGGCTGGCTGCGGACCCCGCGCATGACCTTCCCCGGCGCAGCCAAGGACTGGACGGCGATCCGGACCCGGTCCGAAGGGATCGGCTGGAAGCTGCGGCAGGAGTCGCGCGTGGGCGCGTCGCCGGTCGCCTTCGGCTACGCCGGCGCGGAGGCCGCGTCGGAGTTGATGACCGTAGTCAGCTTCGTGGGCCAGTCGCGCCCCTATGCGGCGCGGATCGTCCTGCGCGATCCGGCGCGGGTCCCGCGTCCCTGGCTGAACGGCGAAGGTCTCGTCCCCGCCTCCGCGCGGGCCAGCTACTGGGCGACCGGCGTCGCCGCCGCGGATCGCAGCCTGCTGACAACCAACAGCCGCGCCGGCGAGAGCTGGCGCTTCCCGGCGACGGCCGCGGCCGCCGTGGAGCGGCTCGATCCCCGCGAGGCGTTCGCGGTCGAGTTCCACTTCCGGGACGGCACCGTGGCGATGGCGAGGTTCGAGGCCGGGGATTTCGCCGCCGCGCGGGCCTTCCTGGCCATGGGCGCGATCTGAGGCCTCAGCCTCCGCCCTTCATCGGCATCGGGATGACCTCCGCGCCGCCCTCCGGCGCCGGCGCACGGGCGACGAGCGCCACCGGGAGACGGACCGTCACGGCGGTTCCCTCGCCCAAGGTGCTCTCGATCGTCATCCGGCCGCCGTGCAGTTCCGCGAACGCACGCACCAAGGACAGACCCAGTCCGGTGCCCTGGCGGCGCTGTTCGACGCCGCCGGCCTGTTCGAAGGGGCGGCCGAGACGTCGCACGTCCTCGGGGGCGATTCCCACCCCGGTGTCGGCGACGACGACCTCGAGGTCCGCCCCCATGGCTTCCGCCGTCACGGTGACGGTTCCTCCGGCGGGCGTGAACTTCACGGCGTTCGAGAGCAGATTCAGCGTGATCTGCTTCAGCGCCCGGCGGTCGGCCGAGACCTCCAGCGGTTCGGCCGGCAGAACGCTCGACAGATTCACGCCCTTCTCTTCCGCATGCACGCGCACCAGGGCCATGGCCGCGGAAAGGGTTTCGCGGGCGTCGAAGCGCTCGAGCGTCAGCGTGTACCGCTCCGCTTCGATCTTGGCGACGTCGAGCAGGTCGTTGATCAGGTCCAGCAGGTGCCGGCCCGCCTGGTGGATGTTGTCGGCGTAGTCGCCGTAGCGGTCGGGTATCGGGCCAAAGATGCGCTGCCGCATGATGTCGGAGAAGCCCAACACGGCGTTCAGCGGCGTCCGCAACTCATGGCTCATGTTGGCGAGGAACCGGGTCTTGCCGGCCTCGCGCGCCTCGGCCTCGTTGCGGGCGACCTCGAGCCCCAGCTCGCGCGCATATTGGGCCGTGGCGTCGGAGATGTGCGCGATCAGCCGTCCGCCGGGGGCGTCGCCCAGCCTGCGGACGATCAGTTGGGCCCGCCGATCCAGCGCGGCGCGCGGGGCGAACGAGGCCGTCCCCTCATGCCCCGCCTGAGCCCGCTCCAGCGCATCGAGGAGCCGGGGCCGGTCCGGCGCATGAACCGCTTCGACCAAGCCGCTCTCGAACAGCGGGTCGACCGCCAGATAGGGGGGCGGGGAGCCATAGGCGGCAACGACCCGTGCCGACGGGTCGAGGACGAGCATCAGGGACGGCTGGGCCGCCAGCAGGGTTTCGACACGGGCCGTCTCCGCCTCGGCGGCGACAAGTTGTGCCTCCCGGTGGCGCCAGGACAGGCGAACGGCCAGGGCCGCCGCGCCCGCCGTCAGCACCGCCGACACGGCGGCAAGCTCCGGCCGGTGGACGCCCGGTCCGCCGGCCAGGGCGGCGGCCAGGCCGGCCAGGGCCGCGAAACCCACCGCAAGCGCGCCGGCCTGCACCGGACGGGCGCCGCCGAGGGCGATGCCGGCGGCGATGGGCAGGAAGACAAATCCGGCCAGAGGCCCGGTCAGTCCGCCGGAGAGACCGGCCGCGACGAAGGCCGCGGCGGCCCACACCCACAGTAGAGCCATCCGCTGGTCCGTTCCGTCACGCCACAGCAGGCCGAGCCCGGCCACGCCGGGGAGCGCCATGGCGAGGACGCCGTAGAAGACCGCCCCGTCCACCGCTCCGAGCCAGCCGCCGACCAGAGCCAGAAGCGCTGCGGACACGGCCCAACCCGCATGCCAGGCAGACAGCCTCGCGCGGTCGTCCGCAGCGGCGGGGCTTGAGGATCGGGGCGTGGCGGGTGAGAACTGGATCAAGGGCGGGCGAGGAGAGGCCGACAATGCGCCGACGGTGAGGCCACTCTAGTCCCGCGGTTGAGTCGCCCAAAGCGCACACGCTTTCCAGGCGACTGGACGCGGGACCCGCGCGGCTGTTTTCTGGGGAGATGTCGCGAGGTTGTCGTTAACGCCGGGCCGGACTATCTGCGCCGGATGACGCCTCAGCCTTCGATCGACGAGACCCTGGCCGAACTGGCGGAGGACTTCGACGTGCTCGAGGACTGGGAGGGCCGGATCGAATACGTCATCGATCTGGGGAAGGGCCTCGAGCCGCTTCCCGAACGGGATCGGACGGAAGCGAACAAGGTGCCGGGCTGTGCGGCCCAGGTGTGGCTTGCCGTTCGGCGCGAGGATGACCGGCTCCGCTTCCTCGCCGACAGCGACAGCGCCCTGTCGAAGGGCAACATCGCCCTGCTGCTGAAGCTCTATTCGAACCGGCGGCCGGCGGAGATACTGGCGTTCGACGCGCGGGCGGCGCTGGATCGGCTGGGCCTGCCGTCGGCTCTGACCCGTCAGCGCGCCAACGGCCTCAACGCCATGGTCGGCCGCATCCGCGAAGCCGCGGCCGACGCTCAGTAATAGAGGCCGGTTATGCTCATGGCGGGGCGCTCGTCGGCCCGTTCGGTGACCTCGACCACCATCCGGCTCTCCTCCGGACGCCGTGTCCGGCGGTCCCAGCGGCTCGCGTTGGTCGCCGTCCACCGTTCCGGATTGCCGAACGCCCGCCGCGCGAGCTGCGAAAGGTCGCGACTGCTCGCACGCCGCGACGACAGGGTGCAGGCGACCGCGTAGGGTGCGCTGTCGCCCAACTCGCGCGTGCCTTCTTCAAGCTTCAGCCGCCAGACGCCGTCGCTCGAGACCAGTTCGACTTCCGAAGCGAACTCTTCCAGCGGCGCGTTGTCGCCGATCGGGCGGCGGAACTGGAGATCGCGCGCCGTCTGGATGGCCTTCTCGAAGCTGCGCGACCGGCTGGCGTAAGGCAGGCAGACATCCGTCAGCGCCTGAACGACGAAGGGCTCCTGCGCCATGGCGGGAGGGGCGGTCACACAAAGGCTGGCGGCGAGGCCGCACACCACGAAAAACTTCAACATCATCCCCGGAAACGGGCAGCTGGACCAAGCGGGCTGGGGCCCGCGCATGCACCTTCGCGCCCTGCCGCCACCGTCTTAGGGCCGACGACCCGCCTGCAAAAGTTAACTGCATGTAACATATGGCCGAATTCCGTCGGGTCAGCAGCCGATCCGGTAGTGCATGGCGAGGCTCGTCAGGCCCGCCCGCAAAAGTTGTTTGCCGGCTCGTCTGCGGAGGCCGAGTTCCTGCTCCGCCGCCTGCAGGGCCGAGGCCCGGATGCAGACGGCGTCGATCAGTCCGCGCGCCGCCCCGCAGGCCGCCAGCGCCGCTTCGACGCGCGCGGCGGCGGCGGCGGCGCCGGGGTCGGCGCGCCGGACCGTTCCGCCCGCTCCCGTCCGGGGCAGCGCGTCCCACCGCATGGTGACCGAGGTTCCACGCAGGGCCGCCTCCGCATCGCGTCCCAGGCGGTGCGCCGCCGCGACCTGCGCAGCCGTCAGCCACGGCTGGCCGTCCGCGTCCTTGCGTGAGGCCAGCCAGGCGATCGCGGAGTGGCCGAGGTTGGCGCGCCTGAACTGTGTCCGGCCCTGAGCGTCCATCACGGGGCGGACGCCTTCGATCAGCCCGGGGCGCCCGGCCGCCGGCGCTTCGGCCGTGACGTGACCGCGGGCGGCGACCCAGCCGCCGCCCGGCCTGACCTTCAGGCCCGGCCTCTCGGCCAGCCGGCGGAAGAGGGTTTCGTCGATTCTCAGCAGCACGCGGGTTCGGCGATCGCGACCTGCACGAAGGCCATACCCGTCGTCGGGAAGCGCCTCGATCCAGCCATGCGGACGGGCCAGCAGCCGCCTCGCCCTGTCGCCGACCGAATCGGCCTGATCCGGATCGGGCGCATTCACGCCCTGAGCTCGCACCGCGGCGCCTCCAGAACGTCGCGGACACACCGCTCCAGCCGATCCAGAAGGGCGTCGAGGGCTGGACGGTCGCGGCTTTCCTCGACCCACCGGCAGGCCGCCGCGGCGGTGGCGCGGTTCAGGCCAAAGGCGTGAGCGACCCGCTCCAGCGGCCAGCCGAACGCAACGTAGGCGAGATACATGGCCAGCCAACGGGCCCGGCAGGCGGAGCCTCCGAGGCGGGCGGCGCCGCGCATCCGCTCGGCCGGAACGCCCGTCGTCGCGGCCACCATCTGCAGCGCCAGCCCGGCGCGGATCCGGTCCGCTTCGTTGACCTGGCCCCAGTGCGTATCGTTCATCGGTTCGGCTCCCATCATCCCAACTGAAGCCGCTCGTGCAGCGTCGGCTCGCCTTAGGAATATGGTCCTAGGAAACGTCGATTGCGGTCGTAGAGCCGGAAGGGCGGCGAGGGCGGCGGGAAAAGTGCGCGATCTTGACTCGGGACTCTCGACGCCGATTCGCAAATCAGCCTACGATTCGCCTCAATGGGGTGGCGTTAACCTTTCTTAAGTTTTTGCTCGGTTAACTCCCCAACAAGGTTACCCGCCGTGCGAATGTCGGGGCTACTGTCAAGCTTTGCCTGGAGGGGCACCAATGCGCGTCTTGCTTATCGAAGATGATCACGCAACCGCGCAGAGCATCGAGCTCATGCTGAAGTCGGAAGGCTTCAACGTGTACACGACCGACCTCGGCGAAGAGGGCATCGATCTCGGCAAGATCTACGACTACGACCTGATCCTGCTGGACCTGAACCTTCCCGACATGAACGGCCTCGAAGTCCTGCGCCAGCTGCGCGTCGGCAAGGTCAACACGCCGGTGATGATCCTCTCGGGCACCTCGGAGATCGAGACCAAGGTCAAGACCTTCGGCGGCGGCGCCGACGACTACATGACCAAGCCCTTCCACAAGGACGAGCTGATCGCGCGCACCCACGCCGTGGTCCGCCGCTCAAAGGGGCACGCCCAGGCCATCATCCACACCGGCGAGATCGCCGTGAACCTGGACGGCAAGACGGTCGAGGTGAACGGTCACCGCGTCCATCTGACGGGCAAGGAGTACCAGATGCTGGAGCTGCTCTCGCTCCGCAAGGGCACCACCCTGACCAAAGAAATGTTCCTGAACCACCTGTACGGCGGCATGGACGAGCCCGAGCTGAAGATCATCGACGTCTTCATCTGCAAGCTGCGCAAGAAACTGGCGACCGCCGCGGGCGGCAAACATTACATCGAGACCGTCTGGGGCCGCGGCTATGTGCTGCGCGACCCGTCGGAATCGAGCGCGCCGGTCACCGCCGCCGCCTGACTTTGGAATATTGAAAGCCGAAACGCCCGTCGGATCGCTCCGGCGGGCGTTTTGATGTGGCGGTCTGACTCAGATCAGAACGACGGGCCGGGCGAGGATGCGCTCCACCCGGGCCAACAGGGTCGCCGGGTCGATCGGCTTGGCGACATAGCCGTCGCAGCCCAGCTTCACCGCCGCCCGCACGGAGTCGATGCTGCTGTTCGCGGTGACCATCAGCACGGAGGGGGCCCAGCGCCGAATGCGGCTGAGGACTTCGAGGCCCGACATGTGGGGCATGTTGACGTCGAGGACGACCAGATCGAACTTGAAGCGCCGCGCCATCTGCAGGGCGGTCTCGCCGGTGCTGGCCGTCATGCACTCATAGCCGGCGTGGGAAAGCACGGCGTCCAGGATGCTGCGGATGGATTCGTGATCGTCAACGATCAGGATTTTTCCGGGCATCAACGAACTCCTCAGGCCGGTACGCGCCCCGCCGCATCGTTTTAGCCTGAGATCGGGCTGCACAGGTTAACGTGTGCACAACTGCAAGGTTCGGGATCGGGCGCGGTCCGCCGAATGCGATCGGGCCTCGTCAGGCCTCGCACACACGAACGCCCGCCGGATCGCTCCGGCGGGCGTCATGAGTTCAGGAAGCGAAGAGCTTAGCCTTTGGCCGCATAGCCTTGTCCGCCGTTCGACGGACGCCTGCGGCGCGGGCGGCGCTTGATCTCGCCGTCCGGCTTCGCCGCCACGGCGACGCCGCCGCCGCCCTGGCGCGGATCGTTGTTCGACTGACGCGGACGCTCGCGCGCCAGCGGATCGAAGGCCCGTGCCGGGGTCGGGCGAACGTCGCGGCCCGGGCCCGGCTTGCGGACGCGGTGCGGTTGCCCGCCGCCTTCCAGCTTGACGCCGTCGCGGCGGGGGTTGCGCGGGCCGCGCTGCTGCTGGCGGTCGCCGCGGCCGTCGTCGGGCATCGAGGCCTTGGAGCCGACGCCCGAGGCCATGATCGACTGGTCCAGCAGGGCCAGCGACTTGTCGTTGCGGCGGTCGGTCGACGGGATCTTCTGGCGCGTGACCTTTTCGATGTCGCGCAGCAGCTTCATCTCGTCGCCGGCCACGAAGCTGATGGCCGAGCCGTCGGCGCCGGCGCGGGCCGTACGGCCGATCCGGTGGACATAGGCTTCCGGCACGAAGGGCAGTTCGAAGTTGACGACGTGCGAGACGCCGTCGACGTCGATGCCGCGCGCGGCGATGTCGGTCGCCACCAGCACCCGCAGCTTGCCCTTCTTGAAGGCGTCGAGCGTGCGCTCGCGCTGCGGCTGGCTCTTGTTGCCGTGGATGGCGCCGGCTTCGACGCCGCCGGCTTCCAGATAGGCCGCGACCTTGTCGGCGCCGTGCTTGGTCTTGGTGAAGACCAGGCAGCGGGTGAAGGTCGGATCGCTGAACATCTCGGTCAGCAGGGCGCGCTTGCGGCCCTGTTCGATGTGGACGATCGACTGGTTGATGCGCTGGACCGTGGTGGCTTGGGGCGTCACCGACACCTTGACCGGGTCCTTCAGCAGCTCGCCCGCGAGCTTGCCGATCTCGGTCGGCATGGTGGCCGAGAAGAACAGGTTCTGGCGCTTGGCCGGGATGCGGCTGACGATCTGACGGATCGGCTTGACGAAGCCGAGGTCCAGCATCTGGTCGGCCTCGTCCAGCACGAAGATTTCGGTGCGGCTGAGGTCCAGCGTCTTCTGCTGCATGTGGTCCAGCAGGCGGCCGGGGGTGGCGACCAGCACGTCGAGACCCTGTTGCAGGGCGCGCTCCTGCGGCCCGTACTTCACGCCGCCGAAGATCACGGCGACGCGGAAGCCGAGGTGTTTGCCGTAGGTCTTGAAGCTCTCGGCGATCTGGCTGGCCAGTTCGCGGGTCGGCGACAGGATCAGGACGCGCGAGGTGCGGGGCACCGGCGGGGTGCGGTTGGCGGCGAGCCGATGCAGGATCGGCAGGGCGAAGGCCGCGGTCTTGCCGGTGCCGGTCTGGGCGATGCCCAGCAGGTCCTTGCCGTCCATGACGTCAGGGATGGCCTGCATCTGGATCGGCGTGGGGATGGTGTAGCCCTCGGACGCCAGCGCCTGGAGCAGGGCCGGGTTGAGGTTCATGGATTCGAAGGTCTTGGTGCTCACGGAGCGTTCTTTCGCATGCGGCGACGCGCATCGACCGGGCTGACAAGCCAAAGGCCGCGCACCGCCAGTCCCGATTTGGCTCCGGAGAGGGAGCCGCGACGGGGTGGATCGGGCGCCGCCCCGCGTGTCCGGGCAGCGAATGAATCTTGAGGGCCGGCCGCTGCTACAGTCAGGTCTTCGAAGTCTGAAGACCCACACGCGCTGGAGCGCACCGGGGCGCCGCAATTGTGCGACGCAGCGCAAATGGACCGCGAATGCGGCGAAGTCAAGGAGACGGGGGCCGATTGGCCGCTCAGGTCCCGGGCTGAACGTAAGGAATCCGGGCGAACAGCCGCCGCTCCGCGCCGCGCGGATCATCCTCCATCCGCGGCGGATGATCGAAGATCAGGGTCTGACGGCGGGTCAGGTCGTACGGCGTCCATTCCGGCAGGCGGCCGTGATTCGGGTCGCCGCTGCGGGCCATGGAGACGAAGGCGCGGCTGAGGCGGTCGGCCATCGGCTGCGCCTCCGGCCCCTGTGCACGGCTGCCCGGCGCTGCGACGTTGTCGAAGGCCAGCGGGATGTCGTCGGTGTGCTGGGCCCCGCGCCGTCCGCCCTCGATCGGCGAGACCCAGTCGAGCTGGTAGACGAAGGCCGGCGTTCCCTCCGCCGCCCGGGCCTCGGCTTCGATGATCGCCGCGCGCCACGACCGGGCGGCGGTCGTGGCGGCGAAGAAGACCTGGCTGGGGCTGTAGCCGGGATACAACTCGCGATAGGCGGCGATCACCGGCTCGGGCGCCACGTCGATGCGCATGGTCGCCAGCGTCATCTTCCCCGGCAGGTCGTCCCAGCCGAGCGTATGATTGGCCGGATCGCCGCCGAGGAAGGCGCGGGTCTCGTCATGGGTGTTGCCGATGATCATCGGGATGTGCGCCGACTGGGGCGGCGCGTCGGGGTAGAACGGGTGCCGGGTCAGGCTGCGGTCGTCCAGCACCGGCCCGAAATACAGCGAGCCGTAGCCGAGCACGGGATCGGGAGCCTCGGTCGCCTTCAGCAGCGCCTCGACCGGCAGGGTGGCGGCCTCGGCGGCGCGGACCGGCGGCAGGCCCAGCGCGTCCAGCCAGACCGTCGCGCGGCGGGTGGCGTTCATCGGCCCGGAGGCGGTGACCTGCTGGCCGCTCATGGTGGCGGCGCGGTGGAACAGGCCGGCGGCGGAGGGCGTGGCCATCAGGGTGGCGATCTTGGCCCCGCCGCCCGACTGGCCGAACACCATCACGCGCGACGGGTCGCCGCCGAAGCCGGCGATGTTGTCCCGCACCCAGCGCAGGGCGAGGATCAGGTCCAGCTGACCGCTCGATCCGCTGTCCAGGAAAGGCGCGCCGGCGATGCGGGCCAGATAGGCGTAGCCGAGCGGTCCCAGCCGGTGGTTCAGCGTCACCACCACCACGTCGTTGCGCCGCGCCAGCCGCGTCCCGTCGTACAGCGGGCTGGAGCCCGAGCCGGTCGAATAGCCGCCGCCGTGGATGTAGACCATGACGGGCCGACGCTCGTGGTCGAGACCGGGCGTCCAGACGTTCAGGAACAGGCAGTCCTCGGACGGGTTCGGTTCGTCGCTGGTCTGGGGGCAGGCGGGGCCGTAGGCGAAGGCGTCGGCCGCCTCGGTCCACCGTTCTGGCGCAACGGGCGGCTGGAACCGGCGCGGGCCGGTGTCGGCGCCGTATCTGACGCCTTTGAACACCGCCACGCCGCTGTCGCGCCGCCCCCGCACGGGGCCGCTGGTGGTGGGGACGACCGGATGGACCGACTGCGCCTGCGCCGGACCGCCGCTGAGGGCGGAGAGCGCCAGTCCGCCGGTCAGGGCGCCGCGGCGATCGATCAGGAGGCGAGGGGTCATGGCGGCAGACTAGGCTCGCAGCCGGAGCTTTGTCACCGGTGTCATTCCGGCGGGCTGTTGCTCTCTGCAACCTCTGCCGCTCTAGTGCGATCACGCATTGTTACGGGGCGGCTCCCCCCGGTCCGCGGAGATCCGGATGACCTATGAAACCCGCGCCGGCCTGTCGGCAGCCTCGCCGCTCGCCGCCCTGATCGAGGACGAGGTTCTGCCGGGGCTCGATATCGGCGCGGACGTCTTCTGGGCGGGCGCTGCGGACCTGTTTGCGAGGTTCGCACCACTGAACCGGGCGCTCCTGGCGAAACGGGATGAACTGCAGGCGCGGATCGACGCCTGGCACAAGGCGCGCCGGGGCCAACCGCACGATCCGGCGGCGAGCGAGTGCTTCCTGCGCGAGATCGGCTATCTGGTCGACGAGCCCGCTCCCTTCGCCATCGGAACTGAACGGGTGGACGACGAGGTCGCGCGGCTGGCGGGGCCGCAGCTGGTCGTGCCGATCCTCAACGCCCGCTTCGTCCTCAACGCCGCCAATGCCCGCTGGGGCAGCCTTTACGACGCCCTGTACGGGACGGATGCGCTGGGCGACCTGCCGCCTGGCGGTCCCTATGACACGGAGCGCGGCCAGTCGGTTGTCGCGTTCGCCAAGGCCATCCTCGATCAGGCCGTGCCGCTGGCGGAGGGCAGCTGGGCCGATCTCTCCGGACCGCAGGACACAGTCGCCCTGCGTGACCCGGCCCAGTACGTCGGACGAAGCGATCGCTCGCGCCTGTTCCGCCACAACGGCCTGCACATCGAGGTGGTGTTCGACCCGGATCATCCGGTCGGCCGCAGCGATCGGGCGGGGATCGCCGACGTGGTCCTCGAGGCGGCGCTCAGCACGATCGTCGATCTGGAGGACTCCGTCGCCGCCGTGGACGGCGCCGACAAGGCTGCCGGCTACCGCAACTGGCTGGGGCTGATGAAGGGCGACCTCAGCGAGACCTTCGCCAAGGGCGGCGGGACGATCACTCGGGAACTCCAGCCCGACCGGACGTTCACGGCGGCGGACGGATCAACCTTAACCCTGCCGGGGCGGTCGCTGCTGTTCGTGCGCAACGTCGGGCATCTGATGACCACGCCGGCGCTGCTGCTGCCGGATGGTTCGGAGGCTCCGGAAGGGGTGCTGGACGCCATCGTGACCTCGCTGATCGGCCTGCACGACCTGAAAGGCCTCGGCCGCTGCCGCAACAGCCGCGCCGGCTCGATCTACATCGTCAAGCCGAAGATGCACGGGCCGGAGGAGTGCGCCTTCACCGACGCCCTGTTCGACGCGGTCGAGGACCTGCTGGGTCTGGCGCGGCACACGATCAAGGTGGGGGTGATGGACGAGGAGCGGCGCACCAGCACCAACCTGGCCGCCTGCATCCATGCGGTGAAGGACCGGATCGTCTTCATCAACACCGGCTTCCTCGACCGCACCGGCGACGAGATCCACACCGCGATGCAGGCGGGCCCGGTGGTGCGCAAGGCGGAGATCAAGTCGTCGGCCTGGATCGCGGCCTATGAAGCGCGCAACGTCGCCATCGGCCTGCAGTGCGGCCTGTCGGGCAAGGCGCAGATCGGCAAGGGCATGTGGGCCGCGCCCGACCGCATGGCCGAGATGATGGAGCAGAAGGCGGCGCATCCGAAAACCGGCGCCAACACCGCTTGGGTGCCCAGCCCCACCGCCGCGACCCTGCATGCGCTGCACTATCACCAGACCGACGTGTTCGTGGGGCGGGCCGAGATCGCCGCGCGCCCGGTCCCGGGTCTGGAAGATCTGCTGACGCCGCCGCTGGCGCAGGGGCGAAACTGGTCGGAGGCGGAGATCGCCGAGGAACTGGACAACAACGCCCAGGGCCTGCTCGGCTATGTCGTGCGCTGGGTCGATCAGGGGGTCGGCTGCTCCAAGGTGCCGGACATCCACGACGTCGGCCTGATGGAGGATCGGGCGACGCTGCGGATTTCGTCGCAGCACATGGCTAACTGGCTGCTGCACGGCGTCTGCACGGCGGAACAGGTCGAGGCGGCCCTGCTGCGGATGGCCACCAGGGTCGACGAGCAAAACGCCGGCGATCCACTGTATCGGCCGATGGCGTTCGATCCGGAGAACAGCCTCGCCTTCCAGGCGGCGAGGGCGCTGGTGTTCGAAGGGACGGCCCAGCCGAACGGTTACACTGAACCGCTGCTGCACCGGTTCCGGCGCAGGGCGAAGGGGAACTGAGGCGCTCACCCTCGTCGTCCTTCCGGGGGCGCGTAGCGGAACCCGGAATCCAGGAGACCGGGCGCAGGCGGAAACGCGCGGCGGCTAGTGGAGCCCAGACCTCTGGATTTCCGGGTTCCGCTGCGCGGCCCGGAAAGACGACCGCAAGACGATTGAACTGGACCTAACCTGTCCGAACCGTAACTTGCGGAGGGCGGGGGCGGATGACAAGGTCCCTTGACTACAAGAGGGGGACGTCATGCTGACCATCGAAAACCTGACTCACGTGTACGGCAACGGCACGCGGGCGCTGGACGACGTCAGCCTGACCATTCCCAAGGGCATGTTCGGCCTGCTGGGCCCCAACGGCGCCGGCAAGTCGACCTTGATGCGGTCGATCGCGACGCTGCAGACGCCGACCTCCGGCTCGATCCGCTTCGGCGACATCGACGTGATCCGCGATCCCGAGCAGTTGCGCCGCGTGCTCGGCTATCTGCCTCAGGATTTCGGCGTCTACCCGCGCGTCTCCGCCTACGACATGCTCGACCACATGGCGGTGCTGAAGGGCGTGTCGGGCCGCAAGGAGCGCAAGGCCACGGTCGAGGCCCTGCTGAACCAGGTCAACCTGTGGCCCGTGCGCGGCAAGGCGCTGGCCGGCTTCTCAGGCGGCATGCGCCAGCGCTTCGGCATCGCCCAGGCGCTGATCGGCAATCCCGAACTGATCATCGTCGACGAGCCGACCGCGGGTCTCGACCCGGAGGAGCGCAACCGCTTCCTCAACCTGCTGGCCGAGGTCGGCGAGAACGTCGTCGTCATTCTGTCGACCCACATCGTCGAGGACGTGACCGACCTGTGCCCGCGCATGGCGGTGCTGGCCGGCGGCAAGATCCAGCTCGAGGGCGCGCCGATGGATCTGATGCACAATCTCGAGGGCCGAGTCTGGCGCAAGACCATCGACAAGGCCGACCTGCCAGCAGTGCAGAAGCAGCACAACGTCATCTCGACGCGCCTGTTCGCGGGCCGGACCGTGATCCACATATTGTCGGAGACGAACCCCGGCGCCGGCTTCGAGCGCGCGCCCGGCGGGCTGGAGGACGTCTATCTGGCGACCGTCAACGCCTCGCGCCGCGCGGCCTGAGGACGGATCATGTTCGCAAAGATCGCCAGTTTCGAATTCCGCTACCAGCTGCGCCAGCCGGCCTTCTGGGTCATCGCCATCGTCTTCGGCCTGCTGGCCTTCGGCGCGGTGGCCAGCGACAACGTCTCGCTCGGCTCGGGCGGCAACGTGCACAAGAATGCGCCCTTTGCGCTCGCGGGCGCGCACATCGTCTTCAACGTCTTCTTCATGCTGGCGACGACGGCGATCGTCGCCAATGTCGTGGCGCGGGATACGCAGACCGGCTTCGGCCCGATGATCCTGTCCACGCGGATCACCAAGGGGGCCTATCTCTACGGGCGCTTCTTCGGGGCGTTCGGGGCGGTCGCGCTCTGCTATCTGAGCATTGCGCTCGGCACCCTGATCGGCGCCTTCATGCCGTGGGTCGATCCCGAGACGCTGGGGCCGCTGCGGCTGGGCGACTACGCCTACGCATACGCTGTCTTCGGCCTGACCGGGCTGTTCCTGACCTCGGCGCTGTTCTTCACCCTCGCCACCGTCACCCGCTCGATGATGGCGACCTATGTGGGGGTCGTCGCGGTGCTGATCGCCTACCTCGGCGCGACCGGCGCCCTCGGCACGAGACCCGAATTCGAGACGGCCATGGCCTGGGCCGAGCCGTTCGGTTCCGGCGCCTACGCGCTCGTCACCAAATACTGGACCGCCGCCGAGCGGAACACGTTGAACGCGCCGCTGGAAGGCGTGCTGCTATGGAACCGGGTGATCTGGACCGCGGTCGGCGCCGTGCTGCTGGCCGCCGCCTACGCCCTGTATCGACCGTCCCCCCGCGGGGCCAAGCTGAAGAAGCAGGAGCGGCTGAAGGCGCTGGTCGAGACCGACGTCGAGGTCACCCCGGTGGGTTCGCTGCCGCGCCCGACCTACGGCCTGTCCAGCGGGCTGACCCAGCTGTGGTCGCGCACGGTGTTCGAGACGGTTCTGATCTTCAAGAGCCCCGCCTATGTGGTTCTGATCCTGCTGGGCTTCGCCTTCGGCATGGCGACCCTGTTCTTCACCGGCGAAATCTACGGGGCGCCGATCCTGCTGGTGACCCGCAAGGTGATCGAGGCGCTGGCCGGCGCCTTCGGCCTGATCTCGATCGTCATCGCCATCTACTACGCCGGCGAACTGGTCTGGCGCGATCGCGACCGCAAGGTGCACGAGATCGTCGACGCCTCGGCCACGCCGGACTGGACCTTCCTCGTTCCCAAGACGCTGGCGCTGATCCTCGTGCTGGTCTCGACGGCTCTGGCCGGGGTGCTGGCTGGCGTCCTGACCCAGACGATCAAGGGTTATACCGACTTCGAGCTGGGCAAATACCTGGTCTGGTACGTCATTCCGCAGGCGATCAGCTTCAGTACGCTCGCGGTGCTGGCGATCTTCATCCAGGCCCTGTCGCCGAACAAGTTCATCGGCTGGGCCATCATGGTGGTCTATCTGATCTCGACCATCGTGCTGTCGAACCTCGGCTTCGACCATGTCCTGTACCGCTACGGCGCCGGCATCGGCGTGCCGCTGTCGGACATGAACGGGCGGGGCGACTTCGCCGGCTTCGCGGCCGTGCTGGACGCCTACTGGGGCGCCTTCGCCGTCATCCTGCTGGTGCTGGCCTACGGCCTGTGGCGGCGCGGGACGGAGCAGCGGCTGTGGCCGCGGCTGAAGCGTCTGCCCCACCGGCTGGCCGGGCCCGCGGGCCTGATCGGCGGCGCCGCGCTGGCGCTGTTCGTTGGGCTGGGCGTCTACATCTACACCAACACCAACGTCTGGAACGAGTACCGGACGCAGGAGGCGCAGGAGAAGGAGCGGGCCGACTACGAGAAGGCCCTTCTCCGCTACGAGACGACGCCCCAGCCGTCCGTTGCGGACGTGCGGCTGGTCATGGACCTGCGCCCGCATCAGCCGAAACTGACCACGCGCGGCGACTATGTGCTGGTCAACAACACCGATGCGCCGCTGACCGAGGTGCACCTGCGCTGGACCGACGATCTGGACATGAAACGCCTCACCGTCCAGGGCGCGTCCGTGGCCCGCGAATGGGAGGATTTCGAGTACCGCATCTACCGCTTCGCCACGCCGATGCAGCCGGGCGAGCGGCGGGCCGTCGCTTTCGAGACCGTGCTGGAACAGCGCGGCTTCAAGGCCAACGGCAACACCACGCGGCTGGTCGACAACGGGACCTTCGTCAATAACGGCGAGTTCGCCCCGTCGGTCGGCATGGACCGCGGCGGCCTGCTGACCGACCGCACCAAACGGCGCAAACTGGGCCTGCCGGCGGAGCTGCGGCCCGCGAAGCTGGAAGACACCAGCGCCCAGTCCCGCAACTACATCGGCGCCGACTGGGTGACCGCCGACATCACGGTGACGACGGACGCCGGCCAGACGGTGATCGCGCCGGGGCAGATGGTTTCGGACGTCGTGGAGGACGGCCGTCGGACCAGCCGGTTCGTCACCGAGTCGCCGGTGCTGAACTTCTTCTCGGTGCAGTCCGGCCGCTACGAGCGCACCGCCCGGATGCATAACGGCGTCGAGATGGTGGTCTTCCACGACCCCGCCCACGACCGCAACGTGCCGCGCATGCTGAACGCCCTCAGCGCCTCGCTCGACTATTTCCAGGCGAACTTCAGTCCCTACCAGTTCAGACAGGCGCGGATCGTCGAATTCCCGGACTACGCCAGCTATGCCCAGTCCTATCCGAACACCTTCGCCTGGTCGGAAGGGCTCGGATTCATCGCCGACCTGAGCGACCCGACCAAGATCGACTACGTCACCTATGTCGCGGCGCATGAGTTCGGCCACCAGTGGTGGGCGCACCAGATCGTCGGTTCGGACCAGCAGGGGGCCACGGCCCTGTCCGAGACGCTGGCCCAATACTCCGCCCTGATGGTGATGGAGAAGCTGTACGGGCAGGATCAGATCCGCCGCTTCCTGAAGCGCGAGCTGGACGGCTATCTGCGCGCCCGGGGCACGGAGCGGCTGGAAGAGCTGCCGCTGATGCGGGTCGAGAACCAGCAGTACATCCACTACGAAAAGGGCGGGCTGGTCATGTATCTGCTGCGCGACCAGATCGGCGAGGATGCGGTCAACCGCGCCCTGCGGCGGGTGCTGGCGCGCTACGCCTTCAAGAGCGCCCCCTATCCGCGCTCGCTGGACCTCGTCGCCGCCATCCGGGCCGAGGCTCCGGCGGACAAGCAGGCCCTGATCACCGACCTGTTCGAGAAGATCACCCTGTACGACGTCAAGACGACCGGGGCGACCGCGACCCGCCGCCCCGACGGCCGGTGGGACGTCACGGTCACGGTCGATGCGCGCAAGCTCTACGGCGACGGAGAAGGCGCCGAGACCGAGGCCCCGCTGAACGAGACGCTCGACGTCGGCCTGTTCTCGGCCGAGCCGGGCAAGGGCCGGTTCAAGGAGGCCGACGTCGTGCTCATGGAGCGCCGTCCGATCCGCTCGGGGGTCCAGACCCTGCGGTTCGTCACGCGGCGCGAGCCGAAATTCGCCGGGGTCGACCCCTACAACCGGTGGATCGACCGCAACTCGGACGACAACGTGCGGGCGGTGGGGTAGCGGGCGTGGCTGGTGGCTGGTGGCTGGGATTGGTGATTGGTGTCTAGTGGCTCAGTCGAGCTGCTGATGCGACGGGCGCGGTCTCAAATAGCCACCAGCCACCAGCCACCAACCACCCCGTTCACCGCGTCCCGAACAGACGGTCCCCCGCGTCGCCCAGCCCCGGCACGATGTAACCGTGCTCGTTCAGACGCTCATCGACCGCGGCGGTCCAGACCGGCACGTCGGGGTGCCAGCCGCGCAGCCGCTCCAGCCCCTCCGGCGAGGCCACCAGACAGACGAACCGCAGGTTGGTCACGCCGCGCTCCTTCAGCCGCTCCAGCGCGGCGACGGCGGTGTTGCCGGTCGCCAGCATCGGATCGATGACGACGCACAGCCGCTCGGCCACGTCGTCGGGCGCGCGGAAATAGTATTCGACGGCGTCGTGGGTGACCGGCTCGCGGTACAGGCCGATGTGGCCGACGCGGGCCGAGGGGACCAGCTCAAGCATGCCGTCGACCAGCCCGAGACCCGCTCGCAGGATCGGCACGAACACCAGCTTCTTGCCCTCGATCTTCTGCCCGATCGTGGGGCCGACCGGCGTCTCGACGGGATAGTCCTCCAGCGGCAGATCCCGGGTGACCTCGTAGCAGAGCAGGGTCGAGATCTCGCGCAGCAGCTGCCGGAAGCGCGCGGTCGAGGTGTCTTTCGAGCGCATGATGCCCAGCTTGTGGGCGACCAGCGGGTGGCCGACGACGGTGACCCCCTGCATCGAGAAGGCCGGCTTGCCCGACGCTTTTTTAGAGGCTGACATCAGAACACGGTCCCGTCGGAGAGGATGGTCAGAGGCGGCCCGCCCCCCGGTCGGCGCTCGGCCGCGGCGCGCCGGCCCGCGGCCCAGGTGCCGCCCTCGAGCACGCTGGCCAGCGGCATGGCCTCAGCGGTGACGCCGAGTTCGGCGCGGACCAGCGGCGCGATCCGGTCCAGCAGGGCCACGGTCATGGCCCGCCAGCCGACCACCAGCGGATCCGACACGGGCCACGGCTTGTCGGCGTCAGCAGGGTCCTTCAGCATCAGCACGCCGAGGTCCATGAACAGGCCGCCGTTGCGGTATTCGGCGAGGCCGGTGAGGCCGTCGAGATCGGTCACATCCACGCCCGCCGTCTGCAGCGGCTCGACCAGCGAATAGCTGAGCCACTGCGACAGCTTGTGGATCGGCACGAGGCCGTCAGTGGCGTCGGCGCGCTTCATCGCAGGATGCCGCCAGCAGTCGCCCAGATCGACCCCGCCCAGCGTCAGGCGGTCGCGCCAGACCGGGCCGAGGGCCTCCAGCAGCACCTCGAGGATGACCGGGGCGGGCAGGCGGTCCTGATCGTCGCAGCGGTCGACCATGGCGTCGAACAGGCCGCCGGGCCGGGGCTCGTCCTCCAGGGCGAACAGGTCGGGCTCGGCGAGGCAGGCCTGTCCCAGCCGCCGCAGCAGGGCGGCGCGACCTTCGAGCCCGACCAGCGGGTTGTCGGCGGAGACCTGGAAGCCGCGGGCCAGATCGGCGCCGGTGAGGAAGGTCAGGGCCACGGCGTCGACGCGCCACGGGTCGTCCTCGGTGATCGAGAAGGCGCCGGCCTCGAACATGCGCAGCGAGGCGATGGCGAGGCCTTCGGACCGGGTCAGGGTGCGGCCGGTCTGCTTGTCCCTGTAGGACCAGCCGGGGCCGGAGCCGGCGTCCAGCAGCACCGAGACGATGGCGAGGTCGAACTCCGTCCGGGCTCGCGAGGCGGGATCGAGCCAGTCTCGTCCCTCGGCAGCGGGGCCCCACAGATCGACGCCATCGACGGCGAAATGGCGCCAGCGGGCGTGGAAGGGCACGGCCAGCGTCGGATACTGGTCGCGGATCACGGCGGCGACGTAGCGCGCCGTCTCCGGCAGACGGTCGAGATCGACGCGCCAGTGGTCGAGGCCGCCGGCGACCCCGATCTCCAGCATCTCATGGGCGCGCTCGCGAACCGCGGCGGCATTGAGCAGGCCATGCGCCTGCTGCGTCTCAGAACTGCTCAAGATCGCGGCCCACCACGCGGGTCAGGTCCTCGGCCGAGGGCGGAGCGTCGGGGGTGAAGTACCCCGCCGCCTTCTTGGCCTCCATCTCCACTGAGGCGTCCGGCGGCACGAGATAGTCGGGGATCGGCACGCGCTCCCCGATCTCGATGCCCGAGGCGGTCAGGGCGTCGTGCTTCATGTTCGACATCGACACAAAGCGATCGATCCTGGTGATGCCCAGCCAGTGCAGGATGTCAGGCATCAGCTGCTGGAAGCGCGCGTCCTGCACCCCCGCGACGCATTCTGTCCGCTCGAAATAGGTCGCCGCCTGGTCGCCGCCGGGCTGGCGTTTGCGGGCGTTGTAGACGAGGAATTTGGTCACCTCGCCCAGCGCCCGGCCTTCTTTGCGATTGTAGGCGATCAGGCCCGCGCCGCCGTCCTGGGCCTCGCGGATGCACTCCTCGATGCCGTGCGTCAAATAGGGGCGGCAGGTGCAGATGTCCGAGCCGAACACGTCCGAGCCATTGCACTCGTCATGCACCCGGCAGGTCAGCCGTCGGGCCGGGTCGGCGATCGCGGCGGGGTCGCCGAAGATGTACAGGGTGATGCCGCCGATCGGGGGCAGGAACACCTTCAGATCGGGCCGGGTGACGAGGTCGGCGTACATGCCGCCGGTCTGCTCGAACAGGGTGCGGCGCAGGGCCGTCTCGGTCACCCCGAAGCGTTCGGCGATGCCGGGCAGGTACCAGACCGGATCGATGGCGGCCTTGGTCACGGCCACGTCGCCGCTCTCGTGCACGATCTGGCCGTCGGCCTTCAGCCGGCCGGCGCCGATGGCCTCGACGATCTCGCCCAGCTGCAGGCGGGCGCGAGTGACGGCGATGGTCGGACGGATGTCGACGCCGTCGGCGATCTCGTCGGCGAAGTCCTCGGCCACCCGCGCGCCCCAGGGATCCAGCGAAACGATCTTCGACGGGTCGCTCCACTGCGGGAACGGCCCCATCGGCGTGGTGGGAGATGTGTTGGTCAGGTCCGGCCGGTTGTTGGCGCTCATCGCCCCCGACGACACGGCGAGGGCGCGATAAACCGAATAGGCCCCGCCGTGCGCGCCGATGGCGTTGCGGTCGCTGCCCGAGTTCACGGTGCCGATCACGGGCCCCCGCTCTTGCGCGGTCGGGGCGCCCCAGTGCAGCGGGAAGCGGCCGGCGGTCCCGCCGCCGGGATGGGAGTTGAGCCGGATGTGGCTCGGACGATTGGACATGTTCCCTCACACGCGAACCGGCGTGTTCTTGTTCTGCGCCGGACTCGTCAGGACACACCCGATGGGGCCCGCTGTCCAGAGGGGCTGAACGACTCCGCAGCCGCTGCGTTTCACCGCCGAACAGGAGTGCGAACCATGGCCGCCCGACCTACCTGGCAGGGACATTTGAAGCTGTCGCTGGTGACCTGTCCGGTCGCCCTCTACACGGCGACGTCGACCGCCAGCCACGTCAGCTTCCACCTGATCAATCCCGAGACCAACAACCGCATCCGGATGGTGGCCACCGATCCCGAGACCGGCCCGGTCGAGCGGTCCGATCTGGTCAAGGGCTATGAGGTGTCCAAGGACGAATACGTCCTGTTCGACGACGAGGACTTCGACAAGGTCAAGCTGGAGTCGACCCGCACCATCGACATCGGCGAGTTCGTCGACGAGCACGACATCGACCGCCTGTACTGGGACAGCCCCTTCTATGTTGTGCCCGAGAAGGGCGTCGGCACCGAGGCCTTCGCCGTCATCCGCGACGCCATGAAGGCGGCGGGCAAGATCGCCATCGGCTGCCTCGTGCTGCGCGGCCGGGAGCGGCAGATCGCGCTGGAGGTGAGGGGCAAGGGCCTGGTGGCCTACAGCCTGCGGCCGCACGAGGAGGTGCGGAACACCGCCGACTATTTCGACGACATCCCCGAGGTGAAGGCCGACAAGGACATGGTCGAGATCGCCACCCGCATCATCGCCCAGAAGGAATCGGAGTTCGATCCGTCGCAGTTCAAGGACCGCTACGACGACGCTCTGCGGGAGATGATCGCGGCCAAGCAGAAGGGCGGCAAGGGTCTGGTCGAGGCCCCCGAGCCGGACGACACCAATGTGGTGGACCTGATGGCCGCCCTGCGCGCCAGCCTGAAGGGCTCGGCCGGCGGCGGCGCGCCGGCCAAGAAGGCTCCGGCGAAGAAGGCTGCGGCCGCGAAGAAGCCTACGGCGAAGAAGAAGGCGGCTTAGGACTGAGCTATCCTCCCTTCCGCTCATCCCCGCGAAAGCGGGGACCCAGTTCTTTGGGTGATGCAGCGGCTCCAGCATGCTTAGTCGCCGATCCCGAAACATCAGCACCAAGCTGGACAGGACTGGGTCCCGCTTTCGCGGGGATGAGCGGAGTCGTTTGTAGCCGGCGGCATAACGCCCCGCCTGCCCGCCTCGCCTTGACCGCACGGCCGCGAGGACCGCTGATCGCCGCATGACACAGGTTGATGAGGCGGCGGTGGTGATCGGCGCGTCCGGCGGCGTCGGGGCGGCGGTGACGCAGGCGCTGGAGCGATCCGGTCGGTTCGCCATCGTGCACGCGCTATCGCGCTCTGGAACCGGACTCGACCTGGAAGATGAGGGCACGATCGCCGCTGCCGCCGCGCGGGTGCGGGAGGGGCCGCCGCCGGGGCTGGTGTTCGTCGCCACCGGGGTGCTGCACGCGCCGTTCGAGCCTGAGCGCAGCTATCGCGGCCTGACCCTCGACCACATGCTGCGCGACTACCGGATCAACACGGTGGGACCCGCGATGATCGCCAAGCATTTCCTGCCGCTGGCGCCGCGGGACCGCCGCTTCGTGTTCGCGGCGCTGTCGGCGCGGGTCGGGTCGATCGGCGACAACCGGCTTGGCGGCTGGCACAGCTATCGCGCGTCCAAGGCGGCGCTGAACATGATCCTGCGCAATCTGGCGGTGGAGATGGCCCGCACCCACCCGCAGGCGGTGATCGCCGGGCTGCATCCGGGCACGGTCGACACGGGGCTGAGCGCGCCATTCCAGAAGGGCGTGGCGCCCGGGAAGCTGTTCCCGCCTGCGACCTCGGCCGAGCGCCTGCTGGCGGTGATCGACAGGCTCGAACCCTCCGACAGCGGCGGCGTCTTCGCCTGGGACGGAGCCCGGATCCCGGAATAGGGCGGCGACGGTTGACTCCCCCGCACGCTGTGTGCCACATACTGTATGTCATACACTATGTGGCGGACGGGGGAGCGGCATGAGCGTCGATCCGGAGCTTTTTGAATCGATGCGGATGGAGCTGCGGCGCGGCTCGCTGGTGCTGGCGGTGCTCGCCTGCCTGCGGACCGAGCGCTACGGCTACACCCTGCGTCAGGCCCTGGCCGCCGACGGGCTCGAGATGGAGGAATCGACCCTCTATCCCCTGCTGCGCCGGCTGGAGAGCCACGGACTGCTGAACAGCGAATGGCGCGAGGAGGAGAAGCGGAAGAAACGCTTCTACGTCCTGTCGCCGGGCGGCGTGTCGATGCTGGCCGCCCTGACCGACGAGTGGCGGGGCATCAACGCTTCGCTCGACAAGATTCTTTGAAGATCGGCTGAAGGGGAAAAGCCATGGACATGATCGACCGCTATCTGGACGCCGTCGCGGCGCAGCTGCCGCAGGACGAGCGGGCCGACATCGTCGCCGAGCTGCGCGACCTGATCCTGAGCCGGTTCGAGGCGCGGGAAGAAGAGCTGGGCCGCGCCCTGACCGAGGACGAGCAGGAGGGCATCCTGCGCGAGATCGGCCATCCGCTGGTCGTGGCCGCCCGCTACCGCAAGGGGCCGGACTCGCTCGTCGGGCCGGAGCTGTTTCCGTACTGGCTGTTCGGCGTGAAGGCGGGGCTGATGGTGCTGGCGGCGGTCTACGCCATCGGCCTGCTGATCAGCCTGATCGGCGGTTCGGGGAATTTCGGGCAGGCGATCGCCCTTGCCTTCAACGGCTTCATCGGCGCGGGCCTGAGCCTGATCGGCGTCGCCACCCTGATCGGGGCGGTGCTGGAACACCAGCGGGTGCGGCCGCGGTGGCTGACCCACTGGCGGGTCAAGGATCTGGGGGCGTTCCAGATGGCTGATCCGGCGAGATGGGGCGCCGCCGTCGGCTCCGGGCCGAAGGTCGAGGTCAGGGCGTGGGACGTGAAGACCGTGAAGGTGCAGACCTGGCCCGGCTCGGAATACCTGTTCTCCGCGCTCGCCACCGGCGTGTTCATCCTGTGGTGGGTCGGCGCCATCCACTTCCCGCCGTTCACCCATATCGGCCTGCGCGGCGAGGATGCGTCGGTCGCCGGGGCGCCCATTTGGGACGTCCTGTTCGGCGCGATCCTGCTCTATGCCGTGGCGCAACTGGCCGTGGATCTGGCCAGCCTGGCCCGGCCCCAGGCCGTGCGGCTGCGGGCGGCGGCCATGGCCGGGATCTCCGCCGTCGGCCTGTGGCTGACCTGGACCATCCTGGAAGCCGGCCACTGGTTCACCCTGACGCAGGGCTCCCAGACGGCCCGGGTGGAGGGCGACTGGTCCCTGCTGGACATCGACCGGCTGCGCGACCTCGGCGACCGGACGCGCGATCTGTCCGGCGTCGCCGACACCCTGTCGGTGGTGATGACCTGGGGTCTGGCGATCTCGGCCGTCAGCCTGATCTTCAAGATCGTCGCCAGCCTGTGGCGGATGGTGCAACCGGAGGCCAAGCCCGCCGCCTGACGACGGACGAGTCCGAAAACCGCGAGACTTCGCTTCGGCTGACGGGCATTCTCTCGGCATGGAAATCCTCGCCGAGCTCGATCAGGAGGCCTGCTACCGCGCGGTGGTCACGCGGGACGCGCGGTTCGACGGGCGTTTCTTCGGCTGCGTGAAGACCACGGGGATCTACTGCCGGCCGGTTTGTCCCGCCCGGACGCCGAAGCGGGAGAACATGATGTTCGTGGTCTCGGCCGCGGCGGCGGAGGAGGCGGGGTTCCGCGCCTGCCTGCGCTGCCGTCCGGAGACGGCGCCGGACATGGGCGCCTGGCGGGGGACCTCCAACACGGTCAGCCGGACGCTGGCCCTGATCGAGGCGGGCGCGCTGGACGGCGGCGACGTCGACGCCCTGGCGGGTCGGCTGGGCGTCGGAGAGCGTCAGCTGCGCCGCCTGTTCCGCCAACACCTCGGGGCCGCGCCGGTCAGCGTGGCCCAGACCCGGCGGGTGCTGCTGGCCAAGGCGCTGATCCACCAGACTGACCTGTCGATGGCGCAGGTGGCGCTGGCCTCCGGCTTCGGCAGCGTCCGGCGCTTCAACGAGACCTTTCAGCACCTTTATGATCGCCCGCCCTCGGCGCTGAGGCGACGCGGCGACCGGGCGCACACCGGGGGCGTTCGGCTGAGCCTGTCATACCGCCCGCCCTATGACCGCGATGCGATGCTGTCGGCCCTGTCCGCGCGCGGCGATGCCGTCGATGACGGGAGATGGTCCCGCGTGCTGGACCCCGACGTGGACGGCGCAGTCGGCGTCGTCTCGGTCGAGCCGTCTGAGCCGGGGCGGATGGCGGTCTGTGTCGAGACGACGGATCTGAAGGCCTTGCCCGGCGTGCTCGCGCGTGTGCGGCGGGTGTTCGACCTGTCGGCGGACCCGGAGGCCATCGCGGGCGACCTCTCGACCGACCCGGTTCTGAAGCCGCTGGTCGAGGCGCGGCCCGGACTGCGCCTGCCGGGGGCCTGGATCGACGATCAAGCCGAGCCGCCCAGCGATCGGCTGGAGGACGACCGGCTCGCCGAGCGGGCGGAAAGCTGGCGGCCGTGGCGGGCCTATGGGGCGCTGCACCTGGCGATGGCCGCGATCGACGCCGCGTCATTGATGGAGAGAAGCGATGCGAAACACGCCGCCTGAGACCCTGACGCTGGATCGCGTTCCCACCCCCGCCGGAGAGGTGCTGCTGGTTACGGACGCTGAAGGCGCCGTGCGGGCGCTGGACTTCGCCGGCTACGAAGAGCGGATGACGCGGCTGCTGCGCCGTCACTGGGGGGCCGTCGCGCTGGTGGAAGGGGCGGCGCCGGAGCGGGTGCGCGCCGCCGTCCTGTCCTATTTCGGGGGCGAGCTGACCGCCTTGGACGGGTTGACGGTCAGGACCAACGGCACGACTTTCCAGCGCGCCGTCTGGGCCAGTCTGCAAACGATTCCGGCGGGCGAGACGCGGACCTACGGCCAGATCGCCGCGGCGATCGGAGCGCCGAAAGCGGTGCGGGCGGCGGGGCTGGCGAACGGCCAGAACCCCGTGGCGCTGATCGTGCCTTGTCACCGCGTCATCGGCGCGAACGGAACGCTGACCGGCTATGCGGGCGGCGTCGACCGCAAGCGCTGGCTGCTGGTCCACGAAGGCGTCGCGGCCTGAGGCCATTGCTTCCGCATCCAAACTTGCGTTTTCCAGCCAGTCTCCTACATTCATCCCGACTTATGCTAACTTTGAGCATAAGGTGGAGAAGGTGAGGCCATGGCCGACGGGGCGTTTGGGTTGTCGAGAGAGCTGGCGCTGGAAACCGCGCCGGTCTGGGCCAAGGTCCGGGACCATGTCACCCCGCTGGAGTGGCCGGCGCAGGCGGCGCTGATCAGCGAGATCAACGCGCTCAAGAAGCTGCGCGGCGCGGTCATCCTGGCGCATAACTACATGACGCCCGAGATCTTCCACGGCGTCGGCGACTATGTCGGCGACAGCCTCGGCCTCGCCAAGGAGGCCGCGCGGTCGGACGCGAAGGTGATCGTGCAGGCCGGCGTGCATTTCATGGCCGAGACCTCGAAGATCCTGTCGCCCGACAAGACGGTGCTGATCCCCGACCTGAAGGCCGGCTGTTCGCTGGCCGAGTCGATCACCGGCGCCGACGTGCGGCTGATCAAGCAGCGCTATCCGGGTCTGCCGGTGGTGACGTACGTCAACACCACGGCGGACGTGAAGGCCGAGACCGACATCTGCTGCACCTCGGCCAATGCGGTGCAGGTGGTCGAATGGGCGGCCAGGGAATGGGGCGTGGACCGGGTGATCCTGATCCCGGACGAGTTTCTGGCGCGCAACGTCGCGGCCCAGACCAACGTCGGCATCATCGCCTGGAAAGGCCGCTGCATCGTGCACGAGCGCTTCACGGCCAGCGACATCGCCGAGATGCGCGAGGCGTATCCCGACGCCGAAATCCTCGCCCACCCCGAATGCCCCGAGGACGTGCTGTCGGCCGCCGACTTCGCCGGCTCGACCGCCGCGATGACCGACTACATCACCAGCCGCAAGCCGAAGCAGGTGGTGCTGGTGACCGAATGTTCGATGGCGGCCAACATCAAGGGCGACGTGCCCGAGGTGAACTTCATCGGCCCCTGCAACCTGTGCCCCTTCATGAAGCGGATCACGCTGGAGAACATCCGCGACTGCCTGCGCGACATGAAGTTTGAGGTCACCGTGCCCGAGGAGATGATCGCACCGGCGGCGCTGGCGGTGCAGCGGATGATCGACCTGCCGCCCCCTTCGGTCCCGGCGCGCTATGACCTGATCAAGGCGCGGCACCATGTGGCGGTGGAGCTGATCTGATGCGCGCCGCCGCCCTGCGGCCTCTCGCCCTCCCGCCCTTGTGGCGGCGGGCGGAAAAGGCCACGTCGTCGGTATGACAGACACCGAGAACCGCCGCCCCGGTCCGTGGGACAACCTGCCGCCGCCGGCGCGCGCCGAGCGCGAGATCGCGCGCCCCGCGGCCGGCGATCCGCCGCTGGACAAGGGCCAGAACCCGATCTGGGCCGTGGTCTCGACCCTGCTGCTGGGCGGCTTCATCTGGTGGCTGTCTGGCAGCTGGGTCATCGCGCTGGCCGCCATCTGGGGCTTGCTGGTGCACGAGTACGGCCATGTGCTGGCGATGAACGCGCTCGGCATGGGTCCGGCGCGCATCTACATCATCCCCTTCCTCGGCGGCGTGGCGAAGAGCCAGCGCCTGCCGGCGAGCGAGTGGCACGGCGTGCTGGTGTCGCTGGCGGGTCCGGCCTTCGGCCTGCTGGCGGCGATCCCCTTCTTCGGCCTGTTCATCACCACGAACGAGCCGATGTGGCTCCAGGGCGTCTTCATCATCGCCCTGATCAACCTCGTGAACCTCGCGCCCGCGCCGCCGCTGGACGGGTCCAAGGCGCTGGGCCCGGTGCTGGCGCGCATTCACCCGATGGTCGAGAAGGCCGCCATGGTGGCCGTCGGCGTCCTGGTCGTGATCTGGGGCGTCACCAACGGCAGCTACATCTTCGCCGCCTTCCTCGCCCTCGCTCTGATCGGCCACCTTCGGCGCGGCGCCTGGCGGCCCGACGGACGACCGCTGACCGGCGCGGAATCGCTGCGAAGCGTCGGCCTGTTCGTCGTGGTGGCCGCCGCCTGCGTCGCCGTCGCCCTCGCTGGACTGATGCCGATCGCCGGCTCCCTGCCGGAGGCGGCGGCGTTCGGCGCCCGCTATTTCGAGTTCGGGCGTTGAGCCGCATCCGTCACGACGGGCCGCTGATCGTCGGCGGCGGGCTCGCGGGCCTGTCGGCGGCGCTGGAGGCGGCGCCGCGCAAGGTGCTGCTGGTGACGCCCGCGCCGCTGCTGGAGGCCTGCTCCTCGGCCTGGGCGCAAGGCGGGGTGGCGGCCGCGCTGTCGGACGGGGACGCCCCCGCTTCGCACGCGGCGGACACCGTCGGGGCCGGGGCCGGGCTTGTCGAGGCGGAGGCGGCGCAGGCCATGACGGCGGACGGCCGCGATACGGTGGAATGGCTGGCGGCGCTCGGCGCGCCGTTCGACCGGCAAGCCGATGGCCGGTTCGCGCTCAGCCTTGAGGCGGCCCACTCCCACGCGCGTGTTGCGCGGGTCGGTGGAGACGGGGCCGGACGGGCCATCCTGTCGGCTCTGGTCGCCGCCGTCCGGGCGGCCCCGCATATCGAAGTCTGGGAGGACGCCCGCCTGCGCGGCCTGTTGCAGAGCGACGACGGGACGGTATGCGGCGCGGTGATTGAGCGCAGCGGCTCCGGCCCGCGCCGCACTGTCGAGGTGACGGCGCCCGCCGTGGTGCTGGCCACGGGCGGCGCCGGCGGGCTGTTCGCTTACACAACCACCCCTGCGGCGCTGCTGGGCGAGGGTCTGGCGCTGGCATGGCGCGCGGGGGCCGAAATCCTCGATCCCGAGTTCGTGCAGTTCCACCCCACGGCCATCGACGTCGGGCTCGACCCCATGCCGCTGGCGACCGAGGCCCTCCGCGGCGAGGGCGCGCGGCTGGTCGATGGCGAGGGGCGGTTCCTTTTGGGCGAGGCGGAGGACGCCGACCTGCAGCCGCGGGATGTGGTGGCGAGGGCGGTGCACGCGGCCAGAGCCGCCGGCATCGGGGCGTTTCTCGACGCCCGCGCGATCGGGGAGGGTTTCCCCGAAGAGTTCGCCGCCGTGTTTGCGGCCTGTATGCGCGCCGGGCTCGACCCGCGCCTCGACCCGATCCCGGTCGCGGCGGCGGCCCACTACCACATGGGCGGCGTCGTCGCGGGACCGGACGGCCGCACCAGCCTGACGGGGCTGTTCGCGGTGGGCGAGTGCGCCGCGACGGGGGTGCACGGCGCGAACCGGCTGGCGTCCAACTCGCTGCTGGAGGCCGCCGCCTTCGGCCGCCGCACGGGGCGGGCCGCCGCCGCGCTTGAAGCTGTCGCGGGACCGGCGCTGGCTACGCCCGCCGCGCCCGATCTTTCGGACGACCAGTTGCAGCGGCTCAGAGCCACCATGAGCGCCGATGTCGGGGTGGTCCGCAACGCGAGCGGGCTGAACCGCGCGCTGGCCGTCATCGACGAACTGGAGCAAGCGGCCGGACAGGCTCTGCCCCTGATCGCCGCCCGTCTGATCGCCGAGGCCGCGCTCGCGCGGCGCGAAAGCCGGGGCGGTCATTTCCGCAGCGACTATCCCTCGACCGCCGCCGAGGCGAAGCACACCCGCCTGCGGCTGTCGCAAGACGTTCCCGCTCCCGCCCCCGCAGGATGACGCCGTGATCCGACAACTGCCCGACCTGCTGATCGAACCGGTGGTGCTGATGGCGCTGACCGAGGACCTCGGCCGCGCCGGGGACGTCACCGGTCAGGCCTGCATTCCCGAAGGGACCCGGATGCGGGCGGCCTTCGTGGCGCGAAAGCCGGGTGTCGCGGCGGGGCTGGCCTGCGTCCGGCTGAGCCTTCTGGCGCTGGACCCCGAGGCCGACGTCACGCTGAAGCTCCGGGACGGCGACGCTTTCGAAGCGGGCGCGGTGCTGGCCGAGGCCGAGGCCGACGCCCGCGCCTTCCTCGCCGCCGAACGCACGGCGTTGAACCTGCTGGGCCGCCTGTGCGGCGTCGCGACCCTGACCCGGGCCTATGTCGACGCTGTCGCCGGGACCGGGGCGCGCATCGCCGACACGCGCAAGACCACGCCGGGCCTGCGGGCGCTGGAGAAGCACGCGGTCCAGTGCGGCGGCGGCGCCAACCATCGCTTCGGGCTCGACGACGCCATCCTGATCAAGGACAACCACGTGGCCGTCTGCGGCGGCGGCGTCGGCGAGGCGATCCGCCGCGCCCGCGCGGCGGTCGGTCACCTGATGAAGGTCGAGGTCGAGGTCGACGGGCTGGATCAGCTCGATGAGGCCCTCCGCGAACGGCCCGACGTGATCATGCTGGACAATTTCACCCTGCCGATGCTGCGCGAGGCGGTCGCCCGCGCCGGCTCCTCCACCCACGGCCGGCCGGTGCTGGAAGCCTCCGGCGGGGTGAATCTGGAGACGGTCAGCGGCGTCGCGGAAACGGGAGTGGACGTCATCTCCGTGGGCGCCCTGACCCACTCGGCGCCGTCGCTGGACATCGGACTCGACGCCCTCTGAAGCGCTGCAATAGGGAACAGGCCCTCCTCCGCGCCGTTCTTTCCTCACGATTCAGAGGAGTGCGCCCGTGAGCAAGTTGCCGAAGATTCCCGTAGAGCAGGCCAGTGTCGCCGGCCAGAAATCCGACGTCGCAGGCGAGGCCGCGGACCGCCGCGACCTGCGAACCGACGTCCGGGACGGCCAGCCGGGCGACGCGGCCATCAACACGGATCAGCAGGGGCGGTTCGGCGACATAAAGCAGAACACGACCCACCAAGGCTATCAGCAGGACCGTTGATCATGGCGAACAACCAGCACACGCCGGAACCGGTCGACGAGAAGCGGTGGGGCGGCCCCGGCTCAAGCCATCAGGACGCCAGCCAGGAGCCGCCTGAGTTCGAGGACCCGCGCAACGGCGGGCCGACCAATCCCCGGAACAGCAAGGTTTCGGGCGGCGGCGGCGAGCGGGACCTGAAGCACTCCCACATCGACTCGCGCCGCTCCAGCAAGGGCGACCGCGACGCCTGAGATCAGGCGGGTGAAACCGTGGTCGCGGGCGCAGGTTCGACCGTGACCGCCGCGGGGGTTGGGGCCGCGGGCGCGAGCGCGGAAGCGACCGGAGCCACAGCCGTTGCAGTGGCCGCTTCCGCCTTGTCCGAGCCGGCGTCGCTACCGACCAGGAGGGTGTAGGCCACCGCGCCGGCGTCGCGAACGGCGGCGGTCGGGTCCATGCTGGCCTGGATCAGGCGCGGAGCATCGACGGATGTCGATGGCCGGGCGGCGTAGGCGAAGGCCCCGCGCGAACCCGAGCGCCCGCCGAAGCGGTAGAACAGGTGGTCGCCGACCTGATTGACCCGCACCAGCGCATTGCGCCAACCCGGCGAGACGCCTGTGGTGTGGAAGTGGGTCGCGTTGCCGACCGCGGCATAGACCCGGCCAGACAGCGCGCTGGAGGCGACGTCGCGCGCCCGGTTCCAGGCGGCGCGGTTGACGGGGCCGCGCATGGAGCCGTCGCAGGTGAAGCTGAACTGGCAGCCGGTGCGGCGGCCGGCGCCCTGGAACACCACGCCGCAGACGGTCTTGGGAAAGGCGGGGTGGCGCGCGCGGTTCAGGACGACCTGGGCCACCGCCTGCATGCCGTCGCGGCCTTCGCCCCGGGCTTCGTAGTACGCCGCCTGGGTCAGGCATTCGAGGTCGCGCGAGGCGTCGAGCGCGCCGCCGAGGCGGAAGGGCTGGGCCGCGACCGGGCCGGTCAGGCTGACCTGGCGCAGGCCGGGCGCGGACTGGGTCGTCCGCAGCTGTTCGAGCCGGGCGGTGAGGAGTTCGGCCTGCCGGTCACGCTGGGCGCCGCCGGCGACGGTGTAGGGATCGTGGCGCCGCGCGATGCGCAGGGCGCTTCCGTCGAGCCCGCCGGCCGCAGCGGCGAGCGCCTCTTCGGTGAAGCCGGCCGCCGTGGCGCCCTCGATGCGCTCAGCCTGACCCCGCACGGTGTTGGCCTTGGCCGCCGCTCCGCCCAGATAGGCGCAGCCCATCGCCAGCCCCATCAACGCGCCGACAGCCACGACCGCCGAGCCGGGCCGGATACGGGCCAGACGATCGACAGTGGCTTTCGCGCACGTTTCAGAGGCGTTCGGCAAGGGCTCGATCCTGTTCGGCAGGGCGCGATGCCGCCCCCGGGTAGTCTTGCGAAGGAAGAGCGCTCTCCCGTCCGGGAGACGGGCGCTACGTCCGTTCGCACATATCGACGGTCGGCCAGCGGGCCGGCGGTCGAGGACGCGCCTTAAGCCAGCCGTTTGTGGCGCCAATGTGTTTGATTCGCAAATTTCGTGTGCAGCGCAGCATAAACGCGGGAACTATGTGCATCCCATATCAGGGTATGAACAGAGTGTCAGAGAGTAACGCAATGAAGCTCCGATATACTGTATTGCGTCACACAAAGACTACACAAAGGGCATAGGCACATACATTCGCAGGGGCGTACGAGCTGTTTTTATAGTGTTCGCGCTATGACGATGAACCTGAGCCGTTCGGCGGCTTCTGTCCGGAACCGGCCCCTGCCAGCGGGCGTTCAGGCTTCACCTTACAGGAGAGCATCGCCATGAAACGCTTCACAGCCATCGCCGTCGTGTCTTGCGCCGCACTGTCCCTCGCCGCCTGCGGCACGACCCGGGACCAGAAGGCCGCCACCGGAGCGGTGGCAGGCGCCCTTGTCGCCGGACCGGTCGGAGCCGTGGTGGGCGGGGTCGCCGGCGCCGCTTCGGCCAACAAACCCAACTGACACACTTCGCCGCGGAGTGAGGCCGGCCGGGAGCGATCCCGGCTGGTTTCCTTGATTTCGGCGCCTATATGCGCTTAGCCGACGCGCCGGGTGATGAGACTGCTTGCCCCGGCCCGTTCGCGCTTACTCTGAAACCGCCCAAGGACATCGACGCCCTCCGCATGAGAGATCTGAAACAGACCGGCTTCACCGATCGCCTGACCACCCAGCAGGAGGCCAAGAAGGCCCTGCTGGCGCGCTTCAAGCCGAAAGCCGCCGCCCCCGACCCTGAGTTCGAAAAGCTGGCCGCCAAGCGCGCCGCCGAAAAAGAGGCCCTTCGGCAGCAGCACGAACTGGCCAAGGCCGAAGCGCGCCGCGAGAAGGCCGACAAGGAGGCCGCGCGCATGGCGGCCGATGTCGAGGCCCAGGAAGCCGTCGAGGCCGAGAAGCGCGCCGCCCGCAAAGAGCGCAAGCAGCTCACCAAGGAAGAGCAGAAGGCCGCGCGCGACGCGCGCTACGCCGCCCGCAAGGCCCGCACCCGCTAAACGCGCTCGATCGACGGAGCCGGCTCCGCCCCGTCTCCGAGGACCCGCGCCAGCTGCTCGCTCGAATAGGGCTTGCGCAGGAACGGCCAGGGCGCGTCGGCGAGGGCCGCATCGACATCCTCGCCGGCATAGCCCGAGGTCAGGACGATCCGCATTCCGGGGTGGTCCTGCTCGCATCGGCGGGCCAGCTCGATACCCGTCATGCCGCCGGGCATGACGATGTCGGTCAGCATGACGTCGAACCGCTCCCGGGCCAGCAGATCGAGGGCCTGGGGGCCGGTCTCCACCGTGCGGACCTCGAGCCCCAGCCCCTCGAGCAGTTCGAGCGCGACCACCGCGACACTCGCGTCATCCTCGACCAGCAACAGTCGGCCGCCCGACGCGAGCGGCGCGGTCAGACCGGGACCGGCGTCCTGAGCCGGCTGCGTCACCTGCGCGAGCGGCGGCAGGTAGAGCCGGATTTCCGTACCTTCCCCGACCGTCGACGTGATCTTCGCCGCCCCGCCGCTCTGACGCGCGAATCCATAGACCTGGCTGAGTCCAAGGCCGGTGCCCTTGCCGACGGCCTTGGTGGTGAAGAACGGCTCGAACACCCGGCCGATGACCTCCGGCGTCATGCCCATGCCGTCGTCCGACACGACCACGCAGACGTAGTCGCCGCCCTCGAGGTCCGCGACCTCTCCGGGCTCCACGGTGCAGGACATGGTCTGAATGCTGATGGCGCCACGGTCGCCGACCGCGTCGCGGGCGTTGACCACCAGATTCAGTAGGGCCGCCTCGAACTGAGAGGGATCGACGCTGACCCGGGCGCCGCCCCGCCGCAGCTTCAGCTTGAAGTCGATGGCCTCGCCGACGGCGCGGCGCAACAGGGGTTCGCTCTCGCGGATCTGGGCGTTCAGGTCGAGCGGCTCGGGCCGCAGCGCCTGACGGCGCGAGAAGGCCAGGAGCTGGTGCGTCAGACCTTCGCCGCGGCGCGCGGCCGCCAGCGCCGCCTCGCCCAGCTTCTGGCGCTTGGCCGCGTCATTCGGCGACCGCAGCATAATGTCCAGCGCGCCGATCACCACCGTCAGCAGGTTGTTGAAGTCGTGCGCCACCCCGCCGGTCAGTCGGCCGACCGCCTCCATCCGCTGGGCGTGCATCAGGTCCGCCTCGGCCTTGGCCTTCTCCGCAAGGGCCTCGCCGACGCGCTCCTCCAGCAGCTCGTTGATGCGCTTAAGGTCGTCCTCGGCCCGCTTGGCGTCGGTGACGTCGAAGGCCACGCCGACGAAGCCCAGCACCGCCCCGTCCGCCCCGAGCCGCGGCCGCGAGAAGGATCTGAGCCAACGGTACTCGCCGTCGTGCCGGAGGTACCGCGCCTCCATCGAGAAGGGCTGGCCGGACGCCTCGCCCTCGGTGGATTCGCTTATGATCCGCTCATGGTCGTCCGGGTGGATGACCGTTCGCCAGTCCGCGAGACGCGCCTCTTCGTAGCCGCCGCCGTTGAAGGCGACATAGGCCTGGTTGACGAAGGCGCGGGTGCGGTCCTGCTGGGTCACCCAGATCAGCACCGGAGCGGTGTCGGCGATGGCCCGGAAGCGCGCCTCGCTCTCGCGCACCTCCGCCTCGGCGCGGGTCCGCTCGACCTCGGCATAGGCCCGGGCGGCGACATGTTCGATCAGCCCGGCCTCCTCGTCCGTCCACCGGCGAGGCGCGGAATGGTGCAGGAAGAACAGGGCCCGCATCCGCCCATTGCGAAGAACGGGGGCTCCAAGCACCGACTGGGTCTGGATGGCGGCGAAGGCTCCCGAAGCGGCGGCGGTCAGCGGATCGACCGTCACGTCCTCCACGCGCGCAGGCCGACCCTGGCGGAAGCCTTCGATCAGCTCCGGCCCGAAGTCGTCCATGCGCCATTCGCCGGTCAGGTCCGACATCGGCGGACGCGCCGAGGCGCTCCGGACACGGATGGTGGTCAGCTCGTCGTCGATCTCGCCGTAGCCGACCCTGTCCACGCCGAGCTTTTCGGCCACCGACCGGCTGGCCTCGGACATCACGGCTTCGGGCGTGCCGAGGTTGCGGAGGCGGTCGCTGAGGGCGAGCAGGAAGCTCTGGCGCCGCTCGAGGGTCGCGAGGGCGTCCAGGGCGTCCCGCGTCTCGCTAACGTCGAAGGCCATGCCGACGTAGCCGAGGAAGGTGTTGGTCTTGTCGAACCTCGGGTTGACCGAAATCCGCATCCAGCGCCAGCCTCCGTCGGAGTGAAGGAACCGCGCTTCAAAGCCATAGGGCAGGCGCTTGGGCCGCGCCGCCTCCATCGCCGCCTGGACCGTCGCCTGATCGTCGGCGTGGATCGCCTGCTTCCAGACATGGCCCAGAATCTGGTCGGCCGGCTTGCCGTAGAAGCGCACCAGGGCCTCGTTGACGAATTCGACCTCGGCCTCGGCGTTGGTCATCCACACCGGAGAGGGGGCCGTGTCGGCCATCAGCCGGAAGCGCTGCTCCCCCTCGTTGACCCGCGCATCGGCGGCCGACAGCTCGACGACCGAGCGGTCAAGGCGCGCCAGCGTCTTGCGCAGCGAGGCGGCGACGATCGCGACGAACACGCCAACGACGATGAAGTTGACCGTCGCGACCTGGCCCAGATGGGACGACAGGCCGACCCCGACCGCATTGGGCCCTGCGACGACCCAGCCGCCGAGCAGGGCGGCTGCGACGGCGGTGACGCCGGCGACCCGGCCCGCCGTCAGCGCGGCCAAGACGATGCCCGGCAGCAGGATGATGAAGCCCGTGACGCCCTGATACCAGAAGTTCAGGCCCCAGCGGACGCCCAACACGGCCGCCGCGAATCCGAGCCCGATCAGGATGTTGACCCACCACGGCTGGGCCGGAACGCGGGCGAGCGTCGTCAGCGCGGCGTCGGCGGCGCTGGACCCGCGTCTCGGTTTGCCGTCCCCGTTCACTTGAACACCCCCGCTCGCGCGGCGCGCGATCTGCCGCAACGTATTGGGAGGCATGGCGTTCGTTCAAGCGTCGCGCGGGGTATTTTATCCGCCGCTGGCCCGTGGGCGGTTGGCGAAGCCGGCGGGCATGCCCACCTCGTGCCTGAGAACGACCTTCCCAATGGAGCTTTCATGACCGCCACCATCGACACCGGCCTGACCAAGACGGAGCGCGCCGACGTGGCGCAGGAGCTGACGAAGGTGCTGGCGGACAGTTTCGCCGTCTATCTGAAGACCCACGGCTATCACTGGAACGTGCGGGGTCCCGAGTTCTTCAGCTTCCACAATCTTCTCGAGCAGCAGTACCGCGACATCTGGGACGCGCTGGACGATATCGCCGAACGCATCCGGGCGCTCGGGGTGCTGGCGCCGCAGAGCTATTCCGCCTTCGGCAATCTGACCTCGATCAAGGACGGCGACCCGGAGAAGGACGCCACCGCGATGCTGAAGGAGCTGATGCAGGATCACGAGACCCTTATCGCCACGGCCCGCACCGCCTTCGACACCGCGTCGGCCGCCGGCGACGAGGCCTCGGCGGACCTGATGACCCAGAGGCTGACGGCGCATGAGAAGTTCGCCTGGATGCTGCGCTCGACGCTCGGCGGGCGCTGAGGCTTGACCGACCGGCGCTTTCCGGCCTGAAAAGCGCCCCGCTGTTCAGGTAGCAGGAAGATGTGACGCGGCCTTGGCCGCGGTGGAGCTGGGATTGACTGCGATCGACTGGAGCACGGTGCTGACGAAGGCGCGGCGGTTCGCAACCGCCGCCCCCGTCGTGCTGGCCGCCTTCGGCGTCGCCATGGCCGCCAGCTCCACGCCCCGGCCCGAGATCGACCGCCGCGCCGAGGCCGTGCGCCAACTGACGCGCGGCGACCTCGGTCCGGACGGGCTGGCGGCGATCACCCGGCGGATGGATCCGGCGCAGCTGGCCCTCGCTGCGCGCCACGACCCGTCCGACCCGCAGCCGGCCCTGTACGGCCTGACGCCGGGTTGGGAGAGCCTGACGTTGGCCGGACGGCCGAGGCTGGAGTTCGGGGCCTCGGGTCTGGAGGCGATGAAGCTGAACGCCGCCATGCCGGTCTCGGGCTTCCTGCGCCCGGCCCAGCCGTTCAAGTTCGCGCCCGCGACGGCCGAGGACCGTCGCCGCGCGCTCCGATGCCTGACGCAGGCGGTCTATTACGAGGCGGCGCTGGAGCCGACCGAGGGGCAGGAGGCGGTGGCGCAGGTCGTGCTGAACCGCGTCCGCGACCCGAACTACGCCAACACCGTCTGCGGCGTCGTGTTCGAAGGCGCCGAGCGGACTACGGGCTGCCAGTTCAGCTTCACCTGCGACGGCGCCCTGTCGCAGGGTCCGGTGACCTGGGCCTGGGAGCGGGCCCGACGGGTGGCGGAGCGGGCGCTGGCCGGACACGTCGCCACCGCGGTCGGCACGGCCACGCATTATCACGCCGACTACGTCCGGCCCTGGTGGGCGCCGACCCTGAACAAGCTGACCCAGATCGGCGCGCACATCTTCTATCGCTGGAAGGGCATCTACGGAGAGCCCGCGGCCTTCAGCCAGCGCTACGCCGGTCGCGAGCCCCGCATCGACGAGGCCCGCTTCGCCCGGCCGCGCCTGAAGCTGGTTTCGGCGGCCGAGGCCGAGAAGGCGCTCGCAGAGGCGGCCGCGGCGGGCGAAGGCGCCATGACCACGGTCGAGATCGATGGGCAGACCCGCGTCGTAGGCGTCGCCTCGCTCGGGGGACGTCGCCAGGCGTCCCCGGACGACATCGCCGCCATCAACGCCCGCATGGCCGCATTCGAGGCCCCTGCGGCCGATCCGGCCCCGGCGCGCGAGACGCCCGGAGCCATTCCAATGGCCGTCGAGGAAGTCGGCCGCCCCGGCTCCTGAGACGCCGGAAAAAGCGCCGTGTTTTGCAACGCGCCCCAGTTCCCTGCATTAGGTGAAGCTGTGGTGTTCCGGCGTGGAACCTGCCTCACGGAAGCCGGATGATCACGACCCCCTGGAGCGAGACCGACCGTCTGGCGGCGCTACGCTCGTACGACATCCTCGACTCCGAAAGAGAGCCCGCCTTCGACGATGTGACCGCGCTGGTGGCCCGCATCTGCGAAGCGCCGATCGCGGTCATCAATCTGATCGACGCCGACCGCCAGTGGTTCAAGTCAGAGGTCGGGCTCGGAGTTCGCGAGACGCCGCTGGAGACCTCGTTCTGCCGCCACGCGCTGCTGGAACGGGACCGGCTGGTGGTGGCGGACGCCAGCAACGATCCGCGCTTCAAAAGCAACCCGCTGGTGACGGCGACCGACGGGCTGAGATTTTATGCGGGCGTCCTGCTGAAGAGCCCGGAGGGTCTGCCGCTGGGGACGCTGTGCGTTCTGGACACCAAACCCCGTCCGGAAGGGCTGACAGCGGTGCAGGCCGAGACATTGGAGGTCCTGTCGCGTCAGGTGATGAGCCTGCTCGAACTCCGCCGGGCGCTCAAGGCGGGGCGGGACTCTGAGTCCCGCCTGACGTTGACGGCGAATGCGCTGACCGACAGCGAAGCCCGGTTCAGGGCGTTGGCCGACGCCATGCCGCAGATGGTCTGGTCGACGCTGCCCGACGGGTTTCACGACTACTACAACGCCCGCTGGTACGAGTTCACCGGCGTCCCGGCCGGCTCTACGGACGGCGAAGGCTGGGCCGGCATGTTCCATCCGGAGGATCAGGAACGGGCGCGGGTGCTGTGGAAGCACTCGCTCGAGAGCGGCGAACCGTACGAGATCGAATACCGGCTGCGCCGGGCGGACGGCGTGTATCGCTGGACCTTGGGCCGGGCCCTGGCGATCCGGAACGAGGCGGGTGCGATCACCCGCTGGTTCGGCACCTGCACCGACATCGAGGAGCTGAAGCGGGCGGCGGATTCCAAGGACCTGCTGAGCCAGGAGTTGAGCCACCGCATCAAGAACATCTTCGCGGTGGTGTCGGCGCTGATCGCGCTCTCGGCCCGCAAATTCCCCGAGGCCAAGGACTTCGCCGCGGCGGTGCGGACGCGGATCAACGCCCTTGCGCGCGCACATGAGTTCGTGCGGCCGCACACGGACACGTCTCGGCCCACGGTCGGGTCGATGACGCTGCACGCCTTCCTGTCGGACCTGTTCAAGCCCTATGCGACCCTGGACGGCAGGCCGCGCGTGGTCCTGTCGGGCGAGGACGCCGTGTTCGACGACCAGGCGGCGACGTCGGTGGCCCTTCTGTTCCATGAACTGGCGACGAACGCGGCCAAGTACGGCGCCCTCTCGCGCGAAGGCGGCGAAGTGACCCTGAACACCCGGAAACAGGGGGACCGGTTCGTGCTCGTCTGGGAAGAGCGGGGCGGCCCGCCGATCGCGGGCGAGCCCGAGCGGATCGGGTTCGGCTCCTCGCTCGCCACCGTGTCTGTCGAAGGGCAGTTGGGCGGTCGGCTTGAGCGGGTCTGGGCCCGTGAGGGCCTCCGCGTGACGGCCGATCTGCCCGCTACGGCGCTTTCGCGCCGCAGGGCGGCGCAAAATGTCGCATAACGTCGGTTGCCGGCAACTGACTCCATTTTTCGGCGTTCGCCTTGCCTGTCCACCCGTGTCCGCAATTGGACATCGGAGCCCGTAGAAAGACCGTGACTGCGCGTATCCTGATCATCGAAGACGAGGCTCTCGTGGCCATGGAGCTCCGCTTTGTGCTGGAGGACCTCGGCTATGAGATCGCGGGCATGGCTGCGGACGCCCGCACGGCTCGTCAAATCGTGAACGAACAGGACATCGATCTGGCGCTGGTCGACATCCATCTGTCCGACGGCCCGACCGGGATCGACCTCGGGCGGGAGCTGGGTCAGCAGCTCGGCGTGACGGTGCTGTTTATGACCGCGAATCCCGGAATGGTGCGGCAGGGCGTCGCCGGGACCATCGGCGTGCTGTCCAAGCCGACCGACGAACACGCCGTACAGACCGCCGTCGACTACGCCCTGCGCCGTCGTACAGGCCGCCCGGTCGAGTACGCCCCGCCTGAACTTCAGCTGTTCGGCTAGAGGGCTCGGCGCCCTACCAGACGCCGATCTTTTCCGCTTGGGCGTGGCTGATGGGATGACCCTCGGCCTTGTGGTCCTGCTCGGCGAGGAAGCGGACCGCCTCCAGCGCCGCCATGCATCCCATGCCCGCCGCGGTGACGGCCTGCCTATAGATGTCGTCGGTCACATCGCCGGCGGCCCAGACGCCCTCGATCGCCGTCGCGGCGGTGCCCGGCTTCACCACCAGATAGCCGCCGGTCTTGGTCTCCAGCTGTCCCGCGAACAGCTCCGACGAGGGGGCGTGGCCGATGGCGATGAAGACGCCGTCGGCGGAGACTTCGCGGGTTTCACCGGTCTGTGCGTGCTTCAGCCGCGCGCCGGTGACGTTGACCCCGCCTGCCGCGTCGGTGTGGCCGAGAATCTCGTCGATGGCGTGGTTCCAGATTACCTCGACCTTGGGATTGGCGAACAGCCGGTCCTGCAGGATGCGCTCCGCGCGGAATTCGTCGCGGCGGTGCACCACAGTGACCTTTGAGGCGAAATTGGTCAGGAACAGCGCTTCCTCGACGGCCGTGTTGCCGCCACCCACCACGATGACCTCCTTGCCGCGGTAGAAGAAGCCGTCGCAGGTGGCGCAGGCCGAGACGCCGAAGCCCTGGTATTTCGCCTCGCTCTCGATCCCCAGCCACTTGGCCTGCGCGCCGGTCGAGATAATCACCGTCTCGGCCAGCAGCTCGGCGCCGGAGTCGAGGGTCAGCCGGAACGGCCGCCGCGACAGGTCGGCCTTGACCACGATGTCCTCGATCACCTCGGTGCCGACATGCTCGGCCTGGGCGCGCATCTGCTCCATCAGCCAGGGGCCCTGGATGACATCGGCGAAGCCGGGATAGTTCTCGACGTCGGTCGTGATGGTCAGCTGCCCTCCGGGTTGCAGGCCCGAGATCACGACCGGGCTCAACATGGCGCGCGCGGCGTAGATGGCGGCTGTCCAGCCGGCGGGGCCTGAACCGATGATGGCGACGCGGACGGTGCGGGGGGTGCTGCTCATGGCGTCTATTTAGGCGTTGATTCCGTCCGGCGCGATGCCAAGGTCACGCCTGTTCACAGGCGCGAGGAGGGCAACGTGGAGCCAGGCACGAGTTTCATCGGCATCGGCGTCGCTCTGGGGGTCTCGATCGGCACGGCCCTCGGCGTCGCCACGGACAATCTTGCGCTGGGGATCAGCCTTGGCGTCGCCATCGGTGCGGGGTTGGGCGTGGCCCTGGATCACTCGCGAAGCAAGCGGTCGGAAGGGGACGGCGGCGGCGACTCGTCCACGGGCGACGGCGGTTCCAGTCGCGGGCATGACCATGGAGACAGTGGCGATGGCGGCGACGGCGGCGGCGACTAGCGCCCCAGCCGCTCCAACACCGCCCGCGCCGCCCGATCGGTCTCGGCCAGCGGCTCGTAGGACCAGCTATCGAGCGTCCCGTCGAACCGCCGCGCGGCGCCGCGCTGCTTCAGATCGGCGTGAAGGCGGGCGAACTTGCCGGGCGGCTTGAGCGGGACCATCGGGAGGATGTGAACCGGCTTGCCCGTCGAGGCGGCTTCCGCGGCCATGTTGGCGCTGTCCTCGGTGACGACGATGTGGTCGGCGTAGTGCAGAATGGCGAAGTAGGGGTTGGGACCGGTCCCGTCCCAGATGAAGCGCGGAAAATCAGGGTTCACGCTCATTTCCAGGGTGAAGACCTCCCGCGCATCCGCGGGCGTCCGGCGGGAATAGGTCACCATGGCTGAGCCGCCGGCGGCCTCGATCACGTCGCCCACGCGCATAGCAAGCTCCGCGGCATGGGTTTCGGTCAGGTCGAACGCCGCCGACCGCCCGCCGATCAGAACCGCCACGCGCGGGCGGGGCAGGGGCGCCAGCGTCGCCTCAAACGCCGCCGCGCCCTCAGCCAGCCCCGCCGGCGTCACCCGGTGGGGCGAGCCGGTGATCGACAGCACGTTGGGGCCTGCGACACCGTCATGGGCCGGAGCGACGACCAGATCATAGGCGTGGAGCTTCCAGCGCGGGTCCTGCGTCTGCACCACCAGCGTCTTGCCGCCGGAGCGTCGCCGCACGACCGCGGAGAGGGGCAGGGTCGCCCGGCCGGTGGCGATCCAGAGATCCGGCCACGCCTCGCCGGACGCAGGCGCGACGGGGTCTGACGCCGGGTCCAGCATGGCCCCAGTCTTCAGCGCCGAAGGCAGCTTGTCGAACAGCGGCCGCCAGCGGATGCGTTTGACGGTGATTTCCGCAGGCATCTGTCGCTGGACGGCCTCGGCCAGGCCCAGAGCCTGGTTCTCCATGCCGATCCGGCCGTCAGAGACGACCCAGATGGACAGCGGCGCGGTCACGCCGTTTCGGCGGGGACGATCCAGCACATGGCCTCGACCTTGTTCCCGTCCGGGTCGCGCAGGAAGGCGGCGTAGTAGCCGGGGGCGTATTCCGGGCGCGGGCCCGGCAGGCCGTCGCTGAAGCCGCCGGCCGAGAGTCCCGCCTCATGGAAGGCGACGACGGCCTCGGGCCCCGAAGCGTTGAAACAGACATGGGATCCGGCGCCGGCCGCCACGCCCCGGCCGTCGCGCGGCACGTTGGCCCAGAACTCCGGAAAGGTCCGGCCGTAGCCGATACCCGCGCCGTGCTCCATGATCCGGCGCGCGCCGACCACCGCCATGACGGCGTCGTAGAAGGCGCCGGCGCGATGCAGGTCCGTGACGCCGACCGAAACGTGCGACACCAAAGGGCGGCTCGTTCCGGAGGGCTGGGTCACCGGCTTATTTCCACTCGACCTTGAGGATTTCGTAGGCCTTGACGCCGCCGGGGGTGTTGACCTCGACCACGTCGCCGACCTCCTTGGAGATCATGGCGCGGGCGATGGGCGACGAGACGGAGATCTTGCCAGCCTTCACGTCGGCCTCGTGCTCGCCGACGATCTGGTAGCGGGCCTCTTCCTCTGTGTCCTCGTCGGCGACCGTGACGGTCGCGCCGAACTTCACCTGGTCGCCGTCCAGCTTGGAGACGTCGATCACCTGGGCGCGGCTGATCTTGTCCTCGATGTCCGCGATCTGGCCCTCGATCCAGCCCTGACGCTCCTTGGCCGCGTGATACTCGGCGTTTTCAGACAGGTCGCCATGCTCGCGTGCTTCCGAGATGGCCGAAATCACGCTCGGCCGCTCCACGGACTTCAATTGCTTCAGCTGATCGTCGAGGACACGGTAGCCCTCGGCCGTCATCGGCACTTTTTCCATATGTCGTGAATTTCTGAGCTATCGCCCGACTGAAGGTTTGGTGAAGCCATGGTCGCTGGGCGCTCGCGACCGGCCAAATAGGTTAGGGCCTTCCGCGGTCGGGTTCAAGGGCAAACCCGGGTTCGGCGAGCGGGTCAGGCGGGCCGACGCCGCCGGCGCTCGCGCATCTGCTGCAGATTGCCCCAGAGTTTGACCCTGCGGATCAGGCTCCAGGCCAGCCAGGCGACGGCCAGCAGGCCGACCATCATGAACAGGCCAGACACCAGCAGGACGCCGGCGGCCATGAAGGCCAGGATGAAGGCGACCGCCGCGATGAGGGCGGCGATGACTTGGACGGTTCTCGGGCGCATGGACCGTTAACGTGCCGTTTCAGAAGGGGTTGCGGCTCCGCTGAGCCGGTAGATCGCTTGGCCGCCGCCTGTGGCGCCGGCGCCATCCCTCAGGCGTAGCTGTAGGGGCCGCCGTGCTCGAGCGCCCGCTTCCAGGCGGGACGGCTGTGGATCGCCTGCAGGAACGCCTTCAGGCGGGGTTTGTCGGAGCCGTAGCCGACCCGCGATCCCGCCGCCTCGACCGGGAAACTCATCATGACGTCGGCGGCGGAGAAGTCGTCGCCCGCGAACCATGCCGACCTGCTCAGCTCGGCCTCCCAGAAGGCGGTGTGCGCCGCCAGCTGCGGATCGATCATGTTCGCGTTCATGGCCTTGCTGATGCCCTTCGCCACCGGGCGCACCAGCAGCGGCGCGCGCTTGGGAATGGCCGAGAAGATCAGCTTCAGCAGCAGCGGGGTCATGGCCGATCCCTCGGCGTAGTGCAGCCAGTAGGTGAAGCGCCGCGCGGCGTCCGTGCCGGCAGGGGGCCGCAGCCCGGACTCGGGGCAGCGCTCCAGCAGATATTCGATGATCGCGCCGGTCTCGGCCACTCGCGCGTCGCCGTCGTCGAGGACCGGCGACTTGCCGAGCGGGTGGATCGCCCGCAGCTCCGGCGGCGCCAGCATGGTCTTCGGATCGCGCTGATAGCGCTTCACCTCATAGTCCACGCCCAGTTCTTCCAGCAGCCACAGCACGCGCTGGGAGCGGGAGTCGTTGAGGTGGTGGACGATCATCATGGCGCCGGCTCCGCTTACTGGCGCCAGTTAGCGGTGTTGACGCGGCGTCGGTCCAGCGGATTCAGACCCGGCGGCCGCTCCAGCGACGACGCGGGTGCGGAGCCGCCTGCGCCTGGCCTTTAGCCGCTGAATGCCGGTTCTCCCACAGCTGCAGGGCGAGGGTGGCCAGCGCCAGCTTGCCGGCGTGGCGGCCCGCCATCCGGCGGCCGCCGCGGCTCAGCAACAGGCCGCCGATGGCGGCGGCGATCTTCGGTATCGGCATTCGGGTCTCCTTCTGGCGCCTCAAACGCCGCTCGCGCCTGTTGAGTTCAGGGCGGCCTTGCCGCACACCCGGTCCATGACCGACGCCGAGCCCCGCCTGACCACGCTGGCCCACGGGGGCGGCTGCGGCTGCAAGCTGGCGCCGGCGGCGCTGCAGGACATCCTCAGGCACGTGCCCGCCGGGGCCGCCTTCGCCGATCTGATGGTGGGCAACGAGACCTCGGACGACGCGGCTGTCTGGCGGCTGAACGACCGGCAGGCGCTGGTGGCGACCACCGACTTCTTCATGCCGATGGTGGACGACCCGTTCGACTTCGGCCGCATCGCCGCGACCAATGCCCTGTCCGACGTCTACGCCATGGGCGCGACCCCGATCTTCGCCCTCGCCCTGGTCGGCATGCCGGTGAATGTGCTGTCGTCCGAGACCATCGGCCGCATCCTGCAAGGCGGCGCGGCGGTGTGCGCGGCGGCGGGCATCCCCGTCGCCGGCGGCCATTCGATCGACAGCGTCGAGCCGATCTACGGTCTTGTGGCGATGGGGCTCGTTCATCCCGACCGGGTGCTGACCAATCGCGGGGCGAAGTCGGGGGACGTGCTGATCCTGACCAAGGCGCTGGGCGTCGGGGTCCTGAGCGCGGCGTTCAAGGCGGGGCGGCTCGATGGGCCCGGCTACGCCGCCCTGATCGCCTCGACCACCATGCTGAACGCCGTGGGCGCCAAACTGGCCGACGTGGCGGGGGTTCACGCCGTGACCGATGTCACGGGCTTCGGCCTGCTCGGCCATGCGCTGGAGATGGCGCGGGGATCGGGGCTGGCGGTCGAACTCACGCCCGCGCCGCCGTTGCTGACGGGCGTCGAGTCGCTGGTCCGCGAAGGCGTGCGGACCGGCGCCTCCGGGCGGAACTGGGCCAGCTATGGGCACGGCGTCGACCTGCCGCATGACGTGCCGGACTGGCGCCGGGACCTGCTGACCGATCCACAGACCTCGGGCGGGCTGCTGATCTCCGTCGCGGCGGATCAGGCCGAGGCGGTGCTCGACCTCGCCCGTCGGGACGGGTTCGCCGACGCCGCCGTCGTCGGACGCGTCGCGGAGGGGGCGGCCCGGGTGCGCGTCGTCGCATGATCCGGCGCACCGTCGATCTGACGCCAGACGCCCGCGACGGCTTCGACGCCATCATCGACGTGCGGAGCCCGGCCGAGTTCGCGTTCGATCACATCCCCGGGGCGATCAACCTGCCCGTTCTCGACGACGCGCAGCGGGCGGCCGTGGGCACGGAATATGTGCAGGGTTCCAAATTCCTGGCGCGGCGCACCGGCGCGGCCATGGTCGCGCGCAACATCGCGGCGCATCTGGAAGGACCGTTGGGCGGCCGGGGCGGCGGCTTCCGGCCCCTGGTCTACTGCTGGCGCGGCGGTCAGCGGTCCGGCGCCATGGTCACGGTCATGGATCAGGTCGGCTGGCCGGTGACGGTGCTGGACGGCGGCTACCAGACCTGGCGGCGGCAGGTGCAGGCGGCGCTGTACGAGACGCCAGTCCGGCACAGGCTGATCCTGCTGGATGGCCCCACCGGCTCGGGCAAGACCGCGCTGCTGGAGGCCGTGGCGGCGCGCGGCGGCCAGACGCTGGACCTCGAGGCGCTGGCGGCCCACCGGGGTTCGCTGTTCGGCGCCATGCCGGGCGGCCAGCCGTCGCAGAAGGCGTTCGAGACCCGTCTGCATGACGCCCTGTCGCGCCTCGACCCCGCAAGGCCGGTGCTGGTCGAAGCGGAGAGCAGCAAGATCGGCGCGCGGGTGATCCCGCCGTCGCTGTGGGCGGCGATGAGGGCCGCCCCGAGGATCGGCCTGGAGTCTCCGGCCGCCGTGCGGACCGCCCGCACCGTCCGCGACTACGCCGCGATCGCCGCCGATTCTGCGGCGCTGGACAAGGCGCTGACGAGCCTGCCGCGGCATATCGGCAAGGCGACGGTGGCCGAGTGGCGCGCCCTGGCCGCGGCCGGCGACGTGGCGCGCCTCGCCGCGGAGCTGATCGTCCACCACTACGATCCCGCCTACCGCCGGCAGGGGCAGGCGGGCGCGCATCCGAAGCTGGCGGCGGTCGCGATCGAGGCGCTGACGGACGACGCCCTCGACCGGGCGGCGGATGCAGTCATGGCCGCGTTGAGCGGCTCAGCCCTTCAGCAGCATGTCGAGGCCCACGATGGCCGAGACGGCGACCGAGGCGGCGACCCAGGTCAGCGCCAGCGTCTTCCACGAGACTCGCAGCCGACGGCTGCCGATGACCAGCAGGGCGACGAGGCCGGCTGAGACCAGCGCCGGCAGGGTCCAGAGGCCCCAGCCCAGCCATTCGCTGATCCGCGCCTCGTCGTTCGGGTTGAACAGGCTGATCCCCGTGGCCATCAGCCGCATGAACGCCGGCCAGAAGAGGAAAATCCACGCCGTCTGGCTCGATCTCGTCTGCACCAGCCAGAGGGCGATCGCGGCCTGAACCACGGTGACGAGCGGACCAGCGGCGGAGATGACGGCGTGGTCGGCGGCGCTGACGGCCGCGCGAGGGCCGGAGCTGTTGGGTCCGAAGAAGGCCTCGTGTCCGAGCAGGATCGTCGTCAGCCAGTGGCCGCCTTCGTGGAGCACGAAGGTGATGAATCCGGCCAGGACCACCAGTCCGTAGAACCCGACGCCCGTACGCATCCGCTGCATTCCGATTCCCCCCTTGATCGAGGCGCAGCTGTGGGCCCTGCGCGCGGCGGGGTCGAGTTAAGCTTCGTTCACCGGACGGCAGGTGACGGATGGTCAAATCCGCGCGGCGCTCCTAGCTTCCGGGCATGACCCGCTCCCGCACCGCCGCCCTGATGTCCTCGCTCAGCCTGCGGGTGCTCGTCGCCCTCGTGGCCGGTCTGCTGGCGGGCGCGGCGGCTCAGGCGTGGGGCATCCCCGGCGGCACGGGAACGGTTGCCGTGGTCGAGGGGCTGGGCCAGCTGTGGCTCAACGCCCTGCGCATGACGATCATCCCGCTGGTGTTCTCTCTGCTGGTCACCGGCATCGCCTCGATCGCGGACGCGGCGGCGACGGGCCGGCTGGCGCTGAAGGCGGTGGTGGTGTTCGCGGTGCTGCTGGTCGGCGCCACCGTCTACGGCGTGTTCGCGTCCCTGGGGCTGCATGCGGTCTGGCCGATCGACCCCGAGGGGGCGCGGCTGTTGCTCTCGGGGGCCGCGGACGACGCGGTGGTCCGCGAGAACGTCGGCGGCGGCGGGCTCACGGCGTTCCTGACCAATCTCGCGCCCGCCAATCCGATCCGCGCCGCCGCGGACGACGCCATCCTTGGCATCGTGGTCTTCGCCATCGTGTTCGGCTTCGCGGCCACGCGCCTGTCGGCGCGGCTGCGCCAGCCGCTGACCGTCTTCTTCGAGGCGGTGGCCGAGACCATGATCGTCATCGTCCACTGGGTGCTGCTGGCCGCGCCGGTCGGCGTCTTCGCCCTGTCGCTCGGCGTCGGCCTGAGGGCCGGGCTGGGGGCCGCGGGGGTGCTGGGCCAATACATCGCCATGGTGGTGCTGGCCATGGTCGGGTTGATCCTGCTGACCTATCTGGTCGCGAGCGCCTGGGGCCGGGTCGGGTTGGGCCGGTTCGCCCGGGCCGCCGCTCCGGCTCAGGTGGTGGCCTTCTCGACCCAGTCGTCGCTGGCCTGCCTGCCGGTGATGGTCGAACGCGCCCGGGACCGGCTGGGCGTCTCCGCCGCGACCGCCGGTCTGGTTCTGCCGCTGGCGGTGGCGGTGTTCCGCATCACCTCGACGGTCGCCAACCTCGCCGTCTGCATCTACGTCGCCCACCTGTACGGTATCTCGCTGACGCCCGGCGTGCTGATCGCCGGATCGGTCACGGCCCTGGCGGTCAGCGTCGGCACCGTCGGCCTGCCGGGTCAGGTCAGCTTTTTCGCCTCCATCGCCCCCATCGCCATCGTCATGGGCCTGCCGCTCGAAGTCCTGCCGCTGTTGCTGGCGGTCGAGGTCGTGCCCGACATCTTCCGCACCATCGGCAACGTCACGGCGGATCTGGCGGCTGCGCGAATCGTGGAGGGGTGGGATGCGGCCGCGGATCCGGAGGCGGCGTCGGGGATTTGAAGCTCAGGTCGACAGGGTCGCGGCGATAAGGTCGGCCCCGCGCGCCGCACCGTCCTCCGCCCGAGCGGATTCACCCACGGCTGCGGCCCGCGCAGCTGCGGCGCCGCTCAGCAGGGTCTCAAGCGCCGGGACGATCTTGTCCGGGCAGTAGGCGGATCGCGCCAGCTGCGCGCCGCAGCCCAGCCGCACGACCCGCGCCGCGTTGTCATACTGGTCGCCCAGATGAGGCACGACCAACTGCGGCCGGCCCGCGCGCAGGGCCTGCTGGGTCGTGCCGACGCCCCCTTGGTGAACGACAGCGGCGCAGCGCGGGAACAGCAGGGAGAAGGCAGCGTAGGGCGCGGCAATGACATCCGCGCCGTCGGCGATGGAAAGATCGCCCTCTGGGCCGACCAGAAGCACGGAGCGACGTCCGAGCTTGCGGGCGGCGGCCAGACTCTGGGCGTAGAAATCCCCCGCGATGTTCACCGCCGCGCTGCCGAGGGTGAAGACGATCGGCGTCGACCCTTCGTCAAGAAAAGCGGTCAGAGGCTGCGGGAGGGCGGGAGGCCCGCCGGCGTCGCTGTCATAGGCGGCGTAACCGGCAACTTCGAAATGCGGAGGCGCGTCCAACTGACGGGGGCTGAGCAGCGGCGAATACAGGCCGAGGGACAGCTTGCCCGCTCGCACGCTGTCGAACAGCGGGTTCAGATCCGTAGGGTGGAGGCCGAGGCTCCGCCTCGCCGCATTGATCGGTCGTCGCCAGTGCGCTGTCGTACTCCGACCCAGCGCCAGCGTCGCCCGGTTCAGCCACAGGCGCGGGCCGCTCCGCGCCGGAGCCAGCCAAGGCGCGCGCGGCAGGAACGGCGGGTCGAAGGCCGACATCACGACGGTCGGCTGCAGGGCGACCGGCACGAAGGGAACGGTCAGTCGTTCCGCCGCCATGGCGGCGCCGAGGGCGAAGGTTGAGCCGGCGATGGCGACGCAACCGTCGGCGGCTGTGATCAACTGACGCGCGCCAATCTCCAGATATGGCAGCATGATCCGCTCGATCAGGAACTGGTCCGAGCGCGCCACGGCGCGAGTGATGTCCGCCAACGACATCCCCAGATCGGCGCTCAGCGCGCTGAGGCTGGGCCCCACGGGATGAAATCCCAGACCCTCTGCCGTCACCTTGCCGCGGTATTCATCGGACGAGGCGATCTCGGCCCGGAAGCCCCGCGTCTGCAGCGCCTTGCCCAGGGCGATGAAGGGATGAAGATCTCCGAGAGAGCCGGCGGTCGCCAGAACGATACGACCGCCTCGAGCCATCAGGCGTAATCCTGTATCGGCCGCACATCCAGTTCGCCCGCCTGGATCGCCCCGATCGCCTGCGCCGCCGCAAGGGCCCCCGCGGTGGTGGTGTAGTAGGGGATCTTCATCATCAGGGCGGTGCGGCGCAGGGAGAAGCTGTCCAGCAGCGCCTGCTTGCCCTCGGTCGTGTTGAAGACCAGCTGGACCTCGCCGTTCTTCATGGCGTCGACGATGTTGGGGCGGCCCTCCAGCACCTTCTTCACATGGCCGACCGGCAGGCCCTGCTCGGTCAGGAACGTATGCGTCCCGCCGGTGGCGACGATGGAGAAGCCCTCGGCGATCAGGGTCGTCACCGCTGCGACGATGAAGGGCTTGTCGCCGTCCTTGACGCTGACGAAAGCGCAGCCGGAGGCGGGCAGGGTGGTGCCGCCGCCGATCTGGCTCTTGGCGAAGGCGCGGGCGAAGGCGGGGGCCATGTCGGCCTCGCCGTCGCGCTTCCAGTCCAGCCCCATGACCTCGCCGGTCGAGCGCATCTCGGGGCCGAGGATGGTGTCGACCCCGGCGAAGCGGGCGAACGGGAAGACGGCTTCCTTGACGGCGATATGGTCGTACGCCTTGTCCGCGAGCCCGAAGGATTTCAGCGGCACGCCGGCCATGACCTTGGCGGCGATCGAGGCGATCGGCTGGCCGATGGTCTTGGCCACAAAGGGCGCAGTCCGGCTGGCGCGCGGATTGACCTCCAGCACGAAGATGCGCGGGTTCTCGGAGTGCGGCTCCTCAATGGCGAACTGGACGTTCATCAGGCCGCGCACCTTCAGCGCCCGGGCCATGGCCTCGGTCTGGCGCTTCAGCTCGGCGACGGTTTCGGCGGACAGCGAGTAGGGCGGCATGGAGCACGCGCTGTCGCCCGAGTGCACGCCGGCCTCCTCGATATGCTCCAGCACCCCGGCCACGAACACCGTCTCGTCGTCACACAGGGCGTCCACGTCCACCTCGGTGGCGCGGTTCAGGTAGTGGTCGATCAGCACGGGGTCGTCGCCCGAAACCCGCATGGCCTCGCCGACGTAGCGGTCCAGCTGCTCGCGGTCGTGGACGATGACCATGCCGCGCCCGCCCAGCACGTATGAGGGGCGCAGCACGACCGGGTAGCCGACCTCGTCCGCCTTCTGCGCGGCTTCCTCGGCGCTGCGGGCCAGGCCGTTGGGCGGCTGCATCAGGCCGATGTCGTGCAGCATGACCTGGAAGCGCTCGCGGTCCTCGGCCAGGTCGATGGAGTCGACGCTGGTGCCGAGGATCGGCACGCCGTCCTCCTGCAGCGCGTGGGCCAGTTTCAGCGGCGTCTGGCCGCCGAACTGGACGACGACGCCGATCAGGTCGCCCTTCGAGCGCTCGACGTCGATCAGCTCCAGCACGTCCTCGGCCGTCAGCGGCTCGAAATACAGCCGGTCGGAGGTGTCGTAGTCGGTCGAGACGGTCTCGGGGTTGCAGTTGACCATGATCGACTCGACGCCGATGTCCGCGAAGGCGAAGGCCGCGTGGCAGCAGCAGTAGTCGAACTCGATGCCCTGACCGATGCGGTTCGGACCGCCGCCGAGGATGATCGCCTTTTTGCGGTCCGTCGGGTTGGATTCGCACTGCGGAACCTGGCCGAGGGCGCCGGTCTCATAGGTCGAATACATATAGGCGGTGGCCGAGGCGAACTCGGCGGCGCAGGTGTCGATGCGCTTGAACACCGGGCGGACGTTCAGGCTGCGGCGCGCCTTGCGCACGGCGGTCTCGGTCGTGCCGGTCAGCTGGGCCAGGCGCGCGTCGGAGAAACCCTTGGACTTCAGCTTGCGGAAGTCGGTGGCCGTGGTCGGCAGGCCCTGCACCACCACATGGCCCTCGGTGCGCACGATGTCGGCGATCTGGCGCAGGAACCACGGCTCGTAGGAGCAGGCGGCGTTGACCTCCTCGACCGTCAGGCCGTGGCGGAAGGCCTGGGCGATGACGCGGATGCGGTCCGGCGTCGGCTGGCCCAGGGCGCGGACCACGGCGGCGCGGGCGGAGGCGTCGTCCTCGACGTCGGCGACGCCGTCGATCTCGATCTCGTTGAAGCCGGTCAGGCCGGTCTCGAGGCCGCGCAGGGCCTTCTGCATGCTTTCCTGGAAGGTCCGGCCGATGGCCATGACCTCGCCCACGGACTTCATCGAGGTCGACAGGGTCGCCTCGGCGCCCGGGTATTTCTCGAAAGCGAAACGCGGGATCTTGGTGACCACATAGTCGATCGACGGCTCGAACGAGGCCGGGGTGACCTGGGTGATGTCGTTGGTCAGTTCGTCCAGCGTGTAGCCGACGGCCAGTCGGGCGGCGACCTTGGCGATCGGGAAGCCGGTGGCCTTGGAGGCGAGGGCGGAGGAGCGCGACACGCGCGGATTCATCTCGATCACCACCATGCGGCCGTCGGCGGGGTTGATCGCCCACTGAACGTTGGACCCGCCGGTCTCGACCCCGATCTCGCGCAGGACGTTGATCGAGCCGGTCCGCATCCGCTGATATTCCTTGTCGGTCAGCGTCAGGGCGGGGGCGACGGTGATGGAGTCGCCGGTGTGGACGCCCATCGGGTCGATGTTCTCGATGGAGCAGACGATGATGCAGTTGTCCGCCTTGTCGCGGACCACCTCCATCTCGAACTCCTTCCAGCCGAGCACGCTCTCCTCGACCAGCACCTCAGTGGTCGGCGACAGGTCGAGGCCGCGTTCGACGATCTCGCGGTATTCTTCGATGTTGTAGGCGATGCCGCCGCCGGTGCCGGCGAGGGTGAAGCTGGGGCGAACGATGGCGGGAAGTCCGACGAAGGCCAGGGCGTCCTCCGCCTCGTCGATGTGGTGGATGGCCTTGGAGCGGGGGCTCTCGAGGCCCAGCTTGTCCATGGCGTCGCGGAATTTCTGACGGTCCTCGGCCTTGTCGATGACCTCGGCGCGGGCGCCGATCATCTCGACGCCCCACTTCTTCAGCGCGCCCGAGGCGTCGAGCGCCAGGGCGGTGTTCAGCGCGGTCTGCCCGCCCATGGTCGGCAGCAGGGCGTCGGGCCGTTCCTTCGCGATGATCCGCTCGACGAACTCCGGCGTGATCGGCTCGATATAGGTGGCGTCGGCCACCTCCGGGTCGGTCATGATGGTGGCGGGGTTCGAGTTGACCAGAATGACCCGGTAGCCCTCGGCCTGCAGCGCCTTGCAGGCCTGAACCCCGGAATAGTCGAACTCGCAGGCCTGACCGATGACGATCGGGCCTGCGCCGATGATGAGGATCGACTGGATGTCCGTGCGTTTGGGCATCTCAGCCTCCTCAGTTCGTCACGACCGCGCACTCCCAGCCGTCGTAATCGAGCTGGAAGGCCGCGGCCCAGGATTGCATCATGGAAGAGACCGGCGCGAACGAGACCTCGTCCACCGCCATGGTCGTCTCCAGAACGGTCGAATCGTCCGACCCGCGGGTGATGAAGCCCGCGCGCCGGGCCACCTCGTTCAGGTCGTCGTGGTCGCCCTCGCCGTAGAAGTAGAACAACGTGTGGCGCGGCGTGACGCCGCTGTCGCCGTGGGCCGCCAGCGACGCCCGCACCATGGCGTCGCGCTCCTCGTGAGGAATGGCGGAGTCTGACACGGGGAGCGGCTCCTTGCGCGCGCGACGACGGGCGCGGCGGTGCGCCGGCGCGGTCGGGCGGGTTGTCGGTCAAGCGGCCCGTCTAAAGACGGGGGAGGGCGGGGGCAAGCGACTTGTCGCGACCAAGACGCAACGCACCGGCGAAATACGGTCGGGTTGGGTTGACGCATGAAGTCCGATCCTTACAGACTCGTCACAATGCCACCGCACCCCGGACACAATGGGACGCTGCGGACGCATCGCGTCGGAGGGAGCGTTTCCCGCCAAATGGAGTACGGTTCCTTGCGCCAATCCCATCTTCTCGCCAGCACCATCCTGTCGGCCGCCACGATGTGCTTCGCCGCCGCGGCCCACGCCCAGACCCCCACGACGCAGACACCGCCAGACCCGCAGGGCGCAACCCAGATCGACGAGGTCGTGGTGACCGGCTCCCGTATCCGGGTTCAGGACTATGTCTCCGCCAACCCGGTGACTTCGGTCACGGCGGAAGCAATCCAGAACTCGGGCCAGACCAACCTCACTGATTTCCTGACGGAAATCCCTGCGCTGGCGCAGTCTCTCACGTTGCAGGAAGGCGCTGACACGACCACGCCCGGTCTGGCCGGCCTGAACCTCCTCGACCTGCGCGGCCTCGGCACCAACCGGACGCTGGTTCTGGTCAACGGCCGCCGTCACGTGTCCTCCAGCCCCGGCACCGCCTCCGTCGACGTCAACTCCATCCCGGTCGCCCTGATCGAGCGGACGGAAGTCCTCACCGGCGGCGCTTCGGCCGTCTACGGCGCCGACGGCGTGTCAGGCGTGGTCAACTTCATCCTCAAGGACGATTTCGAGGGCGTGGACATGCGCGCCCAATACGGCGTGTCGGAAGCCGGCGGCGGCGAGAACGTCTTCGTCAGTCTGCTGGTCGGCGACAACTTCGCTGGCGACCGGGGCAACCTCACCCTGGGGCTGGAATACAACAAGGATGACGCCATCAAGTTCGCCGACCGCGAGTACACCCGGACCGGCAACCGCTTCATCTTCGTCAACAACCCGGACGACCCGGAAACCTTCGGCGGCGCGCAGACGCCGACCATCCCCGACCTGATCCTGGCCAACAACGCCCGCTACATCGACACCTCGCGCGGCGGCTCGATCTACACCAACTTCAACACCTCCCCGAACCTGTCGGGCGTCAGCTTCCTCGCCAACGGTTCGCCCTTCGTCGACGGCATCAGCGCCGGGGGCTTCATCGCCCTGGGCGGCAGCGGCACCCCGCTCGATGACTTCAACGACGACCTGCTGCCGGGCCTCGAGCGCGGCACCGTCAGCCTGACGGGACGGTTTGACCTGACGCCGCGGTTCCGGGCTTTCACCGAGCTGAAGTACACCCAGAGCCAGACCGAGTTCTTCGCCCAGCCCAGCTACGTCTATGGCCTGTATGTCCCGCTGGACAACCCGTTCATCCCGGCGGCGGCCCGCGCCGACGCCCTGACGCCCGGCGGTCTCGGCAACTCCATCGGCGGCGTGCTTCTGGCCCGGGACAACTTCGATCTCGGCACCCAGAACTACGACATCACGCGCGAGACCCTTCGGGGCGTGTTCGGCGTGGAAGGCGACCTGACGGAGAACATCCGGTTCGAGGCGTCCTACGTCTACGGGCGGGCGGATCAGGAGCAGATCGCCCGCAACGTCATCATCAACGACCGCTTCTTCGCGGCCAGCGACGTGATCCTGTCCGGCGGTCAGCCGGTCTGCCGGTCCAACATCGATCCGACCGCCGTCCCGGCCGGCGACTTCTTCGGCCAGTTCGCCTTCCCGGAAGCTGCCTTCGGCGCGACGTTCACGCCCGGCGCCGGCTCGGGCTGTCTGCCGCTGAACCTCTTCGGCGAGGGTCTGAACTCGCAGGAAGCCATCGACTGGATCACGGGCGAATACACGTCCGACGCGACGATCGACCAGCATGTGGTCAACGCCTTCATCGCGGGCGACACGACCGGCTTCTTCAGCCTGCCCGCCGGTCCGATCGGCTTCGTGCTCGGCGGCGAGTACCGCAAGGAGTCCAGCGACTCGCGCCCTTCGGACATCGAGCTTCTGGCCGACGCGCTGGAGTATCCGCTGACCGGTGTCGGCCGCGCCTCCCGCACCCAGGGCGAGTTCGACGTCTCGGAATTCTTCGCCGAGCTGTCGCTGCCGCTCCTGCGCGACCTGCCGCTGGCGCAGGCCGTCGACCTCTCCGCCGCCTACCGCTACTCGGACTATTCGACGAGCGGCGGCGCCGACACCTGGAACATCAACGGCCGGTGGGAGCTGAACGACACCATCGCCGTCCGCGGGACCATCGCCCGCGCCGTGCGGGCACCCAACATCGTCGACCTGTTCCAGGGCCGCCAGCAGACGTTCGGCACCTTCGCCGACCCCTGCTCGGCCGAGAACCGGACCGAGGGCGAGAACCCCGCCCTGCGGGCCGCGAACTGCGACATCGATCTGCTGGCGGCCGGCGTCGCCAATCCGGCCACCTTCATCAACAACAGTTCGGAGGCGGTCGGCGGCTTCATCCAGGGCAACCCGAACCTGCAGCCCGAGAGCGCCGACACCTGGACGCTGGGTCTCGTCCTGACCCCGCAGTTCATTCCGGGTCTGTCGCTGTCGCTGGACTACTACAACATCGAAATCCAGGACGCGATCCAGGCCTATACGTCCCAGCGGATCGTCGACAACTGCTACGACCTGCCGCGTCCGAACGAGTTTTGCGACCTGATCGAGCGGGGCACCGTCGGCGGCAATCCGGGGCGGATCACCACCTTCTCCCAGATCCCCGGAAACCTGGCCAGCTACGAGACCTCGGGCTGGGACCTGAACATGCGCTATCGGCTCGACCCGGCCAACTTCGGCGTCGAACGCGACATGGGCGTGTTCAACTTCGCGCTGACGGCCAACGCACTCGACAGCCTGAGCCGTGTCGAAGTCTCGGGCGCCGAGCCGATCAATTCGCAGGGCCAGATCGATGCGCCGGACTACACGGCCACGTTCGACCTGACCTGGGACTGGCGCAACTGGTCGGCCAACTACGGCTTCAGCTGGTTCTCGGAAACCAACCGCCAGAGCCGCGTCAGCCGCGTCAACAATCCGGACGCGTATGAAGCCCAGTACCGCCAGCTCCCGGCGCGCGAAGTTCATGACTTCCGCATCGCCTATGACGTCAACGACGGCGTCGGCGTGTACGCGGGCGTCAACAACTTCACCGACCAGCAGCCGGCGGCAGGCTCCGAATCCTACCCGGTCAACGCCCTCGGCCGCTTCTTCTACGTCGGGGCGACCGCGCGTCTGAGCTCGCTCGGCAGCATGATCCCCTGGCGCTAGGCTTGCGGGCTTGAATGGAAAGGGGGCGAGGTCGCAGGACTTCGCCCCCTTTTTCTATGTGGCGCGGGCGGCGATCCAGCCCGGGAGCGCCGCGAGGCTGTCGAGCAGGCCAAATCGCGGGTGCTCCACCGGCGCCTCCGCCACCTCGTGGGCCCAGGTGATGTGGTAGGGCACATGGACGGCGAAGGCGCCGGCGTCGAGCGCCGGAAGGACGTCGGACCGGACCGAGTTTCCGGCCATGACCGCCTCGGCTGCGCCGGTGCCGTGGCGGGCGAACACCCGCTCATAAGTGCGCCGGTCCTTCTCCGACACGATCTCCACGGCCGCGAACAGGTCGCCGAGGCCGGACGCCGCCAGCTTGCGCTCCTGGTCCAGCAGGTCGCCCTTGGTGATGAGCACCAGTCGGTAGCGCTCCGACAGCGCCGCCAGCGCCGCGTCCACGCCGGGCAGCGGCTCGACCGGATGGCCCAGCATGTCGCGGCCGGCGGCCAGAATCTCCCGCACGACGGCGGCCGGGGCTTCGCCGCCGGTCAGGTCCATGGCGGTCTCGATCATCGACAGGGTGAAGCCCTTCACCCCGTATCCGTAGAGCCGCAGGTTTCGCGCCTCCGTCTCGGCCAGGCGCGATTCGAGGGCAGCGCGGTCGGCGTGGTCGGCCAGCAGGTCGACGAACCGGTCGTGGGTGAGCCGGAAGATCGTCTCGTTGTGCCAGAGGGTGTCGTCGGCATCGAGGCCGACCGTGGTGATGGTCATGTCCGCTCCCTGGCAGCCGATGCTCGGTCCGAAGGCCGGGTATAGGGGTGCGGATCGTGATCCCGCAACGCGTTGACCGCGCCGCGACGGCCCTTTAGCAACGCCGCCGTTTGCGCGCCGGGATTCGGTGCTAGGAAGCCGTCATGACCAACCAGCTTCTCCCCGGCGTCACCGGCGTCCTCGTGCTCGCCGACGGAACGGTTCTGCAGGGCCTCGGCTGCGGAGCCGCCGGCTCGGCTGTCGGAGAGGTCGTCTTCAACACCGCCATGACGGGGTATCAGGAGATCCTGACCGACCCGTCCTACATGAGCCAGATCCTGGCGTTCACCTTCCCGCACATCGGCAACACCGGGACCAATGTCGAGGACATCGAGCAGATCGGCGGCGGGTCGGACACCTCCGCGCGAGGCGCGGTGTTCCGCGACGCGCCGACGGACCCGGCCAACTGGCGGTCGGACAGTTCCTTCGACGACTGGATGAAGCGGCGGGGCGTCGTCGGTCTCGCCGGGATCGACACCCGCGCCCTGACGGCCATGATCCGCGACGGCGGCGCGCCCCATGCCGTGATCGCCCACGATCCGCTGGGCCGCTTCGATCTGGATGCGCTGACCGCCGAGGCGCGCGCCTGGCCCGGGCTGGTCGGCCTCGACCTCGCCAGGCCGGCTTCGACCCTGCAGTCGTTCCAGTGGGACGAGGGGCTGTGGGACTGGCCGGAAGGTCATCCGCGCGTCGATGCGGCGGACAAGTCGGTCGTGGTCGTCGACTACGGTGTCAAGCGCAACATCCTGCGGGCCCTCGCCTCGACGGGCGCGAAGATTACGGTGGTGCCGGCCACGACGACGGCGGAAGAGATTCTGGCGCGCAGCCCCGACGGCGTGGTGCTGTCCAACGGCCCCGGCGATCCCGCGGCGACCGGCGTCTATGCGGTGCCGGAAATCCGCAAGCTGGTCGACAGCGGCACGCCGCTGTTCGGCATCTGCCTCGGCCACCAGATGCTGGCGCTGGCCCTGGGCGCGAAGACCGTGAAGATGGCGCAGGGCCATCACGGCGCCAATCATCCGGTCAAGGACCTGACCACCGGCAAGGTCGAGATCGTGTCGATGAACCACGGCTTCACCGTCGACCGCGACAGCCTGCCCGAGGCGGTGACCGAGACTCACGTCAGCCTGTTCGACGGCACCAACTGCGGCATCGCCCTGAAGGATCGTCCGGTGTTCAGCGTCCAGCACCATCCGGAAGCGTCCCCCGGTCCAGCGGACAGCCTGTACCTGTTCCAGCGCTTCGCCGACTCGATGAACGGCTGACCTGACGGTCCTGAGCTAGGGCAGGGGTGCGAAGCTGCGCTCTTCGCGCAGGGCGCTGGCCTTCCGGATCGCCACCGGCGCAGCCTGAAGCCAGTAGTCGGCATCGTCGAGACGCTGGGACCGCAGCCGCTCGAGGCCGCGCATGCGGCGCAGGGCGGCGTTCTCGAGCAGGCGGGCATGCAGCGCGCGGGGGGACAGTTCGGTGATGGAGGGGGAGCCGGGGACGGCGACGGGATCGGGGCCCTGGGGCTCCACCGCCGGTCGGGCGATGGTCACAAACATCAGTCTCTTCTCACTCTCAGCCGCGCTTGCGGTCTTCGCCGCGCCGCCAGCCAGACCCACCACTGTTCACCGGCGGACACATGGTTAATCCACAGGCCTGTGGATCGTTCCCTATGTGGAAGAAAAATGTGCGTTTATTCAGGCGCTTATGGCCGCGCTTTGGCCTTTCTGGTTAACAAAAGGTAAATGCGGCAAATCGGCTGAGTCGCAGGCTATAAGAACGGCGTGCGCTTCGACGACCGCTTCCTTGAAGAACTGAAGGCCCGCCTTCGGCCGTCCGACATCATCGGCCGGACGGTGAAGCTCAAGCGTCAGGGGCGGGAGTATGTCGGCCTGTCGCCCTTCACCAAGGAGAAGTCGCCGTCGTTCTTCGTCAACGATGACAAGGGCTTCTTTCACGACTTCTCGTCGGGCAAGCACGGCGACGTCATCTCCTTCCTGCAGGAGACCGAGCGCCTCAGCTTCGTCGAGGCGGTGCAGCGTCTGGCGGGAGAGGCGGGCATGGCCCTGCCGGCGGAGGACCCGCAGGCGGCCGAGCGTGAGGCGAAGAAGCAGGGCCTCACCGACTGGATGGATTTGGCCCAGAAATGGTTCGCCGCCAACCTGCGCCGCTCGCCCGGCAAGGCCGCGCGCGAGTATCTGGAGAAGCGCGGCCTGCCGGAGGACCAGTGGGAGCGGTTCGGCCTCGGCTATGCTCCGAACGACCGCGAGGGGCTGAAGGCGGCGCTGGTCCAGCGCGGCGCGCGGCCCGGCGATCTGGTCGAGGCCGGGATGCTGATCGCGCCCGAGGGCGGCGGCCAGCCCTACGACCGGTTCCGCGACCGCCTGATGTTCCCGATCCTCGACGCGCGCGGGCGGATCGTCAGCTTCGGCGGGCGGGCGATGAACCCGGACGACCGGGCCAAATACCTGAACGGCCCGGAGAGCCCGCTCTTCCACAAGGGCGCGACGCTATACGGCCTGCCCGAGGCGCGGCGCATCCTCGGGGCAGAGTCGAAGAGCGATCAGGCCATCGTGGTGGTCGAGGGCTATATGGACGTGATCGCCTGTCACCGCGCCGGGATCCCGGCGGTCTCGCCCATGGGCACGGCCCTGACCGAGGAGCAGATGGAGCGGCTGTGGCGAGTCTCCCACGAGCCGGTGCTGTGCTTCGACGGCGACGCGGCGGGCCGGCGGGCGGCCTACCGCGCCATCGAGCGGGCCTTGCCGCAGCTGAAAGCCGGCCGCTCGTTCCGCTTCGCCCTGCTGGAGGGCGGGCAGGACCCCGACGACATCCTGCGCGATCGCGGCGCCCCGGCCTTGCGACAGGCGCTGGCGGCGACCCGCCCGTTCGCCGAAGTGCTGTTCCAGAAGGAGGCCGAGGTCGAGCCGCTGGACACGCCCGAACGTCGGGCAGGCCTGAAGGGGCGGCTGCGGCAGGCCGCTTCGGCGATTCAGGACAAGGATCTGGCGGAACAGTACCGGCGCGAGCTGTTCGACCGTTTTGACGCCCACTTTCCCGCCCGCCGGCAGACGTCGAGCGCTCCGGCGCAGGGGCAGGGCGGCCGCTGGCGTCCGGGTCCGCCGCCCAAGCTGGGTCAGACGGCGGAAGGGGCCCAGGCGATGCAGTCGCTGGCCCGCTCGATCGAGCCTGTCGCCGCCGCCCTGGCGCATGGGGCGGTCGAGGACCCGGAGCGGATGGACGATCACCTCGAGGCCATCGCCGCCCACGGCTTCGGCGATCCGGCGCTGGACGGGCTGGCGCAGGAGATGGTTCGGCTCAGGTTCTCCAGTCAGGACCTTGACTCGGCGGCGCTCCGTCGCCATCTGGCGCAATCGGGTCATGGCGTTTTAATGCACGAGGTCGAGAAGGCGGCGGCAAAGTCCGGCGCGCCCTTCCTGGCCACAGACAAGCCCCTCGGCGAGGCGCGGATCCGTTGGTCGCAGGCGTTCGACGCGCTTACACGCGTGGCGGCGCTGGAGGATGCCCTGACTTCGGCGCGTGGCGTGCCGGGGCAGGATGACGCGTTTCGCCGGCTTAAAGCCGAGCGCGATGCGCTGCGTCGAGCGATCAAGACCGGTGAAATTTGGGAAGACAGCGCGGGATCGTAACCAACGACCCCGCCACACGTTGTATTTGGCGGACGGCCTGATCAGCCCTGCGCCCGGAGAAGAGACTGTATGAGCGCCCAGACCGAGACGCAGGAAGCCGAAGTTCAGAGCGACGGCCCGCTGCTCGACCTCACCGACGCCGGGGTGAAGAAATTCATCAAGCAGGCCAAGGCGCGGGGCTATGTGACGATGGAGGACCTGAACAAGGTTCTGCCGTCCGAGGAAGTGACTCCCGACGCGATCGAGGACACGCTGGCGATGCTGTCCGAAATGGGCGTCAACGTCGTCGAGGCCGAAGAGGACGCGGAAACCAAGGAAGGCGAAGGCGGCGAAGTCGTCGAGCGCGCCGAGACCGCCGTCGCCGAGACCCCCGCCAAGTCCGCCTATGACCGCACCGACGACCCCGTGCGGATGTATCTGCGCGAGATGGGCTCGGTCGAGCTGCTGAGCCGCGAGGGCGAGATCGCCATCGCCAAGCGCATCGAGGCCGGTCGCGACGCCATGATCTCGGGCCTGTGCGAAAGCGCCCTGACGTTCGAGGCCATCATGGTCTGGCGCGACGAGCTGGCGAACAACCGCATCCTGCTGCGCGAGGTGATCGACCTCGACGCGACCTACGGCGTGCTGAACCCGTCGTCGCTGCCGCACAACCAGCCGCCCGCCGGCGCTGTTGTCGCGCCCACCGAGCCGGAAGAGGGCGCGGAGCCCAAGCCGGAAACCGACGACGAAGAGGACGAAGACTTCGACGACGGCGGCGGCATGTCGATCTCGGCGCTGGAAGCCGAGCTGCGCGACGGCGTCATGGAAGTGCTCGACGCGGTCGCCGCCGACTTCGGCGCCTTCCGCAAGCTGCAGGACCGGCTGGTCGAGAGCCGGCTCAAGGGCGAGCAGCTCAGCGCCAAGGACCAGAAGGCCTATGACGCGCTGACGACGACCATCTCGGGCCGTCTGAAGACGATGAAGCTGAACAACCACCGCATCGAGGCGCTGGTCGAGCAGCTGTACGCGATCAACAAGCGGCTGATGGGTCTGGAAGGCCGGCTTCTGCGCCTGGCCGACAGCTACGGCATTTCGCGTCCGGAGTTCCTGAAGTCCTATTTCGGCAGGGAGCTGGACCCGAACTGGGCCACGACCGTGAAGGACATGGGCGTGCGCTGGACCAAGTTCAGCGACAATGAAGCCGCCCAGATCGCCCAGATTCGCGGCGACGTGGCCGCTGTGGCGACCGAGGCCGGCCTGCCGATCGATGACTATCGCCGCATCGTCCAGACCGTGCAGAAGGGTGAGCGCGAGGCCCGTCAGGCCAAGAAGGAAATGGTCGAGGCCAACCTGCGCCTCGTGATCTCCATCGCCAAGAAATACACCAACCGCGGCCTGCAGTTCCTGGACCTGATTCAGGAGGGCAACATCGGCCTGATGAAAGCGGTCGACAAGTTCGAGTACCGCCGCGGCTACAAGTTCTCGACCTACGCGACCTGGTGGATCCGTCAGGCCATCACCCGCTCGATCGCTGACCAGGCGCGGACCATCCGTATCCCGGTCCACATGATCGAGACGATCAACAAGATCGTCCGCACCAGCCGCCAGATGCTGCACGAGATCGGCCGCGAGCCGACGCCGGAAGAGCTGGCCGAAAAGCTGGCCATGCCGCTGGAGAAGGTCCGCAAGGTCCTGAAGATCGCCAAGGAGCCGATCAGCCTCGAGACGCCCATCGGCGACGAGGAAGACAGCCACCTCGGCGACTTCATCGAGGACAAGAACGCCATCCTGCCGATCGACGCGGCCATCCAGTCGAACCTGCGCGAGACCACGACCCGCGTGCTGGCGTCCCTGACGCCGCGCGAGGAGCGCGTCCTGCGCATGCGCTTCGGCATCGGCATGAACACCGACCACACGCTGGAGGAAGTCGGCCAGCAGTTCTCGGTCACGCGCGAACGCATCCGCCAGATCGAGGCCAAGGCGCTGCGGAAGCTGAAGCACCCGTCGCGGTCGCGGAAGCTGCGAAGCTTCCTCGACAGCTGATACGCAAAAGGGCGGCCCCGGATCGGAGCCGCCCTTTCCCGTTCTGGCGAAGACTACTTGCCCTCGAACACCGGAGCGAACCCGCCCCACATCATGCGCTTGCCGTCGAACGGCATGTCCATGTCGGAGAAGTCCGGATCGTTCTGCATCGCTTCCCAGCATTTGTCGGCGGTGGCGCGGTCGGGCCAGCGCAGCCATGAGAAGACAGGAACCTCGCCCTCTTCCTGCTTCACCGCGAGGTCGAAGCCGGTGACCTTGCCGGGCGGGATGTCTTCGCCCCAGGTCTCGACCTGTTCCAGCGCGCCGTACTTCTGGAACAGCGGCCAGGATTTGCGCGCGGACTCGATGTAGCGGTCCTTGTCGGCGATCTTCACGGGGGTCAGGAAGCCGGTGACGTAGCTCATGGGAGTCTCCTCAGATGGGCGACCGCGGGGTCGCAGGGGCAGGCAGGGTGTCGGTCAGGCGGACCGGCGTCTTGGCGGAAAGCGACAGTTCAGCCGGCCGCGTCGGCGGCGGCCTCGAGCCGGGCGATGTCGATCTTCTTCATCGTCATCATGGCCTCGAAGGCGGCCTTGGCGCGGGCGGGGTTGGCATCGTTGTAGAAGGCCATCAGCCGTTTGGGCGTGATCTGCCAGTTGACGCCCCAGCGATCCTTGCACCAGCCGCACTGGCTCTCCTGACCGCCGTTGGAGACGATGGCGTCCCACAGGCGGTCGGTCTCGGCCTGGTCGTCCGTGTAGACCTGAAACGAGATGGCCTCGGTCTGCGGGAAGATCGGCCCGCCGTTGAGCCCCATGAAGGAGCGGCCGGCGAGGGTGAACTCGACCACCAGCTCCTCGCCCTCGCGGGTGGACGGATTGTCCGAGGGGCTGGCGTGCACGCCGTCGACGCGGCTGTCGGGCAGGCCCAGCGACATGTAGAATTCCGCCGCGGCGCGGGCCTGACCCAGGTCGTACCAGATGCAGGGGGTGATCTTGTCGGTCATGACGGCTCCTTGGACGGAACAGGCGAACGCCTGAGCACGAGCCCGGCGACGATGAGAGCGCCGACGTAGGCCCAGAATAGCATGTGCGTCGGCGAAGGCGCATTGGCGGAGGCCTCGGCCCCGATCAGGGCGGCGAGGCCGAGCAGGAGCAGGGCGGCGCCGAACAGGCGGGCGGGCCTCAGAAAATACAGGGCCGAACCCAGCAGCAGGACGGCGCCGAGCGGAACCTGCAGCGTCGGCTCAAGGGTCGGCGCCTGTTCGGACGGGGCGACGAGCGCCCTGAACGCGACCAGCCGGCTGATCGCGTCCAGCGCCAGAAAGCCGCCGGCCACGCCGCTGAGGATTCGGCCCGACCAGGTCAGGGTCGAGGCGGGGGCGTGCGGCGCGGCGAAGGGGAGGGCGGCGGTGGTCATGGCGGGTCCAGAGGTTGGCCCCAGGCCGCGCGGACGCAGCCCGGGACCTTCGGGGAGGGATCAGGCGTATGCGGGTTCGGCCAGCGGGGTCTCAGCGGCCGGGCAGCCGTCGCCGGCGATGGCGGCGGCGTCCATCCACACCGACTCCCAGACGTGGCCGTCGAGGTCGGTGAAGCTGCGGCCGTACATGAAGCCGTGATCCTGCTTCTCGCAGGGATCGGCCTCGCCGCCGGCCTTCACGGCGGTGTCGATCAGGGCGTCGACGGCCTCGCGGCTCTCGTTCGAGAGGCACAGCAGGACTTCGCTGGAGCCCTTGGGCGCGATCGGGCGCGGGGTGAAGCCGGAGAAGCGGGCGTGGGTCAGCAGCATGACGCTGATCACGGGCGAGAACGACACCATGGCGGCGGTGTCGTCGCTGAACTGCTTGTTCTGAACGGCGCCGACGGCCTCGTAGAAGGCGATGGCGGCGGGCAGGTCCGCCACGGGCAGGTTGATGAAGATCATGCGATCCATGGTCGTCTCCCTCGTATTCCCGCCGGTGGAGTGGTCGCCGGTGCGGGCGTTTGACGCGGCTCGATCCGGCCGCTGTTGTTGCGCTTTGTGCCGAACGCGCTTATGTAAGTCAACCATGAAGTTAGAAAAAATAACCGAGCAGTCCAAGCGACGCTATGAGGATGCCTGCGGCACCGCCCACGCGCTGGAAATCCTTGGCGAGCGCTGGGCGCTGCTGATCATGCGCGAGCTGATGCTGGGGCCGAAGCGGTTCGGCGACCTGCGCGCCAGCCTGCCCGGGCTGAGCGCCAATGTGCTGACGCAACGGCTGGAGGGTCTCGAGGCCTACGGAGTGCTGAGGCGCCGCAAGCTGCCGCCGCCCGCCTCGGTGCAGGTCTATGAGCTGACCGAGTGGGGTCTGGACGCCGAGGGCATCATCAAGACGATGGGCTACTGGGCCGCGCGCTCACCGGACCACGACCCGACCCTGCCGCTCAGCCCGGCGTCGCTGATGATGTCGTTCCGGACCATGTTCGATGCGGCCAAGGCCGGGGACGCCGACCTGACTCTGGAGTTCCGGCTGGGGGACGAGGTCTTCACCTGCGTCGTGCGGGACCGGACCCTGACCAACGGGCGTGGCGAGGCCGAGCGGCCGGACGCGGTGATCACCGGCACGCCGGAGCCGATCGCCGGAGTGGTCTATGGCGACGTCGACCCGGCGGCGATGGTCGCCGGCGGCGCGTTGAAGATCGAAGGCGACCTCGATGCGGTGCGGCGCTTCGCCGGCTTCTTCGCCCTGCCGGAGAAGGCCAGCGTCCGGTAGCACCTGCAGGGCGGGCACCGGACGCAGCCCGACCGAACGACCTTAGCGGCTGGTGCGCCGGCCCCTTGTCGGCCCGGTGCTCCTCGTCGCTCCGGTGCTCTGCATCGCTCCTGTGCTCCTCGCGCGCCCCGAGGAGCGATCTTCGTCCCGGCGGGAGCCCAACAGCCATCCCGCCACCGCACGGACGCCCTCGCGGACGACCACCTCTCTGAGTCCCGAGCCTTGGTCGTGGGTCGTGTCCGCGGCGTCGAGGCGACCGCCCCTCGTCTCGCCCGCAGTTTGACGCTGAGCGGCGCCGTCGCCGTCCACATCCCCCGACGCGACAAACACGCCCCCTTCGCTGGCGGCCCGAGACGCGGGTTCCCGGGCAGCCTGGATCGCGGGCACCAGTAGTGCGGCGGTCTCATCTTCGGACAAGCGGCGCGCGTTGGCTGCCGTGTCGCGCGACAAGTCCTGGCGCCGCGGAATCGCCCGACCCTCGGCGCTCTCGCCTTCTATGTCGGGTATCTTGATGAACACATCGGCCGCCGCGGTCTCTTCGGCCGACTGTTCCCGGACACGCTGGACCGCCGGCACCAGCAGCGCCGCCGCCTCCGCACCTGATGGCCGCCGGACGTTGGATCCGCCATCAGGCGGATATTGTCCTCTGCGCGCCGGTGCGCCCCGTCGGCCCTGCTGACCCGGCGCATACGACGGTCCCGGCGGAGGCGGGGGCGCCTGAAGCGCGCCGCCGGATTGCACCACGGCGGCTGTGTCCTCGATGTCCGGGTCGCCATGATAGAAGATGTGCACCGGAACCTCGATCCGCCGGACGCCGGCGTAGCGGCCCTCGATGTTCTGGCTCTCGTATTCGCACCATCCCACCGCGTTCAAGGTGATGGTGGTCTCGAACACGTCGTCGGTCCGCAGGAAGTCCGCCTGTGATCCGGCGCCGTTCTGGACGAACTGCTGCATCCGCTCCTCCACGATCTTGACCGGGTTGAAGCCCAACGAAACGCCGCCGGCCCAGTGATCGGGGAAGTCGACGGCCGCGTTGATGCTGTAGTTTCGCAGGGTCTCGTCGGCGCCCAGGTTGACCATCGGCGACGACGACCAGGCGCCGATCGGATAGATGTCCGCGCCGTCGGGCGAGGAGACGACGTGGGCGTTTCCGAACAGAACCCGGGCGGACGCGGCGCGGGTGTGCGCGGCGTTGAAGGACTTGCACCAGACCTGACCGGCCACGCTGAGCATGGGCTTGGGCGACGTGACGCGCAGGTTCCGCTGGGCCGGCAGGCCGCTGGGCGACATGTTCCGCACCGAGATGTTCAGCGCGGGAATGTTGGAGGTCACGCTGACGTCGTGGATTGCGAACGACATCTCGGCGTCCGAGGCCGCGGCGGCCGTCGGGGCGAGGGCGATCAGGGCGGCCCCGATCAAGGTCTGCAGTCTGTTCATGGCGGGTGTTCCAGCGGTTCAGGGAAGCTGGGCGGGCTTTTGACGCCCACAGCCGCGTTCGGTCAGATGCATCGACCGGCGGCGGCGCGCGCCGGGGGTTGCATGAAGTTGCATCCAGTTGCAGGCCAAGCTTGTCCGTGACAGCGTCCGGCATGCGCCGCGATCCGTTCGCCGAAAAACTCCGGATGGTGCTGAAGGCCCTCGTGCTCAGCCGGACCGGGCTGGCGGCCGCGCTGGCCGTCGACAAGTCGCTGGTGGGCCGCTGGGCGGCGGGCACGGTCACCCCGTCCGAACACAACCTGGCCGCCCTGACGCGTTACGTCGGCGGCCGGGTGAATGGTTTCACCATGCTGGACTGGGACCGCCCGCTGCCGGAGTTCGAGGCGGTGCTGGGGGTAAGCCCGACTGTCGCGCACGCCGGCGGGCCGGACTGGGTTCCAGCCTCGGTGCTCGACGAGGCGCAGCGGAGCGCGCGTCAGCGTGGCTGGGCCTACGAGGGTCTCTGGCGGGTGACGCGCGCCTCCAGCGACCTGCCCGGCCGGTTCCTGTGCGACATCACGCAGATCTCGAACGGACCCGGCGCGACGATCCGCTTCCGGAGCGGCATCGAAAACGTCCGCTACGAGGGTGCCGCCCTGCTGCTGCAGAACCAGTTGTTCGCCTTCGGGGCGGACGCCGAGCATGGCACCGTCATCTTCGGCATCTTCAGCGGTGTCGCCCGCCAACGGGCGGAAGTGATCGAGGGGCTGTCGCTCGGCACCCTGCGCGACGCCGGCGGATCGCCTTCGGCTTCAGCCTGCGTCATGGAGCGGATCGGGCGCCTGACCGGCGATCCCGCCATCGACGACAGCCGGTTCGAAGCGGCCGTCGCCGAGATGACCCCGCTCGCACCGGAAGGTTCTGTGTCCGAGGCGGTGCGGGAACGGCTCGCGCGTACCTACACGCCGGAAATCCCCGGCTCCTTGCGGCTGCTGTTCGCCCATTCCCTCTCGCGCGGGCCTGTGCTGGAGGCGGAGGCGATCTGACCTCGGACGCCCCGTGGCCGCGCGCCAGACTCAGGCGAGGATGTCCAGCAGGGCGCCGGTCATGTCATCGGCGGTGCGGATGACGGCGGCGTTGGCCGCGACGGCGATCTTCGCGCCGATGCGCTCGACGGTCTCCTCGGCGAGGTTGTCCAGCGGCGCCGCAGCCGTGCGGCGGGCGCTGGCGTCGAAGCGGTCGAGCGCCGCGGTGACCCGGCGGAGGGGATGGAGAGGGCGTTCATGCGGCGGCTCCGGGAAGACGCCGCACCCTGCCGGGTTCAGGCCTAAGGCTTCGCGGATGAATGTGGTGAACGGGCGCGCTTGCCGGGTCCGGGCGGCGGAGTCATGCTCGGCCCATGACCGCACCCCCGTCCGCGCCCGCCGAGCGTTTCCAGAGCTTTGCGGCCTTCTATCCGTATTACATCCACGAGCATTCGAACCGGACCTGCCGCCGCATCCACGTGGTCGGGTCGGCGCTGGTGCTGGTCGCGCTGGCGCTGGGTCTGACGGTCAGCGCGTGGTGGTTCGCGGCCATGCCCCTGATCGGCTACGGCTTCGCCTGGGTTGGCCACTTCTTCTTCGAGAAGAACCGCCCGGCCACGTTCAAATACCCGCTGTGGAGCCTGATGGGCGACTGGCGGATGTTCTTCGAGACCGTGACCGGCCGCCGGAAGTTCTAGCCTAGTTGGAGCCGACGCTGGTGCGGGCCGAGGCCATCAGGGTGGCCTGGCTGGGCTGGCGGTCCCACGACGGGGGGCAGCCCTCGAAGCGGCCGGCGTCGACGATGGTCAGGCGGCGCTGGTTGAAGCGCATGGCGGGCTGCATCGAGCCGCGGCCGTGGCCGGTGTAGAGGTCGATCTTCTGGCCCTTGATCGCGCCGCCGGTATCCGAGGCGTACCAGTAACCGTCGTGGATCGAGCCGTCGGCCATTCGCATGCCGACCGTCTCGCGGATGAAGACGCGCGTGCGGCGCGGGATGTAGCGGGGATCAGTGGCGATGGTGCGCATCGCGATCGGCCGGCAGCCGAGGCTGTCGTTGCCCGTCGCTCCGCCGCCGCCTGCATGGTAGAGGTTGGCGCGGGCGCTCCAGTCGGCGTCTTCCGCCATCAGGGCCTGCTGTTCGGCTGTCATCGCCGGTTCGCCGCTGCTGGAACCTTCATCCACCCGGGGGGTTGATTCGACGACCGGATCCGCCGCGACCGCGGCCTCGTAGGATATCGGATCGTCGACCGCCTGAACCTGGGCGGGGAAAAGCGTCGCCGTAAAGACGGCGAGTGCAGCGGCTTTGCCGAGCATGGGACAGACTCACGGAAGCGTCGGCCCCGTACGCGTCCGACGGCCGCCTTGTCGTTTCCAATTGTGTCAAAAACCAGACATGCTGCGCCAGGTGCGACCCTCTGTCCGGTTCATCGGTGGATAAGTCGAGCTTGCGAGGGGCTGCGAGAGTCACTCCCGATCAACCGCCGCATTTGCGGCAGCTGTATTCGCAGATGAAGAACACTTTGCTGGGGCGCGATGCTTACTGTTTTCGGAGATATTCGTTCGGGTAACTGCTTGAAGGTCAAGTGGCTGCTCGACGAGCTCAAGCGTGATTATCGGTGGGTCGAAACCGACGTCATGTCGGGGGCGACGCGATCCACAGATTTTCTCGCCATGAATCCGGCGGGGCAGGTTCCAACGCTGGTTCTCGACGATGGGCGCGTGTTGGCGCAGTCGAATGCGATCATCGGCTGGCTCGGCGAAGGCACGGCCTTCGTCCCCGCCGACGCCTGGCTGCGCGCCCGGATGTACGAGTGGATGTTCTGGGAGCAGTACAGCCACGAGCCCTATGTGGCGGTCGCCCGGTTCCAGCGAGCCTTCCTCGGCAAGACTGCGGATGAGATCGAGCCGCGCCTGATGGAGCGCGGGCACGCCGCGCTGGCGAAGATGGAGGCGGCGCTGGCCGGGGCGGACTGGCTGGCAGGCGATGGCCCGACGCTCGCTGACCTGGCGCTGGTCGCCTACACGCGCGTGGCGCCGGAGGGAGGTTTCGACCTCAACGGCTATCCCGCCATCCGGCGATGGATCGCGCGGGTGGAGGCGGCGTTCGGGATCGGGTAAGGCGATCCGGCAAGTTCGCCGGAGCATACCATGAAGCGTCTCGTCGTCGCCGCCCTCGCCCTCGTCGCCGCAGCCGGCGTCGGGCTGCAGGCCTCCGCCTGGGGCAACACAGGCCACAGGCTGATCGGCGTCGCCGCGGCCCGCGGCCTGCCCGCCGAACTGCCCGCCTTCCTGAGGACGCCCGGCGCGGCGGCAGAGATCGGCGAGCTGGCGCGAGAGCCGGACCGCACCAAGGGCGGCGGCCAGCCGCACGACCGCGAGCGCGACACCGCCCACTTCGTCGACATGATCGACGACGGTCGGATCATGAACGCTCAGGGCCTCTCCATTGACGCCCTGCCGCGCCTGAAGTCCGAGTACGACGCGGCGCTGGCGGCGGCGGGGATCGAGGTCGATGACGCCGGCTACCTGCCCTACGCCATCATGGACGGCTACCAGCAGCTGGTCCGCGACTTCGCCACCTGGCGCGTCCTGAACGCCGCCGAGGCGCGAGAGGCCGATCCGGGCAAGCGGGCGTGGTACCGCGAGGACCGACTGCGCCGCGAAGCCCTGATCCTGCGCGACATCGGGTATCTGGCCCACTACGTCGGCGACGGCTCGCAGCCGCATCACACCACGATCCACTACAACGGCTGGAACCGCGACACGCCCAACCCAGAGGGCTTCACCACTTCGCGCCAGACGCATGGCGCGTTCGAGGGCGCCTTCACCGCCCGGGTGGCGCGGCTGGACACGGTCGAGCGCGGCATGACGGCGCCGGCGCTGGAGGGCTTCGACCTGCGCGCCCGCGTGTCGGCCTATCTGAAGACCACCCTGGCGCAGGTGACGCCCTTCTATGCGCTGGAGAAGGCCGGCGGCTTCGCCGAGACCGACCCCCGCGGCGCCGCCTTCGTCGCCGCCCGCCTGTCGGCTGGCGCGTCGGAGCTGCGCGACCTGATCATCCTCGCCTGGCGCGACGCCGCCGACGACGCGATCGGCTGGCCGACGGTCAAGGTCGACGAGGTCGAGGCCGGGACGGCCGATCCGTGGCTGGCGATGTACGGGGATGACTGAGGGCGGCCTCTTCTTTCAGCCCATCCCGGCGAAAGCCGGGACCCAGTGCTTTGGGTGAAAAGACTTGGGACGGCTGGTGCGACGGTCGTCCTGAAACGCAGGCGTCAAGCTGGACAACACTGGGTCCCGGCTTTCGCCGGGATGAGCGGATTTGAGTGAACTGACCCCGCCTGTTGTGATTTTGGACCGCCCACAGATGGCCGAGAACATCGGCTCGGTGGCGCGGGTCATGGCCAATTTCGGCCTGTCGCAGCTGCGGCTGGTCAGCCCGCGTGACGGCTGGCCGCTGGAGCGGGCCTGGGCCACGGCCTCGGGCGCCGACTGGGTGCTGGAGGATGTCGCGGTGTTCGACACGGTGGCCGAGGCCGTGGCCGACCTGAACACCGTCTACTCCGCCACGGCCCGCCCGCGCGAGACGCGGCTGCCGGTGCGCACGCCGCGCGAGACAGCCCGGCTGCTTTACGACGACCGCGCTTCCGGTCTGGGCGTCGGCCTGCTGTTCGGCGCCGAGCGGTCGGGGCTGGAGACGTCGGACATCGCCCTGACGCAGGGCATCGTCACCATTCCGATCGATCCGCGCCACCAGTCGCTGAACCTCGCGCAAGCGGTGGCGATCAACGCCTACGAATGGCGCACCCTGATCCTCGACGCGCCGCCCCCGGCCTTCCGCCCAGGCGAGCCGCCGGCGCCGGGCGCGCTGATGCTGGGCATGTACGAGCACCTGGAGCGCGAGCTGGACGACAGCGGCTTCTTCCATCCGCCCGAGAAGCGCCCGTCGATGGTCCAGAACCTGCGCGTCATGCTCGGACGGTCCGCGTTCACGGAGCAGGAGGTCGCGACCTTCCGGGGCGTGATCACGGCGCTGTCGCGGGGGCGCGGACGGGTGCTGGCGCGGCTGGCGGCGACGCGAAAGATGGGGCCCGACGGCGCTTAACCACGCCGTTGAACCGCGCCTTAAATGGAAGCCAGCTTGGTTGACCCCTCATCAGGGGAACGCCAATGCCGCCGATCCGCACCGATCGATCCTCCCTTGGCCTGATGGTCGCGGGGGCAGCCGCGTTCATCTTCCTCTGCACCGTTCCGGCGCTCGCGACTCTCCCCGGAGCACGGCTGCACATGGACCGGCTGCTCCTTTCCTGCCTGACAGGCGGGATCGTTTTCGGTCTGCTGTTCTGCCTCGGACACCTCGCGGCGCGGCGGGCGAAGCTGGGTTGGCGACCGCTGTATTCGCTGATCGGCTCCGTCTCCCTCCTGCTCGCCTATGCCAGCCAGATGCGGCCGGTCGATCTGCGCGCCATCGCGGACCAGGGCCTCATCGTCTACTTCTTCGTGCTGCCCGCCCTGGTGGGCGCGGCGGCCGGCTTCATCTACGCGTTCAAGGCGGGGTGGGAGGTCGGCGACGATGACCCCAAGGCCCTCGCGGATGCTGTCGACGGCGCGCCGAGCGGCCCGTCTGTCTCTGAAATGAAGGTCGGCGATACCGAATATTTCGACGGACCGCTGCGGACCCGAACGTCTTTCCTGCTCATGATCCTCTCGGCCGCCCTGGCTACCGCGCTCGTCACGGGGGCGCGCGCCCTTTTCGTATTCGCCTTCGAGGCCAGCCATCTCGCCGACCAGAGCAACGTCTCGGTGCTGGAACACACCGCCCGCTTGAGCCTGTTCAGCGGGCTGGAGATGGCGATGCTGATCCTGGTCGGGATCATCCCGATCTCGCTTTCGATCCTGGCAGGCCACTACATCGCGCGGGCGTTCAAGACCCACGCCCACTGGGCGTATTTCCTGATCGGACTGGGTGCGCCCTTGCTTTTCGCGCTGCTCTCATTCGGCTTCCTGCTGGTGTTCGGCCTGATGATCTGTTTGCCCACGGCGATCGGGATGGCGCTGTACCGCAGCTTCGCCGGACTGGAGCCGGTCCCGGTGCGGGAGGACATTCTGGTGTCGGACCCGCGCGCGCTCGTGCCGGAGGGTCACGCGCGGCGACGTTTCGGCCGCGTGATCCGTTCCTGATCGCTGTCCGGTGGGCGCCGCGGCGCGCCGCCCGGAGCGCGGACTGAATCAGGGGACCATGCCAGCGACGAACCCCGGCACCACCTCGGTCGCCGGCCCGTAGCGCCCTTCGTTGAACAGGCTGCGTCCGAACGAGGGTTCGAGGTTCAGCTCGACGGTCCGGGCGCCCGCCATCCCTGCGCGGTGGACGTAGCTGGCCGCCGGGTACACGGAGCCTGACGTGCCGATCGAGATGAACAGGTCGCAGCGGGCGAGGGCGGCCTCGATGCGGTCGGTGTGCAGCGGCATCTCTCCGAACCAGACGATGTGCGGGCGCAGGCCGCCGCGCGGGTGGAAGGGCGAGGGCTCGACCGGGCCGAGGTCGCCCGGCCAGTCGCAGACCCGGCCGGTCATCGTGCAGTGCGCCTTCAGCAGTTCGCCGTGCATGTGGACCAGCTCGAAGCCCGCCGCCGGCGGAATCGCGGCGTGGGCGCGGTCGTGCAGGTCGTCGACGTTCTGGGTCACCAGCAGGAAGTCTCCCTCCCAGCGCGCAGCCAGCTCGGCGAGGGCGATATGGGCCGCGTTGGGCTGCACTGCGGGCAGCTGGCGGCGGCGCTGGTTGTAGAAGTCCTGCACCAGCGCCGGGTCGCGGGCGAAGGCCTCGGGCGTGGCGACGTCCTCGATCCGATGCCCCATCCACAGGCCGTCGGCGGCGCGGAAGGTGGGAACGCCGGACTCGGCCGAGATGCCGGAGCCGGTCAGGATGACGAGATTGCGGTGGGTCATGCGCACACTAAACCCCTTCTCCCCCTGCGGGAGAAGGTGGCCCGCGCAGCGGGTCGGATGAGGGGTCGCACCGGCCGTTCAAGCTCTTGAAACTCGCCGCCGCCGGTGCGACCCCTCACCCGTCGTCCGGCTGGGCCGGTCCGCCACCCTCTCCCACAAGGGGAGAGGGGAGAATGTTGGAGCCTTCTACGATGAAAACCCTCGCTGCCGTCGCCTTCGAGGCCAAACGTCCGCTGGAGATCGTCGAGGTCGATCTGGAGGGGCCGCGCGCCGGCGAGGTGCTGGTAGAGATCAAGGCGACCGGGATCTGCCACACCGACGCCTATACGCTGGACGGACTGGACAGCGAGGGCATCTTCCCGTCGATCCTGGGCCATGAGGGCGCGGGCGTGGTGGTCGAAGTCGGGCCGGGGGTGACGTCGGTCGCGGTCGGCGACCATGTGATCCCTCTGTACACGCCGGAATGCCGCCAATGTAAAAGCTGCCTCAGCCGCAAGACCAATCTGTGCACCGCCATCCGCGCGACGCAGGGCAAGGGCCTGATGCCGGACGGCACCTCCCGGTTCAGCTACAAGGGTCAGGCGATCGCCCACTACATGGGCTGTTCAACCTTCTCGAACTTCACCGTCCTGCCCGAGATCGCTTTGGCGAAGATCCGCAAGGACGCGCCGTTCGAGAGCGCCTGCTACGTCGGCTGCGGCGTCACCACGGGCGTGGGCGCGGTGGTCAATACGGCCAAGGTCGAGCCGGGCGCGAACTGCGTGGTGTTCGGGCTGGGCGGGATAGGGCTGAACGTCATCCAGGGACTGAAGATGGTCGGGGCCGACATGATCGTCGGCGTCGACATCAACGACAGCAAGGAGGAGTGGGGCCGGCGCTTCGGCATGACCCATTTCGTCAATCCGAAGAACGTATCGGATGTCGTAGCGCATCTGGTCGAACTGACCGGCGGCGGCGCGGACTACACCTTCGACTGCACCGGCAACACCACCGTCATGCGGCAGGCTCTGGAAGCCTGCCATCGCGGCTGGGGCGAGAGCATCGTCATCGGCGTGGCCGAGGCGGGCAAGGAGATCGCCACCCGGCCGTTCCAGCTGGTCACCGGCCGGGTGTGGCGCGGCTCGGCCTTCGGCGGCGCGCGCGGGCGGACGGATACGCCGAAGATCGTCGACTGGTATATGGACGGGAAGATCGAGATCGACCCGATGATCACCCACACCCTGCCGCTGGAGCGCATCAACGAAGCGTTCGACCTGATGCATGCGGGCGAGAGCATCCGCAGCGTGGTGGTGTTCTAGACGCCGCTTGCCAGAGGGGTCAGTTCGTTTTAGCTACGGACTCCATCAACGGCAGGGAGGCCGCCATGTTCACCCACGTCACCTTCGGAGCGGACGACGTCGAGGCGTCGCGGATATTCTACGATGCGGCGCTCGGGGCGTTGGGGATCGAGCCGGCGAGTGGTCCGGACCCGAAGGGACGCTACTGGTGGCGGACGGCGCGCGGCGCCTTCGCCGTCGGCAAGCCCATCGACGGCGATCCCGCCTGCCACGCCAACGGCGGCACGCTCGGCTTCCACGCGAAGACCCCCGAGATGGTGCAGGCCTTCCACGATGCGGGCGTCGCGGCCGGCGGCCGTGCGATCGAGGATCCGCCCGGTGAGCGGAACGGCCCGTTCGGCAGGCTGGTGCTGGCCTATCTGCGCGACCCGGCGGGCAACAAGGTCTGCGCGATGCACCGCCCGGGCTGACTTCCTTTTTTCCTCCGCTCATCCCCGCGAAAGCGGGGACCCAGTGCTTTGAATGATCGGAGCCGCTAGGTTTCGCGAAATCGATGTCCTGAAACGCCGGCGCCATGCCGGACAGAACTGGGTCCCCGCTTTCGCGCGGATGAGCGGAAATAATGGAAGTCACCAAGCAGCATCAGGTCCACGGCGGAACCCTCCGCTATCTGGGCCACGACAGCGCGACCACCGGCACGGCGATGACGCTGTCGGTGTTCACGCCGCCGGGGGACGGGCCGTTTCCGGTGCTGCTCTGGCTGTCCGGCCTGACCTGCACCGAGGACAACTTCACCAGCAAGGCCGGCGCCTACGCCGCCGCGGCCGAGCATGGGGTGATCGTCGTCGCGCCCGACACCTCTCCCCGCGGCGAGGGAGTCGCGGACGATCCGGCCTATGATCTGGGGCAGGGCGCCGGCTTCTATGTCGATGCGACGGAGGCGCCCTGGGCGGAGCATTTCCGCATGGAGAGCTATGTCACGGGCGAGCTGATCGGCCTGATCGACGCCGCGTTCCCGACGACGAAGACGCGGTCGATCTCGGGCCATTCGATGGGCGGGCATGGGGCGCTGACGCTGGCGCTCAGGCATCCGCACCTGTTCCGCTCGGTCTCGGCGTTCGCGCCGATCGCCTCGCCGACGCGGTGTCCGTGGGGGGAGAAGGCGTTCACCGCCTATCTGGGCGAAGACCGGTCGGTCTGGGCCGAGCACGACGCGGCCCGGCTGATCGAGGCGGGCGTGGGCGGCGGCTGCTTCGACGACATCCTGATCGACCAGGGCGACGCCGATCCGTTCCTGACGGAGCAGCTGAAGCCGGAGCTGCTGACCGACGCGGCGAAGGCGGCGGGGCAGACCGTCACCCTGCGGATGCAACCCGGCTACGACCACTCGTATTTCTTCATGGCCAGTTTCATCGCCGACCATGTGGCGTTCCACGCCGAAAGGCTTAAGGCCTGAGCCATGACCGACGCCACTTCCAACCATGACGACATGTTCGCCGCCCTGTGCCGACAGGTCGGGATCTGCCTCCATCCCAAGGGCGAGGCGCGGGTGATCGCCGCCTTGCCGAACGGGCTGGACGCTGCGGTCCGGGCGGTGCTTGAGGCCGAGGGCATCGACGCGCCGACTGCGACGGGCGACCTGAAGCGGGCCATCCGCGACTGTCTGAAGGCCGGCCTGCCCGCCGACTGACCGGCGGCTGCTATTCGCCCTCGGGCGCGGCGGCCGCAGGGGTCGTGGTGACGGTGGTCGTGGTCGTCGAGGTGGTTCTCGAGACCGAGTGGCTGATTGTGCACGAAGGCCCGCCGATCCACTGGCCGGTGCTGGTGTGGCAGGTCGAACGGGACTCGATCTGAGCATCCATCTGGTCGAGGGCGGCGTCGGCGCCCGCGCAACCCGCCAGACCGGACAGACCTGCCAAGGCGATGAGCGGGCGGAGCGATTTGATCATGTGCCTCTCCATATCGAGCCCTGATCATTCGACAGCGAAAGCGATGCGGCAATGGATCGGCTGAACAATTCGGCGGCGTGACCGCTTGGGTTCGGACCGCGGGCGCCTAGATGTGGGCCCCTCAACCTGTCGAAGGAGCCTCCCCTAATGGCCCACCAGCCCTTTACGCTTCCGCCCCTCCCGTATGCCTATGACGCGCTGGATTCGGCTATCGACAAGGAGACGATGACCTTCCACCACGACAAGCACCACCAGGCCTACGTCGACAATCTGAACAAGGCCGTGGACGCCGACGGCGCGTTGCAGGGCAAATCGCTGGAAGAGCTGTTCGCTTCGATCTCGACGGCGCCCAAGGCGGTCCGCAACAACGGCGGCGGCCACTGGAACCACAGCCTGTTCTGGGAGCTGCTGGCGCCGCAGGGCCAGACCGGCGCCCCGTCGGCCGAGCTGGCCGCGGCGATCGACCGCGATCTCGGTGGGATGGAAGCGTTCAAGGAGGCGTTCAACGCCGCCGGCGCCGGCCAGTTCGGCTCGGGCTGGGCTTGGCTGATCGTCCAGGACGGCAAGCTGAAGGTCACCTCGACCCCGAACCAGGACAACCCGCTGATGGACGTGGCGGACGAGCGCGGGACGGTGGTCCTGGCGGCCGACGTCTGGGAGCACGCCTACTATCTGAAATATCAGAACCGCAGGCCCGACTACCTCAAGGCCTTCTGGACCGTGGTGAACTGGAACAAGGCCAACGAACTGTTCGCCGCCGCCTGATCGCATCTTTCGGGGCCGCCGCACTGGCGCGTGCGGCGGCCCTTCCTATTTCAGCTTCACAGTACACTCGGGAGGCTGACCCCATGAGACCGCATCTGACCCTCGCCGCGGCGAGCCTGACGCTCGCCGCCATCCTCGGAGCCTGTACTCCGGGAATCGAGAAGGACGATCAGGCGGGCCCGCCCCTGATCCGGCTCGCTCCGGAATCGATGGATGCGTACCCAATTCTGATCGGCGGTATCCGGGCGGCGGCGTTGCGCGACGGCGCCATGTCCGGGGTCCCCAACGACAACAAGATTCTCGGCGTCGGCCAGACGCCGGAGGCTGTCGCGGCCGTGCTGACGGCCAACGGCCTGCCGGGCGACAGCTTCGACCTCAGCATCCAGCCGCTGCTGGTGCGGGATGGGCAGCGCTTTGTCCTGATCGACGCCGGCGGCGGCGCGAGCATGGGCGCCACGGCGGGCAAGCTGCCGGCCTCCCTTCGCGCGGCGGGCGTGCTGCCGGACCAGATCACCGACGTGCTGATCTCTCACGGCCACGGCGACCACCTCGCTGGACTGGTGACCGGCGCCGGCGAGCTGACCTTCCCCAATGCGACCATCCGCATGGCGACGGCGGAGTGGGCCGCCATACAGGCGCAGGCTCAACTCGCCGCTCTGGTGACAGCGATCACGCCCAAGGTGCAGACCTTCCAGCCCGGCGCGACGGTCACGCCGTCGATCACCGCTGTCGCCATCGAGGGCCATACGCCCGGGCATATGGGCTATCAGATCGCCTCGGGGCAGGATCGCCTGCTCTATATCGGCGACACCATGCATCACCACGTCGTCTCCGTTCAGCGGCCCGATTGGCGCATCGCGTTCGACGGGATGCCTCCCATGGCGACAGCCAGCCGTCAGGCCCTGCTGGAGCGCGCGGCGTCGGAAAACCTGCGGCTCTACGCCGTGCACTTCCCCTATCCGGGGATCGGCCGGATCCAGCGCCGCGGCGACGGCTTCACCTGGGTTCCGGAGGGCGCCGCTCCACGCTGACGCTGCTTGACGAAGGGAGGCGGGGCCGTCATAAGCCCTGCCTTCACGCCCCGGACCACGGTTCGGGACGCGTTGCATGACGGACGATGCGTGGACCGCCGTTGAGATCGTCCCTCCAGTTGGGGAGGGACCGGGCCGCATCATGAAGAGAGACAACAATGTCGAAGCGCCATAGCGCCAAGTACAAGCTCGACCGGGTCATGGGTGAAAACCTGTGGGGTCGCGCCAAGTCCCCCGTCAACAAACGCTCCTACGGTCCCGGCCAGCACGGTCAGCGCCGCAAGTCGAAGGTCTCTGACTTCGGCCTGCAGCTGAAGGCCAAGCAGAAGCTGAAGGGCTATTACGCCAACATCACCGAGAAGCAGTTCGCGGCGACCTACGAGGAAGCCTCGCGTCGCAAGGGCAACAGCTCGGAGAACCTGATCGGCCTGCTGGAGTCGCGTCTGGACGCCATCGTCTACCGCGCCAAGTTCGTCCCGACCCCTTGGGCCGCGCGCCAGTTCGTCAACCACGGCCACGTCACCGTCGACGGCAAGAAGGTCGACATCGCCTCCTACCGCGTGAAGCCGGGCCAGGTCATCGAGGTCAAGGAAAAGAGCCGCCACATGGCGCTGGTGCTGGAAGCCCAGCAGTCGTCCGAGCGGGACATCCCCGACTACATCGAGCTGGGCGACCGCGGCTTCTCGGTCCGCTTCGTCCGCGTGCCGGAACTGGCCGACGTGCCGTTCCCGGTGAAGATGGAGCCGAACCTGGTCGTGGAATACTACTCCTCCTGAACCGGCGTCACTTCGACGACGGAAGGCCCCGGAGCGATCCGGGGCCTTTTGTTTTGCCTTGCCCGCTTCCCCTCAGAGGCGAACAGGCGCATTTTCGGGCGGTTCAGGGACTGGTTGAGGAGGCCGGGATGAGACGTATCGCGACTGCCGCGGCCATGCTGGCGTTGCTCCCGCTGGCCGCGGCCTGCGCCATTGGCCAGGACGCCGGAACGCGCATGTCGGGCGCGGACGCCCTGCCCGGACAGATCGAACCGGTCCATGCGGCGGTCATCGCCCAGAACCAGGCGGCGTTCTGGGTCAGCTCGAACGGCTGCACCGAGAAGGCCGATATCCAGCCCGTGGTGCGCCAGTCCAGCGACGGGCCGATCATCACCCTGCGGCGGATCAAGGAAGATCGCTGCCGCGAGGTGCGCCCTGAAGGGGTGGAGATGCGCTGGTCGTTCGAAGAGCTGGGACTGGCGGCCGACGCGCGGCCCTCGATCGAGAACCCCTACCAGCTGCCGCCCAGCCTCGGCGGCGGCTGAAGCTCAGCGCCGCTCGAACTGCGGCAGCATGTCCGCGGGGATGCGATGCGGGCGCAGCGTCCCGGCGTCCACCAGAACCCACTCCGAGACGCCCTGCGCGCAGAGCCGGTCCTCGCCGTCCTCGATCCGGACGTAGCGGTTGAAGCGCGGCCCCTGCGGGTCGCCGACCCAGGTCCGGGCCGCAACGCCGGTCGCCTCGGGCGGAAGGGGGCGGAAATAGTCGATCTCGTGCCGGACGGCGACCCATGACCAGCGGGCGCGCACGTCGGCGTCGAACCGGGCGTTCCAGTGGGCCGTGCCGGCGTCCTGCAGCCAGCCTACGTAGACGACGTTGTTGACGTGGCCGTTGTCGTCGATGTGCTCCGGCCGCACGGTCAGCGGCACGACGAAAATTTCGCGGTCCTGCCGGGGTTCGAGGACCGCGCGCGCCATCAGGCGTCGGCGTCTTCGCCCAGGGCCACGCCCTTGTCGGTCATCAGGGTCTGCAGTTCGCCCGCGTTGAACATCTCACGCACGATGTCCGAGCCGCCCACGAACTCGCCCTTCACATACAGCTGGGGAATGGTCGGCCAGTCGCTGAAGGTCTTGATGCCGTCACGCAGGGCTTCGTCCTGCAGCACGTCCACCCCGACGAAGCTGGCGCCGATGTGGTCGAGGATCTGGACCGCCAGCGATGAGAAACCGCAGCGAGGCGCATCGGGCGTGCCCTTCATGAACAGCACGACGTCATGCTGTTTCACCGTGTCGCCGATGAAGGCGTGGACGGGGTTGGCGGGTACGGCTTGGTCGGTCACGGATGCGGGCCCTTCACTGAAGGCCGTCACGTATGGACCCGGGAGGCGGGGGTCAAGGGCGAGGCCGGCCGCCGGGGTCAGGCGGCCTTGGCGCCCGCGACACGGGCCATTTCGATCTGGGCCGCAAGGCCGGGCGGCATGTCGCGGTCCGGGACGTGGGCGAGGGTGTTCAGGCGTTCAACGTCGCTGGCCTCGATCAGGACGCTGGAGACCGACGGGTCGGTCAGCGCATAGGCGAGGCAGATCGCCTCCGCCGACCAGTTGGGCGTGCGGTGGAGGAATGCGAAGGTGCCGGCGTCCGCCAACGGTCCCTCCTTCTTTTTCGGCCCGCCGAAGCCGAACAGGCCCTTTTTCTTCTCGACATGCACGGTCGCCGCCTTTTTCGCGGTGTTCAGGCTGTCGGGGAAATAGCCGTAGACGAAGATGCCCATGTCCTGCTCGCGCGCGGCGCGGAGGCGGGACCGCACCTGCCAGCTCGCATTGACGTGGAACGGGGTCGCCAGCACGTCGAACGCGCCGGTGGAGACATAGGCGTCCATCACCTCGCCGTCGCCGGACACGCCCAGCAGACGCACCCGTTCCGTCGCCCTCAGCGCCTTCAGGGCGTTCAGCGTCGATTGCGGCAGTTCGTGATCCACCGGCTCGTCCAGCAGCGCCATGTCGAAACAGCCGAGGCCGGAGGCGTGGAGCGCCCGGTCGATCGAAGAGGTGATGCCTTCCGCCGAGAAGTCGCGGTCGGAGCCGCGGCGGCCGTCGCCGGCGCCCAGGGTCAGCGACACCTGCACCAGCTTGCGGTCGACGTGTTTCAGCGCCTGGCCCAGCACCTCGGCCAGGACCGGGTCCGCGGTCTCGAGGCTGTAGCTGTTGATGCCGGCCTCGAGGGCCGAATAGACCAGTTCGCGGCCCGCTTCGGGCCCGGCGGCGATGTCGCGCGGGCCGAGGCTGAGGGTTATCGCCGAGACAGCCTGACCGGCGTTGCCGAAGGGACGGTAGCGCATCGTTTCAGTCTCCCGCCGGGGCCAGGGTTTCGAGCGCCAGCGCGTGCAGTTCGCCGCCCATCTTGCCCTTCAGGGCCGCGTAGACGAGCTGGTGCTGACGGACGCGCGGCAGACCCGCGAAGGCGGCCGACACGATCCGCGCGCGATAGTGGTCGCCGTCGCCGGCCAGATCGTCGATAACGATCTCGGCGTCGGGAAAGGCTTCGACCAGGTGGCCGCGAAGCTCTTCGACGGGCATGGGCATGGGTCGCGCGGTCTCCGAAAGCGGCGCCATGATGCTCCGTAAACCTTAATGGGGGGCTACGCGCGGCCTCCCGATCAACGCGCCAGCCGCTCCAGCAAGACCACCGCCCCGTCCTTGTAGATGGTCTCGGCGTAGGGAACGTAGCCCGCCCTCGCCGCGAGAGCGTGCGACGGCGCATTGTCGGGCGATATCATGCAGACCGTGCGCGGGGCGTTCAGGGCGTCGTCGCACCAGGCCAGCGCCGCCGACAGCGCCTCGAACGCCAGCCCCTTGCCCTGATGGCGGGGGGCGAGGCCCCAGCCCAGCTCCGGCGCGTCGAAGGCGGGGGTCATCTCGCGCCGGTAGTCCAGCACGCCGAACGTGCCGACCAGGTCGCCGCCCTCATTCAGCCGCGCCGCCCAGTTGCCGTGACGGAGAGCCTCCCAATGGCCGATGTCGCGCAGGGTGCGGAACCACACCTCCTCCGGTCCCAGGGCGCGGCCGAAGATGTGGCGGGTGAAGGCGACGTCGCCGAACAGGGCGCACAGGTCGCGGTAGTCGCTCGCCTGAACGGGAGTCAGGGTCAGCCGCTCGGTGATCAGCGTGGTCACATCAGCCCCAACTGCTTGAAGCTGGCGACGCCGTCGCGGCCGACGATCAGATGGTCGTGGACGTCGATCGACAGCGCCCGCGCCGCCTCGATGATCTGCCGGGTCATGGCGATGTCAGGCCGCGAGGGCGTCGGATCCCCGGACGGGTGGTTGTGGACGATGATCATGGACTTCGCCGACAGCTCCAGCGCGCGGCGGACCACCTCGCGCGGATAGACCGGGGCGTGATCGACGGTGCCGCGGTTCTGGATCTCGTCGAGGATCAGCTGGTTGCGGTTGTCGAGGTAGAGGACGCGGAACTGCTCGCGCGGCTCATGCTGGAGGCTGAGCCGGACATAGGCGACCAGCGCGGTCCAGGACGAGATGACCGGGCGCTTGCCGGCCTCTTCCTTCATCACCCGGCGGGCGACCTCGTGCAGGGCGGCGAGATCGAGCGCGGTCTCGGCGCCGATCCCCTTCGTGCATCCGCGGGCGTCTTCCGAGCGGACGGTCATCAGGTCCTCGACCGAGGCCGCGAGCACGGCGCCGAGCGAGCCGAAGCGGCTCAGCAGGGCCTTGGCGATCGGCTTGACGTCACCCTGCGGCTGACTGCGGAACAGGAACAGCTCAAGCAGCTCGTAGTCGGGCAGGTGGTGCACGCCGGCGCCGCGCGCGCGCTCGCGCAGCCGCGCGCGATGGCCAGCGTGGTGCGGCGCCTTCGGCTTCTCGGGCGGTTGATCGAGCATGCGCCTCCCCGGTGCGCGGGGAGGGTATCGTCAGAACGTCGGGCGGAACAGTCCCGCCGGGCTGGCGGTGAAGATCTCGACGCCGTCCGCCGTCACGCCGACGGTGTGTTCGCACTGGGACGACAGGGACTTGTCACGGGTCACGGCGGTCCAGCCGTCGGACAGAACCTTCACGTGCGGCTTGCCGAGGTTCACCATCGGTTCGACGGTGAAGAACATGCCCGGCTTCAGCGTCGCGCCCTCGCCGCGGCGGCCGTAGTGCAGGACGTTGGGGCTGTCGTGGAACAGGCGGCCGATGCCGTGGCCGCAGAAGTCGCGGACGACCGACATGCGGTTGGCCTCGACCACCTGCTGGATGGCGTAGCCGATGTCGCCGAAGGTGGCGCCGGGCTTGATGACGGCCAGACCCGCCTCGAGCGAGTCGTAGGTGACCTCGATCAGCTTGCGCGCGCGGGCGTTCATGTTCCCCACCGCGTACATGCGGCTGGAGTCGCCGTGCCAGCCGTCGGCCAGGACGGTGTGGTCGATGTTGACGATGTCGCCGTCCTTCAGCACCCGGTCGCCGGGGATGCCGTGGCAGACGACGTGGTTGATCGAGGTGCAGACGGTCTTCTCGTAGCCTTTATAGCCGAGGCAGGCGGGCAGGGCGCCGTGGTCGAGGGTGAACTCGCGGATGCGGTCGTCGATCTCGCCGGTGGTGACGCCGGGGACTACGAAGGGCGCGATCATATCCAGCGCCTCGGCCACCAGACGCCCGGCCTTGCGCATGCCCTCCCAGGCATCGTCGCCATAGATGCGGATTTCGTGCGTGCGGACGAAGGCGTCCTCGTCCAGTTCTGGAGTCTCGTACATCGGGGGAAGCTTTCAGGCGCGGCGTCGTCGTTCAGGTGGCGATCATAGCACACAACCTCAAGGCCGCACGATGACCGCAAGCGCGCGACCGGCTAGCGTGCGCCGATGACACAGCCTTCCCCCACCGCCGCCGTCCTGATCATCGGCGACGAGGTCCTGTCCGGCCGAACGCAGGACACCAACCTGAACACCATCGCGCGGTTTCTTGGGGCGCTGGGGATCGACCTGCTGGAGGCGCGGACGGTCGGGGACCGGACCGCGCAGATCGTCGAGGCGCTGAACGCGCTGCGGGCGACGCACGACTATGTCTTCACCACCGGCGGCATCGGGCCCACGCACGACGACATCACAGCGGACTCCGTGGCGGCGGCGTTCGGCGTGCCGTTGCTGGAACATCCGGAGGCGGTGGCGATCCTCGAGCGCCGGTACGGCGATGAGTTCAATGCGGCGCGGCGGCGGATGACGCGCGTGCCGGAGGGGGGGACGCTGATCGCCAATCCGGTCACGGACGCGCCGGGCTTCCAGATCGGCAACGTCTTCGTCATGGCTGGGGTGCCGAAGATCATGACGGCGATGCTGGAAGACGTCGCGCCCCGGCTGCGGCGCGGAGCCGTCGTTCACGCGCGGACGCTGCGGGTGAGCGGGGTCGGCGAGGGGGCTGTGGCGGACATCCTGACGGCGGCGGCGCGGGCGGAGCGCGAGGTCAGCTTCGGCAGCTATCCGTTCGGCCACGGATCGGTCGGCGAGATCGGGACGAATCTGGTGCTGCGGGGACGGAATGAGGCGCGGGTCGAGGCGGCGGCGAAGGGGCTGCTGGGGGCCTTGGGGGAGGCGGGGATCGCGACTGAGGCGATTACGTCCTGAACGCCTCCGCCACAGCTTGATACGCCGGGTTGGCGCGGCCCTCGGCGTCGAGCAGCAGCGGGCTTTCGTCCTTCCAGCCGCGGCCGTCCTCGCGAACGAGCCAGCTGTCGGTGTCGCGCAGGCCCCAGGTGGTGAAGGCGTAGCGCTGGCGTTCGGGCAGGGCGAAGAAGGCCTCGGCCAGTTCGCCGACGCGGGCGGCCTGCTGGGCGCGCTTCTGGCTCACACTGCGGGTGTCGAGAGGGCTGTCGGAGCGCAGCGAGAAGTCCAGCTCGGAGACATGGATGGGCAGGCCCAGCGAAGCGGCGTCGCGGAAGAAATCGCGGATCCGGCCGGCGGGGATTTCGATGTCGAGGTGGGACTGGGTGCCGATGCCGCCGATGGGCGCGCCCAGCGTCAGCAGCCGTTCCACCAGCCGCAGGAAGGTCGCGCCTTTTTTCGGGATGTTCTCCAGATTGTATTCGTTGAGGAACAGCACTGCCTCCGGGTCGGCGGCGCGCGCCTGTTCGAAGGCGCGGACGATGTAGCCCTCCTGGCCCAGCGCCCGGCTGAAGTGGCAGTCGCGCAGGCCGTCGCCGTCCTCGGCCACCGGTTCGTTGACCACGTCCCAGCCGGCCATCCTGCCGCGGTAGCGGCCGGCGACGGTCGAGACGTAGCGGTCGTATTCGGCGGCGAAGCGGGCGCGCGGCAGGGCGTCGGCGAAGGCCTGCTGGCCCTGCGAGTACCAGACGAGGGTGTGCCCGTGGACGCGCATGCCCTGTCCACGACCCCAATCAACGATGCGGTCCGAGGCCGAGAAATCATAGGTGAAGTCCGGCTGCAGGATGCGCTCGGGCTTGAGCTCCCATTCGGGGGTCAACTGGCTGACATGTTTGCGCATCTGGGCGGTCCAGACGGGGTCGGACAGCTGGCCGGTCATGCCGGTCGCGCCCATTGGGAAGGGCGCGAGGCTCTTCAGCGGGGCGGCTTCGGGCGCGGGGGTCTGGGCCAAGGCGAAGCGGTCGCAGGCGGCGAGGGCGAGGGGAGCAGCGAGGAGGGAGCGGCGGTCGATCATTCTCCCTCCCCCGAAGTGGGGAGGGACGATCGCGAAGCGATCCGGGTGGGGCTGGGTGAAGCATCAGCCGCTGGTGGCGCAGCGACGTACCCCACCCGGCCGCCGCTGCGCGACGGCCACCCTCCCCATGAAGGGGAGGGAGAGGCCAGTCTAGCCCGCACGCCGGCGCAGGCCCAGCTCGTCGAAGGCGGCGGTTTCGCGCTTGCCGGCGGCGATGACGGCGTTGAGGCGGGTGGTCTCGGCGACGTGCTCGAACTTCTTCAGCTCCTCGAAGGCGCCGGTGAGGGCGTCGCGGGCGCCGGCTTCTTCGGCTTCGATTTCCACGACCCTGGCCTGCGCCGCGGATCGGCGCTGCTTCCAGCCGCCGAGATAGGCCTGCAGCATCATGGCGGCGTCGGCGTCGGAGCGGGCGCGGTCCTGTTCGGACTCGGCTTCGGCGTCCAGCACGGCGATGCGCATTTCAACTGAGGCGCGGCGGGCGGTGATCTCGGCGAGGCGCTTCTGGAGCGTCTCGACCTCGTAGTTGGAGATGCGGATCAGCGACTGGGCCCAGGCGGTCATATGCGGCTACTCGTCATCACTGGATCATTCCCTGGTTCAGGATTGCTTCCAGGCGGGTAAAGGAATCGGAAAGAGGGGTGTGGTCGTCCTTGTCCTGGCCGAGGAAACCCTCGAGCGCGGGATTCAGGGCGATGGCGCGGTCGACGATCGGATCGGCCCCGGTGCGGTAGGCGCCGATGCGGATCAGCTCTTCCATGTTGGCGTAGGCGCTGAGGCACTGGCGGGCGCGCTTGTTCAGCTCGCGCTCGGGCGGCGTCTGGCATCCGGGCAGGGTGCGGCTGACGGATTTCAGCACGTCGATGGCGGGGAAGCGGCCGCGCTCGGCGATCTTGCGGTCCATGACGATGTGGCCGTCGAGGATGCCTCGCACGGCGTCGGCGATGGGCTCGTCGTGGTCGCCGCCGTCGACCAACACGGTAAACAGGGCGGTGATGGGCGCCGCTGTCGTGCCGTCGGGACGCATCGGGCCGGGGCCGGCGCGCTCCAGCAGCTTGGGCAGTTCGGTGAAGACGGTGGGCGTGTAGCCCTTGGTCGTCGGGGGTTCGCCGGCGGCCAGACCGATCTCGCGCTGGGCCATGGCGAAGCGGGTGACGGAATCCATCAGGCACAGGACCTCGAGATCCTGGTCCCGCAGGTATTCGCTGATGGCCATGGTCATATAGGCGGCCTGACGGCGCTTCAGGGCCGGCTCGTCCGAGGTGGCGACCACGACGATGGCGCGGCGCAGGCCCTCCTCGCCGAGGGTCTCCTCGATGAACTCGCGCACTTCGCGGCCCCGTTCGCCGATCAGGCCGACGACGACGGCGTCGCAGGTCGCCTGACGCGCCAGCATGGACAGCAGCACCGACTTGCCGACGCCCGAGCCGGCGAAGATGCCGAGGCGCTGGCCGCGGCAGGTGGTGGTGAACACGTCCATGGCGCGGACGCCAAGATCGAGGCGCTCTCCGACACGACCGCGCGAATGGGCCGGCGGCGGGGGCGCACGCAGGGGATAGGCAGCGGGCCCGACAGGCAGGGGGCCCTTGCCGTCGATCGGCTGGCCGAAGGCGTCGATGATGCGGCCGAGCCAGGCGGTGGTGGGGCGCACGCTGGCGGCGGAGGAGACGATGCGGATATCAGCGCCGGGCGCCACGCCCTCGACCGGTCCGAAGGGCATCAGCAGGGCCTTGGCGTCGCGGAAGCCGACGACCTCGGCGGGCAGGGGGGCCAGGCTGCGGCGCTCGATTTCGGCCCGGGCTCCGACAGCCAGGCGGGACAGGCCGCCCTTGGACTCGATCAGCAAGCCGTTCACGCCCGCGACCTTGCCGGTCACGACCAGCGGATCGATCGCTTCGACGGCGGCGGCGAGATTGCGCAAAACGAGAGCCCCGGAACAGGGGTTCAGGGATGCGGGATCGTGGTTAATGGGTGGTGAAGGTTGGCGCGATCGCAAGCGGGTGCGCGTGTAGAACGGACAGGAGAAATCCACCCTGCCTCTTGCGATTTCCGCGCTCCGGCTCCTTGTTAGCCGCCGTCCTTCAGGATGAACGGAGCCCCGCGATGTCCGACGCCGTCTACGACCCCTCCCGCCACCTCAAGGCCGGGCGCGGCAAGGTCTATGGGTCGATCCTCGACACCATCGGCGACACGCCTCTGGTGGGTCTGCCGCGTCTGTCCGCCGAATACCGGCCGAAGGCGACTGTTCTGGCCAAGCTGGAGTTCTTCAACCCGCTGGCCTCGGTCAAGGACCGGATCGGCGTGGCGATGATCGAGGCGCTGGAGCAGGCGGGCCGGATCGGACCGGGCGCCACCCTGATCGAGCCGACCAGCGGCAACACGGGCATCGCCCTGGCTTTCGTGGCCGCGGCCAAGGGGTATCGACTGGTGCTGGTGATGCCGGAGAGCATGTCCATGGAGCGGCGCAAGATGTTGGCGCTGCTGGGGGCCGAGCTGGTCCTGACTCCGGCCGAGAAGGGGATGAAGGGGGCGATCGCCATGGCGCAGGAGCTGCTGGATCGGACGCCCGGTTCGGTCAGTCCCTCGCAGTTCGAGAATCCCGCGAACCCGGCGATCCACCGCGTCACAACCGCGGAGGAGATCTGGAACGACACGGCGGGCGCGGTCGACATGGTGGTGGCGGGCGTCGGCACCGGAGGGACCATCACCGGGGTCGGTCAGGTGCTGAAGGCGCGCAAGCCGTCGGTGCGGATGATCGCGGTGGAGCCGACCGCCTCGCCCGTGCTGTCTGGCGGCGAGCCGGGGCCGCACAAGATCCAGGGCATCGGCGCGGGCTTCATCCCGGCCATCGTCGACCGATCGGTCATCGACGGCGTCGAACAGGTTTCGAACGAGGACAGCTTCGACATGGCCCGCAAGGCCGCCAGGATCGAAGGCATTCCCGTCGGCATCTCTTCGGGCGCAGCGCTGGTCGCGGCGTTCAGGCTGGCGGATCGGGAAGAGAATGCGGGCAAGACCATCGTCGCCGTCATCCCGAGTTTCGCGGAGCGGTACCTTTCGACGGCGCTGTTCGAAGGGCTTTGACCGTCACAGCCGGTTAACCGGCGCGCCCTTAACGTGAACGGGCCATGTCCGAACCCGCGCCGATCATCGAAGAGGCCGCCCCGGAGGGAGCCTTCCGCGCGCGGCACGCGCTGCTGAAGCGGCTGGCGGACGTGGTGTCGCTGCCGGCCAGCCGGATCAACGCATTCGAACGCGCGGTGACGGGCGATCTCCTGGTCGAGATGCTGCGTCTGGCGAGCACTGAAGACAGGCGGCGCGTCGCCGGTCGTCTGGCGCCGCTGGCGGAACTGCCCAACGCCCTGGCGCGCATGCTGCTGCGGGACGAGCCTGAAGTGGCCGGTCTGTTGATCGAGCAGTGCGCCTCCCTTTCCGATGCGGACCTGGTCGCCTGCGCGCGCGACGCCGGCCCTGAGCACCGGTTCATGATGGCGGCCCGGCGCGGCCTGTCCGAGGTCGTGACCGAGACCCTGTTGAGCTTCGGCGAGAGCGAAGTCATCGAAGCGGTGCTGCGAAACACCTCGGCCCGGCTGTCGCAGACCGCGATCGAAGGCGTGGTCAGTCTCAGCCGGCAGGAGGGTCGGCTGTGCGGCCCGGTGCTGAAACGGCCCGAGCTCCGGCCGTCGGGCGCCTATGTGATGTTCTGGTGGAGCGGACCGGAGGATCGCCGGACGATCCTGCAACGGTTCGCCGTCTCGCGGGAAGTCATGCAGGAGGTGGCCGAGGACGTCTTCGCCATGGCCGCCGACGAGAACTGGCAGGACCCGGTGTCGCGCAAGGCGCTGCAGTTCATTGAGCGTCGTCAGCGCAACAGGGCCGCCATCGCCAAGAGCCCCTACGGAGGGCTTGAGCAGGCCGTCGCCGCCGCCGCGGCCAACGGCCTGTCGCGGGAGGTGGCGACCGAGATCGCCTATCTGTCAGGCGTGAAACCGATCACCGGAGCCAAGATCATGGGCGACCCGGGCGGCGAGCCGGTCGCGATCCTGTGCAAGGCCACGGGCCTGGGCAAGGCGGACCTGCAGAATCTGTGGAAGTCCATGCGTCGCCCGGAGACGATGGAAGACGGCAGCGTTCATCCGACCTGGGAGCGCGTGCAGATCACCTACGACATGTTGGCGGTCGACAGGGCGCAGACGGTGCTCAGGTACTGGAACTGGTCGCTGTCCTCTGCACTGACGCCGGCGTTGCTGAGGGCGATACGCGACGGCGAGGAGGAGGCGCTGGACGATTATTCCCCGCCCGAGCGTGCAGCCATGCTGGCCCTGGCCGAAAACTTCGGACGCTGACCTCGACTGACCTCGCAACGGTTGCACAGGTCAGATGCTGACCGGCTATAGTAAAGACGCCGGGCGGCGACAGAGGTCGCCGGGTTCGTTGTTTCGACTGTTGCGTTGACGACAGAACAAATCTATTGACCTCGCGACTGCCTGATTCATCCAGAAACAATTTTCGACAAGCGGGGCCGGACTTGGAAGATAACGCGCAACTACTCGAGATGACCGCGGACATCGTGTCGGCGTACGTCGGCAACAACAATGTCCAGGCCGTCGAAGTGCCAGGCCTGATCTCCAGCATTCACGCCGCCCTGACCCAGGTTTCCACCGGCGCCGTCGAACCGGAACCCGAGGTCAAGGACCCCGCCGTGCCGGTCCGCAAGTCGATCACACCCGACTTCCTGATCTGTCTGGAAGACGGCCGCAAATTCAAGTCGCTGAAGCGCCATCTGCGCACGAAATACAATATGAGCCCCGAGGAATACCGGGCCAAGTGGGGCCTGCCGAAGGATTATCCCATGGTTGCGCCGAACTACGCCAAGGCGCGTTCCGAGCTGGCCAAGTCGATGGGCCTGGGACAGGGCGGCCGCAAACCCGCCCGCGCCGGCGGCGCCGTTCGCGCCAAGAAGTAAGCCCTCAGCTTATCGCGACGCCCGCCTTCAGCAACGGAGGCGGGCGTTGTGCTGTCTGCGCGTTGGCGCCGGGCTAGGCCGCCTGGGCGCCGCGGCGCATGCGCCAGAAGCGGAGGGTGCGGAGGGCGGCGTCGCGGCTGAGCTCGGCGTACATGCGGGCGTAGGAGTGCGCCTTGGCCATGGCGTCGCCGTCGTCGTTCAGCAGGACCACGGCGTAGGTCAGGAACAGGGCGCGATCCAGATCCGCCGACTTGCAGACCACGGCGAGGGCGTCGAGTTCGCGGCGGTCGACGATCTGGCGGGCCGTATGGAAGTCGATGTCCGACAGCTGCGCCAGGGCGATCAGGAAGGACGTGCGGCCGCCGGAGCGGAGGAAGCGGGCCAGCATCTGGGGCGACAGCTGCCCCGCGGCCTTGAGTTCTTCGACGTAGGCCTTGCACTCGGCGTAGTCAGCCGGAAGGGCGCCGTCGTCGGTGGCGACGCGGGCGCGGCCTGCGGCGAGGGCGCTTTCCAGCAGCGCCGGGTCGAGACGGGCGTTCTGTTCAAGGATGCTGGCGCGTAGCCGGGCCTCGACCACGAAATACATCTCGTTGAGGAGATCGGGCGGCAGGCTGGCGCGCTCGACCGTCGCTTCGTGCAAGGCGGGATTGGCCTGGGCGCGACGCACGGCTGTTTCGGAGGCCTCGCGCGACAGGCGGGCCCCGTCGTTGCGGAGCAGGGTCCCGAGGGTTTCGTCGTCGCCCCGTTCGACGATCACGTCGGACACCGCCTCAGAGACGGAGGGACGGGCCGACACGGCGCGGAGGTGATCCTGACCGTGCTTGCGGACCACGTTCAGCAGGTCCTCGTCGGTCAGGACCGGCGAGGCCGCGAGCACGGCGCCGGCGACGGCCGCCTCATCGTTCGCCAGCCGGCGGATCAGGGCGTGGGGCGCGTCGCCGGCCGTGGCGAAGCGGGCGGACAGCTCGGCGCGGACAGCGGTCTCCATGTCCGCGGCGAGGCGCGCCAAGACAGAGCCGTAGAGCTCGTCCTCGGTGGCGGTGCGGGCCGCCGCGCCGAAGAAGTGTTCGGTGAGTTCGCGCAGCAGGGCGCGGCGCTTCTCGCTGGAGCCCTCTTCCGCGAGAGTGATCAGCTCGGGGAGGCGGGAGAGAGTCGGCGTCGCCTCGACTTCGGCCTGACTCACTGGTGGTCCCCGTCCGAGGGGGCCGGAGCCTGACGCACGCGGCCGTTGTTGTCGCGGATCAGCGTGGGGCCCTGATCCGGCTGGGCGAGGTCCTGCGAGGCGGGCGTCTGGGTCATGGTGATCGCCAGCGAGTCAACATAGGTCGGATCCGGCATCGTCAGGTTGTCGGGCGTCCGCCCGTTCTGGCGGTGCACCGAGTAATAGCGCGCGCCCTGCTGGGGCGGCCGCTCGCCCGTATTGGACACCTCGGCGACGCGCTGGGCGCGGGGTTCGTCCGCGGCCGTCGGCCGAGCCTCGGCTTCGGCGGCAGAAGTCGCTTCGGGCGCGGGTTGGGCGAGGTTCCTCTGCTGCATGCGGAAGATCGGGGCGTCGCGCCGCGGGGCCATCGGGTCCGCGGGATCTATCGTGGAGCCCGTCGCGTCGAGGCGCGGCGCAGGGGCCTGGGCGGGGGGCGAGAGGGCTTCAGCCGGGACGGGCTGGCCGCGTCGGCCCTGGTCCGGAAGGTATTCAGGCGCCGGCGGCGCGGCGGGCCGGGGCGCCGGGCCGGACGCCGGGCGCGGCTCGGGACGGGGCTCTGGGCGGGGCTCCGGGCGGGGCTCCGGGCGCGGCGGGGGCGGTGCATAGGCCGGAGCCGGCGCGGCGCGGACAGCCGCCACAGGGGCGGGCGCTTCCGGCTGGGCCGGCGCAGGCTGGACGGGTGCGGGGGGACGGAGCCATGCCGACGCCGGCGTGAGCGTGCGCCGGGGCGAAGGCGAAGGCGGCGGCCCGCGGTCGGCGGCGGGCTGCACGGCCGCGAAGCCGCCGTGGGGAATGACCAGATTGGGCCGTCGCAGGCCGCCCCGCGCGGCGTTCGACGGCGCCGAGGCCGCGGGCGCCGCGGCGCGTCCGGGCCAGGACAGTTGGCGCAGGCCGCTCGTCTGGGCCGACGCAGCGCCGGCCATGAAGGTCCCCGCCGTGACGGCGAGGGCGACGATCGGGAGGCTGTGGACGCGGCGCAAAGGGAGACTCCGGACGCGGGAAGATGCCGGAATCTCCCACGCCGGGGCTTAAGGCGGGGCTAACGCCGGTCCGGAAAGCGCCGAAGGCGCCGACGGGACGTCAGCCGCGGCCGGGAAGGTACTGTGTGGTGAAGGCGCGGCGCCAGTCGAGGCCGGCGGACCATGCGCCGGCTTCGGACATGGCGTCATGGAAGGCCTTCCAGCGTTCGCCGGTCATGGCGCCGAGGCCGTAGAGCGCCGCGTCGCCGCCGTCGACGAGGGCGTTGGACTTCAGGCCGATCCGGGCCTGGTCAAGCTGGGCCTGCGTCATCTCCGGATTGTCTTTCCGGATCAGGGCGTCGGCGGCCTTGCCGTCCCCCTGGATGTAGTCGCGCCAGCCTTCGGCGGAGCCGGCGATGAAGCCGCGCAGGGCGGCGGCGTTGTCGCGCGCGAAGGCGTCGGGGGCCAGGACCATGCCGGCGTAGGAGGGGTAGCCTTCATCCGCCAGGAGGAATGTCCGGGGCGTGAAGTCGGCCTCTTGCTCAATCCTCCAGGGCTCGCGGGTCAGGTAGCCCTGCAGGACCGCCCGTTCGTCTGCGAGGAAGGGCGCAAAGTCGGTCGTATACTCGCGGAGTTGGTCGTCGGTGAAGCCGAACCGCGCCTTGAGCCAGACCCAGAAGCCGTTGACCGACTGCTCCGACAGCAGGAAGGGCCTGCCCTGAAGGTCGGCGATCGACTCCAGCGCCCGGTCGGGATGGGTGATGAGGACCTGCGGATCCTTCTGGAAGAAGGCGGCGACGGCCTTCACCGGCGCGCCCTCGGCCACGAGGTTGAGCGGGATGAAGCTGTTCGATCCCAGGCCGAGTTCGACCGCTCCGGAGGCCAGCAGCTGCGGGACGTTCACCCCCGGCGCGCCCTGCACGATCTGGACGTTGAGGCCGCGCCGGGCGTAGGCGCCGGACGCGAGCGCCTGATAGAAGCCGCCGTGCTCCGCCTGGGCCCGGCCATCGGTGGCGAACCGCAGCCGGACCCGCCCTTCTTCGTCGACCGGCGCCTCCGAACGCGTGCAGGCGGGAAGCGCCGCCGCTGCGGCGAGCATGCCTCCCGCCGCCATAAGGCCGCGTCGGGTGGTCAGAAGGCGGCGATTCCCACGCAGAGACATGGTTCAGGTGTAGGGCCCGGCCCCACCCTTGAAAAGGCCGGTTTCAGCGCTCGGGCGGGACGCGGAACTGGAACGGCTGAACGCACCGTATCGCGCCCGGACCGGGCTGCCCGCGCCCGGTCATAACAATGCGCCGCGCGGCCTCGCCAAAGGCTGCGGCGGGCTGGGCGACCATGACCGCGACATTGCCGATCTCTCCCCACGGCGCGATGTCGAAACGGACCAGGGCCCAGCCTTCGACGCCTCTGGCGCGGAACGCGGTCGCCGTCGGTTCGAATTCGCCAGGACGGAAGCCGCTCAGGACGGCCTGAGGACAGGCGGCCAGCGGGTCGGGCGGCGGGGCGGGCATGGGCGGAGCGGGGAGGATGGCTCCACGCCGGTACCAGTTGTAGAGGCAGCCGGTCAGAACCCGGCCGGGCTCGAGCCGCACGCTTCCAGCGACGCGCCGGGCCTCCGCGTCGAACCCCGCGTCTCCCGAAGAATCGAGGGTCGCAACGTCAAACGGGCGGCCCTCCGCGTCGACGCTCCACTGGACCACGGTCCAGTCCTGAACACCGGGCCGGGGGTTTCCGACGTCGAAGTCGGGGAAGGCGACCGTGAGGGCGCGCCGATCAGGGTCGCAAGCCCGCCCCGGCCCGCGCAGCCGGGCCTGCACGGCCTCTCGGGCGGGACCCGAGGTGCGGGTCACGCCGAAAAAGCGGTGAGGAGCGTCGGATCGGCCTGGTCGATCGGGACGGGCGTGTAACGGATGGTGAGGACGCAGCCGGTGCGCGCGCCGGCGTCGAAACGCCAGCCGGCGAAGGCGGCGTGCGTCGGCTCCTGCATGGCCGGAGAGAGCGCGTCGGTCGCGCTGCCCTCGGACCCGGCGGAGAGCGCACGGATGCCGAGCGGCCGCCCCGTCCCATCCAGTTCGAAGGCGATCGCCGCCGTGTTGATCCTCTGACCGGCCTGCCCGCGTTGGAACGTCGACCCGTAGAGGCCGGGCGGCAGATCGGCGGCAAAAACCGGAGTGATCCGTTCTTCGCCGCAGCGGGCCTCGGCCTCCGGCGACAGCAGGACCGGGGCGGTCAAGGCGGCCGCGGCCCTGAGCCGGCCAGGCGCGGCGGGGCCGTCGTCGGCTTCGAGGACCAGGGGTCGAGACTGGGCCAGGACCGGCGCAGCGGCCAGCGCCAAGGCCAGGGCGCCGGCGAGGGGGGACGAGGCCGGGCTAGCGCGCATTACCGGTCTCTCCTTCGACAGGCAGACGGAAAACCACGCGCTGGACGCAGCCGGCGGCCTGCTCGAAGGCCGGAGTCACGCGAGCGTTGCGGAATATCTGCTGGGCCGCCGCGCCAAAGCTCGCCGCCGGTTCCGAAGCGAGCACTTCGATGCCGCCCACCCTGCCCCAGCTGGCCAGATCGAAGCGGATCACCGCCCAGCCCTCGACGCCCCGGCTCAGCATGGCGTCGGGGTAGTCGAGCTCACCGAGCGTCATCCGGTCCGCCGTTTCGGGGCCGCACCGGTTCGCCGTTTCCAGGTCCGGGTCGAGCGGCGGGAAGAAGCCGAGCGGCTCGCCGTAGAGGCTGACGACCGTTACGCAGCCGGTGAGGGGACGTCCGGGCGCATAGGTGCTGGCGGTCATGCTGTCCCTCAGAGCCTCTCCCGCCGCTTCGGACGACGCGTCAAGGACCGAAACATCGTAGGTGCGGCCTTCCGGATCGAGCGAGTACCGGACGGCGGCCCAGCTGCGCCCGCCGGGCGGAGGCTCGGACCGGAGATCCGGGTGGACGCGCGTCCGGGCCCGTGTGCCGCTGAGGCAGGTGTCGCCGGGGCGCATGAGGGCGGCCCTCAAGGCGGGGCGGCGAGCCGCCTGGGGCGCCAGGGCCAGCGCCCGGGCGAGAAGCGGTTCCGACGCATCGGCCGCGGCGATCTGAGGCTTCTCCAGCGCGAGGCGGCAGTCCTTCCGAGCTTCCGGGGCGAACCGCCAGCTCGCCAGGCTGGCCTGTATCTCCGCGTCGGGCGCGGGACCGACGATGATGACGCCGGGGCGTGAGGCGGAGGGCGCGGGCCGGATGGACGCGGGGCGGCCGGCGGCGGAAATGGCGAAGGTGAACACCTCCGCCGCAGGAGGCGCCGGATCGGGGCCGCCGGGCGGGCGGACCGCGAGCATTGGAGGCAGAGGCTCGCTGTGCACCGGCGTTATCGCGCGCCTGTCGCAAGTTACGCTCGGAACGGCATCCTGAACGAACAGGTCGGCGAACGATGGCGCCGGCGGGGTGAGCCCGATCACGATCGGCTCCCCGACGTTCGGCGCCGGTTGGCTCTGCGCGGCGCCAACGCCCGGAAGCGCCGTCGCGACAGCGAGAACGGACAACAGCCACAGATGACGCATGAGGGGCTCCGGAGGACGACGCCGCCAGAGTGGACGAGCAAAGCGCCGGCTGTCCACCGCAGCGGGCAACGTGAGGGCCGGGGTATCAGCTGCGGGAGTACGGCGCGCCCAGCGGCAGGGGCCGGAATTGAGCGAGGGGACGAAGATCCCCGGCGAACCGGTTTTCCTCGTCCCCTCGCCAAGTCCGGGTTGGACTTGGCCATTGAGGTTCAGGACCCTGGCTTCAGCATCAGCGAGGCGGACCCCGGTGATGGTCGGCTGTATCCTGTCGCGCTCCTGGTCTCGGCCGGTTCACGGGGCAAGCCCTGCGTCGTTCCTCGATCCTGATCCGGTTCCCTCCGGTCTTCTTGGGCCGAAGCCTTCGAAGGTCCTTTGGGCCTTGATCCTGCCCCCCGTCCGTTAAGGTCGAAACCCCCCGGTGCGTTCGGTCAGAGAGCCGGGCCGGTCCGCTTGATCCCCGGGTCTCCCCGGTTTTCCGCGCCGCCGTGTCCCTCGGCCTGATCAAGCTCGCTCCGATCCCGATTTTGTACAAGCGGTCCGGAAGGCGCGCCTGTGGACGGCTCGGGGGATAAATCGTGCAGCAGAGCTGACAGGCAGTGGGTTCGAGGAGGAATGTTTTGCATTGTGAAGGTCTTGTGACTTCTGCACAGGCGCGTCGGAACTAACCAGATTCCGACGGTTTCAGGCGTTCAGAGCGGCCTTCTTCTCTTCCAGCTCCAGCCACTCGGCCTCGGCGGCCTCGAGCAGCTGGCGCGCGCGGGCGGCGTTGGCTGTGGCGCGGTCGAAGGCCTTGCGGTCGCGGGTGAAGAGGCCGGGGTCGGCGAGCGTCTCGTCGTGCCGGGCGATGTCCTTCGGCAGGGTCTCCAGCAAGGCTTCGAGTTCCTTGAGGCGGTGCGCGTCCTTGAACGACAGCTTGCCGGTCTTCTTCGGAGCGGCGGCGGGAGCCTGGGGCAGGGCTTCCGCGCGGACGGCGGCTTCCTTGTCCTGCGGACGCGGATTGGCGCCGGGCTGAATGAAGCCGGGGTTCTGGCGAATGAAATCGGTCCAGCCGCCGGGCGTCTCGACGATGTCGCCGCGGCCGTTCATGGCGATGGTCGAGGTGGCGAGCCGGTCGACGAAATCGCGGTCGTGGCTGACCAGTATCAGGGTGCCGTCGTACTGCTCGAGCAGCTCCTCCAGCTTGTCGAGCGTGTCCATGTCGAGGTCGTTGGTGGGCTCGTCGAGAACCAGCATGTTGGCAGGCTTGGCCAGGGCGCGGGCCAGCAGCAGGCGATTGCGCTCGCCGCCCGAGAGGGTGGAGATCGGCTGGCGCAGCTGGCCCTCCTGAAACAGGAAGTCCTTGGCGTAGGCGGCGACGTGCTTGGACACGCCGCGAACGAGGATGGAGTCGCCGCCGCCGGGGGTCAGAGCGTCCCACAGGGTCATGTCCGACTTCAGGCCTTCGCGGGACTGGTCGAGGTAGACCGGGTCGAGATTGGAGCCGAGACGGACCGTGCCCGCGTCGGGCGCCAGCTCGCCAAGCAGGATCTTCACAAGGGTCGTCTTGCCGGCGCCGTTGGGGCCGACGATGGCGAGCCGGTCGCCGCGAATGACGCGGGTGGAAAAGGGCTTGATGACCGGCCGGTCGCCGAAGGATTTGGTGACGCCCTTCAGGTCGGCGACCAGCTTGCCCGAGGCGACGCCGCTGTCGACGCCGAGATACAGCTCGCGCGGGATGTCCTTGACCCGTTCGGCCCGATCCTCGCGCATCGCGTCGAGGGCGCGGGCGCGGCCCTCATTACGGGTGCGCTGGGCCGTGATGGAGCGGTAGAAGGTGTAGGTCTCCCGCTCGATCGCCTTGTTCAGGCGGCGCAGGGACTCCGCCTCTTCCTCCAACACCTTGGAGGCCCATTCGTCGAAGGCGGCGAAGCCCTTGTTGAGGGTGCGGACGCGGCGGCCCTCGAGCCAGTGGCAGGACTGGGTCACGCGGTTGAGGAAGGCTCGGTCGTGGCTGACCACGAGGACGGAGAAGCGCGCCTGCAGCAGCTCTTCCTCAAGCAGTTCGATGGCGAGGATGTCGAGGTGGTTGGTCGGCTCATCGAGGAGCAGCAGGTCGGGCTCTTCGGCGAAGGCCTTGGCGAGGGCGGCGCGGCGGGTCTCGCCGCCGGACAGGTTCACCGCCGGCTTGGCGGGATCGAGGCCGAAGGTGGTCAACCAGGCCTCGGCGGTCCAGCGCTCGGCGCCCTCTGAGGCGGCGTAGTCGAGCAGGGTCTCGCCGCGGATTTCAGGCTCCTGGGGCACCCAGGCGAAGCGGGTGCCGGCCTGCACCGAGCGGTCTCCGGCGTCGGGCTCGATCAGGCCCATGACCATCTTCATCAGGGTGGACTTGCCCGCGCCGTTGCGGCCGACGAGGGCTGCGCGGGTGCGGGGCTCGACCGCGATGTCGACGCCTTCGAACAGCGGACGCGGGCCATCCTGAAGGCGGACGTTCTTGAGCGCGACGAGAGGGGGACGGGGAGCCATGGGAACCCTTGGGGACGCCCGCACGGGGAGGGCGGGGCGGCGCTGATCTAGGGGAAATGCGAGGGGTTCGCCAGAGCCGGTGTGGCCGCGGAGCCCCGTCCGCCCTCCTTCGTCGCTGCGCGGCTTCGGACGGTCCCCTTGCCCCAGAGGGGGAGGAGACGGTGGGAGACTTCGGACGCCTGACGGAGTAAGGAGCCGCGCTCTGATGGTCGAGATCGTGAAACCCTTCTGGCAGACCAAGCGTCTGGAGCAGATGACCCGCCAGGAGTGGGAGAGCCTGTGCGACGGGTGCGGGTTGTGCTGCCTGGTGCGGTTCCAGGACGAGGACAGCGGCGACGTGGTCCCCACGCGGGTTCACTGCAAGCTGTTCGATCCGGTGCGCTGCACCTGCACCGACTACGCCAACCGCCGCGAGCACGTGCCCGACTGCATCAAGCTGACGCCGTGGAACATCGAGGCGTTGGGGTGGATGCCGCTGTCCTGCGCCTATCGGCGGATCAATGAGGGACGGGGTCTGGCGGCGTGGCATCCGCTGGTGTCTGGCGATCCTGAGAGCGTCCACGCTGCGGGGGTTTCGGTGAAGCGGCAGACGGTGTCGGAGAACGCGCTGAAGGACAGCGAGGACGCGCTGGACTTCGAGGCGCCGGAGTGGATTCCCGAGCGCGGGACGGGCGACGCGCCGGACGGCGAAGGCTGACGGCGCCGCTGCGCGGGCCGGATCAGAATCTATAGTCGGCTTCGGACGCGAGAACCGTGACTCGCCAAAAGGTTGTGAGATTCTTACGGCCATCAGCCAGCCGAGGTGCGCTGGCGCCCTACACTTTGGGCATGTCGGGAATTCAGGACAGGGCGGAGCGGGCGCGGGCCTTCGTGGACCGGACCTATGATCTGGCCGAAGGCATGATCGAAGAGCAGCTGCAGGCGCTGAAGGCGGAGAAGCGCGAGCCCGGCGCCTTGGCGGCGCAGCGCTTCTTCCGCGCGGTGGAGGCGGCGGTGCGGGCGGCCAAGCTGGCCGCCTCGCTGGTGATCCCGGTTGGACGCGCGAGCGGCGACGACGGCAACGAGGACGAGATGATCGAACGTGACGACAGCCCCGAAAATCTCGAGCGCCTCCGCGCCGAGCTTGAGTCCCGTCTCTCTGAGCTCGATGCCGCCTTCGAGCAGAAGGGACTATCTGTCGAGGCTGGACGCTGGCCGACTGCACGCGCTGGCGGAGAGCCGGTTCGGTCTTCTTAGGCACCAGTCGCCGGGAGCGATCGACTGGCGCACCTGGGTGCTGCTGGGTGGACGCGGGGCAGGCAAGACCTTCGCCGGAGCGTGGTGGATCGACCACATCGCCAAGACGCCGGGGCGGCGGATCGCGCTGGTGGGAGCGACGCTGCACGATGTGCGCGAGGTGATGGTCGAGGGGCCTTCGGGGCTGAAGGCGCTGCACACCGGGGATGAGCGGCCGCGGTGGGAAGGCGGGCGCAAGCGGCTGGTGTGGAACAACGGGAGCATGGCCTACGCCTTCTCGGCGGAGGACCCGGACAGCCTGCGCGGGCCCCAGTTCCATGACGCCTGGGCCGACGAGTTCTGCGCCTGGCGCAAGCCGGAGGCGGTGCTGACCAATCTGCGGCTGGGGTTGAGACTGGGCGACGCGCCGCGGCTGATCGTGACCACGACGCCGAGGCCGCTGCCGGCGCTGCGGCGGCTGCTTGCGGAGGAGGGGCTGCATCTGGAGCGGGCGGGAACGCAGGCGAACGCGGCCAATCTGTCGCCCGGCTTCGTCGCGCGGCTGCAGGCGCTGTACGGCGGGACGCGGCTGGAGGCGCAGGAGCTGGACGGCCTGGTGGTCGAGCCGGACGGGGCGCTGTTCCGGGCCGAAGATCTGGCGCGGGCGCGGGGCAGCCGGCCGGCGACGCTGGAGCGGGTGGTGGTGGCCGTCGATCCGCCGGTCAGCGCTGGCGGCGACGCCTGCGGGATCGTGGTCGTGGGGCGCCGCGAGCGGCGGGCCTATGTGCTCGCCGACCGCTCGGTGCGGGGACGGTCGCCCGGCGGCTGGGCCGCGGAGGTTGCGGCCGCGGCGAGGGATTTCGGAGCGGCCGCGATCGTGGCCGAGGCCAACCAGGGCGGCGACATGGTGCGGACGGTGCTGGCCCATGCCGGCTGCGAGGTTCCGATCAAGCTGGTTCACGCCCACAGGGGCAAGGCGGCCCGGGCGGAGCCGGTGGCGGCGCTGTACGAGCAGGGACGGGTGGTTGGAAACGGGGCTGACGGACCGTCTGACGGCGTCGTTGGGGCCGCTGGAGACGCTGAGGCTGGAGCCCGGCGACGCGGTGACGGTGGAGGGGCGCAGCGGCAGCTGGCGCGTGGCCCGGATTGATCTGGACGAGACGCAGTCGGCGGTGCTGGAGCGGGTGTCGTCGATCACCCCGGGAGAAGACGACTCGCTGCCGCAGGCGGGCGAGCCCGCCGCGATCTTCGGAGCTCCGCTGTTTCGCGTCGTGGAGTTGCCGCCGCTGCCCAACGCGGAGAGCGACAGCCGGCCCGTGGCGGTCGTGGCGGCGGAGCCGTGGCGAAGCATGAGCATCTTCGCCGGCGCCGACGCGCTGTCGATGACGCTGCGTGGGTTAGCGGCGCAGCCTTCGACCGTGGGCGTTCTGGTCGAGCCGCTGGCGGGCGGGTACCGGCATCGCTGGGACGAGGCGGGAAGGCTGCTGGTGCGGGTCGAGGGGCGGGCGCCGGAGAGCCGTGGCCGGACTGCGGTGCTGGGCGGCGCCAACGCGGTCGCGGTCGAGACGGAGCGGGGCTGGGAGCTGGCGCAGTTCCGGACGGCTGAGCTGGTCGGAGACGATGTCTGGCGACTGTCCGGCCTGCTGCGGGCGCAGCAGGGGACGGAAGGGCCGATGCGGGCCGGCGCGGCGGCGGGCGCGCTCGTGGTGCTGCTGGACGCCGCGCTGACGCGGGCGGAGTGCTCCGGCGCCGAGCGCGGGCTGTCGTTGGTGTGGCGGGCCGGTCCGTCGGGTGGACCGGCGGGCGGGTTCGGGGTGAGCGAGACGACGTTCCAGATGACGGGCGTGCATCACCGCCCCTGGTCTCCGGCGCATCTGAGGGCGGCGGCGCGCAGCGACGGCGGTTTCGATCTGGGCTGGATTCCCCGGTTGCGCTTCGAGGGCGACCGATGGGACGGCGAGGCTCCGCCTCTGGAAGGCCAGAGGTTCCGGGTGCGGGTGCTGGACGGGTCTCTGGAAGTCCGGACGCTGGAGGTGGAGGAGCCGGGCGCGCTGTACGCTCCGGAGGACGCGGCGGCGGACTTCCCCCTCGGCCCGGGCCCGGACGTGCTCGCCGCGGTCGCGCAGTGGGGCCCAGAGTATGGTTGGGGAGCGGAGGCCACGACGCGACTCGTCTTCTGACAGCCTTTGCGGAATCCCGGGGATGCCCTAACTGACGGGGACTGACTTCTCCGGAGTGAATGCACAGGTGGCGGGCGATCCCTACAAGGAGCTGGGCGTTTCGCGGGGCGCGAGCGCCGACGAGATCAAGAAGGCGTTCCGCAAGCTCGCCAAGGAGCTGCATCCCGACAAGAACCTCGGCAATCGCGAAGCCGACGAGCGGTTCAAGCGGGTGACAGCGGCGTTCGACCTGCTGGGCGACAAGGACAAGCGCGCCAAGTTCGATCGTGGCGAGATCGACGCCGACGGGCGCGAGCAGTTCCGCGGCTTCGGCGGCGGCGGGCCCGGGCGTGGACCGGGCGGCAACCCTTTCGGGCAAGGCGGCGCGCGCCCGGGGGGTGTCGAGGACATCGACCTGGACGAGCTGTTCGGCGGGATGTTCGGCGGGGGCGGCCGGCGGACGGGACCGCGCGGGGGCTTTTCGGGCGGGGCCGGGCTGAGCCGCGGCGCGGACGTGAAGGCGACGCTGGAGATCAGTCTCGAGGATTCGATCTCCGGGGCGACGCGGCGGATCCAGTTCTCGGATGGGCGGACGCTGGACGTCACCATTCCGAAGGGCGCGGCGGACGGGCAGACGATCCGGTTGCGCGGTCAGGGGGCTCCGGGACCGTCGGGCCGCAGTGAGGCGGGCGACGCGCTGATCACCCTGAAGATCGCGCCGCATCCGGTGTTCAGCCGCGACGGCGCGGACCTGACGATGGACCTGCCGGTGGCGCTGGAGGACGCGGTCCTGGGCGGGAAGATCCCGGTGCGGACGCCGGAGGGCACGGTCTCGATGACCATCCCCAAGGGCACCAGCTCCGGCAAGGTGCTGAGGCTGAAGGGGCGGGGTTCGTTCCTGGAAGGTCGTCGGGGCGACCTGCTGGCCAAGGTGATGATCCAGTTGCCCGAGGTGGAGGCCCCTGATCTGATCAAGCTGGCCCGGACGCTCCGGGACGTCGGCCCCTTCAAGCCGTGGCGCGACTGATGGCGAACCGGCCCAATGTGAAGCCGGCGCGGCCGTGGTTCTCGTCCGGGCCGACGGCCAAGCGGCCGGGGTGGTCGTCGCAGACACTGCCGCATGAACTGCTGGGACGCGGCATCCGGGCGCCGGAGGTGGTGGCGCGGTTCTCGCACGGGCTGGAGCGCACACGGGCACTGCTGGAGGTCCCGGAAGACTGGGCGCTGGTCTATGTGCCGGGGTCCGACACGGGGGCCGTCGAGGCGGCCATGTGGTCGATGCTGGGCGAGCGGCCGGTCCAGGTCCTCGCCTTTGAGAATTTCGGCAATGTCTGGGCGGCGGACGCGCTCGAGCATCTGAAGCTGGAGCCGGAGGTCATAAGCGCGCCGTGGGGCGAGTGGCCGGATACGGCGCGGGTCGATCCGGGGAAGGATCTGATCTTCCCGTGGAACGGCACAACCTCGGGGGTGTGCGCACCCAACGGCGACTTCATCGCTGCGGATCGCGAGGGGGTGGTGATCTGCGACGCGACTTCGGCGGCGTTCGCCATGGCCCTGCCGTGGGACAAGCTGGACGTCGTGACCTTCAGCTTCCAGAAGGCGCTGGGCGGAGAGGCCGGGCTGGGCATCGCGGCGTTGTCGCCCAAGGCGATCGCGCGGCTGGACCGCTACGCGCCGCCTCGCAGCGTGCCGAAGGTGCTGCGGCTGCGGGACGCCAACGGCTTCGACCGGATGCTGGCGTCCGGGTCGATGATCAACACCTTTTCGGTGTGGACGATCGAGGACTGGCTGGATGCGGTCGAGTGGGGTCTGGCGGCCGGCGGTCTGAAGGGCCTGATCGCGCGGACCCAGGCCAATGCAGCGGCGCTGGACGACTGGGTGCGGCGTACGGACTGGATCGACTATCTGGCGCAGGATCCGGCGGTCCGGTCCACGACCTCGGTCTGCCTGAAGATCGTCGATCCGCGCGTGACGGCGATGGACGAGGCGGACCGGCAGACGCTGGTGAAACGGATGAAGGCGCTGATCGAGGACGAGGGCGCCGCATTCGACATCGAGAGCCATCGCAACGCGCCGGCGGGCCTGAGAATCTGGTGCGGCTGCACGGTCGATACGGCGGATGTCGAGGCCTTGACGCCTTGGCTGGACTGGGCGTTCGAGACGGCGCTGGCGGAATAATCCCGGCGTCAGGACGACACCCGCCGATTCCCCCGCTATAGGCTGCGCCCGCATTCCGAAATCCCGGGCAGCGGAGAACAGTCTTGGCGAACGTCGCGGTGGTCGGGGCCCAGTGGGGCGACGAGGGCAAGGGCAAGATCGTCGACTGGCTGTCGAACCGCGCCGACATGGTCGTGCGGTTCCAGGGCGGCCACAACGCGGGCCACACCCTGGTCGTGGACGGCAAGGTCTACAAGCTGGCGCTGTTGCCGTCGGGCGTGGTGCAGGGCAAGCCCTCGATCATCGGCAACGGCGTGGTCGTCGATCCCTGGCATCTGGTCGGCGAGATCGACAAGATCGAGGCGCAGGGCGTCCGCATCAGCCCCGAGGTGCTGATCGTGGCCGACAACGCCTGTCTGATCCTGCCCATCCATCCGGCGCTGGACGTGGCGCGCGAGGCGGCGGCGAGCGCGCCGGGGGCGCGGATCGGCACCACGGGGCGCGGCATCGGGCCGGCGTATGAGGACAAGGTCGGGCGGCGGGCGATCCGGGTCTGCGACCTGGCCAACGTCGACGATCTGAAGGTCAAGATCGAGCGGCTGCGGTCGCATCACGACCCGCTGCGGGCGGGACTGGGGCTGGAGCCGATCGATCCAGAGTCGCTGCTGGAGTCGCTGCTGGAGATCGCGCCGAAGATCCTGCCGTATGTCCAGCCGGCGTGGCGGGTGCTGGATCAGGCGCAGAAGGCGGGCAAGCGGGTGTTGTTCGAGGGGGCGCAGGGCGCCTTCCTTGACGTCGACCACGGCACCTATCCCTATGTGACCAGCTCGAACACCGTGGCCGGGCAGGCGGCGGCGGGGTCGGGGATCGGGCCCAAGGGCGTCGGCTATGTGCTGGGGATCGTGAAGGCCTACACCACGCGCGTGGGCGAGGGGCCGTTCGCCTGCGAACTGAACGACGCGGTGGGCGAGCATCTGGCGACGGTCGGGCGCGAGGTCGGGGTCAACACCGGTCGCGCGCGGCGCTGCGGCTGGTTCGACGCGGTCCTGGTGCGGCAGTCGGTGGCGATCAACGGCATCGACGGGATCGCCCTGACCAAGCTGGACGTGCTGGACGGACTTGAGGTGCTGAAGATCTGCACCGGCTACCGGATCAACGGCGAGGTGCTGGACTATCTGCCGTCCAGTCTGGCGGCTCAGGCGGCGGCGGAACCCGTGTTCGAGGAGCTGGAGGGCTGGAGCGAGAGCACCGCCGGCGCCCGCAGCTTCCGCGACCTGAACGCCAATGCGGTGAAATACGTCCGCCGGATCGAGGAGCTGATCGGCGCCCCGGTCGCGCTGCTTTCGACCAGTCCCGAGCGGGACGACACCATCATGATGCACGATCCCTTCCGCGGCTGAGCCCGGGTTCCGGCGTTCAACGAGCCTTAACCCGTAGCGGTTAAGCATGACGCCGGAATTGGAGGGGACCCCTTGTTCGCTGTCGACCGTCGCGTGCTGGCCAAGCTGGGACCCGTGGTCAGACGCGTTCTGATCGTGGACCCGAACCCGCACGCTGCGCGGCTGCTCACGGACATCATGAAGGGCCTGGGTTCTACGGAGATCGTGGTCCAGCCGAACGGCGCGCGCGCGCTCGCGGAGGCGGCTGAACTGGGGCCGGGCATCGTCTTCACCGAACGCACCGGCGAGGGTCTCGACGGCGAGGCGCTGGCGAGAAAGCTGCGACGCTCGCATTTCGAATGCCGAAAGGCGCCGATCATCATGGTGACGGCCGAGGCGACCGCCTCGACCATCAAGGGCGCGCGCGACGCCGGCATCCACGAGTTTCTGAGAAAGCCGTTCACCACCGCGGACCTGTTCCGTCGGGTCGAGAACGTGGCGCTGAAGCCGCGGGACTGGGTGGAGGCGATCGGCTACATCGGGCCCGACCGGCGGCGGTTCAACTCGGGCGAGTTCTCGGGGCCCGGCAAGCGCAAGGCCGACAAGCCCGCGACGGGGGCCGAGGCGCTGCTGGCTGCGAAGGACCAGGCGATGCGCATTCTCGCGACGGCGCTGGACAAGTTCGACAGCGATCCGATGCAGGCGGTCCGGTCCATCCGCGAGCAGGCGTCCAACCTGAAGGCGGTGGCCATGAAGGCCTCGGACAGCCGGCTGGTCGTCGCCGTGGGCGCGCTCGAGGTCACTCTGGCCTCGGGACCGGCGACCAAGGAAACCCTGTCGGCGCCGATCGGAGGGCTGCTGGCGATGCACCAGGTCGAGCCGATGGCCCGCGCGGGCTGAGCCGCTACTTCAGCAGATCGTCATAGGCGCGGACCACGCGGGGCCAACTGGCCGAGGTCGGGTCGATGAGCTCGAAGTGGCCGGCGCCTGCGAGCACCACCGATGTCGCCGCGTCGCCGCGGGCGGCCGCCGCCTCCGCATAGGTCTGGCCGAAGGTCGGCGGGACGATGTGGTCGAGAGCGCCGGAGATCACGACCTGCCGGTCGCCCAGGGGCAGCAGGGCAGGCGGAGAGGTGTCGGAGAAGATGTCGCGGCCGTCCGTGCCAGGAGCGCCCACAAGTCCGTCGATCGTGGAGGGCCCGCCGCAGGCGTCGGGGCCGGTTGCGCGATAGGCGGCGAGGTCGGCGATGCCGGCGAGAGACACGACGCCGCGCAGCGGGAGCGGGCGGGCTGCATGGAGTGGGCTGGAGGAGGGCAGGCGATCCCGCCCTGCCCCCCAGAGGGCAAGGTGGCCGCCGGCGGAGTGCCCGGACACGGCGACCCGGCGCAGATCGAGGCCATGCAACGGGGCCAGCGCCCTGAGGTGATCCAGGGCCGCCGCGACGTCCATGAACGTGCCGGGATAGCCGCCGCCGGGGTGGCCGATGCGGCGGTATTCGATGTTCCAGACGGCGTAGCCCCGGTCGCGGAGATCGGCGGCCATGTAGTCCATCAGTTCGAGGCCCGGCAGGTCGGCGCGCCAGCAGCCGCCATGGATCAGCACGATCACGGGGTGGCGGCCGCCGGTCCGCGGCAGCCAGAGGTCCCCGAACTGCAGAGAGTCAGTTGCGTAGGCGAGGCGGTGATCGGCCACTTGCCGAGGCGTGGCCAGAAGCTGGCTGAAGCTGACGGGCTGGCGGGTCTCTATCGGGTCGGGCGGCAGCGGCGGCTGCGGCGCGCAGGCGCTCAGGGCCAGCAGGGCGGACAGCAGGGACATCGCAGGACGCATGGAAAAGCCGGCCTCTTCGGTCGCCGTTTGTCCGGCGCGCCCGGCACTGTAGAGAGCGTCAGCCGTCCGGCAACCGGAGCCCCGCATGACGACCCGCCAGACCTGTCTCGAGCTCGACGCCGCCGATCCGCTGGCCTTCGCCCGCGCGCGGTTCAGCCTGCCGGACGGGGTGATCTATCTGGACGGCAACTCGTTGGGCGCGCTGCCGAAATCGGCCGTCGAACGCGTCCGGGCTGCGGTCGAGCGCGAGTGGGGCGAGGACCTGATCGCCAGCTGGAACCGGCACGACTGGATCGGCCTGCCGCAGCGTGTCGGCAGCCGCATCGCGCGGCTGGTCGGGGCGGAGGCCAGGGAGGTGGTGGCCGCCGACTCCGTGTCGGCGAACCTGTTCAAACTGGCGGCCGCGGCCGTTCGGGCGCAGACTCCGGAGCGCAGCACGGTGGTGATCGAGCGGGGCGACTTCCCGACCGATCTCTACATCCTGCAGGGTCTGACCGCCCTGGCGCCCGACATCGAGCTGCGGGCGGTGGAGCCGGGGGGTCTGGCGGGTGCGCTGGACGCAACGACCGCGGTGGTCCTGCTGAGCCACGTCCACTATCGCAGCGGCGCCGTGCGGGACATGGCGGCGACCAACGCGCTGATCCACGACGCGGGCGCGCTGAGCCTCTGGGACCTGAGCCATAGCTGCGGCGTGCTGGACGTGGCGCTGAACCGCGACGGCGCCGATCTGGCGGCGGGGTGCGGGTACAAATACCTGAACGGCGGTCCCGGCGCGCCGGCGTTCGTTTTCGTCGCCGAGCGGCATCAGGCGGCGCTGCAGAACCCGTTGTCGGGTTGGATGGGTCACGCGCGGCCGTTCGACTTCGTCGAGGACTACGCGCCGGCGCCCGGTATTGCGCGATGGCTGTGCGGAACGCCGCCGGTGCTCAGCATGACCGCGCTGGACGCAGCGCTGGATGCGTTCGACGGCGTGGAGATGGCTGCCGTCCGGGCCAAGGCCGGGGCGCTGGGGGACTTGTTCATCGAGCGGGTCGAGGCGCGTTGCGGACAGCAGGGCCTGTCGCTGCTCAGTCCCCGGAGCGCCGCCGAGCGCGGCGGGCAGGTCTCGTTCGCCTGTGGGAACGGCTGGGCGGTGATGCAGAACCTGATCGCCCGCGGCGTCGTCGGTGACTTCCGGCGGCCCGACGTCATCCGGTTCGGCTTCGCGCCGCTTTACGTCCGGTATGCGGACGTGTGGGACGCCGTGGAGATCCTCGCGGACATCCTCGCCAGCGAAAGCTGGCGGCAGGAGCGGTATCAGGCCACGGCGGCGGTGACCTGAATACGAAAACGGCTCCCGCGAGGGAGCCGTGAACGTCGTGGATCGCCTTGCGATCAGACGTCGACGAGGTTGCGTTCCTCGGCGGCCGCCCGCATCGCCTTCTGCAGCTTCTCGAAGGCGCGGACCTCGATCTGGCGGACGCGCTCGCGCGAGACGCCGTACTGGCCCGCCAGCTCCTCCAGCGTGACGGGATCGTCCTTGAGCCGGCGCTCGGTCAGGATGTGCTTCTCGCGGTCGGTCAGCTCCTGCATCGCCTCCTGGAGCAGGCTCATGCGGATCGACTTCTCCTCGCTCTCGGCGAGCTGGGTCTCCTGCGAGACCGCCGTGTCGTCGGCCAGCCAGTCCTGCCATTCGCTCTCGCCGTCGGCGCGCAGCGGCGCGTTCAGCGAGGCGTCGCCGCCGAGGCGGCGGTTCATGTTGGTGACCTCTTCCTCGGACACGCCCAGCTTGGTGGCGATGGCCGACAGGTGCTCCGGACGCAGGTCGCCTTCCTCGAAGGCCGAGATCTGGCTCTTGGCCTTGCGCAGGTTGAAGAACAGCTTCTTCTGCGCCGCCGTGGTCCCCATCTTCACGAGCGACCAGCTGCGCAGGATGTATTCCTGGATCGAGGCGCGGATCCACCACATGGCGTAGGTAGCCAGGCGGAAGCCCTTGTCCGGATCGAACTTCTTCACGGCCTGCATCAGGCCGACGTTGCCCTCGGAGATCACCTCGCCGATCGGCAGGCCGTAGCCGCGATAGCCCATGGCGATCTTGGCCACGAGGCGCAGGTGGGACGTTACGAGGCGGTGGGCGGCCTCGGGGTCCTGGTGCTCGGTCCAGCGCTTGGCGAGCATGAACTCCTCGTCCTTCGCCAGCATCGGAAATTTGCGGATTTCAGTCAGGTATCGCGAGAGACCCTGTTCAGGCGACATCACCGCGAGTGATCTAGCTACAGCCATATGGTCCCTCCGACCGTCAAAAAGAGCGGGTTCTTCGGAGGCGGCCACCGAAATGTGCGCCGTCGCCTCACCCCTCAACCGATGAAATAGGGACGGGTTTCCACCTTTGTCAGAGGCGGATCGTCACACTGAAGCGTGACCGTTGCCCCGGCGCCACGCACCGAATGAAGCCTGTATATCAGAGGGTGCGTCTTTTATCAAGACTGACTATGCGAGACCGAGAATCCGGCGGTAGGTCGGGTGCACCACGTCGGCGTTTTCCGGGTGCTTCTGAAGATAGGCGGAGAAGAACGGGCAGACCGGCAGGATCAGCAGGCCGCGGTCGCGGGCGTCGGCGATGACGTGCTTCGCCAGCCGGCTGGCGATGCCCTGGCCCTCAAGCGCCTGGGGCACGAGGGTCTCGGTGATCATCAGGTTCTGGCCGGAAAGGTTGTAGGTGACGACCGCGACCTCGTTGCCGATCGGCAGTTCGTAGCGGCGGGCGTCTTCGTTGTTGGCGATGTCAGTCATGCGGCTTTCGCGGGTGATCTAGAGAGTCTGCAGCAACTGCTCGAGTGAGGCCATATCCGGCGGCGGCGGGGTCTCGAAGCGCAGGGTCTCACCCGTGACCGGATGCACGAAGCCGAGCACGGAGGCATGAAGGGCCTGACGGGTCAGCCCGGCTTCGGCGATGGCGGCTCGGACCGGAGTCGCCGGGCTGCCTGAGCCATAGACCGCGTCGCCGAGGATAGGCGCGCCTTTGGACGCGAGATGGACCCGGATCTGGTGGGTGCGGCCGGTGTGAAGGGTGCAGGCCACGCGACCGGCCATGGGCGAGCCGCCAGCCTTGGCGGGGACGCCGTAGACCTGCTGCACCGCATAGTCGGTGATGGCGTTGCGGCCGCCGCTGCGGAGCACCGCCATCTTCTTCCGGTCCGAGGACGAGCGGCCGATCAGGGTCTCGATCCGCCCCTTCGCAGGGCTGGGCGCGCCGCGGGTCAGGGCGACGTAGGTGCGCTCGATGTCGTGCGCGGCGAACAGGGCCGACAGGCCGGCGTGGGCGCGGTCGGACTTGGCGGCGACCATGACGCCCGAGGTGTCCTTGTCCAGCCGGTGGACGATGCCGGGCCGGGCGACGCCGCCGATGCCGGACAGGCTGGCGCCGCAGTGGGCCAGCAGGGCGTTGACCAGGGTTCCAGTTTCGCTGCCGGGCGCGGGGTGGGCGGCCATGCCGGCAGGCTTGTCAATGACGATCAGGTCGGCGTCCTCGAACAGGACGGCGAGGGGGATGGCTTCCGGCCGCGGATCGGCGGCGATTACGGGCGGGACGAGGACTTCGTAGAGGCCCGGCGTCGCCTTGGCGGAAGCGCTGGAGATCGATTGCCCGTCACGGGTGACCGCCCCCTGCGCCAGCAGCGCCTGCAGGCGCGCCCGCGACAGACCGGGGAAGGCGTCGGCCAAGGCCCTGTCGAGCCGCACCGCCGGGCCGTCGTAGCGGGCCTGAAGCGCGATCGGCTCGTCGTCGTCAGTCAGCGTCTGTTCATCGGCCACGGCGCTTCCTAGCACGAAGCTTCACCGCGGGGGACGGTGGAAGCCGGGGAGGTCGAGATGAACAGGTGGATGATTGGATTGATCGTCGGGGCGGGCGCGCTTGCCGCGAGCGGCTGCGCCACGATGAGCGAGGACCAGTGCCGCGTCGGGGACTGGGGCGGGCAGGGGCTGCGGGACGGCTCCGCCGGGCTGCCGATGAGCCGGCTGGAGGATCATGCCAAGGCCTGCGCCAAGCATGGCGTGGCGCCGGACGTGACGCCTTATCGTTCAGCGCGCGAGGACGGCCTGCGCGGCTATTGCCGACTTGAGCGTGGATTTGCCGAGGGGCGCGCCGGCCGGAACTATCACGGCGTCTGCAGGCCGGAGGAAGAGGCCGAATTCGTGCCCGCGTGGCGCGACGGACAGCGGCTGCACGCCGCCGAATCGGCGCTGGAGTCGGCGGTGTCCGAGCTGAGCAGCGCCGTCGCATGGATCGATGATCGCGAAGACAAGCTTGCCGCCAAGCAGCGCGAGCTCGGCGAGGAGGACAAGACCGACGCCGAGCGGGAGCGGATCCGCGAGCGCATCGTGGAGGTTCGCGGCGAGCTTCGGGACGCGCGGCGACGCGCGCGCGACGCCCGGCAGGCGCTGGACTGGGCGGAGGCCGAAGCGGATCGGGTCCGCTTCGACCTCTCGGGCCGCTATCCGGTTTAGACGCGGGGTTACGCCGCGGCCGACATCCCGCCCGTCTGCGGGTTCAGTTCGCCGGAGGCGTAGCGTTTCGCCATCTGGGCGGTCGACAGCGGCTTGATCTTCGACGCCATGCCCTCGCAGCCGAACTGGACGAAGCGCTCCTGGCAGAGTTTGCGCATCGCCTCCTTGGCGGGCTTCAGATAGGCGCGGGGGTCGAACTCGCCCGGCTTCTCGGACAGGATCTTCCGGATGGCGCCGGTCATGGCCATGCGATTGTCGGTGTCGATGTTGATCTTGCGCACGCCGTGCTTGATGCCGCGCTGGATTTCCTCGACCGGCACACCCCAGGTCTGGGGCATCTGGCCGCCGTACTGGTTGATGATGTCCTGCAGGTCCTGCGGCACCGACGAAGAGCCGTGCATGACCAGATGGGTGTCCGGCAGGCGGCGGTGGATCTCCTCGATGACGTTCATGGCCAGCACGTCGCCGTCCGGCTGGCGGCTGAACTTGTACGCGCCGTGGCTGGTGCCCATGGCGATGGCGAGGGCGTCGACCTGGGTCTCGCGCACGAAGTCCACGGCCTGATCCGGGTCGGTCAGCAGGGCCGAGTGATCGAGTTTGCCCTCGAAGCCGTGGCCGTCCTCGGCCTCGCCCATGCCGGTCTCCAGCGACCCCAGCACACCCAGCTCGCCCTCGACCGAGACGCCGCAGCTGTGGGCCATCTGCACCACGCGGCGGGTCACCTCGACGTTGTATTCGTAGCTGGCGGGGGTCTTGGCGTCCTCTTCCAGCGAGCCGTCCATCATCACCGAGGTGAAGCCGTACTGGATGGCGGTGGCGCAGGTGGCGGGGCCGTTGCCGTGGTCCTGGTGCATGCAGACGGGGATGTGCGGATACAGCTCCGCCAGGGCGTCGATCAGCTTGGCCAGGACCACGTCGTTGGCGTAGCTGCGGGCGCCGCGGCTGGCCTGGATGATGACCGGCGCGTTGACGGCCTCGGCCGCCTCCATGATGGCCAGGCCCTGTTCCATGTTGTTGATGTTGTAGGCCGGCAGGCCGTAGCCGTTCTCGGCCGCGTGATCGAGAAGTTGTCGCAGCGTGATGCGCGCCATTTGAGTGCTCCTGAGCCCGTGTGATTTTTCCGTGGTTTAGCGCCGGAGCGGGGCGAAGTCACGCCGTGTTACAGCGCAGGCCCGGTCAGCGCGCCCGCAGCGCCTCGACGCCGGGCAGGGGCTTGCCCTCCATCCACTCGAGGAAGGCGCCGCCCGCGGTGGAGACAAACGTCATGTCCTGCACCACGCCCGCATGGTGCAGCGCCGCGACCGTGTCGCCGCCGCCGCCGACGGCGGTGAGGACCCCGGCCTTGGCCAGCGCCGCCGCGTGGCGGGCGACCGCGACGGTGGCCGTGTCGAACGGGGGCACCTCGAACACGCCGAGCGGGCCGTTCCAGATCAGGGTCTTCGAGGCGGTCAGGGCGTCGACGAGCCGGGCGACGCTGGCCGGGCCCGCATCGAGGATCTTGTCATCCGCCGACAGCGGCTGACCGGCGACGACGGGGCGTGCGACCGCGCCGGGTTTGACCTCGGTCGCGACGACGAAGTCGACCGGCAGCAGGATCTGGCAGCCCTGCGCCTGGGCCTCGGCGAGGATCTCGCGCGCCGTGTCGGCCATGTCGCGCTCGGCCAGCGAGCCGCCGATGTCGACGCCTTGGGCGAACAGGAAGGTGTTGGCCATGCCGCCGCCGATGGCGAGGCGGTCCAGCTTGCCGACGAGGTTCTTCAGCAGGTCCAGCTTGGTCGAGACCTTGGCCCCGCCGACGATGCCCATCACGGGTTTGCGCGGATTGCCCAAAGCGGCGTCCAGCGCGTCCAGCTCGCGCCGCATCGACTCGCCGGCGTAGGCGGGCAGCAGCCGGGCCAGGCCCTCGGTCGAGGCGTGGGCGCGGTGGGCGGCGGAGAAGGCGTCGTTGACGTAGAGGTCGCCCAGCTCGGCCAGCTGGGCCGCGAAGGCGGGGTCGTTCTTCTCCTCGCCCGCGTGAAAGCGAACGTTCTCCAGCAGGACCACGCCGCCGGCGTCTACGTCGGCGATCATGGCGCGGGCCTCGTCGCCGATGCAGTCCGTCGCGAACCGGACGGGCGCGCCGAGCAGGTGCTCCAAATCGTCCACGACCGGCTGCAGGCTCATCGACGGCACGACCTTGCCCTTTGGGCGATCGAAGTGGGCGAGCAGGGCCACCCTGGCGCCGGCGTCGCGCAGTTTCTCGATGGTCGGCAGGGCGACGCGCAGGCGGGTGTCCTCGGTGACCTTGCCGTCCTCCATCGGCACGTTGAAGTCCACGCGGACGAGGGCGGTCTTGCCGACCAGGTCGGGAGCGTCGTCGAGGGTGCGGTACTGGGTCATGGCGGCCCCTTTAGACTCCTTCTCCCGTTGGGAGAAGGTGGCGCGCGAGCGCCGGATGAGGGTCGGCGGCGGCCTTCGGCGAAGCCGCCGCTCGGGTGGTGACGCGGCTCACGCCGACAGCCTGAGAACGCCCCTCACCCTTTCGCGCCAGGACGCTCGCTTCGCGCGCGTGCGCTCAAGCCCTCTCCCACCGGGAGAGGGGGCAGAGTGGCCTACATCAGCTTGCTCATCACCAGCGCCGTGTCGGCCATCCGCGTCGCGAAGCCCCACTCGTTGTCGTACCAGGTCAGGACGCGGGCCAGCTTGCCGTCGACGACCTGGGTCTGGGGCAGGGCGGCGGTGGACGAGGCGGAGACGTGGTTGAGGTCGGTCGAGACCAGCGGCTCGGTCGTGGTCATCAACACCCCCTTCATCGGGCCGTCGGCGGCGGCCTGGATGGCGGCGTTGATCTCCTCGACCGTCACCTCGCGGGCGGCGACGACCTTCAGGTCGACCACCGAGACGTTGGGGGTCGGGACGCGGATGGACGAGCCGTCCAGCTTGCCCTTCAGGGCCGGCAGCACGAGGCCCAGGGCCTTGGCGGCGCCGGTCGAGGTGGGGATCATCGACAGGGCGGCGGCCCGGCCGCGGTACAGATCCTTGTGCATCGTATCCAGCGTCGGCTGGTCGCCGGTGTAGCTGTGGATCGTGGTCATGTAGCCGCGCTCGATGCCGAACAGGTCGTGCAGGACCTTGGCGACCGGGGCGAGGGCGTTGGTGGTGCAGGAGCCGTTGGAGACGACGATGTCGTCGGCGGTCAGGACGTCGTGGTTGACCTTGTAGACGATGGTCTTGTCGGCGCCGTCGCAGGGGGCCGAGACCAGCACTCGTTTGGCGCCGGCCTTCAGGTGGGCTGAGGCCTTGTCCCTGGTGGTGAACAGGCCGGTGCATTCGAAGGCGATGTCGACGTTCAGGTCCTTGTGCGGCAGCTCTTCCGGGTTGCGGATGGCCGTGACCTTGATCTTGCCGAGGCCGACGTCGATCCAGTCCTCGCCGCTTTCGATCGTGCCGGGGAAGCGGCCGTGGACGGAGTCGTACTTCAGCAGGTGGGCGTTGGTGGCGACGGGGCCGAGGTCGTTGATCGCCACCACCTCAATGTCGCGACGGCCGTGCTCGACGATGGAGCGAAGGACGAGGCGGCCGATGCGGCCAAAGCCATTGATGGCGACGCGAACGGTCATAGAGCGGTCTCCGGAGAAGCGGTTTCTGATTGGCGCTTTCAATGGAACCGGCGACGCTCGGGATCAACCCCGGGCGCGTAACATGACGTGATGAACTGTAACTTCGCCGGTCAGGATGCGAGCGGCAGCTCCAGCCGTGCGGCCAGTCCGCCCTCCGGCCGGTTGCTCAGCGACACGTCGCCGCCGAATGCGCGCGCCGCCTGCCGGGCGACGGTCAGGCCCAGGCCCGCGCCCCCGGTCTCGCGGTTCCGCGACCTTTCCGCGCGGTGGAACGGCTCGAACACCGCCTCCAGCTCTTCTTCCGGGAGACCGGGCCCATCGTCCTCGACCGTGACCACGGCGCGGTCGTTCTCGACCGACGAGACGACACGGGCGGAGCCGCCGTATTTGACGGCGTTGGCGATCAGGTTGGACAGCGCGCGGCGCAGGGCGGCCGGGTCGCCGTCCACCGGCAGGCTCTCGCCGTCGGAGAAGGTCACCGCCGCGCCGGTCTCGGCGAAGCCGCCGGCGCAGTCCGCGGCCAGGGCGGCGAGGTCGAACCGCTCGCGCCGCTCCGACGGCGTGTCTCCGCGCACATAGGCCATGGCCTGGGCGATCAGGGCGTCCATCTCCTCGATGTCGGCGGCCATGCGGTCGCGCACCGCGTCTGGGGCCTGCTCGGCCCGGAAGCGAAGACGGGTCAGGGGCGTGCGCAGGTCGTGGGCGATGGCAGCCACCGTCTGGGTGCGGCGGCGCATGTGATCGCGCAGGGACGCCTGCATGTCGTTGAAGGCGTGAATGGCGGTGCGGACCTCGCTAGGCCCGGACGGGGTCAGCGGCTCGGCGTCGGGATCGGCTCCCAGTCGCTCCGCTGCGTCGGCGAAGACCCGGATCGGCCGGGTCAGGCGGCGGGCCATGAACCAGACCAGCGGGGCCAGCAGCAGCATGGAGATGGCAAGCGCCAGAAGCACCCGCTTCTGCCAGGGCGACAGCAGGTCGCGCGGCGGCTCGACGGTGGCCCACCCACCATCAGCCTGTCGCACCGAGGCGGTGAATGGGGCGAACGTCAGCCTGTCGGCCAGGATGGAGAAACCCCGCCCTTCCACCGGCACAAGGGCTCCGCGGACGGGCGCCGAGGAAATCGTCCCGTTCAGTCGGGTGCGGACGCCGTCCAGTTCACGGGTGACGACGACCCGTCCGCCCGGGTCGGGCGCAGCGCGCACGGGTGATTCAGCCCGCCGACGGGTGCTTTCGGTGGCGATCGAGTCGACGAAGACGAAGCTGGTCGCCGAAACGCGGGGGGGCGAATCGGGCGGGCGGCGGAGGATGCCTCTCGGGATGGGTCTGTCGATGCGGATGCGAACGGACTCTCGCGGCACGCCAAGGGCCTCGGCGAGGCCTGCGGCGAGGGGCAGCGCCAGGGGATCTTGCTGCGTGGCGGCTTCGGGCAGGGTCGGCTGCTCCGTCAGCCGACGGCGCAGCGGCCGGCCGTCCGTCGTCTCGGCCGGCAAACCCTTCAGCGCGTCGGCGGCGGTGGTGATGCTGAACCCGGCCGGTCGGGGTTCCGGCGCCAGAACGACCACGCCGAAGGCCACAGCCTGCGACATCACCACCGCCAGAACCGCCAACGCGGCGACCTGAACCAGCACCGGCAGGGAGGTCGGGCGCTTCAAGCTGCGTCTCTCTGCGCGCCGTTCAGACGCTCGACCTTCACGTCGAACATGTAGCCCTCGCCCCTCAGGGTCTGGATCATCTCCAGCCCCGAGCCGTCGTCGAGCTTCTTGCGGAGGCGGCTGATCTGGACGTCCATGGCCCGGTCGAACACGTCGGCGTCGGCGCCGCGCGCGCGTTCCAGCAGCTGGTCGCGGCTGAGAACGCGGCCGGGCCGTTCCGCGAAGGCGCGCAGCAGGGCGAACTCTCCGGCTGACAGCAGCACCGGCTGGCCGTCCGGGCGGGTCAGTTCTCGCCGCATCAGGTCGAGGCGCCAGCCGGCGAAGGACAGCGCGGGGCCGTCCGCGGTCTCCTCCCGAGGGCGGCGCAGCACGGCCCTGACCCGGGCCAGCAGCTCGCGCGGATTGCACGGCTTGGGCAGATAGTCGTCGGCGCCGAGTTCCAGCCCGATGATCCGGTCGGTGTCCTCGCCCATGGCCGACAGCATCACGATCGGCGGCCCGCCCTTGCCCGCCAGCCTTCGGCAGACCGAGAGGCCGTCCTCGCCGGGCATCATCAGGTCCAGCACGATGAGGTCAGGTGTTCGGGCCGCGAGCGCGTGATCCATCTCGGCCGCGGAGGCGCAGCCGCGGGTCTCGTACCCGTGCTGGCTCAGGTAGTCGCACAGCACCTCGCGGATGCCGGGGTCGTCATCGACGACGAGAATGCGGGCGGCGGCGTCGGCTTGCATGGTGCCATTCTGACCGAGCCGGCGCTCCGCGTCATTTCACCGTTGAAACACTTCCGGACCCCTCTGAAACACGCCGGCAAGTCTGCCGTGGTTGGATGGATCATCCATCAACGGGAACTCTCGCTCCATGCTGACCCTGATCGCCCTGTCCGCCGTCCTGATGCAGGATCCGCCCCAGCGTCCATCGGGACCCGACGAGCTGCGCACGAGCTTCGTCATGGTGGGCGGCGAAGGCCGCGGCGCGCTTGACCGCGACGGCGACGGCCAGGTCTCGCGCGAAGAGTTCGCCGCGCCTCTCAATGACAGTTTCGGCCGGATGGACAAGGACGGCGACGGCCGGCTCTCGGCGGACGAGATGTCGGCGGGGCATGGCGACGCTCATGGGATCATGGTCCGGCGCGCCGAAGGCGGTCCCGGCGTCCACCGGTTCGAGATGCGCGGCCCGATGTCGGGCGAGGGCCGCGACATCGTCATCCGTCGGGCAGACGGATCGGACGGTCCGCGCGTCAGCCGCTTCGAGTTCCGCACTCCGGCGGACGGCGACCACCCCGCGGTGCTGCGGGAACTGACGGACGGTCGGGGCGAGGCTCGCATCGTTCGTCGCCTGCGACGCGACGGCGGCCCCTCGGACGGGCGGATCGAGGTGGTGGCGCTCGACGGCGCCGGCTCGGACCGCAGCCTCGACACCGATAGCGACGGCCGGCTTTCGGAAGCCGAATTCACCGCGCCGCTCAGGGACGCCTTCGCCCGGTTGGACGCCGACCGGTCCGGCTTCGTCGAAGAGAGCGAGCGAGGCGGGGACGGCGACGTGCGCGTCTTCAGCCGCCGCATCGAGACCCGCGGCGAGGCCGGGGACTGACCGCGCCAGCGACTTCGTGATTTGAACGGCCGGCCGCGCCCGCCTCTAATGGCCGGATGACCTTGCGCCGCCTGCTTCACCGGCTGACAGCCGCCGCCGCGCTGGGCCTGATGCTCGGCGCGGCGCCCGCGTCGGCCCAGACCGCCGCGCCGGCGGAGGCGGCCGCAGTCCAGCCGCCGGCGTCGTCCGATCGCGCGCGCATGAACCAGCGGGTCTTCGACCACGTCTGGAACGAGGTGCGGCGCGCGTACTACGACCCGGCCCTGCACGGGGTCGACTGGGAGGCGGCGCGCAGCACCTGGCGGCCGCTCGCCCTGGCCGCGCGGGACGACCGGAGTCTGTACCGGGCGCTGCGCGGCATGCTCGACCTGCTGGACGACGACCACGCGGGCGCCCAGCCCCCCGCCGTGGCGCGCCGTCAGGACCGCCTGCGGGAACGCCGCGCCGGCATCGGCGTCACCTTGCGGCCTGACCCGTCCGACGAGGACCGCTATCTGATCGAGCGGGTGCGGGAGGACTCGCCTGCGGCGGAGGCCGGGATCGCGCCGGGATGGCGGCTGCTGATCGACGAAGACGCCGCATGGAGCCCGGAGCGTGACGTTGTCGAAGGCGAGCCGGTCACCCTGACGTTGATCGACGCGGCGGGCGCCGCCCGGTCGCTGGTCGTCAGCCCCCGGATCCTCGAGCCGCGACCCGCCTTCACCGCTGACCGCAGCCGCCCGGGCGTGGTGGTTCTGACGATCGAAGGCTTCGAAGCGGGGCTGGGGCGGTGGCTGGGCGACGAGTTGGCCGGGATCGACCCCGAGACCGACGTGGTCCTCGATCTGCGGGGCAACAGCGGCGGCCTGCTGCTGGAGGCGGACGCGGTGCTGAGCTGCTTCCTGCCGGCCTCGCGGCCTTGGGCGACGCGGACCACGCGGAGCGGCCGGCGGATTGTGATGAAGACCAGTGGAGGATGCGGCGCGCTGGACGGGCCCGTCGCCAACGACGTGGCCGTACTGGTCGACGAACAGAGCCGCAGCGCCGCCGAACTGACGCCGGCGGCCCTTCAGGAGGCTCGGCGCGCGGTGGTCGTCGGGGCGCCCACGGCGGGCGCGGTGCTGATTTCGCAGGAGACGCGGCTGCCCGACGGCGGCCGACTGACCCTCAGCCGCGCCGACTTCGTCACCTCGGGCGGGGTGCGGCTGGAGAAGCGGGGGGTCACCCCCGACGTTCGCGCCGAAGCGTCCGCTCAGGAGCGGCGGAGCGGCCGGGATCCGGCGATGGAGGCGGCGGTCGCCGTCCTGGCGGGGCCCCGGATCGACCGCGCCGAGACAACGGCGCCCGCCCTCTAGCCCGCGACCGGCCGCACCCGCGAAGCCGCCAGCCGCGCCCGCTCCCGGGCCTGCTCCACCGTCTCGCCCCGCGCCGTGGCGACGCCCATGCGCCGGCGTTGATAGCTCTCCGGCTTGCCGAACAGCCGCAGGTCGGCGGTCGGTACCGCCAGCGCCTCTGCCACGCCCTCGAAGGCGATCCCCTCCGCATCCATGCCGCCGTAGATAACCGCGCTCGCCCCCGGTTCGCGCAGGCTGACATCGACCGGCAGGCCGAGAATGGCCCGCGCGTGCAGGGCGAACTCGCTCATCGTCTGGGTGGCGAGGGTGACCAGTCCCGTGTCGTGCGGGCGGGGGGAGACCTCGGAAAACCAGACCTGGTCGCCGGCGACGAACAGCTCGACGCCGAACACGCCGAGGCCGCCGAGCGCGTCCGTGACCTTGCCGGCGATCGCCTGCGCCGCCGCGAGGGCGGCCGGGCTCATGGCCTGCGGCTGCCAGCTCTCGACGTAGTCGCCGTCCACCTGCCGATGGCCGATGGGGGCGCAGAAGTCGGTGCGAGTCTGTCCGTCCGGCCCGCGGGAGCGGACGGTCAGCAAGGTGATCTCATAGTCGAAGGCGATGCGGCCCTCGACGATCACGGTGGCGGTGTCGACGCGCCCCGAGGACTGGGCATGGCCCCACGCCGCGCCCGCGTCCTTCAGCGAGGCGATCATCGACTGGCCCTTGCCCGAGGACGACATCACCGGCTTGACGAAGACCGGCAGGCCGATCCGCTCCGCCGCCTGCGCCAGCTCTTCCGCCGACCGGGCGAAGGCGTAGGGCGAGGTCGGCAGGCCCAGTTCCTCAGCCGCCAGACGGCGGATGCCCTCGCGGTTCATGGTCAGCTGCGTCGCCCGCGCGGTGGGGATGACCACCGCCAGCCCCGCGGCCTCGATGGCGGCGAGCACATCCGTGGCGATGGCCTCGATCTCCGGCACGATGATGTGCGGGGCCTCGGCGAGTATCACGCCGTTCAGGACCTGGGCGTCAGTCATCGGAATGACGTGGCTGCGGTGCGCGACCTGCATGGCAGGGGCGTTGGGATAGCGATCGACGGCGATGACCTCGACGCCCAGCCGCTGCAGCTCGATGGCGACTTCCTTGCCCAGCTCGCCCGCGCCGAGGAGCATGACGCGGGTGGCCGTGTCGGACAGGGGCGTACCGATGCGGCTCATGGATGGTTCTCCCGCTTGGTCTGGATCAGGTCCCAGCTGTTCCCGTACAGGTCTTCGAACACCGCGATCTTTCCGTAGGGCTCGTCCCGCGGCGACTCGCGGAAGCGGACGCCGGCGGCGGCGAAGGCGGCGTGATCGCGGTCGAAATCGTCCGTCTCGAGAAACAGCCACACCCGCTCGCCGGCCTGGGCGCCGACGCGGGCGACCTGATCCGCCGTGGTTGCCCGGGCCAGGATGAGGCTGGCCTGACCGCCGCGAGGCGTGACCCGGACCCAGCGTTTGTGGCCCTGATCCACGTCCTCGCTCAAGTCGAAGCCCAGCTTGCCGACGTAGAAGGCGATCGCCTCGTCATAGTCGCGAACCAGCAGGCTGACGGCCGCCAGATGCGGCATGATCAGAGCCGCGCCTTCGCCGCCGCAACCACCGCCTCGGCCGTGATCCCGAACTTCTCGTACAGCACCTCGGCCGGGGCGCTGGCGCCGTAGCCGGTCATGCCGACGAAGGCGCCGTCCTCGCCGATGAACCGCTCCCAGCCCTGCTGGATCGCGGCCTCGACGGCCACCCGCACCGTGCCGCGGCCGAGGACCGAGGCCTGATAGGCGGCGTCCTGCTGGAAGAACAGTTCGAAGCAGGGGACCGACACCACGCGCGTCGGCGAGCCTTCCGCCTCCAGCGTCTCCGCGGCCGCGAGGGCCAGCGGCACTTCGGTGCCGGTTGCGAACAGGGTGACCTTCGCCTCGCCCTTGGCGGCGCGCAGTTCGTAGGCGCCCCTGGCCGACAGGTTTTCGTCCGACGCCGTCGTGCGCACCGCGGCGGTCTTCTGGCGCGACAGAGCCAGCACGGAGGGCGCGGTCCGGTGCTCCAGCGCCGTGCGCCAGCACTCCATGGCCTCGACCGTGTCGGCGGGGCGGAAGACGAGCAGATTGGGGATGGCGCGCAGGGCGGCGAGGTGCTCGACCGGCTGGTGCGTCGGGCCGTCCTCGCCGAGGCCGATGCTATCGTGGGTCAGCACGTGAATGACCCGCGCGCCCATCAGGGCGCCGAGCCGGATCGCCGGACGGCTGTAGTCCGAGAAGACCATGAAGGTGCCGCCGTAGGGGATGACGCCGCCGTGCAGCGCCAGCCCGTTCATGGCCGCCGCCATGCCGAACTCCCGGATGCCCCAGTTGACGTAGCGGCCCTCGTAGGTCGGCGCGTCGAAGATCGGGGTGCCCTTGACGAAGGTGTTGTTCGAGCCGGTCAGGTCGGCGGAACCGCCGATCAGCTCGGGAATGGCGGCGAACAGCTCGTCCAGCGCCGCGCCGGAGGCTTGGCGGGTCGCCTGCGCCGGCTTCGTCTCCACCAGTTCGGCGATCCGGGCCTGCAGCTTGTCGAAGGCGCCGGCGGGCAGCTCGCCGTTGAAGGCGCGGGTGAACTCGACCGCCTGCGACGAGGCGTTCAGCCGGGCTTCCCAAGCCTTGCGCGCCTTGGCTCCGCGCCGGCCGACCTTCTTCCACGCCTTGTCCACGGCTTCCGGCAGCTCGAACGCCTCGTGCGCCCATGACAGGCCGAGGCGGGTGGCGGCGATCTCGGCCGCGCCGAGGGCGGCGCCGTGGGTCTTGTGGCTGCCTTCCATGGTGGCGGCGCCGCGGCCTATCTTGGTGCGGCAGGCGATCAGGGTCGGCCTGTCCTGTTTCGTCGCCCAGGCGAGGGCGGACTTGATGGCCTTCATGTCGTGGCCGTCGATCGCCTTGACCGCCCAGCCCGCGGCCTTGAAGCGGCCCTTCTGGTCGGTAGCGTCCGACAGGCTGACCGCGCCGTCGATGGTGATGGCGTTGTCGTCCCACAGGACGGTCAGCTTGTTCAGCTTGTAGCGGCCGGCGAGGGTGATCGCCTCCTGCGACACGCCCTCCATCAGGCAGCCGTCGCCGGCGACGACCCAGGTGCGGTGGTCGACCAGATCGTCGCCGAAGCGCGCGGCCAGATGGCGTTCGGCCATGGCGAAGCCGATGGAGGTCGCCAGCCCCTGACCCAGCGGCCCGGTGGTGGTCTCGACGCCCGGCATGTGGCCGTACTCGGGGTGGCCGGCGGTCTTCGAGCCCCACTGGCGGAAGTTGGACAGCTCCTCCTTCGTCGCGGCCTTGTAGCCGGTCAGGTGCAGCAGGCTGTAGATCAGCATCGACCCGTGGCCCGCCGACAGGATGAAGCGGTCCCGATCCGGCCACTCCGGGCGGCTGGCGTCGAACTTCAGGAATTTCGAGAACAGCACGGTGGCCACGTCGGCCATGCCCATCGGCATGCCCGGGTGGCCGCTCTTCGCCTTCTCCACCCCGTCCATCGACAGCACCCGGATGGCGTCGGCCATCTGCTTGGGAGTCGCTTTTTCGGATGCGGTTCTGGCGTCGGTCACGGGCGGGACCTTTCGGCGGGAGGCGGAAAAAAGGAGGCGCGCCGCTTTACCCCGGCGCGCGCGCGGGTTCTATACGGATTCTGGAGGGAATGACCGACGATGGACGCCGCCACGGCCGCAAAAGACCGGGTCGATCGCGCTCTGGCCCTGCTGGAGCGCAGGCTGCTGGATCTCAAGTCGCGCGCCGCGGGCTCCAGCCGGGTCCCTGACGACGACCTGTTCGCCCCCGAGCCCTCCAGCGAAACCGACCGCGTTCGCATCCACGAGCTCGAAGCCGCCGGGCGCGACGCCGCCGAGGCCCTGTCCCGCGCCGCCGACGCCATTCGCGACAGCCTCGCCGAACAGGAGCCGCGCTGATGGCGACGGTGACGGTCGAGATCAACGGACGCCCCTACGCCGTTGGTTGCGCCGACGGGCAGGAGGAGCGGGTCCGCACGCTCGCCGGCCAGTTCGACGGCCATGTGCGGCAGGTCGCGGGCGAAGTCGGCCATGTCGGCGACATCCGGCTGTTCCTCATGGCCGGACTGCTGCTGGCGGACGAACTGCACGAAGCGCGGGCCAACGGCGGGACCGCCCCGGCGGCGCCGGAGCCGGCCTCGACCGATGGCGTTGCGGAGGCCTTGAACGCGGTCGCGGCCCGGTTGGAAAAGATCGCCCAAGGCCTCTGAGGGGCCATTGTTCCGCCCCGGCTGAAGGACTATCTTGTTCGACGGCGGGTCTTGCTGCGGCCCTCGTCGAAGGCAACATATCCTCGCGACCTTAAATCACTCGAAGGGAGCTGTCCCTGATCAGGCCCGTGGGCCTGGGCATACGGCGCCCACCTGGCTACCCAGGTTCGAGAGGATTTAACGCCCTTCACGGTTCTTGCGGCGCCGCCACCCTAACCCTCTTTGAGCGCTATCGCTCGCCGCGCGGCGACTTGCTGCTTGAGCGCATTCCTCCCCTTGGGGAGGGGGACCATCCGAAGCCGCAGGCGAAGGATGGTGGAGGGGGCCGCCGATGCGCTACCTCTGCTCCATGACCGACAAGCATCAGCTCCGCGCCGCCATGCGCGCCACGCGCAAACGGCTGGCGGGGCTGGATTCGACCGCGCCGGGCCGCGCGGCTGAGCACGCCGGATCGCTGCCGGCGGGACCGATCACCGCCGTCTATCGCGCCATCGGCTCCGAACTCGACACTGCGGCCCTGTCACTGGCCCTGACGGCTCAGGGTCGCGAACTGTGCCTGCCGGTCGTGGTCGAGCGGGACGCGCCGATGATCTTCCGTCGCTGGTCGCCCGGCGAGCCGTTGGAGCTGGACGAGGCCGGCGTGCCCGCGCCCTTTCCTCTGGCGGAGACCGTGATCCCGCACCTGATCCTGACGCCGCTGCTGGCGTTTGATGGTCGCGGCGGACGGCTGGGGCAGGGGGGCGGCTATTACGACCGCACCTTCGCCGCGATGCCCGATGTGACGCGGGTCGGCTTGGCCTACGCCGGGCAGGAGGTCGAAAATCTGCCGGTCGAGCTGCACGACGTCCGGCTGCATGGCGTTCTGACCGAGACGGGCTATAGAGCCTTCGCATGAGGCAGACAGTATGAGGCTGGCGTTTTTCGGCGACGTGGTGGGCAAGTCCGGCCGCGACGGGTTGAGCGATCACCTTCCGGCCCTGAGGCGGGACCTGAAGCTCGACTTCGTGGTGGTCAACGCCGAGAACGCCGCCGGCGGCTTCGGCATCACCGAGAACACCGCGCGCGAGCTGTTCATGGCGGGCGCCGATTGCCTGACGCTGGGCAACCACAGCTGGGACCAGCGCGAGGCCCTGACCTATATCGTGCGCGAGCCGCGGCTGATCCGCCCGCTCAACTATCCGCGCCTGATGGACGCGCCCGGGGCCGGCGCCAACCTGTTCGAGACCCATTCCGGCAAGACCGTGCTGGTGATGAACGCGCTGGGGCGTATCCATATGGACGCGGTCGACGATCCGTTCGGAGCGGTCGAGAAGGAGCTCGCGGCCTGTCCGCTCGGCGTCGCCGCTGACGCCATCATCGTCGACATCCATTGCGAGGCGACCTCCGAGAAGATGGCCATGGGCCATTTCTGCGACGGCCGCGCCTCGCTGGTGGTCGGCACCCACACCCATGTGCCGACCGCCGACTGCCAGATCCTGCCGGGCGGGACCGCCTATCAGACCGACGCCGGCGGCTGCTGCGACTACGACAGCGTCATCGGCAACGAGAAGGAAGAGCCGCTGCGGCGGTTCACCACCCGCCTGTCGGGCGGACGCTACGCCCCGGCGCACGGGCCGGCGACAATCTGCGGCGTCTATGTCGAGACGGACGACCGCACGGGTCTGGCGACGAGGGTCGAGCCGATCCGGGTGGGGGGAAGGCTGAGCCAGGCGGTGCCGACGCTATGACGCCGTTCTGGCGGAGCGCGTTGGTCGTGTTCGTCTTCGCCATCGTCGGGCCAATGATCGGGGCGTCCGCGTTCATGGCGGCGAGCCTTTCCTACGCGATCGCCAACGGGTCGGGCGATCCCGTCGGAATCGCCGGGCCCCTCGAACTGCTAGGCGTCGTTTTCGGCGGGCTGATCGTGTTCATGGTCGCGATGCTGTTTGGGCTCTGGCTGGGGTTCAAGAGCGCCTTCGTCACGGGGTTGTTCGCCGTGCTGATCAGCGGCTATCTCAAGCCCGATTGGCTGTGGGTGAGCGTCGTCACCTTGCTCGGAGCGGCGACGACCTTCGCTCTTGGACGCACCTCAATCTTTCCGGCCGGCGGTGACGATCCACCGGGCAAGCTGATGCTTGCCGGAATTGGAGCGCTGGCGGCCCTGGTTTGTTCGGTGTGGACGCGTCGTCTTCGCAGGTCGCAAGACGGCGCGGCGGCTCCCCTCCACTCCGCTCGGCCCCCGTCAGCCACCAGTTAGGTCCGCCGCGACAAGCTGCGCGCCGGGCCCTTGACTTGCTATATTACAGGCGTAATCTCCTTATATTACATCTGTAATAAGGGAGATTGCAATGCCGGACGTACGTCTTGTGGTCGGGTTTGGGGCCGCCTTTATGTCTTTGGCTACGGCCGGCGGCGCTCGCGCCATGACGCCGACGGCGATCTTCTTCAACGCCGCGCCGACGATGAAGGGCGTCATGTTCGTACTCATTATGGCGACCGGAGCCGCGATCGTCGTGACGACTCGCAAGGTGCTGTCGGGGCCGCGGCTGACCGGCGGATCGGCCTTCCTGCAGGCGCTGCGTCTCGGCGGCCCCCTGATCGGCCTGCTCGGCGCGGCCTGGAACGTGCTGATGATCAACATCGCCATCGCGAATATCGGCCAGCAGCCCTCCTACCCGGTGCTGGCTCCGGGTGTTGCGGAGGCCGTCTTCCTGTTCGTGCTGGGACTGGTCACCGGCGTTGTCGCGGTGATCTGTAACTGGATCGTGGAAGCGCGCATCGACCGCGCGGTGCTGCGGCCCTGACCCGGATCGCCGTCACCGAAGCGGAAACCGCCGTGCTCGCCGCCCTGTGGCGTTCCGGCCCGCTTTCGGCCGCCGCTCTGCTCGACGAGGTGAAGGCGCGTCAGCCTTGGGGCGACGCCACGATCAAGACCCTGCTGCATCGCCTGATCCAGAAGGGCGCGGTCAAGTCGGTCAAGGAGGACGGCCGGCAGCGCTACCACGCCCTGATCGACCGCCAGACCTATGTCGAGGGCGAGGTGCAGGACCTGCTGGACCGGCTGTTCGATGGCCGGCCGGACCGGCTGATCGCCTTGCTGGCCGACCGGCCGGATCTCTAGGCCGGTACGACCCGCGACGAACCGCTTTCGACCGCCAGCGTCGCCCGGGTGGTCAGCGTCCCCGTCTTGTCCGACACCTTGTCCAACACCTTGAACTCGGTCTTCCAGACCTCGGGCGTGACGTCGCAGACGACATAGCCGCGCTGGGCGTTGTTGAACTTCAGGAACGGGTTGTCGGCGAGGTAGCGGCGGCCCTCGGCGCGCTGGTCCTGGCCGTCGCCGGACGAACTGATCGAGGTGGTAACGAATTCCGCGGCGATTGGCGCGCCCTCCGGGTTGCGGCTGTCGAGGTGCAATTCACCGGCGTAGTTCTGATGCTCGTCGCCGGTCAGCACGATGGTGTTGCCGATGCGGCGGTCCTGCAGCCGCCGCAGCAGCCGCTGGCGCGGGATCGCATAGCCCGCCCAGGTGTCGAGGTTGTAGCCGGGCTCCGGCCCCTCCTTGCGGTCCAGATCCATGACCATGATCTGCTGGGCCAGCACCTTCCAGCGGGCGGTCGAGCGGTCGAGGTTGCGGTACAGCCACGCCTCCTGCGCCTCGCCCAGCACCTGGGCCTCGGCCGCGGCGACGGCGTCGCAGGTCGTCGCCCAGGCGTCGCCGCAGGGCTGGTCGGTGCGGTACTGGCGGGTGTCGAGGAAGTTGAGGTCCAGCAGGTCGCCCCAGCCCGCCTGACGGTACAGCTGCATGTCGGCGCCGCGCGGGAAGGCCGAACGGCGCAGCGGCATGTGCTCGTAGAAGGCCTGCGCCGCCGCCTGACGCCGCAGCAGGAAGACCTCGGTCGGCACGCCGTCGTCGAGGGCCGAGACCCAGTTGTTGGCGATCTCGTGGTCGTCCCAAGTCACGAACCACGTGGTCGCGGCGTGGCTGGCCTGCAGGTCCGTATCCATCTTGTACTGGGCGTAGCGCCGCCGGTAGTCGTCCAGCGAATAGGTCTCGCCGCCGACGTGCTGGCGCGGGTTCTCCATGGTCCCGCCGGAGCCCGTGTAGGTCCGGCTGCCGCGGCCTTCGTAGATGTAGTCGCCATAGCAGTAGACGAAGTCGAGATCCTCGGCCGCCGCCTTGCGGTGGGCGGTGTAGAAGCCCTGCTCGTAAGCCTGGCAGCCCAGCACGCCGAACCGGGCCCGGGCGACAGAGGCGCCCGCCGCGGGAGCCGTCCTGGCGCGGCCAGTCGCGGTGCGCTCGGTTCCGGCGATGAAGCGGTAGAAATAGTCGCGGCCGGGCTGCAGGCCGGTGATCTCCACATGGACGGCGTGGGCCATCTCGGGGCGCGCGACCGCCTCGCCCTTCTGCGCCACGTTGGAGAAGCCGCGATCCGTGGCGATCTCCCACTTCACCGGCACCGGCTGCGCCGGCATGCCGTGGCCGATCTCGAGCGGGCGAGGGGCCAGCCGGGTCCAGATCACGAAGCCGTCCGGGGCGGGGTCGCCGGCGGCGATCCCCAGCTGGAACGGGTATTCGGCGAAAACCGGATCGGCGAGCGCCTGCCGGCCGGCGCTCGCCACAGCGCCGCCCGCGCCCAGCCCCAGCAGCAGTCCGCGACGGGACAGGGAATTGAACAAGGGCATCACGACCTCCGGACCACCGCCCGACCTAGCCCGGAAATGTGACGGCCGTCACCGGCTCACTGAGCGGCGGCGGGGTTCCACGCCTGCATCTCGGCGATCTCGCGGGTCTGGGCGTCCTTCACCGCCTGCGCCATTCGCCGGATTTCCGGGTCGCGAGACTGCGCCAGCGCCACGTCCGCCATGGCCACGGCGCCGCGGTGGTGCTCGACCATCTTGGCGATGTAGGCCTCGTCGATCGTACCGCCCGAAGCCGCCATCATGCGCTCGTGCATGGCCGCTTCCGATGCCGCGAAGGCCTGATCGCCGGCGCTCGCCGTATGGCCGGCCGCTCCGTGCGAGGGCTCGGCCGAAGCCGTCTCGCGCGTCACGGCGGAGTGGTTGGCGGCTGCGGTGTCGCGCAGCGCGCTCTCGACCGGGTCGCCGCCGCCTTCGCAGGCGGACAGCAGCGTCAGGGCCGAAAGGGCGAGCGCGAGGCGCATGTCAGGACTCCATCCAGTTGGGCATCCACGACTCGTGCATTTCGCGCAGGTGGTCCAGCGGAAGCCGGAACAGCTCCCCGGACATGAAGTCGCGCCCCTTGGCCCGGCCGACGACGGAGGCGTGCAGCCCGGCCTTCTGCGCGGCGGCGATGATCCCGGTCGCGTCGGGCGTGGCCACGAGGTAGCGGGCCTGATCCTCTCCGAACAGGAGGATGTGGGCGTGGCTGGGCGAGGTGGCGTCCAGCTCGACGCCGCAGTCCGAGGCAAGCGCCATGTCCGCCGCCGCGCCGATCAGGCCGCCGTCGGACAGATCGTGCACGCAGGTCAGCTCGCCGGCCTTGATCAGGCCGCGGACAAAGTCGCCGGTCACCCGCTCCAACGCCAGATCGACCGGCGGCGGGGCGCCGTCCTCGCGGCCCAGCACCTCGCGCAGGTACAGCGACGAGCCCAACTCGCCGACGGTCTCGCCGATCAGCACCAGCACGTCGCCCTCGGCCATGGTCCCGTAGCCGGTGACAATGTCGTAGTTGGACAGCAGGCCGACGGCCCCGACCGTCGGCGTCGGCGGAATGGCCGCGCCGTTGGTCTCGTTGTAGAGGCTGACGTTGCCGCTCACGACCGGGAAGTCGAGAACCCGGCAGGCTTCGGCCATGCCGTCGATGGCGCGAACGATCTGGCCCATGATCTCGGGCCGCTGCGGATTGCCGAAGTTCAGGTTGTCGGTGATGGCGATCGGGCGCGAACCCACCGCGGTCAGGTTGCGCCAGGCCTCGGCCACGGCCTGTTTCCCGCCCTCGTACGGATCGGCCAGCACATAGCGCGGGGTGACGTCCGAGGTCATGGCCAGCCCCTTGCCGGTGCCGTGCACCCGCACCACGCCCGCGTCGGCCGCCGTGGCCGAGTCGTGCAGGGTGTCGGCCATGACGTGGCGGTCGTACTGCTCCCAGATCCAGCGCTTGGACGCCATGTCGGGGCAGCAGACCACCTTGATCACGGCGTCGACCCAGCTCTCGGGGGCCGGGATGTCCTTGTGGTCGAGGCGCGGCTGGAGCGCGGGCTGGACCCACGGCCGGTCGTACAGCGGCGCGTCGTCGAACAGCGGGGCCAGCGGCACGTCGCAGACGGTCTCGCCATGATGCTTCAGAACCAGCCGGCCGGTGTCGGTGGTCTGGCCGATGACCGCGGCGTCGAGGCCCCATTTCTCGAAGATGCGGTGTCCGTCGTGCTCGCGGCCCGGCTTCAGCACCGCCAGCATCCGCTCCTGGCTCTCCGACAGCATCATCTCATAGGCGGTCATGCCCTCTTCGCGCTGGGGCACGGCGTCCATGTTCAGCTCGATGCCGACCCCGCCCTTGCCGGCCATTTCGACCGAAGACGAGGTCAGGCCCGCGGCCCCCATGTCCTGGATCGCGGCGACGGCTCCTGAAGCCATCAGCTCCAGCGTGGCCTCGATCAGCAGCTTCTCGGCGAAGGGGTCGCCGACCTGCACGGTCGGGCGCTTCGACTCCGACTCGTCGTCGAACTCGGCCGAAGACATGGTCGCGCCGTGAATGCCGTCGCGCCCGGTCTTGGAGCCGAAATAGACCACCGACAGACCCGGCGACGGCGCGGCCGAGTAGAACAGGCTGTCGGCCTTGGCCACGCCGACGCACATGGCGTTGACGAGGATGTTGCCGTTGTAGCCGCGGTGGAAATTGGTCTCGCCCCCGACCGTCGGCACGCCGACGCAGTTGCCGTAGCCGCCGATGCCGGAGACCACGCCCTTGACCAGCCGCCTGGTCTTCTCGTGCGACGGATCGCCGAAGCGCAGGGCGTTAAGCAGGGCGACGGGCCGCGCGCCCATGGTGAAGACGTCGCGCATGATGCCGCCCACGCCGGTCGCCGCGCCCTGATACGGTTCGATGAAGCTGGGGTGGTTGTGGCTTTCCATCTTGAAGATGCAGGCGTCGCCGTCGTCGATGTCGATGACGCCGGCGTTCTCGCCCGGACCGCAGATCACGCGCGGCCCCGTGGTCGGGAATTTGCCGAGGTGGATTTTCGAGGACTTGTAGGAGCAGTGCTCGGACCACATCACCGAGAATACGCCCAGTTCGACGTTGTTGGGCTCGCGCCCCAGCCGGTCGAGGACGACCTGATACTCGTTCGGGGCCAGGCCGTATTCGGCGGCCAGTTCGGCCATGGTCTTCTCGGGAGCGCTCATGGCTGGCGCTCATAGCGGTTGAACGGGGGGCTGTCAGCCGCCGACCTCGGAACATCGCCGCCGGACCGCCATTCAGACTGGATCAGCACAGGAGGCCGCCATGACGGACCAGCCCGTCGATCCCGCCGCTACCCCCGAAGACCCAGACGCGCCCGAGATCGCCGCGGACGACGTCGGCGCCAGCGCCATCGCCGAGCGCGCCTCGAAGCAGGCGGCCAACGACGACGAGGGCGAGGGTGTCGATGGGGAGGGCGTCTGATGGCCCGCACCCCGGCCGAAACCGCACCGACCCAGCCCGATCACCAGCAGATGGATCGGACCAACGATCCGGCGGTGACCGCGGCCATGAACGCGGCCGCGCCTGAGCAGGCCATGGCGAGTCGGCGTCAGCGCCTCACGGGGTCGGCGACGGGGGTCGGCAGCGTCGGCTATGACGAGGACGGAGCCTTCGACGTCGGCGATCCCGACAACGACCCGCGCGAGGACGCCTAGGCCTGCGAGGGTCGCTCGATACCCGGCCGCAGGCGGAAGCTCAGCACGATGGCGCCGACGAGCACTGCGACCGCGGCGACCAGCGCAAAATAGGCCAGCGGCGTGTTGCGCTCCTGCTCCGCGACGAAGGCGCCCAGCAGACCCCAGGCGATCGGGATGGCGTAGGCGACGGTGCGAATCTGCTGGGTGACGGCCAAGGCGACCAAGGCGACGATAGCGATCGCGAGCATGGCCCAGAGGGTTGGGCTCAGACCTGCGGGCAGGTCGCCGTTGCCGGTGGCGACGGTGATCAGGTTCAGCGGCGCCGCGACGGTCAGCCAGCCCGCCAGCAGCGCCAGCGGCCACAGCGTCATCCACCGGTCGCGGTCTCGCTTGTCGAGGCCGCGGATCGCTCCGGCGTTCCGCAGCAGCGGGATCAGCAGCACAGTCAGGGCCCCGAAGATCAGCACGATGGTCGCGACCTCCTGATCCAGAGCCGCCGCCACGATCCAAAGCCCGATGCCCAGGAAGGTGAGGGCCGAGGGCCAGCCGAAGCAGTGGATCATCAGGCTCTCGCCCGTCTGCGGCAGCACCTGCCGAACGGCGTAGATCAGGATGCCCAGATAGATCACGCCCCAGATTGCGAAGGCGTAGCCGGCGACCCGCAGCGTGGCGTCGCTGTCGGCCGAGAACTCCTGCGCCGTCTGACCCCAGCCCAGGACCGTCTGGGCCTGGCCGATCACCACGGCGAACACCGCGGCCGCCAGGACGATCAGGCGCCGGGTCATCTGGGCGGACGTGGCTTTCACGATCGAGGACATGGGGCGGCTCCGGGCGGCGGGTCCCTGAACTACGTTCCGCGGCGGCCAAGGTTTCACCCCCGCCGATGGGGAACCCCGCCGGAACGCCGCGGGTTGGGTCAGGAACACAGAAGGATACCTGAGATGACCGACACCGATCCCACCGCACCCGCCGGAGCGCCCGTCTTTGAGACCGATACGGTCCAGGCCGACCGGGCCCGCGAGCAGGGACTGGGGCTCGGCGAGCGGGAGCTTCAGGCGCAGCGCGATCCCGGCGGCGTCCGCACCGCTGACGAGGACGACACCGACGCGCTGGATCAGTCTCTGGCCGTGCAGGGCGACGACGAGGCGCAGACGGAGCGGACCGCCAACCCGGAGGTCTGACTCCGCTCAGGCGGCGGCGTAGATCGAGCGGAACAGGGTGGCGCCGTCGGCGGAGCCGAGTTCGTCCTCGAAGGCCCGGTCGGGGTGGGGCATCATGCCCAGCACATTGCCGCGCGCGTTCTGAAGACCGGCGATGTCGTTGACCGAGCCGTTGGGGTTGTCGACGTAGCGGAACACCACCTGGCCCTCGCCCTCGATCCGCGCGAGGGTCTCGGCGTCGGCGAAGTAATTCCCGTCGCCGTTGCCTTGGGTCATCACCACTTCACGCTGGCCCTGATAGCCGGCGGTGAAGCGGGTCTGGCCGTTGGCGACCGTCAGGCTGATCGGCTTGCAGACGTACTTCAGGCCGGCGTTGCGCAGCAGGGCGCCCGGCAGCATCCCGGCTTCGCACAGGATCTGGAAGCCGTTGCAGACGCCCAGCACGGCCATCCCGTCGTCGGCCGCCTTCTTCACCGCCTGCATGATCGGCGACTGCACCGCCATGGCCCCGCAGCGCAGATAGTCGCCGTAGGAGAAGCCGCCGGGCAGGACGATCAGGTCGAGACCAGACGGCAGTTCGGTGTCCTGATGCCAGACCATCTGGACCTGTTCGCCGGTCGAACGCTCGACGGCGACCTTGCAGTCGCGGTCGCAGTTGGAACCCGGAAAGACGATGACGGCTGCGCTCATGGCGCGGGCGTTTAGCAGCGTTCGCCGGCGTTGTCAGGCGGCGCCGCGGGATTCAGGCCGCCGCGAATGCGCGGATGCGACGTCGACAGGCCCAGCGATTGCGCGACATAGAGCTCAAGCAGGAAGCGTTCGTCCTCATCCTCGAGCTTCAGCCAGCGGGCGGCGATCGGTCGGCGGCGCTCGCCGGGAAAGTCGCTCCGTAAAGATCCGACCTGCATCTGCAGCCGGCTCGCGCCGGCCTCGAGCCGGCCGCACGCTGCAAGCGACAGGCGGACCGACGAACCGAGCATGCGCCGTTCCTCGACATGAGGGGGGCTGCCCACGCTCACCGGCTCGTCACCCTGGTAGAACACATACACCGCCGATCGCGATGGCAGGCGCGCCCGCGTGAGCGGTTCCAGCGGCTGATCCATCAGGTCGCGAAACAGACGCGGAAGCGCGGCGAGCCTCTCGGTCGCGGCCGTCGTCTCGCCTGCTTCAGGAGCCGGTGTCTTCATAGGTGGCGGTGATGGAGGCCTTGGCCAGCGTGTGGAAATGCAGGTTGAAGCCGTACTTGGCGCCGCTGTCATCGCGCGTGACGTCAAGCTTGTCCATATCCACGGCGAAGACCGTGAAGATGTAGCGGTGCGGGCCGTGCCCCGGCGGCGGGGCGGCCCCGCCGAAGCCCGGCTTTCCGAAATCCGTGCGCCCCTCGACCGCGCCGGCGGGCAGGCCGTTCGGTGACGCCCCCTCCGGCAGTTCGGTCGCATCGGCGGGAATGTTCGCCACGGTCCAGTGCCAGAAGCCCGAGCCGGTCGGCGCGTCGGGATCGAAACAGGTGACGGCGAAGCTCTTTGTGCCGTCCGGCGCGCCGGTCCATTTCAGGTGGGGCGAGCGGTTGCCCTTCGCCTGCACCTGGGCGTCGGGAAGGGCGCCGCCGTCGGTGAAGCTGTCGGACGTGACGGTGAAGGCCATGGGTCGCTCCTCGTTGCGCCGGGACTGATTCTAACGCACGACCGAGGCCCCGGTCGCTAGTGCGCAGCCTCTTTCGCGGCGGGCGTGAACGCGGCGTCGTCTGTCAGGCCACCCGCCAGCGCCGCGGCGAAGATCAGGACGCAGACCAGCACAAAGGCCGCGACGGAAAACTGGATCAGCCGTTTCACGCGGCCTCGATGCGGTAGCTTTCGATGACGGTGTTGGCGAGCAGCTGCTCGCACATCTTCTTCGCCTCGGCCGCGGGATCGGCGGCGCCGTCGAGATCGAACTCGATCATCTTGCCGACGCGCGCGTTGGATACGCCGGTCCAGCCGAGGCCGTGCAGGGCGCCCTCGACGGCCTTGCCCTGAACGTCCAGCACGCCCGGCTTCAGGAACACATGAACCTTCACCTTCGCCATCAGTGCAGTCCCCCCTGAATCACGGTCGGCATGTCCTTCATGATGCCGAGGCGGCGGGCCACCTCGGTGTAGCTCTCGATCACATTGCCCAGATCGCGGCGGAAGCGGTCCTTGTCCAGCTTCTCGCCGGTGATGGTGTCCCACAGGCGGCAGGAATCCGGGCTGATCTCGTCGGCCAGGATGACGCGGCTGAAGTCGTTCTCCCAGATGCGGCCGAACTCGATCTTGAAGTCCACCAAGGTGATGCCGACGGCGCCGAACATGCCCGACAGGTAGTCATTGACCCGCACCGTCATGGCCAGAATGTCGTCCAGCTCCTGGGTCGAGGCCCAGTTGAAGGCGGTGATATGCTCTTCCGTCACCATCGGATCGTTGAGCTCGTCCTTCTTGAGGTAGAACTCGATGATCGAGCGGGGCAGGGGCGTACCCTCGTCGATGCCGAGGCGCTGGCTCATCGAACCGGCGACGATGTTGCGGCAGACGACCTCCAGCGGAATGATCTCGACTTCGCGGATCAGCTGTTCACGCAGGTTCAGCCGCTTGATGAAGTGGTTGGTGACGCCGATGCCGTTCAGGCGCGACATCACGAACTCGCTGATGCGGTTGTTGATGACGCCCTTGCCCTCGAGCTGGGCCTTCTTCTCGCCGTTGAAGGCGGTGGCGTCGTCCTTGAAATACTGGATCAGGGTGCCGGGCTCAGGCCCCTCGTAAAGGATCTTCGCCTTGCCCTCGTAGAGCTTCTTGCGCTTGACGTTCATCATGGTCGGTCCGGGCGGGGCCTGCCGGAAACGCGAATCGCGCGGCCAGACCGGGTCTGGGCGGCTTGATCCGGAATCGCGGGCGGCGGGAAAAAGTCGGGCCGACCCTTAGCGGATGAGGCCCCCGGATACAAACAAGCGACCTTTGCGCCATCGCCCGCGCGCCTTCGCCGCAACCCGCCGGGTTCCGGTTGCGTTCGGCGACGGGGTGGATATAGACCACCTCGAACGCGGCCCCGATTGGGCCGTCCCCGGAGCCTCGCCACCCCATGACCACCTTCGACGATCGGGAAAAGGGCTTTGAGTCCAAGTACGCCCTCGATCAGGAGCAGGAGTTCAAGGCGGTCGCCCGGCGCAACAAGCTGCTGGGCCTGTGGGCCGCCGAGAAGATGGGCCTGAACGACGCCGGGGCCCAGGAATACGGCCGCGCCATCGTTCGCGCCGATTTCGAACAGCCCGGCGAAGAAGACGTCTACCGCAAGATCGCCCAGGATCTGGAGGGCGCCGGCCTGACCGTCTCGGAAGGTGAAATCCGCCGCAAGATGGACGAACTGGCCTCGGTCGCCCGCGAGCAGATCCGCAACGGCGACTAAGCCGCGCAGCGTTCAGACACGAAAAAGGGCCGCTCCGGCAACGGAGCGGCCCTTGTCGTATCGGCTCGCGGTCGGCCTCTAGTTGGGCATGACCACGGTGTCGATGGCGTGGATGACGCCGTTGGAGGCGGCGACATCCGCCTGAACGACGCGCGACACGCCGCCGTTTTCGTCGGTCAGGGTGACCGTGCCGTCGGCTCCGGCGCGGGCGGTCAGAACGCCGCCTTCGACGGTGGTCAGCTGGGCGCTGCCGCCGCCGGCCTGGATCTGCTGCGTCAGGGTCGCGGCGTCCACGCGGCCGGGGACCACGTGGTAGGTCAGGATCTTGGTCAGGTCGGCCTTGCCGGCCGGGGCCATCAGGCTGTCACGCGTGGCGGCCGGGACCTTCTCGAACGCGGCGTTGGTCGGAGCGAAGACCGTGAACGGGCCGGCGCCGCTCAGCGTGGCGCCCAGATCGGCGGCGGTCACGGCGCTGACGAGGGTGCTGAAGTCGCCATTTCCTTGAGCGACTTCGACGATGGTGCCGCTGGCGGCGGCGGCCGGGGCCGTGGCGGACGTTTCGGCGGCCGCGGCGTCGGCGGGAGCAGCCTCTTCGGCGGCGTTGCTGCAGGCGGCCAGGGCGAGAGCGGCGGCGGCGGATACGGTCGCGAGCGTGGCGAAGCGAGTCGGGGTCATTCGGCGTCTCCTGATAGGCGCCGCCCTCGCGGCGACGCGGCAACAGGTACTGTCCAAAGTTGGAAAGGATGCAGAGCGGTCACGCTTTCCGGCGCGGCATCTGACCGCAGGGGGTCAGTCCGTGATCAGGAACCGCGAGAGGGGCCGCCACTCCGCCAGCTTGGTCTCGAAGGCCATGGTGTGGGCCGGGCTGGAGGAGGGCAGGTCGACCAGTTCGACGGCCGCCCCGCTGAGCGAGCGGCGTCCGACCCGGGCCGCCGTCCCGCCGTTGAAGGCCACCGCCCGCAGGTCCGGAAGACTGACTACCAGCCGGTTCAGGTCAGCGGCGGCGCCGTTGCGGATGGCGCTGTCGAGGCTGCCCGGCCGTTCCGCGCTGGCGATTACGTCCCACAGGCCGACCCGCGCCGCCTTCAGCGCCGCCAGCCGCTCGGCGTAGGCCAGGTCGACGAGGTGGCGTCCGATTACCGCGCCGGTCAGACGCCAGAAGGCGTTTCTGGGATGGGCGTAATACTGCGCGGCCTTGAGCGACGCGTCGCCGGGCAGGCTGCCGAGGATCAGAACGCGCGTCCCGGCGTCGACGACCGGCTGGAACGCCCGCTTCAGGCTCAAGACGCGCCGAACACCCGGGCGAACACCGTGTCCACGTGTTTGGTGTGGTAGCCGATGTCGAACAGCGCCTCGAGCTGGGTTTCAGGCAGGGTCACGCGCGCGTCGGCCTTGAGGAAGTCGAGGAACGCGCCCTCGCCGCGCCAGACCTTCATGGCGTTCTCCTGAACCGCCGCATAGGCGTCCTCGCGCGACACGCCGGCCTGGGTCAGGGCCAGCATGACCCGCTGCGAGTGCACCAGCCCGCCGAGCAGGTTCAGGTTCTTCGCCATGTTCTCGGGATAGACGTTCAGCCGCTCCACCACATTCGCCAGCCTGTGCAGGGCGAAGTCGAGGTGGATGGTGGCGTCCGGGCCGATACCGCGTTCGACTGACGAGTGGCTGATGTCGCGCTCGTGCCAGAGGGCGACGTTCTCCATCGCCGGGACGACCGCCGAGCGGACCAGCCGCGCCAGACCGGTCAGGTTCTCGGTCAGGATGGGATTGCGCTTGTGCGGCATGGCCGACGAGCCCTTCTGGCCCTTGTCGAAGAACTCCTCGGCCTCCAGCACCTCGGTGCGCTGCAGATGGCGGATCTCGATGGCGAGGCGCTCGACCGACGAGGCCACCACGCCCAGGGCCGCGAAGAAGGCGGCGTGGCGGTCGCGCGGGATCACCTGGGTCGAGACCGGCTCGACCTGCAGGCCCATCTTGTCGGCGACATAGGCTTCCACCGCGGGATCGACGTTGGCGAAGGTGCCGACGGCGCCGGAGATGGCGCAGGTGGCGATCTCTTCCCGGGCGGTCAGCAGGCGGCGGCGGGCGCGCTGGAACTCGGCGTGGTAGCCGGCGAGCTTGAGGCCGAAGGTGACGGGTTCGGCATGGATGCCGTGGCTGCGGCCGACGCAGGGGGTGAACTTGTGCTCCGTAGCCCGCGTCTCGAGCGCCGCCAGCACCCGGTCCACGCCCTCGACCAGCAGGTCGGCCGAGCGCGCCAGCTGCACCGCGAAACAGGTGTCCAGAACGTCCGACGACGTCATGCCCTGATGCAGGAAGCGCGCTTCCTCGCCGACGATTTCGGAGACGTGGGTCAGGAAGGCGATGACGTCGTGCTTGGTCGTGCGCTCGATCTCGTCGATGCGGTCGGCGTCGAAGACGACATCCTTGCCCTTGGCCCAGATGGCCTCGGCGGCCTCGGTCGGGATCACCCCGAGCTCGGCCATCTTCGTCGCGGCGTGAGCCTCGATCTCGAACCAGATCCGGTATTTGGTCTCCTGCGACCAGATATCGACGGCGGCGGGGCGGGAATAGCGGCTGATCATGGACGGGGCGTGTCGGTCTCCGCCCGCCGCAAGTCAAGCGCCGGCTGCGCCGCGGCTTGGCGGGCGACGGTGTTCGCCCTATCAGGCAGGGGACATCACCGGTGGAGGGCGGCTCGTGGAACTGATCGTCGGCAATATCGCATTCTCGACCTGGTCGCTGCGGCCGTGGCTGGTGCTGAAGCGCTGCGGAGCGGAGTTCAGCGTCCGCGAAATCGCACTCTATGGCCCCGGCTATCAGGAAGAACTCTCGAGGGTCTCCCCGTCGGGGAAGGTGCCGCTGTTGAAGGTCGACGGAGAAACCCTGTGGGACTCCCTCGCCATCGCGGTCTGGTGTGCGGAGCGGTATCCGGCGGCGCGGCTGTGGCCGGCGGACGAGAAGGCCCGTTGGCTGGCCCGGTCGGTGACCTGCGAGATGCACTCCGGCTTCATGAGCCTGCGCAGCGAGTGCGGCATGGGCCCGGACGCGCAGGGCGTGATCCACACCATGGTGGGGCCGGACCGGGCCCCGCCGCCGACGGGGGAGGCGACGCTGGCCGATATCCGACGGCTGGTCGAAATCTTCCGCGACATGCGGGGCCGTTTCGGCGCGGCCGCCCCCTTCCTGTTCGGCGAGTGGTCGATCCCCGACGCCTTCTTCACGCCCGTCGCGGCGCGTTTCCGCCATTACCAGGTCGATTTGGCCGCTTTCGGCGACGACGGCGTGGCGCAGGCGTACTGCGACGCCTTGCTGGACCAGCCGGAGTTCCACGAGTGGACGGCGCTGGCGTCGCATTAACCGCGCCGTCCAACCGCAACTTAAGACAACGGCGGTATTCCACGAGCCTCGGAGAGCGCCGATGCGGTCGAGGTCAACCATGCGGATGCCTGTCGAACACCCCGCCCGGCGCCCAAGCCTGCTGGTGTACGGGCTGCTGATCGTCGTAGCCTGCTGTCTGCCGGCGCTGCTGCTGGCCGGACTCTAGCCGCCGGTCATCCCGACCTGCGCCACCTCGACGGGCTGGGCCGGAAGCGGCTGCGGCGCCACATAGTCCAGGGCCAGCGGAACGAGGCTCGCGCCCGAGGCGACGGCGTCGAGCGTATTCAGCGGGCGGCCGTTCATGCGCTGATAGATCCAGTAGGCGGCCACGACCTTTTCGACGTAGTCGCGGGCCTGCGGCACGTCGATGGTCTCGATCAGCAGCAGCGGATCGGCGTCGTGCCCCAGCTTCCGCACCGCCGCGACCATCGGACCGGGGCCGGCGTTGTAGGACGCCGCGGCGCGCAGCAGGTCGCCGTTGATCGCCGGCATGGCCAGCACGCGGTTGATGTAGGCCTGACCCAGCCGAGCGTTGACGGCGGGCTCGAACAGCCGGTCCGGTTCGGCGACGAAGACCGGATCGTTCGCCAGTTCGGCGGCCGTGGCCGGCATGACCTGCATCAGGCCATAGGCGCCGACCGGCGAGCGGGCGCGGGCGTTGAAGTCGGTTTCCTTGCGCGCGATCGCATAAACCAGCGACCGCTCGGTGGTGAATCCGCCCTCCGGTTCGATGATCGGCTGCGGGTAGCGGTCGGCGTCCACGCGGGTGACGTCGTCGCCTGAGCCCGTGACGCGAGGGCCCAGCGCGCGGCCGAGCGCGGCCCACAGCTGACGGCCCTTCTCGGTCGCGGCGGCGCGCAGGCCGGTCTTCAGCTCGTCCCGGGCGTCCGTGCGGCGGCCGACCTCGAAGAAGGCGACGGTGCGCCGGGCGCGGGGCTCGTTGCGGAGGAATTCGTCCAGCTCGTCGGCGTCGACGCCGATCGGCTCGTCGGCCTGATACGAAGCGCGGCGCAATCCTGCCGCCGAATAGGGCCGGGGTCCGAGGTTCTCGATGGTCGGCTCCTCGCCCAGCTGGTGCAGGGCGATCTGGCCGTAGAAGCTGGCGGGCCAGGCGCCGGCGCGGCGCAGCAGCGGCTGCACGCGATCCTGCTGGCCCGAGCGGCCCGCCGAGCGCGCGGCCCAGAAGGCGGCGCCGGCGCGGACCCATCCGTCCTCGGTCGGATCGTCGAGGACCCGCTGGAAGGCGTTCTTCGCCGCGGCGAACTCGCCGAGCCGGTACTGGGCCAGACCCACGGTCCACCAGTCGCCGATCTGCTCGCCGAGCGTGACCGCGCCGGACAGGTCGTCATGGTTGAGGGCGACCCGGGCGGCCTTCATCGGGTCGGCTTCGGTGTTGCCGCCGGCCGCCGCGACGCTGGTCCAGCTGCGGCTGAAGCCCAGCCGTGAGGGCTGCTGCGGCTCGGGCGCGCCGTCGGGACGGCGCCGCATGGCGAGGCTGTAGACGCGTTCGGCGGCCGGCAGGTCGGCATAGTCCTGCAGCCACGCGGCCAGCTCATCGTAGGTGGCGGTGTGGCCGGCGTGGAACAGCCGCTCGAACTCGACCTGACCGAGGAGAACGCGATCCTGCGCCTGTCGGGCGGCGTCGCGGGCGGCGTCGAGATCGCCGCGGCGCAGGGCGTCGAAGGCGGTGGTGTAGCTGAGGCGGTCCGCAGGGCTGAGGGCGCTGATGGGGCGACGTTCCACCTCTTCGGCCTGACCCGTCCCGGCGAGGGCGGCCAAGGCCAAGGCAAAGGTCGGCGCGATGAACGCGCGGCGGAACTCGAACAGCACTAAGGCGGCCCCCCTATGAGCGTCGATGGACCCGTCTCGACTCAGGTCATCCACGCTGTTCGTTCGGTCGTCAGGTCCGAGAGCGCCACTGCCCTCGACCCAGGTCAAGACTGACCCCAGTTTTGGGGCGGTTTTGAGTCAGAAGGATGAACAGGCTCAGCTAACAGGCTCAATGGACGCCGCCAACGCCAGCAGATCGGCCCATACCTGACGCTTGGCGAGCGGCTGGCGCAGCAGAAAAGCCGGGTGCAGCGTCGGCAAGGCGGGCGCCGAGACGCCGCCCTCCGGCAGCCGCCATTCGCGCCACTGCCCGCGCAGGCGCATGATGCCCTCGTCGGTCGCGAGGATCGACTTCGCAGACGCTGCGCCCAGAAGCAGAACCGCCCGGGGCTTCAGCAGGGCGAAGGCGCGCTCCACGAAGGGGGCGCAGACCGCCTGCTCGGCAGGGGTCGCGGGACGATCGCCCGGCGTCCGCCAGAACACCGTGTTGGTGATGAAAACGCGGCCCTCCAGACCGGCCTCCGCGAGCATCCGGTCCAGCAACTGGCCCGCCTTGCCGACGAACGGCTGACCGCGGGCGTCCTCCTCCGCTCCGGGTCCTTCTCCGACGACCAGCACCTGCGCCTCGGGGTTGCCGCGACAGAACACGGCCTGACGCGCGCCGAGGCCGCGCAGGGCGCAGCCCTCGAACGCGCCGATCGCTTGTCCCAACGCCTCCAGCGTCTGCGCGCCCGCCGCCAAGCGCCGGGCCTCCGCCACCGCATCCGCAGCGTCCGGCGCGGCGACGACCGAGGCGGTGGCCTTGGCTACGGCCTTGACCGCGGGCGGCGGCGCGACATGGGTGCGGTCGACCGGCGCGTCCTCGAAACACGCGTCCACCCCCGCGTCGCGCCAGAAGGCGAGCAGGCTTTCGGTCGCGGCGGCGTCAAGGGGCGAGGGCGTCATGGCGGTCGGCACAGGGATAGTCCTTGACCACCCCGGCGTCACCTTCCGATAAGCGGCTGACACTGAATACAGCGACGACAGGAGCCGTGATGGCCGAGGACGTGATCGAGGGCGGCGCCGCCAACGCCTGGCAGGAAGCCGTGATCGACAAGCTGCCCCCCGCCGAGGCCCTGGCCGGGGTCGAGCGCGAGGTCATGGAATACGACGTCATCGTGGTCGGGGGCGGCCCCGCCGGTCTCGCTGCGGCCATCCGCCTGAAGCAGCGGGCGGCGGCGGACGGCAAGGAGATCACCGTCGCGGTGCTGGAAAAGAGCGCCGAGATCGGCGGCCATATCCTGTCTGGCGCGGTGATCGATCCGCGCGCGCTGAGCGAGCTGTTCCCGGACTGGAAGGAACGCGGCGCGCCGCTGGAGACGCCGGTTACGGAAGACCGCTTCCTCGTGCTGGGGCCGGCGGGCGAGGCGTCCCTGCCGATGTTCCTGCTGCCGCCGATGATGCACAACGACGGCTGCTACATCGCCTCGCTGGGCAATGTGGCGCGCTGGCTGGCCGAGCAGGCCGAGGCGCTGGGCGTCGAGGTCTATCCCGGCATGGCCGCCAGCCATGTGGTGTGGGACGAGCCGTCGGGTCGGGTGAAGGGCGTCGTCGCCGGCGTGTTCGGCATCGACCGCGAGGGCAAGCCGACCGGCGACTTCCAGCCCGGCCTCGAGCTGCACGGCAAATACGTCTTCATCGCCGAGGGCGTGCGCGGGTCGCTGGCGAAGACGATCATGGCGCGCCACAACCTGTGCGACGACGCGGAGCCGCAGAAATTCGGCATCGGTCTGAAAGAGCTGTGGCAGGTGCCGGCGGACAAGCACCGCCCCGGTCTGGCCCAGCACACCACGGGCTGGCCGCTGGACGAGTTCACCGGCGGCGGCAGCTTCATGTACCATTTCGGCGACCGCTACGTGGCCATCGGCTACGTCGTCCACCTGAACTACAAGAACCCGTTCCTGTCGCCGTTCGACGAGTTCCAGCGCTTCAAGCACCATCCGGCCGTCGCCGAGCATCTTGAGGGCGGGACGCGGGTATCGTACGGCGCGCGGGCGATCACCGAGGGCGGCTTCCAGTCGGTGCCGAAACTGTCCTTCCCCGGCGGCGTCCTGATCGGCTGCTCGGCCGGTTTCGTCAACGTGCCGCGCATCAAGGGCAGCCACAACGCCATGAAGACCGGCATGCTGGCGGCCGACGCCGCCTACGACGCCGTCATGGCGGGCCGGTCTGGCGACCAGCTGGTGGAGTATCAGGCCGCCTACGAGAAGAGCTGGGTCTATCAGGAGCTGAAGCGCGTCCGGAACGCCAAGCCCCTGCTGACGCGGTTCGGCACCAGCGTCGGCGGCGCGCTGGGCCTCTTCGACATGTGGTTCCAGACCCTGTTCGGCGGCGTCTCGCTGTTCGGCACGCTGAAGCACCGCAAGACCGACGCCGCCTCGACCCAGACGGCGGACCGGCACAAGCCGATCGTCTATCCGAAGCCGGACGGCAAGCTGTCGTTCGACAAGCTGTCGTCGGTGTTCGTGTCCAACACCAACCATGCCGAGGAGCAGCCGGCCCACCTGAAGCTGGTCGATCCCTCGATCCCGATCCGCGTCAACCTGCCGAAATACGGCGAGCCGGCGCGGCTGTACTGCCCGGCGGGGGTGTACGAGGTGCTGTACGACGAGGCGGGGAACAACCCGCGCTTCCAGATCAACGCCCAGAATTGCGTCCACTGCAAAACCTGCGACATCAAGGATCCGTCGCAGAACATCGTCTGGACCACGCCGGAGGGCGGCGGCGGCCCCAACTACCCGAATATGTGATCGGACCGGCGAGGGGCCTTGTCGCCGCCGCATAATCCGGTGAGGGTTTCGCCATGCGTCAATTCCGCCTCGCCTCTCTGCTGACCGGTTGCGCGGTCCTCGCTCTCGCCGCCCCCGCTGCGGCGCAGGACGCGCCGCAGGTCATCGACCCGCCGATCGATCCGCCTGCGGCTCAGTCGCCCGTCCCCGAAGCGGACGGCGCGCCCACCATCCAATTGAGACCGCCCCTGATCGTCCCGACGGACGCGCCGGCGGTTGAAGCGCCGCCGGAGCCGCCCGCGCCGCCGATCCCCGCCGTGTGGGCCCCCGTTCCCGTCGATCCGGCCGGGCAGTCGGCTTACGGCCTGTATCTGGCGGGGCGGCTGGCGAGCATCCGGGGCGACCGCACGGTCGGCGCGGACCTGCTGCGGGAGGCGTATGTGCTGGCGCCCGAGCAGCCGGTCCTTGGCGAGGAGGCTTTCCGCTCGGGCCTGTTCGGCGGCGACCTCGCCGACGTCGCGCGCCTGACGCCCATGGTGTCGGACACGCCTCAGCTGGCCGACGCAGGAAGGCTCATCGAGGTCGTCCAGACCCTCCGCACGGGTGATGCGCGGACGAGCCTCGCCCTGTTGACCGGTCAGCCGTTCGGAGACCCGTTCAGCAGCGTCGCCGGCTACCTGACGCCGTCCGTGGCCGCCGCCGCCGGAGACTGGGACATGGCGCTGAAGGCTGTGGAAACGCCGCCGACCGATCCCGCGGCGCTGATCCTGCGCCAACAGCGCGCGGCCTTGCTGGAGAGCCGTCGGCGATTCGCGGAGGCCGAGGCCGAGTACGGCGTCCTGATGGCCGCGCAGGGCGGATCCCTGCTGTTCGCGCTGGACTACGCGGCCTTCCTCGAGCGTCGCGGCCGGCGCGACGAGGCGCTGGCGATCTACGACGCGGCGCTCACCGGCGGAAACCCCAACCCCGAAGCGACAGCGGCACGCGCCCGCCTGACGGCCCGCGGCCGCCCTCCCGAGGCGCCGACGACTGTGGAACTCGCAGCCGGCGCGCTCGAGTTCGCGGCGCTGCAGACCAGCGTGGGCCAGGCGTATGAGCTTTCGACCATCTACCTGCGCATGGCGGAGAGCCTGCAGCCGGGCGACCGCCTCGCCCTGCAGCTGGGTCAGAGCCTCAGCCAGGGGCGGCAGGCGCAGCCGGGCCTCGCCCGCGAAGCCTTCAGCCGGGTCAGCCGCGCCGATCCGATGACCTACGCGCGGGCCCAGGTGGGGCTGGCCACCGCCCACGCCGCCGAGGATCAGGCCGACGAAGCGCTGGCCGCGCTCCAGCGCGCCGACGCCGCCGCGGGGGGCCAGCCGGCCTTCGCCTACGCCCTGGCCGCCCAGCTGTCGGGGATGGAGCGGCACGAGGAGGCGCTGGCGGTGCTGAGCCGCCCGAACGTCAACGTCGCCGGACAACCGGCCCAGTTTCACTTTCTCAGGGGCGCGTCCCTCGAGAGCCTCGGGCGGGTGGAGGAGGCGGAAGCCGAGCTCTGGGCGGCCCTGCAGGCCCAGCCCAACGACCCGACGATCCTGAACTACCTCGGCTACCTGTGGGTCGACAGCGGCCGCCGCGTCGACGAGGGGGCCGAGATGCTGGCCCGCGCCCACGCCGCCGAACCGGAGAACGGCAACATCCAGGACTCGCTGGGCTGGGCTCAGTTCCGTCAGGGCCAGTACGAGGCGGCTGTTCAGACGCTGGAGGAGGCGGTGGCCAAGCTACCCGGCAACGCCGAAATCGTCGATCACCTCGGCGACGCCTACTGGCAGGTCGGTCGGCGGCGCGAGGCGGAGTGGCAGTGGAGCCGCGTCCTGACGCTGGAGCCGGACGCGGAGCGGCGGGCGGAGGTGGAGCAGAAGCTGGCGCGCGGCCTGCCCGAGCCGACGCCGGTGGCCAGCGGCCCCGCCTGACGCATGGCGCAGGCTCAAGCGCTCGCGCCCGCCAAGATCAATCTGTTCCTTCACGTCGGACCGGTCGCGGAGGACGGCTTTCATCCCCTCGCCAGCCTCGTGGCCTTCGCCGACGTGGGAGATCTCCTGACGGCGGAGCCCGCGGAAGGGTTATCGCTCCGCATTGCCGGCCCTTTCGCCGGAGAGCTGGGCCAAGGCGACGACAACCTGGTGCTCAGGGCGGTGCGGGCGCTGGGCGAGGCCGCGGGGCGGGAGCTGCCGATGGCGCTCACGCTGGACAAGCGGCTGCCCGTGGCGGCGGGACTGGGCGGAGGCTCGTCCGACGCCGGCGCGGCGTTGAAGCTAGCCCGCGATCTGTTCCGGCTCCCGTTCGATGATGAGCAACTCGCCGTTGTCGCCGGGACCGTCGGGGCAGACGGGCCGATGTGTCTGCATGCCCGCACCGCCTGGGCCGAGGGGCGCGGCGACCGCCTGACCTTCGAGGCTCGCCTTCCGCCGTTGCCGGCGGTGCTGATCAATCCCTGCGTCCCTTCGCCAACCGGCGCCGTGTACAGCGCCTATGATTCCGGGCCCCAGGCGGCGGCCGATCGCCCGCCGCCGCCGGGCTCCTGGAGCCAAGCGGCCGTGATCACATGGCTCCGGGCGCAGCGGAATGATCTGCAGGATCCAGCGATTGCCCTGCAGCCCGCGATCGGCGCGGCCCTTGAGGAGGCCGGGCGCTTGCCGGGCGCGCGGATGGCGCGAATGTCGGGATCCGGCGCCACGGTTTTCGCCCTGTTCGACTCCCCGGATGACGCGCGGTCGGCCGCCCGCAACCTGTCCGGGCTCCGCCCGGGCTGGTGGATCACTCCCGCGGTGCTGAACGGATCATTGCCCGAACGCTGATCTCCAGAGGCGCGAGGGCCGGAACTGTCGGCGGTTCGACGCCGTTCAGTCGGGACGCACTACTTTGCGCGGGTCCACGACGACCGGCGCCCGCCTTCAGAAAAGGATCTGGTCATGTTGCGCACCCGTCTGCTCCCGGCCGTGGCCTCCGCCGCCCTCCTCGCCGCCTCCGGGGCGGTCGCCCAGACCGCCCCCGCGCCGACGCGGCCGGTCACGCCGGCGACTCCGGCGACCGCGGCGACCCCCGCCGCTCCAGCGGCGGGGGGCCAGGCCGCCACGCCCGCAACCCCGGCCACGCCGGCCTCTCCCGCTTCAGCGGCGCGTCCCGCCGCCGCAGGAAACGTGATCGAGGTCCTGACGGCGCAGGGGACTTTCACCACCCTGCTGGCGGCGCTCGAGGCGGCGCAACTGACCCAGGTGCTGAGCGCGCCCCCGGCGGTCACCATCTTCGCCCCGACCGACGAGGCCTTTGAGGCGCTGCCTGAGGCCGAGCGCACCCGGCTGATGGACCCGGCGAACCGGCAGGAGCTGCGGAGCCTGCTGCTCTACCATGTGATCGTGGCCGACGTGACGTCCGCCCAGATCATGGGCGCGCGCGGCGGCGTCGAGACCGCCAACCGGACGCACGTGCTGCTGGACGGCACCGGCGAGGGGCTGCGGATCGACGGCGCGACCATCATCCGCGCCGACATCGACGCCTCCAACGGCGCCGTCTTCGCCATCGACAAGGTGCTGAACCCCGCCGAGTCCATGGCGACCCCGGCTGCTACGGCGCCGGCCGCCCCCGCGGCGCCCGGCGGGGCTCCCGAGACGGAGGCGCCGGTCAGCCCGACGACAGCCGCGCCGGCTTCACAGACGGGCGTGACCGCCACCACGCGGCCCGCCTCGCCCGGCGCCACGGCGCCGAACGGCCAGCCCTCGGCGGTCACCACGACCATAGCCTCGCCGCCCGTGCCGAATCCGACGGACGGTCAGGTCGACCGCCGGCCGGACCCGTCGCGCACCACGCCGCCCGGCGGCTGATCCCGGCGCGGCCTTAACGGGCCAACAACCGGTGTTTGCTAGCGTCGCGGCATGGACATTCTTTCGCCGCCGCAGATCGCCGCCTTCGAGACCGTGCTGAACCGGGTGACGCCGGACGACCGGACCCGTCTGCATGCGCTCAAGTCCGCCGCCGCCGCCGCCGCCGAAGCGTCCGCGCCGCACTGGGATTTCGACCAGCCGGGCCATCGCGCGGAAGAGGCGCTGCACCAGGCGTTCGGAGACGCCCTGACCGACGACCACCGCCGCGCGCTGGTCGCGCTGTGGGTGCTGGAGATGCCGGCGCGCGTGCCGGCCGCCGACCTGCCGCCAGCCGTGATGGAGCTGTATCCGCAATGGATCCAGCGGTTGGCGGACTTCCTGACCGCCGCCGCGGACCCCTATGACCGCGACTTCTGGGCCAAGGACGTGCGGATCGCGCTGGTGCTCAGCGTCCCCGGGGCGCGGACGCAGATGATCGACCTGTCCTCGCCGATGGGGCCGGGACAGGTGCTGCGCCACGCCCGCGAGGGCTGGGGCTGGTCGGTGATCCCGGCCTACGCCGCGGCGCAGGCGTGGAAGCCGTGGCTGGAGGTGCACACCGAAAGCCGCGAGTTGTCCGACTTCAACGAGGCCGGCTGGGACCGCGCCTGGGCGACGGCGGCGGAGATCTTGAAGCGCCGGCCCGAGATGGCCGGGATGCTGGGGTCGAGCTGGTTCTACGACCCGCCGCTGGAGCAGATCAGCCCGCGGCTGGCCTATCTGCGCGCCAACCCGTTGAAGCACGGCGCCTTCATGGTGCATCAGGGGCCGGGCGAGATTCACACCCAGCGGGCGGCGACATCTTCGCCGACCCGGGCGGCCCTGATCGACAAGGGCGAATACACGGCCCGGTCCTGGATCGTGGCCTGGCCGCGGGCGGCCCTGATCCGATGGGCGGACGGGCGACGGGAAGAGCGGCTGGCGGAAGCGGCGTAGTTCTACCTCTCCCGTCGTCATTCCGGGCCGAGAGACGCGCAGCGGCTCGCAGACCCGGAACCCAGCGGCGCCGCGACGGCGGCGAAACACCGGCGACGGTTCTCCAAACCGATCACTGGCCACAGCGGCGCTCCCGACAGGTTCGCGCTCTCGCGCGCCGCTGGGTTCCGGGTCTCCGCTTCGCTACGCCCGGAATGACGACAAGGATTAGGAGCCGATCCGCTCCCAAGCCGCCCCGACCGGCAGGATCTCCAGCCCCGCCGCCTTCGCCGCGGTCAACACCCGATCCAGATCGTCCGGCGTACAGCCGTAGTCCGTCGGCTCGTCGGACACGTCGTGGCCGTAGGCGGTCAACCAGCCGTTCGACGCCGCCGTCTCGGCCATCAGGGCGCCGAGGTCGTAGCCGGGCAGGCGGCGGCTCTCCAGGCCGATGCTCTTCATCAGGCCCCGGTCCTCGCGCCCCGCGTTGACGCCGTCGCGGACGCCGCGCCCGAGGTCAAAGCGCTCGCGGATCATTCGCTTGGCCGAGACGGTCGCATCGCCGAAGGGGTAGGCGAACGTGGTCATGCGATAGCCGCCCAGCCGCTCGCTTACCCAGGCGGCGTTGGCGTCGAGGCTGAGGCGCAGGGCCTCGTCGCTCATGCGCAGCACGCTGGTGTGGCCGAAGGTGTGGCAGCCGACCTCGTGCCCGGCCTCGTGCAGCGCCTGCAGGTGGGCGACCTCGAACTGGTCGCGGTCCATGTTGCGCCGGCCGGCGAGGCCGCCGCAGACGTAGTAGGTCGCCTTGACGCCGTGCTGCGCCAGGACCGGGCCGGCCTCGGTCCAGGCGGTGGCCGGGATGTCGTCGAAACTGAGCGAGAACACGCCGCCCGCGGGGGCGACCGTCACCGGCGCGATGTCCAGATAACGGGCGGCCCGGCGGCGCAGTTGGTCGATCTGCTTCATGGTGTTGAGGATGCCTTGGCGGCCCTTAAGAATCCTTCCCCCCTCGCGGGGGAAGGTGGGCCGCGGAGCGGCTCGGATGGGGGCTCTTTCGGCACGTCCCTATCGACCGAGTGTTGCGCGCCGGTTTGGCCCCCATCCGTCTCGCTCCGCGAGCCACCTTCCCCCGCGAGGGGGGGAAGGGCGACGTGTGGGGCTTCCCCGCTCAAGCCTGTCCGTCTAGGGTCCGCCGCCTTCTTCCTCGGACGAAAAACCGCCTGTGACCACAACCGAGCCGCTCTCGTTCCAGGACCTGATCCTGACGCTTCATCGCTACTGGGGCGATCAGGGCTGCGCCATCCTGCAGCCGTACGACATCGAGGTCGGAGCCGGCACGCTGCACCCGGCGACGGTGCTGCGGGCGCTGGGTCCGCGTCCGTGGAAGGCGGCCTATGTGCAGCCGTCGCGGCGTCCCGGCGACGGCCGCTACGGCGAAAATCCCAATAGATTACAGCACTATTACCAATATCAGGTGATCCTGAAGCCGAACCCCGAGAACCTGCAAGCGCTGTATCTGGGGTCGCTGGCGGCGATCGGGATCGATCCCAAGCTGCACGACATCCGCTTCGTCGAGGACGACTGGGAGAACCCGACGGTCGGCGCCTGGGGGCTGGGCTGGGAGGTCTGGTGCGACGGCATGGAGGTGACGCAGTTCACCTATTTCCAGGGCGTCGGCGGCATCGAGGTCGACGTGGTCTCGGGCGAGCTGACCTACGGGTTGGAGCGGCTGGCCATGTACGTTCAGGGCGTCGACAACGTCTATGACCTGAAGTTCAACCGGGACGGCCTGACCTATCGCGAGGTCTTCCTCGAGAACGAGCGCCAGCAGTCGGAGGCCAATTTCCACGGCTATGACGTCGACGGGCTGAAGCGCCGGTTCGAAGACATGGTCGGCGAGGTGTCGCGCTTCCTTGAGATGGAGGGGCCGCAGGGCCAGGCCCTGGTCTTGCCCGCCTACGACCAGGTGCTGAAGGCCTCGCACCTGTTCAACCTGATGGACGCCCGCGGGGCCATCGCCGTGGCCGAACGCCAGAGCTACATCGGGCGGATCAGGGACCTGTGCAAGGCGTGCGCGACGGAGTGGGTCGAGCAGGAAAGGGGGCGCGCGTAATGACCCAACTGCTTCTCGAACTGTTCTCGGAAGAGATCCCCGCCCGCATGCAGCAGGGCGCCGCGCGCGATCTGGAGCGGATGGCGTCGGAGCGGCTGAAGGCCGCCGGGCTGAGGTGGGAGGCGCTGACGACCTTCGCCGGACCGCGCCGCCTGACGCTGGTGGTTGAGGGCCTGCCGGCGGCGACGCCCGACCGCGAGGAAGAGACCAAGGGGCCGCGCGCCAATGCGCCCGAGCAGGCGCTGGACGGCTTCCTGCGAAAGACGGGCCTGACGCGCGACCAGCTGGTCGAGCGCGACGGGGTGCTGTTCGCGGTGGCGAGCCAGAAGGGCCGCGCGACGGCCGAACTGATCCCGGAGATGGTCGAGGGGATCGTGCGCGGCTTCCCGTGGCCGAAATCGATGCGGTGGGGTTCGGGCACCCTGCGCTGGGTGCGGCCGCTGAAGCGGATCGTCACCCTGTTCGACGGGGCGGTGGTTCCGTTCGACATCGACGGGATCACCTCGGGCGACACGACCGAGGGACACCGCTTCCTCGGCTCGGGCCAGCCGTTCACCGTCAGCGATTTCGAGGACTACCGCCGCAAGCTGGAGCGCGAGTTCGTGCTGCTGGACGTCGCCGACCGCAAGCTGCGCATCCTCGAAGGAGCGCGGACGGTCTGCGCCGACAGGGGCCTCGCCCTCGTCGACGACGACGGGTTGCTGGACGAGGTGGCGGGGCTGGCGGAGTGGCCGACGCCGATCCTCGGCGACATGGACCCGCGCTTCCTCGACCTGCCGCCTGAAGTGGTCCGCCTGTCGATGAAGGTGCACCAGAAGTACTTCGCCGTCCGCGATCCGGCGAAGCATGGCCTGGCGCCGCATTTCGTCGTCGTCGCCAACGTCGAGGCCACCGACGGCGGCAAGGCGCTGGCGGCCGGCAACAGCCGCGTGCTGTCAGCGCGTCTCGATGACGCCCGCTTCTTCTGGGACGAGGACCTGAAAACCGGCTTCGAGGCCTGGTCGAAAAAGCTGGAAGGCGTGACCTTCCACGCCAAACTCGGAACGCTGGCCGAGCGGGTCGAGCGTATCGCCGCTCTGGCCCGAGAGATTGCGCCGCTGGTCGGGGCGGATCGGGATCAGGCCGAGGCCGCCGCGCGTCTGGCCAAGGCCGACCTCGCCTCCGCCATGGTCGGCGAGTTCCCGGAACTGCAGGGGGTGATGGGGGGCTACTACGCCCGCGCCGCGGGGCATCCCGACGCCGTCGCCGACGCCGTGCGCGACCACTACAAGCCGCAGGGCCCGAACGACACCGTCCCGACCGCGCCGCTGACGGTGGCGGTGGCGCTGGCCGACAAGCTGGACACGCTGGTCGGCTTCTTCGCCATCGACGAGAAGCCGACGGGGTCGAAGGATCCGTTCGCCCTGAGACGGGCGGCGCTGGGGGTGATCCGGCTGGTGCTCGAGAATGGCAGCAGACTAGAGCTGACTGAGATTTTCAGCGCCCAACTGGATCGTGCTCACAAGAGCATGCAGCGGGTGAGTGGCGGAGCGATCCTGACCGTGAGGGACGCTGGCGGACGTCGCAAAGACGCCGCTGAGGTCCTCGCGTTCTTCGCCGACCGCCTGAAGGTCCTCCTCCGCGATCAGGGCAAGCGCCACGACCTCGTGGACGCCGTGTTCGCGCTCGGCGACGACGACCTCGTGCGGATCGTGCGGCGGGTCGAGGCGCTGGACGCCTTCCTCGCCACCGACGACGGGGCGAACCTGCTGGCGGGGTACAAGCGGGCGTCCAACATCCTGAAGGCCGAGGAGAAGAAGGGTCCGCTGCCGGTCGGCATGGTCGAGACCGGCCTGCCGGGCCAGCCCGACGAGGAGGCCGCGCTGGCCTTCGCCGCCGCCGCCGCCGCGACCGCCGTGGACGCCGCCCTGGAGACCGAGGACTTCGCCGCCGCCATGACCGCGCTGGCGCGGCTGCGGGCGCCGGTCGACGCCTTCTTCGACAAGGTGCTGGTCAACTCCGACGTTCCGGCCGAGCGTGACAACCGGCTGAAGCTGCTGGGTCAGGTCCGCGCGGTGATGGGCCGGGTCGCGGACTTCGGGCAGGTGGCGGGGTAGGGGACGCCTGTCGGGACAGCCTGCTGGTTCATCACAACGGCCACAACGAAACACAGCGAACACGACGGGACCCGCGCCCGGCCTTGCGCCCAGCGCCTTCAATGCGACGAAGACTGAGCGCCTGCGGCGCCTTGGGTTTACTGCCGTCGTGCCCGTTGTGTGGTCCTCGTTGTGCGCGTTGTGACGAACCACCTGAAGCGGACGAAGGCTCAGGCCCCGAGAATCCAGCCTTCTTCCTGCTCGACCTTCCGGATCAGCTCTTCGTCCGCGCCCTTGGACGGCCCGAAGGCGGCGGAGAGGGCGCCGGTTTCGTCGAGTTTGGCGAAATGCTCGGCGGTGACGCGCACCTGGGCCTGATCCTTGAACTCGCCGGGACCGGGCTTGGCGCCCCACATCGAGGGATAGACCTCGACCACCAGCGCCGACAGCGGCTCCAGATCGGAGGCGTCGAGCGCGCGCCAGCCGGTGCCGAACGGCCAGACGGCGCCCGAGGGGCCGAGGTTGTCGAGCAGGCGGCGCACGGCGGCGATGCCGACCAGGGTCTGGCCGCCGACTGCGCCGGCGCCGTGCATCTGCCACACCGACTTGGGCTGCAGCCGGCCCTTGCGGATCGCCAGCTCGGTGGCGCGGAACTCGGGGATGTCGGCAGCGGAGCCCGCCGGGGGCTTGGTCGTGGTGAGCCAGCGCTGGGCCTGATTGGCGGGCGCGCCCCACAGCGGCCAGGGCGCGTCGGTCATCAGCCGGTTCATCTTGGCCGCGACCTGATAGCGGTTGTTGGTGTTGTCCGGCTTGTCGACGACGTTGGTGGCGATGAATTTCCACATCGCCGTCCACGGCGTTCCGGTGAGCTTCAGCCGCTCGGCCGTGCCCGCCGGATAGCCGAAATTGAAGTCGAAACCGATCAGCACGCGATCGCCGCGCTTGCGATGGTCGGCCAGCAAAGCGGCGATCAGCTTTTCGCCCTCGGCGCGCGTGGCGACGTTGTGGGTCTCGGTATAGAGGCGGAAGCGGACGTCGCGCTTGGCCACGCCGACCCACACCGAGCCGTCGCCCAGCTTCTTGCCCTCGGCGGCGGTCCAGTCGGCGATGATGTAGGCGTCGAACAGGCGGGCCACGGGGCGCTCCGGGATACTCAGGTCACAGGGATTGGGGGTTCTAACCCTCCGGCGGCGGGCGCGGAAGGGCTGTCTCCTCCCCGTTGCAAAGCAATGGGGAGGTGGCTCGGCGGCGAAGCCGACGAGACGGAGGGGGCGGCTCGGTGAAGGACGATTAGCGGCGCACAGGGCGAGGCCTGCGCCGCCCCCTCCGTCACGCGCGAAGATGCGCCGCGCCACCTCCCCACATGTGGGGAGGAGACGGGTTCAGCCCTTCAGCAGGGCCTCGAGATGCGAAAGCCAGCGGCGGCCGAGGCGGAGGGCTTCGCCGGGCGACCCGGTCTGGACCGGCAGGGCGGCGTCCCACAGGGCGAGCTCGAACTCGGGGTGGCGGGCGTCGGCGAACAGCAGGCGCAGGGTCACCTGTTCGGCGTCGGGCGCCAGCACGTCCAGCGCCTTGCGGACCTCGCCGCGCCGCACCCGGGCGACCACATGGCCGTCGACGATGATCTCGCCGCCCTCGATCTCGTCGAAGGCATAGACCAGACCGCGGCCGCCCCGGTTCCACAGCACCGCAATCTGGGCGCCGTCGAAGTCGAGACCGGCGGCGCGGCCCTCGGCCGGCGACAGGGCCTCGGCCTCAGGCGCCGCGCCCAGCGACTTGACCAGGATGCGCTTCAGCCGCCGCACCGGCTCCATCCACCAGGCGAGGATCAGCGCCGCGGTCGTCAGCGCCGCCGCCGCCAGCGCCACGAGCAGGATGACCCGGAGCGCCTCGGCCACCGGTCAGTCCTCCAGTTCGACGACGACGGGAACGTGGTCGGACGGCTTGTCCATGTCGCGGGCGTCCCGGTGGGTCTCGACGCCCCGGAAGCGATCGGCCGCCTGCGGCGACAGCAGATGGAAATCGATGCGGATGCCGTGGTCGCGCTGCCAGGCGCCGGCCTGATAGTCCCAGAAGGTGTAGGTCCCGGGCGGCTGCTTGCCGAGGGCTCCGGCCTCGTACAGGCCGAGGCTCTGGAGGGCGCGGAAGGCGGCGCGGCTCTCGGGCTGGAACAGGGCGTCGGTCGCCCACGCCGTCGGGTTGCGGGCGTCGTCCGGCGTCGGGATGACGTTGTAGTCGCCGCACAGGGTGAAGGCTTCCTCCTGCGCCAGCAGGTCCCGCGCATGGGCCTGAAGCCGGTCCATCCACGCCAGCTTGTAGGCGAACTTCTCGGTCCCGATCGGATTGCCGTTGGGCAGGTAGAGGCAGCCGATGCGGACCGGACGGGCGGTCTCGATCACCGCCTCAATGTAGCGGGCCTGTTCGAACTCGGCTTCGAAGCCAGAGGCGTCGGCGCCGGGCAGGCCGCGCCGCACGTCCGACAGCGGGTATTTCGAGAGCAGGGCGACGCCGTTGTAGGTCTTCTGCCCGTTGGTCTCGACGTTGTAGCCGAGCGATTCGAAGGCCTCGCGCGGGAACTTCTCGTCCAGACATTTGATCTCCTGGAAGCCGACCACGTCGGGCTGGGCCGCCTCCAGCCACGCCAGCACCGTCGGCAGACGGGCGTTGACCGAGTTCACGTTCCAGGTGGCGATGCGCATGGCGCCATGAGTAAGGCGTGTCGGCCCCGTCTGTGAAGCGGCGTCTTCCAAACGAAAAACGCCCCCGTGGCGGACCGCGGGGGCGTCTCGTTCCGTGCGCAGAGCCGGAAGCCTATTCCGCGGGGGCCGCGGCCGGAGCCGGCGTCAGGGTGCAGCCGCCGCCGATGCGCTGGGCGGTGGCGCAGGGGTAGATCTGCTGGGTCACGCCCTCGTTGTTGACCCGGGCGATGTAGCCCTGGCCCGCAGCCGAGCATTTGGCCTCGTAGAAGCGGCCGTTGGCGTTCTGGCCCATCAGGCGCACCTGGGCGACGTCGCAGCCCGCGGCCTCGGTCCCGGCCAGCTTGGCCTTGAAGCCTTCGGCCTGTTCCTGGGCGGTGGTGAAGCGGCAGGTCCCGCCGACCGAGGCGATCTGCAGGCAGTCCTGCAGCTTCCAGCCGGTCCCGACCTTTTCAAGCCAGTAGCCGTCCGCTCCGGCGCAGCCGATTTCGTAAACGACGTTGTTGTCGTCGCTCTTGCCGATGGCGATGGCCTCGTCGATCGTGCAGGTCACGCCCTGGCTGCGGGCCCAGTCGCCGATCACGGCCAAGCCGTTCTGGTTGCCCGGAAGCATGCACTGCTGGCCGACGTCGGCCGCAGGGTCCAGGGCACGCGCCGTGGCCGCGCTGCCGGCGAGCTCAAGGCAGTTGAAGGTCTGAGGGGGGGTCGAGGCGACGACGATATAGCCCGGGCCGGAGGCGCAGGCCGCCTCGAAGGTGCGGGTTTGCTCGGCTGTCACGCCGGGGCTGATCGCCTCGGTGACCTGGCAGTCGAGGCCGGCCGCCGTGACCGCGACCTGGGCCGCGGCCTTGAGTTCTTCCGGCGTCGGCGCCGCCGGAGCCGCAGGAGCGGGACGCTGGCGGCTGTTGCGGGGGACTTCCTGATCGCGGCGCCCGCCGATGCGGCCCGGGAGCACCCGCTCGGCGGTGGGTTCCTGTGCGTTCGGACGGGTGGCCGGCCCTTCAGGGTAGCCTTCCTGAGCGAGGGCGGGTTGAGCGACAAGCAGGGCCAGCGCCAGGGCTCCCCCCGTCAGGGCGAACAGCTTTCTGTGGAACACCAGAACACTCCAGAGATGGGACATTGTTGCTCGAACCCTTGGCGGCGGGATGTGGCGGGGTCAAGGCACGACAGCGCGAGGCTGGACGGACGGCCTCTCGCTGGCGTAACAAGGTATGAGTTGCGATTGGAGACGGACTTGGCCGACGGCGTCGATCCGCTGCAGATGGAAGCCGCGCGTCAGTCCCGCGGCCTGACCTATCCGTTCGGCGAGCCGCCGGAGCGGGGGGAGGCCGTGGAGGTCGCAACCGGCGTCCTGTGGATGCGGCTGTCGATGCCGATCGCCCTCAACCACATCAATGTCTACGCGGTCGAGGACGGCGACGGTTGGGCGCTCATCGACACCGGCCTGAACATCCCGGACTCGCGCGACCGTTGGGAGGCGATGCTGGCGGGCCCGCTGGGCGGACGTCCGGTGACGCGGGTCGTCTGCACCCACATGCATCCCGATCACATCGGACTGGCCGGCTGGCTGTGCGACCGCTTCGCGGCGCCGCTGGTGATGACCCGGCTCGAGTACGTCACCGGCCGGATGCTTCTGGCGGACACCGGCCAGCCCGCGCCGGAAGCCGGTGCGGCGCACTATCGCGCGGCGGGGTGGGACGAAGGACAAATCGAGACCTACCGCCGCGAGTACGGCCAGTTCGGGCGGGCGGTGTCGCCGATGCCCTCCGGCTACGTCCGGATGCGCGAGGGAGACCGGCTGCGCCTCGGCGGGCACGACTGGCGGGTGGTGCTCGGCGAAGGCCACAGCCCGGAACACGCCTGTCTGTGGCGCGAGGCGGACGGTGTGGTCCTCGGCGGGGACCAGATCCTGCCGAAGATCTCTTCGAACGTCTCGGTCTGGCCGACGGAGCCGGACGCCGACCCGCTGGGCGACTGGCTGGAGTCGCTGGAGCGGATGAAGACGGTGTTCCCCGACGACGTGCTGGTGTTGCCGTCGCACGGCGAGCCCTTCCGCGGGGTGCAGGCGCGGCTGGACGCCCTGATCCGGGGTCACGAAACGGCGCTGAAGCGACTGGAGCGGTCGCTGGAGACGCCGAAGCGGGCGGTCGACGTGTTCCCGGCCCTGTTCGCGCGCGTCGTGGGCGACGGCGTGCGCGGGATGGCGACAGGCGAGGCTCTGGCGCATCTGAACTATCTGCTGAAGCGCGGCCGGATCACCCGTTCGCGGGACAGGGCGGGCGTCGACTGGTGGACCATGATCAAGACGGGAGAAGCGGCGTGACCGACCACATTCGCACGGAGCTCGCCGGCGGCGTGCTGACCGTCACCCTCGCGCGGCCGGAAAAGAAGAACGCCATCACCCAGGCCATGTATGCGGCGCTGGCGGAGGCGACGCAGCGTGCGCGGACGGACGACGCGGTGCGGGTGCTGCTGTTCCGGGGCGAGGGCGACAGCTTTTCGGCGGGGAACGACATCGCCGACTTCATCGCCCTCGGTTCACAGGGCGGGGCCGTCACGGACGCCCCGGTGTTCCACTTCCTCAAGAGCCTGGCCGATCTGGACAAGCCGGCGGTGGCGGCGGTTCGGGGCCGGGCGGTCGGGATCGGCCTGACGTTGCTGTTGCACTGCGACATGGTGGTGGTCGCCGAAGACGCCCTGCTGTCGGCACCGTTCATCAATCTGGCGCTGGCGCCGGAGGCGGCGTCCTCGCTGCTGCTGCCGCAGGCTCTGGGCCATCAAAGGGCGTTTGAGATCTTCGCCCTCGGCGAGCCGATCGACGGCGCGACCGCCTTGTCCTGGGGCTTGGCCAACCGCGCGGTTCCGGCAGCCGACGTGGACGCCGTCGCCGCGGAACTGGCCGCGAAGCTGGCCGCGCGGGCGCCCAACTCGATCCGCAAGACCAAGCGGCTGATGCGGGACGCCGAACGGCTCTGGGCCCTGATGCAGCGCGAGGGCGAGGCCTTCGGCAGCCAGATGGCCAGCCCCGAGGCGATGGAGGCCTTCATGGCCTTTAGCCAGAAACGCGCGCCGGACTTCTCGAAAGCCGGTTGATTCCGGCGTGCGGCGCCCGTAGTTGCGCGCCCTCATGTCCGACGCCGCCCCTAAATCCGCGCCTGTGCGCATCGAGATCGAGACGCCCGCAGACGCGGGCGCCGTCGAGGCGCTGGTGCTCGCGGCGTTCGGCCCGGGGCGGTTCGCCAAGACCGCGGAGAGGCTGAGGGAAAAGGCCGGGATCGCCGTAGGCTTCGCGGCGCGGCACGACGGGCGGATCATCGGCTCCGTGCGCCTGTGGAAAATCCGGATCGGCGAGACGTCCGCGGTGTTCCTCGGTCCGATCGCGGTGGCGGACGAGCACCGCAAGGGCGGGGTCGGCGCCGAGCTGATGCAGGCCTGCCTGGCACGCGCCTCGGCTGACCGTTGCGGCGTTCTGCTGATCGGAGACACGGACTATTTCGGTCGGTTCGGCTTCGTTCCGGCGACGCAGGTTCGCCTTCCCGGTCCTGTAGATCCGCGCCGCGTGCTGTGGCGCGGGGAGGCGTCGCCGGAAGGCCTGGTCCAGCCTGTTCCGTAGAGGGGGTTTGCCGCCGCGCGTCCGACGCCTAAGTCTGACGCATGGGAACGGACGACAGATCGCCGCTGGCGGGCATCGCCCAAGCGGCCAGACAGGCGCCGGGACGCGGCCTGCCGCCCGTGCATCTGTGGAATCCCGCCCATTGCGGCGAGATCGACATCGTGATCCGGCGCGACGGCGTGTGGATGCACGAGGGATCGCCGATCGGACGGCCGGAACTGGTGCGGCTGTTCTCGACCGTGCTGCGCAAGGATCCCGACGGCTATGTGCTGGTCACGCCGGGCGAGAAGCTGTCGATCCAGGTCGAGGACCTGCCGTTCCGCGCCGTCTCCGTGACCGTGCGCGGCGAGACTCTGGTGTTCATCACCGACGTCGGGGACGAGGCGGCGGCCGGACCCGACCACCGCATCGTCGTGGAGACCGACCCTGAGAGCGGAGAACCGTCGCCGTCGGTGCGGGTGCGGGCCGACCTGTGGGCCCGGATCGAGCGCTCTGTCTTTTATGAGCTGGTGGAGATGGCCGCGGTCGAGGACGGCCGGCTGACGGTCCGCTCGAACGGTTGCGCCTTCCCCCTCGGACCGGCCGGGGCGGGGGTCGAATGAGCCTTGAGACCCTGCGCGAGCGCCTGATCGGCCGGCTGGAGCCTCCCGGCCGGTGGTCGGCGGATCAGACCGCCGCCCGCTCCGATTTCGATCTGAACCCCGGCCTCGAACGGCCGACCCGCACGCTGCGCCCGGCGGCGGTGCTGATCCCGGTGATCGTCCGCCCGGAGGGCGCAACGGTCTTGCTCACCCGCCGCGCCGACAGCCTGGCCAGCCACACCGGCCAGATCGCCTTCCCCGGCGGACGCCTCGACGCCGGAGAGACCGCCGTCGACGCCGCCCTGCGCGAGGCCATGGAAGAGGTCGCGATGGACCCCGCTTCGGTCGAGGTTCTGGGGGTCGGAGACGCCTACGAGACCGGCACCGGCTATCTGGTCACGCCGGTGGTCGGCTGGCTGTCGCAGCCGCCGCTGACGGCGCCGTCGGAGGACGAGGTGGCGGAGGTGTTCGAGGCGCCGTGGGACTTCCTGATGGACCCGGCCAACCATCGCCGCGACTTCTACGACCGCGAAGGTCAGCGCCGGTGGTTCTGGGCCATGCCGTGGGAGGACCGCTACATCTGGGGCGTCACCGCGGGGATCCTGAGGGCGCTGCGCGTGCGGCTGTACGGTGAGGAAGCCTCGCCGGCCGTGGCGGTGGCGGAGGACGCGGCGTGAGCGCGCGGCTGACCGGACAGGCCTGGCTTGCCGCCTCGTCGACCGTCGCGGTCATGGACGCGCTTGAAGCGGAGGGCGGGCCGGGCTGCGCGCGCTTCGTCGGCGGCTGCATCCGCAACGCCCTGATCGGCGTCGCGGTCGACGACGTCGACATCGCCACGACGCTGACGCCGGACCGGACCGAGCGGGCGATCCGTGCGGCAGGGCTGAAGGCCGTCCCGACCGGACTCGCACACGGCACCGTCACCGCCGTGGCGGAGCGAAGGCCGTTCGAGATCACCACCCTGCGGCGCGACGTGTCGACCGACGGCCGCAACGCGACCGTCGCCTTCACCGATGACTGGGCCGAGGACGCCGCTCGCCGGGATTTCCGTCTCAACGCGCTCTATGCGGACCGCGCAGGCGTCCTGTTCGATCCGACGGGGGAGGGCGTCGCCGACGCAGGAGCGGGACGGATCGTCTTCGTCGGCGACCCGGCCACGCGTATCCGCGAGGACTACCTCCGCATCCTGCGCTTTTTCCGCTTTTTCGCCTGGTACGGACGCGGGACGCCCGACGCCGCGGCGCTCGCGGCCTGCCGAGCGTTGGCGCCGGGGATGACCCGGCTCTCGGCCGAGCGGGTCTCGAAAGAGTTGATCAAGCTGATGTCGGCGCCGGACCCGGTCGCGGCTTTGGACGCGATGGATGAGGCGGGAGTGCTGGCCGGGGTCCTGCCGGAGGCGCGGCTCACCCCGGCCTTCGCGGCGGCGGTGACGATCAGCGAGGATCCCGTCGTCAGGCTGGCGACCCTGCTGCCGACGGACGCTGCTGTCGCGCGGCAGGCGGCGAGCCGGCTGCGCTTTCCCAACATCTGGCGAGACAGACTGACGGCCGCGGCCGAGGCGGCGCCGGAGGTGCGGCTGGACATGAGCCCGGCGCAGGCGCGCGCCGGCATCTATCGACACGGCCGCCGCGCCTTCGCGGACGCGGTCCGGCGGGCATGGAGCGAGGCTCCGGACAGGGCGGCGCAGGCTGAGCCTCTGCTGCGGCTGGCGTCCGACTGGACCGCGCCCCGTCTGCCGGTCGGAGGCCGCGAGGTGGCGCGTCTGGGGGTGGAGCCGGGGCCGGAGACTGGTCGGGTGCTGAAGGCGTTCGAAGACGGCTGGGTTGCGGACGACTTCCCCACGGACGGTCATCAGGCCCGCTTGGAGGCCCTGGTCAGGGCGCGGCGCGGGTGAGACGCACGACCACCGGCCGATGATCCGATCCGTTGGCGCGGCCCAACGCGCGCTCGATGACGGCGAGATCAGGCGAGACATAGACCTGGTCGATGGTGATCGAGAGAGGCGACGGGGCGAAACTGGGCCATGTGCCGGGGAGGCCCGGCGCCGCGGTCAGCCCCATGTCGGCTCGCACCTGCCGTCCGATGCGGGCCGACGACACGCTGTTGAAGTCGCCGGCGACGACGACTGGACCGTCGAGAGTCTTGACGAGGCCGGTCAGAGCCATGGTCTGGCTGATCTGGCCCCAGGATTCCTCGAACGGCCACGGACGCGTCAGGTGGACGCTGACGACGTTCAGGTCGCCCAGCGGCGTCCGCGCGACGGCGGCCACCGCCTCGACCTCGGGCACGCGCGGCAGACGGGTCAACGGATAGCGCGACGCGATCACCGACCGGACGCCGCCGTTCGGCCGGTCCACCCGCGGGCTGGCGATCCGATGCGGATAGCCCGGGATCAGCTCATCGAGGCGCGGGGCGGTCGCGTCGCCCAGCTCGATCAGCATGACGACGTCGGCGTCGGCTCGCCGGATCGAGGCGGCGATGGCCTCCACGTCATCGTTGTGGATGTAGAGATTGGCCGAATAGACCGAAATCGTCGGCGCGCCCGCGGCAGGAGCCGATCCAGCCGGGAACCACTGCGGCCAGACCGCCACGCCGAGGAGAAGGGCCGGGACGACGGCCGCTGCGGTCAGCCGCCAGAAGCGCAGAAGGGCGAGCGCGCCCACGGTCAGCGCCAGGCCCGCGAAAGCCGGGGCCGTGAACTGGGCCAGCAGATCGGCGTACTGGTTGCGCATGCCGCTCAGGACGATCAGCGCCAGCGCCGCTCCGCCCGTCACGATCAACAGGCCCGCAAGCCACGCCAGCGCCGCGAACGGCCGCGCGCGCATTGACCGCCAGCGCGGATGAACGGGGCTCGTCATGGCGCGTTACGGTCTCGCTTCAGGAGGGCAGGAATGGCCAGACGGACCGTCGCCGATATCGAGAAGATCTGGTCCAATGTCGAGGGCATCAAGAAACTGTCGGATCGGGCGGTCGGCATCGGTCCCTTCGGCATCGGCCTTGACGGCCTGCTGACGTGGATCCCCGTCGTGGGCACGGTCTACAGCGTCGGCGCCGCGGGCTGGCTGCTGCTTCAGGCGACGAAGGCCAAGGCCTCGCCGTCCACCATCGCGCGGATGGTCGCCTATCTCGGACTGGACAGCGCCACGACAGCTGTGGGGGAGGTGATCCCGTTCGCCCCGGACGTGGTCGACTTCTTCTTTCCCGGTCACCTGATGGCGGCCAAGGCGCTGCAGAAGGACATCGAGAGCACCCATTGGGTCGAGGCCAGCGAGCGCGAGGCGCGGGACTCCGGCGACCACGAACGGCATCTGGCCGACATGACCCGCGACCCGAAGCTGCGCCGGATCGTGTATCTGCACGACTGACGGCTTGACGATATAACGCCGGAACGGCAAGTCCGACTATTGCCGAGGCGGACGTCTGCATGAGCTCCATCCTGACACGCGATGAACTGGCGCTGGCCCTGGGCCGCGCGGGCCAAGGCGATCGCAGCGCGTTCCGCACCGTCTACGAGGCCACGTCCGCGAAGCTATTGGGCGTGACCCTGCGTATCTTGTCCGACCGCCAGTTGGCCGAGGACGTTTTGCAGGACACCTATCTGACAGTGTGGCGGAAGGCCGGGAGCTTCGATCCCTCGCGGGCGAGCCCGATCACCTGGCTGGTGACCATCGCCCGCAACCGCGCCATCGACCGGCTGCGATCGGGCGCGGCGATCCGGCGCTCGACCTCGATAGACGAAGCGTTCGACATCGCCGATGACGGGCCGTCTCCGGCCCAGTCTCTTGAATCCGGCGACGATGTCCGGCGGTTGAACGACTGTCTCGGCCAACTCGATGACCGTACCGGCGGCGCGATCCGGACGGCCTTCATCGAAGGCGTGACCTATGACACTCTGGCGACGCGAGAGAACGTGCCGCTCGGAACCATGAAGAGCTGGATCCGGCGGGGACTGATGCGGCTGAGAGCCTGTCTGGAATCATGACCGATCCCACCGACACCGACGGCCTGGACAAAGATCGGGCGCTGGCCGGGGAGCTGGCGCTGCGCGTCCTGTCACCCGAGGAAGAGGCGGCCGCGCGGGCCCGCGAGGCCTCCGACCCGGCCTTCGCCGCCGAGGTCGAGGTCTGGAACGACAGGCTGGCGGGCATCGCCGACCAGGTGCCGGCGGTTGAGCCGTCCCCCTATGTCTGGCCCCGCGTCGAGGCCGCATTGCCGCAGCCGGTCGCGGCGAACGACAACCGGCGCCTCGCCTTCTGGCGGACCTGGGCGGTCGGCTCAACCGGCCTGCTCGCGGCCAGCCTCGCGGCTGTGGTGGTGCTGATGGCCCAGCCGGAGCCCGTGGCGCGTGTGCCCGCGCCCGCCGCGCCGGCGACTGTGACCCGTGTCGCGACCCTGACGCTCGAGACCGGCGCCGCGGCCATGACCATCGCCTATGACTCCGCCACCGGGGAGTTGTACCTCGCCCCCACCGAAGCGATGGCGGGCGACACCCGCGTGCCTCACCTGTGGCTCGTGATGCCGGAGGGCGGCGTCCAGCTGGTCGGGGCGATCAACGGCTCGGCGACCTCGCGGCACAATCTCGGGACGGCGCTCTCGGGCACCGCCGGCAAGGCGAGGGCGGTCGCGGTCTCGATGGAGGCGCCGGGTCACACGCCCGCGGCCGACAGGCCCGACGGACCTGTGGTCGCGCAAGGCGAATTGCAGCGGCTTTGAACGCATCCGCCGAGTTTGGCCGTCCGTAGCTGATCGCGACGGGCGGGCAGCGACGCGCGCAAGCGCGGCGATTGGTCCTGACAGCCAGCGCGTCCGTCGGCGGGGAGGCCGCCCAGCCCTTCCACAACGGCTTCCCCGCCACCTTTTCGGGCGCAGCGCGATGACCGTGGCCGCAGCAGCCCTTGATTCGTTTCCGGTTTCCTGACCCGCAGCGTCATCGACGCGCCGCATCGCCCGCCGCCGCCACACTGATCTTCGACCTGTTCGGAGATTTCCATGAGCGACGACCACAGCGCCCGGCTGCAGCTGCCCTATCTGGCCGCCGGCCAGATGCAGAAGCATGTCACCCTGAACGAGGCGCTGACCCGTCTCGACGCCCTCGTCCAGACATCCGTCGTCAGCCGCACGGCGGCGGCGCAGCCGGGCTCCCCGGTCGACGGCGAACTCTGGATCCTGCCCGCGGCCGCGACCGGCTCGGCCTGGGGCGGTCGTCCGGCCGGAACCCTGATGCGGGCCGAGAACGGCGGCTGGACCGAAATTGAGGCCGCCGACGGCATGGTGGCGCTGGTGCAGGACGCGTCAGAGCTCGTCATACGCCACGCCGGTGACTGGGTCTCCGTCGGGGAGCGGCTGGGGGTTCTGCAAAACATCGGACGGCTTGGGCTCGGCGCGACGGCTGACGAGGCCAATCCCTTCCTCGCCAGGTTGAACAACGCGCTGTGGACCGCCCGTGAGGCGGCGGACGGCGGCACCGGCGACCTGCGGCTGACGCTGAACAAGGAGGCCGCAGGGGATGTCCTGTCGCTGTTGTTCCAGACCGGCTTTGACGGCCGCGCCGAGCTGGGGCTGATCGGGGACGGCGGCCTGACGCTGAAGGTCAGCGACGACGGTTCGGCCTGGCGCGAGGTCTTCGTGGCCGACGGAGCGACGGGCCGGGCCCTGTTTGCGCAGGGCGCCGGCAGGTTTGCTGTCACGCAGTTCAGCGCGGACGGGACCTTCGAGGTCCCGGCATGGGCGAGGCAGGTGCAGGCGATCGCCGTCGGCGGCGGCGGCTCGGGCGGCGGCGGAGCCTTCGCCGCCTCGGGCTCGCGGCCCGGCGGCGGCGGGGGCGGGGCCGGCGGCGTCAGCACAGCTTCCTGGGCGGCCGATCAGCTGGGCGGCAGCCTGATCGTCACGGTCGGAGCCGGCGGTGCGGCCGGCCTCGGATCGGACGGCGGTGACAGCCTCGTCTCGATGGGCGGCGTCGTTCTGCTGAAAGGGGCGGGCGGCAAGGGCGGCCTTCGGGGAGCCTTCGGCGGAACCGCGGGCGCCGGCGGCGCGGGCGTTCCGGCCTCCAACAGCGGAGGAACCTCCACCGTCTCCGCCACCGGAGCTGCGGGCGGCAGCGTGGCCCGTCCCGACGGAGGGGGCGGCGGAGGCGCGGGCGGCGGGCTGGATGGGGCGGGCGTAGCGCGTGCCGGCGGCGCAGGGGGCGACGGGGCGTTGCTGGCCGTGAAGGCGACGGGCGGCGCGGGCGGGTCGGGCTCGGTCGGCGCGAACGGGTCGGCTCCGCCCAGCCCGTCGCTTCACTGGGCCGGAGGCGGAGGAGGCGGCGGCGGTGCGGTCACGTCGGGCGCCGGGCACGCCGGCGGCGCCGGCGGCCTGACGGCGGGCGGGGGCGGGGGCGGAGCGGGCGTCGCCTCCGGCGGCGCGGGCGGGGCCGGGGGCGCTGGCCTGGTCTGGCTGGCGGCGCTGGGATGACCCGCTGGCCCACCGCTGCTCAGGAGCGCGCGGAGGCGCGGCTCCTGGATCTCGAGGTCTGGGACACGCCGCCCCGGCTGACCTCGGCGGAACTCTTCACCCACGGCAGCGACGGCTGGCGCCGCAGCGGCTGCGATCTGGACGATCCGGAGGACGAACGATGAATCACGGTCATGAACCGGAGGAGGTCTCTCCCTTGGCGGAGGGCCGCTGGCTGTGGCGCAGGCTGTACGTCTTCGCCACCAGCGGCGGCGCCTGGCTGCTGCTGGACCGACTGATCGCGGCCGTTCCGCCCGAGGCGGCTCCGCGCATAGCCCAGGGGCTGATGGCGCTGCTGGCGTTGACGATGGTGCTCTATCTGGTCGCGCCGACGGCCCACCAGCTGATGACCACGCTCGCGGCCCTGCCGGGACGGTCCGGCAAGAAGGACCCGACGTGACCGGCCGGTTGTCGGAGCGGTCGCTGAAACGGCTGGAGGGGGTGCATCCCCGGTTGATCGCTCTGGTCAGGGAGGCCTCCGCCCTGACGCCCGTCGACTTTCTGGTCACCGAGGGGCTGCGGAGCCCGCAGCGGCAGGCCGCTCTGGTCAGGGCCGGGGCGAGCCGCACGCTGAAGTCGCGGCATCTTACCGGCCACGCCGTCGATGTGGCCGCTCTGGTGGACGGGCAGGTGCGATGGGACTGGCCGCTGTATCCGCGCATCGCCGCAGCGTTCAAGGCGGCGGCGGTGCGGCAGGGGACCCCCGTGGTCTGGGGCGGCGACTGGCCGACGCTGCGCGACGGTCCTCACTTCGAGCTCCATCGCAAGGCCTTCCCATGACCCCGCCGCCCCGGGTCTGGCTTCGCGCCCTGACGCCGCTGGGCTGGGCCGCCGCCGTGCTGGCTGTCTGCGGACTGCTGGCGCTCCTCGGACACGGCGTCGGGCTGCGCTGGGACCCCTTCGACCTGAGCGGCCGCAGGCTGCGCGCGGTCGAGGCGCGGGCGGCGAGTGCTGAAGCGCGGCTCGAACTGCAGGGACGCGAAGCCCGGGGACGTGAGGCGCAGCAACGCCGCCTCGAGACCCATCATCGCACGGGCGTGTCGGTGGCCGCGGCCGCCGCGCGCGCCGCAACTCTGGCAAGGAACTCTCATGACGCCTCCATCCCGCTTGAGCCCGATCGCCTGGCTCGCCTGCGCGAGCATGACCGTCAGCTGTGCGACGCCGCCCCGGCCGTCTGCGTCACCGCCGCGGCTGATCCTCCCGCTGGCCGCGACGACGCCGTGTCGGCTGGACCGGCTGGGTGAAACCGCGACGCGGTCGGATCTGGAGGCGTCCTACGTCGCCCGGGGGGCGGCCCTTGTGTTGTGCGACGCGGCCCGAAGTCTGGCGGTCGATACGCTGACGGCGGAGCGCGCGCTTCAGGACGGCCGGCCCGTGGTCGCGCCTGGACGATGGTGGCGCAGGGGGCCGTGAACCTCTTGCGGCACAAGCTGCCGGGTCGGGCGGCAGATCTTGCCGGGCCCCGGCAGGAATTGCCGGGCGAGCGACGTGCTTAACAGAAACTAACGCAGGAAAAACAACGGCAGGCCCGTTGGCATGGCCGTTCGCCGAGTGGTCCTGTCCTTGCTGCGAGAGCTCCGAGCAAAATGCTCCCGGCAGCCAAAATGGCGTCGGACACCTTGAAACAAGGACTTTCGTCATGGCGCTGAACAGCGTGAACACGAACATGGGCGCAATGATCGCCCTTCAGAACCTTCAGTCCACCAACAGTGAACTGTCCACGGTTCAAAACCGCATCAGCACTGGCAAGAACGTCTCGTCCGCCAAGGACAACGGCGCCATCTGGGCTATCGCCCAGGGCCAACGTGCGGAAATCGGCGCCCTGAACGCCGTCAAGGACAGCCTGAACCGCGGCCAGTCGGCCGTGGACGTCAGCCTGGCCGCCGGCGAGTCGGTCTCTGACCTCCTGATCCAACTGAAGGAAAAGGCCCTTGCCGCGACCGACAAGAGCCTGACCACGTCGGCCCGTTCGGCCCTGAACGAAGACTTCAAGGCCATCCGCGACCAGATCACCACGGTCGTGGCCAACGCCAAGTTCAACGGCGTGAACCTGCTCGACAACTCGACCACGACCAATGGCTTCAAGGCCCTGTCCAACACCTCGGGTTCGACCATCAAGGTGGCGGGTGAAAACCTGCTGCTGGGCGGCACGAACGTGACGGTCGCGGCCACGACCACCATCGGCACCTCGACCCTGGCCACGACCGCCCTGGGTCTGGTCAACGCCTCGATCGACAAGGTCTCGGCCTCCCTGGCTCGCCTGGGCACCGGCTCCAAGTCGTTCTCGACGCACCTGACCTTCGTCGGCAAGCTCCAGGACGCTCTGGAAACCGGCGTGGGCAACCTCGTCGACGCCGATCTGGCCAAGGAAAGCGCCCGACTGCAGGCTCTGCAAACCAAGCAACAGCTGGGTGTGCAAGCGCTGTCGATCGCCAACTCCTCGACCTCCATCCTGCTCGGACTGTTCCGCTAAGGATCGACCGGAAGGGCGGGGCTCCTCGCGAGCCCCGCCCGACCGATCCAGTCCCTCTTAGGGAAGCCGTCGGGCTGAAACCCGCCGGAAGGAGCCATGCAAAACAATGCCAAGATCCCCACAGTAGCCGCGTTCCCCGTCCTGCCCGCCGCCGCCGCCAGCTCCACAACAGGCGGCGACTTCTCTGACTCCAGAGCCTCGGAAGAGGCGGAGCGCAATGCGCGCTACCGGCTGGTGATCGAGGAAGGCCCGCAGGCCGGATCCTTTATCTACAAGACGATGGACCGGGTCACCGGCGAGGTCGTCAAACAACTGCCTCGCGAACAGGTCGTCGATCTGATGCAGGCGGGAAACTACAGCTCCGGCGCCGTGATCGACACCACGGCCTGACACCGGAGCAGAGATCATTCATCGGCCGCGCAGGGGCTCCCGGCGCGGGTTTCGTCGTGGTGAACGGCCGTTAACCATGTGTGCACGGTTGGTCCCCTAGCCTTGTCGAAACCTCACAGGGCTGAGTCGGATGACGAATAGCGTCCACACCAACAACTCCGCGGCCATCGCGCTGCAGAACCTGACGCGCACCAACGAGCGGTTGGGCGACGTCCAGGGCCGTATATCGACGGGCCTGAAGGTGCAGGGAGCCAAGGACAACGCCGCCATCTGGGCCATCGCCCAGGGTCAGCGGGCGGATGTCGGCGCGCTCAGCGCCGTGAAACAGAGCCTCGACCGGGCGACATCGCTCGCCGATGTGGCCCTGTCGGCCGGCGAATCGGTCTCCGACCTTCTGAACCAGCTCAAGGAAAAGGTGGTCGCGGCCAAGGACGGGTCGCTGAAGACCCAGTCCCGGCAGCTTCTCGACAACGACTTCCGCGCCCTGCTGAAGGCCATCGCCTCTCAGGTCAGCAACGCCACGTTCGACGGCGGCAATCTGCTGAACGGCTCGCTGACTAACGGCATCCGCTTCCTCGCCAACGCGGACGCCAGCAGCTTCGTGACGCTGTCGTCCAAGGATCTGTCGCTGGGCGGCTCTATTGTCGAGCTGTCGCTGTCCGACAGCCTGCTGACCCTGACTGGCGCGACCCAGGCCCTGACCCGGCTGGACGCCTCCATCACCCAGCTGAACGCCGCGCTCGGATCGATCGGCGCGCAAGCCAAGCAGATCGAGGCGCACAACAGCTTCGTGACCAAGCTGGTCGATACGCTGGAGTCGGGGATCGGGAATCTGGTCGACGCCGATCTGGCCAAGGAGAGCGCGCGGCTTCAGGCCCTGCAGGTGCAGCAGCAGCTGGGCGCGCAGTCGCTTTCGATCGCCAACCAGGCGCCGCAGATCATTCTGTCGCTCTTCCGCGGCGGATGATCAGGCGTGGCGGCGCTCGCCGCCATGGCCGATATGCACGGCGGACGGCCGGCGGCGCAGCGCCGTCCGGGGACCGAAGCCGTACAGGGAAAGCAACGATTTCAGGGTCTTGACGAAGGCGGTCATCACGGCGTCCTTCCGTTCCAGCGCCCGATCAACGACCGCAGACAAGCATTGTTCCCCGAGTCGGGGCGCGAGTCTCGGAGAACGCCGTTCGCGGCTCCGATGTTAAGCCCCCGTTACGCACGGAGGGGGATACTGCGGGGCAGGAGCCGCGCGTGATCAACAACAGCTATCTTCTGGGTCTGTACGGCGTCGCGTCAGCGGGCGCCGGCGCCTCGCCGTTCAGCGGCGGGCTCGGGCAGACCGCGGGGAAACAGCCGACTCCTCCTTGGTCCTCGACCGTCGTCCCGCCGAAGCAGGACGCGCTCGTGCGCGCCGCGCTGGGCGGCCGCAAGTTCATCGACGAGGGGGCGGCCCAGCTCGACCTGAAGTCCGCTTCGCCGGACTACCGCAAGCTTTTCGCCCTGTATCAGGGGCTCGACACGCTGAACGCTCTGGTCAACCGCGCCTCGACCAAGGGCGTCGCCGCGATCGAACTGGCGCAGCTGAGCCGACGGTTCAACGCCGGGCTCGGCGAGGTCGGTTCGTGGCTCTCGAGCGCGGCGTTCGACGGCATACGCATGGTTCAGGGCACGGCGAAGACCAGCAGCAAGAGCACCGCAGCGGTTCCCCGCGACAGCGCCAACTCCATCACCGGACCGATCCACGAGGGCGCGACCAGCGCTCCCGTGACCGCCTTTCAGGGCGATGTGAAGTTCAACATCACCATCCGGGTCCCAGTCGGATTGACCGACTCCAGCACCACCACGGTCCCGATCGACCTGGCCGCCATGGGCGGAACGCCCCGGACGCTCGACAGCGTGCTGAACCACATCAACGGCGAGCTCGAGGCTGCGGGGGTCGCCACGCGGATCGGGCGCGAGCAGATCAAGGCGGAGCCCAAGACCCTTCAGGTCAACGGCAAGACCGTGACGCTGCCCGCCGGTGCGGACAAATGGGCCCTCGCGATCCGGGGCAATTCGACCGAGACGGTCGGCTTCACCGCCGCCGACACCTCCGACGCCGTCTATGTGGTCCAGTCCGCAGGCACGGGCGCCGGGATGCAGTTGCTGAAGTTCCAGAGCGACGGCGGGGCCGCCCCTGCGCCGGTCGGCGCCAATGTCGGAGAGACCCACTGGGTCGAGGGCCGGCTGTCGCAGGAGGCGCTGCCCGACGGTGTCGAATCGGTCCGGGCCAGCGCCGTGGCGGCGGACGGAACGCTTTGGCTCGTCGCCGATGTGATCTCCGGCCCGGACAGCCAACCGATCAAAGGCGTCAAGGACGTGGCGTTGATGCGGTACGACACCGCCGGCCGCCTGATCTCCACGCGCACGATCGGGGCGGCCTCGACGGCCAGCGGCTACGCCATCGCCATCAACGCCAACGGCGATGTCGCCGTGGCGGGCTCGGTCACCGGCTCGCTCAACACCTCGGCCTCCGACGCAGGGAAGACGGGCGAGGTCGCCGGCGTGGCCGACAGCTTCGTCACCGTCTTCAACAAGGACGGCGAGGAGCAGTGGACGCAGCGGCGCGGCGCCCGCGCGGCGGACGAGGCGACGGCGGTCAGCTTCGGAGCCGACGGCACAGTCTACATCGCCGGCCGCGCGCAATCGGCCATCTCCGGCGCCTCGGCGGTCGGCGGCTGGGACGGCTATGTGCAGGCGTTCAAGGCCGGCGAGCCCTATCCGACCGCCGGCATCGTCGCCAAGGCCACCGCCACGACCCAGTTCGGGACGGTAGGAGGCGACAGCGTCGACGCCATGACCATCGACGGCTCCAACCTCTACACCGCAGGGGTCGAGAGCGGACGCGCCGTGGTGCGCCGGTTCACCCTCGACGCCGCGGGCGTGCCGACCCTGGCGTCGACGAGGGACCTCGGCGAGCTCAGCGGCGATATCGCGGGCGTGGCGGTTACGGGCGGCCGGGTCATCCTGACGGGCGCAAGCCGCGACAGCGGACTGTCGGCCGGAACGGTCACGGCGGCCCATTCGGGCGGCAAGGACGTCTTCATCGCCACCCTGTCGGCCGACCTCGCCGCGGCGCCGGGAGACCGGCTGACCTGGCACGGCGGGGCCGGCGACGACACCGCGGCGGATGTGAAGGTCCACGACGGCAAGGTCTGGATCACGGGCATCGCGGATCGCGGCGTCGCGGCCAAGGATACCGATCCCACGCAGGGCTATCTGGCGCGCCTCGACCCGGTCACCGGCGCCGTGGAGTACGAGCGGACCTGGTCCGGCCAGGGGGATCAGGCCAAGCCCCTGACGCTGGCGGTGGCCTCGGGCGGCGCGAGCGTGCTCGATCGGCTGGGTCTGCCGAAGGGCGAGATCGACCAGAGCGACTCGAAACGCCTGATCGATGCGACCTCCGCCCGTGTCGGCGACCGGTTCTACATCAGCCCGCCCGACGGCGGTCGGCAGATCTCAGTCACCATCGAGGCCAAGGACACGCTGGCGACGCTGGCGCGGAAGATCGAGATCGCCTCTGCGGGCAAGCTGAAGGCGTCCGTGGTTTCCGAGGGCGGCGCGGTCACGGGGCGGGAGGGGGAGATCACCACCACCACGGGCGGCTTCCAGCGTCTGTCGATCACCGCCCGGAACGGCAAGACCGGGGCCGTTCTGACCGCGGGCGAGACCGGCCGGGACGCGCTGGCCGGGCTCGGGCTCTCGCCGGGCTATATCGGCGCTTCGTCCGGCGACGACGTCGTGAAGACATTTGGTCTGGACCTTCCCGCCGGCCTCACCCTGAACGACGCGGCCTCGGCCAAGACAGCGGGTGAACGTCTCCAGACGGCGATGAAGGCGGTGCGTGACGCCTATCGGGCGCTGAATCCCGCAACGAACGCGCCCGGCGCGGGCGGCCCTGTTCCCGCCTATCTGACCAACCAGCTGGCCAACTACCAAGCCGCGCTGGCGCGCCTGGGCGGCTAGTCCCCGGACAAGGTCGTTGACGGCCAAGCCTCGCGCGGGGTTATTGGGTTCTCCACCCACGCGAGCGGTTCATGCCTCAGGACAATCGTCTTCTCATCGTGATCGGCGCCGGGCTGGCGGTGATCGCGGCCATTGTTCTGGCGCTGGTGTTCAGCAGCGGCCGGGACCGGGACGCCGGGCCGCCGCCGGCGGCGCAGGGCGGGTTGACCATCGACGTCTCCGACGCGCCGGAGCTGAACACGAGCCGTGAACTGCGCTGTTTCGTCGACGGCCAGTACGTCGGCATGGCCACCCTCTCTGACTGCGCGCGTCGCAACGGCGTCGCCACGGACGCGCTCGACGTCGGTCTGGACGAGACCGGGGCGCTGGCCGCCGCGCCGACAGCGGCCTTTGATCCGCCGCCGACCCTGCCGCCGGTGGAACTGACCGAAGTCGAACCGCCCCTGCCGGCGGAGCAACCGTCGCAACCGACCGTGCAACCGGCGTCGGGCAGCGCGTGTCTGCGACACACCGGCTCGGACTGGCGGTCGATCTCCGCCAGCATGAGCCTGAACGCCTGCGTCCAGGCGCTGTACGCCGGGACCTGCGTCCGTCCGGGCGAGGCTCAGTACGGCCGTTGGGGCGACACGACGCTGAGACTGGTGCCAAGGCGCGTGGAACAGTCCTCCGACAACACTCGTTTCCGTACCCTGGTCGAGCAGGACCGCGGCTGCCAGTTCCCGGGATTGCGCTGATGAGACCTTCGATCCTGATCTCCCTCGCCGTGGTCGCCGGCTCTCTGGCCGTCGCCGCCTGCCAGAAGAGCACCGAGGCGCCGTTCGACGCCGGCGTCTGCTATGCGGTCCAGGCAGGCGCGGAAGGGGAAGCGCCCCAGTTCAACAAGGTCGCGGAGGCCCAGCCCCAGATCGAGTTCTGCGCCGCGCGGCTGGAAGAGATGCGGGTGCGCTTCCTCAGGCTGGGCGGCAGCCGGCACGAGGTTGTCGGCTCCTATCAGGGCCAATTCATCTTCATCGACCGGGCCGGCGTCTGGATCTCGCGCACGCTCGAGGGATCGCGGTTCATCCTTCTGGCGCGGACCGGGGACGGGCGGCTGGCCATCCCCAGCGCTATCCAGCGCGCGATCGACGGCACGCCCATCGCGGTCAACGCGCCCCCCGAGGCCCCGGCGGCTCCGGCGCCCTAGACCGCACGGAACAAACGTGGAACAAAGCGGCTGTGGATGGCGCGAGAAAGCTGACGTACAGCCGGCGCAAGCGCGCTAGTCAGGTCTGAAAGCAACCGGCCCGAACGGCGCGAAGCGCGGCGGGCAGAACGAAGAAGGAGCTCGGCGATGGCGGGCAGCGTCAACAAGGTCATTCTGGTCGGCAATCTGGGCAAGGACCCGGAGATCCGCACCCTCAACTCCGGCGAGCGGGTCGCCAACCTGTCGCTCGCGACCTCCGAGCAGTGGCGCGACAAGTCCACCGGCGAGCGCAAGGAAAAGACCGAGTGGCACCGGGTGGTTATCTTCAACGAGAACATCGTCAAGGTGGCCGAGAACTATCTGAAGAAGGGCTCGACCGTTTACATCGAGGGCTCGCTCCAGACGCGCAAATACGAACAGGCCGGCGTCGAGAAATACACGACCGAGATCGTGCTGCAGAAGTTCCGCGGCGAGCTGACCATGCTGGGCGGCCGTGACGGCGGCGGCGGCGGCGGCCAGCGCGGAGGCGACGACGATTATTCGTCCGGCTTCTCGACCGGCGGCGCCAACAAGCCGAGCGGGCCGAAGGAAAGCTACGACCTCAACGACGACATCCCGTTCTGAGGGCGAAACGCTCCGTTACCCGCTTTGAGACCCGCGCCCGTTCATCCTGTGCCATAGGCGCGGGGTGATCACGCCAGACAAGCCTCGCAGCCCGCTGACCCCCGCGGAGATCGCCGCCATCGTCGCGGTGGTGGTGATCTGGGGCGTCAACAACGCCGCGGCCAAGCTGGCGACCGAGACCATGCCGCCGATGATGGTCGGGGCGCTGCGGTTTGCGCTGGCCGGCGCCTGTCTGATCCCCTTCGTGCGGCCGCCGTTTCCGAACTGGAAGAGCCTGCTGATCATCGTGGGGCTGGGCGGGCCGATTCACTACGGCCTGATCTATCTGGCCTTCTGGCTGGCCCAGGACGTCAGCCCGGTGTCGGTGGCGGCGCAGCTGTGGGTGCCGTTCACAGCGCTGTTCGCCTTCCTCACGCTGGGAGAGCGGCTGTCGAGGTCTGCTCTGGCGGGCATGGCGGTGGCCTTCGTCGGCGTGGCGTGGATGACACTCGACCCGCATGCCGTAGCGGACTGGAAGGCGATCCTCGTCGGGATCGCGGCGTCGGCGGCGTGGGCCATGACGACCGTGATCGCGCGGCGCACGACCTCCATTCCGCCGCTGAAGATGCAGGGTCTGCTGGCCTTGGTCGCCCTGCCGACGCTGGCGTTCGCCTCGGCCGTGTTCGAGGACGGTCAGATGGAGGCGGCGCGCAACGCCAGCGCCATGGTCTGGGCCTGCGTCCTGTGGGCGGGGCTGGTGTCCTCCGTCGTCGCCACCACGCTGGTCTTCTGGCTGGTGCAGAAGCGCGAAGCCGGGCGGGTGACGCCCTATCTGCTGGCGACGCCGGTGGTGTCGATCCTGATCGGCTGGGGCTTCATGGGCGACGTGCTGACGGCCCAGATCCTGATCGGCGCGGCCCTGACCATGGGCGGGGTGGCGATCGTCGCGCTCGCCGAGCGGGGCCTCCGCGCGGGCGCGGCCAAGGCCTGATACGAAAAAGGCCCGACGCCGCAGCGCCGGGCCTTTTGCGGAACCGGTGGGTCCTACAGTCCGGGAAGTTTGAAGCCGGTGTCGCGGCGCGGGGCGATGGTGATCCCCGCCCGGCCGCCGGTCAGGGCCTGCATACGGGCGTATTCGCTGGCGGCGTCGATGACCAGCGCGCCTTCGGCCGTCTGCGCCGTCGTCGCGGCCTGGCTGGCGGGGTCGTCGCGGCGCCAGAACAGCAGGCGGTTGGCCCAGCCTTCTTCCTTGTGGGCCAGGTCGCCGAACTCGTCGTCGACGACATAGCGGGCGAGGGGATCGGCGCGGTCGCCGCCGGCCTGGGTGACCAGTTGCTGTTCGCCCGGCGAGCGGGTCACGGCCTGACGCTGGCCCAGCAGGATCTGGCGGGCGGCGGATTCAGGCGCGAGCTCCTGCGGGCGCGGCTGGCCCGGGGCCGGCGGACGCAGGCCATATTCGGGCGGCACGGTCAGCGGAGCCGTGGAGACGGTCAGGAACTCGTCGGGGGTGACCTTGGTGAGGCCGACGCCCTGACGGATGCTCGAGCAGGCGCCGAGCGCCAGCAGCGAGGTGGACAGGGTCAGGACGGCGACGGTGCGTAGGCGCATGGATGATCTCGGTGGTGATCGGGTGGGCGCCGGACGGGCGCGCGCAGGATCTACAGGAAGCGGCTGATTACGACTTTTCGGCGGCGAGGCCAACCTTGGCGGCCCGTTCGGACAGCACGCTGTCGAGAATCAGCAGCACGATCCCCACCGTGATCGCGCTGTCCGCTACATTGAACACCCATGGGAAGACGCCGGTGCCGGAGAAGTCGAGGAAGTCGACCACGAAGCCGAAGCGGATGCGGTCGATCACATTGCCGATGGCGCCGCCCATGATCAGACCGATGGCGGCGATCAGCAGTCGCCGGTCGGCCCGCAACGCCCACCAGCCGAGACCGCAGGCGACGATGATCGAGAAGGCGGTCAGCATCCAGCGGGCGGACCCGTCGCCGAACAGGCCGAAGCTGACGCCCCGGTTCTCGACCCAGGAGAAGTTAAAGACCGGCGGCCAGATCTCGACCCGTCCGACTTCCCGCAGGTCGAGCCCTGACATGATCCAGGCCTTGGTGGTCTGATCCACAACCACCACGATCAGGGCGAAGGCGAAAGCCGTGACGGCGAGGCGGGAGATTTTCATTCGGACCGCTGAAATGTGGAGGCCGTCCGGTTAGCAGCAAGGGAAGCGGGCGCGAAGGGGCAATCGTGTCGCGCGCTTCGTGCGCCGGCGGCGGTTGCCTCGGCGGGTTGCAGGCCCCAAATGTGGCGCTTCCACAAGGAACGACACCCCGCACCCCCTCCCGGAGCGCCGATGCCGCACGCCGACAGCCTGATCATGACCCTCGTCGGCGGCTTCGTGTTGGCCTTCATGCTCGGGATGCTGGCCAATCGGCTGAAGCTGTCGCCTCTGGTCGGCTATCTGGTGGCGGGGGTCTTGGTCGGGCCACACACCATCGGCTTCGTCGCAGACGTCGAGCTGGCGCCGCAACTCGCCGAGGTCGGCGTCATCCTGCTGATGTTCGGCGTCGGCCTGCATTTCTCGCTCGCCGAGCTGATGAAGGTCAGGAAGATCGCTGTGCCCGGCGCTCTGGTGCAGATCGCCGCCGCGACCGCGCTCGGCTGGGGCCTCGGCCGACTGATGGGGATGAGTCACCTCGAAGCGACGCTGACCGGCTTCGCCCTGTCGGTGGCATCGACCGTGGTCCTGCTGCGCGCGCTGGAGGAGCGGGGGCAGGTCAAGGGACCGGCCGGGCGGCTGGCGATGGGCTGGCTGATCGTCGAGGATCTGGTGATCGTCATAGCGCTCGTCATCCTGCCCCTGCTGGTCATCCAGCCGGGCGAGGTGCTCGAGCCCATGGTGCTGGCGCAGTCGATCGGCTGGACCCTGTTCAAGGTGGCGGCCTTCACGGGTGTGATGCTGGTGGTCGGCTCGAGGTTGCTGCCGTGGCTGCTGGTGCGGATCGCGCACACCCGGTCGCGCGAGCTGTTCACCCTCGGCGTGCTCGCCATCGCGCTGGGCATCGCCTGGATCGCCTATCAGCTGTTCCACTCGTTCGCGCTCGGGGCCTTCCTCGCCGGGCTGGTGCTGAACAGCTCGCCGCTCGGGCACAATGCGGCCGAGCGGTCGCTGCCGCTGCGCGACGCGTTCGCCGTGCTCTTCTTCGTCTCCGTCGGCATGCTGTTCGACCCCAGCATCCTGGTCCGTGAGCCGCTGGCGGTGCTGGGCGTCCTCGGCATCGTCATCGTCGGCAAGTCGCTGGCGGCGCTGGCGATCACCACGGCCTTCAAGCTCGACCGCGCCACCAGCCTGACGGTGGCGGCCGCGCTGGCGCAGATCGGCGAGTTTTCCTTCATCCTCGCTGCGCTGAGCGTGCAACTGGGCGGCATGAAGCAGGAGACGCACGACCTCATCCTGGCCGCCGCCCTGCTGTCGATCTCGCTGAACCCGTTCGTCTTCGCCGCCATCGACCGGATGGGCGGCCGGCCGCGGCCGCCGGCCAGCGGCTCTGCGGAAGGCCTTGCGCTCGCCAAGGAAAAGGCCGCCGCCGGCAATCCGGCGACGGCCTGATCCGGGGTAGCCTGTCAGGCTGTCAGAGGACTCCGATCATCGAGGCGACGAGCGGGTGGCGCACGATGTCGCGCTCGGCCAGGGTCACCACCGAGATGTCCGGCACCGGCTGCAGCCGTACCGCGATGTCCGACAGGCCGGAGATGCCGGGGAGAAGGTCCGACTGCTGGGGATCGCCGGTCACGACCATGGTCGAATGCCAGCCCAGCCGCGTCAGCAGCATCTTGAGCTGGACGTAGGTGCAGTTCTGGGCCTCGTCGACGACGATGAAGGCGTTGTTCAGCGTCCGCCCGCGCATGTAGCCGATGGGGGCGATCTCGATCAGGCCCTCGGCCATCAGTTGCTTGACCCGCTTCATGCTGAGGCGGTCGGACAGGGCGTCGTAGAGCGGCCGCAGGTAGGGGGCCAACTTGTCCTCCATGTCGCCGGGCAGGAAGCCGATCGATTCCCCCGCCTCGACCGCCGGCCGCGACAGGACGATCCGCCCGATCTTGCCGGCTTCAAGCGCCTCCACCGCCTTGGCCACGGCGAGGTAGGTCTTGCCGGTGCCTGCAGGCCCAAGGGCCAGGACCAGGTTGTGGTTGTCGATGGCCGTCATCAGCTCGGCCTGACCCTCCGACTTGGGCTTCAGCGTCTTGAGATAGGCCTGCTCGCGGTCGTCGTTCGACGGGTAGGGCGACCATGCGCCCTGGCCCGTGTGGGTCGGGAGCCGGCGGACCTTGGAGTCCTCCATGAACTGGCGGGAGTCGAGAACGCCGTGATCACGGACGCTGTCGCGGGTCTGACGCTTGATGGCCGCACGCTTGGTCATGGACGCCTCCAGGGCATGAAAAAAGGCGACGCCGGAAAAGCATCGCCTCGAACGATCGTGTGAAGGAGAGAAGAGGATGCGACGCACCCGCCCGGGTCGGAGGAAGACCAGACTTCCAGCGGAACCAGCCGCCGAACCGAACGCGTCACGCACGCCACCCGAGGTCTGACCGGACCGGGCTTGATCCGGCTTCCGATCCGGGGGCGAAATGAGCCCTCGAATCGCATCTACAGAATGATGCTAGCGTGGTTTACGAAGGCTTAAAGCCAAGAAACAGCTCAAGATAAGGTAATGTTTTCATGACGATTTACGCGTTGGCTGACAAGAAACCGCAGTGTCCGCCCGAGGGCGAATACTGGGTGGCTCCAAACGCTGTCATCACAGGAGACGTGATTCTGAAGCCGGGCGCCAGCGTCTGGTTCGGGGCGGTGGTCCGGGGCGACAACGACCCGATCACAATCGGTCGAGACACCAATATTCAGGACGGCAGCGTCCTTCATTCCGACCCGGGCGAACCCCTGACGATCGGCGACGGCGTCACCGTGGGGCACATGGTGATGCTGCACAGCTGCGAGATCGGCGACAACAGCCTGATCGGGATCGGCTCGGTGGTGCTCGGTCGGGCCAAGATCGGAAAGAACTGCCTGATAGGCGCCAACACCCTGATCACCGAAGGCAAGGTGATCCCCGACGGGTCTTTGGTCATGGGCCAGCCGGGCAGGGTGGTGCGACAGCTGGAGCCGGGTCAGATCGAGGCGTTGAAAGCCTCCGCGGCGCATTACGTCCAGAACTGGAGGCGCTACGTGGCGGACTTGAAGGCGGTCGAAGTCTAGGCCAACCGTCGCCCGCGGACCGCCGCGAGGCTGAGCGGCGCGCGGGCCGGCGCCCCGGCGCCGACCGACAGGCGCGCGGTCAGGAGCCGGGACTCGTCGCGGGTCAGAGCCAGGGTCTCCGACGGTGCGTAGAGGCCGAGAATGAGGTCCGGCTCGCCGGAGGCGGTTCGCAGGGGCGCGAAGACGACCTCCATATGCGACGCGGCGGCGCCGACGGTCGCGATGACCACGACGGGCCGGGCCTCGCGGACCGTCTGGGTGATCGCCGCGCCGACCAAGGCGCTCGAGCCCGGGGTCCACAGGGACAACAGGGGCCGGTCCTTCAGGCGCTCGCCGTGAAAAGCCTCGATCCAGCCGCCGGCCAAGCGCAGGCACGGGGTGTCTCCGAGGCGGTCGGCCAGGAGGGTTCGCGGCAGGCGCAGCCCCAGGCTCTGGGGCTCCAGCGCCGCGCGTGACGGAATGCCTGCGCGCGCGACCGGCGCTTGAGACAGCCCGGCCCAGTGATCGATCAGGAACTGCGTATCAGGTTGAAACATCGGACTCGCCTTTCGGCCGAACGCCGCAAGGGCCGCGCCGTGCGAAAGCAACGGAATTGAAAGGCTTGGTGGTGTCAGATGCATGCCGGAGCGGCCTGCGTCTTGCAGGACCGACGCAAGTATTCACCTGGAGGGTCGGCCCATGAGGGTGCGGATCAAGACCTGGCTGCCGGCTATCGCGGGTTTCGGCGCGCTGTTGGCTTTCGCTGAACCTGCCTCGGCGCAGTGCGGACCTGTGTGCCCGCCGCCGCCGCCGCCGTGCTGCGAACCGCCCCCGCCGCCTCCGCCTCCGCCCCCGCCTCCGTGTTGCGAGGCGCCTCCGCCTCCGCCCTGCTGCGGCGGCGGCGGCAATCTGAACGTCAACGTCAACGTCAATGCGAACGCCAACGCGAATGCGAATGCGAACGCCAACGCCCGCGGGGGCCTGAACGCCCGCGCCGGGGGCAATGTCTTCGTCGGCGGCGGCGGTTCGGCCTATGTCACGGTCGATCAGCCCTATCCGACCAGCATCAGCGGCCTGAACGTCGAAGGCGCGCTGGTCCGCAAGGTCATCCGCGTTCCCTATGAAGCGCGCCGCCGGTGGGAGAAGCGGGTCGTCATCCGCGCCTTCTGCATCGACGACCGCAACGTGCCGCACCCGGCCTCGCAGGTGCGCCCCGACCGCGAGGTCGACGGCGACTACGAGGGCGAGCTGTATCGCTGCCTCGCCGGCACCTGGCTGCAGGTCACCTGGGCCGAATACCAGGGCTCCAGCGATTTCGGTCAGGGCGAGACGATGGAGTGCCGCAAGGGCGAAGCCCTGTGGCACGGCCGCGGCGGCGCTGTGGAGTGCAAGCGTCAGCGCCAGGAGCGGGACTGCAACGAACGCTCGCTGCTGCGCCGCTACGGCGCCGGCGTGAAGATCCTGACCTGGGTGCGCGAGGAGACCTACACCGAGTATCGCGAGGAAGTGGTCGAGGAGTCGGGCATGGCCGTCACCGGCGCCATGATCACCCTCGACGGGGGCGTCGGCGGCCGGGTTTTCTGACGCCAGTCTGAACACCGGCGTTCAGCCGGGGTCAGGTGCGCCTGGATAGAAGCGGACCGTCGGCTACGTCGACAAATCCTGAGAAGCGAACTGGCCCCGATCCGCAAGGACCGGGGCCTTTTTTCGTCTACTGGGCGGCCGGCGTGGCCGAGACGACCTGGATGCGCACAGCCTTGTCGTCGGTCAGGTACTTCTGGGCCAGACGCTGGATGTCCTCGGGCGTGACCGCTTCCAGAACGGAGATGTGGTTCTGGATCTGCTGGACGTCCGACGGCCTTTCGGCCACGTCTGCCAGCTGACCGAGCCAGTATTCGTTCGTGGCCTGGCTCAGGCGCAGACGCTCGATGGCCGGCAGGCGGGCGCGGTTCAGCTCGTCCGCTTCCGGCGGCGCGTTGCGGAGCGACGCCGCGATCGTGTCCACGGCGGCGTAGAAAGCCGGGATCGTGCCGCGTGCGGTCTCGCCCTGAACCATCATCAGTCCGTAGTCGGGGAAGACGTCGGACGCCTGTGACGACACGCCGGGCGAGTAGGCGAGGGCCTGCTTCTCGCGAATCTCCTCCAGCACGCGGAGGCGCAGCACCTGGCTCAGCAGCGAAACCTGCCGGGCCTCGGTGCGGTCGCCGATGGCGTCGGTGGTGGGCCAGGCCACCAGAGCCAGCGCCTGTTCGGCGGGTCCGGTGTGGGTCAGCTCGATCGGCTGGCCGGACGGGGCGGGGAACCGCTTCTGGTCAGCCCCCGGAGCTGGCTGGGCCCGGGCCGCGCGGGCCGGGAGGGCTCCGAAGGTCGAGGCGACCGAAGTGATCGCGTCCTCCACGGTGACGTCGCCGACCATGGTGACGTTGATCGGACCGCTGGACAGGCCGCGCGTGATCTCCGCCTTCAGCTCGTCATTCGTCCAGCCGGCGACGACGTCGGGAGAGGGCAGAGCGTCGCGTGCGTCGCCGCTGCTCAGCAGGGAGCCGCCCTGCACCGCGAAGGCGCCGCCCGGCGTGGCTCTGGCCTGCTCCAGCTGCTGCGCATAGGCGGACTTCAGCAGTTGGAACGGCGCCGGGCGCAGACCCGGATCGGTCAGATAGGCGGCCAGCACCTGCATCTGCAGCGACAGATCCGCCGGACGCGTGCCGCCGCTGAGGGTGTAGCGGTCGTTGCCGGCGCTGAAGCCCGCCGAATAGACCCGACCGTTCAGGACGCGGCTCAGCTCGTCGACATTGAGACGACCCAGACCGCCGGCGGCGAAGACGTTCGCGCCCAGTCCGGTAACGGCCGGGCGATCCACCGGCAGGCCCAGCTCGCCGATGCCCGTGTCGACCCGCACGAGGATCTGCTCATCGCGGAATTCGGTCGGCTTGACGGTCAGGGTGACGCCGTTCTCGAACGTCACGACGGTCGCGCCGAGTTCTGCAATTTCTCGACGCTCGCGGACGACTCCCGCGGTTCCGAAGGTCTCATAGGGCCACTCGAGCTGGGCCTGGACCGCCGGCGCGGCGACGGGGACTTGCCGTGAGGCTTCGAGCGCGGCCGTGACCGCCGCTTCCCCGCCTTCGATCTCGACCGGGGTGACGACGAGCGCCAGCGGCCCCTGACCCTGGAAGACCTCGGGCAGGGTCTGGTTGACCCGCGCCGCCGTCAGGCCCTCGACCGAGGCGTTGAACAGGTCGAGGCTGGTCTGGGGGGTATTGAACACCGTCCGGGAATTGACCGATCCGGCGATGGCGTTGGCCAGCAGAGGCGTGCGCCGGGTCGCGGCGCCGGCGACGGCGTTCTCGAGCGCCGTGCGGGTCGCCGTGATCTCGCGCTGGAGCTCGGCGTCGGAAATGCCGTGCTGCACGATCCGCCGCTGTTCCTGCTCGATGGTCTCCAGCGCGCGCTTCCATTCGCCGACGTTGTACCGGGCCGAGACCGACGCCGCCGTGAAGCTGTCGGCCAGTTCCGACTCGCCGCCGCCGGCGTTCAGGAAGGGCGGGTTGTCGCTGCGGGCGAGCTCGCCCAGCCGGCGGTTCAGAACGGCGACGCCGAGCCGCCGATACAGGTTGTCGCGACGTTCTGCGACGCTGTCCGGGTCACGGTCCGGAGCCCGGATGAAGCCCAGTTCGATCGAAGACTGGATGCCGGGCTCGACCAGGATGCGGGTCTCCGGGCCGCGGGGGGCGACGGATCCGAGATCGGGCTCGGGACCTGCTTCGCCCTTGCCCTGCCAGCTCTCGAAGGCGGCGCGGACCTTGGCCTCCATCTGGTCGACGTCGAAGTCGCCGACGGCGACGAACGTCGCGCGCTCAGGGCGGTAATAGGAGCGGTAGAATTCCTCGAAGCGCTCGCGCGGCGCGGTGCGGATGATTTCGAGGTCGCCGATCGGCAGACGCTCCGAGATCCGCTGGCCGGGTGCGAACAGGCCGAGCTGCGCCTTGATCGACCGCAGGCCGGGCGTATTGCGCAGGCGTTCTTCGCCGACGATGACATTGCGTTCGGCTTCCACGGCGTCGGCCGCCATCAGGGCCTCGGAAACCTGCTCACGCATGATCCGAAGCGAATCGTCGACGGTGCCTTCGTCGGCGTTCGGCAGCTCGAGGATGTAAACCGTCTCATCGAAGCCGGTGTAGGCGTTGGTGTCGGCCCCGAAGGCCAGACCGCGCCGCTCGAGGATGCGCAGCAGGTCGTTCTCGGGGATGTTGGTCGTCCCGTTGAACGCCATATGCTCCATGAAGTGGGCCAGGCCGAGCTGCTGCTCGTTCTCCATCAGCGAGCCGGCGTCGATCCGGAGACGGAAGCTCGCCTGCGACGGAGGCGTGGCGTTGCGCAGGATGGCGTACTGCATCCCGTTGGGCAGGACGCCGAAGCGAACGTTGGCGTCGGCCGGGATATCGGTGGCGGCGTGGACCCAGGGATCGGACGGCTGAACCTGCGCCAGGGCCGGCGCGGCGGCGGCGAGTACGGTGGCGGAAGCCGCGGCAAGCAGCAGCAGACGGCGTGCGGAGATCATTCTGGCTTCTTTTCCAATGGGCGCGATCGCTCCCGGAATGGGGCCGCGCCGGACACAAGGACCCGTCCAGACATAAACTGGAACGGTGAGTGTCACACTGGGGTAATCGGCCGAAGCCTCAAGTTACCGAAGATTAATGTGTCGGCCGCGAGACGTAGAAACTGGCCGAGTTCCCGACGGCGGTGGCGCCGGTGATGACCGCGCGGCCCGAACCGGCCACGGTCGTGTTGGCCACGGCCGAAACGTCGCCGGAGTTGGTCTGGCTGCTGCGCGCTTCGACATAGCCGGGGCAGTCGGCGCAGGCGTAGCCGGTGACGCTGTTGCCGACGGCCTCAGCGCCGACGTAGGCGTCATAGCCGTTGGTGCCGGAGAAGGTCGCGCTGACGTCGACGCCGCCCGAGTTGAACTGGGTGTTGTCGATCTCGACGTAGATGTCGTTGTTGCCGACCGACAGCTCGTTGGCGACGCCGCGAGCGGCCGCCTCGGCCCGGCCGAAGTCATAGGCGGTGGTCAGGGCCGAGGAGCGGACGAAGCTGGTGTTGCTCTGGTCGGAGGCGACGACGACAGAGCCGCCCTGGTTGAACAGAACAGTCTGGTTCGCCGAGGCGCGGGCGCGGGCGGCGAGGTCCCAGGCGTTGCCGGCGTTCGAGCTGGCCTCGGCCTCGACGAAGTCGCCGGTCGACCTCTGCACGATCGACAGGTTCTGGCCCGAGGTCAGAATGCTGTTGACCGCGACGGCGTTGGCGGTGGCTTCGCTCCGGGTCTCGCCGGGCGCCGGGATGTACTGGCTCTCGATCCGGCTGAAGGAGCGGACGATGGCGGCGTTAGACTGGTCGATCGATCCCTGGATCACCGAGCCTTCGCCATAGGCGGCGACGGTGTTGGAGATAGCCGACGCGTTGACGTGGGCGCCGCCGTGCAGGCGCGCATCGCTGTCGCCGACCTCGGTGGTGGCGCTGACCAGCCCGCCGGTGTTCGACTGCGTGGCGTCAAAGGTCACATCGGCGTTGTAGCCGCTGGTCGCCAGGTAGTTGCCGCCGGCCTGGGTCGTGGCGTTCACGACGCCATAGGTGTCGCCGCCGAGGGTGACGTCGGAGCGCGCCACCGAGTTTCCACGCATGTCCTGGCGCGACTCGACAACGGCCGAGCCGTTCTCGACCGAGCCCGAGGCGGAATTGCCCTGGGCCGAGGTCTCGACGGTCACCTGCTCCTGCGCGTCGACCACGTTCAGCGTCTGCCCGGCGAAGACGTCGCCCAGCTGCAGCTGTTCGTTCAGGACGATCGCCCCCTCCTGGGGAGGGGTCTGGGCCGCGGCCTCAGTAGCGGCTGCGACGCACAGCGCCGTCGCGGCCATCGTGCCAGCGACCCGGATCAGCGCGAGTTTCGCCATTGTTCGTGTCCGTGTTGGGGTAAGCGGGATAATAGCCGCCCGTGGGACCAACGGTGCCCAGCGGGTCGGGACCGGCGCCGAGGCAGACTTCGGGTCCGGGCGCGCCGTACAGATTGGCCATGAACTCGACCGTGGCGCGCTCGATCAGCGCCCGCACCGCCAGCTGGACCGGCTCAAGCCCGCCTTCGCCGGCCGAGATGTCGAAGACGTTGCCGTTCAGGAAGTCGAACACGCCGGCCGAGATCTCGCGGCCGATGATCTGCTTCTGATAGGAGATGACGTCGACCACCTCGAGCGTGGTGGTCTGGACCAGCCGCAGGTCGATGGCGATGTTCATCACATAGGACTTGCCGGCGAACGCCACCGACAGGGGCGTGTTGCTGGTCGCCTCGCCGCCCGCGGCGTCGAAGCCGCCGGAGCGGATGTTGTAGTTCACTTCGGTGATGCCGCCGACGATGTAGAAGTCGGACCCGGGCACCTGACCCGCGAGGATGCGGCGGAACTGGGTGTCGCCCGGACCCGCGGGGCCCTCGTCGCCGATCAGGCGGTTGTTGGCGTAGCGCAGCTCCATCTCCGACACCGAGGTGTCGTAGCGTTCGACGATGTGGGCGCCGGACTTCGCCAGGGCCGTCATCGTCATCAGCGAGGCGCCGCCGGTGATCTGGCGCCCGCCGTCGGCGGACACCGTGCCGGTGTAGTCGCTGATGCGCGCGACCGCGATGCGCGGCGACGGCAGGCTGTAGCGCCGGGCGTAGTCCGCCATGCAGTACAGCGCCGCCGAGTAGGGGGTCGGGTTCGCGGTCACCGGCGCGTTGCCGATCGGGGTCGCGTACGTCCCGTTGGGCCCCGCCGAGGCCGAGATACAGCCGCTGAGAAGAGCCGCCGTCGCGCAGGCGACGCCTGCTGCCCGGATGCGTCGCGAAATGGAGCCAGCGCTCATGGGAGCCTCGGAGGAGTGTTCAGGTTGGTCCCGGCGTTGATCGCGCCGTTGTTCACCTGACTGGAGTTGACGATGACCGTGTTGTGGTCGCCCTGGACCACGACGTTCAGATTGTTGCCGATGGCCGTCGAGCCGCCGATGGTCGTTCCGCTTCCGGCGCCCGCGCCGGAGAAGCTGGAAGACACGCCGCCGGTGGCGCTTGAGTAGGAGCTCGCGCCGGACTGGATGACGCCGTTGACGATCAGGCGATTGCCGTCGGCGTCGCGGGTCGAGCCGGACTGCGGCCGGGCCGTCGCGTAGCGCGAGCCGCCGTAGCCGGCCTGGTACGTGCCCAGGCTGGAAGAGCCGGCCGACTGCGCGGCGGCGACCTCGGGGACCGCTACTGCGGCGATGGCCAGCGTCAGGGCGGCTGGGATCGAACTTGTCCGCACGGGCATGGAGCGGCACCTCTCAAGGCAACAGGACAGCGGATCGGAAGAGATCCTTTGTCCCACTCTGGGTCATGGTTATTAAGAACCGCTTGCTATCGCCGCATTCGACAACCGATTGGTTTGTCTTTGTGATTCCCCGGAGCCTTCGCCCTGAGCGCGCAACCGTCAGAACGCCTGTTCAACGCGCCCGCCGTGGTGGTCGTGGTGAGCGCCTCGATGCCGGTGCTGTACTGGCTGCAGACGCGGCTGGCGGACAACGGGTTCGGTCTGGCCTTCCGTCCGTCGTCTCTGTGGGACGGGCAGTGGTGGCCGGGGCTGCTGACCTCGATGTTCGTCCACGGGAACTGGGCGCATGTGGCGATGAACGCCGTCTCGGCGCTGGCCTTCGCCGCTCCGGTGGCGAGACTGATGCCCGGCGCGCGAGGCGTGGCCGGCTTTCTCGCCTTCTATATAGCGTGCGGGCTGCTCTCGACGGTCGGGTATGGCCTCGTTCACCCCGCCAGCAATGACGCCCTGGTTGGCGCGTCGGGAGCGGTCTTCGGCCTGATGGGCGCGGCGCTGCGTCTGCTGGGACGGCGCAGCGGGCGACTCAGGGCGCTCACGGACAAGCGTTTCCTCACGCCGGCCGCCGCCATCATGGCGGTCAATGCGGGAATCGGCCTGATCGGCTTTGCGCCCGGGGCCGAGGGCGCCCGTGTCGCCTGGGAGGCGCACGCCTTCGGCTTCATCGTGGGGGCCTTGCTGATCGGCCCGTGGTCCGGCGTCTTCAAACCGCGTCCGGAAGCATTTGATTCGCCGCCCGATCTGCGCGACTCTGAAACCTGATAGCGGCCCGCCCGCGGCCGCTCTCTATATAGTGAGACAGGAGCCGCAATGCTGGTCGCCGAAATTCTCAAGGACAAGGGCGACGCCGTCTATGCGATCCGCCCCGACGCCACCCTCGGCGACGCGTGCGGTCAGCTCGACGCGAAGCGCGTCGGGGCCCTGATCGTCTGTGACTCGGACCGCGTCGTCGGGGTTCTGTCCGAGCGGGACGTGGTCCGGGCCCTGGCCCAGGACGGCAAGGCGGCGCTGGACAAGCCTGTCTCGGACGTGATGACTGCCGACGTGGTCTTCGCGGCGCCCGCGGAGACGGTGGCGATTCTCATGGGCCGGATGACCGACCGGCGGATTCGCCATCTTCCGGTGCTGCGCGATGGTCGGCTGGCCGGCGTCATCTCGATCGGCGACGTGGTCAAATGCCAGATCGCGGAGGCGACGCAGGAAGCGGAATCCCTGCGCACCTATATAGCGGCGGGCTGACAGGCTCGTTTCAGCCACGAGCGCCGCCGTCTGACAGCGTCCGGCGAGCGCGACTCCGCGAGATAGTTCGCCGAAGGGCCGGAATCGGGGTTGCGAACCAAAAGGCCGCTGCGTATATCCCCGCCTCGCTCGGAAACGGGCCGGCCGCCGGGGCCTCGGGGACGCAAGTCGCCAAGGCTTCCATCGGAAAAAAGGGGTTTCGACCCCTTGCTTTCGAAAGTCGGTTTGGTTACATTCCGCGCTCCAATCGAATCGTCGGAAACGAAAAACAGAGGCAAGCCTCTCGGCTTCGCTCGACGGTTTTCTGCGGCCCGGAAGCCTCGGTTTCCAGTCTCCGTGGAATGGCTGAAAAGCCCGGTTGACACGGAGAAACGGCTTCCCTAGATAGCCGCCTCCGCCGCCCTCCGGGGCGGTCTTGCAGACAGAGGTTCTTCTTTAAAAAGAACCACTTGACGCAGGAAAATGAGGCGCTAAACAGCGCCTCCCTCGCCGGAAGGCGGGGCCGCGGAAAAGAGGTCCTTCTTCGGAATGATCGCTTGACACGGGAAGTCGAGGCGACTACATCGCCGCCTCCGCCGCAACCGGGCGCTAAACGGTGGGACCGGTTTTCCGGTTCCTGGGTCTTTGAAATCGTTGATCTGGAAAGAGAAACGCAGGCGGCGGTGTCCTAGCGATAGTCCTTCGGGACTGTCTATCGACACTGACATCTGCGGTCTTTTTGAAAAGACACCATGACGTCTCTCTTCGGAGAGACGTTCGTGGGATCTCGTCAATCAAATACGTAGAACTAATGCCAACCGGCCTTCGGGTCGGTCTGCTTAGGTCAGAAGTCAACTCAACCTGAGAGTTTGATCCTGGCTCAGAGCGAACGCTGGCGGCAGGCCTAACACATGCAAGTCGAACGGACCCTTCGGGGTTAGTGGCGGACGGGTGAGTAACACGTGGGAACGTGCCTTTAGGTTCGGAATAGCTCCTGGAAACGGGTGGTAATGCCGAATGTGCCCTTCGGGGGAAAGATTTATCGCCTTTAGAGCGGCCCGCGTCTGATTAGCTTGTTGGTGAGGTAATGGCTCACCAAGGCGACGATCAGTAGCTGGTCTGAGAGGATGACCAGCCACATTGGGACTGAGACACGGCCCAAACTCCTACGGGAGGCAGCAGTGGGGAATCTTGCGCAATGGGCGAAAGCCTGACGCAGCCATGCCGCGT